>OJIY01000001.1_pt1 | contig 1277480 bp, 1224 predicted proteins | sample 1596061 | NCBI WGS metagenome assembly OJIY01 (sample SAMEA4350111, study PRJEB24818) | metagenome | biome: human; feature: gut; material: faeces | place: Denmark | collected 2013-09
CAGCCAGGGCTTCCAGCTGGGCATCAATCTGTTTCACCTCAGATTCGGCATTATTTTTCTGGATTTCCCATTCCTGACGGCGGCGGCGCCATGCCTCAGACTGGCTGATATTATCGGCGGTGATTTTAGTGGCGGAGGCGGCCAGGCCGATACCGGAACCAATGGCTTTCGGGATACCGCCCCAGCGGCTGCCCCCCACGGCCAGACCGAAAACATTCGGTACCATATCGGCAGCGGCGGCGGCCATATCCAGCACGCCAATGGAAGTGCTCAGTACTGCGGATGAGAGGTACAGATCCATCGTCCGTTTTTCTGCGGCACTGACATTTTCATCATACAGGGCACGGTAGCTGTCAAAACGGGACTGTGCGCCGGCGCGGCTCTGTTCCAGGGTTTTCTTCTCGGCATCCAGTTCGGAGAGTGTCTGCTCCTGCATGCGCAGGGAAGAGAGCATCAGTTCACCGGCCTGGTTTTGCAGCAGTTCACTCATCGCTTCCGCATCCTGGCGCTCAATCAGCCCCTGGAGAGTAGAACCGAACTGCATCAGTTGCCCGGTCAGTGAACGGGCGCTTTCCAGCGCCTGCGGGAAGCGCATTGCCGGGATGTCAGCAGACGGTAAGGCTTTACTGCCACCGGAGGCTGCGGCTGCGGCACTGAGGAGTGCTGCCGGGTCGGCCGGTGCGGCAAAGATTGGCAGAGATAACGGCTGACCATCAATGGAGAGATTATTGCGCAGATTAAACAGGCGCATTTCCAGGGTCTGCCAGTAGCCGAGCAGTTTTTCGTTCTGCTGCGGACGGAACAGCCCGGTCAGGGTATTGGCAGTCCGGACGTCCGGCAGCAGACCGCCGTTGCGGACCCCGCTTATCATATCCTGCCGCTGTTTGGTCTTAGTCTGGTCGGCGGCATCACTCAGTGCCGGATTACCCCAGTTACTGCCGATAATCGTGATCGGCTTATCACCCAGTAAACCCAGCGCCTGCATATACCACATTTTCGCTTCATTGAGGGTATCGCGCTCTAACATGCGGTAAGCACTGTCACCACGGGCAATCAGCAGATCCAGCAGTTTCATCAGCGTGCTGACTTTATAGTGCATAGGGTCATTCTGAGCGACGGCATCCGGGTCAACCGAATCCAGCGGATCGGCGTTCCAGGACGTATCCTCCAGCAGCGGACGCACACGCCAGTCACCGGCACCGCTTGCCGCAGGCTGCCAGATATAGCTTAACCAGCGGTTGGCTTCGGTAAAGTTCTGCTCCTGTAACAGACGCATGGCCACCATCATCGGGGTGTAATAGAACAGCTCCCAGAAATAGAGGGCATTGGCGCCGCTGAAGTCCATCGGTTCATCGGGTTGTGACAGACCGGAGACAGATTTCAGGCCGGGGAAGGTGCCTTTGTTGTAGCCTGTATCCAGTGTCCAGCCGTGCGGATTTTTGTTATCGGCAGTAGTACGGTGCAGAAGGATCCAGTTTGTTGTGGTTTTCTGGTATTCGGCCCTAAGATAGAAATTATCTTTATTGCCATTCGCGTTATCCATTCGCGGAAGAAATACTGTTACCTCAGTATGACTGACTGCACTAAGTGTACCGCTGTAAACCGGAAATTTGTCGGAACCTGTGAAGACATCGCCGTAATAAAGTGTAAACTTCCGGTTACTGCCATGAATCGTTTCATCATACGGTTTCAGTGTCAGTGTGACATAAGTCCCCTGTCCCGGTTTCGGTTCACGCAGGTTTTGGGTTTCCGGCGACAGTACCGCCTCAATCCCGCGGTTAGCCCGTTCAATTAACTGGCGGGCAAACAGGGTATTCAGCCGGGTACGGTAAGCATCCCATTCCATATACTGGGCGCCGTCTTCGGTTGTGTACAGGGAGATAACTCTTTCACTGATTTTTGGTTTTTCCAGTGTTAACTGATAACGTGTGCTGGCAATCAGTGGCTCTGTGCCTGTATAACTGACTTTTACAGTGATGGTTTTTTTATTACTCTCACCCGGTAGTTTCAGGGACAGAGCGCCAAATGCAAAACACAGAGTTTCTTTCCCGGACTCATGATATTTTGGCGCTGTCATCTTGGTATCACTACCTTTGATGGTTTTGAATATATTGCCATCACTGGCGATAAAATCTATACGGATATTATCGGTACTGATGGGCTCAGCTAATTTAATCAGTTTACCTGTATTCAGTTCAGCACCGTCGTCACTCATTGCATATTCAAGTAAAATATATTGTGTCGCATCAGAACAAAAATGTTCTTTGTCGACGAGGTCATCAGAACAATAGCCCATAGAATGATTCGTCTCATCCTTATCAATAGGCTTCATTGTGAAAACATAACCGTTTTTTTTATTATAAACAAAAAAGGACTCAGGTTCATGCCAGCTGGTTTTACCTGTAATAGTCAGACCCATTTCATTATACTCAGAACTATTGCTTCTGAGGATAGCCAGGGTGGCGTTACCGTCAGGGAAAGGGTCTCTCAGTCGCTGGTATTTTATGCTTTCCGGTATGTAGACAGTGCCGTTATGTGAATTTAATTCACCGACAAAATAATACCTGATATTGCTACCAATGCGTGAGAAAAATTCATCAGCATCAATTGTGATATAGGCATCTGGTGTGAGCGTCAGGAAATTGTTCTTATCGACTGAATAATGACCGGGAGAGAGAGTAAGGTTCAGTGATGTATTTCCATCCTGGGATAATTGTGAAAATTCCGCACGATATTTTCCGTGCATAAATGTATTCACTTTAACGACGGATACAGTATCCAACTGTGCTTTTACAAGTGTTAAGATGCCTGTGAGTCCGGAAGCATCAGTACTGGTCATATCCTGCTGAATGAATAAGCTGAAATAGACCTTTGGTTCTGCGGTACTCGTCTGGTCATCTTTTTGATAGCAGACAACCGTCAGGGTATTGTCATCCGGGTTTGTACTGCAATAGAGACCCGGATTTTCTGATGTTGATTTAAGCTTACCGCTGACATCATAACTGAACGGCGAAGCCCAGCTGCCGTCATATTTAATATGGGTCAGTTTTACACTGAAGACGGAAATATCTTTTTTGCCATCCTCATCTTTACGCACCTGTTCTTCAACCCATAACAAATAAAGCCGCGAGCGGTAAATCACCGGACGTACCATATCCTGATACGGATTCACCGCACAGGTAATCTCTTTCCAGTCACTCCAGGCGTTGGCGGCAAAACGGCCGTTTTGGCATTTGCTGTGATCGGCTTTGCGCCAGTAATATTTTTTCGGCTCAGTCTGGCTGGTACCGATAAACCAGGTATTACCCTCATCAATATCTACCGCATCATGATAGCCACTGATGACTTTCAGGTCAGCGACCTGTTCAAAAGCAGTCAGATACTGACGGAAACCATTTTCAAGCGTATCACTGTTGAGTTCGCTCTGTGAAAGCTGCTCCAGCATAGTATTCATCATCCCGGTCTGACCGGTACGGATAGTCGGGTCAATGAAGTTTTCCGGGTAATACACTAACTGAGATACACCCGCCCAGGTGCTGTAGCGTTTATTATAGGTATCCCAGTCTTTGAAGAACTGCCGCTCCAGTACAGCACTGCTTGCGCCCGGTTCATCACCGGCAATAGTGCGGTTGATATAGAGCTGAATACCGGCAATGGCATCCGCCAGCCGTGTGGTGGTGATTGCAGCACTGACTTTGCCGTCCACCAGCAGATTACGCCAGATGTCATCACGGTTTACCAGCGGTTTACCCATAATCAGAGAGCGGTATTCGCCGCTGAGGGCCTCACTGCGGCGCGGTTCAGATTGATCCTGCAGCTGTTTTGTCTGCTGTTTGTTCAGACCAGCCTGTAACAGACCTGACAGTGTGGTGAGTTCGCTGTAAGCCGGCGCGGTTTTACCGGTGATGGTCAGCAGATTGGTAATCTCTTTCGGGGTGATATGCAGGGCGCCGGCCAAATCCAGCCGTGACGGCAGTACGGCTAATTGTTTCCAACTGGTCAGTGAGGTACTCTGACCCGCCTGTATCAGTGCCTGGGTGATAACATATTCTGACAGATTCAGTGCTTTTGCCAGAATGGCGACAGTCAGTGTACTGCTTTGCAGTGCATCCAGAACGGTACCGGCCTGTTCACCGCAGCGGTTAACCAGATTATGGAAATCACTGATTTCACGCAGTGCGGCAATAGTGTCAGCTGGCGCACCCTGTGACAAAATCTGCAGTTCAGGATTACTGAGTGCAACGGTACGGATAGCCAGCACACGTTGTGCCAGCGCCTGGCACCATGCTGCCATTGCTTTCTGCTGGTCAGCCTCTGGTTTTTCGGTGGTGATAAACGGCCAGATTTTATCGGTGGTCAGCACACCTTCAGGTGGATTCTTATCCAGCCAGCGCAGCAGGGCTTCCCCTTGTTCCGGGCTTTCCATATTCATGGCAGCGGCAATCACCGGTGCCATGGTGGTGCGCAGTGTGTCTGCACCTGTACTGTCAATACCGCCATTGCGCAGGGCATCGAGCAGGGTGTTCATCTCTTTGGTCGGTACTGCCGGGGTCTCTTTGGTCAGTTGCGGGTGCAGTTGCTCCACCGTGATATTCTGTGTATTCAGCCATTGGGTGGTCTGGTACAGGAAGGTGAGCAGTTCCCGGCGTTTTTGGTCGGAGATCTCATAAAGCAGTGTCGTGCGGTGAGGAGAAACCAGCAACAGGGCATTTAATTGTGCGACAGTCAGGTTATGAATATCGGCCAGCAGGCGTGCCAGATAGATACCTTTTATCTCATTCATGCGGTTACCGGCTTTATCATCGGTATCTGTTCTGTCATGAATATTAAATAGTTGCCACAAACCGGTATTATCCACCCTGAAAGCGCGTTTTAATACTTCACGGCGCGGGTCTTGCTCGTCCGGTTTCATCGGAATATAATCAGCATCTAAAGTATAGGTTACACCATTAAGTGGCGGGTTATTAAACAAACGATCAAACTGGCTGAGCTGCCCGTCATAGCTGACGGTACCGATATAAGCCCCGCTCAGAATTAAAGCATCATCGGTGCTGATATTGTAGCGTTTACGGTAGAGCAGGAATTCACAGAAACGGTGTAATACGGTTGCGTCCGAAAGTTCACCTGTGGTATTCAGGCGGGTTAATGCCCGTTGGGTTTCCGGGGGGGTCATGCCAGTGGCTTTGGCCAGGCGCAGGGTTTTGTTGAGAAGGAGTAGTGATAAAGGAGAAGCGTATGTTTTAATTATAGCAAAGGTGCTGTGTCCATACCAGTTACCTCTGGAATAGATGTAAACAGAAATTGTTACTTCTGGTATTATTTCTGCGTTAATTGTTACCGGGATGCTGTAGTGTTTTCCTTTCTCAATATTCACCGTACTGTCTGAATAAAGATCTATCGGATAATTCGATGTTGATGTCGGGATTCCGATATGTAGGCCGCTAGCTATTGCGTTTAGAACATTTATACTGAAATTAATAAGAAACTGGTTATTATTCAGCGGAATAAGGTCAATATATTCGAAATTTACCCAATTGGTAGCTTCATTTTTCAGTCTGGTGTGAGTTAATGTATAAAAGATATCACTGTCTGTGTCCCTGGCTTTTATTATCTGTGTTTTATTTTTTCCGTACAGATTGCGTGTATCTTTCAGTGATGAACCGCGAGGAATAATTATCTCCAGTAACGCCTGAATCTCATCCCTCGGCAGTCCGTAATAATTGGCCAGCGCATCAAGGTTCATCAGGCTGTCAGTATTAACGCCCGGGAAGTTTTTCTTCAGCAGTGCCTCCGTTTCTGCTTCACTTAATCCATCGGTTTTTTCAGTCAGAATGGCATACAGTTCCGGGGAGATACCTGCCGCCAGCGCCATCTGCGCAGCAGATTGTACACCTTTGCTCAGTACATTATCCGGCAGAACAAAATCCTGCTGTTCCAGGGCGTTACGTATTCCCTCAAACGGCATATTATACGGTGTGACACCACTGCGGCGGGAGGTTGCAAGGGTTTCATAATATTTGCTTTTGTCTTTCTGACCGGCTTTTGCCATCAGCGTGGTTTCCAACTGCTCATTGGCCAGTGACAGGGTGGAAATCTCTTTATCCAGATTTTCCTGAGATAACACCAGCTCCGCCAGATCCGGACGGCGTTTGTCCAGGTTATTAACATTTCCTTCCTGATGCAGGCCACGGGCTTCGCGATACAACTCAGTCAGATAACCGGCCGGGGAGAACATGGAGGAGACCGCACCCGGTGCGGCAAACTCATCGGCACGCGGCATGATAATATCATTATAGCCATACGGGGCAGCGCCGTGATTGCGGGCAGCGCCCATCTCTTTTCTCAGCAGTGGGTTGGCGCGGGTCAGCGCACGGGCGGTATACAGAATGTTGTTCTGTTTCTCTTTGATTGCCGCGCGGTGAAGCAGTTGTGCTTCTTCACGGGACAAACGGCTGCCCGCCAGGCTGCGAACTTCAGCAAGGGACATCGGCATAAAATCTGCCAGGGTCAGCTGCTGGTCGCTGCGACCTTGGTTCAGCTTTTCAAGAATTCGGGTTATTTGATCCATCGATAATGGCCTTATAAATATGCAATTTACATAAAGTGGGCTGATTTGTTGAGTTAATACACTGAATATCTGGTTATAAATAGGTCTTTATTTCAATAAAGATTTCTTTTTCAGGGTATATAACCGGCGAACATATTTATTGACCGTTGAAAATGAGTCAAATAGATCTATTGACAGGATGTGCTGATTTTATGGTGTTTTATCTATTCATTTGATTTTTAAAGCAGAAATGATTTTATTTTCCATGTGGTAATAATGGATTTAAATTATGAATTTATATTTTCATATAGGAATGGCTGTATATCTGATGTTATTCAGGATACCGCCGGGCGGCAGTCAATAATATGAGCGTAAAGAGGGATACAGGACTGATCAGAAAATAAAAGTGAGAACGGGAACAGAGATAAGGGGCCGGAAATATCAGAATAATTAACTGCCGGGGAAGGGCAGTTAATTGTCAGACAGAGATTTTTTTACCGAGAGCCGGTGTGCGGGATTCCTGGCCGTCAGCGCCGTAAGTCGCCTGGTTATTATGTTTTTTCATAAAATCCAGCCGCTCCTGATTAAACTGCATATGCAGTTTCAGCATCTGATGATTACGGTAATTCATCTCTTTCAGCGTCAGGGTAAGGTCTTTAATCGCATTCCAGACAGTGTGCATGGTTTCATTATTGTCATAAGGTGCACAGAGCCCGGCTTCCTGCTCAATTGCCTGACGGCGGGTTTCATTATGGCCGATAGCGGCAACCAGAAACCGTTTCTGTTCCGTGGCTTCCTGAAACGGAGACTGCGGAACACGCGGGTAGCCGAGTAACAACTCTTCATTTTTCATCACCTGATGCAGTGACTGTAAATGAGAGAGTTGTTGATCCAGCAGCGGCAGAAGTTGATCAGTCATTTTTATCAGCGCTGTCCATGGATAACATGCACTCATGCGCATCGCGCAGCAGACCGTCAGCGATTTTACCGGCATCCATCCGTAATGTACCGTCTTTCAGGGCCTGTTTGATTTCTGCCACTCGTGCAGTATTAATGTCGTTTTTACCCGGCGCAAGCAGCTGCTTCTGAAGTTCACTCGGCGAAAATGCGCTTTCGCGGACAGTCTCTTCGGCCTGAACTTTTTTATCGCGCACCGGCGCGGTCAGCTCTTTCGGGTCGCGGTTAGTCACTTTTGTCAGTGCTGAAATCGCGGATGTTTGCTCAATTGCCATATCTGTTTTCCTTTTCCCGATCTGTATGAGATGGAGGGGCGCCTCCCTTGTGCTCATTGTTTATCGGCAATCTTATCTGAAACTTTATAACTAAATTTATCACGCAGCATATAACTACAATGATACTTTCACACTGCCGTTTTCAAGGGCTTCACCGCTGACCACCTGACCATTCACCAGCCGGACCCGGATAGTGGTTCCGGCGGCGGCATTATTAATGGCACGGCCTTCATATTTTACCGAGAAATTATCACCATCCGCCATGACAAATACACTTTGTCCGGCTTTTATTGCCCAGGGTTTGCGGGTCATGGAGGCGACATAGGTCTGCCCGGCATCAATATTGCGCAGGGCAATGGCACCGCGGAGGGCTATTTTATCGGTAACCGCGCCCGCAGGCAATTTGTGAAGTAAACCGCGTTTTGTGCCGATATCCACAAGCTGAACAGTCTCACCGCGCTGAATCTGACGGGTTGCCACGTAATACTGACCGGTGACATTGACTGTCAGCTGCATAAAGGTGCGTTTTTTACCGCATAACACCGGCAGTGAAATATTGCCGGTGTTACGTCCGCCCGCAGGCAGTTGCAGTACGGGATCTTTACAGGCGGGCCAGCGGTCGATCGGAGTTTTTATTTCGACAGAGACCTGCATGGGTTTCGGGTGCAGCTGCCGGAAGTAATGATTGATATCTTCCGGTAACCCGGCCTGTGCGGAGGCGGAAAACACCAGTAATCCGCTGATAAACAGGGTGCGGTAACGGGGCGCCATTTTTCTCTCCTTCACAAACGGGATTATTTCTGATGGTCGCAGTTTACGCAATTTCCTCACTGTTGAATCCGGTAAATAGGTTGGTTATTTCGCGTTTATCCCGCCATTAGATTTTGACGGGACAGATAATATACCTGTCACTAAAACAGGCGTAACACATCAACAGAGGGCAGACATGCTTGATAAGTTAAATGCCACGTTTGCATTTCAGCAGCAGGCACTTTCGCTGCGGGAAACGCGTCAGACAATCCTGGCATCCAATATTGCCAATGCGGATACCCCCGGGTATCAGGCACGGGATATCGATTTCAGCCGTCAGCTGAAGCAGGCGATGAATAACGGCACGGTGAAAAACGGCGGCCTGGCGATGGCAGTGACCGCGAAAGGTCATATCAGCGGACACGGTGCCGCAACACCGTCAGCGGTTGATCTGAAATACCGGGTTCCGTATCAGACATCGATGGACGGCAATACCGTGGATATGGATGTTGAACGCAGTCAGTTTGCTGATAACACCCTGAAATATCAGGCTGACCTGACCTTTATTAACAGCCGCGTGAAAAGCATGCTGGCCGTCTTACAGCAAGGGTAATTCTGATGGCACTACTGAGTATTTTTGATATTTCCGCCTCCGCACTGACCGCGCAGTCTCAGCGTCTGAACGTCAGCGCCAGTAACATGGCGAACGCCGAAAGTGTGGCAGGGCCGGACGGCGAACCGTACCGCGCGAAACAGGTCATGTTTCAGACCGCGCCGCAGGGGCGCTATGACATCGGCGGCGTGAAAGTCAGCCAGCTGATTGAAGACCCGGCACCGCCGCGTCTTGAATACAAACCCGGTCATCCGCTGGCGGATGAAAAGGGCTATGTGCGGATGCCGAATGTGGACACGGTGGGTGAAATGATTAACACCATTTCCGCTTCCCGCAGTTACCAGGCAAACCTGGAAGTGATGAACACAGCCAAAGTGCTGTTGCAGAAAACCTTAACCCTCGGACAGTAACGGAGTGAGTCATGGGGATTAATGCAGCAACCAATGATCCGGTCAATAACGACATTGATGTGCAGAAAAAGCCGCAGAAAAGTCAGAGTGATGATATGCGGGATACCTTTCTGAAAATGATCGTCACGCAGATGCAGAACCAGGATCCGACCAAACCGATGGATAACACGGATCTGACCAGTCAGCTGGCGCAAATCGCCACCCTGGAAAGTATGAACAGCCTGAATGACAGTGTCAGCGGTATTTCGAAACAAATTAACTCCGGACAGTCATTACAGGCAACACAACTGGTCGGAAAAAATGTCCTGATCCCCGGCAGTGACCTGGTCCTGGTACCAACCGGTGACGGCACCACCCGTGTGAAAGCCGATAACCCGCCGCCGGGTGATGACACATCAATTGCGCCGTTTGCGGATGATGACGGCGGTGATGACAGCAGCGGCAGCGGATTTGAATCCTCGCCGTTCGGTTTCTTCCTCGCCAAACCGGCGGACAAAATTGAGATAACCATCCGCGATAAAAATAAAGGAATTGTCAGAACCATCACGATTGACGGTGAAACCAAACCGGATATCTATGACAAGACCTGGGACGGCCGCAATGACAATGGTGAGCTGGTTGCCGATACCAAAGGAAAATACACCTTTGAGGTAAAAGCCACCATGAAGGGTGAAGAGATCCCGCAAAGCGGCATCGTCAGACTGAAATACGCGAAAGTGAATGGCGTGACACCGGGAGCGGATGCGCCGCTTCTGGATGTGGGCATCGGCAACAGCGTGCTGCTGTCTGAAATCTTTAAAGTGTATCCGTCAAATTAAAAAGAAAACCCAATTGTCATGGAGGTGACATGTCTTTTTCACAAGCAGTCAGCGGCCTGAATGCCGCTTCATCCGGTCTTGATTCGATCGGTAACAACATTGCCAACTCCGCAACCAACGGCTTTAAAGGAGCGCATGCTTCTTTTGCTGATATGTTTGCCGGTTCCGGTGTCGGTCTCGGGGTTAACGTTGCGGCGGTTTCCCAGAACTTCAAAGACGGTGCTATCACCCGTACTGACCGCGCTACTGATGTGGCAATTTCCGGTAACGGTTTCTTCCGTCTGCTGGATGGTAACGGTGATGTGGTTTACAGCCGTGACGGTGAATTCCACCGTGACAAGAGCGGCAACCTGGTCAACAACCAGGGCATGATGGTCACCGGATTCCCGGCGGGTCAGGATGCTGCCGGTAACGTTACTATCCAGACGGGCGGCATTCCGCAGATACTGAATATCCCGACCGATATGATGGACGCCAAAGCGTCCGCCAAAGGCGAGTTAACCATCAACCTGAACTCGGACGACAAAGTGCCGTCAGTCAGCACGTTTGATCCGAATAATCCGGACAGTTACAACTTCAGTACCACAATGACAACCTACGACAGTCAGGGTAATGCCCATGAAGTCGCGGTTTATTTCATCAAGACCGGTGACAATAAATGGACGGTAAAAGCCAAAGACAGCAGTGATAAAGCCGCCACAGTTAAAGACCTGGGTACCATGGAATTTGATGCCAACGGTAAGCTGGCGAAAATGCAGGCCGATGACGGTACCGGCACAATGACAGATGTGGATAATTTTGATTTTGCTTATAACGGCCTGAATGGTGCGGCTAACGGCAATATTACGCTGGATATGAGCAAAACCCGTCAGCAGAAAGTCTCCGAATCATCCGTCAGCAAAATTGATATCGACGGCTATCAGTCCGGTGAATACACCAGCTTCAAAATTGAGAATGACGGCACCATTACCGCCAACTATTCCAACCAGCAGAAGCGGACTGTCGGCAAAATCGGACTGTCTGCGTTTGCCAACAATAATGGCCTGGCATCGCAGGGCGGTAACGTCTGGAAAGCCACCAACGCCTCCGGCAACCCGATGGACGGCGTTCCGGGCACCGGACAGTTCGGTAACCTGACCGGCGGCGCGGTGGAAGCCTCCAACGTGGATATGAGCCAGGAACTGATCAACATGATTGTGATGCAGCGTAACTATCAGTCCAACTCGCAGACCATCAAAACGCAGGATCAGATGCTGCAGACGCTGGTTAACTTACGTTAAGCATAAAGACAGAAGGTGGCCATGGATCACGTCATTTATACAGCAATGGGCGGCGCTAAGCATGCGCTGGAAAATCAGGCCATTGTCTCGAACAACATTGCCAACGTCTCGACATCCGGGTTTAAGGCACAGCTGTCCGCCATGCGGGCAGTACCGGTAAACGGCGATACAGAGCAGACCCGGACACTGGTGGTCTCCTCGACCCCCGGGGCGGATATGACTCAGGGGCCGCTGAACTACACCGGCCGTCAGATGGATGTGGCGCTTAACGAAGGCCATTTCCTGGCGGTGGCACTGCCGGGCGGGGAAGAAGCTTATACCCGTAACGGCAGCATTCAGATTTCAGCGGATGGTCAGCTGATGCTGGGTGAACACCTTCTGCAGGGTGACGGCGGTGCGATTGATGTGCCGCCGCACGCGGAACTGACCATCGGCGGTGACGGTACTATCACCGCGCTGATCCCGACTGATCCGCCAACCATGCTCGGACAGATAGGCCGTCTGAAAGTGGTGGAAGCAAAACCACAGGATGTTTTGCGCGGCGAGGACGGGCTGTTTCATCTCACTGCTGCGGCGCGTAATGCCAACGGCAATGAACTGCCGCTGAGTGAACGCGGCAAAGTATCGTCCGGTGTACTGGAAGGCAGTAACGTCAACCCGGCACAGGCGATGGTGGAAATGATTGCCAACGCGCGTCATTTCGAGATGCAGATGAAAGTGGTTCACAGCGCGGATGAGAATGCCCAGCGGGCCAATCAGCTGCTTGCGGTGAGTTAATATTCAGTAAGGAATTATCATGATCCGTTCATTATGGATTGCCAAAACCGGGCTTGAAGCCCAGCAGACGAACCTGGATGTTATTTCCAACAACCTGGCCAACGTCAGCACCAACGGTTTTAAACGCCAGCGTGCGGTGTTTGAAGATCTGCTTTATCAGAACATCCGCCAGCCGGGTGCGATGAGTTCCGAACAGACCTCTCTGCCGACCGGTTTGCAACTGGGTACCGGTGTGCGTCCGGTTGCAACCACCCGTATTCATGCCCAGGGTGCGCTGAACAAAACCGGTACCTCGACCGATATCGCCATCAGCGGACAGGGTTTTATCCATGTCCAGATGCCGGACGGTTCTGATGCCTATACCCGCGACGGTTCACTGCATCCGGATCAGAACGGTCAGCTGGTGACCTCATCCGGTTATCAGATTGTCCCGGCCATTATGATCCCGGAAGGGGCGCAGAAGATGGAAATCGGCCGTGACGGTACGGTTTCTGTCACCATGTACGGCGAAAGCCAGCCGCAGCAGATCGGTCAGATTACCCTGACCACCTTCATCAACGATGCAGGTCTGGAAAGCATTGGTGAAAACCTCTACATGGAAACCGCCAGTTCCGGTGCGCCGACAGAAAGTGCCCCTGAAACCAACGGCGCTGGCCGTCTGTATCAGGGCATGGTGGAAACCTCTAACGTTAACGTGGCGGAAGAACTGGTCAATATGATCCAGACGCAGCGCGCGTATGAGATCAACAGTAAGGCCGTTTCCGCCTCTGACCAGATGTTACAGCGTCTGACACAACTGTAATCCCCGTCCCGGCGGTGAGGTTATCGCTGCCGGGGCTTTTTTACTGAGACACGCACAGAACAGCAAGAGTATTAAGATGACTGAAAGCGGCATTGTTCCACGGCAGCAGGATTGCGCAAGTTCTCCTGCCACTTCTGTTTGCGGGCGCGGACTGGTGACAGCGGCAGTGCTTGCCGTATCACTCAGCGGCTGTGCTTACATCAAACCCAAACCGCTGGTGGATACCCATACCACCGCGCTGCCGGTCGCACCGACTGCCCCGGCCGCGAACGGTGCTATTTTTCAGAGTGCGCAGCCTGCCTACTACGGCTACCAGCCGCTGTTTGAGGACAGACGTCCGCGTAATGTCGGCGATATCCTCACCATCAATCTGCAGGAAAACGTCAGCGCCAGCAAAAACTCCTCCGCTAATGCCAACCGTGCCGGAAAAACCGGCTTTCTTGCGTCCATTCTGCCCGGCTTTATGCAGGGCTGGCTCGGCGGCAGCAACACGGAGCTGGACGTAAAAGGTAACAGCGATTTTACCGGCAAAGGCGGCGCTAATGCCCAGAACACCTTTAAGGGCACTATCACGGTCACTGTGGATCAACTGCTGGCGAACGGTAACCTGCATGTGGTGGGTGAAAAACGGATCGCCATTAACCAGGGCACGGAATCTATCCGTTTCTCCGGTGTGGTCAACCCGCGCACCATCGGGGCGGATAACAGTGTCAGCTCCACTCAGGTGGCGGATGCCCGTATTGAGTATGTCGGCGACGGCTATATCAATGAATCGCAGAATATGGGCTGGTTACAGCGTTTCTTCCTGAATGTGTCACCGTACTGAGCAGAGGTAAAGTGAGAATGAAAAAAGTACTGACCGGCCTGCTGATTGCGGTTTTAGGTATGGCGGCTCTCCCCGCACACAGTGAGCGGATTAAGGATCTGACCACCGTACAGGGCGTGCGTGAGAATGCGCTGATTGGTTACGGGCTGATTGTCGGCCTCGACGGTACCGGTGACCAGACCATGCAGACGCCGTTTACCACGCAGAGTCTGAATAACATGCTGTCGCAGATGGGGATCACCGTACCGCCGGGCACCAATATGCAGCTGAAAAACGTGGCGGCGGTGATGGTTACCGCCAAAATGCCGCCGTTTGCCCGCTCCGGCCAGGCGATCGACGTGGTCGTTTCCTCAATGGGTAACGCCAAAAGTCTGCGCGGCGGCACACTGCTGATGACGCCGCTGAAAGGCGTGGATGGTCAGGTGTATGCGCTGGCACAGGGCAATATCCTGGTCGGCGGTGCCGGTGTCAGTGCCGGCGGCAGCAGTGTCAAAGTGAACCAGCTGGCCGGCGGCCGTATCAGCGGCGGAGCGACGATTGAGCGTGAACTGCCGGGCGGATTCGGTCAGAGCGGCGTGATTAATCTCCAGCTGAATGAAGACAGTTTTGCACTGGCGCAGGATATCAGTGACGCGGTGAACCGCATGAACGGATTCGGTACCGCAACACCGCTGGACTCCCGCACGGTACAGTTACGGGTACCGCAGAGCAGCAGTGATCAGGTACGTTTCCTGGCGCGGGTGCAGGATCTGAATATCCGTCCGCCGCAGAATGAAGCCAAAGTTATCCTGAACTCCCGCACCGGCTCTGTTGTGATTAACCGGACCGTCACCCTCGACAGTTGCGCGGTTGCCCACGGCAGCCTCGCGGTGACGGTCGAGCGCCAGACTCAGGTCAGCCAGCCGGATACGCCGTTTGCCGGTGGTCAGACTGTCGTGACCCGCAACACCAATGTCGGCATCCGTGAACAGGACGGCACTCTGAAAAAAGTGAATGCCGGGGCGAATCTCAACCAGGTTATTCAGGCACTCAATACATTAGGGGCCACACCGACCGACCTGATGTCGATTCTGCAGGCGATGGAAAGTGCCGGTTGTCTGCGGGCGAAACTGGAGATCATCTGATGAGCGACATACAGTTGATGCAGAGTGCGGCCTACGATGTGCAGTCGCTGGGCAGCCTGAAACAGCAGCTGAATGAAAAACCGCAGGAGGGGCTGCGTCAGGTGACGCAGCAACTGGAAGCGACCTTTGTTCAGATGATGCTCAAAAGCATGCGCGCCGCACTGCCGCAGGACGGATTGTTCTCCAGCGACCAGACCCGGATGCTGACCAGTATGTATGACCAGCAGATAGCCCAGAACCTGTCAGAAAAGGGGCTGGGCTTCGGCGATATGATGTTTAAGCAGCTTTCTGCGGATAATGAACCGGATTTGCCGCTGCGTTCGTCAATGATGGCGCTGGATGATGCCACGGTGATTCAGTCGATGCCGCAGCAGGCAATGGCGCAGCTGATGCGGAAATTCAGTTCTGCGGGTGATGCACTGAGTTCACCGCTGAAAAAAGTGCGTGAACTCGGTCTTAACAGTCAGAATTTCATTGCAAAACTGACAGAGCCGGCGAAAGCAGCATCACAGAAAAGTGGGGTGCATCATCTGCTGATCCTGGCACAGGCGGCACTGGAAAGCGGCTGGGGTAAGCGGGAAATTCTGACCGCAGACGGCAAAACCAGTCACAACCTGTTTGGTATCAAAGCCGGTAAGGGCTGGGAAGGGCCGGTCACCAATATCATGACCACCGAGGTTATCAACGGCAAGACCATTAAAATGCGTGATAACTTCCGGGTTTACGGCTCTTATGAAGAGGCGATTGCCGATTATACCCGTCTGCTGACCGAAAACCCGCGTTATCACGGCGTGAAACAGGCGGCCAGTCCGGAGCAGGCAGCACAGCGTCTGCACAAGGCCGGATATGCCACTGACCCGGGCTACTCGGACAAGCTGATTGTCCTTATTAATCAAATCCGCGGCACACCCGCCGCCGCACCGGTGGCTTCCCGCGCCGTACAGGCGTACACCCTCGATTTGAGTGACATTTTCTGACAAATTCACGGCGTAAAAAAATGCGGTTAACACTAAATTTTTACGCCGTCTTTCCGATAACAAGGTAAGACATAATTTTAAACGGATGCTATCTGCGCTGCATTTTCAGTAAGTCGCCGGGAAAGCAGTCGCCAGAGAAAGGAAAAGCACATGCTGAATAATGTAATGAATAACGCATTAAGCGGAATTAACGCGGCCCAGGGCGGGCTGAGTGTTATTTCCAACAACCTGGCTAACGCCGGGGTGGGTTATTATCACCGCCAGAGTGCGGTATTCGGTGAAAACCCGGGCACAATGACAACCAACGGCTATTTCGGCAACGGCACCTATTTCAGCCATGTCCGCCGTGAGTTCGATGAATTCGTCAATACGCAGTATAACAACGCGCGTTCCCGCAGCGGCGACTATGAAGCATTCATGAAAAATGCCTCCGGGGTGGATGACCTGTTATCCAACAGCACGGATGATCTTGCCGGGATGCTGGGCAGTTTCTTCACCTCGCTGGACGAAGCGGCGAGTGACGCCAGTGATAAAACGCTGGTGGATGTATTTCTCGGCAAAGCCAAAACCATGGTCAGCCAACTGAAGGAAGCTGACCGCCGTCTGCGTGAGATGGATAACGATGTTAACCATCAGATTGATAATAAAGTCAAAGATATCAATACCTACGCGGAAAAAATTGCCAAACTGAATGAGCAGATCAGCAACTCCCGCGCGGTTAACGGTGCAGAGCCGAATGATTTGCTGGATGTGCGTGACCGCCTGGTCAGTGAGCTTAATTCTGTTATCGGCATCAAAGTGATCGAGCAGAACGGCAACTTCAACGTCTCGTTTGCCAACGGTCTGCCGCTGGTGACCGGCGGACGTGCTAACCGTCTGGAAGCGGTGGCTTCCGGGGCGGATGACAGCCGTCTGAGTATCGGTTTTGTTGATTCCGCCGGTAATGTCCGTGAAATCAAAGATGATCAGATCCGTGGTGGTGAGCTGAGCGGCGTTCTGCGTTCCCGCCGTGAAATTATTGACCCGGCAAGACAAAAACTGAACCAGATGGCGCTGGTCTTTGCGGAAAAATTCAATGAAGTTCACCGCAAAGGCTATGATGCCAACGGTAAGACTGACAAAGATTTCTTTGCGGTCGGCAGCGGCAGTGTGGTCAGCAATACCCACAATAAAGGCAAAGCCGATTTTGATATCAAATACAACGATGTCTCCAAAGTCACCGGTAATAACTACGATGTCAGTTATGACGGCACCAACTGGAATGTGACCCGCCTGCCGGAAGGTATCGCCGTGACCGCGAATTTTGACGGTGCGACCGGCACCTTAAGTTTCGAAGGCATGGATATCAAAATCAGCAACAATAGCGCGGTGGCCGGCGATAAATTCCTGCTCAAGCCGGTGGATAATGTGATCGGCGGCCTGAACACGCTGGTGACAAATGCGGCAGATTTCGCCGCAGCGGACAGCACCGGTGGTGCCAGCAACAATGAAAATATCAAAGAGCTGGTAAAACTGCAGGATCAGAAACTGGTCGGCGGCACATCAACCCTGTCCGATTTCTATGCATCACTGGTCAATGATGTGGGCAGCAAAGCCAGCCAGGCACAGATTGATTCCGAAGTGCAGAACAAACTGACGGTCAGCTTCTATGAGCAGCAGCAGGGGATTTCCGGCGTTAATACCAACGAAGAAAGTGTCCAGATGCAGAAAATGCAGCAGTTCTTTAATGCCAACGCCAAAGTGCTGTCGACCGTTGATGAGTTATTCAACGTTCTGATGCGTGCATTCTGATTTTGAGTTAAGAAGGAAATTATCATGCGTTTCAGCACCAATTTAATGTTCAGTCAGCGTGTGTCGGATATGAACAATGCCACCGCCCGCTGGATGGAAGCGGGCAGTAAACTGGCGTCCGGTCAGCGTGTCAGCAAACCGTCAGATGACCCGCAGGCATCCGCGCAGGCGGTGCGTGTCACTCAGTCTGAGAACCGCAATCAGCAATATGCGTCCACACGCGGCTATGCCAAAACCGGGATGACATTGCAGATGAGCATTCTCACCCAGATGAATGAAGTGTCCACACAGATGGATTCAACGGTTATCCAGGCATCTAACCAGGGTGCGCTCAGCGACAACGATCGTGCATCACTGGCAGAACAGCTGCAGGGACTGAAGGATCAGCTGGTGTCTCTGGGTAACACGACTGACGGTAACGGCCGTTATATTTTCGGCGGTTATGAATCAGACACGCCGCCGTTTGAAGTGGATGCGGCGACCGGCGATGTGATTTACAAAGGCGGCGATAAATCCATTACCCAGAACGTGGGCAGTGACCGTGAAATGACCAGTTATTTTGCCGGTTCGGAAGTGTTTGCCACGACAGATAAAGGCGGTAAAAAAGTGGCGGATATGTTTTCTGCCATTAACAAAGGCCTGGAAGCACTGAAAATTCCTCAGCAGAATGCGTCACAGGCTGATCTGGACAGAGCCAGAGCCGGGATGGATGAAGCAAACCGCGGTATTAAAGCCGGGATGGATAAAATCTCCAATATTGAAGCAAAACAAGGCTTGCAGTTACAGGAAATCGACAGCCTGGACTTCCTGTCACAGACCCGCCGGATCCAGAACGAAAGCCGTCTGAGCAGTCTGCTTCATACGGACTGGACCAGCACGGTATCGGATTATCAAAAAGAAATGGCGCTGTTCCAGGCCTCGCAGGATATCTTTAAGGATCTCAACAGTATGTCACTGTTCAGTCGTTAAATTATCCGGTTTCAGTACTGAATTCCTTTGGCCGTCACTGCGACGGCCTTTTTTGTGCCGGATACAGCTCAGCGGACAGGGACTATCACCGAATGTTCCGGAAAAGCGCCGGCCGGCCGCAGTTCTTCCGTCAGAAAATCAATGAATGCGCGGATACGCGGGGATTTCCGCGCTTCTGCCGGGCAGGCAATATGATAAATATGTGATACGGTGGTCCAGGGTTCCAGAACCTGAACCAACAGCCCCTCACTCACAGCTTTGCGGGCAATAAAATCATGCATCATTGCGACACCGTTACCGGATACCGCCATATAGTATTCGGCCATCACATCCTCATAAAATGCCATGTCACCCTGTGTACTGAGATGCACAACGTCATTATTGATAACCAGCGGCCAGCGCAGTGGTCTGGTCTGTTCCTGCAAATGCATCTGAAGACAGTTGTGATGGCGGAGATCATCCGGTGTATTCAGCGGCGGTGCCTTTTTCAGATAATCCGGTGAGGCATAAATCCGGAACATAGCGAAATCAACCGGGGTGGCTATCCAGTCGGGCAGGTAATTCAGCCAGCTGGTCATGACGATATCGCTATCAGTGCTTTCCTGGCGCGGAATACGGAAACGGAGATGAAAATCGACCTCAATCTGCGGATAACGGCGGCGGAATTTCGGCATCAGCGGAAACACTTTCAGATAGGCGTAATCATTGGGCAGGCAAACACGGATTTTCCCGGCCGGAATGGTTTTCATATCCTGCAGGGCATTCTCTGCATCATACATCGCATCCAGTGCTGTTCTGCAATAGCTGAGGTATTGTTCTCCCGCTTCTGTCAGCCGCACATGGCGGGTGGTTCTGACAAACAGCGGACTGCCCAGCTTCTGTTCCAGCCTCGCAATGGTTTTGCTGACCGCAGCCGGAGAAATATTCAGCGCCTGTGCCGCCTGTGAAAAGCTTTGCAGTTCGGCGGCACGGCAGAACAGTTCCAGCGTACCCAGCATCAAATCATCAAAATGACGCGGCATTATTAACCTCAGGTTGGTAATGAAGTGATATCAGGGTAGTTTATTTCACGCAATGAAGAAATATAATAATTTGCATCAATTGCAAGTAATGAATCATAACTGAAGGCTATTTATGAAACCACAACAGCGAACTGCCGTCATCACTGATGCAGAAAGTTGTCTGGGGAAAGCGTTAGTCAGAACACTGCTTGATGAACACTATAATGTTATCGGCATATTCAGCAGCGATGAACACATGCAGAGTTTTTTGCAGGAACTGGATAATAAAACCGCATTTTTACCCGTGACCGGTGAAAGTCACTGTACCGATTTTGTCGGACAACTGATGCAGCAGGGTATTATTCGTTTCGGAAATATCGATATTATTATTCATAATTCCGGTGCTTTTCTCAGCAAAACTTATGAAAAAACAACACCGGATGATTTCATGCATTTAATAAACAGTAATATTTATAGTTTATTTAATCTGAGTCAATTGGCGATTAAAAACATGTTGAAAAATCACGGTGGTAAAATTATCGTGGTAACCTCCTGTATTGCCCTGCAGCCGTCGCAGAAAATACCGGCTGCACTGAGTGTCCTGGCAAAGGAAGGCGTGCACGGGCTGGTCAGAGCACTGGCGCTGGAGTATGCAAAGAAAAATATCCGCGTTAATGCGGTAGCACCGGGGTATATTGAGTCCCCGCTGAATACAGAACTCAATCAGGATTTTATTAATTTAGTCTCACCGGCGGATAAAGTCGGAACCATTAATGATATTATAGAAAGCATTCGTTTTCTGCTGAAATCTGACTATATTAACGGCACTGTCATGCCGGTGGACGGAGGTTATTCAGCAGGAAATTGGTAACCGTGTTATTTCTCAAGTCGTTTTCCGGATTATACACAGCAATATTCATTTGTACGCCATTACCGGATCCGGTAATCACTTTCTCGGTGATTACCGGTTTTTTATTTAAGGGAGATAAGCGGATACTTATGCTGCCCTGACACCGGATATGAGTCAGGTCAGGTTACGGAGAGGCAAACAGGTTAAAAATCAGTGAGAGCTGCTCAAACGCCTGGTGAATGACCCGCTCGGTAAAGCCCGGCAGGACGGAGATGATCAGGCCCAGCATGCTGATGCCGACGGTCAGTGTCAGCGGAAAACCCACCACAAACACAGAAAGCTGCGGCGTCATCCGGTTCAGAATACCCAATGCGAGGTTAAGAATCAGGAACAGGGTGATAAACGGCAGCGCCAGCATTAACCCGTTGAGAAAAATATGGTTAGCCGACTGCACCAGCATGCGGAACCCCTCACGGTTGAGCGGGGTGACCTGCACCGGAATAAGGTCAAATGAGCTTATCACAATATGGATAAGCCACAGGTGTCCGTCAAATGCGAGAAACAGCAGCAGGGTGATAAGGTTCAGGATACGTGCCAGAATCGGCATATTCGGCCCGCCGCTCGGGTCAAAGAAGGTGGCGAAGGATAAGCCCATCTGCAGGCCGATCACTTCCCCGGCATGACGGACAGCGGCAAACGCCATCTGCATGGTCAGTCCCATCGCCACACCTATCACCACCTGTTGTAAAATCACCCACAGACCGGGAGCGGAAAACAGCGGGATATTCACCACCGGCAGTTGCGGGGAGACAATCAGAACAGTGAAAAAGGCCAGCATCACCCGCACCTTACTGATTGATTGTTTTTCATTGAAAAACGGTGCCGTACCCAGCAATGCCAGCACCCGGATAAACGGGTAAAATCCCTGGCTCAGCCACAGCGTCAGTGTTTCACTGGTGATACTTAACATAGATCAGCCGATGATAAACGGCAGATTGGTTAACAGTGTACGCATATAGTCAGTGAGCAGATTGAGCATCCACGGACCGGCAATCACAATCACACTGATAACAGACAGAATTTTCGGAATGAATGACAGGGTCATCTCATTCACCTGAGTGGCGGCCTGTAACAGACTTATCAGCAGACCGGCTGCCAGGGCGGCCAGCAGCAGGGGGGCTGCCAGCATCAGGGCGATTTTCATGGCTTCGGTGCCCATCGCCATTACGGATTCCGGTGTCATATTCTCTCCTGACTCATATTATCTCCCGACTAAAAAAAGCTTTGTGATAACGAACCGAGCAGTAACTGCCAGCCATCCACCAGCACAAAAAGCATCAGCTTAAAGGGCAGCGAAACTGTGGCGGGCGGTACCATCATCATCCCGAGTGCCATCAGTACACTGGCAACCACGAGGTCAATAATCAGGAACGGAATAAACAAAGTAAAACCAATCTGGAAGGCGGTTTTCAGCTCACTGGTGATAAAGGCCGGGATCAGAATGCGCATCGGCACATCTTTGGCTTCCTGAATCTCACCTGTTTTGGCGATACGGGCAAACAGTGCCAAATCGGTTTCGCGTGTCTGGCCGAGCATAAAGGTACGCAGCGGTGCGGTGCCGCGATCCAGTGCTGTTTCCAGGCTGATTTTGTCTTCACTGAACGGACGGTAAGCGTCTTCGTAGACTTTATCGAACACCGGTGACATCACGAAAAACGTCAGAAACAGGGCCAGTCCCAGCAGAACCTGGTTCGGCGGTGCGGACGGTGTTCCGAGTGCGTTGCGTAATAAACCCAGCACAATAATGATGCGGGTAAAACTGGTGGTCATCAGCAGCAGTGCAGGGATAAAGCCCAGCAGTGTCAGAAACAGCAGGGTCTGAACCGGCAGAGACCAGCTCTGGCCGCCGTCCGGCAGCACATGACTGACGACGCCCGGCAGTGAAGCCTGCGCCTGCGGAACCAGCAGAAACAGAGCGAGTGCGGGAATGGCGCGTTTGAGCAATGACATCATGAAAAATCTCAGCGTGGTTCGTCAGCCGGTACCGCATCTTTATTTGCGGCACGTTTGGTTTTCAGCAGTGCCTGAAAGGCGGAAGGGGCATCAGTTACCGCCGCCGGGTCAGCCGGACAGCGGTGCAGCAGATTAACCGACTGCGCGGTCACACCCAGAACCAGCCATTCACCCTGAATCTCCGCCACCACCAGCCGTTCTTTGTTTCCCAGAGAACAGGTGCTTCTGATACTCAGCAGCGGGTTTTTGCCGGCCAGTTTTGCGGTAAAGCCGAATTTGCGGACAAACCAGGTCAGTCCCAGGATCAGCAGAATAATACCGCTGAGCGCGCCGGACACCTGAATCAGGCTGTCCGTGCTGTTAATCGCCTGAGAACCCACTGCGGGCGGCGGCAGGGTAACGGAAGAGAAAACGGCATTATCTGCCGTTTTCTCTGCGGCCGGTAAAACAGGGGTGCCGGATGCGGTCGGTGTCATATCAGCGGCTCAGGCGGCGCATACGTTCAGACGGGGTGATAATATCGGTGATGCGGATACCGTAATTGTCGGAGACCACCACCACTTCACCCTGGGCAATCAGATAACCGTTGATCAGGATATCCAGCGGCTCACCGGCCAGTCCGTCCAGAGCCACCACAGAACCCTGGGATAAACTCAGCAGCTTCTTGATGGTCATTTTTGTCCGGCCCAGTTCCACAGAGAGACGGACAGGGATATCCATAATCAGATTGATATCAGACAGCTGATTCAGCGGATTCTGGCTGTCGAGATTATCAAACGCCTGGTTGTTCCCGGTTTCTGCTTTTTTTTGTTGTTCCATTGCCTCTGCCCACAGAGACTCGCCATCGTGTTCCGGGTTCATATCAGGAGTGTTGTTCGCCTCACTCATTGGTTTTTTCCTCGTCCAGAGTGTTTAATACAGGATTAATCAAATGTTCCACACGCAATGCATACTGGCCGTCCCGGGTGCCGTACTGACTGGTCAGTACCGGTACGCCGTCCACACTGACAATCAGGCGATCCGGTTTCTCCACCGGGATCACATCCCCTTTCTGCAGTTGCAGTAATTTTGAAATCCGCAGCGGGATTTCAGCAAAATTCGCGACCAGTTCCAGCTCGGAATGCTTCACCTGTGTCACCAGGCTGGATACCCAGGCTTCATTTTCCTGGTGACCGTGCTCCATCGGCGGGTTAATCAGCCGCTCGCGGATAGGTTCAATCATGGCAATCGGAATACAGATGCTCAGCTCACCCACGGTATTACCGATCTCCACCAGGAAGGAGGTGGTGACCACGATATCGTTGGGGGAGGTGGTGATATTGGTGAATTTCACCTGCATTTCTGAGCGCACATATTCCACATCCACTTCAGCAATCGGCTTCCAGGCATCGCGGTATGCGTTCAGTGCCAGTTTCAGCATACGGTGGATAATGCGCTGTTCGGTGTTGGTGAATTCCCGGCCTTCGGAACGGACCGGAAAACGGCCGTCACCGCCGAACAGGTTATCGACAGCGATATAGACCAGTGCCGGTTCAAAGGTGAACAGTGCGGTTCCGCGCAGCGGCGGCATATGCACAAGGTTCAGGTTGGTCGGCACCGGCAGGTTACGGGCAAATTCATGATAAGGTTCAATTTTGATACCACCGACTGTGATATCAGGACTGCGGCGCAGCATGTTGAACAATCCCATCCGGAACTGACGGGCAAAACGCTCGTTAATAATTTCCAGGGACTGCATACGCTCGCGGATAACGCGGCGCTGGGTATTCGGGTCATAAGGACGGACTTTGTCCTTACCTTTATTGAGTGCTGTGTCGGCAGGCTGCGGCTCTGACGGCGAGTCACCATTGAGCAGCGCGTCTATCTCTGCCTGAGATAAAATATTATCGCTCATCAGTTTTACCGGAGAATAAAGGTGGTGAATAACACATCCGAAATTTCCTGATCCGGCTGTCCCTGTACCACGGTCGGGGCTAAGGTGGTTTTAACTGCCTTCATCAGCTGAAGTTTGCCGTCATGGGTTCCGAGTGTCTGCGGGGACTGCTGTGAGAGCAGAAGTAACAGGCGGCTGCGGACTTCCGGCAGATACTCATGGAGCTGTTTGCGGGAACGCTCGTTGGCCAGACGCAGTGTCATATCAATATACAGCACACGATCACGGCCGTTATTCATACCGGGAAGATTCACGGTAAACGGTTCAATGCCCATAAAGATAGGCTCAGGCATATTGGCCCGTTTCTCGTCTGTGGTACCGGCGGTGGTGCTCTCCTGGTGAGAAGACCACCAGCTGTAACCCCCGAAACCTGCTCCTGCGAGGGCAATCAGGGCAAAGATAACCAGTAACCCGGTATTGGAACCTTTTGAGGCATTGCGTGAAGACGACATGTTAACTGAATTCCTATTTCTTGATAGCAAAACCCGGCAGGGGTTTCATACTCTGTAAGCCCATCCATTATGGCGTGCTTCTGAAGGACTAAAGGGGGGAAAAACGAAACAAAAAGGCGGTAACTCGGGGCTTTAGTCCCCGGTACCGCCGTTATGTACAGGAATCAGGCGAAGGTATCGATCCCGCCGCGGGCGCGGGCGTCATGAAGTGCTGACGGGCGGACAAGGGTATCTGTGCTGACATTCACGCCGCTGACACTTCCGGCAGACATAATACCATCAGCGCTGCCGCCGCTGTGACGATCATCACCGGAACCCTGCTGATTACCGTGATATTCCTGTCCGACGGAGCTTTGCGCCAGGTGGATCCCGCTCTCCTGAAGGGCGTTGCGCAGCACCGGCATCATGGATTCCATCGCCGCGCGGACGTGGCTGTGCGGGGAGACAAAGTGCATCACCGCCTGATTATCCTCAATTTTAAGATGGATATTCAGGGAGCCCAGCTCTTCCGGATGCAGACGCAGCTGTGCCTGCTGTAATCCCTGACGGGAGAAATAGATCATATTCCGGCTGACCTGCTGTTGCCACAGTTCGCTGCCGAGCTGAGCGGTCAGCTGCATGGACGGCTGTGCCACCGGGGCATTGGTCTGTGCGGCGGTACTCTGAGCCGCCGTTGGCATCAGTACCGGGCTCTGGACGGCAGTATGGCTGCCCGGTGCGGTGACAGTCTGAAAGGCGCTGCTTTCTGTTTTGATACTGAATGCGCTTTTGCTGTTATCCGCACCGGTGGTATCAGTAGCGGATGCCAGTGACAACGGCACAGAAGTGTCAGCGGATTTCTTATTCAGCGGTAAAAAATCATCCGGCAGTGCTTTTTGATCCGGTTTTTGTGCATCGGTCAGTGAAAAACGCGGCTGATCCACACGCGGTTTGGATTTGTCATCCGTAAACAGGGTGCGTGCGTCGTTATTTTCATCCGTGATCAGCGGTTTATCGCCGGTTTCAGCCAGTACGTCTTCCGGCAGCTCTGTGGTTTTGGTGACGTTTTTTCCGCTGTCATCAATCTGCAGCTTTGTGTCTGCGGCCGGTTTATCCGCCGCGCGGCTGTCCCGCCCGCTCAGACGCTCTTTCAGTGCCGCAAGCAGGGCATTGTCCGTTTCACCTTCTGTTTGCGGTAATGCAGGTGCATCATCCCCGCTGGTCAGCAATTTTGCATCCAGCTCAGGTGCGGCAGTATCCCCGGCAAGGCGGCGGGAGAAATTCAGTTGTGCCATGGTATCGGCACCGGTCTGTTTTTCCTGTGCGGAGACCGCTTTACCCTCTGCGGCCTGTTTATGCGCGGCAGTGTCATTACGGGTCTGTTTTACCGCATGTACGGCCTGTGCCGGTTTTTCCGGACGCGGCTGCTGTGCATCCATCACGGCCTGAAACGGCAGGGCGGTTGCCTGTGCATCTTCCGCACGCGGTGATTCCTGTTTATTCAATGCGTTGTCAGCAGAACTGACCACTTTGGTACCGGCATTGACATCCATTAACGGGTTCTCCATAAAGTCGCACGCTGGGCAAATTCATCCATCTGCTTTTGCTCCAGCCGGTTTTGTCGTTGATTTTTTGCATGATCCGCACGGCGGATCAGAGTATCGAAGGCATTGACGCGCTGTTGTTTTTCCTGCCAGTGGCGGTTGGCATCACTGACGCGCTGCTCCCACAGGTTCAGCTGACCCTGCTGCTGTTCAATGGTCAGTTCGAGAGTGACCAGAAACTGCTGATAGTTCTGCCACTTATCGGCAGCCATCCCGGTATGCAGTGTCTGATTCAGCTTCTGCCGGTAATCGGCCTGATAATTCTCCAGCATGGTCAGTTGCTGACTCATCTGTGTGTGGGTCTGACGAACCTGCGCCAGCACTTTAGCCGCCTCTTCGGCGGCCTCTTCAGCTAAATTTAACAACGTGGTGAGTGCATGCGTATTTGACATTGACGACCTCGTTATGCGTCCGGTATCACCTGACTGAGTTGCTCACAGGCGGCCGGATAATCACAGCGCTCATCGATATCCTGCTGCAGAAACTTCGCCATATACGGGAACAGCTGAATGGCCTCATCCAGCATCGGGTCACTGCCCGCCGCGTAGGCACCGACATTAATCAGATCGCGGTTGCGCTGGTAAGCCGAGGTCAGCTGTTTGAAACGCTGAATTTTCCGGTAATGGCTTTTCTCAATCAGCTCAGTCATGGCCCGGCTGATGGAGGCTTCGATATCGATAGCAGGGTAGTGTCCGGATTCCGCCAGGGAACGCGAAAGCACGATATGGCCGTCAAGAATGGCCCGCGCGGAGTCAGCGATCGGATCCTGCTGGTCATCCCCCTCGGTCAGTACAGTGTAAAACGCGGTGACAGAGCCGCCGTTTTTGCCGTTGCCTGCCCGTTCGACCAGTGCCGGTAATTTTGCGAACACCGACGGAGGATAGCCTTTTGTCGCCGGGGGTTCTCCGATGGCGAGCGCAATTTCACGCTGTGCCATACTGTAACGGGTCAGCGAATCCATAATTAACAGCACATTGCGACCCAGGTCACGGTAATATTCCGCGATCCGCGTGGCATAAGAAGCACCCTGCATCCGCAGCAGCGGGGAAACGTCCGCCGGTGCCGCGACAACCACCGCACGCTGAAGTCCTTCCGCGCCGAGGATGTTTTCAATAAAATCTTTTACTTCGCGGCCGCGCTCACCAATCAGCCCGACCACAATAATGTCCGCCTGTGTGAAACGCGCCATCATGCCGAGCAGCACACTTTTCCCGACGCCGGAACCGGCAAACAGCCCCATACGCTGACCACGTCCGACGGTCAGAAGGGCGTTGATAGCGCGGACACCGACATCCAGCACACTGTTAATCGGCGACCGTTCCAGCGGGTTGATCGGCGGCGTAATCAGCGGAGCACGGATTTTGGCTTCCAGCGGCCCTTTGCCGTCCAGCGGGTTGCCGGAGGCATCCAGGATACGGCCGAGCAGCTCATCACCCAGCGGCAGCTGGCGGCTGGTCTGCCCGCCGCTTCCGGTGGATTGCGCATACACGCGGGCACCCGGCGCGATACCTTCCGGCTCTGCCAGCGGCATCAGCAGCATTCGCGGCCCGTTAAAACCGACCACTTCACAGATAACCTCTTCGGTGTTCCCGTTGATCACGCGCTCGATGAAACAGGTGGCGCCGAGCGGCATTTTGATGCCCTCGGCTTCCATCACCAGCCCGGTGATTTTGGTCAGACGCCCGTAATGGCGGGTCATCGCCACGCCGGACATCCGGGATTCAAAACCTTCCAGTGCGCCTATCCAGCGGCCAATCCGCGCGGTCATAACAAGGTCTCCGGCGCGTATAACCGGCACAGCTCCTGCCAGCGGGTGGCGACACTCATATCGATTTCACCGTCATCCGCCACCACACGGCATCCGCCCGCATGCAACTGCGGATCCGGTACCAGACGCCAGCCGTTCAGACTGAGCTGGGTACCGATATGCTGCTCGATCATCTCAGCATGTGCAGGGTTGACCCGCAGTTCCGGCTGACCGGCAAACAGCGGTTTCTGCTGAAGCAGACGGCTGATCTCTTCGAGCAGTGCGGTACCGTCACAGACCGCAGGCTGACCGAGCACCTGGCGGGCGGCGGTCAGGGCAATCTGCAGCAGTTTGGTGGTTACCACGCTGTCAAAACTGTCGAGTGAGTAACTGAACTCAGACAGTAATTTCTGCCACGCTTCCGTGACCGGCTGCTGTTCTGCCAGTACCTGCTGACGGCCCTGCTCAGCGCCGTCCTGCAGACCCTGAGCAAATCCGGCGTCATAACCGGCTTTCTGTCCCTGCTCATGGCCGGACTGAAAACCGCTGCGCTGCGCTTCTTCTTTCAGGTTATCCAGCAGATTGATCTGCTCGAGCACCTCTTTCGGCTCCAGGCAGGGTACTTTAGGCTTTTCCGGCTCCGGCTCATCGGACAGGGCAGGGAGCACAGAGGAATTCAGATCCCACTGATTCAGCTCCCGCGGCTGCCAGCGCTTCCACGGCAGACCGGTGTTTTCCTTATCAGACATAGACATCGTCACCACCACCAATCACAATTTCGCCGGTTTCCATCAGACGGCGGACAATCAGCAGAATAGATTTCTGTTCATTCTCAACCTGCGACATACGTACCGGTGAACGGGATTCCAGATCATCACGGACAATCTCAGCCGCACGGGTGGACATATTGCGCAGGAAGTGTTCGCGCAGCTCTTCGTTGCAGCCTTTCAGTGCAATAACCAGCGAGTCGTTGGAAACATCCTGGAGGATGCGCTGGATACTGCGGTTGTCCACTTCGATAAGGTTCTCGAACAGGAACATTTCGTCGATAATCCGTTGTGCCAGTTCGCCGTCGTAATCGCGCATTGCCCCGATAACACCTTCTTCCTGCTGACTCTTCATCAGGTTGATGATCTCGGCTGCGGTTCTCACGCCACCCATTTTGCTGCGCTTGAGGTTCTGGCCGTCCAGCAGGTTGTTGAGGACTTCGGTCAGTTCCGCCAGTGCTGCCGGCTGCACACCACCAAAAGTGGCGATACGCAGCATGATGTCGTTGCGCTGGCGTTCGTCGAACAGCTCGAGCACATCGGCGGCCAGGTTGCGTTTTAAATGCACCAGGATGGTGGCGATAATCTGCGGATGTTCGTCGCGGATAATATCGGCCACAGTCTGCGGTTCCATATAGTTGAGGCTTTCGATCCCTGATGCACTTTCGTGCTTCTCGAGGATATCTTCCAGCAGGCTGGCGGCGCGGTCTTCACCCAGCGCCTTAACCAGCACGGAGCGCAGATAATCATTGGTATTGATGTTCAGCGCCGCATACTGAATCGCCGCTTCCTCAAACTCCGTCAGGACTTCCGCCAGTTCAGCGTTGGAAACCTGACGCATGTTGGACACCGCCATACTCAGCTGCTGAACTTCTTTATTGTTCAGGTGTTTAAAGACCTCGGCGGCCTGGTCCTCACCGAGCGTCATCAGCATGACGGCGCTCTTTTCTGTTCCGCTTAAATTCATTGTGCTTTTCCTAACCACTGACTGATAACCATTGCCACAACCTGCGGATCTTTATCCGCCATCTCACGGATACGCTGACTCTGAATTTCGGCGCTGACACGCTGACGGGTCAGGCGGCGGCGGGTTTTCTCGTCCATATCGTCACTGATAACATCATCAGCCACGAGCGGGGTCTTCATCTGAGTCGCCTTAAACATACGGGCTTCTGCTTCCGCCTGCTGTGCTTTGCGGTAGCGCTGCCACTGCGGTCTGATACCTTTGCGCCACAACAGCCAGCCCACCAGTAACAGCAGCAGGATCTTGCCGTACTCCAGTGCCTGCGCAATGATGACCGGGCTTGTGAAGAGCGACGACTCTTCGGTCAGCTGACCTTCATCAGTAAAGCGGGAGTTGGTGATGCTCAGACTGTCACCGCGGCTGACGGAATACCCCATCGCTTCGCGGGTCAGCGATTCAATCTCTTTGATCATCTCCGGCGGCAGCGGCTGCATTTCTTCGGTGCCGTCTTCTTTCTTCTGCGGCAGCCAGTTAATAATTACCGCGACAGAGAGACGGTCAACCACGCCAATCTGGCGCTGGGTATGACTGATTTTGCGATCCACTTCGTAGTTTGTGGTCTCATCACTTTGCGAATTAATGTTGCTGTTACTTTTATTATCGGCAGGAGATGCATTTTTGTTATCTTTTGTATCCGCTTTTGCTGTTTCAACAGGAGCGGCAGGAGCACTGACCGGCTGATTGGATAACGCGCCCGGTACGCCGCCCGGGCCGCCGTTGCTGTTCTGCTGACTCTGGCTGCTCTGACGCGAGCGGACAGCGGCGGAATCCGGCTGCTGATTTGGTTTGTATTCTTCGGCGGTCTGTTCGACTTTGGAATAATCCACCTGAGCGGTTACCTGCGCCTGCACGTTGGCACGGCCGACCAGCGGGGCAAGCAGGTCTTCAATACGCTGCTTGAGACGTGCTTCGGTTTCCTGGGTCAGACGCATCTGCGACGTGCTGACAGACTGCTGGCTGTTATCATTGTTTGTCAGCAGACGTCCGGTCTGGTCAACAATAATAACGTTGGAGGAGGTTAATCCTGACACACTGCCGGAGACCATATGCACAATCGCACTGATCTGGCCTTCATCCAGTGCGCGGCCCGGCAGCAATCCGACGGTGACGGAGGCTGTCGGTGATTTCTGCTCGCGGACAAACAGGGTCGGTTTCGGGATCGCCAGATGCACCCGCGCGGTCTGCACCGGACTGAGTGATTCGATAGTGCGTGACAGTTCCCCTTCGAGGGCGCGCTGATAGTTTACCTGCTCACTGAACTGACTGATACCGAACTGTTCTTTGTCCAGCAGTTCAAAACCGGTATTCCCGCCTTTCGGCAGACCGGCCTGTGCCAGTTTCAGACGCAGCTCATGCACTTTATCAGCAGGTACCAGAATGGCACTGCCGTTATCCGCGAGCTGGTAAGGCATATTCATCTGTGTCAGCTGACTGACAATATCGCCGCCGTCTTTGGCACTCAGATTACTGAGCAGAACGCGGTAATCCGGGCTGCGCATCCAGAGGAACAGCGCAACAATAACTGCGATTGCAGCCGCGCCGGCGACCATCAGCGGAACCTTCGGATCAGCCTTAATACGGTCAATAATCAGGGCGAATCCCTTTTTGGTATCTCCGGTGTCTTGTGGTGCGGCACTCATAAACATTCCCTGCCTTGCAGATTTGACGGGTGAAAATAGTTTTGGCGAAACAACGTAATTTCCCTCTTTGTAACGTCACTTTTTTACGCTGCTATTATTCCCTGCAAATAACAAATCTAATGACAGAATCAGCCTGTGATTTTGGTGTTATTTACGGGCTTCAAGTTAAAAAGGGTGTGTTAGGGTATGCAGGCAATAGGATGTGACCGGTGTCTTTTTCAGCAGAAAATGGCCTCCGCAGTACACATTTATCCCTGTTAACGGAAGAAAAAACATGACAATTCAGGCAATTGAGGGAGTCGTCTCCCAACTGAATGTAACAGCAGCACAGGCAGCAAACCAGACGAAACCGGTCGTTGAAGCACCGGGGTTTGGTGATCATCTGATCTCAGCAGTGAATGAGATCAATACCACCCGCGTTAATTCAGCAAAAAAGGTGGAAGATTTCACACTCGGCAAAGCCGATATATCCCTTAATGATGTGATGGTGGACATGCAGAAAGCAAGCCTGAGCCTGCAAATGGGCATTCAGGTACGTAATAAACTGGTGGCTGCTTATCAGGAAATTATGTCAATGCCGGTGTGATGGTATTAACATATTGATATGAAATATTAAATTTCTTTTTTGTGTCTGTGGTTGTCTTGGTGGTGAAGTTGATATCTTCCCGCGCCGGGGCACACAGCTCACCGCTTCTTCCTGAAACGCTGAAGTGGTCGCAAGTTATCTGTATAAATCCTCCTTATATCGCCGTCGGGATAACAGCTGCGGCGGTGGCAATTACGCGTGCTAAATACTCAGCCCGGCGCGGAACGTGTTTATTCCGCCTGGCTTGAGGCGTGACAATACGCACCGCGCACCTGCCGGCAAGGTTTAGTTTTCATGTTGTTTACCTGTTGATATCCCGGGGTGGTATAGTGATTGGAACAGAACTAATTAAGGATGATAATTGTGATTACCATATTTGCCATGTTCTATACTTTTAGTTCTCCGCTCATTGCAGGAATTCTGCCGGTACTGTTTGCATTCGTTGTTGCTGCATAATGTGTATTACGAATTTTTATCAATAGCTTTATTGATTACTATCTGCCTTCGTTACTGATATGCGACGGCCCCGGTGTTCCGCGCCGTCGATTACATCAGAGCGGCTCGTGTACATTTCAATATCATCCGCAGTGAAACGGAACAACTCACAATGACTGAGTTCGTGATGATGCTGAAAGCGAAATATCCGGATGAGAAAGGCTCCGCGAAAGATGAGTATGATGCCATCACAAAAGCAGACGATGCCCGTAACGATGATCTGATTAGGGGCAGGCGCCGGTTGGTGAGCAGGAAAAAAGCGTGACAAAACATCGGCATTCGCAATATTTCGGCTCTTTCTTACTACAAATAAAGTACATGTCGCTTAGTATCATTGCTTTAAAACTAAACGGTGATACCTATGAAAAAGTTATTGATAGTATCAGTTGCAGCCATGTTTACCTTTGGTGCTTATGCCGGAGAAGGTAAGGGATATTCAATAGAACAACTACATAAAATGATTGAATCCGGGAAATATCCGGCTGTTACTGAATACGAAGAAACAGGCGGTGGTGATGTTGCGGATATAAAATCATGCAAGGACAGGATACTGAGCCGTGCTGCTAATTTTTCAGAATATCCCATTACCGTTGAGCGGGATATTGAAAATGAAGTTTACGAATCAACAGTATGGATGAACTTAAAGGCGCAAAAAGTTATTTGTGAGATTAAAGATGGCAAGGCTAAAGGGACGCAGTTTGATGCATCCTATAAGTAAGCCGGGAAAACGCCGGTAAGAGTAAATCAGCCCCGGGAGGGGCTTATTTTTTGCCGGATTAAGCCACAAATATCCCGCTGCTTACCGGATGTTCTTCCGGCTTCCGGCAGTCACATGCAGTAACCTTTTCCCGGCCACCCGGTATTGATATCACAAAACCCCCCCTGACTTATTTAATTTCACTGCAGGTATGTTTAAATAGATAAATCATAAATACATATTGGTGAAAAAATGAAAAAAATTCTTCCCGTACTGATCGCTGTTTCATTTCTGGCAGGGTGTAAAGTGGATGTTGAAACCACGGTAAATACGGATGACCTGGTCTCTCATGAACACAAACTGGTCGCCGGTAATATCAATGTGGAAGTACCGGCCTGTAATGATTTCGAAGATTCACGGAAAGAATCAAAAAGTCTTATCAGAATTAAAGAACAGATGCCGGCTGTCTTCTCCGGCGCGGAATACAAGGAATGTTATAAAGAGAAATTTAATTCCTATGCCAGTTTTATCGTTCCTGTCGGGGTCGGGTTTATCGCTGATGATATGAAGGCGGTAAATGCCGAGATTTATATTTTTTCAAATGACGAGCTCTATGCCGGTGTGATGATCACGCCGGAAGCGATTAAACGCCTGCAATCGGCCAAAAAATCCTCTCCCGGTGATCTGAAACTGCAAATGACGCTGGTGCTGGAAAAAGGTAAATTACCGATCCCGAATATTGCGGCGATGAGTGTGTTCATGACCGGTACGGAAGCGAAAAATAAACCGCTGATTGCGAGCCGTGTGGGTATCGTCGGGAAAGAAGTCCGCTTTAGGTTATCTGACGTGTCTAATGCGTTACTTGAGAGCGGCAATATCGCACCGGTATTATATAAAGCAGAGATGCTGGAAAAATTAGTGGCTAATCTGAAAAAAGACTAATTACTGTTGTCGTAAAATTAAAGTTGCTTTCCCGGATGCCACAACTGCAGTGATGGTATACAGCGATGAAATTATTGTTCTGAAAGAAGCGGTTGCTGCCAGCGGTGCCCGTTATGTCGGCGAAAATTTCCAGCTTTGGTCAAACGGAAAAAATGAACTGAATCTGGCCAGCATCTCAGAGGATGATGCAGTGAAAGGCAAAGTTGCCGAAGATAAAGGCCGTACCTGTAACTTAGTGAAATAACAGAATTTCGTCTGTTAAAATAACTATTTTCATGTGTGGACAGTAAGATGAGAGCGGGTTATCCCGCTCTTTCTGAATTATTCAGCAGACAAATTGTACGCGGTTATTTATGGTCCCGGCGATAGAGGGCCCATTCTTCAATACGTTCACCATCCGGTAACAGGCAATAGCTGTGTGTTCCCTCCGGGGTTTGTACCATTTCAGATTTTCCGCCGGATTGCAGGCAATATACTGAAGCCGGATTTGCCATTCCTGCATTTGGTGTTTTAACCTGAGCAGAAGAACAGCTGGTAATAATACCGGCAGATATGAGTATTAATGTTTTTTTCATTGTCTTCACTGTTTATTTTTTGTCTTTACTGAGAACGGATATTAATTCGTATCTGATACCTGAGGCATCAGCAGGCGGATTCACAATATCTGTTGTTTTTACCGTCAGGCGGTACTGATACCCCGGTTCATACGTAAAACCATCAATATCCTGATAGAAAAATTCCCACTCTGCATCAGGGGATTCTTTTATTTTCATGCATTTCATCGGTGCAACACCCACGCAATCGGCGAGTTCAGAATCAATATATAATGTTTTGGTGTTCTCTGCGGCCTGATCTGTCCGTGCATTCTGACTGCATCCTGCCATTAATAAGAAGAGCGGAGCAATAACATAGGCTGATTTCATCAGTTGTCCTTAATGAGTGTGTTAAAGTAGTGTGTTTATACTCTGTTTTCGACAGCACAAAAATACTATTAGTTCCGTATCGGCGCTTTTTTATCTGTATAAAGAGTACAAATGAAGAGATATAAAACAGTAGTGACAAGCGTGATAATACTGGCAGGTTTTTATTTCCGGGTGTGGTTGTATACAACAACCGGAATGATACTGGTAAAATGGATAAATAATAATCTGCGGGAGCCGCCGGTTTCCGCAGATTTTTGGGATTCGTTATACCTGGCCGGTAAATTCCTGGTGGCCATTCTGCTGCTGGTATTGTCGGGTGATCTGATCCGTTTTTACCGTAATATCCGGCGGCACCCGGTAATAACAGCACCATGGCATCGTTTTTGTCTGTCGATTGCCGCGCTGACGGGCGGAATAATGATTATCCTGCTGACGGTCAGTTATTGGTATCCGTTCTCCGTATAGTCACAGAATATTGCAGGGTATAACCTGTAACCGGACTTCAGATCCGGCATCTTTGTATAAATTCAGCCGGTTTCAACACGGCAATTGTGAAGTAAAGATAGAGGGTCTACACTATCCGCGGTACGTATTTCTCCTGACGATGCTATTTACAGGTGAGGTTATATGACAGCAATTGATATTTTCTGGGTCGGTATCGGCGGCGGCAGCGGTTCATTACTGCGCTGGTGGGTCGGTAAACTGACAGGCGAACGTTATCATGGCCATTTTCCGCTGGGCACCTTTATTATTAATATCTCGGGTGCGTTTATTATCGGCTTCTTAAGCACGTTATTCGTGATTGACTGGCATGACCGCTTCGGTTCATTCCTGCATGCGGCTGTTCTGACCGGTATTCTCGGCGGTTACACCACTTTCAGCAGTATGCAGCTGGATGCGGCAAAACTGGTGAATTCAAAACAGCGGATGCTGGCTTTCGGGTATTTGCTTATCTCTGTTGTGGCGGGTCTGGCTGCTGCTGCACTGGGTGTCTGGCTGGCGGCATAAGGATAACAATATGAATATGGTGATTCTTATTTTTATTGGCGGGGCATTCGGTGCAATCTGCCGTGAATTACTGATGCTTGGTGTGCCGTCTCTGCATGACGGATTTCCGCTTGATATTCTGGCGGCTAATATTATTGCCTCATTCCTGCTGGGAATAACCGCAGCATTATTACAGCGCAACCGGATTAATCAGTATGTCAATGCGCTGGTAGCAACCGGTATTATGGGCGGATTGTCCACATTCAGCAGCTTTGTGTACGGAACATTTGAAATAATGTCATCCCCGGCGTTACTGGGTACCGGAATAACCTATTTGCTGGTTAGTGTGATCGGCGGATTTGCAGCTGTTATGGCGGGGTTATATCTGGGAAATTGTGTGAAACCCGGTGTAAAAAATACCGCTGAATAGCAAAACGTTCCGGCCGGGCAGGGAACGACTGTCCGGCCGGAACAGATCAGGCCATTTTTTCATTATTTTAAGGCACCGCGCTGATCAGAAAAACTTATTCTACTGGTTTAACATGAATCGAATAATCCGGGTCAGTGAATTGCCCGTAACTTTTATTAATCACCCGTTGTTGGTCAAGCTGTTTTATTTCTTTACTCAGAAAGTTGAGGTGATCCTGCAAATAAATTTTTGTTACCCGTTCATTTTCAATGATAGCCTGCAGTATTTCCACCAGTTCGCCGGTAACCGGCTGTTCTTTTTCCAGTTCATGAGATAACTGTGTCAGGTGTTCAACTGCACAAACATAATCAGTTTCACGGGCAATCAAATCATCCCATTCACTGTTTCTGGCCAGGGTAACGAGTTCTTCACTCAGTGTCAGTACATGTTGATATATATCGTGTAAATTGATGGTCGTTTGAATACTCACCTGATTATCTTTCATCCACATTTGCCCCGATTTGTTGCCATGTTGCCGCGAGATCGGAGAGCAGTTGATAGACCTCTTTTACGTAGGCCACGTTATTTTCGATATTTGCGTTGAGTAACCGCATAATCATATAGTCATACAGAGAGGCCAGATTATGTGCCAGCTCACCGCCGGCATCATAATCCAGAGCCTGTTTCAGACCATTATCAATAATATTAATCGCTTTCGACAGTTCCTTACCTTTGGCGGCAATATCATTTTGCTCCATAAAGATTTCGCTGCGGCGAAGGGCGCTGAGCGCCCCGTTAAACAAAATCCGGATCAACTGATAAGGCGAGGCATTGGTAATTTCACTTTCAAGATTAACTTGCTGATAAGCCTGATTTGCCTTGCGCTGATACATTATTTTTAACCTAACATTCTGCCGAGTGCTTGTGTGGTGCCACTCAGGGAGTTCATCATTTTGTCCAGATTCTGGAACTGGCGCCGATACAGATCCATGGTACTTTCGATCTGTTTATTGGTTTGTTCGATACGTTTATCGATACCTTTTTTCTTTTTCTCCAGACCGTCGGTGGCGTTATGAATCGTACCTTCACGGCTGTCTAATATCTTTTTCAGATAATTAAAGTTTTCAGTGGCAAAACCGGTCTCTTTTCCGTCACCGGCAAAGAACTCTTTCACACTGGAACCATTTTCTTTTAATGCTTTATCCAGAACTTTGTCATCAATCTCCAGGGTACCGTCTAACTTTTGCTTGATACCGAGTTTGCTCATGGTGTTGAGTGTACCGTCACCATTCGGTGTTCTGATTTGCCCGCGAATGGTGTTCTGAATACCGCGTACCGTGGAATCGCCAATCAGCGGACCATTACTTTTATCTGCCGCCTCACCTTTTTCTGTCTTGGTATATTTGGTCAGATCTTTACAGAGTTTCTGATACTCGTTATAAGCATCCACCCACTCTTTGATTTTCTTTTTGGCCGGTTCAATATCAGAAGAAACAACCAGCGGTTCAGTAACCGGTTTTCCGGCGCTGTCTTTTTCAGTGGTTTTTTTCAGTGTCAGTGTCAGACCAAAAAAGGCATCTTTGACTTCGTTAGTCTGTGATTCCTGCTCGATACCGTTTACAGTGAACAGTGCGTTTTCCGGTGCGGTCGTCTGCTTCATGCCGCCATTACCGGTAAATTTAACGGTGCCGTCGGTTTGTTTTTCTGATTTTCCGCCGATGGCTTTATCCAGATCATCATCGCCGGTAACAGAAATACTGATAGCAGAATCGGTCCCCTGGGTTTTACTGATTAACACCAGGTGGTATTCACCCTGTTTATCTTTTACCACACTGGCAGAGACGCCTTTATCTGCTTTATTTATGGCATCAGCGACTTCAATCGGCGATGTTTTATCGCTGCTCAGCTTTATATCAAAATTCTTTTTCGCATCACTGCCGTCACCGATTTTAATGGAAACAGTTCGTTCAGCGTTGCTGTTACCCATTGATGTCTTGCCGTCAGCAACACCTTTTCCGGATAAGGTCTGGTTTTTAGCCAGTCGCTCGATGCTGACGTCATACTGACCCGGCTGTGCTTTACCTGTGGTGGACACACCAAAGTATTTATTTTCTTCACTGACTTTGGTGGTGCTGATATCACCGTATTTTTTCAGTCCTTCAGCTGCGGATTTTAATTTTTCCAGTGAAGCCTGTAATTTCCCGAATGCGCTAATTTGTGCATCACACGCTGTTTTTTGGGCAGTTAACGGCTCCAGACGGCGCATTTCTGCTTTTTCCAGCATGTCCAGCTGCTGATTAAGATCCATTCCGGCGCCGACGCCTAACGATGCTATGCCTGCCATGTACTTCTCCTGAATTTAATTGGTTTTACATAGTTATCGGTTGGCAGCGGAAGAATTTTAGCGTTAACGGCAAAAAATGATGGGCAGAGTTGCGCAGGGAAAGCAGGGTTATTGTCACCATTAAGATAAGGAAACAAAAAAGGGCACCGGGGGCAGCAATTTGATTACAAATCTCACAAAATGCGTTATCCGGATAAATGTGCCTGATATTGATAAAATGACGACGTTTTGTCTGTAAATAAAGTGAATTATCGCCCGTTAACAGTATTACTCCGCAGCGACGGCAAAAATAACTCACATTATTTTATACAAAAAAAGGAAATATCGTTATGGCACAAGTTATTAATACCAATGTTCTGTCACTGGTTACCCAGAATAATTTAAATCGTTCTCAGGGCGTGTTAGGAACTGCCATTGAACGTCTTTCTTCCGGCGCCCGTATTAACAGTGCAAAGGATGATGCTGCCGGTCAGGCGATTGCGAACCGCTTTACCGCCAATGTGAAAGGTCTGACCCAGGCGTCCCGTAATGCAAGTGATGCCATTTCTATTGCGCAGGTGACGGAAGGTGCTGTAAATGAAATCAATGATAACTTACAGCGTATCCGCGAGCTGGCGGTTCAGGCACAAAATAGCACAAATTCAGAAAGTGACCGCACCTCTATTAAAGAAGAAGTGGACCAGCGTCTGAAGGAAATTGACCGTATTTCAGAGCAGACTCAGTTTAACGGCATCAAAGTACTGGCCAGTGACAGCAAAATGACTTTCCAGGTCGGTGCCAATGATGGTGAAACTATCGATATTGATCTGAAAAAAGTTGACCGTGATACACTGGGGCTGAAGTCACTGGATGTAGCGGCAGGCAAATTCGACCGGGCTGTGTCAGCCAGTGATTTTGAATCGCTTGTTAAGGGTACGGGTACTGACGCGGAAGCAAAAACAGTGGTTGAGGACGGTATCAACGGTATTAAGCTGGGTACTGATGCTGTCACCGACGCAAAAATCTATTATCAGACAGATGCGAATGGTGTGGTCGATAAAAATAATGTTTATATTCAGGGCAAAATTAATGGTAAAGATGTTGAGCTGAAAGCAGGTGTGACTGCAACAGCAAAAACGGCGACAGCCGATGGTAAGCTCGAATTTACCGGGGTTACTGAACTGGATGCCGCAGATCAAAAAGCGCTCGCTGATAAAGGTCCGCTGGGCACGCTGGATAAAGCGCTGTCAAAAATCGACACTCAGCGCAGCCAACTGGGTGCCTTCCAGAACCGTATGCAGTCTACCATCAATAACCTGAACAACTCCGTGAATAACCTGAGTGCTGCGCGCAGCCGTATTCAGGATGCCGATTTTGCCGTTGAGGTTTCGAATATGAGTCGTGGTCAGATTCTGCAGCAGGCAGGGACATCAGTGCTGGCGCAGGCAAACCAGGTACCACAGTCAGTACTGAGCTTACTGCGTTAATCATTATTTCATTATAAATCAGGCAATTCCTCTGTGTTATGATTTGGCCGGAACCACTGTTCCGGCTTTTTTTATGTCTGAGTAAATCATTTCTGCGACGATTTTCTAAAAATATTTACCAAAAAACCTAAAGTGGTCTCTCAGGGTGCCGATAGTGTTATTGCTGGCGAAAATCAGAAAGCCAAACAGATAAACGCTGTTTATTATTTTCAATAACAAGGACATATATCATGGCACAGGTTATCAATACTAACGTTCTGTCTCTGGTTACTCAGAACAACTTAAACCGTTCACAGAGCGTACTGGGCTCTGCAATCGAGCGTCTGTCTTCAGGTGCCCGCATCAACAGCGCAAAAGATGACGCTGCAGGCCAGGCAATCGCCAACCGTTTCACCGCTAACGTTAAAGGTCTGACTCAGGCTTCCCGTAACGCCAACGACGGTATCTCTATCGCACAGACCGCTGAAGGTGCTGTTAACGAAATCAACGACAACATCCAGCGTATCCGTGAACTGACTGTTCAGGCGAAAAACAGCACTAACTCAGACAGCGATATTTCTTCTATCCAGGAAGAAGTTGATCAGCGTCTGGAAGAAATCACCCGTATTTCACAGCAAACTCAGTTCAACGGCATCAAAGTGCTGGAACAGGGTACTAAAATGAATTTCCAGGTTGGTGCTAATGATGGCGAAACCATCGAATTAGACATGAAAAAAATTGACCTGAAAGAACTGAAGTTAGAAAACTTCAAATTAGAACAGTTTGTAACCGGTAAAGTAGCTGATGCCACTGCACAAAAAGCGGCAGTAAAAGGCAAAGATGACGATGTCGATGCAACTGTTAAATTTGTTGACGCAGAAGGCAAAGCCATTACAACTGCACCAGAAGTCTATCATAACGATAAAACAGGTGCGTTTTATGCGAAAACCACCAAAGACGGAAAAGACGTTATTGTTGAAGTGAAAGTTGACAAAGAAGTTGTCGGTAAAAAAGCAGACAGCGACTTAGGTACAGCAGCAACATTCACAGTAACTGATAAGGTTGTTAACTTCAAAACTGAAGCAGAAGCTAAAGATATGAATGAAGCAACCACCAAAAAACTGGATGAAGCACTGAAAACTGTTGATTCATACCGTTCAAAACTGGGTGCATTCCAGAACCGTATGCAGTCTACCATCAACAACCTGAACAACTCTGTTAATAACCTGAGCGCAGCACGCAGCCGTATCCAGGACGCAGACTTCGCAACAGAAGTGTCTAACATGAGCCGTGGTCAGATCCTGCAGCAGGCGGGTACCGCTGTTCTGGCACAGGCAAACCAGGTTCCTCAGGGTGTTCTGAGCCTGTTACGTTAATTTACGTAGTTGCTTTAGCGTATTTAAAAGGTCAGAATATTCTGACCTTTTTTTATAGGTGTTACCCATAACAGAACAAATAATATTCTAACTATTTGTTTTTTTATTCTATTAATGAACGCCTATTTTTCTTTTTGTCATATAAAATAACCGGAATTTTGCAAAATTTATGATAAAAATGAAAGAGAGTATTGCTATTTGTTAATGAGGTGATTTAGGATAAGGCAAATAAGGCGTGATTTACCTCACTACTCACCGGATTGAATTCTTTTCAGGGCACGATAATAAAAGCCTTTCATGAATCTCGAAGGGTGTTTCAGGTTGTGAGTGATTTGTATACCGCCGAAGGTGTTATCAACAAAAATAGCCTGTGGGAGCGTTATTATCCCCTTATCCGGCACGAAGCCCTGAAGTTGCAGGTGAGATTACCGGCAAGCGTTGATATTGACGACTTAATTCAGGCCGGGGGTATCGGCTTGCTGCATGCAGTGGAGCGTTTTGACGCCATGCAGGGTGCCACCTTTGCAACCTATGCGGTACAACGGATCCGCGGGGCAATGCTGGATGAATTGCGGGGAAGAGATTGGGCCCCCCGCAGTGTGCGCCGTCAGGCGCGGGAAATAACCAAAGCCGTGCGTGCGCTCGAACAGTCTCTGGGGCGGGCAGCCACAGAGCAGGAAATCGCTGATTCGTTACAGATGGATATCGCAGAATACCGTCAGGTCTTAACCGATACCAATAACAGCCAGCTGTTTTCATACGATGAGTGGCACGAAATCCACGGTGAGAGCTGCGAACCCGTCCGTGATGATGATGACGGGGGCAACCCGCTCGGTTTGTTGGTAGACGAGAGTTTGCGTCACCAGGTGGTTGAGGCGATAAAACAACTGCCTGAACGTGAAAAACTGGTTCTGACTCTTTACTATCAGGAAGAGCTGAACCTCAAGGAGATAGGCGCAGTGCTGGAAGTGGGGGAATCCCGCGTCAGCCAGTTACACAGCCAGGCAATCAAAAGGCTGCGGGCGCGCTTAAAATCCATGAAGTAACTTTGACTTTATCTTTGATTTATTTTTATTAGACTAGACTACACAAGGCGCCAGAATATGTCTGTTTCAAAACAAAAGAAACGGCCCGTAAGCCGTTACATTAAAGACTTCAAACACAGTCAGACTCACTGCAGTCATTGTCACAAAACCCTCGATCGCATCTCCCTGGTTTTCAACGGTCAGCTGATCAATAAAGAAGCTATTTCTGAAATGACAGATATGATCGATGACACCACCTGGATGGGATTACAGGACAAATTTGTGGCACTCTGCCGTTTCTGCAGCGAGATCTACTGCAACAGTGCAACCGATTATTTCGATATCATGGCATTCAAACAGTATCTGTTTGAAGAAACGGAAATGAGCCACAGCACCGTGCGCGAATATGTTGTCCGTCTGCGCCGTCTCGATGAACTGCTGTCCTCCAAAGCCTTCCCTGCCACCACAGAATTCTCCACTGAAATTATCCAGGCACAGCTGAGTGAAGATTTATCTGACTCCGCCCTGAGCAACTACAACATCGCACTGCGCAAGTACGAACAGTATCTTGACTGGCAGGGCAAACACTGATTTATCAGTCAGACCATTTTTTATCATTTACTGATAAAACAAAGGGAACTTTCGTTCCCTTTTTCCGTTTTAAGACTCTGTGATTATCAGCCGATAGTCATCAGGCTGGCGTTTCCGCCTGCTGCCGCGGTATTCACACTGACCGCACGCTCATGCAGTAACAGCATCAGCGGGATTTGTGTATCACCGTGACTGAGCCCGGCAACCGGCACAATCTCACCGCCGCGTGCAGCCACATCCCGGTTTACTGCCTGCAGGCGATCACTGTCACCGTGGAAAATCACACCGTTAAAGACCACACCATCCGCTGACCACTCTTCTGTCAGTGTGATTTGTGCACGGACGCTGTCCGGCAGGGCGTTATACAGTGAACGGGTGTGTTCTGCCGCAGGCCAGAGCTGACGGCAGCCCGTTGCCAGCGTGGCGCCCAGTTGCAGCAGAGCATCCTGTTCCGAATCATTCAGGCCAAGAATGGTTCCGCGCGGCAGCAGATAATAACTGTTGCGCTCCCCGGTCGGCCCCGGCAGCAGGCGGCAGGTACCGGCCTGTGATAACCCGCCGTAACGGATAACCGCGGTCAGCACATCATGGCGGCGCTGTGCTTCCAGCCAGGCGAGGAAAGTATCAAACGGCGCCAGTAACTGTGTGCGCAGAGTGACATCCGGCGGATTGAGATCATCCTGTTCCGCCAGAAGGCTGACCACCGAATCATCAGGCTGTTCCGCCAGCAGGCGGTGGAGATAGAGCGGGCCGCCTGCCTTCGGACCGGTACCGGAAAGCCCTTCACCGCCGAACGGCTGAACGCCGACCACCGCACCGACAATGTTGCGGTTAACATAAATATTCCCGGCTTCAATCTGTTGTGTAAGCTGTGCGATAGTTTCATCGATACGGGTATGGATACCGAATGTCAGCCCGTAACCGGCGGCATTAATTTTCTCCGCCAGCGCCGGCAGCGTGTCACGCGGATAGCGGACCACATGCAGGACAGGGCCGAAAATTTCCCGTGTCAGTTCAGAGACATCATCCAGTTCAATCAGCGTCGGCGGGATAAAGGTGCCGTTAAGAATCGCCGGTGAGCCGGTTTCCATCCCGAAAGCGGACTGATACACCGGTCTGCCTTTACCGCGCATCTGCTGAATATGCTGGCGGATGCCGTTATGGGCTTCTTCATCAATCACCGGGCCGATGTCGGTTGACAGTATGTCCGGGTTACCGAGACGGCATTCTGCCATCGCGCCTTTCAGCATTTCAATGGTGCGATCAGCCACATCCTCCTGGATGCAGAGCAGACGCAGTGCTGAACAGCGTTGCCCCGCACTGTCAAAGGCGGAACTGACCACATCGGTGACCACCTGTTCTGTCAGGGCGGAGGAATCCACGACCATCGCATTCAGGCCGCCGGTTTCGGCGATCAGCGGGATCACGCGGCCTTCGGTACTCAGACGGGCGGCCAGATTGCGCTGTAAAATCTTCGCGACCGCGGTGGAACCGGTAAACATCACCCCCTGAACACGCGGGTCACACACCAGCTGGTTACCGACTGTTTCGCCGTCACCCGGCAGCAGTTGCAGCACCTCACGCGGAACGCCGGCGTCATGGAGCAGTGAAACGGCAACCGCTGCCACCAGCGGAGTCTGTTCAGCCGGTTTCGCCAGTACCGGGTTTCCGGCGGCGAGGGCAGCGGCTACCTGACCGGTGAAAATCGCCAGCGGGAAGTTCCACGGGCTGATACAGACCACCGGTCCCAGCGGACGGTGCGTATCACCGGCAAAGTGAGTTTTCACCTGGGAGGCATAATAATTGAGAAAATCAACGGCTTCACGGACCTCGGCAATCGCGTTGGCAAAGGTCTTACCGGCTTCCCGCACCAGGATCCCGAGCAGCGGCTGCAACTGATCTTCCATCAGCTGTGCGGCGCGGATAAGGATATCCGCCCGTTCCTGTGCCGGTGTGGCGAACCAGATCTCCGCTGCACCGGAGGCGGTGGCAAGGGCATGATCCACTTCATCTTCAGTGGCCGGACGAACGTGACCGACAATATCATGATGATTCGCCGGGTTTCTGACCGGCTGCGGCTCTGCCGGTGCGGAAGGCGTAAATGTTCCGCCGGTCAGTGGTTCACTGAGCAGATTATCCCCGGCGTGACTGAGCAGGGCACTCGACAGTGACGCCAGACGATGCTCGTTACTCAGATCCAGACCGGCGGCATTGACCCGCGTATTGCCGTACAGATTGCGCGGCAGCGGGATTTTCGGATGCGGCAGGCCGACAGCACCTTCTTTGGCGGCTATTGCCTGAACCGCGGCAACCGGGTCTTCCACCAGCATCTCCAGCGGAATAGTGCCGTCGGCGATCCGGTTGACAAAGGAGGTATTCGCGCCGTTTTCCAGCAGGCGGCGGACCAGATAAGCCAGCAGGGTTTCATGGGTACCGACCGGTGCATACACGCGGCACGGCCGGTTCAGCTTGCCATCCGCCACTTTGCCGACCACCTGCTCATACAGCGGTTCACCCATGCCGTGCAGGCACTGGAATTCATACTGACCGGGATAATAGTTATTGCCCGCCAGCTGATAGATTGCGGATAAAGTGTGGGCGTTGTGGGTGGCAAACTGCGGATAAATCAGATTCGGCACTGACAGCAGTTTACGGGCACAGGCGAGGTAAGAGATATCCGTGTAAACCTTGCGGGTATACACCGGATAGCCTTCCAGCCCGTCGACCTGGGCGCGTTTGACTTCGCTGTCCCAGTAAGCGCCTTTTACCAGGCGGATCATCAGACGGCGCTGACTGCGCGATGCCAGATCAATCAGATAATCCACCACCACCGGGCAGCGCTTCTGATAAGCCTGGATAACAAAACCAATGCCGTTCCAGCCCGCCAGCTGCGGATCAAAACAGAGTTTTTCCAGTAAATCGAGGGAGATTTCCAGGCGGTCAGCTTCTTCCGCATCAATATTGATACCGATATCATACTGACGCGCCATCACCACCAGGTCGCGCAGGATCGGATAAAGTTCGGACATCACGCGGTCATACTGCGCGCGGCTGTAGCGCGGGTGCAGGGCAGAGAGTTTGATGGAGATACCCGGCCCTTCATAAATACCGCGTCCGGCGGAGGCTTTGCCGATGGCGTGGATCGCCTGCTGATAAGAGACCAGATAGGCCTGTGCATCTGCGGCCGTCAGTGCGGCCTCGCCCAGCATATCGTAAGAATAGCGGAAGCCTTTGGCTTCATTTTTACGGGCGTTTGCCAGCGCGCGGGCGATGGTTTCACCGGTAACAAACTGCTCGCCCATCAGGCGCATTGCCATATCCACGCCTTTGCGCACCAGCGGTTCACCGCTTTTGCCGAGGATGCGGTTCAGTGAGCGGCTCAGTCCCGCTTCATTATGCGTGGCAACCAGCTTACCGGTGAACAGCAGTCCCCAGGTGGCGGCATTGACAAACATAGATTTGCTCTGGCCGAGGTGAGAATTCCAGTCACCGTGACTGATTTTATCGCGGATCAGCACATCACGGGTGGCTTTATCCGGAATACGCAGCAGTGCTTCTGCCAGGCACATCAGCGCGATCCCCTCCTGGGAGGAGAGGGAGAATTCCTGGAGCAGTCCCTGTACCAGCCCGGCGCGTCCGCTGCTGTTTTTCTGATTCCGCAGTTTTTCTGCCAGACCGTAAGCCAGTTTATGGGTTGCCTGTGCGGCATCTGGGGAGAGTTGCGCCTGCGGCAGCAGCATAGCGACCGCTTCCGGCTCCGGAATGCGGTATGCGGATGTGATAGCTGCGCGGGTCACGGATTGCGGCAGGATATCACCGGCAAATTCCAGAAATGGCTGGCAGCTGACCGGCGGCTCAGCCGGTACGGTTTCATCTTCCTGTGCGGAAGGTGTTCCGGCAGCAGGCAGTGTGCCGTCCGGCAGAGAATCGAGCTGAGCCAGGTAATCAAAAATAGCCTGTCTGATCAGCCAGTGCGGCGTGCGATCAATTTTTTGCGCTGCGGCTTTGATCCGCTCACGGGTTTCATCATCCAGTCTGACACCCATTGTGGTACTCACCATGTTCACTCCTCATAAACGGCAACAGGTCATGCGTTGCACATTAATATCTATGAGGTTGCAACTTTGTGCAACATTGTTAAATAAAGAGATGCGCAAAGTGTGAATAATGTCGCTGTTTTATACTGATCTGAGAAAATGATTAAGAAATAAACCGTATTGGTTAAAATAAAATCATTATATAACAATAGTATATTGCTGGTTTTAAGGCGTATAATGATTAAATCAGGCGATTAACCGCATCACTTTCTGATGACATATCCCGTGATAAAAATCACAAATCTTCACTTTAGTATCGTTAATTAATTGTTGTTTTATTGTTGTTGTCGTTACTATCGGGCTGAACACAACTCATCACAGATTTAACAAATAATGATAATTGACGGGGCATTGTCTGTGCAGACCAGGGATGGCTGAGGCGATGTGCAACACAGTAACACCGGTGTGACGCGCATCCTGTACAGCGATTGGTACACGCAATGCTGATACGTGACGGACTATAAATTCAGTACAGGAACTTAATTATGACAATGACGCTGACCACACCGCTGATTGTGACATTTATTGTCTACATCGCCGGGATGCTGTTCATCGGCTATATGGCCTACCGCTCCACCAATAACTTCGACGACTATATTCTCGGCGGCCGCCGGATGGGCAGTTTTGTGACTGCATTATCCGCCGGTGCATCCGACATGAGCGGCTGGCTGCTGATGGGATTACCGGGTGTGGTTTTCTTCTCCGGTATTTCCGAATCCTGGATTGCTATCGGTCTGTGTATCGGCGCCTGGCTTAACTGGCGGATTGTTGCCGGTCGTCTGCGCCTTCAGACGGAGGTCAACCATGCGCTGACGCTGCCGGATTACTTCACGCAGCGTTTTGAGGATAAAAGCCGTGTTCTGCGGATTGTCTCCGCAGCTGTGATCCTGATTTTTTTCACCATTTACTGTGCTTCCGGCATCGTGGCCGGTGGTCTGCTGTTTGAAAGCACCTTCGGTATCAGTTATGAAAAAGCTATGTGGCTCGGAGCAGGGGCAACTATTGCCTATACCTTCCTCGGCGGGTTCCTGGCGGTAAGCTGGACAGATACCGTGCAGGCGACACTGATGATTTTCGCCCTGATCCTGACACCGGTTATGGTGATTGTGTCTGTCGGCGGGTTTGATACAGCGCTGGCAATTATCGAAGCAAAAAGCCCGGCGTATGTGGATATGTTCCGCGGGCTGGATATTGTCGCGATTATCTCCCTGCTGGGCTGGGGACTGGGCTATTTCGGGCAGCCGCATATCCTGGCGCGCTTTATGGCGGCGGATTCTCATCACACCATCCGCAGTGCACGCCGTATCAGTATGACCTGGATGATCCTCTGCCTTGCGGGAACCATTTGTGTCGGTTTCTTCGGTATTGCCTTCTTCCAGCAGAACCCGGAACTGGCGGGCTCGGTGACTGAAAACCGCGAGCGGATTTTCATGAGCCTGACCTCTATTTTATTCAATCCGTGGATTGCCGGTATTCTGCTCTCTGCTATCCTGGCAGCGGTCATGAGTACCCTGAGCTGTCAGCTGCTGGTCAGTGCCAGTGCCCTGACGGAAGATATCTATAAGCCGTTTTTCCGCAAAAATGCCTCACAGAAAGAGATGGTGCTGGTCGGGCGTATTATGGTGCTGGTGATTGCGGCGATTGCTATCTACATTGCGATGGATAAAAATAACAAAGTACTGGGGCTGGTCAGTAACGCATGGGCCGGGTTCGGCGCAGCATTCGGGCCGGTTATCCTGTTCTCTGTTATCTGGAAGCGGATGACCCGTAACGGCGCACTGGCGGGGATGTTTACCGGCGCGGTAACGGTTCTTATCTGGATAGAATATAAGTGGTTTAATTTATATGAAATTATTCCGGGCTTTATTCTGGCAAGTATTGCGATTGTGGTGGTCAGCCTGGCAGGCCGTGAGCCGGACAAATCAGTTCAGGGACGTTTCGCTGAGGCGGAAGATCGTTACCTTGGACGGACTGAGTAACAGAGTATAAAAACAAAAATCCCGGCGTTGCCGGGATTTTTTTGTCCGTTACTTTTGTGCCTGTACAAGGCGGTGTTTTCTGACATTCCGGTAACCGACAGCCAGCAGGATGAACCATAACGGCGTGGCAAGCAGCGCCTGGCGGGTATCGGCCTCCAGTGTCAGCAGCACAATCACAAAGGCAAAGAAGGACAGACACACCCACGGGATCCAGTTGCCGAACGGCACTTTATAGACCGATGCGGCATGCAGCTCCGGACGGCGGCGGCGGAACATAATGTAGCTGTACAGGATCATGCTCCAGATAAACATAAACAGGATAGCGGATACTGTTGTGACCAGGGTAAACACATGCATCACATCAGGGATAAAGTAGAGCAGAATCACCCCGACAGACAAACAGATGCAGGTGAAAATCAGCCCGGTGGCCGGTACTGCCTGCTTTGACAGACGACAGAATTGTTTTGGTGCGCTGCCTTGTTTGGCTAACCCGAACAGCATCCGGCTGGTGGAAAACACACCACTGTTTGCGGAGGATGCGGCGGCTGTCAGCACCACAAAGTTCACCAGACTTGCCGCCGCCGGAACCCCGATCATAACAAACAGTTCCACGAACGGGCTTTTATCCGCCGGAATAGAGCGCCACGGCGTGACAGACATAATAATAATCAGCGCCAGCACATAAAACGCAATAATCCGGAACGGAATGGCATTAATGGCACGCGGCAGGGATTTCACCGGGTCACGGGTTTCTGCTGCGGCAGTACCCACCAGTTCGATACCGACAAAGGCAAAAATGGCTATCTGGAACCCGGCAAAGAATCCGATTATCCCTTTCGGGAACATACCTCCGTCGGACCAGATATTGGATAACGCCGCTTCATGTCCTTCCGGTGAAACAAAATGTGTGCCGATAAGAATGCCGCCGATAATAATCAGCGCCACGATTGCGACAATTTTTATCATGGAAAACCAGAATTCCATTTCGCCGAATAATTTCACCGTTGCCAGGTTCAGGGACAGTAACAGCAAAATACAGAGCAGTGAGCTGACCCAGCGCGGAAAATCAGGTGCCCAGTGCATGATATAGCCGGTAATGGCCACCACATCGGCAATACCGGTTATTACCCAGCAGAACCAGTACGTCCAGCCGACAAAGAAACCGGCCCACGGGCCAATCAGATCACCGGCAAAATCACTGAACGATTTATAATTCAGGTTTGACAGCAGGATCTCGCCCATTGCCCGCATGACAAAGAATAAGACAAACCCGATGATCATATAGACAAATAATACCGAAGGGCCTGCCAGCGAAATCGTTTTACCGGAGCCCATAAATAACCCGGTGCCGATTGCCCCGCTGATGGAAATCAGCTGAATATGCCGGTTGGTTAAACTGCGTTTGAGTTCGCCGCGGGGCGGCGTGGCAGGCGTTTTTTCGTCCATAAACAAATCCGTTAAGCTAAAAAATAACCATTATTTTTATTCATTCAAAAATGGTGCTGTAAGTGAATAGTGTGACACATTTCTCAGAATGAGTAACGAGAAATTTTCCGTTAAATTCATGGGGTTGGTGTGAGATATAGCCTGTGGGCTATTGTTTCGCATTAGTTTTTTTATGGGTGAAAATAATGTCACCCTGGTTTACGAAACATCAGAAAAGGACATTTTTTGCAGTAACATTAATAAGAAGACCCAACCCGGCGGTAACGGGTCAGAATAGTATATTTTGGGGATTTTCCGGTTATACTGGTGATATATCACAGGGGTATTTTTTTATTGCGGAATGGTATTTATGGACAAAAAAACACAGGGAATGACGATGAATTACCAGGTTGTTCCTTTTTGGATCTATTCAGGAAGAGTTGCCTTTTTTATATTACTCGCGGTACTTACCGGTTTTTGGGGCATGAATGCATTTCTGCTTTATTTGTTATTTCACGGAATTGTCTGGCAGCTGGTGGTTTCTCTCCGGTTACATACATTAAAAGAGAAGGGGCTGGTTTCCCGCAGCCATGATATCAGCCACTGGATAGTGTATGTTTACAGCATACCGGTGAAAGAAGAGCGGGCGATTTTAAAAAATCCGTGTTTTGCACTTGAACAAAATATGAAGGATTTTTTCTTCCGCCTGCTGTTACTGAAAGGTATCACTCAACTGGGTTTTATTGTGCTGTTATTGGTTCAGTATATCCGGACAGATGCGGATATCGTCAGCCTGACCACCCTGTTTGCGGGATTATCCGCCATTATTATGGCAGTCATGCTTTACCGGACAGGATTGCTTATCCGTGCATTATCAGCTAATGCGTTTTATACGGAAAAACTGCAGTCAGAAAGTGGTTCTCTCTGGTATCAGCTCTGTTTTATTTCACACGGCTCAGTGAAAACGGCAGGGCTGGATAAATTACTGGCAGTATAAAACGCTCCCCGCAGTGCATATTATCTGCGGGGAATTTCCCGGACTGATATTATCCCGCTGACAGAACCGCGGGTTATTTTTTGGCAATGGCCTTATCGGTGCGTGGCTCGACGGTAATGGAATGCTCAACCGTCAGTGCCCCTTCCTCAATATCCAGGGTAATATTCCAGTCCGCATCAAACGGTACCACCATTCTGGCCGGAAGTTCATGGAAGAAACCACTGCCGCCATGGGTCCGGAACGGCATTCCTTTCCGGTACTGATTAAAATTCATTTTGGTCATCATTAAAACATTGCACGAACGACCGCAATCCACCACCACCGTATCACCTGCTGTCAGGTGCATTCTTTTATGTAAAAACGGCATGATAACACTCCTGTTTTTATTTCCCCGGGCAGAATAGTCACAATCTGCTGCGTATTATTACGCGGATATCACCTGTCCGGGTAATATTAAGGATAATAGGCATTGACCAGCATACGCGGCTGCAGAGCAATAACCTTTTTCTGTTCTTCCGATAATGTGTGAGTTTCCAGCCAGCGGGCTTTGTGTCTCTCAAAGTCAGGGGATTCACCCAGATACAGCGCAAGAAGATAATTAAAATCCCGGACATTACTTTGCTCAAATACAGAAATGACATCCCGGTAACACATATTATGAGGCAAATTAATGCGCTCGGTTAACATGCACTCCATCAGTTTCAGCGACGGAACACCGGTATTCTGATAAACGATTTTCAGTTGTGTAATCGCTTTTTCATAGCGGCTGTCCACGATCAGTAAATCGCTGTAGAGCTCGCGCAGTGCAATATCATCAGGGTACTGACGGATCAGGGTATCAAACTGATCCAGCGCTTTTTCCTTCCCCTCATCCGTTTTGCTGCCGGAGTATTTAATAACATACGACATAGCCTGATCTTTCGGGGCAAGTTCTGTATTTGTATAAGCATAAGATGTAAACGGAAAACTCAGCATCCAGGCTAAAAATATCCAATTCTTCATGGAAATACGGTTCCCTGTATATTTACCGTGTGGCGACTGTAACACAATAGTCACAGTGATAATTTAGGATGTTTACGAAAAACAGGTGTAGTATCAGGTACTCTGATTAAACAAAAACAGAATGAAAAAAAAGAATGCGGGCAAAGGGAAGATAAAAAGATTTTTACGGATTAATCTGAGAGGGGCTGTCATAACAGGTTCATGCAGGATAACAGGGAATGTTCAGCTAATATTATAATCTGACACTCCCTGTTATATATACCTAACCGGCAGGGATGATATTTTTTTTCTTTGTCAGCAATCTGCGTGCTATACGCCACACGAAAACATTACCGGATAATACAATATTCAGACGAAACTTATTTTTTCCCGCTTTTCTGATTAATGCAAAATCAGATTTATGGTAGCTGAAATCTTTGATATAAGACTTTAAATCCGGGTAAAGACCGGTGGCCAGCATGTTCCACATAAACTGAATCTGCAGGCTCAATACTTTAGCGCGGACTTTGCTGAAAACGGATGATTTATCCGGTTTACTATACGTCTCAGCGATGTAAGAAAGAATTTTTTTCCAGGCATCCAGGTCACTGATGTAATCTGCCTTCTTCCATTTTTTATTCATCAGTGATTCACTGTGATAAATATAATTATATAAATACTCTTTAATATAGGAAAAAGTGCCTTTATTCAGACATTTCAGAATAAATAAAACATCTTCACCCACAACCATGGATGAATCAAAAAATAAATTATTCTTATCCAGAAACTCTTTTTTCAGCATTAAACAGCAGATATCAAAATAATCAAAATTCAGAAAGTCGGTAATAACGGTATCTGTGTTGTCATAGCATACTGATTGTGTAATATGGCCGCCGGAATGTATTTTTCTGAATAAACAGTAGGCGAAATCCCGGTCATCCTGTGTGACTTTACTCACCAGTGTACGGATAAAGTCCGGTTCATAAGTGTCATCGCTGTCCAGAAAGCAGATATAGCATCCGGAGGCCGCTTTAATACCTTCATTACGTGCGGATGAAACGCCGCCGTTTTGTTTTCGGATATACCGGATGTGATCATGACTGCTCATATACTCCCGGCAGACGGCAGCGGTATTATCTGATGAACCATCATCAATAATGACTATTTCGACCGACGGCCAGGTCTGTTTTATCACACTGTCCAGAGCGCGGCCGATGAATTTTTCAGCATTGTATGCCGGAATGATGACCGAGACTAAAGCGTTGCTGCTCATATAATTGACTCTTAGCATATTGCTGGTTATTCAGTCACAGGATTTTTATATGTCTGATACTGATGTAAAAATGACGCCTGCAACGAAATAAACCATTTCCGTTCTGTCCTGTCAATCTTTAATGGCGGGGACAGCATACCGGAAGTAACAGTCCGGTATACTGCGTCCGGTCTGCCCGGCATTTTATAACTGGACAGTATGCGGCTGCTTACTTATTCTTGTTGAAATAAGATGAAAACGGAATCGCATAACCGTCAGTTGAAAGGATCCGATCATGCTGTTTATCCGGTTCCGTAATTGACGGGTCTAATGAATAACCAAGCAGTTCAGATAGAATATATTTGTTCATTAATCCGCTGATCCAGCCATCCTGATTGCGGTATTTTTCAATAAATTCACAGCCATAAGACGGATTCCCTGATTTATATAAAAACGGAATCAGGAATTGATCCGCGCCTTTGGAAAAACCGTGGCCTTTACCGACAATTTCTCCGTGATCAGAGGTATAGATGAAAATATAGTCATCCGTTACTGATTCAACTTCATCATAAAGACGGCCAATCACATTATCGGTGTGACGAATGGTCAGATCATAGTCATCGGCATCATTCATCTGCTGCTTTTCTGTTTCTGTATAGTTTGTATAGGGCATGTGGTTGCCCCATAAATGCAGAATAATAAATTTGTATTCATCAGGTTCGGCCAGCGCCTGCTTTAATAACTCTGGCAGCTTCATGTCATTGTTTTCCTCCACAATAACAGTATTATTCCGCCGGGCAAGATAGCCATATTTTGAACCGTTAACGCCGACCAGAGACTGAGCGCCCAGCCAGTAAGTTTTGTATCCCTGATCCTGTGCTATTTCAATAACCGATTTCTGACGGAATAAATTTTCTTCGCTTTCCGGTGTGTAAAATGAAAGTGACAATGAAATAGAATTCCGTGTTATCGGGGAAGATGAATGCACTTTGTCTGTAACGCAGGCCTTGTCACCCTGAAAAATGCGTTCCATTTCCGGTGTTGTCTCTTTGGGATATCCGTAGATATGATATCTGGACGGAGATGATGATTCCCCGATGATAAAGATGATGAGTTTATTCTGTGGTTTCCCGGCAGACGCCAGCACCCGGTTCGGTTTCCGGTCAGGATAATTCACCGCATACTTATCATGACTGAGAGCAACGGAGGAAACATACATAATATTTCCGGCGACAACAGGAAATTTCTCGCGGAGATACGTTCCCAGTTCATAAGGATCTTCGCTGAAATTAATGGATAAATTGCGGTATTCGGGGATGACTTCCCGGAGCAGGGAAATCATCATAAAGCCGAAAACGAACACCGGCGATAATTTAAACCAGCGGGGAAGGCGGAGCCTTTTTCTCCGGAAGCAGATAAAAATTAATACACTTATGCACAGGGCCGGCAATATAATGGAATATAAATAGTGTCCCAGCATCAGTGTTGCTTCAGAATTATTTGTTTCCAGTGCTGAATCGAGAACACCTGCAGAAATTCGTTCGTGAAATTCGGTGAAATAACCGACTTCCAGTGAAAAAATCAGCGTAATAATAAATCCTGCAATGGCAGGCAGCCAGTGTTTACAGTTCAGAAGGATAACGGTACATAAAACCAAAAACAGGGTGGCTAAATGCGGGCCGGTTGAATCACGCTGATACAAAAATGTATTGGTAAGATAACTCAGCAGCATGACGGCGGCAAACAACAGAGGGTATTTATATTTTTTCAGCATCAGGTCAAAGATCAATATTCGGAATAGGATTAAGTTTTTTAAGCACTAAATGCTAAAGGATATTTGACGGGAATACAATGACTGTAAAAATAGTGCTCTTCATATTTTATTAATAAAAGAATTCATTATTGAAAGCTTCCATAAGAAATATATGTTGTCAGTATCATAAAGGGAAGTTATTGATGTTTTTTTATATCACCTGACTGGCTTAGAACGGTTTAAAGTGTTATGGCGGAGCTGATCATTAAACTTACTCCTGTTGCAAAAAGACGAAATTCAGGTTGTTTTCCCGGAAATTATCGCCGATCCTTTCTCCTGTTACGCACTGACACCGGCCGGAATACGGGTCATTCAGTCAGGGCAGCCAACCGAAGGAGGTATTATGTGGAATATACACCCGACTCGCAGCCGCTATGCATTACTGGCTCAGTATCTGTCGCCGCTGGATGCCCGGATTGAGGCCGGTTTACTGCAATCGGAAGGGATTGAGGTGATGCTGCTGGATGAGAATATTGTCTGGAATAACCAGATGTATGCTCAGGCTGTCGGCGGTGTGAAGTTGCTGGTTAATCAGGACGAGTTAACCAGAGCACAGGAGATTCTGGCGGATTATCATCACGGGGATTTCGGGATTAATGAGGAAGGGGAACCGGCGGCAACTGAGCCGGAACCGGTGACTGAAAACAGTAAAGAAGATTATGTCAATATAGGGTTTGTGTTTCTTATTTTCCTGACGCTCGGCCTGGCTATTCCGTTTAAGGCGCTGCATCATCGCCTGAAAGAGAAAACAAAATAATGTCCGGATGACGGGAAATCCGCCATCCGGCAGAAACATCAGTGGTCGACAAACACAAACTTCAGCACAAACAGCAGGGCAACCAGAATCACACACGGATTCAGTTCTTTCCAGCGCCCGGTCCCCAGCTTCATCACAGAGTAAGAGATAAAACCAAGCGCAATACCGTCTGTGATGGAGAAACTGAACGGCATCATAATCGCGGTGATAAAGGCCGGTACTGCGTCAGTCAGGTCATTCCAGTTTACCCGTGCCAGGCTCGACGTCATCAGCACCCCGACATAAATCAGCGCACCGGCGACTGCATAGGCAGGCACCATCCCGGCCAGCGGGGAGAGGAAAATCACCAGCAGGAACAGCAGACCGACCACCACGGCGGTAAGCCCGGTCCGGCCGCCGACAGAAACCCCTGAGGTACTTTCAATATACGCGGTGACCGACGATGTGCCGATAAACCCGCCGATCACGGAGCTGACACTGTCCACATATAATGCTTTCTGCATATTCGGGAATTTACCGTCTTTATCTGCCAGTCCGGCTTTATCGGTTACCCCGATCAGGGTACCTGATGAGTCAAACAGGTTAACCAGCATAAACGAGAAAATAATCCCTGACAGCCCGATATTAAAGGCCCCGGCCACATCCACTTTACCCAGCACGCTGGTGACATCCGGCGGCATAGAGAAAATACCGTTATAGGTGACATCCCCCAGCAGCCAGCCAATCAGTGTGGTGACCACAATGGAGATCAGCACCGCTGCGTGAATACGGCGGGAGGCCAGAATCGTGATAATAAAAAAGCCCAGTGCGCCGAGCCAGACGGAGTGAGAGGTCAGATCCCCCATGGAGACCAGCGTGGCCGGATTCGCCACAACCAGACCGATATTTTTCAGCCCCATCATAGCGATAAACAGCCCGATACCACTGGTGATCCCCACCCGCAGACTCAGCGGGATATTGGCTATCATCCAGTAGCGGATGCGGAAGACCGTCAGCAGCAGCATGCCGAGTGCACCCCAGAAGATAGCCCCCATCCCTATTTGCCAGGAGTAACCCATGGCGCTGACCACACCGAAAGCAAAAAAGGCGTTCAGCCCCATTGCCGGTGCCAGTGCGACCGGCAGATTTGCCAGACAACCCATCAGAATACAGCCGAATGCCGCAATCAGACAGGTGGTGACGAAGACAGCCTGTGTATCCATCCCGGCAGCGCCGAGGATTTGCGGGTTAACAAAAATGATATACACCATGGTAAGAAAGGTGGTTATACCGGCGATAACTTCGGTTCGTGCAGTGGTACCGTGTGCCTGTAAACGGAATAAACGTCCCAGTACACCTGTTTCCCGGATGGTTTCCGGTGTTTGACTATCCATTTTATGCTCCTGTCTCCCGGGGAAAAGATAACTGGTCTGATAAATGCATAATCAATGCCAGCATCGTAATGACATTCCGTGAGAAACCGTAATCATCCGGTTGTGTCGCAATAATTTGTAACAATTGCGGCGGGGATCACCTTTATTCCGGTACACCTCACAGGACAGAGAGAACACCGCGAATTCGCATTATCAATGTGAGAGAAAAACAGGGGGACAGTGATGAACAGTGAGAAAAATAAGCGCACCTGCACGCGCAGCCGTGAAGAAATGACAACACTCCTCGCCGTGGCCCGCAGTGAGGCACCGGCGGATTATCGTATTGATAATGTCCGGATTCTGGATCTGATTAACGGCGGGGAATTTCCGGGCCCTGTAGTGATAAGCGGGAATGCCATTGCCGGTGTCGGTACGGTGTATAAGGATGCACCGGCGCATCAGGTCATCGACGGTAAAAACGCGGTGGTCGTACCCGGATTTATTGACGCACACCTGCATATTGAATCCAGCATGATGACCCCGGTCACCTTTGAGAGTGCCACACTGCCGCTGGGAGTCACGTCCATTGTGTGTGACCCGCATGAAATCGTAAACGTCATGGGCGAAGAGGGGATTGAGTGGTTTCTGCGCTGCGCGGAACAGGCACAGCAGAACCAGTTTGTTCAGGTGAGTTCCTGTGTGCCGGCATTACCGGGCAGTGATGTGAACGGTGCGGATTTCCCGCTGGCAGAGATGCTGAAATACAAGGATCACCCCCATGTGCTGGGACTGGCGGAGATGATGAATTTCCCGGCGGTGATTGCCGGTGAGGCGGAAACGCTGGATAAACTGGATGCATTCCGCGATATGACGCTGGATGGTCACTGCCCGATGGTCACCGGGAAAGATCTCAACGGCTATATTGCCGGGGGGATTGAAAACTGTCACGAATCGCACCGTTATGAGGAAGGGCTGGAAAAACTGGCGCTGGGAATGGCGCTGATGATCCGCGAAGGGTCGGCGGCACGGAATCTGGATGCGCTGGCACCGCTTATCACGGCGATGAGCAGCCCGCAGTGCCTGTTATGTACCGATGACCGCAATCCGTGGGAAATTATTCACGAGGGGCATATGAATGCGCTGGTGTATCGTCTGATCAATCAGCATCAGATTCCGGTACATATTGCTTACCGTGTTGCCAGCTGGTCTGCCGCCCGGCATTTCGGACTGAAAAACCTCGGGCTGGTGGCGCCGGGTAAACAGGCTGATCTGGTTTTGCTGCGGGATGAGAAAACGGTCGATATTCAGGCGGTTATGTGCGGCGGGCGCTGGGTGGATAAAGCGGCGCTGCTGCGTGAGCGGGAGGCTAAACAGGCAGCATCGCGTCCGCCGGTGCAGAATACTGTCCGCCGTCAGGCTGTGACAGCGCAGTCTCTTGCTTTTGTGCCGGTTGCCGGTCATGACTACCGCGCTATCAGTGTGATCCCGAATGAGCTGATTACCTGCGAGCAGCGGGTCAGCTGGGACGGACGCCGCTATGACTGCGATAATATCTGCTCGCTTGCAGTGATTGAACGCTATGGCCGCCAGACACCACCGGCAACCGCATTGCTGCACAATTTCGGCCTGACACGCGGAGCTCTGGCGTCAACGGTCAGCCATGACAGCCATAATATTGTTGTCGCAGGTATTGATCCGATGGATATGGCGCTGGCGGTGAATCAGCTGATTGCCGGTGGCGGAGGGATGTGTGTGGTTGCGGACGGCCGGGTGCTGAGCCATGCGACACTGCCGATTGCCGGGCTGATGAGTGATAAAACGGCGGATGAAATCGCCGCTGAAATTGAATCGCTGAAAGCGGCCTGCCGCGACTGCGGGGTGATGCTGGATGAGCCGTTTATTCAGATGGCATTCCTGTCGCTGCCGGTGATCCCGACACTGAAACTCACCAGTCTCGGGCTATATGATGTGAATAAATTTGTTTTTACGCACAGTGAGTTAACCGCATAAACAGAAAAGGACAGAGACGTTTTGTCTCTGTCCTTTTTCATTCACTACAGCAACTACAGCACGCGGCTGAGAAACGCGGCGGTACGCGGGTTCTGCGGATGATTAAAAATCTGCTCCGGTGTGCCGGACTCCTGAATGATCCCCTGGTCGATAAAAAAGACGCGGTCTGCCACTTCGCGGGCAAAATTCATCTCATGGGTCACAATCACCATTGTCATGCCTTCATGAGCCAGGGTTTTCATCACATTCAGTACTTCACCGACCAGCTCCGGGTCGAGCGCGGAAGTCGGTTCATCAAACAACAGCACCGTCGGATCCATCGCCAGGGCACGGGCAATGGCTACGCGCTGCTGCTGACCGCCGGATAAACTCTCCGGCCAGGCATCAATTTTGTCCGGTAGTCCGACTTTTTCCAGCAACCGCTCCGCTTTAAGCAGGGCATCGGCTTTTTTCAGTCCGGACACCATCAGCGGCGCCATGGTAATGTTATCCAGCACCGTCATATGCGGAAACAGATTGAAACGCTGAAATACCATACCGGTATGCTCGCGCATTTTGTTCAGATCTGTTTTCGGATCACAGACATCGGTGCCGTTTACCACAATCTCACCGGAATCCGGGCGTTCCAGGGCATTCAGGCAGCGCAGAAAGGTGCTTTTTCCGGAGCCGGACGGCCCTATCACACAGACAACCTCCTGCGGACGGATATCGCAGCTGATACCGCGCAGCACATGGGTATTGCCGAATTTTTTCTGTAAATTATTAACGTGAATCACTTCTGCTCAACCTTCTTTCGGTGTATTGAACCAGCTGCGCCAGCAGGAATGTCAGCATCCAGTAAATAACGGAGATGACCAGGTACGGCTCCCAGTAAGTTGCATACGCGCCGGATACTGTCCGCGCGGCATATGCCAGGTCGGCAAGGCCGATAGCAGAGGCCAGGGAGGAATCTTTGACAATCGCGATCGCATTGTTACCCAGCGGCGGCAGAATACGACGGAAAGCCTGCGGCAGGATCACCTTACGCATGGTTTTTCCCCAGCTCATGCCCAGTGCGCGGGAGGCTTCTGTCTGACCGCGATCGACGGACTGAATCCCGGCGCGGAAAATCTCGGAAACATACGCCCCGGCATTGAGTGTGATAGCAACAATACAGGAGAGAAATGCGCCGTATTCGGAACGCAGCATTCTGGCCGTATCAGAGGTAATAATACCGCTGGTGACCATCAGGCCGTCACGCGGATTGATAAACAGCGGCACCAGTGCGAAGTGAACCACCATGATCTGTACAAACAGCGGCGTACCACGGAATGCACTGACATAAAACCGCACCGGATACTGCACAAAGAACAGCAGCAGCCATTTTGCCGGGCCGCGTTCGGCACGGGCTGTCCGGCCGAGGCCGAGTGTCAGTCCCCAGAGGGTCCCCAGGATGACGCAGATAATGGTACATTTTATTGTCATCAGTGCCCCGTCCATAAATAACGGGGCGTATTCTTCTATAATTTCCCAGCGGAAAGCTGACATAACATCCATCCTGAAAAAACAGATCAAACCCGCCGCAGGAGCGGGTTTTTAATCAGATAAATAATGAATTACTGCGCGGGCAGGGAAGGTACGTCGTTATCGAACCATTTCTGATAGATTTTGGCGTAAGTACCGTCGGCAATAATTTTTGCCAGACCACGGTTAATTTTTTCCTGTAATTCCGTATTACCTTTGGCGACCGCAATACCGAAATACTGTTTTTCAAAATGATTGTCGTAAATCAGTTTAAATTTCTTATCCGGATGGGTTTTAATATAAAACTTCACGACACCGACATCGCCGACCGCCGCATCCACGCCGTCTTCATATAATTCCTGTAACAGCAGCGGAGTATTATCAAAGCGTTTGATGGCGGTGCTGGTCTTACCGAGCACATCAGAGACCACAATATCCCCGGTGCTGGAGTTCACCACACCGACATTATATTTACTCAGTTCAGATAATGCGCTGATCGGTGAATTCTCATTCACCACAATCGCCTGTTCTGCCGGGAAATACGGGGCGGAGAAATCCACCATCTGTTTGCGCTTATCGGTGATGGTAATACCGGAAATTAAAATATCGCGATCCCCGGCGGACAGTGTGGCGAAAATACCTTCCCACGGCGTGTTGATTAATTTGACGTCAAAATCTTCGGCGGCAGCAACCGCTTTGATAATATCGATATCAAACCCTTCGAGTTGTTTCTCACTGTTTTCAAATTCAAACGGGCGGTAGGTACCGCCTGCACCGACCACATAGGTTTCTTTGGCCTGGCTTACCCCGGTGAATGCTAATAATGATAAACAGCCTGCAAAGACTAATTTTTTAAACATGACAACCTCATTTTTATGCGTGATTTTCAATTAAAAATACATAAGTATTCATTTAATGGCAATAACTATTTAAAAATAAGCAAAGCAGCAGCAGATGATCAGCCTGCGGAACAAAGCAGGCAGAGTCTTATACGGGAAAGTGAGCAAAGCAGAGCGGATGTGGCGGAACGTGCGGAGGTATGCGGTTCAAAATACACCGGCTGACATTAGCGGTGTGGTGCGTCACGGGTGAACCGCATCATTCCCCAGTAGCTGTTATGTGTTTTTTCTGTCATCCGCCAGCCGGATTGTTCCAGTGCGGGGCGCAGGGCGTGATTGATAATCCGGTGCGCCATGACCAGTACGGCACCGTGCTCCTGTGCATAGCCGGAGAGGATTTGCGCGGCGCATTGTGCCCGTCCGCGTACCTGTGCCACAGAGGGCACAGATTTTCCGCCACCCGCCAGCCACAGCAGACGGAATGCGGTTACCCACCACATCGGCGGCAGCTTTACCGGCATCAGCAGTGCAGGAGAGAACAGGGGAAGTACTGCTTCATGCAGTTCATCAACAATGGCGCGGGGTGTGATCCCGAGAACGTCCAGGGATGCAGTGGTACGGAACAGCGGACTGGCTACCGGGAAATAACGGGATAATTCTTCTGCGGACAGCGATAAAGGCGGAGCGGCCGGCGGGATAATTCCGCCCGCATCATATTCCGCCAGCCAGGCACGGAGGTCGCGCAGGGCCAGCGGTGTTTTTTTATCCGGCACCGGTTCACCGTGGCGGATCAGCAGAATTTCCTGAATCATCAGGTATAAAAATATTTCAGCACATGGAAGAAAACCGGAGCCGCGAAGCAGAGGGAATCCAGTCTGTCCATCATGCCGCCGTGGCCTTCAATCATGGCACCGAAATCTTTGATCCCGCTGTCCCGCTTGATGGCGGACATACATAATCCGCCCGCGAAACCGGCCAGGCAAATCAGCAGTGAGAGCAGGAATGCCGCCCACGGGCTGAACGGTGTGGCCCACCACAGTGCCATACCGACACAGCTTGCGCTGAGGATCCCGCCGATAAAGCCTTCGACGGTTTTGTTCGGGCTGAGTTTCGGCACAATCGGGCGTTTGCCGAACAGTTTACCGAACACATATTGCAGTACATCAGAAATCTGAACCACGATCATCAGAAACAGCAGCAGGTTGATATTATCCGTGAAATCCGGAATCGGCAGTACCAGCAACGCGGGGGCATAACTGAGGCAGTAAACCGCAATCATCACACTCCACTGGATTTTTGCCATGCGCTCCAGGAAGTGGCGGGTGTCGCCGGAAAGCACCATGCGGGTCGGGATAAACAGGAACGCATAGACGGGGATAAAGACCGCCAGCAGGTTATACCACTGAACACCGACCAGCACATACTGCACCGGCAGGATGATAAAGAAGCACCAGAACAGGGCACCGTGGTCGGCGCGGTGTGTCGGCGTCAGCGTGATAAGCTCACGCAGTGCCAGCAGGGACATAAAGGCAAACAGTACCACAGAGCCGATGGGCCCGATGCTGATAGCCACCGCGGCGATAATACACATCAGCCACCAGGCACGGATACGGGCATTCAGGTTACTGATAACAGAGGTGTTTCCCTTAACATGCTTCAGGATCAGGCCGATAACCGTTGCCACCGCCAGGAACCCGAACAGCCCGCTGAAGATCCAGAATAATTCATTATCTTTCATGATGTATTACCTCTAACGCCCGGCGGGTCCGCACTAAAAAGTCCGCTTTGCTCTCTTCTTCCCCGGCCGGTTCAACCGGGGCACCGAATGTGGCAGTGCAGATAATCGGCACAACCAGCCGCGAGCCTTTCGGCAGAACGCGGTTGAGGTTTTCCAGATAGACCGGCACCAGCACCGCATCCGGATTATTGCGGGATAAATGCCAGAGCCCGGCTTTGAAATCCTGAATCTTTTCACCGTCACCGCGTGTGCCTTCCGGGAACAAAATCAGGGAATCCCCTCTATCGAGAACATTCTGCATCACATCCAGCGGATTCTCCGCCGGCGTGGTCTCCTGTTGTTCATCCTCTGTTGCCGGCTCGATTTTTTTACCGCGTGCGATCAGCACCGCACCAAAAATACGTTTGGCAATATAACGGCGGAACCCGGTTTTATCCCAGTAATCCTGCGCTGCCACCGGGTGAACGCGTTTTCGCGCCGCACCGGTCAGGCAGGACCAGATCACCAGTCCGTCAAGGTGACTGGAGTGGTTGGCATAATAAATACAGGGTTTACCTTCCGGCAGCGGGGCGTTCTGCTTTGCGCGGATCCCGGTCAGAAACCGGCATACCGATACCAGCAGCGCCGAGACAATTTTTTGATCCGGCGAAAACGTTTTACGGGTCATCCTTTATGTTCCTTACGTAAATCAGCCATCAGAATGCGGGTACGGCGCACGGAGGTCCAGAGTGCGCCGAGGGTAATCACCCACAGTATGATAAGAAACAGCCACTGAGCCTGATACAGCGGGAGAAAACAGGCGGCAACGGCCCCGGCGGTCAGCAGCGCCATCCGGTGCTGTTTGGCCATCGGGCCGGAAAATTTCTGCGGCTGCTCACAACTGCCGCCGAGCACCCGGACATAGGCGGTCATCACTGCCATCAGCGCCGCCGCCCAGCCGAGCTGCGGGGCATAAGCGATAAAACCGGCCAGTCCGTAACCGGCACCGATGAGGATCAGGCTGTCCGAAACGCGATCCGGCAAATCGTTAAATACGGCACCAACAGGGCTGCGCAGGCCGCCTTCGACCGCCACCATACCGTCAAGCAGATTACAGATAAGCCGTCCCTGTACCATCAGTGCGGCCAGCAGAAACAGGATGATGCGAAGCGCCGTTATCTCACAGTTCAGGGCACCGTAAAAGGCAGCAGCGGCAAGTAATGCACAGACTGAACTGGCGACAGAGATACCGTTTGGGGTTGCACCGCGCTGTTGCAGCAAACGGGCGGCTGAGGTCGCCCGGCGGGTCTGCCGGGCTTTGATCGGACGTCGGTCCCTGATTTCTTCTGATTCCATATCCTTTCCGTCATGTGAAAATTAATCTGTTGATAATATAAGGTTTCGTAACTTATTAATAATAGTAGTGCAGCAAAATTGCCAGATATTTCTTTACACCACGGTAGGTGAGGATAACGGCATATCTTAGCTGAAAAGCGACTAAGGAAAGCCGCCGCCCTTATGGCAGGATAACAGCATAACCAGGCAGACTATTATTGAGGTGATTATGTCAGAACATGCACGCCGCCCTTTGCGGACAGAAACCCGGCTGACGCAGAGCGGCCGTAACCCCGCATCACAGCACGGATTTGTGAATACCCCGGTATACCGCGGCTCGACGGTGGTCTTCCCGACGTATGATGCCCTGATCAACCGCCGTGCTGAATTTCATTACGGCACTGACGGCACACCGACGATCGCGGCACTGGAAAATGCCTGGAGTGAACTGACCGGCGCGGCGGGTACGGTGTTATCCCCGTCAGGGCTGGGGGCAGTGACACTGGCGCTGCTGACCACCCTGAAAAGCGGTGATCATCTGCTGATGACAGATTCTGTTTATCACCCGACCCGGCAGTTATGCGGCGGTCTGCTGGCAAAGATGGGCATTACCACCACCTATTATGATCCGCTGATCGGCGCGGGGATTGAATCGCTTATCCGCCCGGAAACAGCCGTGATTTTTCTTGAATCCCCGGGCTCCCAGACATTTGAGGTGCAGGATGTTCCGGCGATCACCGCTGTGGCGAAACGCCATCATGTGACAACCGTTATTGATAATACCTGGGCGACACCGCTCTTCTTCCGCGCCCATGAACACGGCTGTGATATCTCCCTGGAAGCCGGTACCAAATACCCCGGTGGTCATTCGGATGTGCTGATGGGGCTGGTTTCCGCCAATGCACAGTGGTGGCCGGAACTGCGCAAAACCTATGACCAGATGGCGATGCTGCCGGGTGCCGAAGATTGTTTTCTGGTACTGCGTGGGTTGCGCACGCTGCATATCCGCCTGAAAGAAGCGCAGCACCGGGCGCTGAAAGTGGCAGAGTGGCTGCAGTCCCGTCCGGAAGTCAGCAAAGTGCTGCATCCGGCTTTTCCGCAATGTCCGGGGCATGAGATCTGGAAGCGGGATTTTACCGGCTCTTCCGGCCTGTTCTCGGTGGTTCTGAATGAGAAATACACCACAGACGATCTTGCGGCGATGCTCGACGGGCTGGATATTTTCGCGATGGGCTATTCCTGGGGCGGGTTTGAGAGCCTGATAGTGCCGTTTGACTGCAGCCGTTACCGGACCGTCACTGATTGGCAGCCGGGCGGACTGACACTGCGCCTGCAAATCGGCCTGGAAGATACGGAGGATTTGATTGCGGATTTGACTGCCGGATTTGAACGGCTGAATGCGGCGCACTGATAAAAAAATAAGCCCGGAAACCCGGGCTTATTTTCAGAAGAATGACATCAGATATTCGGCAGGTAACCGGCGCTTTTGATGAACTCGATGGAGATCACCAGCAGGCCGAACAGGAAGATAAAGATCAGAACCCCGTTTCCGCCTGCAACACGGTAAGCACCGGCTTTCGGGTTCTGCCGTACTTTCCACGCTAATAATGACGGCAGGATCAGCGCCAGGAAGGAGAGCGCCATTGCGGCATACGCCAGCGCACCGGTAAAGCTCTTGTAGTACAGGGCGCAGATCAGCGGCAGGGCAAAGGTCAGAATCCCGGTTTGTGTACGGCCGAAGGCGGAATTTTTGCGGCGGAACAGGTCAGCCAGGTAATCAAATAATCCCAGCGCCACACCCAGGAATGAGGTAGCCAGTGCCAGATCCATAAACAGGCTGACCGCGATATCCACATATTTATTGGCCACGGTCTCACTGAGTGCCGTCAGTAAGCCGTCAAGGCCGGATTTCTGCGCCAGAATACCAAAGAAGGTATCGGACGGGATCGCGCCGAGGGTCGCAATCTGCCACAGCAGATACGCCACCAGCGGAATGGCACTGCCGGTGAGGAAAATAAAGCGCAGCTTTTTGCTGTCGCCGTTCATGTAATTCACCAGGCTGGGCACACTGCCGTGGAAACCAAAAGAGGTAAACACCAGCGGGATAGCGGAAAGCACCAGTCCGTTCTGAATCGGCATGCTGACAAGGTTGGTCATATTCACATGCGGCATCATGACGGCGAGCATGATGATCAGGAAGATAATTTTACCGGTGAACAGGATACGGTTGATAAAATCAACCGAGTGCGTCCCGACACACACGACCAGGCCGCCAACGAGGGTGAAAATAATGGTCGCTGTACCCGGTGTAACAGATATTTGCCACCAGCTTTGCAGGCTGGCGGAGATCATTTCCCCCGCACCGCCGATATAGGCAGTGGTCAGGGCATACATCAGCAATAACATACTGAAGCCGGTCAGGAGCTGACCCGGTAATCCGAGGTATTGACGGGCGACGCTGCCTAAGCCGGTGTCCGGTGAGCTGTACTGATACACTTCAACCATCAGTAAGGCGGTGTAGCTCATGATAGCCCACAGGCCGATCAGAATAACCGCAATGACCGGAAACCCGATCCCCGCAGCCGCCAGGGGCATTGCCAGCATACCGGCACCGATCGTTGTTCCCGCAACAATCAGAACACTGCCGAGTGTACGATTTTTCACCAAAACCTCATGATATTTCAATCAATAATATGTGCGCAAAGCGTAATGAAAAACAGGAAAGGTGTCAAATTTAAATTACGTATATCGTAAAGATATCGTTACATCAATGGCGTAAAAAAACCGGATTGCAGATCCGGTCACAAAACAGCTTACAGTTCGATGTCGATATCACTCAGCGGGTAGCAACTGCAGGGAAGAATCTCACCGTCATTAATAAACGCAACCGGCCGTTGCCGGTAACCGACTTTACCGCGTTTGAGGCGGACACGGCAGGCACCGCAATAGCCTTCACGGCACTGGTATTCCACCGGGACAGATTGTTCGAGTGTATTGAGCAGGTTGTTGTGTTCTTCACTGACATAATGCAGCTGAATACCCTGCATGTTGCCATGCAGGGTGATTTTATAGCGGGGCATCAGAGTTCGAAGTTACTCAGTTCGTCAGTGTTGACTTCAGAGTCAATCTGACCGACCAGATAGGAGCTGACTTCCACTTCCTGTGGTGCCACCTGGACGTTATCAGATACCAGCCAGGCGTTGATCCACGGAATCGGGTTCGAGCGGACTTTGAACGGCAGCGGCAGACCCACCGCCTGCATGCGGATATTGGTGATATATTCCACATACTGACACAGGATATCTTTGTTCAGACCGATCATCGAGCCGTTGCAGAACAGGTAATCTGCCCACTCTTTTTCCTGCTCCGCCGCACGGACGAACAGATCGTAGCAATCCTGCTCGCACTCTTTGGCGATTTCCGCCATTTCCGGGTCATCCTGGCCGCTGCGCAGCAGGTTGAGCATATGCTGAGTGCCGGTCAGATGCAGAGCTTCATCACGGGCGATCAGTTTGATGATTTTCGCATTACCTTCCATCAGTTCGCGCTCGGCAAAGGCAAAGGAGCAGGCGAAACTGACATAGAAACGGATCGCCTCCAGCGCGTTGACGCTCATCAGGCACAGATACAGCTGACGTTTCAGGGCGCGCAGGGTAACAGTAAAGGTTTTACCGTTTGCGGTATGCGTTCCTTCACCGAACATATGATATTCATTGGTCATACGGATAAGATCATCATAATAGCCGGAAATATCTTCCGCGCGTTTGATGATCTCTTCGTTTGCCACGATATCATCGAATACCACTGACGGATCATTCACGATATTACGGATAATATGCGTGTAAGAACGCGAGTGAATGGTTTCCGAGAAAGACCAGGTTTCCACCCAGGTTTCCAGCTCCGGAATGGAGATCAGCGGCAGCAGCGCCACGTTCGGGCTGCGGCCCTGAATGGAATCCAGCAGGGTCTGGTATTTCAGGTTACTGATAAAAATGTGCTTTTCGTGATCCGGCAGGGCATTGTAGTCAATGCGATCGCGGGATACGTCCACTTCCTCCGGACGCCAGAAGAAGGAGAGCTGTTTTTCAATCAGTGATTCAAAAATCGGGTACTTCTGCTGATCATAACGGGCAACGTTTACCGGCTGCCCGAAGAACATCGGTTCTTTCAGCTGATCATTATGTACCTGCGAAAATGTTGTATAAGACATTATTTATTCACCTTAAATTTTACACGCGCCGCCTTCACAACCATCATCGTCGGCGATAACCACTTCCTCAGGCAGATCTTCCTGGGTATCTTCCGCGCCATCGCGGGTATTGTGGTAATAAAGTGTTTTCACACCGTATTTATAGGCCAGCAGCAAATCTTTCAGTAACTGGTTCATCGGTACTTTGCCGCTCGGGAACCGGGTCGGATCATAGTTGGTGTTGGACGAAATCGCCTGGTCGACAAATTTCTGCATAATTCCCACCAACTGGAGATAGCCCTCGTTACCCGGCATCTGCCATAACAGTTCATACGCGGATTTCAGGCGCTCATACTCCGGCACGACCTGGCGCAGAATGCCGTCTTTCGAGGCTTTCACGCTGATATAGCCGCGCGGCGGCTCAATACCGTTGGTAGCATTGGAAATCTGCGAGGATGTCTCTGACGGCATCAGGGCAGACAGGGTGGAGTTGCGCAGACCGTGTTTTTTGATCTCTTCGCGCAGGCCTTCCCAGTCATAATGCAGCGGCTCGTTCGTCAGCTGATCCAGGGTTTTCTTGTAAGTGTCGATCGGCAGAATGCCCTGTGAATAGGTGGTTTCGTTAAACCACGGGCATGCACCGTACTCTTTTGCCAGCTCATTGGAGGCTTTCAGCAGGTAATACTGAATAGCTTCAAAGGTGCGGTGAGTCAGGTTGTTTGCGCTGCCGTCGGAATAACGCACGCCGTGCTTCGCCAGATAATAAGCGAAGTTAATCACACCGATACCCAGGGTACGGCGGCCCATCGAGCCTTTGCGTGCCGCTTCAATCGGATAATCCTGGTAATCGAGCAGGGCATCCAGGGCACGTACTGCCAGGATGGCCAGTTCTTCCAGCTCATCGAGGTTCTCGATGGCACCCAGGTTAAACGCGGACAGCGTACACAGCGCGATTTCCCCGTTCGGGTCATTCATATCGTTAAGCGGTTTGGTCGGCAGGGCGATTTCCAGACACAGGTTGGACTGGCGCACCGGCGCGATAAACGGATCAAACGGGCTGTGGGTGTTACAGTGATCCACGTTCTGAATATAGATACGGCCGGTCGAGGCACGTTCCTGCATCATCAGGGAGAACAATTCCACGGCTTTCAGCGTCTGTTTGCGGATAGACGGATCTTTCTCATACTGCTCATAAAGACGCTCGAACGCATCCTGATCGGCGAAGAACGCGTCATATAACCCCGGTACATCGGACGGGCTGAACAGGGTGATATCCTGGCCTTTGATCAGGCGTTCATACATCAGTTTGTTGATCTGGACGCCGTAATCGAGGTGGCGGACACGGTTGCCCTCAACACCACGGTTGTTTTTCAGTACCAGCAGGCTTTCCACTTCCAGATGCCAGATAGGGTAGAACAGCGTTGCCGCGCCACCGCGCACGCCGCCCTGAGAACAGGATTTCACGGCGGTCTGGAAATGTTTGTAGAACGGGATACAACCGGTGTGGAATGCCTCACCGCCGCGGATCGGGCTGCCGAGTGCACGGATGCGGCCCGCGTTGATACCGATACCGGCACGCTGGGACACATATTTGACAATCGCACCGGAGGTCGCGTTGATGGAGTCCAGGCTGTCGCCGCACTCGATCAGCACACAGGAGCTGAACTGGCGGGTCGGGGTGCGGACACCGGACATAATCGGTGTCGGCAGGGAAATCTTGAAGGTTGACGTGGCGTCATAGAACCGGCGGATATAATCCAGACGGGTCTCTTTCGGATAATGTGAGAACAGACAGGCCGCAACCAGGATATACAGGAACTGTGCACTTTCATACACTTCGCCGGTAACACGGTTCTGAACCAGATATTTCCCTTCCAGCTGTTTGACGGCGGCGTAAGAGAAATTCATATCACGCCAGTGATCGATGAACTCATTCATCTGGTCAAATTCAGCTTCGGTGTAATCGGTTAACAGATTTTCGTCATATTTACCGGCAGCCACCATTTTCTGTACATGGGCGTATAACGCCGGCGGCTCAAACTGGCCGTAGGCTTTTTTGCGCAGGTTAAAAATGGCCAGGCGGGCAGACAGATACTGATAATCCGGCGTTTCAGCGGAAATCAGGTCGGCGGCGGCCTTAATCATGGTTTCATGAATATCTGCGGTACGGATCCCGTCATAGAACTGAATCTGGGAACGTAACTCGACCTGGGAGACAGAGACATTATTCAGACCTTCAGCGGCCCAGGTAATGACGCGGTGGATTTTGTCTAAATCGATACGTTCTTTGTGACCATCACGTTTGGTAACAAGCAGATTCTGGTTCATCAGTTGATATACCCTGTTTTGAAAATGACACCCTGTTGTGAGTAACGCGCTGATAACGTGTATCCGCCCGATAAAAAACGATCCCTGAAACAAATGTTCCGGGAAAGTCAATAGCGGGTGCTGAGCGATTTAAACACAAGATGTAGTGTGTCTGTAAAAGATGGGTAACAAGATAATGATAAATGCGCTCAGGATCAAGTGTATAAAATCAGGATCTTTTGTGGATAACTTGAGGATAGTCACCCGCGGACAGAGTGGTAAGCACTGAGATCACTGACAAAATGAAACTGTGCTTACCTTATTACGCGAAGCGATAATTTTAGAAAAATGCGATTTGTTTGGCGTTTTATTAATCGCCGGAGTAATTAACTTGACACTATAAAATAAAACGGGTATGCAACATATAATTTACATCCACATTGGGTGCCAGCCAGAATTTATCGCTTAACGGGTTGTAATGTAAGCCGATCATATGCTGCTCACGCAGACCGGTATTATTCAGCCAGTCAATCAGTTCTGCCGGGCGGATAAATTTTTTCGCATCGTGCGTACCGGGCGGCACCATCTTCAGAATATATTCTGCTGCGATAACCGCCATAAACCAGGCTTTTTTGTTGCGGTTAATGGTGGAGAACACCACATCGCCCCCCGGTTTGACCAGACGGGCACAGGAGCGCACCACAGATGCCGGATCCGGCACATGCTCAAGCATCTCCATGCAGGTCACCACATCATACTGTTGCGCATGTTTTTCCGCGTGCTGTTCCACCGTTTCCTGCACATAGGTGATATCTGTGCCGCTTTCCAGTGCATGCAGACGCGCAACCTGAAGCGGCTCTGCGCCCATATCCAGCCCGGTGACGTCCGCACCTTCCCGCGCCATACTTTCTGCCAGAATTCCGCCGCCGCAGCCGACATCCAGCACTTTCTTCCCGAACACACCGTTAACCCGCTGCTGAATATAGGCCAGACGCAGCGGATTGATCCGGTGCAGCGGTTTAAATTCACCCTCAGGATCCCACCAGCGTGAGGCAACATCCTCAAACTTTTTAATTTCCGCAGGATCGACATTGGCTGTCAGCGGGGAAGCTGTGTCATTCATGGTTTCTTTCTCTCTCTTGCTGCGGCAGAACCTGCCGGAATACGCGATGGCGTCAGTATACAATGCCGGGCGCGGATGCGTCAGAAATAAAATACTCTCCCGATTTTTATATCTCCTTTTTTAAACATTGGCGATTTGTGGTATAGTTCCGCACCTTGAATCCGGAGTAATGAGGGATACTGGCTCCATGAGCGACAATGCCAAAGAAATCTTGCCCGTTAACATCGAAGAGGAGCTGAAAAGCTCGTATCTGGATTACGCCATGTCCGTTATTGTCGGACGCGCGCTCCCCGATGTAAGGGATGGTCTGAAACCGGTTCACCGCCGCGTATTATTCGCGATGAAAGAACTGGGTAATGACTGGAACAAAGCCTATAAAAAATCTGCCCGTGTGGTCGGGGATGTGATCGGTAAATATCACCCCCATGGTGACAGTGCTGTGTATGAAACGATTGTCCGCCTGGCTCAGCCGTTCTCAATGCGCTATATGCTGGTGGATGGTCAGGGTAACTTTGGTTCAATCGACGGTGACTCCGCAGCGGCAATGCGTTATACGGAAGTCCGTATGGCGAAGATTGCCCATGAACTGTTAGCCGACATCGACAAAGAAACCGTGGATTTTGTACCGAACTATGACGGTACCGAAATGATCCCGGATGTGATGCCGACCCGCATCCCGAACCTGCTGGTGAATGGTTCATCCGGTATTGCTGTCGGGATGGCCACCAATATTCCGCCGCATAACCTGGGTGAAGTCATCGACGGCTGCCTGGCCTATATTGATGATGAAGATATCAGCATCGAAGGTCTGATGGAGCACATCCCGGGGCCTGACTTCCCGACTGCGGCGATTATCAACGGCCGCCGCGGTATTCTCGATGCTTACCGCACCGGACGCGGCAAAATTCATATCCGTGCCCGCGCCGAAGTGGAAACGGATGAAAAAACCGGCCGCGAAACCATTATCGTTAATGAAATTCCGTATCAGGTGAATAAAGCCCGCCTGATTGAGAAAATCGCCGAGCTGGTTAAAGAGAAACGTCTGGAAGGTATCAGCGCACTGCGTGATGAATCCGATAAAGACGGTATGCGCATTGTGATTGAAGTCAAACGCGATGCGGTCGGTGAAGTGGTACTGAACAACCTTTATCTGCTGACACAGATGCAGACCACGTTTGGTATCAATATGGTTGCCCTGCATCAGGGACAACCGAAGATCCTCAATCTGAAAGAAATTCTCAGTGCGTTTGTGCGCCACCGCCGTGAAGTGGTGACCCGCCGGACAATCTACGAATTACGCAAAGCCCGTGAACGCGCCCACATCCTCGAAGGTCTGGCGATTGCACTGGCCAATATCGACCCGATCATTGAGCTTATCCGCCGTGCGCCGACGCCTGCGGAAGCAAAAGCCGGGTTACTGGCACAGGCATGGGAACTGGGTACGGTTGCCGCTATGCTGGCTGGTGCCGGTGATGATGCCGCGCGTCCGGAAGGTCTGGATGAGCAGTTTGGTATCCGCGATGGTCTGTATCATCTGACCGACGTTCAGGCTCAGGCGATTTTGGATCTGCGTCTGCAGAAACTGACCGGCCTGGAGCATGAAAAACTGCTCGACGAATACCGCGAATTACTGGAACTGATTGCCGGTCTGCTGCATATCCTGCAAAGCCCTGAGCGTCTGATGGAAGTCATCCGTGAAGAGCTGGTGGCAGTGAAAGAGCAGTTCAACGATAAGCGCCGTACTGATATCACAGAAAACACAGCGGATATCAATATCGAAGATCTGATCAGTCAGGAAGACGTGGTGGTGACACTGTCCCATCAGGGCTATGTGAAGTATCAGCCGCTGACCGACTATGAAGCCCAGCGCCGCGGCGGGAAAGGCAAATCTGCCGCCCGTATCAAAGAAGAAGATTTTATCGAACGTCTGCTGGTGGCAAACACTCACGACACCATTCTCTGTTTCTCCAACAAAGGGAAGCTGTACTGGCTGAAAGTGTATCAGTTACCGGAAGCCAGCCGTGGTGCGCGCGGTCGTCCGATTATCAACATATTGCCGCTGGATCAGGAACAGAACGAGCGTATCACCGCTATTCTGCCGGTCCGTGAATATGAAGAAGGTAAGTTTGTCTTTATGGCGACCGCCAGCGGTACCGTGAAGAAAACCTCCCTGCAGGACTTCAGCCGTCCGCGTAACGCCGGTATTATCGCCGTCAACCTCAATGAGGGTGATGAGCTGATTGGCGTTGACCTGACTGACGGCAGCAACGAAGTGATGCTGTTCTCTGCTGACGGTAAAGTCGTCCGCTTTGCGGAAGATGCTGTCCGTGCCATGGGGCGTACCGCCACCGGTGTGCGCGGTATCCGTCTGGGTGATGACGATGCGGTCGTGTCACTGATTATTCCGCGCGGTGAAGGTGAAATTCTGACGGTCACCGAAAACGGCTACGGTAAGCGGACTGCGGAAGCGGAGTATCCGACCAAATCCCGCGCCACTCAGGGGGTTATCTCCATTAAAGTGAGTGAGCGTAACGGGAAAGTCGTGGGTGCAATCCAGGTCGGTGCGGATGATCAGATTATGATGATCACCGATGCCGGTACGCTGGTCCGCACCCGCGTCTCTGAAGTCAGTATCGTGGGCCGTAATACCCAGGGTGTGACACTGATCCGTACCGGAGAAGAAGAGAAAGTGGTCGGTCTGCAGCGTGTTGCGGAGCCGGAAGAGGATGAAAATGATTTCTCTGAAGACGGTGAAGTGACGGATGCGGCATCTGATGATAATGCAGAAGAGAATAACGATTAATATCACCGGTTTCCGGTAATATAAAATCAGAAAAACCGATAAAGCAGGAACACTAATATTGTTCCTGCTTTTTATTTACCCCGGGGGTTTTGTAAACATTGCACAGTGGTATATCCTAGACATAACAGTCTGAAACCTCGTGAATATATCATATTCATTATTGGCGGAGCCCCTTTGAGATACTTTTCATCTTTCCAGACATCACTGAAAATTTCGCGTTACCTGTTCCGGATCGTCGGTGTGATGTTATGGGGGCTGGGGGCGCTGGTGACGGTATTCTATTTACTGAATATCTATAACGGGATGCGCAATGATATCCGCCAGCAATATTATTCCGATTACGATGCCTTATTAGCTTATTTCCGGCAATCCACCGATATGACCAGCGATATCCGTTATATGAATGAACGGTTTGTCGAAAATAAAGAAGTACGGCCGGGAGAGCCCGCAGACCGGACCACTGACGGCTTTTTTATTGATTACCGGGCACTGAATACCAAAGGCGACTGCGCGGCTTTCCGCACCGGCAGCGGCCCGTATATTATTGCATTCAAAGATCTCCTGACGTACTGGCAGAACAATATCGCCGCCCCGACGGGGCTGAATCAGGTCTTTCTGGTCGGCTCAAAAACCCTGTGTATGGTGTCATTTCCGATCCGCAACCTTTCCACCAGCAGCGAAACGCTGCGCAGAATGGTCAATGATTATTCTCAGAACTATTTCCGCCTGAAAAGTCAGGGGAAAGAGCGCACCATTTACTGGGCGGCGCCGGGCAGTAATCAGGGAATGGCCAGCCTGTTTGTGATGATGCCGCTGTATTATGACGGGCGTTTTCTGGCACTGACGGGCATTGAGCGTAATCTGCAGCTGGAAAACTTTAACCGTCTGCGCGATTTTCCGGCCAATATGGTGATTATTAATGAGCAGGATGATGTCGTGCTCTCTTATCCGGAAGAAATTAACACACAGAAAAATAAAGACCGTTATCTGGTGGACGATAATTATTTCGGCTATGACGATGAATTCACCCAACTGGTCTTTAAACGCAGGCTCACGCCGTCGCTGCTGAGTGTGGTATATACCACGCCGCTGAGCTCAATCTATGAAAAACTGAAATTTCAGATCCTCAACGGGGCGATTCTTAATCTGATCTCCGCCATTATTATCGGGTTGTTTACCTGGCTGCTGGAACGGCGGATATTTATGCCGGCTGAAAACAGCGCAATGCGTCTGGAGGAGCACGAGCAGTTCAACCACAAAATCGTGGCCTCCGCACCGGTCGGGATTTGCATTCTGCGCACACTCGACGGTACGGCACTGCTGAGTAATGAGCTGGCTCATAATTACTGGCGTATGCTTTCGTTTGAGGATCGCAACCGCATCGGCCTGCTGATAAAAGATAAACGGCAGGGAATGGAAGATATGGTGACCCGTAACGGCGGGCACCTTCAGGTCAGTTTTGTGCATTCCCGCTATCAGAACGAGGAAGTGGCGATTTGTGTGCTGGTGGATATCAGCGCCCGTGTGCAACTGGAAAGCTCGTTACAGGATGCGGCACAGGCGGCAGAGCAGGCCAACCAGTCGAAATCCATGTTCCTTGCCACGGTCAGCCATGAGCTGCGCACGCCGCTGTACGGTATCATCGGTAACCTAGAGCTGTTACAGTCCATGGCGCATTCGCGGGATGCCCAGCGCCTGCTCGGCACTATGAATAACTCCTCGTCATTATTACTGAAAATTATCAGTGATATTCTCGACTTCTCCAAAATTGAATCCAAACAGCTGAAAATTGAGCCGAGAGAGTTTAACTTCCGCGAACATATTCATTTTGTGGTGGCAAACTACCTGCCGCTGGTGGCGAAAAAACACCTTTCTCTGTACTGCTTTATTGAAAAAGATGTGCCGGAGCTGGTCTGTAATGACCCGGTACGGATGCAGCAGGTGATCGCCAACCTGTTTAATAATGCGATTAAATACACGCATGTCGGGATGGTGTGCATTCATGTCTATGTCTGCGGTGAATATCTGCATGTGGATATTCAGGATACCGGCGGCGGTATCAGTGAAGATGAGCTGCGCCAGTTATTCGACCCGTTCTATCAGATTATGCCGAACACCGACAGCCCGTCGCAGGGTACCGGGCTGGGGCTGCCTATCTGTGAAAAACTGATTTCACTGATGGACGGTGACATGATGGTGGAATCGCAGAAAGAAGTCGGCAGTCTGTTCGGGATCCGCTTCCCGTGCTATACCGCTTATCCGTCCGGTCATCATGCGGATATTGTGCCGCTGACCGTACCGCTGGTCTTTGAGTTCCGCAATGGCGTGCTGGCGGATTATATGCAGCGTTACTGGCAGGATATTGCCCCTGTACCGGTTCCGTTGTCTGAATGCCCTGATATTGCCTGTGCGGTGGTGATCACAGATGTGGTGACCCCGGCGATGAAACAGGCGCGTCTGCTGATTGAACTGGATGCCGGTTATACCGACAAACCGGTGCCGATGGGCGGCAATCACTGGCGGCATAATACCCATCAGCTCGACGGGCTGTTTGATTTTGTCTCTGACCGCCTGAACAACCGCCGTCAGGAAGCCGATGATCTGCCGCCGCCGCCACTGCCGGACAGTCAGCAGGCCGCGCATGTCCGGATCCTGATTGTGGATGACCATCCGATTAACCGCCATCTGCTGTCAGATCAGCTGCATCTGTTCGGCTTCCACACCGCAACGGCGGATGACGGACTGGATGCACTCGACTTCCTTGAAACCCATGAGGTGGATATTATTCTGTCAGACGTCAACATGCCGAATATGAACGGCTATGACCTGACCCGCACACTGAGGGAGAGGGGGATGACACTGCCGGTTATCGGGATCACCGCCAACGCGATGGCGGAAGAGCGCGAGCGCTGTCTGGCTTCCGGCATGAATGATTGTCTCTCCAAACCGGTCTCGATGCAGGCACTGCGCACCATGATGCAGCACTATATCCCGCAGGTCACGCCGCCCGGGGCTGAATAACCGGACACATAAAAAAACCGCCGTTCAGATGAATGGCGGTTTTGTATCAGTACTGTAAAACGTGTCCGGATTACTCGTCTCTGTGGCTGTCGATAGTGACAGACGAAAGGTAATTCAGCAGAGCGATATCGTTATCCACACCCAGTTTCAGCATGGCGGATTTTTTCTGGCTGCTGATGGTTTTGATACTGCGGTTCAGTTTACGCGCAATCTCAGTGACCAGATGCCCTTCGGCAAACAGACGCAGAACCTCACTCTCTTTCGGAGACAGGCGCTTATCGCCGTACCCGTTGGCATTCACTTTTTCCAGCAGTTTGGAAACGCTGTCAGGGGTGAATTTCTTTCCTTTCTGCAAAGAGGCCAGTGCTTTCGGCAGATCAGCCGGCGCACCCTGCTTCAGTACGATCCCTTCGATATCGAGGTCCAGTACGGCACTGAGGATCGCCGGATTATTGTTCATAGTCAGCACAATAATCGCCAGGTCAGGATAATGGCGCTTGATATACTTGATAAGCGTGATGCCATCACCGTATTTATCTCCCGGCATGGAGAGGTCAGTGATCAGAACATCCGCATCCAGGCGTGCTAAGTTATTGATGAGTGAAGTGGAATCTTCAAATTCACCAACAACATTAACCGTTTCCAGCTGTTCCAGAGACTTTTTTATCCCGAACAGAACAATAGGATGGTCATCTGCGATAATAACATTCAGGTTATTCATACTCTTGGTTACCTTGCTGCAGCAATTCAGTGACAATGGCATCAATTTCCCGGATACCTTCATCCACCTTCATTTTGTTTTTGTCAGCGATACAGCGTTCTATATCTTCACAGCGTGATTTCAGATAATCAAAGTCGAGCACAGCAAAGACCCCTTTGACACGATGTACTGTCAGCGCCAGTGGCTGCAATTCACTTAATTCTGCTTCCGTGTACATCTTACTTATATCAGGAGGGACTGTGGTGGCAAACAAGTCTTTATACGTACTTTGTGCCAGCTGATTTTTATATAACGCAACAACTTCCCCGACGGAAAGCGCTGCTGTATTAATCCCCGGATTCCCGGGTAAGAATCTATCATCAAACTCATCCGAAGTTAAGCTTTGTTCGATAAGCAGCGTAATAGCATTCAGAATTTCATCATTGAAATTATAATTACACTCCACCAGGGAAGGCGTAATCATTCTGTGTTCAATAATGTCATTTCGTAAAAAGAGTATTGGCTTTCTCGCTTTCTTATCAAAGTCAGTTATCAGGATGTCATATTCATCTTGCAATAATGCGCGATTTTTATCAAATAAAATTCCGCCATTTTCAATTATAATTGCGTTAATTATTTCCCGAATACTCGGATTAATGATATTGATCTTAAACAGCGTATCTTCCAGCACCTCTGACGGCTCACCGATCATCCCGGTGGCAGGCAGCGGCAACTCGACAGTGTAGTGTGTGCCGATGTCTGGTTTACTGTCTATTTTCAGCTCTCCGCTGAGTTTTTTACATAATAAATCACACAAATAGAATGCCAGCCCCGAGTTTGGACGACCTTCCGTCTCTGCGACCTGAAACATAAACGGATCGTGCAGATTAACGAGATCAGATTGCGGCAGACCGGAGCCGCTGGCGATTATTTCCAATCTGATATTATTATGTTCATCTTTAAATATATTCTTAAGGCGAATGACCAATTTTCCGTATTTTAAATTGCTGACAGCATAATTCAGTAATAATAAAAATATCTTACTGATAATAGGGCCGTCACCAATGTAATTCAGCTGCTTATTAATACTATTATGGAAATAAAGCGGAATGCCTTTGTCATTTATCTGACGTGAGAATTGTTTAACGATATCCTCGACGGTCTGTGACAACAGGAATTCATCATTGGTCGGTTTCCAGTCATCACTTTCCAGATCGGCCAGCAGAATAATATTCTCGATCCACTCACACAGATAACCGGATTCCGTCACCACTTTATCCATCAGCTGGCCGCCGGCAGGATCAGTCACATACGGTGCCAGCGTATGCAGGTCATTACCGAGCTGTTTGACCGGCACTACCAGCTCTGAACGGATATTTGACAGCACAGACTGACGGGCTTTGATGCTTTTCTTATACTCACGGTCAGACAATTGCAGGCGGCGCGCAGTCAGCGCCTCCTGATCCACATCCCGGAACAGAATCAGATAAGTATCATTCATATTACGGACCGGATTCATACTGACCTCATAAACCACGTTATCAATGGTGGTCTGGATCCGGCCCTGGTGCTCGCGGGCCATATCGCGGGTTTTGTTCAGGTCGCTGAGGGTCAGCAGCTGACTGGCGATGGTATTACTGACCAGCCGTTTATTGGCGGCAAAATCATAAATCGCCAGCCCGATAGGCAGCTGCGCCACAATTTCATTGGTTATCGCCTCACTGTTTCTGGCCTGGCGGACCAATGTATTGAGCGGGGAAATGAATCGCTTGCGGATATAAACAAGGCCGCCGACGGAGAGCATACTGAACAGGAAGACAGAAATTAACAGCCAGATATTGGCCGCCAGCATCTCTTCGGCCAGAGACAGCAGTGAGAGCTGATAAACCACCTGATACGGCATTTCACGCAGACGGTAACTGAGTTTCAGTGACAGGCCGTTAATACTGATCTGCACCGCATTCGGTCGGTTGCTGAGGGTGTGGGTCCCGGCCGGGATCAGTGACAGATTGGACAAATCCAGATTATCCGGCACCAGGTTATTCACCGGTAAATCAAACGCCACCACGCTGGTCAGCTGACCGGGGTTATTAAACATCGCGCGGTAGGTATAGTAATAGGTTGATTCTGACGGCATCTTGGTAAAGGAGGAGAGGGTTTCCCGCTCATCCAGCGCCGTGGAATCCGCCAGCATTTCCGCCCGTTTTTCATCAGCACCCAGTGTCAGCGGGCTTTCGCGGTAGCGCAGCTCCGGACGCAGGGCAGAATGGGATGTCACCAGCAGCAGACTGTTATCCAGCCCGTTGAGGTAATACACAGAATTAAACTGATTCTCACCGCCCCACAGAATGGTCAGATAGTCCGAAAAACGCCGTGCGATGGCGTAGGTTTCATCATTGGTCTGGCCGAACAGGATGGCATCCACAACCGGCACACGGCTGTCAATCCAGTAAATATCATTCAGGATCTTATGCGGCGGAACGAGCTCAGGCCGTTTCTCGGTGTCCGTGGTATTGGCGAGCCGGAACAGCTCAGCGGACTGATAGCGGTACGTTTCAACCTGATGTTCTATCCGTGTGCTGAAACTGTAGAGTGCGCCTTTTTTGCTTCCCAGCCAGGCATCGTAATAGTTATATCCGTATAAAAAGAGAGATAAGACTAATAACGAAACAAATGATGCATAAAAGCCGGGTATCGCATAAGGCTTGGAATGTGACTGTCTGTACATATGTTCCGTTGCGACCTTATAGTAAGTACTTGACTGTAAATTCACCGGGAATTAATTCTATCATACTAATTCCCGTCACAATAACAGCAGTATTCCGCCGCAGGGCCGGTATGATGCATGAATGTTGAGCAGGCAGACAAAAAAATCGGATTTTTTTGCATATAGGGGTAGACAGGTTCCTCATTTTTCAGCATAATCGCGCCCCATGGAAGGATGGCCGAGTGGCTTAAGGCAGCGGTCTTGAAAACCGCCGACGGGAGACCGTCCTAGAGTTCGAATCTCTATCCTTCCGCCAAATTCGCCGGCTTAGCTCAGTTGGTAGAGCAACTGACTTGTAATCAGTAGGTCACCAGTTCGACTCCGGTAGCCGGCACCATATTAAAACCCGCGATATCTTTGATATCGCGGGTTTTTCTTTTCTACTCACCAACCACGCTCAGGGTGGGTTGGGACATATTTGGGACATCATCGCCAAAAACAGCATCTATTTGCTGCGCGTGCTGACTCAGATGACTCGGTGCCAGGTGAGCATACCGGCGTACCATCTCTATCGATTCCCATCCCCCCATTTCCTGTAGTGCAGTCAGCGGAACCCCAGCCTGAACAAGCCAGCGCGCCGAAGGCCGGTGCTCCATGTCGTGTTATCGTCGACTCTCATCTTCCTTATTTTTGCGGTTGGTGAGCCGTCTGCTCTGTGCCACGCCTCAGTATGCACAAACACGTATTGCTGGTGCTTTCTAATCTGCATCCTGAGCACCCGGCAAGCTGTTTCATTGAGAGCCACACCTATTGCTTTTTCGCCTTTAGTGTCTTCCGGATGAATCCAGGCAACTTTACGTTGCAGGTCTATTTGCGTCCATTCGAGATTAAGTATGTTCGATCTTCGCAATCCTGTTGCAAGTGCAAACATAACGACAGGCTTCATTACATCAGGCATACACTGTATCAGGGTTGTTGCTTCTTCTTTGGTCAGCCACCTGACCCGTATCTCCTTTTTTTGCCTGACTTTAATTGTTGGTGATTTCCCGATCCACTTCCAGTCATTAACGGCCGCTCTGCAAAGAGAGCGCAAAAAGGCAAGATACCTGTCTGAACTGGCCGAACAGATGGAGCGTGAACAGGCAGAGCGTAAAGCGCAGGAAGCAGCAGAACAGGCCCGAGGCACAGAGGAATAAAACAAAGCCGCACTGGTGGATATCATGCGCGGGTATTCCAGATTTATTATGCTGAATAACATATTCGATTTGACGAATGTGTTATGCCGGAGTAGATTAAGCCTCAATAATCATACAGGAGCAGACATGGAACCCTTACAGCTGTTTAAAATATTAAGCGACCAAACCCGGCTTGATATCATATTACTGCTTAAAGCATCAGGTGAATTGTGTGTTTGTGATATTTATACGGCACTAAATTTGTCACAACCAAAAACATCAAGACACCTCGCAATGCTCAGAGAATCTGGACTACTTCTGGATTCTAAACACGGGAAATGGGTTCATTACAGGTTGTCTCCGGCATTGTTACCATGGATTAAAAATATCATCGAGGTGACATATTCCACCGAGAAAAGCAGAGTTTCACAGTTACTCGCTGCCATAAACAACAAAAATACAGCAGGTAACTGTCAGGCATAAAATTTTTTAAATAAACATATTCGATTAATCATATGTGAGGTGTAAATATGAAGAAGCTGGAAGTGTTTGATCCTGCCTTATGTTGCAGTACCGGCGTCTGCGGAACAGATGTCGATCAGGCGTTAGTGGATTTTGCCACTGATTTTGATTGGCTGAAAAAACAGGGTGCAAATGTCCGCCGTTTTAATCTGGGACAAGAGCCGATGGAATTTGTAAATAACGCAAAAGCTAAAGTATTTCTCGAAACTGCCGGTGCAGATGCATTGCCATTACTGCTTCTTGATGGTGAGGTTGTTCTGACAGGACGTTACCCGAAACGGCATGAATTAGCCCGCTGGTTTGGTATTCGCATTTCTGATGAAAAATCAGCCCCGTCAGCCGCTTGCTGCGGAAACAATAAGACATGCTGTTGAGGAGATAAAAATGAAATTTCTGGATAACGCACCGGATTACTTATTTTTTACTGGTAAGGGCGGTGTAGGTAAAACATCAATTTCATGCGCAACTGCGATTAAACTGGCGGAAAACGGGAAAAAAGTTCTGTTAGTCAGCACAGATCCGGCGTCCAATGTCGGACAGGTATTTTCACAAACTATTGGTAATACGATTACACTGATTTCTGCCGTACCTAATCTGTCCGCCATCGAGATAGACCCGCAGGCCGCTGCGGAAGAATACCGGAAAAAAATCATAGATCCGATAAAAGACAGTTTACCGGCAGCCGTCATTCAAAGTATCACCGAGCAACTTTCCGGTGCCTGTACAACCGAAATTGCTGCATTTGATGAATTTACCGGCTTACTGACAGATGCAAAAATCACAAATCAGTTTGACCACATTATTTTTGATACGGCACCGACCGGTCATACTATCCGGTTGTTACAGTTACCGGGCGCCTGGAGTGATTTCATCAGTGATAATCCGGATGGTGCTTCCTGTCTCGGCCCGATGTCCGGACTTGAAAAGCAACGTGAACAATACAGCATGGCAGTTGACGCACTGAGCAATAAACAATTAACCCGCGTAATGCTGGTTGCCCGCCCTCAGTCAGCCGCATTGCGTGAAGTTGCCCGTACTTATAACGAGCTTTCAGCATTAGGTGTAAAAAATCAGCAACTGATAATTAATGGTGTATTCCCTGAGTCTGCGGTTACTGCCGGAGATTCATTGTCTCAGGCAATTTGCAGTCGTGAACGGGCTGCAATACAGAATATGCCGGATATACTCCGCAACCTGCCGGCAGACACGTTGATGCTACGTGTCCGTAATATGGTCGGGATCGAGGCACTAAAAGAATTATTATCTGACAAAGAACAAACATTGCCGGCTATTCACAATACTAAGCCTGACCTGTCATTGCAGCCACTATCGTCTCTTGTTGACGAGATTGCAGTGCAGAAGCACGGACTGGTGATGCTGATGGGTAAAGGCGGTGTCGGGAAAACCACAATTGCTGCATCAATTGCAGTAAAACTCGCAGAACAGGGCGCTGATGTTCACCTGACTACCTCAGACCCGGCTGCACACCTGGAAAATACATTAAACGGGAGCCTGCCTAATCTGCAGGTCAGCAGGATTGACCCTGTTGCGGAAACCGAACGCTACCGCAACTATGTACTGGAGACAAAAGGCAAATCTCTGGATGCGGAAGGCAGGGCATTGCTTGAGGAAGATTTGCGTTCTCCGTGTACAGAGGAAATTGCTGTATTCCAGGCATTCTCACGCATCATCCGTGAAGCCGGGAATCGTTTCGTTATTATGGATACAGCGCCAACCGGGCATACTCTGCTTTTGCTCGATGCTACCGGTGCCTACCATAAAGAAATCGCAAAAAAAATGGGCGAAAAAGGCCACTTCCTGACTCCGATGATGCAGTTACAGGATCAGGAAAGAACCAAGGTTATCATTACCACACTGGCAGAAACAACACCGGTGCTTGAGGCTGAAAACTTACAAAATGACCTGATGAGAGCAGGCATTCATCCGTGGGCGTGGGTAATTAATAACAGTCTTTCTGTCACTGAAACAACATCCGCATTATTACTTTCCAGAGCAGAACAGGAAATTCCGCAGATCAAAAAAGTGGCATCATCGCTGGCAAAACGAGCAGCAATCGTACCGCTGCTTGAAAACGAGCCTGTTGGTACCGTGGCACTGAGTCGGTTGGCTGACTGAGCTTTATCATTAACAGAAGGTGCTTCCTGCACCTTCTGAAAGAGGTTGCTATGCTTATTGCTGCATTAATATTTGTTTTGACTATTACATTTGTTATCTGGCAGCCCAAAGGGCTGAGTATAGGCTGGAGCGCGACCCTCGGTGCGTTGGCTGCACTATTATCCGGCGTCATTACTGTTCAGGATATCCCTGTTGTCTGGGATATCGTCTGGAATGCGACAGGGGCTTTTGTCGCCGTTATTATCATCAGCCTTATTCTGGATGAGAGTGGCTTTTTTGAATGGGCTGCACTTCACGTAGCAAAATGGGGTGGCGGAAAAGGGAAACTATTATTCAGTTATATTATCCTGCTGGGCGCGAGTGTGGCAGCCTTATTTGCCAATGATGGTGCAGCACTCATATTAACACCTATCGTTATTGCAATGTTACTGGCTCTGGGATTCAGCAAAGGTACAACATTGGCATTTGTTATGGCCGCAGGATTCATCGCCGATACAGCCAGTTTGCCGCTGATAGTTTCAAACCTGGTAAATATTGTCTCTGCTGATTTCTTTAATATCGGATTTACAGAATATGCTTCTGTCATGGTGCCGGTAGATATTGTTGCTATTATTGCAACACTTTTTATGCTGCACTGGTTTTTCCGCAGGGATATTCCAAAATACTACGATACGTCAAAGCTGGTTATTCCGGCATCGGCTATCAAAGATCTGAAAACATTTAAGGCGGGATGGTTTATCCTGATTTTACTGCTCATTGGTTTCTTTGTTCTCGAACCGCTGGGTATTCCGGTCAGTGCTATTGCGGCAGTGGGTGCATCTGTTTTATGGCTTGTTGCGTCACATGGCAAAATAATTAATACACGGAAAGTGTTACGTGGTGCTCCGTGGCAGATTGTTATTTTTTCGCTGGGTATGTATCTTGTCGTCTATGGTCTGAGAAATGCCGGGCTCACAAATTACCTGTCAGAAATACTTAATTACCTCGCTGATAAGGGAATATGGGCAGCAACACTGGGAACAGGCTATATCATTGCTTTTTTATCTTCTGTTATGAATAACATGCCGACCGTCCTTGTCGGGGCATTATCGATTGATGGTAGCAATACAACCGGTCTTATTCAGGAAGCCATGGTCTATGCCAATGTTATCGGTGCAGATTTAGGTCCGAAAATTACGCCTATCGGAAGCCTTGCAACATTATTATGGCTTCATGTCTTATCTCAGAAAAATATGACTATCACATGGGGGTATTACTTTAAAACAGGCATTATTATGACTGTTCCGGTCTTAACCATTACTCTAATCACTTTAGTCATAAGGCTTTCGTATCTCAATTAATGGTGACTACATGAGCAATATAACGATTTATCATAATCCGGATTGCGGAACATCCCGGAATACACTTGCTATGATCCGAAGTAGTGGTATTGAACCTAATATTATCCATTATTTGGATACACCACCAGACAGAGATGTTTTGATAAAACTCATTGCAAAAATGAAGAATGGCGGGGTTTTTGTTGATAGTTTACTGATTTTTATATTTATGCAATTTTATTGCAGTGAAAGCAGGTTTCACCCGGAAGTCTGACATTACTTATGATAATTTTAGTCGTATTATTTAAATATATCCAAAACCCTTGCAAGATATTCATTTTCATAAAATAATGGAATGGAGTTTTTTATTACATCATGGTTTGTTTTTGTTTCCCCGGAAACGATTTTATTCAGAATAACGGTGAGATTTTTATCATTACCGGCAGGATATAACTCACCATTTACATATTGACGAATAATATCAGCAGGCCCTGTCGGGCAGTCTGAGCTGACAGTATAAATACCATAGCTGTTTGCCTCACACAGCACCATCGGTAATCCTTCGTATGTGGATGTTAAAAGAAGTGCAGAGACATTTTTTATTTCTTGCTCTATGTAATTCCACGGATTTGATTGCCAGCCATGCCAGATAATTTTATCGTCTATTTTTAAATCGTGAGCCAGGCTATTTAATTTTTTTATTTCAGAGTCATCGCCGGAGCCGACGATATGCAGTTTCCAGTCACCATGAACACCGGATAATGCGCTGAACAACTCCTTCATATTTTTTTGTCCTCCGCACATTAAGCGACCGGCATATAAAAAATTTATCGTATTGCCACAGGTGATTGTTTTAGATTGTTCCGGAACCGGGTTGTAGATCGTATAAATATCCGCAGGGTTGATACCCATTTCTGATAACTGGGTTGCTATACCACTACTGATGGACAGGTGTTTATCCGCGAGTTTGATATATTTTGCTTTATATGAGCCGGTGACAGAGAAATGATTCCACGAGAACAATGGAATTCTTTTAAAAGCGAAGCGCAAAGCCAGTCTTGAAATGTAACAACCAACAGAATCAAAGGCAATGATATAATCCGGATTTATTTTTTTAATAGCAGAAGCGAATTTACAGGCAAAATAAACTCTTTTCAGCTTCCCGTTTTTTAGTGATGAACTGAAGCGTGTAAACGGGTTATTACCGAGCCACGTATCGTCAACACTATTATTCAGTTCATTAAAAAAAACGAAAGATATCTGATAGTTTTTCCCGGATTCAGTCAGTAATCTGCTGAATGTACTGAATACGGTTTCCATACCTCCAAAACCGCTGATGTTACGACCGGCAATGATGATTTTGGTTATGTCAGACATGCTGTCTCTTTCCCGTGAACTGAGGTGGTACAGGCAATTTAACATAAGTATCATTACTTACCAAAACTAATCGGCAGCTTGATTTTTTTAAATAGTCATTATGTGATGTTTTCAGCCTTTTCTGTTGAAAGCGCGGATTCCGGCCACCAGGTAAAATGATAGAGCGGCGGAACGATAATCACGGAGAGTACGGATATGATTTCATCATCACTGATTCTTTTGTTTTTGTTTGCCATGCCGGTCAGCCCGGGGGTGATCATTGATATATTGTATGCTGCCGGCCGGATACCGTAATAAGGTATTCATGCTTAAAAATAAATCATACGGAGATTATCTGTGACCTGGCCTGCGTTAAATGTGATTTCTCCTGTGGCACAATAACGAAGAGTTAAGGGATAACAGCCGCTGATGTCTGGTTTTTATCTTTGTAAGCTGTCACCGGGAAACAGAAGGTCTGGTATGAAAAAAGTGGTGGTTATATCCTGTTTGTTATTTTCATCTGCGTCTTTTGCAGTCAGTTTTGATTGCAGTAAAGCACAGAGTAAAACAGAAAAACTGGTGTGCGATAGTCCGTTATTATCTCAGGCGGATGATGAATTATATGCAGATTATCTGCAGGCAAAAAAAATCACCGGAAACAGTGATGAGTTTAAAAAAGCAGTCAGAGAAAACCGGAAACTGAGATTACAAAATTGCGATACAGAAGCATGTCAGCTGGAATGGTATAAAAAATCATCTGTGTTGTTCCGGAATATTGCTGACAGTAAAAACCCGGTATCAGCGCAGATATGCTATGAGGACGGGCAGCAGGTGACATTAACCGGTACACTGAAACGTGTTGTATTTCCCGGGCCGCCAAATTATGAAAGCGTGGAAGAGGGCGATGAACCGGAACCGTATTGGGTTCTTTTTACCAAAGCACCTTTGACCTGTATAAAAGACAGTCCGGACTGGGGTAGCAATGACCAGTTTCAGCTGATTGTAAGAGGTTATTTTTACAGCAAAAACCAGCATTATCTTAATCAGAAGGTCTCTGTTAGCGGCGAAATGTTTTATGCCGAAACCGGGCATCACCATACACCGGTATTAATCGATGTGACGGCAATAAAAGGCGTGAAGGTTATTTCACCGTCAGATACCCACTAATTCTGTGTTTCACTGATAGTTGCTCCGGGGGGCTGAGCAGCGGGCGATCACTGTGTGCGCATGGGCCGGGCCCGTGCGTCCTTCCTGTATCGTTAAATGTTGCTATCCCGGACAGTCCTGCGGTACGCTTTCCCGGCAAATAACAAAAATATCAACACACCCTCTGTCAGATAAAAAGAGCACACAACATGAAAATGATCGGATTGATTGGCGGAATGAGCTGGGAAAGCTCTCAGCATTACTACCGCATTATTAATGAACAGACGATGGAACGCCTGGGACGGCCGCATTCAGCGAAAAGTCTGATGTGGTCAATGGATTTCGGTGAAATTGAAGCATTGCAGCATGCCGGTAAATGGGATGATCTGGCTGCCAAAATGACGGAGGCTGCCGGGAAACTGGAACTGGCCGGTGCCGACTTTATTGTTATCTGTACCAATACCATGCATCGTATGGCAGAACAGATTGAACAGACAATATCCGTTCCGTTGCTCCATATCGCGGATGCAACCGCAATAAACATTCGGCAGGCAGGTATTAAAAAGATTGGTTTGCTGGGAACTGCTTTTACTATGGAGCAGGATTTTTATAAAGGCCGGCTGACAGAAAAGTTTGGTCTGGATGTTATTATTCCGGATACAGCGGACAGAAAAATTGTTCATGATATTATCTATCAGGAACTGGTCTCTGGTATTATTAATGAAGCATCCCGTGAACAGTATAAAACGATTATCCGTAGAATGATTAATGAAGGTGCCGAAGGTATTATTCTGGGTTGTACGGAAATAATGCTGCTGATTTCTCAGAGTGATTGTGCAGTACCGGTGTTTGATACCACCGAAATTCATGCCCTGGCTGCGGTTGATTACGCCCTGGGTTAACATCCGTAATATGAATGCCCCCGCGGTTGCGGGGCTGTTCCGGATATATACATAGTTATATTTCAGCCTTTTAATCACCTCATGCGTAACCAGTGAATCTGACTGCCGGTGAAAATATTCCGCCGGATAAAGAGACGGTAATATTTTTACCTGCCGCAAGGTACGGGGACAATCACGGCGGTAAAACGCTATAATCGGTGTTCAGTATATTGCAGATAAGGGTAATGCGTTTATGACTGACAACGACGATATGCGGGCGTATTCAGAATTCGATTTTGAAGCTATTGCGCAGTGTAATCAAATCAGAGATATGCTGATGACGGCGCTGGAAAGGCGAAATAAAGAAATGCAGCGCCTGCGGATAAAAACACAGGAAATTCAGAGGGAATTTCCCGGTGATTTGAAAAAGCTTCAGGCGCATATGCGGGAAATGAAAGATTCCAATAATGAAGTCATGGCGCTGGTCAGAGAATATAATGTCTGGGCTGAACGTGCCGGGCAGGATAAGCTGGTACTGGAATGAACCGGGTATCCTGCTGATATGACAGCGCAGATGCCGCCCGGCATTTTATCCGGACATTCCGCTCCGGTGCCGGGGGCTGTTCTGCTGTTTACTGTAATCTCCCGTTTACGTATTACAGCGTATTTTTCTGTCTTCTTTCTGTTTTTTCTTCTTATTTTTTTTCTGTCACCAAAAGCGGTCGCAGCAGAAACAAAGTACAGCAATATATCAGGACGGAATTATCTTTTATCCGGTATCAGATTGCGGAATTTTTACCGCATGATTTATATGAGTAATACAGAAGATCGAAAAGTATTGCTGCAGCAAACACCGGATGAATTGATAGCAGAATATGCAGAAAACCGGCTGGCACTGTTTAACAGTGCGATGGATAAAGATCCCTCCGGGCTGCTTTGTTTCAGCTTCATTTACCCGGTAAAGCCGGATAACAAAACTGTCATTACATTTTTACCCGCGAAAAAAACAGTGCCGGGTTTATCTCAGGCAGAAACTGACGCATTATATACCGGCATCTTTCTCCGGCTGCGCCATACCTATGGTGATTTGCTTGATAAAGAGGAAGCCGAAACCCTGGAAAAGGATGCCATACTGGCCTGTGAAATAAAATCAGCGCTGTATCAGAATATATTACAGCTCAGTCCGCGGGATGCTGCCGGGGTATTACGTTACATCTGGGGCAGGGACGGGATTTTCTGAGCGGTTACGGAGGAAATGATGCGTCATTATATTGCCGGGATATGCGCTGTTTTACTGTCAGTTGCCATAATACCCGCCGGTTACGGTGCGGGATCGCTGAATCAGGCTGCTCAGCAGCTCGACAGGCTGGTGTTGTATGATCCGTCCTATGAAAAAATCGCTTATCCCGGCGGGGATGTTTCACCCCGGAAAGGGGTATGTTCGGATGTGGTGATCCGCAGTTACCGGAAAATAGGTATCGATCTGCAAAAAGAGGTGCATGAAGATATCAAAACGGCGTTTTCTCTCTACCCGGGCCGTAAATTGTGGGGACAGACACGGCCGGATACAAATATTGATCACCGCAGAGTGCCCAATCTGATGGTTTTTTTCAGCCGGAAAGGGGAAACCAAACCGATCACACAAAACGCGGCGGATTATGTGGCCGGTGACATTGTGACCTGGCAGCTGGATAATGGTCGTCCGCATATCGGTATTGTGATCGGTAAAACCGCGCTGTTCAGCGGAAATCCGCTGGTCATGCATAATATCGGCGGCGGGCAGGTCAGTGAGGATGTGCTGTTCAGCTGGAAAATCACCGGGCATTACAGGTATAAAGCCGGGAAAGAATGAAAGAGCCGGCGGTATGCCGGCTCCGGAAATTATTTTTTTACCTGGTGTCCGATAAGGCCGCCGATTGCTGCACCGCCGACGGTTCCGAGTGCGCTGCCGTCGGTCAGGATTGCACCACCAACAGCACCGACACCGGCTCCGATAGCAGTATTCCGGTCACGTTTCGACATATTTGAACAACCGGCTACAGCAAGCAGCAGGACTGCAGATAAAGTCACTGTGCTTACTCTCTTAATATTCACTTTCATCTCATAAACTCCTGAACAATAGGCGTGTTACAACATAGACCTGTTCGGGAATTGTCTGTATCAGAATAATCGGGAAATACGTAACAATCCCGGTACATTACCTGATATTTGCTATACCGCTAATGCCTTAAACGACAGATGGCAATATAAAATACCGTAAGTGGAGTTGATGGCATTACTGAGATGTTCAATCCGGTCATTATGCGCCGTGATTTCGGCCTCATCCGCAATAGCGGCATCCGCGACAGAAACAGCAGCGAAAGGATGTGTCGGCAGCAATGCGATTTGTGCATTATCTTTCAGCAGATACCAGGGGGAAACTGCCCCGGCAGGCGGTATTTCATGTTTGCGCAACCGCCAGCCACTCAGCATCTGTTTATCGGTCAGTTCTTTTAACAGCGGCAGCAGCGCGTCTTCCGCATCGCACTGAATGTGCGCCGTGGTAATATGTTCTGCATATGATGACATCAGTTACCTCCGCAAATCAGAAGATACTCCTTTTCATAGTAACCGGTTCATGTGTAAAAAACAGAGAATAAATAACAGTCAATTCCTAATTTTGTTATTTTAAGACGACTATCAGAATAATGTACGGGCAGATAAGATAAACTACGATTGGAATATAATCAGGGGAGTTATTATTATGGAAAACTACGTATACATATCAGGGGTAGTTATTTCGGCGGCTCTGATTATTTATATTCTAATCAGTAAACGGGTGCCGTCGAAACGAAAAGTGGTATACGGTTTTGTATTATTTACCTTTATTCTCGGATTTCATGACACCAGACAGCAAAATATTCTGGCACAACAGGCATCAGAACAAAATGACCGTAACAGCATAGTGCTGGCGGAGAATGATCACCAGCCTGCTGCATCAGTCATAACAGGAATGTAATAATTAATCACCCGGACTGCCAGTTTCGGGTTTTCCGGGTTTAATTCCGTGATGTTTTCCTGAAATATGTACTCTTCCGTATCCGGATGCTCCGGATGGCGGATAATATTCAGTTCCGGCAGAATATTATTATAGATATCATAAGTAATATCCTGAAAATCAATATCTGAAAAATCACCGGTAAAAATAATTTTTAAATAATGGGCATGGCCGGGCGTATAAACAATATCCTGCGGCATCGTATTTTTCAGGCAGTGTGCTTCGGCCAGGGTGGCATAATACATTGAGAAAGTGTCCCCCGCAGATTTACTGACACCGTGTATGGCATAAACAGCCTCCGGTAAAGCGGTCAGCCGCTGTAAAAAAGGCTGCCAGTAATATTTGCGCAGCTTTGGCAGGTTCATATTCCAGGTATCCGATGCTGCCTGATATATATTCGACGTCCCGGTCAGCACTTTTTCCGGCAGTGTCGTCATCTCAACCGAGGAGTGCAGTTTTCCGGCATAGCGTTTCGGCAGCACAAAGCCCCCCGGCTGCCAGCCGTTTTTTTTACGGTATCCTGACGGGGTAATACCAAAATGCTGTTTGAAGGCACGGCAGAATGTCTGTTGTGAATCAAAGCGGTATTTCATGGATAAATGCATCAGGTTGAGCGGCAGCAGGCGCAGGGCGATGGCCGCACAGGATAAACGCCGTGCACGGACATAATTTGCCAGGGTATAGCCGGTCTGTTGTTTGAAAATACGCTGAAAATGCCATTTGGAATATCCGGCTTTCCCGGCAACGGCCTCTAATGAAAGATCAGACTCAAGATTGTTTTCTATCCAGTTTAAAATTTCATCAACAACACATTCGTTAAACATAGCTTTTCCGTGTATTTCGCAGACGGAGGTATTATATCGGCACCGGTACTGAAAAACAGCTGATTTACAATAACAAATAAATTTCCTGTTTTCACAGAGCGGGGCAAACATGGTTATAACTGTATAAATAAACGGTTAATTCTGCCTGTAATAAACATGGTTTTATCTGTCCGGCAATGTAAAATACCGCAGATATTATTAACGAGGTGGAAAATGAAAAAATTACTGGCAGTTATCGCGCTCTCTTTTGCACTTACCGCTTGTGGTGATGCAACACTGGATATGTCTTCTCAGCAGGCAGCACAGGAATCCATTGCAAAAATGGAAAAAGATCTGAGCCCGGAGCAATCCCGTGAGCTGAAAGGCGCTATTACTAAAATCAGCTTCCAGGTGGCTTTTGCCAGCGGTGGCGATGAAGAAAAAATGATGGCATTGCTGAAAGAAAAATTACAGGGTAAAACAGCAAAAGAAATTATTGAAATGGCAAAATAACCCTTTTCAGCCTGCCGGTATATCTGTTACCGGCAGGCTCAGTTTTACGGTTAACTGTTTCTTGCTGCATCGCGGTGGAATTTAAGACGCTCCCGGAACCAGGGGCGTAAACGTTCAGGGCGCTGCTGCTCAACTTCTCTGTCAATTCTCGGCAGTTTCATCTTATCCCGCATGACAAGGCTTTTTGTCAGGGACTCAATTTCGTCCTCTTCTTCCTGTGTCATTTTCGGTTTCTGCATATTCTCTGACATAGATCCTCCTTTTTCTGTCAGTCTACTGTATTTTACGGCCGGGTGTGAGACCGTGCTTTTACTCAGGATTATTCCGCAGCGTTATTCCTCTGATACCGGCAATATTCCCCGCGCGGATAATGATTTAATGGTTGCTTCAATTACCGTATCCGCAGAAATTGAGGCCATTTCATGCTCTCCCTCTTCCAGCAGTAATTTTGAGGCAAACCCGGAAATAATTTCATGCAATTCATAGTCCTGATAAGGGCCGGTGAATTGCGGGCAGGTGCTGACATGCATGCTGACACTGGGGACTTTTAACGCAAATGCCAGATGCATGGTTCCGGTGTCATTTGTGACCAGAAGATCAAGGTTATTTACGGTTTGTGTTAATTCTTCGATGGTAGTTTTACCAATCAGCGGCTCAATCCGGCTGTGAAATTCCGGCTCAAGTAAACTGAGAAATTCATCGGACAGGCGAATTTCATTCGGCGCGCCGACCAGAACAATATTCAGGTCACGGTACCGGGTAAGCAGAGTGCGTGCGAGTGTGACAAAATTCTCAACCGGCCAGCGTCGTTCCTCACTGGAAGCGCCCATCTGAAAACCAACCCGTCTTACCGGTGACGGTACTTTTGTAACTTCACACGGTACCCGCATCTCAACACTTTTTTCGGTAAACCGGCAACCGAGCGGTGTGATCAGGTCAAGACGGACCTGTACTGAATGGCGGTGTGCAAAGCGGGTCGAGTTTGTCAGCCAGCGCTCCATATACGGGTTTGTCGGATGATTACAGCGGAAAACAAACGGTGCCCCGGTCATGACTGCGCTCAGATAATCATACGGGTTATGTGAGTGCATAATCAGAACCAGATCCGGTGTTCCGTGCGCTTTTAAATCCCTGACCAGTTTCAGTACGGTATTGACTTTGCTGTTCCAGCACACCACATCGTCCCAGTCCTTACCGATACCGGTGCGGATATAAGGTGCCATTTTATTGCCGGAAACAACGGTAATTCTGGCATCAGGAAAACGTTTTCTGACTTCATGAATCGCCGGGGTATTCATCAGAAAATCCCCGAGCGCCGTTGTCGAATAAATAACAATATTCCGGAAGTCGATAGTCTCCAGCTGTTTAAAGGCAGTGACGGAGTGCGAAAAATCACGGCGGCGCGTATAAAGCTGTAAGAATAAATTAACCAGTTTATGTTTAAGTTTTTTGGACATCGTATTTCCTGAAAAGCAACCAATAATAGCATGGCGCTAATTTAGCATATTCCGCCGGAAATCCGCCGGTTCATTTTCATGTTATTTCCGGCGGGTGGCGAGCCAGCATAATAAGGAACCACCGGTGACCATCAGTACCCCCTGCCAGAATGCGAAGGAGAGGGCGGTGCTGAGTAATAATGCGGAAAACGCGGTGGAAAGTACCGGGGTAAAATAAGAGAGTGTGCCTATCAGGGCAACATTACCGCGCAGTACTGCAATGGTCCAGAGTGCGTTCGCGGCACAGGACAGTGCCGCAGCGGCAATCAGAAAACCAACGGTCGACACGGAAAATTCAGCGGGCAGTGTGATGCCGTCAAGGGCGGTTACCACCCACAGCATCAGGGCGGTGATGATAAAAAACAGGGTAATGCCGTTATTACCGTCCGCCAGCCTGCGTGACAAATTACTGTAGAAGGCCCAGATCACCGCACCGGCAAACGCCAGGCCGTAACTCAGCGGATTAAGTGCGACGTTGGCGGCGACAGAGCTGAGGGATAACCCGTTCTCTCCGCCAATCACCCGGCTGATACCGAGCACCGCCAGCACCAGGCCGGCTATCAGCGGCAGGCGCAGACGCTGTCCGCCCATGAGTACAGCCAGCCCGACAGTCAGGGAAGGCCACAGGTAATTCACCATACCCAGTTCAATCGCCTGCTGACGGTTCTGAGAAAAACCGAGCGCCAGAATAAAGCAGATCTCATAACTGACGAACAACAGCGTGCCCCAGATAAGATAGCGGCGCGGCCAGCGGCGGATTGCCGGAAATCCGGTCACCAGCAGTAACATCACTGAGCCCAGGGTGTATATCAGTGCCGCACCGAAAGCAGGCCCGAAATCCTCACTGACCCGTTTGATTAATCCGACAATGGTGCTCCAGAACAGAATGGCCAGAACGCCGTAAAATGTGGCGGTGTGTGCGGACAGTTTTCCCATGAATATCGGCCTGTGATAAATAATTGACAATATATGCGTTAAACTAATAATGATTTCCCAGCATACCGTGATATGACCGCCGGGCAAAGGGAGAGATCCTCATGGCCGGACTGATAAGGAGACTGACGATGGAAGCACAACAGATTCTGGATTTCTGGTTTAATGAAGCCACACCGGAACAATGGTTTAAGAAAGACACACAGTTTGATGACCTGATCCGCCGCCGTTTTCTTAAGGTATGGGAACAGGCTGCTGCCGGAGAATGTTTCAGCTGGCGGGCGCACATCGGCGGGCGTCTGGCGGAGATCCTCGTGCTGGATCAGTTTTCCCGTAACCTCTGGCGCGGTGACGCGCGGTCATTTGCACAGGATCCGATGGCACTGGTGCTGGCACAGGAAGCAGTGAAAACACCGGATTATCTGCAACTGCCCCCGGTTCAGCGCAAGTTTGTGCTGATGCCGTATATGCATTCGGAATCCGCACTGATCCATCAGCAGGCGGAACTGTTGTTTAAAGGGCTCGATGAGAGCACAGAGGATTTTGAGCGGCGGCACAAAGCGATCATTGACCGCTTCGGCCGCTACCCGCACCGCAATGAGATTCTGGGGCGGAACTCCACTCCGGAAGAAGCGGAGTTTCTGTTACAGCCCGGTTCGGCGTTCTGATTCACATTCACGGGCGAAATGCGCGGCAATACCGCGCATATCAAAGCCCGTTGGTGTCTGATGCACACGCAGCCAGAATTGCGGCAGGATCGCGAACAGGTGATCAAAAATATCGGACTGGATTTGCTCATAGCTTATCCATGCCGTCACATTGGTGAAGGCGTAGATTTCCACCGGCAGCCCGTCCGGTGTCGGTGCCAGCTGGCGCACCATGGTGGTCATCTTCTTGTGAATATGAGGACTGGCTTTGATGTACGCCTCCGCATACGCACGGAATGTCCCGATATTGGTCAGCCGCCGCTGGTTCAGCAGGGTATCTCCGGGTTCCTGCGCATTGTATTCTGCGATTTCCTGTAATTTGGCATCAATATACCCGGCTATCAGGTTTGATTGCCGCAGCCGGCTGATCTCTTCATCGGTCAGAAAACGGATGCTGGTGGTATCCAGGTTCATGCTGCGTTTGATGCGCCGTCCGCCGGATGCCGTCATTCCCTGCCAGTTTTTGAAGGAGTCGGAAATCAGGGCGTAAGTCGGGATGGTGGTGATGGTATTATCCCAGTTCTGCACTTTGACTGTGGTCAGCCCGATATCCGTCACAGCACCGTCCGCGCCGTACTTCGGCATCTCCAGCCAGTCCCCGACATTAAGCATATCATTGACCGATAACTGAATACCGGCCACCAGGCCCATGATCGGGTCTTTAAAGACCAGCATCAGCACCGCGGTCATGGCACCGAGTCCGCTCAGCAGAATCAGCGGGGATTTTCCTATCAGCAGCGAAATAATCAGGATACTGAAAAGCACCGCGATAATCAGTTTCAGGCTCTGCATTACGCCGCGCAGCGGAAGACGGCTCAGAGACGGCGTATGGCGGGAGAGGTTCTGAAGAATGTCCATCACGGAAAACAGCAGCAGCATGCCGAACAACAGACACCATGCCTGTGCGCCGGTCGTGAGGATCTCCTGTGCGGCAGAGCCGCGTCCCAGCCAGATCAGCGCCTGGATATTAAACACTATCCCCTGAATCAGAAAGGCAAACCGGTTAAACAGCCGGGTGCGGGTAATTAACGCGCCCCACGGACGCTGAGCACCACCGGTGCGGCGTTCAATATACGGCAGAAGGCCTTTGTGCAGGGTAAGATGCAGAATAACAGCGATAGCCAGAATAAGGACAATAACCCCGGTAATGGCCGCCCATGAGGCGTAGTCATTACTGAGTTCAAATTGTTGTTGCAGCCATAACCGCAGTTGTTGCTCCATAAAAAATGTCTCCTGTGACGTGGTTTTTACAGACTCCTTAGTGAGCAGCAAAATGTTAAAAATGGGATCACATTGAATACTGTACCATTTTTCAGGCACGGGTATTGAAAGGGTATGTAAAGATGCGAGAAAAGCGGAAAAAACAGAAAAAAGGGGAATGTGGCGCGGCAAATTATTTGCCCGCGCCACCGGATGCGGTTAATTATTCTTTTTCAGGACAGAGGCGGCGGCGATCAGTCCGAAAGAGCTGAACAGCAGTTCAATACCGACCAGGGTCGCAATCAGGGTGACAGACACAATCGGGCCGTTACCAACCAGCAGGTAAGCGATAAACAGATCGAGCAGGCCGATGATAATGTTCAGCCAGCCGCGTGCCTGAGACATCTGGCGCAGACCAGAACCCAGACGCAGGATCCCGCCGGCAATAAACAGAATGGCGAGCAGAATAGCGAGGCTGAGCATCCCGGTGAGCGGTTCGGTCAGGAATACATAACCCAGAAGGAGATAGGCGACCGCAACCAGAACGGAAAACAGCTTACTGCCGCCGCTGTAGAGCCGGCTGCTGAGTGTCACAAATAACATGGAGATCCCGTTTATCAGGAGAAGCCCCCCGATAATATAGCTGAGAGTCACACCGGATATCAGCGGGTTCATCAGACAGGCCACACCACCGGCCAGCAGAAGAATGGCGATGATCCACAGGTAGCCCCGTTGTTTTTTCAGGGCATCGGCTGTCATATGAGTTAAATTCTGACGGTTAAAATCAAGCATGGTTTTTCCTTAGTAAGCCCGTTACAGCGGTATCAGAGCATGCAGAGCAGCCTGATACCGGATGCGGAATATACCCGAAATGATAAACTTCACTTTACATTATTTGCGATAAGTAAGTATTTGTGAATACCAAATGCGTAAAATCAGTGCTCAATAATCATGACTGCCGTGGTATCGGGCTCCAGCGCCTTAAAAATATGCGGGACATCGCCGGGGTAGGAAATATAGTCGCCGGGCAAAAGTGTGGCGGGTTCATCAAGGGTACCGACGACGGCACTGCCGGTCATCAGCAGGATATGTTCGGTGACCTGTGCCATGTGCGGCTCGGACACGCGGTCTTTGCCGGGCTGGGCTGTGATGGTGTACAGGTCACGGCGGTTAACCGCAGAAGCGGAAGAGAGCAGAAAAGCGTGGTAATACGCATTCTCGGCACTGACCTGAATGCCTTCCCCGCGCCGCAGCACGGTTACCCGGCTTTTCGGGGTTTCAAACAGACTGGCAAACGGGATATTCAGCGCCACGCAGAGCGACCACAGTGTTTCGATTCCCGGATTTCCCTGTGCCGATTCCAGCTGCGACAGTGTGGATTTTGCAATACCGGCACTGCGTGCGACATCAGCGATAGAACGTCCCTGGCGCTGACGCTCTTCGGTCAGCCTGACAGCCATGATCTGCAGGGGCGGGGTGATAGGTGAATCCATAAAATACACTCTCTGCTGGTTAACGGAAATAACCCGGAATTAACACTTGCGTAATTTAAACCGTTCGACATAATGAACGTATCGTTCAATTTATAAGTCTATCGCAATGAAACTCGCTATTCCACTCGATAATGCCATGATCCGCAATATTTTGCTGGTTTGTGTGGCGGATTTAATTGTCGGCGTTTCCTACGGGGCGCTGGCGCATGCCAACGGTTTTCCGCTCTGGGTACCGCTGACACTATCCCTGGTTGTGCTGGCAGGGGCGTCAGAGTTTCTGTTTATCGGCGTTGTGGCGGCCGGCGGCAGTCCGGTGTCTGCGGCGCTGGCCGGGTTGCTGGTGAATGCCCGTCATGTGCCGTTCAGCCTTGCGGTGCACGACCTTGCCGGTAAAGGCCCGAAAAAACTGCTGGGCTTCCATATTCTTAATGATGAGAGTGTGGTGTTCGGTCTGGCGGAAAAACAGAAAGACAAACAGAAAGCCGCATTCTGGCTGTGCGGGCTGGGGATTTTTCTGTGCTGGCCGCTGGGGACGATTATCGGTGAGTTTCTCGGTACCTTTATTGTGGATACCAAAGCGCTGGGGCTGGATGCCATGTTCCCGGCGATTATCCTGGCATTGTGTCTGCCTGCACTGCGTGAGGCGAAAACACGCCGCGCTGCTCTGTTGGGGGCAGTGATTGCCCTGGCGGCCACACCATTTTTACCGCCGGGGATCCCGGTGCTGTTATCACTGCTGGGGCTGGTGGTCAGCCTGAGGAGAGCGTAATGCCGGATACATTATCCATTCTGACGGGGATCGCGCTGCTGGCGGTCGGTACGTATGCCATGCGGGCGTCCGGGGCGCTGCTCAGCGGGCGTTTCTCGGTGTCGTCACATGTTAAAAATCTGCTTTCCACGGGGGCGATTGTCATTCTGTTTGCTGTGGCGGTAACGATGACGATTTTCAGCGGACAGGAATTATCAGACTGGCCGAAAATGGCCGGAGTGGCGGTTGCGGGAATACTGACGTGGTATAAAAAGCCGTTTCTGGTGATTGTGCTGGCCGCCGCGATTGTGACGGCACTGCTGCGTTATTTGCTGTCGCTGTGGTAAACAGAGAGATCCGCGCAGTATCTCTGCGCGGATAATAAAAGGTTATTGTGCCAGCCAGGCGGCGGATGTGGTGATAGCTGCCATCGGGCGGAGCATCTCCAGACTTATCTGGTGCAGTTCCGCTGTCGGGGCGGCACACAAATCCTCCGCTACCGAGACATAAAACCCGCTGTCGTGGGCATAACGCGCGGTGCTCTGAATGGCCATCACCGTGCTGACACCGGCCAGAACAAGGTGTTCAATCCCGGCTTTGCGCAGCCAGATCAGCAAATCATTTCCCGCAAAGGCACTGACGCCTTTCTTCACAAAACAGACATCCTCTTTCTGCACATCCGTACCGTCTGCCCAGTCACAACCGCTGCTGCTCAGTTTCAGGGCACCAATCTCTTTTGCCCGCTGAAACATCGGTGATCCGGCGGGGATATCATGCCAGTCATCAGCAAACCCGACCCGCACCCACACCACGGGGATGTCCCGCAGCCGCACCTGACGGGCGGTTTCCCGTGTGGCCGCAATCAGGTTACGGGCAGCAGTCTGCTCATGGCAGGCGTTGGAAAGCCCGTGTTTGCCGGTAATGTCATTAATAAGGTCGATAATAATCAGTGCCTGTTTCATCTGTCCCTCCTGTTCTGACTTTTTTCAGCATAGCCTTATGTATCAGAACTGTCATGGGAGGCAGCGGAAATTTCACGGTTTTTTGCCGGAATGTGGATCACAAACCCGATACCGCGCTGCTGCAATCCGTCGGTGACGGAGAGATAACCACCGATTTTTTCTGCCAGATTCTGTGCAATGGCAAGACCGAGACCGCTGCCGTTCTCACTGCAGCCCGGCACACGGAAAAAGCGCGAGAACAGACGGTGGCGGTACTGCTCACTGATGCCGTTACCGTTATCGCGGATAATAATCTGCACTTCATCCGGATTGCCGGTGTCCAGCGAGACTTCTGCCTGACTGTCCGGCGGACAGTATTTCACCGCATTATTCAGAATATTGTTGATGATGGAGAACAGCGCCTGTTTATCGGTGACAACAATGCAGTTTTCAGGGCCGTCGAAGGAAAACTCAATATTTTTGCGCAGGGCGTAGGGCACCAGCGTGGCAATGGTGTGGCTCAGCGCCTGGGTCAGATCGATCTCTTCCATTTTCAGCGGATAATCTTCCGTTTCCAGCCGGGCAAGATCAATCAGCTGCCGTGACAGTGATACCGCACGATCCAGACTGATTTCCATATCAGCGGTTATTTCGTTGCGCTCCGCCGGGTCATCAATCTGTTTGAGCAGATGAATTTGTGCCAGTACGGCGGCAATCGGCGTACGCAGTTCATGAGCGGCATCCGCCATAAACTGTTTTTCCCGCAGATTGGCGGCATCCACCCGCTGCATCAGCTGGTTAATAGCATGCAGCACCGGACGCATTTCATTGTACTGATACTTCATGCTGATGGGTGTCAGGTTGCCGGGGGTCCGGGTGGCGATACTGCGGGTGGTTTCACGCAGCGGGCGCAGACTGAGATAGGTGGTGATAATCGTGGACGAGAGCATGGTGCCGAGAATAAACAGCAGCGGGACAGCGGTACCGGTTGCCGGGTCGCCGATCAGCATATGACGGTCAGTGCCGGATTCCCCGATAACTGCGGTGCGCTGCATATCAGGGTCGGTATTATAAGCAAGATACCAGGTTTCGCCGTCCTCGGTGAAACGCTCGATTCCGTCCGGTTTCAGCGGAATATGAACATCCGGTTTATTACTGTACAGCACTTCACCCGTTGTACTGTGCAGAATAGCGACCAGCGGATCATAATTTTCCTCTTCCAGGCCGCTTTTCATCGCATTGGCGTACATACTCTCCAGGGCGCGGGCAATCTGCGGGAAGGTGGCGGAATCTGTGGGGGTTTCCCGCAGCGTGTCAGAGACACCACGGGCAATCACCATCTGCTGGGCATTAAAATCTTCACTTAAACCGGGCAGATAAGCGTATTTCAGCCAGGCGATCCAGACGCCCCACAGCAGGAGCATTGAGAAGGTCTGAAGGAGAACGGTATAAACAAAGAATGAGCGGATTCTCACTTATTCGCTGTCCTTTTTCAGCAGATAGCCGATTCCGCGGACGGTAATCACTTTCTCTTTACCGATTTTGCGGCGCAGATTATGGATATGCACTTCCAGGGAATTACTTTCGATTTTATCGTCCAGCCCGAATAAACGCTGCTCCAGCTCATGCTTGCGCACCACATTACCGGTATTGCGCATTAATTCATATAACAGCTGATACTCTTTGCCGGAGAGCAGTAATAACTCGTCATTCAGTGTTACCTGATGGTTCATCGGGTTAAGGGTGATATTATCCACTTTCCATAATTGTGAGGAAAAACCGGCAATACGCCGGGAAACCGCTTTAACGCGGGAAATTAATTCCGGCAGCTCAACCGGTTTGGAAATAAAATCATCTGCCCCTGAATCGAGGGAATTGACCAGATGATCACGCTGATTACGGGCGGTCATAATAATAATCGGGATTTGTTCCCCGCTGTTGCGCCACTCCACCAGAGAGTCAAACCCGTCGCCGTCCGGTAACCCCAGATCCAGCAGCATCAGGTCAAAATGCTGTTCTGTCAGCCGCTTACGGGCATCGGCCAGTAAACGCAGCCAGCACACACGAAAACCGGCCAGTTCCAGTCCCCGGCACAGTGCTTTGCCTAATTGTAAATCGTCTTCGACTAATAGAATTTGCACGTTTCCTCTCTTTCTGTAAAAGCGGGCTCTCTGTAAAAGCGGATTGCAGTATAGCATTGACGATTACTGTGACAACGCAGGCAAATTATTGTGGCAACGGGGCTTAATGTACCCTTAATCAATCCCGCTTAATGTGATATCCGGTTTATAAAATCATCAATCAGGTGACCGGCATATTTTTCTGTCTGTTTTTGCAGGAAATAAAAATAAAAAATGGTGCCGAACAACACGGCGGCATAAATAAACACGGCCCAGATATAGGTCAGGCTGTAGTCCAGCAGGGTCAGGGATAAATAGCTGATGTCGATATTCAGTGACAGGGCATCAATAATCTTCTGTGAAAACAGCAGCAGGGAGAAGAGTAATACCGGCAGGGCGAGTAACCCGGTCAGGATATTCACCTTTTTGCGGCGTGTTGCCAGGGCGGGATAATGTTCATCGTGCATATAGGCGGCGATATCGGTGAGCTGATCATCCAGATCGTCACGGCAGGCTACCGGCGCATCCTGTTTCTCTATTTGCTGATGCAAAAGGCGTAAAAGCTGACTGTTATCGATGCTTTTTGCAAAAGCGGTAATAATTCCCATGCGGAACTCCTGAAAGTCTGTGTCGGCCGGCTATTATTTAACAATTTTACAGCCGGGTCATGCTGATTTATTAACATTACCTGAATTAAATCATAATCTGCGCTCTGCGGTACAATACAGATACGTTATAGCGGAAAATACTGTGTTATATATAACGGCAGAATACATTTATCTTTCAGAGATTATCATCCATGTTACGCATCACCGCACTACTGGAAAATACGAATACTGACCCGAAACTGGATTCTCACGCCGGTCTCAGCCTGTTGCTGGAGGACGGGAAAACCTCGCTGCTGTTTGACACGGGCGCGGATGATACCTATATCCGTAACGCGCAGGCGCTGGGGATTTCACTGGAAAATATTGATGCGGTGGTGTTGTCGCACGGTCATTATGACCATTTCGGCGGATTAACCCGCACAGAACGGCATAATCTGCCGTCGGCGCTGAAGGTGATTGCCCACCCGCATATTTTCGAGCCACGCCGCGCCGCATTGTGGCTGGGCAGTTACCCGCTGAAATTCAAGCGGTTATCTCCGTTATTTTGTGAAGAAACACTGCGCCGTGACTATCAGTTCGTGCTGACGGAAAAACCGTATGCCATCTCACCGCGTTTTCTGTTCGCCGGAGAAATCACGCAGCGGGCCGTGGTGCGCCGTTACGGGGTACTGCTCAGTAACGGTGAGGCAGACTATGTGCGTGACGACAGTTTTCTGATCTGGCGCGGGGAGGAGGGGATTGTGATTATCACCGGATGCAGCCATTCAGGCATTGAGTCAGTGATACAGCATGCACGTGCCCTGACAGATAATGCACCGGTGCAGGCGGTGGTTGGCGGGCTGCATCTGCGCCGGGCAACACCGGCAGCACTGCGCCGTGCACAGGAGGCTGTGGATCCGCAAACCCGGGTGTACGGTTGTCACTGTACCGGTGCCAGAGGGCGTCAGGCCCTGAATGCGGACGATTTTAATACCGGGCAGCAGCTGACATTCCGCTGAGTCTGCCCGGCGGGGTTATCAGCCGTGCGCTTCCAGGAAACGGACATATGCATCTGCCCATTTCTGCACAAATGCACCGGTTTTTTCACTGAATTTACCGTTTTCGCCGATCATGCCGTCATACCATTGCAGGTACATCTCCGGCTGATTAAGTGTCGGCATATTCAGAAATGCCAGCACATTGCGCAGATGCTGCTGTGCCATAGCGGTACCCATCGCGCCGGCAGAGGTGCCGATCACGGCGGCCGGTTTGCTGTCCCAGCTGTTCTGTCCCCACGGACGGGAGCCCTGATCCAGTGCGTTTTTCAGCACACCCGGGATAGAACGGTTATACTCCGGCGTAACAAAAATCACGCCGTCAGCCTGTGAAATCTGTTGTTTAAATGCCAGCACCTCAGCAGGCGGCTGCGCGTCACAGTCCTGATTATAGAGCGGCAGTGAACCGATACTGACAAATTCACACTGAATGTGTGCAGGGAAAAGAGAGACCAGAGCATGCGCCAGCTGACGGTTGTAACTCTGCTCACGCAGTGAACCGACAACAACAGCAACGCGGTACTGTTTCATTGTAACCTCCTGAACCGGTGAAAACCCGGTGATGAATAAGCAATAAAACAAATGAAAACGTTACTATCATAGTGCGGAATCGCGGAACAGAGAGCAAAATTTAGTAAATTTCTATGACATCACAACAAAAAAAGATCTTATCAGGAGCCGGAATGGCTATCCCGCAAGCCCCGGAACGCCCGGTACAGTTCACCGCACATGGTGAAACCCGGACGGATAACTATTACTGGCTGCGGGATGATACCCGCAGTGATCCGCAGGTGATTCAGTATCTGACGGATGAAAACCGCTATACACAGCAGAAATTGCAGGCCGCAGAGCCGCTGCGCGAAGCGCTGTATGAGGAGATGGTCGCCCGCATGCCGCAGGCGGATGAATCTGCGCCATACAGTTACAACGGTTATGTTTACCGCACCCGGTTTGAGGCGGGCAAAGAGTATCCGCTGTATGAGCGGTGTAAAATAAACAGCGACCAGTGGGAAGTGCTGGCGGACGGCAATGAACGGGCACAGGGGCTGGCCTATTATGAGCTGGTGTCTCTGGCGGTCAGTGCGGATAACCGCCGTATTGCGATTGCTGAGGATAAAGTCGGGCGCCGTGAATATCAGGTGGCTTACCGTGATCTGACCGATAATCACTGGCAGGAATCTGTACTGACAGAAGTGGCCGACGATCTGGTCTGGTCAGCCGATGGTTCGGTTCTGTTTTATGTCCGTCAGGATCCGCAGACATTGCTGCCGTTCGAGGTATATCGCCACCGTTTCGGCACAGATAGCGCACAGGATGAACTGGTATACCGTGAAAACGATGACCGTTTTTATACCGGCTTATCCCTATCATCCTCCCGTGAATGGATTTTTATCGGCTGTCACAGCCCGGTAACCTCCGAAGTTCATCTGATCAATGCCAATGCACCGTTACAGCCGCCTGTCTGTTTCTCGCCGCGTCAGGACGGGCGTGAGTATCACGTCGATCATCTGGATGGTCAGTTTTATATCCGCTCTGACCATGAAAACGAACTGTTTGGCCTCTATCAGACGGAGGCGCCGGAAAATCCGTGGCAGACCCTGATTGCGCCGCAGCCGGATACCGATCTGGAAGATTTCACGCTGTTCCGTGACTGGCTGGTATTACAGGAACGGCACGCCGCGCTGCCGCAGATCCGCATTATTCACCGGCAGAGCGGGAAAGAAACACAGGTTGCGTTTGATGATGGTGCTTACTGCGCGTGGCTCGGGCTGAACCCGGAGCCGGACAGTCAGATGCTGCGCTACGGTTATACCTCGATGACCACACCGGCATCGGTGTATGAGCTGGATATGGTCAGCGGGGAACGGACACTGCTGAAACAGGCGCAGGTAAACGGTTTTCAGCGGGATAATTATCACAGTGAACGAATTTGGATCACTGCCCGTGACGGCGTGCAGATACCGGTTTCGCTGGTCTGGCATAAAGATCACTATCAGCAGGGATTCAATCCTCTGCTGATTGAAGGCTACGGGGCGTATGGTGCCAGTATGGATCCGGATTTCGACGCCAACCGGCTGAGCCTGCTGGATCGCGGTTTTGTTTATGCTCAGGCGCATATCCGCGGCGGCGGTGAGCTGGGTAAACGCTGGTACAATGCCGGGAAAATGCAGCATAAAATCAACAGTTTTAATGATTTTGTGGATGTGACTCGCGAACTGATTGCCCGGCGTTATGGCGCGGAAAACCGGATCTACGCCACCGGCGGCAGTGCCGGCGGCTTGCTGATGGGAGCAGTGATTAATCAGGCACCGGAACTGTATCGCGGTATCGTGACACAGGTGCCGTTTGTGGATGCACTGACCACCATGTCGGATCCGTCCATTCCGCTGACCACCGGCGAATATGATGAGTGGGGCAACCCGGAAAATGAATCCGCTTACCGGGATATCCGCGCCTACAGCCCGTATGACAACATTGAGGCGAAAGCCTATCCGAATATGCTGGTGACCAGCGGCCTGCATGATTCTCAGGTCCAGTACTGGGAACCGGCAAAATGGGTGGCAAAACTGCGGAAACTGAAGACGGATGATAATCTGCTGCTGCTCTATACCGATATGGAAGCGGGACACGGTGGTAAGTCAGGGCGGTTCAACTATTTGTGGGATGTGGCGCTCGGTTATGTGTTCCTGCTGATGGTGGATGAACAACAGGTATCGTGACACTGTCACTTAATGTGTGACAATGTCACCGGTAAAACCTGATATTACTCAGCGGCTTTCCGTTTACGGGCAGCCGCTTTTTTGTGCACGGCGATAATTTCACTCTCCACACTGCCATCCTGTAACAGCGTGGTGATTTTCTGCCCGATTTTTACCTGACGGGTTTTGTTCAGCACTTCACCGCTGTCTGTCTGGCTGATGCTGAAGCCCCGGCTGAGTGTTGCCAGCGGGCTGACACCCTCGAGTGTTGAACAGAGACGCCCGAAACGCTCACGCTGCTGACTGAGCTGCTCACGCATGGCAGAGGAGAGACGGTACTGCAACTGCTGAATATGACGCTGCTGCTGTTGCAGTTGCGGACGCGGATCCCGGCGCATCAGACGCTGTTCTGCCTGTGTCAGTTGACGGGACTTTTGAGTCAGCATAAGCTGTCCGGCCTGAATCAGCCGTTGTTCCAGGCGCTGAATCAGCTGTTGCTGGCGCGCCAGGCGCAGTTGCGGATGCTGCTGCTGTAACCGGTGATGTAACTGGCTGAACAACCGTTGTTTTCGGGCAATAAAATAATCCATCGCCATTTCCAGCCGTTGTTGCACTGACTGGATCTGCCGCAGGCGCTCTGTCAGGTCCCGGCTGACCAGCTCTGCCGCCGCAGACGGGGTTGGTGCCCGCAAATCCGCGACAAAATCGGCGATAGTGATATCCGTTTCATGACCGACGGCACTGATCACCGGCAGCCGGCTGGCAAAAATTGCCCGCGCCACCCGCTCATCATTGAAACTCCACAAATCTTCCAGTGAACCGCCGCCGCGCCCGACAATCAGCACATCACATTCATTACGGCGGTTAGCGCTTTCAATTGCACGGACAATCTGTGCCGGTGCATCAGCACCCTGAACCTGAGCGGGGTAGATAATCACCGGCAGTGACGGGTCACGGCGACGCAGAATATTCAGAATATCGTGAAGGGCGGCCCCGGTGGCGGATGTCACCACGCCCACACAGGTGGCAGGTACCGGCAGCGGTTTTTTCAGATGGGTATCAAACAGTCCTTCGGCTTTCAGTTTCTCTTTCAGCAGCTCAAACTGCTGCTGAAGCAGACCTTCACCGGCAGGTTGCATGGACTCAACAATCAGCTGATAATCCCCGCGCGGCTCATACAGCGTGATTGCCGCGCGCACCAGCACCTGCTGCCCGTTCTGCGGCGCAAATGTCACACGGCTGTTGTTGCCGCGGAACATGGCTGCCCGCACCTGGGATTTTTCATCTTTCAGGGTAAAATACCAGTGACCGGAAGACGGACGCGAAAAGTTGGAGATCTCCGCGCTGATCCAAATCCGGCCCATTTCCAGCTCGAGTAACTGCCGGACAGTCGTATTTAACCGGGTAACAGTAAAAATTGCGGTATTTTCAGGTAGCAACATGTGAGCCAGATCAAATAATAAAACAAGGACTTAATTGTCCGATACTACCGCCTTCTGACAGATTAGCAACGAATTTTTGAAAAAAAGGCTAGGCGCAACCGATTACCACCTGTATAATGCCGCGGCAATATTTTATCTTCTTTCAATCCTGCTGCCTGGTGAGATATTGCACATGTTACGTATTAAAAAAGAAGCTTTAACCTTTGATGATGTTCTCTTAGTTCCTGCACACTCCACAGTTCTGCCCAACACTGCCGATTTATCGACACAACTCACCGCGAAAATCCGTCTGAACGTCCCGATGATCTCGGCGGCAATGGATACCGTAACGGAAGCCCGTCTGGCGATTGCTCTTGCCCAGGAAGGCGGCATCGGTTTTATTCACAAAAATATGTCCATTGAGCGTCAGGCTGATGAAGTCCGCCGTGTGAAAAAACACGAAAGCGGTGTGGTTTCTGATCCGCAGACTGTTACTCCGTGCACCACACTGCGCGAAGTTCAGACCCTGACTGAGCAGAACGGCTTTGCCGGTTACCCGGTGGTCACGACAGATAACGAATTAGTCGGTATCATCACCGGCCGTGACGTGCGTTTCGTGACTGACCTGGATCAGCCGGTCACTGCCGTTATGACCCCGAAAGAGCGTCTGGTGACCGTCCGTGAAGGCGAAGCCCGCGAAGTGGTTCTGAAAAAAATGCACGAGCGCCGCGTGGAAAAAGCGCTGGTGGTGGATGATTCCTTCCATCTGCTCGGCATGATCACCGTAAAAGATTTCCAGAAAGCAGAGCGCAAACCAAACGCCTGTAAAGATGAGCACGGTCGTCTGCGTGTTGGCGCGGCAGTCGGCGCCGGAGCCGGTAACGAAGAGCGTGTTGATGCGCTGGTGGCTGCCGGTGTGGACGTTCTGTTAATCGACTCCTCTCACGGTCATTCCGAAGGCGTGTTACAGCGCATCCGTGAAACCCGTGAAAAATACCCTGATCTTGAGATCATTGGTGGTAACGTCGCCACAGCCGAAGGTGCGAAAGCTCTGGCTGCAGCCGGTGTCAGCGCAGTGAAAGTGGGTATCGGCCCCGGTTCTATCTGTACCACCCGTATCGTAACCGGCGTGGGTGTACCACAGTTAACCGCGATTTCTGATGCTGTTGAGGCACTGGAAGGCACCGGTATTCCGGTTATCGCTGACGGCGGTATCCGTTTCTCCGGTGATATTGCGAAAGCGCTGGCAGCCGGTGCGGCGTGTGTGATGGTCGGTTCGATGTTCGCCGGTACCGAGGAATCTCCGGGCGAAGTGGAGCTCTATCAGGGTCGTGCTTACAAATCTTACCGTGGTATGGGTTCACTCGGTGCGATGTCAAAAGGTTCTTCTGACCGTTACTTCCAGACCGATAACGCTGCTGACAAACTGGTGCCGGAAGGTATCGAAGGCCGTGTGGCTTACAAAGGTGTGCTGAAAACCATCGTTCACCAGCAAATGGGCGGCCTGCGCTCTTGCATGGGACTGACCGGTTGTGCAACTATTCACGAACTGAATACTAAAGCAGAGTTTGTCCGTATCAGTGGTGCCGGGATTCAGGAAAGTCACGTTCATGATGTGACTATCACCAAAGAAGCACCAAACTACCGTTCAGGTCTCTGATTCATGCGGCGGTCTGCGGACCGCCAGCCTATAATTGTTTGCTCTTGGAACATACATTAATGACAACGAATATTCATCAGCACCGCATTCTTATCCTCGACTTTGGATCGCAGTACACTCAGCTGATCGCGCGCCGTATCCGTGAAATCGGCGTTTATTGTGAACTGTGGGCATGGGATGTCACTGAAGAACAGATCCGTAATTTCAATCCGAACGGTATTATTCTCTCCGGCGGCCCGGAAAGCACCACTGAACACAACAGCCCGCGCGCACCTGAGTATGTCTTCAGCGCCGGTGTGCCGGTTCTCGGCATCTGCTACGGCATGCAGACCATGTCTATGCAGCTCGGCGGCGCAGTGGAAACCTCTGACGAGCGCGAGTTCGGTTATGCACAGGTTGAAATCCGCGAAACCTGCGAACTGTTCCGTGGTATTCAGGATATGCTGGATGACAACGGCAAACCGCTGCTGGATGTGTGGATGAGCCACGGTGACAAAGTCACCGCTATCCCGTCTGATTTCGTCACTGTCGCCAGCACCGAAACCTGTCCGTTTGCGATCATGGCAAACGACGAAAAACGCTTCTACGGTGTGCAGTTCCACCCGGAAGTGACCCATACTCACCAGGGCCAGGAAATCCTCAAACGTTTCGTGCTGGATATCTGTCAGTGTGAAGCGCTGTGGACCCCGGAAGCCATTATCGAAGACACTGTTATCCGTCTGCGTGAGCAGATTGGTGACGACCATGTCATCCTGGCACTCTCCGGCGGTGTGGACTCATCCGTGACTGCCATGCTGTTAAACCGTGCTATCGGCAAGCGCCTGACCTGTGTATTCGTGGATAACGGCTTACTGCGCCTGAATGAAGCAGAGCAGGTTATGGAGATGTTTGCAGGCAAATTTGACCTCAATATCATCCACGCCAAAGCGGAAGACCGTTTCCTGAATGCCCTGAAAGGCATTGCGGATCCGGAAGCCAAACGTAAAGCTATCGGCCATACATTCATTGAAATTTTTGATGAAGAAGCGTCAAAACAGAAGCAGGTCAAATGGCTGGCACAGGGCACTATCTATCCGGATGTGATTGAATCTGCCGCCTCTGAAACCGGTAAAGCTCATGTGATCAAATCCCACCATAACGTCGGCGGCCTGCCGGAAGATATGGAGCTGGGACTGGTTGAGCCGCTGCGCGAACTGTTTAAAGACGAAGTCCGCCGTATCGGTCTGCAGCTGGGTCTGCCGTACGATATGCTGTACCGCCACCCGTTCCCGGGCCCGGGTCTGGGTGTCCGCGTGCTGGGCGAAGTGAAAAAAGAGTACTGTGACATCCTGCGCCGCGCCGATGCTATCTTTATCGAAGAGCTGCACAAAGCGGATCTGTACCACAAAGTCAGCCAGGCATTCACTGTCTTCCTGCCGGTACGTTCTGTCGGTGTCATGGGTGACGGCCGTAAATACGACTGGGTTGTTTCACTGCGCGCAGTCGAAACCATCGACTTTATGACCGCACACTGGGCACATCTGCCATACGACCTGTTAGGCCGTGTCTCCAACCGCATCATCAATGAAGTCGACGGCATTTCCCGTGTCGTATACGACGTCAGCGGTAAGCCACCGGCGACGATTGAGTGGGAATGATATACCCATAGTTTTTAACTACCGGTAATTATCAGAAAACCGAAAGCCATCAGTAAGTTACTGGTGGCTTTTTTGTTATCCGGATTAATTGTGTACGAAAAACAAACGCTGGAAGTAACAAATTAAAAAGGCTATAAATAAAGATGATATGAGTAATGACATATAAAAGGAGTTTGTATGGGTATTATTACGCAGGAAAATAAGAAGAAATAAAAGAACCGATGCTGAGACAAATAACACTCGGTGAAATGGCAATGGCTAAAACCATATTTGGTAATTCAATGTCATATAATGTTTGGGTTCATTGTGATAGTTATCTTCCGTTTGGTATGCAGCCAGATAATGTAGCAATGGCTCCTAATGGGGATATCTATTTTAGAAAAGCACTTTACCGACACGATTTTTCAGAGGATTTTCCTGAATTTAAACATCTTTTTATACATGAGTTAACACATGTATGGCAGCATCAGAATGGGATGTGGGTCAGAACAAGAGGACTGTTTAGTAACTTTGCTGACTACAACTATTCGCTTGATAGCAAGAAAAAATTGAGTGATTACGGCATGGAGCAGCAGGCCAGTATAGTTGCTGATTATTTTATTCTGAAAACGTATGGTGTCGCCGGGTTTATTAAGGGTATTCAGCGTGACTATGTTCGTATAGATAATAAGATAGATCCTAATACTATAGAGAGTATCTATCGGTTTGTGCTGCCAAATTCTATTCTGTAGGAGTAAGAATGCGTAAATTTATTATTATTCCCATGGTATTCATGCTGAGTGCATGCTGGCATGCAAATGATCCAAGACCAGTAATGGTTAATGCTGATGTGAGCACTAACGCTGGTAAATTATGTGTTAAAGCACCGGATGTATCTGATGATGAATATATTCTTTATGTGGATCTTTTTGATTATAAAGAGCAAAAAGATATAGCTACTATCGATTTTAGTGCAAGCCCTGTTAAGTTAGATGAAAAAAATTGTTTGCCATCACCTGATATTCAATATGAGGTAAATGGTAAATATGCATACAGAGCCTCTACGGTTTTACAGAAAAAGCAAGCAAAGAAAATTAACCCCCACAGACGAACAATTATGGCTACGTTTTTCATAAAAGAAGTTAATGGTGAGAAACAGGCTGTTGATGCTTTAAATATGTAAATGTCTGCAAAAAACACCGGTCTGCCGGTGTTAATTACCACTATCAGATCGCTTTTTCAGTGTTGCTAAATATTGTTTCATCTTAACGGCTGTTTTGCCGTTTATTCTGAAAAAAACCAGCATAAAAACCAACCTAATCAACAAATAACAAATCTCGTTCATTTTTTTTGACTTCTAAAGTCAAATTTGGCATCTGGTCATTATCCGGTGCCGGTCTATTATATTTCCTGTCAGTGAGCAAGATTAATATTTATTTTTATCAATTTAACCAATTGAACAGGAACACATTATGTCTAAATTAGAACTGTTAAACCCGCAAAATTCTGCCGTTATTTTTATTGATCATCAGCCGCAAATGGCCTTTGGTGTGGCAAATATTGACCGCCAGCAGCTGAAAAATAATACCGTTGGCCTGGCAAAAGCAGCAAAAATTTTCAATGTGCCGACCATTTATACCTCCGTTGAAACAGAAAGCTTCAGCGGATATATCTGGCCTGAATTACTCACTGTCCATCCTGAATCAACACCTATCGAACGTACCTCCATGAATTCCTGGGAAGACCCGAAATTTGTCGAAGCCGTTAAAGCCACCGGCCGTAAAAAATTAGTCATGGCGGCATTATGGACAGAAGTCTGCCTGAATTTTCCGACCTTAATGGCGATTGAAGCAGGCTATGAAGTTTATATTGTGACAGATGCATCCGGCGGTACGTCAGTTGATGCGCATGAACGTTCCATTGATCGTATGGTGCAGGCCGGGGCTGTTCCTGTGACCTGGCAGCAGGTATTGCTGGAGTACCAGCGCGACTGGTCCCGCAAAGAAACCTATGACGCAGTAATGGGGCTGGTTCAGGAGCACAGCGGTGCTTACGGAATGGGTGTCGATTACGCCTATACTATGGTTCATAAAGCACCTCAGCGCGTTATCAGATAACAGCGTAACAACCGGAGGGGTCACTCTCCGGTTATTTTTTCCTATACCGCTTGCCGCAACAGTATTTTGATAAGCAGTGAGTTCCTCATAAACAGGAAACACATCATCATGAATAAACGCTTCGCATCAAAAATATTTATCAACGGTGATATTCATACACTCGATCGTGAAAATCCCGTTGCTCAGGCCGTTGCTGTCCGTGACGGCAAATTTATCGCAGTCGGAACCAACGATGACGTTATGCAGTTCCGGAATGAAGAAACAGAGATTATTGATCTTAAAGGGCGGGTAATTATTCCCGGCCTGAATGACTCCCACCTTCATCTTATCCGCGGCGGACTGAATTATAACCTCGAATTGCGCTGGGAAGGCGTGCCGTCATTATCGGATGCCCTGGCGATGTTAAAAGCACAGGCCGATGTGACACCCGCACCGCAGTGGGTCCGTGTTGTGGGGGGCTGGAGTGAATTTCAGTTTGCCGAAAGACGGATGCCGACATTAGACGAAATCAATGCGGTTTCACCGGATACCCCGGTTTTTGTGCTGCATCTTTATGACAGTGCGCTGCTGAATAAAGCGGCACTGCGTGTGATCGGTTATACCAGAGATACCCCGAACCCGCCGGGCGGTGAAATTCAGCGGGATGAGCACGGTAACCCGACCGGGATGCTGATTGCAAAACCCAATGCCATGCTGCTGTACTCCGCACTGGCGAAAGGCCCGAAACTGCCGCTGGATTATCAGGTTAACTCCACCCGTCAGTTTATGCGCGAACTTAACCGTCTCGGTGTAACCAGTGCGATTGATGCCGGGGGCGGATTCCAGAACTATCCGGAAGATTATGAGGTGATCGCGGAACTGGCAAAACAGAATCAGCTGACTATCCGTATCGCCTATAACCTATTTACCCAGCGCCCGAAACAGGAGCTGGAGGACTTCCGCGAATGGACATCCATGGTGTCGCCGGGAGAGGGAACCGATTTTTTCCGTCACAATGGTGCGGGGGAAATGCTGGTATTCTCTGCGGCTGATTTTGAGGATTTCCTGCAGCCGAGACCGGATCTGCCGGACAATATGGATGCGGAGCTGGAAGCTGTGATCCGCCACCTGGCTGAACACCGCTGGCCGTTCCGTCTGCATGCCACTTATGATCAGTCCATCAGCCGTATGCTGGATGTGTTTGAAAAAGTAAATAAAGAGATCCCGTTTGACGGCCTGCACTGGTTTTTCGATCACGCGGAAACCATCAGTGAACGAAATATTGAACGGGTAAAAGCGCTGGGCGGCGGATTGGCAATTCAGCATCGTATGGCATTCCAGGGCGAATATTTTGCGGATCGCTATGGTCATGAAGCGGTGAAACACACGCCGCCGGTGGCGAAAATGCTGAACGCGGGGGTGCCGGTCGGTCTGGGAACGGATGCGACGCGCGTAGCCAGTTATAACCCGTGGACAGCGCTTTACTGGCTGGTGTCAGGCCGGACAGTCGGCGGTATGAAGATGTATGACGACAATAACCGGTTAGACAGAGATACCGCACTGGAGTTATGGACTATCGGCAGCTCCTGGTTCTCTGATGAACAGGGTAAAAAAGGGCAGATTAAATCAGGGCAGTTTGCAGATTTTATTGCCTTATCTGATGATTATTTCCGTGTGCCGGAAGCGGAAATTAAAGCGATTGAATCCCTGCTGACGGTGGTGAACGGTGAGGTTGTTTACGGCAACGGTATTTTCGGGCCGCTGGCGCCGCCGTCAATTCCGGTTTTACCTGACTGGTCACCGGTTATTAAAGTGCCGGGACACTACTCTTATTTACAGCAGGAAAATAAAGCTGCGATCCTGAATCAGTTACACCAGTGCTGCGGTTCGTGCCATGTTCACGGACACCAGCATGATATCGCCCGTAAATCGTCTGTGCCGGTTGCGGATGATAATGCCTTCTGGGGCGCACTGGGCTGTTCCTGTTTTGCATTTTAATTATTGCCGTGCATGTTAATACTGTGGCTGGTGGTAAAACACCGGCCATATTAAACCGGAGATCATATTCACATGACTAATCCGCAATCATCAGCCTGGTCGCCGCTGCGTAACCGTATATTTTTTGTGTTATGGATGGCGACATTATTTTCTAACATCGGAACATGGATGAATGATGTCGGTGCGGGATGGCTGATGACAAATCTGAGTCCTGATCCTGTCATGATTGCCACCATTCAGGCGATGACCACACTACCGGTCTTTTTATTAGCCTTACCGGCCGGGGCGATTGCTGATATTTTCGATAAGCGTAAGCTGCTTATTTTTGTCAATATCATGATGTTTTTTGCCGCCGCATTACTGGCTGTTCTGGTTTATTTCAATGTGGTCAGTATCGGCTGGTTATTGTTAATTACCTTTATTCTCGGATCCGGTGCGGCCTTTTTAGGCCCGGCATGGCAGGCGATTGTCCCGGGTATTGTGGCACCGCATGAATTAAAAGCGGGGATCGCACTGAACAGTATGGGGATTAATATCAGCCGTGCCATCGGTCCGGCGCTGGCTGGTGTGCTGATTTCGCAGGTGGGGCTTTATCTTCCTTTTATGCTTAATGCACTCAGCTTTATTGCCATTATTGTGGCGGTATGGTGGTGGAAAGGGGATAAACACAAGGAAAATACCTTACCGGCGGAATCTGTTGTCGCTGCGATGATTTCCGGGCTGCGCTATGCCCGTTACAGTCCGGCATTGATTAAAACCATTATCAGAGCCGCTGCCTTCTTTGTGTTCGCCAGTGCGTACTGGGCGATGCTGCCGCTGGTTGCCAGAGTGTCGCTTCAGGGGGATGCAACGTTATACGGGATTTTAACCACCAGTATCGGTATCGGGGCGGTTGCCGGGGCATTCAGTTTATCTGCGCTGCGGGCCCGGTTCAGTACCGGAATGTTAGTGACCGCCGGGACCGCCGGAACGGTTATTGTGCTGGTGATCTTTGCAGTGACCACATCAAAATACCCGGCAATCGCCGGTAGTATTATCGCCGGGTTCAGCTGGCTTATCACACTCTCCACGCTGATGGTGTCAGCACAGACAGCACTGCCGGACTGGGTCAGAGCAAGAGGGCTGGCGTTGTATCTGACAGTATTTTCAGGGTCAATGGCGCTGGGGTCATTAATCTGGGGGCAGATTGCCTCACACACATCAATAACAATCGCGCTGCTTGCGGCGGCAGCCGGTATTATTGTTGTCTGGTTATGTGTGCTGAAAGTGAAAATTGACCACGACAATATCAATTTATCACCATCTGAACATCTGACAATGCCGGAGGAATTACCGTTTTATTCTGAGGAAGATAAAAAACCGGTGATGGTGTGTATTCAGTATAAAGTGGATGCGGAACATCAGGCGCAGTTTTTTGCGCTGATGGAACAATTAAAACGGATCCGGTTACGGGATGGTGGTTATTCCAGAGGGCTGTTTTCAGTTCCCGGCACGCAGGATGAATTTATGGAGACATTTATGGTGTCATCCCCGACAGAACATCACCGTCAGCATAAACGGGCAACTGTGGATGATCGCCGGATTGACAGTCAGTTAAATGCCATTATCCGGAGTAAAACGGTTGTGCATTATCTCTCATATTCTGCGGATACGGAAAAACAGAAATAAAACAGGTTGTGCAGATAATAAAAATCCGGCAATAAATGATTATTGCCGGATGCTTTTAATTAACTGAAACAGCGATTACCAGTGGTATGAATAACTGAGACCAACCTGTAAACCATTATTACGGTAATCCGTAGTGTGATAACCAATATCGCCGCGAAGAGTGGAGTTCTCCGTGATAAAGTAATTCACACCGGCACGGGCATACGGTTTTACACTCTGGCTGTTACCGCGATCATAAATATAATCAGCGTCGTTCACGTATTGAATATGGCCGGTAAAGGTATCATGCTGGTGGCTGAGTTTAATATCCGCACCGATACCTGCATCCAGTTCTGTGCTCTTATTAAACTGATGTTTTAAATCCACACCGAGTTGTAAATCAAGGTTTTTATTTCCGGCGCGGCCATAGGTTGCCGGGAAATCGATACCATTTGATTCTGTATATCCGGCACGGGTGACATTATGATATTTAATAGCAGCCAGTGGTGTCACCAGGGTATTTTCACTGACGGTAATGCCATAACCGGTGGTGAATTTCACATAGTAACCTTTGATATCAGAATTACCTTTGCCGGTTTCAGTGCCCCGTTGTGCCTGACGGGTAATTTCCAGACCCTGCTGTAAAAATGCAGCGGAAAGTTCACTGTTAAAGCCGGAATTGTCTTTGTTTTCCTGATAACGCAGCCATGCGCCAACACCCGGATGATTATTTCCGCGGGTGTCATAACCATCGGCCAGACGGGTATTCACGGCAAAATTCAGTGATGCGCCCAGTGTCCAGTTTTCTGCCGGTAAACGGAATGAACCAAATACGCCGGTAGCCACACGGCTGTTCCGATGCACATCGTCATATTGGGTAAACAGGCCGGCGCAATAATTATCGTCACCCATCTGACAACGGCTTTCCGCGAGGTTATACAGGGCGGTCTGGTATAAATCCAGAACCTGATAACTGCTGTTTGCCAGTTTTGTTACTGTATTGCGGGTTTTAATAATATCAATCGGATCAGAAACCGTGATGCCGCCGGTATCTGCCGGATCAACCGGTGTCAGCGGCAGGATCGGTTTGACGGGTTTAACCGGCTCTGATGGCTCAAGCGGTGTCAGTGGTTCAGACGGATCAACCGGTTTTGACGGCTCCAGCGGGGTCATCGGTGGTTTATAGTCCAGTTTCCATAAAACAGCAGATGTTTCATTATTGTCATTCTGAACATAACCGGCGACTACTTTGCCATCCGCAGAAATGGCTTCCGCACTGGATTCACCTTCAAAGTTTCCCTGTATTGGTTTCAGTTCGTACATCTTTTTTTCACCTGAAACATAGACAAAGCCACGTGCGATATCATCTTCGTTATCGGATGAACCCACGATAAATTGTCCGTCACGCGAAACAGATGATGCACTGGAATAGCCGCTGTTATCTTTTTTCAGGGTACCGAGATCACGCATACCGTCTTTATCGGTATGGCTCATCGCATGTGTTTCATATTCACTGATATTTGACCAGCCTACGGTAACAAACCCGTCAGCGGATACGGCATTAGCGCCGGATTCACCCGCATTACCTTCTCTCAGTGTGCCCAGTGAAACCATGCCTTTATCATCAGTATATTTAAATGCCTGACCGCTGCCGCTGATAAAGCGGCCGACAATTACACTGCCGTCATAATTAACGCCGTTTGCGGTAGAGGTTGCTGTTTCTGACGGATCTAATAATGTAATGCCGTCCTGTCCGCTAAAGCGAAAAGCTTTTTCGTCTGCAATGCCGATAACGGTTTTGCCATCACCGGAAATACCCAGGGAAGCGATACTGGCAAATGCCTGCTGATCAGGGATATTCACCGTATCGGTATTGGTATCATAAATATACATTTTAGAATCAGATTTATTATTTTCATCAACGATATAACCGGTGGCAATATTACCGTCCGCTGAAAGGCCGGAGACATAAATACTGTTATTCCCGGCTGCATATTTACTCAGATCAACTGCATTACCATCAATAATAATAAAAGGGCGGTAATTATCATTTGAGATTTCATAAGTACCGGCAATAACACGACCATCTGCGGATATAGCAGCAGACTGACCAATATCTTTTATCTTTGAGACGTCATAATCCATTGCGGAAAATGCCAGTGTGCTTTGTGAAGTCAGTAATAATGCCAGTAATGTTTTATTAAAGTGTTTTTTATGTGCGTAAGCCATAGTGATATTTATTCTTTTCAGGTAATACGATGATGTGACTTATTGCGGTGTCAGCAATAAACCCGGTGTTGAATCAAAAGTTTTGTTAAATAATCAGATTAGTTAATTATATTAATAATATGTGTCCATCATAAAAATGGGGATGCAAACCAGATCGTGTCAGGCACGCGTGTGCCGTTGCGGATGATTGCATGAAATTTTGGATTAAACCAATTTGAGGCGTAATTTATTGGGTTTCCGATCTTAAGGCAAATGAAAATTGCAATCAGACACATTTTTTTAGTAAAAAAAACAGATAAACTGCTTTTGAGGAGATTGAAAGGGTGTTTTTAGATTATAAATCTTATTATTTTGAATAAGATGGAATTATAAGTATCGGTCGTTGTATTTATGGCAGATCTGCTTTATGAAAAGCATCGTGTTGCAAGGGTAAAAATTGAGTAATAACAGCATGATACTAAATTTATTGCGTTGCATCATACTTTCAGTGATAAAGCATTATCAACTGATTGGCAGCATCCGATGGATTGCTTCAGTCCCCGTTGACAGGAATGTGTTTTTTTCCCGGTGAAGAGCAAAACGGACAAAAAATACGCCGGATCTGAACGCAGGGCGCTGTCTTGTTTGCAGAGTGAGTGACACCGATGGTCATCAAAAAAAGAGTCCGGTAACAGTATATTTATTGACTAAATGAATAAGTAATATCATCATATCGTGATGGGTTTCACATAACTAAAAATAAAATGAGTAAAATGATGGATCTTGAACGAAATGGGTAACAAACACGGACTGGTATTTCTTGAACAGACGGTGAAGGGGATATTCAGGGTATTACTCTCGGCGGTTGTAATTGTATTTTTATTTTCGGTTATTCTCTTTTCTGTGCTTTGAACGACCCCGCTTCAGCGTTTGGTTCCAGACTGACTTTTAGAGTTTAACTCTGTTTATTTCATACAATACTGGTGTTTTTGATTTTATATTTTACTGCACTATCACTTTCCGGTAAATAAGTCTGCTGATGAGGATTTTCCGGTACTGAATAATGAAAAGGCCAGCCAGGCTGGCTTCAACAGCTACATTTTCATTGAAACGGCAGCCGCTGCCGGCAGCTGGAAACATCCCCCACATTTTGAGCGGCACGAGCATCTTCAGTCAGAAATTGTACTTTTTGTGTTCAGGATAAGCAGAGTAGCGGAAAAAAGAACAGTGGGAAGTGAAAATAAAATCATTAATTCAGCATGCAATGCTTGTATTTTTTATTTGATAAATAATGCTGTTCTCATTGCTGCCCGACTAATATTATAAATCACACGACCAATAATACTGGAAAAACGTATTTCAACTATTAACATAGCGAATGAATTTAAATAAATAATTTTGTGTCGCTGTGATTTATTCGTCTCTGCGCGATGATATGGTTGTTTATTTATTATATGTTTTTAACAAGTTTAGTGTGTTGAAAGGAACCATTATGGATAGCAAGAAAGGTACGTATAACAACCCAAAATCATGGTATGACGAAGGTAAGGTTGGTGATGTTTATTATTATCAGGAGCTGAGTTTTTATTTCAAAATAAAATATAATGGTAATCCATCAGAAAAGAATTGGTATTTCCCTACATCGGCTGAAGGAAATAAATTTTGGGATTTTATAGGATATTACGCCGGCACGATGTCAGAACCAAAAATATGGTCAGAATATGGTGCAGTGGGGTGTGTTTATTATGAAAGTGATTACGGATATTTACGTTTAAAAAAAGAGGGCAATCCGGAAGATAATAAATGGTATTATCCAGGTAATGGCGGTTCAAATGAACATTGGGATTTTATCAGCTGGAGAGCAGGAACCCCGGCAGATCCTAAATTCTGGCATGATGAAGGAAAGGAAGGTGATTATTATTATTATCCTGAATATTTTATACATTGTGTTTTTAAAAAAAATGGCAAGCCATCTGATCATAATTGGTACTTTCCGACGGATGGAAAAGATAATTCCTACTGGCGTAATATGGGCATTTTGAATAAGAATAACTGGCTGAGTTTTATTGATGGTAATTTACCAATTAACCAGATATCCCTGCCCGGAACCCATGATTCAGCTACAGGTACATATTCCGAAGGAATTGGCGAAGGCGGAATGGTAAAAACACAAGATGATTCTGTTTACGAGCAGCTTAATGCTGGCATCAGATTTATTGATGCACGTTGTCGTCATATCAGTAATTCATTTGCCATGCATCATGGTATGATATATTTAGAAAAAATGTTTGGCGATATATTAAATGAATGCAGGCGTTTTTTGCGGGAAAACCCGAGTGAATTTATTCTTATGTCAGTTAAACCTGAGCATACCACAGAAAATTGTACCCGTACTTTTGAAGAAACATTTAAACAGTCTTACTATGACCCCACTTTGTGGTTTACTGAAGATCGTTTTCCTCTTTTAAATGAAGTCAGAGGAAAAATTGTTCTTTTTAGTCGTTTCGGCGGTTCTCTTGGCATAAAAACCCATGGTTGGAAAGATAATGCCACATTTGATATGGACGGGAGAATGCATGTGCAGGATGAATATGATCAGAGGGATGAGGTCAAAAAATGGCATGCAATAAGAGGCGCATGGAATTTTGCGGCTGACAGAGGGAGAACGGACTGGATGACGCTTAATTTTACCAGTATTGCATCCGATTTTTGGTCTACTACAAGTATCAGAGACTATGCTGAAGATAAAAATCCGGAGCTTGCAAACCACATATTCCAGCGTTATGAGCACAGTGGTATTGTTGTCTCTGATTTCCATCAAATCGGGAAAATTTCCAGTCATGTAATCATGAGCAATTTTGGCAACTTATGCAATCCTTTGAGATTTAACTTTTTGATATTCCTATATCTGTAATGTATTTTTCCTGAAATAGAATGTTAGTATTATTAAATTAATTATTGGTTTATAAATATACTATCACTATTCTGGGTTTATCATTTCCTGCTGACAGATACCATTTATATCTGTCAGCAGGAAACAATACGAAGATTAAAAAATAAAAATAGCACGGAGTGAAGTGATCCCGATAGGTGGGCAACCAATTCTCGGGATTTTTTATACATAATCCAGGCTCAGCTGGATAGTTATTTCTTACTGCGCTCGCTGTTATCCTTTTTGAATAAAACGGTAGTGACGTAAATATTGCTTCCTTTTTTACGGTTTTCGGCAAGAACGGAGTTATAACCGCCGATGGTATTCTGCTCAAAACCGGACATTGAACCGCTTTTATCCGGAACAAAAACCAGATCCAGATCTGCGGATACGATTTTTTCCGGCGCTGCCGGGTAACTCTGACAAGCAGGCTGTGCCATTGCTGATAATCATCAATTTTATCCTGCCACCAGCAGGTTTTCATGGTATGGTTTCGCCTCAGATTTTCCGTCACCGGCACAGGCCGTTGCCGGTTACACCCTTACATTATTTCACAGTGAATGATTATGTCTTACCAATGTCCGCTTTGCCAGCACCCGCTGACGCACCGCTCCGGCAGTTACAGCTGCGAAAACCACCATCAGTTTGATCTCGCGAAAGAGGGGTATATCAATCTCCTGCCTGTCCAGTTCAAACGCTCGAAAGAACCGGGTGACAGTAAAGAGATGATGCAGGCGCGCCGGGCATTTCTGGATAATCACCATTACCGCCCGATGCGGGACCAGGTAATTGCGGCATTTGAGCAGTATTTACCGGCACAGGCGGAGCAGGTACTGGATATCGGCTGCGGCGAGGGGTACTACACCGGGGCACTGGCGGAAAGCCTTGCGGCACGGCAGGTGACGGTGTACGGGCTGGATGTGGCGAAGGTAGCTGTCCGCTACGGCGCAAAACGCTATCCGCAGGTCAGCTTCAGTGTGGCATCCAGCCAGCGGCTGCCGTTTGAGGATAACAGTCTGGATGGAGTGCTGCGGATCTATGCGCCGTGTAATCCGGATGAGTTAACCCGTGTGGTGAAACCGGGCGGCATTGTGATTACCGTGACCCCGGGGCCGCGTCATCTGTATCAGCTGAAATCCCTTATTTATGATGAAGTCCATCTTCACCCGCTGAAGGAAGAGCATTTCCCGGGATTCGGTCCGGCACAAGAGCAACAGGTGGCTTACCCGATGCTGCTGAACGGCACGGATGCACTCGCACTGCTTTCGATGACACCGTTTGCCTGGAAAGCGACAGAAGCTGTGAAACATCAGCTGGCAGCAGAAACCGCCTTTTCCTGCGAAACAGATTTTCTGATCCGGGTTTACCGACGGGAAGCCTGATTCAGAAACAAAAAGACCCGCCGGAGCGGGTCATCAGAACGGATTAACCAATTAACCAATATGTTCATACAAAATGGTAAATCCGATCAGGATCAGCACAATCCCGCCGACAATTTCTGCCCGCTTACCCAGCATCGGGCCGATATAACGCCCGAGGATCATCCCGGTGGTGGCCATAATCATGGTCATCAGCCCGATGGTCATCGCGGTATGGACAATATTGACTTCCAGAAACGCGAGACCGACACCAATCGCCATCGCATCCAGGCTGGTGGCAACCGCTGTGGTGGCAAGATGTAATGCGCTGTGGCGCTGTGGTTTTTCATGACGGGCACAGCAGTCATCACCGGCGGTGATACTGTTGTAAATCATGCGGGCGCCGAGAATAAACAACAGTGCGAAGGCAATCCAGTGATCCCATTCCATCACGTAGCGGCTGGCGTAAATACCGATAGCCCAGCCGATAAGCGGCGTCAGGGCTTCAATCACACCAAAGATAAATCCGGTGCGCAGTGCTTCACGTAAAGGTGGTTTGTGCAGGGTAGCGCCTTTGCAGACAGCAACGGCGAAGGCATCCATAGACAGGGCCAGGGCAAGGACGAGGGTGGCGTAAAAACTCATAAACTCAGTCTCGGTCGGGTAGCTTATCCATATACACACAATCCAACCCCGACCTCCGGTGAACTGCGTGTCTATGGTCTTGCCAACCGAAACGGCATCCGCACCATGCGGATATAATATCACGCAAGTATGTTGACACGGATTTTCTGTTATTTTCCCGGGAGGTTAATAACAGAACAGGCTACTCCCCAATGACGTGACCGGAAAGATATCACAGAAAATAAAAAAGGCAAGAATATATATTTTGATTTCAAAAGATGCTAATGAGAATGATTTTCATTATCTGATATTTTAATAAGATAATAAAGACTAATATCATCATTAGTCTTTATTTCTGTAGGGGGATAAAAAAGAGGTGTTATTATTTATTATTAATCATAAAATTATAAATCTTTTGCAAATCATCAAGATGTGTGACTTTGATGTAAATTTTACGATTTTCCAAACCCACAAGAAGAATGCCGTCTTCTGATAAATTCATTGTTTTAATTCTGTCATATTTAATATATGCATTGGCGTAAAAAAATCCGTCCTGCTTAAAATATAACTTCGGTGAACGAATAAAAGCCAGATAAATAGCAATGATAATACAGCCGGAAAGTAAATAAGTTGTTAACGGAGTGCCGTGTCCGGTTATATTATTATAAATAACAATACCGATAAGAAGGATAAAGATCACAGCGTCAGCGCGGTGATTACGGCGCAGTTTTATCCGCAGCTGTGTTTTGCCTTTCAGTGTGTTAACAATAAATTCATCGTAGACGGCAAACAGCAGCATCAGCACAATCACAGCCAGCAGAACAATATCATTTACACTCATTGTGGTTCTTTTCCCCTGAAGTGAAACAGAAAACGGGAGGCGAGCCTCCCGTTTAAACTACCATACTCTTTCTGAAAATACGCGTTCGTCAGAACGTGTTTTTACCGGTTACAGTCCCAGGAAACCAAAGACATAACCCAGAATACCCAGTACAAAGAAGCCGATGATAATCAGCAGGGCATTCACTTTATGACGCAGCAGCCACATACAGCCGAATGTCAGCAGAAGCGGCATCAGACCCGGCATCAGCTGGTTGAGGATGGTCTGGACAGTAGTAATTTCCATCTCGCCGGTGGTCGGGTTTTTAATTTCCGACACCACCAGCGGGATATTCACTTTTGTCCATTTGTTCACCAGCGCACCCATGACAAACAGACCGAGGATTGACGCCCCCTCTGTCAGTTTCTGCAGGAAGCCGCCGCCCATATCCTGAACAATATCCAGGCCTTTTTTGTAGCCGTAAGCCACGCCGTAGTAACGGGTTGCCAGGCGGACCAGGTTAAACAGGAAGAAGAACAGTAACGGTCCGAGCAGGCTGCCGGTCATGGCAATCCCCGCACCGAGGGCGGCAAAGACCGGACGCACGGTACCCCAGAAAATCGGGTCACCGACACCGGCCAGCGGCCCCATCAGACCGACTTTGATACCGTTGATGGCACCATCGTCGATAGCCGCACCATTAGCGCGCTGCTCTTCCATCGCACAGGTCACACCGAGGATAGGTGCAGCCATATACGGATGGGTGTTAAAGAACTCCATATGGCGTTTGATAGCCTGTCTGCGTTCTTCATTATTTTCCGGATAAAGACGGCGGATCACCGGTACCATGGAGAAGGCGTAGCCCATTGCCTGCATACGTTCAAAGTTCCATGAACCCTGAAACAGGTTTGAGCGGATGAAGACACCCCGGATATCGCTCTTTCTTAACTGTTTTCTGCCGGTTACGTTGCTTGTAGTATCAACCATGTTGCTCACCTTCTTAGTCTAACTCGTTATCCAGGTCGTTTTTGCTGCCGGCAGCGACAACGACTTCCGATTTGTTGTATTTCGGACTGAGCTGAATATACAGCACAGCCATAACCGCACCGATCACACCCAGCGCAACCAGGTTGAAATCAGTAAATGCCGCGGTAACGAAACCCAGATAGAAGAATGGCATCAGGTAGCCGGCACGCATCATGTTGATAACCATCGCGTAACCGACCACAACAATCATGCCCCCGGCGATATTCAGACCGTTGGTGACCCAGTCCGGAATCGAGTCAAGCATTTCACGGACAACATCAGTACCGACAGACACGGCTACAATGACTGCCGGGATAGCGATACGCATTGCCTGTAACAGCAGGGCACCGACGTGGATCATCCCCAGCGCGGTGAGATTCCCCTTATCAGCCGCACGGTCACCCATGTGCTGGAAGGCCACGGTAATAGTACGGACGATAATGGTCAGCACCTGACCGGCAGCTGCCAGCGGAATAGCCAGCGCGATACCGGCACCGATGTTCTGGCCCCCGGCGATAACCAGGATAGTGGAAATGATGGATGCCAGCGCCGCATCCGGTGCCACAGCCGCACCGATGTTCATCCAGCCGAGTGCGATCATTTCCAGCGTACCGCCGATCATGATCCCGGTTTTCATGTCACCCAGTACGATGCCCATCAGCGTACAGGCGACCAGAGGGCGGTGGAACTGGAATTCATCGAGGATTGACCCCATACCCGCGATACAGGCAACGATGAAGACCAGGACGATTTGTACAACGGAAAGTTCCATTGTGTTTCTCCTTTAACCAGTCATTTTGCAGACAACAAATTTTGTATTGAGTAATGGGTCAAATTAACTTTCAGCTTTGCTGATTAAATCCATCATTTTTATTTTTGAATCGGTAGAGACTTTGCGGACTTCCAGCTCGATGTTGCGGTCATTCAGCGCTTTGAATGCCACGATATCGTTTTCATCGATAGAAACCGCATTGTTAACCTGTTTTTTACCTTCGTGGAAGGCCATCCCGCCGATGTTGACCGATTTAATCTCCACGCCGTCTTCCACCAGGCGCAGAACATCCGCAGGGTTGGTGAACAGGAGCATGCAGCGGTCATTGGCGTATTTCGGGTTATTCCAGACACGCACCATTTTCGCCACATCCACCACATGCGCGGTTACACCCGGAGGAGCAACCTGCTTGAGCAGTGTTGAGCGGACAGTATCTTTGGCAACCTCGTCACTGACAACAATAATGCGTTTGACGTTGGTTTCTTTGGTCCAGCGGGTGGCGACCTGGCCGTGGATCAGGCGGTCATCAATACGGGCGAGGGCGATAGTCATGTGTCCGCCCGGGCCTGCCGGTGCCGCCGGCTGTGCGGCCGGTTTTGGTGCAGGTGCCGCTTTCGGTGCCGGTTCGTCCTGTGCTTTCAGGGCGCGGATCCCTTCACGGCCGGTTTCCAGCGCCACCGCAACCAGTTCCTGCAATGACGGATTATCATCACGGCACATAAAGGTTTCGACCAGCATCGGCACGTTAACGCCTGTGACTATCTCATAATTGCTGTTGCCGCCTGCGGCCTGATCCTGCTCAGTCACAATACGGTTTGCTGCGTTGAACGGGCTGCCGCCCCAGGTATCAACGAGGAATAACACCCCGTCAGCGGTTGATAAACCGGGCAGCTTCTCATTGTACTTCGCATATAGTGTGTCGGCATTTTCCCCCGGTACGAAATCGATGAAGGAGACGTTCTCCTGTTCACCGATCAGCATTTCCGTCGTGCGCAGTAACTGCTCAGCGGCTTTGCCGTGGGTGCCAATCATAATGGCTATACTCACCTCTGTTCCCCCTTAACATCAGTCAGGATGGTTCTTGTGTATTACACAGAATCTTTTATGGGTCAGGAAAAAACCGTAAGACTCCGGTGTAAAGATAGTCTCAGGCCCGTGATACCGCTAATTATTTACGTTTAAACAGCGATAATTAATTTCGGGGCACTAATTAAATAGAAGGTTAACATTCTATGAAGGTAAAAAAACTTGCTTTCCGTCAGAAAACAACAAAGCAGAAACATTAAACACTTAATTATAGTTAATTATTGTGTTGAATGAGCTATTTGTCAGAGTGATGAGGTGTTATTTGATTATTTTTCAGAGTTATACACTATGATATTTTACATATTATAAACATTTGCATCTGAAAATATCACAAATTGATGGAAAAATGACCGGTGCTGATGCGCTTCAGGTAAAAAATATCCCTGCAATGTTGCAGGGATATTAATGTCAGCGAATTATGTTTTGTGATTTAAGTCACGAAATCAGTCGCACTGAACCTTGATTGCAAGACCGCCGCGTGATGTTTCACGGTATTTGGCGTTCATGTCTTTCCCGGTTTCATACATGGTTTCGATGACTTTATCGAGAGAGACGCGCGGTGCGCTGGTACGGCGCATAGCCATACGGGCAGCATTGATCGCTTTCACAGAGGCAATGGCGTTACGTTCGATGCACGGTACCTGAACCTGACCGGCAACCGGGTCACAGGTTAAGCCCAGGTTGTGCTCCATACCGATTTCAGCGGCCACACAGACCTGTTCCGGGCTGCCGCCGAGAATTTCAGTCAGACCGGCAGCCGCCATTGAGCAGGCCACACCAACTTCGCCCTGACAACCGACTTCCGCACCGGAGATAGAAGCGTTCATTTTGTACAGAATACCGACCGCGCCGCAGGCAAGGAAGTAACGGAGATAAGTTTCCGGTGTCACTTTCTCGATGCAGTGATCATAATACGCCAGTACCGCAGGGACGATCCCGCAGGCACCGTTTGTCGGTGCGGTAACCACACGGCCGCCCGCTGCGTTTTCTTCGTTGACAGCCAGAGCAAACATATTGACCAGGTCAACCACGTTCATCGGGTCTTTGGAGAGTTTACCGGCGGAGTTGATCAGGCGGTTCAGTGCAGCGGCACGGCGTGGTACACGCAGCGGCCCCGGCAGAATGCCTTCGGTTTCCAGACCGTGAGCGATACAGTCAGTCATGGTTTTGTAGACATCGGCGAAATACGCGTCGATCTCTTCACGGCTGTGCATATCCAGCTCATTTTTCAGCATCAGAGAGGAGACGGAAAGCCCGGTCTGATGGCAGTGATTCAGCAGCTCTTCCGCTGAGGCATACGGGTAGGATACCGGTGTTTCGTTGGCGTTATCCTGACCGAAATGCTCGGCATCGACGATAAACCCGCCGCCGATGGAGTAATAGGTTTTGGTGTACAGCTCTTCATCACCGGCAAATGCGGTGATGCTCATGCCGTTTTCGTGCAGCGGCAGGTTACCGGTGTGGAAATTCATGCCGCCTTCACGCGGGAAGTCCACAGTCTGCTGACCATTGGCCAGGGACAGACGCTCTGTCTCTTCGACATCGCGGATAAAACCGGCGATACCATCGATATCGACAGTTGCCGGTAAGTTACCGGCCAGACCCATAATGATAGCGATATCGGTATGGTGACCTTTCCCGGTTAAGGAGAGTGATCCGTAGACATCAACAGAAACGCGGGTCACGCGGGAAATCAGACCTTTTTCAACCAACTCATCAGCAAACTGCTTCCCGGCTTTCATCGGCCCTACGGTGTGGGAGCTGGAAGGACCAATCCCCACTTTAAACATGTCAAAAACGCTAATCACGTCAGACTCCTTAAAAAACAATGTAATAGTGATTTATCGTAAAGCGCGTTACTTTACTGTTATTTGCTCACACGGATAAAGTAGTTTATCGCATTTTTCACTGCGGAACAGCGCTTTCGGATAAAATTCGGGCATACCTGATGAAAAAAAGCAGGGGGAAATAGGGCAGAAGTGTGAATTCGGTTACAAATCAATCATTTTTCACTTGCGTTGCGAGGCGATATAAAATACCCGCTGTTAACCCCCAAATCATCCGTCCCTCATATAAGTAAAAATAGAGGCGGCGCTCCACAGTATTGCGGGTCATATCAATGTAGCGGTAGCGGCTCAGATCGAGGGCGGCATCCAGCGGCAGCTCAAAAATATCCGACACTTCCTGCGGGTTACCGGCCAGCGGCAGATATGGCGGAATAATCCCGACCACCGGGGTGACCCGGAAGCCGGTAACGCTGTCCACCGGTGCCATTTGTCCCAGTACCTGCACGGCCTGCGGCGGAATGCCGACTTCCTCGCGTGCTTCTCGCAGTGCGGTGGCGATGGGGGAAATCTCGCCCGGATCTGCTGCGCCGCCGGGCAGGGCAATCTGTCCCGGGTGGGAGCGCAGAGATGCAGCCCGTTGTGTCAGCAGGATCCCGGGCCGGGTTTTATTGGTGATAGGCAGCAAAACCGCCGCCCGGCGATCCCGCTCACCGGCAATTTCTGCTTCGGAAGGGCGGGTTAACTGAAACCGGGGAATAAAGCGCTCAAGCGGACTCATGATGTTTTCTCCGGCAGAACCGTCAGTATGCGGCCCAGTTTATCGAACGTTTCCTGGTATTCATCTGCGGCACGGCTGTCTGCGACAATCCCGCCACCGGCACGGCAATAGAGATGGTTGTCTTCCGCAATCAGGGTTCTGATCGCGATATTGGTGTCCATGGTGCCGCAGGCGCTGATATAACCGACGGAGCCGCAATAGGCATGGCGGCGGACAGGTTCGAGCTCTTCAATAATTTCCATCGCGCGGATTTTTGGTGCGCCGGTAATCGAACCGCCCGGGAAGCAGGCGCGCAGCAACTGTGCCGCACGGCATGCCGCCGGTAACTGTGCGGTGATGGTGCTGACCAGATGCCAGACCGCCGGGAATGGCTCGGCCGCAAACAGCGACGGCACACTGACCGAGCCCGGAAGTGCCACCCGGCCGATATCATTGCGCATCAGATCCACAATCATCAGGTTTTCCGAGCGATCTTTCTCTGACGCGGCCAGCGCCTGTTTTTCTGCTTCGTCAGCCTGCGGATCATCCGGATGACGCGGACGGGTACCTTTAATCGGGCGGGTTTCTGCGGTGCCGTCTTTCAGCCACAGAAAGCGCTCCGGTGAAACCGACAGAATGGCGGCTTCCGGCAGACGGAGAAACGCGGAAAACGGCGCCCGGTTTTCGTCATTCAGCCGCAGAAACGCCAGCCATTCATCCCCCTCATACGGGGTGGAAAAACCCTGTGACAGATTGACCTGATAACAATCGCCGGCCTGCAGGTAGTTATGAATACGGGCAATTTTTTCGTGATATTCCGCTTCGGTCATATCGGACTGCCAGCGGCCGGTCAGGGCGAAAGGCCGGCTGTCCGGAGCTTTCTGACTTTCCAGCCAGTGCAGACGCGCGGCGGGATCGGTATAGGTGATTAATGTGGCGCAGCGGCGCCGGTGGTCAATAATTACCGCCCAGTCGTAAATACCAACGGCCATATCCGGTACCGACAGCTCATTTCGTGCCAGTGACGGCAGAGACTCGGTTCGCCGCCCGAGATCATAGCCCCATAATCCCATCGCGCCGCCCGCAAACGGATAGTCATCGTGCGGCAGCGGATCCAGTCCGCACTGTGCCAGCGCCGCATCCAGTAACTGAAACGGGTCATCATTTTGACGGACACGCTGCCCCCGGCTATCTTCAGTTAAGGTCTCATCGCCTCTGGTGGTCAGTGTCATCAGGGGATCGGCGGTCAGAATATCAAAGCGGTTATGCTGATGCTGAGCACTGCCGGAGTGCAGCAGCATGGCCCACGGCTGATGTGACAGCGGGGCAAACAGGGTCAGGGCAAGACCGGGATGATAGTCAAGTGGTGTCAGTACAGGTACGGAATGTGGTGTCATAATTCAGTCTGTCAGTAATCTGTGTCCGGAAACTGCCGGTTATCTTATCGGAAAACAGGCGGATGCGTCCCGCCATCTTTATGAGTATAATGTGTTTTTTACTGAAATGTTATAGAAGGTGATTATGTTTACCGGAATGCCCGCGTTAAGTCATGAAGAACAGCAGGCCGCAGTTGAGCGGATCCACACCCTGATGCAGGAAGGTATGAGCAGTGGTGAGGCTATCGCACAGGTCGCGGCGGAGTTACGCGAACGGCATCACGGCGGTGAGCAGATCCGCGCGCTGTTTGATGAGGAAGATGACGACAGCGAAGAATAGAAACAAATATTTAACAAGTGTCACAATTTCCTGATAATAAATATGTTACTTTGCAGCAATAAGCATTAAGTGAAATTTAATTAAGCGCTATTGTATAAAAATGACATTTAGTCTCTTTCGGGATTAAAACAGGAGGTTTTATGAAGGCAATGAATCTGTTCACCCGTACCGGATTGGCAGGTGCAGGTATTCTGCTGGCATTCACCGTCAGCGCACAGGCTCCGGCCACGGCGGAAGTCAAAAATGAGCGTATGGTGACTTTCCCGGCGTGTGAATCGCTGAATAAAGATCAGATAGCGGCACAGGTAAAATATGACTTTGTGCAGAGCCGTTACCCGCGCTGGCAGGATGATAAAGCGCTGCTGGGCAGCAAGCCGGTTGCCTGGGTGAATGTGGCGGAAGTGACTGAGAAAGACGGTAATTACAGCGTGCCGCTGGTTGTGCGCGGCTCGAAAAAGCAGGTCAGTTACACCGTTGATATCAATTGTGCGGCGAAGACCATGACATACAGTCTGCCGCAGTAATGACACTGGCTGTTAAACCGTAAAAAGGCGTGCAACTGCACGCCTTTGTTATATTCAGCGTTTGGCGTTCGGCTCATACGGCAGGCGGGAAAGCCCGGCACTGCGCTGGCGGTAAAACACCAGACGTTCGGCAAAATAGGCGCGCAGGGATTCAGGCAGTGTCTGCTGCACCTGCTCGGCGATCACCGGCATGTTATAGCGCTCTTTAAAGGCGACACCGGATGCGGCTAAGTCCGCATTGATTTTATCCATCTCTTCCTGACTGAGTTCGGCAAGATTATAACTCACGATATGCTCCTGTAACGGCTGACGGCCTTAACTTAACTGAGCTGCCGCCGGACTGCAAGCCCGGATTGAAGAGTATTCTGCTCCCCCATAAAGAGAATGCGATTAATTCTGATTATCCTTACAAAATTATTTTGTTTTCAATATGTTGTGAATTTATTAAATAGCACTTTTCTTCCCGGCAGGAGTGTGCATAATGACCGCAGATGATGAAATAAACGACTGACAGGAGCCTGTATATGTTAAAGCCGGATATGGTCAAACAACTGAATGCCCAGCTGAACCTTGAATTTTATTCCTCAAACTTATATCTGCAGATGAGCGCATGGTGTGCTGATAAAGGCTACGAAGGTGCTGCCGCATTTCTGAAAGCGCACGCAGCGGAAGAAATGGAACATATGCAGCGCCTGTTTAATTACCTCAGCGATACCGGCGCGATGCCGCTGCTCGGGGCCATTGATGCACCACCGTCAGAATTCAGTTCAGTGAGTGATATTTTCACCCTGACGCTGGAACATGAAAAATTAATTACTGATGAAATTAATAAACTGGTGCATGCGGCGCTGACCTCACAGGATTATTCCACCTTTAACTTCCTGCAGTGGTATGTGGCTGAGCAGCACGAAGAAGAAAAACTGTTTAAATCTGTGCTGGATAAATTCGCAATGGTGGGTGACAGCGGCAAATCGCTGTTCCTGCTGGATAAAGATCTGGGCCGTATGGCAAGCGAACCATCCGCAAGCTGATCATTTTTAACAGCATTATTATTTATAATATAACCACACAATTATCATAATATACTGATATTTGTGTGGTTTTTATTTGTGTTATCGATCACAAAAAACACTCTCCGGCCTGTGAAGGTTTCCGCAATGCCCCCGGTTGCGCTAGTATGTCCCGCATAATTACATCACCTGCAAAAATGAGGCATACCATTATGTTAACCAACCTGACCGCGCACTGGCGCAAATTATCTGCTGTTGTTGTTTTATTTGTCGGTTTATCCGGCCAGCAGGCGTTCGCTCACGCTCATGTCAAAACGCTGGTTCCGGCGGCAGATGCGGCGGTGACCGGCTCACCGGAAAATATCTCTCTGGATTTTTCAGAAGGGATTGAACTGAAATTCAGTAAAATCAGTGTGAAAGATGCACAGAATAAATCTGTTGCAGCCGGAAAACCGGAACTGGCGGAAGGGAATGATACCCGTCTGATCCTGCCGCTGACAGAAACCCTGCCAGCCGGTATCTATCACGTTGAATGGAAAGTGGTTTCTGTTGACGGGCACAAAACCAACGGTGACTATCAGTTTACGGTGAAATAAACCGGTTATGGAACTGACACCGGAAGCGCTGCTGATTATCTGCCGCTTCATTCATTTTACGGCCGTAATGCTCCTTGCGGGCTGCGGCCTGTTCACTGTTCTGCTGCCCGGCGACCGGGTGGCACTGCTGCTGCGGGCCCGTCTGCGTTATACCGCCCGCAGTGCAGCTGTGTTTACGGTCCTGACAACATTCCTCTGGCTGCTGCTGCAGGCGGCACTGATGGGGGACGGCTGGGCGGATATGCAGGATCCGGATATTATCCTCGCGGTGCTCTCCACATCCTTCGGGGAGATCTGGCGCTGGCAACTGGTGCTTGCCGTTATTCTCTGCGGCGGGCTGCTGCTGCCGTCCGGACGGGCACAAAGCAGTCTGTTTCTGATCTGTGCTGCGGCGATGCTGGCTCTGCATGCCTTTACCGGTCACGGCATGCTGCACAGCGGCTGGACAGGGCGGTTCTATCAGCTTAATCAGGTTGTTCATCTGCTCAGTGCCGCTTACTGGTTCGGCGGGTTGTGGCCGTTTCTGGTCTGTCTGCTGATCCTGCTGCGGCGTGACACACTCGCACAGGGACTGCCGAAAGAAGTGGTGGCAACCCTGATCCGTTTTTCAAACCTGGGGCATCTCGCTGTCTTTCTGGTACTGGCAACCGGCCTTATCAGCAGCATACTGCTGTTACCGGACTGGCCGCAGTGGAGCGGCAGTGATTATCAGGCACTGTTATGGCTGAAAACAGGGCTGGTGCTGACGATGGTGCTGCTGGCGGTGATAAACCGTTATGCGGTGGTACCGAAAATCGCACAATCAGGCCGCTTCCGCCTGTTGATGATTAACAGCTGGGTTGAGATAATTCTCGGCACACTGGCCATTTTAATGGTGGCGATTTTTGCAACTTATCAGCCTGCATAACTCCGGACAGGCTGACAACCGGGACACACTATGAAGAAAGCTCTGGCATTAATTCCTCTTTTACTGGCAGGTGCGGCACAGGCTGCGCCGCTGAAAACCATCAGCAAGTTTGAGTTTGGTGAAAAGTGGCCGTTTACCCGTGAGGAAGTGATGATCAACTGCCGGGACGGAAGTGCACTGTGGGTGATTAATCCGTCGACACTGATGTCGTATCCGCTGAATGATGTGGCGGCACAACAGGCAAAAGAGCAGAAAATAAAGGTGACTGATCTCTCAGTTATCACATTAAAACAAACCGGAGACGCGGAAAAAGGCATGGATCTTACCCCGATCATTGAAGCCGCCGGTGCGCTGTGTGGTGATAAATAACACATATTAATTATGAAATTTAACGATTAATATTCGGTTATTAATTAACCAGCTGAAATATAAGCCATTTAAATCAGATATATGTTAACGATTTGATAAATAAATATTTTGCATATGTAACCAAACCGACTAATCTTAATCATGTAGGTTGTACGATATTTTCAATGGCAATTTTAGCGCACGGCTCGCTATGAGCCTTTTTCCCTGGACCGGATAGAGGACTTTATCCGGTCTCTTTTTTATTCCCGCCAATCTTCTCCCGCATTTTCACGAAAAATGCGAAAGGATTTGTAATAATCCTATAGGGCAGCCCCGTTATTTGATATAAATTAAACATTACTTTAACCGGATAATTAACCCGTAACTGTAGTGTGACACATGAATAAACTCGCGTTTTATCAGGATTTAACCCGCCGTTTAACATCGCTTATCAGTGATGAGAAAGATGTCATCGCGACACTGTCCAATGTCAGTGCCGTCCTTTTTGACGAGCTGGAACAGATAAACTGGGCCGGATTCTATCTCCTTCAGGGGGATACCCTCGTGCTGGGGCCGTTCCAGGGGAAAGTGGCCTGTGTCCGCATTCCGGTTGGTCGTGGTGTCTGCGGAACTGCGGTTGCTCAGGGGCAGGTTATCCGTGTGGATGATGTGCATGATTTCGCCGGACATATTGCCTGTGATTCGGCCAGTAACTCAGAAATAGTGTTGCCGCTCGTGGTAAATGGTCAGATTATCGGCGTACTGGATATCGACAGCCCGGTTTTTAATCGTTTTGATAATAATGATGAAATTGGTCTCAAAGCCTTGAATGACGCGCTCTGCGCACATCTGGCAACGTGCTTTATGCCGAAATATCGTGAAATGATCGCAAGTTAGGCCTCCGGGAGCATAGCATTTGTCTGTAACACTATTATAATGACGCCTGTTCATGCCTGCTGGTTGGCAAAGCACCGTTGTAATCAGGAAAATTCATGGAAAATCAACCCAAGTTGAATAGCAGTAAAGAAATTATTTCATTTTTGGCTCAGCGCTTCCCGCAATGCTTTGTGGCAGAAGGCGAAGCCCGTCCGCTGAAAATCGGCATCTTCCGCGATATCGTCAGTCGTATCACTGAAGAAGATGGTATCAGTAAAACACAGTTACGTACCGCACTGCGGATGTACACCTCCAGCTGGCGCTATCTGTACGGCGTCAAAGAAGGGGCCAAACGTGTTGACCTGGATGGTAACGATTGCGGCGATCTGGAAGCGGAACATGTTGAACATGCCCGTACCCAGTTAACGGAAGCGAAAGCCAGAGTCCAGGCGCAGCGCGCGCAGAAACGTGAGCAGGACGGTGAGAAAAAACCGCGTCCGGCAGATAAAGCCGCCGCTGACTCCCGCCGCAGCCGTACGGATAAGCCTAAAGCGCCGCGTACCGGTAAAGCTCCGTCGCCGAAATCCGCTGATGCACCACGTAAACCACGTGCACCACGTCCCGAATCTCAGTCTGAACTGACACCAATCACTGATATTCAGGCACTGAAGGTGGGGCAGCAACTGAAGGTGACAGTCGGTTCCGGCGTTATGGATGCGCAGGTTCTCGAGATCACCAAAGACGGTGTACGTGTTCAGCTGCCTTCAGGGTTGGCAATGATCGTGCGTGCGGAACACTTAAAATTCTGATACGGAGTCAACCGAGGCATGAACAAATTTTTACCCCTGGCGTTGCTCATCGGATTTAGTTTAACCGGCAATACGATGGCAAAAACCGGCACCTCTGCGCTGCCGGATGTCAAAATCAGCCAGCTGCCGGATACTCAGCAGGCACCGGAGCACTCCACGGTCAGTGAACGTGTGACATCCCGGTTTCTGCATTCCCATTACCGTCAGTTTCAGCTGGACGGCGAATTTTCAGCGAAAATTCTGGAACGTTATCTGAATCTGCTGGATTACAGCCACAACGTCTTTTTGGCGTCTGATGTGGCAAAATTCAGTAAAAACAAAGCAGATGTCGGCAACTATCTCCGCAAAGGGGAGTTACAGCCGTTATACGATCTGTTTAATCTGTCACAAAAACGCCGTTTTGAGCGCTTTCAGTATGCACTGAACCGCCTGAAACAGCCGATGAATTTTGACGGCGATGATGTCATTGATGTGGACCGGAGCAAAGCACCGTGGCCGCAGACAGAAGCCGAGCTGGATAAACTGTGGGATGCCAAAGTCAAGTATGACTGGCTGACCCTGAAACTGTCCGGCAAAGATGACAATGAAATCAAAGAAACCCTCACCAAGCGCTATACCTATGCTCTGAAGCGTCTGACACAGACGAAAAGTGAGGATGTTTTCCAGCTGATCATGACCGCGTTTGCCCGCGAGATCGATCCGCACACCAGTTATCTCTCCCCGCGCAATACCGAGCAGTTTAACTCAGAAATGAGCCTGTCTCTGGAAGGCATCGGTGCCGTGCTGCGGATGGATGATGATTACACGGTGATTAATTCACTGGTCGCCGGTGGTCCTGCGCTGAAGAGCAAGGAACTGGCGGTCGGGGATAAAATTCTGGCCGTCGGTCAGACCGGTAAGCCGATGGTGGATGTGGTCGGCTGGCGCCTGGATGATGTGGTATCACAAATCAAAGGTGCCAAAGGCAGTAAAGTCCGCCTGGAAGTGCTGGGTGATACCAAAGGGGCCAAACCACGTATTGTGACCCTGACCCGTGAGCAGATCCGCCTGGAAGACAGAGCGGTGAAAATGACCATCAAACAGGTCGGTGACCAGAAAGTCGCGGTGCTCAATATTCCGGGCTTCTATGTGGGTCTGACCAATGACACCAAAACCCAGTTGCAGAAACTGGCCAAAGAGAAAGTGGATGCGGTGATTATCGACCTGCGCGGTAACGGCGGCGGTGCACTGACAGAAGCGGTTGATTTGTCCGGTCTGTTTATCACCAGTGGTCCGGTGGTGCAGGTGCGGGATAATAACGGCCGTGTCCGTGAAGATGCGGACAGCGATGATGTTATCTATTACAAAGGTCCGCTGGTGGTGATGGTTGACCGCCTGAGCGCATCTGCATCTGAGATTTTCGCGGCAGCCATGCAGGATTACGGACGTGCACTGATTGTCGGTGAACCGACCTTCGGTAAAGGTACCGTGCAGCAGCACCGTCCTGTCAGCCGTATTTACGACCAGATGCTGCGCCCGGAATGGCCGGATCTGGGCTCTGTGCAATATACTATCCAGAAATTCTACCGTATTAACGGCGGCAGTACCCAGCGCAAAGGGGTAACGCCGGATATCATTATGCCGACCGGCTTTGATAACGACGATATCGGTGAAAGTTTTGAGGATAATGCATTACCGTGGGACAGCATTGCCCCGGCGCAGTATTCACAGACAGATATTATCCGTAAAGCGGTACCTGAACTGGCACAGAAATATCAGGAACGTTCAAAAACTGATCCGGAATTCGCTTATATTTACGAAGACCTGGCACGGTTTAAAGCTAATAAACCGACTCAGTATATTATTTCCCTGAATTACGCGAAGCGTGATAAAGAAGATAAAGAGCTGGAAGGGATTAAGCTGAAACGGATTAATGAACGTTATGCCCGTGAAGGCAAGAAACCGCTGGCAAATCTTGAGGCACTGCCGAAAGATTATGAAGGGCCGGACGCGTATCTTGATGAAACCATTAAGATTGCAGCTGATCTGGCAAAAGTGCCGGATATCAGTAAGAGTGCGCAATAACCGATTATTTTACGGAATAACATCAATAAAAAAATCGACAGCATTCAGGCTGTCGATTTTTTTTGTGCCGCCTGAACACAGCGGCACCGGCAATTTGTCGCGTATTAATTAAAAGAAGCGCGGTACAGAAATTGTCATAACTGCAGTGGTAATACGATCAAAAGTTGTTTTTGTGGATTTAATTAATTTAGCCATAACAATTCCTCCATTATTTCTGAAAATAATGTTCAATACTCAGGTGAACGTGTTTATCTGTTAATCTAAACTGGTACAGTTAATGTGCTGTATCGTTGGGATGTACTTTACTCATTAGTGTGAGTTCAATCAAGTTTTCACTCAAAAGAAGTTGAGCACAATAAAATCAATTTTAACTCATAAAATATACGATTTCGTAAAGAAAACGGTACATCTGACAGTGATGCACGGAAAACAAAGGAATTATGATGATATTTCGTACACAATTCAGCACGGTACTGGGTGAGATGTCGGCAGCGGCAACGGAGCAGGGTGTTTGTTTTCTGGAGTTTACGGAAGATAACCGCCGTGAAGATACTTTACAGCTGGTCTCTGCCCGGCTGAAAATGGCGGTAACAGACGGAAATCATCCTCACCTGGCGCTGCTGGAGTCACAACTGCAGGACTATTTCGCCGGTAAACGGATGATATTTACCGTTCCGCTGGTGTTGCCGGGAACGCCTTTTCAGCAAAAAGTCTGGGATGCATTATTGTCTGTACCGTTTGGCGGTACCGTTACTTACAGTATGCTGGCGGCGTCATTATCCTCACCGCGTGCTGTCCGGGCTGTCGGGCGGGCCAACGGGATGAATCCGGTTTCCGTGCTGGTGCCGTGTCACCGCGTTACCGGCAAAAACGGCGAACTGACCGGCTATGCAGGAGGAACGGACCGCAAAGCCTGGTTACTGGCACATGAAAAACAGGTTAAAGGAGCAGCTGTATGATTTTCTGCAAACGGGTTTATGATGAGGTCGCGGAAAGTGACGGTTACCGGGTGCTGGTTGACCGGCTGTGGCCGCGCGGAATTAAAAAAACCGATCTGAATTACGATGAATGGAATAAAGATGTTGCGCCGGATACGGAATTACGCAAGTGGTTCCATGCCAACAGTGATCAGTTTGCGGAATTTGAACGGCGCTACCGTGAAGCGCTGGAGAGCAGGCCGCAAAGCTGGCAACCGCTGGTGGCCAGAGCGGTGCAGGGCAATCTGACACTGTTGTTTGCGGCAAAGGATAAAGAACATAACCAGGCAAAAGTGCTGAAGGCATTTCTGGAAGAAAAATTATCCTGATGACATTTCAGCGGCCTGACTGGCGCGCAGGTACAGGCAGACAGGCGAACGGAAAACGTAAGCGCCACGGATGGCGCGATCCGAGCGTACAGGGATGTATTTACAGCGTTTTTTCGTTCTGTCTGCCTGTACCGGAAGCGTCACAGCACAAAAAATCCCGGCGAACCGGGATTTTTCAGCTAAAGAGGATAATTCAGCTTATCAGCTCAGGATCTTATTCTCTGCCAGGCTCAGGGCAAAATAACTGAAGATTAAATCAGCCCCGGCACGTTTGATGGAGCCGAGAGTCTCCAGTGCAACGCGGGTTTCATCAATAACACCGGCCTGTGCGGCCAGTTTGATCATCGCGTATTCACCGCTCACCTGATAGGCCGCCAGCGGCAGATTTGAACGCTCACGCACATCGCGCAGAATATCCAGATAAGCCCCGGCCGGTTTCACCATCAGCATATCCGCACCTTCCTGCTCATCAATCAGGGATTCACGGATAGCCTCGCGGCGGTTCATCGGATCCATCTGATAGGTTTTGCGGTCGCCTTTCAGGCAGGAACCGGCTGCATCACGGAACGGGCCGTAAAGGGCAGAGGCGAATTTGGTGGAGTAGGACACAATCCCGGTCTGATGGAACCCGGCGGCATCCAGTGCCAGACGGATAGCCCGCACCTGGCCGTCCTGGGCAGCAGAAGGCGCGATAAAATCAGCACCCGCCTGTGCGGCAACCACCGCCTGTAACCCGAGGTTATGCAGGGTTTCGTCGTTATCGACCACGCCGTCATGCACCACACCGCAGTGCCCGTGGCTGGTGTATTCACAGAAACAGGTATCGGACATCACTACCATTTCAGGCACGGTCTCTTTGCAGATACGGGACATCCGCGCAACCAGACCATCTTCCGCCCAGGCATCACTGCCGGTTGCATCCAGATGATGTGAAACACCGAAAGTCATGACGGATTTGATACCGGCTTTGGCGATCCGCTCGATTTCGTAAGCCAGACGCTTTTCCGGTATGCGCATAACGCCCGGCATGCTGTCGATGGCTTTATAGTCATCAGCGCCTTCTTCGACAAAAATCGGTAACGCGAGATCATTGAGGCTTAATGAGGTTTCCCGGAACAGATCACGCATCTGCGGGGTCTGACGAATTCTTCTGAGACGCTGGATGTCATGTTGCATAACGACAGTTGCTCCTTATTTCATAAAAAATAATGCGGTCAGTATAAACCTTTCAGAGGAGGATGGGGTACAGGCAGAAAAAAATAAGGCTCCGCAGAGGGAGCCTGAAAACGATGTGCGTTTATCTTCAGAATATAATACGGGCGATTTTATTGAGCTCTGAGATAAAACGTCTGATATTTTTTATTGCAGGTAACATAATTGCGTTCTTGTTTATTGCGTTCTCACAATTCGATGACATAACTTTAGCACTTTGTTGATGAGTGTCAATCTTTCTCACAAATTAAATTTAACATTTAAACTAAATTTGATTTGAACCGATACAGCTCAAAAATGCTCAGTCTGTCCGTCAGAGACGGTTACGGTAAAATGCGACCACACAGAAGGACGCGGTGACGTTGTCTAACTCTTTTAAGAAGCGGGCTAAAAATCGCATAGTGAGTGTCCTTATATTGTTGTGATCTGTATCTCAAAATTGCCCCTTTTTGTGATAACAGTCAATATTTAAAATCCGGAAAAATGATTTTCAGTCAAAACAGGTGTGAATCCCGTGTATCAGCAGATATTTCCGGTGTTTTAACAACGGATTAACGGGATAAAACAGCATTTTATGGTATTTGTTAAATACCCGGATTTATTCACCTGATTTTTAGCAGCATAACAGGCAGTATGTGAGATAACGGAAATTAAAAATTGTCTACACTCTAAGTTAAAGACTGAAAAACAGGATAAACATGGATTCATTACTCTTCTGGGGTTTTGTGTTAGTGGCGCTCATTGTGGTGACGCCGTTTATTGCTGTTGCGGCGCTGCGGCGCACAACGCTGCTGAGGTTGCAGGTCAGTGTTCTGACGGAGGAAACGGAATCACTGCGCCGGGAACTGGATGCCCTGACCGGCGGTCAGCCGGTGGCGGAGACCACCGTTCAGGCCGCTGCGCTGTCTGAAGAGATGCCGGTACAGCCGGAGCCGGAAGTGCAGTATGAACCGGAACCCGTTATCGCGGCGGCGGCAATACCGTTCCCGGCGGATACTGCAGCGGCGGAGCGCAAAAGCCCGGCGGCCAATATTCTCGAATGGCTGCTTAACGGCAATCTCCCGGCCAAAATCGGTATTCTGCTGCTGTTTATCGGCCTCTCCTATCTGCTGAAATTCAGTATCGAAAATAATATCCTGACACCGGAAGTCCGTCTGATCGGTGCGGCAATCCTGTCAGTGACACTCTTTATTGTCGGCTGGTGTGTCCGCCATAAAAACCGGCTGTACAGCCTGATTGTTCAGGGCGGCAGCCTCGGTGCGTTTTATATCACGATATTTGCCGCCTATAAGCTTTATGAGTTCCTGCCGCTGGCCTTTGCACTGGCGCTGATGGTGGTTATCTGCCTGGCATCGGTTTTCTTCGCGGTAATACAAAACGCTGTCAGCCTGGCAGTCCTGGCGGTGATCGGCGGCTATGCGGCGCCGGTGCTGCTCTCCACCGGCAGCGGTAACTATATCGCGCTGTTCTCCTATTATCTGATGCTCTCCGTCTCCATTCTGGTCATGAATTACTGGCAGGGCTGGCGGGTGCTGAATATTGTTGGTTTCGCCTTTACCTTTGTGGTCGGTGTGATCTGGGGCGTGGATAACTATCAGCCGGAGTATTACCTGAACTGTCAGATCTTCATTATTCTGAATCTGGTGGTCTGCGGATTGCTGACGCAGCAATATGCACGGCATCATGTCCGGACAGATGACGGGCGAAAACAGCTGATGGTGGACTCAGTGCTGCTGTTTGCACCACCGGTGCTGGCGTTTTCCCTGCAATATGCCATTACGGAGCCGTTCTATCTCGGCACCGCAATGTCATCGCTGGCCTTCGGGCTGCTTTATCTGCTGCTGGCGGTGGTCAGCCTGCGCCGCTTCCGCGCTGACGGGCAGCGTCTGTCGCTCGGCTTTCTGCTGCTCAGTATCGGCTTTATCTCGCTGGCAGTACCGCTGGCACTGTCGCCGCAATGGACATCTGTGGCCTGGACGATTGAAGGGCTGGCGATACTGTGGTTCGCCTGTCTGCAAAAACAGCGGATTGTCGGCTGGAGCGCGACCGGGCTGGTGCTGCTCGGGTTTGCGTCTCTGCTCTACAGCATGGACTTTATTTACTGGTCAGAACAAAGCATCTGGATGTATATCTTCCAGTGGGGCGGGTTGCTGGTTGCCGGGGCACTTCATCACCATTTCCGCCTGATGAACCGCAGCAAACTGATTTCCGGACTGCTGATTATCCCGGCCATGATCACCTGGCTCTCCTGGCTGTGGATGCTGCCGTGGTTATCACCGGCCGGTGAATTACTGTCCGGTGAGGAGTATGTGCTGACCGGGCTTGTGATCTCGGTCTGGAGCTGGTTCTTCCTGGCGCGCAAAGTGCAGTGGACTCAGCTGTATTATTGCATCAGTGCGCTGTGGATAGTGAGCCTGCTGATACTGTGTGACTATATTCTTACCGGAACACATGCGGCCGGTTCGCTGTACGGCGGCTTTATCTGGCTGCTGGTTACCGGCAGTATGATTACCTTTATCCGGCTGCTGCCGGAACAGGCACCGCGTATTGTCAGTAACCTGATGCACGGCGCGTCACTCTGGACCGTCATCGGCCTGGTCGCCGCCGAAGTGATGTGGGCGGAAATGCAGTTGCCGTGGGGCATGGAAGAGTGGGGTTACTTTATCGCCATGCTGTCGGCGTGCGGCGTGATTTTCGTGCTTTACGCCATGCAGCGCCTGCGCCGGCCGCCGATGGACAATCATGCCGCGCTGTACTGGCAGAGTGCCTATCCGCTGGCTGTGTTACTGGGGCTGGCGCTGTTTACCGGAAATATGCAGGATGGCCAGCTGTCGCTCTGGCAGTATGTGCCGCTGCTGAACCCGCTGGATGAAGCGGGGCTGTTCGGGCTTGCTGCACTGTGGTGTCTGCGTGATGCGCTGATACGGACCACACCGGCAGTGCATTTCCGTGCAGATGTGGTGCGCGGCCTGGGTATTGCCATCGCTGTGCTTGGTATCTGGTGGGCGAACGGTATTCTGATCCGCGCCCTGGCCTTTGCGGACGGTACCACATGGACAACCACCGGGCTGCTGCAGTCCCGTCTTATTCAGACCACGCTGGCGATTGTCTGGGCACTGACCGCCGTGATCCTGATGACCACTGCAACCCGGCGGCATAAACGCCATCTGTGGCTGGCCGGGGCGGCTGTCTTTGCCGTGGTGATTATTAAACTCTTTGTGGTTGATATGAACCAGAGCAGCGGGCTTGCCAGAGCCGGTGCATTTATCGGGGTGGCACTGCTGATACTGGTTGTGGGATATTTCTCGCCGTTACCGCCGAAAACAGGCACTGACATACAGAATAATAAGGAAGATAACTGATGATCACAGGTAAAAAGGCGGCACTGCGCCGCAAATGGCATACCGGAGCAGTGCTCCTGGCGGCGGTGCTGACATCGGTGACGACCCTTTCGCGGGCGGATACCCCGGCGAAGACACTGAATGATTTTAATCAGGGAGCGGAATTACAGCTCCGGGCGGAAAATGTCCCATTTTACCGGCTGACAGTCCCGGATAATGTCTGGCTCAACAGTGCCTGGCCGGATCTGCGGGATATCCGTATCTTTGACAGCTCCGGTACGCCGGTACCGATGTCACTGACGGCGGCGAAGCAGGTAAAAGATGAAAGCGCGCGTGTCCGCTTCGTTATCTATCCGCTGTCACAAAGCCGGACGGAAGAGCAGGACGGCAACCGCAAAATCCGCCTGAAAGCGGATAACGGTACGGAACTGACGATTTACAATGATAATGCGGACAGCCTGGCGCGTCCGTCCACCGCGACTTACCTGCTGGTGCCGGATAACAAACAGCAGCTTCCGCTGCCGCTGCGGGAAGTCACACTGAACTGGCCGCAGCAGACCGGTAATATGCAGGCCAAAGCCTCACTGTTCAGCAGCGATGACAAACAGAACTGGTCGCCGGTGATCCTTGATGTGCCGCTGATGGATCTGAAATCCGGTGAGGATACGCTGCTGGCACAGCAGATAAAAATTCCGGGCTATATCAGCGGTGATGAAAGCAGGGCGAAATACTGGCTGCTTTCCGTTACCGGAGATAACAATCAGGCACCACCGCAGATCACCACCGCAGAAGGGATGAGTTCCCGGACTGTGGAGCGCCGTGAGGTGAACCGTTTTGATTTTGTGCCTGCGGAGGACACTGACGGCAGTATGATTTACAGCCTGCCGAATACACAGAGTCTCAGCCGTCTGGATTTTCATATTGACCGGGAAAATACGGTACTGCCGGTACGGATAGAATACCGGAGTGGTACAGAAGGGAACTGGCTGCCGCTGGATAATAAAGTGCTTTATTCACTGGTGTCGGATGATACGGAAAACCGCAACAGTAACATCCGGCTCAATGATCTGCCGGTCCGCCAGGTCAGACTGACCGCGATTAACAGCAGCTGGCGTGAGACACCACCGAAGGTCACCGGGGTTAAATATGCACAATATCTGACCTTCAACGCCCAGGGCTCCGCGCCGTATCTGCTGGTATGGGGGGCGCATGATGCTGATGGGGCATTTTTACCGCTGTCTCAGCTTCTGCCGGGCAATAATCTGAATAATCAGGATGCGATTCCGCGGGCGGATGTGTCAGAAAAAGTGGTCACACTGGGCGGGGAAGCGAAGTTACTGCCTGCACCGGAAGCCCCGCCGCCGTTTGCCCGGAAAACCTGGCTGTTATGGGGTGTGCTGGTGGCTGGTGTGGTAATACTCGGATTATTTGCTGTCCGCCTGCTGAAAGAGATGAAAACGGAACAGAAATAACCGTACAGCATAAAAAAAGTCCGCACGTTGTATAACAGCGTGCGGACAGAAACGAAAATAAAAAAGAAAGGGTATTTAGTACAGGAACATTATCCTGACACAAACAGCGGCCTCTCTCTTTAGCGATTCGTTGCATTATCCCCGGACAGCATTAATTGCCAGGCCGGAAATTATTTCCGGTACTCAGTTTTAATCTGGGCAATGGTATTTTTAAAGGTACCGGACAGATGCTCATCATCAATTTCGCTGATCTGGCGTTCCATATTGACGATAATACGGCCGGCATCAGCCTGACCCACCGCCTTCAGTAAATATGTCACCAGTGCTTTTAAGCAGGTCACTTCCGCAGCCAGTGTTTCAGTATCGTTTTCTGTTTTAAATGCGTTATTCATGGTTAACCTCAACCGTTATATTTATCAGTCCCGGATATATCAGCCGCAAAGAATACCAGATCTGCCCGTCACTGCTCTACCTTCTTTTTTATTTTCCCGTTATGCTGATAAACAGGGTGCGTTCATTATCCGCTGAAAAAGGCAAAATAATCAGATGAATATTATTGATATCAATGCCATAACCTGCGATTACCCGGTATTAAAAAGGCCGGATCCGCAGAACAGCCATAAAGGTACATTCGGTACCCTCGGGATCACCGGCGGGGCTGCCGGAATGACCGGTGCGATTATTCTGGCCGGCTGCGCCGCCCTGAAAACCGGGTGCGGCAAAGTTATCCTGGGGTTTAATCAGCCGCAGTTGCCGGTGCCGTTTGTAGAGAATGCACCGGAGCTGATGCTGCGGACAGCCCGCGCCCTTGCGGATGATCCGGCGCTGACCGCACAGGTTACCGGTCCGGGACTGGGGCAGAGTACAGAGAGCCGGGCACTGGCGGAAGCGGCGTTTATGCAGACCGGTAAACCACAGGTGCTGGATGCGGATACACTGAATATTCTGGCCGCCACGCCGGGTATCGCGCTTGATGATAACTGTGTGATAACCCCGCATCCGCAGGAAGCCGCCCGTCTGCTGCATACCACCGTGGCGGATATTCAGGCGGATCGCCCGGCGGCGGCGCTGGCGCTGGCAGCTCAGTATCACTGCTGGGCGGTACTGAAAGGACACCGCAGCCTGATTGCCTCACCTGACGGTGAGTTATGGTGTAATCACAGTGGTAACCGCGGGCTGGCCACTGCCGGCAGCGGGGATGTGCTATCCGGTATTATCGGCAGTCTGCTGGCACAACGGCTGCCGGTGCAGGAAGCGGTTTGCGGCGGGGTCTGGCTGCACGGCGCGGCGGCAGATGAATGTGTGGCCGCCGGTATCGGTCCCGCCGGATTAACCGCTCATGAAATTATTGATTATGTGCGGTTAATCCGTAACCGCCTGATGACAGAAATGCCGGTTAATAAGAGTTAACGGTATCAATCTCACAGATATTTTCCGCTCTGTTTAATATAGTGACAATATATCGCATGATTTATTCAAGGAGGCAGTATGTATAATACAATTTTGGTTCCTATCGATATTTCAGAAGAAGAACTGACCAGTAAGGCTGTCCGCCATGCACTCTATCTGGCGAAAGAAACAGGGGCTAAGCTGCATATTGTCCATGTCCTGCCGATCTCATCCGCGATTATTAATGCGTATGCGCTGGGTTATATGGAGATAAAAGATAAAGCGACCATTAAAGCGGAAGAAGATCTTCATATGCTGATGGATTCTATTGATCTGCCGCCGGAGCGACTCGCTTACACTATTACGTTCGGTTCACCGCGTGATGAAATTATCCAGGCAGCAGAAGAGGTAAAAGCCGATATTATTGTTATCGGTTCGCGTCGTCCGAATATCTCCACCCATCTGCTGGGCTCGACCGCCGGTGGTGTTGTCCGTTACGCGCCGGTCTCAGTAATGGTTGTCCGCTGATGTAATCTGTATCCGGTGGCATCGATGATGCCACCGGTATTTTTTGTTCTTCCTGCCGTCATCCCCGTTACTCATAAAAGAATCATTCTCTTCTTGCTGGTTATCTGCCTGTCTCATCCGAAAATACAGAGGAATAATACGTGGTATAGCCGGACTTTTTTCCGGATAAAACACACAAAATCATAAAAAGGCAGTGAAATTTTATGATGCCCGGCACAGCGGTTTCTGGTTTATTGCCTATACTTAAATCAAATACACATTGGACTGACAATGAGGGATGGTATGTATAAAACGATATTAGTTCCTATTGATGTGACAGAAGATGTATTGACGAGTAATGCCCTGAAACACGCGATTTATCTGGCAAAGATGTCACAGGCGAAACTGATGTTGTTTCACTCTGTACCGGATATTTCGAAATTCTCAATAAGCTATAATTACCACTATGAATTACTGAACTCATTTGCGGAAAAAGCCGTTGCCCGTTCAAAAGATGAGTTAAAAGCGATTGCCGAAAAAGTGGATTTACCGGCAGAGCAGGTCAGTTATTTTGTGGATTACGGCACGCCGAGAGATAAAGTGCTGGCAAAAGCAAAAGAGATCCATGCTGATTTGATTGTTGTCGGTTCGCGTCACCCGAGTATTTCAACCCATCTGCTGGGGTCAACCGCCTCCGGGATTGTGGCACATGCACAGGTTTCCGTACTGGTTGTCCGCTGAGTATTGAGTATAACGATAAAAACCAAAAGGTCCGCAAACGCGGACCTTTTTCGTGAAAACAGAATTACTGTTTTGCCATTGATGCTTTGAATTCCTTCAGTGCATCAAGACCCTGCTGACACGCCATGTCCTGAGTCTCTTCCGGTACAGATTTAATCTGTGTTTTTGCGGTCTCCAGCTGCTGTTTCATGGCAGTGATCTGTGCAGTCGCATCAGCGTCACCTTTGGCTTCCTGCTCTGCCAGTTTGACCATTTCGTCGATTTCAGTGAAATATTCATCACAGACTTTGCTGGCATTGGCTGCAAAAGCAGTAACAGAGAACAGGCATCCCAGGGTAATTAGTGTCAGCTTTTTCATTATAGACCTTATGTTGTAGGCAGGAACGGATATGAATAATTAGTCAATATGCCCCGAAATATCATGGGATATATATAAGAATAAGATGAATCTCAGAATAATTACTTACTTTATGCATAAGAATAACACAGCCCGGCACCTGCGGGCAGATAATGCGCAATTTGTGCTGATGCAATTGAAACGCATTCTTATTTGTTGACAGGTTTCTGCCGGAATAATAATGTACCAATAAATACAAAAAAGATTACGGAGCTATTATGTCAGCAGTTAATTTTGTTCATATGGATACAGGCGCCTTCCCGGTCGTGATAATGCAGTCATTCCCGGAAAATATGGCACAAACAGAACAGTGGGTGAAAGAGCTGGATGCGCTGCTGGATAAGCAGACACCGTTCGCATTAATTTACCCGCCGAAAGACGGGCCGGAAAAGCCGGATACACAGGAAGATATGGAAGCGCGTAAGTATGTCCGCCGCTGGCTGAAAACCGGAAAAGAGAAAATGGCGGCATATTGCAGTGTGATGATCCTGACCGTCAATCAGGAAACCGGGGACAAAGCGGAGCTGGAGAAATTCGCGCCGATGGCCGGTGCAGTCTACGGTGTGCCGGTGTTTGTTGCTGATGATATGGCAGCGGCCCGGGCAAAGGCGGCAGAAGTCACCGCCTGAAGGCAGATGTTAATGATAACCGCTGTTCATTGGGGTGTTAATGTGTGGCGGAGGTAACAGGCAGTTATCTCCACAGATAACGGCAGCTGTTTTTCAATAAATTCCGCCGTTGGCTTGTTATGACGATGACTGAAAACCGGCAGATACAGGTCGGCTTTCAGCATTTCCAGAAAACGGGCGGCAACGGCCAGTAATGTGTCCTCAGACGCGGTGATGCCGGGCAGTGCTTTCAGCCCGGCCGCCAGCTGTTGTGCGGCACGCAGCGGACCGGCGCGGTAAAATTGTTCACTGATTTGCGGGAAGCGTTGTGATTCCGCCAGAATCAGCTGATATAAGCCGAGTGACTGCGGGTGAACAATACTGTACAGATAGCGTCTGCCGCTGGTATATAACAGAGTCTCCGCATCGGGTGCTGTTTCCGGTTTTTCCTCTTCATTATCCTCAAAAATTCCGCTGATAAGATGGTCTATGACAGCCAGAAACAATGCTTCTTTCCCGCCAAAAGAGGTATACAGTGTGGATCGTGACCCGCCGGATTGTTCAATTATCATATCCAGAGTCGTGCCTTCGTAACCATGGAGGATAAAAACATCCGCAGCGGCGGTGAGAATGGCATGACGGCGGCGCTGCCCTTTCGGGGTTAATGGTGACGGGGTGGATGACATAACAGATACAGGCTCCTGTGGCAGTGATATAACCTGATTTAACCACGCCGCGCCGGATTGCTCAATAGCCCGTTTCCCTGCCATACTGCAATTACGGCATAGTAAGACTATTTATTATCAAACTATTGATCAAACCCAGTGAGTTGTTAATACAAAGAATTAGAATAGCGGGAAAGTCGGACCATCAACGGTTAACGGTAAAATTATGGGACAGGGGAAAGAGATTACACAGGATATGCAGCGGACTATCACCCGCCTGTGTATCGAGTGCGGGCTGCTGCTGTTACAGCACGGTGCGGAAAGCATGCTGGTGGAGGAGCTGGCGGGACGGACAGGGAAGGCGCTCGGAGCTGACCAGGTGGATTGCGCCATCTCGGCGAATGCCATTGTGCTCACCACGATCATTGACGGGCATTGCCTGACATCCACCCGCAAGGTGGTCGATCGCGGTATTAACATGCATATCGTCACAGAAGTGCAGCATGTGGTGATCCTCGCGGAGCACGGACATCTTGACTGCAAAGGGGTGCAGAAAAAATTCGCCCATATGAAACCGCTGCGCTATCCGCGCTGGGTGATGGTGCTGATGGTGGCGCTGTCCTGCGCCTGTTTCTGCAAACTGAATAACGGCGGCTGGGACGGGGCGGTGATTACCTTTGCCGCCAGCGGTTGTGCGATGTATGTCCGTCAGGTACTGACCGCACGGCATATGAACCCGCTGATTAACTTCTGTTTTACGGCGTTTGTTGCCACGATGGTGGCAGGAATGATGCTGAAAATTCCGCTGTTTTCGGCAACGTCCGGCATTGCTATGGCGGCGAGTGTGCTGCTGCTGGTGCCGGGTTTTCCGCTGATCAACGCGGTTGCAGATATGTTCAAAGGGCATGTTAACACCGGTCTTGCCCGCTGGGCGATGGCAAGTCTGCTCACCCTGGCAACCTGTATCGGTATTTTTACCGCGATCACACTCGGCAGCCTGAGGGACTGGATATGATGACGGTACTCTCTTTTCTGGCTGCACTGGCGCAGGATATGCTGCTGGCGGCTATTCCGGCGGCCGGGTTTGCTATGGTATTTAACGTGCCGAAACGGGCACTGAAATATTGCGCACTTTTGGGGGCGATAGGTCACGGCAGCCGGTTTATGCTGATTGCCGCCGGTTTTGACATCGTCGCCGCCACATTCTGGGCATCGGTTCTGGTGGGGATCATCGGTATTCAGTGGTCCCGCTGGTGGCTGGCGCACCCGAAAGTCTTTACCGTAGCGGCCATTATCCCGATGTTTCCGGGTATTAATGCCTATATGGCAATGCTGGCGGTGATCAAACTGTCACAGTCCGGTTTTACCCCGGAACTGCTGGAGATGCTGGTGAGCAATTTCCTGCGGGCGGGCTTTGTGGTCGGCGCGTTGTCTATCGGGCTGTCTGTTCCCGGTTTGTGGCTGTACCGCAAGCGTCCGCGCGTTTAACTGATACGGGTCAGATTCAGGATAATGTCCATAACCGGTTTATCGGTCACACTAATCTGAATCTGCACCCGGTTGCGGCTTTCCTGCACACTGACATCAACCTCATTGTCATCATAGGCACAGGCGGTGCCGACTATTTCTTCTATCATCTCATCGACCAGCGGATGCATCGTTATTCTCCGGAATTCGTATTGATGGCTGCGTAGTATAACGTTTTGAATTAAAACCATTCTGTAAAAAAACACCCTGAAATTGTCTTATCCGGCGGATTGACAGATTAATAAAAAATCTGAGGCGATAATTCCCGCACGGCGTGGCATAATTGCCACCCCTGGTATTCTGTTGGTTTATGATTTATATGCGTATTTTTCAATCATTTTGTGTTTCATTATTTTTGTTGTGTGTTATTACGCCTGCGGTATTTGCAGCTGCGCCGGAACGGTTTGACGAGGCCAAAATAGTGGCCCGTGAGAAGATCTATTACGATCAGAACCGTAACCCGCAGGGTGAAGGGACACTGTATTGCGGTTGTCAGTGGGAATGGACCGGAAAATCCGGCGGCCGGGTGGATCTGAACAGCTGCGGTTACCGGGTACGGTCACAGCTGACCCGCGCAGAGCGGATTGAGTGGGAGCATATTGTTCCTGCCTGGGTGTTCGGGCATCAGCGCCAGTGCTGGCAGAACGGCGGGCGCAAAAACTGTGTCAGTGAGGATCCGGTATTCCGTGCAATGGAGGCCGATCTCCACAACCTGGCGCCGTCTGTCGGCGAAGTCAACGGCGACCGCAGTAATTTCCGCTACGGGATCGCACGCGGCGCAGGCTCACAGAGCTACGGGCAGTGCACCAGCCGGGTGGATTTTAAGCAGCGGGTTTTCGAGCCGCGTGATGAAGTCAAAGGGGAAGTGGCTCGGGTCTGGTTCTATATGCATGACCGCTACGATCTGGCGATGTCTGAGCAGCAGCAGAAATTACTGATGGTGTGGGACAGCGAATTTCCGCCGTCTGCCGCCGAGCGGGAACGGGATCGCCGTATCCGTGCGGTTACCGGGCAGTCAAACCCGTTTGTGACCGGTGAACGCCGCTGGGAGCCGGGGCATATCAACAGTGCTGACGGTATTTTTACCCGCCTGCCGTCCGCACCGGTAACACCGGTAAACGTACCGCCTAAAGCAGAAAAAAAAGCAACGGATCAGCGTATCCGCGGTAACCGCAACAGTAAGATTTACCACTTTCCGGATTGTCCGGGCTATAACCGGATCAGCAGTAAAAATGTTGAAATGTTCCCTGATGCCGCTTCCGCACAGGCCGCAGGTTACAGCATGGCGAAAAACTGCAAAGCGCGATGATGTGCGGCGGATAACAGAAATGTGGCAAAAATGTTAAATATCTGCCGATTTTAATTGCTGAAAAGAAAGTATTGTCATTATACTGTCACAAAGTCAGTTTAGTGTTCGCTTTAGTTTGTCATCTGAGGATAACGAATGCGACATACAGACGAACGACAGTACCGGCCGGTGATAAATACCCTGAACAACAGGGCGGATTTATCACCGGCTTTTTTTTATCTGAATGTTCACTCATGGCTTGAAGGGAGCCGCCGGTTGCCAACTCACTGTTTCAGTTATTCCGTCATCAGAAATCAACAGGATTAAGATTATGGGCAGACAAAAAGCGGTAGTCAGAGCACGCAAAGAGGCAAAACGAATGAGCCGGAAAGAGTCGCGCAGGGCACGTTTTAATGATGATAATGTGGCGGTTTTTATCCCGGCGGGCGGGGTGGAAGCTATCGGCATGGCGCGGGAAAAACGCGACAACAGTGCTGTTTTACCGCGAAATGATGCACAGGATAAATACATCAGGGCGATAGCCCATAAACAACTGATTATTGCCAACGGTGAGGCCGGGTGCGGCAAAACCTTTATCAGTACCGCACTGGCGGCAGACGCACTGATCAATAAGGAAATCGAGCGGATTATTGTCACCCGTCCGGTATTACAGGCGGAAGAGGATCTGGGGTTTCTGCCCGGGGATATCAGTGAAAAATTCGCGCCGTATTTCCGGCCGGTGTATGACGTTCTGGTGAAACGGATGGGGGCTTCATTTTTACAGTATTGTCTGCGTCCGGAAATAGGTAAGGTGGAAATTGCGCCGTTTGCCTACATGCGCGGACGAACCTTTGAGAATGCGGTGGTGATCCTCGATGAAGCACAGAACGTAACTGTCACACAAATGAAAATGTTCCTGACCCGGATGGGGGAGAATGTGACAGTGATTGTCAACGGTGATGTCAGCCAGTGTGATTTACCGGGTAATGTCCCGTCCGGGCTGGATGATGTACTGCGTCGTTTCCGGGATGACGATATGGTGTCAGTGGTGTCTTTCACGCAGGATGACTGTGTGCGTTCATCACTCTGTCTGCGGGCATTACAGGCGTATAACTGATCACAGCGGCTGCGGCGGCAGACACTGCCGCAGCCTGTTTATTATCAGTCGTCAGCATCCATCACATCATGGCGCAGGCGGTGATAACCTTCCTCATCGTAACCGAAACGCCAGTACGGGATCGCATACATCTGACTGTGTTCCCCGTTCAGCTCACGGCGCACATAGCGGCGCAGATCTCTGACCATCGCGTCCTCTCCGGCAATCCAGAACGTACACTCTGTCACATCGGCGACGGGCCAGCTTTTAAACAGTGCGGTGACCTCAGCGGTTTTCTCTGTACCGCCGGTCACCCAGTGCAGGGTGATACCCGCCGGTTTGTTCAGCACCTGCTGGTCATCCGCGTGGTCGATGCGGATTACCACATTGCCCTGAGCCTCTGCAGGCATTTTTTCCAGCAGCGCGGCAACAGCGGGAAGTGCTGTTAAATCGGCGGCCATATAGTAGTGTTTCGCCACCGGCAGCAGCGGATCCGGTCCGCCGGGATTGGTAATGCCGATATAATCACCCGGTTTGGCATTTTTGGCGAAATCCACCGCCGGACCGGCATCATCATGCATAGCGAATTCAATATCGATTTCTTTCAGTTCAGGGCGGATCGCACGCACGGTATAGGTACGGGCGATCGGACGCGGTTTGTCTTCCGGCCAGACCGGACCTTTATCGGACAGCACCGGCAGAGCAGGCGGATTCGGCGCATCTTTGGCAATAAACAGCTTCAGGTGACCACCTTCGCAATCTGCCGGGTAGGTATCCAGTGACTCAGCCGTAAAGGTAATGCGGCGCAGATTGGGGGTGACGTCGGTAAAGGATTTCACCTGAATCAGACGCGGCGGTGCAGGGCGGTAGATATTTTTTTCCCGGCTCATGCGCAATTCTCCGTTCTATTGTTATTAGTTTCGTTATATCTATTTTGCGGAGTGTATCAGGAATTCAGAAGAATGGTAATCATTATCAATAAAATTATTTAAAAAAGCACACCGTATGGGGGTACGGTGTGCCGGGCAATGCAGCTGCTTACACAGTGCATGATGTACTGATGAGGTACTTACTGATGAGACATGACGACTATCTTACTTTCATTCCCGCCGCCGTCATTAATAAGCGGAAAAGTGATGAGACTGCAAACAGTGCCAGAACACTGCCTGCCCAGATAGCGATCATCCAGGCGGCTTTTTTCCACCAGGGGGCCGCTGCGGCAGGTTCAGTGGTAGCCCTGGTCATGGGTGATTTTTCCTCTGAAGACATAATAACTCCACCAGGTATATACCAGGATCACCGGTATGATGAATAAAGCGCCAACCAGCATAAAGCTCAGACTTTCGCCGGGGGCAGCGGCCATTTCATAATCGATCACCGGCGGAATAATCATCGGCCAGATACTGATACCGAGTCCGGTGAAGCCCAGAAAAACCAGGCCGAGTGCCGCAAAAAACGGCGTATAGTGCAGATGCCGGCTGACACTGCGGAACAGTGCAACGACACAGACAAGCACCAGCAGCGGTACCGGCAGGAAGAACAGAATGTTCGGGAAGCTGAACCAGCGCGCCGCAATGGCGTCATGCGCCAGCGGTGTCCACAGACTGATCACGGCCAGTACCGCCAGCATCACCAGGGTCAGTGGTTTCAGCACCTTATACATCTGCTGTTGTAAATGACCTTCCGTTTTCATCACCAGCCAGCCGCAGCCGAGCAGGGCATACGCGATCACCAGACCGAAACCGCAGAACAGCGGGAACGGCGCGAGCCAGTCAAAGGCACCGCCGGTAAAGGCGCGGTTTGCGACCGGAAAACCTTCAATCACGCTGCCGACGACCACACCCTGCACAAAAGTGGCGATAACTGAGCTGATCAGAAACGCGCGATCCCAGAAATAACGGTGCTGTTCATCTGCTTTAAAGCGGAACTCAAAAGCCACGCCTCGGAAGATTAATGCGACCAGCATCAGTGTCAGCGGAATGGCGAGCGCATCCAGAATCACGGCATAGGCGAGCGGGAAAGCACCGAACAACGCGGCTCCGCCCAGCACCAGCCAGGTTTCGTTACCGTCCCAGACCGGGGCGACACTGTTCATCATCAAATCGCGGTCAGCATTGCTTTTCACAAAGGGATAGAGGATGCCGATACCGAGGTCAAACCCGTCCATTACGATATACATCAGCGTACTGAATATAATAATGACGAACCAAATCAGGGGTAAATCAATGCCCATGAGACACCTCCGGCGCGATACCTTTGCGGATCAGTTTCATCATATAGATGTAGCCGATACCAAACACAGAACCATAAACAATAAAGAAGATCAGCAGGCTGATGCTCATATGCATCTCACCGTGTGCTGAAACGGCATCTGTCGTGCGCTGTAACCCGTAAACCACCCACGGCTGACGGCCGATTTCAGTCACAAACCAGCCCGCGAGAATCGCGATAAGCCCGGACGGTGCCATCCATAACATAAAGCGCTGGAAAGGCCGGGAATCATATAAACGCCCCCGGTAACGCAGCCACAGGCTCAGTACGGCAGCCAGCAGCATCAGCATGCCGAGGCCGACCATCACACGGAATGACCAGAACACGGCGAACACATTGTCCGGTCTGTCTTCCGGCGGGAATTCAGTCAGTGCGGGCACCTGCTTATCAAGGCTGTGTGTCAGAATCAGGCTGGCCAGACCGGGAATTTCCACGGCATAGCGGGTTTTTTCCTGTGCATTATCCGGAATACCAAACAGGATCAGCGGTGTGGCCTCACCGGGTTTGTTCTCCCAGTGACCTTCCATTGCCGCAACCTTAACCGGCTGATGTTTCAGCGTGTTCAGCCCGTGCGCATCACCTATCAGTGCCTGGAGCGGTGCGAGTACCACAATCAGCCACAATGACATGGAGAACATCTTTTTCATGGCACCGGATTTGTTGCCGCGCAGCAGATGCCAGGCGGCAGAAGCCGCGATAAAAAAGGCGGATGCCAGAAATGCGGCGGTTGTCATATGCAGCAGGCGGTACGGGAAGGACGGATTGAAAATCACCGCGAACCAGTCCACCGGGACAACAACACCGTTTATTACTTCATGCCCCTGCGGGGTCTGCATCCAGCTGTTGGAAGCCAGGATCCAGAAGGTGGACATCAGTGTGCCGAGCGCAACCATACAGGTGGCGAAATAGTGCAGCTTTTCACCGACACGGTTCCAGCCGAACAACATCACACCGAGGAAACCGGCTTCCAGGAAGAACGCAGTCAGCACTTCATAAGTGAGCAGCGGACCGGTGATTGATCCCGCAAACTCAGAAAAGAAACTCCAGTTGGTGCCGAACTGATAGGCCATCACCAGACCGGAAACCACCCCCATACCGAAATTGACGGCAAAGATGGCTGACCAGAAATGAAAGAGCTTTTTGTAATCCTCATTGCGGGTTTTCAGCCACATCCCCTCAAGCACCGCCAGGAATGACGCCAGGCCGATGGTGATCGCAGGGAAAATGATATGAAACGACACAGTGAAGGCGAACTGAATTCGCGCAAGCTCAAGGGCACTTAACCCAAACATTGTGACCTCTCGTTGTTATAGCTATGTAAATGATAATTACGCAGATGAAATGTGTGGCACAGTACACCATGAGTTGCTAAAGTATAATAGTGACAATTAGTCATGAAATGTCCATAACAGTTTTACGGAGAGCGCTCCATGACACGCTACGAACAGTTAGCAGAGCAGATAAAACAGCAGATCGAAGATGATATCTGGCAGGTTGGTGACCGGCTGCCGTCATTACGGGAAAGTGCCAGACAGTCGGGACTGAGCCTGATGACTGTCGTACAGTCGTATCAGTTACTGGAGAGCCAGGGCTGGGTGGTGGCCCGACCGCAGTCCGGGTATTTTGTCGCCAAACGCGCCCCGGCGTTTGCTCAGGCCAAAGGTGGTCTGGGCATGCACCTGAGTGAAAATGTGGAGATCAACGCCTCGCTGTTTGATGTGCTCCAGGCCTGCAAAGACCCGGCCATTATTCCGTTCGGGTCGGCATTCCCCGATCCTTCGCTGCTGGTACAACCGAAGCTCTCCAAAGCGCTGGGTGCAGTGGCCCGGCGCATCGCACCGCAGAGCGCGGTGGTCAATATGCCGCCCGGCAATGAAAAACTGCGGCGTAATATTTCCCGGCGCTATGCCGCACAGGGGATCCATGTCTCACCGGATGATATTGTCATCACCGCCGGGGCAATGGAATCCCTGTCACTGAGCTTACAGGCGGTCACGGAACCGGGGGACTGGGTAGTGATTGAATCCCCGGCATTTTACGGTGCATTGCAGGCAATTGAACGTCTGCGCCTGAAAGCGGTGGCGATCAAAACCGATCCGCAGACCGGGATTGACCTTGATGCGCTGGAAGAAGTCGCCGGGCGCTATGATATCAAAGCCTGCTGGCTGATGACGCACTTCCAGAACCCGCTCGGCGGTACCATGCCACCGGAAAATAAGCGGCGGCTGGTGGAGATCCTGACGCGGCATGAAATCGCACTGATAGAGGATGATGTCTACAGTGAGCTCTGGTTTGGCAGCAATGCGCCGCAACCGGCGAAAAGCCTGGATAAAGATAACAATTTCTTCCACTGCTCCTCGTTTTCCAAATGTCTGGCGCCGGGCTTCCGCGTCGGCTGGGTGGCGGCCGGTAAACATGCCCGGAAAATCCAGCAGTTACAGATGATGAGTACGGTATCCGCCAGTATGCCGACACAACAGGCGATTGCGGAATATCTCGGTCAGGGCGGTTATGATGCGCATCTGAAAAAACTGCGTCAGCAGCTCGAGCAGCGCCAGCACCGGATGCTGTATGCCATCAGCGAATATTTCCCGTCAGATGTGAAGGTAAACTGCCCGCAGGGCGGCTATTTCCTCTGGCTGGAATTTGAACCGCCGTTTGATGCCGTCAAACTGTACCGTATGGCACTCAATGAGCAGATCAGCATCGCGCCCGGCTCGATGTTTTCCACCAGTGACCAGTTTAATCATGCCTTCCGCCTGAACTGCTCATTTGAATGGAATGACCGGCTGGATAATGCGATGAAAGTGCTGGGACAGCTGTGTCATGTACTGAAGAAAACACAGGGGTGATACAAATTTGTCATGGCGCAGATATAAAAAAGGGCACTTTTCAGTGCCCGTTTTGCTGATTGCGCTGACTTTTCTCAGATTAACTGAATGCCAGGCTCATTGCAGCGGTGGCCAGTAATCCCCCGGCAACACCTTCACCGATACGGCGGCGCTTGTCGTTGTATTCCCCTTTGCTCATCTGGCCGAAAATCAGCGCCACACCGCTGTAAACTATTGCACAACTGGCGATGTATACGCCAGATAACAGCAGGGACTGCATTGCAACACTCTCACTGCCGGAAATAAAGTTCGGCAGGATAGCGAAGTAGACCAGCAAGCCTTTCGGATTCAGGAAACTGGTAAAAAAGCCTTTGGTGATAACCGATTTTGCTGCCGGCTGCATCGGCGGCATTTCGCTTTTGTGCATGGCGGACATCACCATACGGAAAGCCAGGTAAGCAATATAAGCCACGCCGAACCAGCGCATGCCGTTAAACAGAACCGGGGATGCCACCACCACAGCTGCCAGCCCGAATGCCGCCAGAATGGAATGCATACCGTAACCCAGCAGCACGCCCATATTGGCTTTCAGTGCCGCGCGGGAACCGCTGGCGAGACCTTGTGATGAAACGAATAAAATATCGGGTCCGGGAGCAAATACAATGGGTAACACGGTTGCGCCAAACACCATCAATGTATTTATGACCATACGACACCCCAAGTTCAAAAAATAGATGAATAATTCACAATTTGTTGAATATTAAGAATTTAATTCAATATTGTGACGTCCTGATTTGTTATGCAAATTATACGGGGCTTCGCGGGAAATTAGGTTGTTAAATTGACCCGAAAAAACTATTCTTAGCAATATTATTGCGCGGAAACTGTCAGGTGGTGATTTAAATGTCAATTGAACTGGATAAGATGGATCGGCGGATCCTGGACCAGCTGCAACGTAGCGGCAGAATGCAGAATGTGGAGCTGGCACGCGAAGTGGGGCTCTCTCCGTCACCCTGTCTGAGACGGGTGCGGCGGCTGGAGGAAACCGGCGTTATCAAGCGCTATGCGGCGATTCTGGACGGCAGCAAGATAGGTGCGGGGCTGATGCTCTATGCCCGTATCTGGTTTAAGGGGCAGGATGCGCAGACTATCAATGATTTTGTCGCGGCGATTAATGAAATGCCGGAGATAGTGGAGTGTCATCTGATGGCGGGAGAATGCGACGCTATGATCCGCATTGTGACCAAAGACCTGACCTCATACCGCCGGTTTCATGCCGACCATCTGACACAAATTCCCAGTATTCAAAGTGTTAAGACAGAGGTGCCGATGGAAACCCTGAAGGTGACACACGCGTTACCCCTGTAAACTGTGAGGGTTGTCACGAAACGCAACAGAATTGTGCGCTCATGCAGGTTATAAGCAACAGGATTGCGCGGTGATTTTGTGATGATGGTCAAATCAGAGGCAAAGAAAAAGGCGCGTTAAAAAAACGCGCCTCAGCAGATAAAACCAGAATATTATACTTCTGACATCAGTTGCCGGTAACGCTGATCATCATGATACAGCTGATGGAATACGCGGTATTTGGCATCATAAAATTGTTTGATACTTTCCGTTTGCGGGGTCACCGTTTTGCTGATCCGGCTCATGGCCTGCATCGCTTCCGGAATCGAGGCATAAAAGCCCGCAGCCACAGAGCCGAGCATGGCAGAGCCGAGCAGAACCGCTTCGCTCTCTTCCGGCAGCAGCATGGCGCATCCGGTAGCGTTGGCGTGTTCCTGAATAAAGATCGGGTTCTTGGTGCCGCCGCCGCAACCCATGATGGTATCAATGGCATATCCGGCTTTATTCATCTCTTCAATAATATGACGGGTGCCCAGCGCAATCGCCTGGATGGTCGCCAGATAAATCAGCGCGAGATCATCAAGGGTCTGGGTCATACGCAGACCGGTCACCACACCGCGCAGATTCGGGTTCGCACGCGGCGAGCGGTTGCCGTGGAAATATGGCAGCACATGAATATGCCGTGTCAGCAGGGCGATATCCTCTTTTGAACCTGCCAGAGCCAGCAGGCGGTCATTGAGGAGCTGATACACCGTTTGCTGGTTCTGTTCAGCCAATTTTTTCGCGTCACTGTACTGCGGGTGTGACGTGATCATATGGTCGATCAGCGCGCCGGTTGCGGATTGCCCGCCTTCATTAAGCCAGTAGCCCGGAATCATAGCACTGTAATAGGCGCCCCAGATTCCGTCGATAAAGCGGGCATTTTTGGATACCGCCATATGACAGGATGAAGTACCGCCGATCAGCGCCAGCCGGGTGTTGAAATCCGGTTGTGCGCCGGTGGCATCTGCGGCACCCAGCACGCCGATACCGCCGGCGTGTGCATCAATAATCGAGGTGGCAACCGGCGTGCCCGGGATCAGCCCCAAATCTGCCGCTGCGTTTGGTGTCAGGCCGTTACCGACCGGCTCACCCATCGGGCGGATTTCGCGGCCGATAATCTGCGCATCGTTTTCCAGAAGATCTTCCAGGCCAATCTGGCGGAAGAAATGGGTATCCCAGCGATCTTCATGGCCGAGGTAGGTCCATTTACACACCGTGGAGCAGAGTGACCGGCTGTTGGTATAGGTTGCTTTCCAGGTCAGAAAATCCGGCAGATCAAAGAAATAGCCCGCTTTCGCCCAGGTGGTCGGCATGTTCTGCTTCAGCCATAACAGTTTCGGCGTTTCCATCTCCGGCGAGATGCGGTTGCCGACATACGCCAGCACCGGATGTTTGGTGTCATTGATCCGCTGCGCCTGGCTGATAGCCCGGTGATCCATCCACATAATAATGTTCTGCTCGCTGCGGCCGGTCGGGCTGACTGTCAGCGGCTGACCCTGTTTATCCAGTACCACCAGGGAGCAGGTGGCATCAAAACCGAGGCCTTTGACCTGAATCGGGTCGATACGTGCCTGTGCCACCGCATCTTTTACCGCGAGACACACACTGCGCCAGATATCATCGGAGGATTGCTCCACATAATCCGCCTGTGGCTTGAACTGACGGATATCCCGCTTTGCTTCGCCTTTTTTGCGTCCGGCAGCATCAAAAACCCCGGCCCGGGCGCTGCCGCTCCCGACATCCACACCAATAAAATAGACACTCATAATCCGCTCCCTTATGACCGGGCTTTCTGCAATGCAATAAATAAGATAAGAATACCGCCCCACAACGCCATGATGAGGTAACTGCTGACGCCCAGCAGGTTCAGGCCGCTTTCCAGCATCTGTAAGACAAACAGGGCCAGCACAATGCCGATAATGCGTCCGAAACCGCCGTCCGGGTTCACGCCGCCAAGCACAGAGGCGAGAATAGCGATCAGCAGGTAGGATTCCCCGTATCCCGCTTTGGCGGAGTTAAACTTAGCCATCATAATAATCGCGGCCACCCAGCACAGAACAGATGAAATCACATACACTGCCATAATGGTTTTCTGTGTATTCAGGCCGGAAAAGCGCGTTGCTTTCTCATTGGAACCCATCAGATAAACGGTACGGCCGAGCGGCGTATATTCCAGTAATCCCCACAGCAGGAACGCAAACAGCAGGAACAGGATCAGCGGCATCGGAATACCGAGAAGGGTGCCGTTGCCCAGCCACAGCAGTGACGGCGGGAAGCCGGAGATCACGGTACCGCCGGAAATCAGCACATTCAGGCCGTTGATTAAGGTCATCATCCCGAGGGTGGCGAGAATCGGAGACACTCCGACAAACGCAATCAGAAAACCATTAATCAGACCGATAATCACGGCGGTGACCAGCCCGGCCAGCAGCGCTGGCAGTAACATGGCGCCGTCACCCGGGCTCATGGCCATCACACTCGCCATCACCAGCCCGCAGGCATTGGTGGTCGCGATAATGGACAGGTTGATCCCGCCGGTCAGCATACAGACAGACATCGCCAGTGCCAGCATACCGAGCAGCGGCATCTGGGACGTCATTGACTGGAAGTTGGAAACAGAGAAAAACGCGCCTGCATTAAACATCCCCTGCAACAGCAGGATAGCGGCCATGATCACCAGCAGGTAAATAATGTTGCGGTCACTCCGCAGATTCAGCATTGACATCATGACAGATGACCTCCCGCAGCGGCACGGCGTTTTTCGTTATACGCGGTGAAACTGATACTGATAACAATGATAAGCCCGGTCAGCACGGTGTGCCAGTAAGACGGTACACCGGCCAGGGTCAGGCCGTTTTTGACAATTGCCAGCAGGGCAACCCCGAGGATCACCCCGGTAAGAGAGCCTTTGCCGCCGGTCATACTGACACCGCCTAATACCACGGCTGCCAGCACTGTCAGTTCAAAGCCCATCAGGGCATTCGGTGCAACGGACTGGGTGATCTGTGTCTGTACCACAGAAGCAATCCCCGCCAGCGCGCCCATATAGCCGTAAACAAACAGCATCACACCGAGAATGCTGATACCGACACGCTTCGCGGCATCCGCATTACCGCCGACCGCATAAATCTGACGGCCGATACGGGTTTTGCTCATCAGAAAACCGGTGAAAATAATCACGGTGATCAGGGTCAGGATCGGCAGGGACAGACCGTAGTCATAACCGTCGCTGCCGGTAAATGACATCACCTCAACACCATCCATAAACCACTCCGGGAAGCCGTACAGCCATTCGCCGTTGGTGAAATAGATCAGCAGGCCGAAAAAGACGTTCAGAGTGGAAATGGTGATAATAATAGACGGTACTTTCAGGCGGTAAATCAGCAGGGCGTTGATCAGCCCCAGCAGTAAACCAACAACCGCCGCGATAGCAAAGGCGATAAAGAAATTGCCGCCCTGTGACAGCACATACGTCGCCATCACATATTGCGCGGTGGCCGCCGTGGCCGGGAAGGAGATATCAATCCCGCCGGAGACCAGCACCACAAACAGACCACAGGCCATAATCGCCAGGATAGCGGTGCTGGTGGTCATATCAAACACATTGCCCAATGTCATAAAATCTTCATTGGTGATGCTGAGAAATACACTGAGCAGCACAATTAATACCGCCAGCCAGAACTCATGATGTGCAAACAGATGACGACATGACTTAAGCATTAACCGCCTCCGTAATTGCCTGCTCCGTTGTGGTTAACGGATTGAACTCATGGGTAAAACGACCTTCTTTCATCACAATGACCCGGTGACTGTTATAGAATACTTCAGGAATTTCATCACTGATCATTAAAATTGCCATGCCTTCGGCGGCCAGCATTCTGATGATCTGATAAATACTCTCTTTATTGGCGACATCCACGCCGACTGTCGGGGAATCGAGGATCAGAATATCCGGTTTCGCGGCTATCCATTTGGCTATCGCAATGCGCTGGGCATTCCCGCCGGACAGACTGGTAACCGGCAGCGCCGGATCGGACACTTTTATCTGCAGTGCCTCAATCAGTCCGCTGACCAGTTCATGCGCCCGGGTGTGATCGAGCAGCCCGCCTTTGCGGGTCAGACGCGGCAGCATCACGGAGGTGGTGTTGTCGTGAATGGACTGCGCCATCACCAGCCCCGTGCTCATACGGTCTTCCGACACATAGCCGATGCCGTGGTTAATCGCATCCCGGTTGGAGTGCAGCTTAACCGGTGAACCGTTGATCAGCAGGGTGCCGCTGTCCGGTTTCGTCATGCCGAACAGTGACAGACACAACTCTGTGCGTCCGGAACCGAGCAGCCCGGTAATGCTGACCACTTCGCCGGCATGCAGCTTCAGGTCAATATCATAAAATTGATGTTGTTTTGTCAGTTTCTCTGCGCTGAGACGTAAGAGTCCCCCGGTGTTGTACGCAGAAAGCGGTGTGAACTCGAAACGCTGACCGGTCATAAGATACGCCAGCTCATCACTGTTCATCTTATCCGCATCATAAGTTCCGATCAGTTTCCCGTCACGGATCACGGAGATCCGGTCGGAAATTTCCATCACTTCATCCAGTTTATGGCTGACAAACACCACAGTGACGCCGTTGGCTTTCAGATCAGCGACCACGCGGATCAGCTGATTGACTTCACTGCGCGTCAGTGAGGCTGTCGGTTCATCCATAATCACCAGCCGGGCGTCATTTGCCATCGCGCGGCAGATAGCGACCAACTGACATTCAGCAATGGAAAGTTGTTCAACACGTTTATGCAGGGGCAGGGACAAGCCAATACGGCTGATAATTTCCTGCGCCTGTTTCATCTGGCGGCGGCGGTTAGCCAGCCCTTTGTACCACTTAACATGTTCCTGAATCACAATGTTTTCAGCAACGGTCAGGTTAGGAAAGAGCGAGAGATCCTGGTAAATCACCTGGATACCCTGCTCAATAGATTGCTGCGGGGTTAACCTGTTGTAGCTCTGCCCGTTAATAATAATTTCTGCGCCCTTTTCCGGCGGATGAACCCCGGAGATCACCTTGAATAAGGTACTTTTGCCGCAGCCATTCTTGCCGGCGAGACAATGAACCTCACCCCGGTTAAACGTCAGATTTATATTATCGAGTGCAATGACGGAGCCGAAGTGTTTGGAAACCTGTTTTAAGGTAATCAGTGCGTCTTTTGACATATACCAGCCCATGACAGGGCAGCACGGATGCTGCCCTTTTTAACAAAAAATAAAGAAGGATCAGAAACCGAGCGAGGTGGCGTTATTGCCGTCAACTTCCAGGATTTTATTGAATTTTATCACCTGTTTCTGAGTATCGATTTCAGCTTTACCCAGATCTTTGACTTCCACACCGTCAGTCACTTTTTTGCCGTCCAGCATATCTTTGGAGACAGACACCAGTGCGTAACCCGCATCAGCCGGGTTCCACAGGAAACCTTTCTTGATTTCGCCGCCTTTCAGATACGGTGCAGCCTGTGCCGGCATCAGAATACCCGCGGTGCTGATTTTGTTTTTCGCACGTTTTTTCTTGATGGCCTCACCGGCACCAATCAGGCCCAGTGAACCGTAAGAAACAATCCCTTTCATTTCAGGATGGGCTTTCATCAGGTCATTGGTCGCCGCGAAAGAGGCATCGATGCTTTCGGCAACCGGCATACGGCTGGTCACTTCAAACATTTCCGGATAGGTTTTCTTCTGATATTCAACGGCCAGGTTTGCCCAGTTGTTGTGCAGAGGCACCGTCAGGGAACCGACATAAATCACATAGCCGCCTTTACCGCCCATGTTTTTCGCCAGTTCATCCATGGTTGCTTTGGCATAAGCATCGTTATCGATAGTTTCGATATCCCAGTCAGCGTTATGGCCGTCCGGTGCTTCGTGAGTCAGCACAATGATTCCCTGTTCGCGGGCTTTCTTAAAGACCGGCTCAAGAACAGTCACGTCATTCGGTACAACGGTAATGGCATCGACTTTCTTGGCAATCAGGTCTTCAATGATTTTTACCTGCTGAGCCGGGTCCGGTGTGGAAGGCCCGACCTGATACGCATTCACGCCCAGATCTTTTGCCGCCTGCTGAACCCCTTTATCCATCTGGTTAAACCACGGAATCCCGGAGACTTTGACGACGTTGACGATTTCGTATTCTTTTGCCATGACGCTGGCGGAAAAGAGTGCAACAGATAATGCCGCAACTTTAAAAAATGATTTCTTCATCGGTAATAACCCTTTTTATATGGATACAGAGAGTGTTGCAGGGAGACCAAATAGAAGCCTGACTATAGGAGCAGGGATGATAAAAAGGGGAGGAAGAACTGAAAAGTGTGATCTATGCCCATTATTGATATGGATGTGTTATTAATTTGATACAAAATTGTTTCAGTTGGCAATGACTGTAATTAAATTACATGAAACCATATCAATGAAACAAAAAATTAACAAAATAACCCACAAATAAAAACAATCAGTGCGTTTTATCATTGCCATACGGAAAGTATTTTTATTGACATTTGTAAAAATACTTATGACTTACGATAAAATCGCGCTGAACCGATTGTTTGCAATGTAACGAATAATATCGTTTCATTTTAATGTGACATGAATCACAAAATAAAATTAACAGGAGATGTTGATTCTGAAATAAAACAACACAAACAACAGGCGTGATTTACTTATTGATTGATTTTACTGTAATTTTCGCTGGCGGTTGTTGAAACGTATCACAGAATAAAACTGAACTCCTGTGGTTTCACAATCGTCCGGTAATCCTCTGCATTCAACACAATAGTTTCTGTCAGTGTTCCGGCATTGAAGGCGATATCGGTGTAGCGTTCAAACAAAACCGGGTCAATCACCAGCTCCAGTTCCGGATTAAAGGTAAAGGGTGCCAGCGCTCCCGGGACACAGTCAGTCAGCGCTTTCACCTGTTCGGCGGTGGCAAAGGAAATCTTTTTAGCACCGAAAAAACCGGCCAGTTTTTCGCCGTCAATTTTTTCATCTCCGGGTAATACCGCCAGCACATTTTTCTTCACGCCATTGCCTTTCACTTTTAACACCACGGCTTTGGAGCATTGCCCCAGTTCAACACCGCGCATTTGAGCGACTTCATCAGAGGTAAACCCGAGAGCATCGTGACTCATTATTTCATAACGAGCATGGTGATTATCCAGAAGGGCGGTGATTTTGCGGAGGATATTATCTGATGAAGACATATGGCTTTCCCTGTTTCTTATTTTGACTACCGATCACGGTAATCAAAAACACAGGGAAAACCAATGTGTTTGCGTCCGGAATGTGATGTGAGCTACGGCCAGTTACGCCAGAAACTGACCGATAACAACACCAGCAGGGTATATATCTCCAGACGGCCTAATAACATGGCGAAACAGAGCAGGTATTTTGCCGCCGGAGAGATCTCTCCGAACCCGGGCGCTGTTAATCCGAATCCCAGCCCCATATTATTAATACAGGCCGCCACACTGGCAAACGAGGTCATTAAATCGTACCCCATCAGGTTAAGACACCAGATAAAAAAGCAGGTACTGATAATATAAAGGAAGAAAAAACTCAGCACGGAGTTAATCAGCCGGTGCTGAACAACCGTATCACCGACCTTTATCAGTGTTTGTGCCCGCGGATGGATAAGAGAATAGACTTCCCGCCAGCTTTGTTTGGAGAGAATTAAAAAACGGATCGCTTTTATTCCGCCGCAGGTGGAGCCGACACAACCACCGAAAAAACTGGCAAATAATAAGAGAACAATAATATGAGACGGCCACTGTGCATAATCACCGGTGGCAAGCCCGTTATCTGTCAGCATGGAGCTGGTGAGGAAAAAAGCATGCACAAAGGATTCTTCGGCGGACAAATACATATTTGCCCGCCATACTTCAAAAAAGACCAGCCCGATAATCAATGCCGCCACGGCAAAATAGAAGCGCAATTCCGTATTACTGAATAAGGGCTTCAGGCTGCGTTTTGCCAGCGCCACAAAATAAAGGGTAAAGTTGACGGCGGATAATAATGAAAAAGCGCCTGCCACCAACTCAATCGCGGAGCTGTTAAAATAGCCGATACTTTCACTGTAAGTGGAAAACCCGCCGAGAGAGACGGTCGACAGCCCGTGGCATAAGGCATCAAACCATGTCATTCCGGCCAGTTTAAAAGCAACCGTGCAGCTAAATCCCAGTAATAAATAGGTGAACCATAAATTACGGGCGGAGCTGGCTAAGCGGGGTGTTAATTTCTCATCTTTAAACGGACCCGGCATTTCGGACTGATATAAACGCATTCCCCCGATACCAAGGAGCGGAAATATCGCCACCGCCAGGACAATAACCCCCAGACCGCCGATAAAATTAAGCTGGGCGCGGTAATATAAAACGGAGCGGGGTAAATCAGTGACATTGTGAAATACCGAGGCACCGGTGGTGGTGATACCGGAAACACCTTCAAATAAGGCATCCTCAAAAGCCATATTCAGATGATCATCCAGCCAGAACGGCATGGCGCTGATAACAGAAAATAACAGCCAGAATACCGCAATAACCAGGAAGCCGTCCCGCGTCTGCAATTGCAGGCCGGTGGTTTTACTGCGGTACCAGCACACTAATCCGGCCGGAAAGAAAATCAGGAAACTACCGGCAAACGCGAAAAAACTCTGCTCCTGCGCAATAAGCGCAACCAGCATCGGTAATAGCAGTGTCAGGCTGTAAATCACTATCAGAAAACTGCTCAGATGGATAATGACTCGGGAACGGGTTGATATCACAGAGCGACCACCGATTTTTCCAAAATAAATAGCAGATAATACTTAATTCCTGATAGTGAACTGATCGCGGCCGGTTGTAAATTGTTTTCAGCTGAACAGCGCAACAGGATCAAAAAAGGCTGCAACCGGCAGCAGCCTTCTGTCAGTATAACGGCACAAAAAAGTCATATTACATCGTTTCGTCAGCCCACACCCGCTGATAATCCGAACCGTCCGTCCGCCAGATTTCTCGGATATTTTCACCGGTATACTTCAGATAATCATTTTCAGCGGAAAATTGCGCAGCCAGCGCTGTTTCACATTCCGTGGTGATCCTGCGCGGTGCATCAATAACGGATGATGCCACGGAATCTTCCTGCAAACGGACTTTCAGTTTTTTTAATCCATGCTGCACATGGAACAGGAACAGATAGTTATGAAACAGACCGTTATGCGGCATTCTCAGCTCCGGATTTTTTATTGGCAAGCCGGGTATAAATAATACCGACGGCGATGGTGAGTACCAGGCCAATAATAACAACCAGTTTACCGTTTTCAGTCACACCGGCAGGGCTTGAGGCATAGGAAAAATTATGTGCAAAAGCCGCAAAAAACCAGACAACCGGCCATCATCAGAAAACCGAGTGTAAAGCGGATCACCGGTGCAGAACCTGCCTTGGACTGAAATTCTTTAAAAATAACCGCAGCCCCGAATGAGCCGAGAATAAAACCAAAAATTTCAGGACGAAGATATTGGACGGTTTCGGTATTATGCAATCCCATACTGCCTGCACTATCCCGGATAAAACAAGCGACACAAACACCCATATTGGGCGGGTTTCCGTATATACCAAGGAGTACAGCACTGATCCCTATAATAATACCGGAAATGATGATAATTATTTTTGTTGCGGACATTGTATGACTCCGTTATGGAGATGTTATCTCCTGACTAATAGAACCTATTAAGTACAGGGTCAATGTACCGCAGTGAAAAATAATATCTTTTACCCGGGGCAAATATTTTGAAAGCAATGACCGGGGAAAGATCAGATGAAGAACAGAAATACATCTTGCAGGCAGCTACCACCACTCTATAATCCGTACATATTAACCATTTATTCCGTTGCCGGGAGTCTGTACGTTGAGAAAATTATTGCTGTTAAGCCTGATGTGCGCCTTTTCTTATAATGTGTATGCCGGTGAAAATAACTGTTCAGCAGAAACCGCTGCCGTTAACGCATTTAATAATTTTATTTTTATGCAGGAACGGTCATTTAACGATTCACTGAAAGAAATGAAAGTGCATATAAAAAGTAGTGATGACTACATTGATAATAGCGCGTATGCAAAATTTGATGACTGCGGCGGATTGCTGATACTGGAAAACAGCGAGATCATTAGATCCCGGATAAAAGAGCATGTTATCGTCAATATCTTTAACATCAGGATAAATAAGCAGGATGAAAACTGGCGCTATAATATGACATTTAAACTGTCTGATATTGACCAGCATGGTGTTGATAACACATTTATGGTTCAAAGACAGCACGGGAAATTCCTGACTGACCGCAACGGGAAAATAACAAAATCGGAAGATACGTCTTATGCCACGATCGGTGATGAACGTATGAAATTCAAAGCGGAGACCCGCTTTTTAAGTGATAATAAAGGACGGTTGTCAAAATTGGACAGAGTCAGTACACAACCCAATGACAGCTCAAATACACGCTATTTTTATGATGATAAAGACCGCTTAATACGGACTCAGTCAGACTCTGCAACGAAAGAATATACCTATACAGATGATGGCAAAGAATCAGGCAGTACAATGGTTCAGATATTTTCCACAACCGAAACAACCGTGACAATATGTAAGGACTGGAATAAATTCGGCAGATGCACGCGTGCAGAACAAGATATAACGGTGTTAATTGAAAGTGAGAATGGCGAAAAGGACGGTATCTATAGCCATCATGCGGAAATTAATTATGAGTATGTTTATTAATTTAGGTTATTACGCTGTTTATTTTAACGGGAGTCTGAGTGATGGTCGGTATATGAATGATGATGAAAAAAGTTAATGATGTCACAGATATATTTCCCCGGGACACCGGTTTTTCATATAAACAACTGAGAGAAACACAAAATATGTTCTCCGGTTACAACATATAAATGTGAGTAAATAAGAGGATGAACGACAGTATGAGCAATTATACGGATGTAACGGTAAAAGCACAGAATGCCGGACCCGGCCTCTGCTTTTTATTATTGCTGGCGGCCTGGGTTAGCGTGTTTTTTATACCGGACACTATTTTTATTGTTGTACCCGGGATGATTGGTTTTGCACTTCTGTTTTTTATTTACTATCTGGCATCGGAAGGGCACCTTGCAGCTATTTTGGGCGGAGTCATTGTAAGCTTCATTTTGATGGCAATCGCTGCGGCAATTCCCGTTATTGGATGGATACTCCTGGTATGCTGGATATTTTACAACATCGTGAGGGCATTTGAGAGCATTCAGAATTTACTGCCGGATGCCCTGTTGAGCGCAGTACTATATGGCAGTCTCTTAATTCCTGTTATCTATCAGTTTAATTATTACGGCAGCAGTAATTTATTGCTTACGATAGGATGCGGAGTTGTCTACTTTATTGCAGCAGCGGGATGTGTTGTGCGTATCAGCGAACGTTCGGATACGCCAAAACACAGCCTGTTTCTCTTTTCAGTTATGCTGCTCTCTGTACCGATGATTGTGTTGTTGATTGTGTCAATTGTCGCCTCTCTGCGTGCTGCATTCCAGACGAGCCTGGTAAAAACAACAACGAAACTTCCTCAGTCGGTGAGCGGATACACTACAGCCCGGGGAACGGTTGTTGCCGGCTACACACGCAATGTTACTCAAACAGTAGTCTCAACCGTGATCGTTCCCGGAGCCGGAGCCGTGGGGGCTTCGTTAACCGGTTCACTGGCTGAATTAAGCGCTGTTGCGGATGAACCGTCTGTCAAACGATTGAGCGATGAAAAAAAACAGTGCTATGCGACGAACAAAGATCATCACTTTTATCGTTATGATGGACTGAATGATAAAAAAATCGGTAACTTTATTCAGGCTGTTGCCGGAGCCGGAACATTGCCGCCTCTTAAGAAAGAGGATGTCCTTGTTTACTTTGATGAAACGCTGATGGGAAAAGGTGATCGTGGCGTAGTGTTAACCGATGAGGCTATCTATTGTTTACCGGGCATGTTTGAGGATGATGAGAAATTCTTCACACGGTTCAGTAATATCGGGAAGGTCACATTTTCCGGTGCGCTGAATAAGCAAATTACTCTCTGGCTGAAAGAGGGGAAAAAACAGAAAATCACACTGACTCAATCCAACGCCGGTGCCAAAAAAGTCTTTGAAATGATTGAGCTGGCGATTGCCTGAGAAACGGGTTCAATGCTGCGGAGCATTTTTTTGATTATTATCCGGCGAAGCTGAGAGGAGTTGTAAGTACCCTAATAAAAATCCACGCAATAGCGTGGATTTTATGGTTTTTTACGATGCTTCTGATATTCAGCAAAACATCATAAGACTACAAATTTTAGTTACACATTAAACAGGAAATTCAGCACGTCGCCGTCTTTCACAATGTAATCTTTGCCTTCTGCGCGCATTTTACCGGCTTCTTTTGCGCCTTGTTCGCCTTTGTACTGGATGAAATCCTCAAATGCGATGGTCTGGGCGCGGATAAAGCCTTTTTCAAAGTCGGTGTGGATTTTACCGGCTGCCTGCGGGGCGGTAGCGCCGACAGGGATAGTCCATGCACGGACTTCTTTCACACCGGCGGTGAAATAGGTCTGCAGGTTAAGCAGGGCGTAACCGGCGCGGATCACGCGGTTCAGGCCCGGTTCTTCGATACCGAGGTCAGCCATAAACTCTTCGCGGTCACCATCCTCCAGCTCAGCGATATCGGATTCGATTGCCGCGCATACCGGCACCACAACTGAACCTTCTTTCTCTGCGATTTCGCGCACCTGATCCAGATACGGGTTGTTCTCAAAGCCATCTTCATGGACATTGGCAATGTACATGGTTGGTTTCAGGGTAAGGAAGCTCAGGTAGCGGATCGCCCCCATTTCTTCTTTATTCAGGTTCAGTGTGCGCAGCATCTGTGCGTTTTCCAGCAGCGGCAGGCATTTTTCCAGCACTTCCAGCTCCAGTTTCGCGTCTTTATCACCGCCTTTGGCGCGTTTCTGCACACGGTGGATAGCACGTTCACAGGTGTCGAGGTCAGCCAGCGCCAGTTCGGTATTGATGGTATCAATATCTTCTGCCGGGTTAACACGGCCGGAAACGTGAACAATGTTATCATCGTCAAAGCAGCGGACAACGTGGCCGATAGCTTCTGTTTCACGGATGTTGGTCAGGAACTGGTTACCCAGACCTTCACCTTTGGAGGCGCCTTTCACCAGGCCGGCGATATCGACGAATTCCATGGTGGTCGGCAGAATACGCTGTGGTTTTACGATTTCCGCCAGTGCATCCAGACGGGCATCCGGCATCGGCACCACGCCGGTGTTCGGCTCAATTGTACAGAACGGAAAGTTCGCCGCTTCAATACCTGCTTTGGTCAGCGCGTTAAACAGCGTTGATTTCCCGACGTTCGGCAGACCGACGATACCACATTTGAAACCCATAAATTCTTCACCTTAAAAATGACAGCAGACCAAAACGGCCTGCAAGCACGTTAAATAATTGCCGCCGATTATACACGGTTACGGATAAACAGACGATACCTGCGGTTCACTGACCGGCTTTAAATGTATGCAGACGCGAAATGGCTTTTGCCATGCCGTCTTTCATCAGCACATCGGTGCAGCGCACAGCTTCATCGATGGTTTCATCAATCAGTTGCTGTTCGGAGGCAGGGGGCTTGCCCAGCACAAAGCCGACAACTTTGCTTTTATCACCAGGATGGCCGATGCCGATACGCAGACGATGAAAGTCCGGGTTGTTACCCAATTTGCTCTGGATATCTTTCAGGCCGTTGTGACCGCCATTGCCGCCGCCGAGCTTCATTTTTGCCACGCCGGGCGGGAGATCCAGCTCGTCATGTGCCACCAGAATTTCATCCGGGGCAATCTGGTAAAAACCAGCGAGAGCACCGACTGCTTTGCCGCTCAGGTTCATAAAGGTGGTTGGTACCAGCAGGCGGACATCATTGCCCTGAATATTCAGACGCGCGGTATAACCGTAAAACTTACTTTCTGATTTTAATGACTGATTATAACGGCGGGCCAGTTCATCCACATACCAGGCACCGGCATTGTGGCGGGTTTGGGCGTATTCCGCACCGGGGTTGGCCAGCCCCACAATTAATTTTATCTGACTCACACTTGTATCACTTGTTGTTCAGGCAGGTTTTGACTGCAAAGAGGGCTATTCTACCCGTCACCCGCGCGGAGTACAAAAGAAACGTCCTTCCCGGACGGATGTGGATATTTGTGCAATAATTTAGCGATGAATTATTAAGTTTCGCTTTTTGGCACAATAAGCCAAATAAAAAGTTTTATTTTTGGTCTGTGTGATCTGATACGCAACATATACGTATCAATTCGGGCTATAATCTATGTCAAGAAGGAATTCCTACTTTCGTGCTTTGAGTTGTTAGCAGACAAAAGAGTGGCGGAGGTCCCTATGAAACGTAAATTATCCTTATTGCTCGGTAACCTGCTGATGGTTGTCGGTATGCTGTTGATGGTCGGCAGTATGGCCTTTACTGTCGGTGTCCTTATTTTTGCACTTCCTTTACCGGATATCTATTCCGAAGCCTCCCTGATGGGGATCTTTATCGGTGCCCTGGTGTGGCTGGGCGGAGCCGGTCTGAGCGGGCGTCGTGAATCCATTGCGGATAAATATTACTGGCTGCGTCATTTCCACAGCCGCTATCGCCGCCGGATGCCGTAAACGAAATATTGTCGTTAACGGTTAAAATGCCTGCCAACAAAAAACCCGTTGTCTTCACAACGGGTTTAAACACGCAATGTGTATACTGATTATGAAATCAGTGTTCGAACATCGCGGAGATAGACTCTTCATTACTGATACGGCGGATGGCCTCTGCCAGCATTCCGGATAAAGTCAGAGAACGGACTTTATTCAGTGCTTTGATTTCCGCTGATAACGGAATGGTGTCACAGACAATCACTTCATCAATCACAGAATCACGGATATTGTTGACCGCGTTGCCGGAGAAGATAGGGTGAGTTGCGTATGCAAACACACGTTTCGCACCACGTTCTTTCAGTGCTTCCGCAGCTTTGCACAGCGTGCCCCCGGTATCGATCATATCGTCAACCAGTACACAGTCACGACCGGCAACATCACCGATGATATGCATCACCTGAGAAACGTTCGCACGCGGGCGGCGTTTGTCAATGATAGCCATATCAGTGTCGTTCAGCAGTTTGGCGATCGCACGGGCACGAACCACACCACCGATATCCGGAGAAACCACAATCGGGTTGTCCAGATCTTTCTGCAGCATATCTTCCAGCAGGATTGGGCTGCCGAAGACGTTATCAACCGGAACATCGAAGAAGCCCTGAATCTGCTCAGCGTGAAGATCCACTGTCAGCACACGGTCAACACCCACACTTGAGAGGAAGTCAGCGACCACTTTCGCGGTGATTGGCACACGCGTGGAGCGGACGCGGCGATCCTGACGGGCATAGCCGAAATACGGGATAACAGCAGTGATACGACCCGCAGAAGCACGGCGCAGCGCATCAACCATGACAACCAGTTCCATCAGGTTATCGTTGGTCGGCGCACAGGTGGACTGGATGATGAAAACATCACCACCACGCACGTTTTCATTGATTTGAACACTGACTTCACCGTCGCTGAAACGACCGATCGCAGCGTCTCCGAGGTTAGTGTACAGGCGGTTGGCAACACGTTGTGCTAGTTCCGGGATGGCGTTACCAGCAAAAAGCTTCATATCAGGCACGAGAAAAACCTCAGGCATGCGTCCAGAGAGATTGAATTGTGAACCTGAAAGCGTCCGGGGACGGAATCAGGGGCAATTACAGTAGACCAGCGCGGAACTGATGAAGCGGCGAAATGTTGACACCACGTGCCACAAAGCCCTTCACCCACGCCGGCGCGTTAATTAACACCTGTCGGGCGGCTGCCTGGTTTTCGAACTCTCCGAACACACATGCACCCGTACCGGTCAGGCGTGACGGGGTATATTGTAGCAGCCAGGAAAGAAGTTCATCAACCTCACGAAAACGTTTTCTTGCAATCGGTTCACAGTCATTTGCGTACGGAGCCTGTAATAATGCGGCCAGAGAGCGGATCGGCGTATCGCGAATTAATTGCGGATCTGTGAAGATAAGCGGTGTCGGAACCGAAATTCCGGGGTGTGCAACCAGATACCAGCGCTCCGGCGGAGACGCAGGATGCAGAATTTCGCCTATTCCTTCAGCAATTGCCGCGTGCCCCCGGACAAATACCGGGACATCCGCACCGAGCGTCACGCCCAGTTCTGCAAGCGTTTCGTCGGGTAACTGTAACTGCCAGTGATAGTTGAGGGAGATAAGCACTGTGGCCGCATTGGAGGAACCGCCACCGATACCACCACCCATCGGCAGAATTTTTTCAACGGCAATATCCGCACCGGGTAAATCCGCTGTCAGCTGATGCTCCAGTGCATAATTCTGTAACAGCCGGGCGGCGCGGACCACCAGATTTTGCTCATCCGGTACGCCGGCAAGCGGGGTCAGCAGACGAATTTCACCGTCAGTGCGCGGTGTAATTGTGACACTGTCACCATAATCCAGAAACTGAAACAGGGTTTGCAGTGTGTGATAGCCGTCCGCACGGCGGCCTGTGATATACAAAAACAGGTTCAGCTTGGCGGGGGACGGCCAGGTCAGTGATGTCAGTTGAGTGTCCATGAATCCATTTTCAGCTTGATGCGGTTATCACCCTGTTCGATATCCAGGCGGTTCGGCAGTTGCGGGGAGACTTTCTCATCATAGGACTGATAAGTGACTTTCCACTTTTCCATGCCCTGAGCCCAGCTCAGCGCTTTCAGGTGATACTGATTGCTGATGGCATAGGACTGCGCGTCACCCGGCAGGCCGACAATCCACTGACGCAGATTTTCCATCGGGATAGTCATACCGGTCAGTTGGTAAATCATGCTGTCCGGATCATCACTGTAATATTTCTGACCTTTGTTGTCGGTCAGCTGGGTCTGGCCGTCTTTGACAATCAGCTCCAGTTCGGTGCTGCCGACAGGGTTGGTGAGCAGCAGTTTGTAGCTGTCCGGGGAGTACTGCTGCCAGAAGAAACGGGCATAGGTTTTCTGTGTTGCGCCAATGTAAGCAAACGAGCCGCGCGTCTGATAACGCTGTAACTGATTTATCTGTTCTGTCTGTGCTTTCCAGCCGGCAGAGGTGGCGGAAACATCGCCTTTCTCTGTATTATCGGGCAGGGTACAGGCGGCAAGTATCAGGCTGCACAGAGGCAGAAGCCGGATAAAGCGCGGTAATTGGATAGAGGCCACGTTGTAATTTCCTTTAACAACTTATAAAAGCAATAACAGTATTGTGCCTGTTTCAGTGGCTGTTTCCTACCTCTCTTACGCTGATTTACGCAATTATCCACCCGGCTGACACAGCCTGTTGCGCACCGCATTACGTGCTTATTATCACTGTTTCCCGTTTAACGCTTTAATTGCGCGGGATCGGCTGCTAAAATGCATGCAGTTATCCTTAGTAAGGGTGTTGATTTCCGGTATACTTAACCGGTATTTTACACACTTACCCCGGTCTGTATTGCAGGATATGACTCTATTAGCTCTCGGCATTAACCATAAAACCGCACCTGTTGCCTTACGTGAGAAAGTGACTTTCTCACCGGACAGCATGGAAGCGGCATTAACCAATCTGCTCGAACAACCGTCCGTGAGCGGCGGCGTTGTGCTGTCTACCTGCAACCGGACAGAAATCTATCTCAGTGTGGATGAACAGAATAATCAGCGCGATCAGCTGATCGACTGGCTGTGCCGTTATCACAACATCAATCCGCAGGAACTGATGTCCAGCCTTTACTGGCATCAGGATAATGAAGCTGTCAGTCATCTGATGCGGGTGGCCAGCGGGCTGGATTCCCTGGTGCTCGGCGAGCCGCAGATCCTGGGGCAGGTCAAAAAAGCCTTTGCGCAGTCACAGACATACCGTTCACTTTCCCGTGAACTGGAACGCCTGTTCCAGAAATCTTTCTCTGTCGCCAAACGGGTGCGCACTGAAACCGATATCGGTGCCAATGCGGTATCGGTGGCGTTTGCCGCCTGTACCCTGGCGCGTCAGATTTTCGAATCCTTATCCAGACTGAATATCCTGCTGGTCGGGGCGGGGGAAACCATCGAACTGGTGGCCCGTCACCTGAACGAGCACGGCGTAAAACACATGATGATCGCCAACCGTACCCGTGAACGGGCCCGCGTGCTGGCGCAGGAAGTCAATGCAGAGGTGATCACACTGCCGGAAATCGACAGCCGGCTGGCGGAGGCGGATATTGTTATCAGCTCCACGGCCAGCCCGTTGCCGATTATCGGTAAAGGTATGGTGGAACGCGCCCTGAAAGCGCGCCGTAACCGCCCGATGCTGCTGGTGGATATTGCGGTTCCCCGTGATATCGAAGCCGATGTGGAAAAACTCAGCAACGTCTATCTCTACACTGTGGATGATCTTGAGGCGATTATTGAGCACAATCTGGCGCAGCGCCAGGTGGCGGCACAACAGGCGGAATCCATTGTGGTGCAGGAAAGCGGGCACTTTATGGAATGGCTGCGCGCCCAGAGCGCAGTCAATACGATCCGCGAATACCGCGAACAGGCCGAAGAGATCCGCGCCGCCATGGCCGCAAAAGCCGTGGCACTGATTCAGCTGGGGCATGATCCGGAAGAGGTTATCAACCAGATGTCTCAGCAGCTGACCAACCGCCTGATCCACGCACCGACCAAATCACTTCAGCAGGCCGCCGGTGACGGTGATACCGGCCGTCTGACTCTGTTACGCGACAGCCTGGGGCTGGAGCATCATTAACTTCCTCTATATATTTTTTAAGGTAGCAGACTACGAATGAAGCCTTCTATTGTCGCAAAACTGGAAGCATTGAAAGAACGTTATGAAGAAATTCAGGCGCACCTTGCGGACGCCGATGTTATCGCTGATCAGAATAAATTCCGTGCTCTGTCGAAAGAATATGCGCAGCTGACTGACGTTGCGAAATGTTTTGAAGCCTGGCAGACCATTCAGGATGATATCGAAACCGCGCAAATGCTTCTTGATGATCCTGAAATGAAGGAGATGGCACAGGAAGAGCTGAAAGACGCAAAACTGCGGAATGAAACCTTAGAGCAGGAATTACAGGTCTTATTACTGCCGAAAGATCCGGATGATGAACGCAACTGCTTCCTGGAAGTCCGTGCGGGCACCGGCGGTGATGAAGCGGCGCTGTTTGCCGGTGATCTGTTCCGCATGTACAGCCGTTATGCTGAATCACGCCGCTGGCGGATTGAGATCATGAACAGTAACGACGGCGAGCACGGCGGATATAAAGAGATTATTTTCAGAGTCACCGGTGAGAATGCCTACGGTAACCTGAAATTTGAATCCGGCGGCCACCGCGTGCAGCGTGTGCCGGAAACCGAATCCCAGGGCCGTATTCACACTTCAGCCTGTACTGTCGCGGTGCTGGCGGAAGTCCCGGAAGCGGAACTGCCGGATATCAACCCGGCGGATCTGCGCATTGATACCTTCCGTTCATCCGGGGCCGGCGGTCAGCACGTTAACACCACGGATTCCGCTATCCGTATCACCCATATTCCGACCGGGATTGTGGTGGAGTGTCAGGACGAGCGTTCGCAGCACAAAAACAAAGCCAAAGCACTCTCGGTGCTGGCCGCACGAATCAAAGCGGCGGAAGAGTCCCGCCGTCATGAGGCGGAAGCCTCTGAGCGCCGCAACCTGCTGGGTTCCGGTGACCGTTCGGACCGGATCCGCACCTATAACTTCCCGCAGGGACGAGTGACGGATCACCGTATCAACCTGACACTGTACCGTCTGGATGAGGTGATGGAAGGTAAGCTGGATGCACTGATCCAGCCGCTGGTGAACGAATATCAGGCAGATCAGCTCGCCGCGCTGTCTGAGCAGGACTGATGACGTTCCGGACCTGGCTGGCAGAGGCTGTCAGCCGTTTAAGTCACAGCGACAGCCCGAAACGGGATGCGGAAATCCTGCTGACGTTTGTCACCGGCCGCACCCGCAGCTACATTATTGCTTTTGATGAAACTCCGCTCAGCGGGGATGAACAGCAGCGTCTTGAGGCGCTGCTTGTCCGCCGGGAGCAGGGTGAGCCGGTGGCGTATATCACCGGTGTGCGTGAGTTCTGGTCACTGCCGCTGGAAGTGTCTCCCGCCACACTTATTCCGCGTCCTGATACCGAATGTCTGGTGGAGGCAGCGCTGGAATTGTTACCGGCAGCATCCTGCGATATTCTGGATCTCGGTACCGGCACCGGTGCGATTGCGCTGGCACTGGCCTCTGAGCGGCCGGACTGTCATGTGACCGGGGCGGATATTCAGCCGGATGCGGTGGCACTGGCACAGCGCAATGCCACCCGTCTGGGACTGACGAACACAACCTTTAAAGAAAGTCGCTGGTTTGCTTCACTGCCGATTCATCAATTTGCTATGATAGTGAGTAACCCGCCATATATTGATGAGAATGATGAGCATCTGGTGCAGGGGGATGTCCGTTTCGAGCCGCGCAGTGCGCTGGTCGCCCCGCAGAACGGCCTGGCCGATCTGGCGGAAATCGCTGCGCAGTCCGCTCATTATCTGACACCCGGCGGGTGGCTGATTGTGGAACATGGCTGGCGGCAGGGAGACGCTGTCCGCGAACTGTTCCGGGAAAACGGATTTTACCGGGTGGAAACCCGCCGCGATTATGGCGGAAATGATCGGGTTACTTTAGGTCAACGGGAAGAGAAATGAAAAGCATTGCTGATTTTGAATTCAATGGTGCGCCGTTACTGAGCGGCATTATGTTAGTGTTAAAAACTGTCCGTCCGGATTTTGACCGGGAAAAGGCAGAAGCGCACATCAATGAACTTATCCGTCAGACCCGTAAACGCCTCCCGCCGTATTCCGACGAACATACCTGTTTACAGACCCTGATCACGCTCTTTTACCACAAATGGCAGTTCAGCGGTGCCAGCGGTGTTTATTCACTGTCTGACACGCTGTGGCTGGACAATGTGCTGCGCACACAGCGCGGCTCGCCGGTTTCACTCGGCATTCTGTTCCTGCATATTGCACAGGCCATCGGTCTGCCGGTTGTGCCGGTGGTTTTCCCGACCCAGCTGATTCTGCGGGCGGATCTCGATGACGAAACCCTGTTTATCAACCCGATTAACGGCGACCTGCTGGATCAGCACACGCTGGATGTCTGGATTAAAGGCACGGTCAGCCCGGCGCATCATCTGACCGGTGATGACCTCGAAGAAGCCGAAAACAGCCATGTGGTGCGCAAATACCTCGACAGTATTAAAGTCGCGCTGATGGAAGAGAAAAAAATGGAGCTGGCACTGAAAGTCAGCGAAACCATTTTATTATTTGATCCGGATGACCCGTATGAAATCCGTGATCGCGGGCTGATTTATGCCCAGCTGGACTGCAGCCATATTGCAGTTTCCGATCTGAATTATTTTATTGAGCAATGTCCGCAGGATCCGGTATCGGAAATGATAAAAATGCAGATCCACACTTACGAACAGCAGCATATTGTTCTGCACTGATAAACGGATATCGTTTTACATATTTTCATAAACGCAATTTAATTGCCTCTGCCAAAAGGTTATACCATGCAACAGAAAGTCGTATCTATCGGGGATATTCGTGTCGGCAACGCGCTGCCGTTTGTTCTGTTCGGCGGCATGAACGTCCTTGAATCCCGCGATCTGGCGATGAAAATCTGCGAACATTACGTGACTGTCACGCAGAAGCTGAATATTCCGTACGTCTTCAAAGCCTCTTTTGACAAGGCAAACCGCTCTTCCATCAATTCTTACCGTGGTCCGGGCCTTGAGGAAGGGATGAAGATTTTTGAAGAGCTGAAAAAAACCTTCGGTGTGAAAATCATTACAGACGTTCACGAATCCTGGCAGGCACAGCCGGTGGCGGACGTGGTGGATGTGATCCAGTTACCAGCCTTCCTGGCGCGTCAGACTGACCTGGTGGAAGCGATGGCAAAAACCGGCGCGGTCATTAACATCAAAAAACCGCAGTTTATCAGCCCGGGGCAGGTGGGTAATATCGCGGAAAAATTCCGTGAAGGCGGCAATGACCAGATCATCTTATGTGATCGCGGTGCAAACTTCGGTTATGACAATCTGGTTGTGGATATGCTGGGCTTTAAAGTGATGGAAAAAGCGTCCGGCGGTTGCCCGGTGATTTTCGATGTCACACACTCCCTGCAATGCCGCGACCCGTTTGGTGCCGCATCCGGCGGCCGCCGTGGTCAGGTGGCTGAACTGGCCCGCGCCGGGATGGCAGTCGGCCTGGCCGGTCTGTTCCTGGAAGCGCATCCGGACCCGGATAATGCCCGTTGTGATGGTCCTTCCGCGCTGCCGCTGGCAAAACTGGAGCCGTTCCTGCAGCAGGTTAAAGCCATCGACGATCTGGTGAAAAGCTTCCCCGAGCTGGATACCGAATAATTTCCGATGCAGCTTCACACAGTCGTTAACATGTTCGGCGCTGATCTTCAGCGCCGTTATGGCGAAAAAATCCATAAAATCACCCTCCACGGCGGCTTCAGCTGCCCTAACCGTGACGGCACCCTCGGACGCGGCGGTTGTACCTTCTGTAATGTGGCTTCTTTTGCGGATGAAAATGCACAGTATGATTCCATTGAGGATCAACTGAGTCAGCAGTCCGGCAAAATCACCCGCGCCAAACGTTATCTTGCTTATTTCCAGGCCTATACCAGTACCTACGCGGAAGTTGAACTGCTGCGTGAGATGTATGAATCCGCACTGACTCAGGCCGATGTGGTGGGATTGTGTGTCGGTACGCGGCCGGATTGTGTGCCGGAGGCCGTATTGAATCTGCTGCAAAGCTATCAGCAGCAGGGCTATGAGGTATGGCTGGAACTGGGATTACAGACCGCCCATGATAAAACCCTGAAACGCATCAACCGGGGTCATGATTTCGCCTGTTATCAGGCCACCACCCGGGCTGCCCGTGAGCGCGGGCTGAAAGTGTGTTGCCACCTGATCACCGGTCTGCCGGGAGAAACCGCAGCCGATAATCTCATCACACTTGAGCGAGTGCTGGAGACCGGTGTTGAAGGCATCAAACTGCATCCGCTGCATATTGTGGAAGGCAGCACCATGGCAAAAGCCTGGCGGGCGGGGCGCTTACCCACCATTTCCCTCGAAGAGTATGTCGCCACTGCCGGAGAGATGATCCGTCACACACCACCGGATGTCATTTATCACCGCATCTGCGCCAGCGCACGGCGGCCGACCTTACTGGCTCCGGACTGGTGCAGTAACCGCTGGCTCGGCATGAACGGCTTGTGGCAGTACCTGCTGGCAAACGGCGGCCAGGGCAGTGCAATCTGAGCGTGAATCACAGCCAGCGCCGTGTCTGCCGGCAATAGGCCGTCCATTCCTGTTTAAATTTTCCGGCAAGGAATTTTTCTTCCTGCGGGATGCTGAACAGATCGGTGATCAGCCAGAAAATAAGGCCGCCGATGAGAAAATAGTAAGAGTGGGTCAGCAGGGCAAAGCCGATACAGGCGGTGGTCAGCGCGAGGTAGACCGGATTACGTGACAGACGGAACGGTCCGCCGGTGATGAGATGGGTCGCTTCGCCGAGCGGGTTTGGTGTGGTGTTATGGCGGCGGAAATACACCAGTGACGCACCAATCCAGCCGAGACTTTCCAGCCCGATCAATATAGCTAAAATACCGCTCCAGCCGCTGAACTGAATCACCAGTGCATCTTTGACATACAGCCAGGCAGTTGCAATGGCGTTGATAATCAGCCAGTTAAGAAAGGGAAGACGGAACACAGCCATGGTTTTTCTCCGGTACCAGATAAAGAAACGGCGGACATTACGCCCGCCGCTCTGTTCATTATAGCCTGATTACAGAGGTTATCATGCCTCTGATGTCACACCATCCATCAGCCCCAGTTCAATCAGTGCCTTACTGACTGACGGGTAAAAGCTGATTTTATTCTCAACCGGTACAATCCGTGCCCGCGCCAGGGTTTTCAGTGGCTGGAACGGAATATCGGTGACCACAATGTGTGTATCCACACCGGCTTCGTCGATAAAACGGCGGAAGGCTTTTAATCCGCCCGCATCCAGTACCGGTACCGCATCCCACTGCATCACAATGGTGTGATATCCCGCACTTTTGACTTTCAGATCATCAAAAATCCGCTCGGCAGCGGCAAAGAACAGCGGGCCGTTAACCCGGACAACCAGAAGCCCTTTGTCGTGATCGGTATAGGAAGACTCACTCAGGCGCGTCATATTGGCGATACGGCGCATAAACAGCAGTGAGGCCAGCACAATCCCGACACTGATGGCAATGACCATGTCAAACAGCACAGTGAGGCTCAGGCACAGCAGCAGCACGATAATGTCGTCTTTCGGTGCGCGGCGGATAAGTTCAATGACTTTAGCCGCTTCACTCATATTCCATGCCACCATCAGCAGCAGGGCGGACATCGCGGCCAGCGGCAGATAAGAAAGCAGCGGTGCCAGGATCAGCAGAGTCAGCAGTACCAGCAGGGAGTGAATAATGGCAGAGACCGGCGATGTGGCCCCGGCCCGCACGTTGGCCGCCGAACGGGCGATAGCAGCAGTGGCGGTAATGCCGCCGAAGAATGGTGCGGTGATATTACCCAGTCCCTGACCCAGTAACTCCCCGTTGGAGTTATGTTTTTTGCCGGTCATACCGTCGAGCACGACGGCACAGAGCAGCGATTCAATCGCGCCCAGCATAGCCATCGAGAAAGCCGCCGGCATCAGGGCGGTAATGGTGGCCCAGCTGAACACAAATTCTTTGCCGTCCGGTGTCGGTAAATTCCACGGCAGGATAAACTGCGGCAGAATCGGCGGGATCCCCGCGCCCTGTGTGCCGTCCGCCAGGGTATAACTGAAACGGGAGCCGATTGTGGCCGCTTCCATGCCGAACAGGGACAGCACCAGCATCACCAGCATCCCGGCAATCACAGCGGGAAGGTGTCCCGGCAGGCGCAGTTTCAGTTTCGGCCAGTAGATCAGTACCAGCAGTGTGGTCACGCCAATCAGGGTATCCGACAGATTGATGGTCGGCATGGCTCTGACAAGGGCAATCACCTTATCAACATAGTTTTCCGGCACATGCGCCATGGTCAGACCGAAAAAGTCTTTCACCTGCATGGTGGCGATAGTGATCGCAATCCCCGAGGTGAAGCCGAGCACCACGGAAATCGGAATATATTCAATGAGTTTACCGAAACGCGCCAGACCCATTGCCAGCAGGATAATCCCTGACATCAGGGTGGCTATCAGTAGCCCGCCGAGCCCGAACTGCTGGGAGACGGGGTAGAGGATCACAACAAACGCGGCGGTCGGCCCGGAGACACTGAAACGGGAGCCGCCGGTCACCGCAATCACAATACCGGCGATAGCCGCTGTGTACAGGCCATATTGCGGTGCCACACCACTGCCGATAGCCAGGGCCATGGCCAGCGGGATAGCAATAATCCCGACGGTGATACCTGCTATGGTATCTTTTATCAGACGGGAAACGGAGTAAGGCTGTTTCCAGCACGAGTCAATTAATGCAGAAAAAAGAGATAATCCTTTAAATGTTGAAATTTTCATTTCCGGACAACTGTCACCTCTGAGTCATATGAAAAAAATAGGGAGACGCCAACGCGCATTAGTCTACGCAAAACAGGGAGAGATTTAGCTGAGATACATCAAATGACGCTGTATACAATAGCGGATATTAAAATAAAATCAAAAATATGAAGAAGTTAAGGTGTAATAAAACAGGATATTCTGCCGCCGGACCGGATAGCAGCATAAAAAAAGAAAAAGCAGAAACGAAAAAAGCCTGCTGATTGCTCAGCAGGCTCTTCTCTTAAGATGGCGGTGAGAGAGGGATTCGAACCCTCGATGCACTTTCGCGCATACACACTTTCCAGGCGTGCTCCTTCAGCCACTCGGACATCTCACCGGGGTACTGTTTGTTGCGTTGATATCTCGCTGCAACGGGGCGCTACTATAGGGGAAGCGACGTAACCCGTCAATACACGCCATGAAAAAAAATGTGTTTTTTCGTTTGTTTAACCAAAAAAACAGCATATTGGTGATTAACATAGCAAATTTGCTGAAAGCAGCGTACCGGCTGCCTGAAAAATGAGCGCTGATTTTTTTCCGGCGGAGAATCATCTGCCGGAAAAATATGCAGGTCAGTTAACAATAACAACATTTTAACGATGCGAAAATCTGTCCGGGGCTTGAATTCTTTGCGTAATCCTATCAGGCTGGTAAAAAAACAGAGGAGCGCCGCATGAATATTATTTTCTACCATCCTTTTTTTGATTCTGAGTTGTGGATCAACGGCATGAAAAAACACCTGCCGCAGGCAAATATCCGCAAATGGGTTCCGGGTGATAACCAGCCGGCGGATTATGCCCTGGTGTGGTTACCGCCGCGTGAATGTCTGGCCGGGCGGACCACCATGAAAGGGGTCTTTGCGCTGGGTGCCGGGGTGGATGCCATTCTGAAACAGGAACAGGCAAACCCGGGCACACTGCCTGCCGGGGTGCCGGTGATCCGCCTTGAAGATACCGGGATGGGGGCGCAGATGCAGGAGTACGCGGTTGCCAAGGCGCTGTGGTACTTCCGCAAGATGGATATTTATAAACGCCAGCAGGAGCAGCGTATCTGGAAAGCTCAGCCTGCTTTCACCTTTGATGAATTCGAAATCGGCGTGCTGGGAACCGGGGTTCTCGGCCGTTCCGTGGCAGAAAAGCTGGCAGAGTTCGGGTTTAAAGTCCATGGCTGGAGCCGGACACCTAAACAGATCCCCGGCGTGACCAGTTTCCACGGTAATGACCAGCTGGATGAATTCTTAAGCCACAGCCGCCTGCTGATCAACCTGCTGCCGGACACACCGCAGACCAGGGGGATCCTCAACCAGTCACTGTTCAGTAAGCTGCCGCAGAGTTCTTACCTGATTAACCTGGCGCGCGGTTCGCATCTGGTGGATAACGATTTACTGGAAGCCATCGATGACGGGCAGATTGCCGGTGCCAGCCTGGATGTTTTTGCCACTGAACCGCTGCCGGAAATGCACCCGTTCTGGACTCACCCGCGGGTGGATGTCACGCCGCACATTGCTGCATTTACCATTCCGTCAGAGGCAATGAAAGCGATTGTCGCCAATATTGAGCGAATTGAGCGGGGCGAAGCACCGCAGGGCGTGGTGAATATGGAACTGGGGTATTAATTCTTTACAGCAATAAGGACAATCCGGACAATAGCGGCAACACAGTTAATAAGGATTTGAAGTATGAATGAATTTTCACTGGTCTGCCGCCTGCTCGGAACGCTGTTTAACCGCGCTCCGGCTGATCCCGTACTGGCACCGGTTCTGACGATGATTAAGCAGGGGCAGCTGAAAGCCCACTGGCCGCTGGAGCAGGATGTACTGCTGACACGGCTGGCTGAGCATTGTGACAGTGCGGAACTGACAGCGGATTATCAGCAGCTGTTTGCTGACGGGGCGGTGGCTCAGCACCGGTCGGACTATACCGGTGAACCGGAAAGTGAAGTTCGTCAGTTTCTCAGTGAGCGCGGTATGCCGCTGACTGATGCGGTAACTGACAGTTTCGGATCTCTGCTGCTGGCGGCATCCTGGCTGGAAGATCAGGCACAGGAAGATGAAGTCAGTGCACAGACGGCGCTGTTTGCGGACTATCTGCTGCCGTGGAGTGATACATTTCTCGGGAAAGTCGAGTCACATTCACAGCACGGTTTTTACCGCACCCTGGCTATTCTGACCCGCGAAGCACTGTCCGCGCTGTATGAAGAGCTGACAGAAGACGCAGAAGAAGATGAAAACGATGATTAATGTGTGACGTTGTCACATATTATTTTTCAGGCCCGGTCAGATGACCGGGCTTTTTGTATCCGGCTCAGAACAGCCCGAGGAACCAGCCTGCCGCCAGGGTGATAAAGCTGAACAGCCAGATCCAGAAGAAGGAGTAGCGCAGGTGCCGTCCCATATCCACCCCGGCAATCCCCACCGCCAGCCAGACAGCCGGTGAGAACGGGCTGACAAAGGTTCCGGCGTTGTTACCTATAGCCATGGCATAGACCACATCTGCAGGCGGAATACCGGCAGATGCCACCACGTCACGGACAATCGGCAGCAGGGCAAAGTAATAGGCATCGGTACTGGTAAAGATATCCAGCGGCACACCAATAAAACCGATAATAATGTGGAACTGTTCCGCCATATGTCTCGGAATAATCAGCAGCAGATCCTTAGCCACGGACTCCAGCATACCGCCTTTATCCATAATCCCCAGGAATACCCCGGCGGAAAGAATAATTGCTGCCATGGATAACGCCTGCGGGGCATGATGGTTAATTACCGCCACCTGATCTTTCGGTTTCGGGTAATTAACAATGAGAGCGGCGGAGAGCGCCAGCATAAAGATATACGGTGCCGCGAGCCACCCCAGTGCAAGGCTGAGGATCGCCAGCAGGATCAGTGAGATATTAATCAGAAAGCGCTGTGGTTTTTCTGTACCGTGTTCTTTATCCGCCTCATCATACAATTCAAGAAGCGAATCCTGCTCATATGGCGTGGTGCCGTATTGTGCTGCACGGGCGATACGGCGTTTTTCCCGCAGACCAAACAGTGCGGCAACCAGCACGGATGCGGTAATACCGATGATTTGTACCGGGATCAGCGGCTGCCACAGGACTGAGGCAGAAATACCCGTCACAGCAGATGCGCGGCCGAGCGGCCCGCCCCATGGCACCATATTCATCACCCCCATACTCATACACATCAGCAGCAGCATCAGATACGGGCTCATACCCAGCCGCCGGTAGATAGGCAGAAATGCCGGGATAATAATCAGAAAGGTTGCCGCACCGGAACCGTCGAGATGCACAACGGCTGCCACCAGCGCAGTGACCATCGCCACAATGACCACATTTCCCCGGGTCAGCCCGAGCATCAGCCGGATAAACGGATTGAAGATATGCAGATCTTTCATAATGCTGAAAAACAGAATGGCAAACAGGAACATTACCGCGACACTGGCTACTTTTTTGATGCCGTAATCAAAAAAAGCCGTGATTTCAGGCAGAGAGTAGCCGGCCAGCAGGGCGCCGAGCAGGGGAATAACAGACATGGCAATTACAGGGCTGGTTTTTCCTGTCATCAGCAGAACGACAATAGAAATGATGATCAGCAGCCCAATCAGTGTCAGCATCAGATGATCCTTATCCGGAATAGTTATTTTCTGATGTTACTGAAAGAGATTAAATGAGTGTTAAAAATGTTTATGAATTGTGAAATGCATCATCAAAAAAGAATCCTGCAGATTCAGAAAAAAGCGCTCAATCACAAATTAATTTTATCTGTAACAGCAGAAAAATCAGTGTTTCGCTCTGTTTTACAGGAAGCGTACTGCAGATGCGTCAGAATGGGATAACCTGGTATCTTTTCGTATGCATTGAATTTTCGTCATATTCTTTTGCAAAACAGGAAGGTGATACCGTTCCCGGCGGGATAGTTAAGGAACGGTATCATAATTTAGTGAATTAATAATTTACTATCACAATTAAAATCTTTAATCGAAATTATTCGGTTAACGGGATAACGATCCGGCCCGGCCGGATTTCAATGCCCTTGGCAAATTTCTTCGCGGCCGCTTCGGCCGTATTATCGCCATTCAGCACATACACCGGGGTGATATTGAAAAAGGTGCTCAGTGTATGATTGAGGTAGGGGATCAGTGCGGAAATCAGCGTGTCCCATTTGTCCGGATCCAGCGTGTAATTGGTGATTTCAATATCCCGCATATAGATTGACCCGCTGGTGGCATCAAAATACGGTGCGGCGCTGAGGGTCATCGAGATAGTGAAATCCCGTGAACCGAACAGTGAAACCAGTTTCAGTGAACCGATTGCTGTCAGTTTTACCTTGCCCGGCTCTTCACGGCCAATTTCGGTGAGCAGTTTTTCCAGGATAAAATCCGCATCTGCCACACCATCCATACCAATCTGTTTGTTCAGACGGATATTCTCTGCTACCGCACTGTTAATGGTCTCTTCACTGACACTGATTTCGGTTAATTTATCGCAGCCGGTTAAAACTGTTGCTGCGACCAGCGCCGCGGTAAAAAGGAATAATCTCATCGGTATCTCCTGTTGTATACCACCCGATACTAACCTGTGCTGCGGCAAATCCCAAATATCCGGATCAATTTAATACGGCAGGGCTTATCTTCTTCGGGTTAAACTGGCGGTAAAGTGCTATCAGCGTAATCAGCCCGATTGTACCGAGTAAAAACCAGGGAAGTTCAGGTAATTGCATTTCTTTACCCAGATCATACAGCCAGCCGCCGCCGGTATAACCGATGGCACCGCCGAATGCCAGCCCCAGGCGGCTGAAGCCCATGTAACTGCCGCGCGCGCGCGGATCCGCCAGTGATGCGCTGAGCGTTTCCCGCGCCGGTTCGGCAATCACCGAACCTAAATAGAACAAACAGATAATCGCGAACAATACATGCAGTGAATGAGTCAGTGCGACCGGGAACATGCTCAGGCTCATCAGGAACAACCCGGCCATCAGGCGGGTTTCCAGCCGGAAATGTTTTTCACTCCAGCGGGCCAGCGGATAGAGCAGAGTCAGTGATAATGCGGCCTCAATGGCATACATCCATTTCACCGCCGCCGGTGTGCCCGCCAGTTCGTTGACGATGATCGGGAACATCAGCATCACCTGCACGGAGAGGATAAAGTAACCGGTCAGTGTCAGCACATAGCGGGAGAAGCGTTTGTCACTCAGTACGCGGGTCAGCCCCTCTTTGACCGGGGTGCGGGTGGTGGAAATGCGGTAAGCGGGCAGCAGCCAGGCATTACACAGGGCGGTGATAATAAAGATTGCCGCGCCCACCCAGCAGACCAGATGAAAATCATAAATCAGCAGCCAGCTGCCGAGCAGTGCCCCGAGTACCGCCCCGGCGCTGTCCTGCATCAGCAGCAGGGAATAGAAACGGCCGCGTTCATACGGGCGGGTCAGTTTGATTACCAGCGCAGTGCGCGGCGGGTCAAACAGCGTGCCGCCGATAGCCGAGAGAATACAGGAGAGCCAGAGGATCCACGGCTCATCCGCCATTGCCATCAGGGCGAAACCGCCTGCACGGAGAAACATACCGATGACGATCATCGGCTTGGCGCCGAAGCGGTCAGCAATCGCACCGCCGAATATCCCCAGCCCCTGCTGGACAAGCTGGCGCAGCCCCAGGGCAAACCCGACCACAATCCCCGCCCAGCCGAGTTGTTCAACAAAACGGATGGAGATCAGCGGGAAGACCACAAAGAAGCCGAGAACAACCAGCAGGTTATCCACCAGCAACCAGTACTTACCCAGCGTCCGGGCTTGTCTGACAAGTGACATTCAGCACCACATTAAATATTGAAAGGAATAGAAAAAAGGGAGATGATTACACCTTCTATTCTCTGCTTATTCAGCGTCTGATAACAGAGAATTCAGGATGATATTTTTTTATCGACGGAACGTGGTTAAGCACACCCTGACTACGGCCTTCTGAGAGAGGAATTATGTTGTTCGGCTACCGCGCGAATACGCCGCAGCTGCGTTTTAACACGGACAGAATGGTGGTCCGGCTGGCGCATGAGCGGGACGCGTACCGCATCAGTGAATATTACTGTGAAAACGAAGCATTTCTGAAACCCTGGGAGCCTCTCCGTGACCGCAGCCACTATCATCCTTCCGGCTGGTCATCCCGCCTGCAGCTGATGACGGATATGCACCGTCAGGGCACCGCTTTCCATTTTCTGCTGCTGGATCAGGCTGAAAATGAGGTGATGGGGGTGGCGAACTACAGTAATGTCATCCGCGGCGTGTTTTACGCCTGTTTTCTCGGCTATTCACTGGGAGAAAAATGGCAGGGGCAGCATTATATGCAGGAAGCCCTCGAGCCGACACTGCGCTATATGCAGCGTCAGCAGGGAATGCACCGCATTATGGCAAACTATATGCCGCATAATCAGCGCAGCGGACAACTCCTTGCCCGGCTCGGGTTTGAAAAAGAGGGTTACGCAAAAGATTATCTGATGATTAACGGCCGGTGGCGTGACCATGTTCTGACCGCACTGACCACCCCGGACTGGGTTAAGCCACGATAACAGCGGGTTTTTCTGTTCCGCCCGCGTTATCGTGATACTATTTCCGCCTTTGTTATCTGACCAGCACATTCAGCATGAATTTATTGAAATCTCTCGCCGCCGTCAGCTCGATGACGATGTTCTCGCGTGTACTCGGCTTTATCCGTGATGCCATTATCGCCCGGATTTTCGGGGCATCGATGGCCGCCGATGCCTTCTTTGTCGCCTTTAAACTGCCGAACCTGCTGCGGCGGATTTTTGCCGAAGGGGCATTCTCCCAGGCCTTTGTACCGATTTTGTCGGAATACAAAACCCAGCAGGGCGAGGAAGCAACCCGTACCTTTATCGCCTATGTCTCCGGGATGCTGACACTGATTCTGGCGGTGGTCACCGTGCTCGGAATGCTGGCCGCGCCGTGGATTATCTATGTCACCGCACCGGGTTTTACCGATGACCCGGATAAATTTACGCTGACCGCCAATCTGCTGAAAGTCACCTTTCCGTATATTTTTCTGATCTCCATCGCCTCACTGGCGGGGGGGATCCTCAATACCTGGAACCGTTTTTCCGTCCCGGCGTTTGCACCGACCCTGCTGAATGTCAGCATGATCGGTTTTGCACTGTTTGCCGCCCCGTATTTTGATCCGCCGATTATGGCGCTGGCGTGGGCCGTGCTGGCAGGGGGAGTATTACAGATTGCCTATCAGCTGCCGCACCTGAAAAAAATCGGCATGCTGGTGCTGCCGAGAGTCTCTTTCCGTAACAGCGGGGTCTGGCGGGTAATGAAACTGATGGGACCGGCGATCCTCGGGGTATCGGTCAGCCAGATTTCACTGATTATCAACACCATTTTTGCCTCATTCCTGGTGTCCGGCTCGGTTTCCTGGATGTATTACGCTGACCGTCTGATGGAACTGCCGTCCGGTGTGCTCGGGGTGGCACTGGGGACGATTCTGCTGCCGTCACTGGCAAAAAGCTTCTCCAAAGGGGATACCACCGAATACCGCAAACTGATGGACTGGGGATTACGTCTTTGTTTCCTGCTGGCTCTGCCGTGTGCGGTGGCGCTTGCGATTCTGGCGGAAGCGCTGACGGTCAGTCTGTTCCAGTACAAAAACTTCACTGCCTTTGATGCCCTGATGACACAGCAGGCACTGATTGCCTACTGCGTCGGTCTGATGGGAATGATTGTGATTAAAGTACTGGCGCCGGGATTCTATTCACGCCAGAACATCAAAACACCGGTTAAAATCGCAATTGCCACACTGATCCTGACACAACTGATGAACCTGGCCTTTATCGGGCCGTTTAAACATGCCGGTCTGGCGCTGTCGATTGGTATCGCGGCCTGTTTCAACGCCTCGCTGCTTTACTGGCAGCTGCGCAAACAGAATATCTTCACACCGCTGCCGGGCTGGGGAAAATTCTTCCTCAAACTGGTGATCGCAATGTTGTTCATGGCTGCGGTACTGGTGGGTATGATGTACCTGATGCCGGAATGGTCACAGGGCAATATGCTGATGCGTATGCTGCGCCTGATGGGTGTGGTGATTGCCGGTGCCGGTGCCTATTTTGCCGCACTGTATGCGCTTGGTTTCCGCCTGCGGGACTTTGCACAGCGCAGTTTATAAACTGTTTTCATATAACACGGACGGGGCTGATAACAGCCCCGTTTTTGTATTTTCTGCCCGAACAGTTAATATATTAACGTCATTGAATCACTGATTTTAGATTATGCTTTTATATCTTACTGATTATCAGTGCAAAAAATAAATTTCGTTTCATAGGTTTATCGATTCAGCTAAAAGATTAAATTTTGCGCCATAAAATATCAGTTAATGTATCATCAGATGCAATGGCAGCAGATAAAAATAATACCAATAATAAAATAATAATATCATTATCTGATATGTGTCATAAGTGACGCAAAATAACAGGAAATCATATTTCACTGTACAGCGTCATAATTCAGGCCGATTACCGTGTTTACCGCATAACTTGAATATCGTCACGCCTTTCGTTTCCCGCCTGTAATAAAACAGTGCACTCTGTTGAGAAACAGGGTGTTATTTACTGATAACGACTCATGATAATGACATATAAAAACTAATCACTACTGATAATTGCAGTACGGAGAACGTAATGGCTATATTTTCTGAATCGCCGGATAAACCGGTTACCATGAGTAAAAATGAAATCGACAAAACATACCGTTACTGGCGTTTGCATCTGATGATCGTCAGTTATATCGGGTATGCTGTCTTTTATTTCACCAGAAAGAGTTTTAACTTCGTCATGCCGGAAATGCTGGCTGACCTGGGAATAACCAAAGCAGATATCGGGATGGTCGGGACGGCCTTCTATTTAACGTACGGCGCATCCAAGTTCCTTTCCGGTATTATCGGTGACCGTTCAAATCCGCGCTGGTTTATGGGGTTAGGCCTTATTATGACCGGTGTGGTAAATATTTTGTTTGGTTTAACATCTTCTATTCCGGTATTTATTGCCTTATGGATGATTAATGCCTTCTTTCAGGGCTGGGGCTGGCCGCCGTGTTCTAAAATACTGAATACCTGGTATTCCCGTAATGAGCGTGGTTTCTGGTGGTCAATCTGGAATACATCCCATAATATCGGCGGTGCTATTATTCCTATCCTGTCAGGGAGTGTGGCACTGTGGTTAGGCTGGCGTTACGGGATGATTATTCCGGGGGTAATTGCGATTGTGGTCGGTCTGCTGCTCTGCTTCTTATTGCGTGACCGTCCGCGTTCAATGGGGTTACCGACTGTTGGTGAATGGCGTAACGACCAGGTGGAAATTGCCCATGAAGAGCAGGGGCTTGGTTTATCGCGCTGGACTATCCTCAAAGAATATATTTTTAAAAATAAGATCATCTGGGTGCTGGCACTTTCATATGCGGTAATTTATGTCATCCGTACCGGGATTAATGACTGGGGTAACTTATACCTGATTGAAACGCATCATTATGATTTACTGACCGCGAATGCCACGGTAATGATGTTTGAAATCGGCGGTTTCTTTGGTGCGATTGTCGCCGGCTGGGGATCGGATTTATTATTTAAGGGTAACCGTTCACAGATGAACGTGATTTATACCCTGGGTATTATCATCTCAGCGGTATGTTTATGGGCTGTCCCGATCGACAGCAAATATGTGTTCTCCGTGTTGTTCTTTATGACCGGTTTCTTTATTTTCGGGCCGCAGTTTCTGATTGCGATGGCTGCCGCAGAAAACTCACACAAATATGCGTCCGGCGCATCAACCGGATTTGTCAGCTTATTTGCCTATATCGGGGCATCTGCTGCCGGTTATCCGCTGTCCAAAGTGATTGAGGGGTATCAGTGGAACGGATTCTACGGGTTGTTACTGATATTGTCTGTGGTGCTTGTGGTATTGCTGTTTATTGCTATGCAACTGCAATCAGCAAAAGCGAAAAAATTGCAGAAAAACAGTATAATCACGAAGTAACGGACTGATAATATAGTGTACGGAGCCTGATGATAAACCATCAGGCTTTTTTATATCCGGAAATCAGCTGTATTTCTGTGTGCGGATAATCTCTCCGCTGTCACGGAATAACCGGTATGCTTCACCGTCGTTAAGTTGTGATAATATCACCGGAGACTGTGTTGTCAGGTAAAATACAGTTTTCGGAAATGTCGCCTGTAGTAATGGAATACAGTGCTCATGCCACAGAATATTCAGATGACGCTCCGGCATAGCGATAAATACGAGACCGTTAATTTCTTCCGGTTTTTCACTTTTACTGAATTTACTGTAACTGCTGATAATACGCCGGATTAATATCACCATCGAGAAAAGTCCCTGAGCGGCAGTATTTAACCCTTTATCTGTTATGGCGGCAGCATCATCAGACGGCGGGTCGAGAAACACGACCGGATGGTCATGAACAAACGGCCGGAAACGGCCGGCAATATCACCGGCGGGAATTATATAGTTATCCGTCCTCAGCTCCCGCAGAACCGGGCTGTATTCTGTGCAACTCCTGAATATCAGCTGAATATCATCGGTCTGCTGCCGGTAAATAACACTGCTGGCGAAGTAACGCAACTGGAACAGTGCGGTTAACAGCCCGTAGTTATCTGAATCATTATCACCGGTAAAACCATATACGGTTTTATCCGCTGCGGTAATTATTTCTGTATCCCCGGCATTCCCGGCCATTTTTACATCAGAAAAACAGATTTTATTATCTGCCATAATCCCTCCTGTTATTTATCAGGGGAGCATAGCACCCGCTATCTCACAGCAGAGATATCAAAATGGCATACTGTACCTGCCGGAAAGAATGTAAGACAGGGTGACTGACAACAGTGTTATTATGACAAAAAATGCTGACTGTTACTGCTGACGCCGGAGTTTTATTATGCTGCACCAACACACTGTTTCTGATGCTGAACTTAACCTGGATAACGGCGGTTATACTTCAATTGATTTGTTTATCACACCGCCGTATGCCCGGAAGGTTATCAGTGCGTATAACAATCAGCTTACGGAATATCCGGCAGCGCTGCGCCACTGTATTTCATTACAGGTACTGAACCTCTCCTGTAATCAGCTGGCTGTCATTCCGCCGGATATTGCACAGCTGACTGCCTGTGAAATGCTGGATCTGGGACATAATTGTATCGCGAATGTTCCGCCGGAAATCGGTGAACTGCATCAGCTGCAATATCTCTATCTCAGTGAAAACGGGTACAGCAGATTGCCGTCATCATTTTCCGGACTGAAAAATCTGCGTTATTTTAATGCAACGGATAATCACCTGACGGCAATACCGGAATGGTTTTCTGACATGGAGAAAATGGAAGAAATCCGGCTCTATAATAATCAGATCACGGCATTATCTGAGGCGGTCAGCGGACTGAAAAATACCCGTGAAATGCACCTGATGAATAATCAGATAACCGAAATTCCGGATGAAATCGCTGCTGTGACAGCGCTGGAAATTCTTGATCTGAATAATAACCGGGTGGCATGTATTTCACCGGAAATAAGCCGGTTACAGCAACTGACTACGCTGAACCTGCGTTTCAATGCACTGAAAAAATTACCGGAAGATACCGGGAACCTGTCATCCCTGTTATATCTGGATCTGCGTGCTAATCAGCTGAGTACATTACCGGACAGCCTGGCAGAACTCACACAGCTGCGCAAACTGGATCTGCGCTGGAATAATTTCTCAGCCATTCCGCCGGTGGCAGAAAAATTACAGGCAGCAGGGTGCCGGGTATTGCTGTAACAAATTCAGAAGACAATAAAAAAGGAACCATAAGGTTCCTTTTTTGCAGAAATAATCGCCGGTAACGCCGGGATTACATTTTTTCGACAGTACCGATACCCAGGGTATCCAGACCGGCTTTCAGGGTTTTCTGTGTCAGCAGCGCCAGTTTCAGACGGCTCTGGCGCAGTTCTTCGCTTTCCGCTGCCAGAATCGGGCAATGCTCGTAGAAACCGGAGAACAGACCCGCCAGGTCATACAGGTAGCTGCACATCATATGCGGCAGACCTTCACGGGCAACAGCGGTGATGGTTTCTTCAAACTGTAACAGACGTGCTGCCAGCTGGCGTTCGCGGTCGTCAGTCAGGATAATAGGTTGTGTCAGGCTGTCCGCATCAATATCCGCACGTTTGAAGACGGATGCCACACGGGTATAGGCATACTGCATATACGGTGCGGTGTTACCTTCAAAGGCCAGCATGTTGTCCCAGTCGAAGATATAGTCGGTGGTACGGCTTTTTGACAGATCCGCGTATTTGACCGCGCCGATACCGACGACTTCCGCCAGCTGTTTCAGCTCATCTTCCGGCATATCGCTGTTTTTCTCACGGATTAGTTTCTCCGCGCGTTCAACGGCTTCATCCAGCAGATCGGACAGGCGGATAGTACCGCCGGCGCGGGTTTTGAATGGTTTGCCGTCTTTGCCGAGCATCATACCGAACATGTGGTGTTCCAGTGTCATGCTCTCCGGGATATAACCGGCTTTGCGGACAATCGTCCACGCCTGCATCAGATGCTGGTGCTGGCGGGAATCAATGTAATAGAGAACGCGGTCGGCATGCAGTACGTCATGACGGTATTTCGCACAGGCGATATCGGTGGTGGTGTAGAGATATCCGCCATCTTTCTTGCGGATAATAACCCCCATCGGTTCGCCTTCTTTATTTTTGAATTCATCAAGATAGACGACAATCGCGCCTTCGCTCTCTTCGGCGATACCGCGGTTCAGCAGATCACTGACAATGCCCGGCAGCATGTCGTTGTACAGGCTTTCACCCATGACATCATCTTCGGTCAGAGTGACATTCAGACGGTTATAGGTTTCCTGGTTCTGCTGCATGGTGATGTCCACCAGCTTACGCCACATGGTGCGGCAGTATTCATCACCGCCCTGTAATTTGACCACATAGCCGCGCGCGCGCTCAGCGAATACTTCGTCTTCATCGTAATGCTTTTTCGCTTCACGGTAGAAGGCTTCCAGGTCGGCCAGTGCCATATCCCCGGCGTCTTCATTCTGCATTTTTTCGAGATACGCGATAAGCATGCCGAACTGTGTTCCCCAGTCACCGACGTGGTTACAGCGGATCACTTTATGACCCAGATATTCCTGGGTACGTGCTGCCGCATCACCGATGATGGTGGAGCGCAGGTGGCCTACGTGCATCTGTTTGGCCACGTTCGGGGCAGAGTAGTCGATGGCGATGGTCATCGGCTCAACCGGGGTCAGGCCCAGTTTGTCGTCAGCCAGCGCGGTTTCCAGCTGAGCGGTCAGCCAGTCAGGGGAGAGGAAAATATTGATAAAACCGGGACCGGCGATTTCCGTTTTTTCCGCAATTCCGTCAAGATCCAGCAGTTCAATCACTTTCTCAGCGAGCTGTCGGGGCGGCATACCCATTTTTTTCGCGGCAGCCATCACACCATTGGCCTGGTAATCACCAAACTGCGCTTTGGCGGACTGCTTAACGATAGCATCACAATCAAGTGGTGCCCCTGCGCTGATAAGAGCCTGTTGGATCTTATCTGAAAGAATTGCCTGAATATTCACCGGTTTACCTTAATTTAAAGAACAAAATGACACCCCGGAAACAGCGGCGGAGGAGCGGACTCGTCCGGGCGGGATGTTGTCGTGAAATTTGGCTGGTTTTATACCACAAAAACAGGGTCTCATGCTACTATCTGCGCCTTTGCGGATGAATTCTCACAGGGGATCATAATGAAAAACAGCATACAGACAGCATCCCTTGCCGGTCTGATGGCAGAGCTGCCGGTATTTGCCGGAAAAATACAGCAGTTTGCGGCGGATTTGCAGCTTGATCTCACGCAGTATCAGGCGGATCACATCTCACTGCGGGCTCACGATACAGCACTGGCGGAACAGTGGCTGGCCGGATTCCGCGAATGCGGCACCGTGTTATCGGATAATCAGATTAACGGCCGCCCGATTTATCTGTTTTTACTGCATGAGCCGCTGACACTGCTGCACTGGCAGATTCCGGTGGTGGAACTGCCGTTCCCGAAAGGCAAACAGTACGCACATCAGGGCTGGGAACATATCGAACTGGTGTTACCGGGTGATCCGCAGACCCTGACAGAACGGGCTGCTGCGCTGCTGCCGTCGCCGTTACCGGCCGGGGTGATGACCAAAGCCAGCCATCCGCGCGGCGAACAGGAGCGGCTGCCGAACCCGACACTGGCCGTCAGCCGGGAAAATATCACCATCAAGTTTCATCCGTTTACATTGCAGGAGATTGTCGAAAGTGAGCGGTAACCTGCAATTCTGACATTTCCCTGTGCGAATCGGCCGGATATTTCGCGTCTTGTGATATTTAACAATTCATTAATCTAAATTACATGTAATAGTGTATATCAGGATGACTGAATCGTTTACGAGAGATATTTACCTGCGAAATTAAGTGATGAGGCTAATCAATGGCGAAACTGGAAATTTGTTGTTACAGCGTGGAATGTGCCCTCACTGCGGAAAAAGCCGGCGCTGACCGGATTGAACTGTGTGCCGCGCCGTCAGAGGGCGGGCTGACCCCGAGCTGGGGCATGCTGAAACAGACTATCGACCGGCTGCGGATCCCGGTTCACCCGATCCTCCGTCCGCGCAGCGGTGACTTTTGCTATACAGCTTCGGAATTTGCGGTTATGAAGAATGATATCGCCAAAATCCGTGACCTGGGTTTTCCCGGGGTAGTGACCGGTATTCTGGATGAGGACGGGCATGTTGATCTGCCGCGGATGAAGATGCTGTGTAAACTGTCGGGCGACATGGCAGTCACTTTCCACAGAGCCTTTGATATGTGTGCGAATCCGATGCTGGCATTACAGCAGCTGACCGACCTGGGTGTGAGCCGTATTCTGACATCCGGCCAGCAGCTGAGTGCGGAGCTGGGATTACCTCTGCTCAAAGAGTTACAGGAAGCCAGCAGAGGGCCGGTGATTATGGCCGGTGCCGGTGTGCGGCTGGCGAATATTCAGAAGTTCCTTGATATCGGCCTTCAGGAAGTGCACAGCTCAGCATCCAAAACCAAGCCGTCCACCATGCGCTACCGCAAAGTCGGCGTGGCGATGGGCAGTGACAGCGAAGCCGATGAGTTTTCCCATACCTGTGTGGACGGGGACACTGTCGAGGCGATGAAAGGGGTACTGGATCTGCACAGTATGGTCGTGCACTGATCCGGTTCATTTCCGGTTACATCAAAAACGCCCTCATACTGAGGGCGTTTTGCTGTCAGAAGGCAGCGTTAAAGGGCTTTCCCTCTGCCGGTACCGCACTGAGTGAGCGCGGCGGATAACCGGCAATGGCATGGTCAGCAAAATTTACGGTGATGACAGAGCCGTCACTGAACTGTGTCTGTTGTACCTGGCCGTCACTGTCCAGCCAGCGGAAGCCGGTCAGGGCTTTATTCCACAACTGCTGATGCAGCGGGCGGAAAATACTGTCCGATTTTATCATCGCCGGAAGACGCTTCTGCACCGTATCACGGCTGAGGTTATAGAGCGGCGGCGTGTTATACAGCTGGCTCAGCAGTTCCCGTGTGGTGGTAACCGCCGGGAATTTCAGGTTATCCAGCGTCCAGTGATGCGTGGTGATCACCGCGTCATGAAAGACTGCCTGATACAGCGGCAGCCGCCAGCGCGGATCAAATTCCGTGGTCAGGTAGATATCTTTCAGTTTCCCCGGTTTAAAAAAGATCGCCGGTTCATTTTCCGGCCACCAGGCACCCAGGTAGTAAGGGGACTGTTTATTGCGGTGAATATCCGCATCACTCCAGCCGAAGCCGCGGGTTTCGGTACCGTGAGCAAACATCAGATATTGCGCGGTCACGGCATTACCGTCTTCCGAACCCAGCGGGATACGGATATTTTCCGCCACCGAACGTAAGCGGTTATTTCTTGCTGCCGCCATAGCGTCCGCACTTGTGGGTGACGCCGGATTATAATCATCAGACACCATGCCGGTGCCGTCCACATCAAGAAACAGGCTGTTGATGCCGGTCAGCTGTACCAGTTCGGTCATGCGTTTTTCTGAAAAATCCTGCATACAGCCCGGATTCAGGTAATAACCATCCCCGCCGAATCCCGGCAGTTTTCTGCCTGTTCCGGTCACAATCGCGCATTTTTCCCGTAATTCTGACGGGATCTGTGCAGTCAGCCATTCCGTATTTTTGCCTGCCGGAATGGCGGTATCATAGGAATCATAGCTGGCGATGAGATAACCGTGCTCTTTGGCATAGCTGACTGCCTGCGGCTGATACCAGGTGGCTGTCCAGTTATCGGTGCCCAGCCAGAGTTTATCCAGTTTTGCCCCGGTCAGTGCGGTTAAAAGAGGAAGCGATAACCCCTGACCCCAATTGGCTTCCGGTGCCAGGAACGGGCTCAGTTGCTGTTTTACGGCAGAACGGATCGCCTGTGCCTGTTTTTTCTGCGCAGCCATAAAGTCACTGTCATCCGGGGTGCGGCTCAGTGGTGTGACTTTCTTCAGCGCCTGGTTGAGAGCATCGGCCAGAAACGGCTGCTGCCATTTTTCCGGTGTTTTGCCGTTCAGGGCTGTAAAGGCATCACGGCTCTGAGGCTCCATTGCCTGCCATAACCCGTTACCGGCGGGGGATTGCAGATAACGCACCAGCCCCGGCCAGTCGGTGATATCCTGCTGATCGATGATACTTTTTCCCCATAAATAGATATGGGTGGCACCGATCAGTTTTTTGCCGTCCGGAATTTGTGCGAATTTTTCTTCCAGTGATGTGAACTGCTTATTATCCTGCAGCCAGCGACGGTAGCGCAGCGCACCGTCCAGCGGGGTATCACCGGTGTGCAGCAGAACGGTAAACGGCTGCTGCTGATTAAAGCGGTTAAACTGATGTACCGCGCTCATCTGCAGGCGCTGCTGTTTTTCCTCAAAGTGCAGACGGTTATGGAACGGGGTGAGTAACACCCAGCTGTAGACCCGATCCTGCTGCTGACTCCAGAGCGGTAACTGCAAATCCTGATTGGTATCGATATTGTCCTGTTCAGTGACCATATAGTGACGCCACTGTTCATTATTCAGCGGAATATGACGCCCTTCGCCCAGCGGCATATAGAGGGCGGAAACGGTGTTATCCGGCAGGGTGAACCACTGAAAATTCTGCGGCTGATTGGTGGTGAATGTCAGGGTCAGGTCGGTATCATTGAGGACAGCGGTGACATTCATATCTCTGTCCGGCCAGAACCAGCTGACACGGCGGGGATATTCTGTTAAATCACTGACCGGCTGTTTTTCTGTTCCCCGGCTGACAGTAGTATCCGCCACTGCTATGCGCAGTGTTTCCGGGTCGATAAAAACCTGATGATTATTATCCGTTAACACAGCGGCAGAGGCCGCAGAGGCAGACAACAGAAGCGGAAGATACAGTACGGACAGGCGATATTTCATGATCCGGAGTGGCCTTTATTCGTCATAATATGACAGGCAGGGTAGCCGAATCCCCGGAGAGAGAACAGTCAGTTTTTCGGAGGTATATACCCTGAAAATAACAGGGTATATACGTATTACTGATGACTATGGTTTTTCGGCGATCAGAACCGCACGGCGCGGTGCCGGATAGCCTTCAACCGTCAGTGACGGGTCGTCAGGATTGAGGAAATCGGCGAGGGATTCATTGATCATCCACTCCGTACGGCGCTGCTCTTCGGTGGTGGTGACAGACTCATCCACGATCCGGATATTGGTGAAACCGCATTTTTCCAGCCAGACAGCCAGCATTTTTGCTGACGGAATAAAGTAGACGTTGCTCATCTGTGCGTAGCGTTCACCCGGGATCAGACACTGATGTTCATCGCCCTCAACAACAATACTTTCCAGTACCAGCTCGCCGCCGGACACCAGCTGATCTTTCAGCTGCCAGAGGTGGTCGAGCGGGGAGCGGCGATGGTAAAGCACACCCATGGAGAACACGGTATCAAAAGCCTGAAGTGCGGGCAGTTCCTGAATACCCAGCGGCAGCAGGTGCACGCGCTGGTCATTGCCGAGCAGCTTGCGCACGGCTTCAAACTGGCAGAGGAAAAGCTGGGTCGGATCGACACCGACCACCAGTTCCGCGCCTTCACCGGCCATGCGCCACATGTGATAACCGCTGCCGCAGCCGACATCCAGAATGGTGCGCCCGGCAAGCGGGGACAGATGCGGCAGAACGCGATCCCATTTCAGATCAGAACGCCATTCGGTATCAATCTCCACACCGTAGAGCGAGAACGGGCCTTTACGCCACGGCATCAGGTTGCGCAGAATGTTATTGATACGGCGGGTTTCCCCGTCCGTCAGCGGTTGTGTACGCTGTGCGGTAACGCCGGTTTTCAGATCGAGAATGTCCGGGGTCATGTCCGGCAGATTTTCAATGGTTTTCACCCAGCCCGGATAGTAGCCGTGCAGGGATTCTTTATTCCATTTCGCAATCTGCGCGGGCAATGTTTCCAGCCAGTGACTCAGACGCTCATTTTTTGCAATTAACTGATAAAAATTGCCGAAATCAATCATGGTTATTCTCTTTCACTGCCAGTAATGACCCGAAGTTAAAGCACTGGAACCAGACTTCACAATGTTCAAAACCGGCCGCTTTCAGCCGTGATTTGTGCGTTTCCACACTGTCGGTCAGCATGACATCTTCCAGCATGGTGCGTTTCTGGCTGATTTCCAGCTCACTGTAGCCGTTGGCGCGTTTGAAATCGTGGTGCATGCTGAACAGCAAATCGCCGATCTGCTCATCCTCAAAACTGAATTTTTCCGATAACACCAGCACGCCGCCCGGCAGCAGACCCTGATAGATTTTTTTCAGCAGTGCGGCTCGGTCATCCGGTGCCAGGAATTGCAGGGTAAAATTGAGAACCACCATCGAGGCATTCTCAATCGCAATATGGCGGATATCGCCTTCGGTGACCTCAACCGGTACCGGGGATTTATAACTTTCCACATGGCGGCGGGCGTGTTCCACCATCGGCGCGGAATTATCCACGGCGATGATCCGGCAGCCGGGTTTATCCGCGATATTCGGGCGGATAGACAGGGTGGCGGCAGCGCGGGAACAGCCGAGGTCATAAACCTGACTGCCGGGCGTGACAAAACGGCCGGCCAGCATGCCAATCATGGCAATAATATTGGAGTAGCCCGGAATTGAGCGTTTGATCATATCGGGAAACACATCCGCGACTTTCTCATCAAACGTCCAGTCACCAAGACGGGCAATCGGTGCCGCGAACAGAGTATCCTGCGGCGGATTCGGAATTTCTTTGGACATAACACAGATCTGCAATACAAAAAGATGCGCGCATTCTAACAGAGGTGACCCGGCGCAGAAAGTGTTATGTCCCGGCGTGAGCGGTTACATGTACGGCGAAAAAATCTGCTGCCACGGCAGATACCAGATATTGGCCAGCACCATCAGGATCATGGCGGTGAAGGTGGCCGCCATCCCGGTACGCCGCCAGCGGTTCTCGCGGTGTTTTAATCCGTAAGAGTGAAACAGCCGGCCGGCAATCAGAATAACCCCGCAGACATGGACCATCCACACCTGGGCGCCGTTCTGCTCCATCACCAGTAACAGCAGGAGTGCAACGGGGATATACTCAACCGCATTGCCCTGCACACGAATCGCCGTCTGTAACTCGTAAAATCCGCCGTCACCATAAGCGACGCGGTAAAGTGTCCGCAGTTTAATCACATCGAGTGACAGTTTAATGATTAACAGCGCACCCAGTACAATATAAAGGGAACTAACCATTTTTTACTCCATGGCCAATTGAAACAGCAAAAGAATGATAAACCTCAAAGCAGCGGGTAACACAATCCTTAATATTAATGCATACTGAATTATTTGAAAATTATCAATTAGTGGCTAAATTCTCTGCGGCAGATGTGCTGTTTGCACTTATCTCATCAGGAATTTTCCACTATAATGATCGCCTTTTTGACATTTCTTCATAAAGAACCATGCCAAAATTTTGCAGAAACGCACAATAGCGGACAAAAGGATATCGTATGCGTACTAATTATTGTGGGCAGCTCAACAGTGCTCACATCGATCAAAAAGTAACCCTTAGTGGTTGGGTAAACCGTCGTCGTGATCTCGGGGGTTTGATTTTTATCGATATGCGTGACCGTGAAGGCATCGTTCAGGTTTTCTTCGATCCCGACCAAAAAGAAGCATTTGCCAAAGCCTCTGAATTACGGAATGAATTCTGTATTCAGATTACCGGAACTGTCCGCGCGCGACCTGAAAATCAAATTAATAAAGAGATGGCGACCGGCAGTGTGGAAGTGCATGCAGATGGCCTGACCATTTTTAACCGCTCCGAGCCGTTACCGCTCGACAGCAACCACGAAAACACCGAAGAGATGCGTCTGAAATACCGCTATCTCGACCTGCGCCGCAGCGAAATGGCAAACCGCCTGAAAACCCGCGCACGCATCACCGGGTTTGTCCGCCGCTTTATGGATACCGAAGGGTTCCTCGATATCGAAACCCCGATGCTGACCAAAGCCACACCGGAAGGTGCCCGTGACTACCTGGTGCCGAGCCGTGTCCATAAAGGCAAATTCTACGCACTGCCGCAGTCTCCGCAGCTGTTCAAACAGCTTCTGATGATGTCCGGTTTTGACCGTTACTATCAGATTGTCAAATGTTTCCGTGATGAAGATTTACGTGCTGACCGTCAGCCGGAATTCACCCAGATCGATGTGGAAACCTCTTTCATGACCGCGGACCAGGTCCGTGCGACCATGGAACGTATGATCCGCTCACTGTGGAATGAAATCATCAATGTTGAACTGGGTGATTTCCCGGTGATGACATTTGCGGAAGCGATGCGCCGTTTCGGTTCTGATAAACCGGATTTACGTAACCCGCTGGAACTGACTGATATCGCCGACCTGGTGAAAGATTCTGAGTTCTCTGTGTTTGCTGATGCGGCAAATGATCCGAAAGGCCGTGTTGTGGCACTGTGTGTCACCGGCGGCGCGGAAATGACCCGTAAGCAGATTGATGAATACGGCAAATTTGTCGGCATCTACGGCGCGAAAGGCCTGGCCTGGATGAAAGTGAACGATCGCTCTGCCGGTATTGAGGGTGTTCAGTCTCCGGTCGCTAAATTCCTGACCGCGGAAACCGTTGAAGCCATTCTGGAACGCACTGACGCACAGACCGGCGACATTATTTTCTTCGGCGCGGGCGCGAAAGGCACCGTAACCGATGCAATGGGCGCGCTGCGTCTGAAAACCGGCCGTGACCTGAACCTGACCGACCTGAACAGCTGGCGTCCGCTGTGGGTGATCGACTTCCCGATGTTTGAAGACGACGGTGAAGGCGGTCTGACCGCGATGCACCATCCGTTCACCTCACCGCGTGATATGTCACCGGAAGAGCTGAAAAACGCGCCGGAAGACGCGATCGCCAATGCCTACGATATGGTTATCAACGGCTATGAAGTGGGCGGCGGCTCTGTCCGTATCCACCGTAACGAAATGCAGCAGACGGTATTCGGTATCCTCGGGATCACCCCGGAAGAACAGCGCCGCAAATTCGGCTTCCTGCTCGATGCGCTACAATACGGCACACCACCTCATGCGGGTCTGGCCTTTGGTCTCGACCGTCTGGTGATGCTGCTGACCGGTACCGAAAACATCCGTGACGTTATCGCGTTCCCGAAAACCACGGCTGCCGCCTGTCTGATGACAGATGCACCGAGCTTCGCGAATGACGATGCCCTGAAAGAGTTGGCGATTGCAGTAACTCAGAAAGAGAGTGACTGAATCTGATGGCTTTTAAACGCCCTGAATCTGTGCTGGTGGTTATCTGTGAGCAGGAAACGGGGCGTGTTCTGATGTTACAGCGCCGTGACGATCCTGCTTTCTGGCAGTCCGTCACCGGTAGTCTGGAACCGGGAGAAACTCCCCGCGATGCCGCATTGCGGGAAGTAAAAGAAGAAACCGGTATTGATATTCTTGCGGAGGGACTGCGGCTGACGGATTGTCAGCGCACCGTCCGCTATACCATTTTTCCGCATTTCCGTCACCGGTATGCACCGGACGTGACGCACAATACGGAACACTGGTTTGTGTTATGCTTACCCGCGCCGAAAGCGGTTCCCTTAACGGAGCATCTGGCGTATGAGTGGTTACCGGCAGCGGATGCCGCCGCGAAAACTATCTCACCCAGTAACGGGGAAGCAATTGAAGAATTCGTTCGTCAGTGTGTTCTTCCGCAGTGACAGCGAATTTAAATGAATGAACGTCGTAAGACTTAATCTGGAGATTAGAGAATGGCAGGTCATAGTAAATGGGCCAACACCAAACACCGCAAGGCCGCGCAAGATGCGAAGCGCGGTAAAATTTTCACGAAAATCATTCGTGAATTAGTCACGGCGTCGCGCATTGGTGGTCCTGATCCTGCATCTAACCCACGTCTGCGTGCGGCAGTGGATAAAGCGTTAGCAAACAACATGACCCGCGATACCCTGAACCGTGCGATTGCACGCGGGGCGGGTAATGATGAAAACGATAACATGGAATCCATCGTATACGAAGGCTACGGCCCGGGCGGTACTGCTGTGATGGTTGAGTGCCTGACGGATAACCGTAAACGTACGGTTTCGGATGTGCGCCACGCGTTCACCAAAACCGGCGGTAATCTGGGTACTGATGGTTCTGTGGCTTATCTGTTTACCCGCAAAGGTATCATTTCCTATGCACCGGGTCTGGATGAGGATGCGGTGATGGATGCGGCGCTTGAAGCCGGTGCTGAAGACGTTGAAACTTTTGACGACGGCGCTATCGACGTTTACACCGCCTGGGAAATTCTGGGTGATGTCAAAGACGCGATGGATGCTGCCGGTTTCAAAGCTGAATCTGCCGAAGTATCGATGATCCCGTCCACCAAAGCGGATCTGGATGCGGAAACCGCACCAAAACTGATGCGCCTTATCGATATGCTGGAAGACTCTGACGATGTGCAGGAAGTCTACCACAACGGCGATATCTCAGACGAAGTTGCAGCGCTGCTGTAATTTCCGTCACTCACTCCGCAGAGGATGCGCCGCTGTGCGCATCCCTCTGTTTTCTTCCTTTTTTCCTGTTGTGACAATACGGTCCTCCTATGGCAATTATTCTCGGTATTGACCCCGGCTCGCGGGTGACCGGATATGGTGTTATCCGCCAGCAGGGACGGCGTCTGCTGTATATCGGCAGCGGCTGTATCCGCACACAGGTGGATGATCTCCCGTCCCGTCTGGGCAAAATTTACGCCGGTGTCAGTGAAATCATCACCCAGTATCAGCCGGATTGTTTTGCTATCGAACAGGTCTTTATGGCCAAGAATGCCGATTCCGCCCTGAAACTGGGGCAGGCCCGTGGCGTGGCGATTCTGGCGGCGGTGAATAATAATCTGCCGGTATTTGAATACGCGGCGCGTCAGGTGAAACAAACGGTCACCGGTACCGGCGCGGCGGAGAAAGCCCAGGTACAGCATATGGTGCGCTCGATACTGAAACTCTCGGCGGCACCGCAGGCGGATGCGGCGGATGCACTGGCGATTGCTATCACTCACTGTCACTTTAACCAGAATCTGGTGCAGATGGGACAGCCGCGTCTGGTGATGGCACGCGGACGGCTGAAAGAGTAACCGGTGTCGCAGATAACCGTGATTTTCTGATGGCTGGATATACGTCCAGCTTTTTTTATGCTATAAACAGGCTCTGCCGCAATCATAAAGGAGACGCGCGTGATCGGTCGCTTAAGAGGTATTGTGCTGGAAAAACAGCCGCCTGTCGTATTACTGGAAACCAATGGTGTGGGCTATGAAGTCCATATGCCGATGACCTGTTTCTATGAACTGCCGGATGCCGGTCAGGAAGCCATTCTGTTCACCCAGTTTATTGTGCGGGAAGATGCACAGTTGCTGTACGGCTTTAATGATAAGCAGGAACGCGCGCTGTTCCGTGAATTAATCAAAGTGAATGGTGTCGGGCCGAAACTGGCACTGGCGATCCTCTCGGGTATGTCTGCGCAGCAGTTTGTGGCGGCGATTGAGCAGGGTGCTGTGGCACAGTTAATCAAACTGCCGGGTGTGGGCAAGAAAACCGCCGAACGTCTGGTTGTGGAAATGAAAGACCGCTTCAAAGGGCTTAACGGCGACCTGTTCCGTGATACGGAAATGTCGCTTCCGGCCAGTCAGCAGGCGGGCAACAGCCAGGCTGATGCGGAATCTGAAGCCATTGAGGCACTGATTTCCCTCGGCTATAAACCGCAGGAAGCCAGCCGCATGATAGCGAAAGTCTCAAAAGCCGGTTCAGACAGCGAAACACTGATCCGCGAAGCATTGCGCGCCGCGCTGTAATAATAGAAACGATGATGACACAACGGGGTGACAGGTCATGATTGAAGCTGACAGACTGATTACGGCGGAAACGTTGCCGGATGATGAGGTGGTGGATCGCGCTATCCGGCCGAAATTACTGGCGGAATATGTGGGTCAGCCGCAGGTCTGTTCACAGATGGAAATCTTTATCGAGGCTGCCCGTCAGCGCGGGGATGCACTTGACCATCTGCTGATTTTCGGTCCGCCGGGGCTCGGAAAAACCACACTGGCGAATATTGTCGCCAATGAAATGGGTGTTAATCTGCGCACCACCTCCGGGCCGGTGCTGGAAAAAGCCGGTGATCTGGCGGCCATGCTGACCAACCTTGAACCTCACGATGTGTTATTTATCGATGAAATCCACCGCCTCTCTCCGGTGGTGGAGGAAATTCTCTATCCTGCGATGGAAGATTACCAGCTGGATATCATGATCGGGGAAGGGCCGGCTGCCCGTTCCATTAAAATCGACCTGCCGCCGTTTACCCTGATCGGTGCCACCACCCGTGCAGGCTCTCTGACATCACCGCTGCGGGATCGTTTCGGGATAGTGCAGCGGCTGGAATTTTATAATACGGACGATTTGCAGCATATTGTCAGCCGCAGTGCCCGTTATATGGGGCTGGATATCTCGGATGACGGTGCCCGCCAGATTGCCATGCGCTCACGCGGCACACCGCGTATCACCAATCGTCTGCTGCGCCGGGTGCGGGATTTTGCCCAGGTGAAAGGTGACGGCGGTATTGACGGACTGATTGCCGGTCAGGCTCTGGATATGCTGAATGTGGATTCCGCCGGGTTTGATTACCTGGATCGCAAGCTGCTGGTCACCATTATTGATAAATTTATGGGCGGCCCGGTCGGGCTGGATAACCTGGCGGCGGCTATCGGCGAAGAGCGGGAAACCATTGAGGATGTCATCGAGCCTTTCTTAATCCAGCAGGGCTTTATTCAGCGGACACCGCGCGGACGCCTTGCCACCGCACATGCCTATCGTCACTTTGGTATTGATCACAGCGGAAACGATTAAGAACCCGGACGTCAAACCTTAGGGTAAACATAATATGTTTACCATTTTGCTCATGTGGTAATTAAATGGCTTTTTTAGGGATTATTCCGGGAGGATATCTCTGTAATTGGTTGTTTTTCGACATTTAAAAATTGGCATGCATCGTCTGAACCCTGTAATGTAAAAAGGAGGATTTCGTTAAAGGGAAAAGGAACTGACTATGCGTGTTCATTTTATCATTCATGACTATTTTGAAGCACCGGGCGCTTACGAGTATTGGGCAAGGAAGAATAATTACGATGTCACGTTCACCCGTCTGTATGAAGGTGACAAGTTACCTGACAGCATCAGCGGAATTGATTTTCTGATTATCATGGGCGGGCCGCAAAACCCGGCAACCACCACTGCGCAATGCCCTTATTTTGATTCAAAAAAAGAGCAGGCGTTTATCGCCAATGCCATCAATTCAAATAAAGTTGTCATCGGGGTCTGCCTCGGGGCACAGCTTATCGGCGAAGCATTAGGCGCGCCGTATACACAAAGCCCGGAAAAAGAGTTCGGCAAATTTACCATCCATATGACCAACGCCGGAAAACGCAGCCAGCTGTTTTCTCATTTCGGCGATTCGCTGGGTGTGGGCCACTGGCATTATGATATGCCGGGATTAACCGAAGGCGCGCAGATTATCGCTTTCAGTGCCGGTTGTCCGCGTCAGATTATTGAATACACCAAACGCGTTTACGGCTTCCAGTGCCATATGGAACTGACCCGCGATGTGGTGGAATATCTGATCCTCAACGGCGAAAATGATCTGAAATCTGCCGCCGGATTCCGTTTTGTTGATACACCAAGCGCTATCCGCAGACACAGTTACAGTGAAATGAATGAAAAACTGATCACATTTCTCGACAAGCTGGTGCTGAGTGTGAATCCGGTGAAACCGAAAGTGCGGACAAAATCAGAAACAGCGTAATAACACAGTTTAGCTGAAAGTAAAAAGCCCTGAAAGAACAGGGCTTTTTTGTGGTACAGACAATTAATTATGTGGTTTCACCAGCAGGCTGAGAATAAAGCAGCAGGCGGCGCACAGCACCACGGATGGTCCCGCCGGGGTGTCATAGAAGGCGGAGAAGGCTAATCCGCCGGTGATGGAAATCATCCCGGTGACAACCGCACCTGCAGCCATCTGTTCCGGTGTCCGCGCAAAACGGCGGGCGGCGGCGGCAGGAATAATCAGCAGAGACGTGATAATCAGTGCCCCGACAAATTTCATGGCAAGGCCGATGGTCAGTGCGGTGACCAGCATCAGCATCATCCGCAGTCTGTCCGGGTTGATACCGTCAACAAACGCCAGTTCCGGGCTGATGGTCAGAGAGAGCAGATTGCGCCACTGCCACATCAGCAAACCGGTCACGATAGTCACACCCACGGCAATCGGCAGCAAATCCTCATAGGTCACCGAGAGCAGGTCACCGAACAGATACGCCATCAGATCCACCCGCACGTTCGACATCAGACTGACCACCACCAGACCGAGAGACAGCGCACTGTGCGCCATAATACCCAGCAGAGTATCCACTGCCAGTTGCGGGCGGCGTTCCAGCCAGACCAGCAGCATGGCCAGAATCAGTGTCACGGCAATCACGGCATAAAACGGACTGACATTCAGCAGCAGGCCAAAGGCGACCCCGAGCAGCGAAGCGTGCGCCAGGGTATCTCCGAAATAGGACATCCGCCGCCAGACCACAAAGGAGCCGAGCGGACCGGCCGCGATCGCCAGTAAAATTCCGGCGAGCCAGCCCGGTAACAGTAATTCAATCATGGCGGCACTCCGGGGCGGATTTTACAGAGGCATCTGCCGGGGCGTGATTCCCGCAGCAGGGTGCAGAAGGGGATAACACTGCACTGCCGTTTTCATGGCTGTGATTATGATGATGACGGTACACGCCGATCTGTGTGGCGGCCCGGGTACCGAACATGGCGGTAAACTCAGGATGGGCGGCTACCACATCCGGTTCGCCGGAGCAGCAGATATGCCGGTTGATACACAGCACGGTATCGGTTTTTGCCATCACCAGATGCAGATCGTGAGAAACCATCAGCACCGCGCAGTTCAGTTCATCGCGCAGCCGGGTGATCAGGTCATACAGCGCAACCTGGCCGTTGACATCCACCCCCTGAGTCGGCTCATCCAGCACCAGCAACTGCGGCCGGGCGAGCAGGGCACGGGCCAGCAGCACCCGCTGCATCTCTCCGCCGGACAGCCGTTGCATCGGTTTTCCGGTCAGATGCGCGGCATTGACCCGTTCAAGTGCCGCGAGACACTCGCCCTTGCTGACACCGCGTTTCAGACGCAGAAAACGGGCAACCGTCAGCGGCATTGTCGGGTCGAGATAGAGTTTTTGCGGAACATAGCCGACAGTCAGCCCCGGCGCGCGGGTGACGGTGCCGGACGTCGGTTCGGTAAGGCCGAGTACCACGCGGACAATAGTGGATTTTCCCGCGCCGTTCGGCCCGAGAAGGGTGATGATTTTCCCGGGGGATAATGTAAATGAAATGTCCTCGAGTACCGTATTGGCACCAAAAGCGACAGAAACATCATTTACCGCGATAAGTGTTGACATGACAAATTATTATCTTGCAGAATGAATGAAACGTTATAATATAACATTATCGCAATCATGTCACGGAGTTTCCATTATGCAGCACCAATCACGGCACGGAATAAAAACAGCGTTTATTGCTACTTTTTTGAGTCTGACCGCACAAACCGCCAGCGCAGATGTGTTAACATCAGTACGTCCTGTCGGGTTAATCGCCGCTGCGGTTGCAGATGGCGTCACGGACACACAGATTTTACTGCCGGATGGTGCTTCGCCGCATGATTATGCACTCAAACCGTCTGATCTGAAAAAAATCCGTTCAGCGGATTTGGTCGTCTGGGTCGGGCCGGAGCTGGAAACCTTCCTGCAAAAGCCGCTTTCAGCTGTTCCGGAGCAAAAACAGATCGTTATCAGCGAACTTGAGTCTGTTAAACCTTTTCTGCTGAAAAACGATGAAGATGATGACCATGATGAGGACGGACATCACCACCACGGTGAGTACAATATGCACCTGTGGATGTCGCCGGATATTGCCCGGCAGACCGCTCAGGCAGTGTATAATAAACTTCTGGTGAGTTATCCGGATAAAAAATCTGTGCTGGACGTAAACCTGCGTAAATTCAATGGACAACTTACTGAAACTGAGAAGAATATTGCTCAGCAGCTGGCACCGGTAAAAACACACGGGTATTTTGTTTTTCATGACGCCTATGGTTATTTTGAAAAACGTTTTGACCTTTCGCCTTCCGGGCATTTTACGGTCAACCCTGAAATTCAGCCGGGTGCGCAGACACTCAATAACATCAAATTAAAGCTGGCTGAGCAAAACGCCTTATGTGTGTTTGCTGAGCCGCAGTTCAGGCCGGCAGTTATAAAAGCGGTGGCCAAAGGGACGAACGCGAAGATGGGCGTCCTTGACCCGCTGGGTAGCGGAATTGCAGTGGATCGGGACGGTTATACCAACTTCCTGTCACGGTTATCAGCACAGTACGCATCCTGCCTGGAGAAATAAATAAGGAACAGAACGCGTGCAATTGCAGCAACTGGCAAAATCCGCTGTTCTGGTATACAACCAGTTACCCAAAGCGCATCGTATGATGCTGGGGATGTTAACTGCCGCAACACTGGGTGTCGCTGTCTGGCACCCGTTTGCTGTATATCATGAGCGGACTGCTGATAACGAACAATATATTGAACTCGATTATGCGCCACCGGCGGATACTGCCGGCACGCAGGCAGAAACCGGCGCGACCACGGACAGCGACGATATTATCACCGACAGCAGTGATCAACTGCCGGATGAAGGTCTTGCCAAAGAATCTGATGATATCGACGAAGCCTCCCCGACTGACACCGTTATCCCGACATCACTTGAATACACTGTTGCCAGCGGTGACAGCCTGTCTGCCATCCTGACACAATACGGGATAGATTCCTCTGATGTGGCTTTATTATCCAATCAGTACAAAGGGTTGCGTAACCTGCAAATCGGCCAGACCCTCGCCTGGGAACTGAATGACGACGGCGAACTGAAATCCCTGAGCTGGGCGGTGAACCGCCGTGAAACCCGTACCTATGTCCGCAGCGGCAACGGATTCAAAGAAACCAAAGAGATGCGCGAAGGTGAATGGCAGACTAAACGTCTGACCGGCAAAGTCAGCGGCAGCCTGAATGCCAGTGCATCAAAAGCGGGACTGACCCGCAGCGAAGTGCGTGATATTTCCAAAGCGTTACAGTGGCAGGTGGATGTCCGTAAAGTGAAAAACGGCGATCGCTTCACTGTACTGACCTCACGTGAAATGCTGGATGGCAAACAGGAACAGAGCCAGATGCTGGCTGTGCGTCTGCATACTAACGGACGTGATTATTATGCATTCCGCGCCGAAGACGGCCGTTTTTATGATGCCAAAGGCGACGGGCTGGAGCGCGGCTTCCTGCGTTTCCCGACAACAAGACAATTTCGTGTTTCCTCACACTTTAATCCGCGTCGTGTAAACCCGGTCACCGGGCGTGTTGCGCCGCATAAAGGGGTCGATTTCGCGATGCCGGTCGGCACACCGGTACTGGCAGTCGGCGACGGGGAAGTGGTTGTGGCAAAATTCAGTGGTGCGGCGGGTAATTTCGTGGCTATCCGTCACGGTCGTCAGTTCACCACCCGTTATATGCACATGCGCAAACTGCTGGTCAAACCGGGCCAGAAAGTCAAACGCGGTGATAAAGTCGGCTTATCCGGTAATACCGGGCGCTCTACCGGTCCGCATCTGCACTTTGAAGTCTGGAACGGACAACAGGCGGTGAACCCGCTGACAGCAAAACTGCCGCGTTCCGGCGGGCTGACCGGCAAAGACCGTACCGGCTATCTGGCGCTGGTCAAACAGTACCGGCCGCAGCTGACACTTGATTAATCCTCTCATTCCGGCGGCGGGTGCACAGACACCCGCCTGCCGCATTCTCAGCGTACAGAATTTTAATGTACTTCTGATTTCAGATAATCAATAATAATAGATCACGGTATTTATAATATCATGATAAATAAGCTTAATTTAATACGGGTATCCCTCTGTGTATAAAGAAAACGATACAGACAGCAAAGCGGGCTATATCCCGACATTTCACCGCCATTACCTGCACCCGAAATACTGGGGCATGTGGGTTGCTGCAGGCACACTGGCCGGTCTGAGCTACCTGCCGGTTAAATTACGTGACCCGATGCTGGCCGGTGTGGGCCGGATAGCCGGACGTTTTGCCAAAGGCGGACGCCGCCGGGCACTGATCAATCTGTATTATTGTTTCCCGGATATGCCGAAAGCGGAGCGGGAAAGGATAACGGATGAGATGTTTGCCAGTGCACCGCACGCCTTTGTGATGCTGGCGGAATTGTGTCTGCGCAATCCGCAGCGGGTGATTTCCCGCACGCAGGTTCACGGGCAGGACATTATTGACGCGTTACAGGCAGAAGGGCGCAATATCATCTTTATGGTGCCGCACGGCTGGGCGATTGATTTACCGGCGATGTTGTTTGCCGCGCAGGGAAATAAAGTAGCGGGCATGTTCCATCATCAGAAAAACCCGGTGGCGGATTACCTGTGGAATAAAGCCCGGGTTCACTTCGGCGGACGTCTGCACTCCCGCGAGGCCGGTATCAAACCGTTTATCGCCAGTGTGCGTAATGGTTTCAGTGGTTATTATCTGCCGGACCAGGATCACGGCGAAGAGCACAGTGAGTTTGTCCCGTTCTTCAGCACCTATAAAGCCACACTCCCTGCTATCGGGCGTCTGATGAAAGTGTGCAAAGCGGCGATTGTCCCGCTGTTTCCGGTGTACGATCATAAAAATCACCAGTTCCATATCCACGTCCGCCCGCCGATGGACGATATTGACGGTCAGGACGACCCGTATATCGCCCGCCGCATGAATGAAGAAGTGGAAGCCCTGGTGCGCCCGAATATTGAACAATACACCTGGATCCTGAAACTGCTGAAAACCCGCAAAGACGGCGAAGAAGAGCCGTATAAAATCTATAAACACAAAGAATTGCCCTGAGACGGGGCAATTCTTACGCCTGATTACATCGGCGTTCGTAATAAAATTTAATGTTCGGGTTCCGTGCTATAGACCTCACTAAATTTTATTAAAAAACAAAAAAAATCCTGACCGGGGTCTGAAACCCATTCGTACGAAACAGTACGTTAAGTATTTTTTGAAAAAATTCAGGAGGCAAATAAAATGATAATTTTGTTAATATTTACCATCTAAGCCTGTTCCTGTATATACAGTTATTAGCTTTTTTAGTAATAAATCCAGTAATAAGATCTGCGTAAATCAGTTCGAAAATATAGTAATTTTATATTTTTTAATCTGTCAGTTACGTTATTAATGCACGTTTTCGTTCCGTTGGACTTCAGGCTTCTGTAATTAGTGTTATATTATGGGTTGAGTATTTTGCAATTGATAATACAAGGAAGAAATTATGAATTGGAACATAGAGGCTGCGGTGTCACATCTGAGAACCGCAGCCAGAGGCACATCAGGTAGCCGATGCGCACAATATACCCGCGAAGCAATAGAGGCAGGAGGCGTCAGGATCGACAGAACGACCCATGCAAAAGATTATGGAATATTATTAGAACGGGCGGGATTTAGTGAAGTACTACAAGGCTCAACTATTCAGGCCGGAGATGTCGCGGTTATTCAACCTTATCCGGGCGGAAATCCAAGTGGTCATATGGCCATGTACGATGGAATTATCTGGATTTCAGATTTCAGGCAGCGTTCTATGTACCCTGGTCCCGGCTATCGAAGAACTCAGCCCTCATTCAAAATCTATAGGATGAACTAATGCGTGTAGCTATTTTTCTTATCGCCAGTCTTTTATCCGCCTGTAGCCTGGCAACGACCAATCAGCCGGCAGAGCAGGTAAGAAATTTTTATAACTACTATCTCTCTAAGTTCTCCGCCCTCCCACCTGATTACAGGGATCCGGAATTACAGCGTTATGTGTCTGAAAATACGCTTAATCGTTTGCATAGTGTAATTGCTGTTCCGGAACAGGAAATTGTGACATCGGACTATTTCACCTACACCCAGGACTATGACCCGGCATGGATACCAGCACTAAAAATTGGTGCCGTGCATGACAAACAGGGATATAAGATTGTAGATGTATATCTGGGCATTGAAGATGGGAAACATCTGCACCTTGAAGCCTGTTTAGAGCAGGATTCAGGGGTATGGAAAATTGCCAGAATTCGGGATGTCACGAATAATTACGAACAAAAAATCTTTACGAAGTAGATAGTAAAAGAAACAAAACGCCTTGTGTGCAATTTCTTTATTTGAAAATTTGAAGCGTCAAGGGGGGACACACTAAAGTAATAGTGTGTGCTCCCGTACTATACTCAAATATTATAATTTCTGATAATCGCAAGATACTTTCCACTCCCCATTAATGAGATAAAATTAATCAGAATATTTTTTTTAATTCATCTTTGTTTCTGAAAACTAAAACCCTGAGAATATAATCAATAAAATAAGATAATAATGTTATCAAAAAAACAAAGTGAATAATATATGAATTAACAAGCCAGTCACTTACCGAAAACTCACTATTTCTGTCATGCGAGAGCTTAAAAGCCAATGAAAAATGCAGAACAAATATGGAAGTAAAAGGCAGGCATTAAATTTAAACAATGATGTATATTTAAAATCCGTTTTAAATATTAAAAAACACTCAAAATAAAAAAATAAGAGCGAACAACGGAAATTGGTTTAACATTCTCAGCGCAGCCAGTATGCAGCAACCAGGGTCGTTCTTCCTTCTGGCAAAATTTGTCAGCGGGTGAAATCATCGGTCATCACAACGTTACGCTGGCCGGACCGTTTGTGACTCTCGCAACCGCAGCTGACTGGCGTTTTCATTCTGAGAAATGAGCCTGAATACAGAGCCGCCCCATGGCGGCTAAAAGGGATGATAACGACCGGGAAGCCTGAACCCTGTGAAGTTACAAACCCATTTTCATTATGGTATACGGAGATTCAGCGAATCCGCGGCGCTTATCATTCCGGCAAGGAAGGATTCGATTGCCCTGACAAGCGCGAGGGGTGTCCCGTTCATCGGATAGTGGCCGGCGTTTTCCAGAATCCCGACGGTTGCAAGGGGGTAGCGCCGAAGATAGGTTTTGGTCATTAACCCGGCATTGAATGTGGGATCGTGCTCACCCACGAGCACTTTTACCGGATGCGATCCGACAATCTCATCACTGAAATCAGTATCGGCCCATGCATGAAAATACGCCGAAAATGCTTCCCGGTCACACGCGGGAAGGTGTCAGTCGTAATACAGAAAGCTAAAACAAAAAAACCGCCCGTCATCCGACAGGCGGTTTCGTTTCAGTAAATCACTTCACTTCAAGAATACGGCTGGTATTGGTGCTGCCGACCAGGCCCATCTGGTCGCCCTGGGTAACCATGACCAGGTCGCCGGTGCACAGATAGCCTTTTTCTTTCAGGCGGCTGATAGCTTCGGTGACTGCTGCCAGGCCATCGGTGTGGGTGCTGCAGAATACCGGGGTGACACCACGGTACAGTGAGCACTGATTCAGGGTTTTTTCATGGCGGGACATGGCGAAGATCGGCAGGCCGGAGCTGATGCGGGACATCATACGTGCGGTACGGCCGGATTCGGTCATAGCAATAATCGCTTTCACGCCGTTGAGGTGGTTCGCCGCGTACATGGTGGACATCGCGATTGCTTCTTCCGGATTGTCGAAGGTCATATCCAGACGGTGTTTGGAGATATTCACATTCGGCATTTTTTCAGCGCCCAGGCAAACCCGCGCCATCGCTTCCACGGTTTCCGCCGGATATTGACCAGCAGCGGTTTCCGCAGAGAGCATCACTGCATCGGTACCATCAAGCACGGCGTTTGCCACGTCCATCACTTCCGCACGGGTCGGCATCGGGTTAGTGATCATGGATTCCATCATCTGGGTTGCTGTGATCACGACACGATTCAGTTGACGGCTGCGACGAATCAGCTTTTTCTGGACACCGACCAGCTCCGGATCGCCGATTTCCACACCGAGGTCTCCACGCGCGACCATCACCACATCGGATGCGAGAATGATTTCATCCATCACCTGATCAGTGGCGACCGCTTCGGCACGTTCGACTTTGGAGACAATCATCGCCTCACAACCGGCGTCACGGGCGAGACGGCGGGCATAGTGCAGATCTTCGGCGCTGCGCGGGAAGGAGACCGCAAGGTAATCAACATTAATACGGGCTGCGGTTTTGATATCTTCTTTATCTTTTTCTGTCAGCGCATCGGCAGATAACCCGCCGCCGAGTTTGTTGATACCTTTATTATTAGACAGCAAACCACCGACGGTCACTTCGGTCATGATTTTAGTGCCTTTGACATCCAGCACTTTCAGCTGCACACGGCCATCATCGAGTAACAGAATGTCATCTGTCACCACATCTTCCGGCAGCTTTTTATAGTCGATCCCGACGTGCTCACTGGTACCTTCGCCTTTGCCCAGCTCTGCATCCAGAATAAATTTATCGCCGACATTCAGCAGGACTTTATTGTCTTTAAAGGTGGACACACGGATTTTCGGCCCCTGGAGATCACCCAGTATAGCCACCTGCACGCCGAGGCGGGCAGCGATTTCACGGACTTTATTCGCACGTTCAACGTGATCGTCCGGGCTGCCGTGAGAAAAGTTCATACGAACCACATTGGCACCGGCACGGATGATTTTTTCAAGGTTGTTATCGCGATCGGTGGCGGGGCCCAGGGTCGTTACGATTTTCGTTCTTCTGAGGCGTATTGACATAAATTACTCCGTTGACCTGAATAAGGTGAAATGGTGTTGATAAAAACTCCCCGCCGGGAAAATCGCTCCCGGCAGGAAAGTGTAAAATCGATTCACTCCTGTCTGATTATCGCGTATTTAAAATAAAAATCGAGTCAGCAAACGCAAAACAGTGAGTCAGACGTTATCCTACCATCCGTTATATTACTAATTCGTGATGGTCATTACACCCGGCAGCAGGAAATGTGTCAAATTGACACAAATAGTTAAAAATCAACGAAGTTTATCGATTCGGGAGTCTTTCAGGGCTTCTTTGACCCGGCGCAGGTTATCGCGGAATTTGGGGCCGCGGCGCAGAGTAAAACCGGTGGCGAGGACATCAATAATCGTCAGCTGTGCCAGACGGGAGATCATCGGCATATAAATATCGGTGTCTTCCGGCACATTAAGAATGATGGTGAGAGTGGCTTCTGCCGCGAGCGGTGAGTTCTCGGAGGTGATGGCGAGCACGGTAGCGTCATTTTCACGGGCGATACGGGCGATTTCAACCAGGTTTTTTGTCCGGCCGGTGTGGGAAATTAAAACCACCACATCACCTTCGGTGCTGTTGATACAACTCATGCGCTGCATCACCACATCGTCGGAATAAATCACCGGGATATTGAAACGGAAGAATTTATTCATCGCGTCATGGGCGACCGCGGCAGAGGCACCCAGGCCGAAAAAGGCGATTTTCCGGGCTTGTGTCAGGCAATCCACGGCGCGGTTGATGGTCAGCATATCGAGGGTGCTTCTGACTGCGTCCAGGCCAGCCATGGCGGACTCAAAGATTTTGCCGGTGTATGCCTCGACAGAATCATTTTCATCCACATTGCGGCTGACATACGGGGTACCGTTTGCCAGGCTTTGTGCCAGCAGCAGTTTGAAATCCGGAAAACCTTTGGTGTCCAGACGGCGGCAGAACCGGTTAACGGTCGGTTCGCTGACATCCGCCATTTTGGCAAGCGTGGCGATACTGGAATGAATGGCTATCTGCGGTGCACCGAGGATCGTCTCTGCAACTTTTTTTTCCGATTTACTCAGGTAATCCAGACTGTTACGGAGACGGTCTAAAATATTCATGCCACTGTGCCTTTTATATTGATCTGTGTGACACACCGGCCACCCTCATTTTTTGAAAATATACTACGTAACTCCGGGCAAAGGAGAGGGGAAATCCCCCCGGTTCCGGCTTTTTTTTGAAAGTTTGAGCTGTGTCTGATTTTCATTTTAGTAAGTTTGCATCAAAAAAGTAATTAAATTACAAAACAGCACACAGAAAGCGCGGCGACAGAGACCTGTCAGAATGTGCGGTAACCCGCATTTATGTTTACTGGCCGGGCGCAAACGAGTACATTATTCGTTATCTCTGTAACAAAATTACAATTCCACAGCCACGAGGAGAGGTTTTCTATGGCGCTGACAGCAACGGTTCCCGCCTGTGATTTAGTCATTTTCGGTACCAAAGGCGACCTCGCACGCCGCAAGTTACTCCCGTCTTTATATCAGCTGGAAAAAGCCGGTAATATTCATCCGGAAACGCGGATTATCGGGGCAGGCCGTGCAGACTGGTCCCGTGAGGAGTATCAGAAATTTGTTGAGGATGCGTTCAATACGTTCCTTAACGAGCAACTGGATCCGGTGCTCTGGGAACGATTCAGTGCCCGTCTGCTGTTTTGTAATCTCGATGTGAATGAGACCTCTCATTTCAAAAGCCTCGCCAATATTATTGCGGAAAACAAAAATACCGCTGTTTACTATTTCGCGATGCCGCCGGGCACGTTCAGCGCCATGTGCAAAGGGCTGGGCGAAGCGCATCTGAATAAAGAGCCTAGCCGTGTGGTGATGGAAAAACCACTGGGTAATGATCTGGCCTCATCACAGGCGATTAATACCGAAGTGGCGAAATACTTTAAAGAGAGCCAGATTTACCGTATCGACCATTATCTCGGCAAAGAAACAGTACTGAACCTGCTGGCGCTGCGTTTTGCCAACTCCCTGTTTGTTAATAACTGGGATAACCGCACCATCGACCATGTCCAGATTACGGTGGCGGAAGAAGTGGGAATTGAAGGGCGCTGGGGTTACTTTGATAAAGCCGGGCAGATGCGGGATATGGTGCAGAGCCATCTGCTGCAAATCCTGACTATGATTGCGATGTCACCGCCGGATGACCTGACCAGTGACCGTATACGTGACGAGAAAGTAAAAGTGCTGCGCTCACTGCGGACTATTGATATCACGAATGTCCGGGAGAAAACCGTGCGCGGGCAGTATACCGCCGGGTTTGTTCACGGCGAAAAAGTGCCGGGTTATCTGGATGAAGAGGGCGCGAATACCGTCAGCCAGACTGAAACCTTTGTCGCTATCCGCGCGGATATCGACGACTGGCGCTGGTCCGGTGTGCCGTTCTATCTGCGTACCGGGAAACGGATGCCGTCAAAATGTTCGGAAGTGGTGGTCTATTTCAAACAGCCGTCCCTGAATATCTTCAATGAAACCTATCAGCATCTGCCGCCGAATAAACTGACTATCCGTCTGCAGCCGGATGAAGGTATTGATATCGAAGTGCTGAACAAAGCGCCGGGGCTGGATCATAAACACCGTCTGCAAACCACCAAGCTGGATCTGAGTTTCTCGGAAACGTTCAACCAGACACATATTGCAGATGCGTATGAACGCCTGCTGCTGGAAGCCATGCGCGGTATTCAGGCGCTGTTTGTCCGCCGTGATGAAGTGGAGGAAGCCTGGAAATGGGTGGATTCAATTATGCACGCCTGGGCAATGGATAATGAACCGCCGAAACCGTATCAGGCAGGCAGCTGGGGGCCGATAGCCTCTATCGCCATGATGGCCCGTGACGGCCACGCCTGGAACGAAGTGGAATAATTATCCATCTGCGGTATCAGTAAAGGTAGTTAACCGGTTCAATATTTGCGTAATTATGACCATCTTCTGAATAAGAAGGTGGTCATTTTTTATAACTGTCTAAAAAATAAAATTATTTACTGAAAAATAATTCACCGCAGCATTGCTGAACTGTGTTACTTGTGCTAAAAATAATATGAATATTAATAACCGGAGGATTCTTTCATTGTTGTCACCCTGTCCGGGGACAGACAAAAGAATAAGACATCATGCAAAGCGACAGTAGTAGCAGGATTAAAATCCGACGTTCTACCCATGTACTTTTCCTTTCCGCTATCGTATCAAGCGAACACTACTGGTACGGCGAGTTATAGCTATTTCTCTTTTCGTCTGACGAACCAAGCGCGCCTGCGTTTTTGGTCACATCGTTACATTTAACGTTTTCGTTTCGCGATAAACGCACCCGGCCACGCAAACAGTCTGTTTTGCGCCGTGAACCTGTATGCGTTGTCCATCAGGAGAAATAACTATGATTTACTGGATGTTTTTAGGCTTAGCCATTATTACCGAGGTGATCGGTACATTGTCGATGAAATACGCGAGTGTCTCCGGCGGCAGTGCGGGGATGATTGTGATGTATATCATGATTGCCTCTTCTTATATTTTATTATCCATGGCAGTGAAAAAAGTGGCCCTCGGGGTGGCTTATGCGCTGTGGGAAGGGATCGGGATCCTGATCATCACCACGTTTAGTGTGATGTGGTTCCATGAATCGCTGTCACCGCTGAAACTGGGCGGTCTGGCACTGTTAATCGCGGGTATCACCCTGATTAAATACGGCACCAAAAAAGTGCAGAAAAAGCAGCCTGCTGCCAAACCGGTTCGTGCGCCACTGAATGAGATGCTGAAAGGGGCGTAATATGTTATCGACATTTGAATGGTGGCACGGTGCATTTTTACTGCTGGCCGTGGTACTGGAGATTCTGGCGAATATCCTGCTGAAAATGTCAAACGGCTTTAAACGTCTGTGGCTGGGTATTTTATCGCTGCTGGCGGTATTGGGGGCGTTCAGCTGTCTGGCACTGGCAGTCCGTGGTATCGAGCTTTCTGTTGCGTATGCATTGTGGGGAGCATTCGGTATTGTGGCAACAGTGGCCGCAGGCTGGATCCTGTTTAACCAGCGCCTCAATTACAAAGGCTGGAGCGGGATTATTCTGCTTCTGCTGGGTATGGTGATGATTAAGTTTGCCTGATTGTCACCGGCAGTGAAGGATCAGCGTACTGATCCTGTGTAATATCAGAATCCGGAAATACCGTGTTATTTCCGGATTTTTTTATGCCACTCAAAAATAACCTTCCTTTCCGGTCATCTTCGTTCATACTGATAAATACGTATAAACACGTATCATACATCATCTGACCAATCATACAGATTAATTTCCGTTTTATTATTTATTTTCTGGTTAAATAATTTACTGCTGATAAAACCGGACAGCAAATTGTCCGAATCCGGACAGGAAACGTGACGGTTCAGGCAGAATAAACGGGAAAAAACACTAATCTTAGAAAAATGAGGAACTGTATGAAGAAAAAAAACAGTCTTGCATTTATCAGAGAGCGGTTAATTAAAAATAACGTTATTTATGTAAAAGAACTCAGTGCACTGCTGCATGTATCTGAAAGAACAATAAGGCGTTATATCGATGAATTACAATTATCAGGTGTGGCAGTTAAATTTCACGGCGGTGTTAAATTACAGAAAATTGAGGCAGGAGATGTAATAAAACGGACAATTAACGAAACCAGAGTTTTTAATATTGAAGATGTAAAAGAAAACAGAGAAAAAAGACACGAAGATAACTGTTTATTATATATTCTCGGATCATTTAATCTGGATGTGGTGACTGAAGTTGAGCGGTTTCCGTCTGTCGGAGAGACAATCAGAGCAATATCAACCGGTTTTTATCCGGGAGGAAAGGGAGCAAATCAGGCTGCTGCTGCATCAGAAATAAACAGCCGTGTGCATCTTTTTGTTAAGGTCGGTGATGATTCATTCGGTGCCGATGCGGAAAAATATTTCAGTACCACCAAAACAGGATCATATACCCTGATTAAGGATATAAGTGTAAAAACCGGCAGTGCATTGGTGATGGTTGAAAGTCTTACGGGAAATAATAGTATTATTATCGATCAGGGCGCCAATGCCACAATAACAAAAGCAGAAATATTGTCAGATATTAATAATCTCAAGTCTGCGAAGGTGTTTCTTACTCAGCTGGAGAATAATATTGAGATTACCCGTTTTACTATTGATATAGCAAAGATGTATGGTTGCTATGTGATTCTTAATCCGGCGCCATATTCAGAAAACATTATGTCTCATTTATCTTCAGTGGATTTATTAACACCCAACGGAACAGAAGCGGAGCTTATTTCAGATATTAAAATCAGTGATCTTCATTCTGCAAAACAGGCTATCAGAGTAATACACCGTCTGGGCGTAAAAGAAATCGTCATGACACTCGGTGACAACGGAGCACTGTATTTTAACGGCACAACGATGAAACATTACCGCGCCATCAATGCGTCAGTGGTTGATACCAGCGGGGCCGGTGATGCTTTTACGGGCTCACTGGCGGCCGGACTGGTGGAAGGCAAAAGTATGGATGAAGCCATTAAATTTGCGGTTGCTTATGCATCACTGGCGGTTGAGAAAAAAGGGGCATCATCCATGCCATCCGCAAACAGCGTTGGTATCAGACTGAAAAAGGATTGTATGTAAGGGAATATAACCTGAATAACCAAAACAATTAATATGATACAGGACAGAGGTTTTTATGAAGTATTTTATTTTCATCATCAGCCTTCTCGTGATTTTTATTGCAGCGGCCTCGATCAGTTTTAAGGCCGGTGATATCAAACGAAAGTGTGTTCCGATAATCGTATTATTATTGCTGGAAGGCGCAGTGGCTTATGCACTTCTGCATACCTCTGCCGGGCTGGCAATACTCCATACTGCCTCCGGGGGGATTGAATATCTTATCCATCATGCTAACAAGGGTATCGATTTTGTATTCGGGGATATCACTGCTAAAAAACCCGTAATATTTGTTATTGCTGCACTGATGCCGCTGGTATTTATTTGTGCTGTTATCGGGATCTTAAAATATTTCGGTATTCTCAGGCTGATTATCATCACTATCGGCTATCTGATTAATAAAATAGCGAAAGTCGGTAAACTTGAATCTTTTTCCGCTGTCAGTTCTGTTGCGGTTGGTATGATGGCAGTTTATGTATCGATAAAAGAATATATACCCAATCTGACAAAACCGCAGATGTATACGATTGCGGCATGTTCTTTATCAACAGTCGATATCGCCATATTGGGTGCGTATACACAAATGATATCACCACAGTTTGTTATTATCGGTGTATGCCTGAATTTTTTCAGTACATTTGTTATCGTTTCTATTATTAATCCCGGTGATCCGGTCGGGATTCCGGAGAATTTTTCCGGTGTGAACAGTGAACGGCACAGTTTCTTCGAGGTTATCACCGAACATATGCAGGATGGTTTTAAACTTATCCTGGCGATAGTTCCTATTATTCTCGGCTTTATTGCATTAATCAGTTTACTGAATGATGTGTTTTTATACATTGCAGGGATAACGTTTCAGGGCATTCTCGGTTATATTTTTTCGCCGCTTGCTTTTATATTGGGTGTGCCGTGGGAGGACAGTGTCAGGTTCGGACAAATTATTGCCACAAAGGTACTGGCCAATGAGTTCGTGGCAATGATTGATTATATAAAAATACAGGATATCAGCCCGAGAACAGAAACGATTATATCGGTATTTCTGATTTCATTTGCGAATTTCGGCTCTGTGGGGATGATTATCGGCTGTGTGTCCGCGATCAGTAAAAAACACGGAAAAATGATAGCCGCAAATACATTCCGGCTGGTTGCCGGCTCAACGCTGGTCAGTTGTCTGTCTGCAACAATGGCCGGTATTTTTTCCGGGCAGAGTTAAGCCTGTAGTATGGTTCTGTACATCATAGGCGTGATCAGAGGAGAAGTGAGATGATGAAAATTATTATGGATTGTGACCCGGGTGTGGATGATGCTGTTGCGATTCTGCTGGCACTGGCTTCTCCTGAAATTGAGCTGCTGGGGGTCACAACTGTTGCCGGTAATGTGGAGCTGGATAAAGTTCATGAAAATGCCCGCAGGATCCTTGCGCTGGCATCACGGCCGGATATACCGCTGGCCAGAGGCTGCGGGCGTCCGCTGCTGGCCCGCCGGGGAAACAAAACAGCCGTGCACGGCAGTGATGGCCTGGCGGGGGTGGAAATACCGCAATCCCCTTACTGTTATTCAGAAAAACATGCGGTGGATTTTATTATTGATACCGTGATGTCCAACCCCGGCGAAGTCACTCTGTGTCCGACAGCACCACTGACCAATATTGCGATGGCGATGCTGAAAGAGCCAAGGCTCAGAGATAATGTAAAAGATATTGTCCTGATGGGTGGTGCGGCATTCCGCCGCGGAAATATCACGCCGGCCGCTGAATTTAATTTCTATGTTGACCCACATGCGGCACACATCGTTTTTGACAGCGCGGCGCATATTACCATGCTGGGGCTGGATGTGACCCATAAGGCGGATATCCGGGCGGGATTATGCGGGGTACTGGAGCAGGGTAATACCATTGCCGTTGCCGCCGCACAGATGGCGCGCGGATATGCGGAATCCGATCCGTTCCTGCATGATCCCTGTGTGATTGCGTATTTAGTTCGTCCTGATATTTTTTCAGGTACCGACGGATACGTTGAAATTGAGTATGAATCGCGCAAGCTTTCCGGCTTCAGCCATGCCGTTGTGCCGGATGTGCAGAAAGGCGCTGAAAACCAGTGCCGTATCGATGAACCACATATCAACACCACCATCATCACCGATGTACAGGCGGACGTGTTAATGTCGCTGATAGCGGAACGGATTTTATCGCTGTAAATTCAGTATGACGGATAAAACAGGTGCAGCGTCCGGACGCTGCACCTGTTTATTATTTTTTACTGATAATATTCAATGATATTGTTGACTATTGTCATTTCATATTGTTCCGGCACGGCATTCTTTTTATTCTTCTCTGATGGCATCCGGACAATACGCTCCTGAACGCAGTTGCCGTGATGATCCCGGCTCAGGCACATGGTCAGAGTGCGGACCCCGGAGGGGGTTTTATTATTCGTGACTTCTTTTGTTGCCGGATAACCTTCAGGGGTGTAAGTGTAATAAGTGACCGATTCCCCGGAACCGTCAGGTTGTGCGGAAGTCAGTGAGCTGACACGTCCGGCATCATCATAACCCACCTTATAACTCAGGGTGAGATAGATATCCGGCCATGTCAGGGTAAACATGGTCAGCTTTCCGTCTTTGCGTTGTATCTGAACAGTGCCGTTTATGGCCGTCTCATTACCTTCGATATACATTTTACCTTTACCGCCGGTCACCTGCTGTTGCGCATCTTTGGTAAACGCAGTACTGACTGTCATGGGAAAGCGGGCTTTTTTGCCCGGAAGATGGCGGTATACCCTGAATACATAGCTATCAATGTTCCGGGTTTCCGATCCCGAAAGTGTTGAGGTGACTATCATCCGGCCGGTCATATCCCGTTTGCGGGTTTCAAAATGCGTCATTTCACCACAGGGGCTGAAATCCGCTTTACTGCTGATTTTTTCACTGCGGGGAGAAGCAGGATCAGGAACCGATTCCGACCGGACAGATTTTACCGGGCCGGAAAAAGCAGGAACCTGCCAGATCATCCGGTTATTCTGCCGGGTCAGTGTATTGGCGGCTTCACACTGTGGCTGTTGTGCTGCGGACGGTACTGCGGACAGGGCGGAGAAACTGCCGGTCAGCAGCAGGAACACCGCACCATGTGCTATCAGTCTGGTCATTACTTGTCGCCGTAATATTCATAAGTGGTACGGAAAGGCACTTCACCGGCCGGTTCACCGTTAATATGCCGGAGCCAGAGCCCTGCGGTACAGTTTTGATAGGTATCCCATTCCGTGCACTGAATATCATTACCGGTTACGATTCCGGTGGATTCTGTTCTTTCTGTCCCTTTATCCTGGCCACCTTTCTCATTGTAGGTGAAATTAAAGTCACTGAGAGGAATTGGTGTGGTGTAAATACGGGTCAGCCGGTCTGCTTTATCATAATCAAAATTCAGATTGTAGGATTTGGCGAGAATTTCACTGTTTATCAGAACCGAATGTATATTGCCATCGCGGTATTCCACGGTGCCTTTCTCGGTCATGATGGTACTGTTACCCTCGATAAAATTTTCTGTCCGGTAGCCGGTGATAACCTGTTGTGCATCTTTGGAAAGAAAAATCCGGCTGATAGTCGGGCGCGTTTTTTTCTTACCGATATAATCGGCAGAAAAGCGGTATTCCATACTGATCTCATCAATAGTTTCCGCCCCGGTCACCCGTAAATCAAAGATCATATCGTATTGCATACTTCTGCGGGTGAAATCATAGTGAGTGATCTGCCCGCAGGGTGACAGTGTTATATTGCTGGCAGAAAAAATCTGAGTACCGCTGTCCTGCTGCCCGGTTGTTGTCACCATGGAGGTCGATTTTACCGGGCCGTTCAGATAAGAAAGCCCCATCATCCTCATATGATTAAGCCGGGTCTGTTCAGACATCGGCTGGCAGTCCGTCTCTGCCGCATAAGACGGCAGGGCGAAAACAGCGGAAAACAGCGCCAAAGGCAGAACTGAGCAGGTTACTGTGAGTTTTTTCACGATTTCTCCGGAAAGCTATAAATTCAGATTCATTTATTTCGATGGTAAGGGAGTTATTCCGTTCAGGCAACCAGACAAACAGACAATCTGCATTATTTATTCTGAAATTACCTTAATGATATTCGCCGAAACAACAGTTTTAGAAAGTCAGAGTAACGCATTTCAGTATTGTCCGGAAAAGAATCACCAGGTAAACTCATCTGCAGGCAGATTTTAAAGTAATGCTGCTGATAATATGCATGATATAGCTGATACATCATATTCATTGTGAATGGCGTTCAGAAGAGGGGATGAATGGACTGAGTCAGATTTTATCCTGAAAGGAAAATATGTAAGATGATTGATTACAATGAAATGGTAAAAAATGAATCGATGGAAGATGTTATCCTGTTTCTGGTTGCCAGGCGTGAAAGCGGTCTTATTTACCCTGCGATAGATGGTTTTTTTTATCGTCATAATGGCCCGGATAAATATGAATCGTGTAATATTATGATTCTCCGCGAAACACACAGACTTCTGAATGAAGAAAAAATAATGTGCGGAGGAGAGAAAGGCGGCCTTTATATGAAAGGACCCAAATGGGTCGAGCCTGATTTTATGTCAGAAGGGAAATATGAGATAGATTAAAAAACATACATGTATTATTTTTGAATGCAATTGTGAGCATGCGTATTATATTTTATTAATCCGATTTTCCGGAGAAGATAAAAGAAAATAAGATAAATAATAATCCATAATAATGAAACAATGAATAATCAATACAAAAAAGTGACCGCCATTGTGCGGTCACTTAACAGATCAAACAGGAAAGGATTATTTCACTTCCGGCATCAGTCCGATAAAGACTGTTTTTTTACGTGGGCCGGTCATCAGGTCTTCCAGCTTTTCCACACACTGTAAATAGTGCGGGGTTTTCTTATGTGCCGCCACAGCCGCATCATCGGCATAGGCTTCATAGATATAAAAGCGGGTTTCCACTTCCGGGTCCTGTAATACATCAAAACGCAGGTTACCGGGCTCTTTTACCGATCCCAGATGGTTTTCACGGAAAACGGCAATAAATTCGTCCACTTTGCCGGGTTTCACATTAATTTCCACTAATGTTACGTTCAAAATTTACCCCTTGTTCTTTTCGCTCAGGAACAGCTGATAAGCCTGTGCGGCACTCTCACCGCCATGCACAACGGCGCGGACCGCTTTCATCATGGCGATCGGGTCTTCGGACTGGAAAATATTCCGGCCCATATCCACCCCGGATGCGCCCTGGTCAATGGCGCGGAAACACATGTCGAGAGCTTCGTTTTCCGGCAGTTTTTTACCGCCCGCAATGACAATCGGCACCGGACAACCGGCGGTGATGCGCTCAAAACCTTCTTCAACAAAGTAGGTTTTGATGATATTGGCCCCCATTTCCGCAGCAATACGGCTGGCGAGTGAGAAATAACGCTGATCACGCGCCATATCTTTACCCACCCCGGTCACTGCCATCACCGGCATACCGACACGCATCCCCGCATCCACCATTTTGATGATGTTTTTGATGGACTGGTGTTCATGTTCGGTGCCGATATAGACCTGAGCCGCAACCGCTGCCACATTCAGGCGAACCGCATCATCCATCGCCACCGCAACCGCTTCGTTGGAGAGTTCTGTCAGGATGGAGTTAGCGCCGGATGCCCGCAGCACCACCGGTTTGTTGGTCGTGACCGGTACCTGGGCGCGCAGGATCCCGCGGGTACACATCAGGACATCGGTATGCTCAAAAAGCGGGGCGATATTAATATCAATCCGCTCAAGGCCGGTGGTCGGCCCCTGGAAATAGCCGTGGTCAAAGGCCAGCATGACCGTTTTATTATCCTGCGGATTAAAAATACGGGCCAGACGCGACTGCATACCCCAATCCAGCGAACCGCAGCCTTTGAGGGTATAAAGGGTGTTTTTTTGCGGCGTATTAAGCCCGAAGTCTTTGCCGTCACGGATATCATCTAAATCAGCCATGGAATTCTCCCCTGGTTAAACTGGCGCGGAGGGTGCCCGCGCCATTGGTTAAATCAGCAACTACATCAGAAATCATAGTTGTTAATGTTCTCTTTGGTGAAGATAACGCGCTCAGGCAGCACCACAATCCCGTTGCCTTTTGCTTCGTAGTCATAGCCCTGAACACTGTTCGGGGAGACTTCAACTTCACCGACACCGGCGACGGTAATCTTATCGCCGACATTCAGTTCGCCTTTTTTCATCAGTGCATCAGCCACGGCGACCGAAATCTCGCCCTGTTTGACAACATCCCATAACGCGAACTGATTAACTGTGCCGCGCTCCACATACGGACGCATCACGTTCGGGGTACTGAACCCGACAACCGCCACATCGTTACGTTTCAGGTTCTCTTTGGCCTGAGCCGCCGCAGGCAGGGCGTTGGCATCCGGCGCGATAATCACATCCAGATCACTCCAGGCATTAAGAATACCTTCGGCAGTCTGTAAGGATTTGGTGGCATCGTTATAACCATACTGGGTGGTGACGACTTCCCAGCCCGGATGCTCGGCTTCGATTTTCGCTTTCGCTTCTTTGACCCACTGGTTCTGGTCAGTTACGGTCGGGCTGGAATAGAAGAAGGCGACTTTGGCTTTCTCTTTCTTCACCTGATCCGCTGCCATATCCACCAGGATGCCGCCGAGCTGTTTCGGTGTGCCCTGGTCGATATAAATGGAGCGGCATTCCGGGTTGGTATCGGAATCCCAGGTCAGGACTTTCACGCCGCGCTGCATGGCGCGTTTCAGGGACGGACATAACCCGTCCGGCGAAACGGCGGAGACAATAATCGCGTCATAGCCCCGGTTAACGAAGTTGTTGATCAGCTGTACCTGACCGGACACACTCGGCTCGGTCGGGCCATCATAGGTGACATCGATACCGAGTTTTTTCCCGGCTTCCACAGCACCCTGGCCGCCGCTGGTAAAGAAGCCGACACCGACAAGTTTAGGAATAAAGGCGACTTTTTCTGCTGCATTCGCCCAGGAAACACATGCGAGACTTAATGCAGTGGCGAGCGCCAGTTTTTTCATGATGGGTTTCATGGTTTTCTCCATTTCGTCAAATCTGTGATAACAAACGTGTTTTACTCTGATACGAATTGCCTGTTGCGTTTACGCGCCCACCAGCCAAGGATGTGATGTCGGTGTAAAGAAACGGAACGACCAACAACGGCAACAATAAGCAGCGCACCCGAGAGTGCACTGGAGACCTGATTTGGTACGCCGATCATCTGCAATCCCTGCTGTAAAAAGCCGATCAGCAAAACAGCCAGCGCGGTGCCTAATACAGAGCCGGAACCGCCGTAAATATTGGCACCACCCAGCACAACAGCGGTGATCGCCGGCATCAGGAACGATGCCCCGAGATCCGCACGGGCAGAGCCGAAATAGGACACTAAAATGACAGAGGCGAGTGCTGCACTGACGCCGACCATCGCATACAGCAGACAGATAGTGCGTGTCACCGGGAAAGCACTGTAACGGGCGACGCGGGCATTCTGTCCGATTAAAAAGACATTACGGCCCGGATGGGTGCGGTGCAGATAAAACCAGAACACCAGCACACACAGGACAAAAATGATCAGCGGCAGCGGAATGCCGAACAGGTCGAGGTTGGCAAAGTCAGTAAAGGCCATCGGGAAGCCGCCGATGCCTTCAAAACCTGTCGCACCGGATAATCCGGAGAGCAGCAGGGCACAGCCGCCGAACAAGTACATGGTGCCGAGCGTAATCACCAGCGGGTTAACACCGGTAAACAGGATCAGCAGGGCGTTAATCAGGCCGCACAGTGCGCCGGTCAGCAGAGTGAGCGGAATGGCGGCAATCATCGGTACACCGGCCTGATTGAGGATCCCGAGCACAATCGCCGTCAGCCCGATAGTGGAGCCGAAGGAGATATCCATCCCGCCGCTGACAATCACCAGCGTCAGCGGCAGCGCCACCAGACCGATACAGATAAAGTCACTGGTACTGAACAGCAGCACATTGACATCCAGCAGGCGCGGGTTACCCATACCGAATAACAGGATTTCGAGGACAATCAGCAGCGCCAGGGCAATTTCCCAGCCGTAACGTTTGGTGATGCTCATTTTTTCGCCTCCTGCGGTGCGGAAGGATTAAGGAACCGGGCATAGCGCTGGGCGCGGAGGTTTTTCTCCAGTGCCACACGCAGACGGCCGTCAAAGACCAGAACCGCGAGTAAAACAAACCCGGCGATAAAGTCATTCCACCAGGCCGGCAGTCTGAGCAGCACCAGCACACTGTCAATCTGAGTCATAAAATAGGCACCGAGGATAGCGCCGACGATGGTACCGGTGCCGCCGAGCAGGCTGATCCCGCCCAGCACACAGGCGGCGATGGCTTTCATTTCCAGGCCGTTACCGGTCTGATTCGGGATAAAACCGATTTGTGAGGCGAACACAATTCCCGCGAGCGCCGCCATCATGCCGTTTACCGAGAAAGCAATGATGCGGGTACGATCAACCGGAACACCCAGCTGGCGCGCGCCCTGTAAGTTATCACCGGTGGCGTAGAAACCGCGTCCGGCGGTGGTGCGGGACAGGAACAGGGTCATCAGAATAATCAGCAGGATAATAAACCAGCCGATTGGCGACAGCCCGAGGAAGACCGGTTTTGACAGATCTTTCAGTTCCGCCGGTAAACCTTCAATCCATTTTCCGCCGGTGAGCAGCAGCATAATGCCGCGATACAGCCCGAGCGTGCCGAGGGTGGCAACAATAGCGGGGATCCGCAGCCAGGTGACCAGGATGCCGTTGAAGAATCCGGCCAGCAGACCGGCGGCGACGGTCAGCAGAATAGCCACTGTCAGCGGCAGCCCCGCATTCAGCGCAATACCGACAATCACTGCACACAGCCCGGTGGTGGATCCGACAGAGACATCAATATTGCGGGTCAGCATCACCAGGGTGGCACCGATGGCCAGCAGCATCTGAATTTGCGCACTGCCGAAAATCATGGTGACGGTTTGCAGACTGAAGTAACGGGTTTCCATACCGCCGAGCAGGACAAACAGGCAGAGAATAGCAAGCAGTGCCGTTACTTCACGGTTATTCTGGATATATTTCAGCATGATGCGGCCTCCTGTAACGGGCTGCTTTCTGTTTCTGTCTGCGGGCGGTGCTCGCCGAACGCCATATGCATAATAGTGTCGGTGTTCAGCTCGTTGTGCTGCAATTCCCCGGAGAATTCCCCCTGATGCATCACCAGCACACGATCAGCCAGCGCCACCACTTCATCGAGGTCAGAGGAGATCAGTAAAATTGCCACATTCTGCTGCGCGATACTTTGTATCAGCTGATAAATGTCATTACGGGCGCCGACATCTACGCCGCGTGTCGGTTCATCAATAATCAGCAGGGACGGATTGGCTTCGAGGCACTTGGCGATCAGAATTTTTTGCTGATTACCGCCGGACAGCGTACGTACCGTCTGTTGTCCGTCACTGAATTTGATATTGAGGGCGCGGCGGTAGCGCTCGAGCAGGGCATCATCCCGCGAGCGGTTGACCAGCAGCCCCTGGTGGTTATGCACCAGCGCACCGATATTCCAGGTGAGCGGGGCATCAAGAAAAAGTCCGGAGGCCTGACGGTCTTCAGGTAAACAGACCAGCCCCCGGGTGAGGCGTTTTTCACTGCTGACACCGCGCAGATTGTCACCGTTGAGGAAAACCTCTCCGGCGATCAGTGGGCGCAGCCCGTACAATGTTTCTGCGAGTTCGGTCCGGCCGGCGCCGACGACACCGGCCAGCCCGACCACTTCCCCCGGGTTGACAACAAAACTGATGTTACGGAATCCTTCGCCGCACGCATTACGGACATCCAGCACCGGCGTATCATCCTGCGGACTGTTACGGGTGGCGGACAGATCCAGCCAGAGCTTCTGCGTCTCTGACAGCGGCTTTTTCTTCGCTTCAGGTGTGATGGCCTGAATGATTTCATCAGTGGAAAACTGTTTTGCCGGACCGGCCAGCGCGATATTACCGTCACGCATCACACTCAGGTAATCGGCAATGGCATGTATTTCCGGCAGTTTATGAGAGATAAAGACAATCCCGACACCCTGCTGCTGTAATTCCCGTACCCGCTCAAACAGGCGTTCGGTTTCGGCGGGGGTCAGGGATGCGGTCGGTTCATCAAGAATAAGGATGCGGGAATCCCGCATCAGACCGCGCATGATCTCCACCAGCTGCTGATCCGCCACGTTCAGGCTGCCCGCCCGCGCACTGAGATCAAAATTGCAGCGCAGTGATGTCAGCATCTGCTGTAATTTGGCTTTGCCCGCCTGATGTTTCGGCAGACGGAACAGAATGTTTTCCTGTACAGACAGATTCGGGAACAGCAGCGGCTCCTGCGGAACCAGATACAGACCCAGCTGATGGGCTTTCGCCGGGGTCAGGTGCGATATTTCCTGACCTTCCAGCGTCAGGGTGCCTGCATCCGGCTGTTCAATTCCTGCAATAATTTTCATCAGCGTGGATTTTCCCGCGCCGTTGCCGCCCAGCAGCGCATGAACCTGTCCCGGCAACAGTGTGAAATCGATGTGTTTGAGGACAACCACACCGGAGAACTGTTTGGCTATTCCGCGGGCGGTGAGCAGCGGCTGAATCGGGTGTTGCTTCTCTGACATAACGGCACCTCTGGTGTTATGGGTATTGCTGCCGGATGTTATGTGGTTAAGAAAACATCAACAAAATGAACATTTATAATTTATAAACACATTTGTTCATAAATGTAAGCCATAAAAATCAAATAAGACAATATTTCGGCCATATTTTGTGAAAAAATCAGATCTGAGTTAGAATTTGTTCAAAATTTTGGCCTGCACCTCTGGCAGATTTCTGTAAAAGGTGCTTATCTGTAAAAACGGAAAACAAAAGTTCACATGACAACAGTTTCAAAAAACACGAAAGCAGCCCCGGTAAGCTCCGTTTCTTCGATGGACTATGACGCCTCAGGACTTAGTATGAATGAAGAAGAGTTATTGGCCCGTATTGCCTGGTTTTATTACCACGATGGTCTCACGCAGGGAGATATCGGGGATCTGCTCGGTCTGACACGGCTGAAAGTTTCGCGTTTGCTCGAAAAAGGACGTCAGTCCGGCGTCATCCGGGTACAGATAAATTCCCGGTTTGAAGGCTGCCTTGAACTTGAAGATATTCTGAAAAAAAGATTTTCGTTAAAACAAATTCGCATACTCCCGGCACTGAACGGCCCGGAGATCCATACCCGTCTCGGAGTGGCCGGTGCACATCTGCTGATGTCACAGCTTTCGCCCGGCCAGTTGCTGGCAGTCGGGTTCGGGGAGGCGGCAATGGCGACATTGCAGCATCTGAGCGGGTTTGTCTCTTCGCAGCAGATCCGTCTGGTGACTCTCTCCGGCGGCGTCGGGCAGTACATGACCGGCATCGGCCAGCTTGATGCCAACTGCCCGGTCAGCATTATTCCGGCACCACTGCGGGCATCGAATGCCTCAGTAGCCGCGACATTCCGTCAGGAACGCAGCGTGCAGGATGTGCTGATGGCGGCCAGTGCAGCGGATATTGCCGTTGTCGGCCTGGGCGCGGTGAATCAGAAACAGGATGCGACCATTATGCGTTCCGGCTATATCAGCAGCGGTGAACAACTGATGCTGGCACGGCGCGGGGCGGTCGGGGATATCCTCGGCTACTTTATCGGGCGCGAAGGGGAACTGACAGAAGAAGTGGAGATGCACCGCGAACTTATCGGCATCACCCCCGCAGAGCTGAAAAATATTCCGACGGTGGTCGGGGTGGCGGGCGGTGAGGAAAAAGCCGAGGTGATTGTGGCGGCACTGCTGGGGGGCTATATCAACTCCCTGGTGACAGACGAGCAGACGGCACGGGTGATGCTGACATTATTAACCTGATGCACTGACTGTCCCGCAGACGAAAATCACGCTGTATTTCATGGTGTAACGGTATCGGTCCAATTGAATTTGTGAGGATGGCGACATGAATCAGATTACGGGCAGCGGCTCATCAGAAAAATACCTGATGGCGCTGGATGCGGGAACAGGCAGTATCAGAGCCGTTATTTTTGATCTTCACGGCAATCAGGTGGCGGTCGGACAGGCGGAGTGGCGTCACAATGAGCTGCCGGATGTACCGGGCTCGATGGAGTTTGATCTGCCGGTGAACTGGCAGCTGGCGTGTCACTGTATTGCGCTGGCACTGAAAAATGCCGGTCTGCCTGCTTCGGCGATTGCCGGGGTGGCGGCCTGTTCGATGCGTGAAGGCATTGTACTGTATGACCGCAACGGCGAACCGATCTGGGCATGTGCCAACGTGGATGCGCGCTCAAGTCATGAAGTCAGTGAATTAAAAGAGCTGTACGATAACACTTTTGAATATGATGTTTATCAGTGCTCCGGCCAGACCTTAGCCCTCGGCGCAATGCCGCGTCTGCTGTGGCTGGCACATCACCGGCCTGATATCTACCGTCAGGCAGGCACGCTCACCATGATCAGCGACTGGCTGGCCTGCAAACTGACCGGCGAGCTGGCAGTTGATCCTTCCAACGCAGGCACTACCGGGATGCTGGATCTGAAAACCCGTGACTGGCGGCCGGGCCTGCTGGAAATGGCCGGGCTGCGCGCGGATATTCTCTCGCCGGTTAAAGAAACCGGGACCGTACTGGGTTATATCACAGCGCATGCCGCGAAAGAGTCCGGTCTGGCAGAAGGCACGCCGGTGGTGATGGGCGGCGGGGACGTTCAGCTGGGTTGTCTCGGGCTGGGCGTGGTCAGAGCGGGACAAACTGCGGTGCTCGGCGGCACGTTCTGGCAGCAGGTGGTGAATTTACCGGCACCGGTCACTGATCCGGATATGAATACCCGCATCAACCCGCATGTGATCCCGGGGATGGTGCAGGCGGAATCCATCAGTTTCTTTACCGGCCTGACGATGCGCTGGTTCCGTGATGCGTTCTGCGCGGAAGAAAAAATAATCGCGGAACGTCTCGGCGTGGACACTTACTCCTTACTGGAAGATATGGCCGCCCGTGTTCCCGCCGGTTCTCATGGCATCATGCCGATTTTTTCCGATGTGATGCGGTTTAAATCCTGGTATCACGCCGCACCTTCTTTTATTAACCTCTCCATTGATGCGGAAAAGAGTAACAAAGCCTCACTGTTCCGCGCACTGGAGGAAAACGCCGCGATCGTCTCATCCCTGAATCTCGATCTGATTGCAAAATTCAGTGGTGTGAAAGCAGATTCACTGGTGTTCGCCGGTGGTGGTTCGAAAGGCAAACTGTGGAGCCAGATCCTGGCGGATGTTACCGGGGTGCCGGTACGGGTCCCGGTTGTCAAAGAAGCCACGGCGCTGGGGTGTGCGATTGCTGCCGGAGCGGGTGTCGGGCTATATGATGATATGGTGACGGCGGGTGAGCGTCTGGTGCAGTGGCAGCATGAGTATCAGCCAAATCCGGCGCACCGTGAGGTTTATGACAAAGCTAAACAGAACTGGCAGAAGGTATATGCGGATCAGCTTTCGCTGGTGGATTCCGGCCTGACAACATCGATGTGGAAGGCGCCGGGGCTGAAATAACCGGGGGTATAATCCGGCTCCGGAGAGGGTCGTTAACGGGCAAAAACGAAAAGTCGCTGTGAATACAGTCCCTGTACGCTCAGGCTCGCCATCCATGGCTCGCATGCTTTTCGTTTCCTTTGCCCGTTACCGGCTCAGTACCTGACCGGCAGTGCTTTTCTCAACACTCAGACTGCCGCGATCACTTTGATTTCAACTTTATAATCCGGGTGCATCAGAGCAGCTTCCACGGTGCAGCGCACCGGCGCACTGCCTTTTGCGACCCATGCATCCCAGGCGGTATTCATACCGGCAAAATCAGCTTTGTCTGCCAGAAAAATGGTCGCATCGAGGATTTTGCTTTTATCTGAACCGGCGCGGGCCAGAATTTTATCGATCGCGTGCAGGGCACTGGTGGTCTGGGCAGTAATATCGCCGCTCAGATCTTCCGGAACACTGGTGTAATAAACGGTGTTGTTGTGTACAACCGCTTCAGACCAGCGGTCTTCCGGATCAATTCGCTGAATTGTCATTCTCTCTCCTGTAAATATATCCAGTTTCTTACACGGCAAGGTGGTGCTATTGCTCAACCCTTGGCATAATTAGCGCCTATTTTGTCAGAAGAGAACGCGCGTGTCAGACGATTTTGCAAAAAACGGCCGCTTAGCCCGTGTCATTCCCGGTTTTCAGCCGAGGGAAGCCCAGGTCACCATGTCGGCGGCGATCAGCCGGATAATTGAAACGCATGGGCAACTGGTGGCGGAAGCCGGGACCGGAACCGGCAAAACCTTTGCCTATCTGGTGCCTGCGCTGCGTGCCGGAAAGAAAACCATTATCTCCACCGGCTCTAAGGCGTTGCAGGATCAGCTCTATAACCGCGATCTCCCCACCATTATTCAGGCGCTGGATTATGACGGCAGGGTGGCGCTGCTCAAAGGGCGCTCGAACTATCTTTGTCTGGAGCGGCTGGAGCAGCAGACTCTCGGCGATATCAATATGGAGCCGGAAACGCTCACGCAGATAGTGGCGGCGCGGCGCTGGGCAACGGCGACTGAGCTGGGGGATATCACCACCTGTCATGATATTCCGGAAGACAGCCCGGTCTGGCCGCTGATCACCAGTACCAACGATAACTGCCTCGGCAGCGACTGTCCGCAGTATAAAGAATGCTTTGTACTGAAAGCCCGGCGCAAGGCACTGGAAGCGGATGTGGTGGTGGTCAACCATCATCTGTTTATGGCGGATCGTGTGGTGAAAGACACCGGTTTCGGGGAGCTTATCCCTGAGGCGGATGTGATTATTTTCGATGAGGCGCATCAGATACCGGATATCGCCAGTCAGTATTTCGGCCAGCAGCTCAGCAGCCGTCAGTTATTTGATCTCACCCGCGATATCACATTAGCCTACCGCAGCGAGTTGCGCGACCAGGCGCAGTTACAGAAATGTGCGGATCGCCTGACGATGAGTGTGCAGGATTTCCGGCTGGCACTCGGTGATACCGGTTTTCGCGGGAATCTGCGGGAATTGCTGGCACAGCCGCAGTTTCAGCGGGCGCTCACACTGCTCGACGACGCGCTGGAACTCTGTTATGACGTGATGAAACTCTCCCTTGGCCGTTCTGCGATGCTGGATGCGGCGTTTGAACGGGCGACCCTGTACCGCAATCGCCTCAAACGGCTGAAAGATGTTTCCATCCCCGGTTACAGCTACTGGTTTGAAAGCTATGGCCGTCATTTCCTGCTGGCACTGACACCACTGACCGTGGAAGACAAATTCCGCGAAATGATGAGTAATCAGAAAATGGCGTGGGTATTTACATCCGCGACACTGTCGGTGAATGATGATCTGCACCATTTTACCCGCCGCCTCGGGCTGGATAACGCCGAAACCCTGATCCTGCCGAGCCCGTTTAATTATCAGGAGCAGACACTGCTCTGTGTGCCGCGTTTTCTGCCGTCGCCGAATCAGTACGGTGCGGCAAAACAGCTGGCGAAACAACTGCGCCCGCTGATCAACCATAACCGTGGCCGCTGTTTCTTTTTATGCACCTCACACCAGATGATGCGTGATCTCGCCGCTGAATTCCGCCAGTCACTGACACTGCCGGTACTGGTGCAGGGGGAAACCAGTAAAACGCAACTGCTCCGTGATTTTATCTCCTCCGGTAATGCCTTGCTGGTGGCCACTGCCAGTTTCTGGGAAGGGGTGGATGTGCGCGGTGATGCACTGACCTGTGTCATCATCGACAAACTGCCGTTTACCGCGCCGGATGACCCGCTGCTGAAAGCCCGCATGGAAGATTGCCAGGTACGCGGTGGTGATCCGTTCCGTGATGTTCAGATCCCGGATGCAGTGATCAGCCTCAAACAGGGGGTCGGGCGGCTTATCCGTGATACGGAGGATTACGGCGTGATTGTGATCTGCGATAACCGGATTGTTATGCGGCCTTACGGGGAAATCTTCCTGAAAAGTCTGCCGCCGTCGCCACGGACCCGTTCACTGACCAAAGCTGCGGAATTTCTGGCAGCACGGCAGTCACAGCGCCGCACAGCGGAATAACACGGAATCAGTTTCGCAATAAAAGTCACTGTTACCGTGATTTTTTTGTTACCATAAACCTTATTTATTTGCCGGAGTTATGGCATGTCCAGCCGAATTTTAGCCTTAGATACAGCAACAGAAGCCTGTTCTGTTGCACTTTACAACAATGGTGAGATCACCGCCGATTTTGCCGTCACCCCCCGCGAACACACACAGCGCATTCTGCCGATGGTGCAGGCGGTGCTGGCACAGCAGAATCTCTCTCTCCGTGATCTTGATGCACTGGCCTTTGGTCAGGGGCCGGGCAGCTTTACCGGCGTGCGGATTGGTGTCGGGATTGCCCAGGGCCTGGCGCTGGGCGCAGAACTGCCGATGATTGGTGTATCTTCACTGGAAACCATGGCGGAAGGGGTGTTCCGTACTGCCGGGCTCTCCCGTGTCCTGGTTGCCATTGATGCCCGCATGGATGAAGTGTACTGCGCGGCGTATGTCCGTGATGAGCAGGGCATTTTCCGGCAGGAACTGGCGGAAGCGGTGCTGAAACCGGCTGATTTTGTCACGCGCTGTGCCGCACTCACCGGCGAATGGGGACTGGCAGGGACCGGCTGGGCGGCGTATCCGCAGATGCAGGAAACGCTGACGCTCAGTACTCAGATGACAGAGATTACGCTGCCGCATGCACAGGATATGCTGCCGCCGGCACTGAATGCACTGCGCCGCGGGGAAACATCTGCCCCTGAATCGGCGGAGCCGGTGTATCTGCGCAACGAAGTGACCTGGAAGAAATTACCGGGCCGGGAATAAGGTAAAAAAATAGCCTGCGTCAATTGTTGAACCGGCAATCATCAGCCACAATAAATGAATACTATCCGTCACAGGAGCTCATATCATGATGAATCGCTTACGGGGCAGTCTGAAGTATGGTGTTGTGATTATATCACTGGCGCTGGCCGGCTGCGCCACAGTACCGGAATCCATTAAAGGCAGCGGCACCACGATGCTGACGGATTTTCAGGTCGTTCAGAAAGCGCCGCAGGCTTACAAAGGGATGGAAGCGCGTTTTGGCGGGCGGGTACTCAGCGTGCAAAATCAGCCGGATATGACACAGCTGGAAATCGCGGTGATGCCGCTGAACAGCACCGGTGCGCCATTCCTCGGTTCAACCATCACCGGCCGGATGTATGCCCGGATCAACCGTTTTATGGAGCCGGATAACTTCCGCGACCAGTATGTCACTGTGGTCGGGCTGATGAACGGCACGCAAGCCGGTAAGATAGGCGATGTTCCTTATACTTTCCCGGTGATTGATGTCACCGGTTTCCAGCGCTGGCACCAGGCACGGCAGGTGATTATGCCACCGCCGGTGTACGGTCCGGATCCGTGGCGCTGGCATAACGGGTACTACGGCGGCGGCTATTATGGCGGTGACTGGTACTATCCGCCGGGACCGGCAGTGGTGCAGGATTATTTAGTGCCTTAATCGCGCGGATTTGCGGGTATGGTAACCTTAAAGTTCAGCATAAATGCGGATTTGAGTGTATAATCCCGTCCGCGACGATAAGCAGGAATGATTATCCTCACCTTGTTACAGTGAATAGATTAAGAGGCGGCATTTGCCGCCTCGATTGTTATCTGGCTTTATAAAACAAATTAGTGATGTGACTCTCAACCTGAAACAGAAAAATTATCCGAAAACGCCGTTTTATGTAAATACTTTATTTATGTAAATATTTTGTTAACGCCGGCGGGTCATGAGATGAGCAGCAATAATCAGGAGTAAAACCTTGGAAAGAGTCTGGCTTAAACACTATCCGGAAGATGTCCCGGCAGATATCAATCCTGACACCTATGCCTCAATGGCAGAGATGCTGGAGAACGCGGTATCGCGCTTTGCGGACCAGCCCGCCTTTATCAATATGGGCGAGGTGATGACCTACCGGAAACTGGAAGAGCGAAGCCGCGCATTTGCCGCTTACCTGCAAAACGGACTGGGACTGAAAAAAGGGGACCGCATCGCGCTGATGATGCCGAACTTACTGCAGTACCCGATAGCCTTGTTCGGGATCCTGCGGGCAGGGATGGTGGTGGTGAACGTCAACCCCCTCTATACACCAAGAGAGTTAGAACATCAGTTAAATGATAGCGGCTGTGCTGCGATTGTGATTGTTTCCAATTTTGCACACACCCTCGAAAAAATCGTTTATAACACGCCAATCCGCCATGTGATCCTGACCCGTATGGGGGATCAGCTTTCCCGTCCGAAAGCCACGCTGGTGGATTTTGTGGTCAAATATATCAAACGTCTGGTACCGAAATATAATCTGCCGGATGCTATCTCATTCCGCCGCGCTATCCATCAGGGTTACCGCATGCAGTATGTCAAACCGGAAATTCACCGTGAAGACCTGGCATTTCTGCAATACACCGGCGGTACCACCGGGGTGGCTAAAGGCGCGATGCTGACTCACCGCAATATGCTGGCAAACCTTGAGCAGGCGCGGGCGGCCTATATTCCGGAGCTGAATGTCGGCAAAGAACTGATTGTCACCGCACTGCCGCTGTATCACGTCTTTGCTCTGACGGTGAACTGCCTGCTGTTTATTGAAATCGGCGGCCGTAATCTGCTTATCACTAACCCGCGTGATGTCAGCGGAACGATTAAAGAGCTGAGCAAATACCCGTTCACGGCTATTACCGGGGTAAACACCCTGTTTAATGCCTGGATCAACAATCCGGAATTTCACAAACTCGATTTCTCCACCCTGAACCTGTCCGTCGGCGGCGGTATGCCGGTGCAGAAAGCGGTGGCAGAAAACTGGGAAAAACTGACCGGCAAACATCTGCTGGAAGGCTACGGGCTGACTGAATGCTCCCCGCTGGTCGCCGGTAACCCGCATAACCTGAAAAGTTACAGCGGCAGTATCGGATTTCCGGTACCGTCCACTGAGATCCGCCTGCTGGATGATGACGGCACGGATGTGCAGGAAGGGCAGCCTGGTGAAATGTGGGTCCGTGGTCCGCAGGTAATGAAAGGGTACTGGAACCGTCCGGATGCCACAGCCGAAGTGCTGAAAGATGGCTGGGTTGCCACGGGGGATATCGCGCAGTTTGATGACAACGGTTTTCTGCACATCGTGGACCGCAAAAAAGACATGATTCTGGTGTCCGGTTTCAATGTCTATCCGAATGAAGTTGAGGATGCGGTCATGCTGCATCCGGCAGTGCTGGAGTGTGCGGCTATCGGCGTGGTGAGTGAAAGCTCCGGTGAAGCTGTGAAGATTTTTGTTGTCCGCAAAGATAAATCACTGACAGAAGATGATTTACGTCTGCACTGCCGCCGTTATCTGACCGGTTATAAAGTCCCGAAAATTATTGAGTTCCGTGATGAATTGCCGAAATCCAATGTCGGTAAAATTCTGCGCCGCGAATTGCGCAACGAGGAAAAGCACAAAACGGATGTTCAGCCGGTTGCATGACGCCACATCAGGCCGCAGAATAATAACGCCGGTTAAAACCGGCGTTATTATTATCAGTCACGTTATGACTATTGATTGAAATACCCTGATCTGTTGAATTATTCTGTATCACATCACTTAACCACGTCGTCAAAGACTAAGAGAAGTTGTTTTGAATTATCAGTTGATTACCAGCGATACACACCTTGCCGCCTATTGTGAACAGGTTGCCGGCAAACCTTATCTTGCTCTGGACACCGAATTTGTCCGGATCCGGACCTATTATCCGCATCTCGGTCTGGTTCAGCTTTATGACGGGGAGCATCTCGCACTGGTCGATCCGCTGGGGATCACTGACTGGACACCGCTGAAAACCTTACTGACTGCACCGGATATGATCAAATATCTCCATGCGGGTAGTGAGGATATCGAAGTCTTTTTCAACAGCATGGGATGTGTGCCGCAGCCGCTGGTGGACACTCAGGTGCTGGCCGCCTTTACCGGACATCCGCTCTCCTGCGGGTTTGCCACACTGGTGGAAACCTATCTCGGCGTTGCCCTGGATAAAAGTGAATCCCGCACAGATTGGCTGGCACGTCCGCTGACAGAAAAACAGTGTGAATATGCAGCGGCGGATGTGTATTACCTGCTGCCGCTGGCGGAAAAACTGACAGAAAAAGTCCGTGCGGCCGGTTACCTGGCTTCTGCGGAAGAAGAGTGCGCCATGATGGCGCAGCGTCGTATTACCCAGACCGACCCGGCGGAAGCCTACCGCGATTTCAGCGGTGCCGCGCAACTGCGTCCGCAGCAACTGGCCTGTTTACAGAAACTGGCGCAATGGCGGCTGGAACAGGCGCGTCAGCGCGATATGGCCGTCAACTTTGTGGTACGTGAAGAACATCTGTGGAAAGTGGCGCGCTATATGCCGACGTCATTGGGCGAGCTGGACGGGCTGGGGCTGACCGGTCAGGAAATCCGCTGTCACGGCAGACGCCTGCTGGCATTAACGGAAGAAAGCCGTGCACTGAATGAGGCCGATTATCCGGCACCGGTGGAAAATGTGTCCGAGCATCCGTTATACCGCAAAACGTTTAAGGCGATTAAAGCCCGCATTACTGAGCTGAGCGAGGCAGAACAGTTTAGTCCGGAGCTGCTGGCATCACGCCGTCAGATTAACCAGTATCTGAATAAAGTGTGGGGATTCCGGATGTCATCCGAAGAGCCGGAACTGCTGAACGGCTGGCGTAAACCATTGCTGGAAACGGCACTGGCAGAGGTGGTTGCCGGTATTGAAGCCGGTGCTGTCTGCGGGGAATAAACAGCAAAAAACACGGCGGGGTAACCCGCCGTGTTATCAGTCACTGAAACTACTCTTTTTTCGCAGTCTCGTCTTTCTTCGTACCCTCATCGCCTTCAGGCAGCGTAACGTTCAGTTCAAGAACGGATATATCATCGCCTTTCTGCTCAAACTGGACAGACAGCATCTCCGGATCAACCTGAACATACTTGCAGATAACTGCCAGTAAATCGCGTTTCAGATCCGGAAGGTAATTCGGTTCAGATTCACCGCGGCGACGCTCTGCAACAATGATTTGCAAACGTTCTTTTGCAATATTAGCTGTCGGTTTTTTTCTCGACAGGAAGAAGTCTAACAGCGCCATGGTTTACCCCCCGAATAAGCGTTTTAAGAAACCTTTTTTCTCTTCCTCAATGAAACGGAAAGGACGATCTTCACCCAGAATACGGGCGACGGTATCGTCATAAGCTTTACCTGCATCTGATTCCTGATCCAGAATCACCGGCTCACCCTGGTTGGATGAACGCAGAACAGACTGATCTTCCGGAATCACACCGATAAGCGGGATGCACAGGATTTCCAGCACATCTTCCATACTCAGCATATCACCGCGGCTGACACGGCCCGGGTTGTAACGGGTAAGCAGCAGATGCTCTTTAATCGGCTCCTGTCCCTGTTCCGCACGGCGGGATTTGGAGGACAGGATCCCGAGAATACGGTCAGAGTCGCGGACAGATGAAACTTCAGGGTTGGTGGTAATAATGGCTTCATCAGCAAAATAGAGCGCCATCAGTGCGCCGCTCTCAATCCCTGCCGGGGAGTCACAGATGATGAAATCAAAGTCCATCTCACCTAATTCGTTCAGCACTTTCTCCACGCCTTCGCGGGTCAGTGCATCTTTATCGCGGGTCTGCGAAGCAGGCAGGATAAATAAATTCTCAGTTCGCTTATCTTTGATAAGTGCCTGATTCAGTGTGGCATCGCCCTGAATAACGTTCACGAAGTCATACACGACGCGACGCTCACACCCCATGATTAAGTCAAGGTTACGCAGACCGATATCAAAATCGATCACAACGGTTTTCTTTCCTTTCTGGGCAAGGCCGGTCGCTATGGCCGCGCTGGAAGTGGTTTTGCCTACGCCACCTTTACCTGAAGTAACAACTAAAATGCGTGCCATGGAATTATTCCTTGTTAAAGGTCTATATTAGATTGTTGATAGTGAGTTCATTATTAACCAGACTGAGTTTGGCCGCTTTCCCGGCAAATTCGCCCGGGATTTGATCACTCAGCCAATATTGTCCGGCGATAGAAATCAGTTCCGCATGCAGATGGGTGCAGAAAATCTGGCTTTCCGTATCACCTGCCGCACCGGCTAACACACGTCCGCGCATCAGCCCGTAAATATGAATATTACCGTCCGCAATGAGTTCCGCGCCCGCGCTGACATTGGCGGTCACGATAAGGTCACTGTTCGGGGCATAAATGCGCTGGCCGGAACGGACAGGCACATTAATCAGCCGGGTCTTCCGGCAGGATGAATCTGCGGCGGATGATACTGCCGGTGTTTCAGGCTCCGGTGCTTCCGGTTCAGCAACACGGGCACTCTTGCCCTCATTGAGCAGCGGAAGCCCGCTGCGGGTTGCGGCCCGGCGCATTTTCTCATCCTGACAGCCGCTGATCCCGACAATCCGCAAACCGGCGTCAGTGACGGCACGGCAGATAATTTTCAGGTTCGCACCGGATGAAATCTGGCTGACATTAAGCACAACAGGAGCATTTTGGAAAAAGGCCGGCGCCTGGCTGACTTTTTCGCGCACAGCCTGTTCAATAATCTGAGGATCCTCATTATTCAGATGAAGAACCGAAAGTGTGAAGTTACTGCCTTTAAGATCAATTGGCGATGGTGACATCTGTCCGACTCAGTATAATTAGCGGCCCGCTATTCAGCCATATATAAACTGCATTGCAGCGACGCAATGCCGGGTAACGATATTATCAAAAACAATAGCATGTTATAGTTAGTGCCATTTACTGGCAAGTCACGATTTGATTTAAACGGGATAATTCCAATGTTGTGTGCAATTTACAGAAGTCCGAACCGCGATCAAACCTATTTGTTCATCGAAAAGAAAGATGATTTTTCCCGTGTCCCGGAAGAGTTGCTGAAAAGTTTCGGCAAGCCCGTCTTCAGCATGCTGATCAACCTTGCAAACCGCGATAAACTGGCCAATGCGGATATTGAGAAAGTGAAACAGGAACTGACAGATGCCGGTTATTATCTGCAGTTCCCGCCACCGGTGGAAGATCTGTTATCAGAATACCGGGATACACTGAATATTCAGGATAAATCCTAATAATAATCCCTGCGAAATAACCAGAAAGGATATCGCTATGCGCCTGACATTATTAAGCGCCGTGATTATTACGGCATCGCTGACGGCATGCAGTGCATCTCAGACACCGGTATCACCGGCAAAATTAACGGCTGACGTGCCGGCAGTGCAGCAGCCGGCCGCAGCACGGTTGTCCGTGGCGGATTTACAGCGGGAATTTCCGGCTGACTCACGGACAGCAGAACAATTTCCGGCCTATGCTGAACAGCTGAAAGCGATAGCACGTCAGGAGGGAATTAAAGAATCCACACTGACCCGCGCTTTTGAGAATTTTCATTTTATCGAACGTGTTATAACGTCTGATAAAAACCAGCCTGAGAAAAAAGTCACGCTGGATGATTACCTGGCCCGCCGTGTAACCAGAGGCGCTGTCAGTGCTGCAGTAAAACAGCATGATGCCAATGCGGCGCTGTTATCCGGCATCAGTCAGCGTTACGGCGTGCCGCAGGAATATATTGTCTCCCTGTGGGGACTGGAAAGTGGTTTCGGCCGTTATCAGGGTAAGGAAGATGTGATTTCCGCCCTGGCAACCCTGGCCTATGAAGGCCGCCGCGAAGAGATGTTTATCAAACAGTTTATCGCAGCACTGCAGATTATCGACCAGGGACATATCCCGGCAGATCAGCAGCTGAAAGGCTCCTGGGCTGGTGCTATGGGACAAAACCAGTTTATGCCGGCCAGCTATCTGACTTATGCCGTGGACGGTGATGGTGACGGTGTGGTGGATATCTGGAATAACAAAGCGGATGTGTTTGCTTCCACGGCGAATTATCTGGCCACTGAGGGCTGGATAAAAGGGCTGCCGTGGGGATATGAAGTGACTGTTCCCGCAGGCTTTGACCGCAACATTGAGGGAACAAAGAAAAACCAGAGCAAAACACTGGCACAGTGGAAAGCCCTGGGTGTGACACTCCCGGCACAGGCAAATCTGCCGGAATCGACCCCGATGTGGTTAGTCGTCCCGGAAGATAAGCAGGAGCGGGTGTATCTGGTCACACAGAACTTTATCACCATCATGCACTGGAACCGCTCGTACTTCTTTGCACTCAGCGTTTCGCTGATGGCAGATAATGTCGGTGCGGAAATCCGCTGATGTCATCAGAATAATAAATTAAAGGGGTAAGACTATGTATCAGCATCGTGACTGGCAGGGCGCTCTCCTGGATTTTCCGGTCGGGAAAGTGGTATGTGTGGGGCTGAATTATGCAAAGCATGTTGCGGAGATGAAATCACAGGCATCCGCAGAACCCCTTCTTTTTATTAAACCTGAAACGGCACTGTGCGATCTGCGTCAGCCGGTCGCCATTCCGAAAGAGTTCGGCGAAGTGCATCACGAAACCGAACTGGCAGTTCTGATCGGCGCTCCGCTGAAACAAGCCAATGAAGATCGCTGCGCCCGGGCGATTGCCGGTTTTGGTGTCGCGCTGGATTTAACACTGCGCGATGTGCAGATGAAATTAAAAGCGGCAGGGCAGCCGTGGGAAAAAAGTAAGGCATTTGACGGCTCTGCGCCGGTGTCCGGGTTTATTCCGGTCAATGAATTCCCGGATCCGCAGAATGTCACCCTGAGCCTGACCGTTAATAATGAATTGCGCCAGCAGGGAAACACCCGCGAAATGCTGACGCCGGTGATACCGCTGATTAGCTATATGTCCCGCTATTTCACGCTGCGTCCGGGGGATATTATCCTGACCGGCACTCCGGAAGGTGTCGGGCCGCTGGTATCGGGCGATATGCTGAAAATCTCTGTAAATGATCACATGCTGACCACGCGGATTATCTGAAACGGGTCAGCCACGAAGTAAAAGGAAAAAAGAACATGTCTCAACCATTCTGGACGGTGAAAACCCTCGATGAAATGAGTGACGAAGAGTGGGAATCACTGTGTGATGGCTGCGGGCAATGCTGTTTGCAGAAACTGATGGACGCAGACACCGATGAAATTTATTTCACCGATGTGGCCTGCAACCAGCTCGATATTAAAAGCTGTCAGTGCCGTCATTATGAAGACCGTTTCCGCTATGAACCGGACTGCATCAAACTGACGCGGGAAAATCTGCCGACATTTGACGCCTGGCTGCCGATGACCTGTGCTTACCGCCTGGTCATGGAAGGTAAACCGTTATTACCCTGGCACCCGCTAATCAGCGGATCCAAATCCCTGATGCACCAGAAGGGCATTACCGTCCGCCATATTGCGGTCACCGAAAGTGTGGTACAAAACTGGGAAGACCATATTTTGAATAAGCCGGAAGGCGGGATCTAAGTTATACGTCAGCAATGATACTGTTCCGGATGAATATATTGTAGTCCGGAACGGTATAATCCGGAATCCGGTTGGTTATTATTCTTAATAAACAGGCTATCATCGGCATAGCAGAATAAATTATGGAATTCATGTGTAATCCGGGCTATATGTGAGGGGGCGGTAATATATAAATGGAGTGTTTATGGGTATTATTACGCAGGAAAATAAAAATAAAGAAATAAAAGAACCGATGCTGAGACAAATAACGCTCGGTGAAATGGCAATGGCTAAAACTATATTTGGTAGCTCAATGTCCTATAATGTCTGGGTTCATTGTGATAGTTATCTTCCGTTCGGTATGCAGCAGGATAATGTAGCAATGGCTCCTAATGGGGATATTTATTTTAGAGAACTTCTCTATAGACATGATTTTTCAGAATAACGAGTTGAATTCAAACATCTTTTTATGCATGAGCTTACTCATGTATGGCAGCATCAGAACGGGATGTGGGTCAGAACAAGAGGGCTGTTTAGTAATTTTGCCAATTATAGTTATTCACTTAATGCCAAAAGTAAGTTAAGTGATTTCGGCATGGAAGCACAAGCTAATGTGGTTGCTGACTATTTTGTCTTAAAAACATTTGGAGTCAGAGAGTTTATCAATGGCATACAGGCAAACTATATTGGATTTAACGGTAAGGTAAATCCGGATACCATCATGGATTTATATCGTTCAACGCTGCCGAAAACTATTTCGTAGGATTGCTATGCACAAATTTATAATTATTCCGTTGGTATTTCTGTTGGGCGGATGCTGGCATGCGAATGACCCAAGGCCATTAATAGTCAGCGGTGACGTCAGTATGAGTGCTGGTAAGTTATGTGTTAAAACTCCAAATGCATCTGATGATGAATACATTACATACATCAATATATTTGATTTTAAAGAACAAAAAACTATCGCAGATATGGATTATAGTGCCAGCCCTGTTAAATTAGATGAAAATAAGTGCCTGCCTGCACCTGATATTCAGTATCATGATAATGGAAAATATGCGTATACGGCCTCAACTGTTTTACAGAAAAAGCAGGCAAAAAAAATCAATCCTCACCGGCGATCGATTGGAGTTACATTTTTCATTAAAGATATCGACGGTGATAAACAGGCTGTTGATGCTTTAAAGAGGTAATTTCTGCAAAACCACCGGACTTAACAAATCCGGTGGTTTTCACCTTCACGACATTCCTCACTGCTTATTATTTTGTACTGACAACGGCAATATAGCGCAGGCGATCACGGTTCTGCCGGAAATGGCGGAACATCTGTAAAAACTGCGGGCGGTTCTCTTTTTTCAGGGCGTTGCGGATGATTTTCAGCGTGCCGGAAAGTCCTTCGTCGTGCAGCATGCCTTTTGGTGTCATCAGTGTCATCGCACCCTCCGAGCGGATCACATCACGGAAACCCGCGTCACGGAACAGTGCCAGCCAGTCATCACTCAGCATCGGTTGCGCTTTGACATGAATGGCAGCCTGCATTTCCTGCGTGACACATTTATCCTCACGCCGCTCTGTCAGTGCGATATCGTGGGTCAGCAGACGACCACCGGGCTTCAGTACCCGCAGATATTCCTGTAACAGACGGGCTTTGGCTTTGTCCGCATACATGGTCAGCATGGCTTCATTAATCACCACATCAAAATGATTATCCGGGAACGGCAATTTTGAGGCATCCGCTTCCTGCACGGTGATAAGGTGCGATAACCCGTTAGCGAGGATATTTTTCCGCGCATTGGCAAGTGCCTGTTTATCCATATCAATGCCGGTAATATGACACTGAAAACGCTGTGCGATTTCAATCGCGGTGGTGCCCATATTGCAGGCAATTTCCAGCACCCGGCTGTCAGTCTGTAACCCGCTGTGTGACAACAGCCATTCTGTGGCGGTGCGGCCACCCGGGCGCAGGCGTTTTTTACCCAGACGCGCCAGAAATTTGTGTCCGGCTTCATGACCGGTATGTGTGCTTTCCATTATTCAGTCCTGTTTATTTTCCGGTTCACGTAACATCACCAGCAGCATTTTTGCCCGCTCCGGTGCATCCACGGCATGAGGAATATTGGCCGGCATACGGACAATATCCCCGGGTTTTGCCGTCACCGGTTTTCCGGCGATGGTCAGGATCAGTGAACCTTCGGCAATCATCACAATGGCATCAAACGGGGCGCTGTGTTCAGAGAGCGCCTGGCCTTTATCAAAAGCAAACAGGGTGATATTGCCGCCGCCGTTTTTGGCGAGAACGCGGCTGGAAATACCCTGTTCGGTGTAGCTGACCAGGTCGGCAATCACTAATGCTTCTGCCGGGGTAATCGTGTTATTGCTCATAATAAGTATCCTTATGGTTAATCAGGTAATAAATGGGTTCAGCGGAACAGCGGGATCACGCCGCTGGTCTGCCGGTGCGGGTGGTTAACCGGCACGACAGAAACCGGAAGCTGATACAGCTTTCCCAGATTCTCTTCCGTCAGCAGTGCGGGTGTCTGACCAAACTGCGCCTGTGTGCCGTCAAACAGTAACAGTGAATAATCCGCAATATGCAGGGCATGCTGCGGATAATGGCTGGTAAACAGGATGGTTTTGCCGCGCTCTGCAGCCAGCATTTTCAGAACGGAAAGAACTGTGTCCTGATTTGCCAGATCCAGCGCGGAAGTGGGTTCATCCAGGATCAGAATGTCCGGTTCACCAGCCAGTGCGCGGGCGATCATCACCATCTGTTTTTCACCGCCGCTGAGCAGGTTAAATGGGGTGTCCGCAAACGGCGTTAATCCGAGGTCAGCCATCGCCTGGTCGGTGATGTCATGATCACGCCGGGAGGGGGACGCATACCAGGGCAGATGACGGATACGGCCGAGGCTGACCATCGTGCGGACAGAGTAATTAAACAGTGCACCGCTGAGCTGCGGGACATAAGCAGCCGGAGCATTGAGCAGTACATCACCCTTTGCCCCTTTCTGAAGATTGAGCAGCAGGCGCAGCAGCGTGGTTTTCCCGCGTCCGTTCGGGCCGAGAATGGCGGCGATAGTGCCCGGCGGCTGGCGGAATGTCAGCCCGTCAAATAACGGACGTTTACCGGTGTGGTAACTGAGCTGATTAACATGGATCACAGGTCTGCCACCTTTTTATTCATGGAGTGAATGAGCAGGGCGAAAATCGGTGCTCCGATCAGCGCGGTGATGACACTCAGCGGGATCTCGGCACTGGTCATACTGCGCGCCAGGGTATCGACGGCGATCAGATAAATCGCGCCGGTCAGGGCACTGGCGGGCAGAAGGACGCGGTGGTCATGTCCGCTGATCAGTCGTGCGATATGCGGAATAATCAGCCCGACCCAGCCGATGGTGCCGGAAACGGCCACGGTGGCGCTGGTGATCAGCGTGACGCAGACCAGGATAGTCCAGCGGGTTATGGTGACCGGCAGTCCCAGCGCCTGAGCATTTTCTTCGCCGAGAGACAGCACATTGATGCGGAAGCGGAGGGCAAAAATAATCCCCCCTGCAATGATGACAACCGGCAGTAACACGCTCACTTTCAGGTAGGTTGCGGTGGCAAAACTCCCCATCAGCCAGAACACGATGGTTTGCAGGGTATTGTTCGGATCCGCAAAATAGGTGATCAGCGAAATCAGGGCGGCAAAAAAAGCATTAATAATCACGCCCGCAAGGATCAGCATCAGAAGACTGCTGCCGTGCCGGTTAAGCCCCAGCAGAAAGACCAGCACAATAGCCAGCAGACCACCGAGAAAAGCAAAACTGATGGTGATAAATAAAGAGGAGAAAAGCAGCAGAGCCAGTGCGCCGCCCAGTGCCGCGCCGGATGAAACGCCGATAATCTGCGGCCCCACCAGCGGATTGCGGAAAATGCCCTGTAATGCGGCACCGGCAACGGCCAGTCCGGCACCGGCCAGTCCGGCGATCAGAATGCGTGGTAAACGGACATACAGCACCACATTTTCAGCGGTGCGGCTGTATTCCGCAGACGGGCTGCGTCCGGTCAGGGTATCCGCCAGGATTTGCAGAACCGTTGTTACAGAGACAGCATAGCGCCCGGCACACAACGCAAGCACGACGGTCAGTAATAACAGGGCGGATAACAGGTACCATTGCAGACGGGATTTTCGCATCACGGCCGCCCCATCAGTGTCAGATAATCACGGCCTTCCCGGTTCAGGTCGAGCTGCAGAATGCGGTCTGTTTCTTCATCCGTGAGAGAATAGCCGTACAGTTGCAGATAGCGTTTGCGGATCTCTTCCCGTAACGGAAACGATGCTGTTTCCGGATGGAAAATCTGAGCCAGCCACTGCCAGTACAGCGGTGTTTCCTGATTCGGCGCATCCCAGATAAAACCGCCGATCGGCAGTTTATAGACACGTTTATTCTTTACCGCGGCCACATCACTGAGCATCGGATTGTTATAAATATCAGCGGGTGCCAGTCCGGCCTCAAAATTGCCCAGCAGGATAATGTCAGGATCCCACACCAGAATCTGTTCGATATTCAGGGTGCGCGGCCCGGTCAGATCACGGTTGAGGCTGACACCCCCGGCGAGTGCAAAATCGGCATTGTTATGAGAGGTGGCGCCGAAGGTCTGAATGCTTTGTTTAAAATGGGACAGATAGAGCACACGCGGTTGTTTTTCTTCCGGAATCGCAGCAACACTGTTTTCCAGCTGATTGATCACCTGTTTGCGCCAGGTAATCAGCCCGTCCGTTTTGGTTTCTTTGCCGAGGGTTTTCCCCATCAGGGTCAGCCACTCCTGTGTATAGGCTTCTTTGCCGTAATCCAGTGTGGCAACGGTCAGACCGGCATTGCGCATCGGTGTGATAATGTCATCGCCCCGGTGTCCCCACTGCCAGACCAGATCAGGGTTAACCGAGAGCAGGGCTTCAATATTCGGTGCGAAATCATTCCCCACCACATCACTGCGTACAGAGAGCACATCCGGAAACATCACACTGAGCATACCGTCGCGGGCGGCAACACCGGCGAAGGGATGCATCCCGGCGAGCCGCTCGCTGCTCTCGTCAACACTGACCAGCATAGAGGCGGCAGGAATAGGGATCACCACAATCCGCTGTGCAGGTGCGGCGAGTTCAATATTCTGCTGTGACATATCGGTAAAATGCACGGCGCCTTTTGCGGCATAAGCTGCTGTTGCGCAGGTAAAAAACAGTACCGGAAATAATGTAAATCTATTACTAATCATAAGGTTATTCGCCTTTTATTTTATGATTAAATTGATAATGCGATTAGTTATCATTTATAATTGCATTTATTCTGGCCGCACTGAGAGGAAAACCCTATGACATTTGTCAAAAAGACCCTTGCCCCCGCACAGCAAATGGCGATCCTCCGGTCGTGCCCGTTATTTCAGGCGGCAGAGGATGATGATCTGGCGCTGGTACTGGCAGACAGCACACATCGTCAGTTTGCGGCGGGGGAATTGATTAGTCGTGAAGGGGAGACAGTAAAAGCCTGTCCGCTGATGATCAGCGGGCAGATTGATGTTTTCCGCCACACCTGGTCGGGTGAGGAAAAAGTATTTGGTATGTTTACCGCCGGTGAGCTGGTGGCGATCGCCGCAGTCTTTATGCCGCACAACCGGTTTCCGATGAGCCTGCGGGCGAGAACAGACAGCAGTGCGCTGATGCTGGATAAACAGGCGATTTTACGGCTGTGTCATGCCTGCCCGGCAATTATGGCGCAGTTACTGGCACGGTTCAGTCTGAAGCTGTATGAGAATATCAACCATATCGACTGGCTGACCTCCAGTTCCGCAGAGCAGCGACTGGCGGCTTATCTGCTGGATCTGAAACGGTGTCAGCAATCGGATTGTGTGGTGTTGCCGTTATCGCGCGGGCAGTTAGCCGCAAAACTGGGTGTCCGCTATGAAACCCTCAGCCGCCTGTTTTCCGGCTGGCGGCAGAAAGCGTTTATCGGAATTGATAAAGACGCGGTGCGGATCACCAATGAATCCTATCTGGCGGAACTGGCTATCCCGGCGCAGCGCCCGTTCTGAATAAATAAAAAAATCCCCGCAGAGCGGGGATTCTTATATCAGTAAGATCAGAAATTATAGGTGATACCGCCGTTAACACTGAATCCCATTCCCGGGAACAGAGTGCTGTCTTTGTCGGTAACTGAGCGGTTTGCCACAGAGGTGGTCGCGTAGTGCTCGTTGGTCAGGTTATCCATTGACATATAGAGCGACCAGTTCTCCGCCGGCTGATAAGTGCCTCTCAGCCCGAGCACCGCATAGTGTTTGCGCTTCTGAATATCGAGATGGTTTTCGTGATCGACGGCCATATCGGTCGGTGCCCAGTGAATATTCGGGCCGAAACGCCAGTCGCCGATCCGGTACAGCACTTCCGCCGAGACAATATTACGCGGGATCCCGGCGATATAATTGCCGTTATACTCGCCGCCCATAAAGCGGAAATCATTCCACGTCCAGGCCAGCTTATATTCCACATCCCCGGGACCGGCCGGGATCACGCCGTTAACACCGGCTTCCAGCCCCTGATGGCGGGTTTTGGCGGCATAATTAAAGACGCCGGTGATATTTCCCTCTGAATCATAAGTTGTGATGTATTCATCTTTGATAAAGCTGCGGTAGAGCGCCACATTCCATTTCAGCTGTTCGGTAATATCACCGTCACCGCCGATTTCAAACGTTACACCTTTTTGCGGCTCCAGTTTTGTCAGGCGGCCGTCGGAGGAATTAATGATTTCATGGAAGGTCGCGGGTTCCTGACTGGCACTGACGTTAGCAAACCAGCGCTGATTATCCGCCGGACGCCAGATCACCCCGGCTTTTGGGGTCCAGAAGGTCCAGTTCTGATCCAGTGAAACGGAGCTGTTGCGCTTTTCCGTATCCCGCCGCGCATGGGTGGCTTTGAGATCCAGATTCAGGGTCAGATCCGGAGTCAGATGAATACCGGCACCGGCGGAGGCATAAATATTGTCTGCTTTGCCGTCAAACTTACCGATCGGTGTTTTGTCCATCTTTGTGCCGCGCCGGTTCTGCATCAGATCGGTTTCCAGACTCATATGATCTGCTGCCAGTGCTGCCCGCCAGGAGACCGGCTCGGTTTCCATCTGCCAGCCCAGTTGCATACCTTCACTGTGGCTCTGGCTGAAGCGGTAATAGGCCGGGGTGGTGAAATTATCGTGGGTACGGATATACCAGACACCGGCACTGATGCGCTGATTATCTATCTGCCAGTCCGAACGGTTGGCGGCACGGAACTGCTCCACATTGCGGTGCGGATCCCGCAGCCAGACCATCGGGTAAACCTCTGTCGGGTCACTGTCGAGTACGGCTTCAGAGACCGGCCCGGCGACATCAAAGCGCAGATCGGTCCAGTTGAGGGAGGTGCGGTTCTCAAAATTATCCCCGGTATAGCCAAAATTACCGCGCACGGTTTTGCGCTGTGATGAGGAGTGTTTGCGGTAGCCGTCAAAATGGTCATAAGTGAAATTGATGCGCCCGTCGAAACGGCCGTCATCCGATACGCCGCCGAAGGCCGTCTGCAAACCTTCACGGCCGTAAGAACCGTATTCATAGCGCAGGCGTCCGCCTTCATCGCGGCCGGTATAGGAAATCAGATCCAGCTCGCCGCCCAGACTGTTACTCTGCGGATTCAGACTGTTGGCGCCGCGCCGGACACTGATCATCCGTGCATCCCGCATTTCCAGGGTGCTGATATGGAAACTGCCGTCCGCATCGGTGACCGGCAGCCCGTCCTGCATCAGCAGAATACCGCGTGCCAGCGGGGCACTCTGCACACCGGAGCCGCGGATATTCAGCCGTGGCTGATCAATACCGCCGAAGAAATTCTGCACCAGCACGCCGGGCTGATAATCCAGTGCATCATGCAGCGTCGCCAGCCGGGTATCTTTTTCAACCATAATCAGGTTGGTACCGCCCGCGACGTTCTCCAGCTTCTCTTTTTCCTGCGCGGCATCCGGCGCGAGACGGCTTTGTTTTGCGGCGGTGACAATAAGGGTGTCCGGTGCGGGTTCCGCTGCCGCAGCGGAGACACCGGCAGTAAGTGAGAGCGCGAGGCAGTGCGTCAGCCTGCGGCGGGTGATTTTGTTCTGCATTATCCCTGACCTCATAAATGTAATGGTTATCATTTTCATTTGAGGTCATAACATAGTGCAGAAAATGCGGCTTACCCTATGACATTTGTCAAAAAGTCCCGTCCGGGGATTATTTCAGCCCCAGACGTTTTGCCAGACGGTGCAGATTTCCGGCATCAATACCGAGGCGGCGGGCCGCGGCTGCCCAGCTGCCGTCACTGCGGGTAAGGGCGGTGCGGATAAGCTCCGTCTGAAAAGCATCGGTAGCCGTGCGCAGATCCTGATCGGCCTCTGCAGGATGTGTTTCTGGGCTGACAACCGGTTCAGGGATTTCTTCCGGCGAGAAGTGATGAGGCTGTAACAGCAGTTCTTCACTGTTGCCGGTAGCTCGCGCCAGCACAATGGCGCGGTGCACGGCATGTTCCAGCTCCCGCACATTACCCGGCCAGTGATAATGCAGCAGCGCCAGACGTAACGCGGGACTTATCACCACCTGCGGCAAACCAAACGCCTGACGGTAGCGTTCGCAGAAATAGCCGGTCAGCAGCAGGATATCTTCATGGCGTTCCCGCAGCGGCGGCACCTGTAACGGGAAAATGCTGAGCCGGTGGAACAGGTCAGCCCGGAAACGGCCTGCGGCAACTTCCGTCCGCAGATCCCGGTTGGTGGCAGCCAGCACGCGGACATTTACCCGCAGCGGCCTGTCATCCCCGATCCGCTGGATATCACCATACTGTAGGACCCGCAGCAGTTTGGCCTGTAACGCCGGTGACAGCTCACCGATCTCATCCAGAAACAGGGTACCGTTATCCGCCATTTCAAATTTCCCGCTGCGGTTGCTGATCGCACCGGTAAATGCGCCTTTGACATGCCCGAATAATTCACTTTCCGCAACGGTTTCCGGCAGCGCCGCGCAGTTAAGATACACCAGCGGGTGATCACGGCGGGCGGATAATTCGTGAATGGACTGCACCACCAACTCTTTACCGGTACCGGTTTCGCCGCTGACCAGCACATTCATATCCGCACCGGCCACAATGGCTATCTCTTTCTTTAACTGCATCATGCAGGGTGAAAGGCCGATAATATCGGTTTGTCCGCCGGATTGCCCTGCCGCCAGCCCGGCGGAGGCGCTGAATGCCAGTTGCTGATTCTCGAGCTGACCGATAAGCAGGGCGTTATTAAGTGCTCCGGCGGCCAGAGCAGCAATCAGGCGTAATTCTTCATCACTGAATGTATCAAACTGGTCCGGTGCAAGGCTGTCGAGTGTCAGCGCACCGATAAGATTTTGTCCTGCAAACAGCGGCAGACCGGCGCAGGCGTGCACTTTCAGATGGACATGATCCGGGATCAGCCCGTCATAAGGATCGGGCAACTGACTGTCTGCGGGAAAACGGACGACATCCCCGGCACGGGCGATGGCTTCCAGTCTGGGATGCGCATCCAGCCGGAAGCGGCGGCCGAGAACATCCGGCGATAGCCCGTCAATTGCCAGCGGAATAAACTGATGTGACTCATAACGCAGCAGTGCAGCGGCATCACAATTAAGCACCCGGCGCAGTGTGGAGACCAGACGCTGAAAACGATCCTGATGGCCGATATCCCGCTGTAAGGCAATAGCAATGCCGGTAAGTACATCAACTGAAAATCCCATGCTGTCCTCCGCTGTCATTATGACAACACAATGTCATATTGACAGTTAATTGCATAGTCATTTTGACACCTGTTTTTCATCCTGAAAATTAAAATCCTTATAAAACAACAAAATAAAAGTTGGCACGCAAATTGATTATCTCTCTGTAACGAAGCATAAAAACAGAAGGTAACTATCAAATGGCTATTCATGTAAAAAATAATGTGCATTGGGTCGGACAGCGTGACTGGGAAGTGCGCGATTTCCACGGAACAGAATACAAAACCCTGCTCGGCAGCAGCTATAACAGCTACCTGATCCGCGAAGAGAAAAATGTCCTGATTGATACGGTTGATCACAAATTCAGCCGTGAGTTTGTGCAGCATCTGCAGACACAAATCGACCTGAACGATATTGATTACATTGTGATTAACCATGCGGAAGAAGATCACGCCGGGGCATTAACCGAACTGATGGCGGCGATCCCGGACACGCCAATCTACTGTACAGAAAATGCCATTGATTCTATTAACGGACACCACCATCACCCGGAATGGCATTTTAATGTGGTGAAAACCGGGGATACCCTGGATATCGGCAACGGCAAACAACTGATTTTTGTCGAAACTCCGATGCTGCACTGGCCGGACAGCATGATGACCTACCTGACCGGGGATGCCATTCTGTTCAGTAATGATGCCTTTGGTCAGCACTATTGCGACGAGCGGCTGTTTAATAATGAGGTGGATCAGACGGAGCTGTTTGAGCAGTGCCAGCGTTACTATGCCAACATCCTGACGCCGTTCAGCCGTCTGGTGACCCCGAAAATTACTGAAATCCTCGGTTTCGGGCTGCCGGTGGATATGATCGCGACCTCACACGGTGTGGTCTGGCGCGATAATCCGACTCAAATCGTGGAGTGGTATCTGAAATGGGCGGCGGATTATCAGGAAGATCGTATCACGATTTTCTACGACACCATGTCCAACAACACCCGCATGATGGCCGATGCAATTGCACAGGGGATTAATGAAGCGGACCCGGATGTGGCGGTGAAAATTTTTAACGTCGCCCGCAGCGATAAGAATGACATCATCACCAGCGTGTTCCGCTCAAAAGGAGCGCTGGTGGGCTCATCCACCATGAATAATGTCATGATGCCGAAAATTGCCGGCATGCTGGAGGAATTAACCGGTCTGCGGTTCCGCAATAAAAAAGCAGCGGCTTTCGGCAGCTACGGCTGGAACGGCGGTGCGGTTGACCGTGTGCAGACACGGCTGATGGATGCCGGTTTTGAAACCACGATGTCACTGAAAGCAAAATGGCGTCCTGACCTGAATACCCTTGAAGAGTGCCGTCAGTACGGACGTGACCTGGCGCGGCAGTGGGCGACCGGGATATTACCGGCGGTCAGCAGACCGGCAGCAGCGGCACCAAAAGCGATCACGCCGCAACCGGTGGCTGCCTCTGCAGCCGCGGTCAATGATACCGAAGAAGCAAAATTACGTGACGGTGTCACGGATGAATCATCTCAGGATTTGGGACCGTGCATGCAGTGCAGCGTATGTCAGTGGATTTATGATCCGGAAAAAGGTGAGCCGATGCAGGGTGTGGAGCCGGGAACGCCGTGGTCCTGTGTACCGGATAATTTCCTGTGCCCGGAATGCTCTCTCGGTAAAGATGTATTTGATGTCCTGGCGACGGAGGCCGCATGAGCGCAGGTATTGTGATTATCGGCGGGGGTTTTGCTGCCCGCCAGTTGGTGAAAAATATCCGTAAAACCGATACACAGGTGCCGCTGACGGTGATCGCGGCGGACAGTATCGATGAATATAACAAACCGGATTTAAGTCATGTGATAAGCCTGAATCAGCGTGCCGCTGATCTTATCCGGCAGTCAGCACAGGAATTTGCACAGCAATATAATGTGGCGCTGTTCCCGCATACCCGGATCAGCGGCATTGATGCACAACAGCATCTTATCAGTAGTGATCAGCAGCAATGGCACTATGACAAACTGGTACTGGCGACCGGGGCAACACCGTGCCGTCCGCCGGTGCCCGGTAATGAACTGATGCTGACACTCAACAGCCGCGAGGATTTTCAGCAGCACGAAACACAGCTGCGTAATGCACAGCGGGTACTGATCCTCGGCAGCGGCCTCATCGGCACGGAACTGGCAATGGATTTCTGCCGGGCCGGTAAAACCGTTACCCTGGCGGATATGGCGGCCAGTATTTTATCGTCACTGATGCCTGCAGAGCTCAGCAGCCGTCTGCGGCATAACCTGTCCGCATCCGGAGTGCGGGTGCTGACCGGTACACAGTTACAGTCACTGAAGAAAACAGAAAATGAGACAGAGGCGCTGTTTGATCATGATTGTGTAACCCGTGCGGATGTGGTGATTGCCGCCACCGGCCTGAAACCCGATACCTCGCTGGCTGAGCTGGCCGGTCTGACTGTCCGGCGCGGTATTGTGACAGACAGTTCATTACAGACATCCGACCCGGATATTTATGCCCTCGGCGATTGCGCGGAAATTGACGGCAAAGTGATGCAGTATCTGCAGCCGATTATGCTCAGCGCGGTCTGTCTGGCAAAAAATCTGACCGGCGGAGAGGGAAAACTGACACTGCCGCCGATGCTTATCCGGGTGAAAACACCGGATCTGCCGGTACAGCTCGCCGGGGATTTTCATCATCCTGATCTGCAGTGGAGCATTGATATCAGCCGCAGCGGTATGATGGCCAAAGGCCATGACAGCGCCGGAAATCTGCATGCCTTTGCGGTAACGGAAGACAAACTCAGTGATGCTTTTACGCTGCTGCGTCAGCTGCCGCAGCACTGATTATCACGGTTTATGACTGAATTCTGAGGTAACAAAAATGACATTACGTGAAAAAACGCTGGGTGAACTGGCACTGTCTGTGAATGGTGCATCGGCAATTTTCCGCCGTTATGATCTGGATTTCTGCTGTGGCGGAAAACGGACGCTGGCAAAAGCGGCAGAGAAAAAATCCCTGAATATCGATGAGATTGAACAGGCATTACTCGCCCTGAAAGATGAGGCTCCGGCGCAGGACTGGCGGAAAGCCCCGTTGGGTGACATTATCGCTTTTATTATTACCCGTTATCACGATCGCCACCGGACACAATTACCGGAACTGATTTTACAGGCGGAAAAAGTGGAGCGGGTGCATGCCGCCAAAGCCAGTGTTCCGAAAGGGCTGGCCCGGCAGCTGACTGCACTGCATGAAGAGCTGATCTCCCATATGATGAAAGAGGAACAGGTGCTGTTTCCGATGATCTGCAACGGCATGGGACCACAGGCGGCCGGGCCGGTGCAGGTGATGGAAGCAGAGCATGATGATGCGGGGGATATTGTGGAGGTGATTAAATTTATCACCAATAATGTCACACCACCGGAAGAAGCCTGCACAACCTGGCGGGTACTGTATAACGGTATCAATACCTTCATTGATGATTTAATGGAACACATCAGCCTGGAGAATAACTTACTGTTCCCGCGCGCCCTGGCCGGGGAATAGTTCAGCCGCTGATATCATGACGGAATAGCGGGATATATTGCCCGCCTTGCTGTTCCGTCTGCTGCTTTTCCTTCTCACTCCAGCCGTAGTTAATGGCATGACTGACTGCGCCGGAGTCCCTGGTGGTGATAATCAGTGAGGCTGCTGGTGTTGCAGTGTATGCAGAGAGTGCCCGGATAAGTATATTCAGCTCATCACGGGTAAAAGTAACCTGTGATGCAGGTGCAGTGGTTTGCAAACGTCCCAGTAACATTATCAGAGAATGATTCATTCGTGCGGCGTCCTTTTTACCGGTATCATTAATATTACTTAATTTACATACGACGTTATCATATGACAGATAAGGGCGCTACCGGCTGAATCTGAGAGTGGTCACGATGAGGGCGGGAATAATATTCTTCTTTATCACAAATAAGAAAATCAAACACCCGGGGGTGTTTGATTTAAATGAGGCATATTGCTTATTATTTTTTATAACACGGGATAAATATTATTTTTAATAAACCCGTTATTTGGTTTTTATATTTGCTGTGTAGTATATCTTTGCCGAATCAGCGATAGCTTACGGTGACAATATGTTTTTCTGAATCAGATGAAACCGGAGTAATATTTACTTCACCAATATTATCCGGTATTAATGTACCGTTAAGTTTATTATCCGCCTGAACACTGCTGTTATATTTTGTAGTTTCACCGGAACGGTAGCATTCGGCATTGACGTTATTACCGGATACCTGATAGGTGCAGGGTGCTTCTGTCAGTGATCCGTAGAAATTGATGACGCCGCCTTGCTGGCCCTGGAATGATGCGCTGTGTGCAACAAAAGATAATACAATACCTGCAACTAAAACTAAACGGTTTAACATAGACATATTTTTTACTCTCTGTATTCGATATTAACTGAAAGTATCCCGTTTTAATATTATGAGAAAAGCATCAGTTAATAACATCACGAATGATAGTTAACGGTTAATGATAATATATGATCGCTACGTCTTACTTTATAGTTTAAATGTTACATCAGTATTATTAAACAGAACCATAACAAATAGCCTGTCGCAACAAAAACAAGGGCTGTTATTTTCGTTCTTTTTATTTAGGATTTGTTTATTAAGTGTAGTTTATAATGCGGACATTAAAAAAAAACACTTTGCTCAGTATCTATATCCTGTCCGCCCCGTTACGGGGCTTTTTTTTATCCGGAATACATCCACATTTAAATCTGACCAATATAAGCGGGAATGTCAGTTGCTGTGATTGTTGAGAAAATCTCATCAAACAACGGAGCGAATATTAGCATCAAAAACCGGGATGAGCAAAATTAAGAATAAACTTAATGACATCACCTAAGTTTATGTTTGTTGGCTTTTTTTTGACCAGAATCCCGGGGGCAGGATAAAATCCCCGGGATTAAATTGTAATGTTCCGTGTAATGGTTACTAATTCTGTAACACAATGTTGCAGGATGTTTCGCCGTTATAGAGCTTAGTGATGTTTTCCAGCGTGGTTTCGCTGATACTCAACAGCGCTTCTTCTGTCAGAAACGCCTGATGGCCGGTAAACAGTACGTTATGGCAGGAAGAGAGGCGGCGGAATACATCATCCTGAATCACATCATTCGATTTATCTTCAAAGAATAAATCACGTTCATTTTCATACACATCCATACCCAGAGCACCAATTTTCTGCTGTTTGAGGGCATTAATGGCGGCAGCGGAATCAATTAATGCACCACGGCTGGTGTTGATAATCATCACGCCGTCTTTCATTTTGGCAAATGCGGTTTCATTCAGCAGATGATGATTTTCCGGCGTCAGCGGGCAGTGAAGTGAAATGACATCAGACTGCGCAAACAGCGTGTTCAGATCGACATATTCCGCACCCAGATCCAGTGCTGTCTGGTTAGGGTAAGGATCAGACACCAGCAGGCGCATCCCGAATCCCTTCAATATCCGCAGTACGGCCAGGCCGATTTTACCTGTTCCGACAACCCCGGCTGTGCGGTTATGCATATTAAAGCCGGTCAGACCCTCGAGAGAAAAGTTAGCATCGCGGGTGCGCTGGTAAGCACGGTGAATACGGCGGTTCAGGCTCAGCATCATGCCGACGGCATGCTCAGCCACAGCTTCCGGGGAATAGGCCGGCACACGGACAACCTGAATACCCAGCTCTTCAGCGGCGGCTAAATCCACGTTATTAAAACCCGCACAGCGCAGTGCGAGGATTCTGATATTGAGATCCGCCAGTTCCTGCAATACTTCCCGGTTCGCATCATCATTAACAAAAATACAGACAGCATCGGCACCCACGGCGTTTTTTGCGGTTTGTTGTGTCAGCGGGAAATCAAAATATTCGATATCATACTGAAAGCGCGGATCCTGATTAATCAAATCCATATGTTTGCTGTCGTAATGTTTGGTACTGTAACTGACGATTTTCATCGGGGTTCCTCCGCTAAAAAATAAATCGCTACACTAAACCGGATAGCCCTGACAAAATAGGGCGGTCCTGTGTTCAGAAATGATTGAAATTTGCTGACTACAGTATAACGCTTAGTTGATGTATCTGTAACCGGGGAACTGCACCTCTGAGGTCTATGAAAAAATTACTGAAAGTGCTGGTGGTACTGCTTGTTCTGCTGATGATTATCCTCCCGGCAGCCTGGCTGACAATTCCGCGCTGGCTGCCTGCGGTGGTGAAATCCTCTCTGCCTGATGGCGTTACGCTGTCACTTTCTCAGCCAAAAATCCGTGCGGGTGGCCTCTATATAGAAAGATTGACTCTCCGCAGTAATGAATGTCAGCTGGCAGGCGGAGAAAAGCTGTCACTTCACTATCAGCGCGGCGCTCACTGGATTATTAATGCCGGTTCACTGACCGGTGATGCGGACTGCTTTCAGAAATCACCTTCCGGCCCTGAAGAAACAGACACTACACCGGTTGATATCGGCGCGCTGTTATCGCAGCTGCCGCCGGTGACGCTGACCGCGGATAATGTTATCCCCGCACCCTGGCAGATGTATCAGGGAAAACTGAGCCTGACAACCGCACCCGGCCGGGGACAGCAACTGAGTTATCAGGGCGGGAACATACAGGCGGAGCTGGCGGTTGATCCGGCGCTGAACCTGACGTTGTCGCAACTGGATGCCACTATCGGTGATGAAAAATTTGCGCTCAGCGGCGCACTGACACTGCCGCTGAATACAGCGGAGCTGCCGGATAAAGGCAGATTACAGGCTGAAATCACAACCACATACCGGCCACAGCCGCTGATGGCTGCCTTTGACTGGCAGGGGCGGCAGGGTGTTCTGACGCTGAGTGAAACCGATCCGCAGACCGTGCTGCTGAATATTCCCTGGGAAGCCACGGCGGAAAGTATTCTGATTAAAAACGGGGAATGGCGCTGGGATGAGTGGGAACAGCCACTGAAGGGAACTATCAGCGCGGAACTGAAAAATTGGCTCTCTTCACCGGCGGATATGCTTTTGGGGGCGCGGATCTCCGTGACCACGCAGGGTGTGCGCGGTAAAGGCACGGTAGTACTGCAGTTACCGGAAACACCGCTTCCGCTGACTGAGTTTGATATTCCTTTTGAGCTGGCCGGACAGGTTAATCACAATGATATGTGGGCAGCCGGGCGGGTACCGGCGGTACTGACCGGCACATTTTCCGACCCGGTGATCCGGTTACGCTCCGGGGCACTGGTACGGGCTCGCGGGCAGCTCAGTCCGGATTTTCTGGTGGAAGAACTGCGTCTGCCGCTGGCAGGAACCTCGCTGTCACAGCAGGGAATTTCCGGGCCGCTGGATGCCATTGTGACGGTGAATAATCCGGCGCTGGGTCGTTACCGCTTTCAGATGAAAGGCCTGGCGCGGGAATTCCTGCCGGATAATGGCCGCTGGTACTGGCAAATCTGGGGAAAAGGCCGGATGAAGCCGCTGAATGCGGACTGGACATTCTCCGGTGCCGGTTCCTGGCTGGATGAGGAAATCCGTATCCGCAAACTGAACACCGGATTCAACGGTATCCGCTACGGCATGATGTCGATGGATGCCCCGGCGCTGACACTGTTATCCCCGCTGATCTGGATGCGGGGTGACGGGCAGGAGAAACTGTCCGGTAAAGTGCAGCTGACCACCCGTAAAATCCGGCTGGATAACAGTTATCTGCCGTCCGCGACCTTTGATATGACGCTGGATGGCCGTGACCCCCGTGATTTCTCTGTCAAAGGCACTCTGTCAGCCGGAAAAAATATCGGACCGATACACTATTGGAGCCGCTGGGACGGTGTCCGTCTGCGTGGAGAGGCACGCTGGCCGGAACAGGATATGCGGGCATTTCAGACGCTGATCCCGGCCGATCTGGGGATCACACTGCGTAACGGCGTTTTCTATGCTCAGGCGGCATATTCCGCTGCACCGGGACAGGGATTTGTCGCCGGCGGGCACTGGGTGGTCAAACAGGCGGGCATGTGGCTGAAAGACGGCGAAGTGAGCGGCGTGGATTTTGTGCTGCCGTGGCGGCTCGCGGACAGCCGCTGGCAGCTTGGCAGCAAAACGCCTGTGATGCTGCGGATTGCGCGGGTTGAGAATCTGTTTGAAGTGACGGATATTAAAGCCGATTTGCAGGGCTATTACCCGTACGATGATACGTATCCGCTGGAACTGTCCGGTGTCAGTCTGGATATTCTGGGCGGGCAGGTCACCATGCCGTCACTGACCATTCCGCAGAAAACCGCAGCGGTGATAAAACTGGATAAACTGAATACCGGCCCGCTGATCAATACGCTGAAAGTGACACAGTTTGCCCTTGAAGGCAGTATCAGCGGGGAATTACCGTTTTATATTGATAATCCGCAGTGGATTGTGCATAACGGTTGGGTGGAAAACGACGAACCGCTGACCCTCAATCTGGATAATCAGTTTGTTGAATCGGTCAGTGAAAACAATATTTCAGCAGGTACGGCGATTAACTGGCTGGATTATCTGGTGATGAAACGGGTGCGGACGGATGTTAATCTGACCAACCTGGGCGTCCTGACGATGTCATCAGTGGTTTCCGGCTATAATCCGGTACTGGATGCACGGCGGACGGTAAACCTGAATTACCGGCATGAGGAAAATGTGTTTCAGTTATGGCGCAGTCTGCGTTTTGGCAGCAATCTGGAAGCCTGGCTGGAAAAGAGTATTTCACAGAATCAGGAGTAACCTCCGACGGAGTCAGAATGAAAAAATGGATAGCAGGTGCGGTATTACCGCTGATGATTATCGCGCTTAACGGGTGTCTGCGGGTGGAAGTGGCTACACCGGATAAACCGATTGATATTAATATGAATGTCAAAATTGAACATGAAATCAATGTCAGGATTGACCGCCAGGTTGAAGATTTGCTGAAAAATAACTCAGCGATATTTTGAGGTGAATAATGCGTAAATTCATTAACAGCGGGCTGGCCGCGCTGACATTACTGATCAGTACCTCTGCGTTTGCCCTGACCCTGGATGAGGCCAAACAGCAGGGGCTGGTGGGCGAAACCTTCAGCGGTTATATCGCGGCCGTGGATAAAGCATCGTCACGGCAGGATGTCAGCGGTCTGGTGAAAGAGATTAATACGGCACGGACACAAAAATACAGCGAACTGGCGCAAACCAACCGGATGAAAGCGGATGAAGTGGCCAAAATCGCCGGACAGAAACTGGTGACCCGCGCGCCGCAGGGAGAATATGTGCTCGGTATCAACGGTAAATGGCTGAAGAAATAGCGCAGCAGAAAAAAAAGCGCCGGATGACCCGGCGCGGAACAAGGATGATTAATGATGATACTGCTTGTTTTTGTGTTGTTATCCGGTTATGCGGAAAGCGCTTCAACGCACTGACGGGCATTCTGCTGTGCTTTTTCAGCAAAATCCTCACCCATCGAGACACCTTCGGCATAAATAAACTCAATATCGCTGATCCCGATAAAACCCAGGAACTGTGTCATAAACGGCACAATCAGATCAGATGTCTGATCGCGGTGGAAACCGCCGCGCGCGGTCAGAACAATCGCACGTTTGCCCGTCACCAGCCCTTCGGCACCTTTTTCGGTATAGCGGAAGGTCTTGCCGGCAGCTGCAATGAAATCCAGATAGGTTTTCAGCTGTGTCGGTATGGTGAAGTTATACATTGGTGCGGTGAATACGATAACGTCGTGTGCAAAAATCTCATCAATCAGTTCAGTCTGTAATGCATTTGCGGACAGCTGACGCTGTGTTAAGGTGCCGCCTGCCGGTGCGTGCATACCGGAAACAATTTCGTTATCCAGCACCGGTACCGGGTCAGCACTCAGGTCGCGGACAGTGATCGCATCATCTGCATGATTTTTCCGCCATTGTCCGATAAAATAATCCGCCATTTTGTTGGTGTGTGAGTAGTCCGCAAGAATACTGGATTTCAGAACGAGAACTTTTTGCATAGTAAACCTTGTTATTGTGATTCAGCTTATTTATTACGTAATCAGTGTATGAAAGCCGCTGTCTAAAGAACAGCAGATAAATTCGGCGCATAACATCAAAAAATCTGACAATGGCCGGATACGGCAAGTTTAATAAAGACACGCGGTGTGCGTTACTCCGAAAACGGGATAACAATGACAGAGGGAAGACCCGCCGCACAAAAAGCCAAACCGTACAGACGGCACGATATTACCTATCAGAAGGACAGCAAGGTGAATTCCCTTCTTAATGAATTAAAACAGTTAATCCCCCATTTATCGCTGCGGGAGCAGCATCAGTTCCGCAAACGGCTGGCGGGGGTGGCGAAGATCCGCAACCCGGAATCGCAGCAGAAGGTGCTGGCAGGGTTACAGGATGAGATGCTGCGCGGTATAACCCGCACAGAACTGCGCATTGCCAACCGGCCGGAGATTACCTATCCGGATAATCTGCCGGTCTCACAGAAGCGCGAAGCGATTTATAACGCGATCCGCGACCATCAGGTGGTGATCATCGCGGGTGAAACCGGATCCGGGAAAACCACACAGATCCCTAAAATCTGTCTGGAACTGGGACGCGGTATCACCGGCTTTATCGGTCACACCCAGCCGCGCCGTCTGGCTGCGCGGACCGTAGCCTCCCGTATCGCGGATGAACTGAAAGTTCCCCTTGGCGGTGCTGTCGGCTATAAAGTCCGTTTCAGTGATCAGGTCGGTGATAATTCACTGATTAAGCTGATGACGGACGGTATTCTGCTGGCTGAATTACAGCAGGATAAGCTGCTGCTGCAATATGACACCATCATCATCGATGAAGCGCACGAACGCAGCCTGAATATCGATTTTATCCTGGGGTATCTGCGCCAGCTGCTGCCGAAACGTCCGGATCTGAAAGTGATCATCACCTCCGCGACCATTGATCCGGAGCGGTTTTCCCGCCATTTCGGTAATGCGCCGATTATTGAAGTCTCCGGGCGTACCTATCCGGTGGAAGTCCGTTATCGTCCGGTGATGGGGGAAGAGAATGATTCGGATCGCGACCTGACTCAGGGCATTCTGGATGCCGTGCATGAACTGGGACGGGAAAGTGCGGGGGATATCCTTATCTTTATGAGCGGGGAGCGGGAGATCCGTGAAACCGCCGATGCCCTGAACAAAGCAGATTTGCGTCATACCGAAGTGCTGCCGCTGTTTGCCCGTCTTTCCAACAGTGAACAGAACCGGATTTTTCAGCCGCACACCGGGCGCCGTATCGTACTGGCGACCAACGTGGCGGAAACCTCACTGACCGTACCCGGTATCAAATATGTGATTGATACCGGGTTTGCCCGTGTCAGCCGCTACAGTTACCGGACAAAAGTCCAGCGTCTGCCGATAGAACCCATTTCGCAGGCCTCGGCAAACCAGCGCAAAGGGCGCTGCGGTCGTGTTTCTGACGGGATCTGCATCCGCCTCTATTCTGAGGATGATTTCCTGTCACGGCCGGAATTTACCGACCCGGAAATTCTGCGTACCAACCTGGCCTCCGTTATTCTGCAGATGACGGCGATCGGGCTGGGGGATATCGCCGCCTTCCCGTTTGTGGAAGCGCCGGATAAACGCAACATCCAGGATGGTGTCAAGCTGCTGGAAGAGCTGGGTGCTATCGACGGTAAAACCTCCGCCGAAGGGCATTATCATCTGACACAAACCGGCCGTCAGCTGGCAAAACTGCCGATTGACCCGCGCCTGGCGCGGATGGTGCTGGAAGCCCGTAACCACGGCGCGGTGCGGGAAACCATGGTGATCGCCGCTGCACTCTCCATCCAGGATCCCCGTGAGCGTCCGCTGGAGAAACAGCAGGCGTCCGATGAAAAACACCGCCGCTTTGCAGATAAAGAATCTGACTTTATTGCCTTTGTGAATCTGTGGAACTATCTGAAAGAGCAGCAGAAAGTGTTATCTAACTCGCAACTGCGCAAACAGTGTCGTCAGGAGTTCCTTAACTATCTGCGGATCCGCGAATGGCAGGATGTGTATACCCAGCTGCGCCAGGTAGTGAAAGAGCAGGGAATTCCGGTGAACAGCGAACCGGCGGATTATAAAAGTGTCCATCTGTCGCTCCTGAGCGGTCTGCTGTCCCATGTCGGGCAGAAAGACACGGAAAAACAGGAGTTCACCGGGGCGCGTAATGCGCGTTTCTCCGTCTTCCCGGGCTCCGGCTTATTTAAGAAGCCGCCTAAATGGGTAATGGTGGCAGAGCTGGTGGAAACCAGCCGGTTATGGGGGCGTATTGCCGCCAAAATCGAACCGGAATGGATAGAGCCGCTGGCGCCGCATCTGGTGAAATATCACTACAGCGAACCGCACTGGGAGAAATCACAGGGTGCGGTAATGGCGACGGAAAAAGTGACTCTCTACGGACTGCCGGTCGTGGCGGGACGTCCGGTGAATTACGGTAGTATCGATCCTGCGCTGTGTCGCGAGCTCTTTATCCGCCATGCGCTGGTGGAAGGTGACTGGCTGACCCGTCATGCGTTCTTCCGGGAAAACCAGAAACTGCGTAACGAAGTGGAAGAGCTGGAACACAAATCGCGGCGCCGCGATATCCTCGTGGATGATGAAACTCTGTTCAGTTTCTACGATACCCGTCTGCCGCCGGATATTATCTCGTCACGCCACTTTGATAACTGGTGGAAACGGGAACGGTTACAGAAACCGGATTTTCTCAATTATGAGAAAAACATGCTGATCCGCTCTGATGCTAATCAGGTGACCGCGCAGGATTATCCGAACTACTGGTATCAGGGGGACCTGAAATTCCGCCTGAGCTATCAGTTTGAACCCGGAACCGAAGCGGACGGTGTGACCGTACATATTCCGCTGCCGGTACTGAATCAGGTCAGTCCGGAAGGGTTTGACTGGCAAATTCCCGGGCTGCGTGAGGAGCTGGTTATTGCGCTGATTAAATCGCTGCCGAAACCGGTTCGTCGTAATTTCGTACCTGCACCAAACTATGCGGGCGCATTTATGGAGCGGGTACCGGAGCCGCAGGGCGCGCTGCTGGATGCGCTGGAGCGGGAACTGCGCCGTATGACCGGTGTTACGGTTGATCGCGAATCCTGGCAGTTGGATCAAATTCCGTCACATCTGAAAATCACCTTCCGTATCACGGGGGATAAGCAGAAAAAACTGGCGGAAGGTTACGATCTGGAAGCCCTGAAACTGAGCCTGAAAGAGCAGGTGCAACAGACACTGTCTGATGTGGTCGATGACGGTATCGAGCAAAGCGGTGCTCATATCTGGCGTTTCGGCGACATTCCCGGCTGTTATGAGCAAAAACGCGGTGGTTATGCGGTGAAAGCTTACCCGGCGCTGGTGGATGAAAAACAGAGTGTCGGTATTAAGGTCTTCGAAACGGAATTTGAGCAGCAACTGGCGATGCAGGCAGGAACGCGGCGTTTGCTGTTGCTGAATATTCCGTCGCCGATCAAATATCTGCATGAGAAATTACCGAACAAAGCCAAACTGGGGCTGTATTTTAACCCGTACGGCAAAGTGCTGGATCTGATTGATGACTGTATCGCCTGTGGTGTCGACAAGCTGATCGCACAATACGGCGGCGTGGTCTGGCAGGAAGATAAATTCGCGCAGTTACAGGAGTTTGTCCGGGCCGAGCTGAATGAAACCGTTGTCGGTATCGCGAAGCTGGTGGAGCAGATCCTGACCACCACATTTGCCATCAGTAAACGCCTGAAAGGGCGGATTGATATGCAGATGGCGTTTGCGCTCTCTGACATCAAAGCACAGATGAGCGGACTGGTCTTCCCGGGCTTTGTGACGGCTCACGGCTGGCAGCGCCTGCCGGATATCCTGCGCTATTTACAGGGGATAGAGCGGCGCATCGAAAAACTGGTATCTGACGTTAACCGCGACAGGGCGAATATGAGTAAAATCGAGCATGTTCAGAACCTGTGGAAGCAGTGGCAGGGTAAGTTATCACCGGTGGAGAAACGCAGACCGGAAGCGGAGGCGGTGCGCTGGATGATAGAAGAGCTGCGTATCAGTCTGTTTGCCCAGCAACTGGGAACGCCTTATCCGGTTTCTGATAAACGGATTATTCAGGCAATGGAACAAATCAGCGGGTAAAGTGCCGTTTTCACGGTGTACTGTTTATTTATCCAGTATCGGTGGTTGTAGTAACAAACGGGCATATCATCGCCCGTTTTCTTTTGTCCTTTTTCTGTTAATGCATCATTTTAGTTACAACATACAATATATTTATATCTGAATCCTCCGCAGGAAGCAACAGTGTTTATTTGGGTTCAGCAGAGAGGATTGGCGGGATACGGGGGAGGAGATAAAAAAGCCGGTCAGTGACCGGCTCCTGTTTTCAGATTTCAGCGCACCAGATACCAGAGTGCGGGAACTGCCGCTATCAGCAGGGCAGCAATGATGCTCCACTCGATAAAATGCAGTGTGGTTTTTATCTCACGGTTTTTCAGGGCATAGAGAAATACCAGAATACCCGGTGCATAGAGAACAACTGACAGCATCAGATTAATAATGCCGGATGCATAAATCAGCCATAAGCCATACATTGCCGCAATCATACCCACGCCGAGCAGTGCCGGTTTTTTCATTCTCAGGGCGGTTTTTACCAGGAATGCACCGACCAGGAAATAAGGCACCAGAATCATTTCAGAAGCAATGGTCAGCAGCGTATTGTAATTACTGCCACTGAGCCAGATCAGCACCAGTGCCAGCTGTACCGCGCCGTTAGTCATCCATAAAGAGGAAGACGGCGCATTATTTGCATTCTGTTTTTTAAACGGTGACGGGAAAGAGCCATGCAGTGCCGCGATAAACGGCACTTCGGCAGCCATAATTGTCCAGCTCAGATATGCACCACAGACAGAAATAATCAGACCCGCGGCGATAATAATTTCGCCGCTGCCGCCAATCAGGTTCACCATCAGTGTTGCCATCGACGGGTTGCGCATTTCTGCCAGTTCCGGACGGGCAACAACACCCATTGACAGCAGGGTAACCAGGATATAAATCGTCAGCGCGGAAATCACTGCCATCATTGTGGCCAGGCCGACATCTTTGCGGCGGCGGGCACGGGCGGAAACCACAACCGCACCTTCAATCCCGATAAACACCCACAGGGTGATCAGCATGGTATCTTTCACCTGCTGCCACACAGGTACTCCGAGATCCACACCGGTGAAATCAAGATGGAAGGTATCCCAGCGGAAGGCGATCACGGCCAGTACAATAAACAGGCCGAGCGGCACCAGTTTGGCGAACGTTGCCAGCTTATTGATACCGGCAGCGGTTTGTACGCCGCGCAGTACCAGACAATGCACAAACCACAGCAGAACGGATTCACCAATCAGGGCCTGCCAGGTATTTCCGTCGCCGAAAACAATATTGTCCGGGGTATCCGTAAAAAAACTGAAGGCCGCAAACACAATCACCAGATAGGAAACGTTGGCGATCACCGCACATAACCAGTATCCCCAGGCGGAGCAAAAACCAATCAGTTCCCCGAAACCGTCTTTGGCATAAGTGAAGATGCCGCCGTCGAGATCCGGACGCAGCCGGGAAAGCAGCAGCAGGGCGAAAGCCAGAAAGAGGATACCGACACCGGTAATTGACCAGCCGATAATAAGTGCAGCCGGACTGGCAACTTCGGCCATATTCTGCGGAAGACTAAACACACCGGCGCCGACCATCGAGCTGAGTACTAAAGCAGTGAGCGCGGTTAAACTGAGTTTCTTATCCAAAAGACCTTCCCGGTAAATCTGATGCGGTAAGCAGGGTATTCATGCAGTCAATCTGACTGAATACGCAAAAATTGGCGCTGATTGTACGGAGAGTCGGCGGGATATGCAATGTTTAATCATGCATTAATTGCATTATATTATGCATATTTACTGTTTATCAGAACGACAGCAGAAGAATGTAGTGAAAGTGTTAATACCCCGGACAAAAGCCATAAAAAAAGCGTATCAGAGATACGCTTTTTCCGGTGAACTGTCAGGCGGTGATTATTTAAATAAATCGGCGCTGATAGTTACGTTACCGCCGCTGGACTGCCACTGACGGGTGATATGGTAATATTTCGCCCCTTTGGCTGCCGCACGTTTGGCGACCTGATAAGAGACTTCCGGTGACGTGGTGTAGTAACCGGTAAAGGTTACGCTGTCAAACGGTGCCATAACAGCGGCTGACGCCTTGTTCAGTTCCTGAACCTGAGTGCCGTCCGGCAGAGTCACGGTATAACGGCCGCTGCGGGAGGACTGGGTTTCAAAGAAACGACCGACATTGTTACCGGCGGTGTCAGTAGAGGAGGCTACACCAGGGATTTCGACCTGTTTGGCGGCTTCACCACCGGCAGCCAGTGCGGCACGACCGGCATCAGAATCCGCAGGGATCAGCGCTTCTTCTGTCTGCAGTACACGTTTTGGTGCATCCGCTTTATAGACATATGCAGTGACCAGCTGGTTACCGCCATCGTTGGTGAAAATATTACGGACGATAAAGAAAGAGGCCGCATCTTTTTTCACCGCTTCTTTGGCGATAGCGTCGTTCAGATCAGGGCTGTTGGCAAAAAAGCCGCTGACAGTGACGGTATCAAACGGCTGAAGGCCGATGGCATCTTTCTCAGGTAATTCATTAACGCCACGGAACTGGCGGTAGCCTTTTTTCTCGGCAGGCGGTGCATCGCGGTGGTAAACATCCGCAACAACGCGCATATTACCGTTGTTGTTCAGATCATCGAGGCTCTGGATATAGAAAGCATCGGCACCCATTTTGTCTGCTTTACGCGAAACGGCAGCTGCGGCTTCATAAATAGCATTAAAACGCCCTGTAACTGCAATCCGCTCGAAAGGCTGGTACTGAGCGGCCTGTTCCGGTGTTAATTCCTGCGCCGCCTGAGCGGGCAGCAGACTGGTAAATGAAAAAAACATCGCAGATGCGATGACCGTTGTTTTCAGCTTCATACAAAATCCTTCCGCCTTGCGCAATTAATATTCATAACGTGCTGAACCTGTAAATTTTATATCCTGGCCGCACAATTATGACATGTATTTGTGCTTGTTGTCGCTTTAATTTATCGTGCAATCTAACGACTGTTAATCATACAGCTATTTTTACCATAAATTTATGCAATCATAGTCATTTATCGGCAAAAAAAATTTCCGCCCGGATAAATACCGTTTTAATTTCATCCGGCAAACAAATTAGATGGATCGATATCACATTTTTCAGTAGCTTATTAGGACATATCGGATAAAAGGGTGCTTTTGATCTGAATTTGTGGAGTTGGTTGTTTTTTTACGCACATGTCCGACCAATCATCCGTAAAACACTTGAGCTTATATAAGGGAACATTATGCGTATTGGTGTACCAAAAGAGCGACAGTCCAGTGAAACCCGGGTCGCCGCCACGCCGGCAACAGTAATACAACTGAAAAAACTCGGATTTGATGTGGCTGTTGAAACAGGAGCCGGTCATCTTGCCAGTTTTGATGACAACGCTTACCGCGAAGCCGGTGCTGATATTGTCAGCACACAGGAAGCCTGGCAGTCTGACCTTATTTTTAAAGTGAATGCCCCTCAGGATGATGAAATTCCGCTGATGAAGGCGGGCAGCTCACTGGTCAGCTTTATCTGGCCGGCCCAGAACCCGCAGCTGCTGGAAAAACTGTCAGCACAGGGTATTAACGTCTTCGCGATGGATTCTGTACCGCGTATCTCACGCGCCCAGTCGCTCGATGCACTGAGTTCGATGGCCAATATCGCCGGTTACCGTGCGATTGTGGAAGCTGCCAATGCCTTCGGCCGTTTCTTCACCGGGCAGATCACCGCTGCCGGTAAAGTACCGCCTGCCAAAGTGCTGGTTATCGGTGCAGGTGTTGCCGGTCTCGCCGCTATCGGTGCGGCAGGCAGCCTCGGGGCCATTGTCCGTGCCTTTGATACCCGTCCTGAGGTAAAAGATCAGGTTAAAAGTATGGGTGCCGAATTCCTCGAACTCGATTTCGAAGAAACTGCAGGCAGCGGTGACGGTTACGCGAAAGTCATGTCAGAGGCCTTTATTAAGGCTGAGATGGCGCTGTTCGCGGATCAGGCGAAAGAAGTGGATATCATTGTCACCACCGCACTGATTCCGGGTAAACCGGCACCAAAACTCATCACCAGAGAAATGGTTGAGTCGATGAAATCAGGCAGCGTGATTGTTGACCTGGCGGCTCAGAACGGCGGTAACTGTGAACTGACCGTACCGGGTGAAATCCACACCACGGAAAACGGCGTCAAAATCATCGGTTACACCGACCTGGCGGCGCGTCTTGCCACGCAGTCATCCCAGCTTTACGGCACCAACCTGGTGAACCTGATGAAGCTGATGTGCAAAGAGAAAGACGGGCAGATCAACATTGATTTTGATGATGTGGTGATCCGCGGTCTGACGGTAGTGAAAGCCGGTGAAATCACCTGGCCTGCACCGCCGATTCAGGTATCCGCACAACCGCAGGCAAAACCGGCCGCTGTGAAAGCAGAGAAAAAACCGGAAAAACCAATGTCACCGTGGCTGAAATACGGCCTGATGGCACTGGCATTTATCCTGTTCTCCTGGCTGGCCAATGTAGCTCCGCCGGAGTTTTTATCCCACTTTACCGTGTTCGCACTCTCCTGTGTGGTCGGCTATTACGTGGTCTGGAATGTCAGCCATGCGCTGCATACCCCGCTGATGGCGGTGACCAATGCAATTTCGGGGATTATCGTTGTCGGCGCACTGCTGCAAATCGGCAGCGGCGGCTGGGTGACATTCTTCTCCTTTATTGCGGTACTGATTGCCAGTATCAATATTTTCGGCGGATTCACCGTCACACAGCGTATGCTTAAAATGTTTCGTAAGGGGTAATGAATATGTCGGGCGGAGTCGTTACAGCGGCATATATTGTTGCCGCAATCTTATTTATTTTCAGTCTGGCCGGGTTATCCCGCCATGAAACCTCACAACGGGGTAACCTGCTGGGTATTACCGGTATGGCTATCGCGCTGGTTGCCACCATCTTCGGGCCGTATTCTGCCAATATCGGCTGGATTATTGTTGCCATGGTGATTGGTGCGGTAATCGGTATTCGTCTGGCACGTAAAGTCGAAATGACCGAAATGCCGGAGCTGGTTGCTGTTCTGCACAGCTTTGTGGGTCTGGCGGCAGTCCTGGTCGGTTTCAACAGCTATATGGATCACAACCAGGCGCTGACCTCGGCGGTGATGAACAATATTCACCTGACAGAAGTGTTCCTCGGCATCTTTATCGGTGCGGTGACCTTCACCGGTTCTATTGTTGCTTACGGCAAATTATGCGGGAAATTATCCTCCAAACCGCTGATGCTGCCTAACCGCCACAAACTGAACCTGGCGGCACTGGTGGTGTCTTTCCTGCTGTTATGGACCTTTGTCAAAACTGACAGCACCGGCTTACAGGTCTTCACCCTGATCCTGATGACCGTGATTGCACTGGCCTTCGGCTGGCATCTCGTCGCCTCTATCGGCGGTGCGGACATGCCGGTAGTGGTTTCCATGCTGAACTCCTATTCCGGATGGGCAGCGGCGGCGGCGGGCTTTATGCTCAGCAACGATCTGCTGATTGTCACCGGTGCGCTGGTCGGTTCTTCCGGTGCGATTCTGTCTTACATTATGTGTAAGGCGATGAACCGCTCCTTTATCAGTGTGATTGCCGGCGGTTTCGGTACTGACGGTACGGCATCATCCGGCGATGAAGAGCAGGGCGAGCACCGTGAAATCAGTGCGGAAGATGTGGCGGAAATGCTCAAAGGTGCAAGTTCCGTTATTATCACCCCGGGCTACGGTATGGCCGTTGCCCAGGCTCAGTACCCGGTTCACGATATCACTCAGAAACTGCGTGATAAGGGCATTGAAGTCCGTTTTGGTATCCATCCGGTTGCCGGTCGTCTGCCGGGACACATGAACGTCCTGCTGGCTGAAGCAAAAGTACCTTACGATATCGTGCTGGAAATGGATGAAATCAATGATGATTTCAAAGACACTGACGTGGTGCTGGTAATCGGCGCGAACGACACCGTTAACCCTGCGGCACTGGAAGATCCGAACAGCCCGATTGCCGGAATGCCGGTTCTGGAAGTGTGGAAAGCGCAGAACGTGATTGTCTTCAAACGTTCGATGAATACCGGTTATGCCGGGGTTCAGAACCCGCTGTTCTTCAAAGAAAACACCCAGATGCTGTTTGGCGATGCCAAAGCCAGCTGTGACGCTATTCTGCGCGCACTGTAATCCGGGTAAAAAAAGCATAAAATGCACAAGGCGGGTAAATGCGTTACCCGCCTTTTTTCACTCAGAGGGTTCAGATTAATGAAAAAAATGATGGCCGTTTCACTCTTTCTCTTTTCTGCCTCCGCATTAGCCATTCCGAATATCTGGACATCCGGTTTCGGCCAGGGGTTTATCGAGTACGGGATCAGTAATGACACCGGTGTGACCGTTGTCGTAGCCTGTAACGTCGGGGCGGACCCGGAGGATTATGAAAATTCAATCGATCACAGTATTGATATTTCCGCCGGGGACCATGAAGTGGAAGGGCAGATTGAATTTCTGATCGATGACGAAGCATATTTTGTACCGGACAGCACCAAGAACCGCGCTGGTGCGGCGGCCTGGACTAATCTGACGGAGGCGCTCAGTAAAGCCACTGAATTTAAGGTTTATTCCGATAATAAAGTAGTCGGTGAATTTAAACCGAATAAGAAGAACGTGAAAAAAGTGCTCGGCGACGGGATGTGCGCGCCACTGTTCTGATTATCGCAGAACGCGCAGAAAATTCCCGCAGAAGCCGTGGCCTCTGCGGGAGACAGGATTAATCATCTTCACTGGTATCGATCGGACAAACAAAGCCGTCCGGTTTCACCGCCAGCAAATCACACTTCAGATGGTCGATAACATGCTCTGCGGTATTGCCGAGGAACGCGGCAGAAATACCGGTCCGGCCGATAATACCCAGCACCACCACCCCGGCATTCAGTTCACCGCACACTTCCGGGATCACTTTCTCCGGTAATCCCTCATAAACGTGGGTGTACTCCTCACCGATGGAGAATTGCTGGCGCAGTTCTTTCATGGCGATGAGATGCTGGCCGCGCAGCGCGTTGTTGTAAGTATTCGGGTCAAAATCCGGTAATTCGATAGCGATATTGATAGGCGCTACCGGATAAGCACTGACCAGATGGATTGCCGGGTCTTTCACAATCCGTTTTGCGAGATCCTGTGTCAGTGACACCAGTTTGAGATTCAGCGCGTCATGGTAGGATTCTTCATTGGACAGGTTCACACCGACTACCACAGAACCCTGTTCCGGCCAGACTTTATCCTTAACCATCCAGACCGGACACGGACATTTACGCAGAAGCTGCCAGTCCAGCGGGGTGAAAATCAGAGACTCAAACTTATCATTCTGATGCGCCATTTTCAGCAGCAGATCATGACCACCGCTGACAACTTCCCTGATAATCGCCTCATAAGGCCGGTTATGCCATACCACTTTCACTTCGATATCGATGCCGGCTTCCAGATAATAACGCGCCTGCTGTTTGATCCACGCGCAACGCTGGGCAATTACGCCTTTGCGCATGGCATCCCGTTCTTCGGGGGACAACAGGGTGGTCATATCGTATGACAGATCATAGATAGGTAAGAAAGCTTTGATGCGTCCGCCATTGCGTTGCACGATATATACCGCACGCCGTAATGCCGGCTGATCATCCTGATTGGGGTCTATTGCAACTAAGAGGTTCTGATATTCAGACATTCATCTCTCCTCGCGGGGCTGGATACGTATCTATAAAGATAAACCAAACGGGAGCAGTAATGTAGGAAATATTCGCATCAGACCGAAATTAACCGGTCTGATGCGTTTTACGGCAGCCAAAAATGCTGCCGGGAGGGGAATTACTAATCCTGCGGCAGTGCAGGCACTTTACCAGCCAGTGCCGCCAGCTGTTCCATATCTTCGATGGTGATATATTTGCCTTTTACCGCCAGCATTCCGCTCTTCTGGAAACGACCCAGCAGACGGCTGATGGTTTCGACCGTCAGGCCCAGATAGTTACCGATGTCGCCGCGGGTCATGGTCAGGCGGAATTCACGCGGGGAGAAACCGCGCTGCGCAAAACGGCGGGACAGGTTATAAATAAAAGCAGCCAGGCGCTCTTCCGCATTCTTTTTGGAGAGCAGCAGGATCATTTCCTGGTCGCCTTTGATTTCGCCGCTCATCAGGCGCATCATCTGCTGGCGCAGGTTAGGCATTTTACCGGACAGGTCATCCAGGGTCTCATACGGAATCTCACAGACCATGGACGTTTCCAGCGCCTGGGCGAAACTCGGATGCTCGGTATTGATAATGGCATCAAAGCCGACGAGGTCACCGGCAAGATGGAAACCGGTGATCTGCTCATCACCTTCTTCGGTGATGGTGTAGCTCTTGATGGTCCCGGAGCGGATTGCATACAGTGATTTCAGCTCATCTCCGGCTTTAAACAGTGCCTGGCCTTTCTGGATAGGCTTTTTGCGCTCGATGATATTATCGAGCTGATCCAGCTCATGCTCATTGAGCGTGAACGGGATGCAAAGCTGGCTGATGCTGCAATCCTGGCAGTGGATCGCGCAGCCACCTGATTGAATTCTACGTACTACACGTTTTTCCGGGATCATAGGCTTGCTCTTGAAATAATATTGATTTGAATCAATTTTATCACAGACTACCAAAAGTGGTAAGTGGTCTGAGTTTAAATATCGTCATACCGGGCTGAAAACAGGGGCATAATATTGACATATTATGCTTTTTTCGTGATGTCATAATGTGAATTATTTGATTAAACTCTCAATAATCCGGTTTAAAATAACAGAGGGAGGGAATGCAGGTCAATTTCCTGCTTATCAGTATGTTAACAAACTGGTTAAATATGAATAACACGTTCTTTTCACGTTATAAAGTAGTGTGATACATTAAAAATAGTCACAAATAAATAACGAAAAAACCAACATCCGGACCGGATAAAAAATATAAAAAAGCAGGAGCCGGACATAATACACCGTCATAAACATGCAGTGCTATCTTTGATATGCTGCATTATGCTGAAACTGTAATGAACCTGATTCGTCATAAAACGACAGGTATTACAAAACCGGGACTGTTTAAGGAAAAGTAATGATGTCATATGCATTACCTGAATCGATGATGGCAATTGATATTACCCGGCCCGGCGGCCCGGAAGTATTGCAGGCAATTGAGATGCCGTTGCCGAAGGTACAGGGAGAATACCTGCTGGTTAAAGTGGCCGCCGCCGGTGTCAACCGGCCTGATGTGTTCCAGCGTCAGGGCAGTTACCCGCCGCCACCGGATGCCTCCCCGGTTCCGGGGCTGGAAATCGCGGGTGAAGTTGTGGCTGTCGGGGAAGACTGCAAACGCCGCCAGGTCGGCGATAAGGTGTGTGCGCTGGTTGCGGGCGGGGGATATGCGGAATATTGCCTGGTTCATGACAGCATCGCACTGCCGCTGGAAAACCTGAGTTACACGGAAGCGGCGGCCATTCCGGAAAACTTTTTCACCGTGTGGGCGAACGTCTTTCAGACCGGCAAACTGCAGAGTGAAGAGAGTGTACTGATCCACGGCGGCACCTCCGGTATCGGCAGTGTGGCGATCATGCTGGCGAAAGCCTTTGGTGCCACGGTGTACACCACCGTCGGCAGCAGTGAAAAAGCAGAACTTGCCCGGCAACTGGGGGCCGATCACGTCATTAATTACCGCGAAGAGGATTTTGCACAGGTGATTCCGGAACTGACCGGCGGTCAGGGTGTAAATATGGTTGTTGACCTTATCGGTGGTGATTATGTCAGCAAAAACTATGAGGTTGCGGCCAAAGGCGGGCGGATTATCCAGATCGGCCTGATGCGCGGTAATCCGCAGAACCTGAATCTGATGCCGCTGATGGTAAAACGCCTGCTGCATACCGGCTCGACACTGCGGGCGCGGACACCGGAAGAGAAGGCGGTGATTGCCCGTGATCTTGCGCATAAAGTCTGGCCGCTGTTGCGGTCAGGAAAGGTCAAGCCATTGGTCAACTATACCTTTAACCTCGCGGATGCGGCACAGGCGCACCAGCTGATGGAGTCCGGCGATTTAACCGGAAAAATTGTTCTGATTAATCCTGACTTCTGATTTTCTTCCTTTATACCTGCACTGTCAGTGTGTTTCGCACCATTTGCTGATAGTGCAGGTCACTTCCTGCTATACTGTGATAGTGATAATCATTCCCGTTAAAAGACAAAAAGTGCTATTTTAGATATATCTAATTTGATCTTTTTATTCTTGGGGACTATAGTAGTTCCTGAAGGCAAAACAGATATATCTAAACTCTGATTTTGCTGATTATCATTATTTATCACAAAAGGAATTTATTATGTTTCTTCATGCTTTACGCCACCGCGCCTGTGATTCACAGGAAGGGCGTCAGCGCCGCGGGGGTCATGGCGGCCGTCACGGGGAACGCCACGGACAAGACGGGCACCGTTGCCACGGCGAACATCACGGTCACGACGAACACCGCAGCCATTGCTGCCATGGTGATCATCACGGACATGACGGACAACACGAACATGGTTGCCACGGCGATCATCATGAGCACCACGAAGGCCACGGTTGTCACGAAGGGCGCGAACATGGTCGTCACCGCGGTCGCGGAAAAGGGCTTCGCCGTCTGCTTGATCATGGTGACCTGCGTATTATGATGCTGGCCAATCTTAACCAGAAACCGAGTCACGGTTATGAGTTAATCAAATCTATCGGTCAGCTGACTTCCGGCCTCTATACACCGAGTCCGGGCGTGATTTACCCGACACTGACCCTGCTTGAAGATCAGCAGCTGATTGTCGCGGAAAACACCGGTAACGGCCGTAAAAGCTACAGCCTGACACCGGAAGGCAAAATGCATCTGGAAGAGAACACCAATGTTCTGGAACAGATTGCACAGCGCCTGCAGGAGACCAAATCCTTCCGCCGCGGTTCACTGTTATCGGATGAAATCGAGCAGGCGCTGGGGAATTTACGGGCACTGTTGCGCCATAAACTGGTTACCAGTGAACTGGATGAAACCAAGCTCGGGCAGATCGCCGACATTCTTAATGATGCAGTACGGAAAATAGAAGCGGTTAACGACGCTCTGAGTAAAGAAGGGGAATAACATGGCGGAAAACACCACCTCCGGAAAGATCCCGCCGGAAAAGCCGGTTCAGGATGAAAAACAGGAAGCGGTGAACACCGGCAGACCCGCAGATAAGTCGTGTCCCAGCTTACCGTTTTCCTATTTACGCCGCGCCTTGCGCAATAAGGTCGGCAAACACGAATAACCGGGGCGCAGAGAATGCGCCCGGGTCGTGCAAAAAAAATCAGCGTGATTTCAGCGCGTGAATTAATTTATCCATGCCTGCGGCGAGTTTATCACGCGGGCATCCGGCATTGAGACGCAAAAATCCGCGTCCTTCCTCTCCGTAGGTATATCCCGGCATGATCGCCACTTTTTCCTGTGTTATCAGAGCATGTTGCAGGGCATTATCATCAATATTCAGCGGGTTCAGGTCTATCCACGCCAGATAGGTGGATTCCGGTACCTGCCAGTTCAGTTGCGGAAATTCCGCATCCAGCCGCTGCTTTATATAATCCAGATTAGCAAAGAGATAATCACGCAGTTCATCCAGCCACGGCGCACCTTCGCGGTAGGCCGCGATATGGGCGATAACCGCCAGCACGGCAGGAGAAGAGAGCCCGTCACAGGCTTTCAGCTGATGAAAATAGGCTTCGCGGGAGGCAGTATCTGAAATCAGCCCGTACGCGCCGGTCAGTGCCGGAATATTGAAAGATTTGGATGCTGAGGTGAATAACGCCCACTCCCCGCGCCCGGTTTCAGACCACGGCGTGTGCTGATGCGGCGCCCGGCACAGATCCATATGAATTTCATCACTGATCACCCGCACATTATGCCGTTCACACAATTCTGCCATGGTGGTCAGTTCTTCGCGGGTCCAGACTTTCCCTGTCGGGTTATGCGGGCTGCACAGCAGCAGAATCCGCGTCTCCGGTTTCGCAAGCAGGGATCCCAGCTCATCCATATCACACCACCAGCCGTCTGTTGTTTTTTGCAGCGGGCAGGGAACAATAGTGCGCTGATTACCGGTGATCGTCTTATAAAATGCATCATACGCCGGGGTATGAACCACCACTCCGTCACCGGGCTGTGACCACAGGCGGATCATCTGACTGACCATGTAAATCACCGACGGCCCGTACACCAAAGCCTGAGTGTCAATCTGCGCCTGAAAACGGGAGGAAAACCAGTGTGCAACGGCACTGAGAAAATCGTTGTGCTGCCAGCGGCTGTAGCCGAATACGCCGTGCACGGTACGTTCTGAAATGGCTTTCAGGATCACCGGTGCGGTGACAAAATCCATATCTGAGATAGTAAAAGGCAGTAAATCCGCCTGACCAAAGCGATCCTGCACAAAATCCCATTGCGTGCAGTAAGTGCCGTGGCGGTCAACCGGGACAGAAAAGAGAGAGGACATAGTTTCTCCGGAAAGAAAAACCGCACTGTCAGGCAGTGCGGTGTCAGTTATCAGGCGTTTTGCGGTTCCGGCTGAGCGGAATCAGACGCGGATTTCATCAGCTTTTCCAGTTCATCTTTGACAGACTGAACCTGCGGGCCGATAACCACCTGTAAGTTATGTTCATTCAGATGGACAACCCCGATCGCCCGCAATGCTTTGAGCTGTGCGTCATCCACTTTGCTCATGTCCTGCACGGACATCCGCAGACGGGTGATACAGTTATCCAGTGAGATAATGTTCTCTTTACCGCCCAGCGCCGCCAGAATGGCCGGAACATCATAGCCGGATTTTCCTGCGGAACTGCCGGTTGCCGGTGCGCTTTCTTTGGTGTCTGTATCGCGGCCCGGGGTTTTGATATTGAAGCGGGTAATGGCGAAACGGAAAATCGCATAGTAAGAAGCGAACCAGATAAAGGCCACCACCGGCACCATATACCACTTGGTCTGGATACCGTGGAGGATCCCGAAGACTACAAAGTCAATCAGGTTACCGTCGGTGTTACCGATAGTGACACCGGTAATCGCCATCACGGTAAAGCCCAGGCCGGTCAGAATTGCGTGGATAAGATACAGGAACGGCGCGACAAACAGGAACAGGAACTCCAGCGGTTCAGTTGTGCCGCCGATAACACAGGCAACCACACCGGAAATCAGTAATCCCTTAATTTTATGACGATTTTCAGGGTGAGCACAGTGATACATCGCTAATGCCGCACCCGGCAGGCCGCCAAGGAACGCCGGCATTTTACCCTGAGACAGGAACTGTGTGGCGCTGGCCGCAAAGCCCTGAGTTTCCGGGCAGGAGAGCTGCGCCTGGAAAATGGTCAGTGCACCGTTAACCGTATTACCGCACACTTCCATGGTGCCGCCCGCTTCAGTAAAGCGGATCAGCGCCACCAGAATGTGATGCAGACCAAACGGCAATAACAGTCGCTCACCTGAGCCGAAAATCATCGGTCCGAAAGCCCCTGCGCTCTGAATCAGCTTGCCTAATCCGTTGATCCCCATAGCAAACCACGGCCAGATCAGCGGAACCAGCAGGCCGCACAGGCCAAGTACCAGAGTGGTGATAATCGGCACAAAACGGGTACCGCCGAAGAACGCCAGGGCATCCGGCAGACGGATGGTATTGAAGCGTTCATGCAGCATATACACAATAATACCGACAATAACCGCACCGAGGATCCCGCTGTCGATCGACTGAATACCCAGCACATCACGGATGTTATGGGCTTTCAGGATAGCAGGGTCGGTGGTCGGTAAAATATCAGCTGCAGTGAGGTAGAAGTTAGTGGCGAGGTTAAACACCGCAAAGCCGACAAACCCGGCAAATGCAGCCACGCCCTTGTTTTCACGCGCCAGCCCCAGCGGAATGGCAATAGCAAACATCACCGGCAGGAAACTGAAGGCAAATGAGCCGATTTTGCTCATCCAGGTGAACAGTAACTGGAAGACGGTGTGATCGAGAAACGGCAGCAGTGTCAGTACATCCCGGCTGCTGAGGGAACTGCCGATGCCGAGGATGATCCCGCAGAACGAGAGCAGCGCGACAGGCAGCATAAAGGTTTTGCCAAGTCCCTGGAAAAACTCCCAGAGCGTGACTTTTTGTTTTGGTTGGCTACTCATGCGGTATCCTGTAAATGTCAGTGTGGTGTTGTGAAGGTAAAATAAGATAAAACGTTTTACCAAATTATAATAGTTGCCCGATCACAAAAAATAAACATGACCTGACAACCATATTTCGGAAATAGATAAAACGTTTTATCGGATTTTGTGTAAAATCCCGTGCAGTATCCTGAGCATAAGGAAGTATCCGGCGTTATGAATCTCAGAAAAGTCACGATAGTCGATGTGGCGCAGCAGGCAGGTGTCTCCGTGACCACGGTGTCACTGGTACTGAGCGGAAAAGGGCGGATCTCGCGGAAAACCGCAGATAAAGTCAACGCGGCAATTGAAGAACTGGGGTATGTCCGCAATCAGCAGGCCGCCACATTGCGGGACAATATCTCTAATGTAATCGGCCTGATTGTCAAAGATATTACTGAACCGTTTTATGCGGAAGTCGCCGCCGGTGTCAGTGAATATGCGGAAACACAGGGCAAACAGGTTTTTCTGACTCAGTGCGGCAATTCTTCTGCCGGGTTTGCCCGCTCACTGGACAGTCTGATCCGCTACGGCGTGGATGGTGTGATTGTCGGCGGCGGTAAGTTTCTCACCAATGACGTGGTTGAGCGGGTAAATCATTACCAGATCCCGATGGTGTGCGCGGCCCGGGCCAGTGAATTCTCCGGTATTGATGTTGTCCGCCCGGACAATGCCTCTGCCGCCAGAATGGCAACGGAATACCTGATCAAAAACGGTCACCGTCAGATTGCCTATTTCGGCGGTGAAAGTGATTCTCTCACCCGCGCTGAGCGGGTCGGCGGTTACTGCTCGACACTGGTGCAGTACGGGTTGCCGTTCCGCACCGAATGGATAGTGGAAACGGATAACAAACAGCAGAATATCATCCGCCGGGTATCTGAATTTATGTATCAGTATCCCAAAGTCAGTGCGATTGTCTGCCACAACACCGGTACGGCGCTGGGCGCGTATTTTGCCGCACTGAGCACCGGTAACACGGTCAGACAGGGGGATAACGAAAGTTATTTCACTCAGGAAATCGCCCTGGTGGGGTTTGATGATATCGGCAGTGAAGCACTGTATGACATCCCGGTGGCCTTTATCACCCAACCGTCGCGGGATGTGGGTCGCAGCGCTGCAACACGTCTGCTGCGGCGTATTGGCGGTGATAGCTCGCCGCCTGCAAGCGTGACACTGTCACCCGGATTTTCCCAGCTTAACGGATAATGATATCGCTGCGGACTAACATATAACCCCGGCAAAGCGTAGTGCGTTTTATGCGCTGCGGCAAATAAAATGTAAAAACGCGATCAGCGATACAAAACCGGCGTTGCTGCTCGCGTAACCCGTTGTTCCTGTTATGATGCGGGAATACGTTTCTTGCCGGATTTCCGCTGATGTTCGCAATTCTGATGACATTATGGCCGCTGTTTGCGCTGATTCTGCTCGGCTGCATTCTGAAGCGGCGGCCGGTTTTCGATGCCGGGTTCTGGAACGGCGCAGAAAAGCTGAACTACTATATCTTATTTCCGGCGCTGCTTATCAACAGCCTCGCCGTTGCGCCGCTGGATAACCCGCAACTGCCGAAACTGGCAATCGCACTGGTCATTATGCTCGGGCTGGCTACCGCGGCATTTGCGGTGGTAAAGCGCCTGCGCGGAATACCAACGGCAGAATTCGGCGTACTGCTGCAGGGAGCGATCCGCTTTAATACCTATCTCGGGTTATCCATTGTCAATGATTTTTACGGTCCGTCCGGTGTGGCGGTCGCTGCAGTGATCCTCGCGGTACTGGTTCCGCTGTGTAATATCATTTCGGTGGTTGCGTTATCTGAATTTCAGCAGTTATCGCTGCGCCGCCTGTTGTTGCCCATTCTGACAAACCCGCTGATTATCTCCTGTATTATCGGGATGCTTCTGAATGTCACCGGTGCCGGTCTTCCGTATAACACCGGCCAGTTTGCCGGGCTGCTGGCCGGAGCCAGTCTGCCGCTGGGGCTGCTCTGTGTCGGGGCAGCATTGCAGGTGGCGACCATCCGCTATTCCGCACTGAAAATCAGCCTGAACAGCCTTGTCCGCCTGTGTGTTATGCCATTGCTGGCGATTATGGTAGCAACTGTGATGGGATTAACCCAACTGGAATATCAGCTGTTTGTGATCTTTTTTGCTATTCCGACCGCACCGACCGCCTATATTTTATCGCGTCAGCTCGGCGGTGACAGCCAGCTGATGGCCGGGATTATCACGTTTCAGACCATGGTGGCAGTACTGACACTACCGGTGGTTCTGACCATGATCACCTGAATAACCTGAGAAAAAATAATGACGTCTGTTATCAAACATTTTACCGCTTCCGGTCTGGTCAGTGACAGCCGCGGGCGTTTTCTGCTCCATCGCCATCCGAAGCTCGGTATCTGGCTGCCGCCCGGCGGGCATATTGAGGAAAATGAAGAGCCTCAGGATGCTGTACTGCGTGAAATTCACGAAGAAACCGGACTGGAATGCCGGATTGTCAGTTGGGATACGCAGGCACAGCAATTTATCACGCCACTGCCGGAAACCGGCGTGCTGCCATTACCGATGGTTATCCTGAAAGAGTTTATCCCGGACAAGAAAACAGGCGATCACTGGCATATTGATATGGTGTACTGGTGTCATCCGCTGGATGAAACCGCCGTACCACATCCGGACTTTCAGTGGATGACGCCGGAGGAGATCCTGAAAACGGACAATGTCCCGCAGGATGTCTGCGGCCTGATTGCTATGGTGCAGGCGCGCCGCTGAATATATTTTTCACCCGGCTGTCTTTTTTTTCTGATTCAGGGCAAATGCCCTGGAGACCCCTGCAACCTCCGGTTACTGTGGCTCATCCCGTTATAAAAGCCGTATGCAGGAGTTGCCATGGTTACCAGTATTTATAAAGATCTCTCCTTAGCACCACAGGGTGAGCAAAAAATCGCCTGGGTTCGCGCCCATATGCCGCTGCTGTGTGCACTGGAACAGCGTTTCACACAAGAACAGCCGTTTGCCGGAAAACGCATTGCGCTCTCTATTCACCTGGAAGCCAAAACCGCCTATCTGGCACGGGTTCTGGCCGCAGGTGGGGCTGAGGTGTCAGTCACCGGCAGCAACCCGATGTCCACCAAAGACGATATCGTGGCGGCACTGGTTGTCAGCGGCATCCATACGTTTGCCATCCACGGTGCGGATGCGGAAGCCTACCGCAACTTTGTAAAACAGACTCTGGCTTGTGAACCGCACATTGTTATTGATGACGGCGGTGACCTGGTGCATGAACTGCACAGCCTGTATCCGGAATATGCAAAACACACGATCGGTGCCTGTGAAGAGACCACCACCGGTGTTCTGCGGGCAGTGGCCCGTGAAAAAAACGGCGCACTGAATTTCCCGGTGCTGTCGATTAACGGTGCACAATCCAAACACCTGTTTGATAACCGCTACGGTACCGGACAATCTACTTTTGACGGCATTATGCGTACCACCAACCTGGTTATTGCCGGGAAAACCGTGGTCGTCGCCGGTTACGGCTGGTGCGGCAAAGGCTGTGCCATGCGGGCGAAAGGACTGGGCGCGGAAGTGATTGTCACGGAAGTGGATCCGATAAAAGCCCTGGAAGCAAAAATGGACGGCTTTGCGGTCATGACCATGTCTGCCGCAGCATCTCTGGGTGATATCTTTATCACCGCCACCGGTTGCTGTGATGTACTGACATCGGCCCATTTCAGCCTGATGAAAGAGGGTGCCATTATCAGTAACACCGGGCACTTTGAGGATGAAATCAATCTGACCGATCTTCAGCAGTTAAGTGACGATGTCACAATTGCCCGCGAGAATATCGAAGGTTATACCCTGAAAAATGGCCGCACACTCTATCTGCTGGGCCGTGGTGCGCTGGTTAATATTGCCTGTGCGGACGGGCATCCGGCAGAAATTATGGACATGAGCTTTGCTCTTCAGGCACTCAGCGCCGAGTATCTGCTCAGCCATGACCACGAAGCAAAAGTCTATGATGTCAGTGATGAAATCGACCGTGAAGTGGCGGCACTGAAATTACAGGATATGGGTGTTTCACTTGATAATCTGACCACCAGACAGCAGCAGTATCTGAACGGCTACGAGCTGAAGTAACCTGACTGACGGGCTGCCGGTAATCCGCATCCCGTCAAAACCGGTGTTTACCGGTTCAAACCTGTTGTTAACCATGCTAACGTTTACCCACTGATTATCCCGTCCTGACAGATACGGCACATGCAAAATACAACCCCGTTTCGTGAATTATGGCTGAAATTCAGCGAAGAAGAGCTGCTGCCGGAGGCTGACAGCCTGCTCCGTGATGCACCGCATGTTGTCAGAAACAGTGTCACCACACTGCATATTTATAACGGACAAAATCTGATTTGTCAGGGCGACCCGGCTCAGGCGGTCTATATCATTCTGGACGGCGAGTTTATTGTTAACAAGCAGGCGGAGAATGGTAAGCAGGTCGGGCTGACATTCTGCTACCGTGGTGAATTCCTCGGGGAGATGGAGGCGATTTGCCGGCAGGCATACCGTTATGATGTGATTGCGCTGTCAGACTGTCGTGTACTGCGGATGCCGGCGGCAACATTTCTGTCCTGGTTGTCGCAGGATCACCGCCTGTCTCTGCTGCTTAACCGCCAGCTGGCAAAACGCTGCCTTATCAACGGTGAACAGCGGCTGATGAATGCGGTTGATTCCATCGAAAACAATCTGCTCTATATGCTGACACAAATCAGCGGCCATCAGATCCATCTTCCCCGTGACATGCTGGCCAGCATTCTCGGCACATCGCGGCGTCATACTGACAAAGTTCTGCTGCGCCTGAAAACACAGGGAAAAATTACCCTCAGTGAAGGTGTGATCGGGCTGGTAAAACCGGACTGAACTGCGATCCGTGCCATTGTGCGCCGGTAAGTATAAGCATAGTATTACTGCACACTATCGGAGGAGCATATGTACCGTTTTCAGAATGATTATAATGAAGTTGCACATCCGGCTGTTTTAAAAGCCATTACTGACACAGCAGGCCACCGCCATGACGGTTACGGCACGGATACTTTATGCGGTGACGCCGCAGCGCTGATTAAACAGCGGATTGGTCAGCCGCAGGCTGATATCCACTTCTTTAACGGTGGCACGATTACCAACCTGACGGCGATTTCCCATTTTCTGCGTCCGCATCAGGCGGTGCTCTCCGTCAGCACCGGCCATATTGCCACCCATGAAACCGGGGCAATTGAAGCAACCGGACACAAAGTCATCACCGTATTTTCCCCTGACGGCAAACTGACACCCGAGCATCTTAAACCGGTCATTGCCGAACATAATGATGAGCACTGGGTACAACCGAAACTGGTTTATATCACCAATTCCACTGAGATCGGCACGGTTTACCGCAAAGCAGAATTACAGGCACTGCGCCGTTTCTGTGATGAGCACGGGTTATGGCTCTATCTTGACGGGGCCCGCCTGGCATCCGGATTAATGTCTGCACAAAGTGATCTGACAATTGAGGATATCGCTGCACTGACAGATGCCTTCTATATCGGCGGTACCAAAATCGGTGCGATTGCGGCGGAAGCTCTGGTGATCAATAACCCGGCGCTGAAAGATGATTTCCGGTTCAGCATCAAACAGAAGGGCGCACTTCAGGCAAAAGGCTGGCTGCTGGGTGCTCAGTTCCTGGCGCTGTTTACAGACGATCTTTATTTCTCATTAGGCAAACACCTCAACAGCATGGCCGGCCAACTGGCGGCATTCTTTACGGAGCAGGGGTTTACCTTCCTGGCGCCACCGGAATCCAACCAGGTCTTTGTTATTCTGCCTTCCGCACTGGCAGAAAAGCTGAAAAAACAGTTTGTTTTCCATGAAACGCTGTTGCAGGAACCGGGAAAATCCTGTCTGCGTCTGTGCACCTCGTGGGCAACCACACAGCATGATATCGATGACTTTAAAAAGACATTTTTGTCACTGATCTGAGTGCCCGGATAATTTCCGTATTGATAAAACCACGCGGTGGAAACACAGCGTGGTTTTTTTATACTTCATATTATGGTAATTATTTACTTCATCATTATTCCTGCTTATTTCCGTGATACTGATTCAGAAAAATAACACTAACCAAAAAAAGTGTTTTTTAATTGTTATTTTTATTCTAGGGTTTAACAGCAATCTGAGTACACAGTACATCCATTCATATAATCTGTTATTAATAAGGAAGTGAAATAATGAAGAAATTAGATAGAAATAAATTGCTGAAAATAAAATCACCGTTATCAGGATGGTCATTCAGTAAATAATAAACAAATAAACTAACTAATTGATAAGCCATGTCCGTCAGCCGGGGCATGGCTTATCCATCTGACGGACGTTGTTATATGATAAATCTGACTTTTCCTGATTATAAACATCAGCAGGCTTATCAGTATTTTTCTGATGAAGTCTATGAATCCCTTAATTATTTATTATCCTATTATCGTTTGCCAGAAATAAATGCAGAGGTTCCGTTATCGTGGCAAAATTGCGCTATTCATTATATCGCCGGTAAATATGCGGAAGGTGATGAACATGCAGAGGCGGTAACTTACCTCAATCAGTTGATGAGAAAGAAAACACCGTTATCACTGACTATCTCGCCACTGACATCTGCCGGTCATTCATTGGCAGAAAAGATGATCCTGAAAATTATCCGTGACGATAAACAACTTGGTTTCGGCTATTGTGATGACCCGGTACTGGCAGTAGCGGAAGCGGAAAAAATAACACAGGCATTATCTGTTATTCGCCGCTGTGCACCGGAAACCGGCAATGAAATTGACCGGTTTATTCATCAGATATACCTGACTCAGGAAACCGCAGACGGCTCCCGTTTTATGCGTTCCGGTACCAATTTCTATATGTGGGGAATGATGTTTGTCTATGTTCATCCGTCACATTCGGTCGCTTATTATATTGATATTCTGGCACATGAATGCGGCCATACGGCACTGAATATCCTCAATGCGGGGGATCCGTTGGTACTTAACCCTGCTGATGAGGTCTTTGCCGCGCCACTGCGTGATGACGACCGGCCGATGATCGGTATTTTTCATGCCTTATTTGTATTATCCCGGATATGTTATGTCTTTTCTGAAATTATCCGTAACAGTGACGGTATACCGGAGCCGGAATATTATGACCGGCTGAGCAGTAATCTGGAAAAACTCCGTAATACCGCCGATATTGTCAGGAACAATGCCATCCTGACAGATACCGGAAAGCATATTTTTACGGCTATCTGTCAGCGCTGGAATCTCAGCTGATGCAGATTTACCGGGTGGTTTTTGAACGGAAAAGCAGGGCGATTAATATCTGCTTTTTCTTTAATGCGCTGGGCTCCGGGTTACTGATGCCGCTGGCATTACTTTACTTTGCCGGGAAAACACTCAGTGAAAAAGAAATTCTGTATCTCGGTACGATTAAATTCTGGTCATTCTCATTGGCCTATTTTTTTATTATTCCGCTGATAAGCCGGTTTGACAGCAGAAAAACCATTGTTTTTTCACTATTACTTAAATTACTGTCACTATCGTTTTTGTTTATCGGACAAACATTTTACCTGTGTCTTGTGGTGATGCTGGCAAACGGTATTGCCACCTCCGTATTTTCAGTTGCAGCAAAATACTATATTAAAGCCACCTCGGAAAATATCAGCGAAAGCTTTTCAGTACGGATGACGCTGAATAATACCGGGGCGGCGGTTGCACCGGTACTTATCACGCTGTGTGTCTTTTTTTCACTGCCTTTTACGTACGCATTACTGATTCTGACCGGGATTTTCATGATTGGTATTCTCTTCTCAGCAAAACTGCGTTCTTGTCCCGGTGAAACGAAAAACCGTTTTTGTTACCTTCATTTTTCTGATCTCACCGGCAGAGATACCATTCTGATCTCTGTGGTCAGCATTATTTTTGCCATGCTGTATTACAGTTTTGAGGTCATTGTACCGCTGGAACTTATCCGGTCCGGCACTGAGTATCTGATAGGACCGGTTTTGCTGTTTAATACGTTGGTTATTATCGCGGGGCAAATCCCGGTATACCGTTACTTTACGGAGACGTGGGGTATTATTACCGCACTTATGGCGGCAACCGGTTTATGCATTTTTTTGTTTATTCCGTGGTTCTCCGGTATCGCAGAACTTCCCGGTCTGTTACTGATGGTGCTGGGTGTCACACTGCTGGAAATGTTTTATGGTGCGGGTATCGATACATTGATTACACTGGCGGATTCGCCCCGGAAAATTGCAGTACTCGACGGTATCTCGGGCATTTCACTGGCAATTGGTGCGGCAATGACAGCGGCGGTTTACAGCGATTCGATACTGTTTTTACCGCTGGTTATTGCGCTGTATCTGGTTGTCGCCGGTATACTGGCATCGCGAAAGGGAGTGGGTTACCAGTGAATTCTCAGCGGAACACCTATTTCTGCACGAAAAGTATTTTCAGAGATCGTTTCTGATGTAAAAGGACCGAAGCCAATGGTTCTGGCTTCTTCTTCCCAATAAGGATAACGGATACTTTCAGGAGAATCAGCAGGAATCCGGCAGATACCGGGCACAACACGGTTTTCCCTCACCTGGAAAACCGCTTTGAACCGGCAACACAGGCAATCACACCACAGGTTGATGCAATCATTACGGAACTGACGGTTTCATCCAGTAACCATGCTGAAAGTACCAGACCAAAAAACGGCTGTAACAGCTGTAACTGGCTGACACCGGTAATACCGCCTTCCGCCAGGCCGCGGTACCAGAAGAAAAAACCGATCAGCATGCTGAACAGAGAAACGTAGATTAATCCGCCCCAGGCCTGTGCTGGTATGCCGCTGAATGTCGCCGGCAGGAAAGCGATACTGAGAATCAGCATCAGTGGCAGAGAAAGTACCAATGCCCAGCAGATCACCTGCCAGCTGCCGAGTGGCCGGGAAAGGCGGGCACCTTCTGCGTAACCCAGTCCGCACAGCAACACGGCCGCTACCATATACAAATCACCTGTCAGAGTACTTTCACCGCCCTGAAATAAGGCAAACCCCATCACAAACAAGCTGCCGAGGACAGAAAAAAGCCAGAACGCCGGGCGCGGACGCTCATTGCTGCGCAGCACACCAAACAGTGCCGTCGCCAGCGGTAACAATCCCAGATACACAATCGAGTGCGCCGAACTGACATACTGAAGAGCAAGGGCTGTCAGCAGCGGAAACCCGACGACGACACCCGCCGCCACAACGATCAGTGACAACAAATACTTTGCAGCAGGCAAACGCTGGCGCAGAACGGCCAGAATGAGCAGAGCGGCAATGCCGGCAATCGCCGCGCGGGCGGTTGTCAGAAAATCCGGTGCGAAGCCGGTGATACCAGCCTTGGTGGCGGGCAGGGAGCCGCTGAAAATCAGCACGCCGATAAACCCGTTGATCCAGCCGCGTGTTGAGCGGGAAACCGTTGTCATTGCATTATCCATCCTGTACTCCGTTAATTACCTCTTGTTCTCACAGAGAGTAATGCGGATAATAATGACAATCAAAAAATTGTCATGGATACATTTGTATGGCAACGCCGCGTTATAAACAGTACGTCGATACCCTTGCTGCCCGTATCCGTAACGGTGAACTGGCGGCCGGAACACAATTGCCGACTCATCGTGCTTTTGCGGCTCAGGAAGGGCTGTCATTAGTGACAGCGTCACGTGTGTATCAGGAACTGATCAATCAGGGGCTGGTCAGTGGTGAAACCGGACGCGGAACATTTGTCAGAGATATCAGTTTATTACCGGTTACCGGTATTGAATGTGATGTCACTCCGGCAATGTATGACCTTAACTTTATCTATCCGGAAGTCACGGAACAGACCGCATTACTGCGCCACACGCTGCGCCGGTTATCCATGAGCGGCGATCTGGAAAGTCTGCTGCATTACCTGCCTCACGCCGGGCGGCATCAGGAGAGGGTTGTTGTTGCTGATCACCTGAAGTTGCGTGGTTTTTCTGCCGTTGACCCGGATACTGTTGTCATGGTCAGCGGAGCCCAGCACGGTCTCGCCTCTGTTGTTCTGAGCATGTTCAGCCCCGGTGATGTAATTGCGGCGGATGCACTGACTTATCCCGGGTTTAAGGCACTGGCACAAACCTGTCATATCGAATTGGTTCCGGTGCCGGTTACCCCGGAAGGCCCGGATTTGGCAGCGCTGGCACAATTATGCCGCCAGCGGAAAATCCGCGGCTATTTCACCATGCCGACACTGCATAATCCGCTCGGCTGGGTGATGGATCTGACATCCCGCAGGAGGCTGATAAGTCTGGCCCGGGAAAACCGTTTTTTTCTGATAGAAGACGGCTCCTATGCTTTCCTGCAGAAACCGGCACCGGCTCCGCTGGCAGAACTGGCGCCGGATATCACATTTTATGTCACCGGATTTTCCAAAAATATCGCCACCGGTCTGCGGGTCGGATTAATTGTTGCGCCTCCGGAATATATTGCTGAGCTGGAAAAAATCATCCGCATCACCACCTGGAACACACCGGCACTGATGACCGGTATTGTCCGTGAGTGGCTGGAGCAGGGAGAAGCCGAAAAACTGGAGCAGAAAAAGCGTCGCGATGCCAAAGCCCGGCAAAAAATAGTCAGCCGGATTTTTGCTGATTTACCCCATATCGCACATCCGGCCGGTTATTTTTTGTGGATCCCGTTACCGGAAAATGTGCGCTGTGATGCGGTTATCAGTCGCTTGAGAGCAGCCAATATTGCCGTCAGTCCTGCAGAGTCTTATGCCGTCACCCGTGATATCCCGCAGGCTATCCGTGTGGCTGTCAGCACACTGCCGTATGATGACCTGGAATCTGCACTGATGACGGTCAGAGACACCATTACCTATCTGATGGATTTATGATGTTATGAATAATATTCACGAGTGGCATGACCGGCACTATACCGTAACAACGGATATCACCAGGCTGGATATCGGTAAAATTCATGATTATCTGACGCATTCCGCATGGGCGGAAGGGATCAGCCGGGAGTTGGTTAATGAAAGTATATTGAACAGCCTGTGCTTCGGGTTATTTGCCGGTACAGAACAAATCGGTTTTGCACGGGTTGTCACCGATGGGGTCACATTCGGGTATCTGTGTGATGTTTATATTATCGGGGAATATCAGAAACAAGGACTAGGCCGCTGGCTGATGGAGTGCTGTCAGTCACATCCGGTGATGAACCGGCTGAGACGCATTATGCTGGTCACATCGTCAGCGCCGTGGTTATATGAAAAATCGGGTTACAGCCCGGTCAACCGGGAGAATTATATCTGGCAGATTGTCAGACCGGATATTTATAAACAGTGAAAAGGGATGCTGTTTTATCGTATATACGCTGCTAAATCAGTATGTTGTTTAATTAAATAATACTATTATATATATTGTTTTCCCCTCAGAGAAAACGATTTACTTTGTGATTTTACGGGAATATACTCCATGTGTTTATTTCTTGCGGAGAACACGTAATTGGACAGTCATAGATTATTTATCAAAATACATTGATCCTGCCGGTAATTCTGTTTTCCTCTGACTGCCGGCAGTAATACTGCGGCAGTACCTCTCTCTGTAAATGGTACTTCCTTATTTAATTTCGCTTATCTTTCACGGATAGGCCCGAAAGGACGGATTTATCATGAATCTCTATATGCTGGCGCTGTTCCCTCCTAACTGATTGTTTTTTGGTTAATTCAATTTAAATTGCCGTGCTTGTGCACCGTATCCTGCTATTCCGTTTATTCAGAACGGAAGGGACATGGCTTTTTATTAAAAAATTCACAATACGTATTCATTTATGAATAAGCGTACAGGCTATCTTTTGCTGATAAGGAATATATGGACACGCCACCCGGACCCGGAAATATATCATTTCCCGGACTGTCAGTTATCATGACAGTTATTTAAATTAACTGTTAAATCAGACAGTCCGGTGAAAAACAAATGACTCAGTTTATCTGAGGAAATAAAAGGAATCGAACCATGACTGTCAACGTTAACCGCACTGTCACGCCGGCTGTGCGCGATAATAATACTTTCCCTGCGGCGGTATATGCCGCAAAAACACCAGACGAAACATTAGCAGAATTACATTCTGATATGCTGGGACTGGATGAAATTGATGCCCTTGACCGCCTGATAGAACATCAGGAAAACGTGGTGGCACATGACAAAGCACCTCCCGCGTTTATTCAGTTTATTTCCGCATTTCATAATCCGTTTATTTATGTGTTGCTGGCGCTGGCCGTTATCAGTTTTATGACGGATTACCTGATCCCCCTGCAACAGGGCGAGGAAACTGATCTCACCGGTGTACTGATCATCGGAACGATGGTTTTTCTGAGTGTGGTACTGCGTTTCTGGCAGGAGTACAGAACCAACAAAGCCGCAGAAGCCCTGAAATCACTGGTAAAAACCACCGCCACCGTACTCCGGCGTAAAAAAGGGCGATCTGTCCGGGCTGAGCTGCCGGTAAAATGCCTGGTTCCGGGGGATATCGTGGTTCTGAGCGCCGGGGATATGATACCGGCGGATTTACGGCTGCTTCGTTCCCGTGATCTTTTTATCAGCCAGGCCATTCTGACCGGGGAATCGGTTCCGGTGGAAAAATATGATACCCAGGGAGATATCCATGAAAAAGATGCCGCAACGATAACAGAAAACGGCCAGTCACTGACGGAATCAGGCAATATCTGCCTGATGGGCACCAATGTGGCCAGCGGCACGGCGCTGGGTGTTGTGGTGGCAACCGGTGACAAAACTTATTTTGGTTCACTGGCGAAATCCATTGTCGGGACACGCTCACAAACTTCATTCGATCGCGGGGTGAATAGTGTCAGTATCCTGCTGATCCGCTTTATGTTAGTGATGGTGCCGGTTGTCCTGCTGATTAACGGATTTACCAAAGGCGACTGGTTTGATGCCACACTCTTTGCTCTTGCTGTCGCAGTCGGGTTAACCCCGGAAATGCTGCCGATGATTGTCAGTTCGAACCTGGCAAAAGGCGCAATTGCAATGTCGCGGCGAAAAGTTATCGTTAAACGGCTGAATGCAATACAAAACTTTGGCGCAATGGATATCCTGTGCACGGATAAAACAGGAACGCTGACACAGGACAATATTATCCTTGAGCATCATCTTGATACGGAGGGTAATACCGATGAAGCCATACTGGGACTGGCGTGGCTGAACAGTTTTCACCAGAGCGGCACACGTAACCTGATGGATCAGGCGATCATTCGTTTCGGGCGCGGCAAAGCCGAAACAGAATCTCTGCACAGTTATCAGAAAATTGACGAACTGCCGTTTGATTTTGTCCGCAGACGTCTGTCTGTATCAGTAAGAAAACCGGATGGTACCGCCTTGCTTATCTGTAAAGGTGCGGCAGAAGAGATGCTGGCATGCTGTTCTCTGATCCGGACCGGTAATCATATTTCACCGGCGGATGATGAGAAAAAACAGGCCATTATGGCGCTGGTCAATCATTATAATGAGACCGGATTCAGAGTTCTGCTGCTCGCAGAGCGGGTTCTGGACAGCAAAGAGCAGGGGCTGCCGCTCTCCGCAGACAGTGAACAGAATATGATTTTATGCGGAATTCTGACCTTCCTGGATCCGCCGAAAGACAGTGCGGCAAAAGCCCTTAAAGCACTAAAGCATAACGGGGTAACGGTAAAAGTGCTGACCGGGGACAATGCCGTTGTCACGGCAAAAATCTGTCGTGAAGTCGGGCTGGATGCCTCGATGAGTATCAGTGGTGATCAGCTGGCGCTCCTCAGTGATGAAGAGCTGAAACAGGTCGCACAAACACACACTATTTTCTGCAAACTGACACCGCTGCAAAAATCAGCCCTGGTCAGGATTCTACAATCAGCCGGCCATACCGTTGGTTTTCTCGGGGACGGAATTAATGACGCACCGGCATTACGGGACGCGGATGTCGGAATTTCCGTGGACAGCGGAACGGATATCGCCAAAGAATCAGCGGATATTATCCTGCTGGAAAAAGATCTGATGGTTCTGGAGGAGGGTGTCATTAAAGGGCGCGAGACATTCGGTAATATTATTAAATACCTGAATATGACCGCCAGCTCTAACTTCGGTAATGTATTTTCTGTTCTTATCGCCAGTGCCTTTATTCCGTTCCTGCCGATGCTGGCCATTCAGTTACTGATTCAGAACCTGCTTTATGATATGTCTCAGCTTGCGCTGCCGTGGGATAAAATGGATAAAGAATTCCTGCGCAAACCCCGCAAATGGGATGCAGGCAATATCCGGCGCTTTATGATCTGGATTGGCCCGACGTCGTCTGTATTTGATATCACCACCTTTGCATTATTATGGTTTGTTTTCGGGGAAAATAGTCCGGACAGCCAGGTTTTATTCCATTCCGGCTGGTTTGTTGAGGGGTTATTATCACAAACGCTGGTTGTGCATATGCTGAGAACACAACGGATCCCGTTTATTCAGAGTACAGCAACACTGCCGGTATTATTGGTTACCGGGATTGTTATGGCCATCGGGGTCTGGCTGCCGTTTTCACCCATCGGAAGTTATATCGGACTTGAGCCGTTACCGTGGGAATATTTCCCGTGGCTTGCTGCCACGCTGGTCAGCTATTGCGGCCTGGCACAAATCATGAAGGGCATTTATATCCGCCGTTTCGGAATGTGGCTGTAAGTTAAGATATGTTGTGCCTGTTATTCAGCTGATTTTTGCTGAATAACAGGTACAATCAGAGCACCAAAATAAAAGGAATGCTATGCACTTAGAATTTAAACGGTTCACTCAGATAAAACCGGCCGATATCACGGCACTGAACAATCACCCGAAAGTGTTACAGCAAATGCCGCTGGGCAGCCCGGATTTTGATGATGAAAAAAGCCGCAGCTGGGCAGAAGAAAAAGACGCTCAGTGGGAAATAAACGGATATGGCCCTTGGGCATTTGTGATCGACGATATATTTGCAGGCTGGGGAGGGCTTCAGAAAGAAGGTGATGATGCTGACCTGGCGCTGGTACTTCATCCTGATTTCTGGGGAACGGGAAAAATCATCTGTGATGAAATTATCCGCCACGCATTTGATGAAATGCACTTAACCAGTATCACCATTTTATTACCGTTATCCAGGAAAGTTTCCCGGTTTATAACACGTTACGGATTTCAGCCGGATGGTTCTGTTAACTATGATGGTGTAGATTTCCGGCGATACCGGCTATTTTCAGATCATACAGATGGACATATCATGGCTGAGCGTAGTGAACGAGAGGTTTTTGAAACGCGGAGATAAAACACCCGTCAACGAGTGTTTTATCTTGTCAGGCTGATGTGACTTATTCTTCGAAATACCAATATCCCTGATTGATAAATTCGGTTAATTCCGCAACAAAAACCGGGTTCTCCAGTGCTTCACTGAGCTCATTCACGCCGACTTCGGTTAACCGGCACAATGTATCCGCACCTTTAATTTCGGTGGTCATCCAGCCTTCGGTATTAACGAAGAAATGTTCCCCGATACGCAGAACACGCAGTCCGCTCAGTCGTATCAGTTTTTCACCGGCATTCAGAGCACTCAGTACTTCTTCCGGCTCATACGGCGGTTCCGTAGGTGCAATGTCCAGCTCATGGCGCGGGGTCGTTGCAAAACGGCCTAACCACTGTTCGAAATCACCTGGCTTATTGATCATTTCAATCATCATGGCACGCAGGCGTTCAACCTCATAAGATTCCATTGAGCCTGAGTTTTCACGTACTTTCAGGTCAGGATCGCCATAATTGACGCCTCCCAGATCCTGTTCCAGTGCGTAGTCTGCAAAGCTGCTCAGCAGATCACGTCCGGTCGGTCCGCGAAAGCCGACAGAATAGTTCATGGTATCTTCGAAGGTGAAACCATCGTGAGGGAATCCCGGCGGAATATACAGAATATCGCCCGGCGCCATTTCCACATCAATAATCGGCTCAAACGGATCGACATGCAGTAATGCCGGGTGAGCGCAGAACTGACGCATGGGAAGGGCGTCACCCACACGCCAGCGGCGGCGGCCCATGCCCTGAATGATGAAAACATCATAGTTATCAATATGCGGTCCGACACCACCGCCGGGCACTGAGTAGGAAATCATCAGGTCATCAAGACGCCACTCAGGCAGCACGCGGAACGGTTTCACCAATTCTGCAGCCGGCATATGCCAATGGTTGACAGCCTGTACCAGCAGTGACCATCCTTTTTCGCCTAATTGGCTGTAGTCCTCAAACGGACCGTGACTTGCTTCCCATTTGTTATCAATGAAGCTGACCAGGCGGCTGTCAACTTCCGGCTCCATAGCCAGGCCAGCCAGTTCATCCGGTGTGATAGGGTCGGCAAAATCAGGAAATGCATTTTTCAGTACAACGGGTTTTTTCTGCCAGTATTTTTCTAAAAATTCAGGCCAGTTAAGATTCAGTTTGTTAACCATGTGACCACATCTATATGAGGAAATAAGCGGATAATTATAGAAGCAATGCGCTGTCATATTTTTGTTTGGGGTCAAGTGCGGGTCAATAACCTGACCGGAGACAAAGAACCGTTACGAGCGGTAAATGAACCAGTATGGATATTAGCCAGCCAGAACACCGGATTCCATCATCTTACACGCTGATTCGCATAATGTATATTATGTTAAATGATGTGATGCGTAATGTAAGCACACCAGTTTCAATGCCACACACTTTATTCCAGTATCACGCCATGCTCTTCCGCCCAGCGTGCCGGTGTCAGTGACATACGCTTCGGACCATTATCCATCCGCATTTCCACTGGGTATCCGAGCGTTGGAGCTATTCTGTCCAATACCCGGATAACGCGCTGTGCCAGGATGTTCAGAACAATTTCTATCACCAGGACTTCTCGATTAAAATCATTCACGACATTAAATGCTCGGAAACGGCTGCCGCAGACCAGCGCATCATGCATAAAATCAACCGACCAGCACTGATTCAGTGCCTCCGGTGTTGCCAGTGGTGCCGGATTACGCACAGGCAGACGTTGTTTGCCTTTACGGCTCAATAGATCCTGTGCACGCGCTTATGATTCCATCGTTCCCCTGCCTGCGTAGTATCTGAAACAGCTTTTTAAACCCGACAAGCTTTCGCTTTACTGCTGTTTTTAAAGCTTTTTTCGATAACATCCTTCAGAGCCCGGCACTCAAGACTGAAAAATATAATCAATTTTAGTTGAAACATAATCAAAAATTGATTATATTACTATTGTAACAGTTAAACAGGTTAGTTATGAAACTTTTTGAACATATCGATCTTTTCTTTGATGGGAATAAATCTGCTTTTGCTAAAAGTATGGGTGTTACCCCTCAACAAGTTACAAAATGGGTCAACGATGATTGGATCATTGTTGACGGAACTCTTTACAGTCCCAGAAGGGATTTAACCAGAGGCAATATGATGGAGCGTAATAAATTTTTAGCCAGTATATTCTGCGGCGCTGAATATGCATTAGCCGAGTTAAAGGAACTCAATATTCAGGGACCCAATGCTAATGTAATAGCACAAAATGCCCGCAACACAATTGAATCACTAGCAGAGTTCTTTAAGAAAGAGAATTATAATATTTATATGGTAGCCTATAACAATAGAGTGCAGCAGTTTGAGCTTTATTCCTCCCAGCCCGTTTTTGAGTTAGGTGTTACCTATTTCCATCTATTTAATCCGGGAAGCATCCTGTTTTCCTATAACAATGACATGAAGTCCGAGAATACCTTTGAGGTACCCATTGACCCCAGCCGGCTGGCAGCCAACAGATTTGATCCTTATGCGTTTACGATACTGCGCCAGGAAATCCAGCAGGCATTAAGCCAGTAAAAAAATTTATTAAACACTTACACAGGTGATCATCAATTGTTAAACGATACGAGTACGGCCAGAATGCAAATATCTGGCTGTACTTATCCAGTCAATCAAAAGAATCACGTAGATGAGAAAAATAGCTGGTGAATGCAGCTATCAATAATACCCACACGAGGATAATCACCCCTTTCCATTCTGATAGGTAAAGAGAAGTCTTTAATATCTCATTTTTATCAATTAATAAAATTTTAAATTCGTGAACTTTAAATGGTCATTTTGTCTTAAAAACAAACTAATATACACGTCACTACCCCGATTAAATTCAACGGGTTGCATATCTGCTGTATATGCAACCGCTAATTCATTATTCACGGGCTGATGTCGTCTCACCCGGTGATAACCTGCAACTGCTGAGTTGCTGCATAAATCCTTTATCAAAAGGATCGCCTTCTGATATCGACGTAATGCCATATTTTTTTGTGAAGTCTTGCTGTAAGTTTCCGTCTTTATAACGCAGCTCCACTTCTGAATACAGCACACGGCCGTTGCCGGTAACCGGTGGCTCAGTCAGCGACATTTGATGAGTGACATAATCACCTGACGTCATACCATGAACCGTCATAATGCCATCTTTAACTGTAATGGTGGTTTTTGTCAGTACAGACGGAAAAACGTGTTTATTTTTTTGTTCAATTGCGATTTGATTAAATGACCTGCTTATACTGCATACATAAACGCCATCAAACCGGCTGATTTTTCAGGCTGCTCTGAAGGATTCCCCGGTTTACATCCGGCTATAAAGAAAAATGAAAGTACAAAAATATGACAGTTCGCTGCCTGCTTTTTCAGATTCATCTGCCCTGTTCTCTCTTTTGTGGTAATTAAATCCGTTTAACTTTTCTGACAGATATCTTATCAGTCATCAGCATCAATATAAAACAGCCCGCCAGTAATCCCTTTCCTATAGTCAATGATATTTTTCCGCTCTATTCTGAATGTCGGAACGATATTTTTCAGTTATTACAAATACATACGTAATTTTATTTATGCTATTGCGAGGATTATTATGCGTATCACCCTGCCTTTAAGTTCGGTATTATTACTGTCCGCATGTGAATCAATGAGCAGCGGCCCGGAAGTATCCCTGAAAAACGTTCAATCGATGGAAGGTACTGAGTTTGAGGTTCCGCCTGTACCAGCGGGAACAAAAGATGGTGAATATCTGCGCCACTATAATGACGGGACTATCAGATTTAAATCCCGGGTAAAAAATGGCTGCTATGACCGTTATGTATATGCTTATTATGGCGGCGGAAGACCACAAATGACCATGCCGCTGAAAAACTGCAAAGTTAACGGTGTTGTGAAAAATTATCTGCAAAATGGTAATTTAAAAAGTGAAGTAACTGTCCGTGACGGACGGTTATATGGCCCGTTCAAATATTATCACGACTCCGCCAGTAATGGGGTCTATATACAAGGTACAATGGAAAACGGTGTTCTCACCGGTACAGTTAAACAATTCGATACTGCCGGAAAATTAGTCAGTGAAGGTAAGGTGACGAACGGAAGAATGCAGATCCTGAAGTAATACGGAATGAGTCTGCCGGGAGGGATAATTGTCATACTCCGGCGTTTGCGGTATTCTTCCCGGCTCAGGCAAAATAACAGGATATTCATTCATGACAGCCCACAAATCCAATGACCCGCTGCATGGCGTTACTCTCGAAATGCAGGTTAATGCACTGGTCGAAAAATATGGCTGGGCAAAGCTGGGTAAGTTAATCAATATTAACTGTTTTAAAAATGATCCCAGCGTAAAATCAAGTCTGAAATTTCTCCGCCGTACTCCCTGGGCCCGTACCGAGGTTGAGAACTTATATCTCGATTCACTGGATGATGATGCTGCTAAAAAAACAGACAGTATCTGGCCGGAAGGCCCATGGTAAATAACCAATAATACCGGCTTCCGTTATTTCCGCGGAAACCGGTGTTTCAGTTAAATCAGCTTTTACAGGATTGTCCCGGTTTTTTGATTATTTCACCATAATCATTCAGTGCTGCCGGTTTTTGGCTCTGAATATTATTTAATACCGGTAATGTCGGATCCATCTGCCAGGCATTCCAGCCGCCGTCATAAATCCGGCTGTTTTCCCAGCCCGCCAGTTGGGTCATAAACCAGGAAACACTTGCCCGCCAGCCGGTGCCGCAGTAAAACGCGACCTGGTCTGTCGGTTCAATACCCTGCGTTTTCCATAAAGCAAAAATCTCTTCCGGATTACGTAATGTGCCGTCCGGGTCATAGTAATCGGACATGTCATTCGAATTTTTACCGCCGAATCCCCATATTGCGCCGGCCGGTTCACCCTTACGCGGAATATAGTCATAACCGGAGATTTTGCCGGTATATTCATCCCATGTCCGGTTGCTGATAAGTTTAAGGCCGGATTTCTGACCCTGTATGGCTTCTGCCGGCATCGCAATAGTGACCTGTGGATTAACCGGAATTTCTGCACCGAAATCTGCAACCGGTACCGGAATATTCAGTGTGGTTTCCGTTGGTAATTCCGCATCCGCCCAGACATTTAAACCGCCATTCAGGAAACGGACATCCTCAACACCCGCCCATTTCAGTGCCCATAATACCCGCAATGCCGCCATCTGATTTTCAGAATAGACGACAACCGGGGTATCTTTGCGGATCCCGTTTTTCAGCAGATTATTTTTGATAACGTCAGGTTCGGATAAATTCCAGACCGGCGCATTTTCTATCCAGTCAGTATTAAAATGGAAAGCGCCTTTAATATGCGTGGCATAGGATTTTGATTGCTCCGCATCTCCCCAGGACACTTCAAATATCACCGGTTTTTGATCACTGGTATAACTTTCCGGTTTTTCACCGTTCAGTGCGGCCTGAACCCAGGCGGGAGAAACACTCAGAAAATAATTCGGGTATTTATTCATCGGCAGATCAGAATTACTGTACTGGATAAAAGATTTAAATGCCCTGACCTGAAAACCTTTAGCCGCAAATTCAGCAGTAATGCGTTCCAGTGAATCCGGGTCACTGTCGTAAAATACCAGGGTTTTTTCTTTGGAAATTCCCTTCTCTTCGACAAACGTATCGAACTTATTCTCATCGATAAAGTCCAGCCAGCCGGTAGTAAACTGCATCGCACCTTTAATATGGCCGCCGCGGGCCGCGCCTTTATCTTTAAAGCCGAAATATAAACTGTCCGGCCGGGTATCGATAATAATATATTCCGGGTTGTTCAGGTTCTCCGATAATTCTTCAATGCCGATCTCTTTTACCACCGTCTGGTCACAACCGGACAGTAATAACGGTATCAGAAGAAAGAGTGATTTTGTTTTCATATGTGATCCTATAAACGACATTGCCCTGAACGGAAAAAATAACTGGTAACCCAGACACCGGCCATAATCATGAATGTGGAAATCCATCCCTGCCAGGAAAAATAAGCGGTTGCCACAAGGGAATTTGTGACGGTACAGCCGCCGGCCAGTGTTGCCCCTGCTCCCATCACAATACCGCCGGTCAGGCGTTTGACGACGGTAATACCATCAGGCGGGAGTGTTAATCTGAATTCTTTGCGGATAACCGCACTTATCATTGAACCGGCGAAAATACCGATAACAAATAAGGTTCCCCAGTTAAAATAACGCTGCTGCCCGGTGATCAGATACTGAATAACATTGCCGGAAGGAACGGCAACACCATAGCCGAAATTACGCCCGGCTTCAGCACTGAAAACCCAGGCAATAATCCCGAGAATACCGATCAGCATACCGGTAATATTCAGCGGCAGATAATTAAACCGCCCCTGTGACGGCGGTGTATAACGGGGATGATAATGCTGATAAATCAGTAAAACGGCGGTGAGAATAATTAAAAACGCGACCAGAAACCACGGGGAAATATCCAGCGTTTTATAAATCGTATCCGGTTGTGCGGGATGTTGTAATAAGGGTTCAAACCAATGTTTCAGGCTGCCTTTTTGAGCGGCGGCCATGGTGACAACAAAGGCAAATAAGGCAATCCAGGTGCCGGTTAATCCTTCACCGGAACGGAACCATGCACCACTGCCGCAACAACCGGCCAGTACCATGCCTGCACCAAATAAAAGACCACCGGCAAGTGTCGCGGTGATTGGCAGATTTCCTTCCGGTATATGTAATAATCCGGCAGATTCCAGAGCAAAGAAACCAACGGACTGAATAGTGACCGCAATCAGCAGTGCAGTAAGAAACCGGGTATTTCGCTGGTAAAGAATGTTTCTGAATCCGGAAACAAAACAGAACTGACCTGACTGGAGCAACCCGCCGAACAGGATGCCGATAAATAAACCACTGACCATGAAGAAACCCCGGGGAATAAACAACTGCTTGTATCTGTGAATTTTACCCGCCCCATTATTCGCCGTTATGGCGCAAAATCAAGTCAAGGATTGTTAACCTCTTATCAGATATATCTGCTGTCCCGGCGGTGAACACTCTCTTACCCTGTTCAGACACTAAATGGTAAGGAACATAATGAAAAAGCTGACATTGTTACTGATATTATTTTCTGCGGTTGTCTCCGCCCGCGGCGGAGGTTACCGCCATCAACCTGATACTATTTATATCTGCAGGTTAACGCCCTTTACTGATTTCCATATAGAGGCGGGCAGCACGGAAGATCTGGCGCGGAAAAATACCGCACGCCGCTGTCAGATGACACAGGGTGACGGCAGTATTTTCTGCAGAGAAGCCGATGCGAAATGTTCGGTGAGTAAATTAATTACCAGAGAGTCAGATTTGCGCAAAGCTGTTGTCATTTATGCGGAAAGCTGGCAGAAGGGAAATTATATTGAGATCAGTGAAGATATCCCGGATTTATCCCGCACAGATTTCAGCGGCACCCTTTCTTCGGTGGTTATTCCGCCGGGCTGGAAGGTCCGTTTTTATGAAGGTGAGAATTTCACCGGCGAATCTCATACTGAAGTGAGCGGAAAAAAGAATGTGACTGGTTATGGTAAAAAAATCCGCTCTGTTCAGGTTATCCGCTGATTAACTTCCCTGGTGGCAATATTCCGCCACCAGCGCATCAAAGAACGGGGATAATGCGCCGTGCATTTCGTTCATATAGGATTTGTGGTTGATGGTGAAAGAGACATTCTGCTCAAAATAATCCGGCACATGCTGACTGAACCCGGTGGTTATTTCCCGGAATAATGCCTCATTGTGTGTAAACGGGCCGGAGAAAATAATGACATCCGGGAACAGAATAAAATAGATATTTGCCAGCACCCGGCCCCAGATATCCGCCGCTGTTTTCAGGCACGGAATGGCCGTAATATCCGCATGCTGTAATGTTTTTGCCGCTGCCCGCTCATTGCTTAAATCCCCGGGCAGCGCCTCACTCAGCACACCGCGCAGAGCGGACAGAGAAAACATCTGCTCAATCGTCTGTGAATTGCCGAACGTCAGTTGCCCGAGCTCGCCGAACAGCCCCTGCTGGTTGGCGTTGATCTGCTGTTTTGAATAGCTCGCCGCGCCAATCCCTTCCCCCCAGTGGACATACAGCACGCGTCTGGCGGACAGTTCATTATTTTCAAGGACAAAGGCATTCAGCTCCGCCTGTAAGTTTTTCACCAGACAGACCGGAATGGAAAACTCCGTGGCCAGCTGCGATAAATTCATATGGCGGGCTTTCGGCCAGCGGTTGGTGTAAAGCCAGTGGCAATGTTCCGCGTCCATAACCCCCGGCAGAGAGATAATAATCCCCTGTACACGGGTGTCCGCCCGGCAGTTTTGCAGCAGACGGCTGATCAGTGTCCGGAAGCAGTTCAGGAGTGTTTCGCTGTCTGCATTATCATCGTGAACCGGCTGATGCGCACCGGCGAGAACCACACCCCGGATATCCACCAGCGACGCCGTGATATTGCGGGCATCAATGCAGATAAAAATAGCAGTCAGTAACCGGAAATCCGGAATAATGCCGACTTCCGGGCGCCCCGGTCCGGGCTGATGATTAATGGTGTCCTCAGCAATAATGCCGCTCTGGATCATTTCGCCGATCAGTTGCGTCACCGTCGCCGGACGCAGTTTGTTGGTGATCGCAAGCCCTTTACGGGTGATCACCGCCTGCGTTTTATATCCGTCCAGAATTTGCCGGAACAGATGCTGTTTGCGTTCTGACGAAAGAGACGGTTTCACCATAATGATCTGTTTTCCGGTTCAGTGAGTGAGGAACAGACTGATTTTCAGCTGTTTACCTGATAAGTCAATAGCGGGTTATGTGATTATCCTATATGTATCACACATTATCTGCCGGATAAATCGCCATTGATGCCCTGCCGTTTGTTGTTGAATTGTGAGTTAGATCGAATTAATAACACACAGTGGAATTAAATATATTTACAGCATGTGTAATTAATATACAGTCAGGATCAGCAGTTCTCTGCTGCCGATTATCCATTTGATGTCAGTACCCGCAATCCCCCGTTTTACTGTAGATGTTGATGACAAAATAATTATAAGGAATCAATAAGATGCAAACGCCGGACTGGATAACACTCTCACTTTTCTTCATTATCATGATAGGTATCGGCTTAAATGCCTACCGTCGTGTCAAAGGTACCAAAGACTTTTATGTCGCGGGCGGTGGTCTGCCCTGGTGGCTGGCCGGGATTTCCCATCATGTGTCCGGGTATTCCGGCGTGGTGTTTACCGGTTATGCCGCCCTTGCCTATGCAACCGGGTTTAACCTGTATGTCTGGTGGGCGCTGAACGTGACTATCGCCTGTCTGCTGGGCGCGTGGCTGATTGTTCCCCGCTGGGCGCGGCTGCGTGATGCGTTGCAGGTGCAGTCACCGACCGAATATCTGAAAATCCGTTACGATGTTAAAACCCAGCAGGTGATCGCCTGGCTGGGCGTTCTGCTGAAGCTGTTGGATACCGCCGGGAAATACGCGGCGATCGGCGTGCTGTTCTATGGCTTTACCGGTATTCCGATCATTTACGGTGTGCTGATTTCCGGTGTGGTGGCCATGATTTATGTCACCGTCGGCGGGTTGTGGGCCGATACCATGAATGACTTTTTCCAGTTCCTGGTCGGGGTTGCTGCGGGGATCATTATGTTCTTCGTGGTGCAGTCTCACCTGGGGGATATCGGCACCAACTATCTGGATATGTGGGACAGACTGCCGGCCGGTAACAGTGACTGGTTTAACGGCCAGTACAGCCCGCTGTTCTTTGCCAGCTTCGCGTTTGTCTGTTTTCTCAGTTATAACGGCGGTACCTGGAACCTTGCATCCCGCTTTATCGCCTCGCCGGACGGTAAACAGGCACGCCGTGCGATGATTCTGTCCGCGTCTCTTTATCTGGTCTGGCCGCTGATCCTGTTTGCGCCGATGTGGGCAGCTCCGTTGCTGATCCCGGATGTTCCGGCGGATCAGCAGACACAAATCTACTCCATGCTGACGCTGAAATATCTGCCGGCCGGGTTTGTCGGGGTGATCCTCGCGTCGATGTTTGCCGCCACACTGTCGATGGTCGCCTCTGATGCCAACGCCATCAGCTCCGTACTGTCGCGGGATATCCTGCCGCTTATCTCGAAAAAAGTGAAAAGAGCCAATGGCGAAACCCCGCTGTGGATGGCGCGTACCGTCACTTTCACCTTTACCCTCTGTACCATTATCCTGGCACTGAATCAGGAGCATTTCGGCGGCATTATCGGACTGATTGTGGTGTGGTTCGGCGGATTAATCGGACCGGCGTCGATTCCGATGGTTCTGGGTCTGCTGCCGTTCTATAAGCATTGCGGTCCGAAGATTGCCATTACCTCCATGCTGATTGGTCTGGCGGTCTTTGCCGGAACCAAACTGTTTGTTACCGCACCGTCAATGGCGTTATCGGTCGGCGGCCCTGTCTTCTGCTCTCTGGTGTTCTTTACCCTGGCGGCCATTGTGGCACGCAAAAACCCGGTAAAACCGGAAGTGGATGCCCTGATGCACAAACTGAGCCGTGACGGAGGCAACTGATATGGGATTAACCGCGCAACAGAAAGCACAATGCCGCGCCTTATGGCAGCAGGAGCTGGAACAGAACATCCTGCCGTTCTGGCTGCGGGCGCTTGATACGGAGTCCGGCGGCGTGTTTACCTGCTTCAGTAATGATGGCGGCACACTGCTGAGTGAGAACAAATTTACCTGGTCCCAGGGGCGTTTTCTGTGGAATGAGAGCCGTCAGGCGGCACTCATCCGCAGCGGGTTGTGTCAGGGGGATGCCGCCCCCCTGCTGGCACATGCAAAACAGACCGCTGATTTCCTGCTGAATCATGCTTTCCTCGATAACGGCCATTGCGCCTTTTTACTGGATCGCCATGGCAACAAGCTGGAAATGAAGCCGGGCGAGGGGTATGACACCTCGTTTTACGCGGATTGCTTTGTGGTGATAGGCCTGTGTGAATATGCCTTTGTCTCCGGAGAAAGCGGGTATTTTGAACATGCACTGGCACTGTATGACAATGTCAGTCAGCGGCTGGCATCCGGCCGGGTGCGGAGTGAGCCGTATCCCGCGCCGCCGGGGTTTGAACCCTATGCCTATGAAATGATTATGCTGGGAACGGTAACGGAACTGCTGCGTTATGCACTCCGTTATCAGCACCCGGCACTTTCCCGGCTGACAACCCGGACACGGCAAAGTCTCAGGCGGATTTTTGCAGAGTTTCACGATCCGGAAACCCTGATCCCGCTGGAGATGAAGGTTGTCCCTGAGCACCGCGATACCCTGCTCGCCCGCCATAAAACACCGGGGCATACCCTGGAAAATATGTGGTTCTGTTTCCATGCCGCGCAACTGCTCGGTGAGACAGAGACGTATCTGCCCGCCATTGCGAAAATTACCTCACTGATGTGGCACATGGGCTGGGATGATCAATACGGCGGGTTGTTCCGTTATACCCTGGCAGACGGCTCTCCGCCGGACGGGCGGTTATTGGGTGGTGACCCGTATGAAACCCTGATAGCGGACACCTGGGGCAGTAAAATCTGGTGGGTGCATTCAGAAGCATTGTATACCCTGCTGCTGATGGCGGAACAGAATGACGATCCGCAATTTTTCAGCCTCTATCAGCAGACGGCAGACTATGTGCTGAACACCTTCCCGAACCGTGAACAGGGAGAATGGACACAAATCCGTGATCGCGAAGGCGCGCCGCTGAACAAGGTGGTTGCGCTGCCGGTGAAAGATCCGTTCCATATCATGCGCAATCTGCAGCTGATTGTCTCACTGTGCGGGCAGCCGTCATGATCCTCGGCGTTAGTAAAACCGATATCACACCGTCACTGCCGGTGAAACTGGGCGGGTTTGCGTTCCGGCATCAGCCATGTACACAAATTGGTATGCCGCTGTATGCCCGCTGTTTTATCTGGAACCGGCAGTATGCCGTTGTCAGTCTTGAACTGCTGTTTGCCGGGGATAACCTTGACCGGCAGATCCGCACAGTGCTGGCAGACATCCCGGAACTGGCCGGACTGGATCTGATCCTGACTGCCACCCACAGCCACTGTGCGCCGCAGACAGCGGATAACCACTCGCCGCAGTTGGGTGAATGTGACCCGCAATACACTGCGTTTATCACACAACAGGTTATTACCGGCCTGCAGACAGCACTGGCTGCCGGGAAACCGGTGACAGCTCAGGTTGCGGAGTCAGACTGCCCTCTGGCAGTTCACCGGCGGCTGATGGTCAACGGTGAAATCACCATGGCACCGAACCGGGATGAACCCACAGATACCACCGCCACACTGGTTCGGTTTACGGATGCGGAGCAAAAAGTGTGTGCGGTGCTGGTGCATAACCAGTGTCACCCCACTATTACCGGCGACAATATTCTCTCCGGTGAATATCCGGGGGTGGTGTGTGATGAAATTGAAACGGCCTTCCCGGAGGCAGTCTGTATGTTGCTGCAGGGATTCTGCGGCGATCTGCGCCCTGACCTGAGCCGTGACGGGCAGTTTTACCGCGCGGATTATGCACAGATAGAAATCTGCGGAAAACAGCTGGCCGCCCTTTTTCTCGATGCGCTGGAACAGCCTGATTTACCGCTTCTTCCGCTGACCGCCCCGCCGTATTTCCGGCAGCGTCAGGTTTCGCTGCCCTTACAGCCGGTGATGAATAACGAACAACTGATTCAGTTCCGTGATGAACATGCACCGGACACGATTGAACATGAGTGGGCGGTTTACAAACTGAAGCAGACCTCACGCAGGATCCCGCTGCGGGGGGCACAAACCATCACCCTGACCTGCCTGCACCTTTCACCGCAGCTGAAACTGCTGACCATCAGTGCGGAAGTTGTGAATCACTACCAGCAATTATTACGCGCCAAAGGAAAATATCTCCTGGGGATCGGCTACAGCAACGGCATGGCCGGTTACCTGCCGTCAGCCCGCCAGATCGCCGAAGGCGGCTATGAGCCACACGGTTCAGCATACTACTTTTATCTTGATGCTCCGTTTGCACCACAGGCGGAGCACCTTTTTACAGAGGCATTATTCCGCCTGTCAGAGGAAAATAATAATGATTGATTCTCTTGTCACTGCCGGTCAGAAAGACCTGCTGCACTATGCTGTTTATGCAAATCGTGATGCGATGGGACGCGCGGCGGCTGAAAAAGCCCACGATATTATTGTTCAGTGTCAGGCATCACAGCCGGAAGTCCGTATTATTTTTGCCTCTGCGCCGTCTCAGAATGAATTTTTGCAGCATCTGCAAACATTCCCGGAAATCGACTGGTCAAAAGTCACGGCATTTCATATGGATGAGTATATCGGCCTGCCACCCGGTGCACCGCAGGCATTCAGCCACTATATTCAGGATCACCTGTTTGATGCGGTGAAGCCGGCTGCCGCACACTTTATCCGGGCGCATGCCACGGACAGTGACGCCGAATGCCGCCGCTATGCGGAACTGCTTTCTGCCGCACCGGTGGATCTGGTGTGTCTGGGGGTCGGTGAAAACGGTCATATTGCCTTTAATGATCCGTGGGTGGCGGATTTCAGTGACAGCTCGGTTGTCAAACGGGTACAACTGGATGAGCAGTGCCGTCAGCAGCAGGTTAATGACGGCTGTTTTGCGCGGACAGATGATGTCCCGATGTATGCCCTGACCCTGACAATTCCTGCGCTGGTCAGCGCCCGTCATATGGTATGTGTGGTACCTGCTGCCACCAAACGGCAGGCTGTCACCCGGATGATCCGGGATCCGATCAGTGAAGATCTGCCGGCCACCATTCTGCGCCGCCATAACAGTGCATTTCTTTATCTGGATACCGATTCAGGAGCAGATTTATGCTGACACAAATCTGCGGTAAAACCCTGAACGGCAAGCCGGTTACCATCACAGCAGACAATGGCGTTATTACCACTATTGAGCCGCTGATTACCGATACCCCGGAAAATCTGCCGTATGTCGCTGCCGGACTGGTGGATTTACAGGTCAACGGCTATGCGGGAACCGATTACAACACCCTGCCGCTGCACCGGGATGATGTCCGCCACAGTTACGAAAGATTGTATCAGAAAGGCGTAACCAGCCTGTGCCCGACCGTTATCACCAACAGTGATGAGGCGATTTCACAGCTGATGGCTGATTTTGCCGGCTTTTGTGCCGCCGATCCCCGTATTTGTGCTTCAACGGCGGGTATTCATCTGGAAGGCCCGTTTATTTCGCCGGTCAGCGGGCCGCGCGGTGCCCACGATAAAGCCTGTGTGCAGCATTGTGATACTGAAAAAGTCCGCCACTGGCACAGTGTATCTCAGGGACTACTGCGGATCCTGACACTCTCCCCGGAGCAGGAAGACGGACTGGCAGACACCATCCGCTTTTGTACTGAGAATAATATCCGGGTCTCCGTCGGCCATACTGCAGCCACACCGGAGCAAATCCGCCGTGCCGCAGAGCTGGGTGTGACCATGTCCACTCACCTCGGCAACGGCTGTGAATTACAGATGCACCGCCATAACAACCCCATCTGGGCACAACTGGCGGAAGACAGCTTATGGAGCGGCATTATTACCGATGGTTTTCATCTGCCGCCGTCACTGATCAAAGTGATTTTACGTGCCAAACAGGGAAAAATTCTGCTGACCAGCGACACCACCGCATTCGGCGGCATGGCGCCGGGGCGTTATCACACCCATATCGGCGGTGATGTGGTACTGACAGAGCAAGGCCGTCTGCATCTGGCCGCTAATGAGGAACTGCTGGCCGGTTCTGCGCAGTCAGCTCTTGAATGCATCAGCTTTCTGATCCGCAGCGGACTGAGTGATGCAGAGCAAGCCTGGCGTTATGCCGCTGAAAACCCGGCTGCGTTCCTCGGCCTGACCGACAGAGGCACACTCGCCGCCGGAAAACGGGCGGATATCGTGGTACTGGATATACAGGGCAGCACATTGCAGGTGCTGGAAACCTATCTTCACGGGGAGGCGGTTTACCGCGCATAACGATGATGAATACAACAACTGAGCCGCTGGCGTTATCCAGTGAGTATCTCGGTAAAATCACCACGCATCTGCACACGGTGCTGGACAGCAACCGTGACACCCTGCCCCGGGCCGCCGCCCTGCTGGCAGAGCAGATAGTCCGCGATAACCTGATCCATGTGGCGGCATCCGGCGGGCATTCCAATCTCGGCCCTAAGGAAGTTTTCTTCCGCGCCGGGGGACTGATGCACATTAATCCGATCCTGGATGAAGGAACGCTGCTGACAAACGGCGCGCTGCGTTCAATGGCGATTGAGCGGCTGCAGGGATTCGGCAGAATTGTAATGAATAACAACCCGGTACAGGCCGGGGAAGTCATGGTACTTATCAATGCTTACGGTATTAATGCCTCGGTCATTGATATTGCCCTTGAAGCGAAAAAGCGCGGGGTGACGGTGATAGCAGTAACGTCGGTTGCCCACGCCGGGGAAACACCGGCAGATCACCCCGCGCGCCACCCCGGCGGACAAAATCTGTGTGATATCGCCGACCTGGTGCTGGATTCACATGTACAGGTCGGTGATGCGGTTATGCAGATCCCGGGGATAACTCAGCAGGTGGCGGCGATGTCCACCTTTGCCAATGCATTTCTGCTCAACGCCCTGATAACCGAAACCGTCAATCTTCTGGCGCAACAGGGAATTGAACCGCCAATCTGGAAAAGCGGCAACGCCACCGGCGGCGATGACTGGAACCAGCAGTTTATTGACCGTTTCCGGCACCGCATCCGCTTATTGTAGCCTTATCCGGCGGTATCGTTCCGGTGCCGCCGGGTTTTTAACAATGCAGCATATTTTCAACATCTGCTCACCTTTCTTATTATCTCCCTGCGTGATTGTAACGGTTTGTTTTCAATTATCTTGACCACTTTCCCGTTTCAGACGATTAGTCATATTTTTTAGTGACTTAGCCTGCCCTGTTTTCTTAAGATGAAAACGGATCTCATTAACACTTGATGTTATTTGTGTCAGAAAAATTATTTCAGGGAATACACCGGATATAACCGGTGTCTTGGTCAGGCATTATATAAAAATGAGTTTTAAAAAATGAAAATAAACAGCAGGAAACTGGCGCTGGTTTCACTGATCCTGTCATATTCACAATTATCCGCCGGGGCGGAAAATACAGTAAAACAGGATACAGAAAGTGGTGATACGTTAATTGTCACCGCGTCAGGCCGTGAAGAACAGCAGCGGAAATCCACCGTCACCACGCAGGTTATTGACAGCGACCAGATTGAACGCTCACGGGCGGAAAGTCTGACCGAATTACTGGCACAAAACAGTGTCGGTTTTTTCAGTGAATGGAGTCCCGGGCAGACATCCATTAATATCCGCGGCGCCGCAACGGATGGTCAGGGAAAAGATTTTGCCGGACAGGTGCTGGTATTAGTTAACGGCCGTCGTGCGGGAACCGCGAACTTATCCAAATTATCACCGAAAGATGTCAGCCGGATTGAAGTTATCCGCGGGCCCTCTTCGGTTATTTACGGCTCTCAGGCAATGGGCGGCGTGATTAATATTTTCCTGAAAAACGGATTAACCGACGAAGGCGGAAAAATTTCAGCGGAAACCGGCTCATGGGGACTGGCACAGACTTACGGCGGCTATGGTTTTCAGAATGATGACGGCGATATTTACGGTTATGTCGGGTTTGAAGCCGGTCGCCGTGATGATTACCATTCCGGGAAAGGCGGCAGTAAACAGGAAAATACCAACTGGGAACGTTTTGGTTTAAGCGGTAATTTAGGCTGGCAGATTAACGAAAGTAACCTGCTCGATGTATCACTGCGGACAGATGGTATTTATGACGGCGGTTTCCGTGGTTCAACCGGGAATATTTACGCCAAAGATACCCGTTATAACCGCTCGGCGGATGTGGTCTGGAAAAACGGTACTGATGACAGTATTTTCAGAATGAACAGCCATGCCTATTTTGTGCAGGATGTGGATAATTTCCGCTGGGCATCACCGTTAACCGCAAAAACCCGCAGTGACCATAACCGCCGTCAGCTCGATATTTACGGCGTGAAATTTCAGCCGGTAATAAAACTCCATGAGCAGAACGATCTGTTATTAGGGGTTGATTATGAATACAGCCGTTTGCGTTCAGAACGTGATCAGGTCAGTGTCAGCGGAAATCCGCTGAAACAATCCGCACCATATGATAATAACCAGACTGAAAATCAGTACGCTGTTTATTTCGATGACCGGCAGAGTTTATTTGATGACAGCTGGATAATCCGCGGCGGGATGCGTTATACCTACGGCAAAACTAATTTCGATAAAACCCCGAACCTGGATAATCAGTTCACCGGTAGTGCCTCATATAATCAGTTAACCTGGAGTCTCGGCACCAACTATCAGGTCAATGACTGGCTGAACCTGAAATCCTCTGTCGCCACCGGTTACCGTGCGCCGACCGCCACACAACTGGGCGCGGATTATATTACGCTGTCCGGCACGCAATATCTGGGAAACAGTTCCCTGAAAGCGGAAAGTAACCGTCAGTTTGAAGTGGGCGCGACACTCGGTGATTCTCTGAACTCTGTTGATATTGCCCTCTTTCAGAATACTATCCAGAACAGAATACAGACCAACGTTCTGGCGCCGAATGTTTATCAGTATGCCAACAGCGACGATGATATTGTGGTCCGCGGACTGGAAATTAACAGCCATGCCACGGTTAACCGTGTATTTGACTGGCAGACAGACTGGGATTGGGTCATGCGTTTAAACGGCAGCTGGAATTTCGATATGGAAGATAAAGGCGCCAAAATAACCGCAACCAATAACAGTAATAAAGTTCAGCGCATGTATCAGTACCAGGCTGCATTTATTAACGAGCTTTATTTTACCAATGCCCGTTATCCGTGGAGCCTTCAGTTACAGGGTATTTTGCGCGGGCCGATGTGGTATAAAACCGAAGAAGGAATTATTCCTGATGTCCGCCCTTATTCCTCCTATGTGATGCGCAAAGCGCCGTTTATAGTCTGGAATCTTCAGGCAGATGTGGATATCAGCCAGTCACTGACGTTGTACGGACGGATAGACAATATTCTGGATAAAAACGAGCATCCGGTCTTTTTTGCCCTGGATGAAGACCCCTATATTATGCTGCCGTCAAAATCCAACGGCAGTCTGGGAACCTCTATGCCCGGCCGGTCATTTATTGCCGGTGTGACATACCGTTTTTAACCGGCAACAATGAAAGTCCTGACTATTATTATCACTCTGAGCATGGCCCTGTGCCATGCTCTTCCTGCTTTCAGTATGATGGCGCAATTATCTGCGCCGGTCACACTGAGCGAAAAACCGCAGCGTATTGTGACTATCTTTTCATCAAATACCGAAATTGTGGCCATCCTCGGATTATCTGACAATATCGCCGGTATTGATGCCTATACCTATTTCCCGGATGAAATCAAAAATAAACCGTTAATCGGCGGTCGTCTCGGTTTTTCTCTTGAACGGATCATTGAACAGAAACCGGATCTGGTGATTATGACCCCTGCCCGCCAGGCGACACATCAGTTATTAATACCGCTGCGTAAATTCGGTATCCCCGTCCTGGTGCTGGAAGGAAACAGTATTGAGGAGATTATCCGTAATATCCGTCTGGTGGCGCAGGTCACCAAAACAACGGAAAAAGGTGAACAGGTGGCGGCAGAAATGCAGCAGCGGCTGCACACTGTTCAGCAAAAACCCCCCGGTTACCGGGCACCAAGGGTTATTATGATCACCGGTCAGGTCAGTAACGGGTTATTACTGGTTGCCCGGCCGCAAACGTATAAAAAAACACCGGGATATACCGCCGATTCCATTTTAAAAGCGGGCGGAACGCTGGCACTGGAGGAATATAAACAGGCCGGACCGGCGCTGAAACAGGTATCACCGGAAGCCATCATCGCCGCCGATCCGGATATTATTCTGTACACTATCACCGGAGATAAAATCCGTAATTTACTGGCACTTCCCGGCTGGTCACAAATGAAAGCGGTAAAAAACAACGATGTTTATCCGGTAAAAAGCGCCTGTGTGCTTATTCCCGGCCCCCGGATTATTGACGGTATTGAATATATGTCTGACATATTTGAAAAATGGAGTCTGAAACAATGAAAATTGTCAGCCTGTTATTCATCCTTTTCGCTGCATTTATTTTTTCAGCCTGTGCGGGTCACACCTGGGAAAGTCCGCTGAAAGTGCTCAGTGCCCTGTTTTACAGTGATGATCTGACATCCCGCTTATTAACGGAATGGCGTTTACCGCGTGTGATTACCGCCGGATTTACCGGCGCATTACTGGGATTAAGCGGCGCCATTTTTCAGGGGGTATTCCGTAATCCGCTGGCAGAACCCTGGTTATTAGGATCTTCCGGCGGTGCGGCGATCGGCGGCACCATCGCATTACTGGTCCCGCTCGGATTACCGCTGGCGGTATCACTGCCGTTATTTGCGTTCAGCGGCGCACTGGCGGCGATATTGATTGTGTTATCCGTCTCGCGGATTGCCGGGTCACTGGATACCGCCACGCTGTTATTAACCGGGGTGGCTGTCAGTGCGGTGTTAAATGCCGCCCGTTCATTTATGATGATGGCGTTATCCGATGAAAGCACCAGCCTCCAGGTGGTATTAAGCTGGATTTTGGGCGGAATACAAACGCCGTCCGGTGACGGTTTGATTATCAGCCTGATATTAACCCTCGCGTCAGTTTTGTTATCTGTTTATCTGTTATCTGACGGGCTGGATTTAATGGGACTGGACAGAACAATGGCGATGAGTTTCGGCTTATCGGTTGAACGGTTTACCGTACTGGCCTTAATTGCCGGATCAGCCATTGTGGCGATAGCCGTGTCACTCGGCGGTGTTGTCGGCTTTATCGGACTGATTGCCCCGCATATTGCCCGCTGGCAGACCGGTGCCCGCCATAAATATGTTCTGCCCGCCTCTGCGGTAATTGGTGCGGCACTGGTGATGTTTTCCGATGCATTATCGCGCAGTCTGTTACCGCCGGGTGAAATACCGCTCGGGCTGATCACCGCCTTTATCGGCGGCCCTTTCTTTATTTATCTGCTGGCGAAACGGGTGAGAAAATCATGATCACAGTGAATAACCTCAACGTCCGTAAACAGGATAAAACAATACTGGCAGTTGATTCCCTGCATTTACCCGCCAGAGGCAGCATTGCGCTTATCGGCCCGAACGGCTCCGGTAAATCCACACTGATAAAAGCATTATCCGGGCTGACCCCGGAGGTATTCAGTGCCGTGACACTGGACGGGAAAAATATCAGCCGTTATAAAGGCGCTGCGCGGATGCGGAAAATCGGTCTTATCCCGCAGAATTTTAATCCCTGCTGGGATCAGCGGACAGATGAATTAATTTCGCTGGCAGCAGAGCGGGCATCTGATCCGAAAACAGCAAAAGCATCCGCCTGCCGGAAATATGAATTACAGCCGTTACTGGATAAACACTGGCATATATTATCGGGCGGGGAAAAAAGCCGTGTTCTTACCGCAATGGCGCTGATGTGTGACCCGCCGGTGATATTTGCCGATGAACCGGGGGCTGCGCTGGATATAAAACACCGCATGCAGCTGATTGAGGATTTAACGGCTCAGGGAAAAGAGAAACTGGTGGTAGTGTGTCTGCACGAACTGGATATGGTATTCCGCTATTTTGAATTGGTTATTGTGTTATCACAGGGACAATTACGCTATTTCGGTGCATCCGCCGCACTGCTGGAATCCTCATTATTAAATGAAGTCTTCGATGTGGAATTCCGCAAAATAGAGATGGACGGCTACAGTACAGTGTATGCACATACAATTATCCGGCCGTAAAAAATAACCCGGCGCGGTTTGCTGCCGGGTTATTGTCTGTTATGCCATAAACGGATAATCGGTATAGCCTTCGGCACCACCGCCGTAGAAGGATTCCGGACGCTGTGGGTTCAGTGGTACTTTTTTCGCCAGACGCGCGGCCAGATCCGGGTTGGCGATATAATCACGGCCAAATGCCACGGCATCAATCAGCCCTTTTTCAATCAGATCTTCTGCTTTTTCCGGGGTATAGGCCCCGGCACCGATAATCACACCACGGAACAGAGAACGAACTTTACGACGGAAATCTTCGCTGTACGGTTTGCCGCCTGCCCAGTCCGGCTCGGACATATGCAGATAGGCGATATTGCGTTTATTCAGTTCCTCAATCAGATACAGCGCATCTGCCTCTTCATCCGGGCCGTTGCTCATATTCTGGAATGAACCGATTGGTGATACACGGATCCCGATGTGTTCCGGTCCCCACTCCGCACAGACGGCATCCACCACTTCCAGCACCAGACGGGCGCGGTTTTCGCGGCTGCCGCCGTACTGATCGGTACGGTGGTTGGCATCCGGTGATAAGAACTGGTGCAGCAGATAACCGTGAGCGGAATGCAGCTCTGCCATATCAAACCCGGCCTCGCGGGCATTAGCTACCGCCTGACGGAAATCATTCACAATCCCCGGGATTTCACTGGTTTTCAGCGCACGCGGCATGGAAGTATCAACACGGATAGCGTGACCGTTTTCATCACGCAGTGAGGTGCGGGTACCGGCACTAATCGCAGACGGTGCTACCGGAGCCTGTTGTCCCGGCTGGATACTGTTATGAGAAATCCGCCCCGTATGCCACAACTGGACAGCAATGTGGCCGCCTGCGTCATGCACACCGGCTGTGATTTTTTTCCAGGCCGCAATCTGTTCCGGGCTGTGCAGCCCCGGCGCACCGGCATAGCCTTTGGCTTGTGCCGAAATCTGAGTGGCTTCCGAGATAATCAGCCCTGCACCGGCACGCTGACGGTAATATTCACCCATCAGCGGGGTCGGGATATCGCCGGGTTCGATACTGCGCAGCCGGGTCAGCGGTGCCATAAATACGCGGTTAGATGCGGTAAACGCCCCCACTTTCAGTGGGGTAAACAGTTTTTTCTGTGATGATGGATGTTGTGACATAATATCTCCGGATTAGACCAGTCGACTAGTGTTCAGATAAATAAAAACGCCTGCGAAAAAATTACTCAGGCGCGGTAATCAGTGTTTCAACATGGGCCAGCGCACTTTCCAGCGGTGCGGTACTGCGGGAAATTTTTGCCTGCAGATTTGCCCCCAGCCACAGTGAATAAAGTACCTGTGCGGTGTGCTGTGCATCCCTCTCAAACGTCAGTGATTTCTCTTTCTTTCCGTTTTCCAGGCTCTGAGCCAGCAGCGCGATCACTTTACTGACGCCCTTATCCATTGCAGCATTCATATCTTCCGATAAATCACACACTTCAGCGGATAATTTAACCGTCAGACAGCCCTGAATATGGCTGTGCTGACAGGCATTTTTCAGAATATCACCATAATACGCGAGAAACCGATCACGGTAATTCCCCGCCCCGTGCTCAAAATGCCCGGTCAGGCGCTCCAGGTAATCTTCATAATAGCGTTCCAGCATAACAACGCCGAATAACTCCTTGGAGCGGAAATAGTGATAAAACGAGCCCTTCGGCACCCCTGCCGTTTTCAGCAGTTCACTCAGCCCCATGCCGGTAAAGCCGCGCTGAAGACACAGGCGTTCGCCGGTAGCCAGAAGATGTTCGCGGGTATCATGTTCAGTGTGTTTGTTCATGTCGATACTCTAATAGACCGACCGGTCTGTTGCAAGTTTATTTAAAACAAATTTCACCCCAGCGTGCCAGACCGGCAGTTACCGAGCCGAAATCGTTTCCTCTGACCACCGGAATACCCGGTAATTGTGCCTCAATCGCGCGGCATAACACCGGCGACCGGCCTGAACCGCCGGTGATAAAGATAGCATCCGGTGTTGCGCCACCCTGCTGCACGGCATCATTCACCAGGGAAATCATTTTATCTTTCGGGGAGGAAATCGATTCTTCCATTTCAGCCGCGCTGATGTCTGTTTCCAGCGTTTCACTGAGCAGGCGGATTGCCGCACGGTACTCCGGTGAGGCGGAAAGTGTGATTTTTGCCTCTTCCGCCCGGCGGACAATGCTGTAACCCAGGCTCTGGTTATACACTTCCAGCAGGCGCAGCAGTTTTTCCGGCTCTGCCGCATCCCGCTTCAGTTGCTGCAACAGGGTGAGATTCTGGCGGGAGTAGAACTCTTTCTGTGCTTCCACATTATTAATGGCGATCGGGTTCCAGAATTGCATCAGCGGCATTTCGATACCGGAAGCCGCACGACTGTTCATCCCGAACAGCGGCATCAGCTGTTTAAAGGCCAGATAGATATCAAGGTCGTTTCCGCCGACCCGCTGCCCGCTGTGTGCCAGCAGACTGTCAGTGCGATCGGCCTGACCCCGGTAGCCCGGCCCCATGCGGATAAGCGAGCAGTCGGTGGTACCGCCGCCGATATCCACCACCAGCACCGTCTGATCCGTATTCAGAACCGATTCATATTCCAGCCCGGCGGCTACCGGTTCAAACTGAAAGGTAATATGCTGAAAACCGGCACGTTTTGCCGCCCGCAGAAGAATGGCCTCCGCCTGCTGATTGGCGCTTTCACCACCCAGTCCGTGGAAGTTAACCGGTCTGCCGATTACCGTTTCGGTGATGGTTTTCTGTGTTGAACGCTCTGCCTGAGATTTGATATTCGCCATCATGGCGCAGACCAGATCCTCAAAGAAGCTGATTTGCACATCATGCAGCCCGGAAGCACCGAGAAAGGATTTCGGGGATTTGACGTAATACACGTCACGCGGATCATTAAGATAGAGTTCCAGCGCGGCCTGGCCGAACAGAATATCCTCCGGCACCAGTTCAATACTTTCTTCGCGGTTAAAGGCGATAGAGCGGCGTAATAACTGTTCGCCGGTATTATCTGACGGCAGAATATCGCGGTGACGGAATAAGTGTTCGGAAACGGATTCGCGTGTCGGTGCACACAGAGTGGACGGAATATAGACATTATCCCCCTCCAGCGGTAATAACACCGGGGTGCCCTCTTTCATCACTGCCACTGAGCAGTTGGATGTTCCGTAATCAAAACCAATAAACATAATGCCTCCGCTGTTTGCCATGCCGGAAAAAAGCCGGAAACTTTACCGCAGACAACGGGGAAATACCAATAAAAAACGCGGAAACAACAGGCGGGAAAAATGATCCGGGTGTGATCTCCCGGATCAGGTCAGTTATTCAACATCATCCAGCATGGCCGGTGACGGAATAAAGAACAGTGTACCGGTCACAGCAGTACTGAATTTCAGTAATTCATCGGTGGCACCGGTTTCTTTTCCGGCAAACATATTTTCCAGCATCCGCCGGGTGGTGGAGAAATAACGGGCGTAGCCGATAAAATAGGTGCCGTGCTCATTTTTAGCCGGGTTGGAGAACGGCATATTGGCGCGGACAATTTTCAGGTCATTGCCCTCTTCGTCCTGAATATTGGTCACCACATTGTGGGAGCCCGGGATTTTCTGCTCATCGGTCAGTTCGACATCATTGAATTTATGACGGCCGATGACTTTTTCCTGATCTTCGGTACTCAGGTTCTGCCAGGCATCCATATCGTGAATGTATTTCTGCACAAAGGCATAACTGCCGCCGGCAAATCCCGGATCTTCGTCGCCGATAACCGCATACTCTTTGCGCTCATCCTCAAATTCCGGGTTTTCTGTCCCGTCGACAAAGCCGATAATCGCGCGGCCGTCCATATAACGGAAGCCGTGAACTTCATCCTCACAGGTCACTGCACCGCTCAGAGCACGGCTGATAATGGAGCCCAGCTCGTAACAGGCGGACACATTCAGGGCGCGGATATGAAAGAAGATATCACCGGGGGTGGATACGGCGGTAAAGCGCGGTCCCTTAATTGCTTCAAAAGTATTCAGTTCACGGGGTTTGCCCGCATCCGGAAACAGTTTTTGCCACGCATCCGCCCCGAAGCCCATCACACAACTGACTTCCAGTTTCGGAAAGCGGTTACGGATGCTGCGCAGAATACCGGACAGGTTATTACACAGCGTAACAACCGTCTCCCGCGTTTGCGGGGTATCTGTCAGATTAAAAACGAGGAAATAGGAATTCTCACCGGGCGTGTCAGTCACATTTTGGTATTTCATACTTTCTCCATACATTTCTTATTCTGAATAGTCTCTGTTGTTATGGTACACCTGTTGACAGGCTGCTGATTGTCGCAGAACAAAAAATATTCTGAACGGATACGTAATATCAATATTATATGTGACAGCGTCACAATTCCGGTTTTACGGATCTCAGCGCTTACGGCGGAACAGCTGCAATAGCCCTTTCACGGTCACATCCAACTGGCTGCCTTCCTCATAGTTTGCGGGTACCACATAATTTGCCCGCTCTTCCGCAATCAGCTTACCGACCTTGTTCTGTGTTTCCGGATTGCCCCATTTCTTCTGATCAAACACCGCCAGCGAGAAACCGCCCTGATAACGCACCATTTTCATGGCCGGGATATCGGTATCACCATCACCGAAATAGATCATATGGCGGAACTGCACTGCGCGTTCTTCCTGCTCGATAAACTGGTTAACCGCCACATTATCCCACGAGTTATGTATCCCCTTGTTTATCCGGAATAAAAACTGTGTTTTGGTGGTGTAATTGATAGCCTGAGCAGGCCACTGTGCTGTTTTTCCATCAGCGGAATAGTGATATTTACAGGCAAAAATATCGCGGAATTCATGGCCGATAGCCGTGCCGCGGATCATACCGTCCAGTCCGCTGGACAGAATATAGTGTTCCGGGTCCAGCCCCTGCTCATGAGCCCAGGTATTGATCCGGCTGAACCACTCTGTCACCCCGGGAAACAACGGAATCGTCGCACCGTGTTTCTTCAGGTTTTCAATGCTCAGTTCCTCTGACTTTTTATTCGCGGCCTTGGCGGCCAGTAATCCCATATAGGAAAGGATTTCGTCGCCGTCATCCGCTTTGGCAAACCGCTTCACTTCCCGCCAGAATGCTTTCGTGTCACTGATACCCAGTGCAGGCATCAGTCCGTGCTCCGGACAGTCACCTTCTGCCAGGGTACCGTCAAAATCATAAATCAGCGCACATTTGAGTTTTTCTGTCATTTCACCTCTTCCCCTGAAGCGCGCACGGTTTCACGGACTTTTTCCGCAAAACGCTGTGCATCCTGAATAATTTCATTTTCATCAACGGTCAGTAACTGCCGGTCTTCCATCAGGATCACACCGTCCACAATGGTATGACGGACATTGGCGCCGTTTGCGCCATAAACCAGGGCGGCATACGGGCTGTACACCGGCACCATATTCGGTGCTTTGGTATCCACCACAATGATATCCGCCAGTTTTCCGGTTTCCAGCGAGCCGATTTTATCATCCATATGCAGTGCACGGGCCGATCCCATGGTCGCCATTTCAACCACGGTCAGCGGCGGCATGGCCGCGCGGTTTTTGGTTTCCAGTTTATGGATTTTACCGACCAGATTGAGCTCATTCATGGTGGTTAATGTATTGGAGGACATCGGCCCGTCGGTACCAAGACCGGTGCGGATCCCTTTTTCCAGCATTTGCGTGACCGGAGCCACACCTTTGGCGGATTTGGTGTTGGCGCTGATATTGTGTGCCACCCCGACATCATATTTTTTCAGCAGATTCAGGTCATTATCATCGGCCATAATCACATGTGCCGCCAGCAGGCGGTTATTCAGCACACCGATATCCGCCATATACTGTACCGGGCTTTTCCCGCCGGTGCGTTTGGCTATCTCTTCTTTTTCGCGATCCGTTTCCGCCAGATGGATCATCACCGGTACATTAAGCTCTTCAGACAGTGCCGCGATTTTCTGTAAGTTTTCAGTGGTATTGGTATACGGGGCATGCGGGGCGAATGCCGGTGTGATGCGCGGATGATCTTTGTATTCATTGATAAAGCGTACCGCATACGCGATCCCTTCTTCCGGCGTCTGTGCATCCGCAACCGGGAAATTAATGATGGTCTCACCCAGCACGGCGCGTAAACCCGCCTTATCTGCGGTCTTCGCAACCTCATCTTCGAAATAATACATATCCGCATAGGTGGTCACGCCGCCTTTAATCATTTCGATATTGGCCAGATTGGCACCGGTGCGCACCATATCGCGGGAAACCAGTTTATTTTCCAGCGGGAAAATATAGCGGTGCAGACGATCCGGCACATCATCCCCGAGAGAGCGGAAAACCGTCATTGAGCCGTGAGTGTGGGTGTTTATCAGCCCCGGCATGACAATATCGCCTTTTACATCCAGCACTTTCTTTGCCTGATATTTCGCTGTCAGCTCAGGGCCGCCGACGGCGACAATTTTTCCGTCACTGACCACCACGGTACCGTGTTCAAACACCGTATTGTCCGGGTTCATGGTCAGCACAGTGCCGTCCGTTATCATCAGATCTGCCGGGTCGGCAGCATAAGCGGAGCAGGCAGCAGCAAGCAGTGTGGTGGCAAACGCGCGGGACAATGACATAGTAACCTCATGACTGAACGGAAAAACCTACTATATCACCGCCATTAATCCACTTCCAACCAGCGGATTTCATTGAAATGCGGACGGATAATCACTAGTATTGCAGGGTTTATAACTCCCTCCATGGATAACCCCTGTTTATGCTGAATAACTATGTTCTGCGCAGTGTCCGCTACATGCTGGACCTGAGTGACGCAAAAATGGCCGAAATCACCGGACTTGCCGGATTAACTGTCACCAAAGCGCAGATGAGCGACTGGCTGAAAAAAGAAGATGAAGCGGATTATCAGCTTTGTGATGATAATGTGACCGGTCATTTTCTCAACGGACTGATTATTTTCCGCCGCGGCAAAGATGAAAGCCGTCCGGTGCCGGCGGTGGATGCCCGTCTGACCAACAATATTATCCTGAAAAAATTGCGCGTTGCGTTTGAACTGAAGGATACGGATATGGCGGATATTTTTCAGCGTGCCGACTTCCGGGTGTCAAAACCGGAAATCAGCGCCCTGTTTCGTAATCCGGATCATAAAAATTACCGCGACTGCGGTGATCAGCTGCTGCGTTATTTCCTGAAAGGTCTGACATCCCGCATCCGCGGCTGACAGATAATGATGCCGGGTGTTCTCACCCGGCAGAGTGTTATGCTGGTTTGTTGTTCTGTTTCCGTTTGCGGTATTGCAGCCAGCCGAATAAAACGCCTGCCACCGCGCCGCTCAGGTGGGACTCAACAGAGACGAATTGTTGTCCCGGAAACAGTCCGCTGATCATGCCGCCGTAATAAATCAGCACCACAATGCCGATAATAATATCCAGTGGTTTGCGGCGGAAAATTCCCTGATAAATCAGTAATGCCCACAAGCCGAATATCCAGCCGCTCGCCCCGACATGCACCGCCGTCCGCCCGAATAACCAGACCAGCAATCCGCCGACGATAATAATAAACAGGGACGCCTTAATATAATGTTTAACCGACGGGATCATCAGTAACACACTGAGAATTAACAGCGGCGGCAGATTACTGAATAAATGCCCCCAACTGCTGTGAATAAAAGGCGCAAGGAAAATACCGAACAGCCCGTTAACCGTACGCGGCTCAATACCCAGCGTGGTTAATCCCCCGCCGGTCAGTGTGGTCAGTAACTGTACCGCCATTAAAAACAGCACAAAATACAGCCCGTTTCTCAGATAGATTTTTATACCGCTCTGTGCAGGCTGTTCTGCGTTATCGATAGTGTTTTTTGTCATTTCCCGGTCCGTTGGGTGATGGAGTCCGCCCCACTATAGCGAAATTTTGTGTCCCTTCCATCCTGATTGATTGAAAAAAGTCAGGACAAGCAAAAAAAGCGTGACGGCAATGCTGTGCAGCGGATCCATGAAGGGGTTCTCCCCGGTAAAGCTTAATTCAGCTTAACGAAAAATAACGGCTTAACGCGGGTTTAAGGAAAGTTAGACTATTTAGTTTATTTTAGCGGGCAATGCTTCCGGACGGAAATTGTACCACGATGAAAAACCGTGTTTTGATAGTGACCACACTCTTTTTATCTTCTGTATCATCTGCCGGCCTGGCAGATGATGTGCGGGTCAGTGTGACGCATCCGCAAATAATCCGCTCTGCACCGGTCATTACCTTACCGGGAAAGTTTGTGGCGAAAAATGAAATTGCTATCGGCTCGCCGCTGCAGCAACAGACGGTAACGGCGGTGTTTGCTGAGGAAGGTCAGCAGGTGGAAAAAAATCAGTTGCTGGCAACCCTGGAATCCCCTTTGCAAAGTGCCGCTGTCCGGCAGTTGCAGGCAGAAACAGAAAAAGCAGCAGCATATATCCGGCAGCAAAGTGTGCTGGCGGCGCAATCTCAGCGTGATCTGACCCGGATGACAAAACTCGCCCGCAGCGGCGTAATTTCCGCCAGTGAATTTGAAAAAGCCAAATCAGACACTCAGGCCCGGCGGGCGCTGGTTGATGCCGGGCAGGCAGAACTGCGTCAGTTACAGGCGCAACTGGCACGGGAAAAAAGCCAGGAGGATAAATCAAAAATCTATGCTCCGGCCGCCGGGATTATCAGTGAACGCCATGCGGTACAGGGCATGCTGTCTGATAACAGCCTGCTGTTTAAGCTGATCGAAAACGGTGAGATCGAATTTGAGGCTGCAGCGGGGGCTGATGAACTGGCACAAATGCAGGAAACTTCGGCTGTCACGATGAAAACGGCGAATAACCGGCAACTGAACGGCACTGTCCGGTTTATTTCACCAGTACTTTCCTCTCTGACACAGTCCGGTCGTGTGCGGATCACGGTTACGGACGGCGATGATTTACGGCAGGGACAGACCGGCGTACTGACATACACCGCCGCGCCCCGTGAATACCAGAGCCTGCCTTACAGTGCGGTACGCACCGGTGCGAAAGGTGAACGTACGGTGTTTATCGTGAAAAATAACAAAGTGATGCAGCATCCGGTGCAGACCGGCGCTATCGATAACGGACAGATTGCGGTCCTCAGCCCGCTTCCGCCGGATGCGGATGTGGTGGTCAATGCGCAGGCATTTTTAACTGATAATGACACCGTCACACCGGTGAAGGCCGCACAATGAAATTACAGCTTTCCTCCCGGGCTATCACCCGTCCGGTTCCGGTCATTGTTATTTTTCTGGCGCTGACCATTGCCGGGTTATTTTCTTTTGCACAATTGCCGGTAACAGCCAATCCGGTGATTAACTTCCCGATTGTGACAGTGACGGTTACTCAGGACGGCTCTTCGCCGTCAGAGCTGGAAAATGCGGTGACCAAACAGGTCGAACGGGCCGTTTCCGGCATTCCCGGCATCCGCCATATTTCGTCTTCCGTAACAGAAGGTATTTCCTCAACTACAGTGGAATTTAACCTCGATGTTGATCCGTATATTGCCACTAATGATGTCCGCGAGCAGATCTCACAAATCCGGGGTGAACTGCCGCAAAGCATTGATGAACCTCTGATTAACCGGATAGACGTCGAAGGCGGAGCCATACTGCGCTATGCCGTATCATCCGATACCGTTCCGGCGGCCGATCTCTCCTGGTTTATTGATGACACCATCAGTAAGCAGCTGATTATGTTACCCGGGGTTCAGAAAGTCAGCCGTCAGGGCGGCGCTGACCGGGTGATCCGCATTGAACCGGACGCAGACAAGCTTTCTGCCCTGAATCTGTCAGTGGTTACTGTGAATGAATGGCTGCGTGGTGTGCATCAGAACGCGGCAGGCGGCTCATCGCAGTATAATTCTCTGGCTCATACCATTCGTGTACTGGGTGAAAAAACAACTGCTGATGACATTAAAAACATTCAGTTGCCTGCTGAAAATGAGCAATGGATAAAACTGGGTGATATTGCTGAGATCTATAACGGACAAAAAACCACCCGCAGTATTTCTCAGCTCAATAGCCGTGATGTGGCCGGGTTTGCCGTATTCCGCGCCAAAGGTGCCAGTGATACTGCCGTGGCGGAACAGGTAAATGCAGCCCTGACGGAGATCGCCGCCAAACATCCGGAACTGACTATTGAACTGATCTCATCCACCGTTACTTATACCGAATCAAGTTATCAGCTGACCATTAAAACCCTGCTGGAAGGGGCATTCCTGACCATCGTGATTGTCTTTTTCTTCCTGAAAAGCTGGCGGGCAACCCTGGTTGCGGCAGTGGCGCTGCCGTTATCGATATTACCGGCATTTTTTGTGCTGGCACTGTTTGATTACAGCCTCAACAGCATCACCCTGCTTGCGCTGACACTGGTTATCGGGATCCTGGTTGATGACGCGATTGTGGAAATCGAGAATATCCAGAAATACATTGAGCGCGGTGAGCGCCCGTATCTTGCTGCACTCAAAGCCTCTGATGCTATCGGTTTCGCGATTGTTGCGATCACACTGACCATCGTGGCGGTTTTCCTGCCGGTCAGTTTCATCGGCGGATTTGTCGGCAAATATTTTGTGCCGTTCGGAGTGACGGTATCTGCGGCGGTGTTGTCGTCTCTGCTGGTTGCACGGCTGGTTACGCCGCTGATGGCCGCGTATATCCTGTTACCGTCAAAGAAACCGCATCCGGAATCAGCGGTACCGCGCTGGATAGAAAAATACACAGAGTTGTTATCTGCAACACTGAAACACCGGAAAACCGCACTGGCGCTGGCATTAGCATTTCTGGTGGGTTCCGTGGCTTCTGTGACCCGGCTGCCGGTCGGCTTTATGCCGGAGGGCGATATCAGTGTGACACAGATTGAAGTGGAACTGCCGCCCGGAACGCCGGTTGAGCAGACACAGCAACGCCTGCGGACACTGACAAAATCCCTGAAAGACCGGCCGGAGATAAAATCCGTTTATACCATTGCGGGTGTGGCGGATGATGCGGACGGTATCGCGCAGCATAAGGGAGAAATCATTCTGACACTGGTTGATCCCGGTGATCGTGAACTGTCACAGAAGGAATTTGAGCACGCAATCGCCCCGCTGTTCAGTGAACTGCCGGATGCCCGCTATAACTTCAGCAACAGTAACGGCGGCAAAGAGTTTTCGCTGGTTTTCACCGGCACAGACCCGGCTGAGCTGGAAAGTGCCATGCAAAATCTGCGTAACGGTATTGCCCGCCTGCCGGGATTCAGTAATGTGCAGGTGATAAAACCGCTGCTGCGCAAAGAGCTGATTGTCACACCGCGTCCTGACGGCCCCGGGCGGACCGGCGTGAGTGTCAGTGAAATCGCCGACACGCTGCGGATCGCTACCATGGGGGAATCCGGTTCCCGCAGTGCCAAATTCAATCTGCCGGACAGACAACTGGCATTACAGGTGGTACTGCCTGAATACCAGCGGAATGATATCCGTGTGCTGAATGATTTATCCGTACGAAGCACGGATCAGGGAAATGTACCGCTGAAAGCGGTGGCAACCATTGATTTCAGTGATGGTCCGGCACAAATCGACCGGATAAACCGTGCCCGGAAAATGTCGGTGGAAGCCAATCTGACCGGCTTATCACTCGGTGAGGCACTGGATGCGGTGATGGCGCTGCCGGAGTATCAGAATCTTCCGGTGACAGTGTCACAACTGGAATACGGCGATATGGAATATATGAATGATATGTTTATGCGTTTCAGCAGCACTATGATGTTCAGTATCCTGCTGGTGCTGGCGATTCTGATTGTACTGTTTAAAGATTTTCTCCAGCCGGTCACCATTCTCGCTGCCCTGCCGTTTTCTGTCGGCGGCGCGATTATTGCTCTCGTACTGTATGGGGCAATGATCGATCTGCCGGTGATTATCGGCATTCTGATGCTGATGGGCATTGTGACAAAAAACTCCATTCTGCTGGTGGAATTTATCCTGGAAAAAGAACGCGCCGGGCTCAGCCGTGAACAGGCGGTAAAAGACGCGGGACGCGAGCGGATCCGCCCGATAATTATGACTACATTTGCCATGATTGCCGGTATGATCCCGCTGGTACTGACTTCCGGCGCGGATGCCGGGTTCCGCGCGCCGATGGCGATTGCGGTTATCGGCGGGCTGATAAGCTCCACTATTCTCAGTTTACTGTTTGTGCCGGTGATTTATACCTTTATGGATGATCTGAAAAAAGCATTGTTACCGCGTCTGGCAAAACTGACCTCCGTCACCAAAGCCGACCGGGATGTGAAGGAGTGGTAGAGCTGTGTTACGATCAGCCGGTGACGACGGATGCAGAAATCCGCTATCGCTGGCTGTCACCGGGTAAACTGGAGATGACGGTTACTCACCGTGTGGCCATTGAAGAATACCGGTATCTTTTTACCGAAAAACAAGATGGTACCGTTCTGGATATTGAGGCGGAGACGGGGTATTGAGTTAACGTATTAATCATTATAAGTCATATGGTTACTGTCCTCATTTCTATCTTTACTGTAGGCTTATTCAGAAATGTTGTATCAAAATACAGCATTGACATATAAGCCCAGGCTTATTATCTTGAATATAAGCCATAACTTATGGATGGTGAGTTGTGTGGACAGTATTATTAACGGATTATTTTAATGAATGGTTGTCAGAACAAGATACCCGGATGAAAGAAAAAGTACTCGCATCTCTCGGTAATCTTGAAATTTATGGCCCTGTTCTGACAAGACCTTATGTTGATACAGTTAAAAATTCTCAGTATCCGAATATGAAGGAATTGAGAATCTGGCATGCCGGTCGTGCAATACGTGCATTTTTTGCCTTTGATTCTGAAAGGCAGGCCATTGTTTTATGTGCCGGGGATAAAGGGAAGAATAAACGATTTTATCAGACAATGATTCGTATTGCGGACGAACAATTTTCCTCATATCTTGCAGCAGCGAAGGAATAACCCGATGAAAACATTACAGGAAGTGATAGCCGCTCAACCACCGGAGAGCCGTGAGCGGATAAAACAACTGACTGATGAACTGGTTCTTGAAACCGGACTGCAACTACTCAGAGAAGAACTTCATATCTCTCAGAAAATGCTGGCGACTAATCTTGGTATATCACAACCGGCTGTTACTCAAATTGAGCAACGCGGTAATGATATCAAACTGGCAACACTGAAACGCTATATTGAGGCAATGGGCGGAACACTCCGTCTGACGATCGAACTGCCGACCGGTGATAACCGGGTTTTTCGCGTCTGACTTCCGGTTCTCTGACAGAAAAGGCCTTCATCCGAAGGCCTTTTCTGTATCACTTATCCGACAATAAAAAACGCAAACCGGCTGAGAATTTCACCGCTGAAAATCAGCAGTGAACCCAGCAGGATCAGCGGCATACCATTGCTCAGGACGGCACTGCGCATCCGCAGCAGGCTCAGCCCGGTGAACAGAATACCGCTGACAGACAGCGCACCGGCTATAATCCGCAGTGTGTATGTACTGCCGTACGCCACCAGCGGTGAGTGCGGGTATGTGACGCTGTCACTATTTTGTGCAGCTTCGTATAACCATTCGGTAAAGAATGGCTGTGCCGTCATTCTGACCGCCACCGCAACAAAAATCAGTGCCAGAGCCGTGCCGGTGATCCTGACGGCGGTTGTTCCGTCGATCAGGGATTTTACCCGTACAGCCGTCAGCCCCAGCGCCAGTGACCCGCCGGCAGCAAAAACAGCACAGAAAAACAGAATATAAGTATTGATATGCATCCATGTCATCATTGCGGTGTTGTAATACAGCGATGCCATACAGTAGATATCAATTAATCCCAGCAAACCAATCAGCGCCGTGATTGTTCTGTTCATCCGCCCGGTTATCAGCACATATAACGTGTACAGGCATAATGCTCCCAGATAGAGTGCAGCAAACACCACTTCACGGCTCAGCCATGAGGTACTGATATGGCGCAGCGCATGAAACGCATTCCACGGATATCCCATATGCAGTGTTGATGCCAGCAACCCGAAGCATCCGAGAATAGCAGCGATCAGCAGAACCGGCTTCATTGCCCGGACGGCACGCGGATTACCGAGAGTTTTTTCCAGATAACAGAAAAACAGGGCAATAAAAATCACCATCCCCGCAGAGCTCTGCACCAGCAGGGTAAACGCCACTAACGGCCATTCACTCATGATTTTGCCTCCCCTTTGTTCTGCGCACCTTTATGTGGTCTGATAACCAGGCTCGGGTTGGTAATGGTGAAATCCGGTAATCCCTGAACCTGACTGAGATGGCCGTATTTTTCGCGGAGTTCGCGGATCTTACCGAATTTTATGGCATTCAGCGGGCAGGTATCGACACAAACCGGATTTTTCCCTTCCGCCAGAAGATCGACACAGAAATCGCATTTTGACATCTGGCCAGCCTCTTTATTCATCTGCGGTGCGCCGTACGGACAGGACCAGGCACAATAGCCGCAGCCGACACACTTACCGGTATCCACCCGCACAATGCCGTCCCCGGGACGTTTGTGCATCGCGGTGGTCGGGCAGTTTTTCACACAGACCGGATCCGCGCAGTGATTACAGGAAATCGTCAGCGTGTAAGAAAACACATTGTTTTCATAACCGCCCTGTCCATTTGGTGCAAATCCGCCGCCCTGAATTTCATACACACGACGGAACTTACGACCCACTTCCAGATTATTTTTATCTTTGCACGCCACCTGGCAGGCTTTACAACCGGAACAACGGGAAGAGTCAATAAAAAACCCGAGCTGTTCATCACTGACCGGCGGATAGTCGTTAAAATCACTCATGCTTTGGTCACCTCCACCAGAACAGTAAGATGCGAGTTACCGTGTGCCAGCGGGGTCATCCGCGTGGATGTCAGTACATTCGGGCACCCGCCGTGGTCAATGCCGTTTTCATCCGGATCCCACCAGGCTCCGGCCTGCATACCGACTACACCCGGGATAATCCGCTGAGTGATCAGTGCCGGTATCTGAGAAATACCGCGATCATTATGGATCCGCACCATATCACCCGCATTAATACCACGTTTCTCTGCGTCAGCCGGATTGATCCACAGTGCCTGTCCCTGCACTTCCTGTAACCACGGATTAGCAAACTGAGTGGAGTTGGCACGGTTGCGCCCTTTCCAGGTCAGCATCTGCAGCGGGTATTTTTCCGTCAGCGTATCCTGCGGCCCTTCAATGGCCGGAACATAATGGGAGAGTGCCGGGATATCCGGATCCTGCATGTCATACAGGCGTTTGGAGAAAATTTCGATTTTGCCGGACGGGGTCGGGAACGGATTATTGTCCGGATCGCGGATATTATCCTCAAAGGCAATAAACGGTTTATCTTTAAACAGATAACGGCGGGTTTTCTGCAATTCCTCAAAATCCGGGAAATCCGGCCGTTCAGGGAAACGAGCTTTGTTCATTCCGACCAGATACGCAATCCACTCTTTCTCGCTGCGTCCTTCTGTCAGAGCCTCTTTAACACCCATTTTCTCAGCGACTTCGCTGATCCATTCATAATCTGAGCGGCGCTCAAAGGCCGGTTCAATCAGCTTTTCAGATAAAATAAAATAACTGCCGGTGCCCCAGGTATCACCGATATTCCAGCGCTCCATAAAGCTGGTTTCCGGCAGCAGTAAATCGGCATATTTCGCGGACGGCGACATATATAAATCGCTGACCACGATAAACTCTGCTTTCGATTCATCGGCCAGTAATTTTGCCGCCGCATTCACATCCGGATTCTGGTTCACCAGATAGTTACCCGCCAGTGAAAAAATCATTTTAATATTGGTATCGAGCTTATCCGCACCGAGCAGCCCGTCTTCCGGACGCACTTTGCCCGCATCCTCAACAGCCTGCATCCAGTTCATAATGGAGATCTGTGCTTTGACCGGATTTTCCCCGGTATCCGGCCCGTGCATGGAAACACGGTTACCGATACCGCCGTAACCCGCCGCCCACGCGCCCTCTTTCCCGACATTACCGGTGATCGCCGCCAGCAGTGTGGAGCCGCGCGCACTGCGCTCGCCGCAGATATGGCGCTGCGGCCCCCAGCCCTGGATCAGCGCTGCCGGTTTGGTCATCGCATATTCCCGCGCCAGCTGACGGATGGTATTGGCCGGAACACGGGTGATTTTCTCCGCCCATTCCGGCGTTTTCTCAATCCCGTCTTTCCGTCCGGTCAGATAAGACACCAGGGATTCTCCCGGCGGCACACCTTCCGGCATATGGTGTTCATCAAAACCGATAACATATTTATCGATAAACGCCTGATCCTGAAGATTTTCCGTGATAATCACATACATCATGGCATCCATCAGTGCGTTATCGGTGGTCGGTAACAGCGGGATCCACTGATCAGCCAGTGACTGTGCGGTATCTGAATAGCGCGGGTCGACCACAATAAATTTGGTGCCGTTCTGTTTCATCTTCTGATAGTAGTGATTGGAGTGCCCGAAAATAGTTTCATTCGGGTTATGTCCCCACAGGATCACCAGCGGCGTATGCGCCAGTGTGTCCATCGAGCTGCCGGTTTTGGCAACGCCATACGTATACGGGGTGACTTTAACGGTATTGCCGAGGCTGACGGAGTGATAATACGGCAGATAGCCGCCGGTCAGATTAAACAGTTTTTTCAGCATGGTGTCACCGGAGAAAATCCCTCCGGTCACGGCAGTATTGACGGTCAGAAAACGGCTGGCCGCGCCGTATTTTTGAGTCAGACGGGTAATATTATCTGCAATCAGTGTGGTGGCTTCATCCCAGCTGATCCGTTCAAATTTGCCTTCGCCCCGCTTCCCAACCCGCTTCATCGGGTATTTCAGCCGGTCAGCATGGTAAACAAATTTCCGGTAACCACGGCCACGGACACACGCCCGCATCACCGGCATCTCTTCGTCTAAGTCTGCATCCGGCCGTGTGGTGATCCGCGTGACGATACCTTCTTTCACATGAGCACGGATATCGCATTTTCCGCCGCAGTCAAAGGTGCTGCAGGTCGCGATAACATCCTCACCGGCATCACCGGATGACACCTGCGGCAGACTATCATCCGCCGCCGCCCCGGCACCCGTTGTCATAAACGGCAGCGTAACCAGTGCTGCACCTGCCTGCATAAAACGGCGGCGGCTGACAGGCAGCACCCCGCTGTCACCAGCTGTTATTTTAGTCGTCATAATGATCTCACATCGCTCTTTAATTACAGATCATCATAAAAGCGGGTGGTCTGACCTTATTGATTCATATCAAGACCCTATAAGAGGTGCGGGTTTATATCGAATAGCAGGAATGTGAAACCGCCGGATGCGATTTTATAGTGCAAAGCGGAGCCTGGTCAGAGTTTCGTTGTCTCAAAAAGGTCATTCACGCGCAAAGAGGGGATCGGGGAATAATTATATTAAATCAATATGTTATAACAATTACGATAGCACAGATTAGTATTACTGAATTTCCGCAATTGAATATAAAAATTATTTACCGTAGTTACCCTTAAACTTAACCAGAGGAGAGCGTTTCGTTATCAGAAATACCCTCTTACAACCAGCTCTCCTTCTGTGCAACAGGCCGACCATTTATTTTTCTTTTTTACTGAGACATCCTGCCCTGATATGACAGATTTTGTTCATCCTGACTGATCATATGAGAAATTACGGTACCGTCCTTTTTCAGATAGTTACCCGCTCCTTTTTCTGCCGGCTCCAGTGTCAGTGTATCCCCTGGTTTTACCGGTTTTTTTTCTAATTTTTCGGTGGCAACAACCAGGGCTGCCTTTTCATTATTCTTTGTTGTTCCGGTGATGGTTGTCGTTTTATCTTTTTCGCTGAACTGAACAGATTCAACCACTATCTGTGCCGGAATAAGCAACGGCAGAAGTATAACTCCGCTGATAACTGCCGAGCTGAATAGCGCTGCACTTGAATTCGGATGCTTTGTCGAGAAGTTCTCGGCCTTAACCGGAGCAGAAATCAGTAATACTGAACATAATAACGCAGGGATAGTTCTCAGTTTCACAATTTGTCCTCATTGAATAATTGTCGTTAATCACGGTATCGGAACAGATAATGTAGTTATAAATGGTTATCCTCTGATTCCTGATTAGTGATCAACATTATTTTTTACGATCATTATACATTTTCATCAGTTTTTTATATTCAGGGAAAAGCTCTCTGGTTTTTTCCTGTTCACCGTCAGGATAAATAAAGGTAGCCATCGCATTTTCTTCCTTCTTTTTAATTCCAATTCTGTGCGTTTTCATATCTGATTTGTAGTCAATGGTCAGATTGATGTTTTTAACATTTTTGACTTTATAGGTCAGGGTTTCATATTTTCCGATTAGCCAGAACGACTTCTCGTGCCCTCCAATAAAACTTTCTGTAATCAAAGGAAACAGTATCAGTTCTTCATTCACATCCCCTGTTTGTTTTTCATAACCACCATCAAAGGTGGCCGGGGCATGATTGTCAAACACAAAGGTAGCTTCTTCGCCATGATTTTTTGAAATTAACGGTTCTATTTTGGCTGGGTCCCTGAGTTTGACTTCAAAAACAATATTACTGAGTTTCCAGTTGCATCCACCTCCCCCGGACTCGGGAATATCGGCTTCCACCTTACCCGGCGTGAGCATAGTCAGCGGATAGCGCTCCCGGTGGTACCCCGGTACGGTATAGGTTTCCCAGCTGGAATTCTGTCTCTCATCCCGGCAGATATCAGAACGGTAGATGGTATAAAGCGGTAATACCTCCAGTTCGGCTGGCACGGTGGCGGTAAAACGGATACGCTCCCCGTTCACTGGCGGAGAAAATGCGGTATTCTGTGCGCATCCCTGTAATAGTAATAACACCGGTAAGAGTGGTAATGCGTATTTATGACACCGTAATTTCATAAGTATCTTCCTTATAACGTTCAATGGCGTGTTTTAATACGGTATTTTTACTGACGTCCTGCATAACGGCATATTTCAGAGTATCTTCGAGTGCAATAAAGGTCGTATTGCGTTTGGCATTCAGCGGATAAGCATCGTGATGATTAATCAGGGTCTCAAACCGCTGTTTGGCGCTGGTTAATGCCGGTGTTTTTGCCGGTGCCAGCATATTCAGCAGCCGGTTATTGATAATAACCTGATACTGACTGCCCATAAAATGGTCAAGCGGCATGGTAATCAGTGTGTCTAACCGGGGGTTATTCAACGGCCGGAAGACATCTTCCAGCATGCGCTTATCCGCCCCTGATAACCGCATCAGTTCAGCCTGTTCTTTCTGCAGGTCTTTATTTATCTGTGCCTGTATGTCAGGGACCAGGTAGAACTGATATTCGCCGTTCATGCGCCAGCGTTTCGTACCGGTATAGTCGTTTTCCCGCCCGCTTTTGCTGCGAATTTTTTCCTCGCCAATCTGCCGGGCCCTGAAAAAACTGACCGGATGACCGTGATGGCAATACACTTCCCCGAAATCAGGCAGACTTTTCTGCAACGGGATGGTTGACAGCGTAAAGGATGTCCACAGTGCACCCAGCGCCGTGCCCAGACTGCCGCCGATATCGAAAAGCCAGTTGTCCATATTGGTATCGAAAGGAACGCTGGTCACCGTATCGGCATCATTGACATGCCGGTAATGATGCAGGGATGACAGGGATTTTGCACCACTGATAGTCAGGACTCGCGGCATTCCGTAGGTGTACAGGAGCGGATTGTTATCTCTCAGTTCAGCTGCCTGTAGTAATCCCATAGTGCCGCCCAGGCTGTGACCGGTGATAAATAATTTTTTCTCCTTCACGATATCTCTTAGTTTGTCAATTTTTTTACCGAAATATTTCCCGATGCATTGATACGCCTCCAGAAAACCCCGGTGAACTTTTGATTCACCGCCGGGAACTAATTCTGCCGGACAGGGGATAGGCTGATAGGTTGCATCCGTAAGCAAACTCCGCTTACTTGCCGTGCCGCGCCATGCCACGATAATTTGTGACGCATTTTCCACAAAAAACATTTTTGTATCATGGTCACCTTTTTCATAACCCTTTGACTGCGAAGCATCCAGAAATATCGCCGGGCTGTAACGTTCCCGGAACGGCACATCGGTGACGATGGCCGGGTAATTGAAACTGTCTTTAAGTACCGGTGCCTGCGATAAATTAAAGCACTGCCGATAAAAAAATGAGGTGGTGGTATCCGGTGTCCGGATATACTCCCGCATATCCTCAGTTTCATCAGGATCGATCATAACCTCATCTTTATACACAAGCAGGGACAGAAGTCCCATATTATAGGCATTCACCATATCGTAGTCAGGGGTATGACGGAGAATTAAAGACCAGGCTCTGAACGGACACACCTCAATGACATGACAGCGATTCCAGTCGGTACTGAAGAAAGTCTGTCCGTTAAAGGCGTTTTCATCCGGAAAATGGTAATGGGGCAGCCCGAAACGAACCCGGTCCCACTGCGGGATATCCGGGGCTTTATCACACAGTTCACCGATGACAACATAGCGGTAGCCCCGGTTGGCAGATTCTGCAGCCGGTTTCACGGTGGAACGGGATTCCCCCCGCAGCGTCCGCAGCGGGCGGTCCTCCATTTCGTCAGTGAGTGACTGAGCATCGAGGGTCAGACTTGCCAGTGTGCGCGGTAAATTGTCCTGCCGCAGATACCCCTGCTTATCGGTACGTCCTTTTCTGACACCGGCTCCCCGGACCGTTAATGTGTAACCGATACCAGCCAGGGGTTTATTAAATTCATCGACCAGTACACACTCAATCCAGCATTTTAAATTAGCGCAGTCAGTGCAGTACGGGTCATTATGCTGTACGGTTTCAGCTCGCATCAGTGGTTCCTGTCTGTTCGTGAATAATGTAATGGTCTGTCAGGTAGCGGATAAAGAGGTGACTTCCGACTAGGGTCACATCGGTCAGATCTTCCCGGCAGGTATCCATGTAGTCATTAATCAGTCTGAGCAGCCGCCCCTCCGGTTCATCAAGCTGAAATGCCAGATCCGAGTGTGCATCCCAGAACCGGATATAAAAATTATCGGCGATATTACGGCGTGACTGCGCGGAGTTACACCAGGCCTCTGTCAGATGGCGGCCCGGTACAAAAAGGCCGTGAGTCTCTGTTCTGCCTGTATCTGCGGGGCGGTTCAGTATGATATTGCCGTCCATCGCCGGAATACAACAGCCGGCGACCGAAGCCAGCAGAGATGACCAGTCCGACGGTTTACAGGCCGGAATCAGTACAGCCGCTACTCTGGGATCAAACAGACGCAAAACCCGTTCTTCCCCTTCAAACTCTATCAGCTGATACTTTTGCCAGTGTGCTATCTGGTTTTCCCAGCTATCCTCACTGTGATAAGCCCATCCCCAGCTGTCATCTGAAAACGGTACGGTATCGAGGATTTCAGCCATACCGGAGAACGCCTGCCATTTTGCCCTGATAAGCCAGGGCCCTGCCGTGCCCAGATGCGATAACGGCGTTCCCGCATACAGCGGAACAGCCTCATCAATCCAGTTATGATGATAAAAAAGATTGGTCGGGTCAGAGTGCGCCAGCCTGTTAAGTAAAAAATAGACGTCACCTTGTCTGACATTGGCTATCCACGTACGCCAGGTCGCCATCACTCTTCCTCCGCCGGTTTAATCAGCATGCTGCCGGAATGCTGCGCCGCCACTGCACAATATTTTTTCACCGGGTACGGTTCCGGGGCCGGTGGTACCCCCTCCGGCGGCATCAGTCTGACCGGGACGCCGCTGCCCGGACCGCTGTCACCGATATTCAGGTTGCCGGAGGTGAAAATCGCGCCGGGCGTGATGCGGACAAAACTGTTGCCGACTTTGAGGGTGATCTCTGTTCCGGCTTCTATAATGATTTTCCCGTCACTGAGGTGATGGGTCTGCTGTCCGCTTTCCGTTACCAGGTTCTTATCCGCGCGGGTATGCTGCTCTCCTTTGATATGCAGCGAGACATCCCCGCTGGTCTGGTGTTTTTGCGAGCCTTTGATGATCACATGCTCATCACCGGTCAGTTCGGTGTGGCTGTTGTTATCAATCCGCCGCTTTAAATCATGCTGTATATGCCAGGTGGCATCATGCTCAATATGCGCATTCATGTCTTTCTGGGCATGAATATAAATTTCTTCTTCCCCGGCTGAATCCTCAAAACGTAACTCGTTAAATCCGTCACCTTTATGAGTCCGCGTGCGGAAGGTAGTGCGGGTTTTCTCTTTCGGCAGGTTCAGCGGGGGATTATTGCGTCCGTTATAGGTACAGCCGGTAATAATTGGCCTGTCTATGTCGCCGCTGAGATATGAGACAATCACTTCCTGGCCGATACGCGGGATCGACATAAACCCGAAACCGTCTCCGTTCCAGCCGTGTGCCACACGCACCCAGCAGGAGGCGCTGTGATCCGCGTTACCGTAGCGATCCCAATGGAAATACACCTTCACCGCGCCCTGCTCGTTGGTGTAAATCTCTTCCCCTTCCGGGCCGACCACCGTAGCCAGCTCATCGCCGTCAGCTGTCGGTTTATAGCGGAACGGTGGCCGCCATTCCTGTGTACCGGGGATAAACTGAACGGTGTTACTGAATTTGGTTCCTTCTCCGCCACTGTTATCCGCCAGCGGCTGGATACCGTGATGGTTCACCATAATCACCTGCCGGACTTTTCATTCTGCCATGTACAACATTGATGGATAAAAACACAATATCCTGCTGTTTTGTTTTTATTCTTTTTCTTTGCAATAAAAAACGGGTTTGCCTCTTCCGGAGGCAAACCCGTTGTTAACACGCTGATACGATTACGGACGAACAGCTGTCACTTCGATCTCTACACGCCATGCCGGGTTTGCTAATTTAGAAACCTGAACAGTGGTACGCGCCGGTAATGTGTTACCGGAATCTTTGTCGTTGTAATATTTGGAATAACCGGCCATAAAGCCCGCGAAATCCATATTACCGTTAGTTTCTTCGCCGCCGACCAGGAATACCTGCATTTTCACCACATCTTTCATTTCCAGACCTAAGTCAGCCAGGTGAGCTTTGATCTGTTCCATGATATTGATGGTCTGTGCTTCGGTATTGCCGTATGACGCCAGAACACCTTCCGGTGCGTCTTTGGAAATTTTGGTCGGTACTTTACCGCTGAGGAAAATAATATTTTTGCTGCTGCTGATTTCCACAGATTCAGAGATAGGCATACCGTTCAGTTTATGATGAACGACACCTTCTGACGCGTGAGCCGCACCCCAGACCAGCGGAAGAGCTAACAGTAAACTTTTGTAACGCATATTAAGCCTCTTAATAGTATCAACGTAAGTAATCAGAAAATTAACTAAAACGTGAAAGACTAAACGGAGCCGGGTCAATAACCGGTTTTTTACCGGTCACGATATCCGCAGTGATTTCACCGGATGCCGGACCTTCTGTCATACCCCAGACAGTCGCGGTGTTGATCACCAGACCCGGATACTCTTTCACTTCAGAAATAATCGGCAGTTCGTCGTAGGTTGGTGCGACAACCGCGCCCCAGCGTTCAACGACTTTCGATTGTTCAAATACAGGGAATTCCGCTTTCATGCGGGCAAATACCGCATCCAGGTGTTCGGTATTCTGTGTGGCGGTTGCGATACGGTAAGTCTCGAACGGCGTGACTTCATCGAGGTTCCAGGATGTTGCCATTTTGAAGGAGTTGAACAGATCTTCACCGACGGAGAATTCCAGCGGCAGCTCACCGCCGCCCAGCAGATGCAGGAATTTCGGCCCCAGCAGGAAGCTGTCTTTCACCACAGAGCTGGTGAAGATACGCGGTGCCACAGCATATGTGCCGTCTGCCTGCTCGCGGAAGTGAATGCCGCTCGGCAGATGAACGTTACCGCGTGGTGCACCCGGAACGCCGGAAACACGCTGTTGTGACAGATAGACGTTCAGTGTCGGGATATCAATGCCCAGGTTACCCATAAACAGGCGTGACCAGATACCGCCGGTCAGGACCACATGAGAGGTTTTGATTGCACCCTTCTCTGTGACCACATCAGAGACTTTACCACCGGCAGTTTCGATACCACGGACCGCGCAGTTTGTGTAGATTTTAACACCCAGAGACTTGGCATACTGAGCCAGAACCGGTACACCGGTTTCCGGGTCAACACTGCCTGAATCTTCTTCAAAACCGGCGATCGGCCAGTCTGTTTTAGCATCAACCAGGCGTTTTTTCAGTTCGTCACCCTGAATGAAACGGGTGTTGAGCGGTGCTTCGAAATCAGCGGCCCACTCTTTGGCATTCTCAACCCAGGCTTGTGAGTTTGCGAGATCTTCTGCGCTTGACGGTACCTCAACACGGCCCTGGGTACGATAGCTGGTATCCGCTCCGATTTTTTCATTCATACCGCGCCATAACATTTTGCCGTAATGGTGCAGCGGGAAAATTTCTTTTGATGTTTTGTAGCTGATGATCTGGCTGTAAGCACGTCCGGACTGCTCACCGGCGATTTCACCTTTTTCCAGGACGGTGACGCTCATGCCTCTTTCCGCCAGGTTAATCGCTGTCATGATCCCCATCATGCCGCCGCCGATAATGACTGCATCGGACTCTTTCGGTAATGCACCTTCGGTGCCGTCAACATGTTTTGCGCGTGAAGTCGATTCCACAAATTTGCCGTCGCGGCGAACCATAGGAACTAATACTGAAGCACCACCTGCCAGTACGCCGGCAGCACCAACCCCTAAAATTAACTTTCTGCGTGAGATTTTCATCTAAAGCCTCATCATTATCTGTAATATTTGTGTGGCATTTTTTTAATTAAGTAGCACACTAATTATAACAACTATCATTATAATGTTAATGAATATAGTGTTATGTTAATAATAACGAGACTTAAGGTAAGCTTTATCAGGAATTGCCGATATAAAGTATCGGATTTGACGAAGTGATGAACAGGATTCAGGCCGGATCGTCTGCAGTAAAACCAGCGGGAAATATTATAAACCATTGTTATTATAGTGGATAAGGCTAAATAGTGAGCTTTTTTAAGAAGTTGTTACATCAGGGATAAAAATAAAAAGCCGGATGCCACAGCAGCACCCGGCTTTTTATAAAGATATTAACAATGAGGGAAAGATCAGGCGGATGGCGTTCGTTTTTTACACTGCAGAAACCATTTATCCAGTTCATTGGCAAACAGTTGGCGATCACGCTGGTTCAGCGCCGCCGGCCCCCCGGTCTGGATGCCGGAAGCCCGCATGGTGTCCATAAAGTCACGCATAGTCAGGCGCTCACGGATAGTCGCCGGGGTATAACGTTCGCCGCGCGGGTTCAGTGCCACTGCGCCCTTCTCCAGCACTTCAGCAGCCAGCGGAATATCAGCGGTGACGACAAGATCATCTTTCTGCACACGGCGGACAATTTCATTGTCGGCCACATCAAACCCGGCTGAGACCTGCAATGTTTTTAAAAACGGTGACGGCGGTACCACCAGCCGCTGATTGGCCACAAAGGTGACTTCCGTTTTTTCCCGATCCGCTGCCCGGTAAAGGATCTCTTTGATAACTTTCGGACAGGCGTCCGCATCCACCCAAATCGCCACTGTTTATTTTCCTCTGTACTGCAAAATTTAATCCGCGATCATAACGTATTAACGCTTTCTGATAACCTGAAAAAGTGCCGCCAGAACAACAAACCCGGCAAAAAAGGAGACAGAAAGCGACAATTCATAAAAGACAAAACGATTTATATGAACACCGGTTGCTGTCTGCGCCAGACGGTACGCTACCGGCGCCGTACACAGAGCTGCCAGAACTGCCAGCGCAATCAGACGGATAAGCCGGATGAGATTACCGCGCTTCTCTGCTTCCGGCAGTGCCCGCTGATACTGTGTAAATTTCAGACAGAGATAACCGGTACCAAGCAGAGATCCCAGATGCTGCAACACTTTATATACCGCAATCTCCTGTCCGTCCGTCATGCCTTGCAACAACGGTACCTGCAAAATGGACAGCGCCCGCACCATCGTGCCGGTTTCATGGGTAAATGCATCCCAGATAATATGTGTGGCCGCACCAATAAACAGAGACAACAAAATAACACTATTTTTCCGCAGAGAACGGGTCAGCGGGTCAGTCACCGGAAACGGTAACACGGTTTTCAGAGGTACGGATAACCAGTGAAAAATCAGCAGAACCGCCAGACACACCGGCAGTCCGGTATAAAACCAGCCGGTAAAATGATGAGCCTCATCCGCAGCGCGGTACATCCCGGAAGAGTACAGCAAATCCGGCAATACACTGCCCGTAATCAGTGCGGGCAGATTCAGCCACCGCCCGTAACGGGATTGTTTCAGCGGAAAAACAATCGCCGGATGTGCAAAAGTCCATGGCATATATACTTATCCTGCTCCGGAAAACCGGAAATAAATTCATTTTTATGCTAATAAATAGCCGGTCCTAACAATTAATAACACGCCGGACTCCGGACAATAACCTGTAAAGGCAGAAAAATGAAAAAGTATCTTACCGGGATGATCGTAACCGGGCTGTTATCAGCCCCCGCGCTGGCTCAGGAGTTTACCTGCCAGCTGGAAAATAATAAATATGTCAGTGTGGTGGTGGAAAAAGGTAAAACGCCGGCATACCGCTACGGGACGCTGGCGAAACCGGAAATTACCCTGCCGGTAAAAGGCAGTGCGAAAAATGGTGTTTATGTCGGACAAACCATGTTTAGCGGCGGTGGCTCGGCGTATATCCGCTTTGAAAACGGCCCGTTTAACTATGTGGTATACAGCGGAATGGGCCGCGGCTGGGAATTTACCGGCCTGGCAGTCTATAAAGGCGATAAAGTTATCAATAAAAAGGTCTGTAAAACCGATTTGGGGATCTATGATGTTCTGAATTACGGACTACCGGAAGATGAATCCGGTGAAATCTATGCCATGGATCCGAACTCACAATAATATGTACTGCGGTGGCCCGCCGGGTCACCGTCCTTTTTTTATACATCTGTGCCTCGCCGCCCATCTGTGGCATAATGCCCGCCGTTTATTTTCTCCTTTAACTTATGAGTATTCGTCTTGTTAATCAGCAACAATATTACGATGCAGTTCGGCGCCAAGCCGCTGTTTGAAAATATCTCTGTCAAATTCGGCGGTGGTAACCGCTATGGCCTGATCGGCGCAAACGGCAGCGGTAAATCCACCTTTATGAAAATTCTCGGCGGTGATCTGGCGCCAAGCAGCGGCAACGTGTTTCTCGACCCGAACGAGCGTCTGGGTAAACTGAAACAGGATCAGTTCGCCTATGAAGAATTTTCTGTGCTCGACACAGTCATTATGGGTCACACCGAGCTGTGGGAAGTCAAACAGGAGCGTGACCGCATCTACAGCCTGCCGGACATGAGCGAAGAAGACGGTATGCGTGTGGCGGATCTTGAAGTGCAGTTTGCTGAAATGGACGGCTACACCGTGGAATCCCGCGCCGGTGAATTACTGCTGGGTGTGGGGATCCCGCTGGAACAGCATAACGGCCCGATGAGTGAAATCGCGCCCGGCTGGAAACTGCGTGTGCTGCTGGCACAGGCACTGTTTGCGGATCCTGATATCCTGCTGCTCGACGAACCGACCAACAACCTGGATATCGACACCATCCGCTGGCTGGAGCAGACGCTGAATGCGCGCAACAGCACCATGATCATCATTTCCCATGACCGTCACTTCCTGAATATGGTGTGCACGCACATGGCCGATCTGGACTACGGCAGCCTGAATGTGCATCCGGGTAACTATGATGAATATATGTTTGCCGCCACTCAGGCGCGTGAGCGTCTGTTAGCGGATAACGCGAAGAAGAAAGCACAAATCAGTGAATTGCAGTCATTTGTCAGCCGTTTCAGCGCAAATGCCTCCAAGTCCCGTCAGGCGACTTCCCGCGCCAAACAGATTGAAAAAATTCAGCTGACCGAGATTAAAGCGTCCAGCCGTCAGAACCCGTTTATCCGCTTTGAGCAGGATAAAAAATTATTCCGCAATGCGCTGGAAGTGGAAAACCTGTCCAAAGGTTACGACGGTAACGCCCCGCTGTTCAAAAACGTCAATATGATGATGGAAGTGGGTGAAAAAGTCGCGGTTCTGGGGATGAACGGTGTGGGTAAATCCACCTTCCTGAAAACCCTGGTCGGTGAACTGACACCGGATACCGGTCGTTATAAGTGGTCTGAAAATGCCAATATCGGTTATTACGCGCAGGATCACGCCACCGATTTTGAAGTTGATATGACGGTTTTCGACTGGATGAGCCTGTGGATGCAGCCGGGTGATGATGAGCAGTCGGTCCGCAGTGTATTGGGCCGCCTGCTGTTCTCCCAGGATGACATTAAAAAATCCGTACAGGTGTTATCCGGGGGTGAAAAAGGCCGGATGTTATTTGGTAAGTTAATGATGACTAAACCAAACATTCTGATTATGGATGAACCGACTAACCACCTTGACATGGAATCCATTGAATCCCTGAATATGGCGCTGGAGTTATATCAGGGAACATTAGTGTTTGTTTCCCATGACCGTGAGTTCGTCAGTTCCCTGGCGACCCGTATCATCGAAATCACACCAGAGAAAGTCACTGACTTTACCGGTAGTTACGATGAATACCTGCGCAGCCGCGGTATTGAATCAGAAAATAACTGATCCCCGTTCTGCCATAAGAAAAGCCCCGTTTCAGAGCCATGAAACGGGGCTTTTTGTTTTCGTCAGACCCGGCGGGGGCGGTTGCCGGCATATCTGACATTTTTCAGAAACCAGTTCCCGCATACCTCTGTCCTGTACCGGAAACTGATAGGAAGAATATCTGTATTCGGGTAGAATGTGCTTGCTAATCAGACCCTGATTTACCTTATTTGAGGGAGAAAATCATCAATGGACAGCTTTGACAGGAAGATTCTTTCTGAATTACAACTCGACGGACGATTAACTGTCACTGAGCTGGCAGATCGCGTTGGTCTGAGTTTATCCCCCTGCCACCGGCGGCTGAAAGCACTGGAGCAATCCGGGGCTATCTGTGACTACCGCGCACAGCTTGATCCGCGTGTATTGGGGCTGAATTTCTCCGCACTGGTGTTTGTCACGATGAAAGACGGCAACCAGGAAAGTATGAGCAAATTTGAGACAGCGGTGGCGGATATCCCGCAGATTATCGAAGCCAAACGGCTGTTCGGCGATCCGGACTATATGCTGACCGTTGTGGTCAAAGATATCGATGCCTTTCAGAAATTATATGACAGCCGCCTGGCCGCCATGCCGGGGGTTCAGCGCCTGACCTCCACCCTGGTGATGAAAGATGTAATCCCGGCGCGGGAACTGCCCCTGCTGTAACAAAAAAGCCGGCAATATCTGCCGGCAGGCAACACAGTACTGAATTTTTTATGCCGGGCTGGCTAATTTCATCATCACCAGCCCGGAGATAATTAATACCCCTGCGATAATCCGCATCATGTTTGCCGGTTCACCCAGCACCACAATTCCGACGATAAAGGCACCGATAGCGCCAATCCCGGTCCAGATGGTGTAAGCCGTCCCCAGCGGCAGTGCCCGCATGGCCATTGCCAGCAGCCCGAAGCTTATCAGCATGGCAATAATGGTGATCACCGACGGTCCCACTTTGGTGAAACCCTCTGATTGTTTCATGGTAAATGCCCAGACAACTTCAAATAATCCGGCAGTAATTAATAAAATCCACGGCATGGTACATCCTCACTGATTTCTGGTTGCAGGTGATACGCTTATAAGTTACCTTTGGTATAGTTATATGTTACCTTTGGTAACTTGTAAATACCTTTCCGATCTTTTTTCGATCTTTTCTGTCAACTGACCGCGGCCGGGAACTCTGTGATACACTTTCCGGCAGACAGAACGACTTTAATATCAATGAGGAGGCAGATTTGTCCGGACGTTTACAGCGCGACGAGCGCCAGATACAGCTGCTCAATGTTGCCAACCGCATTATCCTGGCGGAAGGCACCGATGCCCTGACCCTCATTACCCTTGCGGAAAAGGCGGGCGTGACCAAGCCGGTGACCTACAAACATTTCGGTAACCGCAAGTCTCTGCTGCACGCGCTGTTTAAATACAGTGATGATGCTCTGACCGAACGGATGAATACCGGGATGGAACAGCCGATAGCGGATCTCGATCAGGCTGTTTCTGTCTTTATCACGACCTACTTTGATGTGATGGCGGATGACGGAGAAGCCTTCAATGCCACCGTGGCGGCACTGAAAGCCTATCCTGAATATGCGGGGATCAGCCGCGAAGTGCAGGATTTTTTCTGTCAGATCCTGCAACGGGCATTGCAGCGCTGGCTGCCGGAGAATTTCCGGATCCCGGAATGGACTTCTGTGATGATTTTCGGTGCAACCGAGTCACTGTGCCTGATGATGTTTGCTGACCCGGCGCTGAAAGCAAAAGTCTGTGAAGAAGCCATCTGGCTGGTCAAAACCCTGCTGGCCGACCAGCTTAAGCGGTTCACCGGCCGCTGATGACCAGTTCTTCCTCTTCTGACGGATAACTGAAGTGCGCGGTGATCAGGTCAAACTGCTCCGCTGAGGTGGTAAACGGGTTTTCCCCGCTCAGATTCCTTGCGGCCAGGCGCCGTTTACACTCTTCATCACTCACATCCAGCACATGACAGCAATAGCTGCATCCGGCCTGCTCTGCCAGCCCTTTCAGCCACCGGCGTTGTACCGGGGTATTCGCCGGAAAATCCAGAACCAGTGTCACTCCCTGTCGTAATAATGTCACCAGATGCAGCTCCAGTGCGGATTTCAGCAGACGGCTTTTTTCAATATAATCAGCCAGCTGTGTGATTTGTCCCGGATACAGCGCCGCCAGCCAGGTATCTTCAGACAGCAGAACGGCCTGTTGTCCGCGGACTAATTGTTGTGCCAGTGTCGATTTCCCTGAGGCGATTTTGCCGCAGAGGAAGTGCAGTGTGGCGGAAGATTGTGTTTCTGACATGATTGCTCCCTGTCTGTTATGCCGCAGAGAGAGCAATAAAAAACCCGCTCAGGCGGCGGGTTCTGAATACAGCACATCCCCCGCTATGGTGCGGAGATAATAATCATGCCGGATGCGCTGTATGGATTCATGGTATTAACCTTTTTGAAATAATCATCATTTCAGTGATTCTGTTTTAGCAGAGTCTGCCGCGGATGTCAGGCAGTTTTTTTCGGCCGTTTAATACTTATCACCGCCAGTGCCAGCACAATCATCACAATACCGGCGGTTTCTGTACTGCCCGGCTCCTCACCCAGCAGCCACCATGAGAACAGCACACCGCAGACCGGCACCGCCAGTGTACTCAGGCTGGCAATCCCCGCCGGTAATTTTCTCAGGACAAACAGCCATAAACTCCAGGCAACGGCGGTCGCCAGAATAGCGCTGTAACTCAGTGCCCAGAAGACATACGGCTGCCAGTCAATTGCGCGCTGCGGTAGCAAAAATGCCACCACAGTCATAATAATTGCGGCATACACCATCTGCCAGGTAGTGAGAGAGAGTAAATCCACCTGCGGATAGCGGCTGTAGAGTTTCTTCGCCACAATCGCGCTCGCTCCCCAGCTGATACCGGATGCCACGGCCAGAAAGGCACTTTTCATAGAGGCGAAATCGAGCGTCCAGGGCTGGATCACACACAACAACCCGGCACCGGCAACTGAAATAGCCGCATACTGGAGGCGGCGCATCCGCTCACCGAGCAATACTGCCGCCATAATCACCACCCAGAACGGCATGGTATAACTGAGGATCGCCACCTTCCCCGCACCGCCGCTGACCAGCGCCCATTGTGCCAGCCCGACCATACCGCAGGTCTGAAGGACGGCGATCCCCAGAGTGTAGCGGAATGGCGTAAAGCGGATTTTCCGCCCCATCGCGCGTTCGCGGATATACAGCACCAGTAATAACATAATGGCGCTGAACACACAGCGCATCGCCGTAAAGTCAAACGCACCAATATAGTGCGTGACCTGCTTCATAGCGATCCAGCTGTAACTCCAGATCAGTGTTAAAATAACCAGGCCGGCAATGGCGATGGCATTGTCTTTTTCCCGTAAAGCCATAATATCCTGTGACCACTTCACGGCAGTATCAGTCTGTACCCCGCGTGCGGCTCCTGTTTTTATAGTATCATAACCGGAATAATATACCGGATGCCCGCAGACGGGCCGACCTCATGCAATCTGCATTTCTGCCAGTTTACACCCGGTTTGAAAGAAGGGAAAAGATCAATACACAACAGCCGGTGTTTATTGTTCTGCGGCAACTAATACACACCCGCCGGAACAACCGCAATCCACCCGGTGTCCTTCCAGCGCGACAGGAGCCCCTTCTATTTTCATCATGGCATCCCCTTCAGCAATAACACCGGTTGAATCACACTCAGGGCAATAAACTGAATCACCCATACAGGCAATTTCATTTTGTTGTTTTGCCGCACACCGGCCGGTTAATACCGTTCCGTCTGTATTAGTGGTATCATTTTTAAGAATAATTTTCCGGTTTTTTATTTTGCCTCTCATCTCTTTCCTCCTGTTTTTATTAGCGCAGCCTCCGGGGAGATGCCAGTTCCTGCCTTCGGGCTCCCCGGATAAATTGGTGATATCAGCTCAACAAACTTATTATCTGTATCTGCACCAAGATAAAGATTATTACCATCATCCAGATCTGATTTATAAATCGGATCCAGTGATTGCGGGGCGTTTTACCCTATACACCCCGCACCTGGTCGTTACTGCCTTCTGTCGCGAAAGACATTACATCCGGCGGCCGGTTTCTGTATTTTCCTGATATTTAATCCGCACACGGGTCGTTGCAGTGCCCCGGACGTGTGCTTTTTCCGCCGGGTCTTCATAGGTCAGTGAATCCCTGTCATAGCAACGGGCCATCAGCACACCGACCAGCAATAAGCAGGTCATCGGCGTCAGCATGAAAGGCCGTTGCGATTTTTCGCCCCCTGCCAGACTGCCTTGTGAAAAAAGTCGTCTCCGTCATTCCGGCGGGCATTCTGAGTCGTCTGACTGTAAACACTACCGCCGACTATCGTACTGATTCCCTCCAGAAGATACATCTGCAGGAATCAAAAAAATAAGAATCAAATAATGCATTAAATAAAACCCGTGCTTTGTAAAAACCCGATTATAAATTAAAATAAGTTAATCTTTTGATAGACACCATTCTTTATTTATTTTAATTACTTCGTTAAGTAATTCACTATCATCAAAGTCATTTTCATCCCTGAGATCAGGGTTTGAGCAGTAAATATCTAATGCTGTGAAAATTCTATCAAAATATTCTTGATTATTCTTGCCGAGTTCTCTATTGAAACTAAGATCTCTATATTTCCTCCATTCATTCATGTAGTCAATTTCGAAGATAGGAGCCGAAATATCTCCATGGATAAATTCATCTATCAATTTAAATAAATTATTTTCATTGTTTTTAGAATACATTACCTTTCTCCAGTAAGTCAGTTATTTGTTTTTCTGATAATTTCCATCCTGATATAAATTTTCCGTTCATATCAGTGATAACATCAAGGTTTGTTTTAGGATCAAAGTAATGGTATACATCCTGATCCCATCTGTATTTTCCTTTTATATTAATCGTATCTGATGAATCCACATGATTTTTTATAGCATTCTCAAATTCAGCTAAACCTTGTTTATTTGCACTTCCATCAACGCCAAAATCAATAGCATGTTTGAATTTTTTTTGTAACTGCTTTGAATCAAATGTGATCTTATCAATTGGCACTTCACTCAAATACACATAAATCGCCGGTATATCAGCAACCGGGGTGATCAGGATGTAATCATTAAAATCCAGCTCATCCGGTGCCGGCGTGGTCAGAATGACCGGACCGTTATCTTCATGCGCCTGAAACCCGCCGGAGCTGTCCGGTCGCTCCGGAATATAGGGGTCATGATTACCGGTATTCACCGGTACATCAACCGGCGCAATATCACCGCCGGTATGCCAGCCTCTGCCCCCGAATCCATCCGGGTGGGTTGTCGATGTCAGTTCAACAAACTTATTATCTGTATCTACACCAAGATAAAGAATATTACCATCATCCAGCTCAAATTTATAAATCGTCGCCAGTGACTGCGGGGTCGGCAGACCATCTGAACGGTACGCCTGACTGCTGTACCGTATTTTATTCGCTTCCTCTTCGGTCGCTTTTATCCCCATACGTACCCGCACCTGGTCGTTACTGCCTTCAGTCGCGAAAGACATCACATCCGGGCGGCCGGTTTCTGTATTTTCCTGATATTTAATCCGCACACGGGTCGTTGCGGTGCCCCGGGCGTGTGCTTTTTCCGCCAGGTCCTCATAGGTCAGTGAATCCCCGTCATAGTAACGGGCCATCAGCACACCGACCGGTAATACGCTGCTCATCAGCGTCAGCATGAAAGGCCGTTGTGATTTTTCACTCCCTGCCGGACTGCCCTGTGAAAAAAAGTCGTCTCCGTCATTTCGGCGGGCATTCTGAGTCGTCTGGCTGTAAACACCACCGCCGGCTATCAAACTGATTAGCCCCCCCAAAAGATACAATAGCGGGAATCCGGCCTGCGCGGGTTCGGTCGGCTCAACTTTCCGGGCATGATTGTGCTGACCGAAATTATCCAGCCGCTCCGGCTCTGTTCCCGCATCTGTGTTTCCTGCTCCCCGCAGAACGGATTTAGCAAACACTTTCCCGGTAATACGCCGGATGGCAATAACCCGTCGCTGATTATACGGCCAGATAAAAGTATACCCGTCATGACGGGCGGAATATTCACGCAGGCGGGCTATTTGCGCCGGAGACATATCATAAACATGTCCGGGTAATGCGGTATTGAACATCCCCGCATTATTGTTCTCACTGAGAATATACCCTTGTGTCAGACACCAGTCTTTCAGCGAATCGTCCGGGTAGTGTACTGCCTGAAGCGGCATACGGGTTGTCAGCTTATCTGCCAGTTCCTGTGCATCAGCTGTCACCATCACAGGACGTGCAGATAATCCGTCAATCCTGAACAAGCCCCGGCCATCAGTCACGCCGGAAAGCGATTTATCGGTCCCCCGTTCTTTCAGTGTGAAAGAGACGTTATCCAGCGGATGTCCGGCATCATCAACTAACTGAATTTCCAGCCAGTAGCGGTAATTATCACAATTAATACAGTCTCTGATATCACTCATGCGATCCCTCCGCCTGCTGCAGGTATCCATTTTTGATATTCTGCATGCCGGATAAAATCATCGTATGTCAGGTAATTAATATCAGTCAGTTGTATTAACTGCTGCTTCAGCCATGATGTTACGCGCTGCATCAGCATCCCTTCCGGTGTATCCAGTATCAGTGCGCTTTCCGGTTGATTTTCCCACAATTCACAGGCGATATTATCCGCATAAAATATCAGTGCCTGCGGTGAGTTTTGCCATGCCCTGACAAGATGAGGTTTCAGTTCAAACGGCAGATTCTGTATTTCCGGTACCGGTAAGTCTGAATCTGTAACCAGTGAATGAAATTCTTTCAGTTCCGGCGTGCTGATTAACAGTCTTTTTACTGGTGTCATCAGTAACCGCCAGTCATCCTTATTCATTGCCGGGAGCAGGACAGACGCAACCCGGCTGTCCGCAAGACGAAGGATCACGGAATGACCTTTCAGGATCACAATTTGCCGCCGTCGCCAGTGCTCAAGGTTATCCTGTAATGACTGACTGCTGCGGTATGCCCAGCCCCACGAAGGATCACTGAAAGCACCGGCATCTGTTAATTTTCCGGGTACCGGATATGATGACGGTTTCAGGAGGATCAGCCACGGGCTCTAGATGCCGTTAATCCCCCCACAGCCTCACTCAAGCATCACAATACTATCAATTTTCCACTGTCCGTTTTGCTGAATCAGTTTTACCCGGAATGACCGCAGCGGCTCCGGTGCTTTACCCAGTGTGATGCGCACTGTGGCCGTATCTGCGGTTTGTGATTCAGTATGTGCCGCCCGCTCTGTCATCCACGAATCAGGGTAATCCTGTGACTTGGTGTAATAATTGACATCATTTTCCACCCAGTGTTCTCCCCACAAACAGATATAACTATGTGCAGTTTCTTTGCAGGGGCGTGGCTGGTCGCAGAACGCCTGATCGGTGTCCGGACCATCAAAATTACAACTGAGGGATTCACTGATGCTTTCCTGCAACGCCGGGCTGACATACAAATCCTGGCTTTTTGCATAACCATCAGAAGGCGGATCCTGCAAATTGAGACGGTAGAAATCCAATACCACATTTTCCGGTGATAAGTGTGCGGCAACAGCTGATAACGGTAATAGCAGAGATAAAACCAGCGGAAGGTATTTTATTGTTTTCATGATAATTTCTCGTCACATAAAGCCCGCAGAGAAAGAATGCAACGGCTGATTGTCTGTTTATCAAAAACCGGAAATGATTCACCGGTCAGATAGCTATGCTTTGCTGCCAGCAACAGTTGCTGCAGGTGCGGATCGGAAACAGATTCAGCCAGCCACGCCGCAGTGTCTGCTTTGGATGCAATGTGCCCGCTTGTCAGAGTATAAGCAATGCGCGACAAAGCCAGAATGATATTGCACTCATCATTTTCCCAGTCCTCCGGTGTGTTCCATTGCGCAAGTGTCGCGGAAAATGCCCGTTTCAGATCGGTCTGCGGAACAGTGTCAAATATCGCTGCCGCAGCCATTCCCCGAACTGCAGTTCCCGCCGGGCGGGATAGCGCCACGGTTTTACCTCACTGAGATTCAGAACTGTTATTTCCAGTGCACGCAATGCAGGGTCTGTCCCCGGCCAGGCAGAAACAGACAGTATTTCTGTCATCAGCCCTGCCCGTACCTCATCCGTTAACGGCGCGGTAACGGTGACCAGCAGATCAATATCACTGAGCGGTTTCAGCCCGCCCTGCAACGCGGAGCCATATAAATGCAGGCTGTTCAGTGTTTCCGTCAGATGATTTTTCAGTATACCTGTTGCTGCCGCAACCTGGCTGCGGATAGCTGCAGGGATATGATTCAGGTTGATTTTCATCAGCAAATGCTATTCATAGAGTGCATACAGCTGTTCTGCCAGCGGTAATGGTAAACCGTCATCATAATGGTCATCATCCAAATCAACATACACATCACCGGGTGCGGCGATCAGCATGATGTCAGGCACAGGCCGCCTGACCGGCAGGTCCGGGTAGTCATCCGGCCGTCCGCCTTCTGACTGCATCGGGTCAAACCAGATACCATGATCAGCATAAAACCCCGCAGAATAGCGGGTTTCAATTAACCGGATCAATGCCAGGGTTTGCCGTGAATAGTCCGGTACATCATCATCATGGCCATACTGCACATACCAGGCCGCGCCCAAAGACCAGTACATCAGCAGTGCGGATGCCCGATCCAGTTGCGGATCCGCCGCCAGTTCGTTCAGTGCATCATAATTACTGTCATAATTAGACCGGGCGATAAACAAGTGCCGCTGTTCCGGCGTTGCGTTTGTCAGAAAATCACGGATTAACTGTGCTTCTTTTTGCTCTTTTTCTTCGTCCGTCATGCCATTCTCCCCGACAACGCCAGATGCTGTAACAGCATAATCGTTTTGCCATCATTTATTTCACCGCTTTTGATCGCTGCGAGAGCCTGCGGGAACGGCATTTCCAGCACTTCCACATCTTCGCCCTCTTCCGGCAGGCCGCCGCCGGCTGTCTGCCGGTTATTGTCTTCATATTCGGCAATAAAAAAGTAGAGTTTTTCGGTGACGGATCCCGGGCTCATAAAGGCTTCAAAGACTTTTTCAACATCGGTGATGCGAAAACCGGTCTCTTCCTCCGCTTCCGCTTTGATGCGGGATACCGGATCCTGCTCTTCCAGCAGACCGGCGGCCGCTTCAATCAGAAAGCCGTCATGGCCGTTGACATACACCGGCAAACGGAACTGACGGATCAGAATGACGCTGTTTTTCTGACGGTTATACAGCAGAATAACCGCACCGTTACCACGGTCATAAACTTCCCGTTCCAAACGCTGGCGGATGCCGTCGCGGCGCAGATAATCAACAACATATTTTTTGAGGATATACCAGTTATCGGAAAGCGTGATGGTATCAATAATACGGACTGTGCTCTGTTCGGAAGTCATAGTTCACCGGATGTCAGCGAAATTGCGGGTTTGCAGAATACTCTAATCGCTTTATCCGTCTCCGGCAATGGCAAAACCGGCAGCATTATTTGCAGGCATATTAATGCTGACGATATAATCTGCCGCAGATAATCCACAAACAAGGCGGGTTGCATGAGTGACACTCAGGCACTGAGTTACAGCGAATTACATACAATATCTGATGCAGATATCGCACAAATTAATGAATTAATTATCACCACCTGGGATTACCGCAGTTGGATCCCGAAAGAGAAAGTGCTGCCGATGGCGGAATTTTTGCTGGATGATGTCATTCTGACCTCATCACGGATTTTTGTGGTGCGGGATGGCGGTACCATCGCCGGTATTATGGCTGTCACGGCATCTGCTGATTTGCGGGAAAAAGTCCGCGCCAAAACCCGTCAGTATTCTGCCCTGAAAAATATTATCGCCCGCGACCCGCAGGAAGAAACACTGTTTGATATGTATCTGAATACGCTGATTATCAACGGAAATCTGCTGGCTTCCTGTGACGGGAATTTCGATGCCTCTCTGAATTTGTTTATGATAGATGCCCGCTTCCGCGGACACGGTATCGGTAACCGGCTCTGGCAGATGGCGATGGAGTATCTGCGGGAAAAACAATCTGCCCGTTATTTCCTCTGGACAGACAGTGATTCCGATTTCGGTTTTTATGAGCACAAAGGATTACAGCGTATCGCCGCACAAGCCTATGACTGGGGCGGACATGACGTGACTGAAACCTATTATGTTTATGCCGGGGAGCTCCCTGCTCTGTCCTGACGCATCCAGCTGTCCCACGGCGGATCAAGCGGCAGCTTATCCGCCAGGAAATCAATAAAGGTACGGATTTTCGGGGCATGGGTGTGCGCCGGGCTGTAAAGCGCGTAGAGCGCGAACGGCGTGGTTTTCGGATTGTAATCCAGTAATACCGGCAGTAATTCACCGTTATCAATATAGTTTCCCAACATATAGGTCGGCAGGCAGACAATCCCCTGATGACAGCGCGCCGCTTCCAGTAACCCGAGGCTGCTGTTGACCTCAATCATATTGTTGATCGCCAGCGGATAGGCCACGCCATCTTTATCATTCATCCGCCAGGTGTCCGGAATATTCGGATTAATTAAACAATTGTGCCTGGCAATATCCGCCGGTGACTGCGGGATCCCGTTTTGTTCAAAATAATGACGGCTGCCGCAATAGATCCAATTTATATTACACAGTTTCCGTAATGCAAAATTTTCCGGCGGATGACTGGTAATACGCAGTGCAATATCAAAGTCAGTTTCATTTAAATTAATTAATGCATCGTTAAGATCAACGGATAAGCTGACCTGCGGATTTATTTCCCGGTATTCGCTGTAAAGCCGCATTAAATGGCAGACGCCAAAGGCAATTGAACAGGTTATTTTTAACTGCCCCTGTGCGTGCTGATAAAAACTCGCCGTATTCACTAATGAATCATCGAGGTCCGTCAGTAACTGTTGCGCCCTCTGCAATAAATAACGGCCGGCTTCGGTCAGGATAAAATTGCGGGTGGTTCGTTTCAGCAGGACCACACCGAGCTGCTCTTCCAACTGCTGCAAGCCACGGCTGACAGACGACGGTGTGACATTGAGTTTTCGTGCTGCACCGCTGAAACTGTTGCACTCCACAATTTTGATAAACAGCTCCAGATGGCGAAAAATCGCGTAGCTGTCAATTTTTGCTTTAAACGCAAAAGTGTTTTTATTTATTAGCATAGTCGTGCCCTGTTCAGCCTGCGTGTTACCCCTTACTATAACAATGGTTTTATAACACTGTATCCATACAACATAAATATATTCACGTTGTTCCTGACTTTTTAAATAATTAAATCTATAACGTTGAGGAATTGACTATGCAAGACAGCATTCAGACAGGTGCAAATGCAAATAGTGATTTAAAAAAGATACCCTTTACCAAATATGATGCCGGATGGGTTGTATTATGTATCGGGATGGCAATCGGTTCCGGGATTGTTTTTATGCCGGTTCAGATTGGTATTAAAGGCATCTGGGTATTTATTGCCGCCACATTATTGTCATATCCGGCGATTTACTGGCTGCAGAATTTATATCTGCGGACATTATCGGAATCGGAAGAATGTGAAGATTATGCCAGCGTTATCACGCAGTATCTGGGGAAAAACTGGGGGGTTGCCCTTGGTATCGCCTACTTCCTGATGCTGCTGCACGGCATGTTCTCCTATTCACTCGCCGTGACCTTTGACAGTGCCTCCTACATCAAAACATTCGGTTTAACCGAAGGGTTGTTATCCGATTCAGTGTGGTACGGGCTGATTATCCTGACGGTTCTGGTGGCTATCGCCGCACAGGGGGAGCGCCTGTTATTTAAAGTCTCCGGCCCGATGGTAATTGTGAAATTCGGGATCATCGTATTACTCGGAATTGTGATGGTACCTTACTGGAACTTTGCCAATATCAGCGCGTTCCCGGACTTCCTGCCGTTCCTGCGTGATGTGTTCCTGACACTGCCGTTTACCTTGTTCTCCATTCTGTTTGTGCAGATTTTAAGCCCGATGAACATTGCCTACCGCAGACTGGAAAAAGACAAGCGTGTCGCAACTTACCGCGCGGTACGGGCAAACCGGGTGGCGTATATTATCCTGGCCGTTGCTGTCCTGTTCTTTGCCTTCTCGTTTACGTTCTCGATAAGCCACGACCAGGCCGTCTCCGCGTTTGAGCAGAATATTTCAGCACTGGCGATTGCCGCACAGGTCATTCCGGGGTCGGTTGTTAAAGTGATGACCGCAATGCTGAATATTTTCGCGATTCTGACCGCGTTTCTCGGCATTTATCTGGGTTTCCAGGAAGCGATCAAAGGTATCGTGGTGAATATCCTGACCCGCTTTATGCCGCAGGAGCGTATTAATCAGACCGTGCTGCATTACGGTGTGTGTATCGGGGTGATTCTGTCCCTGTGGTTCTGGGTCTCCACCCGCTTCTCAATTCTGTTCTTTATGCAGCTCGGCGGGCCGTTATTCGGCGTGGTTTCCTGCCTGATCCCGTGCTATCTGGTTTACCGAGTGCCGGTCTTACATAAATTCAAAGGTGCAACAGTCTGGTTTATTATCTTCTTCGGCGTGCTGTTGTGTCTCTCCCCGTTCTTTAAGTTTTTCGAATAACGCTGTAAATGAATAATGACGTATTACGCGTGAGGATGTTATGACTAAAAAAACCGTTTCAGATTTTCATATTGATACACAGATAACGCAACTGGGGCGCGACCCGGCGTCTCAGTCCGGCTTTGTTAATGCCCCGGTTTACCGGGGATCTACAGTCGTTTTCCCGACTATGGATGCCCTGCTTAATAACCGGGCTGAGTTTAACTATGGTACTGCGGGCACGCCGACCATTAAAAATCTCGAGCAATCCTGGAGCGCCCTTGCGGGCGCCGAAGGAACCGTGCTGTCACCGTCGGGGCTGGGTGCCATTGTACTGGCGCTGCTGACCACACTGAAAAGCGGCGATAACCTGCTGATGCCGGACAGTGTTTATCGTCCGACCCGCAATTTCTGCCGGGGCTTGCTGGAAAAAATGGGGATCACCATCACCTATTACGACCCGATGGTCGGCGGTGATATTGAGTCTCTGATAAAAAGCAACACCAGTACGATTTTCCTGGAGTCCCCGGGATCGCAGAGCTTTGAGGTTCAGGATGTTCCGGCCATTACAGCTGTGGCGAAAAAATACAATATCGCGACGATCATTGATAATACCTGGGCAACCCCGCTGTTTTTCCGGGCGCATGATATGGGCTGTGACCTCTCCCTTGAGGCCGGCACCAAATATCTGGGCGGCCATTCCGACCTGCTGATGGGAATTGTCTCCGCCAACGCGGAATGGTGGCCGAAACTGCGGGAAACCTATGATCTGATGGCAATGCTGCCGGGTGCGGAAGATTGCTTCCTGGCACTGCGCGGGTTGCGTACCCTGTCAATCCGCCTGAAAGAAGCGCAGTCACGGGCGCTGGATATTGCACACTGGCTGAAATCGCGTCCGGAAGTGATCCGCGTGCTGCATCCGGCCTTTGAGGACTGCCCGGGGCACGAGATCTGGAAACGCGACTTCACCGGCTCTTCCGGCCTGTTCTCGGTGGTGCTGGATCCGAAATTTACACAGGATGATGTCGGCAGGTTACTGGACGGCCTCTCCATCTTCGGCATGGGTTATTCCTGGGGTGGTTTTGAAAGCCTGATCACGCCGTTTGATTGCGCGGAATACCGCACCGTCACACAGTGGAATCCGGGCGGGCGGACATTGCGCCTGCAAATCGGTCTGGAAGATGTTGATGATCTGAAGCGTGATCTGGCTGACGGATTTGCGCGTATGGCGCATTGATATTACGCCGGAAAAAAGGAATATACCTGAAACCTGCATTTTGCAGGTTTTTTTTGAACAAAATCCGGACAAAAAAATGCCGCACTGAATGCGGCAATTAAGTCATGAGGGTATTATATTAATACTACATAACATTGATAAGCCAGCCAACCGAGTACGGCACCTGCCGGTAAATCAATAATATAATGCTGTTTGGTGAACATGCAGGATAAGGCGATTAACAGCGGGAACATGAATACCCATGGTCCGAGTGTGGCATAGGCCAGCAGCGCGGTTAATGTGGCAACAGAGACGTGCATGCTCGGGAAACAGTTGGATGTATCGTCGAATTTCTGCACAAACAGCAGAAATTTTTCGGACGCTTTCTTCCCGGTATTCATTTCACGCCAGTGCGGCGGCGTGGCAACCGGATACACCACAAAGAAAAACATCTGCATCAGTAACAGGATAACATAGCTGAATACGATGATGATAAACTGACGTGAATCCTGAATAATCCAGTTCAGATAGAGAATCGCCGGATAATAAAGAAAGCTGTAGATCCAGGACCACCAGGGCCAGAAAGGAATTTTTTCATCCAGTGCAGAGTTAAATGTTTTAACCGGCCTGACCATATGACGCTGTGTAAAGAAATAAAACTGATAGACACCTACGATAATAATACCACTGAGCACCAGGTGAATAACCCTGTCGATAAACATCATCTGAAAATTTCCTTTTAAAAAAAATCAATTAAACTGCTTTTCTGATTTTCAGCACACCGTGTTTTAGCATACCAGGGCACGAAATACTATCGTGTCATTTTATGTTGAATTGTAAAATCAAAATAATATCAAGGTACTACAGTCATTTATCACAATAAGGAAAATTCCTAATTTTTTCAGAAAAATAGTGTCACTCTGTTGATTTGACGGATAATATTTAATAAACCTTTCAGGTTCCGGTTTAATTTATCCGGCAGGCTGTTTTAAAAGCGTAAAACCAGCAGGTAACTATTTATGTCAACAACACTCACACTGCGGGCAGTAACACCGGATGAGATTGCCGCACTCAGTAACGCCGGATATTCCGCGTACCGCTATCATTTTTCTGCTTACTGGGATTCAGAAACAGAGCTGAATGCCTATCTGGACAGTGAATATCACCCGCAGGTTATTACACAGAGTATGGAAAATACCGGGGTATCCTGGTTTTTTATTTGTTGCGGCAATACGATTACCGGATTTTGCAAACTGACCGAAAACAGTCCGGTAACCGGAAAAACGTACAGCGGAATGCTGATCAATAAACTCTATTTTTTACCGGGTGAAACCGGAAAAGGATACGGAAGTACCGCATTTTCACTGGCTGAAGATATTGCCCGCGCCCGGGGACAGGCATACCTTTGGCTGGAGGTTTTGGAAAATAACACCGGCGCCCGGCATTTTTATCAGTCACAGGGAATGTCCGTGACCGGCTATCTGCCATTCATTACAGAACAACAATCCTCACACCTGCTGATTATGGAAAAACCACTGTAATAGCATTCCTCATAAATCTGATAAAAATGAGTCTGTTACCGGCAGATAAGCAGCCATAAACTGATTTCCCCTTATCTGTTTATTATCTGCCGGAGAAACATTATGACTCAGACTTCTGCCTTTCACCTTGCCGCAGAAAGTACCCAGCCACAGTTGCATATGCTGACGTTACAGGCACTGAATATGATCCCGCCCGCCTCTTTCGCCGTACCTGCCACTTCACCGCAGGGAATTGCCACCACCATTCTCAGCATGGTGCTGAAACTGGTCTATAAAAAAATGACAGAGCCAAAGGAAGTGGATGTTATTGGTATTATTCAGGAAACACTTATGAAAAATACCTCTGAATGGCTGGAATCAGAATATCAGGCCGTCCGCAAAGATGCCGAAAGTCTGCAGGATGCTATCAGTTCCTGGCAGAATTCCCCGACAGAAGAGGCGCGCCAGCTGATTGTGGTACGCAATGAAATTGCTGTCGCGGATATGCGTCGGTTATGTATTCTCAGCATCAATACCGCAAAAAGCAGAGGTATTGTCCGCCTGTGCGGAGTGTGTGCCCTGTCCTGCCTGCTCTATTTCTTTACGCTGCGCGATACCCTGGTATTCGGCAAAAGCTGGGGATACGCCTCTGATGTACTGGAAAAGTACAGCAAAGCCCTGACGGAACAGGCGGATATTATGTTTAAGGACGTACTGACCGCAGAGATTAATAATTACACCGAAAATGATGATTTTTATGATCCGGAAAGCCAGGCCAAACGCTCCGTTATTTACTGGACATCCGGGTACACCAATATTCAGGATCATCTGACTTACGGCGCGCAGCAAAAATCCACCAGGGTCTGCCCTGAACGCAGTGATATAGCTGCCAATCCGGTTAATGCTGAAAACCATACGGTCTATCTCGGCAATCTGTTTCTGACTGCCGGGAACTCTTCCGCTAACGGCAGCTATAATTATTTATCCGCCACTGAACCCCGCAGCTATGACAGAGGCGGAGACCCGGTCACACTGCCGGTCACAAGTGCCGGGCAGTACCATATCCGGCTGTATTATGCCTATATGACCAACTCCCTTAGTTTCGATTATGAAACTCAGCTGCGGATTGAACAGGCCGGAAAAATCCTCACCGATGCCCATCTGACAGATTTAACCAAAACGGTACTGACACCGTATAAATCCGGCTCAAACTACGGCCCGGTCATTTACCGGGAGACACAGGTGAACCTTGAGGAAGGCGATATTGTGCTGACATTTCATGAGGACCGTTCCCTTTCCGGCGGCGGACTGCTGCAGCATATTGAATTTGTGAAGGTATAAAAGGTGATATTACCGTCACCGGAAAACCGGTGACGGTATGTCCGGATCACTCCGGTTGCAGAATATCCGTAATCTGCTGCGGTGTCAGCGTAATCCCATAAAACGTCTGATAAAACGTGGCTGTTTCATTTCTCATATCAATATCCGCAAAGGCGTCCGGGTACAGCACTGTGGCCAGCCAGAGAAACTGCAATGCTTCCTCTGACGTTTCACGGCACCACCAGAACATACCACGCGGATTGGTATAGACCCGCCCGTTGCGCACGGCGTCAATTGACAGCCATTGCGGTGACTGCTGAATAAATTCCGCATCCCGCCGGTTCATTGCAATAATCACCTGCGGATCAGCCGCGATAATCTGCTCTGATGACACCTCTCCGTTCGCACTGCTGTGTGCCGGAAACCAGTTTTCTGCCACATTGACCGCGCCGGCCAGATCCATCCAGTCCTGATTGAGCGACGGCCGCCCGGAGGTATACTGCGGGTTTCCCATGCTGTGATACACCCGCAGACGGGCAGACGCCGGAACATTTTTCAGCCGTTCCTGCACCCGGCGGATATTATCCCGGAAATAGCGCTCATATTGCGCCGCCTTCTCTGCCGCATCCGGGCCAAGCGCCTCACCGGTCAGTTTTACCCGCTCCCGCAGTGCATCCATACTGTTGGCCTTAAAAGCCAGCACACGGACACCGGCCTGTGCCAGCACCTCCTGCTGCGGAACGCGGATCCCGTCATGAATGAATAAGATATCTGTCCGCTGACTCAGAATTTGTTCAATATTCAGCTCATTTCCACCGGTGGTGCCGATGACCGGTACATTATCAATCTGCGGCAGCATCTGACGGAACAGCGGGATCTGTTTGGCAACCCGCGAGGTTCCGGTGATATTACTGCCGAAACCCAGCATCATAATAATCGCATTCTGCGCCGGCCACGGTGTTGCTATCCGCAGTGCCGGCTCCGGCGGGGTTTCTGCCGGGGCACTGAAGACACAGGTACTGACAAATAACAGGCATAACGCTGATAAATAGTGCCGCATCACGCTGCCTCCGTGTTAAAAATCAAATGATACGGTGGCACGGAATTCACGGCCTGCACCGGTAAAGGCATTAGCGCCGCCATTTTTACCGTTACTGTTACCGGGGAAAATAGACGCCCAGTAATGCTCGTTGGTAACGTTATCCGCAGAGATCCGCAGCGTGACCGGCACATTTTCTATCTGAGTGGTATAGCGGGCACCGAGATCCAGCGTGGTATAGCTGTCCGCCCAACTGGTGTTGGTATCATTTGCCGCCCGTTTGCCGGTGTAATGAATATTGGCACTGTATACCCACTGCGGAACAGATGGCAGGCTGTATTCCATCAGCAGGTTTGCCTGTACTTTCGGCACTCCGACAACCCGTTTATCCTCAGTTTGGTTATTACCCGTATCCGTCAGCTCTGCTTTCAGGAACGTGACACCGCTGTAGATATTCAGCCCCTGCCAGACATTGCCGGTGGCAGTCAGTTCCAGCCCGTCATTCACCTGTTCGCCCTGTTTTTTAAAGATCTGGTCACTGTCGGTATAAGCAAACGGCCGTTTGAGGCGGAAAACCGCGGCACTCAGGTTCATATTGCCGGTATTGGCTTTAATACCCCATTCATATTGTGTGCTGCGGTACGGGCTGAGTGTTTCCCCCCGGTTTTTGACTTTATCATCATCCGGCGCGGTATCCCCGGCCTGGAGAGAATCGGCATAACTGATATAGGTCATCACATCCGGCATGATTTTGTACATCAGCGCCATATTCGGGCTGGTACCGGTCTGCTGGTCACGGTCAGTTTTGTGTCCCTGCTTATCGAAGTTACGGGTCGTGATCCAGCTCTGACTGACATACACCATGGCAGACCATTGTGGGTTAAACGTGACAGTGTCACCAATGATAATGCTCTGCTGCTGGTTTTCACTGGCTTTGTAACGTTCCCCGCCGGTTCTGATGCGGCCATCAAAAGGTTCGGTCATAGATGACGGATCATACATATTGGTATTGCCGAACTGAAAGGTTTTTCCCCGCTCTTTGGCACTGTAAATTGACCAGGTATAACCGGTGGTGGCTAGTGCCACATCATGGTTTACCGAATCGGTATCAAACTGGCCGTTCAGGGCAAGATTATTGCTCAGCACACGGAAACGACCGGCTGCCGGAGAATCCGTGATCGAGCGGCTGATAGTCCCTTTACTGTCCAGAATTTGCGACGAAACGGAGCTCATTGCCCGATCCGCCTGCTGATAGCCGATACCGCCGCTCAGTGACCAGTCATCATTCATATAATGGGTGAAACGGGTACTGACGGAATCTGTCGTCAGGCCATTACCGGCGGTGTTGAGTGCAAGGTCAGGGTTGGAACTGTCCGGCGCATTCGGTAAATCAATATCCGGGCCGTAACCAAAGCTGCCGGGAAATCCTTTGGTCACAAAATGGTAGTGACTGGCGTCCAGCTGTATCTGTGTTCCCGGCCGGAGCTGCCAGTCCAGGGCAACCGCGGCCAGCTGACGGCGGATTTTACTGTTCCGGACATAACCTTCCCCTTCTTCATCCAATAAATTCAGGCGGTAGCCGAAAGTCTTCTCTTCATCCGCCTGACCGCCGAGATCCAGATGCGCACTGTAAGCATTACGGTTCTGATATCCTACCGTCACCCGGTGCAGCGGATCCTGTGTCGGTCGTTTAGAGATAAAATTAAACTGACCGGAAGGGCTGGCCGGGCCGTAAATTGCGCCGGTCAGGCTGTTCACGGCATCCAGCCGCTCCAGCATTTCCACCGGAAACGCGGTGGTGGAGACAATATTCAGGCCGTTCAGTCTGCTGTTTTCCACCACGCTGCCCTGCATACCCCGGCTCTGCGGACGGCCCACATCCATACCGCCGCGGGCCTGCATCTGAGAAGACGGCAGATATTTCAGCATTTCACTGACACTTTTACTTTGCTGATTGCGGATCATCGCTTCGCTGACCGTATTGCTGCTGTAGGGAATATCCAGCCACTGGCGGGTACCGAGCGGCCCCATATCAATATCGGTCGCCACAAAACCGGCACCGGCCTGTGTTTGCGGGGTGATATGAGAAGGCTTGTCCGTCACAATTATGGTATCTGCCAGTGCCTGCTGCGCCGGAAAAAGGGCAACAGAAATCAGCGCAGGCAGCAGTGCCCGCGAAATATAGTTAGTCGTCATAGAACCATCCGTTATCGTTTTACCGTTATCGTTATGTATTTATATATACAACGTAAATGATATTGATTTTCGCTTCGGGTAAACGTGATCGGTATCAATGAGTTCCGGAAGAGATAATTTCTCTCGTTATTATTACTTTTTGCAATATATCGGACTGAGAATGCCCCCCGTCAGTGCCGTAGCGCAAAACAATAGCGCGGTAACTGCGGGTAATAATATCTGACTATCCTGATGTGCCGCTGCCACCGGTAATAAAATAAAGATGCTCAGATTATTCATGCTTTCTGACAATGCCAGAGCCTCTCCTTTACGTGTTCCGGCATGCTCAGCAATGATGGCTGTACTGACGGGAGCGGCAATCCCCAGCGTGCATCCCTGCAATAACATCCACAACATCATCCCGGGAAGCCCCCCTGTTCCGCTGATAAAACCGGCAATCATCACACTCATCACTATCAGGCTGATGAGCAGCAGCCGGGTATCTGTACCGCTTAAACGCCGGAACAGCGGCATCAAAAGATTCCCGGTCAGTAATCCGCCACCAAATATTGCACTGATAAGCCCTATCGTTTCTGTATTCAGCCCGAACCGGTCACGCAGCAATTCACCACTAAGAACAAACATAACCACTGCAGTACCGTTCCACAGACCTTTTGCCGCGATCAGCCCCGATAATGCCGGTGAATAACATTTACCGGGCCGGAATGACGGTTGAGAGGGAACCCGGCTGATACCGCGAAACATAAAACAACAGGCTATCCACATGACCAGACTTCCGGCGGCAGTCAGCAGAAAAGGTGCATACCAGCCGCAGCGGACTGTCAGCCATCCGGCAATCACCGGGCCGGAGATAATACCGGCGGTCATACCCGTCATCACCAGTCCCATCGCGGAAGCCTGTCTGTCATGCGGAAATTGTTCTGCAATCAGTGCAAAAACAGATGGGATCAGCGCAGCAGACGCCAGACCGCCCAGAATACGCAAGCCCACAGCCACACTGAAACACGGTGCCAGCGCCAGGGCGATACCATCCGCCACAAACAGCAATAATGCGGCACGCAACATCCGGTAACGGCCGATACGGTCTGATAATCGTCCCAGCACCGGTGCGGCGAGCGCGTACGATAAGGTATACACCGCAATCAGCCATGAGGCTTGCGCGGGTGTGACATCAAATGCAGCCGCCATCGGCGTGAGCATCGGTGAAACCATAAATTCAGTAACGCCGGTAAAAAATACCGTGAATGCCAGTACCGGCAATGTATAAGGTGAAATCATAAAAATCCTGTATAACAAAATGAAAATAAACGGGTTACGGATTGAATTCACTCATCAGGGGAAGGTAAAACAGGCGAAATGACAGGCAGACTGAGGGCCCACTGCAGATAAACAGCAGCATATTCAGAGGATAAATAAGAGGAATGTAAAACAGAGCGGAAAATACAGAAGGTAAAAAATACGAAACCGGCGGAGGGCACCGGCGGGTATGATATCAGGAATACCGGCTGCCGGAAACCCGGCAGCATCAGTGACAACTATAATCAGTTCTGTTTTTGCTGCCAGAAATCATACAGTGACGGCTCACTTTCCGGTTTTTTCTGTGTAAAGGAGAAACCCGGCTGTTCATGCGGATCGGCCCGTAAAGCCAGTGCAATGGTTGCTGTTGATAAACCATAAGGTTCCGCATCTGCATTGGAATATGCATAGACGGCACGGGTCACCCCCGCCATCCGCATTGCGGCAAGACACATCGGGCATGGCTGTCCGCTGGCATACACCACGCAATCTTCCAGCCGGGTCTGCCGGAGGTGGTTACCGGCATGGCGCAGAGCCAGCAATTCCGCATGGGCTGTAGGGTCATGCAGTTCAAGCATCTGATTAACCCCTTCACCGACAATTTCCCCGTTTCTGACCACAACGGCACCAAACGGGCGACCGCCCTTTTCGACATTCCGGCGGGCCAGTGCTATCGCCTGAGCCAGAAATTCACTATCTGTCATCAGTTATTCCTTATGGTTGATTAACGGGGGATTCCCATACCGCTTTCCCCTGCCATTGTGTTTCCAGTGTATTGAGAAATTCGCGGACTTTCGGTGCCAGAAATTGTTTTGACGGATATACCGCACACACGGGTTCTCCGGGCGGTGTAAATGCAGTCAGTACCGGCTGCAATACTCCTTTCACTATCTCAGGTCCGGCCAGAAAAGCACCAAGCTGACAGATTCCGCCATCAGCCAGTGCAGCATCAAGAACCGCGCCGGTATCTCCCAGGCTGAACCGGCCGCTGACCGGATACAACTGAACGTTTTTATCCCGCATAAACTGCCAGGGAACATTTCGCCCCCGGTGGCGGAAGATAAGACACTCATGTGCTGTTAACTGTTCCGGTGTTTCCGGTATACCGTGCCGTTCCAGATAACCCGGTGACGCACAGGTCACCATGCGATGCGGCGCCAGAACTTTGCGCACCAGTCGGCTGTCATCATTACCGCCGATACGCACGGCCACATCAATACCTTCCTGAACCAGATCACAGTAATCATCCGAAAAACTGACATCAATATCAACATCAGGCCATTGTGCGGCATACTGTTGTATCACCGGCATCACATAATTGCGGCCAAAGACCACAGGGACAGCAACCCGCAATGTGCCGGAAGGTTTTTGTCTGCCTTCATATAATGCATTTTCCGCATCATCCACCTCGGATAATATCCGTTTGGCGTGCAGATAAAAACGTTCGCCTTCTTCCGTGAGACGCAGCCGGCGCGTGGTCCGGTGAAGCAGACGGGTACTGACACGGTTTTCCAGGCGCTGAAGGCACTTTCCGGCAGCGGAACGTGAAATCTGTAATTTTTCAGCTGCCGATGTGAAATTACCGGTTTCACTGACCCGCACAAAAACCAGCACATCGAATAAGTTATCCAGCAGTAAACCATTTTTATCTGCCACGATTTGTCCCCGGTGTTTGGCCAAAGGTGATATTTATCTGCCATACTGGCGCAGATAGACTCTCTTCTCAAGTAAAGTTATTACCATGAGGAATGTATGTCAGACAGTCATTGTTTATCACTTTCATTGCCACCTGCCCGCCGGGGATGGTTTTCTGTTGTTGCGATGACCCTCGCAACGTTTGCCGTGGTCACCACAGAGATGCTACCGGTCGGGTTACTGACACCGGTTGCGGCAGAGTTCCGGGTGCCGCAGGCTTATGTCAGCCTGATGCTAACCATACCGGCCCTGGTCGCTGCGCTCTGTTCCCCCCTGATTATTCTGTTCACCGGCCGCCTGAACCGCCGTTATTTGCTGATGACACTGATGCTGTTATTAATGGTGGCCAATATCTGTGCGGCAACAGCCCCCCACTTCTCTGTTCTGGTCGCGGCCAGGATTATTGTCGGGCTGAGTATCGGCGGGATCTGGGCAATCGCCGGCGGAATAGCTGTCAGGCTGGTCGATTCCCGCCATGTGGCACTTGCCACTTCTCTGATATTTGCCGGTGTTGCCGCCGCATCCGTACTGGGAATTCCCGCCGGGGTGATCCTCGGTGAATGGGTCGGCTGGCGTGGCGTGTTTGGTATCATGAGCCTGTTTTCCCTGGCGGTGTTGCTGCTGATGCTGAACCTTCCCTCTCTGCCGCCGGTTCAGGCACCGGCTGTCCGCGATTTTCTGACCCAGCTCCGCCGCCCGGTTATCCGTACGGGGTTGCTGATCACATTACTGCTGGTGACTGCCCACTTTATGGCATTTACCTTTGTCCGCCCGATTCTGCAACAAAACCCGCAGTTGCAGGCACATGAACTCAGCGGGTTACTGGCGCTGTACGGCATTGCAGGTATTGCCGGTAATTTCGTGCTGGGGTTATTGTCCGGTCGTCATCTGTTCCGTGCTGTATTCTGTGTTACCGGCGGTATTGCCCTGAGCTTGGCAGGGTTACTCCTGCTTCCTGACGTCCCTGTATCACACACCATCATTCTCACGCTCTGGGGAATAGCATACGGCGGCGTATCTGTGACGCTGATGAACTGGATGATCCGTTACAGCGCGCAGGCGATTGAAATAACAGGGTCACTTTATATCGCCTTTTTTAACACCGGTATTGCTGCCGGATCTGCCGCCGGTGGCATGCTGGTGTCCGCGTTTGCCTTACAGGGAAATGTCATTGCAGCACTCATCTGTGCTGCAATAGTACTGATACTGATTTGCGGTTTTGTTATCCGCTTATACCGGCCGGGACGTCACCGGCAGGCCAATCTCGATCAGGTTTAAATCTGGGTCACGAAAATAGACCGATATTATCGGGCCGGTTGCCCCCGTGCGTTCCACCGGCCCCTCTTCCACAACAATTTTTTCTTTTGCCAGATGCGCCAGCGTCTGTTCAACCGGGGTTCCGGTGAGAAAGCAGAGATCTGCTGAACCGGGTACCGGTTTATCCGCATTCGGCAGAAATTCATTTCCTGCCTGATGTAAATTAATTTTCTGACGGCCAAACACCAGAGCCCTGCGATCCCCGCGAAATGTAATGACTGAAAAACCCAGTACACGGCGGTAAAAATCACAGGTTTTTTCAACATCGGCTACCGTCAGAACCAAATGGTCAAGGTGTGAAATTGTAATCATCAGACAACTCCCTGTATCGCTGTTATTCGTACATTACGTGGTATCACATTGGCTGAAAATACACAATTCGGGGTATTTTCTTTTTTTAATACATCCGTAATGATGCACTACAGACAGGAAACTATTTCCGGCTGCCGGGCGCGTGTTATGCGGTAAATCAGATATGCGGCACACAGAGCCATCAGCACATTGAACCCGAGGCTGACACTGTAAACTGCGGCCGGGGCGGATAACAGTACAGTATCTCCGCTGTGCCGGAGTGAAAACTGTAAAATAACCGATACTGCGGTTGCACCGGTTGCCGCACCAATCTGTTGTAACGTGGCCGTCAGTCCGGATGCCATCCCGGCCTGTGCCGGTGTAACCCGGGACAGCACAATGTTCAGCATCGGGGTCATGATCATGCCCTGTGTGAACCCGACCAAAAACAGAAACAGACTGAGTATCGTATTTGCGGTGCTTTGCGGCAGGAAATTCATCCCGGCGATTAATACCAGATAACTGGCGGCATACCCTAATGCACCGTAATAAATCACCTGTTCACCCCGTCCGATAATCATTCGCGGGGTAATAAAGGAGGCAATAACAAAGCCGATACTGGACGGTACAAAAATCAGCCCTGCTTCCAGCGGCGTAGCCCCCATACCGTTTTGCAGTAACAGGGAAAGTATCAGCGGAAATGCAGATGAGGTAGCATAGACACACAGCACAGCGCCGGTGCCGGTAACAAATGGCCGGTTACTCAGTACGGCAATATCAAACAGCGGTGTCCGCCCGGTGCGTGATAAATGCTGCTGATAACGGACAAAACAGAACAACAGAACCATACCCGTAAACAGCAATCCGGTACTGAAAAGAGTCAGGCCCCAAACCGGTAACATCAGAAGCGGTAACAGAAATGCGGTAATACCTGCGGCGGATAACAGTACGCCCGGCCAGTCGGTGGTGAGTCCGTCCGCAGCGCGTCCCTCCTGTAAATAGCGGGACAATACCAGAGCCAGAATACCAACAGGGAGATTAACCAGAAAAATCAGCCGCCAGCCCATATCAAACAGATTCAGGGTAATAAGCCAGCCCCCCAGTGCCTGACCGGCAATCGCGGCCAGCCCCAGCGTCATACCCAGCCAGCCGAATGCTTTTCTTGCCTGTGTTTCATCAAAATTCAGGCGTATCCCGGCATACACCTGCGGGAACAGTAATGCGGCAGCCAGTCCCTGGATAAAACGGGCAATTACCAGTAATAAGGCTGTCGGTGCGGCAGCACACAACAGTGACGCGAGTGTAAAAAAGGCCATTCCGGCCTGATATAACCGGCGGCGTCCGTAAATATCGCCCAGCCGCCCGCCGGTAATCAGCAGCAGGCCGAAAGCCAGTTCATACCCGGCAATAATCAGTGTCAGTTCAGTGAAACTGGCCTGTAAGCCGCGTTCGATACTGACTATCGCCACATTGACGACAAACAGATCGAAAATAGTGACAAACCCGGCGAGGACTAATACAAACAGTGCAATACGTTGTTGCTGATTCATGTTTTTCTCATTTTGCCATTTTTAAAAGCAGGAATGAGACTATAATCAGGTCGTTATCCTGTTACAATTTAACCGTTTATACTATTACTAATAGTAACAGGGACTAAAGACAACATAGCATAAGGCATCTGATAATGAGTGAAAACCCGCGCACACGGCCGGAACTGGCTGATTTTTTACGCACCAAACGCGAAAGCCTGACCCCGGAATGTGTGGGGCTGCCGCATACTTCACGCCGCCGTACTCCGGGTCTGCGCCGTGAGGAAGTCGCCGCACTTGCCGGTGTGGGCCTGACCTGGTACACCTGGCTGGAACAGGGACGTGAAATCGGAGTATCCACCCGCTTTCTGGACAACCTGGCACGGACACTGCGTCTGAATGAAGCAGAACGCCAGCACCTGTATCTGCTGGCCCATCAGCGGGTTCCGGAAGCCTCCGGAGATACGGAGCATCATGTGCCGCCGGTTATCACCCGGATGCTGGATGATTTTCCGGATAATTATCTCTGCTATGTGCTGAATCTGCACTGGGATGTGCTGGCGTATAATGAAAAAGCAGATCGTTACCTGCACTTCTCTGAAGCACAGCCCGGGATGTGTAACTTTCTCTATTTGCTGTTTACCGATCCCCGCTATCAGACCCGCTTTACCGACTGGGAAACCGATGCTCAGCGTCTGCTGGCCAGTTTCCGCCGGGATTATGCCAGAACAAAGCATGACCCCAATATTCAGCGGATGATAACGGCATTATGTCAGGAATCTGCGGCTTTTGACATCTTGTGGAATAAACACGAAATATATCAGCCCTGTAACGGCATCCGTGAAATTGAATATAACGGCAGACGGGAAACCTACGAGTATGCGTCCCTGACATTTGATATTGATAAATCCAACCGGTTGCTGGTGTACACCCCGGTTACCGGTGAGGATTAAATCACCGATGCCACTGCCAGCAGTAATGCCATAAGGATCATCAGGATACCGCCGCACAGATTAAACCAGCGCAGACTGTTTCCCCGGAAAAATGATGCGGATTTAACAGCATGTGCGGCATAAACCCAGATAATATCAATAACAATACCCAGTACTATCGGGATCAGCGACATCAGCAGCAACACAGTGGTTGCGGACATCTCCGGCGGAATTTCACCGGTAAATCCGGGGAGACATACTGCCAGCCAATCAGCAACAGGACGAATGCCCCGATCAGACGGATAATCATCAGGATCTGCGGAGAAGACATCAGCACCGCGCCAATTCCGAAAGAAAGCAATACCGCAATGCTGTACATACCGATGGTATTCCCGGCAACGCCTTTCAGGGCATTTTTCTTCCCGGCAGATAACGCCTGGCCGACCAGAAACAAAATACCCGGCCCCGGAATGGCAATCAGCACGGAGCTGGTGATCACCAGCCCCAGAATACCCTGTAAATTACCGGTCATGACCCCTGACCGGCAAAATAGTCTGTGGCCCGCAGCAACTGATCCCTGATCCCCGGTTCAGACATCGCGTGCCCTGCACCTTCAATCAGGTGCAGCGCAGACCCCGGCCAGGCTTTATGCAGATGCCACGCAAAGGTTGCCGGACACGGCATATCATAACGGCCGTGAACAATGATTCCCGGTATACCCTGCAGCCGGTGAATATCACGCAGCAACTGCCCTTCCTCAAGCCAGCACTGGTGATAAAAATAGTGATTTTCCAGCCGGGCAAAGGCGATGGCGAAATGGTCACCAGTAAATTCATCCAGATGCTCTGCATCCGGTAACAGAGTGGTGGTTTTTCCTTCCCACAGAGTCCAGGCTTTGGCTGCCGCCAGCTGAACCTGAATATCATCACCGGTCAGCAGTTTATGATAGGCAGCAATCATATTGTGCCGTTCCTGCACCGGAACCGGTGCCAGGAAGGCTTCCCACTCTTCCGGGAACATCTGTGAAACGCCAAATTGGTAATACCAGTTCAGTTCCGCCTCTGTCACGGTATACACACCGCGCAAAATGATTTCACTGACCTGTTGCGGGTACGTTTCACTGTATGCCAGCGCGAGGCTCGAACCCCAGGAGCCGCCGAACACCAGCCATTTACTGACACCAATATGCTTTCTCAGCCGCTCAATGTCCTCCACCAGATCCCATGTGGTGTTATGGGCAATTTCCGCATGTGGTGTTGAACGCCCGCAACCGCGCTGGTCAAACAGCAGCACATCATAACGGGCAGGATCAAAATAGCGCCGGTATTCCGGGCTGATACCGCCGCCGGGCCCGCCGTGCAGGAAAACAGCCGGTTTCGCACCGGATGTGCCGGTGCGTTCGTAATAGATCCGGTGACCATGACCAACATCGAGAAACCCGGTCTCATAAGGCTCAATAGCCGGATACAAAGTGCGGAATATTGTGTCAGAAGAGGTCGTCATAGCAAAATCACCGGTTAGCAGTAAACAGAATTCACCACTCTAATCAATAACCCGCATAAAAGACAAGCAGTCCGTGGATTTACATTACGGACTGCCATACTATTTTAACCTGCTGATTCATTTATATAGTCGTGCATTGCTCTGCATCTGAAACAGGCTTCTGCGATTTTGTCCGGCGTAAGGTTATCCGCAGCACCACTAATCCGGCGGCGGCTACTGCCGCACCTGCATAACTGACACCGGCATAATCACCACCGTTTGCCAGTACCGATGCCCCCAGCGCGGCACCGACTGCATTGCCGAGATTAAAGGCACCGATATTGACTGATGAGGCCAGCGCCTGCGCTTCTGAGGCTACCTGCATCACTTTTACCTGAAGCGGCGGAACGATACCAAAACTGGCCGCACCCCAGATAACCAGCATGACCCCCGCAGTGACAGCGTCACGGGCCATAAGCGGAAACAGAACCATCGTCAGCGCCAGCAGTGCAAATAATCCGTACAATGTGCGGGAAACAGAACGGTTTGCCCATACTCCGCCCAGATAATTCCCCAGTATGAAGCCCAGCCCGACCAGAACCAGCATGATGCTGATCTGCGTTTCTGGCACAGACGAGATAAAGGTCAGTGCAGGGGCAATATAGGTATAAAACGTAAACATGGCACTGGCACCCAGCACAGTACACAACATTGCCAGTAATACCGCCGGACGGGTCAGCACCTGTAATTCACGGCGCAGATTAAGTTCTTGTCCCTGCATATTACGCGGCAGAGATAGCAGCAGCGCCGCCATTGTCAGCAGGCCGAGAAGACTGACCACAAAGAAGGATTCACGCCAGCCCAGCATCTGAGACAGTTTGGTGATCGCCGGAACGCCGCCGATATTGGCAATGGTCAGCCCCATAAACATGCCCGCAATCGCCCCGGATTCTTTGCCTTTGGCCACCACCCGTGTCGCCACCATAGCGCCGATACCGAAAAATGCACCGTGATTCAGACTGGTGATAAAGCGGGCAAACAGCAGTGTATTGTAATCCGGAGCCAGTGCCGACAGCACATTACCTGCCGTAAAGATGCTCATCAGGAAAATCAGTGCCGCTTTGGGCGAACGCCGGATCAGCAGTAACGTCATCACCGGTGCACCCAGCATCACGCCCAGTGCATACACCACAACCAGCATCCCGGCGGCGGGAATGGAAACAGCCAGTGACCCGGCGATTTCCGGCAGCATGCCCATCGGGGAAAATTCCGTTGCCCCGATAGCAAACGCGCCGACAGACAGGGATAACAGAGCAGTATTTGTTCGCATAATGTCCTCAGAATAAAAAACAACGTCACAGTGTTGTCAGGACGGCGATTCTGCCACATTGATTTTTGCGGAAACAGCCGCTAATCTGCAAAAAACAATTGAATAAAACGCAACAATGAAAATCACTCTGGAAGAAATGCGGGCATTTATTGCCGTTGTTGACAGCGGTTCCGTTACGGCCGCTGCCGCACAAAACGGGCTGACGGTTTCCGCCATCAGCCGCGCCCTGCTGCGTCTTGAAGAAAAGATGAACAGTACTCTCCTGTACCGCACCACGCGGCGGCTTAAACTGAGTGAAGAAGGCGCATTGTTTTTACAAAAAGCCCGTGACGTGGTGCAACTGGCGCAGGAAGCGGAAGATGTGCTGATGAACCACAAAGAGATCCCTTCCGGCACACTGCGTATTGATGCCTCAACGCCTGTTCAGCTCCATGTGATTGCACCGCTGGTGACACAATTCCATGAACGTTATCCGCAAATCCGCCTTGAACTGACTAACTATGAAGGCATCACCAATTTACTGGAAAAACAGACCGATATTGCATTCCGCTTCGGTCCGCTGGCGGATTCTTCCCTGCATGCCACGCTGATGGGCTACACCCGGCAGCGGATTCTGGCCAGTCCGCGTTATCTTCAGCAACATGGTGAACCGAAAACGCCGGAAGATTTGGCACAGCATACTCTGCTGGGATTTATCGCGCCGGAAAGTCTGAATACCTGGCCGCTGTACAGCGGTAATAAAAAGGGACTGAAAATTACCCCGTCACTGGCCGCGAGCAGCGGGGAAATCATCTGCAATCTGGCACGTTCCGGCGCGGGAATTGCCTGTATCTCTGATTTTGTGACACACGAAATGCGGGAAAACGGGGAATTTCGTCAGGTTCTGACGTCATATACTTATGAAAACAAACTGCCGATTAATGCGGTGTATTACCGCAGTCAGGCACTTTCTCCCCGGCTGCGCTGTTTTATCGATTTTGTCCTGCAACACAGCCAGTGTTTTAAACGCACCGGTTAATCTGAACACTACCTTAAGCCGCTGACGACGTATCTCAGTATCTTCTCGACAATATTTTTCAGCGCAATTAGTCTTAAAATAAACCTGCCCTGTAAAAATAAGAGAGAAACAATAATGCAAACGGCACTGAATGCGCTGACAGCGGGCTTTTCGCCGGATGAGCCCGGCGTTATCGTCATGGTACATACCGATAACAGCGCAACATGGTACAGCTGCCGGGGCATGGCGGATGTGGCAACCCGCACGCCGGTAACACCGGACACCATTTTCAACTTAGCCTCCGTATCCAAACAATTCACTGCATTTTCGCTGCTGTTACTGGTACAGGAAGGCAAAATTTCACTCAGTGATTCTGTTTTATCTGTTTTGCCGGAGCTGGGTGAATATGTCCGTCCGGTGACATTACGCCACCTGCTGCACCACACCGGCGGGCTGAAGGATTATATGGATCTGGCTTTTGCCCGCAAAACCGGTTTTTATGATCCGCTGACACCACAGGAAACCCTGGCGGATCTGGTCAGTCAGACAGAAGCAGATTTTCCGCCCGGTACCCGCCATGATTACAGTAATACCGGCTATTTTCTGCTGTCACAGGTTATTGAGCGGGTCAGCGGGCAGTCATTTGCTGATTTTGCCCGTGAACGGATTTTTGCACCGCTGGAAATGAACCATACTTTTATTGTTGAGCAATATCCGGCACCGCAGACCATTGCCACCGGCTACGGCAAAGCTGCCGGTCAGTGGCGGATTTCTGAAAGCCCGTGGACACACACCGGCGACGGCGCGGTACATTCCAGTGCCGCTGACCTGATGAAATGGGGCGAAAACTACCGCACTGCCCGTATCGGTGGTACTGCGCTGATACAACAGATGGCAGAAACCCTTTCCCCGCTGACAGAAAACGGCATGCCCGTTACGGATTATGAGCCTTATGCCGCCGGGTTACATACCCTTAATCATTTCGGTGAGCTGAGTCTGGAACATGCCGGAGGCTGGATGGGTACCAGCACTTACTTTATCCGGCTGACAAAATCAGACACCACTATCGTCGCGTTATCCAACCACGAAGAGTGCGATACCGAAACGCTGGCCCGAGCCGCCGCTGCCGCCTTTCTCCGCCCTGCATTCCCTGCCGTGATCACGGATCACTGGGATGAGGAATACCGGCGCGGTGATGTGCTGACAGAATCCCCGGTATGGCGCCTGATGCGCAGAACTGATTTGGAAGCCGGCTATGATGCCCTGTGGCTGCGGCAGCACGGAAACGACCGCATTCATATTTCTGCCCCGCTGGCGCAACAGCTTGCGCTGACATCCGCACAGCCGGTATCACGGGATGAATTTCTCTCTCTTGCGGCACAGGCCGGGCTCAGCTGGCAGTATGCGGATCAGTTCTTTTATCTGACAGAAACTCAGGAAACTGTTCAGAAAGAAGCGGTTATCCCTGACAATGTCCGGATACTGACAGAAGCAGACCGCGATATTTTTGATCTGTTTTGTGCTCAGAATACTGAGGATGATGCGGATACGGCGGGTGTGGAACTCACACATCCGCGGGTGACCGGGGTATTCGCGGATGGTCAGCTGGTTGCTGCCGCAAGCGCCTGCCGGTGGGAAGATTCACCATTGCAGGATATCGGTGTGCTGACCGATCCCCGCTACCGCAGACAGGGATTTGCCCGTCAGGCACTGACAGCACTGAACCGGTCAATCCTGGATGCCGGTTTAAAACCACAGTACCGCTGTCAGACGGATAATATTTCTTCCCTGATCCTCGCACAACAGAGTGGTTTTACGCCTTTTGCACAGTGGGATTTTCTCTTATCAGAAGACGGAGAAGAATAACAACATGATTGCGCGTTATTTCCGCCGGACACTTACCGGGCTTGCTCTGCTGTTACTGATTACCGGACTGGTGCTGTTTTTTACCAGCCATCTTGATGATTTTGATTTCGACAATGCAGTGGCGAAAGAACTGACCTTCACCTCACAGGGAAACAGGCTTTCCGGTACCCTGCTGCTGCCCGGCAACGGACACCCCGCAGCGGTTGCCGTTATTATCCACGGTGACGGCCCGCAGGACAGATATTCAGACAACGGATATAACCCGCTGTTTAATACCCTGCTGGATGCCGGTATTGCAGTATTTTCCTGGGATAAAGCCGGCATCGGTAACAGTCAGGGGAACTGGCTGCATCAATCAATGGATGATCGCGCAGAGGAAGCCGTAGCCGCACTGACATTGCTGCAATCCCTTTATCAGAATACCCCGGTGCAGATTGGTTTTCTTGGTTTCTCCCAGGCAGGATGGGTGATCCCGGCAGCGGCAGCACAATCGCAGCCTGACTTTTCCGTGATTATCGGCGGTGCGGTGAACTGGCGGGATCAGGGACAATTTTATCAGGGGCTGCGCTACGCACAGCAGGGAAAATCGCCGGAAGACATTAAACAATTGCTGGCAGCAGAGCAGGCGGAGAATGACCGGATATTTGGCCGCAATGGCTCAAAAGACCCGGCGCAACGTAGTGATATGACACCAGATCGTTTTGAATTTGTGGCAAAAAATTACCTCAGCGATGCCACACCTGCGATCCTGCAGATGAACGGTCGTGTGCTGGCGGTATGGGGTGCGGAAGATCTGAATGTCGATGCCCGGCGCAATGCCTGCCGTTATCAGTCACTTTTGCAAGATAATCCAAAAGCAAAAGCCATCGTCTTTCCGCAGGCCGGGCACGGTTTATTACAGGCACCCGCCTATAATTATCAGCTCAGCAGCGACTGGCCGGTACTGCGCCAGTGGCAGTTTCTGTATGCCGGACGGGAAGCCTATCATCCGGGAGCATTGTCTCTTATCACTGACTGGATCAAAAACAAAACCCCGGATTTGACAGCCTATTATCCGGTTTGTCAGTCCTGAATCATCTGCTGATAACAGGCATAGCCCCGTTTCGCCGCTTCGTGATATTGCCGGTTCAGCGGCGCGGTCATACTTTGTGATATGGCGGTCATTTCCGGCCCTGCAAGTTGCGGGGAGCCGGTGCGGAACGGCGGGCGCGGGTCATATTCAATCGCCAGTTCAACCAGCGCAGCCAGTTCCTCACCCCGCAGGGCTTTCAGCACCAGTAATGAAGCATCAAACGAACCGGTGGCCGGCCCCGAAGTGTAGATAGTATCGTCGATCACCACTTCACTGCCGCCGACGGCAACAGCCCCGACATCCGGCAACATCGGCACCACATTGCTGTTGCTGGTTGCCCTTCTGCCTTTCAGTAATCCGGCTGTACCCAGCATCAGCGAACCGTAGCAGGTACCAATCACATATTTTGCTTTTTGCCCTGCCTGCGCGAAAAAGCGGATCACCTCCGGATCTTCAATCACTTCCGGCGGCACCATACCGGTCACCAGCACATCCAGATCATCCGGACACTCATCAAAGGTCATTGTCGGCATCGTCGGCCAGCCGATATAACCTTCCACCAGCTCCCTGCGTTTCCAGATAAAATAGATTTCCGCCCCGGCGATAGTAAAAACAGACTGCGCACCGTTGATATCCATCGGCATATAGCCCGGACAGACAAAAATTCCGACTTTCAGTAATGCGGGCTGTGATGCGCGTCCGGCAGCGATCAGCGCCTGAATGGAAGGCGTGCTCAGCCCGTAAATCGTTTCAACTGCATAATCATGATCAGACATCAAAATACTCCGTGACAACATTTATTTACTAACCGGTAAAATAATGCATGAGGTACAATGATGTAAATTGTTTTTATACTGACCGGTAATCAAATGGCACAAAAAGGCAGACCCCGGAATTACGACAGTGCCGCCGCACTGGATAAAATCATGGCGCAGTTCTGGCGCAAAGGGTATACCGCAACGTCTCTCGATGAACTGGCCGCAGAAACGGACATGAGAAAACCCAGTCTGTACGCCGCTTTCGGTAATAAAGAACGGCTTTATCAGCTGGCAATGGACAGGTTCGGTGAAATCGCTCAGGCGCATTACTCTGCCGCACTGGCACCGCAGACGCCCGGAGAGCCGCTGGCCGCCCGCCTGACCCGCTGGTTACAGGCAACCGTCACCCTTTATACCGGAGAGCACGGCCCGGCCGGATGCATGGTGTTATCGACAGCCGCTGCGGAAGTGTACGACCCTGCCATCCGCAAACGCCTGCAGGAAGTGATTACGGCGCAGGAGATGATGGTGCTGGATTGTCTGAATGAAGAGAAAACAGCGCTGCGCGATCCGGATTGCGTGCCGCTGCTGGCAAAAACACTAACCGCGTTTCTGCACAGTATTTCCCTGCGCGCACGGGCCGGTGAAAGTGCGGATCAACTGGCAGAGATGGTTCGTGCCGGTCAGCTGGTATTGCGGTCTGCACTGACATCACCGGCGGCATAATATCCGCCGGTGAGTATTTTTCAGCGCAGTGAAACCTGGCCCCGGACACAGTCAGTCACCGCACCGCCGACCCAGATCCCGTCCGCATCCTGCCGGATACTCAGCCAGCCGTCACGTTTCACACTTTCCCCCTGCCGCGCCAGATAGTGCGGCGGCAATGTGCCGTTGCTGATAAGCCATTGTGCCAGTGCTGCATTCAGGCTGCCGGTTACCGGGTCTTCCGCCCCCCTGCGGTTAATAAATGCCCTTACCGCAAGTGCGGCATCACTGCCCGCAGGATACCGTGCACACACGCCGATTTTATACAGCGCGTTATTCCCTGACTGGCTGAGCACCGCATAATCCGGGGTGATTGCCAGCAGGCGGGCAACGGAATCCACCTCAACCCCGGTCCAGGCCGGGCCGTTATCAATATATTTTGCCTGCAAAATGGCACTGCGGGGGATGCCGTATGCCGATGCAACCGTATTGCACTCGTCTTCTGTCAGATCCCGTTCGTCAATCATCGGCGGTGCGGCAAAGGCGGTTCCCTGTTCAGACTGACGCAGCGTAATAAGCCCGGCGGCACATTCCTGAATGATATCCCGCGTCTCACTGAAACCGGTATGCTGCTTCCAGACATGGCAACTGCCCAGGGTCGGATGTCCGGCAAACGGCAGTTCACCGTCCGGGGTGAAAATACGGACCCGGTAATCGGCCTGCGGATCCTGCGGTTTCAGCAAAAAGGTGGTTTCACTGAGATTTGTCCAGCGGGCAAAACGGTGCATTTCCTCATCCGTCATATCATCCGCATCAACCACCACCGCCAGCGCATTACCCAGCAGCGGCACATCAGAAAATACATCAACCTGATAAAAGGAATGGGTTTTGTTGTTCACGGTAATTATCCTTTGGGTTTGTTTTCAGTCAGCGCAGCGCTGCCTGTCCGGTGATCACACAGGTCACATCTCCGGCAACCCATACCTGACCCGCTTCCTTAGTGACAAAAATTTTGCCGTCACGGCTGATAACCTGTCCCTGCCCGGCCACATAGCGTTCCGGTAAAATACCTTCGCCGGTCAGCCACTGGGCAAGCGATGCATTCAGGCTGCCGGTCACCGGGTCTTCTTCCGCCAGAGAACAGCACAGAGCGCGGACTTCCAGCTGAACCGGTCCGCTCTGGTCATCATACAGTGCACAGAGGCCGATATCGTATCCGTCCAGCAGGGAATAATCCGGCTTCGCCGCCAGCACCTTCTCAACAGAAGTCAGCTGCAGTCCAATCCATCCCGGCCCGTTATCCACCCATGCGGAGCGCACCACATCCTCATCACGCAGCCCCAGTGCTTTCACAATATATGCCACCTGCTGCGGATCAGTATCCCCGCCGCGTAACAGTGCCGGGGCCGCAAATGCCAGCCGGTTGTCCTGCTGACGGATAGTCACCATACCGACCCCGCACTCCTGAATGATATCGCGCTTATCATTAAACTGCTGTGTTTCGCGCCAGACATAACAAGTACCCAGGGTCGGGTGTCCGGCAAACGGCAGTTCACCGTCCGGGGTGAAAATACGGACCCGGTAATCGGCCTGCGGATCCTGCGGTTTCAGCAAAAATGTGGTTTCGCTGAGGTTTGTCCAGCGGGCAAAACGGTGCATTTCCTCATCCGTCATATCATCCGCATCAACCACCACCGCCAGCGCATTGCCGAGCAGCGGTACATCAGAAAAAACATCAACCTGGTAAAACTGATAAGTGCGGGTATTCAACGTTATTATCCTTTTTATGTGTTAACAGAGCAGAGCTGATGATTTTTATCACAGAAAACGATTATGATGAAATCATTAACCATCACTGTGATAAATCGCTCATGCAGAAAACGGATTCTTTTTACGGCAACATGAATTATCCTGCCAAATCTGCGATCAGTCACGGAAACTGTCAGTAGCAAAAATGTTGACACTCTCCGGAAAGCACAGTGTCATAATGGCTGCAAAGCACACATTCACCAGAGTGATAAAGGAACAGCAATGGCGGCAAAAATGATCGATAAACTGGCACTGATCACGCTGAAAGACGGCAAAGTGGCCATGGTCCGCTCCCATAACAAAACTCTGTTCTACGCACCGGGCGGCAAACGCGAAGCCGGTGAAACTGACGAACAGGCTCTGTGCCGCGAAATTGACGAAGAACTGACGGTAACACTGAAACCGGACACCATCACGTTTTACGGGGAATTCACCGGTCAGGCGGACGGTAAACAGGACGGCACACAGGTGCGTATCCGCTGTTATCAGGCAGAATTTACCGGCGTACTGCAACCGGCCGCGGAAATTGCTGAACTGGACTGGCTTGACAGCCGTGATCTGCCCCGCTGTTCTCTGGTCGCGGCACTGATTGTGAAAGACCTGGCAGCGCGGAAACTGATCGGCTGATATCGCTCGGCTGCGCAATTTTGTACAAGACAGAATGTAACGCAGCGCGATAATAACCGGTTACCGTAAAGACAGAGCAGGACACACCATGCAGAGTGACGGGCATTGCCGTGAACAGGCTGATTATTTTCATCTGGACGATTTTTATGGTCTGGGGATGATCTCTGCCCGTTACTATCAGCAAAAATTCAGCCGCCATACACACGAAGGCTTTTGTATTGGTGTGATTGACGAAGGTGTTCAGCAGTTTTTCCGCACCGGCAGTAATCATTATGCCCCGACCGGCGATATCATCCTGGTGAATTCCGATGAAATCCACACCGGTTCCTCGGCACTGGAAACCGGCTGGGCCTACCGCGCAATTTATCCGACACCGGAAATGCTGAACACGCTGATGCAGGATCTCAAATCGGCCGATCAGGGCTTTGTCCCCTGGTTTTCTCACGCCGTGGTGCATGATCCCGGCCTTGCCGCACAGTTACGCCTGCTGTTTGATGTGTTGCTGAAGCCGGATAACCGGCTGCTGAAAGGTTCCCTGTTGCTCTCAACCCTGGCCTGGCTTATCACCCGCCACAATAAAAAAGGCTTTCGCCCGGCGGAGATCACCCCGGCCGGTCAGCGTCTGCAGCATATTGCAGAAATGATGAACAGCCATCCGGAAACCGATTATTCCCTGGATGAGCTGGCCGCAATGGCGAATCTCAGCCCGTGGTATTTTCTGCGCCAGTTCCGTCTGCGTTACGGCATGCCGCCTCATGCATGGCTGATTCAGGCACGCCTGCGCAAAGCGCGTCAGCTGTTACAAAACGGTGGCCGCCCGGCGGATGTCTCTTTACAGTGCGGATTTACCGATCAAAGCCACTTTACCCGCCATTTTAAACGGGCAATGGGGGTCTCACCGGGCAAATTTATGCAGCGCCGCTGATACCGCTGAACAATTTTGTACAATCTTCCTGCTGTCGTGTCATGGCAGAGTATCCGGACTGTTTTACGCTGTACGGATGATAACAATGACAACAACCACAGATTTACCCGCCTCTCCGCTGAAAGATTTCCTCACCGGCGCACTGCATATGACCCCGCTCAACCTGGCCGTGGTGCCGTGGGCGATCCTCGCCGGATCGATGGCGGTGGACAGCGGCCTGACCTTTGCACAAAGTGTCGCGATGTCCGCTATGGTCTTTGCCGGTGCTGCCCAGCTGGTGACACTCGGCCTGCTTAACAGCGGTGCCGGGGTGATCACCATTATTGTGTCGGTCTTTTTTATCACCTCACAACACCTGCTGTACGGGCTGACGCTGCGCCCGCATGTGCGTCCTTTTTCCCCGCTGCAACGGGCCGGTATCGGCTTTCTGCTGACTGATGAACTGTTTGCTGTCAGTGTCGCCGGGCGGCAGCGCCTGAGTTTTGCGTATCTGTTCGGTGCCGGACTGAGTTTTTACCTCGTCTGGGTGCTGGTCAGTATTCTCGGCATTGTGCTGGCACACAGCATCAGCGACCTGAGCCAGCTCCGGCTCGACTTTTCGGTGGTGGCGACATTGCTGGCAATTGTGGTGCCGCTGATCAAATCAAAAAGTGCACTCGCCGGGGCTCTGTTCTCCTTTGTGGTCACGATTATTCTGACCCGTGCCGGTATTCAGGGCAGCGCAGTGATTGCCGGCGTCAGCGCTATGCTGCTGGCGGTTCTTCTGGGACGTAAATGGGGGGATGTAAAATGAGCTGGGGATTAATACTCGCACTGACACTGATGCTGTTTTCGCTGCGCTTTATTTTTCTGATCCCGGGATTACCGCTGCGGCTGCCGGTCTTTATTCAGCAGGCGCTGACCTATTCCGCGCCCTGTCTGCTGGTGGCTATTTGCGCGCCGATTGTATTACTGGAGGAACAGCAGTTCCGCGATATCAGTGATAATCCGTATTTATGGGGTACGCTGTTCTGTATTATCGCCGCACGGCTGATTAAAAATACCCTGCTGACCGTAGTCCTGACACTGGTATTTTTCTACACTCTGATTTATCTGTTCTGATTATTTAACTGTCCGCACCGGAAACCCGGTGCGGAACTCAGAGAACGTTACGGTTTTTCGTGAATTTCTTTTGCCAGCACCGGCAAAATATCAATCGAACGCGGTCCCGGCACTAATTCAGACAGATTCACTTTAATATAATTTTTATTTTTCACCGCTTTTACACCCTGCATTTCCGGCATGGCTTCAATAAACGCCACTTTCTGGTCATAATCATCATCATTACGGAAGCCTTTATAGACAGGAATAATGATCACTTCCGGATCAGACATAATCACATCTTCCCAGTTACCGACCGCCCAGGTTTTTCCGGTATTTTTGCCGGCAAAAATATTCTTAACAGAAATCAGTTTCAGCATCTCTGAAGTATAACCATCAAAGAAGGTATAGGGTTTACCGTCCTGAGAATCAAAAATAAAGGCGGTTTTTTCCGGATACGCCTGAATCTGGCTGATAACGGTATTCAGTTTTTCTTTTTCTGCCGCCACGTATTTTTCAGCTGTCTCCTGCACACCGAAGATCTCACCAAATTTCAGCATGTCGTTAAAATAGGTATTCACATCTGCTTTCGGCGATGTCATGGATTCCGGCACATAAACGGCAACCCCTTCCGGCACAATTTTATTGGCCTCCAGTGCCAGTTTTGAGAATGAGTTTGCCCAGCCGGTGGCGAAATCGGGTTTGACAGACATAAAGACTTCGTAAGACGGCCATTTTTCTGCCAGCACAGGAATTTTGTCATATGCTGCTTTTACCGGCGGATAAATCGGCTCTTCCAGGAAAGCGGTACCGACCATACGGTCCCCCAAATCCAGTGCCAGCAGCATTTCGGTGGTGATCTGGCTGAGAGAGACAATACGCTGCGGGGATGTTTCCGGTTTAAAGTGATATTCGTTGCCATCCAGTTTTGCACTGAACTCAACCGGGACATAAGCCTGTGCTGTTTTATTTTCCGCAGTGGCTGTCACGGAAAACAATGCAGAGATAACCAGAGTACTCAATAATAATTTTTTCATCATTCCCTCATCCGGATTATAAAAATATAGCAACACGGTCTTCGACCGGTAATACCGTAAATTCCACACCAAATACATCAAGCAGGCACTCCCGGGTTAATACTTCCGCCGGTGTGCCCTGGGCATAAATTTGCCCGTCATTCATCAGGATCAGATGCTGACAGTATTTTGCGGATAAATTAATATCGTGAATGGTCATAATTACGGTGGATTCTGATGCGGCCAGCGCTTTCATTACTTCCACTTTATAGCGGATATCCAGGTGGTTGGTCGGTTCATCCAGGATCATAATATCGGTTTCCTGGGAAAAGCATTTCGCCAGCATCACCCGCTGTTTCTCACCACCGGACAGTGCGTGATACTCTTTATTTTTCATTTTTTGCAGACCAAACAACGCCATGTAATTATCTGCAATCACAAAATCCCGGTCGCTGTAATCCACGTAATGTTTTTTATACGGCATCCGCCCCATCACCACGATTTCCTCAATGGTCAGTTTTCCTTCCACCTGGTCATTAAACTGCGTCAGTACCGAGATATTGCGGGCGAGTGATTTGACAGAAAACTGAGCCACATCCGTGTTATCAAAGAAAACGGTACCCCGTGTTTTAATATCCCGGTAAATATGCCGTAATAAGGTTGTTTTACCGGAACCGTTAGGCCCGACAATACCGATCACTCTTTTTCCGGAAAATGACAAATTAATGTCTTTCAGTATTCCGTTATAATTCAGGTCATTAATATCAACAGTACTCACGTTACCGGCTCCTGTTCGCTTTAATAATGATATAAACAAACAGCGGTGCGCCTATCAGTGAGGTCAGAATACCGACCGGAATCTCCTCCGGTTTAAACCAGCTGCGGGAAATCGTATCAATAATCACCAGAAATGCACCGCCGACCAGGCAGGAATAGAGCGATAACTTAAAGTGTTTCACGGAAATCGTATTACGGACAATATGCGGAATAATAAGGCCGATAAACGCAATCACACCAACATTGGCCACAATAATAGAGACCACAAAGGATGATAAAACAATTACCGCCAGTTTGATGGCACCCACATTCACACCTAATTGTGCTGATGCATCCGCACCTAACAATAACGTATCAAGCACATTACTGAATAACAGACAAAAAATTAATACTGCAATTAATGCCACCAGCGGCAGCGGAATATAAGACCATTTAATACCTGAGAAACTGCCAAGCATCCAGAACATCGCGCTTTTAACCTGACTCTCATTTTTTGATAAATAAATAATGGCAGTGGTGATAGCAGAAAACAGACTGGAAATACCGATACCAATCAGCACCAGATTGGTCATATTACTCTTTTTGAAATTAAACAGGACAATAATAGCCGTGGAAATCAGCCCGCCGGCAAATGCACCGATATAGACATTATACGGTGACATAAAAGCAAATAATCCGAGCACAATGGCGGATACCGCACCGGCGCTGGCACCGGAGGAAACCCCGAGAATATACGGGTCGGCCAGTTCATTACGGGTTATGGTCTGCATCAGGATCCCCACCAGCGACAGGGATGCGCCGGTAATTGCCACCAGGATAATCCGGGGCAGACGGATATTATAAATGATGGTTTCATACGGCAGGAGATCATCACCATTGATGCCCCCGGTAATAATTTTGATTACTGTATCCAGCTTCTGATGAAATTCCATATTGACGCTGCCGTAAAACAGTGAAAAAAACATGGCAGCAAGCAACACAGACAGGCAGATAAAAAATTGTGAAAAATTCCGGCCATTCAGTTTCTTTTTACGCCGTACGGGTGTTTCTCTTACTGCTTCACTCATCACTGTTAACCTGTATTTCATCAGATCAGAGGCTGTTAACAGATTTACGGAAATATCACATTATGATAACGAAATACCGCCATAATTTACCTGTCAGTCTCTGTTTCCACTATTTTTCTGATTATAACGGAGAATACATCACGGTTATGTACTCCCCCAGAGTATATTCCGTGAAATAATCCGTAAATATCCATATTTAATGATCTGTATCTGATTAGTACAGAATAAAACGCCGGAATATTCCCGGCGTTTTATTTATCTGAACAGTACTCTTTTACCGCATCAATATTATTCTGCACGGAAAATCGTACAGCGAGTACCAGCCGCTGAAGTGGTTCTCTGAAATTTTAAAAAACCGGCTCTTTTCTCATCCCGTTCAGCATATTACAGTACAGGAAAGCAAAACAGCGCGGAGAGAGAAGAAATGAGTCAGATAAATGCATTCGGACAAACTGTCGGTGATATCGTTCCGGACTGGTCTGCCCGCCCTTACCCTGCCCGCATCAGTGCGGAAGGCCGTCACTGCCGGATCGATCCGCTGAACCCTGCACATGCGGATGACCTGTACCGGGCATTTTCACTCGCCCCTGACGGGCGTTACTGGACCTGGCTGCCGGATGAACCACCGGCCGATCTGAATGAATACCGCGCCCGTACCGAAAAAAATGCGCAATCATCAGATCCGTTGTTTTTCACGATTACGGATAAACACACCGGCAAAGCCGTTGGCCTGTTTTCCCTGATGCGGACTGATGAGAAAAACGGCGTCACCGAAGTCGGTCATGTGCATTTTTCCCCGCTGCTCAGCGGCACGGTGATGTCAACAGAAGCCCACTGGCTGCTGATGAAATATGTATTTGATACCCTCGGTTACCGCCGTTATGAATGGAAATGTGACAGCCTCAATGCACCCTCCCGCAATGCGGCACTGCGCCTGGGCTTTCAGTATGAAGGCTGTTTCCGTCAGGCGCGGGTTGTCAAAGGCCGCACCCGTGACACCGAATGGTTTTCCATTACTGACCATGAATGGCCGGTAGTTAACCGCGCCCTGGAACAGTGGCTATCAGCGGATAATTTCACCCCGGACGGCAAACAGATCCGCTCCCTGGCATCCCTGCGTGATGCAGTATGAAAATGATTGATATCGGCCGTGTCGCAGAGCTGACCGGCCTGACAACCGCCACCATCCGCTATTATGAAAGCAAAGGTCTGATCACGCCTGCCGGGCGCAGGGGCCTGACCCGCATTTATGATGAAGAGGTGCTGACCCGGCTGTCCCTGATCATTCTCGCCAAACAGGGACATTTTTCACTGGATGAAATCGCGGTCATGCTCAGCGAACTGCCGTCAAAAGGGATTGAGCGGACGGCAATTCAGGCAAAAATCACAGAAATTGACCAGAAAATCCGCGAGCTGCAAAATCTGAAACAGGGATTACTGCATATTGAGCAGTGCCCGGCAGAAAATCATCTGGCGTGCCCGAAATTCCGCAAAATCCTGAGTGTCAGTCTGAAAAAAAACAGAAGCAAAGTGGTGAAAAATCCCGCTTGACTTAAAGTTAACTTGAAGTTGTATCATCCGGCATACTGATTTCCGTCTGATGTCATTATTCACTTTTTCTGTTGAATAATAAGGAATTATTATGCCGCGTTCTGTTTACTGGCTCTCTGCCGCCTTAGCCTTATTTACCACCGGGAATGCCCTGGTACTTTCCGTTGCCGTTCTTATCGGATCACAACTGGCGGAGGATCCGGCACATGCCACGATCCCGCTGCTGGCACAATATATCGGCCTGATTTCCGCCTCGGTGCCGATGGCTCACTTTATGATGCGTTTCGGCCGCCGCGCCGGGTTTATTCTCGGTAATATCGGCGGACTGGCCGGTGCATTACTGGCAATCGCCGGTATTTATACACACAACATGCTGCTGTTTTCCGCCGGAACGTTCTTTACCGGTATTGCCATCGGTACCGCCCAGCAATACCGCTTTGCCGCACTGGAGGAAGCCCCTGCCGCGCTGCGGGCAAAAGCTATCGGCGTGGTAATGAGCGGCGGGATTATCGCCGTGCTGATCGGTCCGTCACTGGCGATGTCCACCCGGACACTGGTGGCGGCTTATCCGTTTCTCGGCACTTTCGGGGCACTGACCGCCATTTATATCATGGCCTTTGTGCTGCTGACATTTTTACCGCTGAAAGCGCAACTTCCCGCTCAGACCGGTAATACCACGGCAAACCGGCCGTACCGGCAGTTATATTCCCAGCCGCTGCTGATTCTGATCGCCGTAGTCAGTGCTGCCGGATATGCGCTGGTAGTCTATATGGTCGGCGCATTCCCGCTGGCGATGAAAGCGCAGGGATTTGAATTTCCGGCAATTGCCTTTGTGTTTCAGTGTCATATCCTGGGAATGTTTGCGCCCTCTTTCTTTACCGGGCAGTTAATCAGCCGGGTCGGGGTAAAATGCTTTGTCTGGCTGGGAGTAATTTGCCTGTTAATCAGCAATGCGGTCAGTCTGACCGGCAGCAGTTACGCGCACTTTCTGATTGCCATGACTTCGCTGGGACTGGCGTGGAACTTTATTCTGATCAGCACCACGCATCTGTTGCCGCGCACTTATACCGGCAATGAACGGGCTAAAATCCAGGGTGCGACCGATTTTCTTATCTTCAGTTTCGGGGCGCTCGGCAGTCTGCTGGCCGGATTCGCCTTCTATTATGCGGGCTGGTATTCCGTAAATGTCGCCGGGCTGGCAACCGGCATTGTGATTCTGATAGTGATGTTTTTACTGCGCCACAGTATGAATGAATCCCCGGCTGAAAAGGCCACCGCCTGAATACATCACCGCCGCTGCCTTAACGACAGCGGCGGATATCATTACTGCACCGCTGAGGTTTTATACTCAATGCCGTCACGGTTTCCTGCCGGGCTATTGCTGTAGTGGCTTTCCTGAAAATAGAACAGTCGATTGCGCCATTTATCAAATAAAACGGTTTCCCCGTACTCTTTCGCCAATGGTGCAGCCGAATTCCAGCTCAGCCCGCCATCATCCGATATCCGGGTTTCTGAACCTGACTCCACTATCAGTAAATCATCACTGCCGCCCTGCAGTCCGTTAATATAAGATCCGCCGGTTTCCAGCCGCTGTGAATAATCACCCTTACAGTTAAAGTGGTTAACCTCCGGCCGTTTACGGTTTTTTTCTGTCAGCACAAAATAAATTTCTCCGCCGGTGGTACTGTCGAGCGCGTCAATCTCCCCGGGGACAATCTGATCAGATTCCGTTTCTGAGGTTTGGGTATTAAAACAGGCCAGTATGGTGTTTTCCGGATCATTTTGCTCATCCTTCATCCATGCGATCACCCGCCCGTCTCCGTTATAGTGCCATTCAGTGGTGCTCAGACTGGTATACCAGCGCCCGTCATCCTGATACCGCTTTTTCCTGTTATCCATACTGAATAAAGGCCGCCAGTGCTTTCCGGAATCACGGGTCTGATACAGTGTGTCCCTCTGCACCATCAGCACACTGCCGGGTTCTGTGATAGCGAGAAGCTGAGTCTCTCCGGCGGGTTCCGGCATTGTCCATTGTGATAACCATTGCCACTGCTGACCACCGTCCCGGGAGTAAAAGACATATTCTTTGCCGTAGGAGGCATAATCACTGAAAATAATCAGGCAGCGTCCCTGCATATCACACAGCTGGCTTTGTACCCGCCCCATAAACATCGCGCTGACCCGCAGATCCCCCTTCTGCTCAGTCATAATATAGGTGACCGGCACCAGCGACCTGTCGCCGTAGACTTCACTGCGCCTCAGGTAATAGGTTTGTTTGTGCAGGTAATCGCCGATGGCTTTTTTATCCGGGGATATTTTCAGGTTCAGCAGCGGAATATCAGGCTCTTCTGCCGGGTTAAAAGCAATATTTTTACTGTGGCTGCAACTGCGGGTTTTCTGATCACAGGTAACGAGATCAACCCGCATAGCGTCTCTGGCACCGGTTATCATCACACCATTGCGGAAACTGCTGATAGCCAGTGACGTTAATTTCACCGCTTCTTTTTCCGGCAGATAGCTGCGGGTCCGTATTCTTTCCGGCGCTGAAAAAAATGAATCAGAAAACGTCAGCATCATTGAGGTGATAAACACAACCGCCAGCAACGTGATCCGGGTACGTCCGTCGGCAAACATCAGTTAACTTCCTGTACAAACGGATCTTTTCCGTTCCTTTGTCTGGCCTGAACCAGCATCTGGCGGGTAAACACAAAACGGGCTGAAGCCGCTGAGTATTTTCGTGTCAGCAACGCAATCACCTCGGTTATCAGCATGATACCGCTGAAAATCATGATAAACATCAGCATGATGCCACCCTGCAATTTTGCCGCATGTAACCAGTCCCATTTATCCGGTGTGCCGCTGATACTCATCAGATCATTGATTGAAAAAGATAAAACAATCAGCACCATCAGCAGAAAAGTACCGGCAAACACTTTATAAATCATTTTCAGTTGCCGTGATGACACCACCATTCCTTCCGGTTTGAGGTAAGCACTGTGGTCGCGCTCATTATACATCCCGGTAATCGTTCCTTTCTGCTGATTCACGGTCAGCGCCACCGGATCATTATCCGCAATAAAGAGCGGGTGTTGGCGGAAAAACAGCGGGTTCATATCTTCAGTGAGGCTGTTGTAATAACTGCGCAGCACAAACGGAAGACCCCGGCATAAAAAATGATAATCGATATAATCCCGCCGGCTTTTACCGCTGCCGGTGAAACCGCGGACAGAACCAAGGTTTGCTATTTTTCCCTGAACACCCGTCAGCGTCAGTTGTTCCGCATAGCGGTAATCTTCCGGCTGCACAGAATCCAGCTCATTAAAACGATCATCAGCAGGACAGCGCCGCTTATGTTTCACACCCGCGGATGCGTCCGTCAGCAGATATTCCGCCTGGCGGCAGACTGCCGTATTCCCGGCTTTCACCTGTGCCAGCCCTTTCAGAAGGTGATTCATTGCGCGGCTGTTTGCGACCATTAACCCCTGAACCGCAACGGCCAGCATCCAGATCCCGCCGGTAAAGACAAAGATCATCAATACACCGATAAATGTATTGTTTAACGGCTGAAAAAACGTGATAACAGAGAAAATCATCAGCACCAGTGCAATCACCAGATTTCTCAGCCCCCGCAGGTTACCGGAGCTCTTCATTTCCGGCTCCAGACTGCCGCATTCCGGCGATACCAGCCAGTGCAGCCAGTAACTGCCGCCGGCCAGCGGCCGGGCACCGATACAGACCCTGTCACCTTCCTTCAGTTTTTTCAGCACCGCATCGTCGCTGAACTGAGAAGTAAAGGTATAGAACACCTTATCCCCCGCGATAATCCGGCGGTAATTGTGCTCCGGCGGTGCATTGCAGTCCTGGCGGACAAACGGCAGATCAAAAAAACAGACTTTTTTCATAACGGAGTGAGTGCCCGGTAATCACTGATAAATTAACCCGAGTTTATCGTTTCAGTGCGCCGCAGAAAACCGTACTGGCCGCAATTCACCCGGGAAAGCCTGTTTTTAAGGTATTTCTCAGTGTTTCAGGTTAGCATCGGGGTGCCGGCCATGCATTCCGGGTTTTTCTGACCGGGGAGCAGAGTATTGCCGCAGTGCAGTCAGGCGTGCGCAGCCTGATCCCGCTGACGGTACCAGGTATTTTTCACCATATAGTCAAAATACCGTTCTGTACTGATGTGAACAAACTGCAGCGGTGACGGCAGCGAGCCAAATAACGGCGTGCCGCCACCCAGCAATACCGGTACCGTGGTGATCACCATTTCGTCGATCAGATCGGCGGCCAGACACTGTTTCGCCGCCGTTCCGCCGTCAATATACAGGTTGTGATACCCGGCACGGTGAATATCTGCCAGTACTGCACTTATCTCCCCCTGCACCGGATATACCGCCTTACCCGCCAGTTTTTCCGGTAATTCCGTCACTGTGCGGGACAGCACAAAAACCGGTTTGTCATACGGCCATTCGCCGTCAAACGCACAGACAGTATCAAAGGTTTTCCGCCCCATCACCACAGCATCAATCCGCTGCATAAAGGCGGCAAATCCCATATCGTCCTGCTCCGGGTTCGGCACGGCAAACAGCCAGTCCGGGTTGTCCTGCGCATCGGCAATATAGCCGTCCAGGCTGGTGGCGATATAAATAATATGACGCATAGTGAATACCTTAATGACGCATTAACAGAACAGTGTATTATTGTGCTTTGCATCAATTCTACACTGTAGAATATATTTACACAGCTTAGCGGGCTGATATGGTTAACGTCAACCGGCAAAGACAAAACATGATTAAATAATCATTAAAAACAGGCGAAAAATATGATCGGACAAACAAGCGCAGAAAAACAAACGGTACTGATCACCGGAGCAACCGGTCAGGTGGGAACACTGCTGATACAGTGTCTGCGCGAACGCGGAAATGTGAATATTATTTTGGCTGCCCGTGACCCGCAAAAACTTGCCGACAGCGGCCTGCCGGTGCGTTACTTCGATTATGATGATCCGGCATCACTGTTACCGGCGCTGCACAGTGTGGATACGGTTTTTATGCTGACCGGCTACACCCTCGCCATGCTGGAACAAAGCAAAGTCTTTATCGATGAAGCACGTAAATCCGGTGTCCGTCATATTGTTCATCTCGGTGCCTGCGGCGACGATAATACCCGTGTCGCGCACTGGGCGTGGCATCAGCTGATTGAACGCTATATTGAGTGGGCAGGATTTGATTACACACACCTGCGCCCGGAATCCTATATGCAGAATCTGCTCGGCTACCAGGGGGATAATCAGCATCCGGCGGGAGTACTACGTGATTATTTCGGTGATGCCACGCTAAGCTGGGTGTCCTGCGAGGATGTCGCAGAAGTCGCAGCGGCCTGTTTATCCGCCCCGGCAGAGCACCGTAACCGGGTGTACCGTTTGGGCTATGATGCGAAAAATTATCACGAAATTGCAGCAATTATCAGCGAAATCACCGGTATTGATTACCGGTATGAGGCATTATCGCCGGAGGTTTTCCGTGAGTTTGCGCAAAAACAGGGGCTGGATCCGGCGTATATGAAAAGTATTTATGATCATTATATCGCCTTCAGTGAATTCCGGATCCCTGGTGCGGGAACCACTTTTGATAATTTCACGGCAATCACCGGAAAGAAACCGATGTCCGTGACCGATTTTATCCGTAAATACCGCCATCGTTTCCGCTGACAGAGGCAACCCATGACATCATCCCGAATACCGCCCTGCGGACGCCCTGCTCACCGGGGCAGCAAGCTGACCGCCGAAAATATTCTGTCCGAAGCCGGAAAACTGTTACAGGAACAGGGAAAAGTACCGTCGATCCGCACCCTTGCCGCACAGTTACAAGTGGATCCGATGGCGATTTATTATTACTTCCGCAATAAACAGGCATTATTGGAAGCCCTCGCCACCGCCCTGGTGGATGAGATTTATCAGCCATCGGCGCAGGCTCCGGTACAACAGGAGCTTCAGCGCCTCGCAGAAAGTTATCTGCATCTGCTCTATATTTACAGTGATCTGCTGGATATTCTGTTATCGCTGAACAGTGACGGCCCGTCCGGCTGTTTCCGTCAGCGCTATCTGCGCATTATTGCGCCCTGCGGACTGAGTGAATCACGGCAGACCGCTATTCTGCATCTGCTGGCGGATGCCCTGCATGGCCATACGGTGGCGATCCGCCGGACTGATTACACCTTTGAACAGAGCCGGGCGCTGTTTCAGCCGGTACTGGCATTAATTACCGAACTTATTGAACGCCCCGGAGCATCATTATCATGAATATCCGCCTTGTTACCGGTTTACCCGGCGATTTACCGCTGCTGGAAAGTATTGCTCAGGTTTTACATCAGGAATGGCAGGAACTGCCGCAGTGGCAGACACCGGAAATTATCCTGGCGCGTCTGATAAAACGGATGAACGGTGATAACGGCGAAATGCTGTTTGTCGCCACGGATAAAAACGGTGCGCTGTCGGGGACGGCCAGCCTGATCTGGCGGGAGCTGAAAACCTGCCGTATGGCAAATGCGGACTGGTGGACAGGCGAGATTTACACCTTGCCTGCCGCCCGCGGACAGGGTCTCGGCAGCGCACTGACACAGGCGGTTTTTGCCGCCGCCGGAGAGCGCCGCCTGGCCGCACTGAATCTCTACACACCGGATAAACAGGCCATGTATGCACGGATGGGCTGGCAGGCTATGTATGATGATGTGATCAATGACGAGCTGGTCACGGTGATGCAGCGGACTGTCAGCGAAGCGTGATTCAGGGTTTCAGCGCCTTTCTCAGCAACACCTTCAATCCGCAGAGAAACGCCTCCCGGCTGAATTGCGGTTCCGTCAGCTCACGCCCCAGCGTGCCGTCCGCCATTACCAGCAGCCAGGACGCGGTTTGTGCAGGATCCAGCTGCGGGTCAATCTCTCCTGCGGCCATGCCGCGTCTGAGCACATCACAGAATTTTTTGTGCAGCCGCTGCTCATTAACAACAAAAGCCGTATTCAGCTCAGGGTTACGGCTTGCCTCGGTGATAATCTCCAGACTGAGGCGGGTATAACCCGGCTCGTTATACAACATAATCAATGCTGTTATCATTTTTTCAATGATATCTGCCGTATGTCCCGGCGCATCACTGATACTCAGAATCGCCTTGTGGTCATCCTCGTCCAGTTCCGCAATCGCTTCAATGATGGCGTATTTAGTCGGATAGTAATGAAACAGGTTCCCGGGGCTCATCCCGGCGGCTTTACAAATCTCTGCCGTCGAGGTGGAATGAAAACCTTTCTCGATAAAACAATGCATTGCAGCGTCAAGGATCTGACGACGTTTGCGCTGCTGCTTTTCCGTTAATTTTTCCATAAGGAAGTGTCTCCGAAAAACCGGATAATAGAAATTAGACTGATTACTCTATCTATCATAATACCACATTTTCTGTATCGAAGATTATGACAAACATAATAAAAAACAGTACCTCTGACGCTGATAACGGCAGATTAATCACCGAATGTCTGGATGAAGCCGGGTTAGAGCCTGCCACTGTTCTGTTTTATCAGGCATTTTCATCCAAATTCAAAACGGTCAGCACCATGCCGGATGCACAGCGTCAGGCCGTGCTGGCGATGTTCTGGCAGCGCGGACTCAGTGACCCGTATGATCGTCACTTTCAGGTAAAACGTAACGGTAAACTGGTCGCCGTATATGGCCTCACTTACGGGGTTAAACACCGGCCGCAGCATGCCCCGGCACCGGTTTCTTCTCTGGCTATCCTGCGCAGAGCCGGTTTTATTCCTTTTCTGAAAATCCGCCGGATTTTTCAGATGTTTGTCCATATTCCGGCAGCGGACACGGCTTATCTGTCCTACCTGTGTGTGGATGAATCACTGCGCGGTACCGGGATCGGCAATCAGATCCTGGATGAGATCACCACTCAATTACGGGCGGACCCGGCCATTAACCGGTTATCACTGTATGTCTCTGACTTAAATATAAAAGCCAGAGAGTTGTATCTGCGCCGGGGTTTTCAGGATGTGAAATACGAAACCTCACGCACCACCGAACGCTATATGGATATTTACGGCTGGTATTACATGGCCTTACCCACACTATAATGAGCTGATTATGTTTATTCTGCCTGGCGAACATTTACCGCACACCGCCACCTGGATGGCGTTCGGTGCAGACGCGTCCATCTGGTCCGCTTCTCTCACGGAAAAAGTCTGTCGTAATCAGGCCGCACTTGCGTCAGCGATTGCCCGTTTTGAGCCGGTCAATCTGCTGGTTACCCGTAAAAACCAAAAGCAGGCACAGCAACTGATGGGTGACACTGTCACTTATATCGAATGCCCGCTGGATGACATCTGGCTGCGCGACAGCGGGGCAAATTTTGTGTATGACACCACAACAAAACGCCCTGCTGCCGTCAGCTTTAATTTTAACGGCTGGGGCGGAAAACAGCCGGCAAAACGGGATTCACAGGTGGCTGCTGTGATGGCGGATTACACCGGATTACCGCTGCATATCAGCCCGCTGACACTGGAAGGTGGTGCCGTTGAGGTAAACGGAAGCGGTACCGGTATTTTTACCCGCAGTGCCATTCTCAATGATAACCGCAATCCGGGGATGAGCCGTCAGCGGACAGAGCAATTGTTATCGCACTATCTCGGGCTGAAAACCATTATCTGGCTGAATGGGATCCGTAATCATGATATTACTGATGCACATATTGATTTTTATGCCCGGTTTGTCAGTGAAAAATCACTGATTATTGCGATGGAAAATAATCCGCAGTCGTTTGAGTATGATGTCACCCGCGACCATGCTGCTGCCCTGCAGACGCTGAAGCAGCATACCAACCTGATTGATGAGATACATATCCTCAGTAATCCGCTGGTTACGCGGGTAAACCGCGAAAAAAAACCGGACTTTGCCGCCGGTTATATTAATTACTATCCCTGCAACGGCGGGATAATTGTGCCGGAATTCGGGGATGCCGCCGCTGATGAACACGCGGTAAAGTTGCTGGCATCACTGTATCCGGGACGAACCGTGGTTCAGGTCAATATTGACGGAATTGCCGCCGGCGGCGGCGGGATCCACTGCGTAACCATGCAGCAACCGGATTTTACTTCTTTTACTACCGACGGACGGACACATGACACCGATTAACTGGCAGACTGCCGCCCTGCACGACCTCTCCCCGCAGACACTCTACCGCCTGCTGGCGCTGCGCAGCGCGGTATTTGTGGTTGAACAGACCTGTTGTTATCTCGATCCGGACGGTGCCGATCTCACGGCACTGCACGTTTGGGCGGAACAGGACGGTGAAATCATGGCCTGCTGCCGTATTCTGCCGCCGGAAAACAGCACGGCACCGGCAGCTATCGGCCGGGTGGTGATCAATCCGCAATTCCGCGGGCAAAAACTGGGCTATCCGCTGATGGCAGCCGCTGTACAGGCGGTACACCGGCATTTCGGTACACGGCGGATTATTATCAGTGCACAGGCACATCTGACCGCTTTCTATGAAAAATGCGGCTTTACCGTCTGTTCTGATGTTTATGATGAGGACGGGATTCCGCATTGTGATATGTTCCGCCCCGCTGCCGATTAATCCCGAGCTGTCATCAGCCGGTAAAATGCGGATTCCGCTAACCGCTGATGGTCCGCCTCACAGCCCTCCCGCCCGCTGATAATTTCATTACGGTAGCTGGTAAATTGCCAGTGTGGCGGACGGATATCAGATAAAGGGTATTCTCCCGGTACAATCCCCCCTTCTGTCAGACGGTATTCAAGCCCGGTGATAAATCTGCGGATTTCACTGAGCAGCTCTGCGCTATAAGGATGTTCACCCGCAACAGGACGAACATATAACGTTATCTGGGCTCCGCGTTTAACTCTGCTGTCAGGCTCTGCTTGTGAAATATCCGTTATTTTCCATCTGTCACAGGGATTGTTATCTGAAAACAGCGCTCCTGACAGCATAGTAACCGCTTGTGCAATCTGTGATTCATGCACACTCAAATGAAATTTATCACCTTCAAACCCACCAGCGCAGTGAGGTTTCTCTCTGCGGGCACGGATAAATACATCACCGCAATCATTAGATAAATGAAATCCGTTATATCGTGAGGAATAACCACATTGTTGCAGCATCGGATAATCCGGCGCATTCTCTGCCTCTTTTATGAATGAAACCGGCATTTGTTTCATCTGTATCAATAAGGTATCAATATGCTGTTTCAAATAATCATCTGTCGGCAAGTGTGTTTTTTTATCATCTTTCTCCGGCAGGTTAAGCAGTGAAAAATCCAGTTTTAATCCGGTTCGCTTTAATGGCATGGTGTCTTCCCTGTTATACAAAAGACGTTTTTATCATGACACCACAGAGAAAAATGCCAGAAAATAACCTTCTCTTCCGGAAGCTTAAGGCAAATTAAGCACCACCATTGTCTGTTATTCACAGGCAATGGTATGATGCCATCATCCATCAACTCAGATAATAAATAAGGAGGCTAATTATGGTGTTAAGTTATGTGATTGAATTCTCACATTTCTTTGGTAATCGTCAGAACTCAGGCTTTTCTGTTAACGCTGTGCGTTAATCCTGCCTGAGTGAAGCTTTACTGAATTTAACATCCTTCCTCAGCTTACAGGGTTATCGCGTTTTATGACCCATGGCATTGTTATGCCTGAAATTTGAGTAAGCTATGAGCACATTATTATCAACCCGTAATCTGTCATTCCATCCCGGTCACGCACCACTGTTAACCGATATTTCTGTCGCCCTGAATCAGGGGGAAAAGATCGGCCTGATTGGTCATAACGGCTGCGGAAAAAGTACCCTGATGAAACTGTTGTCCGGCCAGCTGGCACCGGATGAAGGCACCATTACCCCGGCCAACCGCGTCATTATGGCGTATATCGAGCAGCACCTGCCGGAATCTCTCAATACCCTGTCACTGGCGGATGCCGTGCTGGAAAAATTACCGGCGGAACAGCATTTGTCCGAAATGTGGCGGGCAGAAATGCTGCTGACAGAGATGGGGTTTGACCCGGTACAATGGCAGTTACCGGTCACTGCCCTGAGCGGCGGCCAGCATACCCGGCTGTTACTGGCACGGGCACTGATCAGCCGGCCGGATTTGTTATTGCTGGATGAGCCGAGTAACCATCTGGATCTGCCGACCATTTTGTGGCTCGAACAGTTCCTGAAAAACTGGCGTGGCAGTTTTATCCTGGTTTCTCACGACAACGCCCTGCTGGATCACGTCACCAACTGCACCTGGGTGCTGCGGGACGGTAACGTTTCAGTGTTCCGTCTGCCCTGCACACAGGCGCGGGAAGCACTGGCGCAACAGGATGAGAGTGATGAGCACCGCCACAATGCACAGCAGAAAGAGATCGACCGCATTGCGGTAAGTGCCAAACGGCTGGCGATATGGGGAAAAGTGTATGATAACGAAGCCCTTTCCCGCAAAGCCAAACAGATGGAAAAACAGATAAACCGGTTGCAGGATGACCAGGTTGAGCTGGCGATCGGCAGCCAGTGGCAGCTGAAGCTGACCGGGGATGCCCTGCGGGCAGACCGGCTGTGTGCCTTGAATCAGCTGTCCGTGATCCCGGCAGACAATTGTCCGCCGCTGTATGTGACAGACAATGTGTCTGTGAAATCCGGCGACCGCATTGCGGTGATGGGCGCGAACGGTACCGGGAAATCCTCACTGCTGCGGATGATCTGGTCACAGTCTCAGAAACCGGAAGTAACACTGCCGGACAGCCCGCTGGTGCTGCATCCCCGTGTACATTTGGGGTATTACGATCAGAAACTGGCGCAACTGAATGACAGTGATTCACTGATGGATGCACTGAAACCATTTGCGACACTGATTGATGAGCGGCGGAAAATGGCGCTGATCAGCGCCGGTTTCCCGTATCTGCGCCATCAGCAGACGGTGTCTGCCCTGAGCGGCGGCGAACGGGCACGGCTGTTGTTTGTCGGTCTGAGCCTGGCCAACTATTCCCTGCTGATGCTGGATGAGCCGACCAACCATCTGGATATGGACGGAAAACTGGCGCTGGCAGAGGAAATCAGCCGGTTTGAGGGCGGGCTGATTCTGGTCAGCCACGACCGCGAACTGATCGAAAAAAGCTGTAACCGCTTCTGGTATATCGACGGTAACCGGCTGACGGAATATCACGATCCTGATCAGGTCTATGATGCTATCCGTGCCCTGAATGCAGATTCCGGCACCGGCAACAGCGTGTTACCCGCAGCTCCGGAGCAATCCGTTCCGGTCAGTGATGTAGAGGATTCGCTGGCGGCACTGATTACGCTGGAGGAAAAACTGGCGGCGGATTTGCAGCGCAAACCCGCACATCAGAAACCGGTTCTGCAACAACAGTGGCGCGAACAGATTGCGCAACTGCGGAATGAGCTGGGGCTGTAATACGCCATTATAAATGCAGGCCGTTACGTTTTTTGTAACGGCCTTTTTAATTCATTTTTTAAGTCCGTCTGCTTCCAGCCATCCTTCTGTGACTTTACCGGTAGCCGGATGTATATAACGGCCATGAACAAATCCCTGATACGGCTGAGGACGATCCACCCAGATCGCATCATCTTTTACCACAAAATCTGCAGCATCAGTAATACACCCCTTATCCGGGGCATCATAAAAACGCAGGCGATTTTGTGTCACACTGTATTTGTATGAGGAAGGCTTACTGTTTTTCAGGCCCGCCTGATACTGTTTGTCCGCGTTTTCGGTTGCCGCATCGCACAGCGCGTCCTGTGACGCCAGCCGGTTAACATTAATCCAGCCCTGCGCATTGCCGTAAGCCACCAGCAGCCAGCCCTCTTTTTCCCCTTTCACCGGTTTCGTGGCCCGCAATCCGACCACCTGAAGGACATCTCCCGGAACCACAAAGACATTATCATTACGGCACTGTTCCGCCGGCGCGGCGTAAAAATAAGCCCGGCCTTTGCCGGTGACGCGCCATTCCGGCGACATGGCAATAAAGGGTTCGTAGCGGAGCGTACTGAGGATCTGCTGACACGTTTTCTCTTTTTTCAGACAGGATTGCAGCCGTTCACCCTGCGCTGCACTGAAGGTCAGCGGGACGGGATGCTCCACATCCGCCCCTGTCGCTGTCAGGGTATTTTCTTTGATATTGTAAGTCACCCAGCCCAGTTGCCCTGCTCCCGGCGATTCCGGCGAGGGTTTTTGCCGTGTATCAGAAAGCTGAATAGCCAGCTCATTAATATCCCGGTTTTCAATATAAATCCCCAGCCTGTCCGCAGTGACCTTTTCCGCACGGACAAGCCCGTGATTACTGCCCGCAATCAGCTTTATCAGCTCACTGTCACAGTCAAACAACGGGCCGGACGCTGTCGCAGGAATTGTTGCGTCATTATCCATAATGACCTCCGCCGTTGCCGGTGCGGCGGCAGCCATCACCGGCAGAACAGCAAAGAATAAACTGCTCAGTAACATTGTTATTCGAAAAACATCTGTGCGAAAACGCATCCGTATCCCTTATATTCTTAACCGGTTTCCTGCTGCAATGCCTCGCGCTGCAACAGACGTTTTTTCCGTTCGATCCCCCAGCGGTAACCCGCGAGTTCCCCGCCGGTTCTCACCACCCGGTGACACGGGATAGCCACAGCCAGGCAGTTTGCCGCACAGGCACCGGCTACCGCCCTGACCGCTTTCGGGGAGCCTATCCGCTCCGCAATCTCCCGGTAACTGACAGTGGTACCCGCCGGGATGGACTGCAATGCCTGCCAGACCCGGCGCTGGAATGCCGTTCCACGGATATCCAGCGGCAAATCAAGTCCGGAAGACGGTGCTTCCACAAATCCGATCACCCGGGAGACCACCTGTTCAAACTGCGCATCGCCGCCGACCAGTTCCGCATTGGGGAACTGATCCTGTAAATCCCGTAACAGTGCTTCCGCATCATCCCCCAGCAGAATGGCACAAATGCCTTTTTCACTCTGCGCCACCAGGATGTCCCCCAGCGCACATATCGCCAGAGCAAAGAAAATCCGCGCCCCTTTGCCGCCTGCCCGCCAGCTTTTTGGCGTCATACCGAGCAGTGTATCCGACGATTCATAAAACCGGCTGCCGGAACTGAAGCCGGATTCAGTAATTGCGCCGGTGATTGTCGTCTGTTTTGTCAGTTGTTCCCGTAGTTTATCCCCGCGATAGGCTTTTGCCCATGCCGCCGGTGTCAGTCCGGTATGTGAGCGGAAAATACGGTGAAAATGAAACTGACTCACGCCGCACAGTGTGGCCAGCTCTGCCAGTGACGGCAGCGGCTCACCATTATCGATCCGCGTTTCCAGCTCCCGGCAGGCCAGCACCACCTGTTCCGCATGACGCTGCGTCATAGCCTCACCGCTGCGCTGACGGCGTTTTCCGGCGCGGTAGCCGTGAGCCTCCGCCTCTTCCGGCGTGGCAAAAAATTCAGTATTTTCCCGTTTCGGCAGCCGTACAACGGTAGACGGAAATCCCCATGTCTGTGTGGTTTTCACCGCATACACAAACAGCGTATCGGCTGTTTTATCTCTGGCGGCCAGCGCTGCCCAGCACGCATCGTCTGAGAGTATTGTCTGTTTTGTCATCCTGTTTCTCCGTTACCGCGCGCAGCGGAAGGTCAGATTAAACCGCCGGGCACCCGCAAGCGGATGCACCCCGGCCCTTACCGGACGGACAGCATGGTAATTCAGACGGGAACGTCCGCCCCATACCAGTACATCTCCGTGTTCAAGCGCAAAGGTTTTCAGGGGATGATGGCGCTCACTGCCGCCGAACTGAAACTGCACCGGCAGACCGAGTGAAAATGACACAATCGGCTGGCGGCGATCCGGCTCATCCCTGTCCTGATGCAGAGACATACCGGCGCCCGGCGCGTAACAGTTAATCAGACAGCTGTCCGGCAAAAACCCGTGAAAGCCTGCCCGCTCCGCCGCCTGCTGCGACAGTGACAAAAACGCATCCGGCAGCGGCGGCCACAGATTGCCGGTCAGCGGATCTGTTTGTGAGTAGCGGTAACCTTTGGCATCGGAGACCCAGCCGTATGTGCCGCAGCTGCTCATGGCCGCAGACATCCGGTATCCGCCGGGCGTCTGCATATGGCGGAACGGTGAAATGGCGGTCAGGCGGCGTATTTCCGCCAGCAGCATCTCATCCTCATCACTGAGAAAACCTTTGAGCAGATACGCATCGGGTGCCACTGCAAGCGGTTCATCGTGAGCAAAGAGATCTGACATAACGCCTCCGTTCTGTTTCCTGTGTCTTTCCGGTGATGACAGTATTGCAGGCCGGATACAGACAAACACTCCGGCTCTTGCTTTTCAATTCTGAGGCACAGTATAAAGCGGCGGGCAGTCAGGATGAAGTGTTCTGTTCCTGTTTCAGACGGCGCCATAAGGTGGTGCGGCTGATCCCCAGCCAGTCGGCGGCGGCGCGGCGATCACCCCGGAAACGGGCTACCGCTTCTGTTGCCGTGGCGGTATTCACCGGCTCGGGCGGGAGATCGGTCACAGGGGCGGGAGCAATCACCGTGCGCCGTTCAGGAGAGAGTTTCAGTAATAATGATTCTGTAATAATTTTATCCGGATAGGCACTGCAATACAGCGCCACCCGTTCCATCAGATTACGCAGCTCGCGGGCATTTCCCGGCCAGCGGTAGTGATAGAAAAAGTCACTGCATGCCAGAATCTGCTGCAGGTGGCCGCGGTGCAGCGGCAGATCCAGCTCAGCAAACGCCAGTTTGAGCAGTTTTTCTGTCAGTAACAGGATATCCGCCCCCCGGTCGCGCAGTGCCGGAAGCTGTAAACGCAGCACCCCCAGCCGGTAAAACAGATCCGCGCGGAATGTACCCGCCGCCACCCGGTTATCCAGATCATTGTGAGTCGCACAAATCACCCGCACATCCACAGTAATCGGTTTATAGCCGCCGATACGTACAATGGCGCGGTCTTCCAGCACCCGCAGCAGGCGGGTTTGCAGCGATACCGGCATTTCACCGATTTCATCCAGAAACAGTGTGCCGCCGTCCGCCGCCTCAAATAACCCGGCACGGCCGCCGCGCCGCGAACCGGTAAATGCGCCCTCCTCATAACCAAAGAGTTCCGCTTCCAGCAGGCTCTCCGGGATAGCCCCGCAGTTCACCGCCACAAACGGTGCAGTGCGTTTTGTCCGCTTATGTTTATGAAACAACGTATATTCATGATGAATAGCTTGTGCCGCCATCTCTTTACCGGTACCGCTTTCCCCCTGGATCATCACTGTCGCTTTCGAGCGTCCGAACAGCGTGATGGTTTCACGCACCTGTTCCATCACCGGCGAGGTGCCGAGAATATCATTCAGCGTATGGCGGACATTCAGAGAGCCCGCCACCGGCAGCGGCATGTTCTGCGGCTGGTCACGGATGCGAGTCAGTTCTATTGCATCAGTGAATGCCCGGCGGACAGCATCATTGGAATAAATGAAAATGCAGGTCATGCCGCACTCTGCGGCGATATCGGTAATCAGCCCCGCGCCCACCACCACCGAAATGCCGTCCGCTTTCAGGGCAAGACAGGCTGCCCGTGCATCTTCGGCGGTCACATAACTGCGCTGTTCAATCTGCATGCCGAAACTCTGCGCCAGCGAGTCCAGAGCCGGAAAAGTATTACGGTAATAAATGAGGCCGATGCGCTGACTGAGCTGCCGTGCCCGCGCCAAAGCCTGCATGATGTCGAACCCGCCCGGCGCGGCGACAATCACCGGCACCGGCAGATGCTGTTTCAGATACGCGCCGTTAGAGCCCGCACTGACAATCGCATCACAGCGTTCTGTTTTCAGCCGTTCACGAATCGCCTCCACTGCGGCATCGAACCCCAGATTGATCGCACTGATACCGGCACGGGCACTGAATTCCGGGCTGATATCACGGAACAGGGTAAAAAGGCGTGAAATGGAGACCGTCCAGATCACCGGTTTGTCACTCTGAGCCATGCGTTTCTCCCCTGTTTCATGCGTTTCAGACGTTTCATATTAATTTCATGAAACACATTAACAGCTATTTTGAAACATAAATAGCATCACCATCACAGAAAGCTAACATCCCGCTTGTCAGACGGAATCGGCAAATTCTATAGTGGGTAACGTAATGACAGGATAAATACGCCAAATGTGTGATGCATCTCGCGTTTTAGTTACCTTACCAGGCTGTTTGGCATAGCGATTGCTTTATAACATCTGAGTATCAAACTAATAACAAGGTGAATATATGGCACTTTATTCCGCAGGACGCGCATTCCGCGACGCTGTACAGTCTGAATCCCCGCTGCAGCTGGTCGGTGCTATTAATGCCAACCATGCACTGCTGGCAAAACGTGCGGGTTACAAAGCGATTTATCTCTCCGGCGGCGGTGTTGCCGCAGGCTCTCTGGGTATCCCTGACCTGGGCATTTCCACACTGGATGATGTACTGACGGATGTCCGCCGTATTACGGATGTGTGTGATCTGCCGCTGCTGGTGGATGCGGATATCGGTTTCGGCCCGTCAGCCTTTAACGTGGTGCGCACCGTGAAGTCCCTGATCAAAGCCGGGGCTGCCGGGATGCACATTGAAGACCAGGTCGGCGCAAAACGCTGTGGTCACCGCCCGAACAAAGAAATCGTTTCAAAACAGGAAATGGTTGATCGCATTAAAGCCGCGGTTGATGCACGGACTGATGAGAATTTTGTGGTGATGGCGCGTACTGATGCGCTGGCAGTGGAAGGTCTGGAATCCGCTCTCGACCGCGCGCAGGCTTATATCGATGCCGGTGCGGATATGCTGTTCCCGGAAGCGATTACAGAGCTGGCAATGTATCGTCTGTTCACTGACAAAATCCGCGTTCCGGTACTGGCAAACATTACCGAGTTCGGTAAAACGCCGCTGTTTACCCTGGATGAGCTGCGCAGTGTGAATATCGCTATCGCCCTGTACCCGCTCACCGCCTTCCGCGCTATGAACAAGGCCGCTGAAAATGTCTATAACACCCTGCGCCGTGAAGGCACGCAACAGAGCCTGATTTCACAGATGCAGACCCGTGATGAATTATACCAAAGCATTAACTACTACGATTATGAAGATAAGCTCGACGCACTGTTTTCGCAGAAAAAATAACCTCTGAAAGATAACGCGAAGCAGGTTGTACACTCACTATAATAATAAGGATCACCCGTCATGAATGAACAACTTAGCAAACCTGAACCTGCACTGAAGAAAGGCAAAAAATCCGTCGCACTGTCCGGCGTTGCTGCCGGCAATACTGCACTCTGTACTGTGGGGATTAACGGGAACGACCTGCATTACCGCGGTTATGACATTCTGGATTTAGCCACACAATGTGATTTTGAAGAAGTCGCTCATCTTCTGATCCATGAAAAACTGCCGAACGCCGCAGAACTGTCCGCTTACAAGGCAAAACTGAAATCACTGCGCGGCCTGCCGCACAGTGTGAAGAAAGCCCTGGAAGCGCTGCCTGCCTCTGCCCACCCGATGGATGTGCTGCGTACCGGCGTGTCCATTATGGGCTGCGTTCTGCCGGAAAAAGAGGGTCATCCGTTATCCGGTGCCCGTGATATCGCCGATCGCCTGCTCTCTTCCCTGACCTCCATGCTGCTTTACTGGTATCACTATGCGTTTAATGATCGCCGCATTGATACCGAAACCGATGACGATACCTGCGGCGGCCATTTCCTGCATCTGCTGCACGGCAAAAAACCGTCTGAAAACTGGGTGCGTTTTATGAACTCCTCGTTCATTCTCTATGCAGAACATGAGTTTAACGCCTCCACCTTTGCTGCCCGTGTTATCGCCGGAACCGGAACGGATTTTTACTCCTCCATCACCGGAGCGATTGCCGCACTGCGCGGGCCAAAACACGGCGGTGCCAACGAAGTGTCGCTGGAGATCCAGAAACGTTACAGCTCACCGGATGAAGCTCAGGCGGATATTCTCGCCCGCCTCACCCGCAGTGAAGTCGTGATGGGTTTCGGTCACCCTGTGTATACCATTGCTGACCCGCGTCACCAGGTTATCAAAGCGATTTCCCGTGAGTTATCCGAAGAAGCGAAAGATTTCCGCCTGTTTGATATTGCGGATCGGATTGAATCTGTGATGTCTCAGCATAAAAAGATGTTCCCGAACCTCGACTGGTTCTCAGCGGTGGCGTATCACCTGATGGGTGTACCGACCGCTATGTTTACCCCGATTTTTGTTATTGCCCGTTCCGCAGGCTGGGCTGCACACATCATTGAACAGCGTCTGGATAATAAAATTATTCGTCCGTCCGCCAATTACACCGGACCGGAAAACCAGACCTTCGTACCCCTTAAAGCGCGCTAATTATTGATTAAAAAGGAAGATAAAGTATGTCAGCATCTTTTACCCCGCAGCATCAAGAGTACGACAAGGTCATTCAGGACATCACTGATTATGTTCTGAATATGGACATCAGCAGTGATCGCGCTTATGACACCGCATATTACTGCTTCCTGGATACCCTGGGTTGCGGTCTGGAAGCCCTGGAATATCCGGCGTGCAAAAAAATGCTCGGCCCTGTCGTGCCGGGAACCATTGTCCCGAACGGCGCAAAAGTACCGGGTACCCAATTCCAGCTGGATCCGGTTCAGGCGGCCTTCAATATCGGTGCCATGATCCGCTGGCTCGATTTCAACGATACCTGGCTGGCGGCGGAATGGGGTCATCCGTCCGATAACCTCGGCGGTATCCTGGCCGTTGCAGACTGGTTATCCCGTGAAGCGATTGCCAAAGGCAAGGCACCACTGCCGCTGAAACGTGTGCTGACCGCCATGATCAAAGCCCATGAAATTCAGGGCTGCCTGGCACTGGAAAACTCATTTAACAAAGTCGGCCTTGACCATGTTGTACTGGTGAAAGTTGCGTCTACGGCAGTTGTCGGCGAAATGCTGGGGCTGGATCGTGAGCAGCTACTGAGCGCGGTTTCTCATGCGTGGGTAGACGGACAGTCTCTGCGGACCTACCGCCATGCGCCGAATACCGGTTCACGTAAATCCTGGGCTGCCGGTGATGCCACTTCCCGTGCGGTACGTCTGGCGCTGTTCGCACAGAAAGGTGAAATGGGCTACCCGACTGTCCTGACTGCCAAAACCTGGGGCTTTTATGACGTGCTGTTTGACGGCAAGCCGTTTAAATTCCAGCGCGATTACGGCTCTTATGTGATGGAAAACGTGCTGTTCAAGATTTCATTCCCGGCAGAGTTCCACTCTCAGACCGCCGTTGAAGCAGCAATGACATTGCATCACAAACTGGCGGCACTGGGTAAAACCGCAGATGATATTGAGAAAGTTACTATCCGCACCCATGAGGCCTGTATCCGTATTATCGATAAACACGGCCCGCTGAATAACCCGGCTGACCGTGACCACTGTATCCAGTATATGGTGGCGGTTCCGCTGATCTTCGGTCGCCTGACCGCGGCAGATTATGAAGATGGGATCGCGTCAGACAGCCGCATCGATGCGCTGCGTGCCCGCATTCACTGTGAGGAAGATACGGCGTTCACCCGTGATTACCACGATCCGGAAAAACGCTCTATCGCCAACGCCCTGACCGTGACCCTGAAAGACGGTACCGTGCTGGATGAAGTTGTGGTCGAATATCCGGTCGGGCACGCCCGCCGCCGTGAGGAAGGAATTCCGCTGCTGCTGGCGAAATTCCGCACCAACCTGGCGCGAATGTTCCCGGAAACACAGCAGCAGCGCATTCTGAATGCTGCCCGTGACCGTAAAACACTCGAATCCATGTCAGTCAGCGAGTTTATGGATCTGTTTGTTATTTAATTTCTCTGCCCGGCAACGCAGAAAAACGAAGCGGATACTCAGGTATCCGCTTTCTGCTTTATCTGGCTTCAAATATTATTCAGCCCGGAACATCGCCATAATATCCTGCTCAGTCAGCATCGGTGTTTTTTCCGCAAAATTGTAATACGCCGGTTTGCTGTCGGTGTAAATCTGCATTGAGAGGCGGGATTCTGTTGTCTCTCCCAGCAGTGCCGCAGAGACATAATACTGATCTGCCGGTTTCAGGTAATAAAACAGGTGTGTCCCGCACTCGCGGCAGAAACAACGGTCACCCCACTCTGAGGAGTGATAACGGGTGATATATTCCTCACCGCTGAGCGTAACATCACTGCCGCAATCCACGGACATAAATGGTGCGCCATTCCATTTTCTGCACATGCCGCAATGGCAGACAGAGACATCGTGCACCGGTTTTGGCACAGATACTGTTACTTTACCGCACAAACATTGACCCTGAACCATTTTCTGTCTCCTGTAAATAATCAGGTTGTTATTGATTAACTTCAGTGTTTTTCCGTGATGAAAACTGAAAAACGGAATCTGTAACCCGCTTTCTGTCATGCAGACACGATACACTATCAGGATATTACCACCGGTATTATATCGCCATGGTTATTGTTATTTTTTCCGGGGATCCCCGCTGACAGAATCGGAGTATGTGATGATTGTTTTAATTACAGGTGCAACAGCAGGTTTTGGTGAGGCATTTGCCCGCAAATTTATTGAGAACGGCCATACCGTTATCGGCACCGGCCGCCGTATTGAACGCCTGGCGAAACTGCAACAAGAGTTCGGAAGCAAATTTTTCCCGCTGGCTCTGGATATGACAGACAGTCCGGCGGTCGATAATGTGATTAATTCACTGCCGGAATCCCTGCGCGAAATTGATGTTCTGGTCAATAACGCCGGACTGGCGCTGGGTATGGAAACCGTTGATAAAGGCAATCCGGCAGAATGGGATGTGGTGGTGGACACCAACATCAAAGGACTGCTGCATATGACCCGTGCAATCCTGCCGGGGATGGTGGAAAGAAACCGTGGTCATATCATTAATTTAGGCTCAACCGCCGGGTCATGGCCGTATGCCGGTGGTAACGTTTACTGCGGAACCAAGGCGTTTGTCCGTCAGTTCAGCCTGGCACTGCGCGCAGATCTGGCCGGTAAAAAAATCCGTGTGACTGACATTGAACCGGGCATGGTCGGTGGTACCGAGTTCTCCGGTATCCGCTATCGCGGGGATGAGGAAAAAGCCGCAAATACCTATAAAAATACTGATCCGCTGATGCCGGATGATATCGCGGAAGCGGTTTTCTGGGTTGCAACATTGCCGTCGCACGTAAATATTAATACTATGGAAATGATGCCGGTCTGTCAGTCATTCGCCGGGCTGAGTGTGCACCGCGAAGGCTGAAACCACCACAAAAGATAAGCCGGTATCCGTATAATCAGGTAATTTTCTTAAATTACCTGAAATTATCACTGAAAAACGTTGTCTTTTATTGGTGCATTAATACACTTTGCTATAATGCACACGATCAGAATGACGTTTGCAGGTTTGAACTTTGAGGAAAACACGACAATGACTAACTCCATGCTCAAAAAGTGGTTTATCGCGACCGCCTTTGCTGCGCCTTTCATGTTTGCAGCTCATGCAGGCGCGGCCACCACCAATTGCAGCCCCGGCAGCACTTGTGTGATCAGCGGCGGCGATACTGCGCTTGAAAAAGAGAGAGCACGCCAGGAAAAAGAGCAATGGGATGATACCCGTTCCCTGCGTCAGAAGATCAACCGCCGTGCGGAAAAAGAGTTCGACAAAGTTGACCGTGCTATTGATGCGGAAGATGCATGTTTAAAAAGCTCGGTTGTTACCGCGTATTGGGAACCTAATACGCTGCGCTGCCTTGATGCAAATACAGGGCGTGAAGTTTCCACTGGCTGGAAATAAATACATTTAAGGATAAATGATGAAAAAACTGATTGCGCTCAGTGCTGTTCTCTTTGCCGTTTCGCCCGTTATGGCGCAGGCATCCTGTGAAAGTGTGACTGAGGAAATTTCGCAGAAAATCATCAGCAATGGTGTTCCTGCTGACGGTTTTACACTGACTGTGGTTCCTGCTGAAGAAGCAGCACAGGCAGAAGGTCAGGTTGTGGGTAACTGCAACAACGAAACTCAGAATATTATTTATCTGCGTAAATAATATCTCGCTGTCAGGTTTTGACCATGAAAAAGGGCTGATTTATCAGCCCTTTTATATTTCTTACCGGAGACTCAGGACGCTGCTAACGCCTCACCCCAGAGCATCTCAATCTGCTCTTCATTGAGATAGTGCGACAACTCCCGCTCTTCCGGGCGCAGCAGATACGGGATCTCGCCCAGCAGTGGTGCCGGTAAATGCGTCAGTAAGCGATCCATAACCTGTGCGTAGTGTGATAACCCCGGGTTTATCCGGTTCGCAATCCAGCCGATAATTTCCAGACCATCATTTTTAATGGCTTCGGCGGTTAATAATGCGTGGTTCACACAACCGGACTGGATCCCGACCACCAGGATCACCGGCAGTTTTTCCTTTTTCACCCAATCAGATAAAAAAGTCTCGTTATTCAGTAAATAACGCCATCCGCCGTTCCCTTCCACCACGACCTGATCCGCCAGATGACTTAATTTTTCCAGACCCTGCGATAATGCAGGAAACTGAACGTCGGTCGTCGTCTGACCGTAATTACTTTCCAGCATGACCGGGTTGATATCCTGATAAGAAACATCAACTGATGATGAATCATGCAGGATCATCGCGTCACGGTTACGTTTGCCGTTAAGTGTGTCGTGGTATTCTGTCGCGATTGGTTTATAGCCAACGACAGATTTACCCAGGCGGTTGATGGCTTGCATTAAAGCCCGCGTCGCAACAGTTTTGCCGATATTCGTATCTGTGCCGGTTATAAACAAGCGCCTTAACATAGATGTTTTTCCGTTATATCAAGAGGTGCGTATCAAAATTGATAACGGAAGCAGTGTAAGACATCCGGTTTATATCAGGCTTGCGCCAGCGCAATTTTTTGCGAAAATCCCGTTTTCATGAACAAATCCCTGTCATTTATTTGTTTTATGTCAAAGATGAACACTACAGAATTACTTAACCATCCATCAGCCGGATAAGAAGTGAGCCGTTGTACAGTGCCTCTTTGATTAACGCCGCGCCGGGTAATGTGCCGCAATTATTAAATTCACATGAAGTCATTGCCAGCTCCCGGCTGAATGCCGGCAAAGCACGCTGCGTAATCCGGGCGCGGATGGCGGGAAACAGAACAGAGGATGCCGGGTTTAATGGTGAGCCAATCAGGATAATCTCCGGATTAAAGATATTGACCATCATTGCGGCAATATCCCCGATATGCTGCCCCACCTGCTCTATCAGCTCACGGGCGGCGGGATTACCGTCCAGAGCCGCACGGCACAGCAATTCAGCGGTCAGCGGTTGCCCCTCCGGAACGACCAGGAACTGCGCGGCCGTTTCCAGTACATGATGCAGACCAATTTCAGTTTCCAGACAGCCGTGATTACCGCAGTAGCAGGGTTTGCCCTGCGGGTTTATCTGTGTGTGACCGATTTCCGCCGTGCTGTGACTGCCGGCATGCAGCAGTGCACCGTCGGTAATAACCGCAGCACCGACATTTTCATCAATCACCAGCTGAATAATATTCCGGCACTCTTTCGCCGCACCAAAAAAATATTCCGCCAGAGACCAGGCTGAAATACCGTGCTGGAGGAATACCGGCATCCCGGTATGCTGATAAAGAATCTCTGCTACCGGTAAATCGGTCAGTTGATAGTACGGGGAGTGGCGGATGATACCGTTTGCAGGGTCAACAATGGCATCGGTAGTGATGGCAATAGCAGTCAGGCGCTCGGTTATCCGGTGATTGCGGGAAAAGAAGGCATCAACCTGTGCCAGAAACAGGGTGACAAAATCCCGGTTATCCGCCGGAAATGCAATAATATCTTCGGCCAGTAACTTTCCGCTCAGTTCCCGCAGCGCAAAAACCAGTTCCCCGCGGTTAATGCGGATACATAAAAAATGCCAGCCGTCACAATCCGTTTTCAGCCCCACTGCCGGGCGGCCGCGAAAGCCTAATCCCGGAAACTCAGTTTCCCGGACCAGATGCGCATCCATCAGCTCACGGGTGATTTTGGTGATACTCGCCGGTGCCAATTGAGCTTTTTTCGAGAGTGAAATGCGGGAAATGGGGCCTTCACGATCAATATAACGGTACACAACCCCCATATTGGTTTGCTTTATATGGTCAATATGTCCGGGCTGTGCTGAAGGTTTCACCAATAATAATCCTGTGCAGATGATGCTAAGATGTTAATTATCCGAATAAATACGCGCTTAGTAAGTGGCTTCACACAAAACTGTGAAATGATTCACAGTCAGGGGGCAAAAGCGGAACGATAAACCACAATTCCGGTTTTATTTTGCAGATATGTCCGTAATGGTGAATCAATGACCCGTTGTTCATTCCGTTTTGATGAGGCATTACGTAAAAACAGCCCGTCCGGGGTACGGATAATAACCCCGGCATGCGAGACATCCAGGCCGGGACGGTCGGAATAGATACCGATATAATCACCGGTCTGCAATTGTGAAAGCACGGCAGGTGTCAGTACGGAAACCGGCAGCCAGGCAATATCCCGCGCCGTAACCGGAATATCCGGGATATAACGGGAGCCGTTTTTTTTCTGATTCAGCATCTTGTGTGTCACCCGGTAATCCGGCGACAGTTGCCTGGTGATATCCTGTGCCACAGGCTGCGGGCCGCTGACCCAATCCGACAAAAAATGACGGCGCTGATAGTAATTCACCTCTCCGTTTTTATAACGGATGTGCATCAGTCTGTTGCGGAAATCCTGCTGCTGCGGGCTGCGTTTCAGTGCTTCGGTGTAATCCAGAAAAGTGAAACAGTCGAGCGCGTTCAGGTCAGCCACCAGAATTTCCGGTGATCCGGGAGAGCCAATCAGCTGACCGGCACGGTAAGGTACGCCGAGAAACTGCCCGGTCAGTGCAGTAATATTGTCAGACGCAATTTTGCGTGAGCCATCCGGCAGATAGAAATAACTGAGTGATACCCCGGCTACCGCGGCGTTTGTATATAAAAGAAAAAGAAATGCGGTAATAGCAAAAAACCGGTATCGCCGGAACATCCGAACTCCTGACAGTCAGATTCCGCTCAGCGGAACACGTTATTTTTCAGCATCTCAATCAGCCGCTGACCGGCCGGAGAGAGCGTATTGTGCTTATGATACACCAGCCAGACCTCAGAAAATGCCTGATTTTCAGCCAAATGAATGTAACGGACACCATCCACTTTCATGCGGGTAAAAGATTCCGTTACCAGTGAAACACCTAACCCGGCAGAGACCAGTCCCAGAATAGTCATGGCTTCCCCCGCTTCCTGGGCGATAACTGGCGTGACACCCGCTTTTTTCAGCAGATTGATGATTTCATCATACAGCGCCGTTCCCACATCCCGCTCAAAGAAAACCAATGGTACGCCAGTGAGCTTCTCCAGGGGAATACCCGTTTTGAGGTATTTCATCAGCGGATGGTCATCATAGACCGCCAGCATAAATCGTTCTTTAAACAGCAGTTCGTGAACCAGATTATCCGGCAATTGCGTATTGCGCATGACGCCGAAGTCAATCCGGCCGCTCAGCAGCGGATTAATTTGCTGTTTGGTATTCATCTGATGCATGTGGATAGCCACATCCGGGTATAGTTCACGGTACTGGCGGAATGTCGCCGTAATATGACGCATAAACGGTGTTGTGGAAGTGAACCCGACAGAAACTTCCCCCAGCTCCCCGCGATCCATTCTGGCTGCTTTTTCAACCGCGGCCTCGACCTGAGTACGGATTTGGTAAGCTTCACGCAGAAACATTTCGCCTGCCGGGGTCAGGCTGACATTCCGGTTGTTCCGTGCCAGTAATTTAGCCGGAATCGCGTTCTCAAGTGCCTGAATCTGCTGACTGAGCGGAGGCTGGGAGATATTGAGACGCTCCGCCGCCCGTCCGAAATGCAGCTCTTCAGCGACCGCGATAAAATAACGCAGATGGCGGAATTCGATCATTATTCCCTCATTAGGTCGTAAAACATATCAAACAAGAGTATTAATATATTAGACAAAATACCAGCATCTTTTTATGCTCGGTATTATTACCAAATGCTGAGATAAGTGTATGACAGACGAGAATAAACTGATAACTGACAACCGTTTGGCCTCACCGGTGCAGAATGATCAGGTAAAGCAGCACTATATCCAGCGCGACGACAAACTGTATCTGCGTGTCACCCTCTCTTTCTTTATGGTCGGTCTGGCGACATTTGCTCTGCTCTATTTTGTACAGCCGATCCTGCCGTTGTTATCAGACGATTTTTCGGTATCACCGGCGCAGGCCAGTTTGTCTCTTTCTCTGGCGACCGGATTTATGGCCGTCGGGCTGCTGATCACCGGCCCGCTGTCAGATGCGGTCGGACGTAAAAATGTGATGGTAATATCTCTGACCTGCGCAGCAATCTTTACCCTGCTCAGTGCGTTTACCACCAGCTGGGCGGGGATCCTGGTTGTCCGCTCCCTGGTCGGATTATCTCTCAGTGGCGTCGCCGCCGTGGCCATGACCTATCTGAGTGAGGAAATCCACCCCAGCTATGTTGCCCTGTCTATGGGGCTGTATATCAGCGGTAACTCTATCGGCGGGATGAGCGGACGCCTGATCACCGGCGTTATTGCGGATTATGCCAGCTGGCGGATTGCCGTTCTGGTGCTGGGAACATTTTCTCTGTTCGGTGCTTTCCTGTTCTGGCGGTTACTGCCGCCGTCACGACATTTCAGAGCCAGTTCACTGAAACCGAAAAGTCTGTGGAAATACCTGATCCTGCACTGCCGTGATGATGGTCTGCCGTGGCTGTTTGCCATCGGTTTTATCATTATGGGCAGCTTTGTCACTCTGTTTAACTATATCGGCTACCGGCTGATGGAGCCGCCTTACCACTTCAGCCAGGCGGTTGTCGGTATGTTGTCAATTGTATATCTGTCAGGAACTTACAGTGCCTCTAAAGCGGGGGCGCTGACTCGGAAATACGGCTACGGCAAAGTACTGATTGGTGCTGTCACATTAATGCTGACCGGGATTCTCATTACACTCGGCAGTTCACTGGCCGCGGTTCTGACCGGCATGCTGGTACTGACGACGGGATTTTTTGCCGCCCATTCTGTTACCAGCAGTTGGGTCGGACGCCGCGCCCGGCGCGCCAGGGCACAGGCATCCTCACTATATCTGTTTTGTTATTACGGCGGTTCCAGCATTGCCGGTACTCTGGGTGGTGTTTTCTGGTCTTGCTGGCACTGGAATGGCATCGGCTGGTTTATTGCCGCTATGCTGGCAACCGGTGTGCTGATTGCTCTGTATCTGAATAAGCACGCTCATTCATAATACATAGTTAATACAGTCAGGTAATTAATAGTAATGCCATATAAAATACCTCATAGGGTTAATTGCCTGTCGTCATGCAGATATATAATCTGCATATGTTCCGCAACATAAATATTTTTAATCCGGTAAAAGACGCATGAGGTCTTTATGATAACACTTATATTGAGCAGCACACTCTTGTTCAGCAACTTGTATCAGTGTGATATTAATTACCCTGAGTCCTGTGATATCTGGCCGCCTGTCGGGTTAGCAGAAATAACGGAGTAGATATTTACTGTGTAACAAGCACCATGGTATTAGTATCTTCATATCTATAATTTCCTGTATTGATTTATTTATATTTTCAGCACCATCAATGAAAAGATCATTGATGGTGTTTTTTGATTGGTTACTGAAAAAAAAACAATAAAAACAATAAAAACAATAAAAACAATAAAAACAATAAAAACAATAAAAACAATAAAAACAATAAAAACAACGAAAATAATAATCACGTCTTTATATATCTTACAAGAAAAATACCTAACCCGGTTAATTAACACCAGGCTGGCTTTACGTTAATGTTATCAGGCCAGACACACTCTCATTCACCACAACAGATATATACGAGGTTAATATGCTGACACTGATACTGAGCACTTCCCTGTTTACATATGATTTCTTTCCTCCTAAAGACCCGAAACTGACGCAGTCACCACAACCTGAAAAGGAGTTGATAATATACCGGGAAAATACCTGCTCTCTGTCTAATCCATTTTGCTGAAGATTGACACTCTTAAGATAATTCATTTACCATAACGCGAGGTAACTATGCTGACACTTTTATTAACCGGAACCTTATTGTTCTCATCAACAGATTCATTTGATTCTTGTGACATCGTCTCACCAGAATATTGTCCGGTTATATGGGGTCATTAAAAATACAGTCGACTTAAATGATGGCAGATATACGCAGGTATCTCACCTTTATAAATCATGTTAAGGAGTCTTTATGCTGACACTTATTTTAAGCAGCTCACTTATGATTCACAGTTATTTTCCAAAACCTAATGCAGATGAAACACCACCACCAGATCTTTGGAAACCAGCAGAAATCCACTCTGTTTATGATAACTGCTCAAAGACTAAGGCTTATTGCAGCAAAATATAAAAATACAGTCGCATATTATTGCCCTTGATAATGACGTATGATCATTTTCACTCACGTTTATCGTAAAGGGATAATGTGACGTTGATATACATCCCTCAAACTTTGCCTTTAACCCACGATACTGTGGGTTAACGGTGAAAATCATCAAATTCTCCTTATGCTACATTTTTTTGCCCTCTTCTTCCTGCCAGACAAAATGTATTTGTATAAAGCACAATGCTGAGTTAATGTGATATAAACACATTTGTATGTTGTAACTAAAATGGTGATATATGCGATACGATGCCATGATTTCTCTTACCGACTGCTTTAATCAGCTGGAATCGGCACTGAGTACATTATGCAAAGCTATCCGGCTGCACCCTTACCGGACTGCTGAGGCTTACCAACTCCCTGAGATACTGAAAGGAGAGGAAAATAACACCGTCAACACCATTTCTGTCATTCCGGTCAGCGGCGAGGATGCTGTTGCCCTCGCGCTGTCTCACTATCAGCGTTTGTTTATCTTCGATAATGATCAGGAAATCAGCAGTAAATCTGCCATCCGGTTACCGGGTGTACTGATTATTACACTCTCCCCCGCACAACGGAAAATAATGCAGCAACAGCTTGATGAGGTTAACCGGCTGAAACAGCAACTGGCCTCAATCGTGACAGAAACCTCCGGTGTGGACAAAACACAGCGTTTTGAATTCGTACACAATCAGATAAAAGGATTGATTACACTCAATGCCTACCGGCAGATCCAGTCAGTCACCTCCCCTTCCTCAGTCCGGTTTGGCTGGGCCAATAAACATATTATTCAGAAAGTGGATCGCGATACATTGTTATCCCAACTGGAAGAACAATATCAGAACCCGCGCGCCATTCAGCCTCTGACGCGTGAAGAACGGCAGGTTTATCTGGCAAAAGAGATTTCCGCCTTAAAACAGGTGCCGGAAGACGCCATACTGAAAATCAAACGGCCGGTAAAAGTACAGCCAATCGCCAGAGTCTGGTACAGCGAAGCACAAAAGCAGGTACAGTATGCCTGTGCATCGCCGCTGATTGTATTTTGTGATGAGAATGAGGAAAAGCCGGTAACGGGCGTACTACCGGATTATGATGCGGAAAACATCAAAATCCGTCACAGACCGAAAGCAAAAAAATTAATTCCCGTGATACCACGACTGCATTTATATATGGAAGTGATGTAAAAACGGAGCCATCAGCGGCTCCGTTATAACTATTCCTGACTGCGGATTACTTCATGCTGCCGACCATATCTTCCGGACGTACCCATGCATCAAACTCAGCTTCTGTCAGATAACCTAACTTCATGGCAGAGGCTTTCAGGGTCAGACCTTCTTTATGGGCCTTTTTCGCAATTTCAGCGGCTTTGTCGTAACCGATGTGCGTATTCAGTGCTGTAACCAGCATCAGTGATTCATTCAGCAACTGACTGATACGCTCGCGGTTCGGTTCGATTCCGACCGCACAGTGCTCATTGAAGCTGCGCATACCATCAGCCAGCAGGCGGACAGATTGCAGGAAGTTGTGGATCACCATCGGACGGAACACGTTCAGTTCAAAGTTACCCGATGCCCCGCCGATATTAACCGCCACATCATTACCCATTACCTGAGCACACAGCATTGTCATGGCTTCACATTGTGTCGGGTTTACTTTACCCGGCATGATAGAGCTGCCCGGTTCGTTTTCCGGAATCGCGATTTCACCGATGCCGCAACGCGGACCGGATGCCAGCCAGCGGACATCATTGGCGATTTTCATCAGTGAGGCTGCCAGCCCTTTCAGTGCGCCATGGGCGTGAACCAGTGCATCACAGGTGGCCAGCGCCTCAAATTTATTCGGTGCCGTCACAAACGGCTGACCGGAGAGTTCAGCAATTTTCTTCGCCACACGCACAGCATATTCCGGATGAGTATTGAGACCGGTACCGACCGCAGTGCCCCCCAGTGCAAGCTCACTCAGATGCGGCAGGCTGTTTTCCAGATGTTTCAGGTTATATTGCAGCATTGCCGCCCAGCCGGAAATTTCCTGGCCCAGTGTCAGCGGTGTTGCATCCTGTAAGTGAGTACGGCCGATTTTCACGATATCACGGTAAGCTTCCGCTTTCGCGGCCAGAACACTGTGCAGGGATTTCAGTTCCGGGATCAGCTGTGTGCTGACCGCAATCACTGCAGCGACATGCATCGCTGTCGGGAACACGTCGTTAGAGCTCTGGCTTTTGTTCACATCATCATTCGGATGAACAATACGTTCGCCGCCGCGCTGCCCGCCGAGGATTTCACTGGCACGGTTTGCCAGCACCTCATTCATATTCATATTACTTTGTGTGCCGGAGCCGGTCTGCCAGATTGCCAGCGGAAACTCTTCCGGGTGTTTACCGGCAAGCACTTCATCCGCTGCGGCGATCACCGCATCCGCCCGCTCTTTCGCCAGCAGTCCCAGATCACAGTTGACAGCTGCCGCTGCTTTTTTTGTAATGGCCAGCGCAGCAATCAGATCCGCAGGCATTTTTTCAACTGAAATACGGAAATGCTCTAAAGAGCGCTGGGTCTGAGCGCCCCATAATTTGTCCGCAGGAACATCGATAGGGCCCATTGAGTCTTTTTCAATACGCGTGGCTGCCATTAGTCTCTCCTTAGCACACAAAATAAAATGGATTTAAAATCCCGAAAGTTACAGATAGACTCTGAAAACGGGCCTATCTTGCCATACTTTCATTTCCGATTATGCGATCCGGGCGGAGTTATTGCTTTATTGTTACTATCTTATTGTTAACTGTTTAAAAAGAGAGCGTTGCTATGTTAAAAATGCAGAATCAGGTGCAATTCTATGATTGGGGAAGCCATACAGCGATGACAGAAATGTACGGTTACCCGAACCCTGACAAGCAACCGATGGCCGAATTATGGATGGGGGCCCATCCGAAAGCCAGTTCGGTGGTGACAGACACCCGCGGCAACACCTGCTCTTTATATGATTTTATTGCCGCTGACCCGCAGTCCGCGCTCGGGGATGAAATTAACCGCCGTTTTCACCGGCTGCCGTTTCTGTTTAAAGTGCTGAGTGCTGCTCAGCCGCTGTCGGTACAGGTTCATCCGGATAAAGCCGCTGCAGAGGAAGGATTTGCCCGCGAAAACAATGCCGGGATCCCGCTGGATTCACCGGTTCGTAATTATAAGGATGATAACCATAAGCCGGAGCTGGTTTATGCCCTCACCCCGTTCCGGGCAATGAATGCGTTCCGTCCGCTGGCCGATATTGCCGGACTGCTCAGTGAGGTCGCTCCGGCACATCCTGCCATTGAACGTTTTATTGCCTCGCCGTCAGAGGAGCACCTGTCCGTTCTGTTTACCCGTCTGCTCTCCATGAGCGGAGATACCAAAGAACGGGCAGTCGCTGTACTGAAATCCGCACTGAACAGCCGTCAGGGTGAACCGTGGGATACCATCCGTAAGATGACAGAATTTTATCCTGACGATAATGGCCTTTTCACCCCGCTGCTGCTCAATGTTGTTGAATTAAAACCCGGAGAGGCAATGTTCCTGTATGCCCGCACACCCCATGCGTATCTTGAAGGAACTGCGCTGGAAGTGATGGCTAACTCGGATAATGTGTTACGCGCCGGTCTGACACAAAAACATATTGATGTCGGTGAATTGCTGAATAACCTTGATTTTGTACCGAAACACGCAAAAAGTTTATTTATGCAGCCGGAACATATTAACAACACTGAAATTTTCCCGATTCCGGTTGATGATTTTTCTTTTTCGGTGATGAAATTGCATAATCAGGAAATGATTCTTGAGAATAACAGTGCTAATATTCTTTTTTGTGTGGAAGGTCATGCAGTTATCACTACAGAAACAGAACAATTAAGAGTTATCTCAGGTGAATCTGTTTTTCTTTCTGCTATAGAAAGAAAGTTTAAAATAGATGGTGAAGGAATCATTGCCCGCGTTTATAATGCTGTGTAAGTAACTTCTCTAATTTTCTCCGGGCAGTCCGCCATTGAACTGCCCGTTAATTTTGATACCGTGCGAAAACCTGCAAAATAAATCGCATATAAAGGATGGATTTATCTATGAAAAAGTCGTTAGTTGCTGTTGGCGTTATTGTCGCATTAGGCGCCGCATGGGGTGTGGCTTCATGGCAGACAGGTAAGAAAATTGAAGCAAACCTTGATGAGTATATCGCCAAAGCGAATAAAGCAATCAAGGATAACTACCCTGATGCACCTGTCACGCTGACCGCCAAAGATTTTTCACGCGGTATTTTCAGCTCTGATGTCAAACTGATCATCAAAGAAACGAAAAAAAGCGGTGATACCTCCGGCGAAGAACTTGTGATCCTCAATACCATCGATCACGGTCCGTTCCCGTTATCTCAGCTTAAGAGCATGGTGTTCTCGCCAAATATGGCTGCGGTCCACTCTGAGCTGGAAAACAATGATATCACCAAACAGGCCTTCGAGATCACCGGCGGTAAATCCCCTGTTGCAACGGATACCCGTATCAGTTACGACCAGAATTTCGATATTGATCTTGCTGTCAGCAAAATCAACTATAAGAAAGACGGTGAAGAGCTGGCATTCTCCGGTGCTGATCTGAACGTTAAATTCGACAAAGAATTCAAAAACGTCAAAGGTAAAGGCAGCAGTAATGAACTGACTTACCGTAAAGGCGATCGCGAAAGTATCGTGATGAAAGGTCTGTCATTTGACAGCGATGTTGCCAAATCCGGTGACAGCTACTTCTACCTGGGTGATCAGAATCTGAGCCTGAAAGAGTTAGCGGTTGTTAATTACAGCGATACCGTTTCTCTGAAAGATCTGAAACTGAACGGCACCTCCGGCAGCAAAGATAACAAACTGACTGCAGATGTTGATTACAGCCTGGGTTCACTGAGCTACCGTGATATCGACCTCGGCGCTATCAGCCTGAAAGGTTCTCTGAAAGATCTGGATGCCACTTCCGCAAATACGCTGATGGCGTCTGTTGAAGAGTACACCAAGCTGTCTGAATCTATGTACACCGAAGATTTCGACGATGCGAAAATGGAAGCACTGGATGAGAAAATGAAATCCAATGCACTGGGTCTGTTCAAGTACAGCCCGTCCTTCGCTATCGCACCTCTGAGCTGGAAAAACAGCGGCGGTGAGTCAAAAGTTAACCTGAACGTGACCTTCAACGCACTGAACGAAGAGAGCTTTAAAGCCCTGGAACACGCAGGCAGCTTTGAGAAAGTTCTGCCGGTTCTGGTGAAAGAGTTCGGGTTCAATATGGATCTGTCCAAGCCGATGCTGACTGATTTCGTTGCAGTTGCCATGCAGTCACAGGGTATGGGCGCGAAAGAAGCCAAAGAACAGGGTGAACAGGGTGTTGCTCAGATGGCCAGCATGGGTGCCATGATGGAAATCGTGAAAGTGACCGATAAAGCGATCACCATGGATCTGAAATACAGCAACAACAACATCGATTTCAACGGTAAGAAATTCACCGTTGCTGAATTCCTGGAAAAATATGACCAGTACGGCGCACTGAGCGATAACAGCGGTGACGACGAAGGTTACGAGGAAGAAGCAATCGAAATGGATCCTAACGGTGATGTTACTGAAGAAGTCACTATCGGTGAAGAACCGGCTGCTGACGTTGCGGCTCCTGCTGCTCAGTAATTTCACACTGTTATTATCTGTTGATCAGACAAAAGCCAGTCGTCAGACTGGCTTTTTATCATCTGAGGAATACCACAATGATTAACCGCTCACTTCCCCTGACCGACCTGCACCGCCATCTCGATGGTAATATCCGCCTGTCCACCATTCTGGATCTGGCCCGTCAGCACAATTTGCCGCTGCCCGCCTATGAGGCTGAGGCATTACGTCCGCATGTGCAGGTGATGAGCAATGAACCGGATTTGGTGCAGTTTCTGAGCAAACTGGACTGGGGCGTTTCCGTACTGGCAGACCTTGATGCCTGCCGTCGTGTGGCCGCTGAAAACGTGCAGGATGCCGTCAGTGCCGGGCTGGATTACGCCGAACTGCGCTTTTCCCCTTATTATATGGCGATGAAGCACCATCTGCCCGTTGAAGGCGTGGTGGAAGCGGTACTGGATGGTGTGGCGTCCGAAGTCCGTAACAGCCCGGTGCGGATTAATATGATTGGTATTCTGAGCCGGACATTCGGTACAGATGCCTGTCATGAAGAACTGAATGCCCTGCTCGCTCACCATGAGCGGATTGTGGCGCTGGATATTGCCGGTGACGAATCCGGTTATCCCGGCGATTTATTTACCGATCACTTCCGCAAGGCCCGCGATGTAAACTGGGCTATCACCGCACATGCAGGAGAAGCTGCCGGTGCCGCCAGTATCTGGCAGGCTATCCGCGACCTGGGTGCACAGCGCATCGGTCACGGCGTGATGGCGATTGAAGACCCGGCGCTGATGGATTACCTGGCAGAGCACCGCATCGGCATGGAATCCTGCCTGACCTCGAATATTCAGACCAGCACCGTGCCGTCACTGGCCGCACATCCGCTGAAACAGTTCCTGGCACACGGCATTGCCGCCACCATCAACACCGATGACCCGGCAGTTGAAGGTATTGAAATTGCCCATGAATACAATGTTGCTGCACCGGCAGCCGGTCTGACACAGGCAGAAACTGAACAGGCGCAGATTAACGGACTGGAAATTGCCTTCTTATCCGCAGAGGAAAAAACGGCACTGAGAGAAATGGCAGCAAAACGCGGCCAGTAAACGCCGGCCTGAAAAGCTGCCTATAAATAAACCCCGGGAGCCGGGTATCCGTCCTGGGGTTTTTCACCTTATTTATCCCATTCATTATCGGTATAGTAAAAATACCTTAATTTACCATCAGTGAAATCAACCCAGCCAAGTCCGCTTGAATGCAGTATCCATTTACCGGAGTCGCCGCCCTTAAAGGTTATCGTCCCCGATGCAATACACGGTGAGTAATATTCATGCATCCACAGATTATTGGAGTCTGACTCTTCCGCTTTTGTAAAATAATAAATGAGCTGTTTTTTCGTCGGATTAAACGTTTTACATCCTTCTTTTTCGTACTCAGCTCTGTCCTCACTATCGTAATTACCGGTTACCGATATTTTGATGTCACTGACAACTCTTGCCTGAGTTAATACAGGCATAAATACTAAAAGCCAAAGTACTGTTTTCTTTATTCCCATACCGCGGTACTCGCTTCAGTCATATTTTTTCTGCCAATTTCCGGATGTCTGTACACTTCAGACATCGGAACATTAAATTCAGATACAAGTTCTTTTATAAGCCATTTTAAGGATTCATTTTGCCTGTCATTTACAGTTTCATAGACAAGATCCGTTTTACCTTCCGTCTTCACAGCAAGACCAACTATTTCTATGCCAATACTATCACTGTTAGCCGGGAATCGTTCCGGGAAATCTTTCGCTTTCTCTATATCAGAAATTTCTTTTGCTATTACTTTTTTCCAAAAGGCTTTTTTATGCAATGACAGTAAACGAACTTCAGTTGGTTGGCATGTTTTCTTCAAATAACATCTGGATTGCATTAGTCCGACATGCCAGGTTACTTTAAATATAGATGCAGTCTGGTAAATTTTACCATCTTTATCTATCAGAAAATGAGCTCCGTTAGCAGACTTATTACTATAACTATTAAAAGTACTTTGTGCTGTCGGTGAATCAGTTTGATGAACGACGATTCCATTAATTTTATCCAGAGGCTCCTGCTCAATGGACTTGAATATCTTTCTTTCAATACGGTCATCAAATACATAGCCATCTTCATCTATATACATTGTAGTTCCCTTTACAAAATATTAAATACTTGTATTAGCTTTTATATCATATCCCACAGCGACCACTCCCATACTGCCGCCTTCTGCATTTTGTGGTAAGTATTCAAATTTTACCCTTGCAAACTGTAGGCTGACTTTTTCTATTGGCGAAGGCATATATATCTCACCAACCGAATCCACACTGGTAATCACGATTTCCTGAAGCGTAATTTTTAAAAATTCCAGCGGGTCACCACCAGATTTTCTTACTGTCAGAATTGCTTCGGGAATGTGCTTTCCACTCAAACAATATTTAAGCAGATTTGTTGATGCTTTATCGAAATAATGCTTGAAATATAAATCGTATACAGTTACTTTCCCCGCTCCTCCACCACTTCCTGCATGCATGTTAGATGGCTGAGAGACTGACCAATCCCATCTTAAAAGATCAATTTCACCTTTATGAGAAAAATCCTGGGATTCACCTTCAATACCTTCAATTTTTATAAAAATATCCTGTGCCATAACTCTTCCTTGTTCAGATGTAATTACTGATATCTTCTACAGAGCACGATACTAAAATGATCTTCAGAATACTATTTGATTACTTCCTATTACATAGCATGAATTCTGATTACTTACATTATTAATCAAATGATAGTATTGTTTTTATTTATATGAATAGTAATTATATATCCTTATTATGGAGACCTATTTGCCATTATCATTCTATTCCCCTAATAATTATAAGGCCATGATATTCACCAAAACTGAAAAATTTTTATTTTATTACGGAATTTTTTTCATTTTTTTGATTGATTACACCGCGCATAGCGCGCCGCCATCACCGCACACACCATCAGCTGGATCTGATGAAACAGCATCAGCGGCAGCACCAGAATTCCCACCACGGCTGGCGGAAACATTACGTTTGCCATCGGCACGCCGTTTGCCAGGCTTTTCTTCGAACCACAGAACACAATGGTAATTTCATCGGCCTTATTAAAGCCCAGTGCCCGGGCGCCGTACACGTTGATCACCAGCACAATCGCCAGCAGCCCGCACGATACCACGGCAATCTGCAGAATAGACATTGCATCAATCTTCTGCCATATCCCCTCAGCAACCGCTTCGCTGAAAGCGACATACACCACCAGCAGAATAGAGGTGCGGTCTGTTTTATTAATGATTTTTTTATTGCGATCCACCCATTTGCCGATCAGCGGACGGGAAAGGTGCCCGACCACAAACGGCAGCATCAGCTGCAATAAAATAGACCGGATAGCACCCAGGGTATCCAGTTCATGCGCGCCCTGCGTTTCCATCATAAAACCGATAATCACTGGTGATAAGAACACACCAAGGATACTGGAGGCGGATGCACTGCAAATTGCCGCCGCCACATTTCCGCCCGCGACAGAGGTAAAGGCGATAGCCGATTGTACTGTCGCCGGTAAGGCGCATAAGTATAAGAAACCCATGTAAATGGTCGGAGACATCCATTCCGGCACCAGAAACTGCAAACCCAGCCCCAGCAGCGGGAAAAGGATAAAGGTACTGGAGAACACCATCAGATGCAGACGCCAGTGCCCCATTCCCGTCACAATCGCTTCCCGAGAGAGTTTTGCGCCGTGGAAGAAGAACAATAACGCAATCGCGGCGGTGGTCAGATAGCGGAATCCGGTCGCCACACCGCCGGTTGCCGGAAAGAGTGACGCCAAAATAACAACCGTGATCATTATGACCAGGAACGGATCTAACCGCAGTTTCTGCCACCAGTTTGTCATGTGTTATTCACTTTTGTCTGCAATAAGAAGTAATGATTATTTGTTACAGTGTCACAGTCCGTCCGGTTTTATGCGATTCCATACCGGCCTCAATAATACGGATAATTTCCGCCCCTTCCTGCGCAGTCACCGGGTTCGGGCCGTTATTGATAATCGCCTCAGCCACTTCCGCGTAATAGCGGCCATAGTGCCCGGCTTTGTTCGGATACGTCTCCGTGATTACTTCAATACCATCCGGTGACAGGCTCAGTTCCCCGTCGCGGCTGTCATGACCCCAGTTGACACCGACCGGCATCTGCCCTGCTTTCAGTGCATTTTCCTGCGGATCCAGCCCGTACTTCACATAGCTGCCTTTCATGCCGTGAACGATATACACAGGGGATTCCGCTGCCGCGACCGTGGTGGCATGCAGTACGACTTTGACATCCGGATAGTGGAGTTGTGCATGGAAATAATCCACCGCTTCCGCGCCCGGACGGATCATCCCCAGGTCGGCGGTGATCGCCGTTGGTTTGCCGAAAAACTGCAGTGCCTGGTCAATCAGATGAGAACCCAGGTCATACCAGATACCACTGCCTAATGCAGCAGCTTCGCGCCAGCGTTTTTGCGGCTGCGGGCGGTAGCGGTCAAAGTGGACTTCAAAATATTTGATATCCCCGAGTTTTTTACTGTCAAACAGGGATTTGAGCGTCAGATACCCGGAGTCAAAACGGCGGTTATGATAAACAGACAGCACCAGCCCGGCGTCATCCGCCTGTTTTGCCAGGGTAAATGCCTCTTCAGATGTCAGGGTAAAGGGCTTATCCACCACCACATGTTTACCCGCGGCCAGCGCCATCCGCGCCAGCGGGAAATGTGTGTCATTCGGGGTCGGGATCACGACGAGGTCAATGGCCGGGTCAGCAAAAATAGCTTCCGGCGTGGCGACAACCTGCACATCCGGATAGTCCGCATGCACTTTAGCGGCATCACTGCTCGCGACTTTGGCCAGTTCCATATTGGCATTATTGACAATAAACGGCGCATGGAATGTTTTTCCGGCAAAACCGTATCCGATCAGGCCCACTTTCAGTATTTTCGTCATCACTCCCTCCGGGGGATTGTCATGTTAACGGATAAAAACATGCTTTCAGAATCTGTCATCCTCCTGAAAAGTACCACTAACTGATTCCGTGACGCAAATACTGTGCCCGGTTTTCGTCAGTTTTGCCGCTTTTTCATTCTGATACACACAGTTATCCGCGCTTTCACACAATCCCGATAACCCCGGGTGCCCGGGGATTGCTATTATTCACCCCGCTTACCGGGGATCCCGGTTTTTTATGTGCTTTATTTGTATGTTTTGAATGACTCGCTTTGGGCATTGTAATGGCTGACTACTTATTACTTTTTGTCGGGACGGTGCTGGTTAACAACTTCGTACTCGTCAAATTCTTAGGATTATGCCCCTTTATGGGGGTCTCCAAAAAGCTGGAAACCGCGATAGGCATGGGGTTTGCCACCACATTTGTGATGACACTCGCCTCGGTCTGCTCGTGGCTGATGGATACCTTTATCCTGATCCCGCTGGATATTCTCTATCTGCGCACACTGAGCTTTATCCTGGTGATCGCCGTGGTGGTGCAGTTCACCGAAATGGTGGTGCGGAAAACCAGCCCGGCGCTCTACCGGCTGCTCGGGATCTTCCTGCCGCTGATCACCACCAACTGTGCGGTTCTCGGCGTCGCACTGCTGAACATCAACCTGTCGCATAACTTTCTGCAATCCGCCGTTTACGGCTTTGGTGCGGCAGCCGGTTTCTCCCTGGTGATGGTGCTGTTTGCCGCTATCCGTGAGCGGCTGGCAACGGCAGATGTGCCGGCGCCTTTCCGCGGGGCGTCTGTCGGGCTGGTCACTGCCGGTCTGATGTCTCTGGCCTTTATGGGCTTCAGTGGTCTGGTGAAATTCTGATGACAATGATTTGGATTGCCGTTGCCGTACTCAGCCTGCTGGGTCTGGCATTCGGTCTGATACTTGGTTACGCCTCCCGCCGCTTCAAAGTGGAGGAAGATCCCATTGTGGATAAAATTGATGACATTCTGCCGCAGAGTCAGTGCGGTCAGTGTGGTTTTCCGGGCTGCCGCCCGTATGCGGAATCTGTTGCCAATGGCGGCGCAATAAACCGCTGTGCTCCGGGCGGCGAGCAGGTGATGCTGAAACTGGCGGATATGCTGGGTGTGGATCCGCAGCCGCTCGACGGTGACGAGTCCGTACTCAATCCGGTGCGCAAAGTGGCCTTTATTCATGAGGACCAGTGCATCGGCTGCACCAAATGTATTCAGGCGTGCCCGGTGGATGCGATTATCGGTGCCACCCGCGCCATGCATACCGTGGTTGAAAATCTCTGCACCGGGTGTGATTTGTGTGTCGCTCCCTGCCCGACAGACTGTATTGAGATGATCCCGGTCGCCGTCACCCCGCGTAACTGGAAGTGGGATTTAAACACCATTCCGGTCAGAAATATTCCGGCGGATACCGGCGGTACTCCTGTCAAACCTGTTCAGATTGAGGCGTCGTAAGTTTTATGTTCAATTTGCTCAACTTTCTGAAAAAAGACCGGGTATGGGATTTTGACGGCGGTATTCATCCGCCGGAGATGAAATTACAGTCCAGCCGGACACCGATGCGGGTGTGCCCGGTACCGGAAGAACTGATTATTCCGCTGCAGCAGCATATCGGCAACGAAGGTGATGTGCTGGTCAGCCCCGGCGACCATGTCCTGAAAGGCCAGCCGCTGACACGCGGAACCGGCCGCAGCCTGCCGGTGCATGCCTCTTCATCCGGCACCGTGACCGCCGTGGAGCCTTGTGTGACCGCACATCCGTCCGGGCTGACCGCGCCGTGCATCCGTATCCGGACTGACGGGCTGGATACTCCGTACCCGGCGGAAAAAACAACGGATTTCACCTCTCTCTCCAAAACAGAACTGACTGACCGCATTCATCAGGCCGGGATTGCCGGTCTCGGCGGTGCGGGCTTCCCGACCGCCAGCAAGCTGAAAGGTGGCGGCGATCTTATCCGCACCCTGATTATCAATGCGGCGGAGTGTGAGCCCTATATCACGGCGGATGACCGTCTGATGCAGGAACATGCCGGAGAAATTCTCACCGGTATCCGTATTCTGATGCACCTTCTTGAGCCGGAACAGGTACTTATCGGCATTGAAGATAATAAACCGGAGGCGATTGCCGCACTTCGCGACGCCACTGCCGGTGAAAAACAGGTTTTCGTGCGGGTGATCCCGACCAAATACCCGTCCGGCGGCGCCAAACAGCTGACCAAAATTCTTACCGGACGCGAAGTGCCGTCCGGCGGACGCTCTTCTGATATCGGCGTGCTGATGCAGAACGTCGGAACCGTGGTTGCCATCAAGCGCGCCATTACCGACGGCGAACCGCTGATCCGGCGCGTGGTGACCGTAACCGGCGAAGCGGTTGAATCACCGGGCAATTTCTGGACACGGCTGGGTACGCCGGTCCGTTTCCTGCTGCAACAGGCCGGTTTCCGTCCTCAGCATGAACAAATGGTTGTGATGGGCGGCCCGCTGATGGGCTTTACACTGCCGGATCTCGATGTGCCGGTGGTAAAAATCTGTAACTGCATTCTGGCACCGACCACAAACGAGATGGAGCCGGCTGCACCGGAAGAAGCCTGCATTCGTTGCAGTCACTGTGCGGATGCCTGTCCGGCCGGATTACTGCCGCAGCAGCTTTACTGGTTCAGTAAAGGTAACGAACACGAAAAAGCAGAACAGCACCATCTGTTTGACTGCATCGAATGCGGTGCCTGTGCCTGGGTCTGCCCGAGCAACATTCCGCTGGTACAGTATTACCGTCAGGAAAAAGCACAGGTTATTGAGATCCGCGAAGAAGCTCAACGCGCTGCGGATGCCAAAATCCGCTTTGAAGCCAAACAGGCCCGAATGGCACGGGAAAAAGAAGCCCGTGAAGCCCGCCATAAAAGCGCGGCTGTTCAGGTGGATGAGAAAGACAGTGCGGCTATCAGCGCCGCCCTTGCCCGCGTGAAAGCCAAAGACAGTAATGCAGGGATGACGATTTCTGTTAATCCGTCCGTTTTACCGGATAACAGCGCCGTGATTGCTGCCCGCGAAGCCCGTAAAGCACAGGCCCGCGCACGTCAGGCAGAAAAAGCGGCTCTCGCGGCTGAAACAACACAGCCGGCGACAGAAGCAGACGCCGACCCGCGTAAAGCCGCAGTGGCTGCCGCCCTTGCCCGCGCCAAAGCGAAGAAAGCCGCTCAGGCTGCCGAAGCTCCGGCGGAAGCTGCACAACCGGCAGCGGAAACAGAGACAGATCCGCGCAAAGCGGCTGTTGCTGCCGCGATTGCCCGCGCCAAAGCGAAGAAAGCCGCTCAGGCTGCTGAGGCTCCGGCGGAAGCTGCACAACCGGCAGCGGAAACAGAGACAGATCCGCGCAAAGCGGCTGTTGCTGCCGCCATTGCCCGCGCCAAAGCGAAGAAAGCGGCTCAGGCCGCAGAAGCTCCGGCGGAAGCGGCACAACCGGCCGCAGAGACAGAAATCGATCCGCGCAAAGCCGCTGTTGCTGCCGCCATTGCCCGTGCCAAAGCGAAGAAAGCCGCTCAGGCCGCAGAAGCTCCGGCGGAAGCAGCACAACCGGCCGCAGAGACTGAAGCCGATCCGCGCAAAGCCGCTGTTGCTGCCGCGATTGCCCGTGCCAAAGCGAAGAAAGCCGCTCAGGCTGCTGAAGCCCCGGCGGAAGCGGCACAACCGGCAGCGGAGGCAGACGCAGATCCGCGTAAAGCCGCTGTGGCTGCCGCCATTGCCCGTTCCAAAGCGAAGAAAGCCGCTCAGGCGGCTGCACAACATTCTGAAGAAACCACTGATTAATGAAGCGAAATAAGCATGAAATTTAGGCCCGTTTCCTCAAACGCCCCGCACCGGCTGAAAATTGCGGGATCACCGTTTACGCATAACCGTGATAACACCTCCGCCATCATGCTGTGGGTGGTGATTGCGATGATCCCGGGGATTGCTGCGCAGCTCTGGTTTTTCGGCGCCGGTACCCTGTTTCAGATTCTGATTGCAGTTGTCACTGCGCTGGTAACAGAAAGTATTGCTGTCCGGCTGCGTAATCAACCTGTGATGCCGTATCTGAAAGATAACTCCGCGCTGGTCACGGCTGTGCTGCTGGCTGTCAGTATTCCGCCGCTGGCACCGTGGTGGATGATTGTTATCGGTACATTCTTTGCCGTGATTATTGCCAAGCACATATATGGCGGTCTCGGACAAAACCCGTTTAACCCGGCAATGGTCGGGTATGTGGTGCTGCTGATCTCCTTCCCGGTACAGATGACCAGCTGGCTGCCGCCGGAGAGTCTGCAAATCACCCCGGTTTCGCTCAGTGACAGTCTGCATGTGATTTTCACCGGGTTATCAGACGGTGGCCTGACACTCGAACAATTACGCGCCGGGGCGGACGGCATGAGCCAGGCAACCCCGCTCGACAGTTTCAAAACCGGTCTGCTGACCCGCGATATGTCCGAAATCCTGACACAGCCTGTTTTACAGGGCTCTGTCGCCGGTATCGGCTGGCAGTGGGTGAATATCGGTTACCTGATCGGTGGCTGTATTCTGCTTAATCGTAAAGTGATTTCATGGCAGATCCCGGCCGCCATGCTGGGAACACTCGCGGTATTGTCAGTTATCGGGTACCTGATTGATTCATCACACTTTACATCCCCGGTTATACAGCTGTTTTCCGGTGCCACCATGCTCGGGGCATTCTTTATCGCCACCGACCCGGTCACTGCTTCCACCACACCGCGCGGCCGCCTGATATACGGGATACTGATCGGCCTTCTGCTGTGGATTATCCGTGTTTACGGCGGTTATCCGGATGCGGTGGCATTTGCTGTTCTGCTGGCCAATATCACCGTGCCGCTGATCGATACCTACACACAACCGCGTGTTTACGGGCACAAACGGGGGAATAAATGATTGCCACATTACGCCGTTACGGGCTGATCCTCGCCCTGTTTGCCGCCGGTACCACCGGACTGAGCGGGTTTGTCTATACTCTGACAAAACCGGAAATTGATAAACAGGCCGCTGCACAGCAAAAGGCGCTGTTTGCCGAAATCCTGCCGGAATCGGTTTATAATAATGATGTGATTGCAGAGTGTTATCTGGTCACCGATCCTGCCCTGGGTAATGAACTGCCGCACCGGCTGTATGTTGCCCGCAAAGACGGCACACCGGTCGCCGCAGTGCTGGAGTCCACCGCGCCGGACGGCTATTCCGGTAATATTCAGTTGCTGGTTGCGGCTGATTTTAACCGCACCGTGCTCGGCTCCCGCGTGACCGAACACAAAGAGACACCGGGGCTGGGTGATAAAATTGATACCCGGATTTCAGACTGGATCACCTCTCTGAGCGGCAAACACATTGAATCCGCTGATGACCCGCACTGGGCAGTGAAAAAAGACGGCGGGGATTTTGATCAGTTCACCGGTGCCACCATCACACCGCGCGCAGTCGTCAATGCTGTCCGTGCAACAGCGGATTATATGCAGACACTGCCGCCGCTGCTGAACAATTTACCTCAATGCGGAGCAGAATAATGAGTCAGATTAAAGAATTATTCGCCGACGGATTATGGAAAAACAACTCCGCCCTCGTCCAGGTACTGGGGCTGTGTCCGCTGCTGGCGGTTTCCTCTACTGTTACCAACGCGCTGGGGCTGGGGCTGGCCACCACGCTGGTGCTGATTTGCACTAACGTGGCGGTTTCCGCGCTGCGCCGCTGGATCCCGTCAGAAATCCGCATTCCTATCTATGTGATGCTGATTGCTTCTGTGGTGACCGCAGTGCAACTGCTGATCAACGCCTATGCTTTCGGCTTATATCAGTCGCTCGGCATATTCATCCCGCTGATTGTGACCAACTGTATTGTTATTGGCCGTGCCGAAGCCTTTGCTGCCAAAAATGCCGTTTACCCTTCTGCGATTGACGGCCTGGCGATGGGGCTCGGTGCCACCGCCGCGCTGTTTGTGCTCGGTGCCATGCGCGAAATCCTCGGCAACGGCACCCTGTTTGACGGCGCGGATCTGCTGCTCGGTGACTGGGCCAAAGTGCTGCGCATCGATGTGCTGCACCTTGACACCCCGTTCCTGCTGGCCATGCTGCCACCGGGCGCCTTTATCGGGCTTGGCTTAATGCTGGCAGGCAAGTATCTTATTGATGAGAAAATGAAAAAGCGCAAAAATGCACCTGCCGCGCCGCAATATGAAACAGAAAAAGGATGCGGAAGCCATCTGGTCAAATAACTGTATAATTAAGCAGGCTCCTCTCCGGGAGTCTGCTTTTATCATGAATGAGCCAATGTCGTTATGAATAAAGAAAAACGTATTGAAATCCTGACCCGCCTGCGGGACAACAACCCGCAACCCACCACCGAACTGCTGTTTGATTCTCCGTTTGAATTACTGATCTCCGTCTTATTATCCGCCCAGGCGACAGATGTCAGTGTCAATAAAGCCACCCGCCCGCTGTATGCCGTTGCCAATACGCCGCAGGCCATTCTGGATCTGGGTGTGGACGGTGTGAAATCCTATATTAAAACCATCGGGTTATTTAATACCAAAGCAGAGAATGTGATTAAAACCTGCCGGATGCTGGTTGAGCTGCATAACGGCGAGGTGCCGGAAGACAGAGCCGCGCTTGAGGCGCTGCCGGGTGTGGGCCGTAAAACTGCCAATGTGGTGCTCAATACCGCGTTCGGCTGGCCGACCATTGCTGTTGATACCCATATTTTCCGTGTCTGTAACCGCACAAAATTTGCCCCCGGTAAAAATGTGGATGAGGTGGAACAAAAATTATTGCGGGTTGTTCCGGCAGAATTTAAAGTCGACTGCCACCACTGGTTTATACTGCACGGGCGTTATACCTGTGTTGCCCGCAAACCCCGCTGCGGTTCATGCATCATTGAGGATTTGTGTGAATTCAGCGAAAAAGTGTATCCGGAAGATTAATCTGCTGCGCTTTAAACAGAAATTGCCCTCTGTGCTTGCGGGCAGCGTAAATTCGCGTAAAAATAACCATAAATTTGCTCACCCAACCAGTACGGGAACCTATGTTTCAAGATAACCCGCTGTTAGCTCAGCTAAAACAACAGCTCCACGATAAAACATTGCGTGTCGAAGGGATCGTAAAAAGTACCGATAAAGGCTACGGTTTCCTGGAAGTTGACGGACAAAAATCCTATTTTATTCCGCCGCCGCAGATGAAAAAAGTCATGCACGGCGACCGCGTCACCGCAGCTATTCACACGGTGAATAATAAAGATGTGGCTGAACCTGAAGCGCTGATCACCCCGTTTCTGGATCGGTTTGTCGGCCGTGTACAGCGCAAGGAAAATGACGATCGTCTCTGGATCATTCCTGATCACCCGCTGTTAAAAGATTCCATTCCCTGCCGTCCGGCAAAAGGTGTTGATCATGAGTTTCGTCAGGGTGACTGGGCGGTTGCGGAAATGCGCCGCCACCCGCTGAAGGGTGATCGCAGTTTCCACGCGGAAATCACCGGCTTTATTACCGATGCGGACGACCATTACGCGCCGTGGTGGGTGACACTGACCCGCCACCAGCACGCACTGAAAGAGCCGGAGCCGGTTGAGGTGACTATGGCGGATGATAATCTGCCGCGCACCGATCTGACCCATCTGGATTTTGTCACTATCGACAGTGCATCCACCGAAGATATGGATGATGCACTTTATATCACTACCGGTGATAACAATCAGCTTCAGCTGACTATCGCGATTGCGGACCCGACCAGCTACATCCCGGCCGGCAGCGAGCTGGACACTATTGCCCATAAACGCGCCTTTACCAACTATCTGCCGGGCTTTAATATCCCGATGCTGCCGCGTAACCTGTCTGATGACCTGTGTTCGCTGCATCCGCATGTACGCCGCCCGGCTCTGGTATGTCAGGTGTCCATTAATGAAGATGGCTCTCTGGCGGATGATGCTGTGTTCTTCGCCGCCTGGGTTGAATCCAAAGCCAAGCTGGCTTACGACGATGTTTCCGACCTGCTGGAAGGTGTGGCTGACCGCGTGACAACGGATGAAACTATCCGCCGTCAGATTTCCCTGTTGCAGGATATGTATCAGCGCCGCCATCACTGGCGTGAAACTCATGCGCTGGTCTTTAAAGATCGTCCTGATTACCGCTTTATCCTTGATGAAAACGGCGTAGTGACGGATATCGTGGCGGAACAGCGCCGCAGTGCCAACCGTATTGTGGAAGAAGCGATGATCACCGCCAATATCTGTGCCGCACAAGTGCTGGATAAAAAACTCGGCTTTGGTGTCTATAACGTACACACCGGGCTGGATCCGCTGACCATCAGTCAGGCCGTTGCCCTGCTCGCCGAAAACGGTATTAACTTCAGTGCGGAAGAATTACTGACTCTGGACGGTTTCTGTCGTCTGCGCCGTGAACTGGATAACCAGCCGACGCAGTTCCTCGACAGCCGTATCCGCCGCTTCCAGACTTTTGCCGAAGTCCGCATGGAAAAAGGCCCGCACTTTGGTCTGGGACTGGATGGTTATGCGACCTGGACATCCCCTATCCGTAAATACAGCGATATTGTGAACCACCGTCTGCTGAAAGCGATTATCGCCGGTCAGTCTGCGGAAAAACCGGCTGAAGCCCTGGCCGAGCACCTGGCAGAGCGCCGCCGTGCCAACCGTATGGCAGAGCGTGATGTCGGTGACTGGTTATATGCCCGTTACCTGCAGCCTTATGCCGGTACAGATACCCCGTTCCCGGCGGAGATCATTGATATCACCCGCGGTGGCGTGCGTGTCCGTCTGACAGACAACGGCGCGGTCGCCTTTATCCCGGGCACCTTTATCCATCCGGTCAAAGATGAGCTCCAGTGCAGCCAGGAAACCGGATCAGTGCTGATTAAAGGTGAAGTCCGTTACCGCCTCAATGACATCATTCCGGTGAAAATTGAGGAAGTTAAGATGGAAACCCGCAGTATTCTGGCCCGCCCGCTCTGATCCGGAATCACTGACTGATAAGAACCGCCGTTTTGTATTAACGGCGGTTTTTTTATTCCTTCCACTCAGAACCCGCCGCTGTTCCTGTCATTAAATTCCGGACAGAAATACCTTTAACAGCATTTAAATTTTATTTAAATCATACGGATAGTAATTAGTAACGTGATTGCTATAGTGATGATAATCAGACATGCAACGGGGAAATAGGATGAAGAAAATAGTAACGGCATTGCTTGTTGCTGGTGGCCTGCTGGCACTCAGCGGCTGTAAGAACCTGTCAGAGCAGGAGAAAGATACCGCAATTGGTGCTGAGTTAGGTGCTATCAGCGGCGCGATTCTGACGGATGGTTCCGGTCTGGGTACAGTCGGTGGTGCTGCCGTCGGCGGGATTATCGGCCACGAAGCCGGTCAGTGACAAAGGCGTCCGGACGGACGCCTCATCTCTCTGTCAGCCACCTGCCAGTTTGACTTTAAAGCCTTTATCTTCCAGCAGTTGCTTCAGTAAATCGCGTTTATCACCCTGAATTTCAATTACACCGTCTTTCAGTGCCCCGCCGCAGCCGCAGCGTTTTTTCAGATCTGCCGCCAGCTTGCTCAGTGCAGCATCATCCAAATCAATACCGGTGATCAGGCACACGCCCTTACCTTTGCGGCCGCTGGTCTGACGCTGAATACGGACAATACCGTCACCTTTCGGGCGTTCCGCTTTGACTTCCGGCTCATCAATACGGCCGGCATCGGTGGAATAAACCAGCCGTGAATTATTGTCCATCTTATAAAACTCCCACTGAAGCATTAATCGCCTGTAATGCCGTCTGCGGATTATCACTGCGGGTGATTGGCCGCCCGATAACCATATAATCCACCCCGGCACTGACTGCCTGCGGTGGTGTCATGATACGGCGCTGGTCACCGGCATCGCTGCCTTCAGGGCGGATCCCCGGCGTGACCAGTTTAAATTCCCGGCCCAGGGTCTCTTTCATCAGTTTCGCTTCTTGAGCGGAACAGACCACGCCATCCAGCCCGCAATTCTGTGTTAATTTTGCCAGACGCAGCGCGTGCTCTGCCGGTGTGACATCAATACCGGTACCGGCCAGATCGGACTGCTCCATGCTGGTCAGCACGGTCACAGCAATCAGTAGTGGTGCATCGTTGCCGTACGGCAGCAGGATCTCTTTCGCCGCTGTCATCATACGCTCACCACCTGCCGCATGGACGTTAACCATCCACACACCCAGTTCAGCCGCTGCCCGTACCGCATGCGCCGCGGTATTCGGGATATCATGGAATTTCAGGTCAAGAAAGACCTCAAACCCGCGCTGCTGTAACGCGCGGACACATTCCGGCCCGCAGAAGGTAAACAGCTCTTTACCGACTTTCAGACGGCACTGTGCCGGATCGATACGGTCGGCAAAAGCCAGCGCGTCATCCGGGTTGTCGTAATCGAGCGCAACAATAACAGGCGATGCGATATCTGCACGGCCTGTATGCGAAGAAAGAGATGTCATGAATGTATTACCTGTGGTTGGTGAATTAATACGGGTAAATAATTACGGGTAAATGTGACGTTGTCACTGTCCGTCCAGCCCTCTGATAGGCTTGATAGTATCCCATGACCGGCAGGACGGGCAGTGCCAGTACAGGGCGTGTGATGTAAATCCGCATTTGCCGCAGCGGTAATCCGGTTTTGTCCGGATTTGCTCGCCGACCATGTTACGCAGCAGGCCGAGACTCTCTTTGGCACGGCCTTCCTCTGCCTCTGACAGATAATATTCCATCAGACGGCAAAACAGACGCATGGTCGGATGGCGCTGCAACTGGCGGTTAACATAGGTGATCGCCATTTCCGGCCCTTCCTGCTGTTCAATAATATCCGCAAGATAGAGTTCGGCAATAGCGCCAATATTTTCATCCGAGCAGTGCAGCAGGTATTCTGCCCATTCTGCCGGCTGATCAAGGTGTGTGTAGCAGGTTTCCAGCATCGGCAGTGTTTCACTGACCATCTCTTTATCCTGCTCAAACACCCGCTTGAGCACGGTGACGGCTTTACTGTATTCCGCCCGTTCAATATGAATGCGCCCCTGCATAATCGACACCCGGGCACAGTTTTTATCCGCCCCCGCAGCTTTGGCGAGATACGCAAATGCCCCGTCAGTGTTATCGCTGCCCAGTGCCTGCAATGCCAGTTCACAATAGAAGTTAGCGATATTCTCCCGCTGCCCGGTATCACCCTGTTTCAGCAGTTTTTCACCGATATCGATGGCTTTGCCCCAGTCACTGGTGGACTGATAAATCGATAACAGCGACTGAAGCGCGCTTTGTCTGAAATCCGCCTCATCAATCAGCTGTAAAAACAGGGCTTCCGCCCGGTCATAGACCCCGGCGGCCACATAATCGCGGCCCAGCTGTTGTGTGGCGAGGAGACGCTGGTCATAGGAGAGAGAGGCGCTTTCCATCAGTGACTGGTGGATGCGGATGGCGCGCTCCACTTCGCCGCGCGAACGGAACAGGTTGCCGAGTGTCAGGTGAGCTTCAAATGCAGAGCTGTCTTCTTTCAGCATGTCGAGGAACAAATCAACTGCTTTATCCTGCTGATCGGACAGCAAAAAGTTTACGCCTGCCACATAGTCGCGTGACAGGCGGTCCGCATGTTGTTGTTGATTCTGCTGCGCGCTGCGCCGCCCCATATACCAGCCGTATGCGGCAGCTATGGGCAACAGAAGAAACAACAGCTCAAGCATAATGCTTATTCCTTAGTGGTGTCCCGCAGTGCAACCGAACCGGAAGACTGCACCGTCTGGTCAGCTTCCAGACGTTTGATCCGGTGCCGGGCACGAGCCAGCGACAACCGCAGACGTAAATAAAACAGACCGCAGACAATCCAGCCCAGCACAAAACCGATACCGAACAGTACGGCCAGCAAGGTGGATACAGAATACTGTCCCTGCGCAATCAGATAATTAAATGTGACTACCTGATCGTTATTTGCGCCCAGTGTCACCGAAATGATGAAAACCACCAGTACAAGGATAAAAATCAGAAAATATTTCACCGGCGTTCCTATTATCAGGCTTGCATTCCGCGCCTGCTCCTTGCAGACGCACTAACCCCTTAAGTTACCATTTACCCCGGGGAGAATGAAAGTAATTTGTTGTGTTCCCGAGTTTTTTCCGCTTTTTTGCCGGTATCCGCACAGAATACCGGCAACGGGTTTCACGCGCCTTATAATAACATGATTTCAGGCCGGCGGCGGCGGTTGCACACCATTTTCCTTCTGTCTGTTAAGCCAGATAAAGAATATTCCGGCCAGGATTGCGTTAATAATCACAGACATAATGATATCTGACGGCCAGTGCATCCCCAACGCCAGACGGCTGTATTCCGCCAGAATGCCCCACAGCAGAATCACGCCCGCCAGCCCGCGGCGGCCCTGTGCGGTGAAAAACACAAAGAGTATCAGCGCCCATGCACTTGCAAACAGTGCATGACCGGACGGAAACGCATAACCGGTTTCACTTTTCCAGTGTTTCAGCAGCCAGCCGGGCACCTGATAATGATTTTTCACGGTATTTTCCAGCAGTTGTGCTCTCTCTTTCCGGGAAAGGTCATAGAACCCTTCTTCTGACACCATATGTTGCTGTGCCAGCCAGACCACATACGGGCGCGGCTCTTTAATGGTGTTTTTCATCGCCACTTTGATGCCCTGTCCCGCAGCCACCACCACCAGGATCAGCGCCACCGCGCGCAGTGCCTGCTTTCTGCTGCCGCGAAACAAACGGACAAACAGGATACAAAAAAAGAGTGATACGATAATCGCCAGCGGATATGCCGCGGTATCCGTCAGGTGCCACAGGCCGCGCAGCAGATCATCATCACCTGATGGCTGCCAGCGCCAGCCGGTCAGTAATGTCACCAGCGGTACCAGCATCAGCAGGATGACACCGGCGATAAAGGGTTTTGTCAGGTTTTTCATCCGGGTTGAATCATTCCGTTAAAAATAAATATTATTTTGTCAAACTGATGTACTACTATGGTCATGTTCAGTTATTTGACCCGGAAAAGAAATGTCAGTTTCATTTCCCGGGCAACGCAGATAATAACATCGCCAATACGATTATGTGCGTTTAAATAAAGATATTTATATCAATGAGTTAATAAATCATGAATAAAGAGTTGCAGTTAAAACGTGTCGCACAGGCAAAATTACCTACCCCGTTCGGGGAATTTTTGATGGTCGGATTTGAAGAAATTGCCACCGGTCACGATCACGTGGCGCTGGTGTTCGGGGACATCAGCGGTGATGAGCCGGTGTTATCCCGCGTCCATTCAGAATGTCTGACCGGTGACGCGCTGTTCAGCCTGCGCTGTGACTGTGGTTTTCAGCTGGAAGCTGCCTTAAAACAGATCTCGGAAGAAGGCCGTGGTGTATTACTGTATCACCGTCAGGAAGGCCGTAATATCGGCCTGCTGAATAAAATCCGTGCCTATGCATTACAGGATACCGGGCTGGATACCGTTGAAGCCAACCAGAAGCTGGGTTTTGCCCCGGATGAGCGCGATTTCACGTTGTGCGCCGATATGTACAAACTGCTGGATGTGCACGCCATCCGCCTGCTGACCAATAACCCGGAAAAAGTCGAGATTCTGACTCAGGCCGGGATTAACATTACTGAACGTGTACCGCTGATTGTCGGCCGTAATCCGGCTAATGCCCATTATCTGGATACCAAAGCAGAGAAAATGGGGCACATGCTGTGCCAGTCTCCGGGCTGTAATCACTGATCCACCTGCAAAAACAGAAAAGCGCGGCAAAATAATGCCGCGCTTTGTTTTTACCCGTCTGATTACGCCAGCATCTGCCGGATCACATAGCAGAGGATGCCGCCGTGACGGTAATATTCCAGCTCCGTCTGTGTATCGATACGGCACAGGGCATTCAGTTCAGTCACCCGCCCGTCCGCATGTGTGATTTTCACCGGGACAATCTGTTTTGGTGTGACGCTGTTCAGGCCGCCGACGTCAATCAGTTCATCCCCGATCAGCCCCAGCGAACGGCGATCAGTTCCCGCCGGAAACTCCAGCGGTAATATCCCCATACCAATCAGGTTAGAACGGTGGATCCGCTCATAGGATTCCGTCAGCACCACTCTCACACCCAGCAGATTAGTGCCTTTCGCTGCCCAGTCACGACTGGAGCCGGAGCCGTACTCTTTTCCGGCTATCACCACCAGGGGTGTCCCTGACTCCTGATAACGCATTGCGGCATCAAAGATAGCCAGCGTTTCCCCGGACGGAATATGGCGGGTAAATCCGCCTTCCGTGCCCGGCACCATTTCATTGCGGATGCGGATATTGGCAAACGTGCCGCGCACCATCACTTCATGATTACCGCGCCGTGAGCCGTAGGAGTTAAAATCCGCCGGTTTCACGCCGTGTGCCTGTAAATAGCGCCCCGCCGGGCTGTCTGCTTTGATGTTCCCCGCCGGAGAGATATGGTCAGTGGTGACAGAGTCACCGAGGATCGCCAGAATCCGCGCCTGTTTTACATCTTTCACCGGCGCCGGGGAAACCGGCATTCCCTCAAAATACGGCGGATGGCGGATATAGGTGGAATCCGGCTGCCACTGGTAGGTCGGCGTATTTTCCACCGGCAGTGACTGCCATTGTTCATCCCCGTCAAACACTGCCGAGTACTCTTTGCGGAACATTTCCGTTTTCACTTTTTCCACCGCAGCGGCAATCGCGGCATTATCCGGCCAGATATCTTTTAACAGCACCGGCTTACCCTGTTTATCATAGCCCAGCGGATCGGTTTCCAGATTACAGTGCAGATTGCCGGCCAGTGCATAAGCCACCACCAGCGGCGGAGAAGCCAGCCAGTTCGTTTTAACCAGCGGATGGATGCGTCCTTCAAAGTTGCGGTTACCGGACAGCACGGCACCGACTGTCAGGTCATTCTCTTTAATGGCTGCTTCGATTTCCGCATCCAGCGGCCCGGAGTTGCCGATACAGGTAGTACAACCATAACCGACAAGATTAAATCCCAGCTGATCCAGATACGGCGTGAATCCGGCAGCATTCAGATAATCTGTCACCACTTTCGAACCGGGGGCCAGAGAAGTTTTCACCCACGGTTTGCGGGTCAGCCCTTTTTCAGCGGCATTTTTTGCCAGCAAACCGGCGGTCATCAGTACACCGGGGTTGGAGGTGTTGGTACAGGATGTGATGGCGGCAATCACCACGGCACCATCCTCAAGGGTAAAATCATCGCCATGCAGAGAAACAGGGACTTTCGCCGCCGGGGATTTTTTGTTCAGTTCCAGATCAACCGCCGCCTGAAACGCGCCCGGTACCTGCGCCAGCACCACTCTGTCCTGCGGACGTTTCGGCCCGGCCAGGCTGGTCTGCACATCCGCCAGATCCAGTGCCAGCCCGGAGGTAAAGCGCGGCTCATCTCCCTCGTGTCGCCACAATCCCTGCTCTTTGCAGTACGTTTCCACCAGCGCGATTTCATCATCACTGCGCCCGGTCAGACGCATATAACTGAGTGTGACCTCATCCGCCGGGAAGAAACCACAGGTTGCACCGTATTCCGGTGCCATATTGGCAATCGTGGCGCGGTCAGCCAGCGGCAGCTGCGCCAGTCCATCCCCCCAGAATTCAACAAACTTGCCCACCACGCCGTGTTTGCGCAGCATTTGTGTCACGGTCAGCACCAGGTCAGTGGCGGTGATCCCTTCACGCAGACGGCCGGTCAGTTTAAACCCGACCACATCCGGGATCAGCATCGACACCGGCTGTCCGAGCATCGCGGCTTCCGCTTCAATACCACCCACGCCCCAGCCCAGCACGCCGAGGCCGTTAATCATGGTGGTGTGGGAATCTGTCCCGACCAGGGTATCCGGATACGCATAGGTTTTACCGTCACGGGTTTCATACCAGACGGATTTCCCGAGGTACTCGAGGTTAACCTGGTGGCAAATCCCCGTTCCCGGCGGTACCACACGAAAACGGTCAAAAGCCTGCTGCCCCCAGCGTAAAAAACGATAACGTTCATTATTACGTGACATTTCAATGGCCACGTTATCGGCAAAAGCCTGCTCACTGGCATATTCATCCACCATCACCGAGTGGTCGATAACCAGATCGACCGGTGACAACGGATTGACCTTACTCTCTTCTCCGCCCAGCACGCGGATAGCCTGGCGCATCGCCGCCAGATCCACCACCGCCGGCACACCGGTAAAATCCTGCATCAGCACACGGGCGGGCCGGAAGGCAATTTCATGGTCAGCGGTGCCGGTTTTCTGCCAGTCGATCAGCGCCTGTAAATCGCGCACCTGCACGCTGTCGCCATCAAGATTACGCAACAGGTTTTCGGCCAGCACTTTCAGGGATTTGGGAAGTTTATCAAGATTGCCGAGCTGTTCCGCCAGGCGGGAGAGATGATAGATATGGTAGTGTTTTCCGCCCGCTGTCAGCAGGGTTTCACACTGTTGCTTTAAGGTTAACGACATAACGCCTCCACACAGAGTGTACGGGTTAAACAGGTATCTTCCTTATTATTTTCATTATAAAGATACCATATTCCCGTAATCTTTGCGGGGGCAGCCACACAATTTGTTAATTCAATGTAACTAAAACTAACAATTTTGCAGGATAATTAATCCGGACTGTATTCTGTAATAACCCGGGTTCCCTGCCCGTCAGTCTCAAATGTGATGGTATCCTGACCACCGTTAAACAACTGCGTTACCGTCAGGTGATTATTACCCTGCCATTTGTATTCCAGACTGACCGTATCACCATAACCGGTGAAAGACTGATCCGTGCCCGGTGTCAGTTTTTCCGTCAGATTTTTCGGCTCCCCGGTTGTACTGCGGTAGAGCCCGTAGGTTTGTATCAGATTTTTACCTTTGTAGTAGCATTCATCCGTTGAATCATAGCTTTCCGGGTCACGTACGGTCTCTTTACAGACCGGTGCCGCCGGTACGGATGCAGATACAACCGCCGGCAACAGCCCGGCGGCAAGCAGGACAGCGCCTGTCAGTGCGGATAATTTACTCATCAGTTCCTCTGATAATAAGCATTCAGACAATCGGCAGCGGAATGTCTTTAAACATGGCTTCGATGTCTTCATTATTACGCAGCGCAATCGCTTTATCTACCACATCGCGCGTCAGATGCGGCGCGAAACGCCACATAAAATCATACATATAGGTTCTCAGGAAACTGCCGCGCCGGAAACCGATTTTTGTGGTGCTGTAACTGAATTTATCCCGCATATCGATACTGACGAGATCTTTATCCGTTTCCGGATCAACCGCCATACTGGCAATAATCCCGATCCCGAGCCCGAGGCGGACATAGGTTTTAATCACATCCGCATCCGTTGCGGTAAAGACCACTTTCGGTTTCAGCCCCTGTTTTTCAAAGGTGCTGTCCAGCTCGGAACGGCCGGTGAAACCGTGGGTATAGGTGACAATCTCATACTCCGCGATATCCGCGATAGTCAGGTCGCGCCGCTGCGCCAGCGGGTGATCACGTCGGACCACCACGGCCCGGTTCCACTGGTAGCACGGCAGCATAATCAAATCGTTATACAGATGCAGGGCTTCTGTCGCGATAGCGAAATCACTGTTGCCTTTGCAGACATCCTCGGCTATCTGTGTCGGTGTGCCCTGGTGCATATGCAGGGAAACGTGCGGATAACGCTCAATAAAGCCTTTAATGACCGGCGGCAGTGCATAACGCGCCTGGGTATGGGTCGTGGCGATGCTCAGGGTTCCCTGCTCCGGATACGTGTGCTCACTGGCGACAGCCTTGATGGCATCAATTTTTGCCAGCACTTCACGGGAGATGCGGATAACGGATTCCCCGGCCGGTGTCACATGGGTCAGATGTTTACCGCTGCGGGCAAAAATCTGCATTCCCAGCTCATCTTCCAGCATCCGGATCTGCTTACTGATACCGGGTTGTGATGTGTACAGCCCCTCGGCAGTCGAGGAGACATTCAGATTGTGATTAACCACTTCCACAATATAGCGCAGCTGCTGTAATTTCATCCGCTTATTCCTTTCCGTGCAGGTTCGGCATTGCTTACTCCTTTTTCATCTTTATTATTCCGAAAAAGAATAAGTGAGCAAATTGTTATAACGTTATTCTATTCAGTGACGATATAACAAAAAATGCACGGACACCAGCCAAAAAATAACAGCTCAATCCCCTGATACTGCGCATTTCTCAGCAAAGCGCGGAAATCACGGCTATTCCTTTCTTAGGCTATTTTATTTAATGCTTATAACAAAATGATATTAATCTCTGTCCGCCGGATCTTTTTCACCCTTCAGTAAGGCGGTCATCCGCGCTTTTACCTGATTATCAGGCTCAGCCGGTACCCCTTTTTCCAGCAATCCGGTCATATCCTGCGGCCAGCTTTCACGGGCTCTGGCGTACAGTGCATTCAGTGCCTTATTGCGGTTACGGACAACAGGGCTTTGCAGCCCGCAGCGGATCAGCGGCCAGCCGATATCCGGAAAACGGTGCAATTCCTGTAATACGGAGTCCAGCTTGCTGTGCGGCTCCCAGTCCGGCCCTAATCCCATCGCATCTGACGGTCCGGAAGCTATCGCCACCAGTGGTAACTGCTGCTCTGCCAGCTCCGCCACCTGCCGGGCCCGTTCCGGATTGTCAGTCTGCATCAGCGTCAGCCAGTCATCATTTCCGGCATTCTGCTGTTGCTGCACAAACAGTTCAGGCCAGATATCGATCCGGAACAACCGCCCGGCACGGATAGCCTGATAACGAATCTGTTCATCTGTGCTGCGGATTTGCTCACTGACAAGCTGAGCTATCCGCGGGCTTGCCAGCAATTCAGCCGCCAGCCCTTTCAGTATCTCTGCATTATCGAACTGCGCGGGGTTATCGCTGAGGTAATCATTCACCGACCATACCAGGCTGTATTGCTCCAGAGCAGGCTCAGTGTGTGCCAGCTGATTAAGGTAACGAAGGCAGCATTGTGCGCGGTCGTCATAGTCTGAAATATCCTGTGCAGGGCCACCGTTAAACAGCGCCTGAAGGATCTCTGTTGCACCGTGCAGCAGTTCCGCATCCGCCGGTTCCGTCAGTGCTTCCGCCAGACGCCCCTGTGTGGCGCAATACCACGCCGTATATTCATTCATCACGGCATTATTGTAACCATCACGCAGCAGCCACTGACGCAGAGGTTCACCGGGATTTTCCGGAATACGTTCAATCATATGCACCCGTCCCCAGCCATCAACGCGTCTGGCCATACGCCACCAGAGCGCTTCATACGCCTGCGGATTTTCTGTCATTGCGGCCTGTGCCACAATGGCATACAGCGTAAACTCATCATGGGCCGCCAGCACAAACAGGATATCGCTGTTTTCCTGCCCGGGGAAAAAAGCCAGTACCGACATCGCCAGCTTGATAACATTCCGCTCCGGGCTGTTCTGCGCGAGCCAGGCACTGAAATCAGCCAGTTTATCCGCATCAATGCCCTGCTGCTCCACGATCAGCTGTAACAGCGGGTCAATGTACCCCAGCGGGCTTTCCTCTCTGACAGCCGCCAGAAACGCGGAAACAGATGCCTTATCCCCTTTCTCCGCTGCAGCTTTCAGTAAATCACGGATCTTCTGCACATCCGTTTCATCACCACCGGCCATATGATGAGAAAAAACACCGTCCAGTGCGCCGTCAGACCAGCTGATTTCATTCTCTTTGCGCGGCAGGGTATCCGGCAGCCTGCGCAGATTTTCCGGCAGTGGCCCCGGTTCCCCGCGCCAGGGCAATAACTGCTGATACGCTGACGGAAGTGTGTCATCCCATACCACCGGCCAGGCCGTTTTTTTGCCGGAGAAAAGATTACTGAACCATGATTTCATTGCATAACATCCTGTAATAAGCCGCTTATTGTTTCCAGTATAAAAAAACCGGTCAGGGAAATCCTGACCGGTTTTTATTATTGCGATACCGCCGATATTATAACGACAGATTATTTAGCTTTCTCAACCCATTTACCGTCGATATAGAATGCAGACCAGCCGGTTGCTTTTCCGTCTTTATCGGATGCCACGTACTGCTGTTTGGTTTTGCGGCTCCAGCGGACAGTCGTCGGATTGCCGTCCGGATCCGCCACCGGCGCTTCCGCCAGATAACGCATTTTCTCAGACAGGCGATCTTTAAAGCGAACCAGTTCTGCCACCTGCGGTGCACGGGTTTCCCGTGATTTAGGGAAATTGTGTGCCGCCAGGAAAATACCGGCAGCACCATCACGCAGTACAAAGTACGCGTCTGATTTTTCGCACGGCAGTTCCGGTAACGGGACCGGATCTTCTTTCGGCGGAGCGACTTCACCGTTACGCAGAATTTTACGGGTGTTTTTACACTCGTCGTTGGTACAGCCCATGTACTTACCGAAACGCCCCATTTTCAGGTGCATCTCAGAGCCGCATTTCTCACATTCAACGACCGGGCCGTCATACCCTTTAATACGGAATTCACCTTCTTCGACTTCGTACCCTTCACATTCCGGGTTGTTACCGCAGACATGCAGTTTACGTCCGGTGTCGATCAGGTAGCTGTCCATCGCAGTGCCGCATTTCGGGCAGCGGCGGCGGGCACGCAGTGCATTGGTTTCCGCGTCATCCCCCTCAAGAATATTGAGGATTTCGTGTTCCGGGATCAGGTTGATGGTCTGCTTGCAGCGCTCTTTCGGCGGCAGAGCATAACCGGAACACCCCAGGAATACCCCGGTGGATGCGGTACGGATCCCCATCGGGCGGGAACAGGTCGGACAGATAATCGAGGTAATGACCATCGGGTTCGTCCGCATACCGCCTTCTTCCGGCTCTTTGCCCGCGTTATCCAGCTGTTTGCTGAAATCAGCAAAAAATTCGTCCAGCACCGATTTCCATTTCGCTTCATTGTTGGCGATATGGTCGAGCTGATTTTCCATCCGTGCGGTAAAGTCGTAGTTCATCAGTTCCGCAAAGGTTTCTTCGAGACGATCGGTGACAATCTCACCCATTTTCTCGGCATAGAAACGGCGGTTTTCCACTTTCACATAACCGCGATCCTGAATGGTGGAAATAATTGACGCATAGGTGGACGGACGCCCGATACCGCGTTTCTCCAGCTCTTTAACCAGCGACGCTTCACTGAAACGTGCAGGCGGCTTGGTGAAGTGCTGTACCGGATCAATCGCTTCGCGCGTCATGACCGTGCCCGGCGCAATCGCAGGCAGCGTATTATCTTCATCATTCTTACGCAGTGCAGGCATCACTTTGGTCCAGCCATCGAAACGCAGTGTGCGCCCTTTGGCTTTCAGTGTGAAATCACCCGCTTCTGCGGTCAGTGTGGTGGAATCGTATTTTGCCGGTGTCATCTGACACGCGACAAACTGACGCCAGATTAACTGATACAGGCGGCGCGCATCCGGCTCCATATCCTTGAGCATCTCTTCCGTGACGGCGATGTCAGAGGGACGGATAGCTTCGTGCGCTTCCTGGGAATTCTCTTTGTTGCTGTACAGATTCGGCGAGGCAGGCAGATACTTATCACCGAAATTCTCAGTGATATAGTCACGCGCCATTGTAATGGCATCCTGGCTCAGGTTGGTGGAATCGGTACGCATATAGGTGATGTGACCGGCTTCATACAGACGCTGTGCCATCATCATGGTTTTCTTCACACCAAAGCTCAGGCGCGTACTTGCGGCCTGCTGGAGTGTGGAGGTAATAAACGGCGCGCCCGGCTTGCTGGAGGTCGGACGGTCTTCGCGGTCAGTAATTTTAAAGGTGGCTGCCTGTAACTTGCTGACAGCAGCATGTGCCTGTTTCTCATTGACTGCTTTAAAGGTTTTGCCGTTTTCCTGCACCACTTCCATGCGCAGCTGATCTTTTTTATCAGACAGCAGTGCGTGGATCTGCCAGTACTCTTCCGGCACAAATGCTTTGATTTCGCGCTCGCGCTCAACAATCAGGCGCACCGCGACAGACTGCACACGACCAGCGGATAAACCACGGGCAATTTTTTTCCACAGCAGCGGAGACACCATGTAACCCACCACGCGATCCATAAAGCGGCGCGCCTGCTGGGCATTCACACGGTCAATATTCAGTTCGCCCGGCTGTTCAAACGCCTGGCTTATCGCATTTTTGGTGATTTCATTAAACACAACCCGGCTGAAGCGGCTGTCATCACCGCCGATCACTTCCCGCAGGTGCCATGCAATGGCTTCCCCTTCGCGGTCAAGGTCCGTTGCGAGATAGATGTGTGATGCATCGGCAGCCAGGTGCTGTAATTCAGAAACAACCTTTTCTTTGCCCGGCAGAATCTGATAATCCGCTTCCCAGCCGTGGTACGGGTCAACACCCATCCGGCTGACCAGCGCTGTGCGTTCGTCTTTTTTAACTTTTTTCGTTTTATCGCCTGCAGCAGCGGGTTTACGGCTCGCTGAACCACTCGTCGGCAGATCCCGGATGTGACCGACGCTGGATTTCACCACGTAGTCTTTGCCGAGATACTTGTTAATCGTTTTGGCTTTTGCCGGGGACTCCACGATGACAAGAGCTTTACCCATAATTATCATTACCTAAATTTTCGGGGCGATTATAAAAACGCCAATTTTTGCGTTAAATACACTGCCTTTTATATTGAGGCACTTTCGTAATAGATCAACTCTTTTTATACTAATGCTTTGTTTCAACTCAAAACATCTGTCAGGAAATGATGTATTTTTAATATCGCCGTCACCGGAGTGTATTACGCAAATAGTCTTCCCGCCAGTATGCGGGGCTCTTGAAAAGTTCACACTCTACCTGATAAATAGTGATGCGCAACAAATTATTTTTCAAAGGAGTTCACAGAATGCAAAAAGAAACCATCGCCATCAGCAAACAAGAGCTGTTAGAAAAAGCCAATAAAATCATACAGGAACATGAAGATTTTCTGGAGGGTATGCAGGCTGATGATGTTGAACAGAAATCCGGCGTATTGGTTTTTAAAGGTGAATACTTTTTAGACGACCAGGGCCTGCCGACACTCAAAAGTGCGGCCGTCTTTAATATGTTTAAACATCTCGCTCACGTTCTGTCAGAACAATATCATCTGGCGGATTAACAGACGGATACCGGAATAGTCACCGGCCGGATAATAATAATCCGCAAAGAATAACGGCAGCCTGCGCTGCCGTTATTTATATTGAGACGATTATTTCCCGACCGGGCCATTCCCGCGCTGCCACCAGCGGAGAATAAGGCGGTCAGCACTCATCATCACACTCTGGGTGATTTTATCGATAAGACGCTTACGGCGGAAATAACGCACCTGAATCACTTCGTGGTCAGGAATTGCCGCGACAATTAAATCGTCACTCACTGCCAGCTCATCAATCAGACCCAGCTCTTTCGCCTGGGTGCCGTACCAGTGTTCACCGGTCGCCACTTTATCAATGTCCAGAGACGGACGGTTCTGAGAAACAAAGCTTTTGAACAGAACGTGCGTTTCATCCAGCTCCTGCTGGAATTTCTCACGGCCTTCATCGGTATTCTGCCCGATGAATGTCAGCGTACGTTTATATTGACCGGCAGTATGCATTTCCACATCAATATCATTTTTCTTCAGCAGACGATGGATGTTAGGCACCTGTGCCACCACACCAATCGAGCCGACAATCGCAAACGGCGCGGCCACAATTTTATCCGCCACACACGCCATCATATAACCACCGCTGGCCGCGACTTTATCAACCGCAATAGTAATACGGATATTCTTCTCACGCAGACGGGTCAGCTGAGCGGCTGCCAGACCATAGGCGTGAACCAGCCCGCCCGGGCTTTCCAGACGCACCAGCACTTCATCCAGACCCGGCTCGGCCACGGACAGAATAATGGTGATTTCTTCACGCAGTGATTCCACTTCGTGCGCATCCAGGCTGCCTTTAAAGTCAATTACATAGATACAGGATTTGCGCAGACGGGTCTGACCGTTTTTGGCGTTGCTTTTGTCTTTTTTATCTTCGTTTTTTTGTTGTTTTTTAAACGCTTTATTCCAGACTTTCTGCTCTGCTTCGCTCATGCGGGCATGTTGCATTTCACGCTGTCTGTCGCGGTAGTTTTCACCCAGATCCGTCAGACGTAATTTACCCAGAGACTGCCCTTTACGGATGCTGAGCATGACAAAGAACACGACAATGGCAATGATTGCCAGAACAATAGTTACGGTTTCAGCAAGAAACAAACCGTATTGTGAGAGAAACTCCACCGGCACACCTTAATACTGTTAAATTGAATGGCACTATTTTAACTAAAAAATCTGATAAATGCTCAACTAGTTTTGTAACCCTTGATGGCAATCACGCCCTGAGGACGGTATGATAAAAACGGGTTCACACCCTGTCCGGGATGTGATACCCGTCCATTTGCTTTTCCGGAGTTATCACCATGCATAATAATGATGTATCCCGCTTTTCCCCGTCCTCCCCTGATGCACTGAAGAATAAAATCATCCTGATAACCGGTGCCGGTGACGGGATCGGCCGCGAAGCCGCTCTGACCTATGCCCGCTACGGTGCGAAACTGATTCTGACCGGCCGGACAGAATCCAAATTACAGGCCGTCCGTGATGAAATCACGCAGCGTTACGGATCAGTACCGCGTATTTATCATCAGGATTTGCTGACACTGACAGAAGCGCAAAGCCGTCAGTTCGCTGCCGCACTGGAACAGGAAATTCCGCGACTGGACGGCGTGCTGCACAACGCTGGTATTCTCGGCGTGGTCGCACCGATCACTGAGCAGCCGGTACAGTTATGGCAGGATGTGATGCAGGTGAATGTTAACGGCACCTTTATACTGACACAGGCACTGTTACCGCTGCTGCTGAAATCCCCGCAGAGTTCGCTGGTATTCACATCATCAAGTGTCGGCCGCGAAGGCCGTGCCGGATGGGGAGCGTATGCCGTCTCAAAATTTGCCACTGAAGGTATGATGCAGGTTCTGGCTGAGGAATATAAAGGCACAGGGCTGCGCGTCAGTTGCATTAATCCGGGCGGTACCCGCACGGCCATGCGCGCCGGCGCATTTCCGGATGAGGCATCAGAAAAACTGAAAACCCCGGCGGATATTATGCCGACTTATTTATATGTGATGTGTGATGACAGTGCCGGTAAAAACGGGATCAGCTATGATGCACAGCCCGGCCGTAAAGCTGGTCCGGCGGAATAATTAAAGACAGTAACCTCAGTGTGCCGGGGGCGTTTCATCCGTTTGCAGCGGTAAAACCCCGGCACCGAAAATTTCACCGGTTTCCTGCACAAATTCACTGAATTTCCGGCTCTCTTCTTTATCTGTCTTATTCTCTTTATCGCTTTGCAGCAATATCTGGCGGTAACGATTAGCCATCCGCATCAGTACCGTGTGATAACGGCTGTATATTTCATATTTTTTTGTCACATCCGTCTGATGCTGAAACTCCGTCACAATGTCAGTGATTTTCTCAGCATCCTCATGCAATTCCGGATCCTGAAACTGAATATCAGACAGACGGTTATTATTACCGGTATCCGCATCCTGTTCCGGGGTGATCACGGTATTATCCGGTAATAAACTGACACCACGCGGGTTGTATTCCAGGAACCGGCGGAATTCATTTTCATTCATACAGATTGTCACCATTCCTTTTTCCCCGGCAACAAATCTGTCCAGCACGGCTTTAATATCCTGCACGTCGGAAGGATACCGGCATTTAAACAGGTTATTATCGATAACGTCGGCATTGCTGGTCCGCAACGGTCCCTGATAATAATGGCCGTCAAATTTAAATGTCTTCACCATAGAATTAAATTGCGGTGAATACAGGGTATCGCCGTCATGAATGGTATAGGAATAATAACGGGCACGGGACGGATTGAGGATCCCGCCGCTGTTCCCGGGATAGGCCATAAAGGAAATCTGTTGTCCCTGCGGGGTTTCCAGCTTATTCAGGCCGGACGGCAGATAAACAATGCCCTCTGCGTCATGTGCAAGGTGATAACTTTTTCCGTTTACCGTAAAAAACAGATCATCCCCGGTAATATTACTGTAGTAATACCGGCTCAGTTCAGGTGCGTCGGGCTGTGTTTCGTCACCACATCCGGGGAGCAGAAAGATGAGCGTTAACAGACCGCATCTGGTTATCGCAATAATCATCTCCTCGCAGATATATCTCTGTTTCCCGGTCATTCACCGGCGGGAAATACTGTTTTGATTATTTTAACCCACACTGCAGGTATTTGCATGACCCCTGTACAAAAAAACGCCCCGTGCACCGGCACAGGACGTTTATAAGAACAAATACAGGCTGAAATAACAGAAAATACCGGTTTTACATAACCAGATTATTATTTACCGGTACGGCGTTTCTGTGTATTTCCGGTACCCTGACGGGTTGATGACGGACGCCCGGAATTACGTTTTGATGCGTTGGTGCCGACTTGTGAGTGACGTTTTACCGCACGGCGGATCTGATTGGCTTTGATCCGGCGTTTATCACTTTCCACAGAAACCTTGGTGGTAGTTTCCGCAGGCAGTCCCACCAGCTCACGCAGATAGTTGGTTTTTTCCAGGTTCAGTTCCACCCATCCGCCGCGCGGCAGCGCTTTCGGCAGATCGATATCGCCGTAACGGACACGGATCAGGCGGCTGACCTGCACACCGACCGCTTCCCACATCCGGCGGACTTCGCGGTTGCGGCCTTCGGTCAGGGAAACATTAAACCACTGGTTGATACCTTCCCCGCCTTTGAATTTCAGCGAACGGAATGAGGCCGGACCATCTTCCAGCTGAACACCTTTGAGCAGCTGATTGCGTTTGGCATCATCCACTTCACCGAAGACACGGACCGCATATTCACGTTCCACTTCACGGCTCGGGTGCATCAGGCGGTTTGCCAGTTCCCCGTCGGTGGTGAACAGCAGCAATCCGCTGGTATTCACATCCAGGCGGCCGACGGCAATCCAGCGGGCTCCCTGAATACGCGGCAGACGATCAAAGACTGTCGGACGGCCGTCCGGGTCGTGGCGGGTACATAATTCCCCTTCCGGCTTGTAATACGCCAGTACACGACACGGGTTTTTCTGTGCATCTTTGATACCTAAAATCCGGCCGTCGAGGCGGATTTTAGCATTCGTATTAACATCGATACGGTCACCCAGTGTGGCAGTTTTGCCGTCAATGGAGATACGGCCCGCTTCGATGTAACTTTCAATTTCGCGGCGTGAGCCATGCCCTGCATGCGCCAACACCTTTTGTAACTTTTCTGTTTTCTGGCTCATTGAGCACCCTCTGCTGTCGCCTTCACAGGCGTCATAAAAATCAACCGCAGCATTATACACAGGTTAATGCACGGCGCTAACGCATTTTACACATGTGACGCACACGGCTGTCACAGGAACGGCGTTACATCTCCGGTTCCTTCACGCACCACAACCGGCACGTCGTCAGTCAGATCGATAACCGTGGTCGGTTGCTGGCCGATATAACCGCCGTGGATCACCAGATCCACCTGCTTGCCCAGGGTATCATTAATTTCTTCCGGATCAGATTCCGCAAAATCATTACCCGGTAAAATCAGACTGGCTGACATCAGCGGTTCGCCCATTGCAGCAAGTAAATCCATGGCAATCGGGTTTGCCGGAATACGCAGACCAATGGTTTTGCGTTTTTCACTCATCAGACGGCGCGGCACTTCTTTGGTCGCCCGCAGAATAAAGGTGTAATTACCCGGTGTATTATTTTTGATTAAACGGAATACCGTGTTATCCACATGTGCATAGGTGGAAATATCCGATAAATCGCGGCACATCAGGGTAAAGTTATGATTACTGTCTATCTGGCGCAGGCGGCAGATCCGCTGTAATGCATCTTTATCTTCCAGGCGGCAGCCGATGGCATAGCCGGAATCGGTCGGGTAAATCACCACGCCGCCTTTGTTAAAAATCTCCACGCTCTGATTGATCAGGCGTGCCTGCGGGTTATCCGGATGGATATAAAACATCTGGCCCATGTTGTTTCCTCTGTTAATCCTTCAGTGACCAATCCTGCCAGATTGGTATTACATCACCCGGTAACCACAATTTACGGCCCAGTTCTATCCACGAACACGGCTGATGAAAATCGGATCCCTGGGAGGCTTTTAATCCGTATGTTATTGCGTATTGCGCCAGAGTCCGGCGCTCATCCGGAGCCTGCTGACACTGCGCCACTTCCATGCCATCCCCGCCGGCCTGTTTAAAGAAATCACACAGGCGTTTAAGCCACTTGGCGGATAAGCCATAGCGGCCGGGATGTGCCAGCACGGCCTGTCCGCCGGCGGCATGAATGGCCTGTACCGCGTCAGGGATATCACACCACTGCGGCGGCACATAGCCGGTTTTGTTACGGGCGAGATAGCGTTTGAACACTTTCGGAATCGTCGGTTCCACACCACGGGCGATCAACACCCGGGCGAAGTGTCCGCGCGTGACTTCACCGCCCTGCGCCAGCGCATTCGCCTCTTCCCAGGTGCCTTCAATTCCGGCCTTTGCCAGCCGTTCACTGATAAGCATCCCGCGTGCCCGGCGCCGTTCTGACTGCTGCGCCAGTAATTCTGTCATTGCCGGATGGGTAATATCAATATTCAGCCCGACAATATGAATCTCATGATGTTCCCAAAGCGTTGATATTTCAACACCATTAATCACCGTCAGCGGTAAATTATTTGCCTGCTGATAATGATGTGCCGCCGGAAGTGCATCCGTGGTGTCGTGATCGGTAATTGCCAGCACGGTCACCTTCATCTCAACGGCTCTGTCCAGTAACTGCTCCGGTGTCAGCATGCCGTCTGACGCAGTGGTATGGCTGTGTAAATCATAGCACGACAGGTCAATACCTGTATTTTCCGGCTCCATCGCGTCTCCCTCCTGTTCTGACAATGCATTGCCAGAAGTGACCTCATAAAATTTCGCCCGCATTTACGGGACGCACAGTATTCCACAAAAAGCCTTGACACACCAATCTCGATCTAGTTAACTAGTACGCAGAACGAGTTATCTGTAATCACTGTTTATACTGAGGACATCCCATGAACATGCACAAACTGAACAATCGTTGGTGGCGCAATCTTTCCCGTCGGGCGGAATGGTTGTGCGTGCATGTCAGTTAACCGGCTGTACCAGAGCACAGAACCCGCCCCCGTGGCGGGTTTTTTTATGGCAAAAAATTCACATAGCAAGGTAATTATCATGGACAGCACGATTTTCACACAACACATCCGGACAGATTATCCGGCTTATCAGCCCGACCCGGCGGCGGTATTCACCGCGCTTTGCGCACAGCATCCTGCAACGCTGTTATTAGAATCCGCCGAAATCGCGTCCAGAGCAAATTTAAAAAGCATGCTGGTGCTGCACAGCGCACTGCGCATCCGCTGCACCGGACACACCGTCACCGCAGAAGCACTGACTGCCAACGGCGCGGCATTACTGCCGGTATTGCAGGCAAGTCTGTCCGCCGGGACTATCAGCGGTAACACACTGACACTGCATTTCACTGCACCGGCCGCCCATGAGGATGAAGATACCCGTCTGCGTGCCGCATCGGTCTTTGATGTACTCCGCACCCTGATGAACCTGCCGTCACAGGCAGATGACCGTCACGCGCTGTTCTGCGGCGGACTGTTCAGTTACGACCTGGTCGCAGCCTTTGAGGCACTGCCGCCGGTTGAACGCACCAACAACTGCCCGGATTACTGTTTTTATCTGGCGGAAACCCTGCTCACCATCGACCACCAGCAGCAGACCAGTGAACTGGTTACCCTGACATTTACAGCGGATGCCACAGAACAAACCCGCCTGACAGCACAGCATCAGCAGATATTGACCGCACTGGCGCAGCCGGTAACCGATTCTGCGGCTGTTACGCCCGCGGATATCAGCGTGACAACGTCACATTCAGATGCTGATTTCTGCACTATCGTTAATCAGTTAAAACAATCCATTGTTCAGGGTGATATTTTCCAGGTCGTGCCGTCACGCCGTTTTCAGCTGCCGTGCCCGTCACCGATGGCCGCTTACCGCGAACTGAAAACCCGTAACCCGAGCCCTTACCTGTTCTTTATGCAGGATGCGGATTTCACTCTGTTCGGCGCATCACCGGAAAGCGCACTGAAATATGACCCGGCAACCCGTCAGATTGAAATCTACCCGATTGCAGGCACCCGTCCGCGCGGTCTGTCAGCCGACGGTTCAGTGGATGCGGATAAAGACAGCCGTCTGGAACTGGATCTGCGCACGGATCAGAAAGAGCTGGCCGAGCACTTCATGCTGGTCGATCTGGCCCGTAATGACCTCGCCCGTATCTGCCGTCCCGGCAGCCGCAGTGTGGCGGAGCTGACCAAAGTGGATCGTTATGCGTTTGTGATGCACCTGGTGTCCCGCGTCACCGGTGAATTACGCGATGACCTTGATATTTTCCATGCTTATCAGGCGTGTATGAATATGGGCACCCTGACCGGCGCACCGAAAGTCCGTGCAATGGAACTGATTGCACAGGCCGAGAAAGTCCGTCGCGGCAGCTACGGCGGCGCGGTCGGCTATTTTCGCGGCGATACCACCTTTGATACCTGCATTGTGATCCGTTCCGCCTATGTGGAAAACGGTATTGCCACAGTGCAGGCCGGCGGCGGCGTGGTACTGGATTCCGACCCGCAGGCGGAGGCCGACGAAAACCGCAACAAAGCCCGCGCGGTGATCCGCGCTATCACCCGCGCCCATCATGCAGAGGAGACATTCTGATGGCTGATATTTTACTGCTCGATAATGTCGATTCCTTTACCTATAACCTGGCCGACCAGTTTCGTGCTCAGGGCCATCAGGTGGTGATTTACCGCAACCGGGTTCCGGCGGAGGTCATTCTTTCCGCGCTGGAAACCATGAAAAACCCGGTGCTGGTGCTCTCTCCGGGGCCGGGAAAACCGGCAGATGCCGGATGTCAGCCGGAAGTACTGAGCCGTGTCAGAGGACGTTACCCGGTGATCGGTATTTGCCTCGGCCATCAGGCAATTGTTGAAGCCTACGGCGGCAAAGTCAGCCACGCCGGTGCTGTGCTCCACGGTAAAGCCAGCCAGCTGCACCACGATGAGCAATCTATGTTTTCCGGTCTGCCGAACCCGATGAAAGTGGCACGCTATCACTCACTGGCAGCGGAAATCATCCCGGAAGCGCTGACCGTGTGTGCCACCAGCGACAACATTGTGATGGCCGTCCGCCATGAACAGGACAAAGTCTGCGGCTTACAGTTTCACCCCGAATCCGTTCTGACACCGGACGGTGCAGCCCTGCTGGCGAATACCCTGGCGTGGGCACAGGCATAACTCAACCTGAATAACAGATAAAAAAAACAGATTAAGGAACAGAGAGATGCAAACATTATTTGAAAAACTTTACCGGGGCGAAACACTGACCCTGGCGGAAAGCCGGGAATTATTTTCCGCGATTATCCGGGGAGAACTGAGTGAAACCCAGCTGGCGGCAGCGCTGATCAGCATGAAAATGCGCGGCGAGCAGCCGGATGAAATAGCCGGCGCCGCCCAGGCCTGTCTGAACAACGCGCGCGCCTTCCCGCGTCCGGACTACCGTTTCAGTGATATTGTCGGCACCGGCGGTGATGCTTCTGACAGTATCAATATCTCCACAGCCAGCGCCTTTGTGGCTGCGGCCTGCGGGATAAAAGTCGCCAAACACGGCAGCCGCAGTGTTTCGAGCAAAACCGGCTCTTCTGATTTACTGAATGCCTTCGGGATCGCGCTGGACACCCCGGCGGATGTGTCCCGCAGCGCACTGGATGATGTCGGTGTCTGTTTTCTGTTTGCCCCGCACTATCACGACGGCTTCCGTTTTGCCGCACCGGTGCGTCAGCAGCTGAAAACCCGTACCTTATTTAATGTCCTCGGACCGCTGATCAACCCAGCCCGTCCGCCGGTCGCCCTGATTGGCGTCTACAGCCCGGCGCTGATCCGCCCTGTCGCGGAAACGCTGAAAGTCCTCGGCTACCAGCGTGCCGCCGTGGTGCACAGCGGCGGAATGGATGAGGTTTCCCTGCACGCACCGACACAGGTTGCCGAACTGCATAACGGGGAGATCCGCGAATACCACCTGACCACAGACGATTTCGGCCTGCCGGGTTATGACATGCAGGAACTGCGCGGCGGCACCCCGGAAGAAAACCGTCAGTTACTGACCCGGTTATTGCAGGGAGAAGGCACCGCGGCACAGAGTCACGCCGTGGCAGCCAATGTCGCTCTGCTGATGAAACTCAATGATAACGAAGACTTACAGGACAATGCTCAGCACGCGCTGGCAATGATCCGCAGTGGTAACGCCTTTGAGCGCGTCACCGCCCTGGCCGCGAGAGGATAAACCATGAAAGGCACCGTATTAGAACAGATTGTGAATGATAAACGTATCTCCCTGGTCGCGCGGAAGAAACAGGAGCCGCTGCTGAGTTTTGCGGATAATCTGCCGCTGAGTGACCGCGATTTTTATCAGGCACTGCGCAGCGCGGAAACTGCGTTTATTCTGGAGTGCAAAAAAGCCTCTCCGTCGAAAGGGCTTATCCGTCAGGATTTTAATCTCAGTGAAATCGCAGCGGCCTATGCGCCGTATGCCACAGCAGTCTCTGTACTGACCGACGAGAAATATTTTCAGGGACAACATGACTATCTGCGACAGGTGCGCGCGCTGATCACGCAGCCGGTATTGTGCAAGGATTTCATTATTGATGCTTATCAGGTGTATCTCGCCCGCCACTATGGCGCAGACGCAATTCTGCTGATGCTCTCCGTCCTGAATGATGCGGATTATCACTCACTGGCGACCCTGGCTCATTCCCTCAATATGGGTGTGCTGACAGAGGTCAGTACGGAAGAGGAACTGCACCGCGCTATTACCCTTGATGCACAGGTTATCGGTATCAATAACCGCGATCTGCGCGACCTCTCCATTGACCGCCGCCGGACAGCGGATTTCGCACCGCATATTCCGGCTGACCGCATTATTATCAGTGAATCCGGCATTACCACCCATCAGCATATCCGCGAATTGCGTCCCCATGCTGACGGATTCCTGATCGGCAGTGCCATTATGGCGCAGCCTGATCTGGACACGGCTATCCGCCGCCTGATTTACGGCGAACACAAAGTCTGCGGGCTGACCCGTGCAGACGATGCCCGCGCCGCCTATGACGCCGGTGCCACCTTCGGCGGCCTGATTTTTGTCAGCAAATCGCCGCGTTATGTGGATGAAACACAGGCAGCGGAAGTGATGCGCGGTGCACCGCTGGCGTACGTCGGCGTGTTCCGTAACCATGATCCCGCAGATATCGCTGCCATTGCCCGCCGTCTGAAACTGCATGCGGTTCAGTTACACGGTGATGAAAACGAGCACGATATCGCGCTGCTGCGCCTGCATCTCCCGGCGAAGTGTGAGATCTGGAAAGCACTGGATATGTCGCACGGTGCGGATATCACCGTGCCTGACGGCGTGGTACGGCTGGTACTGGATAACGGCAAAGGCGGCACCGGCCAGACTTTCGACTGGCAGACATTGCCCTCTTCACTGCCGGTGCCCTTTACCCTCGCGGGCGGACTGAATGCGGAAAACTGTGTCTCCGCTGCCGCTTCCGGTGCTGCCGGGCTGGATTTTAACTCCGGCGCAGAGTCAGCACCCGGTATTAAAGATGCAGAAAAGCTTCGTCAAATATTTAATCAATTACATCAGCAAGTTGCCTGACTACGACTGAAAAGAAAAAGGATCAGAAAACAATGAGTAAATTAAATCCCTATTTTGGTGAATTCGGCGGGCAGTTTGTGCCGCAGATTTTAATCCCGGCACTCGACCAACTCGAAGATGCCTTTATTGCGGCTCAGGAAGACCCGGAATTTCAGCGTGAATTTACCGATCTGCTGCAAAACTATGCCGGACGCCCGACAGCCCTGACCCTGTGCAAAAACCTGACTGCGGGCAGCAAAACCAAACTGTATCTGAAACGCGAAGATTTACTGCACGGCGGTGCGCATAAAACCAACCAGGTGCTCGGCCAGGCACTGCTGGCAAAACGGATGGGCAAAACGGAAATTATTGCCGAAACCGGTGCCGGTCAGCACGGCGTGGCGGCAGCACTGGCCAGTGCGCTGCTCGGCCTGAAATGCCGGGTGTATATGGGGGCAAAAGACGTGGAACGTCAGTCTCCGAATGTGTTCCGCATGCGGCTGATGGGCGCGGAAGTCATTCCGGTACACAGCGGCTCCGCCACACTGAAAGATGCCTGTAATGAGGCACTGCGCGACTGGAGCGGCAATTATGACCGCGCCCACTATTTATTAGGCACCGCTGCAGGCCCGCATCCGTACCCGACCATTGTCCGCGAGTTCCAGCGCATGATTGGCGATGAAGCCCGCGCGCAGATCCTCACCCGTGAAGGACGTCTTCCGGATGCAGTGATCGCCTGTATCGGCGGCGGTTCCAACGCTATCGGCGCATTTGCCGGGTTTATTCCCGATGAATCCGTCGCCCTGATCGGCGTCGAACCGGCCGGACACGGTATTGAAACCGGTGAGCACGGTGCACCACTCAAACATGGCCGCATCGGTATCTATTTCGGCATGAAATCACCGATGATGCAGACAGAAGACGGTCAGATCGAGGAATCTTATTCCATTTCTGCCGGTCTGGATTTCCCGTCTGTCGGGCCGCAGCACGCGTATCTGAATGCTATCGGCCGGGCGGATTATGTTTCCGCCACCGATGACGAGGCACTTGACGCCTTTAAAACCCTGAGCCGTCAGGAAGGGATTATCCCGGCACTGGAATCCTCCCATGCCCTGGCACACGCACTGAAAATGATCCGTGAAAATCCGGAGAAAGAACAAATTCTTATCGTCAATATTTCCGGTCGCGGAGACAAAGACATTTTCACTGTTTATGACATTTTTAAAGCAAGAGGTGATTTCTGATGAGCCGGTATGAACAACTTTTTCAGCGTTTGCAGTCCCGCAACCAGGGTGCGTTTATCCCGTTTGTCACTCTGGGTGATCCGTCTGCTGAGGTTTCCCTGCAAATTATTGATGCTCTGGTGGCAGGTGGTGCTGATGCCCTGGAAATCGGTATTCCTTTTTCTGATCCGCTGGCAGACGGTCCGGTGATCCAGGATGCCAACCTCCGTGCCTTTGCCGCCGGTATGACCCCGGCGCGCTGCTTTGAGCTGATTGCACAAATCCGGGCAAAATATCCGGAACTGCCGGTGGGATTGCTGATGTATGCCAACCTGGTCTTCCATAACGGTATCAGTCAGTTTTATGAAACAGCGGCAAAAGCCGGGGTGGATTCGGTACTGATCGCCGATGTGCCGCTGCATGAGTCTCAGCCGTTCCGGGATGCTGCGCTGGCCAACAATATCGCACCGGTCTTTATCTGCCCGCCGGATGCGGATGATAAATTACTGGAAACACTGGCCGCCGCCGGAAAAGGCTATACCTACCTGCTCTCCCGCGCCGGGGTGACAGGAACAGAGAAACGGGCTGAAAAATCCCTGGCTTGTCTGACGGCAAAACTGAGCGCACTGAATGCCGCACCGCCGGTTCAGGGATTCGGGATTTCAGAACCGGAACAGGTACAGGAATCACTGCGAAATGGTGCTGCGGGGGCGATTTCCGGCTCGGCTGTGGTAAAAATCATCGCCGCAAATCTGGATGATGTACCACGGATGTGTCAGAAACTACGGGAATTTACGCAGAAAATGAAAAACGCAACGCAATTATAATGATTCACGCCGCCCGCTGTTAACAGCGGGTTATTTTTTGTTGAGAAACATCCGGTTTTCATCAATACTGAAAAGGTCAGGCACACATTATTCTGCGATCCGTGCCGGTAATAAGGAGAACATAATGAAGTACATGAAACTGGTCACCTCATTTTTTGTTGTCATGTTTATGGCTTTCACCCTGTCCGCCTGTGCCCCGACTGCCACCAGTGAAGGTACCGGGGGTTATTTTGATGATTCCGTCATTACCACTAAAGTGAAAACGGCGTTACTGGGTGAAAAAGGCATAAAATCCACTCAAATTAGTGTGGAAACATTCAAAGGTAAAGTTCAGCTGAGCGGATTTGTCTCTTCAGAGAAAGAAGCTAACCTGGCGGTAAATACCGCGCGTAAAGTACCGGGTGTGCAGGTTGTTATTAACTCAATGAAGTTGCGGTGACCCTGAATATCAGATTACCGGATAAAAAAACGGCGCAATAATAATTGCGCCGTTTTTTATGGTACTGATAACGAGGATTATCAGAATTTGTAACCGACACCAAACATGAATACCCATGGATCCAGGTTAGTTTTGTAAGACTGGCTGGCACCACCGGCTTTGAAATCAACATCAGTTTTGATGTTCATCCACCAGAGGGAAGCATTCAGCATCCAGTTCTGGTCTAATTCATAATCCAGGCCTGCCTGTGCTGCCACACCCCATGAGCTGCTCATGCTCAGGTCGCTTAATGCTTTACTTTTTCCATTATCATTAAATCCTTCATCAAAGAAGAAGGTATAGTTAACACCCACGCCTAAATACGGACGCAGTTTATCTTCCGGGGTACGGAAATAGTACTGCGCCATTAAGGTTGGCGGTAAATGTTTGGCTGAGGCAATTTCGCCCGCCCCCGGCAAAGAGATTTTATGCTCAAACGGCGTCGCTGCCAGTAATTCCACACCGATATTATCGGTGATCATATAACTGAAAGTTAAACCTAACTGAGTATTATTATTTGCTTCAAAAGAACCTAAACCCAGAACGTTATCAGAGCTGACGTTCGGACGTACCGTCGCAGTACCACCACGAACGATAAAATCACCGGCCTGGTGTGCCATTGAAACTGACGGTAAAACCGTTGCCAGTGCTAAACACACTGCAGAAAGCTTTTTCATTATCTATCCCATCCTAAAAAAAAGAAAAAAAACACAATAAGTACAGTTTGAAATATACAACCTTAAATCCAATTATGATCTAAGACAGATCACAACATTTAAATAAAAAACGCATTTTTCACAAAGATCTAAATTATTATTCCACGGTAACATTTTCATTTATTGATTTATATCAAAAACAACCTTCGTCATTTTTAGCGCAATCATTATTTGTGTGTTTTATATCAATTTATAAAATAAGATGCTTACTATTCAGCCGAATATTTTGTTTTATTATTGTTGCTAATTTGTGATTTTTTAGCTCTCTGTTTCCGGATATTCCGTCTGCACACTGTATTTCTGCCGGATGAACAGGTTACAATCCCCGTCATACTGTTTTACAATTGCAGCAACGTTTTTATTTCATGCCTTACAGGAGTTGTTCCATGTCCATGCCGGTGCCGGTTCTTGCCCGCGACAGTCTTAATTTTTTCCGTAATCAGCTGTTGTCTGTCCTGATCATTTCGCTGCTCACCGCCGCTGTGACTGTCGGGCTCAATGTGCTCCTGACTTACAATTCCAACGGGCTGGCGCTTATCCGCGCCCTGGAGACCACCTACGCCACTGAAGGCTCCGGCGGCTTTCAGCGGGCGGTCGCCGCTCTGACATCCGATGACCAGTGGCAGATGCTGAAAACCGGCCTCGGAACTATCTTCAGTTCCCTGCTGGGTAATGCCGTCTTTGTGACGTCCATGATTTTCCTGATCTTCAGTGCTTCACAGGGTCAGCCGGTATCCGCGTTGCAGGCCATCACCGGCTCTGCCGGACGCATTCCGCGCATGCTGGTATTGCTGTTAATCTGCTCGCTGGTGATCGCCCTCGGGCTCGTTGCCATGTATCTGCCGGGATTAATCCTGGCTATGTTACTGGCTCTGGCACCGATCATTATGTTCACCGAAAAGAACAGCGTATTTACCGCCATAAAAATCAGCGGAAATATTGCACTGAAAAATATCAGAACACTTCTGCCTGCTATTTTAATATGGTTTGCCCTGAAACAGGCATCCGTAGTGTTTCTTAGTAAACTTCCGATAGAAAATGAGCATATTCTGATGACCGTTATTCTGTTTATTAATAACGTCATCAGCGGACTGGTGATTATTTATCTGTTCCGCTTCTATCAGTTATTTACACAATCGCAATCTGTCAGCGACTATCAGTAAGGCCGGATAATGCGCACAAATAATGATATTGTCTTTTTTGTGCGCAATATGATGTGCAGACTGTTCAGAAAATAAAGGAATACGATTATGATCACCCTGCCCGTCACGCTTACTGTTCAGGATCTGGCTGACTATCAGACTTTCAGTTTCCGGCATTTTTATCAGGAACCGGTCGGGTGGAGACGTATTCCTTATATTCTTATCTGGCTGATATTATGCGGGATGTTATTGCTTATTTTCAGTACATTTTCGCCGCTGCCGGGCAAGTTTGATATTTATTCTGTTTTTTACGGCCTGAGCTGCGGATTTTTAGCACTGCTGGTGTTTATTTACAGCCGTTTTGTCAAAAGCAGACGGGTTATGAAGCAGCTTTCTGTTCAGTCCGGACATTATCTCCTGCGACCGGCAACGTTTGAACTGAATAATGACGGGATAAACCAGGTTTCTGCCCTTTACCATTCTTTTTTTGCCTGGGAATCGGTTATTGATTATGCCGAAAGCGCCACCGGGCTTTATCTTTACCACGGCAAATATGACGGTATTATTATTCCGCTGCGGGATATTCAGTCAGAGGCACAGAAGAAAGATATTTTGCACCTGCTGTCACAGAAAATAAGAAATGTGCAGATAAAAAATCAGGCCAATAAGATGGCCTGATTTCAGGCCGTTGACAACCCCGCAGGGGTTGGCGACGACCGGCAGAGGTTGTAAAAATAAACCAGGAAAATCAATTTATTGATTTTCGGCTGATAACACAAAGCAGGAAAAACCACGTTTTATCCTGCTTTGTCAGCAATCTCAATCAGGCCAATAAGATGGCCTGATTATCCGGTGTGTCTGCGGTGGTGATTACTGTACTTTGCGTACCGCTTTTACATCCAGTTCGGTTTTATTCCACTCTTTGTCGATTTCCCCTTCGACCTCGATTTCATCCTGCGGCGTGACTTTCAGTCCGTCCCAGCGTTTCGGGGAAATTTCAGCACGGATAGTCCCGGTGCTGTCTTTAAATTCATAATGTTTGTTATCCAGCTGGCGGACAATCGTACCGCGCAGCACAACCGGTGCATCATCGAATAATTTCAGTGCATCCGCAACGGTCATTTTACGGGCATCAGGGCCGCTGAAACCGCCGTTTTGTGTCGTCGTGGTGGTTGTCACGGCTGTCGCGCCGGGACCTTCAAAACCGCCGTTGGCTGCAAAAACGGAACCGGCTGATCCTGCCAGTAAAGTGGCAAGTAATGCGAGTGCAGGTAATTTTTTCATCATTTATCTCCTTTATGAGGAAGCGTCTTTGCTTCATGGACACTATTAAACCATTAAGTTCTTAACAGGATCTTAAGGGGATGCCATTTTTGATTATATTTTTAATTTCAGAAAAAACAGGTGGTTATCCTGAGATATCTGAGTTAAAACTAGTATAGCGCTATTTATACGGATAAGAATTATGCGGATATTATTAATTGAAGATGATCGGCTGATTGGCGACGGGCTGAAAATCGGCCTGAGCAGGCTCGGCTTTACGCCTGACTGGTTTACCGATGGCCTGACCGGTCAGCAGGCGCTCTATTCTGCTCCTTATGATGCCGTGATCCTCGATCTCTCCCTGCCCGGCATGGACGGACTGGATATCCTGAAACAGTGGCGGTCAGAGGGACGCGACGAGCCGGTACTGATCCTGACCGCCCGTGATGCCCTTGAGCAGCGCGTCAGCGGCTTGCAACAGGGCGCGGATGATTATCTGTGCAAACCGTTTGCCCTGGCGGAAGTGGCAGCAAGGTTACAGGCACTGATCCGCCGCCGCTACGGTCAGCTCTCTGAAAAACTGGTGCTCGGCGACGTGGAGATGGATCCGGTGGCGATGACCGTCACCCGCAACGGCGTACCGGTATCACTGAAAGGTAAAGAGCTGGCGTTGCTGGCACTGTTTCTGCGCAATCCGCAGAAAGTGCTGTCCCGCGCGATGATTGAGGAGAAACTGTATAACTGGGATGAAGATGTCTCCAGTAATGCCGTTGAAGTGCATATTCATCATCTGCGCCGCAAACTGGGACGCGGATTTATCAAAACTATTCATGGTGTCGGTTATGTCGCGGGAAAGAATGATGAAGACGTATAGTCTGCGCCTGCGGCTGGGCGGGTTATTGCTGCTGCTCACCCTGCTGACCTGGGGTGTCGCCAGTGTGTTCGCCTGGATGCAGACCACAAAATCTATCAATGAATTATTCGATACACAACAGATGGCCTTTGCCAAACGCCTGTCAGTTCTGCCGTCCGGGCTGGAATTTCCGCCGTCTGCCATACAGAAAACCAAAAAAATGCTCTCCGGCAACCGGGGAAAGCAGGATGACGATGCATTCGCTTTCGCTATTTTCAGCCCGTCGGGCGAACGGGTACTGGATGACGGCGAAAACGGCCGGAAAATGCCGTTCTCTGATAAGAAAAACGGCTTCCGGGACGGCTCTCTGACGGATGATAACGACCGCTGGCGCTTTGTACAGCTGCCTTCCGCCGATGGCCGCTACATCATCGTGGTCGGCCAGGAGTGGGAATACCGCGAGGATATGGGGCTGACCATTATCACTGCTCAGGCGATCCCGTGGCTGGTGGCACTGCCGCTGATGCTGCTTCTGTTCCTGTGGCTGCTGACCCGCGCACTGACTCCGCTGCGCCTGCTGGCACGGCAGTTACAGCGCCGTAATCCGGCAGAGCTGACGCCGCTGGCCCCGCCGGTGCTGCCGAAAGAAGTCAGTCCGATGCTGGATGCCCTGAACGGATTATTTCTGCGGATCCGCGATCTGCGCGAACGGGAAAGCCGTTTTACCTCTGATGCCGCTCATGAACTGCGCAGTCCGCTGGCCGCGCTGAAAGTACAGACTGAAGTGATGCAGATTGCCGGGGATGACCCCGCCACCCGGGAGCATGTGACCGCGAATCTGATCACCGGGATTGACCGCGCCACTCGTCTGGTGGATCAGTTGCTGACCCTCTCGCGGCTGGAATCACAGTCTCATCCGCAGGAAAGCACAGAGCTGCGCTGGTCAGACATTATTAATGATGCTGTTGCACAAACAGCGCCGGATGCGGCGGCACATCAGGTCAGTGTGATACCTGACCTCACCGCGCCTGAACTGACTGTCCGCGGCGAACAGCTGCTGCTGACCGTCATGCTGCGCAATCTGCTGCATAATGCTATCCGCTACGGAAAAACCGGCGGCACCGTTCATCTGACGCTGACACCGCAGCAGTTAGTGATTGAGGATGATGGTCCGGGCGTCAGTGATGCGATACTGGCCCGGCTGGGAGAACGTTTTTACCGGCCGCCGGGACAGGAAAAAACCGGCAGCGGTCTGGGATTGTCTATCGTGAAACGAATTGCGGAACTGCATCATATGACCATACAGTTCCGCCGCAGCCCGCAGGGCGGATTTATTGCTGAGATCAGGTGGTGAGCGGTTTTTCCGCTCCCTCTGCGGCCTGCTCCATCGCCTCTTCTATCGCTTTGACACGGCTTTGTTGTTTACTCTGAATCAGCCGGATAGCGAAATAGAGATCCGGCACAATAATCAAATCATCATCATTGCGCTTGATTTTATTTTCCGACACCCAGCGTGTCAGTTCGGTGCGCCGTCCCGCCAGGATCAGGGTGACACCCTTGATTTTCAGCTCGGTCACCAGCTCATTCAATGTGCTGAACACACTCATGTCATTATTGATAAAGCTGACGGTCGCATCCACCGCCACCCATCCGGGCCGTTTCGGTGCGGTATTCACCACCTGTAACACCCGCTTTTTAAAATACGCGACGTTGAAATAGGTCAGTGGTGAGTTAAAGCGGTACATCAATAATCCGTCAACCTGATTAATATCCACGTTACTGTTGTTGATGGAATGGATCATCCCCTGCTCATCCACACCCAGTAACTGGTCTGTCGGGCGGAAAACCGTGCGCAGGAACTGAACCAGTCCCAGCAGAACCGCAAAACCGATACCGTTGATCAGCCCCACCACCAGCACCGCCACCAGAGTAAACAGCGCCAGGGTGAATGCCGATTTATTCCGTTTACGGAAAGAGAAAATCTGACGGATGCTGAACATCGACCAGGAGGAGTAAATCAGCACCACCCCGAGTGTCGCCAGCGGAATGTGTCCGAGGAAGCCGGTCAGGAAAAACAGCACCAGTGCAATCAATCCGGCGGCAATCAGGGATACCATCTGTGTTTTACCGCCGGTGGCATCGTTGACAGCGGTACGGCTGGTCGCGGCACTGACCGCGAACCCCTGGGATAACCCGGAAGCAATATTGATATAACCCTGTGCCCGCAATTCCTGATCCACATCGATGGCATAGCCGTTTTTCTCGGCAAAACTGCGCACCGTCATCATAAAGCTGACAATACTGATCACCGCAAGGTTCAGTGACGGGATCACCAGCTCACGCAGCAGACCCGGGTCAAACGCCGGCATTTTGATATGCGGCAGCCCGTTACCGAGATTACCGACCACCGCAATCCCCATTGAAGCAAAATCCAGCTGCGCACTGACCAGTGTGGCAATCGTCATCACAATCAGCGGCCCCGGCCAGCTGCGGCGGACAGCCCGTAATAAAAACAGCGCCGCCAGGCTGGCAGCGGAGAGGATCAGGGTCGGCATATGCATAAGATGCAGATGATCCGGCAGTGCCACCAGGCACTCAATCAGCTGGGACGGCAGTTCATCCAGCCCGAGCACATTACCTATCTGGCCGACAATAATCGTCACCGCCACGCCGTTGAGCAGCCCCTGTAAAATCGGCTGTGACAAAAAATCCGCGAATGCGGCGAGTTTGAAATGTCCGGCGATCAGACACCAGACACCCGTCATCAGCGTCATGATAATCGCCAGTTGCCACAGCGTATCCGGGTCACCTTTGGCCAGCGGAATAATCGCCGCCGCAATCACCGCACAGGTTGCCGCATCCGGCCCGACAATCAGCTGACGGGAGGAACCGAACAGTGCGTAAGTCACCATAGGCAGGATACAGGCGTAGAGACCGACAATCGCATTAATGCCCATCAGTCCCGTGTAAGCGATAGCCACCGGCAATGCCACGGCAGCAACAGAAAGCCCTGCGCGGATATCAAAGCGCAGGTTTTTGCGTTCATAGTGCAGAAAAACAGAAAGTCCCGGCATCCAGCGCAATAGTCGGTTCGACTGCATTATCGCCCCTTATAAAAATATCGTATTAAGATGTACAATTTAATTTTACTGCTAATAGTTAAACTGATTTATAACCGAACGCGGATAAAGAAGATAGTCAGACCGCGTCTTATGGTAAAATATTGCAAAATCAATTGTAATATATTTTTTTTCTTTAAAAATAAGTGACTGGATGCCACATGCTTAAAATAAATTTAAATTTCGGACAGACTCAATTATGAAGCAACTACTCGACTTTATCCCCCTGGTTATCTTTTTTGCCATATATAAAACCGTGGATATCTATTACGCCTCCGGTGCCTTAATTGCCGCCTCTGCGGTGGCGCTGGCTGTCCGCTGGTTCATGTATAAACATCTGGAGAAATCTGCCGTTATCACTTTTGTGATTGTGGCCATCTTCGGCACCCTGACCATCGTTTTCCATGATCCGCAGTTTATCAAATGGAAAGTGACCATTATTTATGCGCTGTTTGCTCTCGTGTTACTGGGCGGCCAGTTTATCTTCGGTAAGCCGCTGATTCAGAAAATGCTGGGCAAAGAACTGACCCTGCCGCCACAGGTCTGGCAGCGTCTGAATCTCGCCTGGGCTCTTTTCTTTATCGTCTGCGCGGCGGTGAACGTGTATGTCGCGTTCTGGTTATCCATGGATACCTGGATGAACTTCAAAGTGTTTGGTCTGACCGCTGTAACACTGGTATTTACCGTTGCCAGTGTGGTATATATTTACCGTCATCTGCCACGGGAAGAAGAAAAATAATAAAATCAACCGGATATCGGTTTGTTTTCGCCGGTATCCTTTTTCGTTAAACGGATGTAAGTGTTTCTCATGACTCAACAACAATGTTTACCTAACGGGGAACTGGTGCTGCGCACCTTAACCATGCCGACAGACACCAATGCCAACGGGGATATCTTCGGCGGCTGGCTGATGTCGCAGATGGATATCGGCGGCGCTATTCTGGCAAAAGAGATTGCACTCGGCCGCGTGGTGACAGTCCGTGTGGACGGCATCACTTTTCTGCGCTCTGTCGCAGTCGGTGATGTGGTCTGCTGTTATGCGCGCTGCCTGAAAACCGGGAATTCATCCATGACCGTCAAAGTCGAAGTCTGGGTGAAAAAAGTGGCTACCGATCCTATCGGTGACCGTTACCGGGCAACAGAAGCTGTTTTCAGTTATGTTGCGGTGGATGCGGATAACCGTCCCCGCCCGCTGCCTGACGGAAAACGTCATTTTCAGTTAGACAGCAGTAACAGTGATTTAAAATAATGCGTTTCATACCGGCCACTCTTCTGAGTGGCCGTTTTGTCTGCCGGAATAAACCACAGGTTCCCCGCGACACCAGCGTCCGGTAATAGTATCATTGCCGAAAATCTCTCTTTTTATTTAATCCGGAATTTTCATCGTGACCTCATTTGCTGAACTTAATGCACTTCCCGCAGAACAAATTACCAACCTGAATGAACTGGGTTATCTGACTATGACCCCGGTTCAGGCCGCCGCATTACCGGCCATTCTCGCGGGTAAAGATGTCCGTGCGCAGGCCAGAACCGGCAGCGGGAAAACAGCCGCATTCGGCCTGGGGCTGTTACAGCATATCGATGCCGGACACTTTATAACCCAGGCACTGGTACTGTGCCCGACCCGCGAACTGGCGGATCAGGTTGCCGGTGAACTGCGCCGTCTGGCGCGTTATCTGCCGAATATCAAAATCCTGACCTTATGCGGCGGCGTGCCGTTCGGTGCCCAGCGCGATTCCCTGATCCACCCGCCGCACATTATTGTGGCCACCCCGGGCCGCCTGATTGACCATCTGAACAAAGACACTCTGCATCTTGATGCTGTCCGCACTCTGGTGCTGGATGAAGCTGACCGCATGCTGGATATGGGTTTTGCTGACGATATTACTGAAATCCTCTCCCGTACCCCGGAAGAACGTCAGACTCTGCTGTTTTCCGCCACCTGGCCGGATGAGATTGCGGCTGTCAGCCGCCTTTTTCAGCGCGATCCGCAAACCATCGAAATCAACAGCACAGACGAACTCCCGGCGGTTGAGCAGCAGTTTTATGAAGTTTCACGGCGCGGCAAAACTGAACTGTTACAGAAATTACTGAGCCGCGAACAGCCGGCATCCTGCGTGGTGTTCTGCAACACCAAGAAAGATTGCCAGGATGTGTATGAAGCCCTGGAGAGCTGCGGACAGAGTGTTTTAGTGCTGCACGGCGATATGGAACAGCGCGAGCGTGACCAGACCCTGATCCGCTTTGCCAACGGCAGCAGCCGTGTGCTGGTTGCCACCGATGTGGCGTCACGCGGGCTCGATATCAAAGCCCTTGAGCTGGTGATCAACTATGAACTGGCGTGGGATCCGGAAGTGCATGTTCACCGCATCGGCCGTACCGCCCGTGCCGGTGAAAGCGGACTGGCGATCAGCCTGTGTGCACCGGAAGAAGCGGTCCGTGCAAATGCACTGGAAGAGATGCTGCATATGAAACTGAACTGGCAGCCAATCCCTGCCGGGCTGCGCATCACCCCGCTGGATGCGGCAATGGCGACACTGTGTATTGACGGCGGTAAAAAAGCCAAAATCCGTCCGGGGGACATTCTCGGTGCCATGACCGGTGATATGGGGCTGAACGGCGAAGATATCGGCAAAATCGTGATCCATCCGATGCATGCTTATGTCGCGGTGCGTCAGGGTATCGCGCAGCAGGCACGCAAACTGCTTCAGCAGGGTAAAATCAAAGGGAAACCTGTCAGAGTCAGATTGCTGAAATAATTACAAAGGACGGCATTTCCCGTCAGCGGATGACATCTCTGTTTTATATCCGGCCGGCCTTTTCAGGCCGGCTTTATTCCACCTGCATCTCAGTATTTTGCTGAGGCATTTTCTGTTAAAGGGTCTTTGTATGGCAGCGCTGTTTAATGCTTTAGTCTCTGATTCAGTTATTTTATTTGTCGTTATCTTTATTTTATCTGTCGGCTCGGCCTATGCCGGAAAATACCTGTTCAAAAAACGTCACGGTAAAACCGAATTAGCGGATGATGAAACCAAAATTGTTCTCGGTGCCGTATTATCCCTGCTGGGCTTATTAATCGGCTTTTTACTGACGATCTCTATCGGCGGCTATAATAATCGCGAACAGATGGAAGAAAACGAAGCTATTGCTATCGGTAATGCATTCCAGCGGGCACAATTACTGTCGCCGGAAAATAACCTGCGGGCAAATACGCTGCTTAACACGTATATTGATGCACGTATTGATTTTTTTAACGGCGGCTCACAGGCAAAAAATGAAAAATGGCGGGATATCTCCCTTGAGGCTCAGTCCTCTCTCTGGCAGATCGCTGCATCTGAAGCCCGCACGTCCCCGAATCCGGTGATTGCCTCCGTACTGACCGCATTCAGTGACCTCTATGTGTCCGAAGAAAAAACTATGGCCAGCTGGCGCTATCAGATCCCGGGCGCTGCCTGGGTATTACTGATTTTATTTGCCGTCAGTGCCAATGTGCTGATCGGGTATAATATCCGCGGACTGCGCGGCAGCAATATCATGATTTTAATTCTGCCGCTGCTGACAACCATGGCTCTGTTTATGATTGCAGAAATTGATATTCCGGGTGAAGGGGTTATTCATGTGGTACCGGATAATCTGGTGAATTTACGCGCTGATCTTTTCCCGGCAAAATAAAACAGAAACAAAAAACCCGGCATTTTTATGTGCCGGGTTTTCTTTTTTATCGGATCACTGAATAGAGGTTTTACCGTCGATCCGGAAAATAATGGTTGTTGTCATGCCTTTCTTCGGTTTTTTCTCGTAACGCCATTTGCGCATCGCATTACGGACTTCACGTTCAAACATATTTTTCGGTGATGCTTCGATAATATCGATATTCTGAATGCGGCCATCGGTATCGACATCAAATCTGACCCGCACCTTCCCTTCTTTGCCGAGGCTGCGTGCCCGTGCCGGATAGACCGGATCAGCACGGTTCAGGGCTTTCGGGTCACCACCGCCGACATCACTTTGTCCGGCAGAAGCCACATTTCCGACCGGGCCTGCAGGGGCTTTCTGCACGTTCTGCTGACCTTCCGGCGTACCACTGAACAGCGGTTTATCGGAGACCGGTGCTTTGGTTTCAACCGGTTTTACAGCTGGTTTCTCAACTTTTTTCTCTTTTTTCGGTTTTGGTTTTTTCTCAACTGGTTTCTTTTCCACCGGTTTTTCAATAACCGGCTTCACGACCGGCTCAGGTTCAGGCTCGGGTTCCGGCTCTGTTTCGGGTTCCGGTTCAGGCTGAGGTTCAGCCACAGCTGCTGCCGGTGCCGGCGCAAACGCCGCCATCTCCACCATCAGCACTTTAGGTTCGTCCTCAACCTCCTTATTCATGTTGTAGTAAATCGCTGCGGCCACAGAGGCATGCAGACAAAGAGAAATGAGAATTGGCCAGCTGATCCAGCGAAAAATAGGCATAGTCGATACAATCTTATAAGCAGCTAATAATGACAATGGTCACTAGTGTAAATGCAAATAGCAATCAATTTCAATACGAAAGACGCAACCATTGTCACTTATCGTGCTGATGGTCACTTCTTAGTGGCTTAATTCAGCCTGAGCAAACAGCAGCGAACGGCGTTGTCTCGCGATATCCAGCTTGCGCAGAGCAAAAATCCGGATGTTCCGCCGGGACTGACTTTCCAGCCAGCGACGACGACGACGGGTTGCCTGCCGTAACATACGCCAACGTGCAACTTCCGGTCTGCTGTGTCTCATAACTAAACCCTTTTTTAGACTGTGTGAAAAAATAAGCTAATAATAAGGGCAATTATTATAAACTGCCTGACACAATAACCAACCGCTTTCCCGCAATATCTGCAAACACCGGCAGAAAAAAGTGGTTAAACTGACTTAAATCACAAATACAGCAGCATTACAGAAAGCTTTCTGATACATTTTCCGGTGGAGTATCAATCAGATCCTGAGCCTGTTTTGTCTGCAACCCTTATTCTTAGAGAAAGATAATACCTATGTCGACATTTTATACGCTGTTATATTGGCTGAGTATTCTTTTCTACTGGCTGCTGGTTGCCGGTATCTCTGTCCGCGTAATGTACAAACGCCGCCCGGTGACATCCACCATGACCTGGTTACTGATCATCTATATTCTGCCGTTTATCGGAATTATTGCGTATCTCGCCTTCGGTGAACTGCATCTCGGCCGCCGCCGGGTTGAGCAGGCAAAAGGAATGTGGCCGTCCGTCTCCGGCTGGGTTGAAAATCTGCGCCAGTCAAAACACATTTTCGCTACGGAAAACAGTACCCAGGCTGCTCCGCTGTTTCAGCTGATTGAGCACCGCCAGGGAATTCCCGGGGTAAAAGGTAACCAGATTCAGTTATTTACCACCTGTGAAGATTCATTACGTCAGATTGTCAAAGATATCGATAATGCAAAACACAGCATTGATATGGTGTTTTACATCTGGAAACCGGGCGGTGATGTGGACAATGTCACCAATGCCCTGCTCGCCGCAGCAAAACGGGGTGTAAAATGCCGGATTATGGTGGACTCCGCCGGCAGCTGGCACTTCTTCCGCCATGATTATCCGGAGATGATGCGGAATGCCGGGATAGAATTTGTCGAAGCTCTGCCGGTAAACATTCTGCGCTTCGCCCTGCGCCGCATGGATTTGCGTCAGCACCGGAAAATCGTCACTATCGATAACTATATTTCCTACACCGGCAGTATGAATATGGTGGATCCGCGCTACTTTAAACAGGACGCCGGTGTCGGTGAATGGGTCGATATTCTTGTTCGTATGGAAGGCCCTGTCACCACCCTGTTCGGTATTATCTATGCACTGGACTGGGAAATGGAGCGCGGGGAGCGCCTGTTACCGCCGCCGCCGGACGATATTGAAATGCCGTTTGAAAAAGACAGCGGTCATACCGTCAATATTGTGGCCTCCGGTCCGGGTTACCCTGAAGAGCTGATCCAGCAATCCCTGATGACGGCTATTTTTGCCGCACAGGAGCGTCTGACCTTCACCACGCCGTATTTTGTTCCGAGCGATGACCTGATGCATGCCATCTGTACCGCCGCCATGCGTGGTGTGCGTGTTGCGATTGTGATGCCGCGCCTCAATGACTCATTCCTCGTCCGCTGGGCAAGCCGTGCGTTTTATACCGAATTGCTGGAAGCCGGTGTGGAAATCTACCTGTTCGAGGATGGTCTGCTGCACACGAAAAGTGTCCTCGTGGATGACCAGCTCAGTATGGTCGGTTCCGTAAACCTGGATATGCGCAGCCTGTGGCTCAACTTTGAAATCACCGCCGTTATCGATGATGAAAGTTTTGCCGGCGACCTGAATATTGTCCAGAATGATTATATTTCCCGCGCAACCCGTCTCGATTACACCGAGTGGGAGAAACGTCCGCTGACCAATCGTGTTCTTGAGCGGTTATGTTATTTCTTCAGTCCTCTGCTGTGATAAACTGACTTTCTTTATTATCCCCGCCGGTATAAAACGGCGGGGGATCACCGGAATGTAATCTGACCTATGAGTATCTCTCTGCCCCGTCGCCTCAGCGAGCAGGAAACGATTGAAATGGCCTATGACCTGTTTCTGGAACAGGCAATGGATAACCTTGACCCCGCAGACGTCCTGCTGTTTAACCTTCAGTTTGAAGAGATCGGAGGTGCTGAAATTGTACCAACCGGCAGTGACTGGTCAGAATTTGCACCTTTTCTGGCACAAAACCCGGCATGTGCCGAAGTGGTTATCGGACTGGCACCGGATGAGAATGCTGATATCGACCAAATTTTTGCCCGTGTACTGATTTCCCGGCATTTTACCGGCTCACCGGAATACGCTGTCCGCTGGCGGGAATAATCTCCCCGCCGGTCACACTGTCAGCAGCGGCATTTTTCCCGCCGGGCAATTAATGATCTTGTGATAATGTCAATTTCAGCGGGATCTTCCGCAGCCCCCGCCCGTAATGCAAGATTCCATTTGCTGATAATTTTTGCGTTTTCTGCCAGCTCAGAATGTGCTGCCAGCCTCCCCTGAGCCATCAGCCAGGACGCGACAGCAGCCCAGTCCCACAGCGGGGATTGCCCGCGCAACCGCTGTACCGGCCCCGGAAAGGTGCCCGGACCGCGTGCGCCATCTTTGAGTAACGCGATTGCCTGACGTGACATGCCGGTCAGTTCCGCGATATCACTCAGGCCGACAAGAGCAGAATCCACCGATTCCACCCGGGCATTCACACCGGCTGATTCCACGTCTTCCACCGCCGTACGGATTGCACAATCCAGAGACGGTGCTTCCCGGTCAAATTCCAGATAGACTGATTTACCATAAAAACAGAGTAATGCATCATCACAACCACCTGCAAATAAGGCATCCTCCAGGTTCTCTGTATCTGCTGTCACACCGGACAGCGTCAGCGTAAAATTATACAGTGCCATCATTTTCCCCTTTCCTGCTGCCCGTTTTCACTGACAGGTATCCACTTTTCGTCTGATCTGCTTTGCATGGTTTTCCGGATTCCGCGGTGTTGACCAGACACTCATCTGATGCTGCCGGTGCTCGTCATACGGTGACCCGCACCGCAACCGGCAGAATGCATGCGAGGAATTACCCGGCGCAATCCATACCCATCCCTGTAACAGTGCATATTCAATCGCGGACTGAATATGTTTATCCGGATGTTTCTTCATTTCCTGTACCTACTGTAGTTTATATGTTGACATTGGTCAACACTTCGTTATCGACACACCTGAAAACCGGCTGTGTTTTTTAATAACGGAATCAGTAAGCTGCCTGCAAGACCGCAAAGTACGCTCTGTCAGATTTTGCGGCTGGTGCGGAAAAGCAGGATGCGGAGATGAAAAAAAAAGCGCCCGTACCGGGCGCTCTGTCTCAAAAATAAAATTAACAGCTTTACCGCATTTACAGCGGATCAACTTTCAGGCAGGACACTGCATGGCGGAAACTGCCTTCCAGCAACGGCCGGGTTCTTGCGCATTCACTGTCCGCCAGCGGGCAGCGGGTGCGGAAGACACAGCCGGACGGAGGATTAATCGGTGACGGCAGTTCCCCTTCCAGCAGCTGAATTGTTTTATTCTGCTCTTTGTCCGGATCAGGCACCGGCACCGCAGACATCAGCGCTTTGGTGTACGGATGCAGCGGGTTGTGATACACCTCGTCATAGGTACCGAGTTCCACCGCGTGGCCGAGATACATCACCAGCACACGGTCAGAAATGTGTTTCACCACCGCCAGGTCGTGAGCGATAAAAATAAGGGACAATCCCATCTCCCGCTGTAATTCTTTCAGCAGGTTCACCACCTGGGCCTGGATAGACACATCCAGCGCTGAAACCGGCTCATCACAGATAACCAGTTTCGGCTCGAGGATCAGTGCGCGGGCAATACCGATACGCTGACACTGTCCGCCGGAAAACTCATGCGGATAGCGGTTCACCAGGTTCGGCAGCAGCCCGACTTTCATCATCATGGCTTTGACTTTGTCTGTCACTTCCGTCTTACTCATTGACGGATAATAGGTGCGCAGCGGCTCTGCAATAATATCGCCGATAGTCATACGCGGGTTGAGTGATGCCAGCGGATCCTGGAAAATCATCTGGATGTCATTACGGACATTGTGCCAGTCTTTTTCACTCATACCGCACAGGTCTTTGCCCAGCCAGGTTACCCGCCCGGCGGTGGATTTCACCAGGCCGATAATCGCGCGGGCAAACGTGGATTTCCCGCAGCCGGATTCCCCGACCACACCCAGTGTTTCCCCTTCATACAGACGGACAGTCACGCCATCCACCGCTTTCAGGCTTTTTGCCGGCTGCCAGAACCATTGTTTGTTGTCTCTGATGGAAAAATGGACTTTTAAATCTTCAATTTCCAGCAGAACCGGACGTTCTGAATGTGTCATTATGCCAACTCCTCTGCAGTTCTGAAGCAGGCACGCAAACGGCCCTGAGAAAATGCCTGTAACGGCGGCTCATGCCGCGCACACTCGTCTGTCGCATACTGGCAGCGCGGGCGGAACGGACAGCCTGCCGGGAGACGCAGCAGGTTCGGCGGGTTGCCCGGAATCGTGGCGAGCTCACTGTCTTCCTGCCCGTCAAGGCGCGGAACCGCCTTAAGCAGCCCGATAGAGTACGGATGCGACGGATGGTAGAACACATCACGGGCCGTGCCGTATTCCATGGTACGTCCGGCATACATCACCAACACCTTATCGCAGATACCGGCGACCACACCCAGGTCATGGGTGATCATAATAATCGCCGTGTTGAATTCATTCTTCAGCTCATTGAGCAGCGTCATGATTTGAGCCTGTACTGTCACATCCAGCGCCGTGGTCGGTTCATCCGCAATCAGCAGCTTCGGCTTGCACAGCAGCGCCATCGCAATCATAACGCGCTGACGCATCCCGCCTGAGAACTCGTGAGGATACATATTCATCCGTTTGCGGGCTTCAGGCATTTTCACCGCATCCAGCATCCGGACAGATTCCTCAAAAGCATCATGAGAACTCAGACCTTTATGCAGCATCAGCACTTCTGTCAGCTGTTTGCTGACTTTCATGTACGGGTTGAGCGAGGTCATCGGATCCTGGAAGATCATCGAAATCTCTTCCGCCCGCATTTTGTTCAGCGCTTTCTCTTTCAGATTGAGAATTTCACGCCCGTTGAACACCGCAGAGCCGCTGACCACACCATTGCGGGCCAGCAGTCCCATCAGCGCAAACGCCGTCTGTGATTTTCCGGAGCCGGATTCACCGACAATCCCGAGTGTCTCACCCGCCGCCAGCGAAAAATTAAGCTTGTTTACGGCGGTGACATCGCCGTCCGGCGTTTTGAATGTCACGTTCAGGTCGTTAACCTGTAATAACTGAGTCATTGGCGGCCTCCTCAGCGATCTTTCGGGTCAAGGGCATCACGCAGCCCGTCACCGATAAAGTTGAAACAAAACAGAGTCACCACCAGGAATGCTGCCGGGAACATCAGTAACCAGGGCGAAACTTCCATTGAGTTAGCACCGTCATTGAGCAGCGCGCCCCAGCTGCTTAACGGCTCCTGTGTACCCAATCCGAGGAAGCTGAGGAAGGATTCAAACAGGATCATACTCGGCACCAGCAGTGAGGCGTAAACCACCACCACACCCAGCACGTTCGGGACAATATGACGCAGAATGATATTGCGGGTCGGCACACCACATACTTTCGCCGCCTCAATAAATTCTTTGCTCTTCAGGCTCAGTGTCTGGCCGCGCACAATACGCGCCATATCCAGCCAGGAAACCATACCGATAGCCACGAAGATCAGAAAAATATTCTGACCAAAGAAGGTCACCAGCAGGATAACAAAGAACATAAACGGGAAGGAGTTGAGGATTTCCAGCACGCGCATCATGACAGAGTCAGTTTTGCCGCCGACATAGCCGGACATCGCGCCGTACAGTGTTCCCACCAGCACCGCGACCAGTGCTGCCGCCAGTCCCACCATCAGCGAGATACGCCCGCCGATAGCCACACGCACCAGCAGATCACGGCCGGAGGAGTCGGTACCAAAATAGTGGCCGCTCTCCATATCCGGCGCTGCGGACATCATGCCCCAGTCGGTATCGTCATAGGCGAATTCCGACAGCATCGGCATAAAAATCACAAACAGGGTAATTAAAAACAACAGGCACAGACTGGTGATCGCGGCTTTGTTATGCATAAAGCGGCGGCGGGCATCCGCCCACAGGCTGCGTCCTTCGACATCAAGCTGCTCCGTAAAATTTTCCAGAGCTTCGCGGTTTTTTTCATTCGGTAACATAGCGTGCTCCGGGACTAATAACGGATTTTCGGATCGATAACGGCATACAGCACGTCAACGATACAGTTAAAGGCGATGGTCAGTGTGCCGACCAGGATGGTCAGACTCAGCACCAGAGAGTAATCGCGGTTCAGTGCGCCGTTGACAAATAACTGCCCCACGCCCGGTAAACCGAAAATCGTCTCAATCACCATCGAACCCGTGATAATCCCCACAAATGCCGGTCCCATATAAGAGACCACCGGTAACAGTGCCGGGCGCAGCGCATGCCGCCAGACAATCTTACGCATCGGCAGACCTTTCGCCCGTGCGGTACGGATAAAGTTGGAGTGCATCACTTCAATCATGGAGCTGCGCATAATACGGGAGATACTGGCGATATAGGCCAGTGACAGCGCGATCATCGGCAGAATGATATTGCTGAGCTGCCCGCCGTTCCAGCCGCCGCCCGGCAGCCAGTGCAGATGGATGGCAAAGATAAGAACCAGCAGCGGCGCCACCACAAAGCTGGGGATAACCACCCCGGTCATGGCAAAGCCCATGACAGTATAGTCCCATTTGGTGTTCTGGTTCAGTGCCGCTATCACACCGGCACTCACCCCGACTATCAGTGCCAGCACAAACGCCGCCAGCCCGAGTTTTGCGGAGACCGGAAACGCGGATGCGACCAGGTCATTCACCGAGTAATCTTTATATTTAAAGGAAGGCCCGAAGTCCCCCTTTGATAACTGAACTAAATAATCAAAATACTGAACGTGAATCGGATCATTAAGATGGTACTTGGCTTCAATATTCGCCATCACTTCCGGCGGCAATTTACGCTCACCGGTAAATGGACTGCCCGGAGCCAGACGCATCATAAAGAAAGAGATAGTAATTAACACAAAAAGCGTCGGGATCGCCTCGAGTATACGGCGAAGAATAAACTTAAACATTGCCCGTTCCTATACAGTACCCGCTTCCCGGGGTACACACTACACAGGCCGCCCTTCGCAGGGCGGCCAACCGTCGGTATTATTTTTTAATCATATATAAGTTTTTGGTGTGGAAGTGATCCAGCGGATCTTTTCCGGTATAGCCACCTACATACGGTTTCACTAAACGGGTACTGACATAGTAATAGACCGGCACAATGGCAGAGTCTTTATCCAGCTGGGCTTCCGCCTGCTGATAGATCTGCGCACGTTCCGCATCGGTTTTCACCTGAAGGGATTGTTTCATCAGCTGATCAAACTCCGCACTCTTATAATGCGGGGTGTTGGTGCTGCTGTAAGAGAGAACCATATTCAGGAATGAAGACGGTTCGTTATAATCCGCACACCATGCGGCACGGGCAACATCATAAGTCCCCTGATGGCGGGTATCGAGGAAGGTTTTCCATTCCTGGTTAACCAGCTGAACTTCCGCACCGAGGTTTTTCTTCCAGATAGATGATGCGGCGATCGCCATTTTCTTGTGCAGATCAGATGTGTTATACAGCAGGTTAAATTTCAGTGGTTTATCTTTGGTAAACCCGGCTTCTTCCAGCAGTTTGCGCGCTTTTTCGTTACGCTGCTCCTGCGTCATATTCGCGAACCACTCAGGCTCTTTGGCTGACATACCATCCGCAAACGGTGGTGTGAAACCAAATGCCGGGGTATCCCCCTGTGCTTTGACTTTATTGACCATAATGTCGCGGTCAAGGCTCAGTTTCAGAGCTTCACGGACTTTCGGGTTATCAAACGGCGCTTTTTCGTTATTAATTTCGTAGTAATAGGTACACATATACGGCGAAATGCGCAGTTCGTCAGGAATTTCTTTTTTCAGTTTCTGGAACAGTTCAATCGGCAGATTGTTATAGGTCATGTCGATTTCACCGCTGCGGTAGCGGTTAACATCAGTAACTTCAGAGGAAATCGGCAGGAAACGGACATTATTGATAACGGTTTTTTCGTTATCCCAGTATTTCGGGTTGCGGGTCAGTTCAATTTTTTCGTTAACCACCCAGTCTTTCAGGGTGTATGCGCCGTTGCTGACATAATTGCCCGGCTGTGTCCACTTATCACCGAACTTCTCAACGGTGGCCGGATGTACCGGAGACATGGAGTTATGCGCCAGCAGTTTCGGAATATACGGCACTTCTTCAGAGAGTGTCAGTTCCAGCGTTTTATCATCCAGCGCTTTGATGCCCAGCTCTTCCGGCTTTTTCTTCCCGGCGATAACATCATCAATATTTACCACATGAGCATACTGGAGATAACTGGCATACGGTGATGCGGTATTCGGATCAGCCAGGCGGCGCCAGCTGTAAACGAAGTCCTGTGCGGTGACCGGGTCGCCGTTGGACCATTTTGCATCTTCGCGAATTTTAAACGTCCAGACTTTAAAATCTTTATTTTCCCAGGAGATTGCCGAGCCCGGCAGAATTTCACCACTTGGTCCTTCCAGGGTTATACCTTCCATCAGGTCACGGATAATATTCGCTTCCGGTACCCCTTCCACTTTATGCGGATCCAGTGACTGCGGCTCAGAGCCGTTATTGCGGATTAAATCCTGCTTATCTGCCAGTTGCACACCGGCCGGTACATCTGCAGCAAACGCCTGTGTACCAATACCCATCCCCATCGCAGCTACCACACTGAGTGCCAGCAGTGTTTTTTTCGTTGAATTAACCATCTTACATAAACTCCCCATTGACGAATGTGTTTTGCGTTTGTTGCGTTTTTATCAGGTGCTTTTCGTTTTAACTGCTGCACCTTCATTTTTTTCGCACTCTGTGAGTGCAAATTTTTTATTATTAATGTGTTTCTACCATATATAAGCGCTTAATATCCATATAATCAAGCGGGTCATTGCCGGTAATTCCGCCGACTGATGGTTTTATCAGCCGGACACTCACGCGATAATAAACAGGAATTAATGCAGAGTCCTGATCTAACTGAGTTTCTGCTTCCTGGTAAGCGGATTGACGTGTTTTTTCATCCGTTGCCAGCAAAGCGCGCTGCATTGCACTGTCAAACGCGGTATTTCGGTAGAAACTGGTGTTATTACTGCTGTCTGACAGAAAAATGTTCAGAAACGAGGACGGCTCATTATAATCCGCGCACCAGGTTGCCCGGGCCACCTGATAATTTCCTTCATGGCGGTTCTGGTTGGATGTTTTCCATTCCTGGTTTTTCAGCACCACTTTCGCGCCGATATTTTTCTGCCACATAGAGGCAGCAGCAATCGCCTGCTGTTTATTCTGATCGGACGTGTTATAGAGCAATTCAAAGGTCAGCGGATTTTTTTCGCTGTAACCGGCTTCTTCCAGCAGTTTGCGCCCTTTTTCATTGCGCTGTTCCTGTGTCAGGGATGCCCATTCCGGCGTGGTGAAATGACCGCCGTTAATATAATGCGGGGTAAAACCGTAAGCGGGAATTTGTCCCTGTCCCATGATGTTATGGGTGATAATATCGCGATCCAACCCCAGTTTAACGGCTTCGCGCACTTTCGGGTCGGTAAACGGTGCCGCGGTATTATTTATTTCATAATAGAACGTGCATAAATACGGGGAAATCTGAACCTGCGCCGGAATATCTTTTTTCATTTTGGCAAACAGAACCGGCGGAACCGAACTGTTGGTAACATCTATTTCACCGGCACGGTAACGGTTAATATCACTGGTTTCTGACTGGAGCGGCAGGAATGTCGCCTGTTCAATCACGGTTTCTTTATCATTCCAGTATTTCGGATTGCGTTTAAGCACCAGCCGCTCATTCACATTCCAGGCAGACAGGGTATATGCGCCGTTACCAACAAATTTTCCGGCAGATGTCCATTTATCACCAAACTGTTCAATCGCCCCTTTCGGTACCGGCTTCAGTGCGGTATGGCTCAGCATATCCGGGAAATACGGCACCGGCTGAGTCAGCTGAACCTGAAAGGTTCTGTCATCAACCGCTTTGACGCCGAGACTTTCCGGTGGTTTTTTACCGCTGATAATATCATCCACATTTTCGACATAGGCATAATGCAGGTAGCTGCCGTAAGGTGATGCGGTTTTCGGGTCAGCCAGCCGCCGCCAGCTGTAGACAAAATCCTGTGCAGTCACCGGCGAGCCGTCACTCCACTTAGCATCCGGCCGCAGCGTGAATGTCCAGATGCGGTTATCCGGGGAAGACCAGCTCTCTGCCACTCCGGGCACGATATGACCATCACCGTCAGTGGAAACCAGCCCTTCCAGCAGATTAAGAATAATGTTGGATTCCGGCACGCCTTCCACTTTATGCGGATCAAGTGATACCGGTTCAGTACCGTTATTGATAACAATAACCTGTTTTTCTGCCAGTTTGGTTCCCGGCGGAACCTGTGCCGCCCATGCGGAATAAGAGAGTGCACTCAGCAGCAGCGCCTGCGTGAGGGAAACAGCAATAGTGTGTTTTTTCATCTTCCGTCCCTTCTGAATAACACCTGTTAAATGAACAACGTGATTAAAAAATCGCAAATGCTTTATTTATAAGTGCCGTCAGCGACGGGATCAGCCTGTTTTTCGGTGCTGTTTTCCGGCCTGATGTGCATTTTCCGGGGCAGTGATTGTTTTTATCTGCAAACAGTGCCGTTCTGCCGCTGAAATAAAACATTAACCCAAGACTGCTTATGATCCGGCTGTTTTGCTCAGCTCGGATAAAAAAGTAAACATTTAATTAACAAAAAGCAATTTTTCCAGATAAAAACCCTGCTTCCATCACAGTTTTAACTGATTAAATATTAACAACCACTTAAAAAACAACTGTAAATAAAAAGAGTAAAGCAAAAAATTTCACTGAAATATCAATCTGGTGAGCACCGGAAATAACGGATTGACGGCAAATATAGTTTCTGTTGTTTATTTAACCACCTTTATCTGTTATACCCGTTTATTGCTGAACGGTACGGATTCCTGTCTCCACCCATACAGCGCCATTTTTAGTGTTATTTTTTATGGGCTGATAACCCGTTGTTATATTACAGCTGTTTTTCCGCTTTTTTTGCCGGTGAAATCCCCCGGTCAGCAATTTCAGACTATGATTAATTTTGACTATAACGAAAAGTTATAAACAAGCACGTAACAGACTTTGCAAAACAGCGCTGTTTTTTTTAACGTGTCAGTATTACAAAAAATCAATAACACCGCGTTTCAGGGGAAATATATGAAAAAAATATATCCGGCAGCGTCACTGGCCCTGCTCTTTTCCGTCTCCGCATTTGCCGCCACACCACCGAATACCTTAATTGTTGTCCAGAGTCTGGATGATATTGTCAGTCTGGATCCGGCAGAAAGTAATGAACTGTCCAGTATCCAGACCGTTCCCAGCTTATATCAGCGTCTGGTGCAGCCGAACCGTGATAACCCGGAGCAGCTTGACGCGATCTTACTGGAAGACTGGCAGGCCGATGCCGCCAATAAAACCCTGACCGTCCGGATTAAAGAGAATGCAAAATTTGCCTCCGGCAACCCGGTGCGCCCGGAAGATATTATTTTCTCTTACCAGCGCGCTGTGGTCATGAATAAATCGCCTGCGTTTATTCTCAATATTCTCGGCTGGAATAAAGAGAATATCGCGCAGCAGTTTGAAAAAACCGGTGACCGCACCCTGAAAATAAAATGGAGCGCGGATATCAGCCCGGATGTGGCACTGAATCTGTTGTCCACCCCGATAGCCTCGGTGGTGGATGAAAAACTGGTGACACCGAATATTAAAAATAATGACTTCGGTAATGCCTGGCTGAAAATGCACTCTGCCGGCAGCGGTGCTTATTCCCTGAAGGTCTATCAGCCAAACCAGGCGATTGTGATGGCCGCTAACCCGCATGTCTCCACCGGTGAGGCGAAAATCCCGTCCGTTATTATTAAAAACGTACCGGACCCGGCTTCCCGCCGTCTGCTGATTCAGCAGGGTGATGCGGATATTGCCCGTGAACTGGGTGCTGACCAGACTGCGGCACTGAAAAACAGCGCCGGGGTACGGGTGGAAAATATTCCGTCCGCCGAGCAGGATTATATGGCATTCAACACCGGTAACAGCGCCAATCCGCTGCTGAAAAACCCGGCATTGTGGGAAGCGGCCCGTTATCTGGTGGATTATGAAGGTATTACCCGCGATTTACTGAAAGGCCAGTATTTTATTCATCAGAGTTTCCTGCCGGTCGGTTTACCGGGCGCGCTGGAAAATAACCCGTATAAATTTGATCCGGCCAAAGCCAAAGAGATTCTGGCAAACGCCGGAATTAAAGACGCTCATTTCACCCTCGATGTGGAAAACAAACCACCGTATATCACTATCGCTCAGTCACTTCAGGCCAGTTTTGCTCAGGGTGGTATCAAAGTGGAATTATTACCGGCGGCGGGCAGCCAGGTCTATTCCCGTGTACGGGCACGCCAGCATCAGGCGGCCATTCGTTTCTGGATCCCGGACTATTTTGATGCCCATTCCAATGCCAGCGCTTTCGCCTTTAATGACGGCAAGAGCAGTACCGTTGCGTGGCTGAACGGCTGGGATATTCCTCAGTTATCACAAACCACGCTGAAAGCGGTCGCTGAGCCGGATAAAACCAAACGTGCGCAGATGTATACCGCCATGCAGGAAGAGTTACAACGCAGTTCTCCGTATGTCTTTATGGCACAAGGGCAAAACCAGGTGGTACTGCGTGATAACGTGAAAGGCTATCAGCAGGGACTGAACGCAGACATGGTGTATTACGACAGAGTCACCAAATAATCTGCTGATTTTCCGGTTATCACCCCGTCAGTATCGCTGACGGGGTTTGTGTGTTTTGTTTTTATTCAGGAACTGCTGTATGTCCGATATTTCCCCTGCCGGAACACTGTTTCGCCATACGCTGCGGGTGACGCTTCAGGGTATTTTTACCCTTGCGCTGACACTGCTCGGGTTACTGGTGATCACCTTTGCATTGTCGGCACTCTCCCCGGTTGACCGGGTATTACAGATTGTCGGCGATCACGCCAGCCATGAAACCTATGAGCAGGTACGGCTGGAGCTGGGGCTGGATCAGCCCGTTTATATTCAGTTCTGGCATTATGCAGAGCGCCTGCTGCACGGCGATCTCGGCATGGCTTCCTCCATGGGACAGCCGGTACTTGACGGCGTGCTGACTACCCTGCCCGCGACCATTGAACTGGCGACGCTCTCACTGTTGATCGGCGCTTCACTCGGGATCCTCTGCGGCGTACTGTGCGCCCGTTATGCAGGCACCCCGTTCGACTTTATCATCCGCACCCTGACACTCCTCGGCAACTCAGTACCGGTTTTCTGGCTGGGACTGCTGATGCTGCTGCTGTTTTATGCCACGCTGCAGTGGAGCCCCGGCCCGGGGCGGCTGGATGATATCTACCAGTATACCGTCGAGGCGAAAACCGGTTTCGTGCTGATCGACACCTGGTTGTCCGATGACCCCGGCGCATTTACCAATGCGGTGGCACACCTGATCCTGCCGGTGTCGCTGCTGGCCTATTTCTGCCTGGCGGGGATCACCCGGCTGACGCGCGCCGCCTGTCTGAGTGAAATGAATAAAGAGTATGTCACGCTGGCCCGTGCCAAAGGCAATACCGACATGCAGGTACTGTTCCGCCATGTGCTGCCGAATATCAGGGGGACGCTGATCACCGTGATTGCCCTTGCCTACACCGGAATGCTGGAAGGTGCGGTACTGACCGAAACGGTCTTTTCCTGGCCCGGCATCGGCCGTTACCTGACCGCCGCCCTGTTTGCCGGAGATACCACCGCCGTGATGGGCGGGACTCTGGTGATCGGTATCTGCTTTATCTTTATTAATAACGTGACCGATATGATTGTGCGTTTAACGGATCCGCGGGTGAAATCATGACATTACTGCCGAAAATCCGCCGTTCCCCGTCCGCGCTGACGGGCACCCTGATTATTCTGTTTCTGCTGCTGGTGGCGTTGTTTGCGCCGTGGCTCGCTCCCTATGACCCGGTACTGCAAAACCCGGCGCAGCGCCTGCTGGCACCGGATGCACAGCACTGGCTCGGAACCGACAGCTATGGCCGGGATGTGTTTTCCCGCCTGATCTACGGCACCCGCCCGATGTTTGGTCTGGTCGCGCTGGTGGCCGCAATCACCCTGCCCGCCGGGTTATTGATCGGCATTCTGGCCGGATTTTACGGCCGCTGGGTGGAAACGATTCTGATGCGCTTTACCGATATTGTCATGTCGATGCCGCGCCTGATCCTCGCATTTGCCTTTGTTGCCATTCTCGGCCCGGGGCTGATTAACGGCGCACTGGCTCTCGCCCTGACTTCGTGGCCCGCCTATGCCCGCCAGGCACGCAGTGAAATCCGCCATCTGCGCAACAGTGATTATCTGGCCAGTGCGGAAATGCTGGGGATCCGTGGTCTGCGTCTGCTGTGGGGACACATTCTGCCGCTCTGTCTGCCGTCAGCTATTGTCCGGCTGGCGCTGGATCTCGCCACCATTATCCTGGCGGCCGCCGGTCTGGGTTTCCTCGGGCTGGGCGCACAGCCGCCGATGGCAGAATGGGGAGCCATGATTGCCGATGGTATGCAGGTTATTTTCGACCAGTGGTGGATAGCCGCCGTTCCCGGCGCGGCCATTCTGATTGCCGGTATGGCATTCAATCTTCTGGGTGATGGTTTACGGGATATTATGGAGCCGCAACATGACTGAGCCGCTGATTTGTGTCCGTAATTTGTGTGTGGATTACCCCCGCGCACAAGTGGTGAAAAATGTCTCCTTTACCCTGGGGCAGGAGCGGCTGGCGCTGGTCGGGGAGTCCGGTTCCGGTAAATCCATGACCGCCAGGGCGCTGATGGGCCTGGTGCGCAAACCCGGGATTGTCAGGGCGGATACGCTGACATTCGGTCAGACCGCCCTGCTGTCTCTGCGGGAAAAACAGTGGGCGGCACTGCGCGGCAATGACATTGCCATGATCATGCAGGATCCGCGCTATGCGCTGAATCCGGTCAGAAATCTGTATCAGCAGATTGAGGAATCCCTGCTGCGCCACCAGACACTGAGCAAATCTGATCGCCGCGACCGTGTTTTTGAAATGGCCCGTGCCGCCGGGTTATCAGAACAGGCACTCTCCCGCTATCCGGGGCAGCTTTCCGGCGGCATGGGACAACGCGCCATGATTGCGATTGCCCTGATCAACAATCCGTCAGTCTTAATTGCCGACGAACCGACCTCCGCCCTGGATGCCCGGCTGCGCCACCAGATTCTGGAACTGATTGTCAGCCAGTGTGAGGAACGCCGGATGGGGCTGCTACTGATAAGCCACGATTTACCACTGGTGGCGGCCCATTGTCAGCGCGTGATGGTGATGTATCAGGGTCAGCAGGTGGATGAACTGCCCGCCGCACAACTGCCGCAGGCAACGCATCCTTATACCCGCACATTGTGGACCTGCCGCCCGGATGCACAGACGTACGGCACCGATTTGCCGGTATTGGATCGCACCGCCCTGCAGGCGTTACTGACTCAGGAGACACATCATGCCGGAAAATAATTCAGCGCCGATTATTGAAGTTAATAATCTTTCCGTCAGCTTCGGACAGCGGCAGGTTGTTTGTCAGGCCGGTTTTCATCTTAATGCCGGAGAGACGTTCAGTCTTATCGGTGAGTCCGGATGCGGGAAATCTACCATTTTGCGGGTGATTGCCGGGTTACAGCGTGAATGGCTGGGCGGTGTGCAACTGCTGTCACAGCATATCCACCCCGGCCAGCGTTATCAGGGGGCTTTGCGCCGCAATGTGCAGATGGTCTTTCAGGATCCTTATGCGTCTCTGCATCCGTTCCATACTATTCACCGGGCACTTTCAGAACCATTACGCATTCACCGTGAAAATGACATCAGCAACCGGGTGGCAGAAGCCATTGTATCTGTCGGGCTGCCGCCGGATGTGGCACAGCGCTATCCGCATCAGCTCTCCGGCGGGCAGCGCCAGCGCATTGCTATTGCCCGTGCCCTGATGCTGCGCCCGCAGATCCTGTTGCTCGATGAACCGACATCCGCACTTGATATGTCTGTGCAGGCTGAAATTCTCAATCTGCTTAATCACCTGAAAACCGCCCACGGCATGACCTATCTGCTGGTCAGCCATGATGCGGATGTGGTGGCGCATATGTCAGACCGGGCGGCGTTTATGGCAAACGGGAAGATTGAACGGGAATTTGATCGCGCCGCCCTGCTGCGCGGCGATCACCGGATGGAGAATTGAGATATGTAAAAACGGGGCCGATGGCCCCGTTCTGATAATAATGAACTGCGTGATTATGACAATAATCCCGGGAAACTCATTTTCATGCCGGTAATGATCAGCTCAATACCTAATGACATCAGCATCAGACCCATGATACGGGTCACAACGTTGATACCGGTTTGTCCGAGGTATTTTACCCACAGTCCCGCGGAGCGGAACAACAGCCAGCAGCAGAACGCGAACACGATGCTGGTCAGCGCCAGTCCGAGAAAGTTCTGCCAGCCCTGCCAGCGGGCACTCCAGACCACACAGGAACTGATAGCCCCCGGACCCGCCATCAGCGGCAGTGCCAGCGGCACCACGCCGATATTGTCGCGGATAGCCGTTTCCGACTGCTCCTGTTTGTTCTGCTTATCTTCCCCCAGCTTACCGCTGATCATGGACATGGCGATGAGGACAATCAGTGTCCCCCCCGCTATCCGGAAAGATTCAATGGAAATACCGAACATAATGAGGATCTTATCGCCGACCAGAAGTGATGTGCACAAAATCACGGCCACCGAAAAGTTCGCAATCATGTTGGTCTTATTGCGCACTGCGGCAGTCTGATAATTTGTCATGCTCATAAAGACCGGCAGAATACCGACCGGGTTGACTAAGGCAAATAAGCCGACAAAAAATTTTAAATAACCGGAAAAATCCAGCAAAGTGTTGCCCACAAAGGATCCTCAACCTGATGATAATACAGTGATAGTCTGCTGATAATAACAGCAGGCTATCGCTTGGGGGTTGCAATAATTATAAATGTGATTATTAACACAGACATCATACCGTTGAATGTGCAGGAAAAGGAATTGCTTTACGCAGAATATTTTCTGCTTCCGGCTGACTCGATACAGTTATATCGACTTACTTCTGCCTGAATTTCAGACAATCATCAGTTCTTCTGTGAAATTGAAACCCGATATCATTTCCGTCACTCCGTATTGTTCCCGTTTTGACTCATGCTGAATGGTGTCAGCTTGATGTATTTGTGATTTGGATCACTTTAATATTTCCCCTGAATGTTAAGCTGCTTTCATTATAGTTGAATCGATTCAACTATAATGCGAACAGAAAGACCTGACGGGCTTTTTAAGCAAATCAGCGGGCATATCTGCATTATGTTACCGGCAAAATCGATTTAGTTACCGGAAGATATCACCGCTATAATCAAATTGTATCAATCCGCTGATTTGCTTAAAAAGTTTAACAATTTATCAGGAGTGATCTGTATGGCCGTAACGAACGTTACCGAACTCAATGAATTAGTTGCCCGCGTAAAGAAAGCTCAGCGCGAGTTTGCCGGTTTCTCCCAGGAACAGGTGGATGCTATCTTCCGGGCGGCGGCACTCGCTGCAGCAGATGCCCGTATCCCGCTGGCAAAACTGGCGGTTGAAGAGTCCGGCATGGGGATTATTGAAGATAAAGTGATCAAAAACCATTTTGCTTCTGAATATATCTATAACGCCTACCGCGATGAGAAAACCTGCGGCATCTTATCGGAAGACCCGACCTTCGGCACCATCACAATCGCAGAGCCTATCGGTATTATCTGCGGTATCGTCCCGACCACCAACCCGACCTCCACCGCAATTTTTAAAGCGCTGATCAGCCTGAAAACCCGTAACGGGATTATTTTCTCCCCGCATCCGCGTGCGAAAAAAGCCACTAACAGAGCGGCTGAGATTGTCCTCAACGCCGCTGTTGCTGCCGGTGCCCCGAAAGATATTATCGGCTGGATCGACGAGCCGTCAGTGGAATTATCCAATGCCCTGATGCATCACGCAGATACCAACCTGATCCTCGCTACCGGCGGGCCGGGCATGGTGAAAGCGGCCTACAGTTCCGGTAAGCCGGCCATTGGTGTGGGCGCGGGTAACACCCCTGTCGTGATTGATGAAACCGCTGATATCAAACGCGCAGTGGCCTCTATTCTGATGTCAAAAACCTTCGATAACGGCGTGATTTGTGCCTCTGAGCAATCAGTTATCGTGGTGGATGATGTCTATGAGCAGGTTAAAGAACGTTTTGAAACTCACGGCGGTTATATTCTGAAAGGCAAAGAGCTGAAAGCCGTTCAGGACATCATTCTGCTCAACGGCGGGCTGAATGCGAAAATTGTTGGTCAGTCTGCGGTGAAAATTGCTGAAATGGCCGGCATCGAAGTACCGGCCTGGACCAAAATTCTTATCGGTGCGGTCTCCGTGGTGGATGAATCCGAGCCGTTTGCACACGAAAAACTTTCCCCGCTGTTAGCCATGTACCGCGGCAAAGATTTTGAAGACGCGGTGATCAAAGCGGAAAAACTGGTGGAAATGGGCGGGATCGGCCACACCTCCTGCTTATATACCGATCAGGACAACCAGCCGGAGCGCGTGAAATTCTTCGGTGAGAAGATGAAAACCGCACGTATCCTGATTAACACCCCGGCATCACAGGGCGGGATCGGCGACCTGTATAACTTCAAACTGTCTCCGTCACTGACACTGGGTTGCGGCTCCTGGGGTGGTAACTCCATTTCCGAAAACGTCGGGCCGAAACACCTGATCAACACCAAAACCGTGGCAAAACGAGCTGAAAATATGTTGTGGCATAAACTTCCGAAATCTATCTATTTCCGCCGTGGTTCTCTGCCGGTTGCCCTGGAAGAGATCGCCGGTGACGGTGCAAAACGCGCCTTTATCGTGACTGACGGCTATCTGTTCAATAACGGCTATGTGGATGAAGTCACCCGTGTGCTGAAATCCTACGGTATGGAAGTGGAAATTTTCTTTGAAGTGGAAGCTGACCCGACACTTTCTGTGGTCCGCAAAGGTGCGGAGCAGATGAACAGCTTCAAACCGGACGTGATTATTGCCCTCGGCGGCGGCTCCCCGATGGATGCAGCCAAAATTATGTGGGTGATGTATGAGCATCCGGAAACACATTTTGAGGAACTGGCACTGCGCTTTATGGATATCCGTAAACGTATCTATAAGTTCCCGAAAATGGGCGTGAAAGCAAAAATGGTTGCTATCACCACCACATCCGGTACCGGTTCTGAAGTGACACCGTTCGCGGTTGTGACAGATGATACCACCGGCCAGAAATACCCGCTGGCAGACTATGCGCTGACCCCGGATATGGCGATTGTTGATGCTAACCTGGTGATGAACATGCCGAAATCCCTGACCGCTTTCGGCGGGCTGGATGCCGTCACTCACGCACTGGAAGCGTATGTATCCGTGCTGGCAAACGAATTCTCTGACGGCCAGGCATTACAGGCGCTGAAACTGCTGAAAGAGTTTTTACCGGCCAGCTATCACGAAGGTGCGAAGAACCCGGTTGCCCGTGAACGCGTGCACAATGCCGCGACTATCGCCGGTATCGCATTTGCTAACGCCTTCCTCGGGGTATGTCACTCCATGGCGCACAAACTGGGCTCTGAGTTTCATATTCCGCATGGTCTGGCTAATGCCCTGCTTATCTGTAACGTCATCCGTTATAACGCTACCGATAACCCGACCAAACAGACCGCGTTCAGTCAGTATGACCGTCCGCAGGCGCGCCGCCGTTACGCGGAGATTGCTGACCATCTGCAACTGAGCGCTGCCGGTGACCGTACCGCGCAGAAAATTGAAAAACTCCTGATCTGGCTGGACGAAATAAAAGCATCTCTGGGGATCCCGAAATCCATCCGTGAAGCCGGTGTGCCGGAAGCGGAATTCCTGGCAAAACTGGATAAACTGTCCGAAGATGCCTTTGATGACCAGTGTACCGGTGCAAACCCGCGTTATCCGCTGATTGCAGAATTAAAACAAATCATGCTGGATACCTATTACGGACGCACCTATGACGAATCTGTTCCTGTTGCGGCGCCAAAACCGGTTGCCAAACGGAATGCTAAGAAATAATCATCAATCCGGCAAATAATAACCATAAAGCCCTCTCCGGAGGGCTTTTTTATATCCGTCTCATAATAATTATTAAATAATTGTCTTTGTATTAACAGCTGTTCACTTTTGGTCATGTTTTCCGGCACAGCCGGTTTTTAATATTTCACTTAATACCCGTTACAAAACTGTGGTAACTCCCGGGGGTATTCACCGGTATTTTATCCCTGCTGACTCAAATACCGCCTCATCACTTTCCCTGCAGAAACCGTTCCGGTGTTTTTTGATATCCGGCACAATCCGCAGCGGATATAAAAAAGCCGGACAATGACGTCCGGCACTTTTTGTATAACAGAGAGGCTTCCCTGATTTATGACCGATATTCTGCTGCTTTTACTTCGCGTATCGCTTCATTGTAATGTTTACGGCAGACGGATACATATTTTTCATTACCGCCGATGTCAATTTGTGCACCATCTGACATCACCCGCCCCTGTCCGTCGTAACGTAAAACACGGCTGGCTTTTCGTCCGCAATAACAAATAGTTTTTAATTCAACTAATTTATCCGCCCAGGCTAATAAATAATGACTGCCGCTGAATAACTCACCTTTAAAGTCTGTGCGTAACCCGTAACACAGAACCGGGATATCAATATCGTCGACGATATAGCAGAGCTGTTCCACCTGCGCTTTGGTCAGGAACTGGCATTCATCGATTAATACGCAGTGTACGGGTGTCTGCTGATGTTCACGGATAATAACCGAACTTACGTCCGTCTCAGGGCCAAAGACCCGTGCATCGGCGCTCAGGCCGATACGTGAGGTAACTTTGCTCTGCTCATAGCGGTTATCTATCTCTGCGGTAAATATCAGCGTGCGCATACCGCGCTCATTGTAGTTATAGGATGACTGCAGTAACGCTGTCGATTTTCCCGCATTCATTGCGGAGTAATAAAAATAAAGCTGAGCCACCGGCTCTCTCCCCTTACACATTCAAGATCCGGGACAATACTAACACATTAGTGTTAAAAACAGCGCAATCTGTATTTCACTCATGCCGTGATCGCATGCACAATATCCTGAGTTCATCGCACACGTAAATTCACACAGGTCATGGTTACATACCGGATATTCACTGTTGTTATCGGCTATCCTTCGCGTTGTCCTGTTTTTCATTATACCGGGAGCGAAGAATAACGTTTCTTTACATAAGATAAGGTTAAATATAATTTGTATTCCCTACCACATTTATGAACAATTTTTATGAAGATGCTGAACATCAACACATTTTCACCCCGTCCCCTTATCAAATTTAAACGAAAAGCCAAAAAGACCCTTATTATTCCTCAGAAATAATTGCTTTTAAAAAAAATGTGTTTTAACCTTACTCCGAAATTTGCTATTGCAGATTTTTAAATAGCAATCTATTATTATCTATACACCAGCCAACATTTAATTTGAGACCAGGATTATGAGTGAATCTTTGAAGCCATTTAATAATATCCGTACTCTTCGCGCTCAGGCGAGAGAATCCAGCTTAGAAGTTTTAGAAGAAATTCTGGAAAAGCTGACTTCTGTTGTTGAAGAACGCCGTCTGGAAGAATCCCAGGCTCAGGCTAAAGAAGAAGAGCGCACCCGTAAATTAGAAGAATTCCGTCAGCTGCTTGAAAAGCAGAATATCAACCCGGAAGAATTAATTCAGTCTATGGGTACAGGCAAAACAGCCCGCAAATCCAAGCGTGCTCAGCGCCCTGCCAAATACGAATATATCGATGAGAACGGTGAAAGCAAAACCTGGACCGGCCAGGGCCGTACACCAGCTGTGATCAAACAAGCTATCGATAACGAAGGTAAATCTCTGAACGATTTCTTAATCAAGTAAGTGATAATATCTGCCGGAAAAGCCCTTCTCTGAAGGGCTTTTTTATATCTGCCGGTCAGACGGACAGCAAAAAGGAGGCTTTCGCCTCCTTTTTTATACTTATAACCGTTGCTGTTATTTATTTTTTCCGTGATAAAACGACATATACCAGTCAACAAACTGCTGCACGCCGTAATTAACCGGCGTATCCGGTGAGAAACCAATCGTTTTATACAATTCGGAGGAGTCTGCACAGGTGGATAACACGTCACCATCCTGCATATCCATATAGTGTTTATTGGCTTTAATATCCAGCGCCGTTTCAATCGCCTGAATAAAATCACCCAGCCGGGTCGGCTGACCGTTACCGACATTATAAATTTTGTACGGCGCAGAGCTGGCTGACTTCAGCCCTTCTTCCACCGTCCAGTCATTATTCACCGCCGGAATCACATCCACCAGACGCACCACCGCTTCCGCAATATCACCGACATAGGTGAAATCGCGCACCATATTGCCGTGGTTATATACATCGATCGGTTTTCCGTCCAGCATGGCTTTCACAAACTTAAATAACGCCATATCCGGACGCCCCCACGGGCCGTAGACGGTGAAGAACCGCAGACCGGTTGTCGGCAACTGATACAGATGTGAATAACTGTGTGACATTAATTCATTGGCTTTTTTCGTTGCCGCATACAACGACACCGGATGGTCCACATCATCCTCAACAGAGAACGGCTGTTTGCGGTTCAGACCGTATACTGAACTTGAGGAGGAGTAGATCAGATGCCCGACGTTATGATGACGGCACCCTTCCAGGATATTCATATGTCCCAGAATATTCGCGTCAATATACGCCATCGGGTTCTGGATGGAGTAACGCACACCCGGCTGTGCCGCCAGGTGGATCACCCGCTCAAATTTCTGTGCGGCAAACAGCTCACTGACAGCCGCTTTCTCCGACAAATCCATTTTAAAAAACTGAAATTGCGGATGCGGTAATAACAGATCAAGACGGGCCTGTTTGAGATTCACATCATAATAGTCATTCAGGTTGTCGGCACCGACAACCTCGTGCCCCTGCTCAAGCAGGCGCTGCGAGACATGATAACCAATAAAACCAGCCGCGCCGGTTACAAGTATTTTCATATTCAGACTCAGATTACCGGATTAATGGAAGCACCACGGCCTATACCATAATAGATAAAGCCGCGATTTTCTAAACGTTCCGGGTCATAAAGGTTACGTCCGTCAAAAATAACCGGGGTTTTCAGTCCTGCTTTGATAGCATTGAAGTCCGGCGCACGGAAACTCTGCCACTCAGTGCAGATAACCAATGCATCCGCATTGTGCAGTGCCGCTTCTTTGGTGCCCATCAGCACCAGGTCATCACGCTGTCCGAAAATACGCTGCGCTTCCTGCATCGCTTCCGGGTCATACGCCTGAACTTTGGCGCCGGCGGCCCATAGTTCCTGTAACAGGATACGGCTGGAGGCTTCACGCATATCATCGGTATTCGGTTTAAAGGACAGGCCCCATACCGCGAAGGTTTTGCCTTCCAGGTTTTCACCGAAATGACGTTTGATAAAGGACGGCAGTTTGTATTTCTGCTGTTCGTTCACTTCTTCCACTGCACGCAGAATACGCGGGGTAAAACCGATATGTTCCGCTGTGCGGATCAGTGCCTGCACGTCTTTCGGGAAGCAGGAGCCGCCGTAGCCGCAGCCCGGATAAATAAAGTGATAGCCGATACGGGAGTCAGAACCGATACCCTGGCGCACATTCTCAATATCCGCGCCCAGCATTTCCGCCAGGTTGGAGATTTCATTCATAAAGCTGATTTTTGTCGCCAGCATGCAGTTTGCTGCGTATTTGGTCAGCTCCGCACTGCGGATATCCATCACAATCATGCGGTCGTGATTACGGTTAAACGGCTCATACAGCTCGCGGATAATATCGATAACACGATCATTATCACAACCGATAACAATGCGCTCAGGACGCATACAGTCAGCAACAGCCGCCCCTTCCTTCAGGAATTCAGGGTTGGACACCACATCATAGGCAATATCCGCACCGCGTTCAGCCAGTGTTGCTTTAATGGTGGCGTTAACTTTATCCGCAGTACCGACCGGAACGGTGGATTTGTCGATGACCACTTTGTAGTCCTGCATATGCTGCGCGATAGTGCGGGCAACCGCGGTGACATATTGCAGATCCGCCGAGCCGTCTTCATCCGGCGGTGTACCGACCGCGATGAATTGCAGCGTGCCGTGCGCCACACCCAGTGCCGCATCCGTAGTGAAGCTTAAACGGCCTTCTTCATAGTTTTTCTTCACCAGCGGGGTCAGGCCCGGTTCAAAAATCGGGATCACACCGTTTTTCAGGTTTTCCACTTTTTTTGCATCAACATCGACACACATGACATCATGGCCGACTTCCGCCAGTACAGTCGCCTGCACCAGACCGACATATCCGATTCCAAATACGGTTACTTTCATAGTTCACCTATTGCAACAATTATTAATTCTGTAATGTTTTCAGCCAGTCTGAGAATTCACGGCCCAGGTGTTTATGACGCATGCTGTATTCGACAAAGGCTTTCATATAGCCCATTTTGTCGCCGCAGTCATGGCTGCGGCCTACCAGACGGTACGCCTCCACCGGATTTTTTTCAATCAGCATGGCGATAGCGTCAGTCAGCTGGATCTCATCACCGGCTCCCGGAGCCGTTTTCCCCAGCAGCGGCCAGATATCCTGGGAAAGCACGTAACGGCCGACAATAGACATATTCGACGGTGCTTTGGCCGGTTCCGGTTTTTCCACCACGGCAAACATCGGCTTGCTTTCACCGGCGGCCAGGCTTTCACCGTGGCAATCCACCACGCCGTAATTTGCCACCATTTCCTGCGGAACCGGATCGACCATCACCTGGCTTGCACCGTGTTCTTCATAACGTGCAATCATTTCTTTCAGGTTAAATTTCGCCAGGTCAGTGCTGTATTCATCAATAATCACATCCGGCAATACCACGGCGAAAGGCTCATCACCAATCATTGGTCTGGCGCATAATACGGCGTGACCAAGCCCTTTGGCGATCCCCTGACGGGTCTGCATGATAGTAACGTGACGCGGGCAGATTGACTGAACTTCATCCAGTAACTGACGTTTTACCCGTTTTTCCAGGATGGCTTCCAGCTCAAAGCTGGTATCGAAATGGTTTTCAATGGAGTTTTTTGATGAGTGGGTCACTAAAATAATTTCAGTGATCCCCGCCGCGATACATTCATTCACCACATACTGAATAAGTGGTTTGTCCACCAGCGGCAGCATTTCTTTCGGAATCGCTTTTGTGGCCGGCAGCATACGTGTTCCTAATCCTGCAACCGGGATCACAGCCTTGTGTACTTTATTTTTCTGCACTGACATACATCATCCTCAATGCGCATAAACAGAATAAATACGCGATTTATAAAAAATAATGAGACTGAGTATACCAGCTAATTTTCCGGGATAAATACTCTGTGCCGCGTAAATGCGGTTTAGTGTTAAGAGATGTTTAATATCTGAACGGGTTGGTAAAGTCCGGTAATTATCCCTGATGCGGTCCGGGGGTCAGGCTTAATTTAATCTGACTGCTGCTGTTCCAGATCCGGCATTGCAGATGGCGGCTGAATTCACTTATCTGACTGGAATAAACGGAGGAGAGTGTCCCCAGCGGAATACCCCGGTTAACGCGGATCACATGATTATCAGAGCGTAATTCGGCACTGATACCGGCGCTGGACAATAACACCGACTTACGCCGGGTGTGATAATACCCCAGCAACAGCGGCAGCTGTCCCGGAATACCTGCGTCCTGTAATAACCGGTTCAGCTTATTTAAGATGGCGGTCATACTCGGTAATTTCCGGTGGTGATTATGAATATAGCGTTTAAGCAGATCGTTAAAGATGACGCGGATTAACATCGCCATCAGCGGGCCGTTGCCGGTATTCTGACTGATATCGAGACAATAAAACGCCACTTCATTATCAGAAAATTCTGCCACATCAAATACCAGCCCCGCCCGGCAGCTATCGGATAATTGCGCATAGCGAATCTGATAATTGGCCAGCACCTGGCTCGGCGGCGGATTCAGCTGTTTTAATAAACGTAAAACATCATCCACATTATGTTGTAACTGAGCCCATATCCCGGAGAGATCATTATTTTCCAGCACCCCCGGTGAGAAAAATGACGGGTACAGGTGGGACAAACATAATTTTTTCACTTCTTCCAGCCGGTTCAGAGGCTTTAACAGCACATCTTTTGCCCCGAGACGCAGTACTTCATCGATATCCGACATTTTTTGTGTCGCGGAAATAACAATCACCGGAATGGCCGGTAAATCCGACTGTGACCGGGCAATAAACTCCGCGCCGGTCATCACCGGCATATTGAGGTCACAAAAAATCAGCTCCGGCTGAAAGCCCTGTTCTATACATTTCCATGCGCGTGCACCGTCACCGGCAGATAACACCGTGGCACCGAGAAGGCGCAGATAGGATGACAGCGCCATATTGAATGCCGGGTCGTCATCGATGACTAACAATCGTTTTCCGTCCAGTGCCTGCTTCATCGCGTCCCCTTTCTGCCCGGCCTCACAACTCAGCGTGCCCGGAACACCGGTAATGCCGCTGCTCCCGCACTGCTGCTGAGATTAAGGATAGCGTGTGATCGCTATTTCCGGTAGCATCTGAGCTCTGTTCCTTACGATTATTTACCCTGAACACATTATTTGATAATTATGTCTCATTTTACAGATACCGATCCCTGCCCGTGCGGCAGCGGGGATACTTTTGCACAATGTTGCCAACCTTATCTTTCAGGAGCACAGTCCGCCCCCGATGCGCGTGCACTGATGCGTTCGCGTTACAGTGCGTTTGTCACCCATAATGCCGATCATCTGATCCGGACATGGTATCCGCCGGCACGCGCGGAAGCACTGCGGACAGAACTGACCGCCGGATTCGGTGAAACGGAATGGCTGGGACTGAATGTCATTGATTTTCAGCCCGGCACCGCGCCGGACGAGGCTTTCGTTGAATTTTGTGCTTGCTTTATTGATAAAAAGTCCGAAGATAAACAATTCATTCACGAACGTTCCCGTTTTCGCCTGACTGACGGTGCCTGGATGTACCTCGACGGCGTAAAACCACAGACCGGCCGTAATGATCCCTGCCCCTGCGGCTCCGGAAAAAAATATAAAAAATGCTGTGCCTGACACCGGACAGGCACCTTCTGTAAACCAACATCACCGACATCAGTTATTAAGGATCCACACCTTCCATGCAACACCAGACGAGCCAGAAAAAAATTCTGCGAACCATTTGCCCTGACGCAAAAGGTCTTATCGCCAAAATCACCAATATTTGTTACAAGCATCAGCTGAATATTGTCCAGAACAATGAATTCGTTGATCACCGTACCGGCCGCTTTTTTATGCGCACCGAGCTGGAAGGGATTTTTAACGATGAAACCCTGCTGGCCGACCTGGATGATGCCCTGCCGAAAGGCTCCACGCGCGAATTAACCACCGCCGGACGCCGCCGCATTGTCATTATGGTGACCAAAGAAGCACACTGCCTCGGTGATATCCTGATGAAAAGCGCCTACGGCGGTCTGGATGTCGAAATCGCGGCGGTTATCGGCAACCACGACCTGTTGTCTCATCTGGTCACGCAGTTTGGCATTCCGTTCCATCATATCAGCCACGAAGGACTGACCCGTGAGCAGCATGATATGCAGATCATTCAGCAGATAGATCAGTATCAGCCGGACTATGTGGTGCTGGCGAAATACATGCGTGTGCTGACCCCGGCATTTGTGCAGCACTATCCGAACCAGATTATCAACATCCACCACTCCTTCCTGCCGGCCTTTATCGGCGCACGGCCTTATCATCAGGCATATGAGCGCGGCGTGAAGATTATCGGCGCCACCGCGCACTATGTGAATGATAACCTCGATGAAGGTCCGATCATTCACCAGAGCGTGATTAACGTCGACCACACTTACAGCGCCGATGATATGGTCATGGCCGGTCGTGACGTGGAAAAAAATGTGCTCAGCCATGCCCTGGGACGCGTTCTGACACAACGGGTATTCGTTTACGGTAACCGCACTGTCATTTTATAACGGCTTAATTGCCTGAAGTTGCACGGTTAACGTGCACTTCGGGCAAAAAAACAACGACCACACATTTTTTCTCTTTTTTTACTTTACAGCGTCCGCATATTTGCTATTATGCAGCCCGTCCCAAGGCAACAGCTGAACGGACAGACAATTTGATTTTTGGTGGGATACCCAAGCGGCCAAAGGGAGCAGACTGTAAATCTGCCGTCACAGACTTCGAAGGTTCGAATCCTTCTCCCACCACCATCTCTCTTCTCTCCTGTTATTTCATATTCTCGATACAATCCATTATCTTATTCAGTACACTCGCGTGTGATTTCGATTTGTACAGATAACAATGATTTTCCGCCTCACTCTGCGATAACGGCAGAAAAATCAGCTCATCGCTGTACGGCAGTGTTTTCGGGTGCTCGTCAATAAAGCAGAGATAATCCCCGTCAATCAGCAGATGCAGATAACTGTTCACATTGTCGATCAGATGCACATGCTCATGTTTGCCCTGCTCACCGTGCTGCAGCAATAATGTTTTGAGTAACGGGCTTTCATATAATAACGGCTCACATAACCAGACACAGGAGGATAATAATGTCTGTAAATTGTTATCACAGTCCTGAAACAGTGAACGACGGCAGCAGATCCCGATTTGTCCCTGCGGTAAATGGCGCAGCAGCGTAAAACGCTCGCTGATAACCTGCTCTGATGACAGTATCAGCGTATTTCCCTCAAAATCATTTATTTCATCAATACAATCATAGTGGAAACGAAATATATTAATTTGTATACCCGCTTTGAATGCCGTCCGGTACAGTGCCGCAATATATTTACTTTTCCCCCAGTCATAAAATATATTCACCTTATTACATATCGTTCCGCTGATATGTTTTTTTGTGATTTCTTTTTCCTGCATATAGAGATCTTTAAGATCATTGTACAACTCCATCCCTTCCCGTGTCAGGCTCATACCAAATTTTTCACGTTTAAATAAACGTTTACCCAGCGAGATCTCAAAATCCTTGATAGATTTCGCCACCGGCGGGGTTGTCCTGTTCATCACTTTTGCTGCCTTGCTGAGTGAGCCGTATTCAACAACAGCCATAAAGGCTTCTAACTTCCTTGAAAAAAACATAATGTCGATTCCTGTGCTGTAGTAAATAATCAGTTAAATAATTACTTATTGATATGTAACGACTTTATTTCTGGTGTTTTTTTCTTACACAAAGAGTTTAAATACGATTTTTATTAAAATTTATACAATAACAATAATGCGATGTTATATTTTTATTATTCTGTTTTATTAAATTTCATTTTAAAGATTAATACATAAACACAAAAATCTTCCTTCCGATTTTTATCACACCCATTTCATTTCACTGTACAGAAGAAAGAATAATCATTATTAATGCTGATTATTTTGTCAATTAAAATTAAGACATATTAACCCCTGCCGGGTGTGCCGGTTTTTATTATTCTGCAGGCGGGTTACTTTTTTTCTGCGATCTGTTACTCTTTTGTTGTTAACTCATCAACCGGTTGGAATTCTATGAAGTTTGTCTCTTTTAACATTAACGGGTTAAGAGCCCGGCCTCACCAGCTGGAAGCGATTATCGCACAGCATCAGCCTGATGTTATCGGCCTCCAGGAAACCAAAGTCCATGACGAGATGTTCCCGCTCGATGACCTGAAGCACCTCGGCTACCACATTTTTTATCACGGCCAGAAATCCCATTACGGTGTCGCCCTGCTGACCAAAGCAGAGCCGCTTGCCGTGCGCAAAGGCTTCGCCGGGGATGATGAAGATGCCCAGCGCCGTCTGATTATGGCGGATATTGATACCCCGGCCGGGGTACTGACAGTGATTAACGGTTATTTCCCCCAGGGAGAAAGCCGCGACCATCCGCTGAAATTCCCGGCGAAAACCAAATTCTATCAGGACTTACAGGACTATCTGTCCGGGCGCTCCAACCAGGATCCGATTGTTATTATGGGTGATATGAATATCAGCCCGCAGGATATTGATATCGGAATTGGTGACGCCAACCGCAAACGCTGGCTGAAGACCGGCAAGTGCTCTTTCCTGCCGGAAGAGCGCGAATGGATGGATCGCCTGCTCAGCTGGGGACTGACAGACACTTACCGTGCTATGTATCCGGATGCAGACGACCGTTTCTCGTGGTTCGATTACCGTTCACGCGGCTTTGATGACAACCGGGGACTGCGGATTGACCTGATTCTGGCAAGCGACGCGCTCGCGCCGCGCTGTACCGCCACCGGCATTGATTATGAGATCCGTGGTATGGAAAAGCCCTCTGACCACGCGCCAATCTGGGCTGAATTTGATTTAACCCGCTGATAAAAAAATGTCCCGCAATGCGGGACATTTTTTATTCATCTTCCTGTGGCGGTGCTTTTTTTCCGCCTGTCTTCCCTTTGCCCTTCGCGGCAGTTTTACCTTTACCTTTCGCGCCGGCCTTCTTCGCCTGCGGCGGCGGTGGTAAATCACGGAAGGCGCGGACATTGCGGTTCTGCCGGGCCTGATTTATCAGTCCGGTCAGTGTTTCAGACAACGGCACCATGAAATCCTGATAACGATACTGTTTTTCACTGATTTGTGTCAGTGTGGATTCCCAGTGTGCTGTCATATCCGGTAAGGTGGCCATTTCAGGCAGAACATGTATCAGCGCGCGCCCTGCAGGGGATGAATGAATATTCCGCCCTTTTTTGTACAAAAACTCGCGGCGGAACAGCAGTTCGATAATCCCGGCGCGGGTCGCTTCAGTACCCAGTCCGTCTGTTTCGCGCAGTACTTTTTTCAGCGCCTTATCTTTCACAAACCGGGCAATCCCGGTCATGGCTGACAGCAGTGTGGCATCAGTAAACGGCCTCGGCGGCTGAGTCTGACGCTCCACCACTTCACCGCGCTCACACAGGAGTTCATCCCCTTTGGTCAGCACCGGCAGCGGCGTACCTTCGTTTTCCTCGTCACGCTCTTTGGCACCCAGCATGGTCCGCCAGCCTGCCTGAGAGAGGAAACGCGCCTTTGCCACAAATTTGCCGTTGGCGATATCCAGTTCAATCACGCATTTGCGGTATTGTGCATCCGGCATAAACTGCATCAGATACTGACGCGCAATCAGTTCGTAGATATTGGCTTCATTCTCACTGAGCGACACGGAGACCGATTTGGCGGTCGGAATGATGGCGTGGTGCGCATCAACCTTTTTATCGTCCCAGCAGCGGTTACGCAGCGAATCATCGAGGTTATCCTGCGGCAGCAGATGCGGAGTATGCACAGAAATCGCATTGAGCACACTATGACGTCCGGCAAAATGCTCTTCCGGCAGATGACGGCTGTCCGAACGGGGATAGGTGATCAGTTTGTGGGTTTCATACAGACGCTGACAGACATCCAGCACGGCCTGGGCGCTCAGCCCGTAGCGTTTGGCGGCCTCAATCTGTAACGCAGACAGTGAAAACGGCAGCGGCGCGATTTCATTTTCCGTTTTATCCTGAAAATCAGTCACAAAGGCCGGTTTACCGGTGATGCGGCTGACCACATGCTCCGCCAGCGGCCGGTGAGTCAGGCGTCCTTCGTCATCCTGATAATCCTGACAGGCCTCGCTCGGCACCCACATTGCCGTAAAACGTTCGTCTGCCGGGGTAACAATATGTGCCCGCACTTCAAAGAAATCGCGCGGCACAAAGTTTTCAATTTCCTCATCACGCCGCACCACCAACCCGAGCACCGGGGTCTGCACACGGCCGACCGAAAGCACACCGTTATACCCCGCATTACGGCCGAGAATAGTGTAAGCGCGTGTCATATTGATGCCGTAGAGCCAGTCTGCCCGTGCCCTGGCCAGCGCCGAAACACACAGCGGGATAAAATCACGGTTAAGACGCATTTTATCCACCGCCCGGGTTACCGCCTGCGGGTTAAGGTCATTGACCAGACAGCGCTGCACCTGCTGACGCTTTTCCGGCGCGAGCTCCAGGAAATCCAGTACCTCATCCACCAGCAACTGCCCTTCGCGATCAGGGTCTCCGGCGTGGATAACTTCGGTTGCGGAACTGAGCAGCGTACCGATGGTGCGCAGCTGTTTCGCCACCGCGTCGCGGGGTCTGAGGATCCATTTTTGCGGGATAATCGGCAGATCAGCCAGGTTCCAGCGGGCATAACGCGGATCATACGCATCCGGCTCTGCCTGCTCCAGCAGGTGGCCGACACACCAGGTCACACAGTCATTCTGACCGCAGCGGATAAAGCCGTCCCCCCGCTGGTGCGGTTTAGGTAATACATCCGCAATCGCACGGGCGAGGCTGGGCTTTTCGGCAATAAACAAACGCATGTTTATGCGGTGACTTCAATCAGTGCACGGGATGCATCCGGCTCAGTCAGTTCACCGACCGGGCTTAATGTCAGGCCGTATTTGCGGGCAACTGCCTCTACTTCCTCACGCGCCGCCGGATCAACCGCCAGCAGCAGGCCGCCGGATGTCTGCGGGTCACACAGCAATTTGCGCTGAACTTCGGTCATTTCGCCGATAAGGTGGCCGTAGCTGTCAAAGTTACGCTGTGTACCGCCCGGACAGCAACCCTGTGCAATATAGTCATACACACCAGGCAGTACCGGAACAGAATCGGTGTGGATTACGGCCTGTAACCCGGAACCCTGACAGATTTCACTCAGGTGGCCGAGCAGACCAAAGCCGGTCACGTCGGTCATGGCTTTCACGCCGTCGATTTCAGAGAAATCCGCCCCCGGTTTATTGAGCTGGCACATGGTGTCACGCGCCAGATTTTTATGTTCCGGACGCAGTTTGCTCTGTTTTTCAGCCGTAGTCAGAATGCCGATACCAAGAGGTTTGGTCAGCAGCAGCCGGCAACCGGCTTTTGCACGGTTATTTTGTTTGATTTTATCTGTCGGGACGATACCGGTGACCGCCAGGCCGAAAATCGGCTCAGGCGCATCAATAGAGTGACCGCCCGCCAGTGAAATACCGGCATCACGGCAGACCGCACGTCCGCCCTCAATCACCTTCTGTGCAATTTCCGGCGCCAGTTTGGCAATCGGCCAGCCGAGGATCGCAATCGCCATAATCGGCTTGCCGCCCATAGCATAAATATCACTGATGGCGTTGGTGGCCGCGATACGGCCGAAATCATACGGGTCATCCACAATCGGCATAAAGAAATCGGTGGTGCTGATGATGCCGGTACCATTACCGATATCATACACCGCCGCATCATCACGGGATTCATTGCCGACCAGCAGATTAGGATCGATAAATTTTGCCTGCTCACTGTGCAGGATGGTGTCGAGCACTTTCGGGGAAATTTTACAGCCGCAACCCGCGCCGTGACTGTATTGCGTTAAACGCACCGCTTCTGACATGATAGTCTCCTTGTTAACGTCAATCCGCTCAGAAATACGTGACAAACGGTGTCAGATCCGGTGCCGCCACTTTGGCAGGCGCTTTCAGTGCCGGAGTGCCGAGATACAGAAAGCCGACAATTTTATCGTGCTCCTCACATCCCAGACCTTCCCGTACCACCGGGTCCGTTGTCCACGAACCGGTGCGCCAGATCCCGCCGAAGCCCTGAGCCACAGCAGCCATCTGCATCGCATGAACCGAACAACCTGCCGCCGCGACCTGCTCCCATTCAGGAACTTTATGTTCCGGCTTCACTTTCGCGATAACCGTGATAATCAGCGGTGCGCGTAATGGCGCATTGCGGGCTTTCTCTTCCACTTCCGGCCCGAGTCCGGCTGTTTTTGCCGCTTTTTCGAGCAACTGACTGAATTTGTTGATGCCGTCATCCCGCATCACGATAAAATGCCAGGGCTGTAACGCGCCATGATCCGGCGCACGCATCCCGGCATTGAGAATATTTTTTAATGCTTCGCCTTCGGGTGCAGGTGTGGTCAGACGAGAAGCAGAACGGCGATTGAGTAGTAATGTCAGTGCATCCATCGGTTTTCCCCTTTTTTAGTCGCTAATAAGCTACCACTTTTTTCACTATTTTTAAGGATAGATTGCTTAACTGCCTATATTTTCCGCAATGTGTCGTTTTCAGGCTGACAAATCCGCACATCCTCTTTACGATAGCAGGACATCTTTGTCTTTGGAGCCGTCATGCATACTTTATGGACTATCATTGCCGGAATATTTAAATGGAGCTGGCGTATACTGAATTTTGTGCGTCAGCTTGTCGCCAATGTCCTTTTTATCATCATACTGCTGTTAGCCGCCGGGGCCTATGCACTGCTGAGTGAGCAGGATACTCAGACCAGCCGTGAACCCGGAGCATTATATGTAAATCTTTCCGGCGTTGTCGTCGATCAGCTGACCCGTAACAGTCCGCTGGAAAGTCTCTCCCTCCAGCTGCTTGGCGCGTCTTCCGGTCAGTTACAGGAAAACTCCCTGTTTGATGTGGTGGAAACTATCCGTACCGCCGCCACCGACCCGGATATTACCGGGATGATCCTGAAGCTGGATGATTTCGTTGGTGCTGACCAGCCGTCACTTCAGTATATCGGCAAAACCATCACGGAATTCCGCAAACAGGGTAAGCGGGTCTATGCCGTCAGCGGAAACTATAACCAGGCTCAATATTACCTGGCATCCTATGCAGACAAGATATATATGCCGCCGCAGGGCAGCGTCGGTATCTACGGCTTCGCCACCAATACGCTGTATTATAACGAATTGCTGGAAATGCTGAAGGTGAAAACCCATATCTTCCGCGTCGGTACCTATAAATCGGCAGTTGAGCCGATGCTGCGCAACGATATGTCACCGGAAGCCCGTGAATCCACACAGCGCTTTATCAGTGTGCTGTGGGATAACTATCTCACCAGTCTCGCGGAAAACCGCAAAACCGGTAAGAACACTATTTTCCCGGGCGCACAGCAGATGCTGGCTCTGATGAAAACGGCAAAAGGTGATAATGCCGCTTATGCCGTCACGCAAAAACTGGTTGATGAGATCATGCCGGCTAACGTGTTTGAATCAGAAATGGCCAAAACTTTCGGCTGGGATAAGAAGAACAACACAATCAATGCGATTCCGTTTGCCGAATATGCCAAAAACCTGAATATCGGCGTACCGCAGGGCAAGACCACCGGTAACATCGCCGTGGTTGTGGTTCAGGGTGCTATCGTTGACGGCCCGGATGCCCCGGGCATGGCCGGCAGTGATACTATCGCCGCACAGCTCCGCGAAGCCCGTCTGGATCCGGAAGTGAAAGCGCTGGTACTGCGGGTGAACAGCCCGGGCGGCAGTGTGACGGCATCGGAGCAGATCCGGGCGGAAGTCGCGGCACTGAAACAGAGCGGCAAGGCCGTGGTGGTTTCCATGGGCGGCGTGGCGGCCTCCGGCGGTTACTGGGTCTCAACACCGGCAAACTACATCATTGCCTCACCAAGCACCATTACCGGCTCCATCGGTATTTTCGGCGTAGTCACCACGTTTGAGGACTCGCTGAGCGAAATCGGCGTGCACACTGACGGCGTGTCCACCTCGCCGCTGGCCGATGCCACCGTGACCAAAGCTCTGACACCGGAATTCTCAGAGCTGATGCAGCTCTATATTGAAAGCGGCTACAGTAATTTTATTAATCTCGTTGCCAAATCCCGTCACAAGACGCCGGAGGAAGTGGATAAAATTGCACAGGGTCGTGTCTGGGTCGGTTCAGATGCCAAAGCTAACGGTCTGGTCGACAAACTCGGTGATTTTGATGACGCGGTTGCCAAAGCCGCAGAGCTGGCCTCTGTTGAGCATCCGGTACTGAACTGGATGCAGCCGGAAATGACGTTCATTGACAGACTGCTCGCGGAAACGGCCGGTAATGTGAAGGTGACACTGCCGTCATCTTTGCAGGGACTGATCCCGGCACCGGTCAGCGCACAACTGACACAACAGGCATCCTTTATGAAAATGCTGACGGATCCGCAGTACCGTTATGCATTCTGCTTAAATTGCACCAATATTCAGTAAGTTTTATTCTCAGCTGACAAAAGCCTGTTCGTGACGAACAGGCTTTTTTTTATTTCTGAAGCCCCTATAATTTCCTTCCCTGTACTCATTGTTAAGAGCAGTAACATGCAAAAGAAATCCATTTATGTGGTCTATACCGGCGGGACTATCGGTATGCAGCACTCGGCGCAGGGCTATATCCCTGTTTCCGGCCACCTTCAGCGCCAGGTTGCCAAAATGCCGGAGTTCTTCCGTCCGGAGATGCCGGATTTCACCATCACCGAGCACCAGCCGCTGATTGATTCTTCCGATATGACACCGGATGACTGGCAATGTATCGCGGATGATATCAAAGCCCAGTATGACCACTATGATGGTTTCGTTATCCTGCATGGTACGGATACCATGGCGTTCACCGCATCAGCGCTCTCCTTTATGTTTGAGAACCTGACCAAGCCGGTGATTGTGACAGGGTCACAAATTCCGCTTGAGGCACTGCGCTCAGATGGTCAGATCAATCTGCTTAATGCCCTTTATCTGGCGGCGAATTATCCGGTCAATGAAGTGGGATTATTCTTCAATAACCGCTTATACCGGGGTAACCGCACCGTCAAAGCACATGCTGACGGTTTTGCGGCCTTTACTTCCCCGAACTACCCGCCGCTGATGGAAGCCGGGATTAATATCCGTAATCTCAATACCCACCCGCTGCCGCAGAGCACCGCACCTTTCACGCTGCATAACATCACCCCGCAGCCCATCGGCGTGGTAACCGTGTATCCGGGCTTGTCAGTGGATGTGGTGAACAACATTCTGCAGCAGCCGGTCAAAGCACTGATTATCCGCTCTTACGGTGTCGGTAATGCACCGCAGCAGCCGAAGCTGCTCACCGCATTACGGGAGGCCACAGAGCGCGGTATCATTGTGATCAACCTGACACAGTGTATTTCAGGACGCGTCAATATGGGCGGCTATGCCACGGGTCATGCACTGGCAGAAGCCGGCGTGATCAGCGGCTTTGATATGACCTTCGAGGCGGCGCTGACCAAACTGCATTATCTGCTCAGCCAGGATTACACCAGCGATGAGATCCGCATTTTGATGCAGCAGGATCTGCGCGGTGAACTGAGCTATAACGACAACTGAGGAGTCTGCAATGAAACCGGCACTGCTTCTGGTGGATATTCAGAATGATTTTTGTCAGGGTGGCAGCCTGGCTGTCCGCGACAGTGATGCGGTGATCCGCACAGCAAACCGGATGATAGCCCGTTGTCAGCAACAGAATATCCCGGTGATCGCCAGTCAGGACTGGCATCCGGCTGAGCATCTGAGCTTTGCCGTTAATTCCGGGACAGTAATTGGTGAATGCGGCGAACTGAACGGACTGCCACAGGTCTGGTGGCCGGTGCATTGTGTGCAGGACACACCGGGGGCGGATTTTCATCCTGACCTGAATAAACACGCTATCACTCATATTATTTATAAGGGTGAAGACCCGGCCACGGATAGTTACAGCGCGTTTTATGATAACGACCACCGGGAGCCGACCGCCCTGCTGAAACTGCTGGCAGAACTGCAGATCACGCACCTTGTGGTACTGGGGATCGCCACCGATTACTGTGTGAAATTTACGGTGCTGGATGCACTGGCGGAAGGATTTGCCGTCACTGTGATCACGGACGGCTGCCGGGGCGTTAATTTACAGCCGGATGACAGCCTCACCGCATTTGCAGAGATGGAGAAAGCCGGTGCGCTGCTGCAGACAGCTTCTCAGTTCTGCGGCGAAAAAGAATAGTGATCGTCATGACGGGACAGTAAACACTGTCCCGTTTTACACTCAGTCCTGCGGTTTCAGTGTGGCCAGATGTGTATCGGTAAACAGCGCTTTCAGTTCCTGCTTACTTTTCAGGCTGATTTCCCCGTCAGTACCCACCGTCATATGTGCCGGGTCCGCATTATGGCGGGACTGCCATAACATCACCAGTTGCAGACTGCTGCTTTTCTGCGATTCCGTCAGTGGTACACCATCGGCCCATTTACCCAGTTCGACGGCTGTCACCAGACGCCCGTAGACTTCCGGCGTCATGGCGGACAATAAATCATCAATTTCCATACAGTTCCTTCCCCGAAAGCATCTGATTTTACCTTTTGATCACATCAGAAGCTGAATCGTTTTTTCTATCGTTATACAAATGTTAAATTTCAATATAACCAAACTAACCGTTTGTTATTGCTTTTGTTTTTTCATCTTCAAAACTCAGTGATGCTGAGTTAATACAATAACGCTGCCCTGTCGGCGCAGGCCCGTCAGGAAAAACATGCCCCAGATGCGCATCACAATGGCCGCAGCGGGTCTCAATACGATGCATGCCATGAGAGGTATCGTCAATATACCGGACTGCACTTTTGCTGACCGGCTCATAAAAACTCGGCCAGCCGCAACCGGCATCAAACTTGGTATCCGAATAAAAAAGCGGAGAACCACAACAAATACAACGGTATACCCCCTGCTTCTCATTATAGAGCAGGCGGCCGGTAAACGGGTGCTCAGTTCCCGCTTCCTGTGTGACATAGCGCTGAATCTCTGTCAGCTCAGCGGGTATATCCCGCTTTTTATCAGTCCCGGACATAGCTGAATCCTTATCATTATTGTGCAGGGTCAGTCGGAATACAGAATAACAAAAAATTAACATCAAATGACCGGATGTTATTCTAAACTTGTCATGTCAGCATTGACACCACTTATTTGTGACATGTTTCACATTTATGCCCCATACACGCTGTCTTTATTCCGCTAAGTCCCGATAATAGCGGCGACAAATTTACTGAAAGTGGCGATTTGTTGAGCAGATTAAATGTTAAATGACATTAATTGACACGATTCCGCTTGACGGCTGGCAAGGTTTTGGTAACTTTAGTAGCAACTTTAATTCACTAACAAATAGCTGGTGGTAATACTATGACTATCAAAGTAGGTATTAATGGTTTTGGTCGTATCGGCCGTATCGTATTCCGTGCTGCACAAGAGCGTTCAGATATCGAAATCGTTGCAATCAACGACCTGCTCGATGCAGATTACATGGCATACATGCTGAAGTACGACTCAACTCACGGCCGTTTTAACGGTACCGTTGAAGTGAAAGATGGCCATCTGGTTGTTAATGGTAAAACTATCCGCGTTACCTCCGAACGTGACCCTGCGAACCTGAAGTGGAACGAAGCCGGTGTTGATGTTGTTGCTGAAGCAACCGGTCTGTTCCTGACTGACGAAACTGCACGCAAACACATCCAGGCAGGCGCGAAGAAAGTCGTTCTGACCGGTCCTTCCAAAGATGCGACCCCGATGTTTGTTATGGGTGTTAACCACAAAGATTACGCGGGCCAGGAAATCGTCTCTAACGCATCCTGTACCACTAACTGCCTGGCACCACTGGCAAAAGTCATCAACGACAAATTCGGTATCGTTGAAGGCCTGATGACCACTGTTCACGCCACCACTGCCACCCAGAAAACTGTTGACGGTCCTTCACACAAAGACTGGCGCGGCGGCCGCGGTGCATCCCAGAACATCATCCCGTCTTCTACCGGCGCAGCAAAAGCAGTGGGCAAAGTTATCCCTGCACTGAACGGTAAACTGACCGGTATGTCTTTCCGTGTTCCTACTCCTAACGTCTCTGTTGTTGACCTGACTGTCCGTCTGGAAAAAGCAGCAACTTACGCTGAAATCTGTGAAGCTATCAAAGCGGCAGCAGCAGGCGAGCTGAAAGGCGTGATGGGTTACACCGAAGATGACGTGGTTTCCACTGACTTCAACGGCGAAGTACTGACTTCTGTGTTCGATGCCAAAGCCGGTATCGCACTGAACGACAACTTTGTGAAACTGGTTTCCTGGTATGACAACGAAACCGGTTATTCTCATAAAGTTCTGGATCTGATTGCACACATCTCCAAATAAGTCTGCACTCCGTTATCCTCACAAAGAGCCGCTTTTGCGGCTCTTTTGTTTTGGGGCAAACAGTCGTAAAGTAGAAAGTAAATGTCCTGTTTTTATTACAAAAGGGTAAATTATGATTGAGCGCCTTCTTGCGTTACCGGTTACCAGTCCGATCACCCCTTCGCTGTCCCAGCGTCAGATGGGGGATTTGCCGGTTATTGTGATCGACCATCCGAAAGTCCGTGCTGCGGTCAGTTTTCAGGGAGCACAGGTGCTGGCATGGCAACCGGCCGGTTCAGAACAGCCGGGATTATGGCTCAGTGAAAACAGTGCATTTACCCCGGGTGTGGCCATCCGCGGCGGGATCCCGATCTGCTGGCCGTGGTTCGGTCCGGTGCAGGCACCTTCCCACGGTTTTGCCCGTATTATGCAGTGGGAGTTTACGGCTCATAATGAAAATGAAGAGGGTGTATTTCTCACATTCACCCTGCGTGACAGTGCGGAAACCCGCAAATTGTGGCCGCACGAGTTCACACTGATCGCCCGTATCCGCCTGGGAGACACCTGTGAAGTCGAGCTGGAAGCTTACGGTCAGTATCAGGCAACCGCTGCACTGCATACCTATTTTACCGTCGGCGATATTGCACAGATCAGTATCAGCGGGCTGGGTCAGCATCTGCTGGATAATCTGTCACAGCGTGAAGAATATACGGAAGAGACAAAGCTGGTTTTCAATGGCCGTACCGACCGCATTTATACCGAGCCGGAACAATCCACCTATATCCACGATAAAAAATTAAAACGTCATATTGAAGTGGTGCATTTTCATCACAGCGATGTGGTGTGTTGGAACCCCGGTGCAGCATTATCCGCTTCAATGGCCGATATGCCGGATGACGGTTATAAAACGATGGTGTGTGCCGAAAGTGCGCGGATTAACCGCCCTATGGCTCCGCAGGGCGATAAACCTTCTCATCTCTCCGTCCGTATCCGCCTGAACCCGAAAATTGGCTGACGGCTGCTCAGGAACATATAAAGCCGGTGAATGACTACCGGCTTTCATATACTGTTGTCAGCAGCGGTGAATCAAACATAGCCACCGGCGAAATCACGGTTTCATTCAGCGGAACCGCCTTTCCATACCGTTCTTTCATCTTTGCCTGTACTTCCGGTGAAGATAAATCAAACGCCCGCAATGTCTGTAACTGACCGACCTCTGTATTCAGGGCATTTTTATAGATTTTCCAGACCAGTTCAGAACAATAAATCCGCTCATCATCCCATGAAAATGTCAGGTCGTAAGGCCGGGACTGATAACGGATCGCCTCACGGTATAACGCCTGCTGCTGTGATGCACTCAGCGACTTTTTCAGGCGTTTCACCACGTAATGGTTACCGGTGCCGCGTGCAATCCACTGTTTCAGCGGTGTAAAGCGGACTGTTTTTGCCGCCTCATACACATATGGCTTACCGTCACGCAGCAGAATAATCCCCATATGGCTGTAGACCGACCCCGTCGCTTTTTGTATGGCGAGGCTCTGAGAGGAACGCGAGGTATGGAAAATAATATCGCCCTGCTGCGGCTGCCATGCGTACACGGCGGAGGCAAAAAAACAGAGCAACAGCAGACAATGACGCAACACATTGATCACAGGAGTCCTCCGGCATGATTAACAGCCATAAAAAAACTGCACCGGACACAGGTCAGGTGCAGTTCTGTTATACCACTGAATTATCAGAAAGTATAAGTCACACCAGTCCACAGGATAGAGGTGTGTTTTTTGTCCACCATCGGGCTGTCTTTGGCCTCACTTGGTAACAGATCAATACGGCCCATCGCGAATGCAGACCAGTTTTCATCAAACTGATAATGACCGGTCAGCTCAACATACGGTGTCCAGCTGCTGCCCGGACGGTATTCATCCAGACCGCTGCGGCGGGATTCTGAATCGGTGATCCCGTATTCATAACGGTTCTGTTTTTCGCTGGACCAGATCACACCCACACCCGGCTGGACAGACCATTTGTCGCCCTCAAACCCGTAAAGATAAGCGGCATCAAAACGCATACCGTCACTTTTACCCAGGATATCCCCGGAGAAGTTGGTACGCAGTGTTCCCCACTCTTCATGATGGCGGTAGCTCAGCCCGGCCATTGCAGTATCGCGGCGGTTATCAAGCTTGCGCATACGGGAATCTTTATTATCTTTGGCACGATATGCCTGCGGATAGTAGAACAGGTCAACGGACAGCTGATCTTTTTTGTCATTCCACAGATAATAACCGGTCGCTAAGGTATGAAAATAAAAGTTTTTACCTTCATAGTTAACCATCGGAACCGGCATAAACTTGTCAGAGGATTTTGTACCGCGGTATGCCTGCTCCTGATACAGAACAGACGCACCGACAGACCATTTTCCGTCGTCTGCAAAGGCAGAGGCTGACATGATCGTTAACATTCCGAGGCTGACCAGGCCGGCTGATTTCTTATGCATTATCATTTCCTGAGTTAAATTCATGTGCAAATCACCGCAACAAATGTTCGCGGGGCGAATATATTACGGTGAATGATAATTCAGCGATGACAAAAATTACAAATATTTACTGTGCCAAATTGTGCCGCCGGTTTCAGCGATGTAATGCGATTGCCGCGATCAGCGCCTGTCCGGCCGCAATCCCGCCGTCCCCGCACGGCAGTTGCCGGGGTTCGAGTACCTGTCTGTGATTTAATCCGCTCTTAATGAAACGACGCAGCAAGCGGTTATTAAATACGCCGCCGGAGAGTACAACCGTATTCGTCTTCCGCCGGATTGCCGTATCATCAGCCAGTCCCGCAAATGTATTCGCCAGCAGTACATGAAAACGGAATGCTCTTTCCGGTATTGTCAGAGTATCATCCGCCAGCATTTGCCAGAGCGGACGTAAATCAATGATATTACCCGTCGTCAGCGGCAGTGTTTCACCGGTGATAAGCTCTTCCTGATTGTGACACTGTAACGCGCAATTTTCCAGTGCACAAGCTGCTTCCCCTTCCCAGCTTATCTGGTCAGCGGTTAATCCCAGCGCACAGGCCACCGCATCAAACAAACGCCCGCAGGATGATGCTTTCGGGGCATGGATACCCTGCTCAATGGCTTTAATCAGCAATGATACATTCTTTCCGGCAAGCCGTGATGCCAGTGGTGAAGACGGCCACAAACCGGCGTGATGCAGATGAGCCAGCAGATTACGCCACGGCTGTACCGCTGCTTTGTCGCCCCCCGGCAGACTCACCGCCGGTAACCCGCCGGTACGGGTCATATGACGGTAATCACCCGCCAGAATTTCACCGCCCCACAATGTGTTATCTGCCCCGAACCCGAGGCCGTCCAGCGCAATTCCCACCACTTCACCATCTTCCTGACGCCAGCCGTGTTCTGCCAGACAGGCTGCAATATGCGCGTGATGATGGTAAACCGGTATAAACGGCACCTGATACGCCTGTGCCAATGCCATCCCCATCTGATGACTGATATAGCCGGGATGCGCATCCCCGGCGATAACCTGTGGTTTGAACTGATAAATCTGCTCAAACAGTTTCAGCGAAGCCTCCAGTTGCCCCTGTACGGAGAGATCAGCCAAATCCCCGAGATGCGGCCCGGTAATCAGTTGCTGATGATGCAGCAAACAGAAGGTGTTTTTCAGATCACCGCCCAGCGCCAGAACTGCCGGCGGATTTTTGCCGGTCACTGCGCTGACATCGATAGCATCCGGCACATAACCACGGGCACGCCGCAACACCTGAATACCTCCGGCCTGATAACGGACAAGAGAATCATCCGCCCGCTGAATGATTTCACGGTTATGCAGCAGGAAACCATCGGCAATGGAACTGAGCTGCTCAAATGCTGCTGCGTGATCCAGCGCCGGAGTATGGCCTGATGCATTCCCGGAGGTCATAATCAGCGGACGCTGAATATCATGCAGCAACAGGTGCTGCAGCGGATTAGACGGCAGCATAATGCCGGTTTCACACAATCCCGGCGCGACCAGCGGAGACAATACGGCGATCACTTCCGGTTCATCTGTCAGAACAATGGGGGCAGCCGGGCTTTTCAGCAGGGTAATCAGGCCGGGATCCGGCTCGTGTCCTGTGCATTCCGCCAGCCAGTCAACGGACGGTATCATCACCGCAAATGGCTTGGCAGGCCGGTGTTTGCGGGCTCTCAGTATGGCCACGGCTTCATTGTTTTGTGCGTCCGCCACCAGGTGGAAGCCACCCAGTCCCTGCATCGCCAGAATTTTGCCGTCTTTCAGTAAGCGGACTGCGGCTGACAGAGCATCATCAAAGCGGGCGGTAATCTGCTGCTGCGGATCCGTCAGCCAGATATGCGGCCCGCAATCCGGACAGGCATTCGGTTGCGCGTGGAAGCGACGATCTGCAGGGTCGCGGTATTCATGCTGACACACCGGACAAAACGGAAAAACCGACATCGCCGTGTTCGGACGATCATACGGCATTCCCCTGATAATGGTGAAACGGGGTCCGCAGTGCGTGCAGTTAATAAAGGGATAACGGTAACGGCGGTTGCCGGGGTCAAACAATTCACTCAGACAAACATCACAGGTTGCTGCGTCCGGGATAATTTCGGTATCCATTTCCCCCTGTCCGCTGGCGGTGATGGCAAATGCCGCCGGACACTGTTCGAAGGTATAATGCTGCTGCCCGATATGGTCGATTCGCGCCAGCGGCGGGCATTGTGCCTGTAACCGGCTGATAAAACCGGCGATATCCGCATCTGCCGGAAGGTGGATAAGTACCCCTTCACTGTCATTGCTGACATCCCCGCACAATCCCATCTGATGTGCTATCTGCCAGACAGCCGGACGAAACCCGACTCCCTGAACTTTTCCCTTCACCCGGATTTCCACACCCGCCTGCATAACGCACTCCTGCCTGATTTCAACCGGAACAGTTTACTGCGCACAGAGTGGCCGGGTATTTATCAGGATCATAAAAACAGCCGGAAAGACGTATAATTACCCGGCAGTGATCACCGGTACCCGCCGTGCCAGTGCTGTCAGCAGTTCGTAGCCGATAGTCCCGGCATATTGTGCGACATCATCCGCCGGAAGATTCGCGCCCCACAATTCAACCGGTGTACCGATATCCGCTTCCGGGCAGCGGGTGATATCAACTGTCAGCATATCCATGGAGATCCGTCCCGCCAGCGGACAACGCTGACCTGCAATCCAGACCGGTGTGCCGTCCGGTGCATGGCGCGGATAACCATCCGCATAACCACAGGCAATGGTGGCAATCCGCATCGGTGCCGCGGCGGTAAAACGGCTGCCGTAACCCACGGTTTCACCGGCTTCAATATCATGAACAGCAATAATTTCACTGCGGAGAGTCATCGCCGGTTTCAGGCCGAACTCTGCAATATCCGCACTGTTGCCGCTGGGCGATACACCATAAAGGATGATACCGCAGCGCACTTCATCCGCGCGGGTATCCGGTTCCCACATGGCCGCTGCGGAATTTGCCAGACACTGTGGTAAATTCAGAGAACTGAACAGCGCAATGCGCGACATCTGTTTATGAATACCGGCGGTTAAATCCGCATCCGCAAAATGGCTCATCAGTGTGATAGTGCCGACCTGCGGTAATACTGTCAGGCGCTGGAGTGCATTCAGGTACGCCGCCGGTGAAAAACCCAACCGGTTCATACCGCTGTTCAGTTTCAGATACACATTCAACGGGTGAATGAATGATGCTTTCTCTATCGCTTTAATCTGCCACTCGCTGTGTACAGATGTTGACAGCTGATAACGGTCAATCAGTGACAGGTCTTCTGGCTGAAAAAATCCCTCCAGCAGCAGAACCGGCTTTTGCCAGCCCAGTTCGCGAACCTTCACTGCCTCACTGAAATCCAGCAGCGCAATGCCCTCCGCCTGCGCCAGTGCCGGAAAAATCCGTTCAATACCATGTCCGTATGCATCCGCTTTTACCACTGCCCATACCCGGGAAGGGCTGACCCGCTCTTTTACCCGGGCCAGATTATAGCGGACAGCTTCACTGTCAATCACAGCCTGTATCGGACGAGGCATAAAATCACCACTCCTTATTCTGTTCGTTATGCGGTATGTAACTGCTGCGGGATAACCAGCCGGGTTCTGAACCCGTTCAGATAACGGGATACTGCCAGATCATCCGCCCGGATAGCCGGTTTATCGCCGGACATAATATCGGCAAGCAACTGCCCGCTGCCGCAGGCCATTGTCCAGCCGAGGGTACCGTGTCCGGTATTGAGGAACAGATTGCTGTACGCAGTCGGCCCGACAATCGGGGTGCCGTCCGGTGTCATCGGGCGCAGACCGGTCCAGAAGGTAGCTTTGCTGATATCCCCTCCGCCGCCGTAAAGATCCTGTACCACCATTTTCAGTGTTTCGCAGCGTCGTCTGACAATATCAAGGTTAAAACCAACCACTTCTGCCATGCCGCCGACACGGATACGCTGGTCAAAGCGGGTCACCGCAATTTTGTAGGTTTCATCCAGTACCGTGGATGCAGGAGCACGGCTTTCGTCAATGATCGGCATGGTCAGAGAATAACCTTTCAGCGGATACACCGGAATGGCGATATGGCCATGCAGTAATTTTGTGGAGTATGAACCCAGCGCCACCACATACTGGTCACCGGTGATCACTTCCTCATCACAAATCACCCCGCTGACGCGATCACCGCTGAATTGCAGACGGTGTATATTGACACCGAAGCGGAATTTCACGCCGGCCTGCTCCGCCATTTCCGCCAGTCGTTTGGTGAACAGATTACAATCCCCGGTTTCATCATTCGGCAGTTGCAGGCCCCCCGCCAGTTTATGTTCCGCATGGGCCAGTGCCGGTTCTGCCTCATGCAGTTCACCGGCACTCAGCAGGCGATACGCCACACCTTCCTGTTTCAGAACAGCAATATCATTGGCTGCGTTATCCAGCTGTTTTTGTGTGCGGAACAGTTGCAGTGTGCCGCCCTGACGCCCCTCATACTGTATTCCGGTTTCTGCGCGTAATGCTTTCATGCAGTCACGGCTGTATTCCGCAATCCGTACCATACGGCTTTTATTCATGACGTAATAATCAGCACCGCAATTGCGCAGCATCTGCCACATCCAGCGCAGCTGGAACAGCGAACCATCCGGCCTGATGGCCAGCGGGGCATGTTTTTCAAACATCCATTTCACGGCTTTCAGCGGAATACCCGGCGCACCCCACGGCGTGGCATAACCGGGAGAGATTTGCCCGGCATTACCGAAGCTGGTTTCCTCCGCCGCCGCCGGTTGTCTGTCGATAACAGTCACATCGTGCCCTTTCTGCGCGAGATACCAGGCTGTTGTGACACCGATAACACCACTTCCCAGGATGACAATGTTCATGTTGCTGCCTTGTTATTTATTTCACATTATCATCAGCATAATATTTCAGAAACATTTTGCCAACATAGCGGAATCCCCTCACGTCATATTAAGTCTGTTTCTTTGCTGCCGGTCACAAAACAGTATTTTTTTTAATCACTGATATAATTAATTAAATTATCCTTTTATCCGAAAATGATTTTATTATCTTGTAATATAAGCATTTGTTAAATACTATGCAGGCTATCTGTCGCAGGCACCGCTGCGAACTCATCGCGAAACGCAACCGGACACCCGTCTTTGTTGCCGATGACGTCAGACTGAATAAATAATCCGTATATTTACGTTACGCCGGTTATTTATCAGAAAACCTCTCTTCTTTTTTATGCCTTACGGCATATTTCCCGGTAATAACAATGAATATTAAAAACCAGCGTAAAAATATCACCCTCTTACCCGATGGCCGCCGCTTCAGCTGGTATGATTCCGGCCCGGAAACCGGTACACCGGTTGTGTTCTGTACCGGTGCAGGTATGAGCGGCTCTGCCGGGTTTGGCATTCCTTACCTGGCAGACAATAATATCCGGCTGATCACCCCGGATCGTCCCGGACTCGGAGATTCTTCTCCCGATGCCGGAAAATCCCTGAAATCCTTTGCCGCAGATGTCACTTTTCTGATGCGGTCGCTGGGTTACACCCGGTTCAGGGCGGCCGGATTCTCTCAGGGTGCGGTTTATGCCATGGCACTGGCGTATTATGCGCAAGTTTCCGCACTGGCACTGATTTCCGGGCAGGATCAGTTCGATTATCCGCCAACCCGGGCGCTGTTATCTGCTGATATCATTGATATGCAGAAGAACGCACGGACTCAGCCTGACGGGTTTACCGCATGGGTACGGGAAAATATCACTGCAGACTGGCTGATGAGTTTCATTCTGAATTACAGCGGGGAAACAGACCTGGCAGTTTATCAGGCGGCAGATTTTTTACCCGCTTACCGGCAGTGTATGGCAGAAGCATTTTCTCAGGGAAATGAAGGGTATACACAGGATCTGCTGATTGCCATGCAGGAATGGGGATTTACACCGGAGCAAATTACCTGTCCGGTGTCACTGTGGTACGGGGAAAAGGACACCAGTACTGTGCACTCCCCGGATGGCGGCAAAATCCTGGCGGGACGCTTTCCCCGCGCGGAGCATCATCTGTTTGCAGAAGAAGGCGGATCCCTGCTCTGGACACAGTCACAGGCGATATTACAGGCACTGGCCCGCGCATAACAAAAAACCGGCTCAGCGCCGGTTTTTCATCATATACAGTCTGTGTTACTGCGGATTCAGATCCTGTGCAATGCCGCTCTGCATGGTCTGCCAGATAGTACCGCTCTCTTTGCCGTAGCTGCGGACACAATCCAGCACTTTATCATAGGCTTTTTCACGGCACAGACCGGTCAGCTGCTGATAAAAATTCCGTGCCAGTTTACGGGCTTCCGGGCTTGCGAAATAGAAGCGGCCGACACGGGTGTACAACCCTTTCAGACCGTTGAGGATCAGACCGTAAATCGGGTTACCGGAGGCAAATGCCAGGCCGCGGAACACGTCATAATCATACTGGCTGAACGCATCGGAATTATCATCCGGTTCATTTTCCTGACTGAGAATTTCCAGTGATTTTTCCGGATTATTGCGAAACGCAGTACGGATAAAAATAGAGGCAATGTTGGTCCTGGCTGCCAGCAGGTTCTCAATCAGTTTCGGCGCACTTTCGTGATCGAGACGGGCAATGGTTTCCAGGATGTTCAGTCCGGATGTTTCCCAGAAATTATTAATTTTTGTCGGTTTACCGTGCTGAATCGTCAGCCAGCCATCTCTGGCAAGACGCTGTAACACTTCACGCAGGGTTGTCCGGGTCACACCAATCAGTTCAGATAACTCACGCTCTGCGGGTAAGATAGATCCCGGCGGAAAGCGGTTATTCCAGATACTTTCAATAATATACTCTTCTGCAAACCCCGCAGGGCTCTGCGCCTTGATTACCATAGGTGACTTCGTCCAAAGCAATTAATTAACCTTCCAATTATCCGGATGATAACAGAATGTGATGCTGCGATATAGCAACCAGCTTGCGAAAGAGTGAATCCGGTCATAAATCATGATAGTGCGGACGGTGACCATCAGTTGATTTAAATTCTTAATAAATTCAGAATACCGGCGTAGTATAAAGCACTGTAGTTATACGCGGATCATCTTTTCACCCCCTGCGGAGGACACACAGCAACAATGGAAATATCAATGCGGCAGGCCTTCCTGAAGAACTTCATGGGCCACTCTCCTGACTGGTATAAGCTTGCTATTATTCTTTTTTTAATTATAAATCCGGTTGTTTACTTCTTTATTGACCCTTTTACAGCCGGCTGGCTGCTGGTCATTGAGTTTATTTTCACCCTTGCGATGGCGCTGAAATGTTATCCGCTGCAACCCGGCGGCCTGCTGGCGATTGAGGCGGTACTGATCGGCATGACATCGCCGGCGCAAATCAGCCATGAGATTATGAATAACCTTGAGGTTATCCTGCTGCTGATCTTTATGGTTGCCGGTATTTACTTTATGAAGCAGCTGCTGCTGTTTCTGTTTACCAAACTGCTCCTGTCTATCCGTTCCAAACGCGCACTTTCTCTTGCTTTCTGTCTGGCAAGTGCCTTTTTATCCGCATTTCTGGATGCACTGACGGTGATCGCCGTGGTGATCAGTGTGTCTGTCGGGTTTTATGCGATTTATCATCAGTATGCCTCTTCCGGAAAAGAAACGGTGACGCTCAGTGATGATGAATTTATCGACAGCACCGAAAAGCGTCAGACACTGGATCAGTTCCGGGCCTTCCTGCGCAGCCTGATGATGCATGCCGGTATCGGTACCGCACTGGGCGGCGTGATGACCATGGTCGGTGAACCGCAGAACCTGATTATTGCCAAACATGCCGGATGGGATTTCGTGAATTTCTTCCTGCGCATGGCGCCGGTGACAATTCCGGTGTTTGTCTGTGGTCTGCTGGTCTGTTACCTGGTGGAACGGTTTAAACTGTTCGGTTACGGTGCAGAACTGCCGGAACGTGTCAGAGCCGTACTGGAGGATAATGCACAAAAATCCGCGGCACGCCGGACCAAACAGGAAAAAATGCAGTTAATTGTTCAGGGCCTGATCGGTATCTGGCTGATCACTGCACTGGCCTTCCATCTGGCCGAAGTCGGGCTTATCGGTTTATCTGTCATTATTCTGGCGACGGCATTCTGCGGGATCACAGAAGAACATGCTCTCGGTGAAGCTTTCGAGGAAGCACTGCCGTTTACCGCGCTGCTGACCGTGTTCTTCTCCGTTGTTGCGGTAATTGTTGACCAGAAATTATTCACACCGTTTATCCAGTTTGTCCTCAGTTCGGATCCGTCGTCGCAGTTGTCGCTGTTCTATCTGTTCAACGGCCTGCTTTCGGCGGTCTCTGATAACGTCTTTGTCGGCACGGTTTATATCAATGAGGCAATGACGGCGATGAAAGCCGGACTGGTATCCTATACACAGTATGAATATCTGGCCGTTGCTATCAATACCGGGACAAACCTGCCGTCAGTGGCGACACCAAACGGCCAGGCGGCATTCCTGTTCCTGCTGACGTCCGCACTGGCACCGCTGATCCGGCTTTCCTACGGAAAAATGGTGATAATGGCGCTGCCTTACACCATCGTGATGACGCTGGTCGGTTTCTTCGGTGTTGAGTTATGGCTGGTACCTATTTCAGAATGGATGGCTGCCAATGGTGTGATTACACTACCGTAACCACCTTTTTACACCGCACTAACCGGAATAACAGTGTTATTCCGGTTTTTTTGTTTCTGCCCGCCGTAAATGCGGAAAAGGGGTGCGTTGCTGTATTTTTTATCGTACAGTCGCTGCGTTAGTTAATCTGTTTCTTATTAATCGGATAACCCGGATACAATTATGCTGACTTATCTTTATGAGTGTTCGCGGGGCCGCAGTGCATGGTTTTTACTGATGATCTCCGCACTGGCACTCGACGGTATCGCCCTGTTCTTTCAGCACGGAATGGGATTACAGCCGTGTGTGATGTGTATTTATGAACGTATTGCTGTTCTGGGCATTGCCTTTGCCGGATTCCTCGGCTGGATAGCGCCGCGCAGCACCATCATCCGCTGGCTGGCTATTGCCCTGTGGATCTACAGCGGGATTGCCGGATTACAGCTGTCATGGGAACACACCATGATCCAGCTCTATCCGTCTCCGTTCAATACCTGTGATTTCTTTGTGAATTTCCCGGAATGGCTGCCGCTCAATACCTGGCTTCCGTCAGTATTTGAGGCATCCGGTGACTGTTCAGTTCAGCAGTGGGTGTTCCTGAAACTGGATATGCCACAGTGGCTTATCGGGATCTTTGCTGTGTATCTGCTGATCAGTGCGCTGGTATTATTGTCCCAGTTCATTCACCGCAAACAGCCACGTCGCCTGTTCTGATCTTACTCTGTCGATAACAGCCGCGCTGTCATAACGCGGCTGTTCCGGACATCCCTCACAATACTGACCCGCAACTTCCGGAAAGCAGTGACTGCTGGCTGCAGCGTTTGCCGTTGGCAAACTGACACCCCGGTGTCTGTGCGCCGTTCAGCTCACGGATAAGTGATGGTGTTCCGCCTGCATAGCTGCAACTGGCACGGGCATCTTCGGTTAAATCAATTAACGGCTGCTGATAGCGCGGGATCTGTTTCTGCTGCACCGTATCCGGTGAACTGCTGCAACCCGCAGCAAAAGCCGCTGCCGCAACAATAACACTGCACAATACCCGCCCCGGGCGGCGGAAAAATGGAACTGATATCATGATTATGGCCTCATAGCTGCGGATGCAGCTCAGTGAACACTGCTTTTCGAAAATAAATTTATCACTAATACACCCGCAATAATGAGAGCCATCCCGATAACTGCGGGTAAATCCAGTTTCTGGTGATAGATAAAATAAGCGGCGGCGGAGACAATCACAATCCCCATTCCGGACCAGATAGCATACGCTATCCCCAGCGGCATCATCCGCACGACCTGAGACAGCGCCCAGAACGACACACAATAGCCGATCACCACCACGACCGACGGTATCAGCCGGGTAAAACCGTCCGCCGCCCGTAACATTGAGGTCGCCACCACTTCCGCACCCACGGCCAGCGTCAGCCACAATAAACCATTCATAAATCACCCGTTCATATCTTTATCACTCAGTAAGGCGGATATTATAAAGAAATCAGAAAAAAAATCCCGCAGCGAAACGGTGCGGGATTGTATTAATTGGTGCGGAATATGATTAATTTATGACGGATTATGCGAGGTAATACGGCTCTCCGCTTTCGGCCTTTGTATAAACAAGGCCCGGTAACGGCTGAAAACAAACAGTGAGATAAGCACTCCCGCCACAGCAAATACCGCCCCGGCATAGCCTATCTGTTCCATGCCCATATGAATAATCACCTGATTACCGAGCAGCGCCCCGCCGCCGATACCGATATTAAAAATGCCTGAATAAACAGACATCGCCAGATCGGTGGCATCCGGTGATAAATCAATCACTTTGACCTGTAACCCCAGCGCGGTGCACATCATACCGATCCCCCAGACAACCCCGAGGATAATCAGCGCGGTATCGGTCACGCGGCTGGTCAGCAGCAGCATCAGGCATACCGTCAGTAATGTTATCGCCGCAGGCAGAAACAGCAGCGGCAGCCGGGTATTGTAACGGCTGAAAATCACACTGCCGATAATCCCCGCCGCCCCGAAAATCAGCAGAAACAGCGTGGCGAAATCCTGGGATTTCCCGGCAACGGTCTGCACAAACGGCTCAATATAGTTATAAGCAGTGAAATGCCCGGTGACCACAATCGCGGTCAGCACAAAAATTCCCACTAACGCGGGCCGTCTGAACAGAACCGGAATACTTTTCAGGGAACCGGAATGCTCGCTCGGCAACAGCGGAAGAAAACGCGCCATCGCCGCCATAGTGATCAATGCCAGGCCGCCGATACAGAAGAACGTCATCCGCCAGCCGACCCACTGCCCGATAACACGGCCAATCGGCAGCCCCAGCACGGTTGCCAGCGCCGTGCCGGTCGCCAGCACCCCCAGCGCCTGGGACTTTTTACCGGGCGGTGCCACCCTGACCGCCAGAGATGCGGTGATCGACCAGAACACCGCATGCGCCAGCGCCACACCGATCCGGCTGACCACCAGCACATCAAAACGCTGCGCCAGCCCGGACACTATGTGACTAACCACAAATACGGTAAACAGCCAGAGCAGTAATTTGCGCCGCTCAATACGCGCCGTCAGCAGCATCAGCGGCAGCGACGTCAGCGCCACCACCCAGGCATAAATGGTAATTATCAGTCCGGTCTCTGCGGGTTGCATCGCAAAGCCCGCCGAGATATCACTCAGCAGCGCAACCGGAATAAATTCAGTGGTATTAAATACAAATGCCGCCACCGCAAGTACCATCACCCGCAGCCAGGCCTGATTTCGTGACAGGGTTTCAGTCATTATGGTCCCCCGTAAAGAAAAGCTGTATCGATACAGCTTTTGAGCGAAAAAGTGTGACCATGGTAACACATATGGTTTTCACGGGAAACGCGGGAACAGAAGCAAATGCCCGGCATCAGCGCCGGGCAAACGCATTATAACGCGCGTTTTGACTGTTCCGGGATGGCGTCAAAAATCGTTTTTAACTGTGCTTTTTTCAGTGTCGGCCCGACAATACGGACACGGCGGCTGTTTGCCGGATGATAGCTCAGAATATAAGAGTCCGTGGAGAAAGAGACCATTAACGCTTTCAGCCCCTTCACTTCCTGCAGGGAAAAATGGCCGCCGTCAAACGGCATAGATACCACTTTACCGACCGCAATTTTGGAGGTCAGTTTATCACCGTACACTTTAATCACAGGGAACTGCGCGATATAGACATATACCGTGAGACCCAGTGCGGCAGCCACGCCCGGCATCCGTGTCTGGAATAAGTACGCCAGTGCGATATAAAGTACAATAACCACAAAGAATGTAATGACACAGGTGATAATTCTGCGTTTCTGATCAACCTGATATACCGTTTCTGCTGAACTCATAACCCATCCTGTTGCTGAATTTCCGCTGCCGGAAAATAAAAAAATATCAAGGCCGGACAGGATAACGAAAATACCGGCGATTGACAGTAACATTCCGTGAAAAAATCATTCCTGCGTACTCTGCGGAAATCCCGGAAACCGGGGGTTTACAATCCTGCTTTTATTTGACACCATTGCCGCAGTTCATTTCCCCTGAGGATGTCTGCCGACATGATTTAATTGCCTGAATCCCATTGCTGTATCATCCGCATTTTTACTAATGCGCTGTTTTGATATCGGGCAGGCAGCTATCCTCATCATCGTTTTCTTTTTTATCCGGTAAATTCGCCTGCCCCTGTTTATTCAGGAGCTTTTGTATGTCCGTACAATGCCATTTTTCTCACTTATCAGTGACATTTAACGATACTCCGCTGTTTGACAACATCAGCGGCACATTAACCCGTCAGGTTCAGGGGCTGACCGGTCATAACGGGCGCGGTAAATCCGTGCTGATGTCGCTGCTCGCGCAGCAACGGCAACCGGCTTCCGGCACGATCAGCTGGCAGGTGCCGTTTTATTATGTGCCGCAGCTGACCCGCCTTTCCGGCATCACACTGGCGGATGCGCTCGGAACCGCAGAAATTCTGGCCGTACTGCGCCGCACAGAGGACGGCACCGCCACCGCAGAGGATTATGATTTTCTGGCGGATAAATGGGATATGCCACGGCAACAACAATCCCTGCTGGATAGTGCGCAGCTGGCGCATCTCCCGGCGGACACCCTCTGCACAAGTCTGAGCGGTGGTGAGCAAACCCGGCTGGCACTCTGCCGCGCCTTTTTGCAGCCGCGTGCCTTTCTGTTACTGGACGAACCCGGAAACCATCTGGATGCCGCCGGACGCCGCTGGCTCGGTGAGCAACTGCGGAATCATCCGGCCGGCGCACTGGTGATCAGCCACGAGCGCCGTTTGCTCGACACCATGCAGCGGATTTTTGAACTCACGCCGTCAGCACTGGAAGAGTACGGCGGCAATTACACCCATTATGCGGAGCAGAAAGCCTTTCAGCTCAGCGCATTACAAAATGAAGAGAAGCAGTTACAGTCGCAGCTGAACAGAGAAAAAACGGAGTTGCAGCGCACGCTGGAAAAAAAGGCGCAGCGCCGCCGTCAGGGCGAGAAAGTCCGTTCATCCGGCTCCTCCTCTGCCCTGCTGCTGGATATGAAAAAGAATAAAGCGGAGAAACAGCAATCAAAAATAACCGGTCGTCATGACCGTGTTATGACTCAGCTGGACAGTCAGCGCCGGGAGGTAAATGAAAAAATACAGCATATCACCCCGCAGATGCTGGCCTTTAATTATACCGGCGAGCAAAAACGGGTGCGGATCAATGCCGGTGATCTGATTTTGCCATTCGGCACACAGGAGCCGCTGTCACTGACCATTTCCGGTGGTGAACACTGGCATATTGCCGGGCGCAACGGCTGCGGAAAATCCACATTACTGAAAGTACTGGCGGGCCTGCTCACTGCAAAATCCGGGGATTACTCCCTGCACGGCCGTCTGCGATATCTGGATCAGCACCTGGCGCTGCTGAATAAAGACCTGCCGGTTACAGAAGCACTGTGTGAGTTTGATCCGGCCATTCCGGCGCAAACCTGGCGTACCCATCTCGGGGCATTGCGGATAAGAGGTGATAAGGGGTTAATTCCGCTGTCACAGTTAAGCGGTGGTGAACAGCTGAAAGTCACATTGCTGGCATTAACATTATCCGAACCTCTGCCGGATATTTTATTGCTGGATGAACCGGATAACCATCTGGATCTCGATTCCCGGTTATTACTGGAAAATGTGCTGCGCAGTTATAAAGGGGCATTATTACTGGTCAGTCATGATGAGGCATTTACTGAAAATTGTGCCATTACCCATACACTGACCTTAGCCTGAAAAAAGAATACGGCGGTAATCCCGCCGTATTCAGGCCGTTGACAAACCCGCAGGGATTGGCAACGGCCGGCAGAGGTTGTAAAAATAAACCAGGGAAATCAATTTATTGATTTTCGGCTGATAACACAAAGCAGGAAAAACCACGTTTTATCCTGCTTTGTCAGCAATCTCATACGGCGGTAATTCCGCCGTATTGCTACAGTTTACAGATATTCACGATAACATAACGGGCCGCGTTAATATTATGCTTTGCCGCATCGGCGGCAGCCGCATTATTAAACAGCGCGATAAAACGTTCCGCTTCCGTTCTGCTGATATCGGTATTAACAGCCACATGGCTGCGGAATAATACCGAGCCGGTTAACCCCAGACCTTCATAGCACACAATATATTTATCCATATCCTTCTGAATTCCCTGTAATGATATCTATTTACTATCATAGTGTGTATTACCGGCCGGGGTTATCAGTATTTCCTTAAACTGTCGGACACCGCTGTTATTTTAACGCCCGCCCTTCTTTGGCACCCAACGGGGTATGAAGCTGTGACGGCACAAATACACCGGTGCTGTCATTACGTCCCTGCAATAATACTTTAGCATCCTTCTGACCGTGCTCTTTAACAGCCTGTTTTGATAACTGCCCGATAATGGTATCCGGTGAACGCAGGCGGTTAATAATCAGTACCACCTCCGTATCCGGGAAGTCAGACATCATATTCTGGTCGCCTTCACTGTCACCGGCGACTAATAACGGCCCTTTACCGGCATATTTATCCTGAATAAACTTGCGGATAGTCTCTGTTTTCCCTTTACCCTGAGTCTGCGGATAAACCGGATCCAGATCGGATGTCAGTTTATTATCTTTGGTGCGCAGTAAATGCATGGCAAATACCTGTGACTCCGGTACAGAATACGGCGGTTGTGTGACAATCGATTTAATCACTTCCAGGTTCGACGCGGAAATCACATAGACATCAATACCAGACTTTTGCAGCACCTGATACAGATCCTGCATTTCCGGCACCAGACGGAAACCATTATGCCAGTCAATTTCAACAATACCCGCCTGTCCCGGTAACGATTCAGGACTTACCCATACCACACCTTCAACCGGCTCTGATTTCTGCCATTCAATGGTTTTGGCGGTAATATCCGCCACCTGCTCCGGTGTCATATTCATAAATAAATAGGTGACCCACGGATAGGAAACGGCATGATCAAAGGTGCCGCCGATTGCCGCATATAAATAGCGCATTTTGGTGATGAAATTCTGATAATGCGGCGACTTTTTAATTTCAGACAGCGGCTTATCACCCTTCAGGCCATCATAGTTGTCATACAGCCACTGGTAGCTTTCCAGAATATCGGCACCAACCTTCTCAATATTGACCGGTTTACCGTCTTTATTGTTGAACTCAGCGGAAAAATTGTCGGCCGGAATATCTTTGAAAATAACAGATTTCAGTTCCTGCGGTGTCATGGCAAATAACAGATGCTCAAGCTGATAGATCATCACCGCTTCTTCGATATCCAGAAATGCCGTGGTGTTATCAAAGTCAAACACCGCATAATAGGTATGTGCCGGTGATTGTTTTGCTTTGGCGATCATGGCATCCAGACGCTGTTTATTAAAACTGTCCCACTGCCCCTGCTGTAACACCGCTATTTCTGTCACGGCCTGCGGTGCTGCGGCGGCATTCAGGGAAACACTCTCAGCCTGTGCAGTCATATTCAGTGACAACATACCAACAGCCAGTGCAATTGCACTGTAACGATTAATAAATTTCATTGATAATCCCCTTTAAAATAAAAAAACTAATAAAAGGGATACCACAGGCTATTTTTTTGCTGTATCAAAAATCAGCAACGGATGACATTAAGCGAAACTGATCACACTCTTTTACCGGGCCTGTTCCGCCGGTTACGTGATATTATCAGGCCGGTCACAAACCGGTTATTTACAGCGGATAAATTCATGAGTAATCACTTTGATGGTAAATATGAAGCGGAAATAAAATATCGCCTGGCTGATCATGGCGCTTTTTTGTCGCAATTAAGCACAATGCATGCAGAGCCTTTTGTGGTGAATAACGAAGAAACAGACTGGTTTTTCGATACGCCGCAAACACATCTGGCAGACGGTAATGTCAGTATGTCAGTCAGAACAATGACGCCCTCGGGTATTAAGCTGTGGATAGTGAAAGGCCCCGCCGCCAGCGAATGCAAAGCCATCAATATTGATGACCATGAGCATGTCAGAAATATGCTGCTGACGCTGGGTTACCGCTGCACAATGACCTTAACTAAAACCCGCAGTGTCTGGTTTCTCGGTGATATTCATATCACACTGGATCATATTAACGGCGCAGGCTGGTTTGCTGAGTTTGCCATTATGACGCACGATGAAACCAAATTAGCAGAATACAGGGAACAGCTGCGGGAGAAAGCCGCAGAATTTGGTCTGACAGACGATATGATTGAAAAACAGAGTTATAAACAACTGGTTAGTGCAATGCAGAAAAACAACTGTAACGCGGAATAAATAAAAACGGTGCTGAATCATAGTAATAATATTCAGCACCGCAAGTACCGGTTTATTTCAGTGTATACATGGTCAGTACAGTATAAGTGACATCTTTTTCATCATTTATCTGTACCAGATTGGCATTACTGACCACGCCCACCACAACCTCGGTATCTTCTGATTCATATTTGCGCTTAAACTGCCCGATTTTTCCTTTGGCGACTTTTGCCAGGAACGGCGTTTTGCGATCATATTCTTCATTTATCCCGGCTGGTTTGCCGTAGATTTTCTCCATTTCCGCATTTACTTTATCGTACTCATTCAGTAATGCGGCCTGATCATGGCTCCAGACACCAAAACGGGATATTGCATTTAATTTTTGCCCTTCCGGTGAAAAGACCATCATAAAGAATTGCTTTTCAACCTCCGGTGATGCCAGTGAGCTGCATAATTGCCCGCCATCACGGGTTTTTGTGCAGTCAAAATCGTCCAGATTCAGGGCTTTTAATTCTGCGGGCGTCTGCCCCCATGTAAAGCCCCAGGGTGCTTCAGGTGTTTTACTTCCTGTACCTGCGCAGCCGGATAATAATGCGGCCATAATCCCTGACAGAATAAATTTTCTCATTGCCCCGCCCGTATACATTGAGTTACTTATTACTGATCATACCAAAGACCGGCAAGTGACCAGAAGCCTTACTGTCGATTTATTCATCAAAATCAGATTTGATGAAGATGTTACTGCGTAATTATACGCGCTATTCAGCAAATATCCGGTATATATACCCGGTGCCGCACGATTTAATCAGCCAGACGGATATCAAGCGCCCGCAGCAGATTCAGGGCTTCGTATGCGGAAAATGTGGCTTTGGCCGTTTTGTTTTCACGGATATCGATATAAAAAGAGTGAGAACCGGAAAGATCCGCCCCTTCCAGATTAGTGTGCATAAACAGCGTGTCGGTTAAATCGCAGTCCTGTATGACGGATTTATTCAGCTCCGCCTGTCTGAAATCCGCATTATGGATCCGGCAGGACTCAAAGTGTGATTCATGCAATCTGAGGTCAAAAAAGTTATTACTGTCTAAAATGCACTCTTTGAACACCAGTTGAGAATAAAAATCAAACTTCGGCCAGTATGCTTTTGTCCAGTCAATACCAATCATTTTCGTTCCGGTAAATTCAGTGCCGGAAAACCGGGTTTCGGGTACCGCCAGTAAACTCATATTGCACTGCTCAAACACACAGTCAGTGAAACGGCACTGCTGCGCAACCGCCGAGCTGAAATCACAGCGGATAAAGGTGCAGTCCTCAAATACCACACCACGGATCGTTCTGTCACTAAAATCCATTTTTTCATACCGGCTGCCGGTATATTCATGATTATTCGCAATAACTGTCATTATCCCTCTCCGCTACTAAAACACATCCGGACAGAATCAGTACAATAAACAGGCCCGGTATTTTTTTAGTCACTCTGTTATTCCTTTTAATAATATGGCTGCGTAAATAAACGTATATTACGCATTAATACGTAATCTGTATTGGTATAATTTGACCATTTTACACAACATTCAGATTATTCTACCTTTTAAAAAAAGGGAAATGCTGTAAACCTTCACACCAGCATAAATCATATGATTTTCGTAGATGAGGTAAGTATGTCTGTCAGCAATAAGACTGTTTATTCTGTATGCTCCAGATTAACCCTGATGGTTATGAAGCTGACCGGCCTTGAGCGGGTTATTACTGTCAGCCAGTATTTTGAGCGGGCAACAGATAAATCACTCCTTCAGCGACTGATTGAAGAAAACAGAGATCTCAGCACACCGTTCTCAGCACTGGATAAATCAAACAAGGACTGCAAAATTGAGCTGATTGAATATCTGAATACAGCAATCCGTGAGTACGCGGCATCCGAAATAAAGGAAAACTACGCTGCACTGAAAAACGGTAATCTGCTGGTTGTAAAAACATTCAACACGATTATGCAAAGTCACGCTTAAATTTTATCCGTTCTCATGGCTGTCACGGAGATCTGTTGTCAGCCATGACATATATTCAGGTGACCTCACTGATGCATTAAATGATTAAAAGAAGGTAATAACGAATAATATCGCAGGTTTTTATTACTTCCACCTCAAATGGTTGCGTTATTGTTATAATTGTTTCAACCCTGATATAAACAAGCGTTTAATTTTTCCTCTTCATAACGAATTATCATTTTTAATAAACAATGCTCTGGTATGAACGAAAAAGAACAAAAAGAGAATATCATTATCAACACAATGAAATAAAAGATATTTCTGAGTTAATTATGACTCATAAAAGCAAAGAAAAACAAAACATTAAGATATTAAAACTAAAGATATTGATACTTTTGCCGTTATCTTTTCGATCCCCCGGCGGATATCTGATTTTTACAATTACACATCTTTTTGTGACGAACAGAAACACCGGGTCACACACTTTGTATGGCTTTTAATTTTACTTATTGCAATATAATTTCCTTCACAAAGGCATATTGATGTCGCAAATGTTGATATATTCCATTATTATAATTACAAAAAGAATATCATCATATTGTTTACCCCCCAGAAAAACCCGCAAAATGTGTATAACTACACTATAAAAGTGTTATTTATTTCACCATCGGATAATGTCTTTATTTTTTCTTAAAAATCAAGTAACTACATAATAATTAAGACTAACACCTTCCTTTCTTATACACATTGCAGTATCTGTATATTTTCAGTTTTTAATTTTACTTTTTATTTTTTTGTACATTTTTATTGCGAATTTTATTTATTGACAACCATTATAGGGCTTGCATATTATGCACAATATACTGTTTTTGCCTTGCAGATATTTCCTATAATAGTATTTAAAATATACATTAAGTTTAATGACGTCCTGATGGTATCTTTATGCAGCCCGATAATTGCCACGCACTTAGTTGTCAACACCAGGTCTTTAAAAAGGAGCTTCATGCAGTTATAGGCCAGGAAATTAAAATATTACGAAAATCAAAAGGTATCACCGGCCATGAGTTAGGTTCAATAGTACAGTTATCGCAGCAGCAGATATCCCGTTACGAGAATGGTGACAGTGCTATTCCGCTGGATACACTGATATTAATACTGCGTATTTTTAATATATCGCCGGAGAAATTCATACACAGAGTATTATTTATCTTAAACCGAGACCCGGATTCAAAAAAGCTATTATCCCATATGTCGAATCATCTTAATTCTTATACTGACGGCAGTTATCTGGGAACATTTGAACAATATAAACATAATTAACACAATTACTATATTTAAGATTACACACAGCATTTTATTTAAGGGCATAGCATATGAATGAGAGAGAAATCAGCCTCTTTATCGGCCAGCAAATTTCACGAAAAAGAAAATCGCTGGGATTATCCGGAATGGCGCTTGCCGAATTACTGGGTTTAAGCCAGCAGCAAATATCCCGCTATGAACAGGGTATTACCAATATAAGAGCCAGCACATTACTGCAAATCGCTTTTTTATTTAATGTTGACGTAAAAAGTTTTTTTACTGACTGTATCGAAAAAAACAGCAAACTGAGTTCACTTAACTATAAAGAGAAAAAGAGTCAGGAAACAGACTATGACACGATCACTATTGATATGAAGAACAGAGGAAGGGGTAAAATCCGCAGTAAAAAATAATCATACCAGAGAGTACCAACAGCCCGCCCCCGTCATCCCGGATCATTCCGTTCCGGGCTGTCATCCTTTTTAATCCATACGTATCCGAATCCCCTGTCCTTCTGCTATCATTGCGTCCTTATTTCAGATTTCCGTTGCCGTGCGACCGGCCTGACACTGGCACCAGCCAAACCCGTTAAGAACAGTAAGACATGAATACACCGAAAGAACAGTACAACATCAATAAATTGCAAAAGCGCCTGCGCAGCCATACCGGCAAAGCAATCGCAGATTTTAATATGATTGAGGACGGCGACCGCATCATGGTTTGCCTGTCCGGCGGCAAAGACAGTTACACCCTGCTTTCCATTCTGCAGAGCCTGCAGCAGAGCGCACCTATCCGTTTTTCCCTGGTGGCGGTGAATCTCGATCAGAAGCAACCGGGTTTCCCTGAGCATATTTTGCCGGAATATCTGGAAAAACTGGGCGTTGAATACAAAATCGTCGAAGAAAATACCTACGGGATTGTGAAAGAGAAGATTCCGGAAGGGAAAACCACCTGTTCCCTCTGCTCCCGTCTGCGCCGGGGTATTTTGTACCGCACCGCGACTGAGCTGGGGGCAACAAAAATCGCTCTGGGCCACCACCGTGACGATATTCTGCAAACCCTGTTCCTGAATATGTTTTACGGCGGCAAACTCAAAGGCATGCCGCCTAAGCTGATGAGCGACGACGGTAAACATGTGGTGATCCGCCCGCTGGCCTATTGCCGTGAGAAAGATATTGAGCGTTTCGCCGAAGCCAAAGGGTTCCCGATCATTCCGTGTAACCTGTGCGGCTCTCAGCCTAACCTGCAGCGTCAGGTTATCAAAGATCTGCTGCGCGACTGGGATAAACGCTATCCGGGCCGGATTGAAACCATGTTCCGCGCCACACAGAATGTCGTACCGTCACATTTATGTGACACTGAATTATTTGATTTCAAATCTATCCATCACGGCAGTGAAGTCGTCGACGGCGGTGATCTCGCATTTGACCGCGAAACGCTGCCTGTTCAGCCGGTATGGGAAGATGAGGATGATGACGGCGATAGTCCGGATTTCACAGAATTACGTCTGGATGTGACGGAAGTGAAATAATCACTCTGTCATAGTGCCGTGCCACGGAGGGCGCGGCCTGAATACTGACAGGTTTGTTTCAGGCAAAAAAAAACCGATGTATAAAATACACCGGCATGATAATGGTCAATATTCTGTATAAGAACTCAATATGAGAAAAACTACAATTATGGAGCACAACGTTCATCGCTCAACGTTGTATTCACCTGCGGGAGTAATAGTGCCCTAACCGGGCGTGGTATTTCTTGATATAGCTCAAGTCCGGTACGTAAAATCATATAAAAATACACGTTTTTACAACCAGTTACTCTTACGTAACCACCAGGCAACAAATCCGATAACCCCCGCCAGCCCCACACAGAATAAACTGAAGGCAAACGGGAAATCGCCCCCCGGGATCCCGCCGAGGTTGACTCCGAACAATCCGGTCAGAAAGGTTGTCGGCAGAAAAACCATCGCCAGCAGCGACATGGTGTAAGTACGCCGGTTCATCGCATCCGCCATCATATTGGTGATTTCATCCGAGATAACCGATGTCCGCGCGATACAGGAGTCAATATCATCAATAATCCGCCCCAGGCGGTCACTGACATCCGTCAGCTGGTGTCTGTCCTGCTCTGAGAGCCAGGTGTAACGCTCGGAGGCCAGCCGGGAAAATACATCCCGCTGCGGTGCCATGTAGCGGCGCAGGACAATCAGCTGCTTGCGCAGCAGTGCCAGCTCCCCGCGTGCCGGAATATGCTGATCGAGTATCGCATCTTCCATATCAATCAGGGTGTCGTGCAAGTCCTCAATAAAATCCGCCACTTCGTCGGTGATGCAGAACGCCGCTTCCGCCAGCCATTCTCCGGTATTTTTTGCACCTTCACCGTTTTGTAAATCATCCTGAATGGTCTGAATGGAGTGCACTTTACGGTGACGGGTGGAGATAATATAACTGCCGCAGATCCAGATACGAAAAGCCACCAGCTGATCAGGCCGGTCGCCGTCATTATTGTTGATGGTTTGCAGGGTAATTAATGCACCTTCACCAATACGGAGTGTCCTGGGGCGGATAACATTGTTTGTCAGCCCGTCACGCGCCTGCGGCGGCAATAGTTCCGTTTCACGCAGCCAGCGCTGGTTATCCGCGGATAAATAGTCCAGGTGCAGCCACACCGGTTCTTTTATCCCGGCAACGGCGTTGACGTCCACCGGCGTACAGCCGCCCTCTCCGTCAAACTGTACCCGGCAGATGGGATCTGTTCCCTGAAAAGCGGATCCGTACAAAGCGCTCATGCGTCTCTCCCCATTGTCCGTGAAAACAGCTGCTGAGTGTGTTCAGCCGGTTCCTGCCGCCGTCCGCTGCCGGAACCGGAGGCAGGCTTAGTGTTTAATAATATAGAGATTATGACTGTATGCCACATCTTCCGGATTATTGACCGGATATCCCTTCAGCCACGGTTTTATCAGACGGCCGTTGGTATACTGATAGATTGGTGCTATCGGCATATCTTCCGCCAGCAGTTTTTCGGCGTCGTTATAATCGGTATTACGGGCGTTATCATCCGTTTCCAGCGCGGCGGTTTTCAGCAGAGCGTCATATTTTTCATTATGATACTGCGCGATATTACCGCTGTGTGTGCTGGTCAGCAGAGACAGGAAGGTTGACGGTTCGTTGTAATCCCCGACCCAGGAGGCGCGGATCACATCAAAATTGCCGGTATTGCGGCTGTCGATATAGGTTTTCCATTCCTGATTGACCAGCTTCACTTCCGCGCCCAGTTTTTTCTTCCACATCGAACCGACGGCAATGGCAATTTTCTGGTGGTTTTCCGAGCTGTTATACAGCAGGGATAATTTCAGCGGATTATGCGGCCCGTAACCGGCGGCGGCCAGCAGGGTTTTTGCCTGGCTGTCGAGCTCATCCTGTGTAAATTTCTGGTACAGGCCCGGCTCCGGTGTAAACCCGGCAGTGACATCCGGCGTGAAATGCCAGGCCGGTTTTTCGCCCGTGCCCAGCACTTTCTCTGCGATCACCGCGCGGTCGATGGTCATGGAAAGCGCCTGGCGCACACGCGGGTCATTTGTCGGCGCGCGCTGTGTGTTAAAGGCGTAATAATAGGTGCCGAGCTGATCCGGGATATAAATCTGATCCGGAATCGCCTGTTTCAGTTTCTGATACTGGTTTTTCGGGAAAGACTCTGTGATATCGAGGTCATTGGACAGATAGCGTTTGGTGGCCTGGGATTCATGGTTAATCGGCACAAAGGTAACCGATGTCAGTACCGTGTGTTTGTGATCCCAGTAATACGGGTTCGGTGTCAGAACAATTTTCTCATTCACTACCCGATCATGCAGGACAAATGCCCCGTTGCCGACCAGGTGCCCGGGGCGGATCCAGCTGTCGCCGTATTTCTCAACAGCGGCACGATTGACCGGGAAAAGGCTGAAATTGGCCGCCAGGCTCGGGAAGTATGGCACAGGGCGGTCTAACGTGACCCGCAGAGTCCGGCTGTCAGCAGCTTCAACACCAAGGGTTTCCGGCAGCATTTTGCCGTCGATAATCGCCTGTGCATTTTTAATGCCGGCCAGCGGTGCAAACCAGGCGAAGGTAGAGAGATTTTCCGGGTTCACCAGGCGCTGCCAGCTGTAGACAAAGTCCTGTGCGGTCACCGGTGAGCCGTCTGACCAGCGGGCATCGTCACGCAGACGGAATGTCCATACCTGATTGTTGCGGGTCTCCCAGGAGAGAGCGACACCGGGCACCGGTTTGCCGTCCGCCCCCTGGCTGGTCAGCCCTTCAAATAAATCACGCAAAATCTGAGCCTCGGTCAGCCCGACCGCTTTAATCGGGTCCAGGGACGCGGGTTCATCCTTCAGATGACGATAAACAGATTGTTCTTTTGCCAGCTGTGTTCCTGCGGGGATTTCCGCCGCCGTTGCACAAAACAGTGAAGAAAACGTGAAGAACGTCCCGGCAAGAAGTGCGGAACGGGAAAATTTTGCTGGCCTGAACATAACGGGCGCCTTGTATTAAAAATGGTAAACCGATAGATTATCTGATGATTACCGAAACACAACAACCGGATATTACATTTTTATTAACGATATCCGGTGAGAAAACACCTGCCAGGTATTATTTATACCAACAATTATGAGCCCGTTCAGAGGATGATAAAAATGACACAAACTGTAAAACTTCAGGGTAATGATGTTCTGGTTTACGGCGCACTGCTGCGTGCCGGTGAAAAAGCCGTACCATTTAAATTAGTCGCTAATGATTTGTCAGATGTCCAGCTCACCAAATTCGCCGGGAAGCGTAAGATTCTGAATATTTTCCCGAGTGTGGACACCGGTGTCTGCGCCACCTCCGTGCGCAAATTCAATGAAACTGCCGCAAAACTGTCCAATACCGTGGTGTTATGTATTTCCGCTGATCTGCCGTTCGCGCAGTCCCGTTTCTGCGGTGCGGAAGGTATTGAGAATGTGGTGATGCTCTCCACCCTGCGTGATCCGGAATTCCGTGAGAATTACGGTGTCGGTATCGGCAGCGGCCCGCTGGCCGGTCTGTGCGCCCGTGCGGTGATCGTGCTGGATGAGAACGATACTGTGATTTACAGCCAGCTGGTCGGTGAAATCACCGAAGAGCCGGATTATGACAGCGCACTGAATGCACTGAAATAAGTTACCCGTATCTGTAAAAAACCCCGCTGCCGGTGACGGCCGCGGGGTTATTTTTTACCGGGGAAAGAATTATTCCTCCTCACCCTCATCGTCTTTTGCCGCACCGCGCCGCTGACTCAGCCCGTATTCGCGCAGTTTATTGGCGATCGCGGTATGTGAGACATTCAGGCGTTTCGCCAGCTTACGGGTACTCGGATAATGGCGGTAAAGCCGGGTCAGCACAGAGCACTCAAACCGTTTGGTGATATCATCCAGCGAGCCGCTGAGGATGTCCTCACTGAAGCCGATTTCCGCTTCCAGTTCCGGCAGAACGATGTCCTGCGGACGCAGCAGCGAGCCTTCCAGCGAAGAGAGCGCCTGATAAATCACATTGCGCAGCTGGCGGACGTTGCCCGGCCAGTGATAAGCGCAAAGGAACTGCCCCAGTTCCGGTGCAAGGCGCGGTTCTTCACAACCCTGCTCTTCGGAAAAGCGTTTCACGAAATCGCGGGTCAGCGGCAGAATATCTTCCTGATGCTCACGCAGCGGCGGAATGGTCAGCGTCAGCACATTGAGGCGGTAATAGAGATCCTCACGGAATTTGCCTTCCTTAACCAGCTCCAGCAGATTTTTCTGGGTCGCACAGATAACCCGCACATCCACTTTTACTTCATGCTCTTCCCCGACACGGCGGAATGTGCCGTCATTCAGGAAACGCAGCAGTTTGATCTGCATCTGCGGGGACATTTCCGCGATTTCATCCAGCAGAACTGTGCCGCCGTTGGCCTGCTCAAAGAAGCCTTTTTTCGGCTCGGTGCTGTTGGCATAAGCTCCGGCAGCGTAACCGAACAGTTCGGTTTCCACCACATCATCCGGCATCGAGGCGCAGTTCAGCCCGAGGAACGGCTGATTACCGCGCACACTGTAGAGATGACAGGCTTTGGCAAACACATCTTTCCCGGTACCGGTTTCACCAACCAGTAACAGCGGGGAATCCATTTTTGCCATACGCTGTGCCTGTTCGACCACATGGCGCATTTTGGCGCTTTTCGCCACCAGATCATCAAAACTGCCGGAATGCATCACCTGCATACGACGTTTCTGTCCGTTACCGCCCTCACTGACAGTGCGCAGCAGCACAACCGCGCCGATAGTGGCAGAGGCGTCATCTTTCTCATCAAAATTAATCGGCGTCACACTCAGGGTGTAAGAGCGGCCTTTGAGAGTGATGGTTTCCTTGTACGGAGCAGGTTCATCATCCTCAATCCAGCGGGTGAAGTTGAACTGGCTGAAATAGTAAGTGATATTGCGCTGGCGGATGCGCTCTTCGGTGGTGGCAAACAGAGAGAGTGCCGCACTGTTGGCCAGTTCAATGTTCCCGCGCAGATCGAGGGATAAAATCGGGTCTTCCAGGGATTCGAGTAATGCCCACATGGCGCGCTGTTCGCGCTCAGACGGCATAAAGTGAACAGTTCTGACATCCACCACGCCCTGAATCCGGCGGATCTCAGCCATCAGAGACTGGAACACAGAAAAATCGATCTGCATAAAATTGAGGTATATCCGGCCATTCCGGGCAATTTCGATGCCTTTGAGGTCGATATTTTGTAATACCAGCAGATCCAATAACTCCCGCGTCAGTCCGATTCGGTCCTGGCAAATTACTTCCAATCGCATCGTTACGATCCTATTTACACTTAAGTTATTATTTTCCCGTTAATTGAAACTGATTTTACGGTATAAAATGAAAACTGTCACGATTTGTTGACACAATAAATGCGTTCCTGCGGTGTTTATCCACAGTTCCGTGTGAAAAGGCAATGAAAGTACAGATATGTCAGTCGGTTAACGAAGCTTTATTCAGCGCGGACGGCAAACCGCGCCGGAGAGGTGAGACAGCGACCCGCAGGGAGCATAGCGGGATCGCCGTGAAAAAAACAGTGACCGGACACCCGTTTCTGCATAAAAAAGCCGGATGACATCACAAAATGCGCATCCGGCCGGATTATCGGTTACAGGGCGGACTTTTCCGCGCTCTTCCCTTTTGGTACAGCTTGTTTAAGCTGTTGTAACAACTGCTTACGGAAATCCATAAGTTTAGGTTTATCTGTTGCAGTCCACGGCAGCGGACGGCACAGCTCCATTGCTTTGATCCCCAGACGGGCGGTCAGCAACCCGGCCCCCATGCCTTGTGCGGCACGGGCGGATAACCGTGCGGTGATGTCCTGGGAGAGCCAGTCCATACCCACTTCGCGGATAAGCTCGGATGCCCCTGCGAAGGCAATATTGAGCAGAACCAGTTTAAACAGACGCAGGCGGCTGTAATATCCCAGCTCAATACCGTAGATAGCCGCCACCTGGTTAATCAGACGGATATTGCGCCAGGCAATAAAGGCCATATCCACCAGTGCCAGCGGGCTGACGGCAATCATCAGCGCAGATTCCGCTGCAAAACGGCTGATCACCCGGCGCGCCTGTTCATCCGTCACCGGCTGGACAAGCTGACTGTACAGGGTCACCACTTCGCGGTCATTATGGCTGCTCTGTAACAGGCTCTGCCATTGCTGTAACGCAGGATGGTGTGACGGGATATTGGCCTGTTTCGCCAGCTTTTCACAAAATGCACGTCCGTCACCGATACGGTGGCTTTGCAGCAGTTCCTCTGCGGCCTCGCGCTCTGTAGCCCGCTGGCGCAGGCGGTACATGCGCCGCCATTCCGTGATAACAGAGCCGGCGGCGGCAATCAGCACCAGAAAGGTGGCAGCGATGCCGCCGAGGGCTGTCCAGTCATTGCCTGTCCAGGCATCATTCACCCACTGAATCAGTTGTGCAACGGCGCTGATCCCCAGCAATCCGCCCGCGACAAAGACCAGTTTACGCCACAGGCTGCGCCGGGGTTTCAGTACCTGAATCAACAGCGCTTCCGCTTCCCCGTCTGTATCCTGCTCTGCCGTGAATTCCGTGCGTTCAAACTGAATGCTGTCATCGTCCGCAAACTGCTGCGCCGGTTTTATGGTGTCCTGCAGCGGCGGCGACAGCGGTGCTTCCTCAAAATCAATACGGGATTTGATAGGCTCGCTCATGACAGTTTATCTCCCAGTAAAAATTCCATCGCACTGTCCATCCGGATATGCGGCAACGGCGTGTCCATCCGCATCGGTAATGGCCTGAAGGATTCAAACTGAAACCCCTGCTGCTGCCAGAAATCTGCATCCGGCAACCGTTTCGGTACTTCGCCGGGATAGAACGTCAGCGGGGTGTTATCTGCCAGCCGGGTGCCTTTCAGCGCGGGCATTTTTTCCCCGTTATGCATCACCATGCCATATTCCGTGGCCTGTACCGATGCCAGCCCGGTGCAGTCCATCTTAATCCCCTCAAAAGCGGCCTGCTGCCAGGCTGACTGCGTCAGCTGCTGAAGCAGCGCCACGAGATTGGCGTGCTGATCGGCAGTGACATGATCCGCTTTGCTGGCGGCAAACAACAATTTGTCGATGCAGGGGGAAAACAGGCGGCGCAATAATGTGCGTTTGCCGTAATGGAAGCTCTGCATCAGCTGGGTCAGCGCCAGACGCATATCCGTAAATGCCTGCGGCCCGCTGTTGAGCGGGGTCAGGCAATCCACCAGCACAATCTGGCGGTCGAAATGCTGAAAATAGTGCTTATAGAAACCTTTGACCACATGGTCACAATAATACTGATAGCGATCGCGCAGCATGCCGAGAACACTGCTTTTTGCCGCTTTGGCCAGCCGGGACGGATCCGGCATCAGGTCGGTAATAAACGGGAAAAACTGTAATCCCGGTGCACCGGCCATATCCCCCGGCAGTACAAAACGTCCGGGCTGGATAAAGTGAAAACCTGCGGCTTTGCAGCGGTGCAGGTAATCGGTATAGGCCTGTGCAATAGCGGCCAGCTGCTGTTCATCCGCCGGGGCATCCGGGTCCAGCTGACGGCACAGTGCCAGCCACGGCTCTGCCCATTCACCCCGCTCACCTTTGAGCAGAGTTTTCATCTGCTGCGACCAGGTGAGGTAATCCTGTTCCAGCATCGGCAGATCCAGCAGCCACTCCCCCGGATAATCGACAATTTCCAGGTAGAGCGTGGAGGTTTCCTTAAAGTGACGCAGCAGACTGTCCTGAGTGCGGTAACGCAGTTTCAGGCGGATTTCGCTGACACCGCGTGTCGGTACCGGCCAGTCCGGCGGCGTGCCGTACAGCGAGGCCAGTCCTTCATCGTAGGCAAAGCGCGGCACACCCAGGTCCCGCTGCGGGATGCGTTTCACGCCGAGAATGCGGCCGTCACGGGCAGCCGAAAACAGCGGCAGACGCGCACCACTCTGTACATTCATCAGCTGATTAACAAACGAGGTAATAAACGCGGTCTTGCCGCTGCGGCTCAGTCCGGTAACGGCAAGACGAAGATGACGATCCAGCCCCCGGTTGACGAGGGCACTCAGCTCATTTTGCAGTCGTTTCATAATTCTCCGGTGTAAAACGGCCAATCATTTTTTTCATACCGGCACGGATAACAGGTTCCAGTACCAGTATTGCCGCCCCGCGCAGAGCAGGACGGGTTACCGATTTCAGAATCACCGCGGCAATATCGCCGGGTGCCGCCGCCAGTGCTGCGGTGGTTAACAGCTGCGCCCCGGTTTTTCCGGCACGCAGCAGGGTGTGTTTATCCGGCCACTTCATACTGTTCTCCGTCTGACAGATTACAGGTCACGGAAGCGGCGGTTGAGCGCATACTGTTCTGAGGTCACATAGCGCTCAATGTCGCGGATCCGTTTTTCGGTGCGCGCCTGGCTGCGCTCTGTCTGTTCAAGCAGCATGGCGGCATTCACTCCGCCGTCGCGGCCGGGATAATCACGCGGCACCACCGGCAGGATCATTCCCATCAAAATATAGAGGGTAATAGTCAGCCAGAAAAAGCCGGTAAATGTTGCCACCACCGCGATAATGCGGATCATCCAGGCCGGTACATCAAAATAGTTGGCAATACCGGCACATACGCCCCGGAACATACCTTCATCCGGATAGCGGTACAGTTTGCGTGACTGAAATTCCATTATGATTGCCTCCAGCCCGGATTTTCCGCATCCAGAATCGCTTCCAGGGTTTTGATCCGCGCTTCCATCTGCTGAGCATTTTCCGCCAGCGCCGCAAGGCGGCGGGTTTCAAATTCACCGGCCCGGCTTCCCCGCTGACTGTTATAGTGCAGCCATAACCAGATCGGCAGCACAAACAACACGAAAATTGTCAGTGGTATACCTAAAAATACAAATGCCATATTTTTGTCCTTAATGGTATTAATTCAGGAAAGCCTGTTACCGACCTTATTCGCCCTTTTCTTCTTTTTCAAGACGTGCTTTGATGGCCGCGATTTGCGCGCTGATCTCATCTTCCGCTTTTAGCTCGGCAAACTGCTGTTCCAGTGATTTTTCTTTCCCCAGACCATAGCTTGCGGCTTCACCTTCCATATGGTCAATCCGCGCCTCAAACTGCTCAAAACGGGCCATTGCCTCATCCATCCGGCCGCTGTCGAGCTGACGGCGCACCGCCCGGGATGATTTTGCCGCTTCGTGACGCACCACCATGGATTGCTGGCGGGCACGGGTTTCAGTCAGTTTCTGTTCCAGCTCGTTAATTTCATTTTTCAGCCGGGCGATAGTTTCGTCCAGAATAATAAGCTCATGACGCAGTGTATCGACATGGCCTTCCACGCGCTGTTTTTCCAGCAGTGCGGCGCGGGCCAGATCTTCTTTTCCTTTGACAATCGCCAGTTCCGCTTTTTCCTGCCAGTCACTTACCTGACGCTCACCGCTTTCAATCTGACGTGACAGATTTTTGCGTTCCGCCAGGGTACGGGCAGAGGTGGAGCGGATTTCCACCAGCATATCTTCCATTTCCTGAATCATCAGGCGGATCATTTTCTGCGGATCTTCCGCTTTATCCAGCAGTGATGCAACGTTGGCGTTAATGATATCGGCAAAACGTGAAAAGATTCCCATGATTGATGTCCTTTTATCAGCAGTTATGTCTTATGACACGTTCACTATTACAAGATGCGTGCCAACTCCGTGATTTTTTTTACCCGTTTGTTTTTTCTCAGGTTTATTTATTTCCCTTTTGTCATGACTTTTTGTAAAGTGGTGATATTCGCTATTTAGTGGTCAAATTAATCATGAATAATAATACAGAAACCCTGATCGGTATTGATAATACCTTTCTCGATGCACTGGAAAAAGTGTCGCGGCTGGCAAAAATTGCCCGGCCGGTACTGATTTGCGGAGAACGGGGTACCGGTAAAGAATTATTTGCTCACCGTCTTCATTATCTCTCTCCCCGCTGGGATGAGCCATTTATTGCACTGAATTGTGCGGCACTTAACGATAATTTGCTCGATTCCGAGCTGTTCGGGCATGAATCCGGGGCTTTTACGGGGGCTCAGCGCCGCCATCAGGGCCGTTTTGAGCGGGCGGACGGCGGCACACTGTTTCTTGATGAACTCGGTACCGCACCGCTGACCGTGCAGGAAAAGCTGCTTCGGGTGATTGAATACGGGGAATTTGAGCGTGTCGGCGGACAACAGACCCTGAAAGCGGATGTACGGATTGTCTGCGCCACCAATGCAGATTTACCGGCACTGGCAGCGGAGGGAAAATTCCGCGCCGATTTACTCGACCGGCTGGCTTTTGATGTCGTCAATATCCCGCCGCTGCGCGAGCGCCCGCGCGACCTGACCGAACTTGCCGGTCATTTTGCCGTGCAGATGTGTCAGGAGATGGGCACGCCGTTTTTTGCCGGTTTCTCCCCGCATGCCCTGCAACAGATGCAGAGCTATCACTGGCCGGGTAATATCCGTGAGCTGAAAAATGTGATTGAGCGATCTCTGTACCGTCAGGGAGATACCACCGAACTGCTGGCAGAACTGGTGATCAACCCGTTTGTCACCACGCCGGGGCCTTCTGCGGACACGGCAGCGCAGGCTCTGCCGCCGCTGCCGTTCTCCCTCAAGCAATGGCAGCACACACAGGAGAAGGATGCGCTGGATGCCGCGCTGCAAAGCGCACAATATAATCAGCGGGAAGCAGCACAATTGCTGAATCTGACCTATCATCAGTTTCGCGGATTACTGAAAAAGCATGCCGGCAGCCCGCAACCGGATTAAATGCTTCCGTTTTTGGTTAGTCGCACAAATTGCGATACAATGCCCTGTTCATTTTTAACGGTAACTGATTTATGCGCCATTGGATTATCCGGGCCTGTGCGGTTCTCCTGCCTGTTTCAGGCTTTGCCGCCGCACCCGCCCCGCAGACAGAGCAGCCGGTAAAACCGGTCACGGCTCAGGCCGCCGCACTGCCGCCTGTCCGCGATACCGGTTTTGTCTATTGTGTGAACGGCAACATCAGTACATTTAACCCGCAGCTGGCCAGCAGCGGGCTGATTGTCGAGCCGCTGGCGGCACAGATTTATGATCGCCTGCTGGATGTTGACCCTTACACCTACCGTCTGATCCCGGAACTGGCTGCCCGCTGGACAGTGCTGGATAACGGCGCGACCTACCGTTTTTATCTGCGCCGTGATACCGATTTTCAGACTACTGACTGGTTTAAACCGACCCGCAAAATGAATGCGGATGATGTGGTGTTCAGCTTTTCCCGCGTGGTGGATAAACAGAACCCGTATCACTATATCAACGGCGGCCGCTATCCCTATTTTGACAGTCTGCAGTTCGCGTCCAATGTTAAATCCATCCGCAAAATCAATAATTATACCGTTGAATTTAAACTGAATACGCCGGACGCCTCCTTCCTGTGGCATCTGGCAACCCATTACGCGCCGGTTCTGTCCAAAGAGTATGCTGATAATCTGCTGAAAGCCCGTCGTCAGGAACAGTTAGACTGGAAACCGGTCGGCACCGGGCCGTATTATCTGGATGATTACCAGAGCGGCCAGTTTGTCCGTCTGCAGCGCCATGATAATTACCGCAAAGGCAAACCCCGCATGCAGGAAGTGGTGGTTGATCTCGGGGCGGGCGGCACCGGACGGATGTCAAAACTGATCACCGGTGAGTGTGATGTGCTGGCCTATCCCGCCGCCAGCCAGTTACAGGTGCTGCGCGACGACCCGCGCCTGAGCCTGATGCTGCGCCCGGGAATGAATATCGCGTATCTGGCATTTAATACCAGTAAACCGCCGTTTAATAATCCCCGGGCGCGCCGTGCAATTGCTTTCGCGATTAATAATGAGCGCCTGATGAAATCCATCTATTACGGCACGGCGGAAACCGCTGCGTCTATTCTGCCGCGCGTCTCCTGGGCGTATGATAACCAGACCCGGGTGACGGAATATAACCCCGAAAAAGCCAAAGCGATGCTCAATGAGCTGGGACTGAGCGGTATGACACTGAATCTCTGGGTACCGACCGCCTCGCAGTCTTACAACCCCAGCCCGCTGAAAATGGCCGAGCTGATTCAGGCGGATCTGGCCCGTGTCGGGATAAAAATGAATATCCGCCCGGTTGAGGGGCGTTTTCAGGAAAACAGCCTGATGGATCGCAGCCACGATATTACCCTTGCAGGCTGGTCAACCGACAGTAATGACCCGGACAGTTTTTTCCGTCCGCTGCTCAGCTGTGCGGCTATCGGTTCGCAAACCAACCTCAGCCACTGGTGTTCCCCGGAATTTGATGATGTGATCCACCAGGCGCTGCTTGAGCAGCAACTGAGCAGCCGGATAGAGTATTATCACAAAGCGCAGCAGATTCTGGCACAGGATCTGCCGGTACTGCCGCTGGCCTACTCACTGCGGTTACAGGCATTCCGCTATGATATTAAAGGGCTGGTACTGAGCGCATTCGGTAATACCTCTTTTGCCGGTGTCTACCGTGATACCGGGGATGACCCGGAGCCGGAGGCTGAACCATGATTATTTTTATTCTGCGCCGTCTGCTGCTGGTGCTGATCACGCTCTGTTTTCTGTCGGTGCTCAGTTTCAGCCTGAGTTACTTCCCGGCAAATGCGCCGCTGAGCGGCGCTTCCCTGACGGATGCGGTACTTTTTTATTATAAGAGCCTGTTTTCATGGGATTTCGGCAGTTCCGTGATTAACGGTGAGCCGGTCAGCCAGCAATTGTGGGCAGCACTGCCCGCCACGCTGGAGCTGTGCGGCCTGGCGTTTCTGCTGGCGCTGGTGATCGGTATTCCTGCCGGGATTATTGCGGGGGTCTGGCGCAATAAAATGGCGGATATCGCCATCAGCACCTTTGCGCTGGTCGGGTTTTCGATTCCCGTATTCGGGCTGGCGCTGCTGCTTACCCTGTTCTTCTCACTGCGGCTGGACTGGCTGCCGGTCTCCGGTCGTATTGACCTGCTGTATGATTTAACACCGGTTACCGGGTTTGCAATGATTGATGCCTGGCTGTCGGATTCACCATACCGGCAGGCGATGATCCTCAATGTGCTGTCCCATATGGTGCTGCCGGTGATCACGCTGTCCATTGCGCCGATGACGGAAGTTATCCGTCTGATGCGCACCAGTACCGAAGAGATTATCAGCCAGAACTATATTAAAGCCGCCGCTATCCGTGGTTTATCCCGGCTGACCATTATCCGCCGTCATGTGCTGCACAATGCGCTGCCGCCGGTGATCCCGAAACTCGGGTTACAATTTTCCACCATGCTGACGCTGGCAATGGTCACGGAAGTGGTCTTTAACTGGCCGGGCATCGGCCGCTGGCTGATCACCGCTATCCGCCAGCAGGATTTTGCCGCGATTTCCGCCGGTGTCATGCTGGTCGGCACCATGGTGATTATTGTCAATATGCTGTCCGATATTCTGGGTGCGGTCAGCAGCCCGCTGAAACATAAGGAATGGTATGCCTTCAGATAATTTCTACCGTGAAGACCGGATGCCGTCACCGGGGCGGGTTATCTGGCAGCATTTCACCGCAGATATTCCGGCTATGATCGGTTTTTACGGCGTGCTGTTTCTGATTGCGCTGGCGATCGGCGGCACCTGGATAGCCCCTTATGCGCTCGACCAGCAGTTTGCGGGTCATCAGTTATTGCCGCCTTCCTGGTCTCATTACGGGAATGTCGCCTTCTTCCTCGGTACGGACGATCTCGGCCGTGATATTTTCAGCCGTCTGATCCTCGGTACACAATCCACCTTCGGCGGCGCACTGCTGGTGACCATCATTGCCGCCGTCGCCGGGATTATTATCGGCTGTCTGGCAGGGATGACCACAGGTCTGCGCTCAGCCATCTTTAACCATATGTTTGATACCCTGCTGGCGCTGCCCTCTCTGCTGCTGGCGATTATTGTGGTGGCTTTTTTCGGCGCCAGTCTCAGCCACGCCATGATTGCCGTGGCACTGGCACTGCTGCCGCGTATTGTGCGGATGATTTATATCGCAGTACATGATGAGCTTGATAAGGAATACGTGATTGCCGCCCGGCTCGACGGTGCGTCCAACCTCAATATTCTGATCCATACTGTGCTGCCGAATATCAGTGCCGTGACCGTCACCGAACTGACCCGCGCCCTGTCCATTGCTATCCTTGATATTGCCGCGCTCGGTTTTCTCGAACTGGGGGCACAACTGCCGTCCCCGGAATGGGGAGCGATGCTCGGGGATTCTCTGGAGCTGATTTATGTCGCGCCCTGGACCGTACTTCTGCCGGGAACCGCTATTCTTATCAGTGTTCTGCTGGTGAATCTCCTCGGCACCGGGTTACAGCGCGCCATTAATGCGGGGGTTGAATAATGCCGTTACTGGATATCCGCAATTTAACCATTGAATTTATGACTGCCGCAGGGCCGGTCAAGGCCGTTGACCGCGTAACATTATCCCTGACCGAAGGGGAATTCCGCGGCCTTGCCGGAGAATCCGGTTCCGGTAAGAGTCTTATCGCCAAAGCGATTGCCGGTATCACCAAAGATAATCTGCGCGTAACGGCAGACCGTTTCCGGTTTAATGATATCGATCTGCTGAAACTCACACCCCGCCAGCGCCGCCGGGTGATCGGCCACAATGTGTCGATGATTTTCCAGGAGCCTCAGTCCTGTCTGGATCCGTCAGAAAATATCGGTAAACAGCTGATTCAGTCCATCCCCGGCTGGACTTACAAAGGCCGCTGGTGGCAGCGTTTTAACTGGCGTAAGCGCCGTGCCATTGAGTTGCTGCACCGTGTCGGTATTAAGGATCACAAAGATGTGATGAGCAGTTACCCCTATGAGCTGACCGAAGGGGAATGCCAGAAGGTGATGATTGCCATTGCGCTGGCCAATCAGCCGCGCCTGCTGATCGCCGATGAGCCGACCAACGCCATGGAACCCGACACACAGGCACAGATTTTCCGCCTGCTGACCCGGCTGAACCAGAACAACAATATGACCATCCTGCTGATCAGCCACGATTTACAGTTAATGAGCCAGCTGGTGGATCGCATTAATGTGCTCTACTGCGGACAGACGGTGGAGAGCGCCGAGCCGGATGATCTGCTGCTCAAACCACATCATCCGTATACTCAGGCGCTGATGCGGGCTATCCCTGATTTTGAAAAGGCGCTGGCACATAAATGCCGCCTGAATACCCTGCCGGGCGCGATTCCGTCACTGGAGCATCTGCCGGTCGGCTGCCGCCTGGGGCCGCGCTGTCCGTATGCTCAGAAAGTGTGTATTGATGCGCCGCGTCTGCGGACAGTCAAAAACCGCAGTTTTGCCTGCCACTTCCCGCTGAATATGGAGGATGTGTAATGCCCGGTCCGCTGCTGGAAGTCAAAAACCTGAGTAAAACCTTTCGTTACCGGGATGGTTTTTTCCGCCGTCATCAGCTTGAGGCGGTCAAACCGGTCAGTTTTACACTGCAACCCGGCCAGACACTCGCCATTACCGGCGCAAACGGCTCCGGCAAATCCACCCTCGCGCGGATGTTATCCGGGATGATCGAGCCGAGCGGCGGGGAAATCCTGATCGACAAGCACAAACTGACGTTCGGTGATTACAGCTACCGCAGCCAGCGCATCCGCATGATATTCCAGGATTCGGCCACCTCGCTTAATCCGCGCCAGCGCACCGGACAAATCCTTGAGCTGCCGCTGATGCTCAATACCGACCTGGATGCCGCCGGACGCCGTCTGCGCATTAATGCAACACTGCGCCAGGTGGGTCTGCTGCCGGATCACGCGGATTACTATCCGCACATGCTGGCTTCCGGACAAAAACAGCGCGTAGCCCTCGCCCGTGCCCTGATTCTGCAGCCGGAAGTGATTGTGGCGGATGAAGCTCTCGCCTCTCTGGATATGTCATTACGTTCACAGATCATAAATCTGATCCTTGAACTCCAGGAAACGCAAAAAATTGCCTATATTTATGTCACACAGCATCTGGGCATGGCAAAACATGTCAGCGACCAGATACTGGTGATGCACAACGGTGAAGTTGTCGAGCGCGGTAATACTGCCGAGGTACTGGCATCCCCGCTGCACGATGTCACGCGCCGCCTTATCACCAGCCACTTTGGTGAAGCACTGTCCGCCGAAGCCTGGCGTCAGGATGTGGATTAACTGCCGGTATTCTGATCATTCAGGCCGGTTACATCTCAATTTCCGGTAACCTGTTAACATCAGCCGGATTTTTACTAAACGCGTCACCTGCCGGGTTGCGGCGCAGAAGGTGACAGAGAAAACACAAGGAAACTGCTATGGGTTTTATGACCGGTAAACGCATCCTGATCACAGGTGTTGCAAGCAAATTATCGATTGCTTACGGTATTGCCAAAGCAATGCGTGACCAGGGGGCGGAACTTGCATTCACCTACCAGAATGACAAGCTGAAACCCCGTGTTGAAGAGTTCGCTCAGTCTCTGGGTTCCTCCATCGTTCTGCCTTGCGATGTGGCGGAAGATGACAGTATTGAAAACCTGTTTACCGAGTTAGCCAAAGTCTGGCCGAAATTTGACGGTTTTGTTCACTCCATCGGCTTTGCCCCTGCTGACCAGCTGGACGGCGACTATGTGGATGCGGTAAACCGTGAAGGCTTCCGTATTGCCCACGATATCAGCGCGTACAGCTTTGTGGCGATGGCAAAAGCCTGTCGCAGTATGCTGAACCCGCACTCCGCCCTGCTGACACTCTCTTACCTCGGTGCCGAGCGCGCTATCCCGAACTACAACACCATGGGTCTTGCAAAAGCGTCTCTGGAAGCGAACGTCCGTTATATGGCGAACGCGATGGGGAAAGAAACTATTCGTGTTAATGCGGTTTCTGCCGGTCCTATCCGTACACTGGCGGCATCCGGGATTAAAGATTTCCGCAAAATGCTGTCACACTGCGAAGCAGTCACTCCGCTGCGCCGTACAGTCACCACAGAAGATGTGGGTAACGCAGCAGCGTTCCTCTGCTCTGATCTGGCCGGCGGTATTACCGGTGAAATCCTGCACGTTGACGGCGGTTTCAGTATCGCGGCAATGAATGAGCTGGAACTGAAATAATCCTGCTTCTGTCCGGCTTTTCATTAATATCACCGCCGGACAGGTCAATCAGCTGACAGCAGGCAAGCAAACGAAAAGCATGCGCGTCATGAATGACGCGCCTGAGCGCACAGGGAGGTGTTTACAGCGTCTTTTCGTTTTGTCTGCTGTCAGCTGTTCCCCGCACTTTCAGATAGCACTTCCTTTAATTACCGGCCGGTCAGCAATTTCTCCGTCAGCCTCTGTGCATAAAGCGCCTCTTCGCCGCTGACCAGCGGTTGTGTCTGATTGGCAACAGATTCGATAAAATGCCGCACCGCACCGTCAAACCCGCGCTGAACCAATACCGGATCCCACGCTTTCGGATGCTGTTCCTGTATCCCGGCGGCAGTTTCACTGCGCCAGTGATTCATATCCGTCACCTGATAACAGCCGTCACGTCCGGTCACACTGATCTGCTCCCGCTGACTCGCCGCACAGCGGTGCATAGAGGCTGTCAGCCAGGTGCCGTTATCTGTCTGTAAATGGTGTTCCGCATACAGCAGCTGATTTTCCTCATTCACCTGCATATGGCCGCTTTTCAGTGCCGCATTACCATCCCGTCCCAGCCAGAGCAGGGTATCCGCGATATGCAGATAATCATCGGTTACTGTAAAAGCCACATCATGCGGGCCGACACTGTTGCTGCGGTGTTTGTCCATACGGATCGATGCCGCTTTTCCGGCAATCTGTTCTCTGAGCTGCAGATAAAACGGTGAAAAGCGCCGGTTGAACCCGACCATCAGTGCCCGCTGTTTTTTCTCCGCCAGGCTGACGAGAGCCTCTGACTGTTCATACGATGCTGCCAGCGGTTTATCAACATACACATGGCACCCCGCATTCAGTAATTCGCTGACCACCTGAAAATGGCTCTCTGTACTGCTGTGAACAAACACGGCATCACATTGTTCCGACAGCGCACGGAGTGACGGAAACAGAGGGAAACGGTACGCATCACAGACCTGCCGCGCCTTTTCCTGGTTCGGCGAAAACCCGCCGGACAGCACCCAGTTATCCGTTCTGGTCAGAACCGGCAAATACGCTTTTTGTGCTATCCCACCCAGCCCGGCGATCCCGATACGGATTTTATTCATGTGTGCTTTACCTTTTATTGTTTTGTAACAATGAATTACAAAGTCTTCCCATAAATTGAATCTGTGGCGATTATATGGAAAGATAGCGTTAACCGACAAATAATTCGCATTCTGAATACATCCCGCCCGCGAATACCGGTCTATACTTCATCACTACTGCCATGTCCGTTCTTTTGTTTTAACTGAGGAGCATACCATGCAATTGTTCTATACCCCGGGAAGTTGTGCACTGTCACCCCATATTATTTTGCGTGAAACCGGCCTGGATTTTTCCCTGGTCCGTGTCGACCTGAAAGCAAAAAAAACCGAAAACGGTGATGATTACCTGAAAATTAATCCGAAAGGACAAGTCCCCGCACTGAGTATCAGTGACAGCCAGCTGCTGACCGAAGGTGTGGCGATTGTGCAGTATCTTGCTGATCAGAAGCCGGATCGCAAACTTATTGCCCCGGCGGGAACGATGGAACGTTATCATCAGATTGAATGGCTTAACTATATTGCCAGCGAAGTGCATAAAAGCTACGGCCCGCTGTTCTCTCCGGAAACTCCGGAAGATTACCGGCCAATTGCGCTGCGCAATCTGATGAATAAGTTTGCCTATGTGGACGGCGTGCTGGCGAAAAGCCCGTATATTACCGGCAACAGCTTTACCGTAGCAGATGCTTATCTGTTTACTGTCTGTGGCTGGGCTCCGCATCTGAAGATTTCACTGGAGCCGTATCCGCATTTACAGGCGTATCTGGCGAAAATTGCCCATCGTCCGCATGTGCAGGATGCGATGGAAGCGGAAGGTCTGATTTAATCTTTCTGATGTGCAGAAACAAAAACGCCGGACAATGCAAATCCGGCGTTTTTTTATGCTGATGCGGTGTTCAGACCGGGTCAGTCAATCTGTTCAGCGCAGAATTTGTGTGCCGGAAGCACCATTTCATCCTGAGCCGCAACCAGTTGCAGTTCGTACTCATTCATGGTTTTGGTTTTCAGCATCACTTCATACACAGCGGCAGCCACGTGCTCCAGTGCTTTCGGCAGCTCTTCGCCTTTCAGCAGATTAACCAGCATCAGACCACTGGTTAAATCACCCACACCCACCGGCTGACGTTCACCGAAGTCCACCAGCGGACGGCTGACATGCCAGGCGTGATCGGCGGTGACAAGGATCATTTCAAAGCGGTCAGCGCGGTAACCGGCGCGGGACAGGTGTTTGACCAGCACCAGACGCGGCCCTTTTTTGCACAGTTCACGGGCAGCGGCAACGGCTTCACCCACATTGTGAATGGTTTGTCCGCTCAGGGTTTCCAGCTCAAGCAGGTTCGGTGCGATCATATCGCTGACTGCCAGCGCTTCCTGACACAGAAAATCTGCCACACCCGGCGCCACGATACAGCCTTTTTCCGGATGCCCCATGACCGGATCACAGAAATACCATGCCTGCGGATTGCGGGTTTTGACTTTTTTCACCACATCCAGGATACGCTTGCCCTGCTCTGCCGAGCCGAGGTAGCCACTGAGTACCGCATCACAGCGGGTCAGTTGATCGATTTTATCAATGCCGTCCACAATCTCCGTGATGTGCTCCGCGCTCATCACGCAGCCGGTCCAGCCTTGTGCATACTGTGTGTGATTAGAAAACTGGACGGTATTCAGCGGCCAGACATTAACGCCCATGCGGCGCATCGGGAATTCAGCCGCACTGTTACCGGCGTGACCATACACAACATGGGACTGGATAGAGAGAATATTTTTCATTGATACAACCTGATTTTTTATTATTACTGCGCATATCATATTCTGTGAAGCAGAAAAGATCTTGCTGACAGATCAAAAAGGGCAACTTTCGTTGCCCTTGTTTACCGTAAACTATTATTTCCAGCAGATCAGACAGTAATGTTTTTTGCCCCGGCGCAGCAGTGTGTAACGCCCGAACAGCTTGTCGCTGTCAGTGAAGCGGTATTCCGCATCAGACTGTTTTTCGCCGTTGAGAGACACAGCGTTGGAGCCGATCATGGTACGGGCCTGGCCGCGTGACGGAACCAGTTCCGCAACCACCAGCGCCTGCTGTAAATCCGCATCGCTGTCCAGTTCGATATGCGGCATACCGTCCTGTGCCAGCTGCGCGAAGTCATCTTCAGTCAGGCTTGATACATCACCGTTGAACAGGCTGTCAGTGATACGACGGGCAGCCGTCAGTCCCGCTTCGCCGTGAACCAGTTTTGTCACCTGCTCTGCCAGAACGTACTGGGCGCGCGGTGCTTTGCCGCTGGCTTTGTCTTCCGCTTCCAGTGCATCAATATCTTCGAGGCTCATAAAGGTGAAGAATTTAAGGAAACGATAGACGTCCGCATCCGCGGTGTTGATCCAGAACTGGTAGAATTTGTACGGACTGGTTTTCTTCGGATCCAGCCATACCGCGCCGCCTTCGGTTTTACCGAATTTGGTACCGTCAGATTTGGTGATCAGCGGAACGGTCAGACCCCAGGCCTGCTGCTGGTTCAGACGACGGGTTAAATCGATACCGGAGGTGATGTTACCCCACTGGTCAGAACCGCCGATCTGCAGCTCAACGCCGTGATCTTTATTCAGACGGGCAAAGTCATAACCCTGTAACAGGTTGTAGGAGAACTCAGTGAATGAAATACCGACATCATCACGGTTCAGACGCTGCTTAACCGCTTCCTTGTTGATCATCTGGTTCACAGAGAAGTGTTTACCGATATCACGCAGGAAGGTCAGCACATCCATCGAGCCGAACCAGTCATAGTTGTTTGCCGCGATAGCACTGTTCGCGCCGCAGTCAAAATCAAGGAACGGGGAAACCTGCTGACGGATTTTATCCACCCAGCCGTGAACCGTATCCTGTGTATTCAGTTTGCGCTCCGTTGCTTTAAAGCTCGGGTCGCCAATCAGCCCCGTGGCCCCACCGACCAGTGCCACCGGACGGTGCCCGGCTAACTGGAAACGCTTTAAGCACAGCAACGGAACCAGGTGGCCCAAATGCAAGCTGTCAGCGGTCGGATCGAAACCGCAATAGAGGGAGATCGGGCCCTGCGCCAGTCTCTCTGCTAACGCTTTTTCATCCGTAACCTGGGCAATGAGGCCCCGCTCTTGCAGTTGTTTTATCAGGTTCGTACCAGACATCAATGACTCCGTCAGTTCTGTTTTGTCTATGCAAAAATTGTGGATTGGAAATATGAAGGCTATAGCATAAAGCGGCACTCCGTGAAGTGCCAGCAATTAAAATGATTTTACTGAAGAAATTCTGACAACGGCCGGTTACGGCGCGAGGCGGTCAATATCCCAGCCGTCTGCGGTACGGGTGTACAGGAAGCGGTCATGCAGACGGTGTTCACCGCCCTGCCAGAACTCAACAGAATTGAATTTAATCCGGAAGCCACCCCAGAAACTTGGCAGCGGAACATCGCCCTGCTTAAATTTTTGTTTCAGTTCAAGAAACTTACCCTCCAGAATCCCGCGCGCGGAAATCCGCGAAGATTGCTGTGATGCCCATGCGGCAATCTGGCTGTCTTTCGGCCGGCTGTGGAAATATTTCACCACTTCCAGTGTGGATAAACGCTCCACCTCGCCGAGGAAACAGACTTGTCTGTCCAGGCTGTACCACGGGAAATGCACACTGATTTTCGGATTTTTTGCCAGATGCTGCGCCTTGCGGCTGCCCATGTTGGTATAAAAAATCAGCCCGTCTTTATCAAAGTGCTTGAGCAGCACAATGCGCTGATACGGCTGGCCGGTTTCATCCACGGTCGCCACACACATGGCCGTCGGGTCGGTCAGTTTGGCCTCACACGCCTGTTTAAGCCAGCGTTCGAACATTTCCAGCGGGTCGTCGCTGAGATCACGGCGGCGCAACCCCCCTTTGGTGTATTCACGTCGCAGATCCGCAACGTCAGTAAACTCATCTGACATGCCTTTTATCCTCTTATCTTATCTTTTTAATAACTGAAACTGTGTTGTCTTTTATTACGGCTGCCGGCGGATAACAGGATATACCGCGCCCAATACGGTTTCCCGGTCTGCGCCGGTGACAGACGGCAGATTACCGGGTTCACCGGCCAGTGTCCGCGCCGCCAGCCAGGCAAATGCCAGAGCTTCCATATCATCGCCGCTCAGACCGTATTTATCAGTCGGGCTCACTTCAGTGCCCGGCAACTGTGCGGATAGCTGCGCCATAATCTGCGGATTGCGTGCTCCACCGCCGCATACCAGCAGGCGCTCACAGCCGCCGCACAGCGTAACCTGCTCACTGATACTGACAGTGGTCAGCGCCAGCAGGGTTGCCTGCACATCCTCCGGTTTCAGGCCGGGGAAATTGTCCAGCTGAGTGGTCAGCCACTGCATATTAAAATATTCACGCCCGGTACTTTTCGGTGCCGGACGGCGGAAATAGGGATCACTCAGCATCTGTGCCAGTAAGTCCTGATTAACGTGCCCGCTTTTCGCCCATTCACCGTCTTTATCATACGGCTCTGCACGGTGCCGCCATGTCCAGCTGTCCATCAGCATATTGCCCGGTCCGGTGTCATACCCTCTGACCTCCGCCCCCGGGATCAGTGTGGTGATATTGGCGATCCCGCCGATATTCAGGATAATCCGTTTTTCATCCGGTACGCCGAGCACCGCCTGATGAAAGGCGGGCACCAGCGGCGCGCCCTGTCCGCCGTAAGCCATATCACGGCGGCGGAAATCCCCGACAGTCATGATATTGGTCAGCGCGGCAACCCGGTTGTTATCCCCGAGCTGCATAGTAAAAGGTGTTTCGCTGTCCGGCTCATGCCAGACGGTCTGTCCGTGACAGCCGATACCGGCAATATCCTGCGGATTCAGCCGGGTTTGTGCCAGCAGCCCGCCGACAGCGTCAGCAAACAGCGTGCCCAGTTCATAATCCAGACGGCCGATTTCTGACAGCGTCGTCTGCTGTCCCTGACATACCGCCAGTATGCGCTTTTTCAGCTCGTGCGGAAACGGATGTGAATACGCCGCCTGCTGCGCCACCACTGAATCATTAATCGCAGCCAGAACAACATCCACCCCGTCAAGGCTGGTTCCTGACATCACGCCGATATAACGTCCCGAACGCATAACCTGTTCCTTTTAATCAATAACCGTCTGATAAAAATATAGTATTCATATTCCGTGTGACTACTATAATCAGGGCGCCCCGCAGATTCATCCCTTTTCGTACCGTGCCCCCACTTAATCCTCATTCTGATGCACACTTCACATTTGTGAAATAAGAGGATTTACCTTGCCGCCGGAACGTTTCGCTTTAAGCTGTTCCTAATGAAGATGAAAATAAAACGTTTTTAATGCTAAATTATTCTGCGATAATAGGTAAGATATTACACTACAGATAATGAACACATCTGAATCTGTGAATACAATAATCAGGAGTTAAGTATGTATAAGCGTTTTCTCGTCGGTGTATTTGCCGTCGTGGCCCTTTCCGGTTGTGTGAATATGGACACACTGAGTGGTGACACTTATAGTGCAGACCAGGCGAAACGTGTTCAGACCGTTACCTATGGTACAGTGATGAGCGCCCGCCCGGTAACTATCCAGGGTGGCAGTGACGAAAATATCCTCGGTGCGGCCGGTGGTGCAATTCTGGGTGGTATTTTAGGCAGCACTGTCGGCGGCGGCACCGGTCAGACCCTGGCTACCGCAGCAGGTGCAATTGCTGGTGGTGTTGCAGGCCAGAACGTTCAGGCAGCAATGAACAACACCTCCGGTGTTGAGCTGGAACTGAAACAGGATAACGGCGAAATCATTGTTGTTGTACAGAAACAAGGTAAAACCCCGTTCTCCGTCGGTCAGCGTGTCCGTATCGCGAAATCCGGTACAACCTATACCGTATCTCCGCGTTAATTTTCACGGTTTACCGGCAAAAGGCGAAACAACTGTTTCGCCTTTTTTATTACCTGTCGTCAGTTACGGTTGTGCAACTGCACGATATTGTTGTCCAGTTTTCTGACAATCTCCGCCAGCGTATATAATTCATCCTGCGTGATCCCTCCCAGAATTTCACGCCGTGTTTTTTCAATTACCGCGTCCACCTCACGGATAAAAGGTTCTGATTCCTCCGTCAGTTTAATCCGTTTCGCTCTGCGGTCATTAATACAGATATGTCGTGTGATTAACCGCTTTTCCTCCAGCTGATCCAGCGTGCGGACCAGCGACGGCTGTTCAATACCAATCGCTTTTGCCAGCTGAATCTGAGACTGATCCGGCGGCAGCAGGCTGATATTGTAGAGTGTAATCCAGTGTGTCTGTGTGAGTTTCAGTGGTTTGAGCCGGTGGTCAATCAGTGATCGCCAAATCCGCACTAACCTCGCTAAGTCTGATCCCAATGTTAACTCCACAAATTTCTCCTTATGTGAATACGGTACGGACGCATATACACGCCATCATGTCTTTCAATCACCCGAAAAAAGAAACGCGGCGCTGCGGTGTTCATTAACAGCGGACGCAATATTGCTGTGTGACAAAAACAGTTCATGCTTATGCCATAGTCAATTTAATAGGCACGAAATAATTAGCTTTTTATACAAATTTAATTGATTAAGCCGATGAACTTGTTTCACATTAAGAATAGCGATCATCACTGAATGGATCTATATTTTTTTACATAACCACCATTTTATTTTTAACAAAAAATAATTAAAACATGATATTTTCAATATTAAACAGTGAGTTAAGAAAACACCCGCGCCATGGTGAATAATGCAGTAATTTTATATTTGATTTATATAGTTTCACTCTTGATTATAAATGCAGATGAACTTAAAAATATTATTTACATGCAACATAAATCCTTCGTGCTAAATAACACCTATATATTAATTCATGTCTAATATATGGATTTATAATTATTTATTTAAAATAAATCCAGCTGTCCGGATGGCGCTTCCGGCGGTGTGTCCCCTTTTGCGGCTCTGTAACGACGCTGACGGCACAGCCGAATCACATTTTCTTTTTGTGCGTTACTCAGTGACAGCCACTGAAAACGCTCATCACGGCTCCGGTAGCATCCCCGGCAGTAGCCTTTTTCATTCAGTTGGCATATACCCACACAAGGTGAAGGTATATCAAAAAAGTGAAGTTGTTCTGCCATCGGCTGATGTCCTTTTGTCTGATGCCCTGCCGGACAGGTAATGGTTATCCTGTAACCATCAGCATCCTGATAATTTGAATTGTAGTCAATTATCACGTTATAGTGTGAGCCATTACTGATAAATAACTGAAAGCACTCTGAGAGGTTACTTTATGCGTGTACTCCATACCATGCTCCGCGTGGGTGATATGCAACGTTCTGTCGATTTTTACACCAAGGTTCTCGGCATGCGTTTACTGCGCACCAGTGAAAACCCGGAATATAAATATTCTCTGGCTTTCGTGGGTTACAGTGACGAAAGTGAAGGCTCTGTTATCGAACTGACGTATAACTGGGGCACGGATTCCTATGAGATGGGAACGGCATTCGGCCATATTGCACTCGGTGTGGATGATGTCGCGGCGACCTGTGACGCTATCCGCAAGGCGGGCGGGAATGTGACCCGTGAAGCCGGTCCGGTTAAGGGTGGTACAACCATTATCGCTTTTGTGGAAGATCCGGACGGCTATAAGATTGAATTAATTGAAAATAAAAGTGCCGGGGCTGCTCTCGGTAACTGAGTGACTCCGTAAGAAGGATCCGAACGATCCTTCTTTTCCGGCTCAGCCCTTTCTCCCTCCGGCAAGCCGCGCTAGAATAGTGCGTTTTGTTTGTTTAATTAAGAGTCCCATGTCTGAAAATCAAAATCACAATGCTCTGAGCGCACGCTTCCGCGGTTATTATCCTGTCGTTATTGATGTTGAAACCGGCGGTTTTAATGCCAGAACTGACGGGATGCTGGAAATTGCCGCTATTACCGTCAAAATGGATAACAACGGCTGGCTGATGCCGGATCAGCGGCTTGAATTTAATGTGCAGCCTTTTGAGGGTGCAAACCTTGACCCCGCCGCTCTGGCTTTCACCGGTATCAATCCGGCTGACCCGGAGCGTAATGCGGTAACAGAATATGAGGCGCTGCATGCCATTTTCAAGATGGTCCGCAAAGGCATGAAAGATGCGGATTGCAAGCGGGCGATTATCGTGGCGCACAATGCAAATTTTGATCACAGCTTTGTGATGGCAGCGGCAGAACGCTGCGGACTGAAACGCAATCCGTTTCACCCGTTTGCCACCTTTGATACAGCCGCATTAAGCGGGCTGTCACTGGGCCAGACCATTCTGGCAAAAGCCTGTATCACCGCAGGGATCCCATTTGACAGCAAACAAGCTCATGGTGCGGCTTATGATACGGACCGCACCTCCCTGCTCTTTTGTGACATCGTCAACCGCTGGAAGAAACTGGGCGGCTGGCCGCCGGCGGCAGACAGTAATCAGTGAGAAAACGCCACCGTTATGGTGGCGTTTTTCGCTATATCGTCATTAACGCGGGCAATATATCCGCTAATTAAAGTTTCATCAGTTCCGGCAGAATTTTCTGCCGGATTTCGGATATCACCTGACCAACGTTTTCACGGAATTCCGCTTCAAATCCCGGTCTGGCAAGATACTCTTTTGCTTTGCCCAAATCAGCGATACTGCCAAGCTGAGAGAATTCCCCCTGAGCCACTTCCTTTCTCAGCAGATTTCCCGATTCTTCACGGATACCTTCAGAACCCGGCTCATATATTTTCCCGTTTATGGAACTGAGCTGGGTAATAACCCCCCTCAGCGGACCACCTGAGATACTCACCAGCATGTCCGGTTGCAGAGGTTCGTTATTCTCAAGTTTACCTGCCAGTGTATCCAGATGCTTTGGCAGACATTCTTTTGCCGACTCAAGTAAAATCTGAGAAAACGACGGAATCTGCATCGGCGGGTGCAGCGTTTCCGCTTGTATTTCCGGTTTTTCGCAACGGAAAGAGATATTTTTTATCCGGTCACCTAACTGATGCAGTGAGTTATTCACTTTCCCTTTTGCTGACATAAAAAAATCTGCCATGCTGTTGCAAATACCACTGAATCGCTCAGCCAGCCCGGGGACTCTTGCTGCGGTGTCTTCAGTCAGTGTACCGAGCGCAGCACCCGGTCCGCTGTATGAAATATACCCGGTTAAAATAACATTTTGCCCTGCCGGTGTTGGATTCATTTTTTTTTCCTTTCTGTGTGATTAACACCGCCACTCTAAAAAATAACCGCATTAACAACTTTCATTTCACCGCCATCAGAAAAGCAAAAGCCCCGCAGCGGTGACACTGCAGGGCTTTTATAAACAGTACGGGACGGGATTATTCTTCGTTTTCAGTCCGGTATTTTGCTGCGGTTTCTTTAATCAGTGGCTGTAATTCACCACGCTGGAACATTTCCATAATGATGTCACAGCCGCCGACCAGCTCACCGTCAACCCACAGTTGCGGGAACGTCGGCCAGTTAGCGTATTTTGGTAATTCAGCACGGATATCCGGATTCTGCAGAATATCCACATACGCAAAACGCTCTTCACAGGCAGCCAGCGCCTGCACAGCCTGTGCGGAAAAACCGCAGCTCGGCAGCTTCGGAGAGCCCTTCATATACAGCAGAATCGGGTTTTCTTTAATCTGGCGTTCGATTTTTTCAATAGTCGTCGTCATGTAAAACGTCCTTCACTTCAGATCGGTTAGTACCGGTGTTAACTTACCCGCAGAATACCACTTTTCCCTGCAAAGCGATATTGGTTTTAACATACTGTTAAAATCAGACAGGAATATTAATTCCGTACATTTCCGCTGAAAGTACTCCGGAAAAAACCGGACATTAAATCGGTTATTTCCGGCATATTCTTCTGGTAAACAAGACCACCGTCATTTTTTATCTTACGCAGTAATGCCATAATCCGCACATTGTGTTTTCTGTTAACAATCTGATGAGCTGAAAATGACCTTTGAGTGGTGGTTTGCCTATCTGATGACATCCGTAATTGTCAGTCTGTCTCCCGGCGCAGGTGCCATTAACAGCATGACGACGTCTGTCAATCACGGCTACCGGGGCGCGATTGCGGCCATTGCCGGGTTGCAGACCGGTCTGATGATGCTGATTATTCTGGTTGGTGTCGGGCTGGGGACATTACTGTCACAATCGGTTCTTGCTTTTGAAATACTGAAATGGGCCGGGGCGGCCTATCTTATCTGGCTGGGGATCCGCCAGTGGCGGGCAGCGGGAACTATTGAGCTGAGCACACAGACGGCAACGCTGTCACGCAAAAAATTGTATCAGAACGGCGTGCTGGTAAATATCTCAAACCCCAAAAGCATTGTTTTTCTCGCGGCGCTGTTTCCGCAGTTTATTATGCCACACCAGCCCCAGCTGATGCAGTATCTGATTCTGGGCGTCACCACCGTTGCCGCTGATATTATTGTAATGACAGGGTATGCCATACTGGCACGGCAAATTGCGGTGTTTATCAAAAGCCCGGCACAGACCCGCGCCATGAATAAAGTGTTCGGTTCATTATTTATGCTGGTCGGCGCTCTGCTGGCCTTTACCCGTCCGGCATGAAATAAATATAAATAACGCCCCGCATCATTATGGGGCGTTATAACTATAAAGCTAATATCTTAATCAAAAACATTATTAATAATTGATGTGACAATTGCGGTACTCACCGCTATAAGCACTAAATCGTTACCGGCGATACGCCATTCATATCCCGGATAATGCGGTAATTGCTCAAGCATAGATGCAGGAACCGCTTTCTTTGCAATCCCCGGCGGCAGTGGTTTCCCTCTGGCAAGGTTTTTGGCTATTCCCGGCGGCAACGCACTGTATCCGGTCAGTCCGCTTCCCAGTGCAATTTTCCGCGCCTCTCCGTAAGTCAGTGTCAGCGATATTCCGTTACCGGAATCCGCAAACTCCCTGCTCTCTTTTCCGTTACCGTTGTTTTTATGTCCCTTATTTTTGGACTGACCATGAGGATTGCCATGGCCTTTGCCATTTCCCGGATCAGCATAAGATGAAAACGGCACCGCTAAAAGTCCGGTGATAACCAATACAGCATTGCATACCTGTGTAAATTTGCGCATAACACAACCTCTGCGTATTAATACTGATAATAAGCGTTGATCATTCCTCAGAATAACGCAATAGGATAACCGGACAACATGATTCGCCACTGTACTGAAAATTGGTTATCATCCCCTTCCGCTTTTTACCCGGATAACCCGATGTCTGATATTACCGATACCTTTATCGCCCCGCCGTGCCCGGAGCAAATTGACATACTGTATCAGGATGAGCACCTGCTGCTGATTAACAAACCTGCCGGGCTGCTCAGTCTTTCGGGAAAGAATCCGCAGAATCTGGATTCCGTGCATTACCGGCTGGCACAGCTGTTTCCCGGCTGCACACTGGTACACCGGCTGGATTTCGGCACATCGGGGCTGCTGGTGGTAGCCCGTAACAAAGACATCAATGCCGCGCTTTGCCGTCAGTTCAGTGAACGGACAGTGGAGAAAGGCTACAGTGCCCTGCTGTGCGGACATCTGAATGAGAATGAAGGAATAATTGATGCGGCGATTGCCAAAGATCCGGCGCTGTTTCCGCGCATGACGATATGTGCTGCCCGGGGGAAACCTGCCCGTTCACATTATCAGGTAACTGAGCGCTTTTATTATGAAGCTGCAGACGGGCTCTCTCTGCCGGTCACCAGGGTGGCACTGACACCGGAAACCGGCCGTACGCATCAGCTCCGCATTCATTGTCAGTATCTGGGCCATCCGATTTTAGGGTGTGATCTCTATGGCGGGAAATTATTGCCGGGCACAGAAAATATGCCGAGGCTGATGCTGCACGCCGGGGAGCTGAACTTTGTGCATCCGGTCAGCGGCGAACCGGTAACTGCCCGCAGCCCCTGCCCGTTCTGAACAGGGAAAGCAGGCAGATGCGGATCACCACATCAAATCATCCGGGATTTTAAAATCAGCATACGGGTCGTCTTCATCGGCTTCGTCCTGCGCCAGTGCATTATTTAACACAATGCTTTCCGCATCACGCTGTGTGATTTTATCCGCAACAACTGCCGGGATAATGGCATATTCACTGACACTGCTGTTTTCCGTGCTTAACCGGGCAATCGCCAGACGGCCGCTGATCAGCTGCGACTGTGTGGTTTTATCCACCGTAATGCTTTTAATCACATTGTTGTCAGTGAAATTAAAATCAATGCTGCCTTTTGAAATAATGATCCGGTTCATTTCAATCAGTTGCTTCACCTGAGCTTTATATTCTCTGGATAAAACAGCCTGTTTTTGCTGCTCACTCAGCTGCTTATCACGCTCAAGCTGCGCTTTTTTATTCTCTTCCACCGCTTCTCTGGCCTCACGGGCCTGAACGCGTGATTTTTTTGCTGTTCTGCGGACTTTATCCATTTTTTTGCTGGTCACCAGTCCGGCTTTCAGCATCTGCTCTTGTAATGTGAGTTTTGTCATTGTCTTTTCTGAATCAGTTTAATATTGCAGGTAATTATACCGGTAATTTTCAGGATTGTATCCGGCACGTCAGGCCAGCTGCATTTTCAGCCAGTAACCCTGCTGGCACAGACTGAAAAATTCTTTGTGCTGCGGAGAAACCGTTTTCGCGTTATCCCCCGTGACCGTCCAGACAATCCACTGTTCCGGGCACTGTTCGTCACCGGTCTGCACGGCAGTTTCTATCTCTTCACTGCACATCAGCTCAATACCATTGCGGAACTGCCATTTGCGGACCCGCCGGATCACTTCAGAGAGTTCATCTTTCTGATAATGGTCACAAATAATATCGCAATCAGTATGGTTTTTTATCGCGCGGGAAATATAGTCTGCCAGCATCGTGATCATTCTTGCACTTTTGTCATAGCGGGGATTGTAAAGGGTCTGCGGCCGGTTGACAAACGGCGGCCGCGGTCACGCTTTATGTAAAATTGTTAAATTTGCGAGGATTTCAGCCGGTAAACCCGTTATATTTAAGATTCCGCAGTCATACGGGGAAGACAGAATGAAACGCTATTATAACTGGATCTGCCGCCATAAGCTGTACACCCTGCTTATCGCCTTTATTGTGACAGATATCATTCTGTGGGCGATTTTGTCTTTCACCATGTGAATAACATCCCCCCGGTATTTCACGCTGTTTTTTATGACAAAACTTGTTAAGATAATTCGCAGAATAATAACAGTAACCCGTCCGTGACGAGGTTACTGATTTAACCTTAACAAGGAGAATGCAATGTCGTTTGAATTACCTGCACTGCCTTATGCAAAAAATGCATTAGCGCCCTATATTTCTGAAGAAACACTGGAATACCACTACGGCAAACACCACAACACCTATGTGGTTAATCTGAATAACCTGATCAAAGGCACCGCATTTGAAGGTAAGTCACTGGAAGAGATTATCAAAACCTCTGATGCCGGTATCTTCAATAACGCAGCTCAGGTCTGGAACCACACGTTCTACTGGCACTGCTTGGCACCAAATGCCGGTGGCGAACCAACCGGTAAAATTGCTGACGCGATTAACAAAGCGTTCGGTTCATTTGCCGAATTCAAACAGCAGTTTACCGATTCCGCAGTGAAAAACTTCGGTTCCGGCTGGACATGGCTGGTGAAAAAAGCAGACGGCAGCCTGGCTATTGTCAATACCTCTAACGCGGCAACCCCTGTCAGCGGTAACGACAAACCAATCTTAACCGTTGATGTCTGGGAACACGCTTACTATATCGACTACCGTAATGCCCGTCCTAAATACCTGGAAAACTTCTGGGCATTAGTGAACTGGAAATTTGCGGAAGAAAACCTGGCGTAATCCGGAAAAACATCATCCGTAAACACAATACAGTTGATCAAAAAAGGGCGGAATTTTCCGCCCTTTTGTACTGTAAGGGGTGTATCAGAAAAGCATAATTGAAAACAGTACGATCATAACCAGTGCTGCAACCGCTGTTGACAAACCATATTTCAGATCTGTATCCATTCTTATCTCCAAAATAGCTGCTTAGTGACCTGATGATGATTACCTGACATCCTGAATCATCAAAATAATTAAAACGGATGGTCTGACCGGAAAACCCGAATAGCTGACCATATCAATAACCATAGCACAGGTAATATTTTTTACTTTTGACCCGGATCAGACAACAATGCCTGTTTTTACAGAAATTTTTCTATTGTTACCGCATAATGGCACTATAATAGCAATCGATTAACCGAATAATAAAATACAGACCGGCAGGTCAGGAGTTGTTTTCATCATGGCAACGATTAAAGATGTGGCTAAGCGCTCGGGCGTCTCCACCACAACCGTCTCCCATGTCATTAATAATACCCGTTTCGTTGCGGAAGAAACGAAGGCGGCTGTCTGGGCTGCTATCAAAGAACTGCACTATTCACCGAGCGCCGTGGCGCGCAGTCTGAAAGTCAATAACACCAAGTCCATCGGGCTGCTGGCCACCTCCAGTGAAGCGCCGTATTTTGCGGAAGTGATTGAGGCGGTGGAAAACAGCTGCTACAGCAAAGGGTATACCCTGGTGCTGTGCAACTCTCACAATAATCCTGACAAACAGAAAGCTTACCTGGCAATGCTGGCACAGAAACGTGTCGATGGTCTGCTGGTGATGTGCTCAGAGTATCCGGATCAGCTGATTGCCATGCTGGAAGGCTACCGCAATATCCCGATGGTGGTGATGGACTGGGGCAAAGCGCGCGGGGATTTCACCGATGCGATTATTGATAACGCCCTGCACGGCGGTTATCTCGCCGGCCGTTACCTGATTGAACGCGGACACCGCGATATCGCGGTTATTCCGGGTCCGCTTGAGCGGAATACCGGCGGCAACCGTCTGGAAGGATTCCGCAAAGCAATGAAAGAAGCCGGAATTACGGTGCGCGATGAATGGATTGTTCAGGGCGATTTTGAACCGGACTCCGGCTATCAGGCCATGACACAGATTTTATCCGGCAAACAGCGCCCGACCGCAGTATTCTGCGGCGGTGATGCTATGGCAATGGGCGCGATTTGCGCCGCCGATGAGATGGGTCTGCGCGTGCCGCAGGATATTTCTGTGATCGGGTATGACAATATCCGTAACGCCCGGTACTTTACCCCTGCCCTGACCACCATCCACCAGCCGAAAGAGCGGCTGGGGCAGATGGCACTGACCATGCTGCTCGACCGCATCGTCAACAAACGCGAAGATGCGCAGACCATTGAGGTGCATCCGCGCCTGGTCGAACGCCGCTCCGTAGCGGATGGTCCGTTTATCGACTACCGCCGCTGAGGATCAGCGCAGCCATTCGGCATTGAGCGTGTTGCTGTCCCCGAGATAATCGAGCAGCCAGCTCAGTGCCGGAGAGGTATCTTTATCCACCCAGGTGATACAGCACGGGCTGTCCGGCAACGGCTGCTCTATCTTCAGCGCTGCCAGCCGCCCCGCTTTAATCAGCGGATCGGCGCGGTGCGCCGGCATCATTGCCACACACAATCCCGATTCCACACAGGCAATTCCGCGATCCCAGTCCGGCACCACCAGACGGCGCTGATTATCCAGTGCCCACGTATCGCGTTTCGGCAGAGAACGCGAGGTATCTTCCAGACATAAACTCGGGTACGGCACCATTTCCTCATTGGTCAGGACATGACCGGCAGAGGCCAGCGGATGATCCGGACTGACCACCGCACGCCACGGCATAAAGCCCATATCGCGGAAATTGTAGCGCTCACCGATAGGAGATGCGCGTGTCGCACCGATTGCCACGTCCACCCGTCGGTCCACCAGCGCATCCCACACCCCGTTAAACACTTCCGGGTAAATATACAACTCGATATCCGGGAAATGATGATAAAAATCCAGCAGAAGTCGCGTTATCCGTTCCGGTTTTACGATACAGTCAACGGCGATGCTGAATTGTCCGCGCCAGCCGTTGGCTATCATCTGACACTGATGACGTGTGGATTTCATTTTTTTGATGACATCACGCGCTTCTTTGACAAACAGCGCCCCGGCAGGTGTCAGTTCAACATCGCGGTGACGCCGTTCAAACAGCGGCACCGCCAGCCATTCTTCCAGCTGACGGACACTGTAGCTGATGGCAGAAGGCACCCGGTGCAGTTCCTCTGCCGCCGCACTGAAACTGCCTGTCCGTGCCACAGCATCCACCACATCCAGCGTATATTCTGACCACATAATCCTTCCTTTCAAAAAATTTCACAGCAGTGTGCAAATAATAACGTTTTACAAGGGAAAACTCGAATAGTTAAAATACTAACTCACGCATTACACTTATTTAACATTCAGGTATTTCTCTGTGACTGTCAATAAATCGCCTTCCCGCGGCTTTCTCTTTTATCTCGCCGGACTCAGCATGCTGGGTTATCTCGCGATTGATATGTATCTGCCTGCATTCGGTATGATGCAGGACTCTCTGAACTCCACAGCCAGCGCTATCAGCGCCAGTCTGAGTATCTTCCTGGTCGGTTTTGCCATCGGCCAGCTGTTATGGGGACCGCTCTCCGATAAAATCGGCCGCAAGCCGGTTCTGCTGATGGGCCTGAGTCTGTTTGCCCTCAGTTGTCTGGCCATGGTCTGGGTTTCCACCCCGGCACAATTATTATTACTGCGTTTTGTGCAGGCGGTCAGTGTCTGCTCTGCCGCTGTCACCTGGCAGGCGCTGGTTATCGACCGTTATGATGATCACCGCGCACAGCGTGTTTTCGCCGCAATTATGCCGCTGGTGGCACTCTCCCCGGCACTGGCACCGTTACTGGGCGCATGGCTGCTCAACCACGGCGGCTGGCATGAAATTTTCCTCGTGCTCGGCGGTATCACCCTGCTGGTGCTGATCCCGACCCTGATGCTGAAAGAAAAGCATCATATCGCGCCGGATGCGGTCAAAACGGAAAAACAGAAAATCTCCTTCTTCCGTTTGCTGAAATCACCGGTTTACAGCGGTAACGTACTGATTTATGCCGCGTGCAGCGCCGGTTTCTTTGCCTGGCTGACCGGTTCGCCGTTTATTCTGCGCGATATGGGTTATAACCCGAATGATATCGGTCTGAGCTACATTCCGCAGACTATCGCCTTTATGGTCGGGGGCTACGGCTGTCGTGCCCTGCTGTCGCGGATTAACGGCAAAACATTATTACCGTTCCTGCTGGCCGGTTACGCCGTCAGTATGGTGGGTCTGTATGCGATGGCAAAATTCAGTACCCCGTCACTGGTGGCGATCCTGATCCCGTTCTGCTTTATGGCAGCCATGAATGGCGCGTCTTACCCGATTGCGGTATCAAACGCCCTGGCGGTTTATCCGGAACACAGTGGTAAAGCAGCGGCATTACAGAATGCCATTCAGCTCGGTTTATGCTCCGCGATCAGTTTCCTGGTCTCTGCCCTGATGCACGAACCGCTGCTCTCCACCACGGCAGTGATGGCAGCAACAGTGATACTGACCATCGGCGGTTATATTATCCAGCGCCGCCCTTCGCGCACCTCCGTGACTATTGCAGAACAAAATCAATAGATTGCATCATAGGTTAGGAATATTCCTAATTATAAGCCGTACTCAGGTACGGCTTTTTTTATCATTGAATTTTAATTTCAGGCTCCTATACTTTTCTGACAATTCGTTTTAAATCCGGATTTTGAGCTTTGTTTTTGTCTTAACGATCACGTTAATACGCAGACTGTCACCCGATGACGGCCAATTACACCGGTTCTGTTGTTCCCGCGCAAAACGTCATAAATAAAGCACTCAGAATCCCGCTTTGATAAAAATTGGAGATAATATGAGTTCTGATTGTGTCGAAAATCAAAAAACGCCTGCCGACTCCTGGCAGCGGATTGCCTCCGATCTTTTAGACGAAGCCGGCATTGAGATTAATGGTTCCCGCCCTTTCGATATTCAGGTGCATAACCAGCAGTTCTTTAAACGGGTCTTGCAGCAGGGCTCTATGGGACTGGGTGAAAGCTATATGGATGGCTGGTGGGACTGTGAGCGGTTAGATATTTTCTTTCAGCGGGTGTTACGCGCCGGACTGGAAAATAAACTGCCGCAGAATATCAACGATATTATAAAAATCGCCATGGCCCGTCTGCGTAATCTGCAAACCAAAAAACGGGCACGGATTGTCGGCGAAGAACATTATGATCTGGGTAATGATCTGTTTGAACTGATGCTTGACCCGTATATGCAGTATTCCTGCGGCTACTGGAAAGGTCTCAGTGATGACCCCGCCAATCTGGCGAAAGCGCAGGAACAGAAACTGCATCTCATCTGTGAAAAATTACAGCTGAAACCGGGTATGCAGCTGCTGGATATCGGCTGCGGCTGGGGCGGACTGGCGGCGTATGCCGCGAAACACTTCGGTGTGTCGGTTACCGGTGTGACCATTTCCGCTGAGCAGCAAAAATATGCTCAGGCGCGTTGTAAGGATCTTGACGTGAATATTATCCTGGAAGATTACCGCGATTTGCATGAACAGTATGACCGGATTGTGTCTGTCGGGATGTTTGAGCACGTCGGGCCGAAAAATTACGCCACCTATTTTGATGTCGTCAAACGCAACCTGAAACCTGACGGCTTATTTTTACTGCACACCATCGGTTCAAACCGCAATAAAGTGAATGTGGATGCCTGGATCGGAAAATATATTTTTCCGAACGGTTGTCTGCCGTCTGTACAGAATATCGGTGACAGCAGTGAAAATAAATTAGTAATGGAAGACTGGCATAATTTCGGGGCTGATTATGACCGGACACTGATGGCGTGGCATTCCCGTTTTCAGGCAGCCTGGCCGTCACTGGAAAATAATTACACGCCGCGCTTTAAGCGGATGTTCACCTATTACCTCAACGCCTGTGCCGGTGCATTCCGTGCCCGTGATATCCAGCTGTGGCAGATATTATGGAGCCCGCAGGGTTGCGAGGGCGGATTACGCGTTCCGCGCTGAATATCCTATCCGTAATAAACTATCCGCAATAAAAAATCCGGTCTGACAAAAATCAGTACCGGATTTTTTTATCTCAATAACATCAGACCTGCGGTTTTTCTGTTGGCGCCGGCGGTGTCAGGCTTTCCTGCAACTGCTGCATTTTTTGCGCCAGCACCCGCTCGGTGGTATCAACAATCGCCTGCGTCTGCGGATCCAGCTCAATATTCACTTTATCGCCCAGCCGTTTTTTACCCAGCGTGGTGCGCTCGCGGGTTTCCGGAATCAGATGCACACAGAAACGGTTATTCACCACATCCCCGATAGTCAGGCTGATACCATCAATACCGACAAAGCCTTTGTGCAGAATATATTTCATCAGGGCTTTATCTTCGATACGCAGCCAGATCTGATAATTATTTTCAGAAACAAAAATCTTGGCAATTTCCGCCGTGGTGACAATATGACCGGACATAATATGCCCGCCGATTTCATCACCATATTTAGCGGCTCTTTCCAGATTGACCACATCCCCGGTTTTAATGCTGCCGAGATTGGTCAGTCTTAAGGTTTCCTTAACCAGATCAAAACTGATTAAATCCCCGTCTATTTTTGTGACTGTCAGACAGCAGCCGTTATGTGCCACTGATGCGCCCGTTTCTATCCCGGCCAGCATATCAGGCGGGAATTTCACAGTGTGAGTACGAAAGTTTTCTTTTTCTTCGATGGCGACGACGGGGCCTTTGCCTTGTACAATCCCGGTAAACATGCGGATCTCCAGTCAGTATTCGGATAGATTTATGCAGTTTATCCTGAAACAGAGAATTAAACAGCCCTTCCCGTTACATCCCGCACATTTAATTGTATTGGCTTGTATTTGATTAATCGCTAGAATGATTTTTCCGCCTGATCCGGTAAATGTGTTACGAATCCCGGAAAGTCTTTCCTCCTCCTTTTATCAGAATAAATAAGGTGTATTACGTGCAGAAGTATTTGAAAGAAGCGCGTACTTTGCTGGCTCTTGGTATTCCCGTTATTATCGCGCAGTTTACACAGACAGCGATGGGCGTGGTTGACACTGTGATGGCCGGCAGAGTCAGTGCGACAGACATGTCCGCCGTGGCTGTCGGTACCTCCATCTGGCTGCCCGCTATCCTGTTCGGCCACGGCCTGCTGATGGCGCTGACCCCGGTGGTCGCGCAGCTCAACGGCTCCGGTCGTCGTCCGATGATTGCCAATCAGATCCGTCAGGGCATGTGGCTGGCGGCATTTTTATCCGTCCTGGTCATCGCGGTGCTTTATAACAGCCGCTACATTATTGAAAATATGCCGCATATTGACCCGGTTCTGGCTGAAAAAGCCGTCGGGTTCACCCACGCTATTATGTGGGGTGCACCGGGTTACCTGTTTTATCAGGTGCTGCGCAGCCAGTGTGAAGGACTGTCGAAAACCAAACCGGGGATGGTGATTGGTTTTCTCGGCCTGCTGGTGAATATCCCGGTCAACTATATCTTTATTTACGGGAAATTCGGCGCGCCTGCTCTCGGCGGTGTCGGGTGCGGTGTCGCGACCGCTTCCGTGTTCTGGGCAATGTTCCTGTTTATGCGCTGGTATGTGAAACATGCCCGTTCACAGCGTGATGTGCAGCCGAAGACCCGTTTTACACCGCCGGACTGGGCGGTAATGAAGCGGATCACGCAGCTCGGCCTGCCGATTGCCCTGGCACTGTTCTTTGAGGTCACGCTGTTTGCCATTGTTGCCCTGCTGGTTGCGCCATTAGGTGTGACGGCGGTGGCCGGACATCAGATTGCCCTGAACTTCAGCTCACTGATGTTTATGTTCCCGATTTCCCTGGGGATCGCCACCACTATCCGTATCGGCTTCAATCTCGGGAAAAAATCCACGGAGAAAGCGCGTGTATCCGCCTATACCGGGCTGGGTGTCGGGCTGATGATCGCAGCAGTGACGGCCCTCTTTACCGTGCTGTTCCGTGAGCCTATCGCCCTGCTGTATAACGACAATCCGGAAGTGGTGATTATGGCCTCCGGCCTGATGCTGTTTGCCGGTATCTATCAGTTGTCGGATTCCGTTCAGGTAATCGGTGCCGGTGTGTTGCGCGGTTATAAAGACACACGCGCCATCTTTTATGTCACCTTTACGGCTTACTGGATCCTCGGCCTGCCGTCCGGTTATATTCTCGGACTGACAGATCTGGTGGTACCGGCAATGGGCCCTGCCGGGTTCTGGATTGGTTTTATCATCGGATTAACCGCCGCAGCTATCGGTATGGCATGCCGGATCCTGTGGTTACAGAAACAGCCGGACAGTTTTATTCTGCAACGCGCCGGTCGTTAACGGCTTTTTCGCAGGGGAAATGCACAGTTTTCAGTCCGATAGCATTAAATACGAGCAGTCGGACAAGAAAATGTGTTTTTCCCCTTGCAAGAGTCGGTTCTGATCGTTAATATTCGTCCCCGTTGTCAGCGAAGATATTAAAGAATGCGTCCATAGCTCAGTTGGTTAGAGCACCACCTTGACATGGTGGGGGTCGGTGGTTCGAGTCCACTTGGACGCACCATTTACTTCGCAAAGCAATTATCACACAGTGCGTCCATAGCTCAGTTGGTTAGAGCACCACCTTGACATGGTGGGGGTCGGTGGTTCGAGTCCACTTGGACGCACCATTTCTCAGCAGTTCCGTTTTACCTCCCTTTTCAGTTCATCCGGTTTTCAGTCAGTTACCCTCTTCTGTTTTTAATGTACTTCTGCGTATCAATACGGCTGTTTTCTTGCGTTACCGCAAGAATGTTAATTTATTTCTGATTTTATGATTCAAATCACACTAATAACCCTCTATAATGCCTGCGTAGTTGTTGAATGGATTCAGCTTGCTGATTTACAAGCACTGAAACAGAGAGGCGTGATAAAAAACACGCTATACTGAATCTGTTTTTTTACAAAAACGACTAATTTTAATAACCGGGGATCACGACAATTGCCTGTTCTTACTCATGCGGTGTGAATACAGGCGGTTGTTCACTATTTACTCTCAATAACTGTAGATGGGCTGTCATGAAAAAGACCAAAATTGTTTGTACTATCGGACCTAAAACCGAATCAGAAGAGAAACTCGAAGCACTGTTAGATGCCGGCATGAATGTTATGCGTCTGAACTTCTCCCACGGCGATTACGAAGAACATGGTCAGCGCATCAAAAATCTGCGTGCTGTCTGTGCGCGTACCGGTAAGAAAGCAGCCATTTTACTGGATACCAAAGGCCCTGAAATCCGTACCATCAAACTGGAAGGCGGCAATGATGTCGCGCTGGTGGCGGGTCAGACCTTTACCTTTACCACTGATAAATCTGTCATCGGTAACAATGAGCGTGTTGCCGTCACTTATGCGGGCTTCGCGCAGGATCTGAAACCGGGCAATATCGTTCTGGTCGATGACGGCCTGATCGGCATGCGTGTCAAAGAGACCACCGCAACAGAGGTTATCTGTGAAGTTCTGAATAACGGTGACCTCGGTGAAAATAAAGGGGTTAACCTGCCGAATGTATCTATCGGCCTCCCTGCCCTGGCAGAAAAAGACAAACAGGATCTGATTTTCGGTTGCGAACAAAATGTTGACTTCGTTGCTGCTTCCTTTATCCGTAAACGTTCCGATGTGGACGAAATCCGTGCTCACCTGAAAGCTAACGGCGGTGAACATATCCAGATCATCTCCAAGATTGAAAACCAGGAAGGGATGAACAACTTCGACGAAATCCTCGAAGCCTCTGACGGTATCATGGTTGCCCGTGGTGACCTGGGTGTGGAAATTCCGGTGGAAGAAGTGATTTTCGCGCAGAAACTGATGATCGAAAAATGTAATACCGCCCGTAAAGTGGTCATTACCGCAACTCAGATGCTGGACTCCATGATCAAAAACCCGCGCCCTACCCGTGCGGAAGCCGGTGACGTTGCCAACGCCATCCTCGACGGTACCGATGCGGTTATGCTGTCCGGTGAAAGTGCGAAAGGGAAATATCCGGTTGAAGCTGTCAGCATCATGGCGACTATCTGTGAGCGTACTGACCGCGTGATGCACAGCCGTCTCGGCGATTTGCAGGCCGGTAAAAAACTGCGTGTGACTGAAGCAGTCTGCCGTGGTGCGGTTGAAATGTCAGAAAACCTGGATGCCCCGCTGATTGTGGTGGCAACCGCCGGTGGTAAATCCGCGAAGTCTGTCCGTAAATACTTCCCGAAAGCCCCGATTCTGGCGCTGACCACCAACGAAACCACTGCCCGTCAGTTACTGCTGGTGAAAGGTGTGACCACCAAACTGGTCAACGAAATCTTATCAACTGATGATTTTTACCGTATCGGCCGTGAAGCGGCGCTGGAAAGCGGTCTGGCCACCAACGGTGAAATCGTGGTGATGGTATCCGGTGCATTAGTACCAAGCGGCACCACCAATACCTCATCCGTACAATTACTGTAATATTTTTCAGCATTATCTGAATTAATGAGAGCACCCGCTGCGCGGGTGCTTTTTTTATTCTAAACTGTAGGGGAACATGAAATGAAGCAACGGGCCGCAGAATAATTGCCGCTTTCTGAATACGGGATGATACTGCGCTGTCTTATCAGACCCCGCATCAGATTATTTGGTTGAGAATTACGCAATTGCCGTTTTTTTTTGATTTATTTTGCGGTTTCAGGAAAATAATCTTTGTAAACGCTGAATTTCTATTCTCTTTCCCTATTGAAATGTGTAATATCATTACTGCTACTTGGTGATTAACTTTAATCTAGAGGGTATTAAAATGGGTCGTTCTAAGATTGTATTAGGTGCTGTAGTTTTAGCTTCTGCATTATTAGCAGGTTGTTCTTCTAACGCTAAATTTGACCAACTGGACAACGACGTTAAGACGCTGAATGCCAAAGTTGATCAACTGAGCAACGACGTTAACGCAATCCGCGCTGATGTTCAGCAGGCTAAAGACGAAGCAGCACGCGCTAACCAGCGCTTAGACAACCAGGTTCGTTCTTACAAAAAATAATTTGTAATCACGATCTGAAGAACAGGTGGCGTAGCATAAATTATGTTACGCCATTTTTTTATGCCTGCGATTTATACCGGACGTAAAAAAACCGCCTCACAACGGAAGCGGTTTTAATCTGTCACAGCGTAAAAGCGAGATTACTCTGCGCTGTTTTCCTCACGGACAATCGGACCCGGCTGGGTTAACTGACCCGGTGCAAAATCGGCCGGTTTCAGGTTCAGCGCTTTCACTTCTGCTTCTTCGTCCATTTCCACCGGTGCAAAGTTGGTTTTCTCTGCCGGTGCCGCTTCCTGCTTATACTCCGCATCACGGCTGACATTGACCGGCATACCGGAGCGGCGGGTAATCGCCTGCTCAACGATGGCGCTGTTAGTGTCCGGAGACTGAATAAAGCTGGTCAGTCCGGCTGAACGCGCAATCGGCATAGTCTGCGGGTCGTCATTTTTATTACGGGACAGCGGCTGATGTACTTCCACATAGCGCTGACCATCCGGTTCAACGGCATATTTCACCGGCTCATTCACGATCTGAACCCGTGTACCTTTCGGAATGGTTTTAAACAGTGCTTCAATATCATGCGGACGCAGACGGATACAACCGGAGCTGACACGCATACCGATACCAAAGTCCGCATTGGTGCCGTGGATCAGGTATTCACCGCGGCCATGCGCCAGACGCAGTGCAAACAGCCCCATCGGGTTTTCCGGACCGGCCGGGATAACGGCAGGTAAGGTGATCCCCTGAGCCGCATAGGCTTTGCGGATATTTGTGGTTGGCGTCCAGGTCGGATCTTTGATCAGCTGGGAAACAGAGGTGGTCATGACCGGAGTATCACGCCCCAGCTGACCGATACCAATCGGATAGACCCGCACGGTATTGGTGCCCTGCGGGTAATAAAACAGACGCAGTTCCGCCAGGTTAATCACAATACCCTTATGCGGCGTGTCCGGCAGGATCAGTTGTGACGGGATAATCAGTTCGCTGCCGGGTTTCGGCAGATACGGATCCGTCCCCGGGTTAGCTTCCAGCATCGCCAGCAGGCCGATACCGTATTCGGCGGCAATCGCTTCCAGTGAGCGTCCGTCATCCGGCACAACATAGGTGACGTTTTCGCCGATGACCCGGCCCTTATCCGCAGGGAGTTGATATTCGGTTGCCCGGGCTGTTAACGCTGTAACCGCTAACAACAGCCCGCCCAGCAACGGGAGAATTCGTTTCATTCCAGATCCTCAGCTGATGGTATAAAAAAATACGTGGCCGCTTTCCGGCCACGCCAGGTAATATATTATTAGCAGAGTAAGTAAAAGGGAACGATGTTTTATCTCATTTGCTGCGTGTTTTGTATGATTGTTCTGACCATGGCGTTCAGTCCCTGAGTACGGGACGGGGTCAGATGGACAGAAAGTGCCAGTTCCGAGAAGATTTGCGCGATATCCAGATCACGGATTTCCGCCGGCGTTTTTCCCTGATACAGCGCGATAACCAGCGCCACCAGGCCTTTGACAATCGCGGCGTCGCTGTCACCGGCGAACCAGACCCGCCCTTCCTCATCCTGCTGCATGATGATCCAGACCTGACTCTGACAACCCGATATTTTATACTGCGGCTGCCGCTGCTCCTCTGTCAGCGCCGGTAATTTTTCGCCCAGCTCAATCAGATACAGATAGCGTTCCTCCCAGTCATGACAACGGGAGAAATTGCGCAGTAATTTTGCCTGATCCGGCAGCGTAATTTTCATCAGGATCCTTAACCCAGCAGTTTTGCGGTACGTTTCAGTGCGTCCGTCAGTATATCAATATCAGCTTCCGTGGTGTATAGCGCCAGTGAAGCTCGGCACATGGCACTGACACCATAGTGCGCCAGCAGCGGCTGAGCGCAGTGATGCCCGGTGCGGACAGCCACGCCATAGCGATCCAGAAATGCACCGGTATCAAAAGCGTGATGCGCCCCGAGGTTAAAGGCGATCACCCCTTCCCGCTGTGCATTACCGTACAGAATAATGCCGGGCACCTCTGCCAGCCGCGTCAGCGCATACTGCATGAGCGTGTGCTCATACGCAGCTATCTCCGCCATACCGATGTTATTCAGATAATCCAGCGCGGCCCCCAGGCCGATGATGCCCTGGATATTGGGCGTTCCCGCCTCAAAACGCCACGGCACATCCGCATAGGTAATCCCGTTTGTCAGGCTGACCTCTGCGATCATTGCACCACCGCCTTCGCGGGGCGGCATGTTATCCAGCAGAGATTTGCGTCCCCACAAAATACCGATGCCGGTCGGTCCGTACAGCTTATGGCCGGAGAACGCATAGAAATCACAATCCAGCGCCTGCACATCCACCGGCTGATGCATAGCGCCCTGAGCACCGTCTACCAGCACCGCCAGTTCTCCCCCGGCGGCACGGCTCAGTTCACGCGCCTGTGCAATAATCGCTTTCACCGGGTTCACGGTACCGAGCACATTGGAGAGATGGGTAAAGCTCAGTAATCTGGTACGGTTATCGATCAGCGCCGGCAGTTTGCTCAGCGCCAGAGTGCCGTCATCCGCCATCGGCAATACACGGATTTCAATCCCCGCGCTCTCCGCCAGCATATACCAGGGCACAATATTGGCGTGATGTTCCATCTCAGTGATAATGATATTGTCACCATCATTGCAGAATGCGCGGCCAAAACTGTCCGCCACCAGATTGATGGCTTCGGTGGTGCCTTTGACAAAAATAATCTCTTCCGTCTGCGGCGCATTGATAAACGCCGCCGCTTTCTGCCGCACGGCTTCCGTGGCAGCCGTAGCCTCTGCACTTAATGTGTGAATGCCGCGGTGAACCGCGGCATAATGGTGAGCCGTAAAATCACTCACCGCATCAATCACCTGCTGAGGTTTCTGGGCGCTGGCGGCACTGTCGAGGTAGACCAGTGGTTTGCCGTTCACCTCCCCGGCCAGTACCGGGAAGTCTGCCCGCTGCTGTTGTGCTGAATAACTCATTACTGTTTATCCCCCTGATCCAGCGACTGACGGATACGCGCCATCACCACGTTATTCAGGACTTCATCGCTGATCGCATCAGTCAGTTCCGCAGCAAACGCGAGGATGATCATCTGTTTCGCGGCTTTTTCCGCGATCCCGCGTGTGCGCAGATAAAACAGCTGTTCCTCATCAATCCGCCCGACCGTCGCACCGTGGCTGCATTTCACATCATCGGCATAAATTTCCAGCTGCGGTTTGGTATCGATTTCCGCTTTCCGGCCCAGTAACAGGTTATTGTTGGTCATCTGGCCGTCTGTTTTCAGTGCATGCGGTGCCACTTTGATCATGCCGTTAAATACCGCGCGGCTGTTATCCATCACAATGGTTTTATGGCGCTGACGGCTTTCACAATACCCCTTGTTATGCTCCAGATAAGTACGGGTATCCGCGATTTCGCCGTGTTTCGGCAGCACAAGGCTGTTCATGGCCAGCACGATACCTTCGCCGTTAAGCTGTGTGCTGGTGTGGTGGCGGGTCAGTTTGCCGCCGAGCAGGAAACTGGTGCTCTCCACACGGGCATGAGCGGCGATCACCAAATCATTATGAGCAAAATGGTACGCCTGCGGGTTTTCAAACCCCAGTTTCAGATGACGGAAATCACTGTTTTCCCCCACGGTTGCGGTCATCCGCGCCCCGGTGAAATGGGCGGATTGCTCATCCGGGCTGATAAAGTGCTCAATCACAGAAACAGCCGCATTCGCGCCGATATCAAGGTGATAGCGGCTGTGGCGCATATTCAGCGAATCATTATGTGCCGTTGAAATATTCACGATATACAGGGGTTTTTCCGCCTGTGCGCCGGCTTTCACACGGATCATTAACGGTGTCTGCGCCAGGCTTTCAGTCAGGTGCAGGAAAATCTCGCCGTTAACCGGTGCCGGGAATTCACTGTGACAGCCAGCCACTGATAACTCAAACACACCAAAATCCGTATCACTCCACTGCGGGGCAAACACACCGTCCACCAGCACCACGCGGTATGCATTCAGTGAGGTCAGCACTGCATCGGGTAAGACGTTCAGTGTTCCGGTCTTATCCTGATAATCTGCCTCCAGCAATGGTGTCAGCGACGTATAGTGCCAGTCTTCCTGATGAAAGGCCGGGAAGCCGGTTTTCTGTGCCTGCTGCCAGTGCTGCGCCGCATGTCCGGAGAGCGGATGCTGCGCGATAAGCTGCTCTATCCGGCCCATTGCGGCCAGGTTGCGCTCACTGACCTCACGGCGTTTCAGCGCGCGTTCACTGTTGGTCAATAAGCCAGCCATATCCCTGCTCCTCCAGTTTTTTCGCCAGTGAAAAATCACCGGATTTGATGATTTTGCCCTGATACAGCACATGAACAAAATCCGGCTTCACATAATCCAGGATGCGCTGATAGTGAGTGACAATAATAAAGGCGCGATCCGGACTACGCAGCTGATTCACGCCGTTAGCCACGGTCTTCAGGGCATCAATATCCAGCCCGGAATCCGTTTCATCGAGAATGCAGAGTGACGGCTCAAGGGCGGCCATCTGCAGGATATCGTTACGCTTTTTCTCACCGCCGGAAAACCCGACGTTCACCGCACGCGTCAGCAGATCCTGCGGCATATTCAGCAGCTCAATTTTATCTTCGATAAAATCAGCGAAATCAAAGCGGTCCAGCGCCTCTTCACCACGATATTCGCGCACTGCATTGACTGCGGTTTGCAGGAAGAACTGATTACTTACCCCGGGAATTTCCACCGGGTACTGAAAGGCGAGGAAAATCCCTTCACCGGCACGGTCTTCCGGTGCCAGTTCCAGCAGGTCTTTACCTTTAAAAGTAACGGTTCCGCTGTCAATTTCATACTCTTCCCGGCCGGCCAGTGTGGCAGACAGGGTACTTTTACCGGAGCCGTTCGGCCCCATAATAGCGTGGATTTCCCCCGGTTTTACGTCCAGTGACAACCCTTTGAGGATTTCGTTACCTTCCACGCTGACATGCAAATCTTTTACGCTTAACATAATGTACTACTCCGTCCCGCCGGTTATCCCGCAGGCGCTGATTCTGATGGATTAACCGACACTGTGTTCCAGGCTTATCGCCAGCAGTTTCTGTGCTTCCACGGCAAATTCCAGCGGCAGCTCAGAGAACACGTCTTTACAAAAACCGTTTACAATCATCGAGATGGCGTCATCTTCGCTGATCCCGCGCTGTAAGCAGTAAAACAGCTGGTCTTCACCGATACGCGAGGTGGTGGCCTCATGCTCCAGCTGCGCACTGTTATTCATCACTTCCACATACGGGAAAGTGTGTGCGCCGCACTCTGTGCCGATCAGCATGGAATCACACTGGGTAAAGTTACGGGCGTTTTCCGCGCCCGGCAGTACCTTCACCAGTCCCCGGTAGCTGTTCTGGCTTTTCCCGGCGGAAATCCCTTTCGAGATAATGGTGGATTTGGTATTGCGGCCGATGTGGATCATCTTGGTACCGGTATCCGCCTGCTGTGTACCGTTAGTCAGGGCAACAGAGAAGAATTCGCCGACAGAGTTATCCCCTTTGAGGATCACGCTCGGGTATTTCCAGGTGATAGCCGAACCGGTTTCAGACTGTGTCCACGACATTTTGGAATTTTCGCCCTCACACAGTGCCCGCTTGGTGACAAAGTTGAGGATGCCGCCTTCGCTGTCACCGCCGGAGAACCAGTTCTGAACTGTGGAATACTTCACTTCCGCATCTTTATGGATGATCACTTCCACAACCGCCGCATGCAGCTGATAAGTGTCACGCACCGGTGCGGAGCAGCCTTCGATATAGCTGACGTAACTGCCTTCATCCGCAATCAGAATGGTGCGTTCAAACTGGCCGGTTTTGGCCGCGTTAATGCGGAAATAGGTGGATAATTCCATCGGGCAACGCACCCCTTTCGGGACATAGACAAAGGTGCCGTCAGAGGCAACCGCCGAGTTAAGCGCGGCAAAAAAGTTATCGTGATTGGATACCACGGTACCGAGGTATTTCTGCACCAGTTCCGGATAGTCGTGAATCGCTTCCCCGAACGAGCAGAAAATCACGCCGTGTTTTTTCAGCTCATCACGGTAAGTGGTTGAGACGGATACGGAATCAAAAATCGCATCGACTGCCACCGCCTGCCCTTCGCGAACCGGCACACCGAGTTTTTCAAAGGCTTCTTCCACTTCACTGGTCAGGAAACTGCCCGCCGGGCTTTGCACCGCCCCCGGCTGTGAGCCGCAGGTATCATCACACGAGCCGCATGACGGCGCGGAGTAATAGCTGTAATCCTGATAATCCAGCTGCGGATACTTCGCCTTCAGCCAGTGCGGCTCTTCCATCCCCAGCCAGTGCTGAAAAGCCTCCAGCCGGAAATTGAGCATCCACTCCGGTTCATTTCGTTTGGCGGAAATAGCGCGGATCACATTTTCATTGATCCCTTTCGCCAGTTCATCCGTGGCGACGTTAGTGAAGAAGCCCTCTTTATAGCGTCCGTCATTCAGCCAGGTCTGGACGTCTTCACCAATCTCTGCATTGCTCTGAGACATAATATGGCTTCGCTCTTAAACCCCGAAGCTTTCACCACACCCGCAGGCATGCTGAGCTTTCGGATTATTAAATTTAAATATCTGATTCAGCCCTTCACGGACAAAATCCACTTCCGTGCCGTCGATAAACGGCATAGCTTTGCGCGGGACATACAGCCGGGCGCCGTCGCGCTCAAACAGCATATCCTCTGCATCCGCCTGATTAATCATTTCAAAAACATAACCAAACCCGGCACAACCGGATTGTTTGACACTCAGGCAAAGCCCGATACTGTCCGGGGTGTTTTTCATCAGTGTCACAATCTGCTTTGCAGCGGCCGCTGTCAGTGTGATACCTGTCCAGTCATTATCATTCAGTGAAAAGGTTTCCACCGGGTTGGTGCTGTGTGTTGTCATTATTGACCTCATAAAATTCGACGGGAGCTCTCCGTAAACATCATGTTAATGATAATATTTCTCACTTCAACCACTTGCTTTGAAAGGATATTCCGATTACTGCTTAAATAATAGACAAACATGTCGGGCGGGCGTTATCATTTTTGAGCGGAAAATGAATTAATCTTTTGTTTATAAAAGAGATTATTTATCAATGATAAATACTTATTACCGTACCGATCAGTACAGTATCAATGGCACAAAAGGATCATTATAAATGCGACTTTTGCAGAGAAGTGCCGGTACGCGGAAATTCCGGGCGGAATTCACGTAATACCGGCTGATATATTGCTCAGATGTTAATTTTTTGACCCGCGCAGGATCGCGGTGGTCAGACGGGAAATACAGCATAAGCGCTGCTGCTCATCAAAAATCTCAATAGACCAGACCTGCTGATTGCGTCCGAGGTGTACCGCCTTGCAATAACCGGTAACAACACCACTGCGCACCGCACGCACATGGTTGGCGTTAATCTCAACACCGACCACGGTTTCGTCTCCTTCACTGCACAGATAACCGGCCACTGAGCCGAGGCTTTCTGCCAGTACCACTGATGCCCCGCCGTGCAGCAGGCCGTGCGGCTGTTTTGTCCGCTCATCAACCGGCATCGTCGCGATTAACTGCTCCGGCTCCACTGCCGTGAAGACAATGCCCAGGTGGCTGAGCATATTCCCTTCCGAGATACGATTCAGTTCTGCCGGTGTTGCAGGTCGTTTCCATATCATTAATAAGCTCTCCGCGTCGTGTTTTATCCCGCTGTCAGGATACCAGTGTCAGCAGCGCCTGCAACGGGTGCAGCATCACTTTGCCTTCCATCCGTTTTACCTGGCTGCGGCAGGAGTACCCGGTGGTCAGGCAGCGCTCTGACGGCAGTGACTGGTACGGCTGCGCCCAGGAAAGCTGATAAATTCCTTTCGAGCGCGCCAGGTTCGGCATCTCATGACCGTAGGTCCCCGCCATACCGCAGCAGCCGGTACTGACAGACTGTAGCGAGGCACCAAAACGGCGGAAGATATTCTGCCAGATTTTCACACTGTCCGGCAGTGCAGTGGACTCGGTACAGTGGCTGAACAGATACCAGGGGGGAGTATCCTCACTGACATCTTTCACCGGTAATAAATCCGTATATTCCGTCAGAAATTCATGAACTAACATCACGCGGAACTGTTGTTTCTCCGGCGGCAGAACGGTTTTGTATTCATCGCGGTAACAGAGCACCAGTGCCGGATCAACCCCCGCCATCGGGCAGCCGAGCCGTGCCACCCGGTTGAGGAAATCTGCTGTTTTATTTGCCGTACGGGCAAACCGGGAAAGAAAACCTTTAATATGCTGCGCTTTTCCGTTCGGGCTGAACGGCAGCAGTACCGGCTGAAAACCGAGTTTTTCCGTCAGTGCGGCAAAATCGGCCACCACTTTTGCATCAAAATAGCTGGTGAACGGATCCTGAACGATAAAGAGATAGCGCCCGGCCCGGCGCTGTTCCTCACTCATGCTTTCCAGCATTTCCAGGGTGACGGAAACCGCGTTGCTCCCCGCTAACTGCTGTTTCAGTGACGGTGACGACAGCAGCGGTAAATCGGTCATACCCACTGTTTTTTCACTGAGTTTCTGCACCCACGGCTGTTTCAGGAAAAAGTTAAACACCTTCGGTGCTTTCGCCATCAGCGGTGCACCGGCTTCCACGTTTGCCACCAGATGATCGCGCAGCGGGCGCAGATAGCGTCCGTGATAAAGTGCCAGAAACCGGGCGCGGAATTCCGGTACATCAATTTTAATCGGGCATTGTGTGGAGCAGGCTTTGCAGGCCAGACAACCGGACATTGATTCCTTCACTTCATGGGAGAAATCATATTCCCCGCGTGAGGCCCGCCGCGTATTGCCGATTTTTTCAATCAGACCACGCAGAGAGATCCGACTCTGCGGTACGGCCTGTGATAACAGCGCCGGGTCCGTACCCTGCTCTGCCAGCAGCCGCAGCCACTCACGTACCAGTCCGGCACGGCCTTTCGGCGAGTGAAAACGTGATTGTGTCACTTTCATTGACGGGCACATCGGGCTTTTGACATCAAAATTAAAACACAGTCCGTTGCCGTTACAATTCATCGCGCCGGAAAACGTATTTCTGACCTCAACGGGGATTGTTCTGTCATAGGTGCCACGTTTGACCGCATCCACCTGCATCATTGGTGCATCACTGGTTAACGGCGCACAAATTTTGCCGGGATTGAGCCGGTTTTCCGGGTCAAATGCCCCTTTGATGCGGCGCAGTTCGCGATACAGCGTATCACCGAAAAAAGCCTCACTGTACTGCGCCCGGAACCCTTTACCGTGCTCGCCCCATAGCAGCCCGCCGTATTTGGCAGTCAGCGCCACGATATCATCGGAAATCTGCTTCATCAGCTTTTCCTGTTCCGGTGAGCACATGTCCAGCGCCGGACGCACATGCAATACGCCCGCATCCACATGCCCGAACATGCCGTATTCCAGGTGATGACTGTCCAGCAGTGCACGGAATTCAGTGATGTAATCCGCCAGATGTTCCGGCGGCACACAGGTATCCTCGACAAACGGGATCGGTTTTGCCGACCCTTTACTGTTACCGAGCAGGCCCACCGCTTTTTTGCGCATTGCATAAATACGCTCAATACCACTCAATTCACGGCAGACCTGATAGCCAATCACACCCGCTTCATTATTTGCCATTAATGAATCCAGGCGTTCACACAGTGACGCAACCTGCCCGTCAATCAGCGCTTCATCATCACCGCAGAATTCAACGATATTTAATCCCAGCAGGGTCTTATCCGGCACATCCGTGATCAATTCACTGACGGAATGCCAGACGATATCTTCCCGTGCCAGATTCAGCACTTTTGAATCTACGGTTTCCACTGACAGCGCCTGAGCCGCCACCATAAACGGGGCATTGCGCAGCGCGGAATCAAATGCATCATATTTGACATTCACCAGGCGGCGCACTTCCGGGATCGGTGTGATATTGAGTTTTGCCTCAGTGATCACCGCCAGTGTGCCTTCCGAGCCGGTCAGGATACGGGTCAGATCAAAGGTCTGCATATCATCACTGAAGACATGACGCAGGTCATAGCCGGTCAGAAAGCGGTTGAGTTTCGGAAAGCTCTCCAGAATGGTCTGCCGGTGAGTTTCACAGCTTTCCAGTGTGGTGCGGTAAAGTTCCCCTGCAGTACTTTCCTCCTGCGCACAGCGCCGCGCCTCACTGACCGGCAGCGGCGCGGTATCCAGCAGATCACCGCTAAGCAGTACCGAGCGCAGCCCCAGCACATGGTCAGAGGTTTTGCCGTACACCAGCGAGCCCTGGCCGGAAGCATCAGTGTTAATCATTCCTCCGAGGGTGGCCCTGTTGGAGGTGGATAACTCCGGCGCGAAAAAATAGCCATAAGGTTTCAGATAGGCATTGAGCTGATCTTTAATCACACCCGCTTCCGCCCGCACCCAGCCCTGCTCCGGGTTAATTTCAAGAATGCGGTTCATATAGCGGGATAAATCGATCACCACCCCGTTATTCAGCGACTGACCATTAGTGCCCGTACCGCCACCGCGCGGGGTAAAGGTAACCGACCGGAATTCATTCTGTGCGGCGAGGCGCATCACCAGAGTCACATCGGCGGTCGAACGCGGGAAAACGATTGCCTGAGGCAGAAGCTGATAAATACTGTTGTCGGTCGCGAGTGTCAGCCGATCACCATAGCGGGTGGTAGTATCGCCGGTAAATCCGCTTTCATTGAGGGCGTGAATATAACGTTCAACCGCCGGGCTCACCTGCGGGGATTGCGTTAATCGTGGGATCATTATTTGCGGCTCTTTTATCATAAATGGTCACATTGCAAATCTGACAATATAATTATGTGGTTAACTCTTCATTCTGATGCATGATTCATGCGAGAATATTCACCTTAACACACAATGTATTCATTTTGCGCCTGCAATAAAATAACGCAATATTTGCGCTCCTTTATCGGGAACAACCAGTTAATTCATTTACAAAGGGAAACTTATCCGTGGAAAAATCGCAACCGGGTTATGATTTACCTAAACTAATATTCGCCGTCGGAGCGATATCAATTCTCATTGTCATTAGTTTTTGGGTATTAAGTCCGTTTCTTCCGGGCTTCGTCTGGGCGGGTATGATAGTCATTGCCACCTGGCCGGTTTATACCGCAATCCGCCGCCGTGTCCGCAACAGCCGCTGGATAGCGGCATCTGTGATGGTCATGCTGATTATTTTGCTGTTTGTCTTTCCGCTGGCGTTGCTTATCAACAGTATTGTCGAGAACAGCGAGCCGCTGATGCGCTGGGTCAAATCTCCGGGGCAACTGACACTGCCGGAGCTCTACTGGCTCGACTCAATCCCGGTTATCGGGCCGAAACTGTTTGCCAGCTGGACAACCCTGGTCGCCAGCGGCGGCAACGCGATGATGGCTAAAATCCAGCCTTACCTCGGACAGGGTGCGGCCTGGTTCCTGACTCAGCTATTGAGCGCCGGTAAATTCCTGTTCCATCTGGCGATTATGCTGCTGTTCAGTGCTCTGCTCTATCTTCAGGGCGAAGAAGCGATGCGAGGCTTCCGTCACTTTGCTCTGCGCCTCGCCGGCATGCGCGGTGATGCCGCCGTACTGCTGGCAGCGATGTCTGTCCGTGCCGTGGCACTGGGTGTGGTGGTCACCGCACTGACTCAGGCAATTGTTGGTGGTCTGGGGCTGGGACTGGCCGGTGTGCCGTTTGCCGCTATCCTGACGGTGCTTATTTTTATCTGCTGTGTGGCGCAACTCGGCCCGCTGCTGATTATGATCCCGTCCATCATTTATCTGTTCTGGACCGGAGATACCACCTGGGCTGTCGTCATGATTGTCTGGGCCGGTATTGTTGCCACCATGGATGGCGTACTGCGCCCGTACCTCATTAAAATGGGGGCGGATTTACCGATGGTCCTGATTCTGACCGGCGTTATCGGCGGGATGTTATCGCTCGGAATGATCGGGCTTTTTATCGGCCCTGTCGTGCTGGCGGTTTCTTACACACTGCTGAAAGCGTGGATGAATGATGTGCCGAAGCCGTCAGATGACCTGACCGAGGTTCGCGCTTATATGGAAGAACAACTCTCAGAAAAAGAATAAGTTTTTAATCAGAGGTGCAGAAATGCACCTCTGATATATTTAATTAATTATTCAATTATGGTTCATAAATAGCATTAATAATTTGAAATATTAATATACATTGAGAGAATTGCACCGAACTTATTCCGGATACGGACAGAGGTTCTGAATATATTTCACTTATCTAACAATCAGTAAATATATATATTGAGACAATTCTTAATGCAGGCATATCTTAATTATTTTAATATATCAGCCATCAAGTAACGAATTAAAAGGTATTGTTATTCATTACAATGATACCTTCCGAATACAAATATTGCTGTGTGTAGTCTTTGCCTGTCAGCCCATGATAGGCTTTTTTTTTGCCTGTAATTCAGGATATCTGATTTGGTTTTATTTTGATTTGCCTTAAGTGCGCACAGACATTCTAACACCGAATGATAAAAAAAAGCCCGAAATAATCCGGGCTTTTAATCATTTTAAATGATTGAATCAGTGATTTTCTGCTAATGAAATCCAGGTTTTCACTACAGTATCCGGATTGAGAGAAACACTGTCGATTCCCTGTTCCATCAGCCAGGCTGCGAAATCCTGGTGGTCGGATGGTCCCTGACCACAAATTCCCACATATTTATTACGTGCTTTCGCCGCTTTGATAGCCATCGACAGCAGCGCTTTCACCGCATCGTTACGCTCGTCAAACAGAGTGGAAACCACACCAGAGTCGCGATCCAGACCCAGTGTCAGTTGTGTCATGTCGTTAGAGCCGATAGAGAAGCCATCGAAATACTCGAGGAACTGATCTGCCAGCAGTGCGTTTGACGGGATTTCACACATCATGATCAGACGCAGGCCGTTTTCACCGCGTTTCAGACCATGAACCGCCAGTTCATTCACCACGGCTTCTGCCTGTGCCACAGTACGGACAAACGGGATCATCACTTCGACGTTAGTCAGATCCATATCATTACGCACACGTTTCACTGCTTCACATTCCAGCGCGAAACAATCACGGAAATCATCATGCACATAACGGCCTGCACCACGGAAGCCCAGCATCGGGTTCTCTTCATGCGGTTCGTAGATATCACCGCCGACCAGGTTGGCATATTCGTTGGATTTAAAGTCAGACAGACGAACAATCACTTTCTTCGGATAGAACGCTGCGGCAATAGTGGCAATCCCTTCAACCAGACGACCGATATAGAATTCAACCGGATCATCATAGCCCTGCATCATGCTGCGGATTTCAGCCTGTAATTCCGGAGTCTGCTGATCAAACTCCAGCAGTGCGCGCGGGTGCACGCCAATCATGCGGTTGATGATAAATTCCAGACGCGCCAGGCCGACACCTTCATGCGGCAGGCAGGCAAAGTCAAATGCACGGTCAGGGTTACCGACGTTCATCATGATTTTGGTGCCCACTTCCGGCATCTTATCGATTTCAGAAGAGTGGATATCAAAATCCAGTTTGCCGCCGTAAACGTAACCGGTATCCCCTTCAGAACAGGAAACAGTCACTTCCTGGCCTTCTTTCAGGAGTTCGGTGGCATCACCGCAACCCACCACTGCCGGGATCCCCAGCTCACGGGCAATGATTGCCGCATGACAGGTACGGCCGCCGCGGTTGGTAACAATCGCCGCCGCTTTCTTCATGATCGGTTCCCAGTCCGGGTCAGTCATATCAGTGACTAACACATCACCCGGCTGAATACGATCCATCTGGCTCAGGTCATGGATAACTTTGACCACACCGGCACCGATACGGTGACCGATTGCACGGCCTTCAACCAGCACATTGCTCTGGCCGTTCAGCTGATAACGTTCCATCACCTGCTGGTTAGAACGGACGGTTTCCGGACGCGCCTGAACGATATACAGTTTGCCGTTGTTACCGTCTTTCGCCCACTCGATGTCCATCGGACGACCGTAGTGTTTTTCAATGGTAACCGCCTGTTTTGCCAGTTCTTCCACTTCGCTGTCGGTCAGTGAGAAACGTTTGCATTTTTCTGCATCCACATCCTCAATACGCACCTGTTTGCCGTGGCTGGTGTCATCCGCATAAACCATCTGGATTTTCTTGGAACCCATGGTGCGGCGGACAATGGCCGGACGGCCTTTTTCCAGGGTTGGTTTGTGGACATAAAACTCATCCGGGTTTACCGCGCCCTGCACCACCATCTCACCCAGCCCGTAAGCGGATGTGATAAAGACAACCTGGTCAAAACCGGACTCGGTATCGATAGTGAACATCACGCCGGAAGACGCGAGGTCAGAACGCACCATGCGCTGAACACCGGCAGACAGTGCAACACCACGGTGGTCATAGCCCTGATGCACGCGGTAAGAAATCGCGCGGTCATTAAATAATGAAGCAAATACGTGCTTGATGGCGACCATAATCGCATCAATACCCTGCACGTTTAAGAAGGTTTCCTGCTGTCCCGCGAAGGAAGCGTCCGGCATATCCTCAGCCGTTGCGGAAGAACGCACAGCAAAAGATGCGCCTTTCTCGCCTTCGGACAGCTGCTCATACGCGTGACGGATGTCCTGCTCAAATTCCGCGGAGAACGGGGTATCAATTACCCATGCGCGGATCTGTGCACCGGCTTTCGCCAGCTGGTTGACATCGTCAACATCCGTTTTATCCAGCAGCTCATAAATGCGCTGGTTGACGCCACTTTGCTCAAGAAAGTCATTGAAGGCCTGTGCCGTGGTGGCAAAACCATTGGGAACAGACACGCCTAATCCGGAAAGATTGGTTATCATTTCGCCTAAAGACGCATTTTTACCACCGACACGGGGTACGTCATTCATACCTAACTGGTTATACCAAAGTACATTACACGGGGTTTGACCATTGTTGGACATTGCAAGCAATCCTTTTAACATTCAAAAGAAGGTAAAATCGGAAATACGGGCTCTGCTGAGCATCAGAAACAGATTATCACAATGTTTGTAAGAATATAGACAGGTGAATCGATCAACCCGATTACAATATTTTTTTATCCTTTATAATCATGTTTTAATTTATTTGTGCCGTTGCTCCGGATTATCGATTCAGCAAAAAACATAGGAAAATAAATAACATGTCTATCACAACCGGCTCATCTTCTGATACACAAAATAAAGAAACACGGAGTGTCTTCTTTATTTCTGACGGAACGGCAATTACGGCGGAAGTATTAGGTCATGCTGTATTGTCACAGTTCCCTATTGATATTATCGCTTACACCCTGCCGTTCGTGGCAACTGTTGAGCGCGCGCTGGAAATCAGACAAAAAATCGATACCATTTTTGAAACCACCGGGTTACGCCCTCTGGTGTTCTACTCCATTATCTGTCAGGACGTGCGCGAAGCCATTACCGGCAGCCAGGGCTGCTGCCAGGACATAGTGCAAACCCTGGTCGCGCCGATTCAGAAAGAGATTCAGATGGATCCGCAGCCGATATTCAACCGGACCCACGGTTTATCCAAACGTAATCTGAGCCAGTATGACGCCCGTATCGCCGCCATTGATTTCGCACTGGCACATGATGATGGTGTATCCCTGCGCAATATGGATCAGGCGCAGGTCATTCTGCTCGGCGTTTCCCGCTGCGGTAAAACCCCGACCAGCCTGTATCTGGCTATGCAGTTCGGTATCCAGGCCGCCAACTATCCGTTTACCGCAGATGATATGGATAACCTGCAGCTGCCTGCGGCCCTGAAGCCGTATAATAATAAGTTATTCGGTCTGACCATTGACCCCGAGCGCCTGGCCGCTATCCGCGAAGAGCGCCGTGAAAACAGCCGCTACGCCTCAATCCGTCAGTGCCGGATGGAGCTGGCAGAGGTGGAAGCACTGTACCGCAAACACAAAATCAGCTACCTCAACACCACCAACTATTCGGTGGAAGAGATATCGACAAAAATCATCGATTCTCTGGGATTAAACCGCCGTATGTTCTGACAGCAGAAACGGTTAAGTGGATCACATTCCCCCGGTGATCCACTTTCTGCAATTGTATCTTGTATTCACCACGTTTTCGTTTATTGTGATCGGTATCACTGTGGTTTAACACAGCAACTGACCGAATTCAGAGACAGCACTAATCTATGGAAAAAACGGATGAACTGCGCACACGGGCGATAGACAAACTGATCACCCCGTCTGCGCTGGCCGGTGAGTTTCCGGCCACAGAAGCAATTAATCAGAATGTCACCACATCACGAACCCGCATTGAACGTATTTTAACCGGCGATGACCCGCGTCTGCTGGTGATTGTCGGCCCCTGCTCCGTGCATGATCCGATTGCCGCGCTGGATTACGCACAGCGCCTGAGCGAACTGCTGCCGAAATACAGTTCACGCCTTGAAATCGTGATGCGCACCTATTTTGAAAAGCCGCGTACGGTTGTCGGCTGGAAAGGACTGATTTCAGATCCGCGCCTGGATAACTCCTGTCAGGTCAATGAAGGTATCCGGCTGGCGCGCAAACTGCTGATCGACGTTAATGCACTGAATGTCCCGACGGCCACCGAGTTTCTCGATATGGTCACGGGGCAGTATATTGCTGATCTCATCAGCTGGGGGGCCATCGGTGCCCGGACCACGGAAAGCCAGATCCACCGCGAAATGGCCTCCGCACTCTCCTGCCCGGTCGGCTTCAAAAACGGCACTGACGGCAATATCAAAATTGCGATTGATGCCATCCGCGCCGCACAGGCCGGTCATATGTTCCTGTCACCGGATAAAGACGGGCAGATGACGATTTACCAGACCAAAGGCAACCCGTTCGGGCACATTATTATGCGCGGCGGCAAGACACCGAACTATGCTGCCGGTGATATTGCTCATGCCTGTGATCAGCTGCGCCAGTTTGATCTGCCGGAACATCTGGTGATTGATTTCAGCCACGGCAACTGTCAGAAAATCCACCGCCGTCAGCTGGATGTCGCCAAAGATGTCGCACAGCAGATTAAAGACGGCTCGCGGGCTATCGCCGGTGTTATGGCCGAAAGCTTTATTCAGGAAGGCACACAAAAACTGGTGAATCACAAAGCGCCGGTTTACGGGCAGTCAATTACCGATCCGTGCCTGAGCTGGGCAGATACCGTCACCATGCTGGATATTCTGGCTGACGCAGCGGATGCCCGTTTCAGCTGAATCTATTCCCTTGTTATGAAACAGGATGCGCCCGCATCCTGTTTATTCATCACCCGCAGTTATCATTCCTCCCCCATATAGTTGAGATGCCGCTCACTTTTTCCGTGTAAATTCACTCTCCCGGAAAAAATCGCTTGAACCGGTTTCGTCAGCTGCTGATAATAATTTGCGAATGCGAATTGATATCAAATAAAATTATATGACTGAAAATAATAAGAATTCTGTGATATCCGGACTTGCCGGATATAAAAATACAGCAACAGATAAAATCACGGTTATCAGCAGTGAGGCACTCCTGGGGCCGCAGCAGCGGATTATTATCCGCCACCAGAATGAGGAATATCATCTGCGCCGGACCAAAAACGGAAAACTCATTCTGACCAAATAACACACAGGCCAGCCACCTGTTTCCTTAAGGCAGCCAGCTTACTTTTTAATACCGGTTACCCGGTCTGCGCCGGTTTGGTGCAGATCACGAAAAAGTAAGGATCTGCTATGCACAGTGAAGCACTCTCCCGTTACCTCGCCCTGAAAGAACAGGGACATCTGATCCACGCCCGTGATATCGCCGCTGAGATGGGCATATCCGAAGCGGAACTCGCACACTGCCGGACCGGTTATGACGCCTGCCGCCTCACCCCGGATATTCCCGCCATTTTCCGGATGCTGGGCACCGCCGGGGAGCTGAAAGGCATCACCCGCAATAACCACGCGGTACATGAACATACCGGCACCTATGATAATGCTGAATTCGGGGAACACGCCTGCCTGCTGCTGAACCCGTACGGGCTGGATTTACGTTTTTTCCTGTCTCAGTGGCAGACGGTATTTGCCTTCGCGGAAAATACCCCGCGCGGCCTGCGCCACAGCCTTCAGTTTTTTGATCGCCACGGCGATGCTGTCCACAAAATTTACACCACCGCTGATACGGATATGGGTGTCTGGCATCACCTGACGGCACAGTTCGCCGCGTATGATAATCCGCCGGTTGTTCCGGAACCGGCCGTCATCCCGGCCTGCGCATCACTGACACCAGAGCAGCAGGCTGAATTTACCCGTCACTGGCAGCAGATGACGGATGTCCATCAATTTTTTGTTCTGTTAAAAAGATATAATATCAGCCGCTTGCAGGCATTCCGTTGTGTGGATAACACCCTGGCACAGCGGGTGGATAACAACGCGTTGTCACGCCTGCTTACTCAGTGTACGGAAGAACAAAATGATATTATGGTCTTTGTCGCCAACCGGGGCTGTGTACAGATTTTTACCGGCGCCATTGGCCGGGTTGAACCTTATATCAGCCCCCGCGACGGACAGCACTGGATCAATATTTTCAATCCGTCGTTCACTCTCCATCTGATCGAATCAGCTGTTGCAGAATCCTGGATTACCCGCAAACCCACCACAGACGGTATTGTCACCAGCCTGGAATTATTTGATAAAAACGGTCAGGCTATCGCCCAGCTGTTCGGACAGCGTACCGAGGGCGAACCGGAACAGGCTCTCTGGCGCAGTCAGATTAATGCCCTGCTGACAGACTGCAGCGGTGAGGCGGCGGCATGAAAAAATATGTCCTCCTGCTACTGCTGCTCTGTTTTTTTCCGTCTGCACACAGTATGCAGGGCAGCATTATTACCCTGGGCGGTGATGTCACTGAGATTGTTTTTGCACTCGGTGCCGGTGACCGGGTAATTGCCCGTGATACCACCAGCGAGCATCCGCCACAGGTCACTCAGCTGCCGGATGTCGGCTATCTGCGGCTTCTGAATGCGGAAGGTCTGCTCTCGCTTCAGCCTTCAATGATCCTCGCCAGTGAACTGGCTTATCCGTCTGCCGTTTTATCGCAGATCAGCGCGGCGGGTATCCCTGTCGTCACTGTCAGTGCCGCTGCAGAGCTGCCGGCCATTACAGCGAAAGTCCGTCAGATTGCGGAGGCTCTGGCCTTGCAGTCAGCCGCCGCCGTACTGGTCGCTGACATTAACCGGAAACTGGATGCTGTACCGCAGACACCACTACCGGTCAATGTACTGTTTCTGCTCAGCCACGCCGGTACCGCCCCGATGGCGGCGGGTACAGATACGGCGGCAGACAGCCTTATCCGCAGTGCAGGCGGAAGAAACGCAGCCGCTTCTTTCCGCCGTTATCGCCCGCTGTCCGCAGAAGGAATGATTGCCGCTCAACCCGATTTAGTGGTGATCACCCGCAGCGGTCTGGCTTCTCTCGGCAGTACCGGCAATCTCTGGCAGTTACCGGGACTGGCTCAGACACCTGCCGGGAAACATAAACAGGTACTGGTGGCTGATGATATGGGGTTCCTCGGCTTCGGGTTACAAACTCCGGATACACTGCATCAGTTACGTAACGCGATGGAGGCGGCAGCCGTGTTATGAATAATCCGCCCACCTTTAATCTGCGCCGCCTGTGCCTCTGTTTTTTGTTGGTGCTCATGATATTGACTGCCATGAATACCGGCGGACTGCCGGTTTCTGTCAGTGCATTCCTGCGGGGTGAAGTAACCCCGCAACTCTGGCAAATCTGGCTATCTGTCCGTCTGCCGCGGATTGTTCTGGCGGTTCTGGTGGGCATGGCACTGGCCACCGCGGGAGTTTTATTGCAGGGATTATTCCGCAACCCGCTGGCAGACCCCGGTCTGCTCGGGATCAGCAGCGGCGCAGCCGTTGCGGTGGCACTGGGGATTGTCTTTATCGCGCCTTATCTGAGTGGTGCAGTAACACTGTATCTGCATATTATTACTGCCTTCAGCGGCGCACTTTGTATCAGCGGGCTGATTTTTCTGCTCAACCGCCGCCGTCAGCCTTTGCTGCGTCTGTTGCTGTGCGGCATTGCCGTTAATGCAATCAGCATGTCCTTTGTCGGCGTGCTCAATTATCTGAGTGATGATAAAGAATTACGCCAGTTTTCACTGTGGATGATGGGCAGCACCGGACACATCAGCTGGACTTTGCTTCTGCCTGCGATCGTACTGGCACTCCCTGTATTTTATGCCGCATTCAGACTGGCGCGTCCGCTGGATATAATTCAGTTGGGGGAAGAAGAAGCGCATTATGCAGGGGTGAATGTCCGCCGGACACAACAGTGTGTCCTGCTGATCAGTGCCCTGCTCACCGGGATTGCAGTGGCACTGAGCGGGATTATCGGTTTTATCGGCCTGGTTATCCCGCACCTGATGCGCATGATTTTCGGCTGGCACCACCTGCTTCTGCTGGTGACATCAGCCCTTGCCGGTGCACTGCTGTTACTGCTCTCCGATACACTCGCCCGCACGCTGGTGGTACCGGCAGAAATCCCGGTCGGATTACTGACCGGACTGCTTGGCGCACCTTATTTTCTCTGGCTGATTTTCTCTGTGAAGGATTGATATGCCCCGTATAACCGCCAATAATCCGCCACCGGTGCTGGTTGCAGAGAATGTCAGTTTTTCCCGCCACGGACAGCCGGTAGTCAGTGATATCTCCCTGGCTTTGCACTGCGGAACCATCACTGCCGTTACCGGCCCGAACGGTGCTGGTAAATCAACCCTTCTTCGTTTACTCAGCGGCTATTATCCCTGTGACAGCGGGCAGATCATGCTTCGCGGAAAACCAATGGCGTCCTGGTCTGCCGGTGCTCTGGCTCAAATCAGGGCGGTAATGACACAACAAAGTGTTATCTCTGCCCCCTGCCGGGTCAGAGATATTATTGCGCTGGGGGATTTGCACAGGGAATACACACACCAGGTAACTATTGATGAAGTGATACACCTGACAGCCTGTGAACCACTGCTGGAGAAACGCTGGTATCAACTTTCCGGTGGTGAACAACAGCGGGTTCATCTGGCGCGCGCGCTGATGCAACTAAGCTGTCCGCTGCCTCTCCCCCGTCTGTTATTGCTGGATGAACCGACTGCCGCACTGGATCTTCATCACCAGCAACACCTGATGCGGATGCTGAAACAGCGTGTAAGTGCAACCTCCCTGGCGGTCTTCTGTATTCTGCATGATCTGAATCTGGCCTCTTTATATGCTGATCACGTCATAATGCTGAATAACGGGCGCATTACCCGTCAGGGAACACCCGGCGGGGTGCTGCAAAAAACGGTACTGGCGGAAACTTATCAGGCAGACCTGATAACACTCCGCCATCCGCTTACCGGCAATACATCTGTGTTACTTGCACCTTAATGTTGATCATGTTTTGCCGTAACCCGTTGTTTGCGGCAAAACATGATTGCCGAAAGCAGACATAAGGTGTAGCCGAGCAATTCACAACCTTCTTCCGCCAGGTTTTTTGCCAGCCGGTTAAAATCATCACCCATCATTCCGCGCCATAAAATTCCCATACCGAACAGGCGGGAAAAGACCAGAACCACCAGCAAACCGGTAACCATCATGCCGTATGCCGGATGAGAGACAAAACGGTACAGCCCGTTAACCGCCGTGCGAGGATGCAGAAAAGCATAGATAATCGCAATCAGTGAGACCGGGACAGCAAACCAGAACCATGCTCCGTGGGAAATATAGTCAAAAATCTGATCCAATTCCCTGATCAGCATGCTGGCAAAAAATCCGGCAACCAGAAAAAAGCCCGCCCTGTCCTCCGGCTCCCGCAGCCCTTTGCGGAAAAACAGCACAATCACTGCCAGCAGCATCACCTCTGCAACAATTTCTGTCACCGAGTCTTCACCCAAATCATTCTTAAGAATCAGAATATCAATAAACAACAGACCTGTACTGGCAGCCATGATCAGTGCCAGCATAAAAAAACGTCCCATTGCCCCAAAAAGAAACCGAAATTGCTGTGACATAACTATCCTGAATTATATTTATCGTCGGCAGATTCTATCGATTTTGAAACTATAATTGGTGACATATGGTGCTATATGCTGGTGATAAAACAATTGGTTTCATCTATTGGTCTGATAATGATTCTCAATCATGAAAGGCACGATTTGCCTACACAATTCTTGGAAAATTCATAAAATATGGTTAATAACATATGTGACTATTAGAATTCATAGATTGTAAGCCCGATTTTGGGAGGTGAACATGTCAGAAAGTGTAGTGAACGATATTATCAAATGGCTGGAAACTCAGTTACAGCGCAATGAAGGGATCAAGATTGATACTATTGCGGATAAGAGCGGTTATTCAAAATGGCATCTCCAGCGTATTTTCAAAGATATCAAGGGATGCACATTAGGTGAGTATGTCCGTAAGCGCCGCCTGCTGGAAGCGGCAAAATCTCTGCGCGATAACGATATGTCTATTCTGGATATCGCGTTGCAGTATGGCTTCAGCTCACAGGCAACCTTTACCCGCATCTTTAAAAAACATTTCAATACCACACCGGCAAAATTCCGTGATCACGGTCAGCTGCCGGAACCGCGTTGTTTTATGGAGTGCGGTTCACACTAAACGGCTGAAAAAATATCCCCGCCTGCCGCAACCGGCCAAACGGGGATATTTTTTATTCTGCTGCAATCACTGAACAGATTAACCGCCTGCTTTACTGAAGCTCTGCCACCAGCCAGTCCCGCAACTGGATCAGCTCATCGTGCATGTCCGGATAACCGGTCATAAGCTCAGTAAATACTGCTGTCACCGCGTCAGCACTGTAACGCTGACCGGTCAGCAGTTGTGCCAGTTGCTCCAGCGGAGCCGGGTCAAGACTGTCAGTAAAAATCTGCGCCCGGCTGATCATGCCGCGCTCCACATCAAAATGCAGTTCAATCCCGCCCCATTTAAAGCGGGTATCCAGCAAATGGCTGAAGGCCGGTGCATTACCGAAATTCCAGTCCCAGCTGCTCTGTCTGGCAAAGGTCTCTGCAAATCCCGGCAGATCGGGAAGTGAATCCGGTGAAATCAGTTCCGCTTCCGCCTTTTCGCCGTAATAGTCGAAGAACGCAGCTTTAATCGCTTCGCACACCTGCTCATGGTCAATCCCGGGAATAATTTCCGTCAGATTGGTCACCCGCGAACGAACAGAGGTGATCCCTTTGGCCTGTAATTTTTTCGGATCCGGATTGAGATAATCCGCCAGACGGCTTAAATCCGCATTAATTAATACCGTGCCGTGATGGAAACCGCGATCTTTGGTTTCCCGGTACGCCGAGCCGGAAATTTTCCGTTCACCGTCTTCGCAGTTAACCACCAAATCATTACGGCCGGATGCTGATACCGAAATGCCGAGCCGGGATAAACCGTTGAGAATAATATTGGTGGAAACCGTTTTATCATATTCCGGTTTCCCGGCCATAAAGGTGAAATTCGTATTTCCCTTGTCGTGGAATACCGCCCCGCCGCCACTGCTGCGCCGGGCTAATTTAATATGATCGGACTCCATTTTACGGGTATTACATTCCTTCCACGGGTTTTGCGCCCGGCCGATAACCACAGTGTCATCATTGCGCCATAAAAACAGCACGCGCTGGTCAGCAGGCATCTGCCGGAAAATACACTCTTCAACGGCAAGGTTAAACCACGGATCAAAGGAATCAGAAATAAAAAGACGAAGTGACGACATGTTGTCCCCCGGAAAAAATAGGTTGTCGATAAGATAGCATATTTATCCCGGTGATTTTAAAGTCTGCGCGCCTGCCAGAAGACTTTTTTCCAGTAAACGTTATCCAGGCTGGAACGCATCACACCTTTACTGGTCGAGGCATGAATAAAGGCACGGTCAGAATCATAAATGCCGACATGCAGCCCGTTTTCGCCGCCGCCGGTTTTAAAGAATACCAGGTCACCGGGCTGTAAATCCTCAACATCGATCCGGGTGCCGTAGGTTGTCTGCGCTTTGGTGGTACGCGGCAGAGAAATAGCAAAGCGGTCATTAAATGTCCGGTAGACGAAACCGGAACAATCAATGCCGTTTAAATCCATTCCGCCGTAATGATATGGCGTGCCGTACCATTGCGATAATTGTTCCCGCAATTGGGCAATAACCATAATCGGGTCCGATAATTCTGTTTTGATCGGCGGTGCATGATATTTACGCGGCGTTGATGAACAGCCGACAACGGCTAATACGCAGATAAAAAGCAGAGAACGGAATATGATTTTCATTGTATTATCCCCGGCACGGCTGACCTTCAACCCGCAATACTGTATTAATATCTGCAGGTGAAAGTCAATATTTGCCGTATTTTACCGGGCGTTAAGGCATTTTCCGGTAATAAAGTAATGTCAGGTTTTCATCAGTGACAAATTCATCCGCCGGAGAAACATCCTCTTCATCCAGCCCGTGACGGTCACGCAGGATCAGCGCGACATTACCGGTTTTACGGGCGTTTTTCAGCCAGGATTCAAAATCATCATGTGCAATAAATTTTGTTCTGGTGTCCGGATAGATATCACTCAGTCCATATTTCAGCTCGCCCGGGCGGTCAAACATATAAATATCACTGCGCTGTAATTCCCAGGCCGCTGACGTGCCGACACCCACACTGTTAACCAGGATATAACGGGCGTCTTTCAGCAGCGCGATATTATTCTGAATAAAAATCTGCGGTAAATTTGCCCGTTCCGTCCGGCCCGGCAGCAGTGAGCTGATCGATAAACTGATCGCCACAGTACAAAATGCCGCCAGCATCCAGTAACGACACCCTTTTATCAGGGTGAACACCGAAACCGCAATCCAGAACAGGAAAATCGCAATAGCCCCGATAAATTTCCCGCGCTCATCCGCAGAATATACCAGGGTATTTTCCAGGTTATTTATCACCAGCAGGGCAACAACTGCGCAACTCCCGAAAATAATATTGATCACCGCATTCAGTTTAAAGACTGATACGGCTTGTTTCTTTATCAGGGTATGGATATACGCCGCCATCAGGATCGTCAGTGGCGCGATAACCGGCAGAATATAGGTCAGTAATTTTCCTTTGGCGATACTGAAAAATAAGAACGGCAATACTGTCCAGCACAGCAGGAAGAATAACGGCTTATTTTCACGGCGCTGTTGCCAGCCCTGTTTTAATGCCCCGAATAAAAAACCACTCCAGGGTAAAACACCGGCAAACAGAATCGGAATAAAGAACCAGAACGGCGAGAGGTTTTGCGCCTCTTTACTCATAAAACGCTGTATGTGTTCAACCATCACAAAATAGCGCCAGAAATCAGGTTCGGCGTGATATATCGCCAGCGCCCACGGCAGTGTGATAAGCCCGGCGGCCGCAATTCCCGCCCAGCAATAACAGAGCATGGTTTTAAAACGGCGGTAGAAAATATGCACCGGGATCAGGGCAATAACAGGCAGCACCAATGCCAGAAAGCCTTTTGTCATCAGCGCCATGCCACAGGCCAGCCCGAAGGTGATCCAGTAGCCCAGCAATGCACGGCGTGACTGCGCGGTGGTCAGGCCATAACTGAGGTAAATCACCAGCGTGACCCACATGGTCAGAATCGGATCCAGCGTGCTGTAGGTCCCGAGCGCAAGCACCAGTAACATACTGGCATACAGGAAGGCCGCTGTACGGGCGATGACTTTCTCATCCCACATTTTCATTGCCAGCCGGTAAACCAGCAATGTGCTGACCATCGTCGAAAACAGGACACCAAAACGCACGGCAAATTGTGTATGACCAAACAGCATCTGACTGATGTTATTTACCCAATAACCCGCCACCGGTTTTTCAAAATAGCGGATATCCAGCAGATGCGGCACCACCCAGTTGCCGTCAGCCAGCATTTCTCGGCTGATTTCCGCATACCGGGTTTCATCCGGCTGCCATAACGCACGAAATTCCAAAGGAATAAAATAGGTTACTGCAATAAATAACAGAAATAACACAGCCCACATTGCGGCAGACGGATACACCACATTAAACGCGGATTTACGGCTGGTAACGTCCAATATAACCTCCGGACAAGGATACAATTTTATAACAATCAGGTAACTATCTCTGTTACTTCCATTAAGACCAGAGCCCTGCAGAATAATTCACGGAAGAACAGGATATTTTTGTTATACAAGAAAGAATAAAAGGGAGGATTAATTCAGGCTTAACGGTTAATGGCGGCTTAATAAAACAGTAAACCGCCCCGTGACTATGAGGCTGGCTTCTCTTTACTGTGGATCAGGCGCACACCAAACAGAATAAAAATAATACCGATGCTCTTTATCAGCGACACACCTTCATTAAACCAGGGCAGGAAGGCAGCCAGCAGATAGACAAACACATAACTCAGGCTGATAAGCGGATAGGCTTTATTGAGCGGCAAATCCCGCAGCGCGAGCAGCCAGCACACCATTGACAGGACATACCCCGTCAATCCGGCGAAAACGACGGCAAACGGCTGCCACTGAGACAACAGCCAGCGGATATCCAGCCATTGTGAACTCAGTGCAATATCGGGTAATTGTGTCACGCCCAGTTTCAGCAGCAGCTGAGCGGCGGTGACAAACAGTACACTGCCGAGCACCCAGAGATATCCGCGCATCAATGTCCCGCTCCCATCAGAATCACGCCGGTGACAATCGCGGCCACACCGCACCAGTGCTTGCGGGTCACCCGCTCACCGTATAAAAACTGCGCCACCAGAGTGACCACCACAAAGTTGATGCTCAGCATCGGATAGGCGATATTCAGCGGCATCACCTGCAGGAGTTTCAGCCACAGCAGCATCCCCAGGCCAAGCAGAAACACTGCCAGTACCAGCCAGTACAGGCCTCTGCGTTTTGCATTTTTCTGCGCCGCCTGCCAGACATCCACCGCCTGTTTCTGGCAGATCTGGCCGCCGCAGGTAAGAAAACTGACAATAATCAGTAAAACAATTTGCCCGAACACCATCACACCTTATGGCTGTTTATCATAGATATAGAGGGTCATCCGGCTGTTTTCGGTCCGTTTGTCCGCCGGCGGCAGTTTGGCATCGTAGGTGTCATTTTTATCTGTTACCAGCAGTGCGACCTGCCCTTTTTTGCGGGTTTCCGCCAGCCAGTCAGCGAACGTCGCATCATTCAGCAGCCGGTATTCGCTGTCCGGGTATTTCAGGCCGTAAGTCAGCTCACCGGAATTATTCAGCAGATAAATATCACCGCGTTTCAGCTCCCAGGCCAGCCCGGCACCGATGCCGACACTGTTACTGACAATAAACGGACTTTTTTCCAGATCAGCCATATTCTGGCGGATAAACGCCTGCGGCAGTTTGGAATCCACGGAACGATCCGGCACAGCACTGCCGAATGTCAGGCTGATCACCAGTGAGCAGGAAGCCGCCCACAGCCAGTGTTTTGCTTTCAGCAGATAACAGAGATACCCGATAATGCCCCAGATAGTAAAGGCGACAATACCCAGTACCACTTTGGACCATTCGTCCGGCTGATAGATTGGTTTTTTCACCAGATAGCTGGCAACGATCAGCCCGGCGACCGCCACCGCACCAAAGGTCAGGTTCAGAATACCGTTCGCCTGTAATGCTTTCATCCGGTGTTTACGCACACAGTCAACGCCGTATTTGGCAATCATCACCGCCAGCGGTGCCATCAGCGGCAGCATATAGGTCGGCAGTTTACCTTTGGCAATACTGAACAGCAGGAACGGGGCAACAAACCAGCAGAACAGGAAAAACATCGGCGGATTATTGCGCCGCTCTTTCCAGCCTTTAAACAATGCTCCCGGCAGCAGCGCCAGCCACGGCAGACAGCCGAGCAGGATCACCGGAATGTAGTACCAGACCGGTGAGGCGTGCTGGGCGTCTTCACCTGAAAAACGCTGGAAATGCTCCACCACAATGAAATAGCGCCAGTAATCCGGCTCCTGCTGATGAACCGCAATCGCCCACGGCAGGCTGATCAGCACTGCGCAGAAAACCGCCAGCGGGCCGAATTTCAGTAACTCAAGAAAACGCCGCTGGTACAACATCACCGGCAGCATTGCCACCACCGGGATCGCCAGCGCAAGGAAGCCTTTGGTCATAAAGCCCATACCGCAGGCCAGACCCAGCAGGCACCAGGAGGTTATCCTGGTTTTCACATTTTCGGCTTTCAGTGCCCTGAAGCTGAAGGCCATCGAGGCAATCACCCACATGGCAAACATCGGGTCGAGCACACTGTATGTGCCGACACTGAACACCAGAAACATGGAGACAAAGACCAGCGATGCAACAAATGCCGTGTGACGGTTGCGCCACATCAGAAGGGTCATCCAGTAAACCAGCAGAGTGCTGATAAGGATGCTGAAGACAGAGCCTGCACGGACAGCAAAATTGGTATGACCGAAGACCAGCTGGCTGACGTTATTCACCCAGTAACCGGCCACCGGTTTTTCAAAATAACGCAGATCGAGTAATTTAGGGACAACCCAGTCGCCCTGTGTCACCATTTCACGGCTGATTTCCGCATACCGGGTTTCATCCGGATGCCAGAGCAGACGATCATTGATCGGGAAAAGGTAAGTTAACACGAAAAAAAGAGCCAGCAGAAAGGCTCCGATTTTACTCGCCCGGTTATTCAGCATGTAATGCTATCCCTCTTGTTGGCAGCCCAGCCACCCTTCCCGGCCGGGGAAATCACCCCGGACCACTTTGCCTGTCGGTAATGTTGATAAATCAGACGGCAGCAGTTCACTGAGCGGACAAAAGCGGAAATCCTCATTTTTAATCCGATCCAGCAACGCCTCAAACTGTGCGGCTTTGGACATGCCTTCCACTTCAGTGTGGATAGTATAGACCGGTACGCCCTGATCCCGTCTGATTGCATCCAGGATAAAGTCGTTGAAATCCGCATCAGCCACCTGCGGCCCCACCACTTCATCATAGGTCGGCAGTGTAACAGGAATCTGTACGGTTCCGGTAGTCCCGTCTGCAAGAAGCGGACGAAACGGATGCGTTCCGCGGCAATCACTGTTGTAGGCAAAACCAAACGCCTGTTTGGCTTCAATCACCCGCTCATCCGCGCGCCAGCCCGCTACCGCAGAGCACTGCACCGGCTGCCCGGTAGCCTGTGATAAGGCATCGGTTCCCAGACGAATCTGCTCTGTGATTTGTGCCGGTGTCCAGCGGCCGATTTTCGCCTGCCAGCCCTGGTGATCCCACGCATGCAGGCCGACTTCATGACCGGCATCCAGCGTCTGTTTCATCAGGTAACCCAGGTCACGGGCAATTTTCTTACCCGGCCACGCCGTACCGGCCAGCAGAATATCCAGGCCGTATAATGAAGCCGCATTGGAGCGCAGCATTTTCCACAGGAACTTAGGACGCAAAAGGCGCCACAAGTGACGCCCCATATTGTCCGGCCCGACGCTGAAGAAAAAACTGGCTTTAATATCGTGCTGCGCAAATACCTTCAGTAACTGCGGCACACCTTCCAGTGTGCCGCGGTAAGTATCCACGTCAACCCGCAGGCCGACATTTTTCATTACTCGTCGTTCCTCAGCTCTTCAACCGCACCGCGCAGGAAGAAGTCGAGAGTTTCTTCCACAGTCTGGCGGGTATCAATAGTCGGTTTCCAGTCCAGTAAACGTTCAGCATTTTTGATGCTTGGCTTACGGTGTTCCACGTCCTGGTAACCTTTACCGTAGTAAGTGCTGCTTTCGATTTTACGGAAGCCGGCAAACGGCGGGAAGTTATCACGCAGCGGATGTTTCTCGAAGCAGTCGAGCAGCATTTCTGCCAGTTCGCGGATACTCGCTTCGTTCACCGGGTTACCGATGTTGATGATCTGGCCGTCACACTTGCCGTCACGGTTTTCAATGATGCGGAACAGGGCTTCGATACCGTCATGGATATCAGTAAAGCAGCGTTTCTGCTCACCACCGTCAACCAGTTTAATCGGCGAACCTTCCACCAGGTTCAGGATCAGCTGTGTGATAGCACGGGAGCTGCCGATACGCGCGGAGTTCAGGCTGTCCAGACGCGGTCCCATCCAGTTGAACGGCCGGAACAGCGTGAATTTCAGACCTTCTTTCGCGCCGTATGCCCAGATAACCCGGTCAAGCAGCTGTTTGGAAACGGAATAGATCCAGCGCTGTTTGTTAATCGGGCCGACAATCAGGCGTGAATTATCTTCGTCAAACTCTTTGTCATCACACATACCGTACACTTCAGAGGTGGACGGGAAGATGATGCGTTTGTTGTATTTCGCGCAGTAACGGACGATTTTCAGGTTTTCTTCGAAGTCCAGCTCGAACACGCGCAGCGGGTTACGGGTGTATTCGATTGGTGTGGCAATCGCCACCAGCGGCAGAATGACATCACATTTTTTGATGTGATACTCAATCCACTCGGTGTGAATGCTGACATCGCCTTCAATAAAGTGGAAACGCTCGTCACCGATGAAACGGTCAATGGCGGAAGAGCTGATATCCATACCATAGATATCGTAGTTGCCGTCTTCCAGCAGACGTTCTGTCAGGTGGTTACCGATGAAACCGTTCACACCCAGGATCAGCACACGCTTGCGGCGAGCAACCTGCGCAGTGGCTTTCGGGCCGACGCGGACATCAGTCACGATACCCATTTCCGCTGCCAGACGGGCACCCTGCACGTACAGGCCGGATTCACCCTGACCGCTGATCACTTCCAGCGCGCCGTTTCCGCAGGCAATCACCAGCGGTTCAGCTGAAATAACGGTTCCCGGACGTTTGCCTTTGTTATCAGCCAGCACGCGGCTGCGCCAGATGATCATTTTACGCTCACCCAGGAAGGTGAATGCGCCCGGATACGGTTCTGTCACCGCGCGGACCAGGTTGTGGATCTGTGCAGCCGGCTGATTCCAGTCGATCAGACCATCTTCCGCGCAACGGCGGCCGAAGTACGTTGCCTGAGATTCATCCTGAGCGGTGGTTTTATAAGTACCGGACTCAATCAGCGGTAAGGTTTTGTTCAGCAGTGTTTCTGCGGCTTCACGGACTTTACCGTGAACAATCAGGGAAGTATCGTCACCACCGATAGTGACTTTTTCCTGCGCGACGATATCGCCGGCATCGGCTTTGGCAACCATTTTGTGCAGGGTAACACCGGTTTCGGTTTCACCGTTCAGCACCGCCCAGTTGATTGGTGCGCGGCCGCGGTATTTCGGCAGCAGAGAACCGTGCAGGTTGAATGCGCCTTTCGGTGCCAGCGCCAGAATCTCTTCGCTCAGCATATCGCGGTAGTAGAAAGAGAAAATAACATCCGGTTTCAGTTCGCGGATGCGATCCACCCACAGCGGATGGTTAACGTTTTCAGGGGCATAAACCGGCAATTCCATGTCCGCACTGACGCGGGCCACCGATGAGAAGAAATGGTTTTCACCCGGGTCGTCCGTATGGGTAAAGACGGCCTGAATATCAAAGCCCGCTTTTTTCAGGGCCTTCAATCCGACACAACCAATATCATGGTAGGCAAATACGATTGCTTTCATTAGTTTTTTTCCTGAGTTTCAGTTTCACTGGTCTCTTTCGCCTGAGCGCCGACCACTTTTTGAATAAAATACCGGGGACGTGCACGAACATCGTTATAAATCCGCCCGATATATTCCCCGAGCAGACCCATTGCCACGAATTGTGCGCCGATAAACATAAATAAGATGGCGAACAGGGTAAACACGCCCTCTGCCGCCCACAGCGCGCCGAAAGCCACGCGCAGGATAATCAGTAACAGCGCCAGCAGGAAACCGGACGCGGCAATGATACTGCCGACAATGCTTAACAGGCGCAGCGGCGCGGTGGTCAGGCAGGTCAGCAGGTCATACATCAGATTGATCAGTTTGAGGAAACTGTATTTTGAGTCCCCGAACTCACGCTCTGCGTGTTTAACATCAATCTCAATCGTTTTACGGGCAAAGGTATTTGCCAGAATAGGAATAAAGGTGCTGCGCTCATGGCACTGTAACATCGCATCGATGATATGACGGCGGTACGCACGCAGCATACAGCCGTAGTCACCCATGGCGCTGCCGGTTGCGGCGATGATCATTTTGTTGATCATTTTTGAGGCGGTTTTGCGGAACCAGGAGTCCTGACGGTTTGCGCGGCGTGTGCCGACCACGTCATAACCCTCTTCTGCTTTCTCAACCAGACGCGGGATCTCTTCCGGCGGGTTCTGTAAATCCGCATCCATGGTGATCACCAGATCACCGTCGGCCTGTCTGAAACCTGCCATAATTGCGGAGTGCTGGCCGTAGTTACGGTTCAGCAGGACTGCAACCACATGGTTTTCAGGGATCTCTGCCGCCTGCGTCAGCATTTCCGCTGAGCGGTCACGGCTGCCGTCATCCACCAGCACAATTTCATAGGCTTGTTTCAGCGACTGACAGGCTTTGATTGTACGTTCCAGCAACTGAGGGAGACTCTCTTCCTCGTTGTAAACCGGAATTACCACTGAGACTTTCTTAATTTCGTTAAATGACACTTATTTCTGCTCCGCAAGAATAGCTTTGATTGCGTCTGTCACACGGGTCACATCACTGTCTTTCATATCCGGGAAGAACGGCAGCGAACATAATGTCGCGGTGTTCCACTCCGAGTCCGGCAGTGACAATGACGGGTACCGTTCCCGGTAATATTTCTGGGTATGTGCTGCACGGAAATGCAGGCCCGTCCCGATATTGACCGCTTTTAACTGCTCCATAAAGGTATCGCGATCGATGCCGCAGACTGCTTTATCCACACGGATCATCAGCAGATGATTGGCATGCAGATGCGGGTAATCCGGCACGGATAACAATTTAACCGGCAGCCCGTCCAGGGCTTCGCGGTAAAGCTGTGCCAGGTGTGCACGGCGCGCATTCAGCTCGTCCATCCGGCTCAGCTGCACCACTGCAATCGCCGCATGGATATCTGACAGGTTATATTTAAACCCCGGTTCGACCACTTCAGCCTGCGGCTTGCGCCCCTGCATCTGACGATCAAACGCATCCACACCCAGCCCGTGGAATTTAAGACAGCGGATACGCTGTGCAAGTTCATCATCATCTGTGGCAATTAATCCGCCTTCCGCACAGGTGACGTTTTTAATCGCGTGGAAAGAGAAAATCGCCGTACCGTTTTCGCCGATCCATTCATCCCGGTAACGGGTGCCGACGGCATGTGCGGCGTCTTCCAGAAGGAAAACATTATGTTCCTGTGCAATCGCACGTAAAGCAACTAAATCACAGGGGGCTCCGGCATAATGAACCGGAATGATTACTTTGGTTTTCGGTGTAATGGCGGCGCGTACAGCATCCGGCTGAATCATCAGCGTGTCGCGGTCAGCATCAATCATCACCGGCACCGCACCAAGCAGCTCAATCATATTGATAGTGGAAACCCAGGTCTGAGAAGGTGTGATCACCTCATCCCCCGGGCCGACACCCAGTGCCATCAGCGCAACATGCATACCCGCGGTTGCTGATGCCAGAGCGATGGCGTGTTTACAGCCGAAACGCTGACAGAAATCCGCTTCCAGTTGCTGATTCTGCGGGCCGGTCGTAATCCAGCCGGAACGCAGTACTTTTTCAACAGCGGCGATTTCTGACTCCCCGATAGCAGGCAGGGAAAACGGAAGAAACTCAAGCATAAATACAACCTAATAAGAATCGGAAGTGATGATTATATCCTGAATTGATTCAATTGACGCTCAACACCAGGGCTTCGTTTAAACAATTCTTAATCTTTACGGCGACGACATAACAACAAATATATGTAACAGCATAACAAAAATCAGCGCTGTTGTTGATGCCAATCTGTTATTTGCCACTGTGTTTCTTGTGTTGGTCTGATACTTTTTATTTCAGACTGAAAAAGTTCGCTCAAAATATCCTCAGTCATAATTATCTGAGTTTCACCGGCAGCAAGTAACTGACCGGCTTTAAGTAATACCACCGCATCGGCATGCAGATAACTGTGGTTTAAATCATGACCGCTGGTAATAATCGTCCCCTGCTGTTCACAAAACCGGGCTATCCATTTATCCAGCATCGCCTGATGGGTAATATCCAGGTGGTTACGCGGCTCATCCAGTAATAAGTATTTCCCGGACAAGTCGTCCGTTGTCCATAATTGCAGAAATATCGCCGCTATTTTCACCCGCTGCCATTCACCGCCGGATAATTGCGTCAGTATACGCGGCAGTAACAGTTCCAGCTGAAAATCGCCGCACAGCTGATAAATAAGCTGTGTATTCTCCTGCACCGCCGGCATATAGAGCTGCAGATACTGAAATACCGTCATCACCGGGACACAATCAGTGGTTTGGGTCAGATAAGCACGGAATTGAGCCTGCTGCCGTTTGGGGATCGATTTTAAATCCGTACCGCGGTAGCGGATCTGCCCCTCATAGCGCACAGCATCCGCCAGTGCGGCCAGTAGTGTACTCTTGCCGGAGCCGTTCGGTCCCAGCAGATGGATTTGCTGTCCGGCAAAAAATTGCAGGGCATCACAGGAGAGACGGCGGCCGATGCGGATCCCGCTGACATCAAGTAACAGATTTTCCATCAGCGGCGCCCTCCGTGATGCCGGGTCAGCAGATAAATAAAGGCCGGCGCACCGATGGTTGCAGTCACCACGCCGATCGGAATTTCGGCATTGGATAAAATCAGCCGTGAGCATAAATCCGCCAGCAACAGACTGACGGCGCCGAATAATGCACAGGCAGGTAATAATGTCCGGTGATCGGTAATCCCCATCAGCCGCAGCATATGCGGGATAATCAGCCCGATAAAGCTGATAGCGCCGGCCACCGCCACACTCAGGCCGATCAGCAACCCGACGGCAATAATAAACACATTGCGCCAGCGGTGTGCCGACACCCCGAGCTGCTGGGCATTAACCTCGCCCAGTGCAAGATAGTTAAGCACCGGGGCCTGCCACAGCAGCCATACCGCCACCACCGCTATCGCCGCCAGCAACGGACTGAGCCGCCAGTCCGCCCCGGAAAAACTCCCCATCATCCAGTACATCAGCTGACGCAGATCCAGACTGGTGCTGAAATACACCATCCAGGTCATAAATGCGCCGCAGATAACCCCGAGAGCCACCCCGACCAGCAGCAGTTGGCTGTTACTCAGCCGCCGGAAATGGGCAAACCAGAGTAAAATCAGCGTCAGCAGTGTCGCCCCGATCACCGCCCCGCCCCCCAGCACCCACAGCGGCGGCATACCTTTGAAAAACAGGACGATAAAAACAACAAACACCCCGGCACCGTTACTCACGCCGAGTAACCCCGGTTCCGCCAGCGGATTTTCAAAGATGGCCTGCATCACCGCACCGGCCATTGCCAGCCCGGCCCCCACCGCAATCACCGCCAGCACACGCGGGAAACGCAGATCCCAGACAAATAACTGTGCGGTTTCAGATAACCACTGGTCAGGTAAAATCCACATCTCACCGGCGCACAGTGCAACGGCGATCATTATCAGCAAGGTAACGGAAAGAAGAATTATGCGCTGTACATCCCGCTTTTTCCGCGTCTGTACCAGCTTCGTGATGGGGTTGTGAATATGCATGAGATCCCTGTCATTGTTCAAGACGGGAGGCAGTATACCTGAGTCAGAGTGATGTTAATGTCTGACAAACCACAGAAAAGAAAACGACCTCATAAGAGGTCGTTTCAGGTCTTACTCTTTCGGTGTCGATTTTTCGACCTTGGCTTTCAGTTTCTGCCCCGGACGGAAAGTGACAACACGACGGGCTGTGATAGGAATATCTTCACCCGTTTTCGGGTTACGGCCCGGACGCTGATTCTTGTCCCGCAGATCAAAGTTTCCGAAACCGGATAATTTCACCTGCTCACCATTCTCAAGAGAACGGCGTACCTCTTCAAAAAACAGTTCTACCAGGTCCTTCGCATCGCGTTTGCTCAGGTCCAGTTTTTCCGACAGATTTTCTGACATTTCAGCTTTAGTAAGCGCCATAGGTTTAGTCCCTCAAGGATGCTTTAAATCGCTGTTGCAACGCGGCAACGCATTTGTTTACGGTTGCTGCAATTTCATCTTCTTCAAGTGTACGCTCTGTATCCTGTAAGGTCAGACTGATCGCCAGACTCTTATAACCCTCAGCAACACCCTTACCACAGTACACGTCAAATAAGTTTATGCCAACTAACTGATTTACGCCAACTTTTTTACATTCGTTCAGAATGTCTTGTGCAGCGACGTTTTCCGGCACAACGATGGCGATATCCCGGCGGTTCGCAGGGAAGCGTGAAATTGCTTCAGCCTCAGGAATAATACGGTTTGTCAGTGCGTCCCAGCGGATTTCAAAGACAACCGTACGGCCGTTGAGATCCAGTTTTTTCTCCAGTTCCGGATGAACCACACCAATATAACCAATATGCTCATCTTCCAGATAAATCTCAGCACCTTGTCCCGGATGGAGGGCCGGATTTGTCGTTGCTTTAAACGATACACGATCTAATTTGCCAGTCAATTCCAAAATGGCTTCCAGATCACCTTTTAAATCATAAAAATCAACGACCTGTTTTTCTGATGACCAGTGTTCTTCATTACGGTTACCGGCGATAACGCCTGCCAGCATGGTTTCCTGACGGATCCCGAGGTCTGCGGCCGCATCCGGCACAAAGCGCAGACCGGATTCAAACAGGCGGACACGGCTCTGCTGACGGTTCTGGTTGTACACAACAGTGCTTAACAGGCCGGTCAGCAATGACAGGCGCATGGCTGACATATCCGCAGAGATTGGGTTCGGCAGAATAATCGCGTCCTGGCCCGGGTGCAGCAAAGCCTGAATTTTCGGGTCGACGAAACTGTAGGTAATCGCTTCCTGGAAGCCACGGTCAACCAGCAGTGTTTTCACACGCTTAAGCGGCAGATGTGCTTCGTGACGGGAAGTCATAATCAGGTCAGCGCGCAGCGGAACATCCGGGATATTGTTGTAGCCGTAAATACGGGCCACTTCTTCCACCAGATCTTCCTCAATTTCCATGTCGAAACGCCATGACGGCGCAGTCACCAGCCACTGATCCTGAGAAATTTTCACATCACAACCCAGGCGGGTCAGAATATCCGTTACCTGCGCATCATCCACATGATGGCCGATCAGACGGTCAAGCTTGTTACGGGTCAGTGTAATTGTTGCCGCTTTCGGTAAATCCGCTTCAGAAACCACTTCAATGATTTCGCCCGGCTCACCACCGCAGATATCCAGAATCAGACGGGTGGTACGCTCAGCCGCAATACGCTGTAACTGCGGATCCACGCCACGCTCAAAACGGTGTGAAGCATCGGTATGCAGACCATACTGACGTGCACGGCCGGTGATCGCCAGCGGGTTAAAGAATGCGGTTTCCAGCAGGATATTTTTAGTGGTGTCAGACACACCGGAGTGCTCGCCGCCGAAAATACCGGCCATACCCAGCGCACCACGGCGATCAGCAATCACCAGAATGTTATCTGTCAGTGTGACTTCGTTGCCGTCCAGCAGCGTCAGTTTCTCACCCTGCTCTGCCATGCGGACAATCAGCTCACCCTCAAGGGTATCCAGATCATAAGCATGCTGCGGCTGACCCAGCTCCAGCAGAACGTAGTTGGTAATATCCACGACCGGATCGATAGAGCGGATACCGCCGCGGCGCAGTTTTTCCACCATCCACAGCGGAGTTTTTGCTGTCACATCGACGTTTTTAATCACACGTCCGGTAAAACGCGGACACGCCTGCGGCGCATCAACACGGATCGGGAACGTGTCCTGATGGACAGCGGCGACCGGGGACATATCCGGAGCCTGATAATCCATCTTATTGAGAACCGCCACATCACGGGCCACACCACGGATGCTCAGGCAGTCCGCCCGGTTTGGTGTGATGCTGATTTCAATCGCGGTATCATCCAGCTTCATATAGTCGCGCAGATCGGTACCGATTGGCGCATCTGCCGGTAATTCAATAATACCGCTGTGATCAGCGCTGATACCCAGCTCAGAGAATGAGCAGAGCATACCTTCTGACGGCTCGCCGCGCAGTTTGGCAGCTTTGATTTTAAAATCGCCCGGTAAGACCGCACCGACTGTCGCAACAGCCACACGCAGCCCCTGACGGCAGTTTGGCGCACCGCAGACGATATCGAGCAGACGGTCACCGCCGGTATTCACTTTTGTCACACGCAGTTTATCGGCGTTCGGGTGCTGTCCGCACTCAACCACTTCCCCGATAACCACACCGTTAAACTGACCGGCAACGGCTTCTGTGCCGTCCACTTCCAGGCCGGCCATCGTAATCTGATCAGATAACGCGTCGCTGCTGACAGCCGGATTTACCCATTCGCGTAACCAGAGTTCACTGAATTTCATGAGAGTATCCCGCCTTATTTGAATTGCTTGAGGAAACGAAGGTCATTTTCGAAGAATGCGCGTAAATCGCTCACGCCGTAGCGCAGCATAGTCAGGCGCTCCATCCCCATACCAAAGGCGAAACCGGAGTAAATGTCCGGGTCAATACCGACATTGCGCAGCACATTCGGATGTACCATCCCGCAGCCCAGCACTTCCAGCCATTTGCCGTTTTTACCCATCACATCCACTTCCGCTGACGGTTCAGTGAACGGGAAGTAGGACGGACGGAAACGCACCTGCACTTCTTCTTCAAAGAAATGATTCAGGAAATCATGCAGTGTGCCTTTAAGATTGGTAAAACTGATATCAGTATCCACAATCAGACCTTCTGTCTGATGGAACATCGGGGTGTGAGTCTGGTCGTAGTCATTACGGTAAACACGGCCCGGCGCAATAATGCGGATTGGCGGCTGTTTATCTTTCATGGTACGGATCTGCACGCCGGAGGTCTGCGTACGCAGCAGGCGTTTGGCATCAAACCAGAAAGTATCGTGGTCAGCACGCGCCGGATGGTGTGCCGGAATATTCAGTGCATCAAAGTTGTGATAGTCGTCTTCGATTTCAGGGCCGGATTCAACAGAAAAGCCCAGTTCGCCGAAAAAGGTTTCGATACGCTCAATAGTACGGGTGACCGGATGCAGACCGCCATTTTCCATGCGGCGTCCCGGCAGAGAGACATCAATCCGCTCTTCAGCCAGACGGGCATTCAGCGCCGCAGATTCCAGGGAATCCTTACGGGCATTCAGTGCGGTCTGAACTTCTTGTTTGGCTTCGTTAATCACTGCACCCGCAGCAGGACGATCTTCCGGCGGCAGATCCCGCAGCGATTGCATCTGTAAGGTTAAATGCCCTTTCTTACCCAGGTATTCAACACGTACCGATTCCAGCGCTGCAACATCCTTTGCCTCTTCGACGGCTGCTTTTGCCTGAGCAACCAGTTCAGCGAGATGTGGCATGTTTTCCTATTCCTCTGACCCTGTGGTCTTCAATTATGACGACGGTGCTGCCGGACGTGATTATCTCACCCGTTCCGGCAAGCCCCTGAAACAAAAAAGCCTCCAAACTGGAGGCTTACGGCGTTACTTTTCGTTTCTTTTTTACGCGCAAAGCCCCCTGAGTTCAGGCGCTAAAGTAAAAAAAGAAGCGGAAAGAAACGATATTATTCATTTTCTCAACTATTTATCAGTTAACCGGATGTATTTTGTCATATTACGCGAAAAACATGCGGATATACAATGACAAATTATTCATTCAGCAGATTTTTTCTGCCGGATAGCAAAAGAGGGAGCAAGCTCCCTCTTCTGTCTGAACAATTACGCCAGAGCGCCTTTTGCTTTTTCGACCAGCGCAGTAAATGCGGCTTTATCGAATACAGCGATATCGGCTAAGATCTTACGATCGATTTCGATGGATGCCTTTTTCAGACCGTTGATGAAACGGCTGTAAGACAGACCATTCTGACGAGCTGCTGCGTTGATACGTGCAATCCACAGCTGACGGAACTGACGCTTACGCTGACGACGGTCACGGTAAGCATACTGGCCAGCTTTGATTACTGCCTGGAAGGCAACACGATAAACGCGCGAACGGGCACCGTAGTAACCTTTCGCTTGTTTCAGAATTTTTTTGTGACGTGCGCGAGCAATGACACCACGTTTTACACGAGCCATACTAATCTCCTAAAGTCGTAAACTTTGCTAAAAAACTTGCTTATGCGTATGGCAGGCAAGCGACAACTAAACCCAGATCCCCTTTGGAGACCATACCTTTCGGACGTAAATGACGTTTACGCTTAGTTGATTTTTTAGTCAGGATATGACGGAGGTTAGCATGCTTACGCTTGAAACCACCTTTAGCGGTTTTTTTGAAACGCTTAGCTGCACCACGTACAGTTTTAATCTTTGGCATTTTTATTTCCACTTCGCATTGTTAAACAACGAATTAATCCGGCGAATAAAAGCCGGGGTTGCCCCCGGCATTTATTACTTGGATTGCCGGACTATTTCTTCTTAGGAGCGAGCACCATGATCATCTGGCGACCTTCGATCTTCGACGGGAAGGATTCGACGGAAGCTAATTCACTCAGATCGTCTTTGATGCGGTTAAGCACTTCAATACCAATCTGCTGGTGCGCCATTTCACGACCACGGAACCGCAGTGTGATTTTGGCTTTATCGCCATCTTCAAGAAAACGAACCAGGTTGCGTAGTTTGACCTGATAGTCGCCTTCATCTGTACCAGGACGGAATTTGATTTCCTTAACCTGAATAACTTTTTGTTTCTTCTTCTGCTCTTTAGCCGATTTGCTTTTCTCGTAGAGGAATTTGCCGTAATCCATGATACGGCAAACGGGCGGTTCGGCATTAGGGCTGATTTCAACTAAATCAACCCCGGCTTCCTCGGCTTTCTCAAGAGCTTCTCTCAGGCTGACAACACCAAGCTGCTCGCCTTCAAGACCAGTTAAACGAACTTCATTGACACGGATTTCCGTATTGATACGGTTCGGACGTGCTGTTTGAATTCTTTTTCCGCCTTTAATACCTTATTCCTCCGGTTGTTCTTCAAGTCTGCGACTGCGAATTTCTTCAAGCAGTGCGTCTTTAAATTCGCTCACGTTTATGCTGCCAAGATCGTTGCCGCGGCGGGTACGAACAGACACTTCGCCTGTTTCCATCTCTTTATCACCGCAGACCAGCATATACGGAACACGACGTAGCGTGTGTTCGCGAATTTTAAAGCCAATCTTCTCATTTCTCAAGTCTGCTTTTGCACGAATTCCGGCATCCTGCAGTTCTTTGACGACTTTCTGGACATAATCGGCCTGAGAATCAGTGATGTTCATCACCACTACCTGGTTAGGCGCTAACCATGTCGGGAAGAAACCGGCAGTTTCTTCAGTCAGGATACCAATGAAGCGCTCCATCGAGCCTAAGATCGCGCGGTGAATCATCACCGGGGTCACGCGTTCATTGTTTTCGGCAACATAAGTTGCCCCCAGACGAGCCGGCAGAGAGAAATCGAGCTGCACTGTACCACATTGCCATGCACGATCCAAACAATCATACAAAGTAAATTCAATTTTCGGCCCGTAGAAGGCACCTTCGCCCGGCAGATATTCGAATTCGATGTTGTTTTCTTTCAGTGCACTTGCCAGGTCAGCTTCGGCTTTGTCCCACTGGACATCAGAACCGATGCGTTTTTCCGGACGGGTGGACAGTTTAACCACAATCTTTTTAAAGCCGAAAGTGGAGTACATGTCATAGACCATGCGGATACAGGAACTGACTTCGTCCATTACCTGCTCTTCTGTACAGAAGATGTGCGCATCATCCTGAGTAAAGCCGCGGACACGCATCAGACCGTGCAGTGCACCGGAAGATTCGTTACGGTGGCAGCTGCCGAACTCCGCCATACGCAGCGGCAGATCACGGTAAGAACGCAGACCCTGGTTGAAGATCTGAATGTGACCCGGACAGTTCATCGGCTTAATGCAGTATTCACGGTTCTCGGAAGAGGTTGTGAACATATGCTCTTTGTAGTTTTCCCAGTGTCCTGTTTTTTCCCACAGAACGCGGTCCATCATAAACGGACCTTTCACTTCCTGGTAATCGTACTCTTTCAGTTTCACACGGACGAACACTTCCAGCTCACGGAAAATTGTCCAGCCGTCGTTATGCCAGAACGCCATACCCGGCGCTTCTTCCTGCATATGATACAGGTCAAGCTGCTTACCGATTTTACGGTGGTCACGTTTTGCGGCTTCTTCCAGACGCTGCAGATAAGCGGCTAACTGCTTCTTATCGCCCCACGCTGTGCCGTAAATACGCTGCAGCATTTTGTTTTCGCTGTCGCCGCGCCAGTAGGCACCGGCCACTTTCTGCAATTTGAAGTTATGGCAGAAGCGCATATTCGGTACGTGCGGACCACGGCACATATCGACATATTCTTCATGAAAATACAGTGCAGGATGCTCATCCTGACCGATATTTTCGTCCAGAATTTCAACCTTGTAATCTTCGCCGCGGGAAACAAACGTCTCGCGGGCCTCGCCCCATGTGACGCGTTTTTTAACGACGTCATAATCTTTTTTGGCGAGTTCCGTCATCCGCTGTTCGAGTTTCTCGAGGTCTTCCTGGGTCAGTGACTCATCAAGATCAACGTCATAATAGAAACCGTTATCGATTACCGGACCAATCGCCATGCGGGTGTTCGGCCATAATTGTTTGATGGCATGACCTAACAGGTGAGCACAGGAGTGACGGATAATTTCCAGTCCTTCCTCGTCTTTGGCGGTGATAATGGCTAAATTTGCATCGTGCTCAATCATGTCGCAGGCATCGACCAGCGTACCGTTGACACGACCCGCGATACAGGCTTTCGCCAGACCGGCACCGATATCATTCGCAACATCAAGGACAGAAACAGGATGGTTAAACTGGCGCTGACTGCCGTCAGGAAGAGTAATTACAGGCATTTTTAAATCCTTATCTACAGTGGTGACCCATACGTAAGATCACATATAGAAATCTCATTTATTTGATTTTCAGTACGTTACCGGCAATTTCTTGCGTACATTGCAAGCCGGGTCACACCAGCGGATCATAATCTGCCGGGCGCCCTTGCCGGAACTCAAAATCCATACTAGCACAGCAAATAAGGATTAATAGATTTATGTGACCAGGTATCTGAAAAAGTGTGCCATGTCACAAAGAATGCAGGAATTATGAACATTTTCTTTTTAAAACAGTGCCTGCGGCGGATTTTAAATCCTTTTTTGTACTGTCAGAATCCGCCGCAGGCCGTTTTCAGGGAAGAACCAGATTATCTTCAGGTAATGAATCAAATGATTTCAGTTCATTTTTAAAATTCACCACACTCTTTTGCCCGGCACATTCCGTATCCCGCAACCAGTCACAGTGACTATCCAGCTTAGCCTCTTTAATGCCCATCCACTGACTCAGCAGCGGCAGCATCGATAATCCGCTGCGGAAATGTGTTATACGGTTTTGTGACTGTGCATCAAACGCAGTAATAAAGAACGGCACCTGAAAATTTTGTTTCATGCTGTCGCCGTGTGTCAGATTGGTATTCTCCGTGCCCTTATCCGTAAACAGCAGACCGTGGTCAGAGAAGTAAGCCATTGTCCAGCGCTGATGCTCCTGCCCTGCCATCGCGGCAATATCGGACAGTAATTTATCGGTATTCTCAATACTTTTGATATAGCAGGAAATATTACGGGAACCGATAAATTTATCGAAATTTTCAGTCAGTCTTCCGCAGGGTTGCGGATGAGAGCCGATTAAATGCACCACAATCAGTTTTTTACCGTTCTTCTCTGCCAGCGCATCGCGGACGAACGGCAGCAGCATTTCATCCGGCCCGCCTTTATCTGAACGGTTCGGGGCGAGAAAATGATAAAAACCGGCTTTTTTCCCCATAATCCCCACCGGAGAATCATAAATGCCTTTCATATGCTGATTTGAAATCCAGTATGTATGAAAACCGGCTTTATTCGCCAGTGCGACCAGATTATCACTCAGGTTTGTCACATTCCCTTCACGGACCGCAAGTGCATTTGTCAGAGACAGCGTGGTGGAGCCTGATGCAGAAATATAGTTATCGAAAAACAGGCCGTTGCGGCTGCTCATCCACGGTGTATTCGGGTGTAATTCAAAACCGAATGCATGCATAAAATCTTTGCGGACACTTTCACCGATGACAAGAATATAGGTGTCATAACCGGTCTCTGTGACTTGCGGATTCCAGTGATCGCTGGTTTCAATAACCTTGGCATAGCGCAGATTATCTTTGCGGATTTGCACATAACTTTCATAACTGTCACGGAAAAAACGGATTTCCGGTAAACCGGACTTAAATACAGAGACAAATCCTTCCGATTTTCCCTGAATATAATCTTTTGAGGATGACCAGAATGCAGTAATAAAAAAGACGGTAAACAATACAATTCGCTGATGGCGTTTTTTCAGCGGCTTCATCAGCAGCGCACAACCTGCAGATACCAGCAGTCCGGCAAGATACAGATAGGTTTTGAACGGCAGTCCGGCAATATATTCCAGGGATTCACCGTTATCCGTATACATCAGTGAACCCACCGCATTCACATCGGGATAACCGTAATTAATCCCCACTGCCCCGTAAATAAGGCCCAAAAGTAAATATATTGTCAGCAGCAGAACATACAGTACCCGGCTGAATGACAGACAGAATGTAAACAGCGCTGCCGCACTGAGAACATAAATAAACTTATATTCATAACCAAAACTTAAATGCAGAACCGACAGAAACAGAAAGAGTCCGGCTGTCGCAATAAAAATCCGTAACATACGTGTTGTCATCATACCCGGCAATTTTAATTATCAGTACAGAGAAAGTCCCGCATTATAACGGGACTTTCCTCCGGGGACGACCGCTTTGTAACAATCACAGCCCTCAATTATTCACACCACAGAACTACCAGGTAAAATATTGATACAATTTATCATTGTTAATTCACCAATTGTAAAATGTTGTCCGTTATACTCCGTCCGTAGTAGAGATAAGTGAACTTTTGGTATTTCTCTTGCCCTGATCCTGAATCAGGGCTTTTTTTTCATTTTTTCCGCACAACACGCAATTCCTCACACTCCCCCATTCTTTTCTTCATTATTAATGATGCAGGTCGTATGCTTTTTATACACAGAAAACGGACGTATCATGTAAAAAGGTCAGGCGGATTTTTTTGCAGCGGAACATTCTGCGGGGCAATATCCGTTACAGATTCACACTGCGGCGCAGTATCTGCAACGGAGAAAGAGTTCAGGAAGGGAAAGTCAGAGGATCAGTCCGTCATCGCCAGTGCGCGGTACGCGTTTTTCACTTTCCACAGATAACGGGGAGCCTGTGATGCAGGGTGTTTGCTCTGCACATGCTCATAAAATTCATCGGCTGACAGCGCGTTAATTTTTTCAATCGCCAGTGCCCGGTTGTTATCAAACGTACGCAGCAATGCGCCGGCGCCGTTAACATAAGAGACAATCGTTGCGTAATTGAGGGTTTGCGGGTCAGTAATGCCGGCCAGATGCTGGTCACGGATAATCCGGATGTAGGTGGTACCAATATCGATATTGGTTTGCGGATCCAACAGTTCACGGGTACTCGGTTCGCCGTTGCGGCCCTTCACACGATAGGCATCGCGCCCGGCGGTAGAAGCTTTAATCTGCATCAGACCCACCGCGTTGGATTTGCTGATCACATCCGGCCGGTAAGAGGATTCCACCTCAATAATGGCGCGGATCAGTGTTTCATCGACTTCATAACGGTTGGATGCCTGGCGGATAAACTGATCAAACGGAGTGGCCGGATAGACACCACTGCCCTTTACCGGATAGGCGGAATAATCACCGATACCGGACGATGGCGGTGTTATCCAGCCGCCGGAACCGGTACGGGACTGTTTGCTGCTTCCTGAGCAGCCCGCCAACAATAATGCTAAAGCAATCACACTAACGGTTTTTTTCACTCTGTTACCCTTTATCCGGCATTCTGACGAAGCTAAGAATACTGAAAACACACATAAACCAAAAGGAGTTTACTTAACTTTTACATTTTATGTGATTCATAGCATAGTGTGAATCGATCGTACTGAATGTTATAAAGATATTACGGAAGTGCTTGACAACACCAAACGATATTGATAATCATTATCAATAACGATATCCTTAGTGATTGTCACACTTTAACCAGGCAGGCTGATAAAATGAACAAAAAACAAAATGCGTTTTCCCTTCCGTCCCTGACACAGATATTCCGCCATGCTGTACTGCTGCTTACCCTGTGTGCGGTCAGCGGGTATGCCGCTGCAGCGGAGAAAAAATTTAAGGTCGTAACCACCTTCACCATTATTCAGGATATGGCGCAGAACGTGGCCGGTGATGCCGCTGTTGTGGAATCCATCACCAAACCCGGTGCCGAAATCCATGACTACCAGCCAACCCCGAAAGACATTATGCGGGCGCAGGATGCGGATCTTATCCTGTGGAACGGCCTGAACCTGGAACGCTGGTTTGAGCGCTTCTTTGAAAATTTACAGGATGTCCCGGCAGTTGTCATTACCGAAGGTATTACCCCTAATTCCATCCGCGGCGGCGCCTATAACGGTAACCCGAACCCGCATGCCTGGATGTCCCCGACCAATGCCCTGATGTACATCGAAAATATCCGGGCTGCACTGGTAAAACATGACCCGGCGAATGCGGAAACCTACAATAAAAATGCGGCTGAGTATGCCGCGAAGATAAAAGCACTTGATGCCCCGCTCCGTACCCGTCTGTCCAATATCCCGGAAAACCAGCGCTGGCTGGCGACCAGTGAAGGCGCATTCAGTTATCTGGCCAATGACTACGGTTTTCAGGAAGTATACCTGTGGCCGATTAACGCAGAAGAGCAAGGTACCCCGCAACAGGTCCGCCACATGATTGATACCGTCCGTGAATATAAAATTCCGGTCGTCTTCAGCGAAAGCACCATTTCCGACAAACCGGCTAAACAGGTCGCCAAAGAAACCGGTGCGGAGTACGGCGGCGTACTGTATGTGGACTCCCTGTCTGCCGCTGACGGTCCTGTTCCGACCTATATTGATCTGCTCAATACCACTGTAGATACTATCGCCAAAGGATTTCATCAATGAGTGATCAATTCAGCAAACCACAGCTGGTTGTCGATAACGCCACTGTCACTTATAACAACGGCCATACCGCGATTTTTGATGCCAGTTTCAGCATAGAGGGCGGCTCTATCTGCGCCCTCGTCGGTATTAACGGCAGCGGTAAATCCACCCTGTTTAAAACTATTATGGGGCTGGTCACACCGACACAGGGCCGGGTGACACTGAATGATGAACCGGTGCGTGCCGCGCTGAAAAAGAATGTGATTGCCTATGTCCCGCAGACAGAAGAAGTGGACTGGAACTTTCCGGTTCTGGTCTCTGATGTGGTGATGATGGGTCGTTACGGAAAAATGGGATTTCTGCGCATTCCCGGCAAAGAGGACAAAAAAGCTGTCGCCGATGCACTGGAACGCGTCGGTCTTACCGGGCTGGGTCACCGCCAGATAGGCGAGCTTTCCGGCGGTCAGAAAAAGCGTGTATTTCTGGCCCGCGCGCTGGCACAAAACGGTAAAGTATTACTGCTGGATGAGCCTTTTACCGGTGTGGATGTCAAAACAGAGAATGCCATTATCGATTTACTGCGCTCACTGCGCGAAGAGGGGCATCTGGTACTGGTCTCCACCCACAACCTCGGCAGTGTGCCGGAGTTTTGTGACCATGTGATTCTGATAAACCGTACTGTACTCGACAGCGGCCCGACCGCCACCACGTTTACCCAGAAAAACCTGGAAAAAACCTTCGGCGGTGTGCTGCGTCATATCAATCTGTCCGGGCCGGATCTGCATGACGACGATGACCCGCGTTCACTGACCGTTATTACAGATGACGAACGCGCCGCTGTCTTCTACGGCCACCAGGATAATCTGACGGTGAAGACCGGCAGTAAGGAAGAGCAGCCATGACAGAGCTGTTACTTCAGCCGTTTGAATACAACTATATGGTGAAAGCCATCTGGGTGAGCGGTATTGTCGGTGCCGTATGTGCCTTTTTGTCCGCTTACCTGATGCTCAAGGGCTGGTCACTGATGGGGGATGCCCTCTCTCACTCTGTGGTTCCCGGCGTGGCGGGGGCTTACGCTCTCGGTTTCCCCTACTCTGTCGGTGCGTTCTTCACCGGGATGCTTGCTGCCCTTTCCATGACCTTTGTCCGTCATCTGACCCGCCTGCGGGAAGATGCGGTGATCGGGTTTATATTTTCCACCTTCTTTGCCGCCGGTCTGCTGATCGTTTCCCTGAATCCGACCTCTGTGAATGTACAGACTATTATTATGGGGAATATCCTCGGGATTGCCGATGAAGACATGCTGCAGGTGGAAATTATTATTGCGGTTTCTTTCCTCGTACTGATGTTCATCTGGAAAGATCTGCTGGTGGTTTTCTTTGATGAAACCCATGCCCGCTCTATCGGCCTGAACCCGCTGGCGCTGAAAATTATTTTCTTTACCCTGCTCAGTGCCTGTACTGTCGCGGCACTACAGACAGTCGGAGCGATTCTGGTGATTGCGATGGTGATTACCCCCGGAGCCACCGCCTATCTGCTGACCGATCAGTTTAAAAAGCTTCTGGTTATCGCGGTTGTATTAGGGGCTGTCACCAGCAGTGCCGGTGCCTACATCAGTTATTTCCTGAACGGTGCAACCGGCGGCATGATTGTGACCTTACAGACTATTGTTTTTCTGATCGCCTTCTTCTTTGCACCAAAACACGGCATGCTCTCTGCCCGCCGTCGTGCCCGCCGTGAATCAGCAAAACTGCGTCAGGAGGCAAACTCATGAGTGATTTTCTGACCTCTCTGTTTATTGACCCGTTTGCCTTTCCGTTTATGCAGCGGGCCATGTTTGCCGCTATTCTGACTGGTGCGGTCTGTGCCGTCCTCTCCTGCTTTCTGGTGCTCAAGGGCTGGTCGCTGATGGGGGATGCGATTTCCCATGCGGTACTGCCGGGTATTGTACTGGCCTTTGTGATGGGCATTCCGCTGATTATCGGTGCGTTTGTATCCGGGCTTTTCTGTGCATTTGCCACCGGTTACCTGAAAGAACACAGCCGGATCAAAGAAGATACCGTGATGGGGATTGTGTTCTCCGGTATGTTTGCCCTCGGTCTGGTGCTGTTTACCCGCATTGATACCGAACAACACCTGACACACATTCTGTTTGGTAACATCCTCGGGATCACGCAGGCAGAACTGCGTCAGACCCTGATTATCGCGGGGCTGACCATGGTGGTACTGATGGTGAAATATAAAGATTTCATGCTGTACTGCTTTGATCCCAACCAGGCCAGGGTTATCGGGCTGCCGGTCCGTATGCTGCACTACGGGCTGCTATCCCTGCTGGCACTGACCATTGTCGCCTCTCTCCAGGCGGTCGGGATTATTCTGGTGATCGCCATGCTTATTTCACCGGGTATCATCGCCTTCCTGCTGTGCCGCAGCTTCGGCAAAATGATCCTGGTGGCAATTCTGGTCTCTGTCAGCTCCAGCTATATAGGTACTGTCGTCAGTTTCCATATCGACGGCGCCACCGGTGCCTGTATTGTCCTGGTGCAGGCACTCTATTTTGTGCTGGCACTGATTTATAACCAGCTGCGGTTATCTGCCCTGAAACGCCGCAGACAAATTGCCTGACCTTCTGCATCACGGGGGATATTCTGTCACCGGGATATTCCCCGCTTCCGGACTCTTCCGAAACAGCCATCCGTTTTTGTCCTTTTCTGTATTTCCCTGCTCTTACTGTGTAATTTGTGTGAGATGTCCGCTTTTTTCTTTTATTTTCCGGCGGTAAGATAGACTGACTGATAGACGGCTTAGTGAGGTGGCTCATGTGGCAGGCAGCAGGACGTATACTCAGTGAACATTTCGGCGAACACTCGTTCTCTGACAAGAAACAACTCGATGGCGGTGAAATCCACCGTTCCCGGAGTGCCCGTTACGGCGATCATCCGGTTTTTATCAAATATAACCGGCGTGACATGTTGCAGGTATTCAAAACCGAGGCGGAGCAGCTTGATGCTCTCAGCCGCAGCCGTACACTGACAACCCCCGCCGTTTATGGTGTCGGGTCGACAAAAGAGTTCAGCTTCCTGATTATGGAATATCTGCCGCTGAAGCCTTTTGATTCCCATTCCGCCTATATGTTCGGGCAGCAGCTGGCGCGTCTGCACCAGTGGCATGAGCAACCCCGTTACGGTTTCGATGAAGATAACCTGCTGGGCACTAATCCCCAGCCGAATGCCTGGGATAAAAAATGGGCTTCTTTCTTTGCTGAAAAACGGATCGGCTGGCAGCTACAGCTGGCGAAAGAAAAAGGTATCATCTTCGGCGATATTGACAGCATTATCCGGCGTGTACAGCAAAAGCTGTCTGACCACCAGCCCCAGCCATCCCTGCTCCACGGTGATCTGTGGCCGTCAAACTGTGCGGCGGTGGCTGACGGCGGAACCGTCGCGTTTGACCCGGCGTGTTACTGGGGTGATCGTGAGTGTGATCTGGCGATGCTCTCTTTTTTCCCTGAGCTGCCGATGCAAATCCTCGACGGCTATCAGCAGGTCTGGCCGCTGGAAAGTGGTTTCTTAGAGCGCCAGCCGCTCTATCAGCTCTATTATCAGCTTCACCGCAGCCATTTGTTTGGTGATCGTTATTATCAGAGCGCACAGACGATTATTGACGATATTCTCGCCGGCTAATCCCTGTTTTACAGATAAAAAAATACCCCGTCAGAGACTCTGCGGGGTATTTTTTATTCAGGCTGCACTGCTTACCAGTTAAGAAACTTAATTAAGAACCACGCAATCGCGCCGATGAATACCGGCAGCACATACAGCACAAAAATTTGCCGGAAAATAGTGTGATTCGGAATACGTATTTTGGCGATTAAATCCGCCGGTGTTTTTCCGCTCTCTCTGGCATTTTCAATAATGGCCTGATCTTCAATATTCTCGCGGATAAATTTTACCTGCCGGGACATACGGATACCGGATGCACTCAGCGCCAGCCCCACAAACATCAGGATATAAATCAGTAAAAAACTCAGATTATGGCCTTCAAAACCGAGTAATTTATCCGGTACAGGGGAGTTATTCCAGAATGTGTTCAGGAACGGTGTATTCACACGGATCATTTCCGTCACCACATTGATAAAATCCCCGATAACGGCATTAATTTTATCACTGCCGGTACTCTGCTGATGAGCCAGTTTCAGTAACGAAACAATGGTTGAGATCAGGGCCGGAATAAAAACCACCCAGCCTGCCACCCGTTTAAATACAGCAACCCAGCGTGCCTGTTGCAGCGTCATGCGCTTTCCTCATTTAATTTTTTCCCTGTAATCATAGCGCAGAAATCAGGAGAAGATCATTATCATTATTCCGGACTTTTTTACCCCGTAAATTATTAAGTCACTTAATGAACTCTCTGCCCCGGCTTGTTACAATCAGAGAATGTTTTAATTCATTGCAGGATCTCAGGAGCATACACTATGTCCCACACCTTACCGGTACAGGCCGCTGTTTTTGATATGGATGGTTTACTGATTGACTCCGAGCCGTTCTGGCTTCAGAGCGAAAATCAGGTTTTCAGCAGCATCGGCCTGGATATGTCATTGCGGGATAAGCTGCCCGATTTACTGGGTCTGCGTATCGACCAGGTCGTGGAGCTGTGGTATCAGGTTTCGCCGTGGCAGAGTCCCTCCAAAGAAGAGGTCATTCAGCGGATTATTGATTCCACAATTGCCATGGTGGAAAAAGAGCGTCCGCTTCTGCCCGGTGTGGAACATGCGCTGTCCCTGTGTCAGTCACTGGGACTGAAAATCGCCCTGGCCTCCGCTTCGCCGCTCTATATGCTGGAATCTGTGCTGGAGATGTTTAACATCCGCCATTATTTTGATGCGGTGGTGTCTGCCGGTGATCTGCCTTACAGCAAGCCGCATCCGCAGGTTTATCTGAATGCTGCTGAAGCGCTGGGAGTTCCGCCGGTGCAGTGTGTGGCGCTGGAAGATTCCGTTAACGGTATGATTGCCTGTAAAGCCGCCCGCATGCGCTCCATTGTGGTTCCGTCCGCTGAAATGGCCGCCGACCCGCGCTGGTCTCTGGCGGATTACCGTTTGTCATCGCTCAGCGAACTGACTGCGGCGATGGTCCGCTGATTATTTTTGTGGCGGGAAATATCCCGCCCTGCTCCGTTAGTGAAATATTCCGGAGTTATTCATTAATAAATAAGCCTTTTTCTTTCTTACCCTCTGGCCGGGCGTCATAAAAGACTTTATACTGTAACACTGTATAAATAAACACCTGAGTATTTACCCGGTATCATGACGGCTGAGGGTCACCTGCTTTTCTCTGTCGCTTCTGTAGTGATGGTTCATCAGCTTCAGATTTCGCCTGATATCAGTCAGGGGGACTGGCTGCACCTGATCCCCGGCGCTCTCGCCGGTGCACTGCTGCCGGATATCGACCATCCGAAATCCATGCTGGGGCAGTGGGTCCGCTTTATTTCTGTGCCAATCTCCCGCCTGTGCGGCCACCGGGGTTTCACCCACAGTCTGCTGGCTATTCTGACCGGTATTATTCTGTTCCGCACACAACTGCCGGTCAGCTGGTCTGTTCCGGCGGATTTTTATCAGGCAGTGATTGTCGGATATCTCAGCCACCTGGCCGGGGATATGCTGACGACCGCCGGGATCCCGCTGCTATGGCCGGTACGCTGGCGTTTCTGCATTCCGCTGCTGGGCAGCAAAGCCAATAAACGGGCGGAACGCAGTGTGGCGCTGATTGTACTGGTGGCTTCGTTCTATCTGCCTGCTCACTGGGAGGTCTGGTGGGATCATCTGCGGGAGCTGGTACTGGCTCAGATATCAGCCAGGCTATAAATAATCCGTTTTATATAACCATCCGCTATAGAAAAACATCCGTTTAATGACGATTCAGGCTAAATCAACCGCTGTGATCTACAATATAGCTATAAATAATGCAGATTAATTATAAGTACTGCAGAAAACTCCTGTTAATCTATAACGCATCCTTTACAGTTTTAGCATCTGCATAACTGTATGCGATTTAGTCAACACACTATAACAACATACCAACAGGTATCGGAGACCGGGATGAACTTTCCATTAATCAGCAATCTCGCCATATTCGTTATTCTGCTGCTGGTGCTGATGAAGCTCAGCAGTAATAAGGACTGGAGTCTGTCCAAAAAGGTACTCACCGGTCTGGTGATCGGTGTTCTGTTCGGCCTCGGGCTGAATGCATTCTACGGCACGGAGCATGACGCGGTAAAACAGGCGCTGCCGTGGTTTGATATCGTCGGTAACGGCTATGTGAAGCTGTTACAGATGGTGATCATGCCGCTGGTCTTCGCGTCTATTCTCAGCGCGGTTGCCCGCCTGCATCAGGCATCATCGCTGGGTAAAATCAGTGTGCTGACGATCGGCACCCTGCTGATCACCACAGCAATTGCCGCCTTAATCGGTATTCTGATTACCCTCGCTTTCGGCTTAACCGCAGATGGTCTGATTCAGGGCGTGAAAGAAACCGCGCGTCTGACTCAGCTGGAATCCCAGTATGCAGGCAAAGTGTCTGATCTGACCGTGCCGCAGCTGATCCTGTCCTTTATTCCGAAAAACCCGTTTGCTGACCTGACCGGTGCTAACCCGACCTCTATCATCAGCGTGGTGATTTTTGCCGCCTTTATGGGTGTGGCTGCACTTCAGCTGATTAAAGACAACGAAGAGCGCGGTGCCAAAGTGCTCAGCGCGATTGATATCCTGCAGGCGTGGGTGATGAAACTGGTGCGTCTGGTGATGCGCTTTACCCCGTACGGCGTATTTGCTCTGATGACCAAAGTGGTTGCCGGTTCAAACATTCAGGACATCATTAAATTAGGGACTTTCGTCGTTGCTTCTTATATTGCGATCCTGCTGATGTTTGTGGTTCACGGCCTGATTGTCGGCGTTGCAGGTATCAATCCGCTGCGTTTCTTCCGTAAAATCGCGCCGGTGCTGACTTTCGCCTTTACCAGCCGTTCAAGTGCGGCCAGTATTCCGCTGAGTGTGGAAGCACAAACCCGCCGTATCGGTATTCCTGACTCTATTGCCGGGTTCGCGGCTTCCTTCGGTACTACCATCGGCCAGAACGGCTGTGCGGGGATTTACCCGGCCATGCTGGCGGTGATGGTTGCCCCGACCATGGGTATCAACCCGTTTGACCCGCTGTGGATTGCCACACTCGTCGGTATCGTCACCGTCAGTTCTGCCGGTGTTGCCGGTGTCGGCGGCGGTGCCACCTTCGCGGCACTGATTGTTCTGCCGGCAATGGGTCTGCCGGTCACCCTGGTCGCGCTGCTGATCTCCGTCGAGCCGCTGATTGATATGGGCCGTACCGCCCTGAACGTCAGTGGTTCCATGACTGCCGGGACAGTCACCAGCCAGATCCTGGGCCAGACAGACAAAACCCTGTTTAATAATGATAACGACGAAGATTTACAGCAGGGATAATATCCCGCCGCTGATTATCGTCAGATAACAGAAAGCCCGTATTCAGGATATGAATACGGGCTTTTTATTGATATCACCATGGCCTCTGCAAACTCACCGCCCGCGTCACACAATCAGGTTAATCATCGGATCCGCCCGTCACATTATGTTTTCGGATGCCACATTCGGCATTATTGCTGCTCCGCTCCGCAGGCAGGCCACAAAAAAGGCTGCAACGCAGAGCGTTACAGCCTTTTTATTATTGTATCTGAGGTTAATTCAGAAACTCACCGCTGCGCAGTGCTTCAATACGCTTATCCAGCGGCGGGTGCGATAAAAACAGTTCGCTGAATGATTTATTGCGGCCGTTGATGCAAAACGCCATCATGCTGCCCTCTTCCTGCGGTTCGTAGCTGGTTTTCAGGCGTTGCAGTGCAGCGATCATCTTCTCGCGGCCCACCAGTTTTGCAGAGCCCGCATCCGCATAGAATTCACGGCGGCGTGAGAACCACATGGTGATAATGCTGGCCAGAATACCGAACACAATTTCCAGTACCATCGATACCGCGAAATAAATCATCGGGTTGCCCTGGCTGCCGGAATTTTCGTCATTGTTGTTTGACATAAAACCTGCCGCCAGTTGTGCCAGAATACGGGAAATAAAGATAACAAAGGTGTTTACCACGCCCTGTAACAGCGTCATGGTCACCATGTCACCATTCGCGATGTGGCTGATCTCATGGGCGATAACCGCCTCCGCCTCATCGCGGCTCATGTTTTCCAGTAACCCGGAACTGACCGCCACCAGTGACGCATCACGGCGCGCGCCGGTTGCAAAAGCGTTAATGTCCGGTGCGTGGTAAATCGCCACTTCCGGCATGCCGATACCGGCCTGCTGTGCCTGACGGCGTACCGTCTCCACCAGCCAGCGCTCCGTCTGAGTGGACGGATTGGTGATCACCTGCCCGCCGACAGAGCGCAGTGCCATCCATTTTGACATCAGCAGAGACACAAATGCGCCGCCGAAACCAAATAACCCTGCCATAATCATCAGTCCGGTCACACTTTGACTCTGAACGCCGGTCAGCGACAGAATAATGCCGAAGACGACCATTACGGCCAGGTTTGTGAGTAAAAATAATGCAATTCGCATCATATCAGTATGATCCTTTAAATAGTGTGCCCATCATATGCCTCAGAAAATAGGGGTATTTTGCCATATTTCAAGGCTTTTTAACCGAATAACTTTAATTATTAAACAACTTTACACTTAATTTTAATAAAGTGACCTTTTGCTGTTTTGTGCGGTTTGGTTTGCTGTGCAGATAATCAGCGTTTTTTATTAAAAAAATACTTTACTTTTTAAATGGGAAAAATTATCATTCTCGTTGTCGGTACCTGAGTAAATTACTAAGGTATTGGCAAACGACATTGCTCACATTGCTTCCAGTATTTCGAAGTTTCTCAGCCAGCCATCGCGCTGGCTTTTTTTTATCCTTCAGCGGGCATAAAACTCCACCGGCAGATTATCCGGGTCAAAACAGAAGAAAAATGATTTGCCGGTAAATTCATCCGTACGAATGCTGTCGCAACGGACACCGCATTGTTTCAGATGTGTTTCCCATGCGGCCAGATCCTGCACTGCAAATGCCAGATGGCGCAGACCACAGGCTTCCGGCTGTGATACCCGCACCGGGCTTGCCGGAAAGGTAAAAAGCTCCAGCAGATACTCTCCGTTCAGTGCCAGATCCACTTTGTAAGAACCCCGTTCCGCACGGTAGTGTTCGCTGAGCACGGTGAATCCCAGCACATCGCAATAAAACGCCAGACTGGCCGTGAGGTCAGAAGCAATCACGGCGATATGATCCACTTTTTCAATCTTCAGCATATTTTTCCTGTATAACGCCCCGTTGCCGGGGCGTCAGGCCGTTGACAAACCCGCAGGGGTTGGCGACGACCGACCGAGGTTGTAAAAATAAACCAGGAAAATCAATTTATTGATTTTCGGCTGATAACACAAAGCAGGAAAAACCACGTTTTATCCTGCTTTGTCTGCAATCTCACGCCCCGTTGCCGGGGCGTTTGATTAACACGCTTTGTTTTACAGAGGCTGAGTCTGTGCTTCCACTGCTGCCAGCGCCACCATATTGACGATACGCCGCACGGAGGAGATAGACGTCAGAATATGCACCGGCTTGTTAATCCCCATCAGCACAGGACCGACCGTCACCCCTTCCGAGGTGGTCACACGCAACAGGTTATAACTGATACGGGCGGCTTCCCCGTTCGGCATAATCAACAGGTTTGCTGCGCCTTTCAGCGGGCTGTCCGGCATCAGATCACGGCGGATAGCTTCCACCAGCGCCGCATCACCGTGCATTTCCCCGTCAATTTCCAGTGACGGTTCCCGTTCACGGATCAGCGCCAGGGTATCACGCATTTTCTCTGCGGACGGCGACGGACACGAGCCGAAGCTGGAGCGGGATAACAGCGCCACTTTCGGCTCGATACCGAACCGGCGCACCGCAGCGGCGGCCATCAGGGTGATCTCCGCCAGTTGTTCGGCTGTCGGCTCATCATGCACATAGGTATCAGCGATAAAGGTGTTGCCGGTCGGCAGACTGAGCGCATTCATTGCCCCGGCCGTGTGCACGCCTTCGTGGAAACCAAACACATTTTCCACAATCCGGTAGTGATCGTGATAATCCCCGACCACCCCGCAGATCATACCGTCTGCCTCACCACGATGCACCATGATGGCACCGATACTGGTCGGGTTGGTGATAATGGCACGGCGGGCCTGCTCCTGAGTCACGCCCTTGCGTTTCATCAGCTGATAATATTCCTGCCAGTATTCAGCAAAACGCGGGTCACTTTCATTGTTAACGATTTCAAAATCCTGATCCGGTACAATCTGCAGCCCCAGTTTTTTGATTCGCATTTCAATCACATCCGGGCGGCCAATCAGGACAGGATACGCCAGCCCCATGCTGACCAGTTCCTGTGTCGCATGCAGCATGCGCGGCTCTTCCCCTTCGGCCAGCACGATACGTTTGCGATCTTTGCGTGCCATGGAGAAAATCGGCTTCATAAACAGGGTGGTTTTATAGACAAACTCATTGAGGTGTTCCAGATAGACACTGAAATCCTCAATCGGACGTGTCGCCACGCCGGTTTCCATCGCCGCTTTTGCCACAGCCGGGGCGATTTTCAGGATAAGACGCGGATCAAACGGTTTCGGGATAATATATTCACGGCCGAACGATAATTCCTGGCCGCCGTAAGCGGAGGCAACCTGCTCGCTCTGCTCTGCCAGCGCCAGATCGGCAATCGCTTTCACACAGGCCAGCTTCATCTCTTCATTAATCGCTGTTGCGCCGACATCCAGCGCACCACGGAAAATAAACGGGAAGCAGAGCACGTTATTGACCTGGTTCGGGTAATCCGAGCGCCCGGTACAGATGATGGCATCCGGACGGACGGCCAGTGCCAGCGGCGGCAGAATTTCCGGCTCCGGGTTAGCCAGCGCCAGAATCAGCGGGTCACGCGCCATGCCTTTAACCATCTCCGGTGTCAGTACACCCGGACCGGAACAGCCGAGGAAAATATCCGCGCCCGGCATCGCATCCGCGAGTGTCCGCATGCCGTTATCATCAATAGCATACGCCGCTTTGGTTTCCGCCATATTGGCTTCACGGCCTTTGTAGATAACCCCTTTGGAGTCACAGACAATAATATTGTCGCGTTTCAGGCCCAGCAGTACCATCAGGTTCATACAGGCAACAGAGGCGGCACCCGCACCAGAGACCACCAGACGGACATCGCCGATCGCTTTATTGACGATACGCAGTCCGTTGAGTACGGCTGCAGTACTGATAATCGCGGTACCGTGCTGGTCATCATGGAAGACCGGGATTTTCATGCGTTCGCGCAGTTTCTTTTCAATATAGAAACATTCCGGTGCTTTGATATCTTCCAGGTTAATGCCGCCGAATGTCGGCTCCAGAGAGGCGATGATATCCACCAGTTTGTCCGGGTCGGTCTCATTGACTTCAATATCAAAGACATCCACGCCGGAGAATTTTTTAAATAAAACCCCTTTTCCTTCCATCACCGGCTTACCGGCCAGCGCCCCGATATTACCGAGGCCGAGTACCGCCGTACCGTTGGAGATTACCGCGACCAGGTTGCCCTTGGCGGTATATTTATAGGCTGCCAGCGGATCATCCGCGATTTCGAGGCAGGGCGCCGCAACTCCGGGTGAATAGGCCAGAGCCAGATCACGCTGGGTAGTCAGCGGTTTGGTCGGGGTGACGGTAATTTTACCGGGAGAGGGAAACTGATGAAACTCAAGGGCACTTTGTTTTAATTGTTCGTCCATTTCAGGATCCTTTACAGGCGTTAATAACAGGGTCAGGGCGGACCGGCGGCGCAAGCTCTGCCGCCGGTCACGTTATTCAGCGCTACATAATCAGTATACTGATAAATAGCGGAATAGTGAAAAAAGTGTAATATTCATGTAGTTAATGTGCTGAACCTGTTGAAAAAAACAACATATCTCTTATTGGTTATCTGATAATAGCGACCTTCTCCGGCTATACCGCCAATTATATCTTCCTGTCTTAAACCCTGAAATCCATCCCTATAATATGCTTCATGTTATTAGGGACATTATTATTTTTAAATACTTTGTTATTTGCACATATAACACTTTTGCGTAAAAATTAATTGTCCTGGCGATTATGGTATATTTTGTATTTCAATAATTAATATATCAATTAAATCGTTTTAATTAATATTATCTCATACCGTACACCCGGCAAGGGAGAACTCTATGCCTCATCACACTATTATGGTTATTGATGACCATCCGTTGTTACGTTATGGTTTTAAAATGCTTTTACAGCCTGATTATGCGTTAACCATCATGCCGGAATTTACTGACAACAATAGTCTGTTCAGCCATATCCATCAGCATACCCCCAGGATGATTATATTGGATATCAATGTCCGTGCTTTTTCCGGCATTGATTTTATTAAAAAATTACGCCACAAAAAAATATCCAGTTATATCCTGGTGTTTTCACAATCACGGGAACGGAATGATATATACGCTGCTATTGATGCCGGAGCTGATGGTTATTTATTGAAAAATTGCGATGTTGATTATTTATTAAGTCAGATTAAAAATGCTTTTAAAGGAAAAAAGATTTTCAGTGAAGCGATTTATAAAATTTTGCAGGAACGTGAACACTATCACGATCCGGTCAGTTACCTGACACAACGGGAAGCCGATGTTCTCAAAGAACTGGCCTGCGGGATGAAAAATAAAGAAATTGCACGGGCGCTGTTTATTTCGGAAGAGACAGTGAAAGTTCATATCCGCAATATACTGAAAAAGCTGAATGTCTCCACACGGCTCGCGGCCAGCCTGCTCTATCTGAAATACCGGCTGCCCCGCTGAGATGGATCCCCGGGATGGCTGTCCGGGGGTTACTCGCTTTCTTCGTCGATACTCGCCGGTGTCGGGTAATTGAGCAGCTCCAGGGTACCATCCGGATTTTCGCGGACATCCACCTGGATCACCTCTTTATTCATCCCCCGGAGGATCGTATCCACTTCACTGTAGGCGTAACGGATGTTTTTATCACGCGCCCAGTCCGGCATACCGGTCACACCATAGTAAAAGTACACGGTGCTGATGCCGTTGCCCTGGGGCTCTATCGCCTTGATTTTACTGATACGCAGTGCGCCGTAACAAAAATCCTCATGCGCCTGCCAGGCTTCTTTACCTTTGTCCGTCAGTTGATATTCCACACCGGACGATTCAATAGTCGCACTGATAAAACCGACGGAAGCCAGCGCATTCAGCCGTGAAATCATCCATGGCTCTGACTGACTTGAGCTGAACTGCGGCCATTTGTGTTCATCCAGGCACAGTTCGCTGTTTTCCGTAAATTTGAGCTGAAGTTCATTCAGATACACGTCCGTTTGTCCCGCGAGGGTAAAGCTGGCAAATAACAGCGTGCTTCCGGCTAAGTACTCTTTCATCGATCCTGTCTCAACATCTTCCGGATGTTTTTGTCATGGTTATGGCGTAATGCTACCCCACTTTTTTGCATTTATCGAATACTCTCTGCACGTAAGATTCTGGATAACTGCATCAAATTCCCGCATTATGCTATTTTTCGTGTTCACGACAAAGGATAAAAGATGAAAAATACAACCTCCGTCTGCCGGATTTTCGGGATTAAAAACTGCGACACGATGAAAAAAGCCCGGGCATGGCTGGATGCTCATCAGATAGCGTATGAGTTCCATGATTACCGGCAGGATGGCGCAGATACAGAACTGCTCAGTGAATTTGTCCGTCATATTGACTGGACACTGCTGCTCAACAAACGCGGCACCACCTGGCGTCAGCTGGATAAGACAGAACAGGATGCGGTGACAGATGCACAGTCCGCCATCCGTCTGATGTCAGAAAAACCGGCACTGATCAAACGCCCTGTGCTGATCTCTGCGGACGGCCGTTATCACCTTGGTTTTAAAGCTGATGATTATCAGCAGTTCTTCAGTCTTCCTGCCTGATACAAAGGAAACACCATGCATTGTCCTGTAACAGAACTGGCAAAACAGCTTATCAGCCGGGAATCGGTCAGCCCGGATGATAAAGGCTGCCAGACACTGATGACTGAACGCCTGACCGCCGCCGGATTTACCGTCGAACACATGCCTTTCGGCGACACACAGAATTTCTGGGCATACCGGGGCGGCAGCGGCACAACGCTGGCCTTTGCCGGTCACACCGATGTGGTCCCCCCGGGTGACCTCAGCCACTGGCGCACCCCGCCGTTTGAACCGGCACTGATTGACGGCATGCTGTACGGACGCGGTGCTGCCGATATGAAAGGTTCGCTGGCGGCCATGATTGTCGCTGCCGAACGTTTCACTGAACGCTATCCGGACTATCCGGGACGCCTTGCTTTTCTTATCACCTCAGACGAAGAAGCGTCAGCCGTCAACGGCACAGTGAAAGTGGTGGAAACGCTGATGGCGCGCCATGAAAAGGTGGAATACTGTCTGGTCGGTGAGCCGTCAAGTCAGTCGCAATTAGGGGATATGATTAAAAACGGCCGCCGGGGTTCTGTTACCGCAAACCTGACCATTCACGGCACCCAGGGCCATGTCGCCTATCCGCATCTGGCTGATAACCCGGTTCACCGCGCCGCGCCGTTTATACAGGAGCTGGTGGCTGAACACTGGGACAGCGGCAATCAGTTTTTCCCGCCGACCAGCATGCAGATAGCCAATATCCGTGCCGGTACCGGCAGTAACAATATCATTCCCGGTGATCTGTTTATTCAGTTCAATTTCCGCTTCAGCACTGAATCCACGGCTGAATCACTGAAAGCGCGGATTGCCGCACTGCTGGAAAAACATCAGCTGAAACACACCATTCACTGGTCACTGTCCGGACATCCGTTCCTGACCCCGGAAGGCCCGCTGACCGGTGCAGTCTGCCGGGCCATCGGGCAGTACTGTAATCTGACACCGGAACTCTCCACCAGCGGCGGAACCTCTGACGGACGCTTTATTGCGCGGATGGGTACACAGGTTGTGGAGCTGGGTCCGGTCAACGCCACCATTCATAAAGTGAATGAATGCGTCAGCGCCGCTGATTTACAGCAACTCAGCCGTATCTATCAACGGATTATGGAGCAGATCCTGCTATGATGACCTTTGAAATGCTGACCGGGCAGACCCGTGATCATGTCATTAATTTTGCCGGTAATCATCACCTGCAATTTAATGCCACCAAAGCGTTTCTCGCCATGCAGAAAGCGGCGGCAACCGCCGGATTTAAGCTGATGCCCGCCAGCTCCTTCCGCGATTTTTCCCGTCAGCAGATTATCTGGAATGAAAAATTTGCCGGGATCCGCACTGTGAATGATGCAGAAAACCGCCCGCTGGATATCTCCGGACTGTCAGAGGCAGAACGCTGTCAGGCGATCCTGCGCTGGTCAGCCATTCCGGGTGCCAGCCGTCATCACTGGGGAACAGAGGTCGATTATTACGATCCGTTCCGTCTGCCTGCTGATACTGCTCTTCAGCTTGAGCCTTGGGAGTATGAGGAAGGCGGCTATTTTGCCGCCCTTTCCGCCTGGCTGGCGGACAATATGGCGCAGTTTGATTTTTATCTGCCGTTCACACAGCGTCAGACCGGTGGTGTGGCTTATGAACCGTGGCACATCAGCTACTGGCCGCTCTCATATGAAGCGGAGCAGCTTTACACCCCGGAAACGCTTGAAAGAGTGCTGAAAACACAGGATATCGCCGGTAAAACATGGTTACTGGCTAATCTTGACGCAATTTATCAGCAATATGTCACATTACCGGAAAGCGATTAATCCGGTGATTTCTCTTCCGGCGCCGGGGTATTCTCCGGCGTCATTTCATCTGTTTCCGGCAGGCGCAGCATAAAGATCAGCAGCCAGAACAGAATACACAGCAGTAACAGCCGGATATAAATCAGTTTCACCAGCCAGAGCGACACCGCAAACGTCAGCAGGATCACGATTACCGCACGCCGTTTTGCCTTGCGCGGCAGGCCTTTGTGTGTCTGCCAGTGACGGATGTAGCCGCCGAACCAGGAACGGTACAGCAGCCAGTGATGAAACCGGGGAGATGAACGGGAGAAACACCACGCAGCCAGCAGCAGGAACGGCGTCGTCGGCAATACCGGCAACACAACCCCGAGGGTTGCCAGTATGACGGCAATCCAGCCTGATAACAGCAGCAGTATGCGGGTGAACGGCTTCACGTCCTGAGCCTCCGGTAATGAGAATGCAACTCAATGTTATCGTTGTGTAACACCTTATTCAACCGGCTTGTGATCACAAATGATAATCCGCTGACAAAACGGCTCTCTGTTCCGCACAGAGAGCCGTTCAGGCTGCCGGCAGTATTATTACCGGCAGAAAATCAAATGATTGATACTGATATCACATCAGTGGTGGTACTGACGGCAGGATCGGCACAACGAGTACTGTCGGCCCCTTGCGCTGTAACGCCGCTTTGCAGGCCGCAATTACCTCAGCCTCTGTTTCTGCCCGGACCGCCGTACAGCCATAACCGGTGGCAAGCGCCGCAATATCCAGCCCCGGAATATCCAGACCCGGCACGCCCGGTGTATCTTCCAGCACTGCGAAAGATTTCAGAATGCCGTACTGCCTGTTTTCCGGAATGACAAACAGGATCGGCAACTGATGCTGTGCGGCAGTCCATAATCCCTGCACAGAGTACTGCATGGAGCCGTCACCGATAATCGCCGCCACCGGCCGGTTACGCCCGCTGTCCCGCTCACCGAGGGCAATCCCTGCGCTGGCCGGTAACGTCCAGCCGAGTGAACCGCTGGCAAAGGTATAGAATGAGTCCGGTTTATCCACCGGCCAGGCAGCATGCAGCTCCCCGAGGTTAGAGGGGGATTCCTCGGTCAGAATCGTTTCTTCCGGCATCGCGCTTCTGACCGCACGGAACAGCTGTGAAGCACTCAGTAACCCGTCTGATGCCGCTTCCGGCGCGGCAGGATGCGGTGCCATACCGTGCAGTTGTTTACTGACGGCGGCTGTCCGCGCCGGTCGTGCACTCACCAGCTCAGTTAACTGCTCTACCGCCAGTACCGCATCACATAACAGGCTGTCTCCGACCGGTGCCCGTCCCGCTTCCTGCGGATCATCCGTGATATGCAGCAACCGGAGTCCCGGCGGGATATAGTCACCGGCCACATACGGGTAATAGCGGAAGACCGGCGCACCGATGATCAGCGCCACATCATGCCCGGCGAGTTTATCCGAGAGCGGTTTCATGGCAAACGGCAGGCCGCCTGCATACAGCGGATGTGATTCCGGGAACGGCGGGCGCTCCGAGGCGGGCGCTGAGTACACCGGGATATTCAGTTTTTCCGCCAGCCGGATCCCGGCATCCCAGCCCTCTCCCCGCGCAAGAGATGCGCCGTAAATCAGCACCGGATTTTTCGCCTCTGATACACTCTGCGCAAACTCCCGCATCCGCACCGGGTCGGCACTGATACGGTGAGACACCGTACGGACAACCGCCGCATCTGCTTCTGCCGGTTTATCCCAGTCATCCAGCGGGATCGATAAAAATACCGGGCCCGCCGGTGGTTGCAGCGCCATCGCATACGCCCGCATAAAGGCCGCCGGAACATCTTCCGCCCTCACCGGTTGATAACTCCATTTCACCCACGGTTCCGGCAGTGTTTCCGGCTTAATATTGGTCAGCCACGGCTCCATCAGCAGCATGTCGCGGGTCTGGTTACCGGCGGTAATAATCAGCGGCGTGCGGTTCATATACGCGGTAAGAATATTACTCATCGCGTTACTCAGCCCGGCGGAGGTATGCACATTGACCAGCGCAACATGACGGGTGGATTGCGCATAACCATCCGCAGCAGCGACCGCAGACGATTCATGCAGGGTCTGGATATAACGAAAATCTGCCGGAAAGTTTTTCAGGAAAGTTTCTTCTGTCGAGCCGGGATTACCAAAAACAGTCGTGATATTCAGTTGCCGGAGTAATTCAAATGTCACCTGACGGATTGTTTTTCCCATCGTAATGCTCCTGTGAAATCATTATTCTGCTGATGCCGGACATACCGGCGAATAGAAAAGGCATGCTGATCGCTTTATTTGCCTGACGATAATTTTTACTTAAATAACAATAACAAACAGCGGAGATGTAAATTAAAAGAACAGTGAAAAATTCAGATATTCCGGACTCTATTACAGCAGAAAATAAAGATCAAACTGCGGCTTTATGGCTCTGCGTCTGATTATCAGACCGGCAGAATCGTTATTTCTGATATAAAGCAGAAAGATAGAGGTAAGACCAGATAACCGCATCATAAAAAGTCAGTGTAATACCCCTGCCGGGGCCGGTTGAGAGTAAACAACGCGATAACATGCTGGCAGTTTGTTAATCCGTTACAGTTCCGTTTAACTCAGAGCTGTTATTGTCTGCCGCGTGGTACCAATTGGTTATTTTGCTTTTTTTCAGCTCTCCGCGGATGCAGAGAGCTTTTTTTTTATTTCCGGTATACTATTCTGACTATTCAGACTGTTTATGTGCAGAGGTCATATGCTGAAAATATTCGCCTTTATTGCCGTTATTCTTCTTTCGGGCTGTGCCGGGGTTGGTGTCGGTGCATCCGGAGGTTCTGAAGGCGCTTCTGTGGGAATCGGTACCGGCATCGGCTTTTAACCCGAATGTTAATAAATAAGAGCGGTAACAACAGTGTATTAGTCATACAGGATGAAAAAAGTCATATTTAAGATTCAATGCATTGATAAATAAATCCATGTAAAAACCGCCGGTGTGGGTTGGTAATTTATAATTACCTGAATAACCAGGTAAAGAGTATCGCCGATGTACCGATAGTTAATTTCATAACTGCTCTCTTTCGTTTTTCTGTCTATATCCGGGGTACGGGCATTGTTCCGGAGTGAAATTATGCGCCATTAATTTATGGAAAAGGCAGTTGGAACATAACTGCCTTAGTGTCCATCAGAAGGAAACAAACATAAATGTGACAGGAAGGAAAAAGAGACCGCCGGGAATAGTTGCTGTAATCAAAGGTAATAAAGCAAAAGCCTCCATAAATTACTCCTCATTGTTATCACTAAATATATTTTAATCAGCATCAATAAAATTTCAATATATCCGTTATTTTTCAGGGAGATCTGCAGGTAAACAACATGACGACTAAATCTTATCGTACTGCGTAATCAGGGAATAAACCTGCTACAGACATGACGGTATCGCCTGAATGTCGCGGCGTGTCCCCGGAAGATGTGATTAAGAAATGTTATTCCGTATATGGCGGATGTGATAACCTTATAGCTTCATCTTTCAGGAAAGAATTAACGACCACAACCGTTTCCGGAGAGTTGGTGAAAGCCGGGGAAGCCACCTCAGTTAACCGGTGAGACAACCCGCCGGGTAATGGTTTTGAACTCATTTTGAATGATAGTGACTTATCGATTCTGATTTATTGATAAATAAAGACAAAAAAAGGTAACAACAATGCATTGGTTAGCAGACTACTGGTGGGTCATCCTGGTGCTGTTTGTCGGCGTGATCCTGAACGCCATTAAAGATCTCAAACGCGTGGATCACAAAAAATATCTGCAGAACCGAAAGGAACTGCCGCCTCACCGTGATAATAACGCACAGTGGGATGATGAGGATGACTGGCCGGATAATAAATCTAAAAAGCCCTGATTTCTTCTGCTGTCTGCTGCGCCCACTGCGGGCGCAGTGTCTGTAATACCGCCGCCGTTTCCTGCCGCTGTGCATTAAGCAGTGCCTTTTTCCCGCTGATATGGCGAGTTTTCAGTATCTCCGGTTTACCGGACAGCAACTGTGACAGTTCCGCTGTCTGTTCCGGGTATTCCCTTTGCAGAAGTGCGAGTGCAGACTCTGCCACCGCCTGTGGTTTGGCGGCATACGCAAACCCGGCCAGCATCCGCCATTCCCGTTCATTGAGTGATTCCGCCTGCTCCGGCGGTACCGGCGAAAATCCCCATATCTGAGAATAAACGGCGCAATCCCGGGCAAACTGCTGTTCTGCGGCATCTGCCAGTGCCTGTCCGGCCGGCGTCAGCGGCAGCAGCAGCATTGCAGTGTAACATCCGCTGACCGCTTCCGGGTGTGTGCCGATGCGGGCAAAACGAAAGCCGCAGGATGTCCAGAATGCAGCCAGTTCCGGGGTATAGCCGAAGCTGACGGACAGATAATCCATACCACTGTTTTTTGCCGCGTCAGCCGCCCGCTGCAGTAATTCACGTCCCAGCGCATTGCGCCGGTAGCCTGCATGTACGGCAATACGGCTGATACGGCGTGAACGCAGTTGTGCCGCCTGCGGAAAGTAACTGTGTGCCGCGAGTGATTGTGCCAGCAGGTTTCCGCGCGGCCGCCGGGTACCTGCCCAGACAGATTGCGTCAGTGCTGCCGGTAACCCGCCCTCGTCGGTCAGCCAGAGGGCCGCAGTCACCTGCTGCCGGTGGCGGAACAGCGCGAAATGCTGTCCGGACGCATCGGCCAGCCGCCGCAGATCCAGCGGGGATGTCCGGTAATGCGCTGCCGTCAGCAGGCCGTAAAACCCGGACAGTAAATCCGGGTCATCACATAACGCCTGCTGTGTTACGGACTGATATTCACACTCACCCGCCGGTGTGATTTTTTCTGCCGGTTCGGTGAGCAGCAGTGCCTTATCGAGCCAGGCTTCCGCCGGGTCATGCTCTGCCCAGCGTACCGGCTGCGTCAGCGTCAGTGCGGTAAACTGCGGTAGTGACTGACAGAATTTCAGTAAAAATCCCCGTCCGGTGCCTTCATAACCCTGAACAGTAGTCAGCAGCAGCACACGGGGAAATACCACCGTAAACCGGGTGAGCAGCGGCAGCGGGATCATTGCCGCTTCGTCGATCACCAGCCAGCCGTATGTGCTGACATCCGCCGTTTCAGCCAGCATCAGTAAATTATCCGGGGCGATAAATTCCGTTTGTTGTGAATCATGAAGATAACGCTGTATCACCGTTACCGTGGCTTTTGCCGGGGCACATAATAAATGACGGCCCGGCGCTTCTGCCAGGAACAGACCGGCCACAGCGGATTTTCCCCGTCCTCTGGCCGCAGTCAGACAGAAAATGCCGCTTTCAGCACGGCGGAGCTGTGCCAGTATCTGCTGTTGTGCAGGAGTCGGGGTGCCGTCCGGCGGCTGCCACGCGTTTTGCGGCGGCAGCAGGGTCATATCAAATGGCCGGTTTTCATACCGGCAGAGATGAGCAGGATGGATAAGTGTACGAGCGAAGTGGCGCATAAAATGCGGCGCGGGGATCATCTGTCCGCCGTCATTCCAGCGCAGACTGTCCTCATCCGGCCGGGTCTGCCATTGTGATTCCGGCGGCAGCAGCAGGATCAGCCAACTGCCCGCCTGTAATGTGCCGGCCAGCATAGCCAGTGCTTCACTGTGCAGCCCGCGCCGGGCATCAAACACGCCGTGGCGGAACTCCTGCCCCAGCAACAGACGGGCTTTTTCCGCTGCTGTGCCGCCGGGCAGCTGAGCGGATATGACCGGCCAGTCACCGGGCGCCGCGTCTCTGATTTCCTGTAACCGGGATTCACACCAGTCGTCACTGCCGCTCAGTACCCACAGACGGCGGATACCCTGTATGCGGAGCTGCTCAGTGCAGGCGTGGAACAGTGCGGGTAACATAAAAAACCGCTACATCTTACCGACAAGCAGTGACAGGATCCCCGCCGCAATCAGCGGTCCGACCGGAACCCCTCTGAACAGTGCGACACCGATAATAGTACCCACCAGCAAGCCGGCAACCGTGGACGGCTGGTTACTCATCAGTGTGACACCCCGGCTGCCCAGCCAGGACACCAGAATACCTATCACTATTGCCAGGATAGATTTCCAGTTCAGAAAGGAGCCTAAAACGTCATTGGCACTGATTTTGCCGCTGGCAATCGGTGCCATCACACCGACGGTCAGAATGAGGATCCCCAGCTTGAGGCCATATTTTTCCACAAACGGGAAATAGCCGTTAAGCGGCGTGATGCGCACCGCCAGCAGAAAAAGAATAGCCAGGGTTACCGTCATGTTATTACTGATAAGCCCGAGCCCGGCTAAGACCAGGAGGATAATCAGGGTCGGGTCAATGTTACTCATAGCAGATCCTGCGTGTCGGGGGGAATGAAAGCCGCCAATAGTATGCCGTTATACGATGATAATCAAACTCTGCCGGTTTTGCAGGGAAAACCGGCAGAAAGGCTTATTTCAGTGCGGAAAATGTGTCACATTGCGCAATATTACCGCTGTCAAAACCGCGTTTGAACCACTCATAACGCTGTGCGGATGTTCCGTGTGTGAAGCTGTCCGGAATAACCCGTCCCTGACTCTGTTTTTGCAGTCGGTCATCGCCGATAGCCTGCGCCGCATTCAGGGCATTTTCCAGATCACCGTTTTCGAGGATCCCGGCTTTTTCCATCTCGTGGCCCCAGATCCCGGCAAAACAGTCAGCCTGTAATTCCATTTTCACTGACAGGCGGTTTGCCTCTTTCTGACTGCTGCGCTGCTGACGTTCACGTACCTGACGATCGATACCGAGCAGATGCTGAACATGGTGTCCCACTTCATGAGCGACCACATAGCCCTGCGCGAAATCCCCGCCCGCCCCTAATTTGGTGCGCATATCGTCATAGAAAGAGAGGTCGATATAGACTTTCTGATCAGCCGGACAATAAAACGGCCCCATCACCGCCTGCCCCGCTCCGCAACCGGTCGGGGTTGCGCCCCGGTACAGCACCAGTTTCGGTTCGCGGTAGTGCCGGTTCATCTGTGCGAATTTTTGTCCCCAGACCGCTTCGGTTTCCGCCAGCATCACGCCGGTAAATTCCGCCTGTTTCTGCTCCTGTGCACTGCTTTGTGCCGGACGCTGCTGTGAGGTGGTCTGCCCGATATTGACCGGATCGCCGGTGACCAGGCCGGTCAGGTCAATGCCGTAAAAACCGGCCACGACCACAATAACAACCACAACCAGCCCGGCTTTGCCGCGCGGCAGCGGAATACGCGGCCCGCCTGCGGATCCGCCCGGAATTCTGCCCCCCGCACTGCGGCGGTCTTCAATATTGTCGCTCTGGCGACGCCCTTGCCAACGCATGATGATTCTCTGCTTATCGGATAATAGTCGGATAACTACATAGTACAGAGAAAATGATGTGAGGAAAAATGCTTCTTTCTTTCAGGGGAGTGATAAATCAGCTTAATGCCGGTGATACGCGGGTTCTGTTATCACCGGCCATACATTCAGAAGAGGAATGATTAATCCAGTTTCACACCCAGACGGCGTGCTACTTCCTCATAGGCTTCAATCAGGCCGCCGAGACTCTGGCGGAAACGGTCTTTATCCATTTTATCCAGCGTTTCTTTATCCCACAGACGGCTGCCGTCCGGAGAAAACTCATCACCGAGCACGACCTGACCTTTATACAGACCGAATTCCAGTTTGAAATCCACCAGAATCAGACCGGCGTCATCAAACAGACGGGATAACACGTCATTGGCGATGTAGCTCAGGCGCTTCATTTCCGCGAGATTTTCCCGGCTGACCCAGCCGAAGGTTTCGCAGTAGGATTCATTGATCATCGGGTCATGTTTGGCGTCATTTTTCAGGAACAGATCGAAGATTGGCGGATTCAGTACCATCCCCTCTTCCACACCCAGGCGTTTTACCAGCGAACCGGCAGCGCGGTTGCGGATGACACACTCCACCGGCACCATATCCAGCTTTTTCACCAGAATTTCGGTATCGGATAACAGGCGTTCCATCTGAGTCGGGATACCGGCTGCTTCCAGTTTACCCATGATAAAATGGTTGAATTTATTATTGACCATGCCCTTGCGGTCAAACTGCTCGATGCGCTCACCATCCAGTGCTGATGTATCATTACGAAATTCCAGAATCAGCAGATCGGGATTATCCGTGGTGTAGACCGTTTTGGCTTTCCCACGATACAGTTCAGCATGTTTTTGCATCTTGCACTCTCCAGACAGGATTAATAATAGGCGTATCGCCTGACGGGCAATATTCTCCCTCAGAACGAGGCAATAAGCAATCGTTTGCGTAAGAAAAGATACAGACCCGGAAAGAGAGTGTTGTCCGGCAGAAGTGTGTTCACACCATAATGAGGGATAAACCCCGGGCTGTCAGCAGGTCACGGGCAGATTGCGGAACCTTCTGAGTGAGCACCACATGATCCAGTTCCTCACATGCCGCCACGCGGTAAGGTGCAATACGCCCGAGTTTGTCACCGGTCACACCGGCCACGGTCAGACTGCTCTGTCTTATCAGTGCCCGCTTGAAAGCGGCTTCCTCAAACCCGGTAACCGTCAGACCACTATCCGCATCCAGTGCGCATCCGCCGGGAAAACAGAGGTCAATATTCAGATAAGACAGCTGCTCCAGTGCCTGTGCCCCGATGCAGGTGCCGGATGCGCGGTGCAGCTTTCCGCCCAGCACAATCAGCTCAAAATGCGGGTAGTCACTCAGTGCGGCTGCAATAAGCGGGCTGTGTGTTATCACGGTCAGGGAAAAATCTTCCGGCATATGCTGTGCCAGCAACAGATTCTGACTGCCGCCATCCAGAAAAACCGTGCTGTTATTACGGATCAATCCTGCACAACCGAGCGCTATTTTTTCTTTTTCTGCACTGTTCTGCCCGATCCGCTGCTGAAAATCCGCCACATCACCCAGTACACTGACCGCACCGCCATACACCCGTTTACAGAGCCCTTCATCCGCCAGAGCCTGTAAATCACGGCGGATGGTGTGCTCTGATACGCCAAGCTGTTCAACCAGTGTACTGCACTGTACCCGGCCGTCACTGTGTAATAACTGCCGGATCAGGGCTTGCCGTTGTTCCGGAAAAGCTGCATAATCGAGCATATATTTCTCCTGTAAATTGCATAAAGCATCATAAACGGGCATCCCCTGCGGGTCAATCAAAACCCTGTCACTGCTGAGGTCATTCTGTGAACACACATCATCCGGATATCGCATTTTTTCATCAGTTAGCCAACCGTGCAGCACAAGAGACGTTACCGCGTTTTTTACCCGGGCATACACTGTCCGTCGATACCAAAATCAAAGAAGGTGTCAGTTTTGATCCGGTGACGGATGCAGACCGGCAAGCTGAAATCGCGCTGCGGGAAATGATCAGCGCAGCATATCCGCAGCACAGCATTTTGGGTGAGGAGTTCGGTCTGACCGGCGAAGGGGACTATCAGTGGATCCTTGATCCGGTGGATGGCACCCGCCCGTTTATGCTCGGTTTGCCGGTCTGGGGAACGCTGGTCGGATTAACCTGTCGCGGAACACCTGTTATGGGAATGATGAGCCAGCCGTACACCGGCGAGCGTTTCTGGGCGGATGGTGAACGCAGTTGGCACAACAGCCCGCACGGGACATATGTGATGAAAACCCGCAAAAACATCACCCTGGCCAATGCCATTCTGCACACCAATTCACCGGAGCCGATGCCCCGTTTCCCGGAAATCCGGCTGGCCGATCTGATGGAAAAGGTCTTAATGACCCGTTTCGGCGGCGAGTGCTATGCCATGGCGATGGTAGCGGCAGGCAAAATCGATCTGTGTTTTGATTACGCCCTTCAGCCATATGATATCGCTGCATTTATCCCGATCATTGAGCAGGCCGGTGGTTGCGTGACAACCCTTGACGGCGGACCGGCCATACAGGGCGGAGCTGTTCTCGCCAGTGGCTGTCCGCGTCTTCATCAGCAGGTGCTGACTATTCTGAACAAAAATATTTAATAATCGTATAATAATTATGATTATAAATTCGTATTACAAAGGTTGTTGTGAATGAGTGATGTAATTGCAGTAACACCGCCCGCCGCACCGGCGGGACGGGAACAGATGGCCACCCGCGCGCTCTTTTTTGTCGCCGGTTTTGCCTCCGCGGCCTGGGCAGCACTGGTGCCGTTTGCCAAACTGAACACCGGCGTGAATGACGGGGTTCTCGGGTTATTACTGCTCTGTCTCGGCGGCGGTGCGCTGGTCGCCATGCCGCTGACCGGTGTGCTGACCACCCGTTTCGGCTGCCGCAGGGTGATGACCGTTTCCGTTATCCTGCTTAGTGCAGCCCTGCCACTGCTGGCGGTCATTAATCACACCGGCTTACTGGCTCTGACACTGATTATTTTCGGTATGGGTATCGGGATCACCGACTGTGCCATGAATATTCAGGCCATTATTGTTGAAAAAGCCGCACCAAAACCGATGATGTCCGGCTTTCACGGATTCTACAGTGTCGGCGGCATTGCCGGTGCAGGAGCCATGAGCGGCTTTATGCTGGCGGGAATGGGTGCATTACAGGCGGCCGGTGCCGTGATGGCGATTTGCCTTCTGCTGCTGGCTTTCAGTTATAAAGGCATGCTGGATTACGCCTGGCCGTCAGAAGGCCCTGCATTTGCTGTGCCGCGCGGTGCGGTATTGCTGATAGGGATTATCTGCTTCGCCACCTTTCTGGCCGAAGGCAGTGTGCTGGACTGGAGTGCGGTTTTCCTGACAGAGTATCGTCATGTGCCGGAGAGCATGGGCGGCCTGGGTTTTGCCTGCTTCGCGGTGCTGATGTCCCTCGGGCGGCTGACCGGCGACAAAATTGTTGCGGTGCTCGGACGGCCGCAGGTGGTGCTGTGGGGCGCCCTGCTGGCTGCCGGTGGTCTTTTGCTGAGTGTGCTGAGTGACAACTGGCTTCTGGCGCTCACCGGTTACGGGCTGATCGGCCTGGGATGTGCCAACGTGGTGCCGGTGATGTTTTCCGCTATCGGCCGCCAGACCAGTATGCCGCAGGCCGTTGCCGTCCCGGCGGTAACCACGCTGGGTTACCTCGGTATTCTGGCAGGACCGGCGTCTGTCGGACTGATTGCTTACCGCTTCACCCTGCCCGCCGCGCTGCTGGCCGTGGTCGCGCTGCTGTTGCTGGTCGCGCTGCTGTCACGCAAAGTCCGGATGTAAAAACACCGGCCGTCAGGCCGGTGTTGCTGTATTCTCCGCAGCGTCTTTCAGAATCGCTTTCAGACGCGGATAACGGCGTGCCAGCCGCCAGCGCAGCCGCAAATCTTTGGCGTTATCCCAGATGAGTGACCAGATCCCGCGATCAAACAGTTCACGCACAATCTCCTGTTTCACCTCCGGCGATTCTATCTCACTGATAGTATGCAGGATCCCCAGCCCTTCTTTGGAAATCTGCCAGTGACAGGCCGGGATCTGCTTCGCGACATCCGCATGGCGCTGATTAATATCGTTCAGCATTTCCAGAATTTTCATGTAATTATGGACTGTCCGTACGCGAATTTTATCATCAGGCGGCGTATGCGATACCGATTCGGAATGGATCAGATAATCGTAATAACGCTCATCAATATATTCCACCCGCGCTGCGGTCATCAGCAGTTCGGTTGTCCACGGAATATCCTGATGGTGCAGCCCCGGCTCAAAATAATAGCCCTGCTCACGCAGAAAATCAGTGCGGTACAGGTTCAGCCAGGTTACATGCAGGAATTTACGGGAGTTGAGTGCCCGTTTCAGCCAGTCCGGTCCGGAAAGAACGCCGGTGGAACGCAGACGATCCGGCGGGAAAATCGGCCGCGGTTCACGCCCGTCTTCATAAACATAGGTGCCGTTGCAGGTTGCCACATCCAGTTTTCCGGCAAGCGCAATTTCCAGCAGGCGGCCGTACATTTGCGGGTGAATCACATCATCAATGTCCGGAAACGTGATGTATTGCCCTTTTGCCACTGCAAAACCGGTATTCCGCGCCACAGAGACGCCCTGATTTGCCTGTTCCAGAATAGTGACTGACGGGAATTTATCCTGCCATTCACGCAGCACAGCATCCGTATTATCCTTGGAACCGTCATTAACGAGGATCAGTTCCCAGGCAGGAAGTGTTTGTTTCAGCAGGCAGTCAAAAAACTGAGGAAGAAATTTTTCCCCGTTATAGACGGCAACAACAATGCTCAGTAAAGGTCGTGAAGAATCCGAAGATAAATTCATGTCAGCCCTGTCAATTCCGGGTAGCCTGATATTCAGCAGACAATGCGGCTGAATATAGCGACAAAATAATTATAAGTTTTTAAATATAACCGGAGAGTCTGGCATAAACGTGGCTAATAATGCGGTATAACAGACAGTCAAATAAGAATTTATCTTAAAAATTATTATGTTGTGTATCAATTCATTACAAAATAATAACGGCACAAAAAAATACCGGCCATTAACAATGACCGGTACCGATAATTACATTTACGCATTTATATGTTGCGTGAATATATTATTTTACAGATGATTTGCTGAATGCCGCTTCCAGTGCTTTCACCATTTCATCATTTTCTTTCTGTGTCAGCGGTTTCCCTTTGGCACTGATAAACTGGAGGCTGCTGCGGTTATCCAGATCACCGACCTGTAAGGTGTAATCACCTTCGGCCACTGACGGATCATCCATACCCAGGCTGCTCCACTCTGCAGAACTCAGCCCTTTGTATGTCACTTCAATATTCCCGGTCGAACGGGTGCGGTCACCCACTTTCATACCGACGCTTTCCAGCACAACCGGCAGGCGGGACCAGACCACATCAAACGGCGCGCGGACAATAATCTGCGGCAGACCGGTTTTATCACTGCCGCTCTGAACGTCCGGAGCCGCATACTGTGACGCATTGGTTTCCTGACGCGCGGCATTACGCATACGATCAAGGCCGTCCACCAGCTCGTTGAGTGTCAGATTGTTATAACGGGTGATTTCCGTTTTATCTGTCACCGGGTTTTCACCCTGTTTCAGACCTTCACTGGTCACAACAACCGCCACCTGTGAACCGGCCGGTTCAATTTTGATACGCTGGCGGGACTGTAACGGCAGATCTTCATCCGCACGCTGCCAGACAATCCAGTCAGTGACAATCACGCCACCGGCTTCATCACGCTGGCTGACCGGCACTGAGCGATCGGCCAGAACGCGGTTGATCTGCGCCCACAGCGTTCTGTTTTCCGCTGAATTCTCCAGCAGAAGACGGCTTGCGTCTCCTGCTGTTTCAGTACGGGAACCTGCTAACAGGCTGACAGTCTGTACCGGCGGACGGATGTCCAGCGCCAGACCGGTCGCACCATCCTGCTTAACCTGAGGAATATCATACTGGCCGCTCTGTAACGGCAGGATCATCCCCTGAGGAACATTCAGCGCCTGTAACTGCGGCGCATCCAGGTACGAAGTATCGCCGCTGACCTGGCGCTTATAGTTCTGATCGCCGGAGCAGGCTGCCAGTAATAAAACCACGGAAAGACCAGCGAGCTTCGTAACCTTTGATTTTTGCAGTAGTGTTGCCATTCAGATTCCCTAAAATATTATCGTATGCCCGCCGTCTTCATGGCACGGCCGACCGTATTCTGCCCCGCTTCCGTGAGCGGTAACAGCGGCAGACGCAGTGTCTGCTCTGCGATCAGACCCAGCTGATGACAGGCCCATTTTACCGGTGACGGGCTTGGCTCACAGAATAATGTGTGATGCAGGTCCATCAGTTGATTATTAATCACACGCGCACGGTCAAAATCCCCGCGCAGGGCAAGATCAAACATCTGTGCCATCTCTGCCGCAGCCACGTTGGCTGTCACAGAAATCACACCTTTGCCGCCCAGGAGGGTGAAATCCAGTGCTGACGCGTCATCACCGCTGAGCAGAATGAAGTTTTCATCATTCACCAGGGTTTTGATTTCATTCACACGGCTTAAGTTCCCGGTCGCTTCTTTAATTGCCACAATATTGTCCAGTTTTGCCAGCCGGGCAACAGTTGCAGGTAACATATCACAGCCGGTGCGCGTTGGCACATTATACAGAATTTGCGGTAATGCGGTATTCTCTGAAATCACTTTAAAATGCTGATACAGACCTTCCTGTGACGGACGGTTGTAATACGGGGTAACGGTCAGACATGCCGCCACACCGCTGTTTTCAAATTGCTCAGTAAACCAGACGGCTTCGTTGGTCGCATTAGCGCCGGTACCGGCAATAACAGGAATACGGCCTTCCGCGAACTCCAGTGTCGCCAGTACCACATCCACATGTTCCTGATGTGACAGTGTGGCGGACTCCCCGGTGGTTCCGACAGCCACAATGGCGGACGTACCTGCCGCGACATGGTAATCCACTAACTTCCGGAGCCCCGCCTTATCAACACGACCCTGTGTGTCCAGTGGTGTAACCATCGCAACAATACTGCCTTTTAAAACGTCATTTATGTGTGACATGTACGAAACCCTCATAATCGGATAAATATAGGACAACATTTTAATGGTACTTGTTCAGAGCGCAGAAAAAAACACCCTAACTGTACGTTTTTAATGAATTTTGTTAATACCCGGCGGCACACCTTAAAAAGAAGTAATAATGTCCGCTTTTTTCACCGGTAAAACGGCGGAACACATGATAACGTGTCTGTAACCGGCAGGTTTGATATGCCGCAATCATTTGATTATTACCGCAGAGCACACAACAGGTTATTGCTATCGGCCTTATCTTTCTTTATGTTTAACACATTCACGGTGTCATGAAGAGGAATGAGGGTTTGCCGCAACGCGATCAGCAATATCTGGTTATCACTGCACTGGGACGGGATCGCGCAGGGATTGTGAATGCGATTACCCGTCATGCCGGAGAGTGTGACTGTAATATCGAAGACAGCCGTCTGGCGATTTTCGGTGAGGAGTTCACGTTTATTATGATGCTGTCAGGCAGCTGGAATGCCATTGCCATGCTGGAGGCCACCCTGCCGGTACTGGCGGCGGAGCTTGACCTGCTGACGGTCATGAAACGGACACAGCGCGGGCATCAGCCTGCGGCCACTACCGGTGTCAGTGCGCAGGTTACCGTGCCTGATGCCGCCGGGCTGGTGGAGCGCTTTACCAATCTGTTTATGAGACTGGATTACACCCTGGCCGAACTGGTGTCCAAAACCCGGCCGGAGGATGATACAGACGCAGTACTGCTGGAGATTCAGATCACCGCGCATCACCCGACAGGGGAAAACAACGCGGTGCTGCAGCAGCAGTTTTACCGTCTTTGTGCTGAGTTACAGGCCGAAGGCACTATTACCCTGATGAATCATTAATGTTTGTGTTTATTATTACGTTTACGGAGAGTGTGTAATGAGCCCATTGAACGCCGGTGATAAGGCGCCCCTGTTCAGCCTTCCCGACCAGGATGGTGAATCAATCAGCCTGGCCGATTATGCCGGTCAGCGTGTGCTGGTATATTTTTATCCCAAAGCCATGACGCCGGGCTGTACTGTCCAGGCATGCGGTCTGCGCGACAATATGGATGAACTGAAACAGTTCAATGTTGAAGTGCTGGGGATCAGTACAGACAAACCCGAAAAACTGTCCCGTTTCGCGGAAAAAGAGTTACTGAATTTTACCCTGCTGTCAGATGAAGACCATGCAGTTGCTGAAGCATTTGGTGTCTGGGGTGAAAAACAGTTTATGGGGAAAACCTATGACGGTATTCACCGCATCAGCTTCTTAATCGGCGCTGACGGTAAAATCGAGCATGTTTTTGATAAGTTCAAAACCAGCGACCACGACCAGGTTGTGCTTGAATACCTCAAAGCCCACAGCTGATTAATCGGTCTGCCCTGATATAAACACCATCTTACCCATGGTGTTTTTTTATGGCTGCTATCTGACATAAAAAAACACCGGCATCATACCGGTGTCTTTTTTTATCGTGTCAGATTACGCCTGCCCTGGCATTTTCTTATCCGGTATTTTGTCATCCGGCATTGTCTCCTCCGGCCAGGAGTGGATCACGGCTTTAATCAGGGTTGCCAGCGGGATCGCGAAAAATATCCCCCAGAATCCCCATAATCCGCCGAAAATAATAATCGACAGAATAATCACCAGCGGATGCAGGTTCACCGCCTCAGAATAGAGAACAGGCACCAGGATATTGCTGTCCAGCCCCTGCACCACCAGATAGGCGATAAACATGGTCCAGAAATCCGAATCCAGTCCCCACTGGAACAGCCCGACCAGAACCACCGGCACGGTCACAATCACTGCCCCCACATACGGGATAAGGACTGACAACCCCACCAGCACACCCAGCAGTAACGCATAATTCAGGCCGACCACCGCGAAGACGATATAAGTACAAACACCAACAATAATCATCTCGGTAACTTTGCCGCGGATATAATTGGAAATCTGCTGATTCATCTCCACCCACACTTTCCCGGCCAGTGAGCGGTTACGCGGCAGAATACGCTGAAAACCCCGCAGCAGCTGTTCTTTATCTTTCAGTAAAAAGAACACCATCAGCGGCACCAGAATCAGATAAATCGTCAGCGCCAGTAATCCCACCAGTGACGCCAACGACATTTTCACCACTGAATCCCCGACCGAGAGCAGCTTGCTGCGGGCATTATCGAGGATCATATCCATCAGCCCGACATCCATCAGCGCCGGGAACCGGTTCGGCAGTTCGCGGGCGAACTCATTGAAACGGCTGAACATATTCGGCATATCCAGCAGCAGATTGCGTCCCTGTCCCCAGACCGTCGGCGCGAGAATAAAGATCACCAGCACGCTGACCCCGATAAATAACGTCAGGATCAGCATAATCGCCAGCTTTCGCGAGCAGCCGCGCTTTTCCATCTGATGAATCGGCCACTCCAGCAGGTATGCCAGTACAATTGCCACCAGCAGCGGCGCTAAGATACCGCTGAAAAAATAAATAATTCCGAAACCCGCCAGTAAAATAACGGTCAAAGCAACTGCCTGCGGATCGGCAAAACGTCGTCGGTACCACTGAATGATCAAATCTAACATTATTCTGCTCCCGGGATTAGCGGCAAAAATATGACAAATCCTGCCCACCGGGCAGACTGTGTGAGGATTTTACTTGAGTGTTTGCTATGATACACGAATTATTACCAGTGATAATCAACGGGGAAAGCGTCATCCTATGAATACGTTTCTGAAAAAACCGTTAGCCGTCTTACTGAGCCTTGCCCTGACCTTCCCGGTGCTGCCTGCCGCACAGGCTGCGGTTGAGGATGCGTTACCTGAAATCGGCACCACCGCCGGCGGTACACTCAGTATCGGACAGGAAAACCTGATGGGGGACTTTTATCTGCGGATGATCCGCAGCAGCTCCCCGATGGTCTATGATCCTGTTTTACTGCAATATATTAATAATCTCGGCCAGCGCCTGGTTTCAAACGCTGACTCGGTCAAAACCCCGTTTAATTTTTTCCTGATAGCCAACCCGAACATTAATGCCTTTGCCTTCTTCGGCGGCAATGTGGTGCTGCACACCTCCCTGTTCCGCTACAGCCTGACAGAAAGTGAACTCGCCTCTGTGATGGCGCACGAAATCGCTCACGTTACCCAGCGCCACCTGGCGCGGATGATGGAAGATCAGCAGAACAAAGCACCGCTGGCCTGGGCGGCCACTCTGGGCTCTATCCTGCTTCTGATGACCGGCACGCCGGTCGGTGCCGCCGCCATGACCTCGACCATGGCCGGGATCCAGCAGAATATGATCAGCTTTACACAATCCAACGAGCAGGAAGCAGACCGCATCGGCATGGGCACACTGAGCCGTGCCGGGTTTGACCCGCAGGGTATGCCGGACTTTATGACCATCATGGTGGATATGTCCCGTTACAGCTCCAAACCGCCGGAAATGCTGCTGACTCACCCCCTGCCGGACAGCCGTCTGGCGGATGCGCGTAACCGCGCCAGTCAGATGCCGCGTAAAAACCCGCCGCAGTCCTTTGATTTCCTGCTGGCGCGCGCCCGGGCGATGGCAATGTACGGCGGCCAGCCGCTGCGCAATGCGACTGACCAGATGATTGAAAACTACAGCAAAGGCAACAGTAAAGAACAAATGGCGGCGGATTATGCGCGTGCCATTCTGCTCTACCGTGACAACAAATATGAACCCGCCTCACAAATTCTGACGAAATTACTGGCTGCCGATCCTGACAATGTCTGGTTTATCGATGTCATGACAGATGTGGATATCGGCCTGAACAGAACATCACAGGCGGTGACCAGGCTGGAAAATGCCCTGAAACGGGAACCGGGGAATTCGGTATATCAGATAAACCTCGGTAATGCCTATATTCAGAATAAACAGTATGATAAGGCAACTAAGATTCTGCGCAATTATACCTTTGATCACCCGGCTGACCCGAGCGGCTGGGATCTGCTGGCAGAAGCAGGCGGAAAAGCCGGCCGCCGCACGGATGAACTGGCTGCACGGGCGGAATATCAGAACTTAATGGGCAATTTTGACGGTGCTATCCGCAGCCTGACCGAAGCCGCCCGTCAGGCGAAACCAGGCAGTTATGATCAGGCGCGTTATGATGCGCGGATTGACCAGATCCGCCAGTTACAGCTGCAATTCAAACAATTTAAATAATGAGGAAAACCATGACTGAGACTGTCACTATCTGGCATAACCCGCGCTGCTCCAAAAGCCGTGAAACTCTGGCACTGCTGGAAGAAAACGGCGTGTCTCCGGCAGTAATGCTCTATCTGGATACCCCGCCGTCAGTAGCGGACATCAAAACCGTGCTCCGTGAGCTGAAATTTGACGATGCCCGCAAACTGATGCGCACCAAAGAAGCCCTTTACAGTGAGCTTGGGCTCGCTGCTGTGACCGACCAGGATGCACTGATTCAGGCCATGCATGACAACCCGAAACTGATTGAGCGCCCGGTGGTGATTAAGGGCAAACAAGCCCGCCTCGGCCGTCCGCCGGAGCAGGTGCTGGAGATTATCTGAACCTTCTGTCCCCGGTGACTGCCGGGGACAGAGCTCAGAATTGCCTTCCCTTACAGCGGGAAAACGCCTCGATAACGGCATTACCCAACTCTTCATCTGAAGCCGATACCGGAATAATGACATAATCAGTTTCTGATATACCATCACCGCTCCAGGATTCAAGTTTAACGTGGTTTAGAGGTCTTATTGTAATAAAATTACCAACCTGTCTTGCATTGCATTTATTCATTTGTTTAAAAAGTGATTTTTTATTTTTATATCCACGTAATTTGATGATATTTTTTATCCATCCTTCATATCTGTCCTTTACCTTTTCATAGCCAAAGAAATCATAATCGTCCGGATCTACTATCCGGCTTTGTTTCAGGCATTTCTTTAAACACAAACCGAGCATTTCCGCTGTGGTATCTTTTGATAACAGACAAGACTCAAACAGGTTATCCACAATTAAAATACCATGCCCGGACATAGTATCAACGTGATAAAAATCGCCATTAAAACCTATTCTGGCATTCAACCCCTGTTCAGTATTTTGATTTTTCATTATTCACCTTTTATAATGGTTACTTTAATTTCTATATTTTTATCATTTGCGTTCTTTACTGCACTATTTATTGACTTCCATTGTTCAGATGTCGTTTTTTCCGGAAGACCAATATGCAGAACTCTTTTTTTTATCATATCAGATGTTAAAGTCACCTCACCCTTTTCCTCTTCGGAGAACTGCATTATTTTATTAACATGACCATTGATGGTATATTTTATGGCATCAGGTTTATTTAGTCTACTATCTGTTTGAGTGTTAATAGTTTTTACGCTAATCGCTATTTTATCTTTACTGCTATAATAATCAAAGGTTTTGAATCTATCCGGAAGTTTTGAGCCTGCCGGTAATTGTGTACCGATATAATGCTCAAACGGCATACCCTGCTGGTTAATAGAGGAACCTGACTGATACCATTTCATCGGGATTTTATTGCCCTTTTTATCGGTGGTATAGATTTTATTTAAATCTGCATAACTGACTTTTCTGATATGTTTATGCATTCTGGCAGGATTACCTCTCCTGCCATTCACTGATGACATCAATATACTGTCGATAATAATTTCAGCAGTTGCTTTTTCCAGACCGGTAAAATCTGTTATATATTCCGCATATTGATTACGGATAAAATCATTAATATCATCATGTCTTTCAGTTTCACTGTAAGTAAAAAGCTGTACTTTTTCAGGCGCAACTGACCAGGGATAATAACGAATGCCGTCATCCGCTTTTGTCACCCAGTAATTTGTCAGTAAATTATCTTCAAGATACGTCTCCGGATATTTTGCCATTAACGCATCAAAACGTAATTTATCCGGTGAATTTTCAGATTCCTGCACAGTACAGTTGATCAGACGGCAACCTGCTGCAAGCAGGCGCTCTTTTTTAAAATTATCATCGTCGGCCAGTTCCTCTATCGCCTTTAATTCCTGCAAATGAAACTGACGGTTATAACGTTCAACGATCTCAGCAGCATCCGCCGCAGTGGTCAGCCCGTTGATATGGCCTGTTGCAATCAATCCGGCAACAGCACCTGTCATCCGGGCCAGCTGTGCCTGTTGTTCATGTTCCTGCGCGGTCTGATCTAAAGAATCGCCTAATATAATACCGGCTGCCGACGCTGCCAGCGCCCCGGTAACCGCTCCTCTGACACTCCGGTTGGTCAGCTCAGCTCTGACAGCAGCAACCGCAGCATGCGTAATTGCTTTGCCCGGTTCCGTTAATATTTCACCGTGGTCACCAATTAATTTTGCGCCTTCAGCATTAAACTGACTTCCCGTGTTACTGAGAAGCGCATTAATAAAGTTCTCCCTGAAGCTTGTTTCTGATACTGCCGAACCCACCGCTGAGCTGATTACAGACTGGGCGGAAACGCGCTGTGCAACCTTGTGCCAATCTCCGTCACTCAGTAACGGAATCCGCGATTGAGCCGGATTTCCGTTCTGCCAGCCCATCGATTTATCCAGACCATTGAACGCCCCTCCGACAACCATCTGACCAATAACAGACTTAACACTTTCACTGCGTCCCAGTGACTTAAATGTTTCAGATAAATTGCCTTTATTCTCCGCCAGTGCAACCGCTGCCTGTGTTGTCAGTGCTATCATTCCGGAATGCGCGGCTCCGGAAATAACAGCGGCAGCCGTTCCTGTGGCTGCGGAAGATGCGGTACTCCCCGCCCATGCGGCCAGCCCGGAGCCCGATGTCGCAGCGGTGACGGCAACAGCCAGAACAGCTGATGCCACCGGATTAAGGTGCTGCTCTTTATAGTCCCAGCGCTGATAGGCATCAGCAACCCGGTTCCACTGAACATCATCGCGGGTTATCAGTTCTTTCAGCCAACCGGTTCCGGTATGGCTGCTCAGCATCATTGCGGATTCTTTAAATTCAGGAATGCTGAATGTTTTACTGTCTGCGGTTATGCCTTTTGCTGCATCAACAGATAAATTTCCGCCGTAATAAATCTGCGGTAACCGCCAGCGGCTCAGCGAGTGACCCTGATCCCGGCGGGTAATGTAGAACCCCCTTGAATGGCTGATGGTTTGCTCATAAAGTGAGTCGTTAACGGCTTTAAAATTAATTTTCCCTGAGATACTTTTCAGCCAGGCATTTTTAGCTGCTGAAATTTTTGCAGCTTCAAGTGTGATATCATCCAGGGCGATTAAATTAATATCTTCTTTCGATGTAAATTCTGTCGTTTTATTTTTTACTTCATGCTTTACCTTTGTTACTTCTTTTTTTGTTATACAGAATGTCCAACGATTACATTTCTTTTTCTTATCTTCATAATGACTCGTTTCTTCCATTGCCTGTGCATATAAGTACCCGCCCTTTGCCGAGATATCCATTACTCCATCAGAGATAAGTTCAGCACCCTGAAATAAAATACTACCTTCAGATAATAGTGTTAATTTGTTCTTACTTTTTACCAGTGTGCTGACATGGCGATATGTATCTTCCAGGTAATCACGTCTTTTCTGACGATAGTGTATTTTTTCAGATCCCAACTGAATATTTCCACTGCTATGAATATATACATCATCATCAGAGGAGAGTATTGCTGCATGCAGATTAACATCACCTTCCGCCACTAATGTGATATTTTTCTTTGCTGTAAGATAAGAACTTACATAGCGATTATCAATGTAATCATCATAAGAATACCTTATTGCTGAATAGGGAATTCCTGTCAGATTAAATTTTCCGCCAGAAAACAACAATAAAGATTCATCAGCATGCAGGCCTGCATTCAATAGATTTACATCTCCGGAAGAATTAATAATAAAATTTCTTTCTGAATGAATGCGTACTTTAGGCCTTAAATATCTTGCATAGATATCACTACGGCCTTCCCATTTTTTATCAAAGGTAATATCTACATTTCCGCCGGAATAAAAACCTATATCATTTTTACTGCTGATATCTGTACCGTTAATAGCTATATCACTTCCGGCATTCAGGGTGATATAATCTGAAAGTGTCCATTCCTGAAATTTATCTGACAGCGATTTTATTTCATAATCTGTCCTTTTTGTCGATATTCCTGATATCGCTTTCGGGTCAAAATCAATCCGTATATTTTTACGGGAAGATAAATCCACATGACTATTTAACGTAAATGCTATATTTCTGAATGTAATATCACCTCCTGCATCTGCATAAATACCACCAGGTGCATGTAACAGAGGCAGAGCAGAAATGTCAGATGTAAATACAGGTCGGATTCCTGTTGAGTATATTATGTCACCTTTCCTTGCAATAAGAGACAGTTCACCGGATTTTATATTGGTATTTTCAAGTTCAATACTATCTGCTGTTAATGATAATGACTTACCCGCTGCCAATGTACTTTCACGTGAATATATTTTCTCTTTAGCCTGAACATTTAAGTTATTAATTGCACCTATTTTTGACTTTAAATCTATTGATGAAGAATTCAATAATATGTTTTCTGCAGCTAAATGATGACTAAAACTATCTCTGATAATCTCATTTACCGGATAGTGTTTTTCAGGGATCTTACTCTCTACATTAATTGTATTGCTATAATCTATAATCAGATTTTCTGAACTTACAGATGGACTGTCAGCCACCCCATGGCTAATCCATGTATAAAATTGCTCCTTCTTCTGAAAGGGAATTTTGATATCATTAACCATTACCCCGGGAGGAATAGTATCCGGCTCAACAGAAAAACGCAGCCATTCACTGTTAATATCTTCCGGTTCATATCTTTCCCATAGTTTTAAAATGCCCGGTTCATGATTTTTAATACTGATATCTTTACCGGTTAAAACTATATTTTCCCCTGCAGATAAAAATGAATCATTATTGTCAAAGTGATTCGCATTTATATATATTTTTTTACCGGAATCTATATACGCAGGATGATAATCACTCTTATATCTCACTGCATACTTTTCAACATTAACACTGTCATTAGATAATAAATCTATTTCATCAAACCATTTTTCATATTTAAAATCTTTTAATTCCGGATATACAATCAGTAATCCATCTCGCCGCCACACCGGCAAATAACGCAACTGATTTCCGACGCTGCGAACCTCGGTAGATTCTGCCGGAAGCTTAAAAAACTCAACAGGCTCAGAGTTACTGACATTAGTTAATGCCTTCGCTTTTATAATTAAATTACCACGTTCAGACTTTAGTGAAGCTGATTGATTAATGACACTCCTGCTAAAATCACCTTCCGGATTTTTTTGTATCCATAAATTTTCCGCTGCCTGTATAACTGCTTTGTTTCCCTGATTATTAACAACATCAGAAAAAATACGCACATCACCTTTTGATATAACCTCTCCGGCATTTAAAAAATCATTTGATATAAGAGTGACATCATGACCGGAAACAATCTTTGTTTTATCGCCTATAGTAATGTTACCGGCTATTACCCTTATTCTTTCTTTTGATTTTATATCTCCTGATAATAATACCGTTTTTTTTGCTGTTACACTTATACCATTATTAACAGACTCAATATTATTTAGTTTTACATTGCCATCACTACTTGTATTAATAATGCGAATTTTTTCAGCTGAAATTCCACCTTCCTCAGTCATATTTACTGACGATGATTGATTTCCCATAAAACCGGATATCGATTCCTGAACACCATCCTGGTAATTAATTTTATTTGCACCATTTATAACAATAAGATTTTTTGCGTTTATCTTTCCATTTATTTTAGTATCAGCACTGATAAGATTAGTGTTTTTTTGTGCATATGTATCCATCCCTTTTTTATTTATCGTGATTGATCCATTTCTTACATTGAGAGATGAAAATTTATTTTCAGGATTAAAATTCACATTCCCCGTGGCAAGTGTAATATCTGGCGCGTTAATAAACTTACAACCATCACAGGTAATACCATTAGGATTAGCAATAATAACTGATGCCGGATTGCCGGAAACCTCCATAGCGCCTGACAAATCAGATGGGTCATCACTGATTATCTCATTAATAATTAAACTGGCACTACTCCCCCGCAGATTTATGTTTCCCTCTATTTCACCAGCCAGATAAGATTGACTGCCTTCTGTTCCGTTATTTAACACTACGCCGGCGTCAGAAACATTAAATTTACTGTATTGATTATGTGACAATCCATTTTTATCCGGACTTGAAATATCAATAATAGTCACATCTCTTTTGACATTTACTTTTAAATGGTTATCAGACGGAATTATTTCCGATGCATATAGATAACAGGGAAAAACAGAAGACAATATAATAAATAATTTTTTCATCTTGCTGATAAAGCACATAACACCTCCGGTGTGTTAATTAAGCAATACAGTCATACACTCACCGGAAGATATCCTATGAACAATCATTGCTGATACTCATGATGACTTTATCAATAATGATTGATTCATTTTTAAAACAACAACCTTGTATATAGTTATATTTATTAATAATTCAGTTTTATTTCATACACATGTTCTTTTTATGAAATCGTCATTTATTTCAAGTGGTAAAGTTCGTTTGGTTATTTACACTTAATATAATGATTAAAGGAATAAATCATGAAAAAAACATTAACGGCGTTATCATTTATTTCAACTGCATTATTCTCTGCTGCCGCTGTTGCCGGGCCGGGAAGCTCAGAATACACCTACCGTAACGGGGATAAAATCCGCGTGGCCAGTACGGAAGCGGAAACATCACTGTTTAAAGATAAATCAGGAAAACCGGTTCTGGTGATTACATCACCTGATAACCGCGGGATCTCGCATAATATTTTTACTGACTATAATGTCGGCAAGAAAGGCCTCGTCATTCATAATAAAGAAAATGCCAAAACCATTATTAATGAAGTGATCGGCGACAATAAAACCCACCTGCGCGGTAATACCTTTGTCGCCGGCGGCAAGGCCAGTCTGGTGATTGTTAACCCGAATGGTGTGATCTGTCAGGATTGCAGCTCAACCAATACCTCACTTTATTCTCACCGCAAAACACTGCCGGTGATTATCAATGCTGCAAAAAATAATGAGGTGATTTTCGATGCCCGCAAACCGCTGCATGCATCAGAACGTCTGACCGGTATCAGTCATAATATTTCCGTAAATTCACCACGCTGACCCCTGTTATACCGCCGTTTTCACGGCGGTATTGAGATTGCTGACAAAGCAGGATAAAACGTGGTTTTTCCTGCTTTGTGTTATCAGCCGAAAATCAATAAATTGATTTTCCTGGTTTATTTTTACAACCTCTGTCGGTCGTCGCCAACCCCTGCGGGTTTTGTCAACGGCCTGATACCGCCGTTTTCACGGCGGTATTGCTTTTATCAGAAACTTTCCCTGCTGCAGACTGTCATACCTGTAACAACACAGCCCTGTGATCACACTGTATTAACTTAAGAAAACTCTTATTGCGGCGATCACAGAATAACGTATTGATAATACAGATAACTGACTGTGTATCATCAGGGAAAAAAATGACCATTTATGATCTAAAACCGAAGTTTCAGAACCTGCTGCGTCCCGTGGTAATCCGCCTGTTTAATGCCGGGATCACGGCCAACCAGGTCACGCTGGCGGCGATGTTCCTTTCCCTGCTTACCGGTTTCATCCTGATCCTGTTTCCCGATCCGCGCCTGTTTCTGCTGCTGCCGCCGGTACTGTTTATCCGGATGGCGCTCAACGCCATTGACGGCATGCTGGCCCGCGAACATCACCAGAAAAGCAGCTTCGGCGCGATCCTCAATGAAATGGGTGATGTGGTATCCGATACGATTCTTTATTTCCCGTTTGTCCTGCTGTTTCCGGGAGCGGCCATCTGGATACTGCTGATCCTGTTTCTCTCTGTACTGACTGAATTTATTGGGGTACTGGCACAAACTATCGGGGCATCACGCCGCTATGACGGCCCGGCCGGAAAAAGTGACCGCGCTTTTCTGTTCGGCGCACTGGGTCTGTGGGCGGCGGTTTTTCCCGCATCCCTTGACTCCGTCCTGTTTCCTGTATTGTTTGCGGTCTTTGCCGCCCTGCTGCTTCTTACCTGTTATCACCGTATCCGGCGTGCGTTGCAGGAATCTGCGCAACAAAGCGCATCTCAAAAGGACTGATTATGAGTGTATCTTCTGATTATCCGACTCAGCGTGAATCCATTGAATCTCACTTTACCACCAGTGACCAGCAGCGGTTATTCTTCCGTTACTGGCCTTCCGCGACCGCAGAAAAGAAAGCCATAGTGCTGTTTCACCGGGGTCATGAGCACTCCGGACGGGTGGCACATCTTGCGGATGAGCTGGCGCTGCCTGATTTCGCGGTATTTGCCTGGGATGCCAGGGGGCACGGCCGTAATGACGGACCAAGAGGCTACAGTCCGTCGATGGGCACATCCATCAGTGATATCAATGAATTTATTAACTTCATTTCATCCGAGTATGAAATTCCGATCGAGAACATGGTTGTGCTCGGACAAAGTGTCGGCGCTGTCACCCTGACCGGCTGGGTGCATGATTTTGCACCGAAAATCCGGGGGTTGGTACTGGCTTCTCCGGCCTTTAAAGTCAAACTCTATGTGCCGTTTGCCCGCAGCGGACTGGCGCTGATGCAGAAAATACGCGGGCTGTTTTATGTAAACTCCTATGTCAAAGCCAAATATCTGACCCACGACCCGGTGCGCATCGCCTCATTTGAGCGGGATCCGCTGATCACACGGCCGATTGCTGTCAATATCCTGCTGGAACTCTACAAAACGGCAGACCGTCTGGTGGCGGATGCTGCCGCGATAACAGTGCCGACTCAGCTGTTTATCTCCGGCAGTGACCATGTGGTACACCGCAAGCCGCAGAATCAGTTCTATGCGCGGCTTAACACCCCGTATAAAGAAAAACATATTCTGCCGGGGTTCTATCACGACACCCTGGGAGAGAAAGATCGTCATATCCCGCTGGCAGAAATCCGCCGCTTTGTCACCACCCTGTTTGAACAGCCACGCTATCAGCACGATTACCGGTTTGAGGATATTTGCAGTGCCGGTGCCGATGCTTATCGTGAATTACAGGTTCCGCTGCCGGATTACTGCCCGAAAAATCTCGGCTATAAACTGCTCAGCAAAGCGATGTCCACTCTCGGCAAAGCCTCGGAAGGCGTCAGTATCGGCTACGATAAAGGCTTTGATTCCGGATCCACCCTCGATTATGTCTACCGCAACCAGGCTCAGGGCAAAGGCATTTTCGGCCGCATTGTTGACCGTCAGTATCTCAACAGTATCGGCTGGCAGGGGATCCGTCAGCGCAAAGTGAATATTGAGAAAATTCTGCGCCGCACCATCCGGGCATTGCAGGAAGAGGGGCAACCGGTGCGGATCATGGATATCGCTGCCGGTCAGGGCCGCTATCTCTTTGATGCGATTAATGATTACAGCCGGATAGAATCTGTTCTGATGCGCGATTACAGCACCATCAATGTGGAACAGGGTCGTTTACAGATCAAAGAGCGCTTCCTGGAAGACAAAATCCGTTTTGAAGAGGGCAATGCCTTTGATACCGCAGATCTGGCGGCGGTCACCCCGAAACCGACCCTCGGCGTGGTGAGCGGGTTATATGAACTGTTCCCGGAAAACCATCTGCTGCGCGATTCCCTCGCCGGGCTGGCGCAGGCGATTGAAAGCGGCGGTTATCTTGTCTACACCTGTCAGCCATGGCACCCGCAGGTAGAAATGATAGCCCGCGTTCTGCCGAGCCATCAGGGCGGCAAAGCCTGGGTGATGCGCTGCCGCAGCCAGGGGGAAATGGATGCGCTGGTGGATGAGGCCGGGTTTGAAAAACTGGACCAGCTCATTGATAACTGGGGTATTTTCAGTGTCTCAGTCGCCAGACGCCGCTGATTGTTATCATACTGATGAAGATGCGCCTTTTTGCGCATCTTCTGTTTTACAGGGAATGAATAATTATGGCTGATGCCGCACTGCCGCTGCCCGCTTCCCGCCGTAAACGGTGGGGATTTGCCCTGCTCTGGCTGCTGTTTCTGGCACCTTTCTTTTTTCTGACTTACGGACAGGTCAATACCTATACCGCTTCGCTGCCGTCAGTTCCTTCTTTTGCGTTCAGCTGGGAAACACATATTCCGTTTCTGCCGTGGACAATTATTCCGTACTGGAGCATCGATCTCTTCTACGGTTTATCCCTGTTTATCTGCACCTCTCTGCGCGAACAGTGCATTCACGGGCTCCGGCTGGCAGTTGCGTCACTGGCAGCCTGTGCCGGGTTCCTGCTCTTTCCGCTGAAATTCAGTTTTCCCCGACCGCAGACAGACGGTACCGCAGGCTGGATGTTTGACCAGCTGGAGATGTTTGATCTGCCGTTTAATCAGGCCCCTTCTCTGCATATCATTCTGCTGTGGTTACTGTGGCTGCGTTTCCGGGCGCACACACCGCAGAAATGGCAATGGTTTCTGCACCTGTGGTCAATTCTGATCTTAGTTTCTGTACTGACAACCTGGCAGCACCATTTTATTGATGTGATCACCGGTGCCGCCACCGGTGTGGTGATAAGCTATCTGCTGCCGGTAAGTACACGCTGGCAGTGGGCCCCGCACCGTATCCGCCGCGGCTATCAGTTGGCCGGACGGTACGCCGTTATTTCGCTGGTGCTGATAACAGCAGCTGCCGTGATGGGTGGTCAGGGCTGGTGGCTGCTGTGGCCGGGGCTGGCATTTGTATGCATCACGGCGGGTTATCTCGGCGCCGGCGCGTCGGTGTTTCAGAAGGACAGCGCCGGGCGCATTTCACCCTCTGCCGCACTCCTGCTGCTGCCATACCGGATTGCGGCAAAAATCAGCTATTACTGGTATGCAAAGCGGTGCCGTCACACCAGTGTGGTCAATGAGCATATCGCGCTGGGTGGTTATCCTGCCGCACCACTGACGGCTGCCGCCGTACTGGATATGACAGGGGAATTTCCCCGCAGCCGCTATACCGCAGGGCTGGCTTATCACTGTCAGCCGCAGTTGGATCTGTTTCCGCTGACAGAAATGCAGATTGAAACGGCGGTAAATAATCTCAGCCGCCTGGCGCAGTCCGGTCAGGTTTATGTACACTGTAAACTGGGTTATACCCGCAGTACGACCGTCGTGGTCGCCTGGCTGATACGCGCCGGGCTGGCAGACAATGTGGAACAGGCACTGGCGGCTGTCAGACAGGCCAGGCCGCAGATTGTCCTGCGGGAACAGACAATTGCCGCCCTGACCCGCTGGGCAGCCCGTTACGGAAAAAACGATGAATAACAGACCTCATGACGAACAGATTATGGTGATTTTTACGGCGGGCTGGCGTTTTCTGGCTGCCTTATCGGTGATGGCCTTTCTGACACAGTTTCTGCTTTATCTTTCCGGTTTTTCCGGTGAGTATCCGATGGCAGCGGGGATCCTGTTCTTTCTGTGTGCCATGTATTTTATCTTCCGGTTGTGGCTGGATCACCATCTGTTCCGCCGCCTGGCACAATCGTCCGATACCGGTATTTTTGATGAATCCCTGACAACGCTGTTTCCGGGCAGAGCACAGCACACCCACTTCTCACAGCGCTGGCGCGGCACAAAACGGCTGTTTCAGCAGGGCGCTCTCTGCATGGTGCTCCAGTGGGGTGTAACGGTGATTGCTCTGCTTAACTGATGGTCACAGCCGCAGGATATCTTTGACAAACGGAATGGTCAGTTTGCGCTGGGCAACAATCGATGCATGATCAAGCCTGTCGAGCATGTCAAACAGTGTGCGCATCTGACGGTCGAGGCGTTTTAAGATAAAGCGCCCGACATCTTCCGGCAGCTCAAACCCGCGCAGCTTTGCCCGCAGTTGCAGTGCCTGAATTTTTTCGTCATCACTGAGCGGATGAAGTTTGTAAATCTGCCCCCAGTCAAGACGGGAAGCGAGATCCGGTAACTTCAGCGGGATCTGACGCGGTGGTCTGTCCCCGGTGATCAGCAGACAGGTCTTGCCGGTCTCCAGAATGCGGTTATAGAGATTAAACAGCGCCATTTCCCACTCTTCATCCCCCGCAATACACTGCACATTATCAATACAGACCAGCGACAGATGCTCCATGCCTTCCAGCACATCCGGCACAAACCAGGCGCGCTTATCCAGCGGCACATAGCCGACCGCCCGGTCTTTGGAAGAGACTTCGGCACAGGCCGCATGCAGCAGATGACTTTTACCGCCGCCGTCACGGGACCAGAAATAGAGATAACTGCCGTGCGGCTGATTGATAGCCGCCTGAATAGCGGATAACAGGGATGCGTTTTCCCCTGCGTAGAAACTGTTGAAAGTCTCATCATCAGGGAGAGAGAGCGGTAATGACAGCTGAGATGGCGTGTTCAGAGTTACCTCGGCCAACGGGTGAACAAACACCGTTAGTTTAACATAAATTCACCGGCTAAATGAACCTTAACAACATACTTCCCGTACTCAGTGACGGAAAAAGCCGCAGAACCAACATGCCCGGCTTTACGGGCCCCGTCAGTCACTGCGGCTTTTTTTGTTATCTGAATCAGTCTTTCTTCACTTCATCCAGATTGACATCCACTACCCGCTCTTCTGGGCGGATAATATTCACCAGACGGAACACCAGTGCCAGACCAATGCCGACAACCGTTGCCAGTGCCATGCCTTTCAGTTCAGCCGCACCGATATGGATGGTTGCACCACTCACGCCGATAATCAGGATAACCGCCGTCAGAATCAGGTTCTGCGGCTTGTTATAATCCACTTTGGAATCAATCAGCACGCGGATACCGGATGCACCGATAACCCCGTACAGCAGCAGCGATACTCCGCCCATCACCGGCACCGGCACAGCAGCAATGGCTGCCGCCAGTTTACCGACACAGGAGAGCAGAATCGCCAGTACCGCCGCCCCGCCGATAACCCAGGAGCTGTACACTTTGGTGATGGCCATAACGCCGATGTTTTCGCCGTAGGTGGTATTAGGTGTGGAGCCGAAGAAGCCGGACAGTACAGTCGAAAAACCGTTGGCAAACATCGAACGGTGCAGGCCCGGGTCTTTCATCAGGTCACGTTTGACAATATTCGCCGTGACCACCAGGTGACCGACATGCTCGGCAATTACCACCAGCGCAGCCGGTAAGATGGTCAGAATAGCGAACCACTCAAAACGCGGTGTGTAGAACGTCGGCAGTGCAAACCACGGCGCTTCACTTACCGGGGTCAAATCCACCGCGCCCATAAAGAAGGCCAGCGCATACCCGGTCAGCACCCCGATAAGGATCGGGATAATCGCCAGGAAGCCGCGGAACACCACAGAGCCGAGAATCGTCACTCCGAGAGTGGTCAGGGAGATAATCAGTGTGGTGCTGTCCGGCGTGGCGCCGTTCTCGAATTTCAGCCCGGCCATACCGGCAGCGGTTCCGGCCAGTTCAAGACCGATAACCGCCACAATCGCACCCATGGCCGCAGGCGGGAACAGCACGTTGATCCAGCCGCGTCCGGCGATTTTAACAATCCCCGCCACCAGCATAAACAGCAGCCCGCAGATGATAAACCCGCCGAGAGCAAGTTCATACCCGAGCGGCAGTAAAATCAGCACCGGTGAAATAAAGGCAAAGCTGGAGCCCAGATACGCCGGGATTTTTCCTTTACAGATAAACAGATACAGCAGCGTCCCGATACCGTTAAATAACAGGATCGTGGCCGGGTTTACCTGAAACAGGATCGGCACCAGAACAGTAGCACCGAACATCGCAAACAGGTGCTGTAAACTTAACGGAATGGTGACCAGCAGTGGTGGGCGTTCATCGACTTCAATAACGCGGCGCGTCATCTTAAACCTCTTAAATGATTACTCAGGGATATGCCAAAAAAAAGCCGACTATCAAGTCGGCTCATTAACTTATTTCGTACCAAATATCTTATCGCCCGCATCACCCAGGCCCGGCACAATGTAACCGTGTTCGTTAAGGTGATCGTCGATGGATGCGGTATACAGCTCAACATCCGGATGGGCTTTTTCCAGCGCTTTCAGACCTTCCGGTGCGGCAACCAGCACAAGGATTTTAATCGCGGTACAGCCTGCTTTTTTCAGCAGATCGATGGTGGCGATCATTGAACCGCCGGTTGCCAGCATCGGGTCAACCACCAGCGCCATACGCTCTTCAATATTAGAGGCTAATTTCTGGAAGTACGGTACCGGCTCCAGTGTCTCTTCATCACGGTAAACACCGACAACACTGATACGGGCACTCGGGATGCTTTCCAGCACACCGTTCATCATACCGATACCCGCACGCAGGATTGGCACAACGGTAATCTTTTTACCCTTGATTTGTTCAATTTCGACCGGACCACACCAGCCGTCAATTGTCACTTTCTCAGTTTCTAAGTCTGAAGTTGCTTCATAGGTCAGCAGGCTACCGACTTCTGAGGCCAGTTCACGAAAGCGTTTTGTGCTTATATCATGATCTCGCATCAGGCCAAGTTTGTGTTTAACGAGCGGGTGTTTTACCTCGACGACTTTCATGGGTTCTCCTACTGTGTAAGCCCTGGCGGACAAAAAAATCGCGAGATTATACCGCTTTTCTTTCGCAGCGCCACCCCGGATTTGTTGATTATAGTCAATTATCACGCGTTTCATGTTTGTTACATGAATAAGTGTGATCTGACGCATTTTGACAAAAACCGGCGCAAATCCCCTCGCAAACGTTTGCGTAGCCTGTTAGAATAGCCGCGTTTTCGATACACCCACTTACTTGCAATCGCCGTTGGGGGCCGCAGTGACTGACAAAACTTCCCTGAGTTACAAAGATGCCGGTGTTGATATTGATGCCGGTAATGCCTTAGTTTCCCGTATTAAGCATGTTGTCAAAGAGACACGCCGTCCTGAAGTTATGGGCGGGCTGGGTGGTTTCGGTGCGCTGTGTGCGGTACCGCAGAAATATAAAGAGCCGGTGCTGGTTTCCGGCACTGACGGCGTCGGCACCAAGCTGCGCCTGGCGATGGATCTGGCGCGTCATGACACTATCGGTATCGACCTCGTCGCCATGTGTGTGAACGACCTGGTGGTCGCCGGTGCTGAGCCCCTCTTCTTCCTCGACTATTACGCGACCGGCAAACTGGATGTCGATACTGCCGCCCGGGTGGTCACCGGTATTGCCGAAGGCTGCAAACAGGCGGGTTGTGCTCTGGTCGGTGGTGAAACCGCTGAGATGCCGGGCATGTATCACGGCGATGATTATGACGTGGCCGGGTTCTGTGTCGGCGTGGCGGAAAAATCAGAAATCATTGACGGCAGCAAAGTCCGCGCCGGTGATGTGCTGATAGCGCTGGCCTCCAGCGGCCCGCACTCCAACGGCTATTCTCTGATCCGCAAAATCCTTGAGGTCAGCAAAACTGACCCGGCAGCCACAGAGCTTGACGGCAAATCACTGGCGGATCATCTGCTGGCACCGACAAAAATCTATGTTAAATCTGTGCTGAAACTGATCGAAAACACTGATGTTCACGCCATCGCCCACCTGACCGGCGGCGGTTTCCAGGAAAATATCCCGCGTGTATTACCGGCCTGCACTCAGGCACGGATTGATACCTCATCCTGGCAGTGGCCTTCTGTCTTTAACTGGCTGCAGAAAGCCGGCAATGTGGAAGACTATGAAATGTACCGCACCTTCAACTGCGGTGTCGGTATGGTGATTGCACTGCCGGCAGCATCTGTACCAGCCGCCCTCGCCCTGCTGACAGAAGCGGGTGAAAATGCATGGCTGATTGGTGATATCGCGGTCTGCCGTGAAGATGAACCACAGGTCATCATCCGCTGATGAAAAAACGCCTTGTTGTCCTGATTTCCGGCAGCGGCAGTAATCTGCAGGCGTTGATCGACGCCTGCGATTCAAAAGCCCTCAATGCGGAAATTGTCGCGGTATTCAGTAATAAAGCGGGCGCTTACGGGTTACTCCGCGCACAACAGGCCGGTATTCCCGCACTGGCACTCAGTCCGGCGGAATTCTCTTCACGGGATGCTTTTGATGCCGCTTTGCAGGTACAGATTGATGAGTATCAGCCGGACTTAATCATCCTCGCCGGATATATGCGGATTCTCACACCCGCCTTTGTCCGCCATTACCACGGCAAAATGCTGAATATCCATCCGTCTCTCCTGCCGAAATATCCGGGTCTGCACACGCACCGCAAAGCGCTGGAAAACGGCGATGCCGAACACGGTACCTCTGTACATTTCGTCACAGAAGAACTGGACGGCGGCCCGGTTATCTTACAGGCACGTATTGCTGTTCTGCCGGATGATACTGAAGACACCCTCACCGCACGGATACAACAGGAAGAACACCGCATCTATCCGCTGGTGGTTAACTGGTTTGTGCAGGGGCGTCTGGTGCTGAAAGAAGACGGGATATATCTGGACGGGAAATTATATTCTCACAATACGCTCTGATTCTCTCCGCCCGGTTTTTCCGGGCGTTTTTCATAACTACCGCAGTTTCGCCATCTCATTAAGATACGCTTTGCGCTGTCCGGTATAATTCCACCACGGCTGTGCCGGTTGTCCGGCGAGAAAATCAGTGACTGACCAGAACACATCAATGACACAGGGATCCTGACGGACGCCGGTTACCGCGCAGAGCATTTCATACATAATCACCGGGTCTGAACCGGTAATATCCTGCGGCGTCTCATACCCCAGCAGACGCAGATCTTCTGCCATCGCCTCGCCGATATTCGGCAGGTCGGTAAGCGTATTAAGACGGGTGCGGCACACTTTTGTCGGGTTCATGGAAATATCCGGTATTTATTAATGATATGCGTACTACCACATACTTTATCATCAGTCTGCTGTGACCGGTACTCAAATAACACGTAATTGTCATAATTTTACACGGCTGTGCCTGTCATGACGCGGAAAAGCGTATCCCCGGATAATTCCGTTTCTGTTATGTGTTACACTGACTGATAAAATACAACCAATATCGAGGTGATTTATGTCCGGTGGTACTGCTGTCCCGCCTGTAAAACTGCGCCCGCTTGAGCGTGAGGATTTAGCTTTTGTTCATCAGATGGATAATAACGCCAGCATTATGCGTTATTGGTTTGAGGAGCCGTATGAAGCCTTTATTGAATTAAGTGATTTATACGACAAGCATATTCACGATCAGTCAGAACGCCGTTTCATCGTGGAAAGCGACGGCACCAAAGTCGGGCTGGTGGAACTGGTGGAAATCAATCATGTACACCGCCGTGCTGAATTCCAGATTATTATCGCCCCGTCACATCAGGGCCACGGATTTGCGTCCCGCGCTGCCCGTCTGGCTATGGATTATGCGTTTTCTGTCCTCAATCTGTATAAACTGTATCTGATTGTGGATGTCGAAAACGAAAAAGCGATCCACATATATAAAAAGCTCGGTTTTCATACCGAAGGCCAGTTAATTGATGAGTTTTTCGTCAACGGGGAATACCGCACTGCCATCCGTATGTGTATTTTTCAGCCGGAATATCTGGTCATGAAAAATAAATCTGCGGATGCGGAAAGTTACGTTGAAAAAAATGCCCGCGTAAAGCAGAACCTGTAACGATTTTTTAGTAAACTGTACGCTGTGTTCAACCCTGATTCAGAGTAACCCGTTCCGGAGTAACAATGTCCCAAGATAGGCTCTATATGGAAAAAGAACTCAGTTGGCTGTCGTTCAACGAGCGGGTTCTTCAGGAGGCCGCCGATAAACGCAACCCGCTGATTGAGCGCATGCGTTTTCTGGGCATTTACTCAAATAACCTGGATGAGTTTTATAAAGTCCGCTATGCGGATGTGAAACGCCGCATCCTGATTAATGAGGAACAGCGTGGTTCCGGTGCCAGCGGGCGCCATCTGCTGCGTAAAATTGAAAACAAAGTGGCAAAACAGGATCAGGCTTTTGATACCCTGTATAACGACCTGCTGCTGGAAATGGCGCGTAACCAGATTTTCCTGATCAACGAACGCCAGATTTCGCCGAAACAGCAAATCTGGCTGCGTCAGTATTTCCGTCAGCATCTGCGCCAGCACATCACGCCGATTATGATCCAGACCAGCACCGATCTGGTCGAATTCCTCAAAGACGATTACACCTATCTGGTGGTGGAGATTGTCAAATCCGGCCGTGAGACCCGCTATGCGCTGCTGGAAATTCCGTCTGATAAAGTGCCGCGTTTTGTCAATCTGCCGACTGAAAACGGCCGCCGCCGCCAGTCGATGATCCTTATCGACAATATTCTGCGCTACTGCCTGGATGAAATCTTCAAGGGCTTCTTCGATTTCGATGCCCTCAATGCCTATTCCATGAAAATGACGCGCGATGCGGAATATGACCTCGCCACCGAAATGGAATCCGGGATGCTGGAGCTGATGTCCTCCACCCTGAAACAGCGGCTGACCGCCGAACCGGTACGCTTTGTTTATCAGCGCGATATGCCGGATGAAATGGTGACGCTGCTGCGTGAAAAACTCGGCCTGACCAATGATGACTCCGTGATTGCCGGCGGGCGCTATCATAATTTCAAGGACTTCATCCGCTTCCCGAATGAAGGCAATAAGAATTTATTAAACAAACCGCTGCCGCGTCTGCGTCATGTCTGGTTTGATCATCACCGCAACGGGTTTGATGCTATCCGCGAGCGGGATGTGCTGCTCTATTACCCGTATCACACCTTTGAGCATGTACTGGAACTGCTGCGCCAGGCCTCCTTTGACCCGAGCGTGATTTCCATCAAGATGAATATCTACCGTGTCGCCAAGGACTCCCGCATTATCGATTCCATGATCCACGCGGCACACAACGGCAAAAAAGTTACCGTGGTGGTGGAGTTACAGGCGCGTTTCGATGAAGAAGCCAATATTCACTGGGCGAGGCATCTGACGGCAGCCGGGGTGCATGTTATTTTCTCCGCGCCGGGGCTGAAAATCCACGCCAAACTGTTTATTATCTCGCGGCTGGAAGACGGGGATGTGATCCGCCGTTATGCCCATATCGGCACCGGTAACTTCAACGAAAAAACCGCGCGCATCTACACGGATTACTCGCTGCTGACCGCCAACGAAGAGATCACCAATGAAGTCCGGCGCGTGTTCAACTTTATTGAGAACCCGTACCGGCCGGTTTCCTTTGATAACCTGATGGTGTCGCCGCAGAATTCACGGGCAATGCTGAATCAGCTGATTGATGATGAAATTGCCAATGCACTGGCCGGGCATGATGCGGGGATTACACTGAAGATCAACAACCTGGTGGATAAGCAGCTGAGTGAGCGCTTGTATGACGCTTCAGAAGCCGGGGTGAAAATCCGTCTGCTGGTGCGCGGCATGTGCGCACTGGTGCCGGGACAGGTTCCGTACAGTGAGAATATCCAGGTGACCAGTATCGTTGACCGGTTCCTGGAGCATGACCGGGTGTATGTGTTCACCAACAAAGGGGACGAAAAAGTCTATCTCTCCTCTGCGGACTGGATGACCCGTAATATCGATTACCGGATTGAAGTGGCGGTTCGCCTGCTGGATCCGGTGCTGCGCCGCCGGGTGCTCGATATTCTGGATATTCAGTTCAGTGATAATGAGAAGGCGCGTTATCTCGATAAAGAGATGTCCAACCATTATGTACCGCGCGGCAACAAGCGGAAAGTCCGCTCGCAGATGGCGGTCTATGACTATATTCGTTCCCTGGAACAACCTGATAATTAAAAGGCCCGTGCATGCCATTATCACTGATCACTGAAAAAGATCGTCCGCTGGAAATTGCAGCCATCGACCTCGGGTCGAACAGCTTTCATATGGTGATTGCCCGTATTGTCAACGGCGCACTCCAGGTTCTCAGCCGCCTGAAACAGCGGGTGTATCTGGCTGAAGGCTTAAATGATCAGAATGAACTGAGCGAAGAAGCCATGGAGCGCGGGCTGGCCTGCCTGGCGCTGTTTGCCGAGCGCCTTCAGGGTTTTCCCGCCGCGCAGGTCACGATTGTCGGGACACACAGTCTGCGTGAGGCGGTCAATGCGCACGAGTTTCTCGAACGCGCCGCATCCGTTATCCCCTATCCGATTGAAATTATTTCCGGTCACGAAGAAGCACGCCTGATTTTTATGGGCGTTGAACACACACAACCGGAAAAAGGCCGCAAACTGGTGATTGATATCGGCGGCGGCTCGACAGAGCTGGTGATCGGCGAACGTTTTGAGCCGATTTTAATCGAAAGCCGCCGTATGGGCTGTGTCAGTTTCAGCCGTCAGTTTTTTCCGGACGGCAAAATCACCGAAGCCAACTTTAACCGCGCCCGGCTGATGGCCGTTTCCAAACTGGAAAACCTGGCGATTGCTTTCCGGGTGCAGGGCTGGGATGTCTGTCTCGGTGCATCCGGCACCATCAAAGCAGCCTGTGAGATCCTGCGTGAACTGGGGGAACGGGATGGTATTATCACCCCTGTCCGCCTGGAAATGCTGGTCAAACAGGTGCTGCGTTACAAACGGTTTGATGCCCTGAATTTACCGGGGCTGTCTGACGATCGCAAAAAAGTGTTTGTGCCGGGCCTGGCAATTCTGTGCGGTCTGTTTGATGCACTGGAAATCACTGAACTGCGCCTGTCTGCCGGTGCCCTGCGTGAAGGGGTGCTGTATGAGATGGAAGGCCGCTTCCGTCATCAGGACATCCGCCAGCGCACCGCACAAAGTCTGGTGGAACACTATAATGTGGATAACGCCCAGGTGCTGCGTGTCCTCACCACCATGAAAAACCTGTACCGGCAATGGGCGGAGCAGAATCCGTCCCTGGTTGATCCGCAGCTGGAAGCCATTCTGGTCTGGGCGGTCTGGCTGCATGAAGTCGGGCTGAGCATCAACCTTTCCGGCCTGCACCGTCATTCGGCCTATATTCTGCAGAACACCAATTTACCGGGATTCACCCAGGAACAGCAACTGCTGCTCGCCACACTGGTGCGTTACCACCGCAAAGCGGTAAAAAGTGACGATATCCCGAAATTCACACTGTTTAAACGTAAACAGGTCATCCCCCTGATACAGATCCTGCGCCTCGCGGTCTTACTGAATAATCAGCGCCAGTCCACCACCAAACGCTCCTCACTGCGTCTGGAAACCAATGAGGGACACTGGACACTGTTTTTTCCTCGCCGCTATCTGACTATCAACACATTAATGCAGCTTGATCTGGAAAAAGAGCAGGCTTACTGGGATGATGTGCCCGGCTGGCACCTCGGTATAAAAGAAGAAGACGTCTAACAGGGAGAATCCCCGGCCAGTCTTATTTGTTTAAAAGTTTTATGTGTAAAGGAAAATCATGTCTGAACACAGTTTCTCCATTGATAACTCATCACCGGTCAATCCGCACTCCCAGCGGCTGGCTCACATTCGTCAGCAGGTTTTGCCCCTGTTCCTCAACGACTCACAGTTTGTGGAAACCATTCTGGGCACCGCCGATGAGCATGCCAGGCTCAGTGATGATGAACTGCATTCAAAATCGAAGTTAGTCAAAAATCTGCTGACTGACCTCCACGCCGCTGACCTTGCGGATATGCTGGAAGCCCTGCCCTATGATGAGCGTCTCGCGCTCTGGCATCTGATTGATAACCACCAGCGCGGGGAAGTGCTGGTGGAAGCCTCTGTGTCCGTGTGGGACAGTCTGATTAAAGATATGTCAGACAAAGAGCTGCTGCGCGCCGTTGCCACTCTGCATGTGGATGAGCAGGCGTATATCGCCGAGCACCTGCCGCGCGATACCATGCGCCGTCTGCTGACCTATCTGGAACCGAGTCTGCGTAACCGCATCCGCACCGTTCTTCAGTACCCTGCGGACAGTATCGGGCAAATGATGGACTTTGAGTTTGTCACGGTGCGCGGCAATGTTCCGCTGAAAACGGTTCAGCGTTTTCTGCGCTACCGCAGCAATATTCCGGAAGCTACCGATAAAATCTTTGTTATCGACAGCAATAATATTTTGCAGGGCGAACTGCCGCTGACCACCATTCTCACCCAGTCACCGGACAAACTGGTCTCTGATGTGATGAAAACCGAGCCGGTCACCTTCCTGCCGGATGAAAAAGGTGAAGATGCCTCCGGTGCGTTCGAACGTTATGACTTAATCTCCGCCGCGGTTGTGGATAATAACGGGCGGCTGCTCGGACGACTCACCGTTGAGGATATCGTTGATAACCTGAATGAAGAGAGTGAAGAAAACATCCGCCGTATGGGGGGCTTAAGCCCGGAAGAGGATGTGTTTGCCCCGGTCGGCCAGGCGGTGAAAAACCGCTGGGCGTGGCTGGCGATTAACCTCTGTACCGCGTTTGTGGCTTCCCGTGTGATTGGCGTGTTTGAGCATACTATCTCCCAGCTGGTTGCACTCGCGACCCTGATGCCGATTGTTGCCGGTATCGGCGGTAACACCGGTAACCAGACCATTACCATGATTGTCCGCGCTCTGGCGCTTCACCAGATCCAGAAAGGCAGTTTTTCCTTCCTGCTGCTGCGTGAGCTGGGCGTTGCCTTTATCAACGGCGTGGTCTGGGGCGGGATTATGGGGGTCGTCACGTACCTGCTCTACGGCGATATCGCTATGGGTGCGGTAATGACGCTGGCCATGGTGCTTAACCTGCTGATGGCTGCCATCATGGGTGTGCTTATCCCGCTGACAATGATGAAACTCGGACGCGACCCGGCACTCGGCTCCAGTGTGATGATCACCGCGATCACCGATACCGGCGGATTTTTCATCTTTTTAGGTCTTGCCACCCTGTTCCTGGTCTGATTTTTGCTCAGATAGTCCTCTGCGGCCACGGAAAGAGAAGTTTTGCTTCTGCTCTCCGTGGCCGTTTTTGTTTCTTCCGGCTGAGTTTCAGCCCTCTGGTTATCATCCCGCTGCAGAGGATTATGATGCCGGACTGACAATATCCGGTGAATATGATCACTTCTGTACTGCTGCTCTGAAATAATCTTCATGCTGCTCACACTTATTTATATTTATTTACCACTGTTCATTCGTGAGTATATTGATAAGCCTTATTCATATAATGCTATTAATCGTATTTTATAAACCCGTATTTCCGGTAAATAATAATAAGGGCTGAACCTTTAATTATTCCGCTAATTATCTGTTCCGGTTTTCATAATATGCTGTCATTCCGGATTCCTTAACGTTATCATCCGTGACGCAAATCATATTTAGATCAATAGTCTGACTTATAACATACAACAAGAATGTTCATCTTGTTTTAGCAGGTGCTGTTTACAATATACGGAACTTCTTGCTATAACAAAGCATACCCTCCGGTAACAGACAATTCCCGTTTTTTATTTCCGGTTATCCCTGTGATAACCGGGATGCTGTTGCCGCCACCTCTCTTTTGGGAAACACAAATGAGAAAAAAAATGACACGACCCCCGTCATTGAATAAATGAGTAAATAAAAGGACATAATTATGACAACCGACACATCGCCATTAAGTCAGCCTCAGGCAAGGCCATTAAATAAAAACGATTATAAAACACTGGGATTATCTTCCCTCGGCGGCACGCTTGAATTCTATGATTTTGTCATATTTGTCTTTTTTACCGGAACACTAACCCACCTGTTTTTCCCGGGTGATAATGAGTTTATCGCCCAGATGAAAACGCTGGGAATTTTCGCCGCCGGTTACCTGGCGCGCCCGCTCGGCGGGATCATTATGGCGCATTTCGGCGATATTATCGGCCGCAAGCGCATGTTTACCCTGAGTATCTTCCTGATGGCGGTGCCGACACTGGTTATCGGTATGCTGCCGACCTATGAAAGCATCGGCGTGGCAGCACCTGTCCTGTTACTGCTGATGCGGATTTTACAGGGCGCGGCTATCGGCGGTGAAATGCCGGGCGCATGGGTATTTATCGCGGAGCACACGCCGGAACAGCGCTACGGGCTGGGTGTCGGTACGCTGACCTCCGGGATCACCGGCGGTATTTTACTGGGCTCACTGGTCGCTATCGCCGTTCAGGCTTCTTATACTGCGGCGGAAGTGACTGCATGGGCATGGCGTATTCCGTTTATCCTCGGTGGTGTGTTCGGCCTGATTTCGGTGTATCTGCGCCGCTTTTTGCAGGAAACCCCGATCTTTAAAGAGATGGCCGCCAAACGGACATTATCCGAAGAGATGCCGGTAAAAACGGTTCTGAAAAACCATAAAATGGCCTGTTTTGTCACTGCCGGGCTGACCTGGTCATTATCCACCGCTATCGTGGTGATCATTCTGATGACCCCGTCCGTTGTGGTGGAAAAGATGTACGGCATTGATCGCACATTGTCATTACAGGCAAACTGCGTGGCCACACTGACCTTAACCCTCGGCTGTATTTTCTGGGGCTGGCTGGAAGATAAAATCGGCAGCCGTGTGACACTGGCATTGTCCTGGGGCGGATTGGCGATCACCGCATTCCACTTCTACAGTGCACTGTCACCGGATATCGCAGCGGCTTCACTGGTGATTAACTATGCAGTGATGGGCTTTTTTGTCGGCGCGATTGCCACCACGCCAATCATCAGTACACGGGCATTTCCGCCGGCAATCCGTTTCTCCGGCCTGTCTTTTGCCTACAACATGGCTTACGCGGTATTCGGCGGCTTAACGCCGATGCTGACCGGCGCCTGGTTACAGAAAAGTGCAATGGCACCGGCGTATTATGTGGCAGGCGTGTCGGTACTGGCGATTATCATCGGCTTCTTGCCGCTGGCACACAAAGGCTGGACAGCGCGTAAAGCTCAAAGTACAAAAACTATCGCGGTACAGCAGTCTTAACAAAATAAATAAAACAGTAAGGGCGGATGATTATCCGCCCTTTTTCTTTTCCGTCTTCTGAATCAGCGCCAGGCAGGGTTTTTCATTACCGAATATTTACCCGGGCCGATAAAGGCCAGCGCAATACCACTGATAAAGAAGTACATCAGGCTTTCAATTGCCCACGCCCCTGTCGGATCCAGCATAAAGGTCTTATTCACACCGATCATCAGCCAGGCAACAATCATGGTAAAGGACACCAGCAATGCGGACGGACGGGTCAGAATACCGAGAATAATCAGGATCGGCGCGACAATTTCCCCGAAATAGGTGCCGTAAGCAATAAACTCCGGTAACCCGAAAGAGGCCAGCAGCCCTTTTATCCCCGCCGCACCGGTGAGTAATTTACCGATACCGTGAAACAACATTAATCCGCCGACCGCCAGCCGCAGTAATAGTTTTCCGGCATCGTCGTGTGATAACAGCCTGTTGATTACACCTGTCATAATATACCCCTGTTGAATGAGAATCTTACTCATTGTGAGTATACGCAGTGATACGCAAAGCGGTAGCGGCAACATTCAGTGACAGTGAATTCCGGAAAATTTCATTCATTTTAATTGTTAAGAATATGCTGGCAAAAACAAAACCCAATGCTTTATATTTTCTTATAATATCTGTATGTTATCTTTTTCAATACTATCGGTCAGGTCTTATTTATCAGTTCGTTAACAAAAACCATGCTGTTTCTGTCAAATTATCTGAAAATCATCATCAAAAATACTTACCTGTCTACCGTATGTTTCGTCACACTTTTTTGAAAGAGTTAACATCAATTTGCATCTCTGCGCCCTACACTGACAGACAGGTTTCTGAGTAATACTGTTGTATCTGATAAGGAGATGTCATGAAGAAGAATATTATCGCCGGTTGTCTGTTTTCACTGTTTTCCCTTTCCGCACTGGCCGCGATCCCGGCAGGCAACGATGCCACCACCAAGCCGGATTTATATTATCTGAAAAATGAGCAGGCTATCGACAGCCTGAAACTGTTACCACCACCGCCGGAAGTCGGCAGTATTCAGTTTTTAAATGATCAGGCAATGTATGAGAAAGGCCGTATGCTGCGCAATACCGAGCGCGGAAAACAGGCACAGGCAGATGCTGACCTGGCCGCAGGGGGTGTGGCAACCGCATTTTCAGGGGCATTCGGCTATCCGATAACCGAAAAAGACTCTCCGGAGCTGTATAAACTGCTGACCAATATGATTGAGGATGCCGGTGATCTTGCCACCCGCTCTGCTAAAGAACATTACATGCGCATCCGTCCGTTTGCGTTTTACGGCACAGAAACCTGTAATACCAAAGATCAGAAAAAACTCTCCACCAACGGATCTTACCCGTCCGGTCATACTTCTATCGGCTGGGCAACGGCATTAGTGCTGGCGGAAGTGAACCCGGCAAATCAGGATGCGATTCTGGAACGGGGTTATCAGCTCGGTCAGAGCCGTGTCATCTGCGGCTATCACTGGCAGAGTGATGTGGATGCCGCGCGGATTGTCGGTTCAGCCGCTGTCGCGACATTACATTCCGACCCGGCATTTCAGGCGCAGTTAGCGAAAGCCAAACAGGAATTTGCACAAAAATCACAGAAATAAGCAGTGATATCTGGTCAGGGCAGTGCAATATCTGCCCTGAAATCCCTGTTTATTCCCACATCCAGCGGTCTTCCCGATCCCAGCCTTTTGTTTTCATGCAGCTGTAGAAATAGCGGTTGCGGCTGTCTTCATTCACATCCATCACATAACTTTCCGTTACCGGTGTCTGCTCTTTGTAGGTTTTGCTGTTACCGCAGTCATCGTCCTTTTTGCAGCGTTTCTCCACATCCCGCATCACACTGCGCTGGGCAACTTCATTTTTGACCGGATAAAGCTTGTATGATTCCGGTTCACAGAAGGCATTTGCCTCTGCCCGTGTGTATTCGGAGCCGCCCGGAACTTCCACCCAGACAGAAGAACAGCCGGACAGCAGCAGTGCAGAGACAAGAATAAGTCTGTTTTTCATCATTATAGTGTGTATTATCAGTTTGTTAAGAATGCGTAATGTTACTGCACATCATAAACTGAGTAAACCGTACCGGTAATATTTCCTTAAGGGATGATAAAGCCGCTGACATAAAGGCGGACTCCGCTGAAACCATGTATATTTACCTGTATCAACGTTATTTTCACAATTCTTCCATTTTTACGATCAGATTTACCGGTACACTATCCCCATAATATTTCAGGCTGTTTTGTGCCCTTACGCGTACCCCGGCAGTACCGGGTAAAAAGGAATGATGAGTAATCCCATAATGAATAATGTACAAAAGAGAAAGAAACGCACAGGCATTACGATTGCCGTTCTCCTTCTGGGCGCAGCCGGTTACGGTACCTATCATTACTTTAACTCTGCGGCACCGGCCACCCCGCCTGCTGCCGGAAAACCGGGAGCTTCCGCAGGCAAAAACAGCAACCGTCCGGGCCGCCCGCCGCTGGCACCGGTACAGGTAGCGAAAGCAGTCTCTGAAACCATTCCCCGCACCTTGTCAGCACTCGGTACCGTGCAGGCGGCCAATTCTGTGACGGTGACCAGCCGCGTGGAAGGGCAACTGATGCAAATCCATTTTGAGGAAGGTCAGAAAGTGAATGCCGGTGATTTGCTGTTCACTATCGACCCGCGTCCGTTTGAGATCCAGCTGGCCCAGGCTCAGGGACAGCTCGCCAAAGATCAGGCCACGCTCGCCAATGCCCGCCGTGACCTGAGCCGCTATCAGAAACTCGCGGCCACTAATGTCATTTCGCAACAGGAGCTGGATACCCAGCAGGCAACCGTCAAATCGGCGGAAGCCGGTATTAAGGTGGATCAGGCGGCTATCGACAGCGCGAAACTGCAACTGACCTACAGCCGTATCACCGCGCCTATCAGCGGAAAAATGGGGCTGCGTCAGGTGGATACCGGCAACTTTATTACTGCCGGAACCGCTATGCCGCTGGTGGTGATCAACCAGACCGCCCCTGCCGATGTGCTGTTTACCGTTCCGGAAAATGATATTCCGCTGATCCGCATGGCGCAGCGCACTATGCCGGAACTCACGGTCACCGCGCTGAGCAAAGATAACAGCATTCGCCTGGCTCAGGGCAAACTGCTGACACTGGATAACCAGATAGATGCCGCCACCGGCACAGTAAAAGCCAAAGCACGGTTTACCAATGATGATGACCTGCTGTTCCCGAACCAGTTTGTCAATGTGCTGCTGCAGGTCGGCCAGCTGGAAAATGCGGTGGTGATCCCGAATGCCGCACTGCAGATGGGCACCGAAGGCAATTATGTCTGGCTGCTGGAAGCAGAGAATAAAGTCCGCAAACAGATTGTGGATGTGGAATTACAGACCCCGGAACGCGTGGTGATCAAAAGCGGCGTCAGCGCCGGTGATACCCTGGTGACTGACGGAATCGACCGCCTGACTGACGGTGCGCAGGTGGAAGTGGTGTCCGGTGAGAAAAAAGCCGCAGCCGGAGATAAGGCCTGATGTCCGGAAACAATCCAGAAACCCGTGCCGGCGGCCCGTCCCGCCTGTTTATTCTGCGTCCGGTCGCCACCAGCCTGTTTATGCTGGCGATCCTGCTGGCGGGGATTGTCGGCTACCGCATGCTGCCGGTTTCGTCGCTGCCGGAAGTGGATTACCCGACTATCCGCGTGGTGACACTCTATCCCGGTGCCAGTCCGGATGTGATGACCTCCGCCGTGACCGCACCGCTGGAGCGCCAGTTCGGGCAGATGTCCGGACTGAAACAGATGTCGTCGCAAAGCTCAGGCGGAGCCTCCGTCATTACCCTGATGTTCCAGCTCTCCCTGCCGCTCGATGTGGCGGTGCAGGAAGTGCAGGCGTCCATCAACGCGGCAACCAATCTGCTGCCGGATGATCTGCCTTATCCGCCGATTTACAGCAAAGTGAACCCGGCGGATCCGCCGGTGCTGACCCTTGCCGTCACCTCCGATGCCATGCCGATGACGCGGTTACAGGATATGGTGGAAAACCGCATCGCCCAGAAAATCTCCCAGGTGGAAGGGGTCGGTCTGGTGACACTCGCGGGCGGCCAGCGCCCTGCCGTACGGGTGCAGTTAAATGCCAATGCGGTTGCCGCTTACGGGCTGGACAGCGAAACTATCCGCACCGCGATTAACAACGCCAACGTCAACTCCGCCAAAGGGAGCCTCGACGGCCCGGCGCGTTCGGTGACGCTGTCCGCCAACGACCAGATGAAATCAGCGGAAGATTATCAGAACCTGATTATCAGCTACAAAAACAATGCACCGATCCGCCTGCGGGATGTGGCAACCGTACAGGAAGGGCCGGAAAACACTCAGCTGGGTGCCTGGGTTAATGATAAACAGGCCATTGTCATTAGTGTGCAGCGCCAGCCCGGCGCAAACGTGATTTCCACCACTGATACCATCCGCGCCCTGATCCCGGAACTGGTGGAAACGCTGCCGGAATCCGTGACCGTAACGGTTCTGACTGATCGGACAGATGCTATCCGCGCCTCGGTTAAAGATGTGCAGTTTGAACTGTTTTTAGCGATTGCGCTGGTGATCATGGTGATGTACCTGTTCCTGCGCAATATGGCTGCGACCCTGATCCCCGGCGTGGCAGTGCCGCTCTCGCTGGTCGGTACGTTCGCGGTGATGTATTTCTGTGGTTTCTCCGTCAATAACCTGACACTGATGGCGCTGACTATCGCCACCGGGTTTGTGGTGGATGATGCAATTGTGGTGGTGGAAAACATCGCCCGCTATCTGGAAAAAGGCGATAAACCGCTGACCGCAGCCCTGAAAGGTGCCGGTGAGATTGGCTTTACCATTATCTCACTGACCTTCTCGCTGATTGCCGTGTTAATCCCTCTGTTATTTATGGGGGATATTGTCGGCCGCCTGTTCCGTGAGTTTGCCATCACCCTTGCGGTGGCGATCCTGATTTCCGGTGTGGTGTCACTGACACTGACACCGATGATGTGTGCCCGGTTCCTGAAACCGGAATCCGCTCACCGTCATAACCGCTTTAACCGCGCCACTGAACGCTTTTTTGAGCGGGTGATTGCCGGTTACGGCCGCTGGCTGACATGGGTGCTGCGCCATCAGTGGCTGACACTCGGGGTTGCGTTCAGTACCATGGCGCTCACCGTCATGCTCTATCTGTTTATTCCGAAAGGCTTTTTCCCGATCCAGGATAACGGACTGATTCAGGGCACCCTGGAAGCGCCGCAGTCTGTGTCGTTTCAGGCCATGAGTGAGAAACAACAGGCGGTCAGCCGTCTGCTGGCGGATGACCCGGCGGTGGCCAATATCGCCGCCTTTGCCGGTATTGACGGCAGCAATGCCACACTGAACACCGGACGCCTGCAAATCACCCTGAAACCGCTGTCTGAGCGGGCTGACCGCGCGGAAGCTATCATCACACGGTTACAGGAGAAAGCTGATACTCTGCCCGGCGTGAAGCTGTATCTCCAGCCATCTCAGGATCTGACAATTGATACCCAGACCTCCCGCACGCAGTATCAGTTTACCTTACAGGCGAATTCCCTGGAGGAGCTTGATCTGTGGGTGCCGCGTCTGATGACAGAACTGGAGAGCAGTGATGCCCTGACCGACACCGGCAATGACTGGCAGAACAAAGGACTGGTTGCCTATATCGATATTGACCGCGACACCGCGTCACGGCTGGGGCTGACCATGACCAACATTGATAACGCGCTGTACAATGCGTTCGGTCAGCGTCTGATCTCCACGATTTATACCCAGGCCAGTCAGTACCGCGTGGTGCTGGAAAATAACACCGCGCTGACACCGGGCGCGGATGCCCTCAGCAGCATCCGTCTGACCAACAAAGACGGCAATTCCGTGCCGTTATCGGCCTTTGCCACCGTTTCGCAGCGCTTCGGGCCGCTGGCGATCAATCATCTGGCGCAGCTCCCGTCCGCTACCTTCTCCTTTAATATCCCGGCGGGCGGCTCACTGGAAGCGGCAGTTAATGCCGTGAAATCAGCGGAGCAGCGTATCGGCCTGCCGAAAGATATCACCACACAATTCCAGGGGGCGACCCTCGCCTTTGAAAATGCGCTGTCCAACACCCTGTGGCTGATCCTTGCCGCTGTCGTGGCGATGTATATTGTGCTCGGCATTCTGTATGAGAGTTTTATTCACCCGATTACTATCCTCTCCACCCTGCCCACCGCCGGGGTCGGTGCCCTGCTGGCGCTGATTATGGCGGGTAATGAGCTGGATGTGATCGCGATTATCGGTATTATTCTGCTGATCGGGATTGTGAAGAAAAACGCCATTATGATGATTGACTTCGCCCTTGCGGCAGAGCGCGAACAAGGGCTGTCACCGTATGATGCGATTTATCAGGCGTGTCTTCTGCGTTTCCGCCCGATCCTGATGACCACCATGGCCGCGCTGTTTGGTGCGGTGCCGCTGATGCTCAGTACCGGGGTCGGTGCCGAGCTGCGCCAGCCGCTCGGGGTCTGTATGGTCGGCGGGCTGATTATGAGCCAGATCCTGACCCTCTTTACCACCCCGGTGATTTACCTGCTGTTTGACCGCCTGTCTCACTGGCGCGATCACGCCCGGTTTACCCCGGAAAGTGACAACACGGGAGCCTCATCATGAGGCTGTTCGCCCTGTTTATCGCCCGCCCGGTGGCGACGACGCTGATAAGCCTCGCCATCACCCTGTGCGGGGCGATCAGTTTCCTGTTCCTGCCGGTGGCACCACTGCCGCAGGTGGATTATCCGGTGATTAATATCTCGGCATCACTGCCGGGTGCTTCGCCGGAAACCATGGCATCGTCTGTCGCCACGCCGCTGGAACGCTCGCTCGGGCAGATAGCCGGGGTGTCGGAAATGACATCCTCCAGTTCCCTCGGCAGTACCAGTATTACCCTGGAATTTGAGCTTAACCGCGACATCAACGGCGCCGCCCGCGATGTGCAGGCGGCGCTCAACGCCGCGCAGAACCTGCTGCCGTCCGGGATGCCGTCGCGGCCGCGTTACTATAAATCCAACCCGTCCGATGCGCCGATTATGATCCTGACGCTGACATCTGACACGCTCGATACCGGCAAACTCTATGATATCGCCTCCACCCGGCTGGCACAGCGCCTGTCACAGATTGAAGGCGTGAGTGAGGTTTCGGTCGGCGGCGGCTCGCTGCCAGCCGTGCGGGTGGAGCTTAATCCGTCACAGCTGTTTAACCAGGGGGTTTCCCTCGACAGTGTGCGCAAAGCCATTGCCGATGCCAACGTGCTGCGTCCGCAGGGCTCGGTGTCTGACAATGAACGCCGCTGGCAGATTGACAGCAACAGTGAACTGAAAACGGCGGATGATTATCGTCCGCTGATTGTGCATTACAATGACGGCGCGGCGGTACGGCTGGCAGATGTCGCCACCGTGAAAGACTCGGTGCAGAACGTCCGCGCCGCCGGGATGAGCAACGGCAAGCCAGCGATTCTGCTGGTGATCCGCCGTGAAGCCGGTGCCAATATTATCGCCACCGTGGCCCGTATCCGCGAACAACTGCCGGTATTGCAGGATACCATTCCCGCCAGTGTGGATTTGCAGGTCGCCCAGGATCGCACGCCCACCATCCGCGCCTCACTGACGGAAGTGGAACGCGCACTGACCATTGCCGTGGGGCTGGTGATCCTGGTGGTGTTCCTGTTTCTGCGTTCCGGACGTGCCACCATTATCCCGGCGCTGGCCGTGCCGGTTTCGCTTATCGGCACCTTCAGTGCCATGTATCTGTGCGGATTCAGCCTCAATAACCTGTCACTGATGGCCCTGACCGTCGCCACCGGCTTTGTGGTGGATGATGCGATTGTGGTGCTGGAGAATATCGCCCGTCATATTGAAAACGGCCTGAAACCGAAAGAAGCGGCACTCAAAGGGGTCAGTGAAGTCGGGTTTACCGTGCTTTCCATGAGTATCTCGCTGGTGGCGGTGTTTATTCCGCTGCTGCTGATGGATGGCCTCGTCGGGCGGCTGTTCCGTGAATTTGCCATCACCCTGACCACCGCCATTGCTATCTCACTGGTGATCTCGCTGACACTCACCCCGATGCTCTGCGCGCATCTGCTGAAAAACCGCGCGGCACCGGCGCGGGAGCGCAAACGCGGCGCAGGCCGGATCCTGTTCCGCATCCAGCAATGGTACGGGCGCAGCCTGACCGTGGTGCTGGCACACAGCCGCTGGGTGCTGCTGATTTTCACCGGCACTATTGCTCTCGCGGTCTGGCTTTATATTTCTGTGCCGAAAACCTTTTTCCCGGATCAGGATACCGGGCGGCTGCTGGGCTTTGTCCGCGCTGACCAGAGCATTTCGTTCCAGTCGATGGAGCAGAAAATGCGCACCTTTATGCAGCGCATTCACAGTGATAAAGATGTTGCCAGTGTTACCGGCTTTACCGGCGGCGGACGGGTGAACAGCGGGTTTATGTTTATCTCGCTCAATCCGCTGGATGAGCGGACAGACAGCGCCCAGGATGTCATTAACCGGCTGCGTGTCACCCTCGCGGATGAACCGGGCGCCAATCTGTTTCTGATCCCGGTGCAGGATGTGCGGGCGGGAGGCCGTGAGTCCAACTCCAGTTATCAGTACTCCCTGCTGGCGGATGATTTATCCCTGCTGCGTGAATGGGAGCCGAAAATCCGCAAAGCACTCGGTGAACTGCCGCAGCTGACCGATGTAAACTCAGATAAAGAAGATAAAGGCGCGGAGATGGCGCTGACTTATGACCGTGATGTGATGGCGCAGCTCGGGATCAGTGTTAATGATGCCAATAACCTGCTGAATAACGCCTTCGGCCAGCGGCAGATCTCCACTATTTATGAGCCGCTGAACCAGTATAAAGTGGTGATGGAAGTCGCGCCGCAATATACCCAGGATGTCAGCGCGCTGGATAAAATGTTTGTCATCAATAAAGAGGGACAACCGGTTCCGCTGGCGTATTTCGCACAATGGCGCCCGGCGAATGCACCGCTGAGTGTTAACCATCAGGGATTGTCAGCGGCCTCGACGATCGGCTTTAACGTGGCGGCAGGCTATTCCCTGTCCGATGCGGTGGCGGCGGTCGAACGCACTATGGTGGAGCTGGGTGTGCCATCCGGGGTGCGCGGCACCTTTGCCGGAACCGCACAGCTGTTCCAGGAGACCCTGCAATCTCAGGTGCTGCTGATTATCGCCGCCATTATCACGGTGTATCTGGTGCTCGGCATGCTGTATGAGAGCTTTATTCATCCGCTGACCATCTTATCCACCCTGCCCTCAGCGGGGGTCGGCGCATTGCTGGCGCTGCGCTTCTTTGATACGCCGTTCAGTCTGATCGCCCTGATAGGGATTATGCTGCTGATCGGGATTGTGAAGAAGAACGCCATTATTATGGTGGACTTCGCCATTGCCGCCCAGCGAGGCGGGCAGAGTGCACGGGATGCGATTTTTCAGGCCTGTCTGCTGCGCTTCCGTCCGATCCTGATGACCACGCTGGCCGCCCTGTTCGGTGCACTGCCGCTGGCGCTCGGCAGCGGAGACGGTGCGGAGCTGCGCCAGCCGCTCGGGATAACCGTGGTCGGCGGGTTGCTGGTCAGTCAGATCCTGACACTCTATACCACGCCGGTGATTTACCTGTTCTTTGACCGGCTGCGCCGCAAAAAAACCGGAGAATCCGCCGGGCAATCCGTTATCAGTACGGAGGGAAATGCATGAAAACCGGAATAGGTCACAAACTGTTTCTCGCCATTTTTGCCACCTGTATGCTGGTGGTGCTGACCATGCATCTGGCTATCCGTTTCAGTTTTGAGCAGGGCTTTCTCGGCTATCTTCAGCGCTCCGCCGAAGACCGGACGGAGATGATCGCCGATGTTGTCGCTGAACAATATGCCGATTACGGCAGCTGGTATTTTCTGCGCAATAATCAGCGCGGTTTTATGCAGGCACTGCGGGCGCTGGATACCGACCGGCATATGCAGCATATGGAGCGCGGCTGGAAAATGCGTTTCTGGCTTCTGGATGAGGATGACCGCCGCCTGTTCGGGCACGGTCCGGTACCGCCCGGCGAGCTCTACCGCAAACCGGTAAAATACAATGATAATATCGTCGGTTGGGTGGTGATGCCGGCGGATGACAATATCAACCGCGCCGCTGACCAGAGCTTTTCACATCAGCAGGCGCGAACCAGCTGGATAGTCTCGGCGCTGGTGCTGCTGGTGACTCTGGTAGTCACCTGGCTCCTGACGCGCGGCTTCCTGCGTCCGGTCAAACGGCTGGCAGAAGGCACACATCAGCTGGCGGCGGGTAATTTCAGCAGCCGCGTGCCGGTTCACGGCAAAGATGAAATCGCGCAACTGGCCAATGATTTTAACCAGCTCGCTTCCGCGCTGGAGAAAAATGAGCTGATGCGCCGCGACTACATGGCGGATGTCTCGCACGAGCTGCGTACTCCGCTGGCGGTGTTACAGGGCGAACTGGAAGCCCTTCAGGACGGGATCCGCCAGCCGACACCGGAAACCCTGGCGTCTCTGCTGGCGGAAGTACAGACCCTGACAAAACTGGTCAGCGACCTGCATCAGCTGTCATTATCCGATCGCGGCTCACTCTCTTACCGTAAAGAGTTATGCAATCTGACCGATGTGATCAGCCGGTCTATCGGCGTATTCCGCCACCGCTTGCAGGAAAAAGGTCTTTCTGTCACGACGGAACTGCCGGATACCCTGATGATTTTCGGGGATGACGCGCGGCTCGGCCAGCTGTTCCATAATCTGCTGGAAAACAGCCTGCGTTACACCGACAGCGGCGGACAGATTGTGGTACGTGGTCAGCAGGATGAAACACAGATCCGTATCGACTGGTCAGACAGTGCACCGGGGCTGACTGAGGAGCAATTTTCACAGATTTTTGAGCGTTTCTACCGCAGTGAATCCTCCCGCAACCGGGCCAGCGGCGGATCCGGACTCGGCCTTGCGATTTGTGATAAAATCGCGGAAGCGCATCACGGGCAGATAAGTGCATCCGCGTCCCCGCTCGGCGGCGTGACCATCACACTGATCCTGCCCCGCCCTGACTGACAGGAGTTGACTGCATGGAACAAAATGCTGAACTGATTCTTATTGTGGAAGATGAGCCGAAACTGGCTCAGTTACTGACAGATTACCTGCACGCCGCCCATTACCGCACGCACTGGCTGGCACGCGGCGGTGAAGTGACGGCCTGGGTGCAGGAAAATAAACCGGATCTGATTTTGCTGGATCTGATGCTGCCGGAGAAAGACGGCCTGACACTCTGCCGTGAAATCCGTCAGTTCAGTGATGTGCCCATCATGATGGTCACGGCCAAAACCGAAGAGATTGACCGCCTGCTGGGGCTGGAAATCGGTGCGGATGATTATGTCTGCAAGCCTTACAGCCCGCGTGAGGTGGTGGCACGAATCAAAACCATTCTGCGCCGCTGCCGGCGCAGTAACGATACGTCAGAGGATAAATGTGACACTCTGACTATTGACGAGGTGAATTATCAGGTGCGTTTCGGGACACAAAGTCTGGATCTCACTCAGGTTGAATTCCGCCTGCTGCGCACCATGGTGTCACAACCGGGTACCGTGCTGTCACGCAATCAGCTGCTGGATAATCTGTATGATGATTACCGCGTGGTCACTGACCGCACGATTGACAGCCATATCAAAAATCTGCGCCGCAAGCTCGGGCAGTTAGACGGTGACCGCGATTTTATTCATTCGGTGTACGGATTAGGCTACCGCTGGGAAGGCGGACCGGCGGAGATTATTACCGCCACCATTCTCTGATAAAAAAACGGCGGAATTGCATTGACCGCCGTTTGTTGTTTTTCTGATTACTGAATAACGGACGGACGCTTCAGCCGCGCCAGGATTTTATCAAGCGTATTTTGCTCATCCTGTAATAAATCTGCTTTTGCAATACGGAATGTCCGATCCAGCTCTGCTGTTCTGATATGCAGTTTCAGCGCAGCGCGGTTGTCTGTTATCACAGTGAAAGCACTCAGCGGCGCTTCATAGCAGACCGCGTACTGTCCCGGGGTAAACAGCAGGTTATCACCGGCAATCGCCAGCATCGGATAATACTGGATACGCCGTGCGTTAATCACCAGAACAATCGCCACCGCGACCATAATGCCGCCGATATCCATCCCGAACACCAGCAGTGCCACGCCGAGAATTCCGTACAGTACCGCCATGCTGATCTGGCGCTGTTTATTGAATTTCAGCAGGACCTCAAACGGCAGTTGTGCCAGTTTCGGTACTGTTTTCAGTGAACGGTAGACCACGCGGTTGTAGTCGTAGAGGTAACCGACGATAAAGACAAAGCCCAGCGGAATAAAAATAATACCGCCGATCATGGCAAGAACCAGACCCAGTTTCGGCTGGTTACGCAAGAATGCCAGACTGGCCAGCTGAGCGGCCATCCCGCCGGTCATCAGAATTTTCACGTACGGTAAGACTTCAATCATCTGCTGCATCTGATAATCCAGTTGATCCCGGTACGGCTCAAGTGCCGACGGAATATAGGAGATAATCCCCAGGAAAATCAGGTTAAGAACCAGACCGATCCAGACTGCAATATGACGTTTTTCCATGTATCCACGCTGTAACAGGCTATAGTAGATGATAGCGCGGCAGAAATTATCCGCCGCACCACTGAATTTAACGAAACTATATCAAATCGTTATCCGATATTCATGCCATTTTCAGTAATTCATTTGATACCGGGCGGATGACGCGCTAGAATCCAACGCCTTGATTACGCCTCCCCCTCCGGGGAAGGTTCTGACTTGAACTCAGATCGGAATACATTATGTTTACACCCGAATTACTCTCTCCGGCGGGCTCGCTGAAGAATATGCGCTATGCGTTCGCCTATGGTGCGGATGCGGTCTATGCCGGACAACCACGTTACAGCCTGCGTGTCCGTAACAACGAATTTAACCACGAAAATCTCGCCAAAGGCATTCAGGAAGCCCACGAACTGGGCAAGAAATTCTATGTCGTGGTTAATATCGCCCCGCATAACGCCAAACTGAAAACCTTTATCCGTGACCTGGAGCCGGTGATTGCCATGGGTCCGGACGCGCTGATTATGTCCGATCCCGGTCTGATCATGATGGTGCGCGAGCATTTCCCGCAGATGGATATTCATTTATCCGTTCAGGCCAACGCCGTAAACTGGGCAACCGTCAAATTCTGGCATCAGATGGGGCTGACCCGTGTGATCCTCTCCCGTGAACTGTCACTCGAAGAAATCGCCGATATCCGTAAAAATGTGCCGGAAATTGAGCTGGAAGTGTTTGTTCACGGTGCACTGTGCATGGCCTACTCCGGCCGCTGCCTGCTCTCCGGTTATATCAACAAACGTGACCCGAACCAGGGTACCTGCACCAATGCCTGCCGCTGGGAATATAAAGTAGAGGAAGGCAAAGAGGATGTGGTCGGTAATATCGTCCACAAGCAGGAACCGATTCCGGTGAAAAACATTGAGCCGACCCTCGGTGCCGGTGCCCCGACAGACAAAGTGTTCCTGATTGAGGAAGCACAGCGTCCGGGCGAATATATGACCGCGTTCGAAGATGAACACGGTACTTATATTATGAACTCCAAAGATCTGCGGGCTATCGAGCACGTCGAAAAGCTGACGCAGATGGGTGTTCACTCCCTGAAAATCGAAGGCCGTACCAAATCCTTCTATTACTGTGCCCGTACCGCACAGGTTTACCGCCGTGCCATTGATGATGCTGTTGCCGGAAAACCGTTTGACCCGTCGCTGCTGACCACGCTGGAAGGCCTGGCACACCGCGGTTATACCGAAGGGTTCCTGCGCCGTCATACTCATGACTCTTATCAGACGTATGAGTACGGTTATTCCGTTTCCGATTCCCAGCAGTTTGTCGGTGAGTTTACCGGCAACCGCGTGAACGGCCTGGCTGAAGTGGATGTGAAAAACAAATTCTCCGTCGGCGACAGCCTGGAACTTATGACCCCGAACGGCAATATCAGCTTTACCCTCGATGCCATGAATAACCGTAAAGGGGAAGCCACCGAAGTCGCTCCGGGTAACGGTCATATTGTCTATCTGCCGGTGCCGGATGATGTAAACCTGGAATTTGCATTGCTGATCCGTAACTTACCGGGCACCAGCACCCGTAATCCGCATATGCCGGAATTTACCGACGCTGCGGCCACCAACGGGTAAAATTCTGAATTTTCGAATCCGATCACAACAATCACGTTAGTTATTTCGTAGTATCGGACAGGAAAATGAAGAACTAAAACGCAACATGTAATACCAGGAACCACCTCCTTGGTTGGCTCAATCTCCCTTGAGCCAACCTTTTCTTTTTGTGCCCTTCTCTTTTTTCCCCGCCCATTTTTCCCGGCATAAACCGTCCGTGTTTGTTATCTTTAAAAGACGTAATCTGAACACGGAGTCTGATATGGCGGAAACGCATATAGTGGTTCTTAACGGAAAACGTGCCGGTGATGACGGTATTCGTCAGGCTGTCCGGCACCTGCGGGAAAGCGGAGAAGACATTCAGGTGCGGGTGACGTGGGAACCGGAAGATATTCCCCGCTTTGTCCGCGAAGCCCGTCAGATGAAAGCAGCAACCGTGATTGCCGCCGGGGGCGACGGCACGATTAATGCTGTATGCAGCGCCCTGATGGCATATCCGGCTGAAAAACGCCCGGTTCTCGGTATTCTGCCGCTCGGCACCGCCAATGATTTTGCTACCGCAACCGGAATACCGGCGGATAAAACCAAAGCCCTGCTTCTGGCCGCCAAAGGCAGCGCGGTCGCCATTGATATCGGCTGTATCAATGAATCCCATTATTTTATCAATATGGCCACCGGCGGATTCGGCCCGAAAATCACCACAGATACCCCGGAAGCCCTGAAAAGCACCTTCGGCGGTGCCGCATATTTTCTCCACGGGCTGACACGGAGCGATTTGCTGAAAGCAGATCACTGCACTATCAGTTGTGATGATTTCCACTGGCAGGACGACGCGCTGGTGATTGGTGTCGGCAACGGCTGCCAGGCGGGCGGCGGACATAAACTGTGCCCGGATGCGCGGATCAATGACGGTCTGCTCAACCTGAGTATTCTGCCGGAACGCAACTGGCCGCGCTCACTCTGGAACAGCCTCTTTAATGAGGGTGAGGCGGAAGGCGTCATCATGAAATGCAGCACACGGATCACCATCAGCGCGGCGCATGAGATGGTGTTTAATCTCGACGGTGAACCGCTGACTGGTCAGCAATTCACCTTTTCCGTGCTGCCTGAAGCGATCCAGTGCCGGTTACCGCCACACTGCGGGTTGTTATCTTAAACACAATCCACGACAATCCGTGACAATTTTATAACACGCTACAGGAATCGGAGTTTACATACCATGACTGATATCGTTAAGTTGTTAGGCAATGATGCATCATCTCTTCTTGAACACACCTGCACCACCATTCCCAAAGACAATCTTTATCTGCCGGGCGATGACTTTGTCACCCGCGTGATGATTGACAATAACCGGCCGAATACCGTGCTGCGCTCCATGCAATCGCTGTTTAATCACGGTCGTCTGGCAGGAACCGGTTACCTCTCCATTCTGCCGGTGGATCAGGGTGTTGAGCACTCTGCCGCAGCCTCTTTTGCCGCTAACCCGCTCTATTTTGATCCGAAAAATATTGTCGAGCTGGCTATCGAGGCAGGCTGTAACTGTGTTGCCTCTACCTACGGTGTACTGGCTTCTGTTGCCCGCCGCTATGCACACCGCATCCCGTTCCTTGTCAAAATCAACCACAATGAAACCCTGAGCCTGCCTGCGCAGTATGATCAGACACTGTACGCCAGTGTTGAACAGGCTTTCGAAATGGGCGCTGTGGCTGTCGGCGCGACGATTTATTTCGGCTCACCGGAATCCCGCCGTCAGATAGAAGAAATCTCTGCGGCCTTTGAACGTGCCCATGAACTGGGCATGGTGACCGTGCTGTGGGCTTACCTGCGCAACCCGGCCTTCAAAAAAGACGGGGTGGATTATCACGCCAGCGCGGATTTAACCGGCCAGGCAAACCACCTTGCGGCTACTATCGGTGCGGATATCGTCAAACAGAAAATGGCGGAGAACAACGGCGGCTTTAAAGCTATCGGCTTCAGTCATACTGATGAGCGCGTTTACAGCACACTGACCACGGATAACCCGATTGACCTGGTCCGTTATCAGCTGGCGAACTGCTATATGGGCCGTGCGGGGCTGATTAACTCCGGCGGTGCATCCGGTAATAATGACCTGGCGGATGCGGTCCGTACTGCGGTGATCAACAAACGTGCCGGTGGTATGGGGCTGATCCTCGGCCGTAAAGCCTTTAAGAAATCGATGAAAGACGGGGTGGCGCTGATTAATGCAGTGCAGGATGTGTATCTCGATAAGAAAGTGACAATTGCTTAAATGCAGAACAGGCCGGATAACCGGCCTGATTTTTTTGTGCTCCCTGTTTGTTCAGGGGAGCTGCAGATTACTTTTCAGCAGACAGATAATTATCGTTTCTTCTTCTTCCGCCCTGCCTGAGCAAAGCGCTGGCGGTTACTATCGCTGCTGCTCTCTTTCTTCTTCTGCTGTTTGTCTGATCCCGGATAAACCGGCGGAGCAACTTTAATTTTGTTATCGCGCTTCTGTGGTTTTGCAGCCGGCTTTTTGACTTTTTTATCTTCAGATGAGGATTTTTCAATCGCATCAAAGAGTTCGACCAGCTCGTCATCGGTTAAATCACGCCATTCCCCCACCGGGATCCCGGTCAGGCTGATATTCATGATGCGGACACGCTCGAGTTTCGTCACTTCATAACCGAAATGCTCACACATACGGCGGATCTGACGGTTCAGCCCCTGAATCAGCGTGATGCGGAAAACAAACGGCGCTTCCTGTTTCACTTTACATTTTTTGGTCACCGTACCGAGGATCGGTACACCCGCGCCCATACCACGTATAAAATCATCGGTGATCGGTTTATTTACCGTCACCACATACTCTTTCTGGTGATCGTTACCGGCACGCAGAATTTTGTTTACCAGGTCGCCGTGGTTAGTCAGGAAAATCAATCCCTGTGAATCTTTATCCAGGCGGCCGATAGGGAAGATACGGGTGCTGTGATTGACGAAATCGACAATATTATCTTTCTCGCCTTCATCGGTGGTGCTGACGATACCCACCGGTTTATTGAGGGCAATCAGCACCAGATCATCCTGCTCCCGCGCCTCAATCAGTTGTCCGTTGACTTTAACCACATCACCCGGCATTACCTGTGAGCCGATAGCCGCACGTTTGCCGTTGATCAGGACCAATCCCTGCTCAATATAGCGGTCCGCATCCCGGCGGGAGCAGATGCCGCTTTCGCTGATGTATTTATTAAGACGCACAGATGAACCCGTTTCCATATCTTCCCCCCTGAAAAGCGCGCAATATACACCAATTATCGTGCGATATCACCACCACTGATAAAAATGGTGAACCGGGCCATGTCCGTGACCCACTTCGAGGCTGTCTGCCGCCGCCAGCGCCCCGTGCAGATACTGTTTTGCCGCCTCCGTGGTTTCCGCCCAGTCTGCACACTGCGGCCGCAGCGCTGCCATTGCCGCAGACAATGTACAGCCGGTGCCGTGGCTGTTTTTGGTCGGAATACGGGTTGAGGTAAAGCGGTGACGGCCTTCCGGCAGAAACAGCCAGTCAGGACTTTCGGCGTTATCCAGATGTCCGCCCTTCAGCAATACGGCGTTTGCCCCGGCGGCCATCAGTGCCTCGCCCTGCTGCTGCATCATTTTTTCATCTGTGGCGACGGCCGTTTTCAGCAATGCCGCAGCTTCGGGAAGATTGGGGGTAATAACCGAAACGTGAGGTAATAATTCAGAGATCAGTAAATCAACCGCTTCGGCTTTCAGCAGCGGATCGCCGCTTTTCGCCAGCATGACTGTATCCAGCACCACATACGGCACAGGATACTGACGCAGTTTTTCAGCCACGGTGCGGATCACGCCGCCGTCAGACAACATGCCAATCTTGGCGCTGTCAATTCTGACATCCGTCAGTACTGCATCCAGTTGCGCTGCGACAAATTCCGGCGGGACAGAATGAACAGAATTTACGCCACAGGTATTTTGTGCCACCAGCGCCGTCATCACCGTGGTGCCGTAAACGCCCAGTGCAGAAAAGGTTTTTAAATCTGCCTGAATACCCGCGCCGCCGCTCGGATCCGTTCCTGCAATGGTTAATGCGTTGATTCTCACCTGATATCTCCTGTTTTGCTGTACCACTCTGTATAGTGAATTATACGCATCCGGTGACAGGAAACCACCGCAGAGCAGGCAATAAAAAACCCCATGCCCGCAAGGGCACAGGGTCTGAATTTGCGTCAGTGATATACACTCGTCGTTAAAACGGCTATCAGGCTGTCGCGTTGACCACGCTGGTAAAACCAACTATCAGGGGCAATTTTATTGCCGGAGATAATTATGCTTTAGTGACGTTGGCAGCAGCAGGGCCTTTAGGACCATCCTGCACTTCAAATTCAACTTGTTGGCCTTCAGCAAGTGTTTTGAAACCATCGGTCATGATTGCAGAGAAGTGTACGAACACGTCTTTGCTGCCATCAGCTGGAGTGATGAAACCAAAACCTTTTGATTCGTTAAACCACTTAACGGTGCCTTTAAGTTTAGCCATTGATAAAATTCCTATCCTACAAATTTGCCGATAACCGGCGATATACAAACTAGTCGTTACTGCTTAAAAAACAGAAGCGTACCTCGTTTACCCATTTGAGTTATCACATAGGACAGGTCGGAAATCAAGCGATTTTTTCAGCGGGAAGATCTGGTGCACATATTTAGAAATATTAATAACATGTTCCGGTAAATTTATACGGAAAATTGATAACCGCTTGTGTTTAAACATATAAAAAAATTACAACTTTGTTCCTTTACTGCAAGAACGATAAGCTGCCTTACTTCATTATTTCCGGACTAAGAATCTGCCTGGTTCCGGTGTTCGTTGATATTTTGTTTAGATTTAAGCCGTATTAGCAGTATAAAAATAATATGAAATCTATGTTACTATAATTGTTGTCTACTAATTAGCATCATTTGTTATGAGCAAAATAATCGTTTTAGGATAAATGATTATTGTCACACCAGGAGTCATTCATGAAGCTTTCTTTAAGCACAATCAGCGCCCTGACGCTCACCTCTCTGCTGATGGCCGCACAGCCCGCAGCAGCACAGGAACAGGACACATTAAAAAGTGACAACGTCACAAATGATACGGCAGCTTCAGAAGGACTGTGGGGAACGTTTAAACGCAACGTTACCAACGTCTGGCAATCAGACCAGTATGATTTATATGTCCCGTTCTGGACGTGGCATAACCGCCTGACCTACGACAAAGAAAAAACCGATAAATACAATGAAAAGCCGTGGGGTGCCGGGTTCGGCAAGTCCTACTATGATGAGGATAATGACTGGCACAGCCTGTACGCCATGGCATTTAAGGATTCACACAATAAATGGGAGCCGATTGTCGGTTACGGATTCCAGAAGATGTGGATGCCGCACGGGCAGGATGGTTTCAAAGCCGGTGTCGGCTTTACCATTGGCGTGACGGCGCGGGATGACTATCACTATATCCCGATCCCGGTACCGCTGCCGCTGGCGTCGGTGGAATATAACCGCCTCGCGATTCAGGCCACTTATATTCCGGGCACTTACAATAACGGTAACGTCCTGTTTATGTGGGCCCGCTGGCAGTTTTAAGTACTTTTGAACATAAAAAAACCGGGGATTTTTCCCCGGTTTTTTATTATCTGCAGTTATGCTCTCGCGGCACGGCGGTGTTCATAATAGCGGTATGTCAGCCACAGGAAGCCAATCCAGAACGGCAGCAGGATCACTGAAATCCGCAGACCATCCATCAGGGCAATCAGTACCAGGATAAAGGCCAGGAACACGAGACAGATATAGTTGCCCCACGGATACCACAGTGCCTTAAAGAACGGCTCCACACCCTCTTTCATCTTCGCCTGACGGAATTTCAGGTTGGAGATACAGATCATGATCCAGTTAATCACCAGGGTGGTGACCACCAGCGACATCAGCAGCGAGAACGCTTCTTTCGGCAGCAGATAGTTGATCAGGATCCCCACTGAGGTGACCAGACCGGACAGAATAATCGAGTTCACCGGTACACCACGCGGACTGATGCGTTTCAGGAATGCCGGCGCATTGCCCTGACGTGCCAGGCTGTAGAGCATCCGGCTGTTGCTGTAAACGCCGCTGTTATAAACGGAAAGCGCGGCAGTCAGTACCACCACGTTCAGCACATGAGCAATCCACAGATTGATATTGCCCTGCACAGAATCCGCAGCACCAAAGGCATGCCCGATTTCACGGAAGATCAGTACAAACGGACTGACGTTCTCGACAATTTTTGTCCACGGATAGAGAGAAAGGATAACGGTAATGGAACCGATATAGAAAATCAGGATACGGTAAACCACCTGATTGATAGCTTTCGGAATGCTGTAACGCGGGTTTTCCGCTTCCGCTGCCGCCAGGCCGACCAGTTCGAGGCCGCCGAAGGAGAACATAATGATCGCCATTGCGAAAATCAGTCCGCCCCAGCCGTGCGGCATAAATCCGCCGAATTCCCAGAGATTACTGACAGAGGCCTCCGGGCCGCCGTTACCGCTGATCAGCAGATAGGCACCAAAGGCAATCATGCCGAGAATGGCCACCACTTTGATCATGGCAAACCAGAATTCGGTTTCCCCGTAAACCTTGACGTTCACCAGGTTTACCAGGTTTATCAGCACAAAGAAAACTGCCGCAGAAATCCAGGTCGGGACATCCCACCAGAATTTAATATACTCGCCGACCGCCGTCAGTTCCGCCATGCCCACCAGAACAAACATCGCCCAGTAGTTCCAGCCGGATAAAAAGCCGGCAAAACCGCACCAGTATTTATGGGCAAAGTGACTGAATGACCCGGTAACCGGCTCTTCCGCCACCATCTCGCCAAGCTGGCGCATGATCAGAAACGCGATAAACCCGGCGACGGCATAACCGAGCAGGACAGAAGGCCCCGCCATCTGAATCGTTGTGGCTGTTCCCAGAAACAGCCCCGTACCCACAGCACCACCCAATGCGATAAGCTGTATGTGTCTGTTTTTTAATCCGCGCTTGAGCGTCTGCTCCTGCTGTACTTCTGACATTAGATCCTCTGTAACGGCTATATTATTATTCTGCGTCGTGCATCACTGCATCCTGAAAAGTTTAAGCCCGTTATTAAAACATCATTTTGCTGCCTTGAATACCGTTAGCAACAAGATAATCAGAGGGAAAAGGCAAAACTCAGCCCTTGTCTGACGGAATAAATTTCGTAATTTCACAGATTCCCAGCATAAAATCCTCACGCTGATCACAGTACTTATCGAGCGCCGCAATATAAAAAAATACACCGGCAACAATCAGCAGCAGGATAATTATGATTTTTTTCATGTTTCGCCTATTTTCATCTGAATTATACCCGTTAACAAGATTTCGTTACATTCCGGTCTCGTCACATACTTTAGCGGAATGAGTGTGCTGTTTCACAAAAAAATTCATTTCATCAGCAGGAAGCGCATAAACAGATAACACCCTGTTTTGTCATAATGAAATAAACTTGTATACTTGGAAAACCCTGAAACTGAGCCGAAATCATCAATGCCGCAAGATAATCATGTCGCACTTGTGTGCGCACTTAGTAAATGGATAGAAAACCACACAGGTCGTGTTATCCACCTCGAAGAACTGGCTGCCTATTCCGGGTACTCGCTCTGGCATATGCAGAAGATCTTCAAAGAAGTTGCCGGGATCTCGCTCGGCAAATATATCCGTCAGCGCCGTCTGGCCGGTGCGGTTAATGCCCTGCGCCACAGTGAACAGACTATCTTTGACATCGCCCTTGATTTTGGTTTCGGGTCGCAATCTCATTTCACCTATATGTTCCGCAAAGAATATAACATCACCCCTTACGACTACCGCCAGAACCCGGATATCACTCTGGATATCAAAGAGCCGTGGCATTTCAGTCATGACTGTAACTAAGGCAACTTAAACAATTAATAACAAAACTATATTTAGCCATATGATTTTAGCTATCTTATTCAGCATTCAGATTGGCAGGACAAATCCCTGCCGCAGCACAACATATGGTGTATCCGGCTATTTTTGATGAATAACGGCAATCTTATCGCGCAACAGGCGGTTTTATTGACATCCCCCCGAAATGGCGGCATAACATTTTAACTGTCTGTTATTTTGTTGCCGCTGTTTTCAGGAGCCTGCATGTCCGTAAAACTTATCGCCATTGACCTCGATGGCACCCTGCTTAACTCTCACCATCAGATTACCCCCGCTGTCAGTGCTGCTGTCACCCGCGCAAAAGAGAAAGGTCTGCATGTTATCCTGACGTCCGGCCGCCCGTTTAACGGCATTCTGCCCTACCTCCGGGAGCTTGGGCTGGATAAAACAAATCATTACTGCATCAGTAACAACGGTGCGGTGATCCATGATGCCGAAACCGGCGAGCCGGTGATTGAAACGCTGATGGATTTTGAGGATTACCGCTATTTTGAGGCGCTGGCCCGGGATATTAACGTGCATTTTCATGTGCTGAGTAACGGCGAAATGTTCACCACAAACCGTGATATCAGCCACTACACGCTGATGGATGCTTACCTGACACAAACACAGCTGCACTATCGTCCGCTGGCGGAAATGGACAGCGAAATGCAGTTCAGCAAATTTATGATGATTGATAACCCGCTGCGCCTGAATGAAGCCGCCGGGTATATCCCGCAGGTCTCCTTTGACAGCTACAATATTCTGCGGACAGCACCGCATTTTGTGGAGATCTCTGCCAAAAACGCCACGAAGGGACAGGCTGTTGCACTAATCACCGAAAAACTGGGGCTGACGCCGGACAAAGTCATGTGTATCGGCGATCAGAACAATGATATTTCCATGCTGGAGTACGCCGGGGTGGGTGTCGCAATGGGCAACGCCGCCGACCACATTAAGCAAAAATCCGGATATGTGACAACCTCAAATGATGAGGATGGTGTGGCGGCAGCCATAGAAAAGTTTGTGTGACCGGGATTATATTTTTTCAAATTCCCCTAATTAGTGAATTTGTTCCGTTTACTCTTCTGAGTCTTTTAATCAACCTGCATTTTGTTACTATTTTAACGGTTTCATTTAAAAAATAACTAAATCACAGTATTTAATTTTAACATGTACAGGTTGTTTTATGTTTTCAACAAAAGACATGCTCGTTCTCGGGATGATGGTTTTTGCGCTTTTCCTGGGTGCGGGCAACATAATTTTTCCGCCGATGGCGGGTTATCACTCGGGAACTGACTGGTTCAGTGCCTCCCTCGGATTTATCGTCACCGGCGTCGTTCTGCCGTTTCTTACCCTGATTACTGTTGCGGTCAAAGGCCGTGGTGAGCGGCTTTCTGTCGATCTGCCGCGCTGGGTTTCTGTGACATTCTGGGTGGCACTCTATCTGATCCTCGGCTCAACATTCGCCATGCCGCGTGTCACCAACACCGCATATGAGCTGGGTTTTCTGCCGCTCGGCTTCGTGGAGAAAAACACCGCCAGCCATCTGATTTTTGCCTTTGTGTTTAACTTCGTTTCTATGTTTTTTATGCTTAAACAGGGAACGATGATCAGTGCCATCGGGAAGTTTATGACCCCGGCCCTGCTGTTCCTGCTGGTTGCCGTGGGGATCGCCGTGGTGCGCACCCCGCTCTCCCCGATTAATGAACCGATCAATCAGTATGTGGATTTTGCGTTCTTCTCCGGTATTGTCGATGGTTATCAGACCATGGATGTGCTGTCCGCAATGGCGTTCGGCGGTATTGTTGCCCGCGCGCTGGCTTCACGCGGGATAACCTCACCGCAGGACGTGGTGGTTATCACTATCAAAGCCGGGCTGATTGCGGTCGGACTGCTGGCTGCACTCTACATCTGCCTGTTCTACCTGGGGGCGACCAGTGATGCGGTTTCACAGACAGCCACCAACGGCGGACAGATTTTCTCCCGCTATGTCGATGCCCTTTACGGCGCGCTCGGTACCTGGCTGATGTGCGGTATCGTACTGCTTGCCAGTATGACCACCTTTGTCGGCGTGACCAGTGCCTGTGCGGATTTCTTCGCGACATTCAACCCGCGTCTGGACTACCGTTTCTGGGTGGTGGTATCCACACTGCTGACCACCATTGTCTCCACCTTCGGCCTGGATACGCTGCTGCGCGTCACCATTCCGGTACTGCTGCTGATCTATCCGACCACCGTTGCGCTGGTGTTCCTGCAGTTTGCCCGCCGTAAAATGCGTAATCCGCGTTTTACCTACGGCTTTACTGTCGCGGTGCTGGTGGTGATGAGTGCGTTCGACACCCTGAATAACATCGGTCTGCTCAATGAAAATGTGCTGGCAGTGTTACACCGGATGCCGCTGTTTAAGGAAGGGATCGGCTGGTTACTGCCGGGCGTGATTGCCTTTATCATCTCGTTTGTTGCCGGCAACATGAGACCGGCAAAACCGCAGCCGGATGCGGCCGCGTAAACACAAAAGCCCGGTTATCTGACCGGGCTTTTTTTCCGTTATTCATGATGTGCGGCTGTTCAGTGTGCTCCCGCCTGTTCCAGAACAGCGACCAGATTACGGTAGCCATGACGTTTTGCCAGGGTCAGTGGTGAATCACCGGAGCCATCCGGCAGATTAACATCCGCTCCGCCTTCAATCAGCAACGTGACGATATCCGCATACTTCTGACTGCCGTCACCGAGGATGATCGCTTCAATCAGTGCTGTCCAGCCAAGATTATTGACATGGTTAACATTCACCCCGGCATCAATCAGTGTCTTCACCGTTTTGACATGTCCGCGCTCTGACGCGGGGATCAGCGCCGTACCACCATAACGGTTTGTACTTTTCAGGTCTGCCCCGTGACTGAGCGTCATTTCCAGAATATCCTGTAACCCGCGTGCTCCGGCATATAAATACGGCGTATCCATAATGGCATCTGCAGCATTCACATTGGCACCCTGTTCAATCAGATAGCGCGCCACGGCGGTGCGGTTACCGTGTACTGCCGCCATCAATGGTGTGCGCAGACGGTTATCCCGCTGCTCAATATCCCCGCCCTCTCCGATTAACTGCTGAACCGTAACGAGATCGCCCTTTTCTGCCGCAGTGACCAGATCAGTTTTATGTGTTTCTGCCATACCGTTCGCCATTGCTATCAATGAGAGACAAATAATACCGGATAAGCCAATCAGCCGGGCGCCACTCAGAATGTGTTTTTTCACTCTGTCACTCCTGTTGTGCCGTTCCTGTGAATGCCCTTACCATAACAAAACAACATAATTTATCACCGGAAGGATAACAGGGTTATTGTGCGCCGTATTTTTTCAGAAGGGCTTTTACCTGTGCCAGGGTCTCCGCATCCGCTTCCCCGTTCACCTTGTGAGAGCGGAAATGCATCTGGAACGCTTTAATTACATTGCGGGTTTTTCCGTCCGCCTTACCGGTCAGCGGGATCTCATAGCCGTATTTTTTCAGTGCCTGCTGTAACTCACCGACACTGATTTTATCCGACGGGTGCCGGTTACCGAGAAAACGTTTTACATCAGAAGCATCCGGCCAGGCACCGACCCCGCGTTTTGCCAGATATTCCCACGGGAACATCGGGCCCGGATCCAGTTTGCGCTGCGGCGCGATATCACTGTGCCCCACCACATTCTGCGGGGCAATGTTATGCCGCGCTATCACATCCTGTGCCAGTTTTACAATCAGGTCTATCTGTGCGGTCTGATACGGCACCCAGCGCTGCCCGACAGACATTTTCACTGTGCCGGGATTGACAATTTCCACACCGATCGAGCTTTTATTCAGGCTGCTTTCCCCGCGCCAGTGACTTTTCCCCGCATGCCAGGCTTCACTGCCCTCAGGCACCAACTGCAATACCACCGGCTTACCGTCACGCACCGCAGGGATTGTCGGCACCAGATACTGAACACTCACCCCGCCGGCAGTCAGCACACGCAACGATGCCTCATCATTCAGTGCGGTATAATGGAAAACCAGATAATTATTCGGTTTGGATAACCACGGCTCTTTGATATTTCGCTGATCAACAATAAACTCACCGCGATCAATATACTGGCTCTGATTACTGCATCCTGTCAGTATCAGCACACACACCAAACACACACTACGCCACATCTTTCTTTGTCCTGTACAATGTTATCCGGCACGATGCCGGTACAGCCCCTTTCCCGGAAAATATCACGACCGCATTATTCACAACGGACATAATATCACGGCCGTGTATTATGACGACTTCACTGCGGCAGTGCTATGCTCTGAAAGCGAATCATCATGATGTTTTTCTGCAACAGGCGGCTGAAAACGCACGATAAAAAATACCCGCCGCAGCGGGTATTCAATAAGTCAGTTATGACGGAGTGACTTTTTCTGTTTTGTCATACTGTTCTGACGCTGCTTTCAGCCCGGCAAGATCTGCCGAACAAATCAGCGGTTTCAGGGCATCAAACTTCGCCTGCGGCCAGTCATAAAGAGACAGCGCCAGCAATTCGCGGATGGTATTTTCATCAAACCGGCTGCGGATAAAAGCAGCCGGATTACCGCCAACGACAGCATAGGGTGGTACATCGCGGACGACCACGCTGTTCGCGGCAATCACTGCGCCCTCCCCGATAGTCACACCGGGCATAATCATGGCCCGCATGCCTATCCAGGCACCGTCACCAATCCGGGTATCCCCTTTACCGAGATAAGCCTCATCAATCATATCCGGAAACGGATAGAGGCTGAACCAATCATGGCGGTGTGTATGATTGCCGCCCATCAGGATCACGGCTTCAGCCCCGATACAGACATAATCCCCGATATACAGCTCATCCACTTTCCAGGTGAGCTGCCAGTCGCGGCTGATTTCATCGCCCTGTAAATAGCGGACAACAGAGGCTTCAAAGCCATTATCCCAGCAATCGCTGTAATAACTGTGCGTACCTTTGATATGTATATTCGGGTTTGTGACGGTTTCATGCAGCCGTTCGCAAACAGACCAATGCTTTTGTTTCATGGTAAATCTCATTATTTAATGGATAGTTACCACAGAACGCTATTCTGTGGTGATGCACTCGCGTTCAAAGCACATCACGCCGGGTTATCCTCGCCCGTTTCAGCCGGGGATTGTCCATTATTCTCTCCCATACAGAAAAACACCCGCAAACGCGGGTGTTTTTCATCAGTTAACCTTTTGTTCGACCAGCGGTTCCGGAGTATCTTCCCAGATGCCGTCTTCGACCTGTTTACGGATTTCAGGATAAAGATTGATATCAAACTGCGGTAATTTCCCCGTTTTGCGCTGTTGGTTATAATCTTTCGCCAGCTTAAATGCAACGCCGGATAACAACAGAATAGCAATCAGGTTAGTCACCGCCATCAGCCCCATCGAGAAATCCGCCATTTTCCAGACCAGCGGCATTTCTGACAGCGCCCCGAACATCACCATTCCCAGCGCCGCCAGACGCAGCACAAACAACCCTTTGGTGTGTTTATGCTCGAGAAACACCATATTGCTCTCCGCATAAGCGTAATTGGCAATAATGGAGGTAAAGGCGAAGAAAAAGATAGCTACCGCCACAAAGGTGGATCCCCAGCTGCCGACAACCGAGCTCAGTGCCAACTGTGTTATCTCAATACCGTTGATATCGCCCGGCGGATTATCCAGCACCCCGGAGGAGAGAATAATCATCGCGGTGGCACTGCAGATAACCAGTGTGTCCATAAAGACCCCCAGCATCTGCACATACCCCTGAGAAACCGGATGCGGCGGGAACGGTGCTGCAGAAGCGGCTGCATTCGGTGCGGAGCCCATACCGGCCTCATTCGAGAACAGACCGCGCTGCACGCCGTTAATCATGGCCTGCGCTACGCCGTAACCGACAGCACCGGACACGGCTTCCTGTAAACCAAAGGCACTTTTGATTATCAGCATAAAGACATCCGGCAGGCGCTCGGCGTAATGCCCCATCACCCAGAAAGCGAGGATAAGATACGCAACCGCCATCACCGGTACCACCAGCTCCGCCACACGGGCAATCGAGCGCAGACCACCGAAAATAATCACGCCGCAGATAACCACCAGCAGGGCACCGACATAACCGGCATCCGCACCAAAGGCCATTTTGGACGCCTGAGCAATCGAGTTGGCCTGAACCGCGTTAAAAACCAGCCCGAACGCGATGATCAGGAAGACAGAGAACAGCACGCCCATCCAGCGGGCTTTCAGTCCGCGTTCCATATAATACGCCGGTCCGCCGCGATAATTTCCCTGGTCGTCCCGTGTTTTATAGAGCTGTGCGAGTGTGCTTTCGATAAAGGATGTTGCCATCCCGATCAGGGCGACCACCCACATCCAGAAGATAGCACCGGGGCCACCTGCAGTCAGGGCGATAGCCACCCCGGTCAGGTTTCCGGTACCGACCCGCGCGGCCAGGCTTGTACAGAGCGCCTGGAACGGCGAGATGCCGGATTTATCCGATTTCTTACTGTGCTTTAGCACGCTGAACATGTGTCCGAAGTGACGGAATTGGATAAATCCGGTACGAAATGTGAAGTACAGTCCGATACCCAGTAATAAATAGATGAGCAGGTGGTTCCAGAGCAGTCCGTTTAATGTATTAATTATATCGGTCAAAGTTATACCTCTTATATTGCTGTGCTGATTTGCGGCGAATAAGCCCCTTAACGAATGACAGGTAGTATCCGTGTTGTCATATCTGACAGTGATTGTTTAAAAAAAAGACACCTCTTATTAAGAATCAGCCCGACTTTACCATAAGAAATATTTCCCTGTATATTTTTTTATTTCTTTTTTTTGTTCTATTTATCAGCGTTACTTTTTCGCATTAATACAGCGTTTAATCCGAACTATTAACTCAATGAATTCTATCCCAGCAACACAAACAACCCTTTACTTTCATGATGTTATGATTATTTACTTTCTCTGGCCTTATTCATTTCCTGATACTTTCAATTTACCACCCTATTCTATTTTTATGTCTGACATTAAAACACCTGATTAAAATACCCCATCAATTAATCGTTATTTTTACAGAGTAGAGTAAATTAAAGTTTTCGCTCAATAAAACAGAAGTGATAATAATGAAATTTAAAAACAAGATTAGTCAGTTAAATAAACCCCCCGGTTGTTCCGGAATGATATAGCTGTTTTTCATTACCGCAAATCTGCCGCAGCACCGGGGATGCCCGTCAGCCTGCCGATCACGGCTTACCTCAGGCGTGCTCTGATTCCGGGCCAAACTTTGCTCTGTGACACACTCCTGTGAAAAAAAGCTTTCACCACAGACCCGTTTCCGCTAACATAGCGCTATATAATCTGTTATATACCGGATTGTATACATTGCTCTTAATATATTTTTGCCGGTCAGCTGACCGGCAATTTTTTTGTCTGCTATATCTGATTACGACGACTGAAAATGTGATCCGGGCCGGTATTCAGCATAAAGACAGGAATAACCGTGTAGTAATTTTGTCATTAATCATTATTATCAGAACAGATAATCGTGCATTTCTTCGTTATTTTTCTTTATTTTTGCTCCCTTACGGGAGCATTTTCTTATCAGCCGGGCTGTAAAACACTGCTGCCGGCACGGAAAATCATAAAAATTCCGGTGCCGGCAGCAGATCCGCCATGATTTATCACGCGGGGTGAGGTACACTACCCGCATCAGTTTAACTAATGTAACCGTTATGTCCTCTGCACAGATTTTACTGACTATCTACGCAACAGGTGGTCTTCTTTCATTCATTCTGACTTTTTTCCTGACAAAAGATCCGAACCCGTTTTTCCGCCTGCTCAGTTGCCTGCTGATAGCCCTCACCTGGCCGATGTCATTACCAGTGGTTATTTTATTCTCTCTGTTCTGACAGGTTTTAAACCCACAATATTCCCGCAGTCACCACCAGACAAAAAAGCATCAGCCGCCCCCATGTCAGAGAACTGCCATGCTGCTGCCATAATGCATTTATTTCAGGTACCAGTGCGTAGCCGCGCTGACAAATACGGCGGCGGATATGGCGGGTAAGGAAAAGTCGGAATAACAAAAGAGAACCGCAACCACAAAAAGGGAGGGATTATGCGGCTGAGTTCTCCTTTATTCAGAATTATGGCTGATAACAATCAGTCCAGTGCATTGATCGCTTTTTCATAGATGACATTCATAAAGTCATCATTCTGCTGTTCCCAATATATTTCCAGCATCACCTGAATGGCTTCTTTAGTAACCGGCTCGCCACTTTTGCATAAAAGGACAGCGGCTCTGCCGATTGCCTGGCAAATTTCGCCATAAACATATGCGTCGCTAACTCGTTCTGAAATCATATCTGTGCCTATTTATTTTAATATAACTACTGCCTTTCCGTCTTTACTTAAGACATCAGGGCATTGCTGTTGACTGACACCCCGGTAAGAATTATCTAAAAATTCCCTGTGATTTATTATCGTCACATTACATTTAATGTTCAAAGAAAAACATATTATTCCGGAGAATATTTTTTTGAAAACAGCGAAAAGTGACTAGTATCAAATAGTTATGCTACCTTTGTGTTATCATTGCTACGAATTGTTACTTTTCGGTTGTTTATTGGTTAATACTATATCATGCGATATGTGCTTTTTCGCTATTAAAATACATAAATTTATAAATTTTTATCCGCATAAATAACGTCCTTTTTTTCCCGGCAAATAAATATATTAAATCACTTCGCTATACTCATTTATGGATTATTATAATCATATAAAATCTCAATACTCCCTCAACAGGCAGTGATTCACATTATTCCTTTACTGTTTATGTGGAAATAATGGTATTTACACAATATACGCATATAAGTATTAACCGATATACACCACTCGTTTAATACGTAGTTATGATACTTTAGTTAATCATTCTTTTATTAATAACAGTAATAAATCAGCTGGGCCATACTATTATTTTTTATTTACTTATTTAAATAAGATAATAAAATATTTCATCGTAATTACGCCTAATCATAATTTGAATACACTTATTACCGGTCAAAAAAACAGGTTATTCTGAACGGCGGGTAAACACACCCGATCCGCCATATTTTTAAACAAATCTGTCGTAAACAAGACATCTTGTTTTACAATATATTAATATTTAACATTTACCCTGCAAAAATCAGTTTTTTATAGTTGTATTTCTGTACATTTCCCCTTATCATCCGCGCCTTTGAATAGTGTGTCTCTCCTTTATTTATCTGATTGAGGTTCTATGAGCTCTGACCGTATTGCGAATCCAGGCCCGCTGGGCTTACTGGGATTTGGTATGACGACTATCCTGCTGAATGTCCACAACGCCGGATTCTTCCCGATGGCTTCTGTTATTCTGAGCATGGGGATTTTCTACGGTGGTATTGCACAGGTCATCGCGGGTATTTTTGAATTTAAGAAAGGAAATACGTTCGGTGCGACCGCCTTTACGTCGTATGGCTTTTTCTGGATAAGTCTGGTCGGCATACTGCTGATGCCTTCAATGGGATTCGGTGAAGCAACCAGCCATGAATTCCTGGCTGTCTATCTGGCACTGTGGGGTATTTTCTCGTTCTTTATGTTTATTGCCACACTGAAAGCAAACCTGACACTGCGTGCAGTTTTCTTTTTACTGGTGATTTTATTTGCCCTGCTCGTTATCGGTAATGCTACCGGTAATGCCGCATTACTGAAATTTGCCGGTTATGAAGGTATTTTATGTGGTGCGACTGCATTTTATCTGGCAATGGCTGAAGTTCTGAATGAACAGTATGGCCGGACAATTTTACCAATCGGTGAACGTCACGCCTGATGACACGATTTCTGTATAAAAAAACCCGTTCACTGAACGGGTTTTTTTTATCTGCAAAACGGGGATCAGAAACTCAGACCCGCGCCCAGATAAGCACCATCCGCAATACGGTTTTCATGACCGCTGTTGGATTCAACTTCAATCTTACGGTAACCGGCTTTGACATTCAGCGGGGCAAATACCGTCCAGTTTGCACCGACATCCGCTTCTTTATAAGAGTCGTTACCGGAAGTCAGGCCCGACGGTGCACCGTAATATTCACCATAAACACGTAATGACGGCAGAATGCTCCACGCCACACCGACACCCGGAGCCACGGCCATACCTTTCTTACCCACTTCAGGGTCGATGTAAACCGCTTTACCGCCGACACTCGCGGAAACCGGGCCCAGCGGGAAAGCAAATTTGGCACGCGCGCCGCCTAACTGCCCCTGGTGATCACTGCGCGCCCAGTTACCGTCAAATGACAGACCGGAGTACGGGTCACCTAAGCCCACATTGATATCAGTAAATTTCTTACCGGCTTCAACATCCATAGAGATTGCGTTTGCAGCACCTGCCGCAAGCATCAGTGTTGCAGCCACAGCTGCTTTATATTTTTTCATTTTTGCCACCACATAAATTCAGACAGGGTTTCGGGCATTTTCCCCGAAACTGTTACCGTTTGAAAGTTAATATTCTGATTTTTATGTAAAGTTATCTATATCCACCATCAATAGGTCACACCAATCCATCAAATCGACACATTCTTTTTATGACAGTGCTATATTTTATAACAGGTCATAAACACAGATAAAAACAACAATGCTCAGTGCAATTTATGACTTACCATGCTGATTTTGCACATCGCGCCAATTTCTGCAATCAGTGTCTTTTTTCCTTTACCGACTGGAGATATGTGATGAAAAAGAAAGGATTAACAACGGCTGCGGGCGCACCCGTCGTTGATAACAACAATGTCATGACTGCCGGAAAACGCGGCCCGATGCTGTTACAGGATGTGTGGTTTCTGGAAAAACTGGCGCATTTTGACCGCGAAGTGATCCCTGAGCGCCGTATGCACGCCAAAGGCTCCGGTGCATTCGGTACATTTACCGTCACCCATGATATTACCCGTTTTACCCGCGCAAAAATTTTCTCTCAGGTCGGTAAAAAAACCGATATGTTTGCCCGCTTCTCCACCGTGGCCGGTGAGCGCGGCGCCGCAGATGCAGAGCGCGACATCCGCGGCTTTGCCCTGAAATTTTATACCGAGGAAGGTAACTGGGACATGGTCGGTAACAACACGCCGGTGTTCTATCTGCGTGACCCGCTGAAATTCCCGGATCTGAACCATGTGGTAAAACGTGACCCGCGCACCAACCTGCGCAATATGGCTTATAAGTGGGATTTCTTCTCTCATCTGCCTGAATCCCTCCACCAGCTGACCATCGATGTCAGTGACCGTGGTCTGCCGCAGAGCTTCCGCCATATGCACGGCTTCGGCAGCCATACTTACAGCTTTATCAACAGCAATAATGAGCGTTTCTGGGTGAAATTCCATTTCCGCTGCCAGCAGGGTATTGCCAACCTGATGGATGATGAAGCAGAGCAGTTAATCGGGAAAGATCGTGAAAGTTCACAGCGTGATCTGTTCAATGCGATTGAAAAAGGCGATTATCCGCGCTGGAACCTGCAAATTCAGGTAATGCCGGAAACTGATGCGGCAAAAGTACCGTATAACCCGTTTGATCTGACCAAAGTATGGCCGCATGCGGATTATCCGCTGATGGATGTCGGTTATTTCGAGCTGAACCGTAACCCTGAAAACTATTTCTCCGATGTGGAACAGGCGGCATTCAGCCCGGCCAACGTGGTCCCCGGCATTGGTTTCTCACCGGATAAAATGTTGCAGGGCCGTCTGTTCTCCTACGGCGATGCTCACCGCTACCGTTTAGGGGTCAATCACCATCAGATCCCGGTCAATAAACCGCGCTGCCCGTTCCACAACTATCACCGTGACGGCGCAATGCGTATCGACGGTAACAGCGGTAATGCGGAAACGTATGAACCGAACAGTGCCGGCCTCTTTCAGGAACAGCCTGATTTCAGCGAGCCGCCGCTGTCTGTGGACGGTGCCGCCGACCACTGGAACCACCGCGAAGATACCGATTATTTCAGCCAGCCTCGTGCGCTGTATGAATTACTCAGCGACGCCGAACATCAGCGTATGTTTGCCCGTATCGCCGGTGAACTGGTACAGGCAGCCGAAGAAACACAAGCCCGCCAGATAGCACTGTTTAAACAGGTGCATCCGGAATACGGTGCCGGTGTGGAAGCCGCGATCGCAAAACTGAAAAAATAATCGTGTGATAACATGACAAAACCGCTGCGTTCACTGACCGCAGCGGTTTTTTTATATGAACTCAGTGGGTATGAAAACGATCCTGCGCCATCTGAATCAGCGGTGCGCGGGTGCGTTTGATACCACCGCCCGCATCCGCTTCCGGTAATGCATAGCAGGCCGCCGGGCGCATAAAGGCCGGCAGTTCCGTCAGGCACCAGTCACTGAAATGTTGCCGCTGTTCGTCTGTCCAGTCATCATAATCACGGATCAGATACACCGGTACGGCACCAAACTCATCGCTGCTGACCGGTACCACCAGACACTCAGTGATCAGCGGATAGTGCATCAGCTGCTTTTCCGTCACTTCCGGCTGTACATTCTCGCCGCCGCAGCAGAAAAGATTATCAAGCCGGCCGTCGATCACCAGTTCCCCGTCCTGCATATGGCCTTTGTCGCGGGTCGGATACCAGCCGTCATGAGAAGGCAGTGTATGCAGTGCACCATTCAGCCAGACACCGGCAGCAAAACTGTCACCTTTGACCAGAATTTGCTGTTGCTCATCCAGGCGGATATCTTTGCCGGGCAGCGGTTGTCCGACACCCGGTTTGCCGTCCGCCCGTTTGGCACAGACAGTTGAGGCAAATTCAGTCATACCGTAACCGCACCAGCAGCGGATCCCGCGGGCTTCCGCCGCTTCCGTCAGCGCAACAGGGATTGCCGCACCGCCGAGCAGAACATCACGCAGCGGCGGCAGCGTTTCCGGTGACTGCAGCAGACGCCAGAGCTGTGTCGGCACCAGCGAGGCATGAGTACATCCGCGCAGCGATTCCGCCAGCGTTTCCCCCTCCGCCCTGAGAACCATTTCCCCGCCCTGCAGCAGCCAGCGCCAGAGAATCCCCTGGCCGGAAACATGACACAGCGGCAGCGATAACAGCCAGCTGTCACCCGCCTGATAGTTCAGCAGTGATACCACGCCCTGCGCCGCAGCCAGATGTGCGACCGGACGGTGGGCAATGGCTTTCGGTAACCCGGTGGATCCGGATGTCAGGATCAGTGTTGCCAGCCGTTTCGGATGCGGGATTACATCCGGCGGTGCTGTGCCGGTCACGGACGGATCCAGTGTTTTCAGCGGCAGCGCGATTGTAGCGTCGCTCCGGTCACACACATAATCCGCATCGAGAGACGCGACCAGTTCTGTCTGTAACCTGCGCGGCAGTGCGGGATTGAGTGTCAGAATCACCGCCCCGCAGCGCAGCAGCGCCAGAAAATCGATCACCAGCTCTGTGCTGTTTTTGCCGCGCAGCACCACGCAGTTACTTTCCCGCAATCCCTGCTGATAAAAACCGGCGGCGCGGGCATCCGCGAGGGCCACCAGTTCTGTCCATGTCAGCGATGAGTCCGCACAGCGCAGCGCGGTTTTGTCCGGTGTCTGCTGAGCATGTGCAACCCACGGCCATTGTGCTGCCGTCATTACCATTGTCCTGTCTGAGTTAATTGATCTGCGGTTATCAGTGTCAGTGTACTGCCCGGCCACGGACGCACCAGTTGTGATTGCATCAGAGAGAGCGTATCCAGCCCCGGCAGGGTATCCGGCGTCAGCCATCCGGCAAGACGGGCCAGTTGTGTCAGGCCGAAACTGCTCTCCACCGAGGAGCTGATCACCGCCTGCAACCCTTCACGGTGCGCCGCTGTGATCAGTTCACGGCAGCGGGCGATACTGCCCGTCAGCGTGGGTTTGATCACAATCGCTGCCACGCCGGGCTGTGCTGTTACCGTAAAGCCCGGTTCACGGACAGATTCATCCCAGGCGATGGCAATACCGGTGTCCTGTGCATAACACAGGGATTCTTCCTGCGTTTTGCACGGCTCTTCGAGAAAATCAATCCGGGCGCGGTGCTCCGGTGCCACATATTTTGCAAAACCATCTGCTTTGGCGCGGGTCCAGCTGCGGTTGGCATCCAGGCGCAGACGCAGATCCGGTACCGCCTCCAGCAGCAGATTCACCACCATACCGTCCCGGACCGCCTCATACAGCCCGACTTTCACTTTGGCGATTTTCTCACCTTCCATGGCATCGAGCGCAAGGATCAGATCATCCGGGTCACCGGTACAGAGCGGCGCTTTGCGGGTATTGAGGGTCTGCGGCAGCGTATCATCCAGCTCAGCAAGTGCGCAGCTCAGCCCGAATGCGACTGACGGCAGCGGGCTTTCCGCCGGATTGCTGCCCTGACACCAGGCCGCAATCCACGCTTCCGCCGCCTGTTGTGCTTGTGCAAGCGTTTCATGGCTGAATTCCGGCAGCGGGGAAATTTCCCCCCATCCTTCGCGGCCATCCTCCCGCAGACAGACCAGCAGGCCGTCCCGGGTTTTCAGGCGCTGATTACGCAGAATAACGCCTGCCTCCATCGGCAGGCTGAAACTGTATAATGTGGCGTGGCGCATTACGGATTACGCTTGAATTTAGAGAAATCCGGTGAGCGTTTTTCGTTGAATGCGTTACGCCCTTCCTGACCTTCTTCGGTCATGTAGAACAGCATGGTGGCATTACCCGCCAGCTCCTGCAGACCGGACTGACCGTCACAATCCGCATTGAGTGCCGCTTTCAGGCAGCGCAGCGCCATCGGGCTGTTTTCCAGCATCTCACGGCACCAGCGCACGGTTTCTTTTTCCAGCTCCGCGTAAGGCACCACGGTGTTGACCAGTCCCATATCCAGCGCTTCCTGTGCATTGTACTGACGGCACAGGAACCAGATTTCACGGGCTTTTTTCTGGCCGACAATCCGCGCCATATAAGAAGCACCCCAGCCGCCGTCAAATGAACCGACTTTCGGCCCGGTCTGACCGAATACCGCATTATCCGCCGCAATGGTCAGGTCACAAATCATGTGCAGCACATGGCCGCCGCCGATAGCATACCCCGCCACCATCGCCACCACCGGCTTCGGACAGGTACGGATATCACGCTGTAAATCCAGCACATTCAGATGATGTGTGCCGCTGTCATCACGGTAGCCGCCGTAGTCACCGCGGATTTTCTGGTCACCGCCCGCACAGAAGGCTTTTTCGCCCTGCCCGGTAAAAATAATGGTGCCGATGCCGTCATCATAACGGGCATTCGCCAGCGCACTGATCATCTCTTTCACTGTTAACGGACGGAACGCGTTGCGCACCTGCGGACGGTTAATGGTGATTTTGGCGATACCGTCTTTTGATTTATGAAACAGAATATCCTGATAATCGCCGGTGCAGTCGACCCATTCAACCGGGGCAGAGAGCTTTTCTTCGCTCGGATACATCATAGCGGTGAGTTCCTTAAACAGAATGTGATGATAAAAATGTCCGGACTGCCTCCGCAAACGCGGCGGGATTTGCCTGATGGGTGTTATGCCCGGCATATTGGATAGTCCGTAACGGAAAATGGTTTGCTTCTGCAATAGCGCGGAATTTGCTGTCCCGCTCACCGCAGAGATAGAGCAGCGGCAGATTCAGGGCATGCAGTTTCTCCGCCAGTTGCGGCTGATGCCCGAGGGAGGTGTCCGACAGCATATCCGCGATAGCAAAAGCATTATGATGCAGATGCTGCTCTACCCGCTGCTGCCGCTGAACCTCATTGAGATCAGCGAAAACGCCCTGACGATACCAGTCATACAGCACTGATGCCAGCGGACGTTCACGCAACTGTTGTGCCTGGCGGTTATCATGCAGCAGCCGGGCATTGCGCTCATCGAGTGTGGCAAGCCCGGGATTGCCGGCTTCGATAATCAGCCCGCGCAACCCTGCCCGCTCACCGTATGCGGCGTGATACATCGCAAGCCGCCCGCCGAGAGAGTAGCCAATCAGCCAGTAATCGTCTGCCTGATGTGCGGCCAGGGTATCAGCAATCAACTGACTGACATGCGGAAAATTTTTTGCACGGATGGATTGTGAGCCGCCGTGACCCGGCAAATCAATCAGTAATGAGGGATAATTTCCGGCTTCTGCTGCTGCCGTCAGCCACTCTTCTTTATTTCCCCACAGACCGTGCAGCCAGACCAGCCACGGGCCCGGTCTGTCCGCATAACAGCGCTGTGCGGCCAGAACCGTCATTGTGCAGCCTCACGAACCAACTGCTGAAGGTATTTGGCCCCTTCGTCGCCGTTTGTCACCACCTCAATCACGGTCGCAGAGTGCTGTGACCAGGCTTTGCTGACGGCTGCTTTCAGTGACGGCCAGTCCTGCGGGGCACTGTAGCTGAGGCCGAACATCTGCGCCGCACCGGCAAAACTGACCGACTGCGGCATACAGTAGAAGCGCTGACGCTCCTGCTCCGGTGTCGGCAGCATGGAGAAAATTTGTCCGCCGTTGTTGTTGACGATCAGCAGAACAAACGGTCCGGAGGTATAACGCAGCAGTGCCAGGCTGTTGAGATCATACAGCGCGGAGATATCCCCGACGACAGCAAGTGCCGGTTTGGCACTGCCGCGCTGAACACCGGCCGCCGTGGAAATCAGGCCGTCGATACCGCTCGCGCCCCGGTTGCTGTACACCGGATAGCCGCACGGCAACTGAGCAAACGCATCAATCAGCCGGACAATCAGGCTGTTACCGGCAAATAATACGCCCTGCGGCGGCAGCAGTTCCGGCAGACGGCAGGCAATCTGCGCTTCGCCCCGGCCATCGCCCAGGGTTTCTGTAACATGCGTGTTCAGTGCCCGCGTCCATTCCGCCAGTTGCGGAGCCCACGGTGTGCGGGTTTGTGCCGGATGGTCATCCAGCCATTCGCTGACACTGCACTCAAATTTGCGGCCCCGGTGATTTGCCGGATCCAGCCGTCCAGGGATGGTATCCACAATCCAGTATTCCGGCGGCGTGCAGGCAGCCTGCCACTGTAAAAGCCGTTTGCCGGTCAGGCTTGAGCCGAACTGGATCACCACATCCGCCTGAGCCAGTACTTCGCGGTAACGCGGGGATGCCAGCCAGAGATCCGCATGCGGCAGCAGTTGCCCGGTCTGGGACAACACATCACTGATCAGCGGCCAGCCGAGGCATTCAGCCCACTGACGCAACTGTTTACCTTCAGCGGCCTGCATACGTCCGGCAATAATCACGCCTTTTTTCTGCCGCCAGAAGAACCAGTCATCCACGCTGATCACCGATGTGCAGCGGGTCTGCTGCAACCAGGGTTTATCACTCTGCCACCAGTTGCCGAGTTGTGCCTGCCATTCTTTGCCGGTCTGTCCGTCATCATCATACAGCGGCTCAGCAAACGGGCAGTTAATATGCGCCGCGCCGTGCTGCAGGCGGTTCATGATGTCATCAAGGGAAGAGACCAGCCAGGACGCCGGGATATCAAAGACCGGACGCGGCAGCGCCAGCGCGGCAAACGGATGAGAAGAAAAAATACCGGACTGGCGGATAGCCTGGTTTGCACCGCAGTCAATCAGTTCCGGAGGGCGATCTGCGGTCAGAAAAACGAGGCGTTCGCCGGTCAGTCCGGCCTCAATCAGTGCCGGATAAAGATTTGCCACCGCTGTACCGGAGGTGACAATCACCGCCACCGGCAGCCGGGTGCTTTTCGCCAGCCCCAGCGCCAGATGCGCGAGTCCGCGCTCATCAAAATGAGTGTGACAGATAAATTTGTCATCGGCGGCAGCAGCCAGTGTCAGTGGTGTTGACCGGGATCCCGGGGCGATACAGATATGACGCAGCCCGTGACGGCTCAGCGCCTCCAAAATCACTTCCGCCCAGCGGCGGTTCAATGCACTGTTTGACATAGCTCACCTTTCCTGACCTGTAGTTCTCCGTAGTCTACGGATTGACTCAGGAAATACCTTAATGTAGTTCAATAAACCGGTGGATTATTTCACGGTTTCTGCCCCGGCAAGCAGAAAATTGCACAATCAGTGAGCGTCGCTCTCCAGCAGTGTTCTCAGACCCGCTGCTTTATTTTCGATTTCACACCATTCTGCCTGCGGATCCGAACCGGCGACGATGCCTGCCCCGGCATACAAATCCACCCGGCTGCCGCTGATTTTCGCACAGCGCAGCGACACCGCAAATTCACTGCGGGACGGGCTGCAATAACCGCCGCTGCCCGCATACCAGTCACGGTCAAACGGTTCGTTATCCCGCAAAAAGGCCAGCGCGGCACTACGCGGCAGACCGGCAACCGCGGCCGTCGGCTGAAGACGCTGTAAACAATCACTGTCACGGGGGGCATATAATGTGGCAGAAATAACACGGTAAAGATGCTGCACTTTGCGCAGGCGGATAACGGCCGCCGCACTCACATCCAGCGCACTGACCGCCCCCTGCAGGCGCTGACAAATATCATCAACCACCACACTGTTTTCATGCACATTCTTTTTATCAGCCAGAAGCCATTGCGCCGCTTGTGCCGCGCGGTCATCTTCCGGATAGTTTGCCACTGTTCCTGCCAGCGCCTCGGTATACAACTGAGCCCCTGCTCTGAAATAGAGGCGTTCCGGCGGAGAAGCCACAAACGCAGTATCCGGTCCGGTGGCAAGCATATAGTGAAAACAGTGATGATTGCAGTCACAGCTGGCCTGCATAAAAGCCGCCGGAGAGACCGGCGCGGAGAGTGCCAGTGTGGTTTTACGGGCCGTCACCACTTTTTCCATTTCGCCGCCGGTGACAGCAGTCACCGCATCCGTCACCAGCTGTGTCCAGCCCGCTTCATCCGGCTGATGCCGCGCGCTGATGACCGTACTGTGTAATGCCGGAATTTCTGTCTGCCAGACCAGCGAACACAAAAATTCTGTGGTCTCTTCCGCCGGGCGGCGGCTGTCAATATTGACCAGAAAGTATGTTTCACTGCCGGATATCCGCAGTTCGGCGCGGGGAACAAACAGATAACTGCCGCCGGTACCCTGTACCGGAGACGGGGTATCAAACTGCCAGCTGTTCAGCCCCCAGATCCGGATTTGACTCTGTGCCGGTAAGGTATCCAGCAGCGCCTGCGCATCACTGATATGTGTGAAACGACACACTTCCCCGCACACTGCCGCTGTTTCTGTGCCGTCGCGGTGCTGCCAGTAAAATTGCGGCCAGCTGGTCTGCGCATTCAGCCAGCCGGTCAGCGCTGACGGAGGGAATTCCGCTGCCAGTGACGGCGGCAGAGTCACCGCGTACTGATAAATACCATCGGGTTTATTTTTGTTATGCGTTATTTCAGTACAAACCTGAGAAATAAAATCAGAAAAAAGAGTCACTGCTTGCTCCGGATATGCAAAATGCGCGGGTCTCTGTGATTATACGGTGAGATAAAAATTATTAAAACCATCCTTCTTTTTTATCCTTGTCACCGTTGTCCATTTTAAGCAATTAATGCGGAAACCGATGCTGTTTCGGCCCCATTCACCACGGATTACGTATCTCATAACAGGGAGATATTTATGCACACACAAACCATGCCGGCTGACCGGATTATTACAGCGGATGAAATTGCCCCCGCCACGTTAAAGTTACTTCTGAATGAAGAAGACGATACTTTCCGGCCTGCGGGGATATTTACACATAATGATTTGGTTCATATCAAACGTTATATTCATTACGGAATGACACTTCCCCGGGAAACAGAAGATGTTATTGAGTTTATCGGGTACAGAGATACAGAACTGACCGGTTTTGAGCCTCATAATATTCAGCGTTTATTTTTTCATATTCATCAGCATGCTCTGAGCTGGGAGCATGTTGAATCCATGACAAAACAACAGGCGATTGATCTTGAAATTACCGGTGCTGCTATTACGTCAACCGGTAACTATATACTGAATGCCATCAATGAAATGCCGGTGATCCGCCGGGCTGAAGTTTTATTGCAGGATGGAACAGCGGATAAATTAAAAGATATTACTTACAGGAGGCAGGACAACGTTATTTCCGGAGAACTGACAAAAATATTATCTGCCATGAAAGACGATATTACGGAAGAACGACGAAAAACACAGCAGGTGAAAAATATCATTTCCCGCTTCCGGCTGGAGCTGATCGGCGGAACAGATGAATCCGGTAATGAAATTCCGTCTCTGATTTATGAAATCAAACGTAAACAAAAAACATTATTAAAAAACCGGGACAGCGATGCCACCCGTGATCTGCAATCTGAGATACGGGTCAGAAATGAAGAGATTGAAATTCTGAAGCGCGAGTACAGCCAGTTTGTGAAGCTCTCATTCTCCGGCCTGGTCGGCGGTATTATCGGGCTGATAATCACCGGCGGTATTTTTGGTTACCGCGCTGAACAGGTACGGCGCCGTAAAAACAAACTACTGGAAGAGGTAGCAGAGCTGGAAGAACAGGTTATCGCCCGGCAAACCATACAGCAGCTGATTATCAGGCTGGATAAAGAACTGAGCACACTGGATGGTTATTTCACGGATGCTCACGTTGCCGTCGATCATCTCGATTTTATGTGGCAGGTCATGCTGACCGAAATTACCGAATCACTGAATACCTTTGTGCAGATAAATGATGCATACAGCCTTTTACAGTTTTCTTTGCAACTGAAAAAAATCACCCTCCCCTGGCAACGTGTCCGTGGTTATGCAAAAGAACTCGTCGCTATTTTTGATACTGCTAACCTTGCAGCATAATGAAGGATATTATCATGATGCATTCAGACACCAGTCCTGAACATATCACACTGGCTCATCTTAAAGCCGGAATTCATGATATCAGTAATGACACAGAAATATTATCACTCCCTACTGCTGATTTACATATTCAGCTCCGCGATATAAAAAAATGGCAGACACGGATGCTGAATGTTATTTCATCAGAATCCACCACTATTTATTCTCAGCTGCATAGTTTTGAACCGGATAGTTTATTTTTCGCACTCCCGCCGGAGGCGGGATTAAATCCTGTTTCACTGCCTCATGAAAAACAGATTTATGAATTCCTGCTGAGTCAGATTAATTCAGTCTGTCATTCAGTGAATACGGTTAACACTCAGTTTAATACTGAATATGATGCCACCGCTATTCCGATGCTTCAGGGAGGGTTATTACATCATCAGTCTTTTCTGGACAGAGCTATCACTGTTGCACAGCCGGATATTGAAAAATTTACCTGCGATAAATTATATTGGGAAGAAAAGCTGGCGGTGATTATTCAGTCAGAAGAGATTATTCACCAGCGCGGATTTCAGTCTGTTTTCGGCACGACAACCCTGCCGACGACCGAACAACTGAAAAACGTGGAATTATCCTCTTCCGAGCGGTTTATTCTGGATGAGCTCCACCGCATTATTTCTGCTGTCGTAAATACACTGACAGAGGGGCTGAGCTATGTTCAACTGGTGGAAACCCGGACCACACTCAGCCAGCGGATATATGACCTCAGTAAGCTCATCCGCAATCTGAAAAAAGACCTGAAGCACCTGCAGGAGCAGATGCAGGAAGTCAGCAATGCTCTGGTATTACTGCCTAAACTGCGGGAATTTAACAACCGGATCAATACCGTATTATTATACTGGCTGCAAAGTGTCAGTCAGTATGAGCCTTATTTAAGCCAGAATGTTCCCCTTCCCGGGCTCGATACTCTTATTCTGGCGCACCGCCGCTATTTTTCGGTCTTTATCGGAATGGCATAAAAAAACCGGGCTGATTTCAGCCCGGTTTTTCTCAGTATAAATATCAGTAACTCAGAACTGCGAATCCGGTCAGTGTGATAAACGGCTGCGGCCAGATACCAAGCACGACCACGATAATCGCGGAGAGCAGCACCACAATACCGCCGGCGCTCATCGCCCAGTTGGACGGTGCCATACGGGCCGGAGATTCCGAACCGCGGATATAGAGGCTGATCATCATACGCAGGTAGTAATACAGACCGATTGCACTGCCGAGCACCACAGCGGCTGTCAGCCACCACAGTTCCGCATTCACCGCGGTCGCCACCACGAAGAACTTACCGATAAAACCGAACGTCATCGGGATACCCGCCAGGGAGAGCATCATCACGGTCATGACCGCAGCCAGAACCGGCTTACGCCAGAACAGGCCGCGATAGGCATGCAGGGAATCCGCATCCGGCCCGGTGTACGGACTGGACATCAGACTGACCACTCCGAACGCACCGAGGCTGGCAAACAGATAACCGGCCAGATAGATACCGGCTGTTTCTTCCGCCAGTTTCGGGTCATTCACCGCGATAAAGGCCACCAGCAGATAACCGAGGTGTGCGATCGAAGAGTAACCCAGCATACGCTTGATGCTGTTCTGGGTGATCGCCATCAGGTTACCGAACAGGATTGAGGCAATCGCAATCACCGTCAGAACGGTCTGCAATGTCCCGGAATCCGCCATCGGCGCGAGTACCAGCAGGCGCAGCACCGCAGCGAAAATCCCGATCTTGCTGGCAGTTGCCAGGAAGGTGGAGACCGGTGCCGGAGCACCCTGATACACATCCGGTGTCCATAACTGGAACGGGAACAGGGACAGTTTAAAGCCGATACCGACAATCATCATCCCCAGTCCGGTCAGAACCAGCGGCTGATGAATCTGACTGTCCGCCAGGCTGCGGCCTAAACCCTGAAAAGATAAGTCACCGGATTCCGCGTACAGCAGCGCCATCCCGAACAGCAGGAAGGACGAAGCCGCCGCTGACATCAGCATATATTTGATGGACGCTTCCAGCGAACGCTTCTGGCGGAAAGCATAGCCGATCAGCCCGAACAGCGGCAGTGTCAGCAGTTCAATCCCGATAAAGAAGGATGCCAGGTGATCCGCACCCGACAGCAGGATGCCGCCGAGTGTGGCAATCAGTACCAGCAGATAGAACTCTTCTTTATTATCCGGATAGGTCTCCAGCCATGAATACGCAAAGGTCGTGGTGGCCAGTGACGAAATCAGGATAAGCCCGGTGTAAAACATGCTGTAGCCGTCGATGTGCACCAGCGGTGTCACATCCATCGCCGGCTGCTGTCCGACAAAGTACAGAGACAGCAGCGCAAGGTTCAGACCAACGACGGTCAGTGTGGCATTAATAAAGTGATCGCGTCGCCACGCAATGGACAGCATCACAACCACCACTGTCAACCCGATAATCAGCAGTGGTGAGAGTGCGATCAGTTGTTGAGGAGTTATTGTCATGGCGCGTTACAACCCTGTATTTGAAATTGAAGCAGTGTACCACTGCTGAATGTTTGCCATCGCCGCAGACGAGGTATCCAGCACCGGCTGCGGGTAAACACCCAGAATCACCAGTAAGACCACCAGCAGCATCACGATGGAAAATTCACGCAGATTCATGCCCGCGATTGGCTCTTCCGACTTCGGTGCACCGTAATACGCCTGCTGCATCATCCACAGTGCGTAAACAGAGGCAAACACCAGACCCGCCGAGGAAATCACGGTGATCAGGGTGTAGCTGCCGAAGCTGCCGAACAGGATCATGAATTCACCGACGAAGTTACCGGTGCCCGGCATCCCGAGCGTTGCCACCGCAAAGAACAGTGACAGCGCAGGCAGGAATTTAATCCGCTTCCACAGACCGCCCATCTGGCGCATATCACGGGTACCGAGGCGCTCATATAACTGACCGCACAGAATAAACAGACCCGCCGCAGACAGACCGTGTGCAATCATCTGCACCACCGCACCCTGATACGCCAGCATACTCGCCGAGTAAATCGCAATCAGCACGAAGCCCATATGCGACACACTGGTGTAGGCGATCAGACGCTTGATATCTGTCTGTTTAAACGCCATCCACGCGCCGTAGAAGATACCGACGACACCCAGCCACATCGCGATAGGTGTGAAGTCCGCAGAGGCTTCCGGGAACAGCGGCAGACTGAAACGCAGCAGACCATAAGCAGCGGTTTTCAGCAGAATACCCGCCAGGTCGACAGAACCGGCTGTCGGCGCCTGACTGTGTGCATCCGGCAGCCAGCCGTGCAGCGGAACCACCGGCATCTTGACCGCAAATGCGATAAAGAAGCCCAGCATCAGCATATACTGCACACCGTAACTCATCGGCGTGTTCAGCAGATCTTCATACGCGAAGCTCCACTGGCCGGTGGCGTTATAGTGAACAATCGCCAGTGCCATAATGGCAATCAGCATCACCAGACCGCTCGCCTGGGTATAGATGAAGAACTTGGTCGCCGCCCCGATACGGGTTTTGCCGTCTGAACCGCTGTGTCCCCACAGTGCGATCAGGAAGTACATCGGCACCAGCATCATTTCCCAGAAGAAGAAGAACAGGAAAAGATCCATCGCCAGGAACACGCCCATCACACCGCCGAGGATCCACAGCAGGTTCAGATGGAAGAAGCCCTGATACGGCTGGTTTTCACCCCAGGAACAGAGGATAGCCAGCAGGCCGAGCAGCGCGGTCAGCACCACCATCAGCAGTGACAGACCATCCAGAGCCAGATGAATATTGATACCGAAACGCGGGATCCACTCCAGGAAATACTGCTCCTGCCAGTCCGGAACACCTTTCGGGTTAACTAAGCTGTAGTTCCCCTGCATCCACAGATACAGAGAAAGAAATAACGTGATCCCCATCGCCAGCAGCGCGATCCAGCGCGGCAGCTTTGTGCCGAAGCGCTCAGCCTGCCAGCACAGCAGGCCGCCGATGAAGGGAAGTAAAATCAGCCAGGGTAATAGCATGGCGCAATGTGTCCCTTATTTAAACCAAAAACAGCAGAGCGAGAACCAGCACTGCACCCAGCCCCATAGAGGCGATATACCAGCGGACCTGTCCGTTTTCACTCAGGCTCAGTCCTTTGTTACTCCAGCGGGCAAACAGCGCAGGCAGATTCATCAGGCTGTTCAGCGGGTCACTCTGCAGCAACCAGCCCACCGCTTTGAACGGCTTAACAAAAATCGCATCATACAGGTCATCAAAGCCCCATGCGCGGAACCACCAGGCCGAGAAGAAACGTCCCGGCGCGGAATTCGCGACCGCTGTCACCAGCGTGCGGCGTCCCAGCCAGAGCATTGCGGCCAGCACAATCCCCGCCACAGCAACCACACCGGAGATAATTTCGGTGGTCAGTTTGCCGTCAGCAGAACCGGTAAGGGTTTCCGCCGGGAACACGCCGTGCAGCGGCTGCGGGATAAAGGCACCGGCGGCGGTGGAAAGCACCATCAGCACCAGTAACGGGAAAGTATGGGTAAAGCCTTTCACCGCATGCGCCTGTGTATGCTCTTTGCCGTGGAACACGATGAAAATCATCCGGAAGGTATAGAGCGATGTCATAAAGGCACCGGCCAGACCGGCGATAAACAGCGGGTTCTGACCCTGAACCACCGCACCCCACAGGATTTCATCTTTACTGTAGAAACCGGCGGTGATGAGCGGCAGTGCGGCCAGTGCGGCACCACCCACCAGGAAGCAGAGATAGACAAACGGAATTTTTTTCCGCAGTCCGCCCATCTTAAAGATGTTCTGCTCGTGGTGGCAGGCCAGGATCACTGAGCCGGAGGCCAGGAATAACAGGGCTTTGAAGAATGCATGGGTCATCAGGTGGAAAATCGCCGCATCCCACGCCTGCACACCGAGTGCCAGGAACATATAACCAATCTGGCTCATGGTGGAGTAGGCAAGAACACGTTTGATATCCGTCTGCACCAGTGCGGCAAAACCGGCCATCACCAGGGTGACAGCACCGACCACGCCGACTAAATGCAGCACTTCCGGTGATAACAGGAACAGCTCATGGGTACGGGCAATCAGATACACACCTGCGGTTACCATGGTTGCGGCGTGGATCAGTGCCGAAACCGGTGTCGGACCGGCCATGGCATCCGCAAGCCAGGTCTGGAGTGGTAACTGCGCCGATTTACCGACCGCACCGCCGAGGATCATCAGAGTTGCCCAGAAAATCAGGTCAGACCCGGCTGCAATATGCTGCGGTGCCAGAACGGCCAGTTCACGGAAGCTCAGGGTACCCAGTTTATCCCACAGGATAAACATGCCGATCGCCAGGAACACATCACCGATACGGGTGACGATAAAGGCTTTCATTGCCGCTGCGCCGTTGGCCGGATTGGTGTAATAGAAGCCGATCAGCAGATAACTGCACAGGCCCACCCCTTCCCAGCCGAGGTACATCAGCAGCATGTTATCGGCCAGGACCAGAATCACCATACTGGCAATAAACAGGTTGGTGTAGGCGAAGAAGCGGGAGTAGCCCTCTTCACCGCGCATATACCAGGAGGCATACATGTGGATAAGGAAACCGACGCCGGTAACCACGCCCAGCATGGTCAGCGACAGGCCGTCCAGCACCAGGGTAACCGGGATGGAGAAGGAAGCGGTATCCATCCATGTCCACAGTGTCTGCTGATACACCCCGCCGCCGTTGGCGAAGAAATCCATCCCCGCCCACAGCGCTGTGAGTGCCGCCAGTCCCACCGAACCGGTGCCGATGGTGGCTGACACATTTTCTGACCAGCGGCCGCGTGAAAAGGCTAATAACAGAAAGCCAATCAGCGGCAGCAAAATGGTTAAAAAGAGTAAGTTCATCCGCGCATCTCACTGACTTTATCAATATCCAGATCCTGACGCTGACGATGCAATTGCAGCAACAGTGCCAGCCCGATACTCGCTTCAGCCGCCGCCAGACTGATGGCCAGGATATACATCACCTGTCCGTCCGGCTGGTTCCAGTAGCTGCCGCCGACGACAAACGCCAGAGCCGCCGCGTTAATCATCACTTCCAGACCAATCAGCATAAACAGCAGATTGCGGCGGATCACCAGACAGGTGAAACCGAGGATGAAGAGCACAGCCGCGAGAATTAATCCGTGGTGCAGAGGGATCATGCTTTTTCCTCCGTGTTGCGCTGACTGACAAGATCGCCGCCCGCTTTTTCGTCACGCCCGATGTGGTATGCCACCACCAGACCCGCCAGCAGCAGGAAGGAGGCCAGTTCAACCACCAGAACATACGGACCGAACAGACTGATACCCACCTGTTTTGCGGTAACCACCTCACCGGCGATACCGTTATCTTTCAGAGAGCTGATGCCGTAAATCATCACGCCGAGCAGAACCGCCGAAAGCAGGCCCGGTCCCATCCAGACAGACGGGGACAGCCATTTGCGCTCCTGGTCGGCAACCGCCCGCCCGAGGTTGAGCATCATCACCACAAACACGAACAGCACCATGATGGCACCTGCGTAGACGATAATCTCCAGTGCCCCGGCGAAATAGGCGCCGAGAGCAAAGAAGACCGCAGAGAGTGCCAGCAGCGACGTGATCAGATACAGCAGCGCATGCACCGGGTTGGTCTGTGTGATCACACACAGCGTGGCCAGAATGGCGATCAGTCCGGCGACATAAAAGGTAATTTCCATGTATTTTCTCCCCTTATGGCAGCAGACTTTTCACATCAATCGGCTTGGCTTCGTTGTCAGCTTCGCCTTTGGCTTTGCCCGCAACCGCCATCCCGGTTTTGTGATAGAAGTTATAGTCAGGATATTTACCCGGACCGGAGATTAATAAATCCTCTTTTTCATACACCAGATCCTGGCGCTTAAACTCACCCAGTTCGAAATCCGGCGTCAGCTGGATTGCGGTGGTCGGGCAGGCTTCTTCGCATAATCCGCAGAAAATGCAGCGAGAGAAGTTGATGCGGAAAAATTCCGGATACCAGCGGCCGTCCTCATGTTCTGCTTTCTGCAGAGAGATACAGCCGACCGGACATACCGCGGCGCACAGGTTACAGGCGACACAGCGCTCCTCACCGTCCGGGTCGCGCGTCAGCACAATCCGGCCGCGGTAGCGCGGCGGCAGGTAAACCGGCTCTTCCGGGTACATCTGGGTTTCGCGTTTATGGAAGGCATGAAGCCCTATCATCCAAATACTGCGTACCTGGGTGGCGAAACCAACCACTAACTCTTTCAATGTCATGGTTCAATCACCCCTTATTGAGCTATCAGGATCACGGCTGCTGTCACCAGCAGGTTTATCAGTGTCAGCGGCAGACACACTTTCCAGCCGAATGACATCACCTGGTCATAACGCGGTCGCGGCAGCGACGCACGGATCAGGATAAACATCATCATAAAGAAAGCGGTTTTCAGCGCGAACCAGACAAACGGCGGCAGGAATGGTCCGTGCCAGCCCCCGAAGAACAGCGTCACAATCAGGGCGGAAACTGTCACGATACCGATATATTCCCCGACGAAGAACAGACCGAACTTCATCCCCGAATATTCAATGTGATAACCGTCCGCCAGTTCCTGCTCAGCTTCCGGCTGGTCAAACGGGTGACGGTGACACACTGCCACGCCCGCAATCGCAAAGGTGATAAAGCCGAAAATCTGCGGAATGACGTTCCAGACTGTGCTCTGCGAGTTGACGATATCCAGCAGGTTAAAGGAACCCGCCTGCGCCACCACACCCAGAACCGAGAGTCCGAGGAACACTTCATAACTGACCGTCTGCGCCGATGCGCGCATTGCGCCGAGCAGTGAGTATTTGTTGTTACTCGACCAGCCCGCGAACAGCACAGCATATACCGCCAGTCCCGCCAGCATCAGGAAGAACAGGATCCCGATATTGAGATCCGCCACCACCCAGTCCGGGCTGACCGGTACAATCGCAAAGGCCAGCAGCAGCGAGGTGAATGCCACCATCGGCGCCAGGGTGAAGATAAAGCGGTCAGCGAATTTCGGTGTCCAGTCCTCTTTAAAGAACATTTTGATCATGTCCGCGACCAGCTGGAGCGACCCGCCCCAGCCCACACGGTTCGGCCCGTAACGGTTCTGGAACAGCCCCAGCAGACGGCGCTCACCAAAACTCATAAAGGCACCGCAGGTCACAACCACCAGCAGGATCACAACGGCTTTGAGAACATTAATCAGCACATCGATTAATTCAGGTGTAAACCAGCTGCTCATTGTGCCACCTCCTGCAGATTAACCGCCGCACCCGCCAGTACCGGCGAAATGCCCGGCATACCCAGCGGCAGACCGATTTGCCCGGCTGTCAGTTGTGTGCTGATGCGTACCGGCAGTGTCAGTGTGCCGTCAGACAGCTGTACCGACAGAATCTGACCTTCCGCCACATTCAGCCGCTGTGCATCCTGCGCATTTAACATCACATAGCTGTCCGTCATACGCTCCTGAATCACCGGTGCCCGCTGTGATAATTCCTCACTGCCGAACAGGTGATAATACGGCGCAACCGTCCAGACATTCTGCTGCGGCGCAAATGCCGCCGGAATGGTACTGAAGTAATCCATACCGCCGTCTTTTTCGCTGAACAGACGCACACCCGGATCACCGAAACGCAGATGACCGCCCACTTCCGCCTGGAATTTGTTCCATGCCTGCGGTGAGTTCCAGCCCGGCGCCCAGGCAAACGGAATTTGCTGACGCGGTGCTGCAGGGCTGTTGTTCCCTTCCATCGAGAAGGCAAACGCCGTGTCTTTGTCCTGCGGCTGACGCTGCTCGTGCACACTGACATTCGCCAGCATCGCGGTACGCCCGCTGTAGCGGTGCGGCTCACGGGCCAGTTTCTGTCCGCGGATACGGAATGCGGCATCCGGTGCGGCATCTTTGATCCCGGCCAGGTGCGGCATCTGCTCAATGCAGGCATCAATCACATGATCCAGTTGTGACCAGTCACGGGTGTTTTCATTAAGATCATTGTACAGGGCAGTCAGCCAGCGCCAGCTTTCATGCATAATGATAGATTTATCGTAGAAGGATGGCTCATAGACCTGGAAGAAGCGCTGTGCGCGGCCTTCGTGGTTGATGAGTGTACCGTCACTTTCCGCAAAACTGCTGGCGGAGAGGATCAGCGAAGCCTTATCCATAATGTCAGTGCGCTGATGATCCAGCACAATCACATTTGCTGCGGCATCCAGCGCACGGTCAACAGCGGCTTTATCCGCATGGCGGTAAAGGTCGTTTTCCATCACCACCACGGTATCTGCGCTGCCGTCTGCCAGCAGAGCCAGTGCTTTATCCAGCGGCTGTGCTTCTGTCATGGCGGCACCAAAGCTGTTGGCTTCCGCGCCGACAAAGGTCAGCCCGGCGTCAATGCCTTTATCTTTCAGTGCCCAGGCCACGTTTGCCGCCGCCTGAATCAGTGCATCACTGCCCGGGTTGCTGCCGCTGATAATCAGCGGTTTTTTCGCACCGTTCAGCGCCTGTGCAATCATTTCTGCCTGAGCTTTCACATCCGCAGGTAAATCCGTGACTGCCGGCGCGGTGTTATCAATGATATTAGCGACGGCAAAGCCCAGACGCGCCTGATCATCAACCGGAGCGTTGTAGTGCAGCGCCGCCACATCTGCCAGACGGGTGGTATCCACCGCTGTGACAAACAGCGGGTATTTCGCACGCTGGCCGATATTCTGGATAGCGGCAATCTGCCAGTCCGCCACTTTCTGTGCGGCGGCCATTTCGCGGGCTTTGCCCTTCACGGCCTGACGGACAGAGAGTGCCACACGGGCAGCGGTCTGGGTCAGATCTTCACCCAGCACCAGCACGGCATCATAGTTTTCCATCTCGCGCAGTGACGGGGTATAGATGCCGCCCTGCTGTAAGATTTCCAGCATCATTTCCAGACGGTGCTGTTCACCGGCGGACAGGCCGCTGAAGAAGTTTTCCGCTCCGACCAGTTCACGCAGTGCAAAGTTGCTTTCCACACTGGCACGCGGCGAACCGATACCGATGGTGCGTTTCGCGTGATACAGCATATCTGCCGCCGCGCGTTCCGCCTGCTCCGCATTGATGGTAAGCCAGTCATCACCACGGCGCTGCTGCGGCTGACGCGGACGGTCATCACGGTTGACATAACCGTAACCGAAGCGGCCTTTGTCGCACAGGAAGTAGTGGTTGATGGTGCCGTTATAACGGTTTTCGATACGGCGCAGTTCGCCGTAACGCTCACCCGGGCTGATGTTACAGCCGACGCTGCACTGCTGGCAGACGCTCGGTGCAAACTGCATATCCCATTTGCGGTTATAACGTTCAGAGTGGGTTTTGTCGGTAAAGACCCCGGTCGGACAAATTTCCACCAGGTTACCGGAGAATTCACTTTCCAGCGTGCCGCTTTCCGGACGCCCGAAGTACACGTTGTCGTGTGCGCCGTAAACCCCGAAATCCGTACCGTCCGCATAATCTTTGTAGTAACGGACACAACGGTAACAGGCGATACAGCGGTTCATTTCATGTGCAACAAACGGCCCCAGCTCCTGATTCTGATGGGTACGTTTTGTGAAGCGGTATTTGCGCACTGAATGCCCGGTCATGACGGTCATATCCTGAAGATGGCAGTTACCGCCCTCCTCACAGACAGGACAATCGTGCGGATGGTTGGTCATCAGCCATTCCACCACACTTTCCCGGAACTTTTTGGCTTCTTCATCATCAATCGAGATAAAGGTGCCGTCCTGTGCCGGTGTCATACATGACATTACCAGACGACCACGGGTGTCATCGGCATTCTGATATTGCTTTACCGCACACTGGCGGCAAGCGCCGACGCTTCCCAGCGCCGGATGCCAGCAAAAATACGGAATATCAAGTCCGAGCGAAAGACAGGCATGCAGCAGGTTATCCGCGCCGTCGACTTCATATTCTTTGCCGTCTACATGTATTGTAGCCATAGTCAGCATGCTTCCAAAAGGCCTGCTATGCAGGCGTTAAACGAAAATCCGTAAGGGATCACCAGCGCTGCTTCAGCAGGTTCGGCTGGATCCCGGCAATGGTCTGCACGTTGCCGTAAACCGGCTGTACGATCCCCGCTTCAAATTCATCGCGGAAATATTTGATCGCACTCTGTAACGGCTCTACCGCGCCCGGCGCGTGCGCGCAGAAGGTTTTACCCGGTCCCAGGAAACGACATAATTGCTCTAATGTCTCAATGTCTCCCGGCTGGCCTTCCCCTTTTTCTATTGCGCGCAGAATTTTCACGCTCCACGGCAGTCCGTCACGGCACGGTGTACACCAGCCGCAGGATTCGCGGGCAAAAAACTCTTCGAGGTTACGGGTCAGTGACACCATGTTGATTTCATTATCCACCGCCATCGCCAGCGCCGTTCCCAGGCGGCTGCCCGCTTTGCCGATATGCTCAAAATCCATCGGTAAATCAAGATGATCCTGTGTCAGAAAATCAGTTCCCGCACCGCCCGGCTGCCAGGCTTTTAAAGTCAGTCCGTCGCGCATACCTCCGGCGTAATCTTCCAGGATTTCACGGGCGGTGGTGCCGAACGGTAGTTCCCAAACCCCCGGATTTTTCACGCGGCCGGAAAAGCCCATCAGTTTGGTCCCGGCATCGGTGCTTTTGCCTTCACTCAGACCGATATACCACTCTTTGCCGTGTGCCAGAATCGCCGGTACGTTACACAGGGTTTCGACGTTGTTGACACAGGTCGGTTTACCCCACACCCCGGAACTGGCCGGGAACGGCGGTTTGGAGCGCGGATTGGCGCGGCGGCCTTCCAGGGAGTTAATCAGCGCGGTTTCTTCCCCGCAGATATAACGCCCGGCGCCGGTGTGCACAAACAGTTCGAAATCAAACCCGCTGCCGAGGATATTTTTCCCCAGCAGACCGGCGGCTTTCGCTTCTTCAATGGCATGACGCAGGTGTTTCGCTGCCTCAATGTACTCGCCGCGCAGGAAGATATAGCCCCGGTATGCTTTCAGGGCGAAGGCGCTGATCAGCATCCCTTCCACCAGCAGGTGCGGCAGTTGTTCCATCAGGAGCCGGTCTTTGTAGGTACCCGGTTCCATTTCATCGGCGTTACACAGCAGGTAACGGATATTCATGCTTTCGTCTTTCGGCATCAGGCTCCACTTCAGACCCGTGGAGAACCCCGCACCGCCGCGGCCCTTCAGACCCGCGTCTTTGACAAGATTTGTGATCTCATCCGGTGCCATGCCTTTCAGGGCGCGTTCCGCCCCCGCATAACCATTTTTACTGCGGTATTCATCCAGCCACACCGGCTGATGGTCGTCGCGCAACCGCCAGGTGAGAGGATGCGTTTCCGCAGTACGGCAAACCGTTTTCACTGTCATGGATACTGCTCCAGTAACGTTTCAATGGCTTCAGGCGTAACGTGACTGTGGGTATCTTCATCAACCATCATGGTCGGCCCTTTGTCACAGTTTCCGAGGCAGCAGGTCGGCAGCAGCGTAAAGCGGCCGTCGGCGGTTGTCTGTCCCGGCTGAATATTCAGTTTGCGCTCGAGTGCGGCCTTGATCCCCTGGTAACCGGTGATGTGGCACACCACGCTGTCACAGTAACGGATCACATGACGGCCGACCGGCTGGCGGTAGATCTGGCTGTAGAATGTCGCCACACCTTCCACATCACTCGCCGGGATGCCCAGCACATCGCTGATGGCGTAAATCGCGCCGTCTTCCACCCAGCCGCGGTGCTTCTGCACAATTTTCAGCGCTTCGATGGAGGCGGCACGCGGATCTTCGTAATGGTGTTTTTCCGCTTCGATTTCAGCGCGCTCTTCGTCACTCAGCACAAAATCAGGTTGTTTTCCGGCTGGCTGCGCCGCATTCACTGCGCCTTGCAGTGCTTTTTTTGCTTCAGGGTTCAGTTCTTGCATAATCAGCGATCCACATCCGACATAACGAAATCGATACTTCCGAGGTACACAATCAGGTCAGAGACCAGGCTGCCGCTGATCACCGACGGGATCTGCTGCAGATGGGCATAACTTGGTGTACGGATTCGGGTACGGTAACTCATGGTGCTGCCGTCACTGGTCAGGTAGTAACTGTTAATCCCTTTCGTGGCCTCAATCATCTGGAAAGATTCCTGAGCCGGCATCACCGGACCCCATGACACCTGAAGGAAGTGGTTAATCATGGTTTCAATGTGCTGTAACGTGCGCTCTTTCGGCGGCGGCGTGGTCAGCGGGTGATCCGCCTTGAACGGCCCTTCCGGCATGTTTTTCAGACACTGTTCCAGAATGCGCAGACTCTGGCGCACTTCTTCTACTTTCAGCATCACACGGTCATAACAGTCGCCGTTGGCGGCAACAGGTACTTCAAAATCGAAATTCTCATAACCGGAATACGGACGCCATTTACGCACGTCGAAATCAATCCCGGTGGCACGCAGACCGGCACCGGTCACACCCCAGTCGAGAGCTTCTTTCGCGTTGTAAGCGGCCACACCGACGGAACGGCCTTTAAGGATGGAGTTTTTCAGTGCGGCAGTGACATAGGATTCCAGACGTTTCGGCATCCAGTCGAGGAAATCGCGCAGCAGGCGATCCCAGCCTTTCGGCAGATCGTGCGCCACGCCGCCGATACGGAACCAGGCCGGATGCATACGGAAACCGGTAATGGCTTCCACCACATCATAAATTTTCTGGCGGTCAGTGAAGGCAAAGAAGACCGGCGTCATCGCCCCGGTATCCTGAATGAAGGTACTGATATACAGCAGGTGACTGTTAATGCGGAACAGTTCTGACAGCATCACGCGGATCACATCCACACGCGCCGGAACCTCAATCCCCGCCAGTTTTTCCACCGCCAGCACATACGGCATTTCGTTAACGCAGCCGCCGAGGTATTCGATACGGTCAGTGTACGGAATGTAGCTGTGCCAGGACTGGCGCTCGCCCATTTTTTCCGCACCACGGTGGTGGTAGCCGATATCCGGCACACAGTCGACAATCTCTTCACCGTCGAGCTGAAGGATGATACGGAAAGCACCGTGAGAAGACGGGTGGTTCGGGCCGAGGTTCAGGAACATAAAGTCCTCGTTCTCGTTTCCGCGCTTCATGCCCCACTCTTCCGGTTTGAAGGTCAGCGCCTCCATTTCCAGATCTTCTTTCTGTTTGGTCAGGACAAACGGATCAAATTCCGTTGCCCGCGCCGGGTAATCTTTACGCAGCGGATGCCCTTCCCAGGTCGGCGGCATCATAATGCGGCGCAGATTCGGATGTCCGTCGATAATGATACCGAACATTTCCCAGGTTTCGCGCTCATACCAGTTTGCATTCGGGAATGCGGAAATCACCGTCGGCACATGCAGGTCGTTTTCACTCAGCGCCACTTTGAGCATGATATCGCGGTTACGCTCAATGGAAATCAGGTGATAAAACACGGAATAGTCCGCCGCCGGCAGACCTTCGCGGTGGGTGCGCTGGCGCTCATCCGTACCGTGCAGGTCAAACAGCATCACATACGGCTTCGGCAGCGATTTAAGATAAAACAGTACTTCCAGGAGCTGCTCACGCTTCACCCAGACGACCGGCATCCCGGTACGTGTCGGCTGAACCGTAAATGCGTCAGGACCGAACTTACGGCGCAGTTCCTCAATTACCGGATCATCCAGGTAATCGTGAGTCTGCCACGCGGGACGCTGTGCGGTCTGCGTATTACTTTCTGTCATCATTCTTCACCACAACAGTTGTTCAGGGTTCAATGGACGCAACACATTGCAAATATTGCGCCCGGTGGCCCGAAAGCCTTAAATTTCGTCCGGGGAGCGCAGATTGGTCACTGCAATCCGTTCACCGCGTTTTCGTTCTTTTTCTGACTGCATATTGGCGCGGTAAACGCCCTGATCACCGACCACCCACGACAGCGGGCGGCGCTCTTTTCCGATAGATTCCTGTAACAGCATCAGTGCCTGCATATAGGCTTCAGGACGCGGCGGGCAGCCCGGGATATACACATCCACCGGAATGAATTTATCCACGCCCTGCACGACGGAGTAAATGTCATACATACCGCCGGAGTTGGCACAGGAGCCCATGGAGATAACCCATTTCGGCTCCAGCATCTGGTCATACAGGCGCTGAATAACCGGTGCCATTTTGGTAAAGCAGGTTCCGGCCACAACCATAAAGTCCGCCTGACGCGGGGAGGCACGCAGCACTTCCGCACCAAAACGGGCAACGTCATGCACCGCCGTAAAGGAGGTCACCATCTCTACATAACAGCAGGAAAGACCGAAGTTATACGGCCACAGGGAATTTTTACGGCCCCAGTTAACCATATCGTGTAATGCATGTTCGAGTTTCCCCATATACACGCTGCGGTGAACGTGCTGCTCAAGCGGGTCACTGACAACCTCTTGTTTTTGCAGGGGATAACGGTCATTCTCACCGTTTGGATCGATGCGGGTGAGCGTATAATCCATCTTGTGCCTCACTATTGACTACGGTTGATTGTTATTGATTTTGTTCACAACGCTCGGGTGTTTCACCTCGCGGCGCGAACGTGCAGGTGTCCAGTCCAGCGCGCCGATACGTGCCAGATAGAAAAGACCTGCCAATAACACCAGAATAAAGATCGCGGCTTCGGTGAACCCTATCCAGCCCGATTCTCTGACCGAAACAGACCAGGCGAAAAGGTATAAGGCTTCAACATCGAAAATCACGAAAAACATGGCAACCAGGTAGAACTTTGCAGACATCCGCAGACGTGCGCTGCCGACCGAGTCAATACCTGATTCGTAAGGGAGATGTTTGGCGCGTGCTTTTGCACGGCCCCCGAGATAACGGGCGCCCAGCAACATAAATGCACATAACCCGAGAGCACCTAAAAGATAGATGGCAAATGCCCAGTTATGGGCCAGAACTTCAGTGGCTGTTGACATACTCATTGCTTACTCATTAAAGGTGGTGTTGCCTGCCGTACCTGCATACAGCACCACAGCGACACACGAGAGGAACAACTCAGTGGCGGATACAACACTTATCGTGATGAGAAAGCCGGTAACCCGGATTGTTCCCCGCTCTTCCCAATTTTGTTACAAACCGTCAACTTAAGATTAACCCGTTGTGCGACTTTATCGCTAAAACGTGTCAGTAAGTAACTAAATTGAAAATTAACTTTATTATATTAACGGATACATCGCTTTTACTAACCCATTATCTCAGGAAAAACCTGTCTTTCCATCGGTAAACAGGGGCAATATTTTTGATCTCAATCACAGTTTGGCTGAAAATTATTTAACAAATGATTAATTCATAACCATTTATAAAAACCTGATAAATATAGTCAGGTTTTTAACAAAGTTTTATTGCAATGTAATGAGCACTGTTAATTTTGGCAATCACAGAACATGCGTTTTGTTAACATTGTAACAAACAAGTAAACAAAACTGCGATGCGGCGCTTAAAACGGCATCAAAAACCTGAACGCGGCGTGACGCTGTTAACATTTATATGATATTTCCGCGCAGGGGGGAGAGGATACAAAAAAGCCGGGGGAAATGATCCCCCGGCGGTGTGTCTGACTGTCACAAATTATGTCAGTCAGGCGTCAGATTATGACAGCGTTACTCCGCTGTTTTGTCATCGTCAACCGGTGTGACAGTATACGGTGTCTTCTTGTTTTCAATGGCCTGATACACCGTCAGCACTGACTCGCTCTGCTCGTCGCTGTTGCGGTATAACCAGTACTGAATTTCCGGCAGACGCGGCAGCCCTTCGCTGACGCTCAGAATACGCAGGTCGGCATTCTGCATTTCCAGCGGACGGGCTGTGATACCGACTTCGGCATTCACTGCTGCACGGACAGCAGAAAGTGATGCTGCCTCGTAAGCAATCCGCCACTGCACCCCTGCCTCATCCAGGGTTTCAGCCGCGAGATGACGGAACGGGTTGGTTTCGTCCATCACCACCAGCGGAATCGGCTCATTCGGCTGTAACTGAAAATCCGGCGCACAGTGCCACAGCACCGGCGCGGTACGCAGAGCAGTACGCGGGTGATGGGCAATACGCGCGGTGGTCAGCGCCAGGTCAATCTCGTGGTTATCCAGCATACCCTCAATGTACTGGCTGCGTTTGATGCGGACATCAACCGCCATACGCGGGTATACCGATGCAATACGGTTGAGTAAGAAAGGCAGCAGTGAGTCAACGGAATCATCAGATGCACCGATGCGTAACTCCCCTTCTGCGTCGTTATAAGCCAGTGATGCGGTGGCGTCATCATTTGCCCGCAGGATCTGACGGGCGTAACCTAACAGTTGTAACCCATGGTCGGTCAGTAATTTGTTACGACCATGACGCGCAAACAGTTCGCGCCCGACAAGCTGCTCGAGACGCTGCATTTGCTGACTGACGGCAGACTGGGTGCGGCATACTGCCGCAGCTGCCGCTGCGAAGGTATTCAGATCCGCGACTGCCACGAACGTCCGCAGCAGATCGAGATCCAGGTTTAACACTGGACGGTTTGAATTTATCATTGTTTTTTCTTCACTAATTTTGATTTTTAATAACTACCTGGTGTTTATTGGCGTGAAAAATTGCTTCGCCAACTAAGACATTACCCTATACATCAGGGTAGAGTAAAACATAACTAACACTAACAAAAATACGTAACTGTGAGTAACTCCATTATGTAATGCTGCATACTAAAACAGCAGACCTGCTATACAAACACACAAATTTTTCGTATCTTACAACACTGTTTTCCGAATATTACGAAATAAGACAATTTGTAACTAACAAAAATGCGTGCTGCCAATAAGCCTTGCTGCAATATAAACCCGATTATTCTGCAACTTTAAGGTCAAATACTCTGAAAACCACATTATGCCGTAAAATCCTATTAGTTATACTACTAATAATTACCAGCATCAGGGTTTAATATATAAGAAAAGATTATACAATTTCAACAACTGCTGACTATTTAGTAAAAACACTGTATTACTTTACCAATTATGATCTTCCGATAGATAACTTTACAAAACTCAACACCCCCTCCCCCCACCAGTTGTAAACTCTGAATTAATCACAATACCAGGCATGATACTCCGCCATATCAATGATTAACCGGTACTCCCGATCCTTTCCAAAACAAATCCTGTTGTTTTTAACCAAAAGACGTTTACTGTCTTCAAAACCCCGTACGGTAAGAGTAGAGTGGGTTATAACGGGTTTTACCTGATAAAATATAAGATTAACGCGCTAAGGTCCTGAACAGATGAATATAATAAAGAAATCCAGCAAACTCGATAATGTCTGTTACGACATTCGCGGGCCGGTGCTCAAAGAGGCTAAACGTCTCGAAGAGGAAGGCCAGAAAGTTCTCAAACTGAATATCGGTAACCCGGCGCCGTTTGGTTTTGATGCCCCGGACGAAATTCTGGTTGATGTTATCCGTAATTTACCAAGCTCCCAGGGTTACAGCGATTCAAAAGGCCTCTATTCCGCCCGTAAAGCCATTGTCCAGTTCTACCAGGAACGCGGCATGCGCGATATGACGGTGGAAGATGTCTATATCGGTAACGGGGTTTCTGAACTGATTGTGCAGTCCATGCAGGCGCTGCTGAATAACGGTGATGAAATGCTGGTGCCGGCACCGGATTACCCGTTATGGACCGGTGCGGTCTCCCTCTCCGGCGGTACTGCCGTCCACTATATGTGCGACGAAGAACAGGGCTGGATGCCGGATATTGAAGACATCAAAAAGAAAATCACCCCGCGTACCCGCGGTATTGTGGTGATTAACCCGAACAACCCGACCGGGGCTGTCTACAGCAAAGATTTGTTACAGGAGATTGTCGAAATCGCCCGTCAGAATGACCTGATCATTTTTGCTGACGAAATCTACGACAAAATTCTGTATGACGATGCTGTCCACCACTCTATCGCCGCGATGGCACCGGATCTGCTGACTGTCACCTTCAACGGCCTGTCAAAAACCTACCGTATCGCCGGTTTCCGCCAGGGCTGGATGGTCCTGAACGGGCCGAAGAAACACGCCAAAGGGTATATTGAAGGGCTGGAAATGCTCGCGTCCATGCGTCTGTGTGCCAACGTGCCGATGCAGCATGCTATCCAGACTGCAATCGGCGGTTACCAGAGCATCAACGAGTTTATTCATCCGGGCGGCCGTCTGTATGAACAGCGCAACAAAGCCTGGGAACTGATTAACCAGATACCGGGCTGCTCCTGTGTCAAACCGATGGGTGCACTCTATATGTTCCCGAAATTTGATGCCAAGCGCTTTAATATTCACGATGATCAGAAGATGATCCTCGACCTGCTGTTACAGGAAAAAGTGCTGCTGGTACAGGGTACTGCCTTTAACTGGCCGGAACCGAACCACTTCCGTATTGTGACACTGCCGCGTGAAGACGATCTGGAGATGGCGATTAACCGCTTCGGGCGTTTCCTCTCTCACTACCGTCAGTAATCGTTTCTGCTGTCAGCGGCTTCCCCCGGGAAGCCGTTTTTATTTACATCCCGCCCGGAACACCGCAGAATATCCGCTCTTGTTATCAACAGATTGCTGCCAGGAATGTTGTCTATGAGTTACTTTTTTGCCCACCTTTCCCGTCTGAAATTAATCACCCGCTGGCCGCTGATGCGCAATGTGATTCAGGAAAACGTCTCTGAACACAGCCTCCAGGTGGCGTTTGTGGCACATGCACTGGCCGTGATTAAAAACCGCAAATTCGGCGGTACACTCAATCCGGAAAAAATTGCCCTGCTGGCGATGTACCATGATGCGAGTGAAGTGATCACCGGCGACCTGCCGACACCTATCAAGTATTACAATCCGCAGATAGCTCATGAGTACAAAAAAATTGAGCGCATGGCGCAAAAGAAACTGATTGCCATGATCCCCGAAGAATTACAGGCGGATTTTGCTCCGCTGATTGATGAAGATGCTCACTCACCGGAAGATGCGGCAATCGTCAAACAGGCCGATGCCCTGTGCGCCTATCTCAAGTGTCTGGAAGAGATTGGTGCGGGTAATACCGAGTTTCATCTGGCGAAAGCGCGGCTGGAGAAGACCCTCGAAGAACGCCGCAGCCCGGAAATGGACTATTTCCGCGACGTGTTTATTCCGGGATTCAGTCTGTCACTGGATGAAATCAGCCAGTAACCGGGCAACTGCGCTTTCATCAGGGCACGCCGTCAGAACGGAAAGAGTAACGGGATCACCGCGATACTGATTGCCATGACCACCAGCGTAAACGGCACGCCGATTTTGACGAAATCCCCGAAGGTGTAATTCCCCGGCCCGAGCACAAGCGTGTTTACCGGGGAGGAAACCGGTGTCATAAAGGCAGCCGATGCCGCCACACCCACCACCATCGCAAACGGCAGCGGCGAAACCTGCATTTCATGCGCTGCCTGGATAGCAATCGGCGCCATCAGAACCGCTGTCGCGGTATTCGAGATAAACAACCCGATAGTCGCACACAGCACAAACAGGGCGGTCAGCATCACATGCGGGCCCAGATCACCGGCCACGTCCATCAGCCCGCTGACAATCAGCGTGATACCGCCGGTTTTCTGTAATGCCAGTGCAAACGGCATCATCCCGACAATCAGAATGATGCTCGGCCAGTGGATTGACCGGTAAGCACTTTCCATATCGATACAGCGGAATTTTCCCATCAGCAGACAGGCAATCAGTGCCGCGATAAAATTCGGGATTTCATTGGTGACCATCATCGCCACCATCAGTGCCAGACAAAACAGCGCATGCGGCGCCTGGGATGCAGCCGGTACCACCGCCTCCGCTTCCGCCGCCAGGTTGAGCACGATAAAGTGACGCCGTTTGGTGGCCAGCACACGGATAATTTTCCAGTCCCCGACCACCAGCAGGATATCCCCGAGCTGCAGCGGCTCATCCACAATGTTGCCATCAAGGGCGGCCCCGCCCCGGCGCAGACCCAGCACATTCAGCCCGTAACGGGTACGAAAGCCGATATCCCGCAGACTTTTGCCGATAAGCTCACTTTCCGGGTTCAGGGAGACTTCCGCCATGCCCACGTTGCGGGAGTGTTCGGAAAAATACTCACCGCGCAGGATCATCGGCTCCAGCATCTGCTCGGCACAAAATTCGCGTAAATCCATATCACTGGCAGACATATCTATCAGCAGCACATCACGGTCACGCAGCTCCATACCGCCGGTCGCGCCGACCATCACCCGCCGGAAACGCCGCCAGCGCTCAATCCCCACAACATTGGCGCCATAGCGGGTGCGCAGATGCAGTTCATCCAGTGTTTTGCCGATCAGCGGTGAGCCGTTACGCACAGCAAGACGCCGCGCACGGCCACTCAGTTTGTAGTCGCGGATCAGATCACGAAAGGTACGCCGTACATTGTCCCCTGCTTTCTCCGGCTGTTTGCTGCCCAGCCAGTGGCGGGCAATCAGCATATAGCCGACACCGGCCAGCAGGATCAGTAATCCGATAGGGGTAATCGAGAAGAAGTTAAAGCCTTTGATGCCTTCCATTTCCAGGACACTGTTCACCACCATGTTCGGCGGTGTTGCCACCAGAGTCATCATGCCGCTGATAAGCCCGGCGAAGCCGAGCGGCATCATCAGCCGCGAGGGGGAGATTTTCATACGTGCGGAGACACTGAGCACGACAGGGATAAAAATAGCCACCACGCCGGTCGAACTCATAAACGCGCCGAGCCCGGCAACACTGACCATCAGGAAGACCAGCAGGCGGGTTTCACCGGAACCGGCCACCCGCACCAGCCAGTCACCCATCTGATAGGCAACCCCGGTACGCACCAGCCCTTCCCCGATCACAAACAGGGCGGCAATCAGCAGAATATTGGGATCACTGAAACCGGCGACGGCTTCATTAACCGTCAGCGTGCCGCTCAGTACGAAAGCGGTGATCACCAGCAACGCCACAACATCCATCCGGACTTTGTTGGTGGTAAATAAAACAATGGCGATAAACAGCAGGGTCAGCACCCACACGAGTTCCGTATTCACCAACGTCCTCTTTCGTCAATGCCCGGACAGCGAACATCCTGTCTCATCGTTTTTGTTAACGCACAGCCCGTTTTCCCTCATCGTCTGATCGGTACTGTGCAGCGGTGTTCCGGCTGTCAGCCGGGACGGCGGGTCAGTGTTACCGTACCGTCCGCCGCTTTCTCAACCTCAATTTCTGTCAGTGAAACCACCCGCATGGCCAGTTCATCCGTGCGCGGTGTTCCGGCCGGAACATGCACGGCAATTACCTGACAACCTGCATCCAGCCCGGAGAGCAGACCGGCGGTGGCATCCTCAAACACAAAACAGTCGCGGGGAGCCAGCCCCAGCTTTTCCGCGCCCAGCAGATAGGGCTGCGGATCCGGTTTGCCGCGGGTGATATTATCCGCCGTCACCCAGGCATCCGGCTCCGGCAGATTTGCCGCACTGTGACGCGGACGGGCTATCGCCACAGAACCGGAGGTGACTATCGCCCACGGAATATCAAGGGAGGTCAGACGCGCCAGCAGTGCCTGCGCACCGGGCAGATCCGTGACCTGGTTACTCTCTCTGATTTCCTGCTCTGTCACCCACGCCAGCTGTGCGGCGATTTCGTTCTCATCCGCATCCGGCAGAAAATGGCGGATGGACTCAACCGCCGGTTTGCCGTGAATAAAATGTTTTACTTCATCCTCATCCGCACCGATACGGCGGGCAAACGCCAGCCAGGCACGCTCCACCACATGCAGGGAATCGGCCAGTGTGCCGTCCAGATCAAACAAAAAACCTTTTGCAGTCAGTGCCATGCGTGCCTCGCCGTTGCGGATACCGGAATATTATGCGTTAAGGATCTGATTAATTTCCACTTCACTCAGGTGATACTGGCGCGGGCAGTTATGCCATGCACCGAGCATACGGACATATTTATCCCACATCGGCGTCTGGGAGTTAAAGCCGTGGCTGCCACTGTCAAAGTGGGTATAACGCCCTTCCGTATTTACCAGAAAACGCACATAACTTAAATAACGTGCTTCGGTCGCCGCATCAAAACCTAAGAAGTGGATACGGCGCGGGTCGATATCTTTTGCTTCTTTCAGGTTATCGAAGGAGATACGCAGTGCGTGGTACATTTCCATCATATCAATCACACGGCGGCAGATTTCTTCCGGCAGCTCGCCGAAATCGCGATCCAGTTCGCGCATCTGCAGCCCGAAGCCGCGCTCAATGATGGTCTGCTGGCGGCGGTAGCGCTCGGCATTATCCGGATCCAGCATAGCCATCATTTTATACTGGTTAGAGAGGATAAGGCGTTGTGCGTTGGTCATTTCCATGGTGTATCTCCTGAAAAAGTAATCCGGGGTATGGTCAGAATCATCGCATTACTCAAATCTATAAGATAGTGAAATACACACCTTTTTTGATCTCAGCGGGGAATTTCGCCCGGGTAATTATACAGAGAGGAAAAACAGGGGGTTACAAGAGCTGAATCGATTAACAAAGGAGGGCATTCTTCCGCCCGCATCACCGGGCGGAAAACAGCGCAACTTACAGGTCATCCAGAAAAGAGTTATCCAGCTGCTTAAAAGCGCGTTTCAGTAACTCGGCCAGTGCCATATAATCCGGTGTGCCCTCAACCGGCGCAATCGCAATCCCGGCTTCGGCAAATTTTGCACGGATTTCGTAAAACCAGCTGAGCAGCCCGGCCGGTAAAGGCGTGGCGGCACGCCGTCCCAGCCACCATAACCCCTGCAGCGGCAGCGAGCAGGCAAACAGTGCGGTGGCGACTGCGGGACCTAATGCCCCGCCGAGGGCTATCTGCCATGTCAGGGTAAACACCGACAGCGGCGGCATAAAACGGATACCGAACTGTGTCGATTTTATGACACGATTCTCCGGGAAAACCGGGGCGAGCTGTTTCACGGCCGGCCAGGTGGCGGCGTAACGTTTACCGAGACGCAGTGCGCGGAACAGACCCGGTTTTGCCGGTGTGTTATCAGGCATTATGACCTCAATCAATAAAAAACATAATAATTAAAATATGGCTACATTCAGTCAAAATATTTTTGTAGGATTAAGTATATTTTGAAATTGCTGTCATCTGCGGGTATGCTACGCCCGTTTAATCACGGTGAAATAATCCTGAGTTAATTATTTTGTCTGATGCCGCCTTTTTCAAGGGCAAAATGTGTGTTTTTACGCCATCAGGCCTCAGACAACAGATTGCAGCGATGATTTATCGTTCAATATAAAAATTGCATGATGTTAATCATGAACGGCGCTGAAATATTGCGCTACGCTTAGTTAGATTACGTTTTAACCACTGTCTTAATACATAAGACTTATCCACAACAAGATTATAGGTAATTCCATGTCAAGTAAGCTGGTACTGGTACTTAACTGCGGTAGTTCTTCACTGAAATTTGCGATCATTGACCCTACAACTGGTGATGAATATCTGACGGGTCTGGCAGAATGCTTTAACCTGCCGGAAGCACGTATCAAGTGGAAAATGGATGGTGCTAAACACGAAGCACAATTAGGCGCGGGCGCTGCTCACAGCGAAGCACTGCGTTTCATCGTGAAAGATATCATGGGCGACAAACCTGAGCTGTCCGCACAGATCGGCTGCATCGGCCACCGTCTGGTTCACGGCGGTGAGAAATTTGCTCACTCTGTTATCGTCACTGACGAAGTTATCAAAGCAATGGAAGAGTGCTCTGCCTTTGCTCCTCTGCACAACCCGGCTAACCTGTTAGGCGTGGAAGAAGCACTGAAAGCCTTCCCTCACCTGGCTGATAAAAACGTTGGTGTTTTCGATACCGCTTTCCATCAGACCATGCCTGAAGAAGCTTACCTGTATGCCCTGCCGTACAGCCTGTACAAAGACCACGGTATCCGCCGCTATGGTTTCCACGGTACAAGCCACTACTTCGTCAGCCGTGAAGCCGCTAAAATGCTGAACAAACCGGTTGAAGAACTGAACGTAATCACCTGCCACTTAGGCAACGGTGGTTCTGTTGCAGCTATCGTTAACGGCGAGTGCGTGGACACCTCTATGGGTCTGACTCCGCTGGAAGGTCTGGTCATGGGTACCCGTTCCGGTGATATCGACCCGGCTATCATTTTCCACCTGCATGATTCAATGGGCATGAGCGTTGAAGAAATCAACAAAATGCTGACCAAAGAATCCGGCCTGCAGGGTCTGACTGAAGTCACCAGCGACTGCCGTTATGTTGAAGAAAACTACGGTAAACAAGCTGACGCGACCCGTGCAATGAACGTATTCTGCCACCGTCTGGCGAAATACGTCGGTGGTTATGCAACACTGATGGAAGGCCGTCTGGACGCTATCATCTTCACCGGCGGTATCGGTGAAAACGCAGCGATGGTTCGTGAACACACTCTGGAGAAACTGGCTCTGCTGGGCTTCAAACTGGACCACGAACGTAACCTGGCTGCCCGTTTCGGTAACGCAGGCAAAATCACCACTGATGACAGCAGCATTGCCCTGGTGATCCCGACTAACGAAGAATTAGTCATCGCACAGGATGCAGCGCGTCTGACTGCATAATCTTTGCTCTCCGCCGGCCATTGCCGGCGGATTTATTTTGAACACCGAATTGTGAAAAAATAAGAGGTTCATGTGTCCCGTACTATTATCCTCATTCCTACCGGCACCAGTGTCGGCTTAAGCAGCGTCAGCCTCGGGGTTGTCCGCTCAATGGAACAAAAAGGCGTCAGCCTGAGTTTCTTCAAACCGGTTGCACAGCCGCGCCGTGCAGGTATTGAAGATCAGACCACCCAGATCTTACGCGCTCACTCTTCCCTGAAGATGGCAGAGCCGCTGGATATGGATTATGTCGAAACCATGCTGACCACCAATCAGAAAGATATTCTGATGGAAGAAATCGTTGCCCGTTACCACGAGCATACTCAGGGTGCGGAAGTGATCCTGATCGAAGGCCTGGTACCAACCCGCAACTACCCGCATGCTCAGTCCCTGAACTACGATATCGCCCAGACTCTGGGTGCGGAAATCGTGTTCGTGACAGCACCGGGCAATGACACCGCAGCGGAAATCAAAGAGCGTCTGGAACTGATCCGCAATGAGTTCGGTGGCCACAAGAACACCAACATCGCCGGCGTGATCGTTAACAAAGTTAACGCTCCGGTTGATGAGCAGGGCCGTACCCGTCCTGATCTGTCTGAAATTTTTGATGACTCATCCAAAGCCACTATCGCTCACCTGAGCGCGGATGATCTGAAGTCCCTGCCTCTGCCGGTTGTCGGCAGTGTACCGTGGAACTTCGAACTGATTGCCACCCGTGCAATCGACATGGCGAACCACCTGGGCGCGAAAATCATCAACGAAGGCGACATCAAAACCCGCCGTGTGAAATCTGTGACTTTCTGTGCACGCAGTATTCCTCATATGCTGGAGCACTTCCGTCCCGGTTCTCTGCTGGTGACCTCTGCTGACCGTCCTGACGTGCTGGTTTCTGCCTGCCTGGCAGCGATGAACGGCGTGGAAATCGGTGCGATCCTGCTGACCGGCGGTTATGAAATCGACGACAGCATTGCCAAGTTGTGCGAACGTGCGTTCGAAACCGGCCTGCCAATCTTCACTGTGAACACCAACACCTGGCAGACCTCGCTGAACCTGCAAAGCTTCAGCCTGGAAGTCCCTGCAGATGACCGTGAGCGCATCGAACTGGTTCAGAACTACGTGGCAAGCCACATCGATACCAAATGGATCGATTCTCTGGTTGCGGATTCTGAGCGTCCTAACCGTCTGTCACCACCGGCATTCCGTTACCTGTTAACCGAACTGGCACGCAAAGCGAAAAAACGCGTTGTTCTGCCTGAAGGTGATGAGCCGCGTACCATCAAAGCCGCTGCTATCTGTGCTGAACGTGGTCTGGCGACCTGCGTACTGTTAGGCGATCCGGAAGAAATCCGCCGCGTGGCAGCTGCACAGGGCGTGACTCTGGGCACCGGTATCGAGCTGGTTAACCCGGCTGACATCCGCGAACTGTATGTTCCGCGTCTGGTTGAACTGCGTAAAAACAAAGGCATGACCGAAGTCGTTGCCCGCGAGCAGTTACAGGACAACGTTGTACTGGGTACAATGATGCTGGAGCAGGATAAAGTTGACGGTCTGGTTTCCGGTGCTGTCCACACCACTGCGAACACCATTCGTCCGCCGTTACAGTTAATCAAAACTGCACCGGGCAGCTCACTGGTATCTTCCGTGTTCTTCATGCTGATGCCTGAAGAAGTGCTGGTCTACGGTGACTGCGCAATCAACCCGGATCCGAACCCTGAGCAGCTGGCAGAAATCGCAATTCAGTCTGCTGACTCTGTGAAAGCATTCGGTATCGACCCGCGCGTTGCGATGATCTCTTACTCTACCGGGACCTCCGGCCAGGGTGACGATGTTGAGAAAGTCCGCGAAGCGACCCGCATTGCTCAGGAAAAACGTCCTGACCTGTGCATCGACGGTCCGTTACAGTACGACGCCGCCGTGATGGCTGACGTTGCGAAAACCAAAGCACCGAACTCTCCGGTTGCAGGTAAAGCAAACGTCTTCATCTTCCCTGACCTGAACACCGGTAACACCACTTATAAAGCGGTTCAGCGTTCAGCAGACCTGGTCTCTATCGGACCAATGCTGCAGGGTATGCGCAAGCCGGTTAACGACCTGTCCCGTGGTGCGTTAGTTGATGATATCGCGTACACCATCGCACTGACTGCTATTCAGGCAGCGCAGGACGAAGCGAAGAAAAAATAAGTTCTGCTGACTGAAAAGTTACAGACCATAATCCCGGCCGGGTTTCCCCGCCGGGATTTTTTTATCCTTCCTGTTTATCACTCTGCCGGTATCCTGCCGCCACCCGCGCCAGGGCAACTGACTGCTCCCGGTTGAGCCGAGGATCACAGAGCGATTCATAACACAGCCCGATGTCCTTATCAGTCAGTGCCTGCGGCCCGCCGGTGCATTCCGTCACCGCCTGCCCCGTCATTTCCAGATGCAGACCACCGGGGTACAGACCCGCGTCTCTGAGGAGCTGCACAAACAATCTGATCTCCTCACAGATGACCGGGAAATCGCGGGTTTTCAGCCCCTCAGCAGTACTGCGGGTATTGCCGTGCATCGGGTCGGTCAGCCAGACAACCGGACTTTGCCGCGCGGAAACTTCGCGGATAAGCGGCGGCAGTTTCTCCGCTATCTGCCCGGCGCCCATCCGGATAATCAGCATAATTTTGCCCGGCTGTTTACCCGGATCCAGTAATTCCAGTAATCGCCCCAGTTTTTCACCGGTCATTGACGGTCCGCATTTGATACCGACCGGATTTTCAATACCCCGCAGATACTGCACATGTGCCTGAGAAGGTTCACTGGTGCGATCCCCCAGCCAGACGGTATGCGCCGCGCAGTTGTACCACAGGTGATCTGCCGGGCTGAGACGGGTCAGCGCGCTGTCATAGTGCAGCAGCAACGCCTCGTGGCTGACATAAAACGGTGCAAACAGCGGATCCGTTCCCTCTCCTTCCCGCGCATTACCGTGCAGGGCATTCAGTATCACTGCCGCATGGTAATAGGCATTCAGCATCCGTTCCGGTGCCGGGATCCGCGCGGCGGCAGTAAATCCGTAGTCATTGATAATATCCCCCCGGTAACTCGGCAGCGTCACGCCGTTGCGGGTCTCATCCGGACTGCTGCGCGGTTTGGCGTACTGGCCTGCTATCCGCCCGATTTTCAGTACCGGCAGAGAGAAACTGTCACTGATAATCGCCGACATTGTGCTGACCGTCTCCGTCCAGTTGGTAAGCACATCTTCGCGGCAACCGGCAAATGACTCCGCACAATCCCCGCACTGCAGCACAATTCCCTGCCCCGCACTGACTTTCGCCAGTGCCTGTCTCAGCGAGATAATATCTGCCGCGGTCACCAGCGGTGGTGCTGTCTGCAACTGCCGGACAGCATAGCTGACTGCGGACGGCTCCGGATATTCCGGCTGCTGCAGAGCCGGAAAATGCGTCCATAAGGAAGGCGACCACAACGGATGCCCGTCCTGTTGTTTTTTCACACTCTGCTCCCTGTGTTCCTGTTATTTCCGTTCCTGCGAGGTGGCGAGATAGGTTTCAAACCGCCCTTCCTGACGTGCGACATAATCCTCCCGAACCGGGGTATACACATCAATCACTTCGGACTCTTCGAGCACTTCCGCATCATGAATCGCCCAGGACGGCACCAGCCCGGAATCACCCGCTCTCAGGATCATGGTTTTGCCGTCCACTGTCAGGCGCAGAGAGCCGGACAGTACCGTTGTCAGGGTTTCATGCTCATGCTGATGCTGCGGGATCACCGCACCCGGTTTAAACGACCAGAATGTCATGGTAAAAGCGGTGCCGTGGATAAATTTAGCCTGTGCCTTACTCTCTTCCCCTTCATTGCGGGTTAAATCCATATCATAAGAAAGCAGTTCATTTCCCGGAATTAAACTCATAATACCCCCCTGTGGGTTGACAGATTATTTAGGAGCATGAATGGAAAAGCCCATCGGAACCGGGCCAAAGTCATGCAGGATATGCAGATGATATTTTTGTGCCGTGCTGAGAGTGGTAATGCAACCATCCACCGCGCCGTGCGCGCATTGCACGCCGGATTCACTGTTGGAGGTAAATAAGGTTTTCCGCACCTCTTTATTCAGCAACGGCAGTTCATCAAATAAGTGCTGCGGAGCCGGATGTGACCCCACATGGCGGATATCGTTATAATCCGTATGGCGCGAGGCAAATAACATGTTGTGTGTATCCAGGACAAAACAGCCTTTTAATTCCAGCCAGGTTAAATTCTGAAAAACAATATTGTGCAGATCAGGATACACAATACAGCCGAGCAGAACACCGTCTTTATCCTTTCTGACATATTCAGTCGCTTTTTCTAATGTCCGGTATAATTTCACATTACCTTTAATATTATTTTCACTCAGCCAGTGATATGCTGCTTTTTCGCAGTTCGTTCCGTTCGGGCCGAGTGTATGAATGGTTAACACTGTTCATTTCCTTCTGAGGTTATATTCTTCCTGTGACACTGATTAAATCCGGCAGCCTCTCCCCGCGCCGTATTTTATCCAGCATGTTATTTTCAATCTCTGTTATTTCAATCGCTTTACTGATGACAACATCAATATCACAGTAAGGGATCACCACCACACCATTAATATCCGCAACAATAAGGTCGCCGGTATGAATGGTGGTCTGTTCTATCTGACAATTTCCCCCGGTTTCAGACACATAATATGCACCTTGTGTATCAGTGGGTGTTAAATTCGTGGCAATAACCGGTATCGATAATGCATTAAGATCCTGACCATCCCGGACTGCGCCGCCGGTTATCACCCCGGAAAAACCGAGTTTTTCAAAATAAGTGCAGCTCATCCCGCCGGCTAATGCCGCATCACAAATGCATTCCCCGCTGCCGGCAACATACACCAGGTTTTCTGCCGTATGTAATTCAGGCACCAGAAAACCCTTTACCTGTTCCCAGGTTGACGGAAACGGTTCAAGAATATTGTTACTCTTGCGGACAATTTTCCACTGTACGGTGTAAGCTTGTCCGGCAACGTAATAATCTTTCAGATTCTGTGATTGTAATTTGTGGCTTAATACACTGCCGGTTTTAAGTCCATCCATAATATCGACAAACGTTGATGTGCTTATTTTCAGTAATTTTAGTTTCTTTGATAAACCTGTATTTATCTTATTCATCCCTTACCTCCGGAATACACCATAAGAAATACAGAGTCAGTTGTAATTGCTATTAATTATTACACTATATTTAAAAGATAATTAATCAAAATATAAACGAAAAAAAAACCGCCTTGCGGCGGTTCTGTCGGTTTCAGCAGAAAATAATTACTGCCGTAATTCATGCTTCACATGTGCCGTCTGCAACTGACCATGTACCAGTTCTGATAAATCCTGCAGAGATAATGATTTTCCCTGCCAGATCCGGACACCTGCCATCACAATCATCAGTTTTTGCTTTTTGGCATCGTATTTAAAGAAACGGCTTTTTGCTACCATACCCGGTGCCGGTGCACCCTCAGCCACATGCAGTGTGAGTGTCGCCACACCGGAGGTTTCCGCGATGTCATAATCAACGATGTAGTGCAGCGGATACGGCTGTGTCAGCTTTTCACTGACCAGTTGCCCGTGACGGAAAGCAAACAGCGGCACTTTGCCTCTGTCGCGGTACATAAAGGCCACACCCCAGAACAGCAGTAACAGCCATAAGCCGTGAACCGCACCGGATGCTATCAAATCTTCCGCACCGAGTTTCACCGTGGCAATCCCCATCCCCGCAGCCACCACCAGACCAAAGATAAACATCATCCGGAACATTTTCCGCCGCTCGGTGATGATCACCTCATCTGCCGCGTCAGATTCATGCAGCATTGTTTCCAGTGCTTCTGTCCGCTGTGTGGTGTACTCCGCGACCATGCCGGAGAGTGATGCCGTCAGCATCATGGAAATTGCTTTGGCATCCGTGAACAGATCCGCGATATTGCCGTAATCATCCGACTGCACTTCGCGGGATGCGGCTGCCAGCAGATCATCACTGAGATCCTGAGACAGTGCTTCGATACGGGTACGGGTCTGCGGATGTGTGTCGCTCGGGTGACTGGTTGCCTCATTCAGGAACTGTCCGGCTTCCGGCACACCGCGCTCACGCAGGCGCGCCATCACCACAGGCAGCAAATCATCCGTTTTCAGGGAGCCTTCATACAATTCACCCAGAGTTTCCGAAATCACCTCACTGACCGCAGAGATACGCAGCAGTGATGACGCCACCGCCGCCGGTGAGCTGACCGATGCCCCCGCTTTATCCGCTTCCAGCTCACGGATACGGCTCCAGTGACTGACGGCGAAATCAAACTGCTCAAGGAAGAAGATCCCGAGATACACCGACGGGCTCATAATCACTTTACTGTAGTAATCCTGCACTTCGTTGGCCACCAGCGAAATACTGTGGCTCATTCCGGCATAGATCGGCGCAAAGTTCAGACTGTAAGTGGTATCTTCGCCGGTGAAGTGCCCCAGTTCGTGCCCGATAACCGCGCTGGCTTCCTCGCGGTTGAGCAGTGCGGAATAGAGCAGCGGGAAGTACAGCGTTTTCCCTTCAATCAGCTGATTTTCATTCAGGCTGATGCTGTGGGATGTCACATAAAAACACTCTGTCATACCAACAACAATATGATCCGGCGACGGCGTGCCGACTTTCGCGGCAATCTCATCCACCCACTGCCACAGGCCCGGCGCTTCCTCCCGGCTGACGGCATGCCCTGTCACATCCGATGGTTCGCTGCGGAACATGGCAAAGCTCTTGCGCAGCTTAAACAGCCCTTTGATGATGTACCAGATAATCAGCAGGATACTGATCAGAATAAAGATCATGATTTTCGCACCGCCGCCGCTCAGCACGAAATTACCGGCAAACCACAGCGCTTCATACGCCATCACACAGATGATACTCAGGCCGATCAGCGTCATCTGCCCGGTCAGGATAAACGGCAGCATTTTGCGGCAGCGGGCAAAAACATTCAGCAGCGTATCGCGGGAGCGCCGGGCAGCCCGGCCGCTGCTGATGCAGAGATAAATCGCCCCTGCGCCAAACAGCAGTGATAAAATCCCGGTGGCGATAGTTCCCAGGCTGACACCCGCCCTGGCCAGAATCATGGCAATTTCGCTGCTGTATTTATTCAGATCACGGTTAATCATACCCAGTTGCTGACCGGCAGACACGGTTTCCCCGTCATCGTAGGTAATCTGTGTATCCGGATCTTCGGCAATCAGACGCTGAAGCTCCGCTTTTTCTGACATGATATACTGGTAAGCCTGATATTCATCGCTGATGCGCCAATACTGAAATGCACCCCATGCGGTGAGCAGCAGTGGTAATAACAACAGCCATCCTGCTAATTTATTTCTCATCATTATTCTCGTTCAGGTTGTATTTTATTATCTTCCGTTTATTTCCGGATAATTCTTATTAACCGGGCTTTGTTATTTAATATTTCTTTAATAAAACAGTAAACTCATCACATAAAATCATTATAATTCATACTACTAGAGAGGGTTTTATGATTTGACATTATTATCTGCATTCAGAACGGCATTCTACAGGAAAATGATTAAAGCCAGAAACCGGAATAATACAAATCATGCTGACCAGTCTCTGGTGATATTCTATTTTACCGATATATTTACTGCCTGCGTTTTATTTCACCGTATTTTAAATATAAAAAAGCCTGCATATTGCAGGCTTCTCCGGTTTTTATTCTTTTTTTATTCGCTGTCGCTGCTCATTTCAGCTTCAGGCGTTGCAACCGGCTTCTGCCGCTCTGCCGGGGTATAATTCTGATTATTCCGGGTCAGCCAGAGGGAGAGTGCTTTCAGTGAATCGGCCGTAAATTCGTCACAGCGGGCAGTGATTTCTGCCGGGGTCAGCCAGGTGACTTCCGATACTTCACTTTCCTGAAGCGCGAACGGCCCGTGTGTCACACAGCTGAATAACCCGCCCCAGACACGGCAGACCGGTTCTTCATAATAAAACAGACCGTGCTCGGCAAACGGCACACCGGCGATCCCGAGTTCTTCCTCTGCTTCGCGCCGGGCAGAATCGAGCATCAGTTCACCCTGCTGCACCACGCCGCCGGCAGTGGCATCCAGCAGACCCGGGCAGTAGTCTTTGTGCTCAGTCCGGCGCTGGACAAGAATTTTTCCCATGCCGTCATGCACAACGATGTAGGTTGCCCGGTGACGCAGGTTTTCCGCCCGCATCTGCTCGCGGGTCGCCTGGCCGATGACATCATTATTCTCATCGACCACGTCCACCCACTCGATAGCGCTATCTTGTTCCATCCTCTAACCTTTTCTTTTTTATCAGCATTACGGATGCTGTTTCTGTTTTTTTCAGTGACACACGCTGTTAATCCGCGGGCCGCTGCTTTATACCGCTTTTATATACCAATCTAATAATGATAGTGTGCCATTATGGTCATTGAATCAGTATATCAAGAATTGATAGCGGTTCTATGATTGTTTTTCTTTCTTGCCGATCACATCCCCCGGTGGCAAAAACTGCTATAGTCAGAGAAACCTACCGGCAGAAGGAGCATCTATGCGTATTCTGATCACAGGCGGCACCGGGCTTATCGGCACCCCGCTGGTGCAGGCACTGATTGCCCGGAAATATCAGGTGGTGGTTCTGAGCCGCTCACCGCAGAAAGTCTATTCCCGTTTTTGCTCAGCCGCAGAAAACCTTAATTCACTCAATGATATAACACATCTGAACGACATCGATGCGGTGATTAACCTCGCCGGTGAGCCTATCGCGGATAAACGCTGGAGTGAAGAGCAGAAAAAGCTGTTGTGTGAAAGCCGCTGGCAGATAACCGAACGGCTCAGTGAGCTTATCAATGCCAGTGAAACGCCGCCGGCGGTGTTTCTCTCCGGCTCTGCCGTGGGCTGGTACGGTGATCAGGGACAATCCGTCGTGACGGAGGATGACGAACCGAATCCGGAATTCACTCACACTTTATGCGACCGCTGGGAATCGCTGGCGATGAAAGCACAGAGTGAGAAAACCAGGGTCTGTCTGCTGCGCACCGGGATTGTGCTCTCCCCGGAAGGCGGCGCGCTGGCGAAACTGCTGCCGGTGTACCGCGCCGGTCTTGGCGGCCCTGTTGGTAACGGCCGTCAGTATATGCCGTGGATCCATATCAGTGACATGGTCAGCGCTATTCTGTTTCTGCTCGATGATCCCGCACAGAACGGCCCGTTCAATATGACCGCGCCTTATCCGTCTCATAACGAGCAGTTTGCAGCGGTACTGGCGCAAATCCTGCACCGTCCGCATCTGCTGCGTGTTCCGGCATTTGTGGTGAAGGCGCTGATGGGAGAAGCGGCGGTACTGGCACTCGGCGGTCAGAATGCCCTGCCGAAACGGCTGGAGGACGCCGGATTCGGCTGTCAGTTTATTAATCTGGAAGAAGCACTGCGGGATTTACTGGACAGTCCGGCGGACTATTAATGCAGATCCCGGCCGGTGATAAAACGGCCGGGATTGCAGGTTACGGCTGTGCGGAACGGGGATTTTTCGCCCCGCTCCAGCGGGTAAATAAATCTTCCGGTAATTCAATATCAAACTGATCGAGCACACGGTTGACCGTCTGGTCAATAATATCCTGCACGGTTTCCGGCTGATGATAAAACGCAGGCATCGGTGGCATAATCACCGCGCCGATTTCCGCCGCCTGTGTCATCAGCCGCAGATGTCCCAGATGCAGCGGCGTTTCACGAACGCCCAGCACCAGTTTGCGCCCTTCCTTGAGCACCACATCCGCCGCGCGGGTCACCAGGCTGTCCGTATAACTGTGAACAATCCCTGACAGGGTTTTCACCGAACAGGGCAGGATAACCATTCCCAGCGTTCTGACAGAGCCGGAAGATATACAGGCGGCGATATCACGCTCATCATGTACCACATCCGCCAGTGCCTGCACTTCCCGCAGACTGTACGCCGTTTCCAGCGCCAGTGTCTGCCGGGCAGCCTGACTGACAATCAGATGGGTTTCCACTTCCGGCACCGTTTGCAGGACCTCCAGCAGCCGCACACCATAGACAGCACCACTTGCGCCGGTCAGCCCCACAATCAGTTTTTTCATAACATCACCTGACAAAAAAGAGATTAACCCTCATTATATATCTCAAGGTTCTCAATTTCGTTATGATCCCGCAACTTTAATTCATCATCCTTACGTAAGTTTTCCACATAGTCGAGATAAGCCTGGTCGATATCTTTGGTGACATAGATACCATCAAACACCGATGCCTCAAGACCGCGGATATCCGGATTCTCTTCACGCACCGCATCGATAAGGTCACTCAGATCCTGGAAAATCAGGGCATCCGCACCAATCAGGCGGCAGATTTCATCAGCTTCACGGCCATGCGCAATTAACTCGTTGGCATTAGGCATATCGATGCCGTAGACATTCGGGAAACGCACTTCCGGTGCTGCAGAAGCGAAATAGACTTTCTTCGCCCCGGCTTCCCGTGCCAGTTCCACAATCTGCTCTGACGTGGTGCCGCGCACAATGGAATCATCCACCAGCAGCACATTTTTCCCTTTGAATTCGGTGCGGTTGGCATTGAGTTTGCGGCGGACAGATTTTTTCCGCTCCTGCTGACCCGGCATGATAAAAGTGCGTCCCACATAGCGGTTTTTCACAAACCCCTGGCGGTACGGCTTGTTCAGCATATGAGCGATTTCCAGCGCACTGTCCATTGAGGTTTCCGGAATCGGGATCACCACATCAATATCCAGGTCTTCCCACTCGCGGGCAATTTTCGCACCGAGTTTCTGCCCCATGCGCAGACGGGCGTTATAGACAGAGACTTTATCGATAACGGAATCCGGACGGGCGAAATAGACAAACTCGAACAGACACGGTGTCAGTGACGGATTCGCTGCACACTGGCGGGTGTAGAGCTGCCCGGTTTCAGTGATATACACCGCTTCACCCGGCGCCACATCACGCAGATATTCAAAACCGAGGGTATCCAGCGCAACACTTTCAGACGCGACCATATACTCTTCGCGGCCATCAACCAGAGTGCGCTTGCCGAGCACCAGCGGACGGATGCCGTTCGGGTCACGGAACGCCAGCAGGCCGTGGCCGATAATCAGCGCCACACAGGCATATGCGCCGCGGATTTTGGTGTGCATCGCGCTGACTGCGGCAAAAATATTGTCCGGCTCCAGCGGGTGAGCATCAAAGCGATCCAGCTCATACGCCAGCACGTTGAGCAGAATTTCAGAATCGGAGGTGGTATTAACATGACGGCGGGCTGTTTCAAACAGCTGATGTTTCAGCGTGTGCGCATTGGTCAGATTGCCGTTATGCGCCAGAGTGATACCGAACGGTGAATTAACATAAAACGGCTGTGCTTCCGATGCACTGGAGCTGCCTGCGGTCGGGTAGCGGACATGGCCAATCCCGAGTGTGCCCTGCAAACGCAGCATATGGCGGGTTTCGAAAACATCTTTCACCAGTCCGTTGGCTTTACGGAGCCGGAAACCATTGTTACTGTCAATGGTTGCGATACCGGCTGCATCCTGGCCCCGGTGCTGTAACACCGTGAGCGCGTCATAAATTGATTGATTGACTTGCGTAAAACCAACGATACCAACAATACCACACATGTAGTTTTTTCCTCATCAGCCGGGCGGAGAAGGAAAATTCTCCGGCAGGAAACTTGACGCATTCTGGAGGTAGTCAAAGAACCACCTGATAACATGACTGAATTGGGGGATGAGTTGTGACTGCTGCCAGTCGCTGCTCTGACTCATCTGCGTGAAGCTGTCGAGGAAGAACAAAATTGCCGCCACGATCAGCACCCCGCGCAGAGCACCAAAACAAACCCCGAGAACACGATCTGTGCCTGATAAGCCTGTCCGCTGAACCAGTGAACCGATAACATGGTTAATCACCGAGCCGACAATCAGTGTCGCAACAAATAAAATCGCGATAGCGATTCCGTTGCGGACCAGCGGGTCATCGAAGCGCGTAAAATAGTCCGCCAGCAGCGGGAAAAACTCGCTGGCCACATAAAACGCACAGACCCAGGTCACTAACGATAAGGCTTCGCGAACGAAACCACGAACCAGGCTGACTAATGCCGAGAAAGCAATAATTGCAATAATTGCGTAATCAATCCAAACCATATCACTATCCAAATTGATGCCCCGGCATCAGTGACGGGCGCATTCTAACAGAAAACGAAAACGTTTGCGTAACGGATTTTTGCTCTGTCCGAAAATAAATTGCGGCGAAATAAAAAATTATAATCGCCGCAAAGAGTTAACTGATTTTATTAACGGATGTTGCTAATTCCTTAAATTCGCTACGGTTTATAAGACTGCACCCGGCCATCCAGCCCGGTAAGCTGTCTCAGTTCCCCCAGCGAGGATTTCAGCTCTGCCTGCGAGACTGACGGCCCGACCATAATCAGCGTCAGCTTGCCGCGCGGCACGGTATACACCTGATAACCGGATAACCGCAGTGTGGCGACAATCTCCTCCACCTTACGGGCATTGGATAACGCACCCAGCTGCACAACATAAGCCTGTCCCTGCGGCGCTTTTTCCGGCTTAGGTTCCGGTTTCGGCTCAGGTTTGGGTTCCGGTTTTGGTTCAGGTTTCGGTTCCGGCTTAGGTTCCGGTTTCGGCGGCGGTTGTTTATCCGGAATCACCACCGGCGGCAGCGGATCCGCACCCGGCGGCACATTGGAGGTGGTACTGCCGCCCGGCGACTCTTCTGCCGGGACTTGTGTCCCGGTTTGTGCCGCTTCGGTAATCATGGCACTGGATGCCCCTTCTGAGGGCATGGTCGGCATAGTCTGATTGATCGGATTTACCGCATCAATCTCATCCTGCTCACCCTCTTTCGGGATAAGCGGGATGGCTGCGAACTGGTCTTCGTTATATTTCTTATCGCCGTCCAGCAGCACCGGCAGGACAATCACACCCACCGCCACCAGGATAATGGTTCCGACTAAGCGATTCTGAAATTTACTGGCCACCCGCACCTTCCTTCGCTAAAACATCCATAACATGAGCCACTGTGTGGAATGATCCGCATACCACCACGATATCCTCCGGTGAAGCATCACGGCGCGCCTGTTCCCAGGCACTTTCCACATCCGCAAACTGCTGCGGGTTGGTCAGATGCTCCGCCAGCTGTTCTGCCGGGGCTCCGCGCAGTTCGGTCAGCGGCGCGACATACCAGTCCGTCACCTGCTCACCCAGCACCGCCAGGGTGCCTTTGATATCTTTGTCGCCCAGCATACCGATCACGGCACGGACACGGCTCTGCGCAGTACGCGGTAACTGTGCCAGTTTTGAGACCAGATAACCGGCAGCGTGCGGGTTATGCGCCACATCCAGCACGGTCAGCGGTTGCTGTGAGACAATCTGGAAACGGCCGGGCAGTTGTGCCTGACGCAACCCGGTATCAATCGCCTCACGGGTGACAGCGCGGCCGGTTTTGTCTTTCACCTGACGCAGATTGTGGATCACCGCAAGAGCGGTTGCGGCATTGGCCAGCGGCACATTCGGCAGCGGCAGATTGTCGAGGGTTTCATCCTCACACTGCCACGTCCAGTGGTCGCCCTGCTCTTTGTAAGACCAGTCATCGGCACGGCAGAACAGCGAGGTTTCCAGCTTGTTTGCCACGTCAGCGATAGTATAAGGTGCATCCGGCTCACCGATCACCGCCACACAGTGCGGGCGGAAAATCCCGGCTTTCTCGCGGGCGATATGCTCGCGGTCAGCGCCGAGCCAGTCGGTATGATCCAGCGCGATACTGGTGATAGCCGTGATATGAGAATCGACGATATTGGTGGCATCCAGACGCCCGCCGAGGCCGACTTCCAGAATCACCACATCAAGGTTGGCTTCGCGGAACAGCTGCAGTGCTGCCAGAGTGCCCGCTTCAAAATAGGTCAGTGTGATATCGCCGCGCTGCGCGTCAATATCCGCAAAGACACGGCAGAAATCCGCTTCCGGCGGGTTTTGCCCCTGAATCCGCACCCGTTCGGTGTAATTCACCAGATGTGGAGAACTGTACACCCCCACCCGCAACCCTGCGGCCAGCAGGATAGATTCGAGCGTGTGGCAGGTGGTGCCTTTGCCGTTGGTTCCGGAAACGGTAATGACTTTCGGGGCGGGATAGCGCAGATTCATGATATCCGCCACCGCACCGACACGTTCCAGTCCCATATCAATAACCTGCGTATGCAGATCACCCAGATAAGAAAGCCACGTCATCATCGATGACGCGGCTGTTGGTCTTTCTCGCTTATCAGACATCGTGTTTTTTGACATCAGTCTCTGTTTCAGAAGATAAGTCGGAATCAGGTTCATCCGCGGTCAGGATTTCAATGACTTCACCTTCCTGCGGGAACTGATAGTTCGTCAGTTTTGACAGAATTTCCGCGACGGTATCACGCATTTCCGGGCGGCGGACAATCATATCGATCGCCCCTTTTTCAATCAGGAACTCACTGCGCTGGAATCCCGGCGGTAATTTCTCACGGACAGTCTGCTCGATAACACGCGGACCGGCAAAGCCGATCAGGGCTTTCGGCTCGGCGATATTGATATCACCCAGCATAGCCAGACTTGCGGAGACACCACCCATGGTCGGGTCAGTCAGCACAGAGATATACGGCAGACCGCGCTCCTGCATTTTAGCCAGAGCCGCACTGGTTTTGGCCATCTGCATCAGCGACATCAGCGCTTCCTGCATACGTGCGCCGCCGCTTGCGGAGAAGCAGACCAGCGGGCAGTTATCTTCCAGCGCCTGTTCAACCGCGCGGACAAACCGTGCGCCGACCACAGAGGACATTGAACCGCCGATAAAGGCAAATTCAAACGCTGCCGCAACAACCGGCATGGTTTTCAGAGTGCCTTTCATCGCAATCAGGGCTTCTTTTTCCCCGGTTGTTTTCTGCGCGGAGACCAGACGATCTTTGTATTTTTTGGAATCACGGAATTTCAGGACGTCTTTCGGTTCCAGATCAGTACCCAGTTCCGTGGTGCTGCCTTCATCCAGAAACGCCATCAGGCGCGCACGTGCAGGTATCCGCATGTGATGGTCACACTTCGGACACACCTCAAGATTACGTTCCACCTCCTGGCGGTACAGTACCTGACCACAACTGTCACACTTCGTCCAGACACCTTCAGGAATGCTCGCCTTGCGTGTCTGGTTCATTGGGGTCTTATTCAGAATTTTTTCAATCCAGCTCATTAATGACCTTTCCGTCTGAAATCTGGCTCAGCCAGTGTAATTATTATCTGCCATTAAACCACATTGCTTATGCACTGTGGATAAAAAACTGCTCAAACCACTCAGGCGTCATCACGTTTCTGTGCTTTTTTCGCCGCACGGCGGTGACGCCATACCTCGATAATACCGGGCAATATGGAGATGAAAATAATCGCCACGATAAGTAATTTCAAGTTTTCCTGCACAATCTTCGTTTCCCCGAAGATATACCCTGCATAGGCAAATAATACCACCCATACAATCGCGCCGATAACATTAAACATCGCAAAATGGCGGTAGGACATCTTACTCATACCGGCAACAAACGGAGCGAATGTCCGCACGATCGGAACAAATCGCGCCAGAATAATCGCTTTGCCGCCATGAGTTTCAAAGAACGCATGGGTCTTGCGCAGATAGCTCTGACGGAAAATTTTCGAGTCCGGATTGCGGAAAAGCCGCTCCCCGAAAAAGTGCCCGATAGTGTAGTTAACCGCATCACCGATAATCGCCGCCGTAATCATCAGCAGCACCATGATATGAATATTCAGGTCGTTGGTCGGCAGTGCCGCCAGTGTCCCGGCCACAAACAGCAGCGAGTCTCCCGGCAGGAACGGCGTGACCACAAGCCCGGTCTCACAGAACAGGATCAGGAATAAAATCGCATAAACCCAGATGCCGTATGCCGCCACCATCTCCTGCATATGCAAATCAATGTGCAGAATAAAATCGATCAGAAATTTAATATATTCCATATTTCACCCCGCCGGATGCAGCTTTCTGCTTATCCGGCCAATAAATTAATCTGCCAGGAAAAGCGGCCCCATCGCCGGTGACGGCAGGGCAAATTCTTCCGGGTAATCCACTGAAACCAGATACAAACCTTCCGCCGGTGCCGTTGCCGGAGCCAGTGTCCGGTCTTTCAGTGCCAGCAGCTCCGCCATCCGGCTGACCGGCAGATTACCGCAGCCGACCTCCAGCAGAGCGCCGGTGATATTGCGCACCATATGATGCACAAAAGCATTGGCTTTGATATCCACAATCACATACTGCCCCTGACGGGTGACATCCACATGCATCACATTACGCCACGGGCTTCTGGACTGACACTGCGCCGCACGGAAAGAGGAAAAATCATTCTCCCCCAGCAGACTCTGTGCCGCTTCATGCATCCGCTTTTCATCCAGCGGATAATGAAAGTGGGTCACACCCTTGCTGAGGATAGCCGGACGAAAACGGTGATTGAAAATCACATAGCGGTAACGCCGCGCCGTGGCACTGAACCGGGCATGAAAACTTTCCGGCACCGTTTTCACCCAGCGTACTGCGATATCCGGCGGCAGATGAGTATTCACCCCCATCGTCCAGGCCGCATCTTTGCGGACAGCTGCGGTGTGAAAATGCACCACCTGGCCGGTAGCGTGAACCCCGGCATCTGTCCGGCCCGCGCAAAAAACCGATACCGGCTCTGCGGCCACTTTTGACAGCGCTTTTTCCAGACAGCCCTGCACACTCGCAACTTCTGACTGACGCTGCCAGCCGTAATAGCGGCTGCCGTCATATTCAATACCCAGCGCGACCGTGGTTTTACCCTCATCCGCCGGTAAAATCACCTCTGACATCAGTAAAACTGCTCCTGCGTCAGGCGCTCGGCAATTTCGACCGCCATCAGTGCGCCGCCAAACTGCACGTTATCGGCCACAGACCAGAAATGCAGAATTTCCGGAATACCGTAATCATTACGCAGACAACCGATATTCAGCAGATGATTGCCGGAAGCATCCGTGACCTGAGTCGGGAACTCCTGCTCTTCTGAGAGCTGAATATCCTCTGCCCGTTCCAGTTCATCACGGGCTTCCTCACTGCCGAGCGGACGCAGTGTTTCCAACTGCACTATCTGCGCGTTGCCGTAAAACACAGGGGACTGCACACAGCTCACGCTGATCGGCAGACCGGCATCCTGCAGGACTTTGCGGGTTTCTTCCGCGATACGGCGCTCTTCTGACACACTGCCCTGCTCATCGGTCAGCAGCGGCAACAGGTTAAACGCCAGCTGTTTACTGAAACGACCGGCTTCCGGCGGGATGCCGTTGAGGAGTTTTGCACACTCCCCGGCCAGCTCTTCCACCGCACTTTTACCGAAACGGGAAACAGAGAACAGGTTGGTCAGATTAATGCGGGATAACCCGGCGCTTTCCGCCAGCGGACGGATAGCGGTCAGTAACTGGCTGACGGTGCTGTCTGCCAGCGCAATCAGGTTACGGTTGCGGTATTCGCTCAGTGCCTGCGGGTTCACCGACGGTACTACCAGCGGTACGTCAGGCTCCAGCGCAAACAGGCCGCTGCTGTCAATCACAATACAGCCGCTGTCTGTCGCCGCTTCATAATACGCAGCGGTGGCTTCCGCACCGGCCATGAAAAAGGCCAGCTGCACCTGTGACCAGTCAAAATCACGGGCTTCGGTGACCAGATAGCTTTTGCCGTTCATGCGCACCGATTCTCCCGCGCTGCGCTCCCCGGCCAGTAAATATAACTCTCCCACCGGAAATTCACGCTCTTCCAGTAATGACACCACGGCGCTGCCGACAGCACCGGTCGCACCCAATACGGCAATATTCCAGCCTTCTGACATAGTTATCTCCGGAACAAAGACTGCACCGCGTCAGCGCGGTACAGTCAGAAAAAGAATGATGAAAAAAATGATTTTATGCGCGGTATTCTGCCGTGAAACCCAGGTCAGACAACAGCGCCGCACTCTGTGCATCATCACAAATAACAGTCAGTGATGACCACTCGCGGCGATCAGGATAAAACTTACGCAGTTTATCAAACTCACCCGCCACACCGGCCACCGCACGTAATGCCGCATCATCACGGCGGACATCATAAACCAGATGCATTAAACGTTTGAGAATACTTTGCGTTACTTTACCTGACAGTGTGATACAGCCGAATTCCGGTGCCGGTAACAATTCCGCCAGCGCAACCTGCTGCGGTTGTCCGGTGAATTCCGCAAAGGCTTCAAAGACCTGCGTGGTACCGCGCGCCTTACCTTCCAGGGTATAACCGGCAATATGCGGCGTACCAATATCCGCCAGTGAAAGCAGTTCAGTTGACAGATCCGGCTCCGGCTCCCACACATCCAGCACCACACTCAGCGGTTTGCCGCCTGCCAGTACCGATAACAGCGCCTGGTTATCCACCACCGCACCACGGCTGGCGTTGATCAGAATGCCGTTGTCTTTCATGGCACTGAGACGGGTTTCATCCATCAGATGCAGTGTGGTGTACGGCCCGGATTTATTCAGCGGAGTATGGAATGTCAGGATATCAGCCTGTGCCACCAGGGTATCGATATCATAAAATTCCCCGGCATCACCGTTATCCGCACGCGGCGGGTCACAGATAAGAATATTAACACCCAGTGCTTCCAGACGCTTCGCCAGACGGCCGCCGACATTCCCGGCACCGATAATCCCGACAGTTTTATCTGCCAGCTGAAAACTGTCACGCTCCGCCAGCAGCATCAGGGCGGAAAAGACATATTCCACCACAGCAATTGCGTTACAACCCGGCGCGGAGGAGAAACCAATTCCCTGCTCCGCCAGCCAGGCTTTATCCACATGATCAAAACCGGCGGTTGCGGTACCGGTGAATTTCACCGGGGTATTTTCCAGCAGTTGTGCATTCACTTTCGTGACAGAACGCACCATCAGTGCGTCAGCATCATCCAGCACCCCGTCCGGTAACGGACGTCCCGGCACCGCCACCACGTCCCCGAGGCGGGAAAACAGGGTTTCGGCGTAAGGCATATTCTCATCTACAACGATTTTCACGGGCTTCACCTTCATACTGTCGGCGGCCGGCGGAGACCTGTCGGTGCGGCGGCACAACCGGAATTGAAACGGATGGGCGCTATTTTGCCACTTCTGCGGGATAAAACCTACGCCCGGAACACCGATTGTTGCTAAAGAGAGCAATTAAGACTGATGACGAAAGCGCTCCGGCGTGACACCGGCCAGCTGGGAAAACATGGCAATAAAGGCGGATGATGAGCTGTAGCCCACATCCAGCGCGACATTCTGCACGCTGCGGCCTTCCTGTAATAACGCCACCGCCCGCAGAAAACGCAGGCGCTGACGCCATTCGCTGAAGGACATCCCCAGCTTCTGCTGACAGCGGCGGGATAATGTCCGCTCCGAGGTAAAGCGCCTTACCGCCCACTCCGCCAGCGACGTATTATCGGACGGATCGTTCTCCAGCGCACTGAGCACCGGTGCCAGCAGTTTATCATCCGTGACCGGCAGATAGGTCGGCTGACAGCGGGACAGCAACAGCTGATCCGTCAGTACCAGCGCCAGCCGTCTGTCCGCGTCAGTTTCCGGTTCACGGACTTTACGTCCGAATAAATCCTGCATCACGGCACTGAATACCGGCGTCAGCTCTATCACACACGCCATCTGCGGTAACTGCGGTGCCCACTGCGGCGAGATATCAATAATTTTGAAAGAGGCGCAGGCTTTGTTATAACTCGTATGTTCCGTACCCGGCGGGATCCAGATACAAAACCCGGCCGGAGCCAGATAGCGCTGTCCCTCAACAGTCATCTCCATCACACCGCTGGCAACATACAGCAACTGGCCGAAGAGGTGATGGTGAAGGGCAAATTCCGTTTCCGAATAAAACTGTTCATGACGGCAGATTAATGTCACCGGGTCTTTCACGCCCAGTGATGAAATATCTGACTTGCGGGCCATCTTGTCAGATCCTCTCTATAAATTGGCGGGATATCGTTATATAGAATAATTAAGACAGATTACACTACACCACCTGCTTGCTAATGAAAATGAGTTTAAGAATGAAAAACCTGCTTTTACCCCTCGGGGCTGTATTAATCTGGTCTGTGAATGCCGTGGTGAATAAACTGGCCGCCGGTGCCATCGCCCCCGGCGCGATTTCCTTTTACCGCTGGGCACTGGCACTCGCCGTGATGACGCCGTTCCTGATTATGCCAATCTGGCAGCAGCGTGCGGTGATCAAACAACACGCGTGGAAACTGTTTATCCTCGGTTTTCTCGGCATGGGGCTGTATCAGAGCCTGGCGTATTACGCGGCGTATACTGTCAGTGCCACCTTTATGGGGATTATCACCTCGCTGATCCCGCTGCTGACCGTGGTGTTAAGTATCCCGGTACTGCGGATCGCACCGACCATCGGTATTGTACTCGGCACAATTCTCTCCCTGAGCGGCCTGACCTGGCTTATCAGCAAGGGACATCCGGCGGATTTACTGCATCAGGGGCTGGGACAGGGTGAAATGCTGATGTTTATCGCCGGTCTGGCCTATGCTTTCTACGGCGTGCTGACCAAACGCTGGGCGATCCCGCTGTCGAGCATTCACTCGCTGTATATGCAGATTGTGTTTGGCGTGCTGCTGCTGATCCCGGTTTTCCTCAGCGCCGGGGATGTGACACTGAACCGCGATAATATCGGACTGGTATTGTATGCGGGGATTGCGGCCTCTATTTTTGCACCGCTGCTGTGGATCCTGGGCGTCACCCGTTTGGGTGCAAACGCCGCCTCTATCTTTATGAACCTGGCACCGGTACTGACTGCCATTATCGCCGCTGTCTTCCTGAAAGAAGAACTGCACAGCTATCATATTATCGGCGGCGGCGTGGTACTGATCGGGGTCATTATGGCGCAGCGTCTGCGCACACCGCTGACACAGATTATTCGCCGCAAAACGAAAAAAACACAGCCGCAGCGGTGTGGTGCGGGGGAATAGCCTCTCTGCAGGTATTCAGAAATAACCGGAAAAAGTGAAAGGCAGTGATGAGTTTCTGCCTTTCATTTTACCGGTAATAACGATAAATACAGTAATACCGGCACTGTTCCGGCAATACAGACTTCATAGAAAACAGATTAAGCATGATATGATTGTCCGGTGCACTTAATTATCTGTATTTTTTATAAATGGTTTAATCTCAACGAGATTACCATTATGTAAGCAGTCATCCGTTATCTGTTTCACCCCCTCTTCCGGCCAAAGGGCGGTATGTACACCAATTTCGTTATACGGAACAACATTTTCTTTCAGATTGATCATTCCTCTGGACATAGAAAGTGACTTTATATAGGTTGAATCATCATAATAGTTATCCGGTGTTTCCCAGGTAATTAAATAGTGGCCATCCCAGATAACATTGACTCTCTCATCACGACTATCCGAATTCCATTGATAACCAATCAGACAAAATTTATTCGTTTTGTCATTATCTTCGTGAACTGAAATAAGATATTCTGCTGCTTCTGTGAAATATTTTTTATACACAGGAATGTCAAGTGGCTTAAATGTTACATCCGGCTTACTGTCGTATACCCCCCAGTTTCCCGACTCTTTCCATGTATCAGCGTTGACGGCTGAAACCGTGGTAAGTAATAATAACGTCATGAATATGTATTTTTTCATGTTCAGGCTCATTTATTATTTATGAAAACTATCATTTAATTTCAAAAAAACCTGCCCCTGAAGTTTTTTAAGCACTTCAACACTTCCTCCGCCAAGACCACGGTCATCTGTTCGCCATCCGATGACGTCATGTGACAAAATAATGTTATCTTTTTTTGCAATGTCTATAGCGTCTGATAATAATATTCTGTATTTATCCATATTATTTCCGCCATCATTTGCATAATCTATCAGTTGATTAATTCTGTTCTGAATACTCTGATCTATTTTACCTGCTTTGAAACCTTTTATAACCCTGCCATTGTAAATTAATCCCTGTAATTTATCACCACTCTCCGGTACATCAAGATAACGGGATTTTGGCGAGTTGATGCGGTTATAAAGTGAATCATGCATCAGAGACATCGCCTCTTTGGCTTCTTTCTGATTAAAATATCCTTTTTGTGGTGTTGATGTTTCCGCCAGTAAAACCTGTAATAATAGCTTTTGATTTACAGTCAATCCGGCAGGGATAGACATTGCAGGTAATACAATAAAAGTCAATTTTGGAAAACAATTCGATATTTTACCACCAGCTTCAGGAATATCACACCGGCTAATACCATCTGTTTTTGCGGTAACAATACTTTCACCTTCACTCACTGCCGTAATTTTTACTGTTTGCTCTGCCTTTTTGTTATCCGCATTGACTTCCAAACGTATTCGTTCATTACTTTTTTGCAGCTCTAAATGTTTTCGGTTATGCAATCCTTCTATTTTTAACGTGACCGAATAATTTGGTGTCAGTCTGAATTCCTGTCTGGTCAGATTCCTGCCGTTACTCAATCTGATAATAAAATCGGACATTTTATATATCTTCCTTGTTATTAAGTTACTTACACTTAATTATAAGCACTCTGTATCGGGTATGGTATAGTATTAATACGATACCTGGCCTGTAGATTACTCTGAATCAGATATGTAAAAATGCACTATTCCCGCCGTCCGGAAATGACTGTTACCGGAAATATTGATATTTCCGGTAGTCAGAATAACACAGGTAACTCAGCGCAATCCCCGCGTATGCGTTTTCGCTGACCAGCTATATGTTTCTGTTCCGCTGCCGGGTTTAATTTTATCCTTTTTTTTCTGCGCTCTGACTTTAGCGGCAGCGGCATCAACTTCTTTGGAAATCTCGGTGATAATCTGATCTTTGACTTTATTCTGCTCCGCATTGGTCAGCGGACGCCCCAGTTTCTTTTGTTCCTGAGCCAGCCGGGTGCGGACACGGATTTTCTGCGGCTCAGTCATCTCTGCGATAGTCAGCTTTTTCATTCATCACCCCTGTGGCAGTAAAAGGATAAACAGTACCGTTATACCCTGACAGAGTTTGCCGCAAAAGAAAATGCCCCGGTGATTAAACCGGGGCATTTATCTGATCAACAGGGCAAAATCAGTTCTGATATTTGCGCATAACCAGTGTGGCGTTGGTGCCGCCGAAGCCGAAGCTGTTGGACATCACAGTCGTCAGCTTGCGTTCGGTCGGTTCGGTGATAATCGCCATACCTTCCGCTTTCTCATCGAGGTTTTCCACGTTGATGCTCGGCGCGATAAAACCGTGCTCCAGCATCAGCAGGCTGTAGATAGCCTCGTGAACACCTGCCGCACCCAGTGAGTGACCGGTCATGGCTTTGGTCGCTGACAGTGCCGGGGTATGGTCACCGAAGACTTCACGGATAGCTTCCAGCTCTTTGGTATCACCGACCGGTGTGGATGTGCCGTGGGTGTTGATGTAATCAACCGGCGTATCCAGGCCGTGCATCGCCATCTGCATGCAGCGGACCGCACCTTCACCGGACGGGGCAACCATGTCCGCGCCGTCAGATGTCGCGCCGTAGCCGACCACTTCACCGTAGATATGCGCACCGCGCGCCAGCGCGTGTTCCAGCTCTTCCACCACGACCATACCGCCGCCGCCTGCGATCACGAAGCCGTCACGGCCCTGATCATAAGTACGGGATGCTTTGTCCGGTGTTTCGTTGTATTTGGTGGACAGTGCGCCCATTGCGTCAAATTCGCAGCTCATTTCCCAGCACAGTTCTTCACCGCCGCCGGCAAACACCACATCCTGTTTGCCCAACTGGATCAGTTCCACCGCGTGGCCGATACAGTGTGCAGAGGTGGAGCAGGCAGAACTGATTGAGTAGTTCACGCCTTTGATTTTAAACGGTGTCGCTAAGTTTGCAGATACACCGGATGCCATTGCACGTGGTACCAGGTAAGGACCGACACCACGCAGACCTTTGGCACGCATGCCGTCAGCGGCGATAGCCTGGGTGCGCGGGGAGCCGCCGCCGGAACCGGCAACCACACCGGTACGGTAGTGAGACACCTGCTCTTCTGTCAGGCCGGCGTCTGCAATGGCCTGCTCCATGGAAAGATACGCATAGATAGATGCATCACTCATGAAACGAACAGTTTTACGATCAATAAGACCGGCAGTGTCCAGTTTGACGTTACCCCAAACCTGGCTGCGCATGCCGATCTCTTTAAATTCTTCTGAGAATGTGATCCCGGAACGACCTTCTCTCAAAGAAGCCAGTACTTCCTCCCGGTTATTACCGATACTTGAGATAATCCCCAGACCGGTGATTACTGCACGCTTCATTTAATACCTCTGTCATTTTAAGTAGTACGGGATTTTAGCGCTACTTTAGCTTACACCTGTAAGCTGAACAAGTCCGATCAGACGTTTTTTCGCATCTTTACATACCGATGTTGTGCTGTGTCACATCCGGCATGGCAGTATAGCGCAAAGCAGAGTAAAATCAGGGAAAACCGAACAGAATCCTCAGGCCGTAACGTGAAAAAAACCGCAATTGAAACTGCACATTTAACCTGGAATGAACAGGGTACACCTGTTTCGCAACATTTTGATGACGTCTATTTTTCGAACGATGACGGACTGGCGGAAACCCGCTATGTGTTTCTTAACGGAAACGGTTTTCCGGACAGATTTGCACAAATAACCACCCCGGTCTGCACTGTCGCAGAAACCGGGTTTGGTACCGGACTGAATTTTCTCACGTTGTGGCAGAGTTTCCTGGCGTTCCGGAACGCCGGCCCCGCGCATCCGCTGAAGCGCCTGCACTTTATCAGTTTTGAAAAATTCCCGCTGACCGTGGCCGATTTACAGGCCGCTCACCGCCACTGGCCGGAGTTCGCGGATTTCTCCTTACAGCTGTGCGCTCAGTGGCCGCAACCGTTACCCGGTTGTCACCGTATTCAGCTGTCCGGCGGTGAAATTACCCTCGATTTATGGCTGGGGGATGTTAATGAACTGCTCCCTTCCCTCACTCACGCGCTGGACAACAAAATCGATGCCTGGTTTCTCGACGGCTTTGCGCCATCCAAAAACCCGGATATGTGGCAGCAGTCACTGTTTGATTTGATGATTCGTTTTTCAAAACCGGGTGGTACCTTTGCCACCTTTACCGCCGCCGGATTTGTCCGCCGTGGTTTGCAGCAGGCCGGATTTACCGTTGAGCGCCGCAAAGGCTTTGCGCATAAGCGGGAATGCCTTGCCGGAGTAAATCTCCGTGACGCGGCACCGTCCGTGACACCGTGGTTTGATCGTCATCCGGCTGCGGCCCGGCAGAAGATAGCAGTCATTGGCGGCGGGATAGCCGGGGTGCTCTCTGCCCTCGCCCTGCTGCGCCGCGGTGCGGATGTGTCCTTATATTGCGCGGATGAGGCTCTGGCACTCAATGCTTCCGGCAACCGCCAGGGCGCGCTTTATCCGCTGCTGACCGGACGGAATGATCCGCTTGAGCGCTTTTTTACCGCCGCATTCCCGTTTGCCCGCCGTACATACGATGCACTGTCAGCTCAGGGCGTGAAATACGACCATGACTGGTGCGGCGTGATTCAGCTGATGTATCACGAAAAAAGCAGTAAAAAAATCAACAACATTTCATCTGTCGCATGGCCGGATGAGATGGTGCAGCGCCTGTCACGGGAACAGCTTTCCGAGCTTGCCGGAACCGATGTCAATTTTGACGGCCTGCACTACCCGCAGGGCGGCTGGCTCTGTCCGCAGGAACTGGTACGCAATACCGCAGCGCTGGCACAAAAAGAGAGGCTTCACCTGCATTTAAACTGTGAGGTGAAAGCGCTGATCCCCGCAGGACAGGGCTGGCAGCTTCGTTTTGCCGATAACAGCACGGCAGAGGCCGATGTGGTGGTGCTGGCCAACGGCCACTGTATCACGCAGTTCCCGCAGACCGCCCCGCTGCCGGTTACCCCGGTGCGCGGCCAGGTCAGCCATGTGCCGTCGGTACCGGCGATTGCCGGGCTGAAAAAAGTGCTGTGTTATGAAGGTTATCTGACCCCGGTGAATCCGGCTGACGGCCTGCATTGTATTGGTGCCAGCCACCAGCGCAATGATTTGGGCACGGAATACCGCGAAGAGGAACAAACTGCCAACAAACAGCGGCTGCTCACCTCGCTGCCGGATGTCAGCTGGCCGGAGATGGTGGATATCAGCGCCGGGGAGTCCCGTCAGGGGATCCGCTGCACATTACGTGATCACCTGCCGCTGGCCGGAAATGTTCCTGATTTTGCCGAATTAACCGCGCGTTATGCGCATCTGGATGAACAAAAATCGTCCCCGGAAACCGTAGGCAGTGCTCCGCATCTGCCTCAGCTGTTTTTGCTGGCTGCACTCGGTTCACGCGGATTATGCACCGCCCCGCTGGCGGCTGAAGTGCTGGCGGCACAGATTTTCGGTGAGGCGCTTCCGCTGGATGATGACACACTGGCCGCCATTCATCCCGCCCGTTTCCATGTCCGTAAATTGCTGAAAGGTCGTCCGCTGCCGCAAAAATCCTGACCCGCTTCTGACCGGCCACCGGGCCGGTCTTCATCACATTATTGATATTTTTTCCGCCGGTAAAACGGAATTCCATCAGCGAACTTTATTGATCACCGCCACAAACCAGGGGCATTTTGTGTTCATTCTCACAAAAACCGGCTCTGTTCGCCTGTCAACGGCAATTTATCTTGCTCAATGATCAATTTACAGAAAAGTCAGTGCGCCTATACGCTTCATCCGGAAATAATAACCGGAGAAGATTATGAAGAATAAAATAGTTATCGCCCTAACCTTTTCGCTGTTTTGTTTTACCTCTGCCTACGCAAAGAACAATAATATTCCCGATAATACGGTTCGCTACGATACGATTGCTGAGCAGGCGTATCAGAAATTCAAAAGCGAAAAAGCCGGTGAAGTGGCGGATTATATTCCGGCTCTCGCCAAATACAGTCCCGATAATTACGCCGTTGTGATTGCCACGGTGGACGGCAAAATCTACAGCGCAGGGGATAAAGATAAGCTGTTCCCGCTGGAATCCCTGTCAAAAGTCTTTACCCTCGCAATGGTGATGGATCAGCAGGGTTCAGAGGTGGTTCTGGAGAAACTGGGCGCCAATGCCACCGGGTTGCCGTTTAACTCAGGGCTGGCAATTGAACTGCGACCGGATCGCCCGCAGAACCCGCTGGTCAATGCCGGAGCTATCAGCGCCGTCAGTCTGATCAAGGCCAAAAACCCGGACGACCGCTGGCAGCAGATTATGGAGAACATGGAAGCTTACGCTGATACCAAACTGACCGTGAACGATGAAGTGTACCGCTCTGAATCCGAAACCAATCAGCACAACCAGGCACTGGCGCGGCTGATGCAGTCTTACGGCATGTTATACGGTAATCCGGATGAGGCGGTTGATCTCTATACCCGTCAGTGTTCTGTGGATGCCACAACCGTTGATCTGGCAAAAATGGGGGCGGTACTGGCTAATCACGGTAAATCCCCGTACAGCGGCAAACAATTACTGAGTGCAGAGAATACCGGCAAAGTGCTGGCAGAGATGGCTATTGCCGGGTTATATGACGGTTCCGGCACCTGGTTGTATCAGGTCGGTATTCCGGCGAAAAGTGGTGTCGGCGGCGGTATTCTGGCCGTGGTGCCGGGGAAATATGCCGTGGCGGTCTATTCTCCGCCGCTGGATAAAGCAGGCAACAGTGTCAGGGCACAGGCGGCTATCCGCTATATTGCTCAGGAAACCGGCGCTGATTTATATCAGTGACGTGACATAAAAAAGGATCATCAGCATTGCTGCTGATGATCCGTGATCGTCTCTTCTTTATATTTATCAGTCCGCGTGATGCGATCCTGTTTCTGTCAGGCGTTCAGGGCAACCACGCTTTTCGCGCATTTATCCTCTGAACGGTACAGCGAATCTAATTCCCGTTTGGCATTAAAAATTATTAATCCGGTAAATAAAATCATACCGATGGAAGGGACTGCTCTTTCAATGACGCTCATTCCGTCAAGTTTAAACCAGAAAGAAAATAACAGTGCCAGCAAGACCACCGCAGCAACCGCTATCTTGGTGTAAATAGTCACAGCCTGTTGTGCTGCGTTTTTCGGTTGTAATTCAAACATAATCAATACCTGTGTTTTGTGGGGACGAACACATTTTGACACAATGAATGTTAATAGCAAGTTAATAGTTCATGCTATTTACTCAACATATCTACGCAGTTGTTGACTTTATCGCAACAAAAGAGACTGTAATCTCAGAAATACGCATCATATTGCATATACGGAAAATGATTAAAAATCATTCTGTTAAACAGAAAAACCTATAACCTGATAACAATACCCATCACTGAGACATAAAAAAACGGCACTATTTTCGCCGTTAATGTAACAATCACAAGTTCTTTTATTATTATCTGCTCATGTATTAATAAGCAGTTTCTTAGTCCGTCATAAATAAAAAAGGCCGCATATTAGTGCGACCTTTTCTCATTTCTTCCGATATTTCACTTTTTCAGAAAATCCGGTAAATCATGGAACAGCGATCACAGAATTGCAGTCCGTATTCTGCCTCTTTCAGCATAACAGCCTCAAGTGCCGGAGCGCGGGAAACATCACACACCTCAAAACCAAGATGCTCATAATAAGGCCGGTTCCAGGCCACATCCCGGAATGTGGTCAGCGTAACTGACGCACAACCGCGTGCAATCGCCACATTCTGTATCCGCTCAATCAGCTGACGCCCCAGCCCCTGACGCTGATGCGCCGCAGAGACAGAAAGCTCATCAATATGCAGCCCGGTACCGAGGTTGGACACCAGCACAAACCCGGCAGGCTGATCCTGACTGTCCGCTGCCACCCACGCATTGCCATTGGCGATATAATTGCGGAATGCCGTTTCGGAATGGCCTTCACTGCGGGCTATCCATTCATAACCCGGCACTGTCGCAAATAACGCACCGGCAGAGGATTCAACGGCCGGTAACAATGCGGCGTCCGCCGGACGGGCCTGGCGGATACGGTATTGCGGTTTGGCTGTCATTCCTGCTCCTGCGCGGTTTGCAGCAGGCGTTTCCAGGTTTCCAGCACCAACACCTGATCCGGTGGTGTCAGTTCCCCGGCACTGATTGCCTGACGGATACTCTCCTCCACCCGGTTGTGAAGCGCCTCAACGGAGTGATCACCCGACTGCTCCAGTTCTGCCACCGCAAGGGTCAGATGCCCCTGCAGATAGCCGCCCGCAAACAGTTCATCGTCTGTGGCATGTTCGACCATGTCATCAATCTGGGCGAGGATACGCGTTTCATAATCCGCAAGCATGTTTGTTCCTTAAAGTTCAGTCACCGGAATCGTTTGTCAGGCAAACGGATCTTCCGGCCATGGAAATTGGTCCGCAGTCAGCGGCGGCGTATTGTAGAACGATTGCAGGGCATTAATAAACCTTGCTGCACGCGGGGGTATTGAGTTCTGCGCCAGATACTCCATCACCTGCCCGTGGACAATACGCCGGAATTTGACGCGATCGGGCTCGAAATCGCCGTCAAGATTGTCACAACTGACGTTAAACGGATAACCGGCAGCCTGGCAAAATAACCAGTCCAGCGCCTGCGGTTTTATTTCGACAACCTCAAATTCTGACTGCGTTTGTGCATCCCGGCCGTCCGGACAGTACCAGTAACCAAAATCCACCAGCTTTCTGCGCTCTTTCCCGGCAATGCACCAGTGCGATATTTCATGGATAGCACTGGCATAAAAGCCGTGAGCAAACACGATACGGTTATAGGACGCTTCATCATCTGCAGGCAGATAAATCGGCTCATCGTCGCCTTTAATCAGGCGGGTATTGAAATCAGCAAAAAATTCGTTATCAAAAATCTCAATTAACTGCTGATATTGATGTGTACTCATTGATTATATGAACCACTAATGAAAATTAAAAAAGCTGAGACAGCCACGTACTGATAGTATCGCCGTGATTGTCATAAATCAGTTTGATGCTCATCAGGAAAGAGACAGTTACCAGCATCGGCCGGATCAGTTTTTGTCCGCGGCTCAGCACCATACGGGCGCCGAGGCGGGCACCGATAAGCTGTCCGCCCAGCATGGCAAAGCCCATCAGCCAGATAACATGACCGCTGAAAATAAAGAATGAGAGTGAACCGACGTTAGAGGCAAAGTTCAGCACTTTGGCGTGAGCCGTGGCTTTTGCCAGATTAAAACCGGCCAGAGTCACATACGCCAGTGCATAGAAAGAACCTGCGCCCGGCCCGAAAACGCCGTCATAAAAACCAATCCCGATACCGGCGGTACAGCCGAAGGCAAACGGCATCAGGCGCTGTTTCTGGTCAGCAGCACCAATGGAGGGTGTCAGCAGGAAATAGAGGCCGATGGCAATCACCAGCAGCGGCAGCAACTGACGGAGGAATTCCGGATTCACAAACTGCACCAGCCCGGAACCGATAACCGCGCCAATCAGCGTCATCATTATCGGCACCCGTTGCCCCGCAAGATCCACTGCTTTGCGCCGGACAAAATAGAAACTGGCAGAGAAAGAGCCGCCGACCGCCTGTAACTTGTTGGTCGCCAGTGCCTGCACCGGCGGTACGCCGACCGCCAGCAGCGCCGGGATTGTCAGTAATCCGCCGCCGCCGGCAATCGCATCAATAAACCCGGCAATCAGCGCAACAAAGAACAGCAATATATAGATTTCAACACCGAACTGAAACCATTCCATTTTTTACCTGCCAATAAAATCCCGGGCACAATACCCGGGACGTCTGCTTAAATCATGACCAGGCCGGTAACGGCGGCGTGACATCCGCACATTGTCCACGGTGACGCAGAAGGTGATCGAGCAGCACAATCGCTGTCATTGCTTCGGCAATCGGCACAGCACGTATCCCGACACAGGGGTCATGACGCCCTTTGGTGATCATAGCCACCTCTTCGCCCTGCCGGTTCAGCGTATTACCGGGAACGGTAATCGATGATGTCGGTTTCAGGGCAATATGTGCGATGATTGGCTGGCCGCTGCTGATGCCGCCGAGAATACCGCCCGCGTGATTGCCGGTAAAGCCGGTCTGATAAATTTCATCCCGGTTTTCGCTGCCTTTGAGGTTAACCACGCCGAATCCGTCCCCGATTTCGACGCCTTTCACCGCGTTGATGCTCATCAGCGCATGCGCCAGATCCGCATCCAGACGATCAAAGACCGGTTCACCCAGACCCGCCGGGACGTTTTCCGCCACTACCGTGACTTTCGCACCGATGGAATCTCCCTCTTTTTTCAGGCCGCGCAATAATTCATCCAGCGCATCCAGCTGACGTTCATCAGGACAGAAAAACGGATTTTGCTCCGCCAGTGCCCAGTCGCGGATATCGCATTTGATATCCCCCATCTGAGTCAGACAGGCACGGACTGTCACACCGAATTTTTCGTGCAGGTACTTTTTGGCGATAGCCCCGGCTGCCACGCGCATCGCCGTTTCACGGGCTGATGAGCGGCCGCCGCCGCGGTAATCACGAAAGCCGTACTTCTGCTCATAGGTGTAATCCGCATGCCCCGGCCGGAAGAGATCTTTGATGGCACCGTAATCCTGTGAGCGCTGATCGGTATTTTCAATCAGCAGCCCGATACTGGTTCCGGTGGTTTTCCCCTCAAATACCCCTGACAGAATTCTGACCTGGTCCGGCTCACGGCGCTGCGTGGTATAGCGGGATGTGCCCGGACGGCGGCGGTCAAGATCTGCCTGCATATCGGCTTCAGTCAGCGCCAGCCCCGGCGGTACGCCGTCAACAATACAACCCAGTGCCGGGCCGTGTGATTCACCAAAGGTGGTTACGCGAAAAAGTTCGCCGATACTGTTTCCGGCCATCGTGTTTTCCTGTCTCTGATTGTGTGCAAGTGAATGGTTTTAACCTGTTTTTATGTTTCTATTCCTACAGGAGGAACGGTTATTTGAAAAGTTTAAAAGCGTCATGATGTTCTGCTAATTGATCACGAGTTAACATAAAGACACCGTCACCCCCGTTTTCAAACGACAGCCAGATAAACGGCACTTCCGGGAATTCGGCCATCAGGTGCACCTGACTGTTACCGACTTCACAAATCAGCACCGCATCTTCCGACATATAATCCGGGGCATTGGCGAGGATCCGGCGTACCAGTTTCAGACCGTCACTGCCCGCAGCCAGCGCCAGCTCTGGTTCGACGCGGAACTCATCCGGCAGATCACTCATGTCTTCCGCATCCACATACGGCGGATTGGTGACAATCAGGTCATATTTCACCCCGGGCAGATCGTTGAACAGATCTGAACGCATCGGCACCACACGGTGAGATAAGCCATGGTTCTCAATGTTCATTTCTGTGACTTCCAGCACATCGGCGGAGATGTCTGCCGCATCCACTTCCGCATCCGGGAACTCATATGCGCAGGCAATCGCGATACAACCGCTGCCGGTGCAGAGATCGAGAATCGTTTCCGGTTCAGCATCCAGCAATCCTGCAAAGTGATTGTTAATCAGCTCACCAATCGGTGAACGCGGGATCAGCACGCGCTCATCGACATAAAATTCATGGCCGCAGAACCAGGAACGGTTAGTCAGGTACGGCACCGGCACGCGCTCGGTGATCCGGCGCAGTACGCGCTCCACAATGCGGTGACGCTCTGAGGAGGTCAGCCGGGACTGATACAGTTCAGCGGGTAAATCCAGAGGCAGAAACAGTGTCGGCAGTACCAGCTGGAGGGCTTCATCCCAGGCATTATCTGTGCCGTGGCCATAGTAAATATTGGCAGCATTAAAACGGCTCATTGCCCAGCGCAGCATATCCTGCAGCGTGTGAAGCTCACTGACGGCTTCATCAACGTAAATTTTATCCAAAGTGCCTCCGGCGGGGTAAAACAAAATAAGATATCTGATAGCGTAGTTTGCCATGAAGTCGCTGCTAAATCAGCATATCTTGTGAAATGCGCGGCAATTTTCCGGTGGCTCCCGTCAGCGGTGACCGGCAGTATAGCGTCAACATCCGTAAAAAAATCAGTTACACTATGGAAAATACTGAGTGATGAGATGTTATGAAAAAGAAGACGCCCCTGACTGATGATGACCTGAGCCTGTTTAAAGAGGCCATCAGCGGGACACGTAAAATCAGACAGGATATTGTGGTGCACCCGAAACCACGGACAAGTGTGACCAAAATTGCGCCTGAACGGCTGTTGCAGGATCAGATTGATGCCAGTTTTTATTTCTCTGATGAATACCGTCCGAATCTGGATATGGACGGCCCGGCGCGCTATCTGCGGGAAAATGCCAGCCCGTATGAGCTGAAAAAACTGCGGCGCGGGGATTATGTGCCGGAGCTGTTTTTGGATCTGCACGGACTGACTCAGCTTCAGGCCAAACAGGAAATCGGTGCCCTGATAGCCGCAGCCCGGCGTGAAAACACCTATTGTGTCTGTATTATGCACGGACACGGCAAGCATGTACTGAAACAACAGACACCGTTATGGCTGGCACAACACCCGGATGTGATTGCCTTTCACCAGGCTCCTAAGGAATGGGGCGGCACCGCAGCACTACTGCTGCTGATTGAGATTGCTGAAACCGCCCGGCGCGAGTAATCAGTCAATCTGTCCGGGACCGCGGTGCCAGAGCAGTGTGCCGCGTCCGTCATCACCCAGTTCAATACAGGCAACAGACGATGTTGCAAACATCGGCGCCGTTTCCTGCGGACACAATGCCGCCACCAGATAGCCGACCAGCGGCAGATGCGATACCACCAGCACCCCATTGCGCCCCTCTTCCGCCAGAAAACGGATATAATCCGCTGTGCTATCCGCATTTCCGGAGGGCGTCAGTCCCGGCATCACCTCTTCCTGAGCCGGTAAACTCAGCGCATCACGGATTTCGGTCAGTGTCTGCTCTGCCCGCAGATACGGGCTGACCAGAACGGTATCAATCTGAACGTGCTGCCCGGCGAGCCAATTTGCCATGCAGCGGGAATCTGTTATCCCTTTTGCGGTAAGGGGCCGGACTGAATCACTGGCGGCCTGCAAAGCAGCATCGCCATGTCGCATAATAAGAACTTGCATACGTCACCGTCTGAACAGGACGGATACGGTCATGTCTGAATCCCCGGGCCGTATCACATCAAAGAATGATCTGTTTAAAATTATCGTTATTTCTGTGTCCCCGTCAGGGGAGGTGAAAGGCATTCTGCCTCAAATTAATCATAATTAAAATGATTCAGCACAGAGATAAACCTGAATTTTGTTCAGAACCTGTTCAGAAAAATAAAACAACCGCCCCGTATTCTCAGTGGCTTCACCGCACTTTATCAGTAAAAACGGCGGTTATCCGCAGCCCGCTGCTGTAATGCCTCACACGGTATGAAGCGATCACCGTAACGGGCAGCCAGTGCCGTCAGTTTTTCTGTCATAACGACGGCTGACATACTATCCATATAGTAAAATGGTCCGCCGAGGAACGGCGGAAAACCAATACCAAACACCGCGCCGACATCCCCGTCCGCCGGTGAACGGATAACCTGTTCATCCAGCGCCCTTACGGCCTCATTTAACATCATCATCAGGCAGCGCTCTGTAATTTCCTGTGGTGTCAGTCGCTCCTGTACGGTGATACCCAATAACGGATAAATTTGCTTATCCGCCTTACGCGGTGCCTTGCGGCCACAGCGTTTCCACCACGGTAACGGGCTGTAATCATAAAATCCGCGTTTGTTTTTCCTGCCCAACCGGTTGTCACGGAAAAGCGCATCCAACTGCGGCGGCAGTGCAAACCGCTCACCAAATGCGGCTTCCAGCACCGGCATAATTTTTGTACCGACATCAATACCCACTTCATCCAGCAGCGCTACCGGCCCGATCGGAAAACCGAAGTCAGTCAGTGCCTTATCAATTTTTTCCGGCGGTTCACCTTCCGTCAGACAACGCAGTGCTTCCGTAATATAAGGTGCCAGAATCCGGTTAACATAAAACCCGGCTTTATCACCAACCACAATCGCTGTTTTTCCCTGTCTGCGCGCCAGTAGCAGCGTGGTTGCCAGTGTCACCGCATCAGTGCCTTCATGGGGGATAATCTCCGCCAGCGGCATTTTTTCGGCCGGGCTGAAATAATGTAAACCAATCACCTTTTCAGGCCGTGATGCCCTGGCGGCAATATCACGGATAGGCAGTGACGAGGTGTTCGAGGCAAAAATAGTATCCGGTGATGTCACTGCCTCGATCTCAGCAATCATCTGTTGCTTCAATGACAGAGATTCAAAAACCGCTTCCGCCACAAAATCAATGCGGTGAAATCCCCGGTAATCCGTGGTGCCGGTCATACCGCTCATCAGCTGTGTCCGCTCACGCGGGGAGAGCCGTCTGCGTTTAACCTGTTTGCTCAGATGCTGCCAGAAAAAAGCCAGTGCTTTATTTGCCCCTTCCTGCGAAACATCTTTGATTCTGACCGGCAGCCCTGCGCGCTGACGGGTAATCGTGGCAATTCCCGCCCCCATCAGCCCGCCGCCCAGCACCGCCACATGATGCAGCTCTGCTGGCTTTGCCCCATCGGCAGACCCTTTTTTCAGTGCGGTTGAGGCAAAAAAGAGATGACGGAGTGCACCGGATACCGGAGTGACCGCCAGTTTACCGAATGCCGCGGCTTCGGCTTTAAATCCGGCCTCCCGGCCTTTTTCAAGACCGCACTGCACCACATCAATAATCTGCTCAGCCGCCGGATAGTGTCCGCCGCTGCGGCGGCGAACCTGTTTGCGGGTTATACGGAAGATGATATTCCGCAGCCCCTTCATTTTTTCCAATTTCTGCCGGAAAGGCACCGGAGCCCGCCGTGCCGGATTTGCCGACAAAGCACGGGCCACCGCTGTTTCCAGTAAAATGTCCGGCGGAACAATATCATCGGCCAGCCGCATTTTGACTGCCTGCTTTGCCCGTAACTGCCGCCCGGTCAGCATCATATCCAGGGCAGCCACCAGCCCGGTCAGGGCAGGAAGACGTTGCGTACCGCCGGAGCCGGGTAACAGACCCAGCTGAACTTCCGGCAGCCCGAGCCGGGTTTTATCACTGTCTGTGACAACACGGCTGTGACAAGCCATGGCCAGCTCAAGTCCGCCGCCGAGACAGCTGCCGTGAATCGCTGCCACGACCGGCAAAGGATAATTTTCAATCAGATTAAATAACCGCTGTCCGGATTCAGACAGTGCCTGCGCCTGTGCGGCCTCTGTGCATCCGGCGATCATATGAATGTCCGCACCGGCGATAAACGTATCCGGTTTACCTGAGATAATCACCATTGCCCGTAACCCCGGGATTTGCCGGGCATCACGCAGTACCGCCTCAAACTGTGCGGCAAACTCCGCCTTCAGGGTATTCACTTTTTCACCGGGGACATCGACCGTAATGACCCCGGTGTGATCCGGACGCACGGTCAGGCGGAAGGCAGAAGGTGTTTCATCATGTTGTGTCATCATCAGTCTCCCGTCTTATTCTGTTTCCCAGATCATCGCCACACCGAGTCCACCCGCAGCACAGGCCGTGGTCATTGCAAAACCGCCGCCCCGCCGCCGCAGCTCCCGCAGTGTCTGTGTCACCATCCGGGCACCGGTAGCCGCAAAAGGATGCCCGTAGGCAATTGACCCGCCGAGCACATTAAACTGCGCCGGATTCACCTCACCAATTGCCGATGTCCGGTTGAGTTTTTCACGGGCAAAGTCCTCACTGGCAAAACAGTGCAGATTAGTCAGAACCTGGGCTGCAAAAGCTTCATGCATATCAATCAGTGTCAGGTCAGATAACGTCAGGCCGGCGCGATCAAGTGCCAGCGGTGCGGCATAAGACGGCCCCAGCAGCATATCTTCCTGCACTGCGTTACCCGTAAATGCATAACTGCGCAGAAAGCCCAGCGGCGTCAGCCCGAGTTCACGGGCGCGGGCTTCGGTCATCATCAATACGGCTGCTGCGCCGTCTGTCAGTGGTGTGCTGTTTGCCGCTGTCACTGTACCGTGACGTTTATCAAATGCCGGTTTCAGTTGTGCATAGCTGCCGGCCAGTGAATTCTTCCGCAAAGTATTGTCTTCTTCACATACCTGACTGAACGGCGGAAAACGGGCGGTCATCACCTCATCGCGCAGGACACCGGATGTCCACGCCTGCGTGGCGGCCTGATGTGACTGATGGGCGAACGCATCCTGTGCCTGACGGCTGATATGGTAACGTTTTGCCATCTGTTCGGCGGTATCGCCCATGCGCAGACCGGTGGAGTATTCCGCCACCGCAGGGGCAACAGGCAGGAGGTCGCGTGGCCGAAGTGAGGCCAGTAACCGGAGTTTCTGCGACAATTTTCGCGCTTTGCTGAGATCCAGCAATACTCCGGCCAGTTTGCGCGACACGCCAATCGGGAGCACAGAAGCAGAATCCGCCCCGCCTGCGACAGCTATCTGATTTTGTCCGCACTGTATCGCCTGTGCCGCATTGGCGATAGCCTGAAAACTGGTAGCACAGGCACGGGTTACTGAATACGCATCGGTGGTTACCGGCAACCCGGTACTGAGCACAATTTCGCGGGCAATATTGGGCGCGGCAGGCATTTGGATCACCTGGCCGAAAACGACAAGGTCAACCAATTCTGCCGGAAATGACTGACGAAAAAGAAGTTCCTGCACCACCGTCCGGCCAAGTTCAACTGCCGGAATATCACGGTATACCGTGGACTGCCGTGCAAACGGTGTCCGTAATCCGTCAACAACTGCAATGCGTTCTGCCTGTGCCTGCTTCATTCGTTCATCCTTACATGATGAGAGGTTATCACGAACTGCCGGTGGTCTGACCTGCTGACATTGTTAACATCGTGTTGCATTCATGCAATGCGGATAGCTGAAAACTGCGAGGTGGCTCAGGGAAATAAACTTTTTATAACAAAAAATCGATAAAAAAAGGCCCCCGTATTCACCGGAGGCCTGAATTCAGTTTGCGTATTATTCTGATGAATTAACGCAGACCCAGTTCAAAGATCAGTGTTTCAGCCTGGCAGCTGAAAGTGAAATCCGCTTTCAGCAGAACGCCGTCAGCCGTTTCTTTATATTCGCTGTGGATTTTGCATGGTTCAGATGCTGCTGCATTTGCTTTGGCAGTCAGTGTTGCCATCATCTGCTCAGCGTCTGCTTTAGATGCAAATACGCGCTCGAAAGAAGAGGTGCAGCTTTCGTTATCAATAATAGTGCCTACATCCACACAGCAGCATGCTGCGGTTTCGTCTGCGCTGCACAGTTTTTTTTCGTCAGCCATTTCAGTCTCCCGTTAGTTAAAAATAGCCTGCAGTCTTAGTACTGAATCATACCATTTATCAAAGTAAACCATAAAAATTCAATCTATTGTTTGATCTACTCGGGCTAAAGCCACTTTTTGCTCTCAAAAATCACGTTATTGTTAAATTTTTGTAATCCAAATCGCATTTTTACATCTCAATTCGCTTATTTTCGTACAAAAAAATAACATTTCAGTGCGCTGATTCTATACTCTGTCAACTGGTCTGATTTGTCATATCAACAAGCAAACATACAATCCAGCGCTACTTCTAACTACCAAAGTAGTATATAAACAAAATAAACAAGAGGGTTTTGGTCATGAACCAGAAAAACCTGTTCACTCGTTCAGCACTGGCAGTGGCAGTTTCATTAACAGCAACTCAGGCTTTTGCGGCGGGTTTTCAATTAAATGAGTATTCCACGTCTGCACTCGGACGTGCGTTTTCAGGGGAAGGTGCCGTGGCAGATGATGCCAGCGTCGGCAGCCGTAACCCGGCAGCAATGACATTATTCGATCGCCCGTCCATGTCCGCCGGTGCGATCCTGATCAACCCGTCAGTGGATATCAGCGGTAAATCCCCGCTGACCGGTAACAGCACTGATGCCAAAGATATCGCGCCAAGCGCGGTTGTCCCGAATTTGCATTTTATTATGCCGATTAATGAAAAATGGTCAGTCGGCGCATCAACCACCACAAACTTCGGTCTGGCGACAGAGTTTAAAGATAACTACGCCGCCGGTGCTATCGGTGGCAAAACCGATCTCGTGACTGCCAACTTTAACGTAGCCGGTGCTTATCGTCTGAATGACAACTTCAGCTTTGGTCTGGGGTTGAATGCCGTTTACGCTGATGCGGAAATTTCCCGTCATACCGGTGAGATGGGTCCTGTTGCAGGTGGTATGCTGAAAAAAATGGCCATGCAAACAACTGACCCGGTCAAAGCACAAAAGCTGGCTGCAATGGCAAAAGGTATGGCAGCAGTCCCGGCGGATTCAAATCTCGCCAAACTCAAGGGTGACGGCTGGGGCTATGGCTGGAACGCCGGTATGTTATATGAACTGGATAAAAACAATCGTTTCAGTCTGACATATCGCTCTAAAGTGACTGTGAAATTTAAAGACGGTGATTTCACCCAAAACATTCCGGGGGTGGTTGACCGTTCCACAAAAGGTAAGCTTGATCTGAATTTACCGGATATCTGGGAATTCTCTGCTTATCACCGCGTTGCACCAAAATGGGCGGTTCACTATACCTTTGCTTACACCGGCTGGGATTCATTCCAGGAGCTGAAAGCAACAGATAAAGGAAACGGCAACGTTCTGTTTGAAAAGCATGAAGGTTTCAAAAATGCCTACCGTGTGGCATTAGGTACCACCTATTATCATGACGATAACTGGACTTTCCGTGGTGGTATTGCCTTTGATGATAGCCCGGTCCCGGCAAACAACCGCTCTATCTCTATTCCGGATCAGGATCGTATCTGGTTCAGCCTGGGTTCAACCTATGCGTTCAACAAAGATGCGTCGGTTGATGTCGGTGTTGCTTATATGCACGGGCGCAAAGTCAATATTTCTGAGCCACTGCTGTCAAAAGATCAACTCAAAACATTAGGCAGCAAAGTGCCGGGTATGGCTGATATGCAGTTACCAAACTACGAATTCAGCTCCTCCGGTAAAGCCTGGTTATACGGCGTTAACTTTAACTACAGCTTCTGATTTTCCGGTCTGAATGCATAAAAAAAGTTCTGGTCACTGACCAGAACTTTTTTATTTGTCTGCCACCAGCACATTATTCGCTGTCGATAGAATCCAGTTCATCAGCAATCGCTGCCGCATTCGGGTTTTCCTGCACTTTCAGTGCCCCGCCGGAAGCAAGGAAATCATTACGCTGGAAATAAGCTTCACGCATCATCAGATACGGGTCGCTGGAGTTATGCAGTACTCCTTCCGCGTCCAGTGCCTGAGCACGGTTATCGATCCCTTCGATAGCCCATTTACCGACACCCATCCAGATAGTCAGGTAACTCAGCATCGGATACGTGGTATCCAGCCAGTCGCCGCCATCCACACGCGGTGTTGCGCCGCCATAACCCGGAATAACCACATACGGACCATAACCCATACCATAATAACCCAGGGTATTACCAAACCGGGCCGGTTCCGTTTTTGCCAGTTCAGGGTTCGCCATAGAAGCGACATCAATCAGACCGCCCAGGCCAAAGACTGTGTTGAGGAAGAAGCGGTTAAAGTGCTTAAATCCCTGGTAAAAATCCCCGCGCAGAAAATTGTTGACCATACTGGCCGGTTCTTCGAGGTTACCGAGGAAGTTGATGGTGCCGTTACGCGCCGGTGTCGGCACATAATCCCGCCAGGCAACCGCCACCGGTCTGAGCACATAAGGATCCAGCACGTTATAGTTAAAATTGAACATTGAGCGGTTAAATCCTTCGAGCGGATCACTGCGCGTTCCCGCTGTCTGATCCGAACTTGCGCACCCGCCAATCAGCAGCACCGCAGCAAGTGTCAGGCCACTTACCTGATACTTCATATGTTTCTCCATGCCAAAACGTGAGCAATTTTTACAGTTTCACGTATTTATAATAGGTCAATATTACCCGGATTTTGTATATTTGTGTATGTAAATCATGCCGAAATTACCGGGTTACCCCGGCGGCACAGAGTGGTATCCTGCTCTTCAGGTCAGTCTTTGTCAGCAATACAGGAGCCATCATGAATAAAAAAGTCGGATTTATTGGTTGCGGAAATATGGGAAAAGCCATCCTTAACGGCCTGATTTCAGGAAAAATTATTTCCCCTGATACTGTTTTTGTACATAACCACAGCCCGGCCAGTACCGACCGCGTGGCGCAGGAATTCGGTGTTCACGGTGAGACACTGGCTCAGCGGGTGGCGGAACAATCCGATATTATTTTTATAGGTGTAAAGCCTTATGCCGTTCCCGGTGTATTACGTGATATTTCCCCTTGTCTGAAAGCGGATACCCTGATTGTTTCGATGGCCGCCGGTGTGACTCTGGAAGCTCTGGAAGCCGCCCTGCCGTCATCCGCCAAAGTGGTCCGTCTGATGCCGAACACCCCCGCGCTGGTCAATGCCGGGATGACATCCGTTACCGTTAATGCTTATCTGACGGATGAAGAAACTGAGCTGGTAATGTCACTGTGCCGCAGTTTTGGCCGCGCTGAGTTAGTCCCTGAGTCACTGATTGATGCCGTGATCGGCGTCAGCGGGTCTGCTCCTGCGTATGTTTTTATGTTTATTGAAGCAATGGCAGATGCGGCGGTAGCCGGTGGTATGCCACGTAAACAGGCCTGTGAATTTGCAGCACAAACCGTAATGGGTGCGGCAAAAATGGTTCTCGAAACCGGCAAACATCCGGGCGAACTGAAAGATATGGTCTGCTCGCCGGGCGGCACCACGATTGAAGCAGTCATCAAACTGGAAGAAATGGGTTTACGTCAGGCGGTGATAGCTGGTGTCCGCCGTGCGACAGAAAAATCACAGGAAATGAGCCGTAAATAATCACCTGCTCCCGGAACCGGCAATCATATCGCCGGTTCCGGTCTGTTCAGTAGCTCACTATCCTGTCAGTTACCTTTGGCTTGTGATAAATATTTTTGCATCTCATCTTCCGGAACCATGCCGCCGCCGGTTGCCCAGACCAGATGTGTGGCATTCGCCATCCGTTCCGGTGTCAGGGCGTTAGCCTGTAAATACGCCTGATTCCGGGTCACATGCACACAACCGGGCATGCCCGCTAAAGCGGAAGGCTCCAGCCGGATAGCTTCTGTCTGATCAAGCAATCCCAGCAGGTTATACATTTCCGCATCATCAATAGTGTAATAACCGTCTATCAGCCGTTCCATGGCCCGGCCGACAAATCCGGATGCCCTGCCGACCGCGAGACCATCGGCCGCAGTAATATTATCAATACCGATTTCCTGAACAGAGATGGCATCATGAAGACCGGTATGCACCCCGAGCAACATACAGGGTGAATGCGTCGGTTCTGCAAAGAAACAATGTACCGCGTCACCAAATGCCAGTTTTAATCCGAATGCAACACCGCCGGGGCCACCGCCGACACCGCACGGTAAGTACACAAACAGCGGATGCTGCTCATCAACGGTAATTCCCTTTTCAGCAAATTGCGTTTTCAGCCGCAAACCCGCCACCGCATAGCCTAAAAAGAGTGTGGAGGAGTTCTCATCATCAATAAAGAAGCAGGACGGATCTTTTTCGGCTTCCTTACGCCCCTGCTCCACCGCGATACTGTAATCCTGTTCATATTCAACAACATTGACACCGTGAGAACGTAATTTGTCTTTTTTCCATTGTCTTGCATCCGCAGACATGTGCACACTGACACTGAAACCCAGTTTCGCGCTCATAATGCCGATGGACATCCCTAAGTTACCGGTTGATCCGACAGCAATACGATACTGACTGAAAAACTGCCTGAATTTATCCGAGAATAACACCGCATAATCATCACCGGTTGACAGCAATCCTGCCTCCAGCGCTAATTTTTCCGCATGGGTCAGCACTTCATAGATCCCGCCGCGCGCTTTTATTGAACCGGAAATCGGCAGATGACTGTCTTTTTTGAGATACATTTTCCCTGCCAGCGGAGTCTGATAACGCGCCGCAAGAGCGGCCTGCATATCAGGAATCGCTACCGTGTCAGATTCAATGATCCCCTGCATGGCCTGTGTTTCAGGAAAGGCTTTCATCAGATACGGGGCAAAGCGGCTTAAGCGGGCTTGTGCATCCTTCACATCCTCAAGCGTCAGTCCCACATACGGCAAACCCGCTTCCGTGGTGGTTACACCGGGGTTGAACCATGCCACCTGTTTTAAATCAATCAGTTCCTGAACCAATGGATAGTCAGCAATTAACTTTTCAATATTAATCTGAGTCATCATTACTCTCTTTTAAATCACATAGGAAAGTGCAAAGGTGCCGGCCAGCGCGACAACGGACGCAATCAGCGTGGCGACACTGTAATAACGGAATGTTTCCGCCAGCGTGGCATTACAATATTGTTTAACCAGCCAGAATAGGGAATCGGTCACGATGGTGCAGCCGATTGCCCCGGAGCCGATTGCCAGCGTCATAATTTCAGGGCTGATGTGCGGGTACAGCGGCATCAGCGGAGCCACGATTGCAGTCGCGCCCATCATGGCGACCGTTGCTGATCCGACTGCGGCATGAAGAATGATAGCCACCAGCCAGGCAAGTAAAATCGGGTGTATATCGATACCGGACAGCACCAGCGCCAGAGAATCACTCAGCCCGCTGCCTTTCAGGATGCCGTTAAATGCACCTCCCGCCCCGATAATCAATAAGATATTCGCAATCGAACTGAAGCTCTCTTCCGTTTTGCTGAGCAGGACACTCATTCCCATATGACGGCGGATACCCAATACGTAATAAGCGGCAAACGCGGCGATAAACATCGCAGTTATCGGATTACCGATAAACTGTAAAAAGGTGAATAACGGGCTATCTTTGCTCATGTTTAAATCAGCGGTTGTTTTTATCAGCATGAGCACAATCGGCAGCAGAACCGTAAATAACGCCGCGCCTAATGAAGGTAAGTCTTTTTCTTCACGCACTTTCAGGTCAGCAAACGCGGCCGGTACAACTTTGAACGGTAAACGATCCCCCAAAAATTTCAGGAACAGCGGTCCGCCAATCAGTGATGCAACCAGCCCTACCGCCAATCCGGCCACAATAACGGTGCCGATATCCGCGCCGAGTTCATTGGTGACAAACAGTGCAGCAGGATGCGGCGGAATAATGCAGTGTACGGCCATCAGCGCCGTACATAACGGAATCGCCAGTTTTAATAATGAGGTATTTGTTTTTTTGGCAATCGAAAATGCCAGCGGGATCAGTAATACAACCCCGACTTCGACAAACAGTGTGATACCACAAATAAGGCCGATCAATATCATGGTGACATCGGGGCTTAACCAGCGGCATTTTTCCAGCGTGATCCCGATCCGTTCAGCAGCGCCGGATATTTCCATCATCTTCCCGAGTATGGTTCCCAGTCCGATAATGGCCGCCAAAAATCCGAGTGTCCCGCCAATCCCGTTTTCGATGGCGCTGACCATATCCTGCGGTTCCATATTCATGGCGATACCGACAAAAAAGCTGGTGAGCAACAATGCTAAAAACGGGTGAAACTTAAATTTAATAATTGAAATAATGATCAGCAAGATACTGAAAACCAGCGTGCCGATCATCCACATTACAGAGTCCATATCCTACCCCTGGTTATATTGTTGTTGTGCATTCATTGGATAATAAATATTCAGGGGTGACAAACGATGAAACCGGGGCTTTAGATTAGCCTGGTTAACTCAAATGCGTGACATTCATCAAAATCAGCACTTTTTTCGTGAATTGCATCATATAAATTCACCTTAAACGCGGTATTCTTTATGAAAAAACATCCTGCTTAATTAAAAGAGGGCGGCTATGTCATCGGATATAAACCGGTATGAACCATCAGGATCCCTGCGGCGTAACAAACGGGTATCGGGTCATCAGCTGTCACGTCTGCATACTTTCGAAGCGGCGGCACGGCACAGTTCATTTGCTCTGGCAGCACAGGAACTGGCGCTGACGCCCGGCGCGGTAAGCCACCGTATCAACACCCTCGAAAGTGAACTGGGTTTCCGGTTATTTGAGCGTTTTCACCGGCGGGTTGAACTCACATCAGACGGTGAACGCATCTACTGGGCATTACGGAAAAACCTGGATGACATTAACCAGGAAATCATTGATATCAAAAATCAGGAAATTTCCGGCGAGTTAACGGTCTATTCCCGCCCGTCACTGGCGCAATGCTGGCTGATCCCGAAAATAGCGGATTTTACAGAGCAGTACCCGGCTATTCAGCTTAATCTGCTAACAGGTAATGATGACGTCAATTTCCGGGGCTATGGCATTGATATCGCAATTTATTACGACGATATATCAAGACCTAATCTCTATTGCGAGGATTTGATGTCAGAATCAATCGTGCCGGTTTGCAGCCCGGAATATGCAGAACGTTATGATCTGCATAACAATATTCATCAGCTCAGAAACTGCATGTTATTGCATGACCGCCAGGCATGGAGCAGTAACTCGGATTACGACGAATGGAAAGCCTGGAGTGAACACTATCAGCCTGACTTGTTCCCTCACCGGCGCAATCTGTGTTTTGATCGTTCAGATTTGGCGATTGTGGCGGCAATGAATCATGCCGGTGTCGCGATGGGACGTAAACAACTGGTGGAAAAACGTATTCAGAGCAGGATGCTGGTGATGCCCTTCGGCGATATTTCACTGAAATGCAGTCAGCGATATTACTTTGCTATGCTCGGAGACAGGCGTAATCCGAAAGCAGATATCTTTATTTCGTGGCTGAAACAAAAGGTTACGAAGACATTACCATAAATACAGCCGGACACCCGGGATCCCGCAGGTAATGCTTTTAAACTGTACATCCGGGACCGGCGCACCACATAAAAAATGCCCCGGTAACCGGAAACGGAGAAAAAACAAAGCGGAAATAAAGACTTGATAGAATGCAGGGTTGAGCGTTAACATATGACCCGCCGCAAAACCGGCCATACCATCAGACATCATGTCCTCTTAGTTAAATGGATATAACAAGCCCCTCCTAAGGGCTAATTGCAGGTTCGATTCCTGCAGGGGACACCAGAACACCTTTCGTCTGTCCGTGTCGTTAATTTTATTTTTGCTGTGTTCCGGTCACATAACCGCTGCTGTCACGATAAACATCCGCACTCGCTACGCCTGTTAATGTCAGAAAAAGCAGACTGATAACACCATACTTTATTGTACCGGATTTCATTATCAACACCTCTGTGGTTATACAGTAATGAGTTCACGTAAAATAGCCTGATTACGATAAGATCCTTTCTCGATATAAACATCAGACTTACCTGATTCGGAAATAAATGTCCGTGATCCCGGCAGTTATAATCTATCCTCCGGATAAAAAAGCCCCGCTGTTTAGCGAAGCTTTGTGAATAAAAGACTTAAAAACTGTTGCACATCACGGTGGAGTAGTTCCCGTCGCCGTATATGTCGGCGTTGTCGGTGTCCACGGTGTATCCGGCGGTGTACATGTCTGAGTTACCGGCGGGCATGTGGGCTTCGGCGTTACCGGCAGCGGGCAGTCAGCGAGAAGATGAGCCGGAACCGGCATCACCGGCGCGGGCACGAATGTCTCCCTCGTATTGCTGCAACCCGCCGGTAACACGGCCAGGCACAGAAGCGGCAGCACATTCATCCTCTTTAAGTACGGTTTTAATAATTGTCTTAACATTGACATGTTCCGCCTCCTCCGTCTGCTTTGCCCGGATATTGCTGAGCGCAATATGATGTCCGGCCATAAACGCCACCCGAGTCAGATTATTGACAGCCAGCTGCTGGTCATACTTATCTTTCAGTATCAGGTATTTACCTTTTGCCCCACTGTAGAGATGCAGTGTCAGCAGGCAGGCTGTCAGTATGAGAATCGCGGCAATGATCAGCATTACAGGGTTGCACGACATACCGCATTCTCCGTTTCACGCCGGTTAATCAGCCCCTGCCACTGCCGGCCGCCGGCAAATGTCCAGCGTTTCATTTCCTCACAGGCACCGGCAATATCACCGTTGTTCAGTTTTCGCAGCATCGAAGAGCGGGAAAACGCCCCCGGGCCGACGTTGTAAACAAAGGAATAGATGGCAGCCCGGGTAGTGTCATCCACAGGAACCGTGATCATCGGATCAACCGCGCGGCGGACTTTATCCAGATCACGGTGCAGCAGCGCCCGGCATTCATCCGCCGTATAAATCTTTCCTGCCTGAATATCACTGCCGGTATGCCCGTAACAGACAGTCAGCACCCCGGCCACATCGCGGTAGGGCCGGTATTCCACGCCTTCATAGGCCGGAATCAGCACCAGAGCGGCAGAAATTGCGCCGCCTGCTGCTGCGGCAATCACTTTTTTGCTCAGACTATTCTTCATGGTGATCTCCGGCTTTTATCTGAAACTCTTTCCGCCGGTAATACCAATTGATAAAAAATGTACCGATGGTGCAGACAATCCCGATAAGGACTGCCCACTGTTCCAGCGATAACACACCCAAAACGGAAGTGATAAGCCCCCAGGTATATGCTGCGGGCCCGGAATATTTATCTGACATGCTCATATACACTCCCTTGCAGAGTGTTCCGTAAATATTATTGAAAGATAAACTCAGATAATGTCTGAAATATAAAATTAATGTAAAATCGTTTCCGGATCTTTATTTCTTACTTCTTTTAATCGTGAATCAATATCGGTAATTGCAGAACGTCCGAATCCCGGTGAAATAAACGCTTTATTGACCACTCGTCCGCAGAATTTAATCCGTTTCATTCCCTTTGACGGACATTTCATTACAGGATTAGGTTCGGGTTCCCCTCTGATTTCACGGACATAGTGGTACAGACGCGTGACAGCATCCGGTGCCACGGCATATTGCGGAATATAATGCCGCCCCTGCTTAACCATCCCTGTTTTTATCAGACTGCCGATTTTATGCAGGATAGTAGTATATGTGCGGATAAAGATTTCAGATGTCTCTGTATATCGTGCGGCATCACTGTTGGTAAAACAATCATAATCCCGGCAGGCCCGGATAATATTGACGTATATTTTAAATTTTTCCTCAGTCATAATATATCCTCTGAAGTATCATCCTGTAAATTACCGGCTGCGCGGCGTATTAAACGAAGCAGAGCCGGATGTCATTAAATAAAAATAATGTGCAGGGCAAATTTAAATAAAGTTACTGAATATAAATAGTGCCGGGGAATGCCGGCGACCATCCCGTTTGCGGGATGCTTTTTTGATGGCGATGCTTCCGGCATCGCCGGAGCCTGTTCACACCAGTGGCGTGATTCCGGCTGTTGGTGCGCATTTTTCAGCGCAGTCTGTTAAAGAGCGGGACAACATCATCTGCTGACAGATAAATAATACCATAGCTATTAAATATGTCAATATCTTTAGTATTGACAAAGATTCTGATTTTGGTATTAATATTGTATGAATGAAAAACGACAACTGACGACAGAACAGCTGGCAGACTGCCGAAGACTGAAAGCTTTGTATGAGTCAAAGAAAAAAGAGCTGGGTATCACCCAGCAGAGCATTGCTGACATACTGAATATCAGCCAGGGCGCCGTTGGTCACTATCTTAACGGCCGTAATGCATTGAATTTGCAAACAGCAAGTGTGTTTGCCGCGCAACTCAATGTCCCTATTTCTGATTTCAGTCCGTCTCTTGCCGCAGAGGCACAGGCACTGAGTGCCGCTATTGACAGCAATATTTCCGGCCTTCGCCCTTACAAACCCTCCCCGAGATACCCGTTAATCAGCTGGGTACAGGCGGGTGCCTGGAATGAGGCGAACGAAGCTTACGGGCTCGATCAAATCGACGAATGGTATGAATCGGAAACTCATGTTCAGGGGGCCGCATTCTGGCTGAGAGTCGAAGGTGAATCCATGACCGCACCAACCGGCAAGAGTGTACCTGACGGCTCCCTGATCCTGATCGACACCGGCAAAGATTCCGAAAACGGTAGCCTGGTGGTCGCAAAGCTGACGGATTCCAACGAAGCAACGTTCAAAAAACTGGTGATCGATGGCGGCAACTGGTATCTGAAAGGACTCAACCCGACATGGCCGGCCATGAAAGTTAACGGTGACTGTAAAATTATCGGTGTTGCCGTTCAGATGATGATGAAACTGTAATCATCTCCTGCCGCCCTCCTCCGGAGGGCACTTTACTGATCACAAGTAATACTTTTGGTATTTATTTTCCGGAGAAAATAATACCTGACAATAATACCATTAGTATTTTTATGCTGATGATTCAGAAATAAAGGGAGGTAAAAATGAGTTGCCGCGGATATCAGTGTGCCAGAGCCCGCCGGGCTGCACGCAGACAACAACTACAGGCGGAATACCGGCTCAATGCAGCGCTGAAAGCCGCTATCCACGGAGAATACAATGAAAAACCGCCGGTCTTATCTCTGAACAGACGTCCGATGGACAGAGTCACAAAAGCACTCTCTGTCCGCCGTACTTATGCTGTAAATTAGCCCGGCATTGACAACATTATCCGACCGAATGCAGTTTGACGTGCGATCCGAGGTATTCCCGCTTACGCTGGTTATCAGCCGCTTTGTAGCATTCAGGATACAGTGCCGCGATCTCAGCCATTAATTGTGCTGGTGTGTTAACTGATTCAATTTTTGATGCAAGAGACAGTGCCATATCAAAAGCGACCCGCTCTACCGGATTATATTTTGGTGAAAAGATTTTATTTGGCATATTGTTGCTCCGTTTATCATTGATAAATAACAACATGCATTACTTATCATTATGCAGGCTTCCGGAATGAGTATATCGGAATATATTTGCCTGAACAGATCACTAACTGCGTATTTGTTCAATACAACGGCCATTTTCCGGTTTGCTATATTCTTTTTTTCTCATCATGATAACTTTCGGATATTAATGTGCTGTCTGTCACACTTTGTCATGGTTTGCTGACAAATCCCGATAATACATTAATCAGGTTTTAAAAAGCCGGACACTACTACACATCCGCTCCGGTATAGTAAGTTCATCCAAGTAGAGAGTACCCTGAAGAAATGTTGTGATTATGCCCGCGGATTGCGGGCTTTTTTTTATTTCTGTCAAGATGAAATTTTTGCATCACCCTTCCCGTTGACCTTTCTTTCATTTTACCGCTATTTACTGGTACATACTTTCAGTAAACAGAATGGTGAACATAATGAAAAAGCAATTCTCTCTGTTTTTTTCCGGTGCTGTTTTAGCACTGGGATTTTTACTGTCAGGCTGTGATAAGGGCACAGCTGACATGACAAAAATTAAAGTCGGTGTGATTAATGGCGCCGAGCAGGATGTGGCTGAGGTTGCCAAAAAAGTGGCCAAAGAAAAATACGGACTGGATGTCGAACTGGTCGGTTTCAGCGGTTCATTGTTACCGAATGATCCGACGGCCAATGGTGACCTTGATGCTAACGTCTTCCAGCATCGCCCGTTCCTGGCCCAGGATAATAACGCCAGAGGTTATAACCTGGTTGCCGTGGCAAATACCTTTGTCTTTCCGATGGCCGGTTATTCCGATAAAATTAAAAATATCAGTGAATTAAAAACCGGTGATACCATTGCCATGCCGAATGACCCGACAAACCTGGGTCGTGCATTATTATTAATGGAAAAAGAGAAACTGATTAAATTAAAATCCGGCACCGGTTTATTACCGACCGCGCTGGATATTACTGAAAATCCGCTGAAACTGAATATCATGGAGCTGGAAGGCGCTCAGTTACCCCGTGTAATTAAAGATCCGAAAGTCACGGTAGCCATTATCAGTACCACCTATATTCAGCAGACCGGTTTATCACCGGTAAAAGACAGTGTGTTTATCGAAGATAAAGAATCACCGTACGTCAATATTATTGTGACCCGTGAAGATAATAAAGACGCGGAGAATGTACAAAAATTTATTAAAGCTTATCAGTCACCGGAAGTTGCCAAAGCCGCAGAAACGCTGTTTAACGGCGGCGCCGTTCCCGGCTGGTAATCACGACAATACAGTGCCGGAGACTCTCCGGCACGGTAACTCATACCTCATTCAATCCCCGGCGCAGTACTGCACCCGATAGCACCTGATCCCGGCGCTGATTTTTTATTTAACTTTTCACAATAATCCTCTCCGGAAAAAAGAAAATGAAGACGCCCTTAATTCTTTATGATGAACCGGATTAATTCAATTTAAGCTATTAATCACTATTTTTTCTGATAATAGTAATAACAACGGTACTGTAAAGGAAAAAACAATGAATACAAATCAGAGTGATATCGATAAAGCCGCAGCAAAAATCATCAAAGGTATGGAGCGCATTAACCGCTTTGCGGATAATTACACTGCATATCTTTCAGAAAAAGACAAGATGCAACTGGTCCGGCTGACAGAAGAATTACAAAATAAACTTAATCCGGGAAAATAATAAATTTATTTTCTGTTGATGATTCGTTTAAATTCAAAAACAAACAACAGTAACCAACTGATTTATAATAACAAATATCCATTTGTTAACTGTAGTTAAATATCAGGATTTGTCAGTTTTCTGAAGATTTGAAAATATCGCCACTGTTTATGTATATCCCGTTGTGCGGCGAAAAAAACAGGAATATGTTTCATCCATACCCGCTGAGCAGGTATAAATACTCCCGTAATCCTGAGGATATCATAATGAAACATTCAGCCCTTATTGTTGCAACTCTGGCCGGTTTATTTTCTTTTGGTGCAATGGCATCGACTCCGGCACCGGCAGTTTCCGCTGTGCATTCCGGTATTACCGCCACTAAAGCGGACAGCCATGCGAAAGCCGTAAAACATGAAGCAAAAGTAAAAAGTGAAAAAGGGAAAAAAGCGAAAAAAGTTAAAGAGGAAAAACAGGGCGCAATCTGATCATTATAACGGTGTTATCCGCGGATTAAACCGGCGCCATACCGGGGCCGTAAAAAAACCTCCCGTTCACGCGGGAGGTTTTCTTTTCTTCTTCATTACCCGTTATCAAATCACTAACGCAACAATAAAGATAATGAGTGCCATGCAGGTGAAGAAACCAATAGGGTATACCATCGTACTTTTCGTCATTGGCGACATGATCGAATCTCCTGTAAACCTTACTTAGTATCTGACAAACAAAGAACCCGCAGATATTTAAGGACATCCGGAGATATAAGTAAAGCTGATAGATCACAAAATCAACCGGCAACCCTCTCTCTGTTAATTCGCTGCATATTATTGCTTTTCGGCGGAGATATCCTGTTTACTGCACAACCACCATCACCAGCAGCACAAATATCAGCAGCGCCAGATAAGATTTAGCATAGAGTTTATCCGGGATCCGGCCAATCAGCGGCGCGCTGAGTTTCTGTCCCAGCCAGGATCCTGCTATCAATAACATAAAAGCCTGAATATCCACATAACCGGCAAAACCGCTGCCGAATGCCGCCGTCTCATGGCGGGCCAGCAGAATATAAGTCAGTGTACCGGTCAGTGCCATCGGCAAAGACAGAGGATTAGCCATTGCCGTCGCCTGTGCCATTTCCGCACCACGGCGGCGCATCAGCGGAACGGTCATCACACTGCCGCCCACCCCCAGAAATGCAGCCACCACACCAATCACTGTACCGGCCACCGCAACAGCACCCGCTGACATTGTCCGCAGATGAGACGCTGACTGTGTCATAAACCCGGGGCGGAAAATACTGTCCAGAATAGTGATGGCAAGGTAAGCAATAAACATCCACTTAACCCATATCCCCTGAACTGCAATCGCCAGCAATGCGCCAGCCACCGCACCGGCGGCAATATATCCCGCCAGCGGACGCACCTGTGACCAGTTAATCATTCCGGCGCGGTGCTGGCGGAGTGTTGCCATTGATGCACTGAATATCATCACTCCGGTGGATGTTGCCACTGCAATATGCATGGCCGCCGCTGCGGTATGGCTGTCTGCCGTAGCTGTTAACAATGCATAAAGCAGCGGAACAATAAAAAATCCGCCGCCAAAACCAAACAATACCGTTGTCGCCCCGACAATACAGCCACACGCTAATAAGAGTAAAAACACAGAACCCGCCCCGCTGAACATAATTGTTACCCATACTATAAACAGCAGACGGGCAATCTGCTTCTGTATGCAGGACAACCGGTATTGTATTTCAGCCAGGATGAATTCAGCGGCACAGGAAAAAGAAAAGGCCCGCTGATGTGCTCAGGGGCCTTAATAAATCTGCTGCTTATTGATCAGGTCAGATCTTTAATGACTTCAGAAGGGCCATTTTTCTGTACAGACGCGATACCATTCATTGCCCCCTGCTTTGAGGCATACATTTCGCTGGTGGCGATAATTTCATGGTTTCCGGCTTTCAGAACGAAATAGTACGGCTGCGGTGTATCTTTGGTCGATTTTTTTAACTCGTAATACCCCATAACAAGCTCCTCGGTTGAAAATCATGTTAATACGGCAAATCATAATGACGATTTCAGTATAGTCACTAATACGTAAAAACAGGAAATAAAAACCGGAAAAGATAAAATCCGCTGATATTCAGCGGCCAATCATCAGTAAGTAAGGGGTATTATCACAGATAAAATGACCTGCCTCTTTCATACCGGATTTCAGATGTGCACGAACCGAACGTTCATTATCCTGATTAATAAAGGCAACCGGTTTTCCGCTGTTTTCCGCACATAGTCGCTGATACAGCGCCGGTAAAATTCCCTGTCCGCGATAATCTGCCGCAATACAGACCGGGCCGTAAAACCAGTTATTTTCCAGTACCTCACCGAATTGCTGTGAAATCACCGCGGTCACCGGCGATATTTGTGCGGACTGCACCGGAAAACTGAACACCACCCCGGCAATCATGTCACCATCCTGTGCAATAATCACCGTCAGTGCATGCGCAAACATATTTTCAACTTTCTTCAGGGGATATTCCCCCAGCAATCCGCCCTGCCGTGACTGAGCATTCTCCTGTAATAGTGCCGCAACCTGCCCGCAATCTGTATTAACCATCTGCCGGTAACAAATCATTTTTTCCTCCCTTTTTTGTCCCTGTAAACAAAAAGCCACCGGATTAACCGATGGCATATTAAGGAAATTCAGTCATCTTCCGGCGGATCTTTAAGAAGCTGGTGGATTTCTTCTTTCAGGCGTAATTTCTGTTTTTTCAGTTCCACCACTTCCTCACTGTAGCCGCTTCTGTCTGATTTTTCCAGACGGGCAATTTCATGATCGAGTTGGTTGTGTTTATCAAACAACGTGCGAAACTGATGACTATTCTGGCGAAGATGGGAGATCAAATCACGGTATTCCGGAAACATAACAACTTACCTCCTGTCAGTGACTATAGTGCCATCATCTGCGATTTCAGTTCGCAAATCAAAGGCCGGATTTAAAAAATTTGACATAGGTTTGCGGTTTAATACCGTATCATTTTGCATGAAGATTATGCAGCGACCGACCGGACAACAAATCAAGGGGTTATTGTTAAGGTCATACTGGCTGATGGTTTTACTTCATAGAGCTGTTTTTCACTATTCCAGACAAATTCCGGCGATGCATACTGGCCATATGCATAAGAAGGAAATCTCGCAGGCTTATAAGAAAAATCACTATCGATACCGGTATTTCTGCTCTCCTTTAATCCGGCTTTAAAAAGTTCATTCTGTTTATTTCGGCTTTTCTCTGCATCCTGTTCAAATTTCGAATGACCGGCAAGCATATAGGTCGGCTTATTCATAAGATTTTCAGGTGTTTTTTTGGTGGCGACGGTTAATTCGGCGTTAGTTTTATTGCCTGCTTCAGCACATCCGACAAGAAGACATAATGACAAATGAGATATAACTACATAATGCATAAGGTTAATTCCTGATAATTTAACCCACGCATTATTACATAAGATTATTTTATATGTAAATACAATGAAAAATAACGCTATGTTACCAACTGATAATACCACCTGAGACTAAGTAAAATATAAAATGAATTTCACCACTATTACTTTTATTTGTAAAATAAATAACCTATATTTATCCATTTAATAGATGATTTATTCGCTGAAATAAATCTTTTAATATTTTAATCAGTTATAAGGATTTCCTGTTCCCGCCTGTGAGATTATTGCGGTGTTTATTGGTGCGTTTACTGTTATCTTTGGAACAATGATTTTTATCGGATTATGGTGCTACAGTAAATTCCGTCCTTTAAAAATAACCGTTATTGACTGATGTAAAACCGGATAAGACACAGAAAAAGCCTCACCGGAAGTGAGGCTGATTTCTGGTGTATCGATGACGCTTACGGATGTTTTGCAGGACATCCGTTTGTCATGGCAAATTCGGCCAGAATACCATCAACGTCATTAATAAAGTTTTGTCCGTCCGCGAAAACTAATACAGGCAATGACTGGTTTTCTTCCCCGATAAGATCCACCAGCAGTTTTCCTGGTTTATCAAAATCAACATAAACAACATCTGTTGATTCACGCAATTCAGGATTCGTGGCAAGAACGCCTTCTAACAGCGTGCAGTCAGGGCAAAGAAAGAGACTACCGGGATAATTTAAGTCAGAAAATCCCATTTTTAAAAGTGACGGGACACACCGTTTCAGCGACTTACGACGCAAAATCGGCGGAATAAGTGAGAAAATGTTAGCTCAGTCGTTACAGGCGCCGGAACAGGATGGCTTTATTAATCGCGTGTCATATCCGGTATTACCGCCTCACGTCGAGTATACACTGACCGATTCCGGCTGTTTTGCACCCGCTGAATGTCTTTCAGTATCCGCTTTCCTGTCAATTATCCGCCGCCGGATAATTGACAGGAAAATACCGTAACCGGGTGATATGTTTCAAAGGGGTTAAAATGAGTCAAAATATATAAAATATGTTTTATTTCATGCGGTTACCCTGATAGCATTAAGCGCTGACACTTTGCAATACAGGACTATTTATATGCACAAAACTAAGGCATTATTATGTATCGTCTCCTTTTTCCTGGTAGCAGGCTGTTCACCAAAAGTCAGGCACCAGCCGGAACAAAATGTATGCGTTATCAAAATGGATACGCCGGAAGGGAACCAGCCAGGAAAAATAGATCAGGTCGATGGAATCAGCCCTGAGTGCAGAGCTGTCGAAAAATCAATAAGCAAAGCTATTTGACTTGTTTACCCTGCATATAAAACCAAAATTATCACATCACTAAAAACAGATAACCTGATAATAAAAAAGCCTCACCGAAGTGAGGCTTGCACTGTTGTTATACCTTTAATCCACATAAATACTATTAACAACAGCGCACTATATATATCGTATCAATATTATCATTTTCAAGCCCTGTGGAACCACCGGTTTGACGGTTTCCACAGGGTAAACAGAATAAAAAATTAAGCCTTGGTATCTTTATTTTCAATAGCGATTAACTGTGGTTTTTCTTCTTCCGGAATTTCATACTCTATATCCAATGTCAATAATCCGCAGGATAACTCTGCATTTTGGATTTTAACATTCTTACCAAGGTTAAATTCTAATGAAAACTGACTTTTTACTATCCCCTGATGTACCCATTTCTCTGATTCATTAACCACTTCAGCAGGCTGTTTGCCCTGAATACTGAGCTTGCCGCCTTTCAGTGATACCTCAAGATCATCGTCCCTGTAGCCGGGAACACTAACCGTCAGCTGATAACGCGCATCATTTAATTGCTTCAGGTTATACGGATGTTCTGAGGTTATTGGTCTGTTGCCCGTAAGCTGGCTGAATAAACGATCCATCTGATCAAAACGCGTTGACAGCAAGCTGTCAGATAATGCCGGAAATAATGAAAAAGAACTAATGTTCTGCATAATTCCTCCTTCAGTATTTCAATTTACCATTGATTATATACCACTGCTTTTCTTATCCGATTACGTTATCTATATAAGGATAGTGTCTGAATTTTCAATATATGATTTACGTTTCTTTACAAAACTGAGTATATAACGAAAAATCCCGCAAATACGGGATGTTAGCTTATAAGTAATGTGATAGACATATAACGCTTACTGCGTCAGCCTGTAACTATCATCAATCAGTGATTTCAGTTCCCCGCTGTTAAACTTTCCATCCAGTATTATTGTGATCCAATGTTCTTTATTCATATGATATGCAGGATAGACGCCCTCCTTTAAGCGGAGAGAACCCACCAGTTCCGGTGCAACCTTAACATTAATAATATCCGTCACCGTCTTTACGTCTCCGGCACCTATTTTATCAGCAGATACTGACATAATAAGAGCAAACCACCTTGAATTCCCCCGGTGCCTGAATACGGCATAATCCGGATATTTAATCCACGGATAATCAGGGGATGTGCCGTAGTTATGCTGAATATAATCAATCAGATCGTTCTTTTTCATACCAGTACCTTAAGCAAACCATCAATCGCTATAGTTAACGCCTGATATGACATCTAAGCAAGCTGGTAACAAGGAAATGGATGAACAGCACGTATATAAACCCCGTGATTGCGGGTTTGAATGTCCGCTCGGTATTGATTGATGTATTCAAAGAGGCACAGCATGCCGGTGAAGTTCCGCCGGGATATAACCCTGCCCTCGCAACAAAACAACCACGCCGAAAGGTAACCCGACAACGACTTAGCCCGGAAGAATGGCAGAAAATTTATGATATCGCCTGTAAGGACCATAAATATCCCGGGAAAGCCATGTTGCTGGCTGTTGTTACCGGACAGCGCCCCGGAGATATTTCAGAAATGAAGTTCCGTGATATATGGGATGATCATCTGCATATCATCCAGCAAAAAACCGGAACGAGGCTTGCTATCCCTCTCTCCCTACGGTGTCAGGCACTCAATATCAGCCTGCGGGATGTGATTGCCGGATGCCGTGATCTGTATGTCAGCAAATATTTAGTCCACTACACACGAAGCACATCACAATCACAACCCGGCGGTCAGGTAACCGCAAATACCCTGACCACCAACTTTAAAAAAGCCAGGGATAAAACCGATATCAATTGGGAAAAAGGAACACCGGCAACATTTCATGAAATGCGGTCATTGTCAGAGCGTTTATACCGAGAACAGGGAATTAATACTAAAAACCTGTTGGGTCATAAAAACCAGCAGCAAACCGATAAATATCATGATGATCGTGGCAAAGATTGGATAAGGGTGTTGATCTGATATTTTATTGGCCCATAATTGAATTCGTATATATACCTTCTTTGACATGTACTAGGTTTGTACTAAGAACAAAAAGCAAACACCACAATAATTGAGCTATTTAACTGTACTGAATATCTTCAACTTTAATATATAAAATATAGTACTGCTCACACCATAGGTAATTCTTCATTGGATAAGTACTCCACTAGATGTTCATTACGTAACACGCCGTCATAAAAAATATACCCCCAAGAATTAATCGACTTTTCAAGAGCCATATCGCGAAAATTATCAAGCTGCTCTCTTACATTCAAACCCTTATGACGTATCTTTCCAACAAGGCGTAGCAATCGCAAATAATTACTTTGAAAATAACGATAGTAGCGTGCATGGATTTTTAATTCAGCAATATGTCTCGAAATTAATTTTTGCAACTCACGGTCAATATCCGGATGAGGATAAAGTTGAATTGAAGTAGGTGCATTAAATGGTTCACGAATATCCAAAACTAGCACTTGTTGATCTATAAAATCATCAAAGTAAGGATGAATAAAAAGTCGTTTACCTTCATCATCATTGGTCTTAACCCCTTTGGCTCCTTGACATATGTCACACATAGGGAAAAGATTTAATATGGTGACAGAAAACTCAGGAAAAACATCTTTGGGTAAATAATGGTCAAGAGTGTTAGGTGTTCCATCTTCACCACATGACGGGCAATAATCTAACTCACGATTTCGCAATTTTTCCAGTAGGGGCTTCTGAACAGACTGGTTTCCCGGAGATAGATATAGGTTTTTGAATCGCCCATGAACTGATGGATCATTCATTTCTTCCCAAGCTTCAATAAACTCTGAATTGCCTCCAAATTGAATATATTCGCGCACTCGAGTTTTCCATGCGTCTTTAATCTGGAGAAAATAAGCGTGATGTATTCCTCTCTGGCGCTCTTCAACAATGCGTTCAAGTAAGTCAATATCATCCAGCTCCAAACTAGGGTGGTTAAGGCGTATCACCACTTATCCTCCCCCATTGCATGAATCTGAATCAACATTTCTTCGTTGATGTTGTCACCTAAGGCTTCAATAAGTTCTTCTGCGGATCCATACTCTTCCAACTTTTCTAGTAACCACGTTTCGAATGGTTTAGAAATAGATTTATCACCGAAAACATAAGACGAAATCCGCTGTATATCTCCACCAAAGGTTTCAAAAGGGGGATGATTAATAAATAAACCACCATTAGTGCGTTCAAAAACATGGACACAATGTCGGGGCAATTCACGTACTGTTACTAATGAATGTGTGGCCAGCAAGGCCTTGGAACTATAATTGCTAAGGATTTTCTTCAGCATTTGAATGAAGGAAATTTCGAGCGTAGGATGTAGGAATAATTCAGGTTCATCAATTAAAATAAGGCTGTTTCGTCGCATTGCTCCCAAAATATTCGTAACCATGTAGGAAAATAGCCTCTGTCCTGAACTCAACTCAATAGGATAACCCCCCTTAAGGAACGCAATTCCAGTGCCCTCGTGGAGATAATCGCGTAACCTTTTCGTATCAGGTTCATCTGTACGGACTAAACGAATCGGGATATATGCTTCTGGTAACCCCTTACCATCAATTATCTCATCGACTAAGATGCATGAATCATCCTGTAGCCATGCACTATCTTCAAATAGTTGAGCTTTATTTTCAAAACCAGAAACACCAATAGTAATATCGTCAAAGTCAATTGCAGTTTTCAGTACAGAATAAAGTGTTGCAATCTTATTAGACCAACTTTTAATTGCACCGTATTTACGATCATCCTCAAGACATGATATTAAAGAATGAGCAGCATTAAGATGAGGCCTTTTTCGAGATAAACGGATTTTTTTATTATTTTTATCTTCCTTTTGTGTTTCATAAGCTCGCAGGCCAAAATATTGATAAACGCCATGGTCTTTTCGCTCGTTACCACTCGTTCTATCGACTGCTCCACTATCAATTGGGAATAATTCAAATGGACTATAAGAAACTACAACGATCTGATTGATGTTAGGATCTTTTTCGAAGCCTATTTCAGTCTTTTCACTCGGAATCGGTCTAAGCCAATCCTTGACAATCTGGATTAACGCTTGTGATTTCCCGATACCATTGGGACCAATCAGGACATTAATATCATGTGGTAGTGGCGTAGCTGTAGCAAAGTTTAGACTCAAGGGTTGAATATCTCCCGCAGATGTATGAAAGCGAAAGACCATGTTTCCTATGCTAATTCCCTGTCTGTCTAAAAAACGCCATCCATCAAGAAATGCTTTAATAGATCCACGCTCACGTTGGAGCGACTTTTTAAACCCATTTGAATTAACTAATTCAAGGCTATTGGTATCTTCAAGAATATGTACCATGTAACTCGCATCACAGAGAATTTCTGCAACTTCAATGGCAACATCTAAACCAAGATGTCCATCTATTTGTTCGTAAAAAGTAATATCTTCCGGATTTGAAACATAGGATAAATTTTTAATAGGAAATACACCATCCCATCCTTTCAAAACAAGTTCATCAAGATAACTGAAAGATATCATTTGATCTTTGAATAAAATCTTAAGTGTTGGAAGCTCAACCTCTTTGCCATCAATCTGACAGTATGTTGGGAAGGATGTTTTGTAATCGTAGTCATCCCATCGGTCGAATAATAACAGAATGACCGAATGATGAGATTTAAGAATAGACTTTCGTTTTACATTATCTTTCCCTACATAAATTACGTCCATATGAACCTCTTTTTAATCGGCACTCGCTGAGGATTACTGCATTTTTATCACTTAGATTCGTTCATGTCGACTGTTCAGTAACCATAAGTTTATAGATTTCGCAGATCCATTATACATAATAAAAAGATTGTCTTAACACATGGTGTAATAAAATTAGTTCTCGCGTACAGCTGTAATCGATAGCCGATACCATATGAATTGACACAATAAACTGTTAGCAATTTCTTTGTTATAATAGTGTCATCTAAAATTTTTATGTCCACCTCTCGCTCAAAGCGAACCTCTCCTTGCCCACACATCTGAACCTAAAATCACCCACAACCTGTACAAATTTCACACCGTTTTGCTAAATCATTTTGCAAACTTTTTGATAACCGTTTCAGACTGAACAATAAAAAACGGGAACTAATCAGTTCCCGTTAACTATTTCATTGTAAACTTAATTACATGTGTTTGATGATTGCGTCACCAAACTCTGAGCATTTCAGGAGCTTAGCGCCTTCCATCAGACGTTCGAAATCGTAAGTGACGGTCTTGGCAGCGATTGCCCCTTCCATTCCTTTAACGATTAAGTCAGCAGCCTCAAACCAGCCCATGTGGCGCAGCATCATCTCGGCAGAGAGGATTTCTGAGCCCGGGTTGACTTTGTCCTGACCGGCGTATTTTGGTGCGGTGCCGTGGGTGGCTTCGAACAGCGCGCATTCATCACCGATGTTCGCGCCCGGTGCGATACCGATACCGCCGACCTGTGCCGCGAGGGCGTCAGAGATATAGTCGCCGTTGAGGTTCATACAGGCGATAACGTCGTATTCTGCCGGACGCAGCAGGATTTGCTGCAGGAACGCATCCGCGATCACGTCTTTGATGATGATCTGTTTGCCGGTTTTCGGGTTTTTCAGGCTTAACCACGGGCCGCCGTCCAGTAACTCGCCGCCGAACTCTTCGCGTGCCAGTTCATATCCCCAGTCTTTGAAGGCACCTTCGGTGAACTTCATAATGTTGCCTTTATGAACCAGGGTGACAGAATCACGGTCGTTATCAATCGCGTAGTTAATCGCTGCGCGGACCAGGCGTTTTGTCCCTTCTTCAGAGCACGGCTTGATACCAATACCACAATCCTGCGGGAAGCGGATTTTGGTCACACCCATTTCGTCCTGCAGGAACTTAATCACTTTATCTGCTTCCGCAGAGCCGGCTTTCCACTCGATACCGGCGTAGATGTCTTCCGCGTTTTCACGGAAAATCACCATATCAGTCAGTTCAGGTTGTTTTACCGGGCTTGGTGTACCGGCGTAGTAACGCACCGGGCGCAGACAAACATACAGATCCAGAATCTGGCGCAGTGCCACGTTCAGGGAGCGGATACCGCCACCGACCGGGGTGGTCAGAGGGCCTTTGATAGCCACGCGGTAGTCACGGATAAAATCGAGGGTTTCATCCGGCAGCCAGACATCACTGCCATACAGTTTTGTGGATTTCTCACCGGTGTAGATTTCCATCCAGGAGATTTCACGCTTACCGCCGTAGGCTTTTTTTACAGCAGCATCAACAACTTTAATCATTACAGGCGTTACATCAGCCCCGATTCCGTCCCCTTCAATAAACGGGATAACCGGATTGTCCGGAACGATTAATTTGCCTTGTGCGTCAATGGTGATTTTAGCGCCTTTCGCCGGAACAACTACTTTGCTTTCCATCAACCTCTCCTTAATGTTATGTAAGCGCAATGCTTTGTTAATTTTTTGTAATGGCACTGTCAATACTACTTGAATAATCGCATCACGCAAATCCTAACTGTTTTAAGCTATAATGTAAGTCTCATTTTTTATAAAAAAGATATCATGGCTGTCAATACACCCAAAATCCGCACGACCGGAAAAAAACATTCACACCCGGCAGCGCAACGCCATCTGAATAAGCCCGCCCGTAAACGCGGCCCGCGCAAAATGGTGTTGTTTAATAAGCCGTTTGATGTACTGCCGCAATTTACCGGTGAAGCCGGGCAGAATACGCTGAAAGACTATATCCCTATCAAAGATATTTATGCCGCCGGTCGTCTGGATCGCGACAGCGAAGGGTTATTGATCCTGACGAATGACGGTGTGCTGCAGGCCCGGCTGACACAGCCTGATCATAAAGCAGAGAAAGTGTATTACGCGCAGGTGGAAGGGATACCGGATGACGATGCGCTGAATCAGTTACGTAAAGGTATCACACTGAATGATGGCCCGACCCGCCCGGCCGGGGCGGAGATTGTTGCTGAACCGGAGTGGCTGTGGCCGCGTAATCCGCCTATCCGTGAGCGTAAATCCATCCCTGTGACCTGGCTGAAACTGACACTCAGAGAAGGCCGTAACCGCCAGGTGCGCCGGATGACCGCACATATCGGGCATCCGACTCTGCGCCTTATCCGCTGGCAGGTAGGCGATTATACCCTGGACGCACTGAAACCCGGTGACTGGAGAAGTATTAATGACATTTAAGCCCCATATTACCGTGGCCTGCCTGGTCAGCGCCGGTGAAAAATTTCTGGTGGTGGAAGAGACCGTTAACGGCAAAGCGACCTGGAATCAGCCTGCCGGGCATCTGGAAGCGGGAGAATCCCTGATTGCCGCCGCAGAGCGCGAACTGTATGAAGAGACCGGTATCCGTGCCGTCCCCGATGCCCTGCTGAAAATTCATCAGTGGGTGGCGCCGGACGGTACGCCGTTTATCCGTTTTCTGTTCCGTGTGCTGCTGGAGAGTGAGTGTGAAACACACCCGCAGGACAGCGATATTGACTGCTGCCACTGGGTCAGTGCCGATGACATTATTCACAGCCCGATTCTGCGTTCCCCGCTGGTGAAAGAGAGTATGTTCGCCTGGTTTGCCGCCGAACCGCTGCCGCTTTCGCTGCTGGGAACGTTCGGCGACGGATTCGGGGAGCCGGTCACACCGTAGTACTTTGCGAAAAAAGTGCCGATCCCGCACCTGAGTGATGCGCCGCTGTGCGTATCATGGTAAAGTACGGCGCTTGTTTTTTTCCCCGGTTCTTCTTCGCGTCACTGTTGCGGAGCAGACCGAATCGCCGCGAGATCAGCCATGTCAGATAACAGCCAGAAAAAAGTCATCGTCGGAATGTCCGGCGGTGTGGATTCCTCCGTCTCAGCCTATTTACTGCAACAGCAGGGTTATCAGGTGACCGGGCTGTTTATGAAGAACTGGGAGGAGGACGATGATACCGAATACTGCTCCGCCGCCGCAGATCTTGCGGATGCGCAGGCCGTCTGCGATAAACTCGGCATTGAACTGCTGACCATCAATTTCGCGGCGGAATACTGGGATAATGTGTTCGAACATTTCCTCGAAGAATATAAAGCAGGACGCACGCCGAACCCGGATATTCTGTGCAATAAAGAAATCAAATTCAAAGCTTTCCTGGAATATGCCGCAGAAGATCTCGGAGCGGATTATATCGCCACCGGACATTATGTGCGCCGCCGTGATATCAACGGTACCACGCAGTTACTGCGCGGCCTGGACAGCAATAAAGATCAGAGCTATTTCCTGTATACACTGAGTCACGACCAGGTGGCACAGAGCCTGTTCCCTGTCGGGGAACTGGAAAAACCTGAAGTCCGCCGGATTGCGGAGCAATTAGGGCTTATCACCGCGAAGAAAAAAGATTCCACCGGGATCTGCTTTATCGGTGAGCGCAAGTTCCGTGATTTCCTCGCCCGCTATCTGCCGGCCAAACCGGGCCCGATTATGACGGTTGATGGCCAGGAAATCGGTCAGCATGACGGGCTGATGTATCATACCCTCGGCCAGCGCAAAGGGCTGAAAATCGGCGGAACCCGTGAAGGTTCCGACGAGCCGTGGTATGTTGTCGATAAAGATGTTGAAAACAATATTCTGATTGTCGCACAGGGCCATGAACACCCGCGTCTGATGTCTGCCGGGCTTATCGCGCAGCAGCTGGACTGGGTATCGCGGGAGCCGCTGACACAACCGATGCGCTGTGTGGTGAAAACCCGTTACCGTCAGGAAGATATTCCCTGTACTGTCACCCCTCTTGGTGATGACAAAATCAGTGTCCGGTTTGATAACCCGGTTGCTGCGGTCACACCGGGTCAGTCTGCTGTCTTTTATCAGGATGAAGTCTGCCTGGGCGGCGGAGTCATTGAAGCGCGTATTACGGAGTGATTATGGCTAAAAATTACGAAGACATAACCCTCGCCCTGGCCGGGATCTGCCAGGCCGCGCGCCTGGTGCAGCAGCTGGCGCATGAAGGTCAGACAGATAATGATGCGGTTGATGTGATGATCAACAGCATCATCAATAATAATCCGTCCTCTGTCCTGAATGTCTACGGCGACAATGTGCAGAACCTGCATACCGGCCTGTCCGCGTTCGCCGGGATGTTCAATATGACCGGCTCTCAGGGGCTGAATGCCGAGCTGACCCGCTATATGCTGGGTGTGATGCTGCTGGAGCGCCGCCTGAACAAAGCGCCGGGCGCGATGGACGAGCTCGGCCGCCGTATTGATAATCTTGAACACCAGCGCGACCATTTTGGGCTGTCACAGGAAGCGATGCTCAATACCATCGCCGGTATCTATGTGGACAACATCAGCGGCCTCGGCCCGCGCATCCAGGTGACCGGTTCGCCGGAGATCCTGCGTAACACCCTGATTCAGGCTAAAGTCCGCTCGCTGTTACTGAGCGGGATCCGCAGTGCCGTGCTCTGGCGCCAGGTCGGCGGCAACCGTTTACAGTTGCTGTTTTCCCGTTCACGCCTGGTGGACACCGCCAAATATCTTCTCGCTCAACACTAAAATTACCGGGAGTTGCAACCAATGGAATTATCCTCACTTACCGCCGTTTCCCCTGTCGATGGCCGTTATGGTGACAAAACACGCGCACTGCGCGATATTTTCAGTGAATACGGTTTACTGAAATTCCGTGTACAGGTCGAAGTGCGTTGGTTACAAAAACTGGCGGCGTGTGCAGACATCCCCGAAGTTCCGGCTTTTGATGATGACGCAATCGCTTACCTGGATGCAATTGTCGCGAATTTCAGCGAAAAAGACGCAATGCGGATCAAAGAGATTGAGCGCACCACCAACCACGATGTAAAAGCGGTGGAGTACTTCCTCAAAGAAAAAGCCGAAGCCGTGCCTGCCCTGCACGCGGTGTCTGAATTTATCCATTTCGCCTGCACATCCGAAGATATCAATAACCTCTCTCACGCCCTGATGCTCAGCACCGCCCGTGAAACCGTGCTGCTGCCGGCATGGCGTCAGATGATCGATACTGTCCGTGCCATGGCGGCGGATTACCGCGACCTGCCGCTGCTCTCCCGTACCCACGGGCAGCCTGCGACCCCGAGCACTGTCGGTAAAGAGTTTGCCAACGTCGCTTACCGGATGGAGCGCCAGTACCGCCAGTTACAGCAGACCGAAATCCTCGGCAAAATCAACGGCGCGGTCGGTAACTATAACGCGCACTTGTCTGCCTATCCGGATATTGACTGGCATAAATTCAGCGGTGACTTTGTGACCTCGCTGGGTATTCAGTGGAACCCGTACACCACGCAGATTGAGCCGCATGATTATATCGCCGAGTTTTTTGACTGCGTGGCGCGTTTTAACACCATTCTGATCGATTTCGACCGTGATATCTGGGGCTACATTGCTCTCAATCACTTTAAACAGAAAACGATTGCCGGTGAAATCGGTTCATCCACCATGCCGCACAAAGTCAACCCGATTGATTTTGAAAACTCAGAAGGTAACCTGGGTCTGGCTAACGCGGTGCTCGGCCACCTCGCAACTAAACTGCCGGTATCCCGCTGGCAGCGCGATCTGACAGACTCCACCGTGCTGCGTAACCTGGGTGTGGGGATCGGTTACTCGCTGATCGCTTATCAGTCCACGCAAAAAGGTCTGAGCAAGCTGGAAGTGAACGAAAAACATCTGCGTGATGAACTGGATCAGAACTGGGAAGTACTGGCAGAGCCGATTCAGACCGTGATGCGCCGCTACGGTATCGAAAAACCGTATGAAAAACTCAAAGAGCTGACCCGTGGTAAGCGTGTTGATGCGCAGGCGATGCAGGTCTTTATCGACGGACTGGATCTGCCTGACGCAGAAAAAGCCCGGCTGAAAACCCTGACCCCGCAAAACTATCTCGGGGACGCTATCCGTCTGGCAGATGAGTTGTAATTATTAACTCACTGATAATTAATCACACAGAGGCAGAGGATATCTGCCTCTTTTTTTTATGATTAAACGCATATCGCGCGTATTATTTGGCGTACAAGTTCCCTATCCTTCATATAAACTGTTACAATTCACATCGTTTCCTGTTGGGATGTCTGTCTTTGTAAGGAATTATGTATGCGCGTGCTCATCGTGGAAGATAACAATTTACTCCGCCATCATCTGACGGTTCAGATCCGCGAGCTCGGCCATCAGGTTGATGCGGCGGAAGATTCAAAAGAAGCAGATTATTTTCTTCAGGAAAGTCAGCCGGATATCGCGGTGGTTGACCTCGGTCTGCCCGGCGAGGACGGCATGGTGATGATTGCCCGCTGGCGTCAGCAGCAGGTAAAAATCCCGATTATGGTGCTGACCGCCCGCGAAAGCTGGCAGGAAAAAGTCGCCGCGCTGAATGCCGGGGCGGATGATTATGTTACCAAGCCTTTCCAGCTGGAAGAGATTGTCGCCCGTATGCAGGCACTGATGCGCCGTAACAGCGGCCTCGCCTCCCAGACACTGGAACTGGGCATTTTTGTTATCGATCTTTCCCGCAAAGAGTTCCTCGTTGACGGTAACGCCGTCAAACTGACTGCATTTGAATACACCATTATTGAAACACTGATGCGGAATAATGGTAAAGTCGTCAGTAAAGATTCCCTGATGCGCCAGCTCTATCCGGATGCCGAACTGCGTGAAAGCCACACCATTGATGTGCTGATGGGCCGTCTGCGCAAGAAAATCCAGGCATTTACCGATATTGATGCCATCGTCACTGTCCGCGGACAGGGCTACCGTTTCGACGCCGGGAAATAACAGACACGGCTTAAGCCACTGAGGTATTGCGCATGACCAGGCGGACAACGCGCCCTTTCTCTCTGCGGACCCGGTTTTTACTGGCAACGTTTGCCGTGATCCTCGCCATGACGCTCTCTTACGGCGCCGTGGCGCTGGTCGGTTACCTGGTCAGCTTTGATAAAACCACCTATACCATGCTGCGCAGCCAGAGCAACCTGTTTTACAGCCTGTCACAGTGGGATGATGGTAAACTCAATATCCGCTTTCCGCCGAATTTCACCCTGAATGCCCCGTCTGTGGTGCTGATTTATGATGACAATCAAAATCTGCTCTGGCGGCAGTATCATATTGACGCGCTGGAGAGAGCCATTCCGGCCAAATGGCTGACCAAAGAGGGGTTGTATGATCTGAATACCTCGCTGGAAGCCACCAAATCCCTGCTGGTCAATACCCCGCTCTTTGCCACGGAAGATATCCGGATTAATGACCTCGATGATGATCACGACGGGCGGATGATCCACTCCGTGTCTGTCAGCCGTTACGGCAAAACCGATACCCTGCCGCCGCTGACGATTGTGGTGGTGGATACCATCCCGCAGAATCTGCAGAAGACCTTCCGTGTCTGGGAATGGTTCGGTTACGTGGTACTCGCCAACCTGTTTCTGCTCACACCGCTGATCTGGCTGGCGGCACACTGGAGCCTGCGGCCGATTAATGCTCTCAGCGGGCAGATCAGCGCCCTTGAAAAAGGCAAGCGTGAAGATCTGGATGAAACGCCGCCCAGCGAATTGCGCGGGCTGGTGCGTAACCTGAACCTGCTGCTGCACAGTGAGCGGGAGCGCTATACCCGCTATCAGCGCACACTTTCTGATCTGACCCACAGCCTGAAAACTCCGCTGGCAGTGCTGCAGAGTACCCTGCGCTCACTGCGCAGCGGTAAAGATATGACGATTGAAACCGCCGAGCCGGTCATGCTTGAGCAAATCGGACGGATTTCCCAGCAGGTCGGTTATTATCTGCACCGCGCCAGTATCGGTGGTGACAATACCGTACTGATGCGGGACATATCCTCCGTTCCGGCACTGATTGACAGCCTCGCCAGTGCACTGTCAAAAGTGTATCAGCGCAAGGGCGTGGATATTACCGTGGATATTCCGCCGGATATCACCTGGCTGGGACAGCAGAATGACTTTATGGAAGTCATGGGCAACATTATGGAAAATGCCTGCAAATACTGTCTGGAGTTTGTCGAGGTGACGGCTCAATGGCAGCATGATGCGGTTATTCTGATTGTCGATGATGATGGTCCGGGTGTGCCGGAAGATAAACGGGAACTGATTTTCAGCCGCGGTCAGCGGGTTGATACCTTGCGGCCGGGTCAGGGACTGGGGCTGGCAATTGTCACCGATATTCTGGAGCAGTATGACGGCGGTGCGGTTGTCACAGAAAGCCCGCTTGGCGGTGCCCGTATTACTGTGACATTCCGGCGTCAGGCTGTTCACGACGAAGATACGGACTGAGAGTCAGTCTGTTGTTGCCGGCAAGTTATAAATATATGCATGAATATAATATGTCTTTTTCCGTTATACTCCTTTCATCTGCCTGATCACGGCGTTTATTGAGGACGAACACATGGATTATGAACTGAATATAGACTGGCAGACCTTTATGGAAAGCCACTGGCAAAAACGTCCGTTACTGATCAAAGGTGGTTTCCGCAATTTCCGCGACACCATTTCCCCCGATGAACTGGCGGGGCTGGCAATGGAAGATGAAGTCGACAGCCGCATCGTCACCCGTTTCAGCGGAAAATGGGATGTGCGCCACGGGCCGTTTCAGGAGTTTGACGGGCTGGGTGAGAAAGACTGGTCTATCCTGGTTCAGGCCGTTGATCACTGGCATTTTCCGTCTGCCGCACTGATGAAGCCGTTCCGCTGCCTGTCTGACTGGCGGATGGATGACCTGATGATCTCCTATTCTGTGCCGGGGGGCGGTGTGGGTCCGCATCTGGATCAGTATGATGTGTTTATTATCCAGGGCCAGGGACGCCGCCGCTGGCGTGTCGGGGAAAAAATCCCGATGAAACAGCACGCACCACACCCGGATCTGTTACAGGTGGATCCGTTTGATGCCATTATTGATGATGAAATGGTGCCGGGCGATATCCTCTATATTCCGCCTGGATTCCCGCACGAAGGCTATGCCATTGAGGAATCACTGAACTATTCTGTCGGTTTCCGCGCCCCGAATGCCCGCGAGCTGTTCAGCGGCTTTGCCGACTATGTGATTGCCAATGAACTCGGCAGTTACCGCTACAGTGACCCGGATTTGGCGTTCCGTGATAATCCGGCACTGATTCAGCAGGGCGAACTGACCAAGCTGCATGGTATGATGCAGGATCTGCTCGACCAGCCGGATGTGTTCCGCAAATGGTTCGGTGAGTTTATTTCCCAGTCCCGCCATGAATTGGATCTGGCACCGCCGGAGCCGGCGTACAGCCCGGATGAAATTCAGGAACTGCTGTCACAGGGGGAATCCCTGTTCCGGCTGAATGGCCTGCGGGTACTGCGTGTCGGTGATACCTGTTTCGTTAACGGCGAAGCCCTGAAAACCCCGCATATTGAAGCAGCGGATGTGCTCTGCCAGTATGATGAAATCACTGCCGAAATGCTGGGAGATGCCTTCAGCGATCCGGAATTTGTCACCCTGCTGACAGTGCTGATTAATAACGGCTACTGGTATTTTGATGATTAATCAGCAATAAAATTGTATTCATCGTTCAGATAAAAACGCCGCATCATTATGCGGCGCTTTTTTTACTGATAGCGGATAGTGTAATTCAGGATAGCGTCTGCCGTACCCGGCACAATAGTATCCCTCGTCTGTATAAAGGCGGCCTGTAACCGCAATACGGCCCGCTGAGTCGTGATTTCATCAAATAAAAGTGGCTCTCCGAAAGTGACCGGCTGCCCCTTATTTGTCAGTCTGACCCCCACACCGGATGCGCTGCCGTTTCCCCGCAGTAACTTCAGTGTTCCGGGACTGTTTCTGGCAGTAAATGCATTACCGGTTAACCGGATATCCGCCGCTGTCAGATGGCTGCACTGCAATGCAATAGTCAGGTTACGGATGCTTCCGGGGGCAACAGATCCTTTGCCGCTGAAATCAGTCCGCGATACGACACCTAAATCCACATCCGTTTCTGTTTGCGGATCAAGATCACAGGAATGTTGCCGGACAGCAAATCCATCCAGATAGATCTTGGTTTCCGGCACACCGTACAATCCTCCGGCCCAGAGCCCGCCCGCACGCATAGCGATTTCACCCAGATAGCCTCCCGGATGGTGAACAGCTATTTCAGGCTCCAGTTTATAGAGTGTCACCGCTGCCCGCACCCTGTATGGCTGAGACGGATCCATGCCGCTGCTGATCGTACACAGTCGTTTATTGGCGGTGTTGTTGTCCGGTGAATCATGACCGTCCACATAGCGTAACGACTTCATGCATTCCGGATGTTCCGCCACCGCCCCCAGACTGTAGCCGATACCACCAGAGAGTTCATAGATAGTGTGTCCCGACGCATTTTGTGTTCTGTTACCCGGCATTCCGCCAACCAGCACAAATTCAACCTCTTTACCACTGTCAATCCGGCACTGAGAGACATCAATACTGTCCGAAAATATTGTCTCCCCGATAATACCGCCAACCGGTACATTATACGCAGCCGTAATATAACCGGCCGGTATGCGGAGAGTCGTTTCCGGTGTGATAAGTGCACAGGTTTCCCCGGCGGCAGAGGCCGGAATATATCCGGCTGTCAGCCACAGGAAAAAAACTACCCGGCACAGTGTTCTGATCTGAGTAAACATTGCTGCTCCTTTACCGGCATATCAGAGGGAGGGTTATCAGTCCCTGCTGATCTTCCGGGACAGTAAAGTCTGCCCCGCACTGCTCATGCATTCCTTTCCCCCAGACAGCCTGCAAATGCCCCTGAGCCGGTAACCCGCTGAGATACACTTCCCCGTCTTCGCCGGTAATACCACTGACGCTGCTGCCGTCTGCTTTATTCACCTTCACCCGGGCGGCGAACGGTACCGTACCCTGAGCAGTCCGCAGTGCATAAATCACACGAAAACCGGTGTTTACCGCAAAACGGACAGGTACCACGGCCCCTTTTGACGGGATCACCTGAACGACCGGGTCATCCGCATCCGCATTATCCGGCAGGGTTTCCGGATCGACACGGATAACATTCTGATGATAATGACTCAGTTGCGGAATAACACTGAACCCCGCGCTGTCAGTTTGCGCTGCTGCCCGTGAGGCCACGCGGACCCCTCCGGTACCACCGGTATCTGCCAGCCCGTTGGTTTCACCCAGCGGACGTGACAATGTGATACCGTCACCGTGAATAATCAGCCCGCCCTGAATATCCCCGTTCAGGGTATTGTGCCCCTGACTGTGACTGATACGTCCCCGGATATCGGCCAGGTCGTGACGCCAGCGCAGCTCCGCCCCGCGGTAATGTGCGGTACTCTGCTGCTGATAACTGTGTGTGACCGAGTATCCGAGACGTTGTCCATCTCCAAGCAAACCATTAACGGATGTTTGCAGAGACGCTTTTCCTGCCCGCTGGTGGTAGTGAAAATGGCTGCGGGCTTGTTGTCCGGCAAAATTCAGCGGCACCGACAACGCAACAGATACCCGTTTATCTGCCTTCCGGAAATGCCCGCTTGTACGGTACTGTGCATTCACACCGTAATGCACCCGGCCGATGTGGCCGGAATAGCCGGCATCCCTGCTGATCACCGCCCGGTATCCGCGCCTGTCATGGCCGGTACGGTTATAGTGATATCCTGCCGACAGCGTACCGTTATCTCCCGGCAATGGTTGCAGCAACCGAACCTGCCACTGCCTTGATTGTTGCTCATGTGCAGCCCCTGTATTCACCAATGTTCCGGTCAGCGGAACAAATTTCTGATAATTCAGCCGGTAACGCGGATAATGTTTTGCTGTTGTATGCCGCATCAGAATATCAGCGGACACCCCGCCTGCCACTCCCATATTGACACCAGCCCCCACACCGCTGCTCAGGGCATGCTGTGCCACATAACCGCCACCGTACAGTGTCAGGACTGAATTAATGCCGTATGCTGCCGTACTTTTCACAAACAGGTCTTTGTTATTATTTCTGTTCCCGCTGTATTTTCCTGCATCCAGCGTGTAGCTGAGCCGGCCTTCCCGCTGCATAACCGGAACTGAGGCTCCGTGCTGTGTAAAATGCTGTACAGTGCCGTCCGCCTCCTCAATGGTGACATCCAGTTCTGTTCCCTGAAAAGACGTGTTCAGATCATCAATAACAAACTCACCTGCAGGTAATATTTCACGACGGATAATCATTCCCTGCTGCCTGATAGTCAGTTCTGAACTCTGACCGGTTATTCCCCGGATAACCGGTGCATATCCCTGCTGATTCAGCGGATACATATCACTTTGTGACGCCAGCCGGATCCCCCTGAATGCACGGCTGTCAAACAGCACATCCCCGCTGAATAACTCCCCCAGCTGTAACTCACTGCGCAGAGGCGCTATAGCGCGGTACATCCACAGCCGTTCTGACTGCCATGTCAGTTTGCCCTCCAGGTGTTCTGCTCTGCTGTGATGCCGCAACCGCCAGAATCCCGCATTAACCCCGCTTTGCAGCAAAAGAGTATGTCCGGTACGCTGACTGAACCTGTTACTGTCCCGCAAAAAACGATAATCATAATTGAGCATAAATGCGGCAATGCCCGGTTCCCATAACGAAGCATCTGCGGCCCGCTGCGCTTCTGTCAGAAAAAAACGTTGCGGGATAGTAATATCCAGAGACTGCCGTGCGGCGTCAAAACTCAGCGAAACACCACTGACCAGCGCAGTAATATCTGCAACCGGCGCTGCATTTTCTGTTTCTGCAAATACTGTTGATGCACCGGGGTTCAGTCCCCATGCCAGCCATTGCTTACGGGTTACCACCGGCAGCAATCTTTTTTGCTGCGGATGATAACGAAACTCCAGCCACTGACTGCTGACTACCTGCTGATTGACAGTAACAGCTACGAAGTAACGGCCTTCTTCCTGAAATTGCCGTTCCCGCAAATACTGAAATTGTGCAGGATCCATTACCTGGCCATCTCCGTTCAGACCAAGTGCCGCCGGATTAAAATAAGGTGCAGCAAAAACAGCTCCCGGAGGAAAAATGATCACCACAGACAGAAGAAAAAAATAAGGCACTTTCAATTGCATAATAATATTATTTATCAAAAACAACAGATTTTGAAATAATCCCGCCAAAGTCAGAGATATAGCTTATGGTTATTTTGTCATTACTATGAATAGTTGTTACTGGTACCGTTAATGACCCGAAGGGAACAATCATCTCAGAAACAGTATATTCCTTATTATTAACCAAAACATTTCTTACAGTGATATGAAAAGGCAAGCCATTAATGATTTTTATTTTGTTTCCTTTTCGTTCATACCTCAGCTTACTATAATCAGGCTCAGTTAACCCCGCAGGGCGATAGAATAATTTAAACTTTGAATTAATAACAACCTGAAGTTTATTTTCTCTGTTTTCATCTGTTTCCGGAATACCTTTTATATTCAGCCAGAGTAATGTTTCTCTGTCATCCGGAAATTCTGTTTTTTTCAGCATGACACGCAAAATGCCTTTTTTTCCCGCATCCAGCTGAAAAATAACCGGCGTGAGAATAAAATCCTTACTTTTTGTCATGCCGTCTTCTTTTTCAATCCAGCTCTGGATTAAATAGGATGATTTTTTGTCTGTATTATCAACAGGAACCGTGATCATTTTTTTATCCTGCGGATAAATAAAGCGGGTACCGCCGACAACCACCCCGGCAGTTGCCTGGCTCACTGTCAGTAAAACAATACAAAGAAACGTGAAACTGATTTTCATAGTGCTGTTTGTCCGCGGCGGCAATCATTGTTGCCGCCGGTATTAAAAATTACTCGTAAGATACAGTGTAATTCACCGTTGCATTGCCTTCACCCGGTGTTGCCAGACCGGTAGCCTGATACGCTGCGGTATAATTCAGGGTATAATCGCGGGAATCTGCTTTTAGCGGAATGTCACGATAGCCACCAGCTGGTGTTATTTGCTGCCCTTCTGCAGTCGCAATACTGATTCCTACTTTTCCGGCGCTTTTTTCATTGGCATCCAATGCATACAGCGTTGCATTGTCGGCATGCGCCGTACCTTCCATTTTGATTTTCAGCGATGTCATTGATAATGAACAGTTAATCAGAGAAATATCAAAGGCTTTTTCTTCCGTTCTGTCATCATTCTTTTTCAGTTTAGTGACTGAATGCTCGCCCAGATAAACATCTTTATCTTTTTGTGTAATATCACAGCTTGAGTCAGTAATTTTTCCTGTAAATCTGATATTCCCCGTTATTTCTGTAGCATCGGCGACATCGACTTCCGGAGCGATATCATGAATATCATCATCCGCGGAAAATGCATTAAAGGAAAGTAAAAGTAAGGATGAAATAATTAATTTTCTTTTAAACAAAGACATAAAAGCTACCTTTTAAATATTCAACAAATATATGTTTTCAATGATATGTATTATCTGGACATATATAATCACGCACTAAATATCGACAAGCGAAAGACTATACCAGCAGCAGATAAACAAATACAAAACAAAGATTAACCAGTGAGTAATAAAAAACATCACATCAACACAATAATCTTACTATTTATTTAATTCGACTTATTTAATAAAAAAGCCATCTTATGCAAGATGGCCTTTATAATATTTAATTGATATGTGAATTATTTATTTCTTCATATCCAGTGCAGTTAATTCTGCAATCCGCATAATCACAGAAACAGCCTGTTCCATGCCTTCCAGTGAAATAAATTCGTGTTTACTGTGGAAGTTATAGCCGCCGGTAAATAAGTTCGGGCACGGCAGACCACGGTAAGAGAGCTGTGCACCGTCAGTGCCGCCGCGGATAGGTTTGATATCCGGCTCAATATCGCAGTCAATCATCGCCTGTTTGGCCAGTTCAATCACATGCGGATGTTTCACCACATGGTCACGCATATTGTAATAACTGTCATCGATCGTCAGCTCGATATAGCAGTCCGGATGCAGACCTTTACCGACTTTCTCGGCAATCGCAATCATATTGCTTTTGCGTTTTTCAAAGTTGTTACGGTCAAAATCACGGATGATATAGTTCATTTCCGCGCGTTCCACCGTACCTTTGATACTTTGCAGATGATAGAAACCCTCATACCCTTCGGTATTTTCCGGTGTTTCTTCCGGCGGTAATTCGCTGTGGATGCGGGTTGCCAGTGACAGCGCGTTCACCATCACGCCTTTGGCACTGCCCGGATGCACATTATTGCCCTCAATACGGATGGCAACCGCCGCTGCGTTAAAGTTCTCATATTCCAGCTCACCGACACCACCGCCATCAACGGTATAAGCCCACTGTGCACCAAATTTTTTCAGATCCACATACTGCGCGCCACGGCCGATTTCTTCATCCGGCGTGAAGGCAATGCGGATATCACCGTGCGGAATATCACTGTTTTTCAGACGTACCATGGCAGTGATGATTTCTGCGATACCGGCTTTATCATCCGCACCCAGCAGAGTTTTACCGTCGGTCATAATCAGGGTTTTACCCAGCATGGTATGCAGCACCGGGAACATGACCGGTGACAGTACTTCGTCACCGATACCGAGTGCGATATCACCACCACGGTAATTTTCCAGAACCTGAGGATTCACATTACGCCCGGAGAAATCCGGTGAGGTATCAAGGTGGGAAATAAAACCGATAACCGGCACCGGCCAGTCAACATTCGCCGGTAACGTTGCCATCACGCAGCCGTTATCATCCAGCGAGACATCTGATAACCCCAGCGTTTTCAGCTCTTTTTCCAGAGCACGCGCCAGCCTTAACTGACCGTCGCTGCTTGGTGTCAGCTTGGCTGACGGCTTCGACTGCGTGTCAAAAGAGACATAACCGAAAAAGCGCTCTAATAACTTATCCATGTGTTCCCCCAATAACATTGATTTCTTATTATCGGGGAAACATAAATTGAGTTATTGCGTCAAATCAGATTTAGTGTTGTTAATCTGCGCCAGCAACTGACGGACATACTCCGGCACCACCTGTCCGGCAGGGCCGTAGTGACACTCTTCAAACTCACTCTGCACTTTGCTCGGTTCCAGATTGAGTTCCACCGTGTGTGCCCCGCACAGCCGTGCCTCATGGACAAACCCGGCCGCCGGATAGACATGCCCGGAAGTGCCGATGGCGATAAAGATATCCGCATCATTCAGCGCCTGATAGATTTCATCCATGCCGAACGGCATTTCACCAAACCAGACAATATGCGGACGCAACGGTGACGGGAACTGACAACAGTGGCAGCGCTCATCTGCTGACAGGTCACCGGTACACGACTGAATCTGTCCGGACATGGCACAACGGATTTTCAGCAACTCGCCGTGCATATGAATAATCCGCTCACTGCCTGCCCGTTCGTGCAGGTTGTCAATATTCTGGGTGACCAGCAGGAAGTTATCCCCCAGCACCTGTTCCAGCTCCGCCAGGGCGAGATGTGCCGGGTTCGGCTGCACATCAGGGGACTGTAACTGACGGCGGCGGTCATTGTAAAACTGCTGCACCAGACGCGGATTGCGGGCATAGCCTTCCGGCGTCGCCACATCTTCGATGTTGTGCTCTTCCCACAGCCCGTCTTCCGAACGGAATGTCCGGATCCCTGACTCGGCGGAGATACCTGCGCCGGTCAGCACAACAATTTTAGGTTTAAACTGATCCATTTTTCCGGCCATCCATTTATCGCGATAGAAAAAGCGTAAGTGAAAACGCTGGCGCAGGATCCGCCGCTGTTTGCGTAATTTTCTTAATCGGTGCGTTCTGCGCATAATCCGGCCTTTGTTCATCACTGTCTCCGTTCAGGGTAATGCATCCGCGCTTCGGATTCAAAAATCATTACAATTCCTGCGGGCTTTACTGCCCGCTCAGAATACGTGCCGGTTCAAGGCGGCAGGCGCGTCTCGCCGGATACCAGCTTGCCAGCAGGCTCAGCACAATGGTGGTCAGGACCACATACAGCAGATCGGTCAGCCGCAGCTCTGACGGCAGAAAATCAATAAAATAGACATCGCCGGACAGCAGTTTGTGCCCGATAAGGAATTCAATACCGCGGATAAGCGGGGTCAGATTCAGCGCCGCCAGTGTGCCGAGAACTGCTCCGCTGATACAGCCGACCATGCCGGTCAGTAATCCGTACCAGAGGAAAATAGCGCGGATCAGGCTATCTTTCGCACCAAGGGTACGCAGAATGGCGATATCCCCGCTTTTGTCTTTCACGGCAATAATCAGGGTGGAAACGATATTGAAGCACGCCACACCAATCACCAGAATCATGGCAAGATACATAATACTGCGCACTAACTGAATGTCGCTGTACATATAGCCGTATTCGTTGATCCAGCTTTTATAGAAAACATGCTCACGGCTGGCTTCCGCCGCCCGCAGTACCACGTCATTGGCGTTGAAAACATTGTCCGTGCGGATTTCGATCCCGGTGACACCCTCACCGTAATCCAGATACTGCTGTGCATCTTCCAGCGGCAGCAGCGCCAGCCGGTGATCCAGCATACCGCTTAAGCGGAAAATCCCCGCAACCTGCAAACGGATACGCTTCGGCTGTAACAGGCGCTCTGTGCTGTCGTGATTCGGGATCATGATGGTGAGCCAGTCACCCCGCGCAACACCGAGAGATTTCGCCGCGCCGTCGCCGAGGATTATCTGATTTTTCCCGGCCTGAAAATCCGCCCAGGCATTATCCGCCACAAATGCCGGTAATCCGCTCACCGACTTCTGAGTGACCGGATCCACCCCCATCAGCTGCATGGCCTGTAATTTACTGCCTTTTTCCGCCAGTCCGGTAAATTCAATATACGGGCTGGCGGCCACCACACCCGGCGTATTTTTGATCCGCAGCAGGCTCTGCGCCCAGGTATCAAACGGCTGCTCAACAGTGGAAATCTGCCCCTGCGGCACCACGGAAAGCACCCGGTTCTCCAGCTCACGCTCGAAGCCGTTCATGGCACTCAGCCCGATAATCAGTACCGCCACCCCGAGCGTGATCCCCAGGGTGGAAATGACGGAAATCAGCGAGACCATCCCCGCCCGTTTCCGCCCTTTGCTGAAACGCAGCGCAGTCAGTAATGACAGCGGTAGTGCATTCATAGCGCCGTCTCCGGCTGTGCATTCAGAATACCGTCACGCATTTCCATCTGCCGCCCCATTTTCGCCGCCAGGGCGAGGTCATGGGTAACCACCAGGAAGGCGGTGCCGAGGGTTTTATTCAGTTCGGATAACAAGTCAAAAATACTCTGCGCATTACGCTGATCCAGGTTACCGGTCGGTTCATCCGCCAGCACCAGTGACGGTTTATTCACCAGCGCACGGGCAATCGCCACCCGCTGACGTTCTCCGCCGGAGAGCTCAGACGGACGATGATGCGCGCGCGCCGCCACACCGACCCGCTCCAGCATTTCCCCCGCCTGTGCCAGCGCTTTATCCCGCGCCATACCGCCGATCAGCAGCGGCATCGCCACGTTTTCCGCCGCCGTAAAATCGGGCAGCAGATGGTGGAACTGATAAATAAAGCCCATTTCCTGATTACGCAGCGCCGACAGGGCATTCTGGCTCATGGCGGAAAGTGCCGTGCCGTTAAAAATCACCTCACCGGAGGTCGGGGAATCCAGCCCGCCGAGCAGATGCAGCAGCGTACTTTTCCCTGAACCGGAGCTGCCGACAATCGCCAGCATATCCCCGCGCCGGAGTTCAAAATTAACCTGTTTCAGGACATCAGTTTCCACTGTGCCCTCGTGATAGGATTTGCATAACTGACGACATGCCAGTAATAACTCACTCATAACGTAAAGCCTCCGCGGGTTGTACCGCTGCCGCCCGCCACGCAGGCCAGAGTGTGGATAATAAAGAGATAAGCATGGCAGCCGCGCCGATAGTGATGACGCGCAGCGGCTCAATGACCGTCGGCAGCGCGATTCCTTTCGGGATCAGCCCCAGCAGCGGCATCAGAATATTCAGTTGTGACGAAAGCAGCGTGCCCAGCAGAACGCCGATCACCGAGCCGAGGATCCCCGCCCCCGCGCCCTGAATCATAAAGATCAGCATAATTTTGCCGCGTGTCATTCCGAGGGTTTTCAGGATGGCCACTTCGGTCTGTTTTTCCATCACCAGCAAGGCCAGTGAGGTAATGATATTAAACGCGGCCACGGCAATAATCAGGCTGAGCAGCAGCCCCATCATATTTTTCTCCATGCGTACCGCCTGGAAAAACTCGCCTTTCTGCACGCGCCAGTCTGTCCAGACCAGCCCTTCCGGCAATGTCTGCTGACTGAGGCTGTCCACCTGTAACGGCTGTGACAGATAGAGACGCCAGCCGGTAATATTACCCGCCGGATAGCGCATCAGACGCGCCGCATCCTCCTGATTCATCAGCACCTGAGTGTTATCGGATTCACTGCCGGAGGAGAAAAAACCCGCCACGGTAAACAGGCGCTGGCTCGGGATACGCCCCATCGGCGTCAGCTGTGACACATTCGGCACCAGGATACGGACACTATCCCCGCGCTTAAGTCCCATGCGTTTTGCCACGCCTTCGCCAACCACCACATGATATTGTCCTGCCGCCAGGTCGGACGGCCGGGTATTTACCAGATAATCCAGCAGCGGTTCATCCCCCTGCGGATCAATTCCGGTCACGGAGGCGATCCCCACATTGCCGGTGCTCTGCAGAACCACGTCACCGGTCACTATCGGGGCGGTTTTTACCACATCACGCAGCCCGGCGAGTTGTGAGACCGGATGCGTCTGCGGATCCAGCACGCCGTTTCCGGTGGTGATTACCGCCTGTGGCATAAAATCGAGGATACTCTGCTGCAATGAGCGTTCAAAACCGTTCATCACGGATGTCACGGTGATAAGTGCTGTCACCCCCAGCGTGATGCCGATGGCGGAAAGCAGCGAGACAAAACGGGCAAAGCGATCCGTGCCGCGTCCCCGCATGTAACGCAGACCGATTAAAAATGAGACAGACTGAAACATGAAATCTGAACGCCCCTGTTGCCAAAGCGAAGTGTTCAGGGATAATAAAGGCTCCGGTTGATGAATGGAACCACTCCCGCCCGTTTGCGGCAGTTTTTTTTCATTGACGGTCAGCGTGTTGCCGGTATCAGACCACCTCCGGACCGGCAGCGCGACGGCCTTTTATTGCCCGGACAAGCCACTCCGGTATGGCAGAACCTTGTTACCTGACAGAAACACGCAGCCCGATGGAAAACCGAATGTCGCTGAAAACACGCTATGAACTCCCGGCCCGTGCCGCAGACACCCGCCAGCTCGGTGAAATGACCGGTGCAGCCTGTGCGGTGGAAGCCGCGTCGATAATTGAACAACACGACGGCCCCGTTATCCTGGTGACCCGCGATATGCAGAATGCCCTGCGGCTGCGGGATGAAATCCGCCAGTTTACCGCGCTCCCGGCAGAAACCCTTGCCGACTGGGAAACTCTGCCGTATGACAGCTTTTCGCCGCACCAGGAGATTATCTCCAACCGGTTATCCACGTTGTACCGTCTGCCGACCCTGGAAAAAGGCGCACTGATCCTGCCGGTCAATACACTGATGCAGAAAGTGTGTCCGCCTGAATTTCTCACCAGTCATGCACTGGTGATGGCCAAAGGGGAAAAACTGGCACGGGACAAGCTGCGTGAAGAGCTGGTTCAGGGCGGTTACCGCAGTGTCGAGCAGGTACTGGAGCACGGCGAGTTTGCCATTCGCGGCGCATTGCTGGATCTGTTTCCGATGGGCAGCGAACTGCCGTTCCGGATTGATTTTTTTGATGATGAAATCGACAGCCTGCGCACCTTTGATGTCGATACCCAGCGCACCCTCGATGAAGTGAATGCGATCAATCTGCTGCCCGCCCATGAATTCCCGACGGATAAAGATGCTATCGAGCTGTTCCGCAGTCAGTGGCGGGAAACCTTTGAGGTGCGCCGCGACCCGGAACATGTTTATCAGCAGGTCAGCAAAGGTACCCTGCCCGCCGGTATCGAGTACTGGCAGCCGCTGTTTTTCACCGCGCCACTGGTACCGCTGTTTGACTATCTGCCGGATAACACCCTGCTGGTGACCCAGGATTTACAGGAGTCCGCTGACCGCTTCCGCCGGGATGTGCAACAGCGTTTTGAGAGCCGCGGCGTGGATCCGATGCGCCCGTTACTGCCGCCGTCACAGCTGTGGCTGACGCCGGAAGAACTCAATCAGCAAATGAAAACGCTGCCGCGTGTGCAGCTGAATAATGACAAACTGCCGCGTAAAGCCGCCAATACCAACCTCGGGTATACCGCACTGCCGGATCTGAAAGTCAATCCGCAGCTGAAATCCCCGCTTGACCCGCTGCGCCGTTTCCTGGAAAGCACAGACGCTGCCGTGATTTTCTCGGTGGAAAGTGAAGGACGGCGTGAAAGCGTGCAGGAACTGCTGGCGCGCATCAAAATCAAACCGGCGGAAATCCGCAGCCTGACGGATGCAACTGTGCCGGGCATTTATGTCATGATCGGTGCCGCCGAGCACGGTTTTGTTGATAACGACCGTCAGCGCGTCCTGATCTGTGAAAGCGATATGCTGGGTGAGCGTGTGGTACGCCGCCGTCAGGACACCCGCCGCACGATTAACACCGATACTCTGATCCGCAACCTCGCGGAACTGCGCCCCGGTCAGCCGGTAGTGCATCTGGAGCACGGGGTCGGCCGCTATCAGGGATTGACTACCCTGGAGGCCGGGGGGATCAAGGCAGAATACCTGATCCTCACCTACGCCGGGGAAGACAAACTGTATGTCCCGGTGTCATCGCTGCATCTGATCAGCCGCTATGCCGGAGGCGCGGATGAAAGCGCTCCGCTGCATAAACTCGGCGGTGAAGCCTGGAGCAAGGCGCGTCAGAAAGCAGCGGAAAAAGTCCGCGATGTGGCGGCCCAGTTACTGGATATTTATGCACAGCGGGCCGTCAAACCCGGCTTTGCCTTTAAGCATGATCGCGAACAGTACCGCGAATTTTGCCAGTCCTTCCCGTTTGAAACCACTCCGGATCAGGAGCAGGCTATTAATGCCGTGCTGAGTGATATGTGTCAGCCGGTGGCGATGGACAGACTGGTGTGCGGTGATGTCGGTTTCGGTAAAACCGAGGTCGCAATACGGGCGGCCTTCCTCGCCGTCCATAACCACAAGCAGGTTGCTGTGCTGGTGCCGACCACTCTGCTCGCGCAGCAGCACTATGATAACTTCCGAGACCGTTTCGCCAACTGGCCGGTGCGGATTGAAGTTTTGTCCCGTTTCCGCAGCGCCAAAGAACAGCAGCAGGTGCTGGATGATACCAGAGAAGGAAAAGTGGATATCATTATCGGCACACACAAGCTGTTGCAGAGCGATGTGCACTGGCATGATCTCGGCCTGCTGGTGGTGGATGAAGAACACCGCTTTGGTGTCCGCCATAAAGAGCGCATCAAGGCGATGCGCGCCAATGTGGATATCCTGACCCTCACCGCCACCCCGATCCCGCGCACCCTGAATATGGCGATGAGCGGCATGCGGGACCTTTCTATTATTGCCACCCCGCCGGCAAGACGGCTGGCGGTGAAAACCTTTGTCCGTCAGTATGATGAGCTGGTGGTGCGGGAGGCGATTCTGCGTGAGGTACTGCGCGGCGGCCAGGTCTATTATCTTTACAATGATGTGGAGAATATTGAAAAAGCCCGCAACCGTATTGCGGAACTGGTACCGGAAGCCCGTGTGGCAGTCGGCCACGGACAGATGCGTGAGCGCGAGCTGGAACGTGTCATGACCGATTTCCACCATCAGCGTTTTAATGTGCTGGTATGTACCACGATTATTGAAACCGGTATCGATATTCCCAGCGCCAATACCATTATCATCGAACGGGCCGATCATTTCGGGCTGGCACAGCTGCATCAGCTGCGCGGCCGCGTCGGGCGTTCACACCATCAGGCCTATGCTTATCTGCTGACGCCACACCCGAAAGCCATGACCACCGATGCCCATAAACGCCTGGAAGCAATTGCTTCTCTGGAAGATTTAGGGGCCGGATTTGCTCTCGCCACACATGACCTGGAAATCCGCGGTGCGGGTGAACTGCTGGGCGAAGACCAGAGCGGCCAGATGGCCAGCGTCGGTTTCACCCTCTATATGGAAATGCTGGAAAGTGCGGTTGATTCCCTGAAAAGCGGCAAAGAGCCGTCACTGGAAGATCTCACCCAGAGTCAGACCGAAGTGGAGCTGCGTATGCCGGCCCTGCTGCCGGAAGATTACCTGCCGGATGTAAACATGCGCCTCTCCTTCTACAAACGCATTGCCAGCGCGCGCAGCGATACCGAACTGACCGAGCTGAAAATTGAGTTGATTGACCGCTTCGGTCTGCTGCCGGATGCCGGTCGTCACCTGCTGGCGGCAGCGGGTCTGCGCTTACAGGCACAGGAACTGGGGATCCGCCGGATTGAGGCACAGGAGAAAGGCGGTTTTGTCGAGTTCAGTGAGAAAAACCATGTCGACCCGGCATATCTTATCGGGCTGTTGCAAAATAACCCGAAACAGTACCGGCTGGACGGCCCGTCAAAACTGAAGTTTATCTGTGACCTGACCGACCGCACCAAACGCATTGAGTTTGTCGCTGATTTACTGACCGCGTTTGCCGCTCATCCGGTATAACGTACAACATCCACTCTGTCGGGTGCCGGTTTCGGTCGGCACCTCAGAGTGAATAAAAAACCATTTATTATGAATATTAATTTGCAAGGCGATTATTAATTCGGTTAGTATTTACCAAAATATAATGACAACAACAGGGTAAATACTATGGATCGTCGTTCGTTTCTGAAATCAACAGGGATCGCGCTCGGCGGATTAACCGCCGCCTCTCTGGTCACCACCGGTCATGCCGCAACTGATACCGTTTCTCCCGCTGTTAAAGCAGCCCCGCTCAGTGCGAAAAATCCGCTGCTGCTGAACTTCAATGAAAACTCACTGGGGATGTCGCCGAAAGCCCGTCAGGCAATTATTGATGCCCTTCCCGGCGCGTTCCGCTATCCGGATGCTGCCCGCGAAGCGCTGATTGAGCAGATTGCCGCCCATTTCTCACTGACACCGGAACACATCAGCCTAGGAAATGGCTCCTCAGAAACCATTCAGGCGGCTGTACAGATGCTGGTGGCGGATGCACAGAAAAAACAGCAGCCGGTGCAGCTGATTGTGCCGGATCCGACATTCAATTATGCCGAACTGTATGCTGAGCCGCTGGGCGTGAATATTGTCAAAGTTCCGCTGAAAGCCGATCTCTCCTTCGACCTCGCGGCAATGCAGGCGATCGCCGATAACTTTGCCGGTCATTCCGTTATCTATATCTGTAACCCGAATAACCCGACCGCTATGATCACCCCGGCATCACAACTTGCACAGTGGGTAAACCAGGCACCGCCGCAGCAGAATTTTATTATTGATGAGGCGTATGCGGAATTTGTGTCTGATCCGCAATTTAAAAGTGCGATCGAATGGGTGGCTGCCGGAAAATCCAATATTATTGTGACGCGGACTTTCTCGAAAATATTTGCCCTGGCCGGGCTTCGTGTCGGTTACGGTATTTCCGTACCGGCAGTAACGGAAAAGGTAAATAATTTCAATTCTATCGATAATACTAATATAGCAGGCGCAGTTTCCGCACTGGCATCCCTGAATGATAAACCGTTTATTGATTACAGCCGCCATTCAACGGATGTGTCGCGGGAAATTGTGGTTGCCGCACTGAAGGAATTAAATCTGCCTTATGCCCCCTCACAGGCTAATTTTATCTTCCATAAGGTGACCGGAGATGTAAAAACCTATCAGCAGCGGATGAAAGAGAACCATATTATGGTCGGCCGTGAATTTCCGCCGGTGACCGGCTGGAGCCGCCTGACATTAGGCACGCCGGAAGAGATGCAGCAATTTGTGGCAGTATTAAAGCAGTTTCGTCAGAAGGGCTGGGTTTAATTTCCGGTTACATTAAATAAAATGTGGTGAATACCGGTTTATGACATAAACCGGTATTCTTTTTTTTGTCTGTAACACACTTTATTTCACCGTATTCAATCCGGGTAAAATGATCAGCCGCCCGGTATTATCCACCGGCATGACATCACCCGGATTATAATTGATTCTGACCTTACCGACGGTGTCATTGATTTTATACACCACATCATAGCCGACAATCCGGTGCTCATAGGTGTATGCCGTCGTACAGGAACGGTATGTCGGGCCACCGTACACCTTTGGTGCGTGCAGCAGGGTTTCATACAGCAGATACGGCGTGCAGACCTGCTCAGTCGGGTGGACGATATCCAGGAGTTCACGCCTGTACGGACCCGGCATGGTTGTCAGGTCACAGTATTCATGGCGCACCGGCACTGTTGCCATGATAGGTTCGGATGACAGAACCTCAGCAACAGCAGGATGTTTATTCTTTGTCACAGCAAAAGAAATGATTACCGCAAAAATAACAAACAGAAGCACAAGCCCTGTGAATGTTATTCGTGATAATGGTTTTCGTTCGTTTTTATTCATTGTCAAATTATATAAATATCCAGCGGTGATAATTAGGATTATTCCTATCAAATCCGATTTTATTTTTAACGATTAATCTTACCGGACTATATTCCCACAGCACCGCTAAATAAAAGTTAAATAATAATGATGAAACAACAATTCTGTCCCTGTAATTTATTAATTCAACCTGACTGTGTGTGTACTGACAACGATCAACAATAATTAATAAAGAGCAGTATCTGCCTTATTTTATTCATTACCACCGGAATTATCTGTTAGTGATGATACGGAATCCCGGTTAAATAATGCATTTTCCGGCTTTATATCAAATCTGTACAATGTATATTTCCCTTCTCTCAGCAGGGTTTATTATTATAAAAAATGACGCCCGCAGGCGTCATTTTTGGGGAAGATCAATTAATGTAATTTCAGCCGCGGACGGATAATCCGGTTTATACCACCAACCAGCATCATCAGCCCGGTTTTAATATAACCGTGCAGCGCAATCTGATGCATACGATACAGTGAAATATACATTACACGGGCAATACGCCCTTCAATCATCATATTTCCGCGCATCAGATTACCCATCAGGCTGCCGACTGTACTGAACCGGGAGAGGGAAACCAGTGAGCCGTGATCTTTAAACACATAATCCTTCAGCGGCTTATCATTGAGTACCGCAAGGATGTTGTGATAGCAGCGGGTCGCCATCTGATGTGCTGACTGCGCACGCGGCGGAACAAATCCGCCCTCTTTTTTCGGGCAGGATGAGCAGTCACCGATAGCGAAAATTGCGTCATCACGGGTGGTCTGGAGTGTTGGTTTGACCACCAGTTGATTAATACGGTTGGTTTCCAGCCCGCCAATCTCTTTCAGGAAGTCAGGCGCTTTGATACCCGCCGCCCAGACCATCAGGCTCGCGGTGATATGCTCGCCATCTTTGGTGTTCAGACCGGATTCATCGGCGCTGGTGACCATAGTCTGCGTCATCACACGCACACCCAGTTTGGTGAGCTCCTGGTGTGCGGCACCGGCAATTTTCGGCGGCAGTGCAGGCAGGATACGCTCACCCGCCTCCACCAGCGTCACATTCAGTGCATCGGTATTCAGGCCTTTAAAACCGTAGCTGTGAAGCTGCTCAACGGCATTATACAGTTCCGCTGACAGTTCCACCCCGGTCGCCCCGCCGCCGACAATCGCGATATTCACTTTGTCGCCTTCGCCGTGGCTGGCGGAATATTTCAGGAACAGGTTCAGCATCTCATTATGGAAGCGGTTTGCCTGTGACGGGCTGTCAAGGAAGATGCAGTTTTCTTTGATCCCCGGGGTGCCGAAGTCGTTGGAGGTGCTGCCCAGCGCCATCACCAGGATGTCATAATCGAGATTACGCTCCGGTACCAGCAGGTCGCCGTTGTTATCACGGATTTCTGCCAGGGTGATATTTTTACTGTCGCGATCCAGCCCGGTCATTGACCCCAGCTGGAAATTGAAATAGTGATTGCGGGCATGTGCCAGGTAGCTCAGGGCATCCACGCCGTCATCCAGAGAACCGGTCGCCACTTCGTGTAACAGCGGTTTCCACAGGTGGCTGCTGTTGCGATCGACCAGAGTGATTTCCGCTTTTTTCTTCTTACCTAATTTGTGGCCGAGTTGCGTTGCCAGTTCCAGCCCGCCTGCGCCACCGCCGATAATCACAATCTTCGTATTCGGTGTAGTCATAACATCCTCTGAAAAATAATCTAACGTTATCTCAGGGCTCTTCAGGAAAAACAGTGAGATAACATCAGATAAAACTGAATCGTGTCACACCATGGTATACCACAACAGGTAATTTGGTCATACCATATTTGATCATAATCAAATTCTGGGTAATCCGGCGGAAAAATGCAAACATTATTTTAAATTTAACAAAACTATTTTACTTTTGGTTTACCTCTGATGCTTTCTTTAATCACCGGATTAACTTTTTACAGCAGCAGATGAAAAAAGCCTGTTATCTTGCTGATTCAGCACCAGAAAGTTATTGATATAACGCAATGACCGGAAAGATACGTAAGAGAAAGATCACAGGAAAGGCAGATTTGAGACGGGAATCGCTTCAGTTGCGGGGGAAAAAAATACCGCGCCTTCAGCAGGCGCGGCCGTTTTACCGGGAGGCGGTGTTATCAGGCTTTTTTAAACGCAGTTTTAAACCCTTTGATTTCCTGCAGATGACGGGACAGATCCTTAAATTTATGGGTCTGCTCTTCATCCCAGATAACCTGATAGTACGGTGACAGCGTATCATGCGCACGCTGGTTATCCAGCGCCTCATCATTGCGGGACAGCAGCACCAGGCAGTTCTGCCGGTTCAGTTCGCGGAAATCCGAGATACACTTGGTCATGATATCCAGATACTCTTCCGGGCGGTCGATTTTGCCTTCCATATTTTCATACGGGAACAGGTTAGGGTTCACCATCACCTGGCGGATCCCGCACAGATATCCGACACGCTCAGCCCAGAAGCCCCCCAGACCCACGCCCAGCACAATGGCCGGTCCTTCGCTCTGTTTTACCGCTTTATCCACTTCAGTCAGCAGATATTTCATGTCATAACGCGGATGAAGCGTGCTGTAACTGATAAAACGGACATCCGGATCCGCAAATTTCAGTTGCATCACTTTTTCATGATTGCCCGGGCTGGTTGAATCAAATCCATGAAGATAAATAATCATGCTCGCTCCTGCCATTGTTCGTGTAATACGGATAGGGTTTTGTTCGCCTGCTGCCAGCGCTCACTGCGCTGCAGTTCAGCCAGATCATAACCTTTACCCCGATGATACAACTTATCAATACGTTGTGCCGTGATAACAGGCAAATTATCAAGGATAGTCACAGCACCTTTGCGGTTATTACAGACCAGGATCATATCGCAGCCCGCATCCAGCGATGCCTGACCACGCTCCGCATAGCCGCCCATCACCGCAGCCCCTTCCATTGACAGGTCATCGGAGAAAATCACCCCGTCAAACCCGAGTTGCTGACGCAGCACCGATTTCAGCCAGTAGGATGAACCGCTCGCCGGACGATCATCAATCTGTGTGTAAATCACATGTGCGGGCATCACAGCATCAAGCAGGCCGCGCTGGATAAACTCACGGAAAATCGCCATGTCTTTGCCGCGGATCACCGCCGGGTCGCGTTCATCACGCGGCGTTTCCTTGTGGGAATCCGCACTGACCGCACCGTGTCCCGGGAAGTGTTTACCGGTGCTCGACATCCCGGCACTGCGCATACCGCGCACAAAGCGTTCCGCCATCTGTGCCGCAATGTCACCGTCCTCATGGAACGCCCGTGAGCCGATAGCCGCGCTGCCGTGCCCCAGATCCAGCACCGGTGCAAAACTGATATCAATATCCATGGCGATCATTTCCGCCGCCATCAGCCAGCCTGCCTCTTCCGCCAGCGCAGAGCCGGTAAGCAGGTCATTAAACTGTGCAAAAGACTGTGCCGCCGGCAGACGGGTAAAGCCTTCTTTAAACCGCTGAACGCGGCCGCCTTCCTGGTCAACCGCAATCACAACCCGGTTGTCGCGGGTAGCTTCACGGATCTGCCGCGTCAGTTCACGCAGCTGCGCCGTGTCATGGAAATTACGGGTAAAGAGAATCACTCCCCCGACTGAAGGGTGGCGCAGGATCTCGCGCTCTTCGCTGTCCAGCTCATACCCTTCGACATCTAACATTACAGGACCCATGGTGAAACCTCGTTGTATTTACCTGAGCCCGGCGGCGGCTTTCAGCGCGGCCGGGTATTGCAGAAACTGCGGGTCGCCGGTTTGTCCCCAGCGGCTCTCGAACCACATAACCATCATATAATCTGCCCGTGCCTGCCAGCGGCAGGCCTGCGCCAGTACGCGCTGCGGACAGTGATAAGCAGAATAATAACGCAGAAAAGTGTGAATTAACGTCAATGACCAGTGATTGGCACGAAAAAGTGTGGCGAGAGACAGACCGATATCGGTATCAGCGGCATATTCCCAGTCAATCAGATGCAGCTCTCCCGCTGCCGTCACAATGTTGCCGGGGTGGATATCCATATGAGCAGGCGCCAGTTTCAGCGGCTGAGGCTCTGCTTCACGCATAAAGTGGCGATGGATACGCAACAGCTGCGGGGTGCGGCGGCGTTTGTCGGTCAGGTGAAAGTGGCGGTCTGCCTGCGCTTTGAGCGGCAGACGGTAGCCGGTAAGCGGCTGGTTATGCAGATTGCTGACCTGAGCCGCCAGCTGCGGGATAAAGTCCGGTTGCTGCATCCGTTCCGGCGGCAGTGTTTCACCTTCCACCCGGTACAGAAGCAGCCAGCCGTGGCTGAATCCGGCCACGCGCGGGGCAAGGCCGCTGTCACGCAGCCGGTGCAGGATGCGCGCCTCTTTCTGACGGCTGACACCGATATCAGCACTGTGCACGGTCTGTGCTCTGCCAATCAGAGACACACCTTTTTGTTCAATACTGACACTTTCCCGCGTCAGCCCCTTCAGCGGACGGATTGTCCAGCCGGCGGCAGGCAGTGCGGGAAAGTGTTCAGCGAGGCATAGCAGTAACGCGCGGTTACTGCTCAAGCACCGCGCCCTTACCGGACCACATGATTTCACCGCTGCTGACAGACATCAGTTGCATCTCCATCTGACGGGCATCACGGGTACCGGTTACCACGCTGTACAGCACATAGTCGGCATTCAGATAACGCGCCAGACCGATAGCTTTACTGCGCAGGGTCAGAGTGTCGTTATCACCCATACCCAGCACCGACATGGCACTGCTGACCGCACCGGCCGGGATCACATTCAGTACCCCGGTTTTTCCGATGGTATTCATCAGTGCACCGGTCGCAACGCTGGTCTGCAGGCTGCTGTTGGTTTTATTACCGACTTTATTCACCAGCAGCGTGCTGCCCTGATTCACGCCGTCGCTGTGAACCATCTGATTAACCAGTGGCGTAATACTCTGTTCCCACTCGATTTTTTTCATTTTCGGCGGAACCGGTACCGTATCCGGCGGCGGCAGTGGCGGCGGCGTGGTATCCGGCGGCGGTGTTACGGTACCCACCGGTACCGGTGGTGTTACCGGTGCCGTTGAAGGACACCCGGCGAGCAGCCAGACTGACGCTATCACACATAAAAGACGTTTCATCACCGTTCTCCTGTCCGCCGGTTATTTCGCCAGCATCGGCCCCAGATGATGGCCGCCGAGCAGATGCATATGAATATGGAACACTTCCTGTCCGCCGTGGCGGTTACAGTTCATGATCAGGCGGTAGCCGTCATCCGCAATACCTTCCTGCTGTGCGATTTTGGCCGCGACCGTGATCATATGACCCAGAACCTGTTCATCTTCCGGCGTGACATCATTCACAGTAGGAATAAGATGGTTGGGAATAATCAGAATATGTGTCGGTGCCTGCGGGGAAATATCACGGAACGCCGTCACACTGTCATCCTGATAGACGATATCAGACGGAATTTCACGACGAATAATTTTACTGAAAATAGTTTCTTCGGCCATAACCTACTCCTGTAATTAATCAGCCTGACAGATGTGTACGGATTTACCGGACAGACACCTGAAACAGACGGCAGAAATTGTCAGTGGTGATCTCAGCAAGCGCCTCAACGCTCACCCCTTTTAATACAGCCATATACTCCGCCACATCACGCACATACGCGGGCTGGTTCTCTTTACCGCGAAACGGTACCGGGGCCAGATACGGCGAATCGGTTTCCACCAGAATGCGATCCAGCGGCACAATGCGGGCGGCTTCGCGGATCTGCTCCGCATTGCGGAACGTCACAATGCCGGAAAAGGAGATATAAAAACCTTCATCCAGCAGCGCTGAGGCCGTCTCTTTATCTTCGGTAAAGCAGTGTAACACGCCGCCGCACTCCCCGGCCTGTTCTTCGCGGATAATCGCCAGGGTATCTTCACGGGCATCGCGGGTGTGCACAATCACCGGTTTATTCAGCTCACGGCCGATACGGATATGCTCGCGGAATACATCGCGCTGAAGCGCAGCATTCTCTTTCTGATAGTAGTAATCCAGCCCGGTTTCACCAAGGGCCACCACCCGTTTATCCGCCGCCAGTTCACGCAACTGTGTGAAATCATACGGCTCATCCAGATTCAGCGGATGAATACCACAGGAAAAGGCCACATCCGGGCGCTCGCCAATCAGCTCACGCATTTTTGTATAACCCGGCAGGGTTGTCGCCACCGCCAGCGCGTATTTCACATCACGCTGCGCGGCCTTTTGCATAACATCATTCACACTTTCATGCTTTTTTTCATAATCCAGGCAATCGAGGTGGCAATGGGAATCGACTAAAAACATAATTAACTCATTATTTTAAATTAGGTGATGCAGAAAACAGGGTTTCCTGGTGTAACAATTGCTCTGTCAGCAGCAGTTCCTGATTCACGCCGGTGATGGTCATCAGCCGGTAGCGGCAGGTCAGCCAGCTTTCCGCCGCATTCAGTAAGTGTGCGCTGCTGTAATGCGCTGCCAGTTGTGCAATCAGAGCAGAATGGTCCTGATTCAGACAGGCGGGTGCCATATTCTGCTGATATTTTACCGCATCCATAAACAGGGTGGTCAGCCAGCTGATGCGCTTTTCCGCATCCTGATGATTCAGCTCAGATAGCAGCGACAGAAAATCCCCGCTGCGCACGGATTCTGCCAGCCGGGTAAACAGATTCAGCCGGTTCTGCCAGTCAGCGGTGGTCAGCAGTGACAGTGCCGCCGCCGGGGCATTGTGGCAAAGATTCAGCGCCGTCTGCCGCGACACCGCATCAGACTGCGGATGCCCGCGTTGCAGCCACTGTAAACCGGTATCCGCTGACGGTGGTGCCAGATGATAAGCAAAACAGCGGCTGCGCAGTGTCGGCAGCAGTTGCTCCGTTCCCCGGCTTTGCAACACAAACCAGGTATTCTCTGTCGGCTCTTCCAGGGTTTTCAGTAAGGCGTTGGCGGCTGCTTCGGTCAGCAGTTCCGCCTGCGGAATATGTACCAGTTTGGCACCACTCTGCTGGGCGTGCTCATACAGTTTTTCTGTCACGGCTCTCACGGCATCAATCCCGATGGCGGATTTGCCCTTTTCCGGCTGTAACAGATAAAAATCCGGATGGGTGCCTGCCAGCATCAGTTTACAGCTGTGGCACTCCCCGCAGCTTTTGATGCCCTGCGGCTGCTGGCACATCCGCAGCCGTGTCAGGGCATAGGCCAGCTCATCAGTGCCGGTGCCGGGAATGCCGTACAGCAGCAGAGCATGGTGTCCCTGACCGGACATCCATGCGGTTGCCAGCTGACGGTAAACAGGATTAAGCCACGGATACCAGTTCATTACGCCTCTTTCTGCTGTGTCAGCCAGTTCAGTACGGCAGTGCGGATTGATTGATGGACGTTATCCATTGATTGCGAAGCATCAACGGTCACAATGCGCGGATCGGATTCTGCCAGCTCCAGATAACGGGCCCGGGTGCGGCGGAAGAAATCCAGTGATTCCTGTTCGATTCTGTCCAGCTCACCCCGGCTGCGGGCACGCGCCAGGCCGGTTTCCGGCGGCAGATCGAGATACAGGGTGAAGTCAGGATAAAAATCCCCCAGTACGGTATCACGCAGTGATGCCATCAGTTTGCGGTCGATACCGCGTCCGCCGCCCTGATAGGCCTGAGAGGAGAGATCATGGCGGTCGCCGATCACCCATTGTCCGCGCGCCAGTGCCGGTTTGATAACATTATCCACCAGCTGAATACGTGCGGCATATAACATCAGTACTTCCGCTTTATCAGTAACCGTTTCGCCGTCGATCCCGTCTTTAATCAGGGTGCGCAGTTTTTCTGCCAGCGGTGTGCCGCCCGGTTCGCGGGTATAGACCAGGTCAGTGATGCCGTTTTCACGCAGCGTATCAACAATCACCTGACGTGCCGTGGTTTTCCCGGCACCTTCAAGCCCTTCAATTACAATAAATTTGCCTGTCATTGTTTTTTTAATCCGTTACGGTAATCCGCAACCGCCCGGTTGTGGTCCCGCAGATTCGTGGTAAATACATGTCCGCCTTTGCCGTCTGCGACAAAGTAAAGGTAACCGGTGGTGTCCGGTTTGGCTGCCGCATCCAGCGAGGCACTGCCCGGCATGGCGATAGGTGTCGGCGGCATGCCGTCAATCTGATACGTATTATACGGCGTTGCCCGCGCCAGGTCGCTGCGGTAAATCGTGCCCTGATAACGTTCACCCATGCCGTAAATCACTGTCGGGTCAGTTTGCAGGCGCATTTTCAGTTTCAGCCGGTTCATAAAGACTGACGCCACTTTTTTACGTTCGCCGTCCACGCCGGTTTCTTTTTCAATCAGCGAGGCCATGATCAGCATTTCATACGGATCGGCATACGGTAAGTCGGTGTTGCGGGTCTTCCACGCCGCCGCCAGTTTGGTTTCCATCTGCTGATGTGCCCGCTTCAGGATTTGCGTGTCTTCCGTTCCCGCTGTATAGAGATAGGTATCCGGGTAAAAACGCCCTTCCAGGTGACTGCCGGCCGGCAGACCGAGCATTTCTGTCAGTTTATCTGCCGGTAAATCCGCCAGGGTCTGTTTCAGGTAAGGCGCTTCTGACAAAATTTTCTGCCAGTCCGCTAATTTACTGCCTTCAACAAAACGGATGCTGAATTGCGCCTCTTTGCCGCTGACAAACAGTTGCAGCATGCTTTTGACCGTCATATCCGGCGTCAGGCGGTAAGTACCGGCTTTGATTTTTGCCAGATCCGGCTCCAGCTGCAGCAGCCAGTCATAATTGTGTGATGCCGGGATAATCCCGCTTTCCGCCAGTTTTTTCTCCAGCGCCACACGGCCGGTGCCCGGCGGAATGGTGAAAATGGTTTCTTCAGTGACAGAAATTTTTTGTCCGGAAAATGCATTCACCTGATGATAAAGCCAGTACGCCACGCCGCCCGCAACCGCAAGCAGCACCAAAAATGTCACAAGGAAAATCCGTGTTTTTTTCATCAGTCATTAACTCTGTTAATTCAGGGTATTGCTGCCGGACAATGCGGCAAAAGCCAGGTAAAGAGTGAGCGGGAGGTATAATGCCAGTGATGACGGCCATCCGCGCGGATATCATTGACCGGCATAACCGGCATCAGCGCGTTGCACATAATCACTTCATCCGCTTTTGCCAGCACCTGCGGAAAACGTTCGGTTTCATAACAGCGGTAATGGCTGCCTTTCAGCACATCCATGATATGCGCGCGCATCACACCGGCCACGCCGCATTTGTGCAGTGACGGGGTAAACACATCATCGCCGCAGCGCCAGAACAGATTGGCGCTGCAGCCTTCGGTCAGAATGCCGTCAGTATCACAGACAATGGCTTCATCGGCCTGCTGTTCTGCCGTATAACGGCGGATCAGCACCTGCTCCAGCCGGTTCAGGTGTTTGATACCGGCCAGATACGGATTGACGGACAACGGCACCGGGCTTTTCACCACCGATAACCCGCGCTCCTGCAATGCCGGATAGCTTTCCGGGTATGCGGAGCGGATCAGGATCACCAGCGGCGGTACATCGGCACGCAGATAACCGCGTCCCTGCTCACCGGCGGAAACAATCACTTTCAGCACACCATCCGCTGTACCCTCTGCGGCCTGCAGTATCCACTGAGTCAGCAGCGCGTCATCCGGCGGTGTCAGCCCCAGCCCGGCACAACCACTGTGCAGCCGGTGCAGATGGCGTGACAGCAGCGACGGTTTGCTGTTCACAATACGCATCGTGGTAAAACAGCCGTCACCAAACTGCACACTGCGATCAGAAATCGCAATGGTGTGCTGCGGTACACCATTGACCCAGTAATGCGTCTGTTGTGTCATAGCCAACTCATTGTTTTAACGGTTATTATTTAACCGTCATTCAGTATGCGGACAGATCTGTATAATAGTACAGCTGTGATTTTTGTGCAAAACTGCGATAGCAGCCCCCGTCAGGTAAAAAAAAAGCGCCGTCAGGCGCTTTTCTCTCAGAAAACAGACTCAGATCTTACGGAAAATCAGGGAACCGTTGGTTCCGCCGAAGCCGAAAGAGTTACAGAGTGCGTATTCCATACCTTCCACTTTGCGGGCTTTGCCCGGTACAAAGTCGAGTTTGCAGACCGCTTCATCCTGATTATCCAGGTTGATGGTCGGCGGTACAATCTGATCACGCAGTGCCAGAATGGTGAAAATGGATTCCACTGCACCGGCTGCACCCAGCAGGTGACCGGTCATGGATTTGGTGGAACTGACCAGAACGTTGGTTCCTTCACCAAATACCGTTTCAACGGCTTTCGCTTCCGCCACATCACCCGCAGAGGTGGATGTGCCGTGAGCATTGATATAGCCGATGCTGTCAGCAGGAATACCCGCATCCTGAATTGCGTTTGCCATGGCCAGTGCGGCACCGTCACCGTTTTCCGGTGGTGATGTCATATGATAAGCATCGCTGCTCATCCCGAAACCGACCAGCTCCGCGTAGATTTTCGCACCGCGGTTTTTCGCGTGTTCGTACTCTTCCAGCACCAGCATACCGGCACCGTCACCGAGCACAAACCCGTCACGATCTTTATCCCACGGACGGCTTGCGCCCTGAGGATTGTCATTATTGGTGGATAAGGCACGCGCAGCACCGAACCCGGCAACACCTAATGGTGTGCTGGCTTTTTCAGTACCACCGGCAACCATCACATCCGCATCACCGTAAGCGATGATCCGGGCCGCATGACCAATGTTATGCACACCGGATGTACAGGCAGTGGCAATGGAAATGCTTGGTCCGCGCAGGCCGTACATAATACTTAAATGTCCGGCAACCATATTGATGATAGTTGAGGGAACAAAGAACGGGCTCACTTTACGCGGGCCGCCGGCAGCCAGAGAGCTGCAGTTTTCTTCAATCAGTCCGAGACCACCAATACCAGAACCAATCGCAGCTCCGATACGGGTTGCATTGGCTTCTGTTACTTCGATTCCGGAATCCGCAATTGCCTGGATACCGGCTGCAATACCGTATTGAATGAAGAGATCCATCTTCCGGGCATCTTTGCGCGAAATATTAAAATCTTCGTGATTGAAATCTTTTACCATACCTGCGAATTTGGTCGCATGGTTAGAGGTGTCAAAATGATCAATCAGGCTGATACCACTCTGCCCGGCACACACAGCTTTCCAGGATGAATCGACTGTATTACCGACAGGAGATAACATGCCAAGTCCGGTCACGACTACACGACGCTCAGACACGCTTATCCTCCGGGGGGGAAAATAAAAGAAACAAGGCGGTCGGGTGACCGCCTGGACATGAGGGATGCTTACTTGCCTGCGTTCTCAACGTAGTCAATAGCAGCCTGTACAGTTGTGATTTTTTCTGCTTCTTCGTCTGGGATTTCGATGTCGAACTCTTCTTCCAGAGCCATCACCAGCTCAACTGTGTCAAGAGAATCAGCGCCTAAGTCATCAACGAATGAAGCTTCGTTTTTTACTTCTTCCTCTTTAACACCCAGTTGTTCAACGATGATTTTCTTAACACGTTCTTCGATAGCGCTCATACTATTAAATTTCCTATCAAAACTCGCTATATGCGATGGTTTTCGTAGTTTATAAAATACAGGAAAAGATGCAACCCAATCCCGGCTGGTCTAACCATATAAATACTCACTTTTGCGTGTGTTTACACAAAAACGGCAAATGGTTAGCTCAAACATTAAATCATGTACATGCCACCATTGACATGCAATGTCTCGCCTGTGATGTAAGCCGCTTCATCAGAAGCTAAGAAGGCTACAGCACTGGCAATCTCTTCAGCATCACCCAAACGGTTAGCAGGAACCTGAGATAAAATGCCTGCACGCTGGTCGTCTGTCAATGCACGAGTCATATCGGTTTCGATAAAACCCGGGGCAACGACGTTGACGGTGATGCCGCGCGACGCGACTTCACGGGCGAGTGATTTACTGAAACCAATCAGCCCGGCTTTCGCCGCCGCATAGTTAGCCTGTCCGGCGTTCCCCATCGTTCCGACAACAGAACCGATGGTGATGATGCGCCCGCAACGTTTTTTCATCATGGCGCGCATAACCGCTTTGGACAGACGGAATACGGATGAAAGGTTAGTGTCGAGGATATCCTGCCACTCATCGTCTTTCATACGCATCAGTAAGTTGTCACGCGTGATACCTGCATTATTAACCAAAATATCAATTTCGCCAAACTCAGCACGAATATTTTCTAATACATGGTCAATGGATGCGCTGTCGGTCACGTTCAGGGCAAGGCCTTTACCCTTTGCGCCTAAGTATTCACTGATAGCAGCCGCACCGCTTTCGCTGGTTGCAGTACCAATCACTGTTGCACCGCGTGCTGCTAATTTCTCAGCAATTGCACGGCCGATTCCGCGGCTCGCACCGGTGACAAGGGCAATTTTGCCTTCAAAGCTCATCTCAACCTCAGCGATTTTCAAGTGCTGTTTCCAATGATGACATATCATTGACAGCAGATGATGTTAATGTTTTCACAATACGCTTAGTCAGCCCGGTCAGTACTTTGCCCGGCCCTGCTTCCAGCAGATCTTCAACACCCTGCGCGGCCATAAACTCAACAGTTTCGGTCCAGCGTACCGGATTATAAAGCTGACGGACTAATGCATCACGAATTGCATCGGCGGAAGTCTCTATCTTAACATCAACATTGTTCACAACAGAAAAGATTGGTGTATTAAATGTGATATTTTTTAGCGCAACGGCTAATTTATCAGCAGCCGGCTTCATTAATGCACAATGTGACGGCACACTGACCGACAACGGCAGCGCACGTTTTGCCCCGGCTTCCTTACATAATGCCCCGGCACGCTCAACGGCGTCTTTCTCACCGGCGATAACCACCTGGCCCGGTGAGTTAAAGTTAACCGGTGATACGATCTGCCCCTGTGCAGCTTCTTCACAGGCTTTGGCGATAGCATCATTGTCCAGACCGATGATGGCATACATTGCCCCGGTGCCGGCCGGAACGGCTTCCTGCATCAGGCGGCCGCGTAATTCCACCAGTTTGATGGCTTCTTTAAAATCCATCACACCGGCACACACCAGCGCGGAGTATTCCCCCAGGCTGTGACCGGCCATCATGGCAGGCATGGCGCCGTTTTTTTCCTGCCAGACACGCCAGATGGCCACAGAGGCCGCCAGCAGTGCCGGCTGGGTCTGCCAGGTTTTATTCAGTTCTTCTTCCGGCCCGTTCTGAACGAGCGCCCATAAATCGTAGCCCAGTTCAGCGGATGCTTCGGCAAAGGTTGCCTCAACGACCGGAAAATTTGCCGCGAGGTCAGCCAGCATACCGACTGACTGAGAACCCTGTCCCGGAAATACCATTGCATATGCAGACATGATTTAGCTTCCTGAAAAATTAAAAACGAATTAATGCAGAACCCCAGGCAAAACCGCCGCCGAAGGCTTCAATCAGAATCAGCTGACCGCGTTTGATGCGCCCGTCACGAACCGCTTCGTCGAATGCAGTCGGTACAGAGGCCGCAGAGGTGTTGCCGTGACGATCCAGGGTAACCACCACTTTATCCATGCCCATATTTAATTTTTTTGCTGTGGCACTGATAATGCGCAGGTTTGCCTGATGCGGCACCAGCCAGTCGAGTTCTGATTTATCAATATTGTTCGCCACCAGCGCTTCTTCAACGACGTTGGCTAATTCACGGACCGCCACACGGAATACTTCGTTACCTGCCATTGTCAGGTACGCCGGTTTTTCGCTGTCTTTGCGATCTTTATTCGGTAATGTCAGCAGGTCGCCGTAGCGGCCGTCTGCATGTAAATGGGTGGAGAGAATGCCCGGCTCTTCTGAGGCTTCAACCACAAAAGCACCCGCACCGTCACCAAACAGGATAACCGTACCGCGATCTTCAGGGTCCAGCGTTTTCGCCAGCACATCCGAACCGATCACCAGGGCTTTTTTCGCCATCCCGGTTTTAATGAACTGATCCACCACACTGATGGCATAGCTGAAACCGGCACACGCCGCCGCCACATCAAAAGAGATGCAGCTGTCAATGCCCAGCAGTTTCTGGATTTCACAGGCCGCGCTCGGGAAACCGTGCGTGGAAGAAGTGGTGCCCACAACGATCAGATCGATATCACCGGCAGGAATACCGGCCATATCCAGTGCGTTCAGTGCTGCCTGGTGCCCCATCGTAACAACGGTTTCATCATCACCGGCCAGACGGCGCTCACGGATACCCGTACGAGTAACAATCCACTCATCGGTTGTGTCGACCATTTTTTCCAGATCAGCATTTGTGCGGATTTGTGCAGGAAGATAGCTCCCGGTTCCTAAAATTTTTGTATACATATTAGTTAGTTACTCTTGGGTAATACCATAGCGAGGCGGGATGCGATTCGTTCAGGCACCTGCTTTTCAACAGTCTGAACCGCCTGCGTTATGGCAGCGTTGAATGCACTTACATTCGCCGCACCGTGACTTTTAATCACAATGCCGCGTAATCCTAACAGAGAAGCACCGTTATACTGGTCGGGGTTCAGGTGGCTGAAGCGTTTATTCAGCCATTTTGTCACCACTTTCTTCACAAGTTTGTACAGCAGGGATGACGATTTGCCTTCATTTTGTGATTTAAACATAGAAAGGATCACACGAATCACCCCTTCCATGGTTTTCAGGGTAACGTTACCCGCGAAGCCGTCACAGACCAGCACATCGGTTTTACCGGTCAGCAGTTCGTTGCCTTCCGCATAGCCGATATAATTGATGTCCGGTATCGATTTCAGCACAGTGGCTGCTTCGCGGATATTGTCGAGTCCCTTGGTTTCTTCTTCGCCGATGTTCAGTAATGCCACACGCGGATGCGGGATCCCGGCCACATCTTCTGCCATCACCGCGCCCATGACAGCAAACTGCACCAGCATCTCACTGCTGCACTCCGCATTTGCGCCCAGATCAAGCAGCACCGTTTTGCCTTTCTTCTGATTCGGCACCACAGTCATCAGTGCAGGACGCTCGATGCCTTCAATCGATTTCAGCATCAGTTTCGCCAGCCCCATCAGCGCCCCGGTGTTTCCGGCACTGACACACGCCTGTGCCTCCCCCTCTTTCACCAGTTCCAGCGCAATACGCATGGATGTGCCTTTGCTCTGGCGGATAGCCTGAGAAGGTTTGGCATCACCGGCAATCGTCTCATAGGCAGGGATCACCCGCAGACGGCTGAGCAGCTCAGCATTCTGGTTTGCAAGCAGAGGAGAAATGGAATCAGGGTGCCCGACCAGCAACAGGGTGAGCTTTGGATTAGATGCCAGTGCCTGCAGCGAGGCAGGCACTGTGACATGGGGGCCGATATCCCCACCCATGGCATCTAACGCGATGGTTAGATTAGTCAAGATATCAACGTGCTTAAAAAGCAGCAGATTACTTGTTGATTACCTTACGACCACGGTAGTAACCATCAGCGGTCACATGGTGGCGCAGATGAGTTTCACCAGAGGTTTTGTCAACAGAAACCAGAGTTGCTGACAGTGCGTCATGAGAGCGACGCATACCACGTTTGGAACGAGTTGGTTTATTTTGTTGTACGGCCATTGACCTTACTCCTTAAGTACTTTTCTTTAAACTGGCTAATGCGGCAAACGGATTTGGCTTTTCTGCTTCCGGAGGAAGCTCACCAAAGACTTTCACCGCGTCGGACACTTCACAGTGTTCAGAATCATGTACCGGAACCACAGGCAGAGAAAGAATTAATTCATCTTCAATCATTGCCAGTAAATCTGTCTCACCAAAATCATTTACGTCAATTGGCTCATACTCTTCCGGTAATGCCTCAGCCTGTTCATCGCTGACAACCGGGCTGAAACAATACGTTGCGCGGACATGAAGCGGGAAGATATTACCACACCGCTGACACTCAAGTGAAACATCAGTTTCTGCTGTTCCCTTAATGACTGTCAGACGCTGCGGATCGATTTCAAACGTCAAATCAACATCAACATCGCTGTCCACACTGACTACCGATTCGGCTAACCGCGTAACCTGCTCAGGTGCATAGCACCCCCGGTAATCCAGACGCTTCTGCGCGGCGCGCTTTGCATCAATAGTCAGAGGTAATTTTATCTTTTGCATAAGGCGCGCATCTTATATTCGTAAGACGATATAGTCAAAGAAAATATAGACAGCAAAGAGGGCGGTAACCTGCCTTCCCGCTAAAAATACACTCAATAAGCGGCGCATAGTTTAGAATGAGTTTATTCTTTTTACCACGACTTTCGGAATATTTATGATCTCACTGGTTCTCGCCTCCACCTCCCTGTACCGCAAAGCCCTGCTGGAAAAACTCGGTATCCCGTTTGTATCCGCCGCCCCGGATACGGATGAAACCCCTCGCCCGGCAGAAGACGCGCAGTCACTGGTCATGCGCCTGGCACGCGAAAAAGCCCGGTCATTAACGCAGCAGTACCCTGACAGTCTGATTATCGGCTCTGATCAGGTCTGTATGCTGGACGGGGAAATCACCGGCAAACCGCATCATTACGATGCCGCCTTTGCACAACTGCGCAAAGCCTCCGGTCAGTGCATCACCTTTTATACCGGACTGAGTCTGTATAACAGCGCCACCGGGGAAGATCACACGATATGTGAACCTTACTGTGTGCATTTCCGTACACTGGATGATGACGAAATCCGTGCCTATCTGCTGGCGGAAACGCCCTATCAGTGTGCCGGAAGCTTTAAATCTGAAGGTTTAGGAATCGCCTTATTTAAAAAACTGCAGGGAGATGACCCTAATACACTGATAGGTTTACCGCTGATCCGCCTGACAGAGTTACTGATTCAGGCCGGATACAACCCACTGCGGATCCCCCGCTGACACACGCCGGGGCATCTGATGATTCTGAGGAACTGACATGAAGCTGAAAATGATCGCTGCCGCAACGCTGCTGTTCAGTGCTGCCGGTCTGGCTGCCCCGTCACTGGCGGATAAAACAACCTTTGTTGCCGACTGTACAAAAGGCGCTGTGACCAACCTGAAAAACCCGGAGAACCGCAGCAAAGTCCCGGCAGTCTGTGAGTGTGTGTATGACAACGCACTGGCGAAATTCGGCAAAGACGGGCTGGCAAAACTGGATGATCTGGTCCGCAAAGGTCAGGCACTGACCGAACAGGACTCTCAGGCTATCGGTGAGATTGCCCAAAGCTGTACCACAAAGATTATCGGTGTGCAGCCGCAGTAACCGCAGAATACCCTCTGTATAAGAAAAAACCCGCGTTTATCAGCGCGGGTTCTTTATTTCTGTTCTCTGCTTATTTTGCCTGTTTCGACCGCAGTATCGTCAGGCAATGGCGCAGTTTTTCATCCGGCGGAGCCTGAAGGCGCATCGCTTCACCGGTGGACGGATGGGTAAAGGCAAGTGCCGCCGCATGTAAAAACAGCCGGTTAAGCCCCGTCCCTTTCAGCTGAGCATCAAACTGCGCATCACCGTAGCGGTTATCAAAGGCAATAGGATGCCCCGCGTGCAGCGTGTGCACACGGATCTGATGTGTGCGCCCGGTGACCGGGCTGGCTTTGACCAGCGTGGCAGCCTCAAACCGCTCCTCCACTTTAAACCGTGTTTCCGATGGCTTGCCTTCCGGGCTGACTTTCACCACGCGCTCGCCGCTCTGGAGAATATTTTTCAGCAGCGGTGCCTGCACCACTTTTACTGAGGATTGCCACTGGCCGCGCACCAGTGCCAGATAATCTTTCTGCATCTGTTTCAGACGCAGCTGCTCGTGCAGTGCCCTCAGCGCGGAACGTTTTTTGGCGATCAGCAGAATACCGGAGGTATCGCGGTCAAGCCGGTGTACCAGTTCCAGGAAACGCGCCTCCGGACGCAGTGCGCGCATCGCCTCAATCACACCGAAACTCAGACCGCTGCCGCCGTGTACTGCCGTACCCGCCGGTTTATTAATCACCAGAATATGATCATCTTCATACAATACGCACTCTGCGAGTGCAGAAACTTTATCCAGTTTCGCCGACACCGGGGCATCGTTTTTCTCAGCCACACGCACCGGCGGGATACGGATGCTGTCCCCGTCCGCGATTTTGTATTCCGGCTTAATCCGGCCTTTATTGACACGCACTTCCCCTTTACGGATGATGCGGTAAATCATGCTCTTCGGCACCCCTTTAAGGCGCGCGAGCAGGAAATTATCAATACGCTGGCCGGCTTCATCGCCGGACACAACAACAAATTGAACTGTCTGATTATCAGTTTTCATGAAACGGGGGGCTATCCTCTGAACCGTTGCTCCGTAAACCGGCATATTTTTCCGGTGAAACAGGCGGCAAATGTGCATCAATGTTTTACGCGGCTATTTTCCCATTTTTTCCGGAAAAAGACCAAGGATTAACGTCATTAACAAATTTCTGCATAATTTTCACCGAAACATGCAATGTCACCTTGCTATAACCACACCGGCAATGGAATAATGCATGCGCCGATTTTGGCAAAACAGATATTTTATCTTTGTCTGACCGATGACAACGCAGCAATGGCGTAAGACGTTATTTCCGGTCAGATAATCAGCGGGCTGCGGGTTGCAGCTTACCGGGCCGGTATCACGTATAAACGTGATTTTCAGCCGGCAACGGGGATTCAGACAAGACTGAACCTCACCGACACAATTTGCACCTCTATACGATCGACAGCCGGGAGGCTGACGGTGCGGTAAAAGCCACGAGGTCATCGGTTCCGGTAGCAACGAAATTGCCCGCAGCGCACTAATTAAATGAAAAAAATTGAGTAACTTATAATGAAAAGAATGTTAATCAACGCAACTCAGCAGGAAGAGTTGCGTGTTGCCCTTGTCGACGGGCAGCGCTTGTATGATCTGGATATCGAAAGCCCCGGTCACGAACAAAAAAAAGCAAACATCTATAAAGGGAAAATCACCCGTATTGAACCGAGTTTAGAAGCTGCTTTTGTTGACTATGGCGCAGAGCGTCACGGTTTCCTTCCCGTCAAAGAAATTGCCCGCGAGTATTTCCCTGCTAATTACCACGCTTCCGGCCGCCCGAATATCAAAGATGTCCTGAGAGAAGGTCAGGAAGTCATTGTTCAGGTGGACAAAGAAGAGCGTGGTAATAAAGGCGCGGCACTCACCACCTTTATCAGTCTGGCCGGCAGCTATCTGGTTCTGATGCCGAATAACCCGCGTGCCGGGGGGATCTCCCGCCGTATCGAAGGGGATGACCGCACCGAGCTGAAAGAAGCCCTGTCTGCCCTGGATATCCCGGATGGAATGGGTCTGATTGTCCGCACCGCCGGTGTGGGTAAATCGGCCGATGCCCTGCGCTGGGATCTCGAGTACCGTATCAAGCACTGGGAAGCCATCAAAAAAGTTGCTGAGGGCCGCCCTGCACCATTCCTGATCCATCAGGAAAGTAATGTTATCGTCCGCGCGTTCCGTGATTACCTGCGCCCGGACATCGGTGAAATCCTCATCGATAACCCGAAAATTCTGGAACTGGCACGCAAGCACATCACCGCTATCGGCCGTGCGGACTTTGCCAGCAAAATTAAACTGTATCAGGGCGAAGTGCCGCTGTTCAGTCACTATCAGATTGAGTCGCAGATTGAATCCGCTTTCCAGCGCGAAGTCCGTCTGCCGTCCGGCGGTGCGATTGTTATCGACACCACCGAAGCCCTGACCGCTATCGATATCAACTCCTCCCGCTCAACGCGCGGCGGTGATATCGAAGAAACTGCCTTTAACACCAACCTGGAAGCGGCGGATGAAATCGCCCGTCAGCTGCGTCTGCGTGACCTCGGCGGCCTGATTGTTATCGACTTTATCGATATGACCCCGGTCCGTCATCAGCGCGAAGTGGAAAACCGCATGCGCGAAGCTGTCCGTCAGGATCGCGCCCGTATCCAGATTGGCCGCATTTCCCGCTTTGGTCTGCTGGAGATGTCCCGTCAGCGTCTGAGCCCGTCACTGGGTGAATCAAGCCATCATGTGTGTCCGCGATGCAGCGGCACCGGGACTGTGCGTGATAACGAATCACTGGCGCTCTCCATTCTGCGTCTGATTGAAGAAGAAGCGCTGAAAGAGAATACCCATCAGGTACATGCAATTGTGCCGGTACCGGTCGCCTCTTATCTGCTGAACGAAAAACGCCAGGCTGTCAGTGCGATTGAAGCACGCCAGGCCGGTGTCAGCGTGATTATCGTGCCGAACAACCAGATGGAAACCCCGCACTTCCGTGTGGTTCGTGTCCGTAAAGGTGATGAAATCGGCACCCTGAGCTACCGCCTGCCGGAGAAATACGAAGCGGAATCCGCTGCCGGTGAAGAAGAGGAAACTCAGGAACGCCGTGCACCGGAACAACCGGCTATCAATGCCTTTGCTATCACATCCGATGCACCGGTACCGCCACAGACTGCCGCAACCCGCAAACCGGAAAGCAAACGCGATAACCGTCAGGATAAACAGGCACCTGCGGCTTCTGAAGGTGGTTTCTTCAGCCGTCTCATCAAAAAACTGTTCGGCTCCGCACCTGCTGTGCAGGAAGAAACTGAACAGAAAGAGAAAAAACAGACTAACGACAACAACCGCCGCGGCGGGAATGATCGTAACAAGCAGCGCCGTAACCGCCGTGACCGTAATGATCGCAACGGCGAACGTACCGAGCGTGCTGACCGTCCTGAGCGCAGTGACAACGAATCGCGCAATAAACGCGATCGCGATACTGTGAATGAGCCGCGTAAAGGCCGTAATCAGAATACACCGAACGAAGATCTGACACCGGAAGAACTGGCCGCCCGCGAAGCACAGCAGCAGTTACGCCGTGAACAGCGTGCAGAGCGTCAGCGCCGCCGTCAGGACGAAAAACGTGCCCAGCAGGATGCGAAAAAACTGCGCGCCCAGCAGGAAGATCAGGATGCACTGAACAATGACGGCAATACGGAAGATGATGATGCACCGACACCGGTTCGTCAGCGCCGTACCCGCCGCCAGCTGAACGGTTCTGTCCGTATCACTGATGGTGAAACACAGACTAAACCGGCTGTTGCAGCACCGGTTCCGGTTGTTATCGATAATGCACCAGTGGCAGTTCCTGCGGATACCGACGTACCGGCAGCGGCTGAAAACAATGGTGATGAGGCACACAGCGATAACATCCTGCCGCGCCGTTCCCGCCGTTCACCGCGTCATCTGCGTGTGAGTGGTCAGCGCCGCCGCCGTTACCGTGAAGACCGTCAGCTGACGCAGTCTCCGGTTCCGCTGGAAATGGCTGTGTTCTCCCCTGAACTGGCTTCCGGTAAAGTGTGGATCCAGTATCCGGTTGTGACACCTGCTGCACAGGCAGAACAGGAAATCGCAGCTGAGACACCGGAAATCACCGAAACGACAGCTGTGATGACAGAAACCGCTGTTGTTGCTCAGGTAATGACTGAAACTGCAGAAACCACCGTTGTGACAGAACAGTTCTCTCTGACTGTCGCATCTGAGGCTCCTCAGGTCACTGCGCCGGAAGAAACACCGGTTGCGGATACTGTTGAATCTGTACCGGCAGAAGAGCCTGTACAGGAAACCGCTGACGTTATCGCCAGTGAGCCTGTTGTGACTGACGTGATTGTTACTGAGCCTGTTGCTGTCACAGAACCTGTTGCACCGGTTGTTGTTGCAGAACCGGAAGTGATTGCTGAGCCTGAGCCGGTTGTTGTGACTGAACCTGTTACCGCACCGGTTGCGGCTCCGGTTACTGAAACAACTGTCGTTGCTGCCGGCCGTCATGCTTATTCACCGATGACCAAAGCCCCTGCTCCGGCAACTACCGGCGAAGCCTTTGTTATCACCGAATACCAGCGTGAAGCCCGCGAAGCCTATGCGCTGCACGGTGCAGGTGGTCATGCAGCCACTAACCATGCTGCATCAGAGCCGTCAAAAACCCTGCTCTGATAATCCGCACTGAACTGAAAATGGCTCCCCCGGGGAGCCATTTTTTTATGGAAAAGATAAAAAAAACCGCGAATACACGATTCACGGTTTCTGCTGTTCTGTGTATGCGATTACTTAATATCTTTGATATCGCCCATCGCTTTGAGTTCTCTGGAGATTTCACGGCGCTCTTTTGACAGATCCGCATTCTTGATAATGTACTCATCCACACGATCTTCATAGTCACTGCGCATATTGGCAATGATAGCCTGGATATCTTCAATGGACATGCCCGGCTTGATGTATTCACTCAGGTTATCAAGCAGAAGTACACGTTTCTGGTTATCACGAATTTTCTTTTCGTTGTCAGTTATTTCACGCAGTATTTTGTTTTTACGGCGAAACATACGAACGAACTCCAGGACATTGTGAAAGGAAGGCTTGGTTGTGTTGTCCATTATTCTACCCTTAGTCATATCTGAAATGTGATTCATTAAACAATACAGGTTAACCATGACTGCCGACAAGCAATTCCGCCGGTTTTCTGCGGTTTTCTTCAGTGTAGCGTATTTCTGAGCGGAATTGTTTCAGCTAATATAAATTCCGCACAAATTACCGCCATTTTGTGAGATCTGCCATCAAATCGTATTGCCGGGATAATCAGGACTGAAATTGGTATTTTGTTCCCGATTTGTTACCCTGTAGCCCATCATTTATCAGAAAACGGGCCATACGGTGTCTTCAGCACAATTTTTCTTTCACGATTACGAAACCTTCGGGCAGGATCCTGCCGGTGACCGTCCGGCGCAGTTTGCCGGGGTCCGCACAGACAGCAAATTCAATATTATCGCCGACCCGGTGATCGCCTACTGCGCCCCGGCGGATGATTATCTGCCGCAGCCCGCTGCGGTGATGATAACCGGTATCACGCCGCAGGAAGCCCTGCAGAAAGGGGTTAATGAGGCGCAGTTTGCCAAGCTGATTCATGACACCTTTACACAGCCGGATACCTGTATTCTCGGCTATAACAGCATTCGTTTTGATGATGAAGTCACCCGTAATATTTTCTACCGGAATTTTTACGACCCGTATGCCTACAGCTGGATGAACCGCAATTCCCGCTGGGATCTGATTGATATCACCCGCGCCTGCTATGCGCTGCGTCCGGACGGTACAAACTGGCCGGAGAATGACGAAGGACTGCCGAGCTTTAAGCTGGAACACCTGACTGCCGCCAACGGTATCGCTCATGAAAATGCCCACGATGCGATGGCGGATGTGTATGCCACCATTGCCATGGCAAAACAGCTGCGTGGTGCACAGCCGCGTCTGTTCGATTATTTCTTCACTCTGCGCGATAAACGCAAACTCGCGGCACTGATTGATATTCCGTCCATGAAACCGCTGGTGCATATCTCCGGAATGTTCGGGGCTGTCCGCGCCAATACCAGCCTGGTGGCCCCGCTGGCATGGCATCCGGATAACCGCAATGCCGTGATTATGTGTGATCTCGCCGGTGACCTGACCCCGCTGCTGACACTGGATGCGGATACACTGCGCGAACACCTGTACACCCGCCGTGATGAACTGCCGGAAGGCGCAATCCCGGTACCGCTCAAACTGGTGCATATCAATAAGTGCCCGATCCTGGCACCGGAAAATACCCTGCGCCCGCAGGATGCACAGCGTATCGGACTGGATAAAGACCTGTGTGCCCGTAATGCAGAGTTGCTGCATCAGCATCCGGAGATCCGCGAGAAAGTCGTGGCGGTGTTTGCACAACCGCGTGAGTTTCCGCCGCAGAATGATGTGGATCGCATGATTTATCAGGGCTTTTTCAGTGATTCGGATAAAGCGGCCATGACGATTATCCGCGAAACAGATCCGAAAAATCTGCCGGCACTGGCACTGAGTTACCAGGATGCCCGTCTGCCGGAGTTACTGTTCCGCTACCGCGCCCGGAATTTCCCCGGCACACTGGATGAGCATGAGCAGCAGCGCTGGCTTGCCCATCGCCGTGAGATCTTTAATCAGGATAATTTAACCCGTTATTTTGAGCAGATTGGTGAAATGATGCAGGAATATCAGCATGATGCGAACAAAACAGAATTACTGAAAAAGCTGGTGCAGTACGCGCAGCACCTGGCGCAGTAATCAGAACAGACCGCCGGGAGGGAGACTCCCGGCGGTAAAATCATCCCGCTTTATTCGCGGTATAGAACACCCGGCACAGGGATTCCCTGTACTTCGGACAAACAGAGACCAGCCGCGTGCGGCTTTCTGTATCCCGCCCCAGTTCTTTCAGCACCCCTTTGGTGATCAGCGAATCCGCGCTGCTGTGCTTAATGCCGATACTGACATTTTCATCACGGGCATTAAGGATATACACAATCAGCGCCCGCTCATCCGTGCTGAGGTTATGCAGCACCTCTGCTTTATGGCACTTAACCGGAACCGCTTTGCCGAAGGCATTTTTGAGTCTTTTAAACATAATCATCAGTAAACAGGGAGAAAAGCTGATTATAGTGAATTTAATCCCTTATTAACATTACTGATTATACTTTCCGCAGCTGCATCCTTCGTGCCCTTCCCCCCAATATTTTAATTTACTGGTTTTGCCCAGTCCCGGGTTCAGGGTGTTGGTCGGATCGGTGGCTTTATAGAAGGCTTTCAGCTGAGGTTTGGCTTTATACAGATGGCCGACATTATGCTCTGCCGGATATTCTGCCCCGCGCGTGTTGAGGATTTCCAGCATTTCCTCTTTCAGTGCATGCGGATCCACACCTTTCTTCACAATATAGTCCTGATGGAAAACGTGGCATAAAAAATGTCCGTAGTAGAGTTTATGCACCAGTTTGCTCTCAATTTCCGGCGGCAGGACTTCCAGCCACGCCTGATCATTACGGCGCAGTGCAATATCCAGTGCGAGGATATCCTCCACTTTGCTGCTGTTGACCGCGTGATAGCGGATGGCGGCACCAGCAGCCACAAAGCGGTGCAGGAAAGCATCCGCCCCCTCTTTGGCATCACACTCAAAGAAAGCACCCTCTGCATTGTCAAAGAAAGTGCTCAGCCAGTTACGGGCTTCATCAATTCCCTCTCCGGCCATTTTCAGCATCAGGTGATGCTCATATTTATCGCGGTACTCTTCCATCCGGCGCGGCAGATGGTTCGGCCACAGATGACTGAATAACTGCATTGTGCGGTCAATCAGGTTTTTCGGCAGCAGCGGGATTTTATTGAAAACAGCATCCATCCGCCCTTTGATAGTGAACAGCTTCGGCATTTTTTCAGTGCCGAGTTTATCAATCATCAGGAAGCTGTCTTTGCCGTAGACTTTTGCGATGTCATAACATTCGCGGTGCATATATTCACCGGCCACCGGCAGATGCTCAAACTCCGCGAGAATATGACGGCGGATGTCTTCCAGCACCGAAGGCGTATTGGTGCCGATATAGAAAACTTTGCTCTCTCCCTGAGACGGGAAGGTATCAAGGCGCACCGCAAACACCACCAGCTTACCGGCACAGCCGGAGGCTTCAAACAGGCGGCGTTCGTCGGCGTTGAAACGGGACGGGGTGTCCGCATCCACATCACGGATACGCTGATGATAATCATGGTCAGAGGCCGGTTTATCCGTGTCCTCAATATCCGCATCCTGATACTGCCGGTATTCCAGACAATTCAGAATCTCTTCCGGGGTTGAACCCAAATCAATTCCCAGATGGTTAACCAGCTCTGCGCTGCCGTCCGCATTAACACGGCCGTACAGCGCCAGTTCGGTATAAGCGGGGCCGCGCTGCACCAGAGAACCGCCGGAGTTATTACAGATCCCGCCGACCACCGATGCCCCGATACAGGAAGAACCGATCACTGAATGCGGCTCACGGCCCAGCGGTTTCAGGACTTTTTCCAAATGCCACAGGGTGCTGCCCGGCAGTGCCACCACCTGCTGCTGTTTTGTCAGTACCTGAATTTTATCCAGACGCAGTGTGCTGATAATGATAATTTCGCGGTCATAATCATCCCCGCTCGGGGTGGAGCCTTCGGTCAGACCGGTATTGGCCGCCTGCATGATCACAATTCTGTCGGCTTCAACCGCGGCTTTAAACACCTGCCACAGTTCATACAGCGTACCCGGGAACACCACCGCCAGCGCGCTGCCTTCTCCGGAACGGAAGCCTTTGCGGTATCGTTCCGTCTTACGCGGCTCTGTTAAAATGTGTTTGTGACTGACAATATCTGTCAGTGCCTGAATAAGACGTGCGCCGTCAGGTTGCTGATTGTTGATCATACTTTACCCCGATTCAGATTACTTATTGTTCATTAAGTAATTATGCCTCTTATCTTATTTATAATACAAATACTATTTTTAACAAATTTAACAGATTAACCACGAATCCGGCTTATCTGAACAGGTTGATCAGCAGCGTCACCATCATAATCCCGACTGTCAGGATCAGGATTTTGCGGACAATTTCTCCGTTGGTGCGGATAGCATGCTGACTGCCGAGGTGATTTCCGAGCAGACTGGCGGCGATCATCGGGATACTGAGCAGAAACGCGATATGTCCGGCCATAATAAAAGCGACCAGCCCACCGACATTCGACGCCAGGTTAAAGATTTTCGAGGTGGCGGAGGATTTCAGCAAATCGAGGTTATTGATCAGAAACAGACAGATAATGAAGATACTGCCGGTGCCCGGCCCGAAAAATCCGTCATAGAAACCGACAATAAAGCAGGTGAAAAAGACCAGCCAGACAGATTTACGTACCGCATTACCCTGCTGTGCACCACCCAGTTTCCCCTTAAAGAAGGCTGCCAGCAGGCCGATAGGCAGCATACAGATAATAATATAGGTAATCGTTTCAGACGGCAGATATATAATCGCTTTCGCGCCCACCCAGGCCCCGAAGAATGATGAAATAATTCCTGCAGGGATTATCTGCCAGTAAACCGATTTGTTTTTAATGAAATTAGAAATCGCTGCCAGCGTACCGACAGAACTCACCAGTTTTTCCTGTCCCAGCGCCATATGCGGCGGCAGACCGGTCAGCATAAAGGCGGGGATCAGAATCAGCCCTGCGCCGCCGGCAATGGAATCAATATATCCGGCCACAAAAGAGGCGATGACCAGCAGTGCCAGTCCCGCATAAAAATAGTCTGCCATCAGACTGTGCTCAATATACATCCGCATCCCTTAATTATTATCATTTTCTATACTTTCAGCAGGTTACTATACGCGATTACACATAAAAAAACGGCGCACAGCATCAAACTGTGCGCCGTTTTCACGACATAACTGCTTAAAGACTTACTGTTCCGGCATCTGCGGCATCGGACGGCGGAAACGGCGGGTCAGCCATAACATATAGATCAGACCCAGTGCCCCCCAGCTCAGACCCAGTTCCATCGATTTCGCATCGAGGTTGAACCAGAGCACGGTCACTGTCGCAGCACCGATAATCGGCAGCAGCAGATAGTTGATCTGGTCGCCCAGCGTCTTGTTACGGCGCTCGCGGATGTAGAACTGTGAAATCACAGACAGGTTGACGAAGGTGAACGCCACCAGTGCCCCGAAGTTAATCAGCGCGGTTGCGGTAACCAGATCAAACCAGACTGCACTCAGCGCCAGCACACCCACCAGCAGCACGTTCAGTGCCGGGGTACGCCATTTCGGATGCACGTAACCGAAGAATTTCTCCGGGAACACGCCGTCACGGCCCATCACATACATCAGACGGGATACCCCTGCCTGTGCCGCCATACCGGAAGCCAGTACGGTCACGCAGGAGAACACCAGAATGATGGACTGGAAGAAGGCACCGGCCACCATGTACATAATTTCAGGCTGTGACTCTTCCGGATTGTTGAATCGGGACACATCCGGGAAATAGAGCTGCAGGAAATAAGACACCGCGATAAAGATCAGACCACCAATCAGTGCGGTCAGGAAAATCGCTTTCGGGATCACTTTCCCGGCATTCGGTGTTTCTTCTGACAGTGAGCTGATACCGTCAAATCCTAAGAAGGAGAAGCACAGTATGGTCGCCCCGCTTATCATCGGGATCAGTTCCGCATCAATGGAGGCAAACGGACGGAAGGAGAGCAGCGTACCCGCCCCTTCACCCGCAGACACACCACGGACCAGCAGACCGACAAACACAATCATCACCGCAACCTGTACCAGTACAATCCCGGTATTGAGGTTTGCCACGACATTGATGCCGCGCAGGTTAAATAATGTCATCAGGAAAACCAGACCCGCGACGAAAATCCATGGCGGACAGTCAGGGAAGATTGCCTGAAGATAAATTTTTGCCAGCAGAATGTTGATCATCGGCATGAACAGGTAGTCCAGCAGCGATGACCAGCCAACCATAAAGCCGATATGCGGACTCATGGATTTCTGGGCATAAGTATACGCCGAGCCTGCGGACGGGAACCGTTTAACCAGTTTTCCGTAACTCAGCGCAGTAAAAAGAATGGCTGTCAGTGCGATAGCATAAGAGGTCGCAACATGACCGCTGGTAATTTCGGACACAATCCCGAACGTATCAAAGATAGTCATCGGCTGCAGATACGCAAGCCCCATCATGACAACCTGAACGAGGGTAAGTGTTTTTGCGAGTTGTACGCGGTTATTGGCAGCTGTACGGTTCAGGCCAATATCGAGGGTAGTATTATGCGACATGAGCGAATCCCCCCGTAACACCGACAATCATACTGATACTACTATCAGATGGCGTGTTACCGGGAAGACTTCGCATCTGCCTGTAGGCAGTGAAGTAAGAAGGGGTTTGGAGTGCTGAGCAGGAGCGCCGTGCTCCGTAGTCGTCGTTGCAGCAGCCAGCGCCGATTGGCACAGGTGCAAAAGTGAAAAATTGCGCCATTTATCGCATCCTCATACCGGTGTTTATCGTCCGGTGTAATTCAGTAAACAGTTATCCGGCCTATCGGCCCCTTTTTTTGTCGGTGACAATATTTTAGTGCAAAAAAAAAACCGATGCGTATAAATGCATCAGTTATTTTTTTGGATGGCGCATTCTGCACCCCTCAGTCATAAATTTCAAGCTTTGTTCGCCCTGATCCGGTAATTTTTTTACATACCGCTTTACCGGCAGAATTTCCGTGACGAAACTTTGAATATTTATAGCCAAAACGTTAAAAAATCCGGCTGTTCGTGTATTTTTCAGTCACTCTGCCTGCCATAAAAAAACACGACGCCCGGGAAAGGGCGCCGTGTTGCGACACATAATAATGAATGATGGTTACATCAGAAGTTATAGTTCAGACCGATGTTGTAACGGCGGCCTTCAAGAGCTGCACCATAATTTTCGGAATCAACACGTTTATCGAAGATATTGTATACCCCGGCAGCTATCGTCACATCTTTCCATGCCTTATAGCTGGCTCCGATATCCATGAAACCGTATGATGGCGTACCGTCACTCATGCCGCGGCGACCACGGAAATCAGATGTTTTACCGCGGAAGTTATAGCGGGTCCATGTTTCCCAGTCAGCATCTATATTCCAGGTTAACGTGGCATTACCCATGTGTTTCGGTAATTTATTTAATGGTTTACCGGTAAAATCGCCGCTGCGCTGTTCAGAATCTGTGAAGGTATAGTTCGCTGCCAAATCAAGATTATCAATAATATCCCAATTCATCGTGGCTTCCACACCGGTAATCCGGGCTTTATCAACGTTTTCACGGGTACTGATAAATTTATATTTTTTCCCCTGGTAAACACACTCGCCCCGCGCTTTTTTGCCATCGCCATCAGTACAAGCCCGAGTTTCCATTATTTTATCTTTAAAATCAGTGTTATAAACTGTCAAACCAAGATTAAGGTTATCCTGATTATTCCAGATAATACCAATTTCTTCAGTAACGCTTTTTTCCGGTTTCAGATTGGCATTACCGAGGATAATGGCAGGGTCACCACCACCACCGGTAATTTGTCCCCAGTTTGGTGATACCTGGCGAAGATCCGGAGAACGGTAGCCCGCAGAGACTCCGCCTTTCAATGTCCACATTTCATCAATATGCCATACACCATAAACACGCGGTGTCCAGTGGGAACCAAAGTTTTCATCCTTATCCATACGTAAACCGCCGGTCAGGGTAAAATCATTGGTCAGCATCCAGTCATCTTCCATGAATAATGCCCAGCTGTAGCGATTTAATGCGTTCGCACCGCCTTCCAGCTGATTTGAACTATCATCTTTCAGATCTTCATAGCGGTATTGTCCGCCAATACTTAATGTATGCGTATCAAAATTAAATACCGTCTGATTTTTTACCAGAGTATCTGTATATTTCATCTGACGACCCGGGTTTTTAGACTCATCACGCTGAACAAACGTATTGATATTCCCCCAGTCATATACACCATCATGAGTTAACGCATAGTTTGTACGTTCATAACGATTATAACCATCTTCACCTTCTGTGGATTTGCCCTGATGATAGTCACGGTTTTGCCGATCAACTTTGAAATCAAAATCTAAAGTATTTTGTTCATCCGGTGTCCACGACAATGTACCGCCACCACTGCGGATAATCTGGCGGTTAAAACCATCAATAATTTTGTCTTCACCACGATGAGAATAAAGCGCATTGACTTTCATACCCAACTTGCCGTCAATTAGCGGACCTGCTGCATATAAACTGCTCTGTACGCTGTTACCTTCATTTTTTCGTTCTGTCAGAGTTGTTTCAGCTCTGACACTACCGACCCATTTTGACTGGATTTTTCTCGTGATAATATTGATAACCCCGCCCATAGCATCCGAACCATACAGCGAAGACATTGGTCCGCGCACCACTTCAATGCGATCAATCGCAGTCAGCGGCGGTAACCATCCCTGTTCAATACCGGAGTTATCACTATTAGGACGGGTGCCCCGGGTATCAACCCGTTTGCCATCGACTAAGATCATAGTGTATTTCGCATCCATCCCGCGGATACTGATATCTGATTTACTGCCGCCACCGGTAACTAATACGCCGGGAACATCTTTTAATGCATCAGTTACATCACGATAAGCCTTATTTTCCAGTTGCTCACGAGAGATAACAGAAATTGATGCCGGAGCATCCTCAATTTTCTGCTGGAAGCCGGATGCGGTGGTAACCACGATCACGTCTTCTTTATTTGCAGCCTGAGCAGCCATCACCTGAGCGGCGAGTGCTGCCATAACACATACCGCCACTTTTCTTTTTGAAAAAATAACCATTCTTTTGATTCTCCAAGAGATAATATATTTATGGACAATCGACATTTGCTCTCAGGGATTTATATCCCTTTTTTTAAATAATAATGACCCTGCCATTGCAGGCATCCGTCATTATTTTATTATTACCTTTTATAAGGCTATTTGTTTTTATAAAAAAATTACACAGAAAACAATGTATTATCAGCGCATATAATATATACAGCGTGCAGATAATCACCCTCTGCGGAAATATATTCCGCAGAGAATAAAAAAGAATATGTAATATAACCCGGTTTTATTATGCCAGTGTCGCAACCGCGCGCGGCACCAGACCATCAATCACAACATGCGGCACAGACTGCGAGCAGTGCTCAATACGGCCGCGTACACCATAGACGGTTGCCAGGCTGTCCGGCGTAATAACCGCTTCCGGATCCCCTTCCGCAATTAAATTCCCGTCTTTCAGCATTAATATATGATCACCGTGACGCAGTGCGATATTAATATCGTGCACAACCACTACGGTAATAATATTCCGGCGCTGGGTTTCACGGCGAACCAAATCCATTACGTGATACTGATAATTTAAATCCAGTGCACTTAACGGCTCATCCAGTAATAACAGTGTCGGCTGACGGATTAAGGATTGTGCCAGCCCGACTAATTGTTTCTGACCGCCGGATAACTGATCCAGATAATTCAGCGCCAGATGTTCAATGCCTAATTGTGACAGCAGAGACATCACTTCCTGCTCACTGTCGCGGTCAGAAACACCGCCGGATGCCCGTTGTGCAACAATCACGGATTCCAGCACATGCAGGTGTACCCCGGCAGGCAGTGTCTGCGGCAGATAAACCACCTGCTTCGCGCGTTCGGCAAAATTCATCCGCGTCAGGTCATGGCCGTCGAGCAGTAACTGCCCCTCCGCCTTGTTCAGCCCGGCCAGGGAGCGCAGCAGGGTCGATTTCCCGCTGCCGTTCGGCCCGAGCAGCACAGTGATTTTACCGCGCGGCAGAGGCTCAACATTCAGGTCTTCAATGATTTTCCGTTTCGGATAACCGGCATTGAAGTGTTTAATCTGTAACCCGCTCTGAGCAGACATTGCATTCAAATCCATCTTACATGCTCCCTTTATGACGCAGGATCATGCTCAGGAAGAACGGCACACCTACCAGTGATGTCACAATACCAACCGGAATAATCACGCCCGGAATCAGGTTTTTCGAGGCAATGGATGCCATCGACAGGACCAGCGCCCCGATTAATGCACTCGCCGGCAGATAGAAACGGTGATCCTCACCGAACATCATGCGGGCAATATGCGGCGCGACCAGGCCGATAAACGCAATCGGGCCGACAAAAGCCACCGCCAGCGCAGTCAGAATACTGATACGCAGCAGCGTACCGAGACGCAGACGGCGCACGTTAATACCAAAACTGACAGCGCGGTCTTCGCCGAGGCGCAGTGCGGTCAGTTTCCACGAGTTACTCATGGAAATCGGCAACAGAATGGCAAAGGCCAGCGTCATCACACCCAGTTTCACCCAGGTGGCGCGCGCCAGGCTGCCCATCGTCCAGAAAACCAGCCCCTGTAAGGTGTCTTCCGTGGCGATAAACTGCATCATGGAAACCAGCGCGTTAAAGGTAAAGACCATTGCGATACCGAATAACACCACACCGGAGGTTGCCACACGAGTCCAGCGGGTGATGCCGTCGAGCATCAGCGCGGAAAACAGCGCAAAAATAAAGGCGTTAGCGGAGACAAACCACTGATCCGGTACGCCCGGAATACCAATTCCGAGGACTATCGCCAGCGCCGCACCAAACGATGCGGCGTTGGAGACGCCGAGGGTAAACGGACTCGCCAGCGGGTTATTGAGGATGGTCTGCATCTCTGCCCCGGCAAGACCGAGAGACATGCCGACCACCACGGCCATCAGGGCATACGGCAGACGTATTTCCCAGACAATCACACGGGTGCCCGCTGATACACTTTCCGGCGACACCAGGGTCTGCCAGAGTGCATCAAGGGTCAGCCCGGACGGCCCCATGGTGAAATCGAGCACCACGGTACAGAGTATTACCGCAACCACCGCAAACATCCACATCAGCCGCCTGCGCAGTACACGCCGGTAATGTGATTTCACATCACAGCTTAATTCACTGCCTGCCTGTTCCGGCTTCGTCTGTAGCATTGCTTCTGTGGTAATACTCATTATTCAAATACCTGCTGACTACTTAAAATTATTTACCGCTGACCCAGTATGTGCCGGTTGGTTCGACAGCCAGGAACTGACTGTACATTTCATCCATGGTTTTCTTCGGATCCAGATCTTTAAACTGCTCCGGATAGAACCACTTGGCAAAGGCCTGCGCGGCAATCACGTTATAAGGTGAGTTATAATAGTTGTGCCAGATAGCATAGTCACGCCCTTCTTTCACTGCGGTCAGGGTATTGATGCCCTTGCGCTCAGTAATGGCTTTCAGGCTGGCTTTGGCATCCGCTTCTGTTGCCTGCGCACCCAGCTGAACACCTGCATCGGTGCTGCCCGGGGCTTTCGCGCCGCTGACCAGATAAATATCCGGATCCGCCGCAATCACTTTTTCCAGGTTCATGGTACCCAGTGGTGTCGGCAGAACTTCTTTGGCGATATTTTTACCGCCCGCCAGATCGATAAAGTTACCGAGGTTACCGTTCCCGGCAGTACCGCAGCAGTCAGGGAAAGATCCGGCGCGCAGATCGATAAACACAGTCGGTTTTTTATCTTCCGGGATTTTGTCTGTCACGTCAGTGACTAACTTCATCTGCTTCTGATAGAAATCTTCAAAGGCTTTGGCTTTTTCTTCGCGGTGCAGCACTTTACCCAGCACACGCATACCCGGCAGAGTGTTTTTCAGCGGTTCGTTGCGGAAGTCCACAAAGACAACCGGGATACCGGCTTTTTCCAGCTGACCGACCAGCTCGCTGTTTTTACCCGGTCCGTGACCGGCCAGGCCGAAAATTGCCACATCCGGATTGAGGGTTAATACTTTTTCTGCACTGACGCTGTCCTCTGTCGTGTTACCGATCAGCGGGATCTTGTCGATTTCCGGGAATTTAGCTTTGTAGACAGCATAAGACTGCGGGTCGAGTTTGCGGAAGTCACCCTGCCAGCCGGCAATACGTGCCAGCGGTTTATCCCCTTCCAGCAATGCCACCGCGTGGATCATACGCCCTTCCCCTAACAGGATGCGCTCCACTTTTTCCGGTACTTCCACTGTACGTCCTGCGGCATCAACCACTGTTTCCGCCCATGCTGCACTGCTCATCAGAACAGCCCCTGCTGCCAGGCTCATGGTCAGCCCTTTTGCTACAGATACTAATTTCACGTTACCGACTCCTGTTATCTGTCAGAAATTGGCGTTAACAATAAAGCAAATAAGAACTCTTATCAATACGGAATAATTATCTTCCTCATTACAATATTCGTTATCATCAGGTGATAACGATATATCGAAAGATAATCTGTAAGTGATATTCATTATTAACAGATAAAACGACTGACTTAACGGATAAACACAGTTTCAACCCGTGGATACCCCCGCAAAGCCTGTAACGACAAACATAAAAAAAACCTGACCAGGATAGTCAGGTTTTTTATCAATTTACGTGATATGTCACAAAACCGGGTTACAAAGCCTTATTTGTGGCTGGCCGGAAAGTCCATTTCGCCGTAGCGAACAAACTTAGTACGCTTAACAATTTTATAACCAAACCAGATGGCGAAGAACAGCGGCAGACCGATATACGTCGCGACCACACCCACCCAGTCAATCTGATCCTGCAGGAAGGCTTCGTAGTTCTGACCGAGGGTGATGGTCAGACACAGAATAAAGGCGAAGATCGGGCCGACCGGGAAGAAACCGGAGCGGTACGGCAGATCGTTCAGGTCATAGCCCTGCTTAATATAGCCTCTGCGGAAACGGTAGTGGCTGATGGCAATCCCCAGCCAGGCGATAAAGCCGGTCATCCCCGAAGCATTCAGCAGCCACAGATACACGGACTGGTTACCGAACATCGATGTCAGGAAGCAGAGAGCCGCAATCACCGTCGTGGCAATCAGCGCGTTACGCGGCACACCGCCTTTGGACAGTTTGGCAAACAGTTTCGGTGCTTTGCCGGATTTTGCCAGGGTGTACAGCATACGGGTGGAGGCATACATCCCGGAGTTACCCGCAGACAGTACCGCTGTCAGGATAACCGCGTTCATCACCGCTGCGGCAGAGAGCAGACCGGCGCGTTCAAAGACCAGGGTGAACGGACTGACGCTGATATCGGTTTCATCATTACGCAGCAGGTTCGGGTCGGTGTACGGGATAATCAGGCTGATCACCAGAATCGCCAGTACATAGAACAGCAGGATACGCCAGAACACTTTACGCACTGCTTTCGGAATATTTTTAGCCGGATCTTTGGATTCACCGGCAGCGATACCGATAAGTTCAGTGCCCTGGAAGGAGAAGCCGACAATCATGGCCACCCCGATCATCGCAGCAAAGCCGCCTTTGAACGGTGCCTCACCGACAGTCCAGTTGTGCCAGCCCGCACCTTCCCCGCCTTTCATAATGCCGGTGATCATCATCACGCCGACAACAATAAACAGGATAACGGTACTGACCTTAATTAAGGAGAACCAGTATTCCGCCTCACCGAATCCTTTTACAGAGATAAAGTTAAGCAGGAACATAATAGCCAGGAACGCCGCACTCCAGACCCAGCCCGGGATCTGATCCGCCGGGAACCAGTAGGTCATCACCAGCTGTGCTGCCACCAGGTCAACCGCGATAGTCACCGCCCAGTTGTACCAGTAGTTCCAGCCCAGTGCGAAACCGAAGCCTTCATCCACATATTTGGCGCCGTAGGTGGCAAATGAACCCGATACCGGCATATAGGCCGCGAGTTCGCCGAGGCTGGTCATCAGGAAATAGACCATCAGGCCGATAATGGCATAGGTTAACAGCGCCCCGCCGGGACCGGCCTGGGCAACAGTGGCACCGGAAGCGACAAACAGCCCCGTACCGATAGATCCGCCGATGGCGATCATCGCCAGATGGCGCGCCTTTAATTCACGGCGCAGTGTCTGCGGTTGTTCACCCGCGATTTGATTTGCTTGCTGAGACATTACAATCCTGTTTCATGTAGTTATTTTCATCCGCTGAGCGTGATTGTAGCGAAATCCCGGGACTGTACCCAGCAAATATGCGGCATTATAAGATACCTGCATAATCGCTGCGGAATTATAAGCACCCGGCTTATAATTGCCTCAGTTGCCCGCCGGAAACCGGCGGCAGAAGAAACAGATGCCGCATCAGCGGCAATAGGTCAGGAAGGTATTGAGGGCGTTGGAGATATGTTTCTGACGGTGATAAATCCGGAAAAGTGTGCGGTTGAGGGTCAGCCCGGCAATCTTCACTTCCGACAGCAGCCCGTTACTCAGCTGTTCGGCAATCACCCGCCGCGACAGACAACTGACCCCGCGCCCGAAGCGTACCGCGTGTTTGACGGCCTCGGAATTCCCCAGCTCCATTTCCACGCGGAAACCCGGCAGACGGTTAAAGAGGATCTGATCCAGCACTTCCCGCGTACCGGAACCGCGTTCACGCAGAACCCAGGCCACATTTTTCAGATCATCAGGAGTCACATTGCTTTTCTGACTGAGCGGGTTATCCGGGCTGCAGAAAATCACCAGCTCATCTTCCAGCCACGGCTCGGTAATCAGTTCCGGGGAATGGCAGACCCCTTCGATAAGCCCCATATCCGCGCGGAACTCCAGCACGGCTTTAATCACTTCCTCAGTATTAGCGATAAATAATTCAACCGGTGTATTTTCATGCACTGCACGGTATGCCCCCAGCATTTCCGGCAGCATATAGTTGCCGATGGTGGTACTGGCCGCAAAACGCAATGCCCCCGCATCGGTTTTAAACAGCTGTTCAATTTCACCGGCCTGCTCAAGCAGAGCAATGGCTTTCGGATACAGCAGCCGCCCGTGCTCATTGGTCACCAGCCGTTTACCGACCCGGTCAAATAACTGAACATTCAGCTGATTTTCCAGATCTGTCAGAGAGGCGCTCACGGCAGACTGTGAAAGCGCTAACTGCTGGGAAGCTTGTGTCGTCGAACCGGACTTCTGAACTTCTGTAAAGACTTCGAGCTGTCTCAGTGTGATGCGCATGGCAAAGCGCTCCCTTATTTTATCCCGATTATTATCATCATATTAACATTATACTTATAATTTAACATTGCCATTACCGCTAACCTGATTTTTAGGTTGATTATAGAATTATTATGAATTTTAAAAATATTACGCTTTCCGCTATGCTTTGCACATCGTTATTCCTTTTTGTGAGTTACTTATGTCTGAAAGTCATATCAAAACTGAAAAAGCCCGCTGCACAGCAAAACCGATGTGGCTGAGACTGCTTCCGGGCTTTGTCCTGGCGGGGGTTCTGACCACCGCCGCTATGCTGCTCGGGGAAATGCCCTGGTTTATCAACCTCGGGCTGGGCGCACTGACACTGGCTATTCTGCTGGGGATTATTGCCGGTAATACCGTTTACCCGCATATCAAACCACAGTGCGAAGCCGGGGTTGGGTTTGCCAAACACTATTTTTTACGGGCGGGGATCATCCTGTACGGCTTCCGTCTGACATTTCAGCAGATTGCCGATGTCGGGATCAGCGGCGTGATTATTGATGCCGTAATGCTGACCAGCACCTTCCTGATCGCCATGTATATCGGCCGTAAATGGTTCGGGCTGGACAGAGAAACCGTCATTCTGATTGGTGCAGGCAGCAGTATCTGTGGTGCGGCAGCGGTGATGGCCACTGAGCCGGTGGTTAAAGCACCGGCAAGTAAAGTGGCGGTTGCGGTTTCCACGGTGGTGATTTTCGGCACCATCGGCATCTTCCTGTACCCGTGGTTGTTCCATCTCAATGCTGCACTGGGCTGGCTGCCGTTCACTGACATGAGTTTCGGGGTGTATGCCGGGTCTTCTGTACATGAAGTGGCTCAGGTGGTGGCGATTGGTCACACCATCAGCCCGGATGCGGAAAACAGCGCCGTGATCAGTAAAATGATCCGCGTGATGATGCTGGCACCGTTCCTGCTGATCCTGTCTCAGTATCTGAGCCGTCAGAAAAGCAGTGCCGGGGACGCAGCGAAGGAAAAATCCAAAATCACTATCCCGTGGTTTGCCGTCTTCTTTATTCTGGTGGCCGGATTTAACTCCTTCCATCTGATCCCGGAAATCATTGTCCGCCAGATTATTGTGCTCGATACCATTCTGCTGGCGATGGCAATGGTGGCACTCGGCCTGACCACTCACGTCAGTGCTATCCGTCAGGCCGGTATCAAGCCGATGCTGATGGCGCTGGTGCTGTTCGGCTGGCTGATTGGCGGCGGTGCGGCGATTAACCTGCTTATCCCGCTGATCACCGGCTGATCCTCCCTTTCTTTGCTGTGATATCCCGGTTGTGCGGCCGGGATATCCTGTCACTGCATTCTCCGGTTCCTTATGCCATAATCGGCACAAAGAAGGAGAAAAACCAATGAAATATGTCGGAGCACACGTCAGCGCCGCCGGTGGTGTTGATCAGGCGGTTATCCGAGCGCATGAACTGGGCGCCACAGCCTTTGCCCTGTTCACTAAAAACCAGCGCCAGTGGAAAGCCGCCCCCCTGCCGGAAAACGTCATCGCGGCCTTTAAGGCCAACTGCAAAAAATACGGCTACGGCCACGGGCAGATCCTGCCCCACGACAGCTATCTGATTAACCTTGGCCATCCGGAAACGGAAGCACTGGAAAAATCCCGCGAGGCATTTCTTGATGAATTGCAGCGCTGCGAACAGCTCGGGATCGACCGTCTGAATTTCCATCCCGGCAGCCACCTCAATAAGATTGAGGAAAAGGATTGTCTGGCGCGGATCGCGGAATCCATTAATATTGCGCTGGATAAAACCCGCGGTGTGATTGCCGTGATTGAAAACACTGCCGGACAGGGCAGCAACCTCGGCTTCCGCTTTGAGCAGCTGGCCGCCATTATTGAGGGTGTGGAGGATAAATCCCGCGTTGGTGTCTGTATCGATACCTGCCACGCGTTTGCCGCCGGGTATGATCTGCGGACACCGGAAACCTGCAAAGCCACCTTTGCGGATTTTGAAAGCATTGTCGGGTTTGAGTATCTGAAGGGCATGCACCTGAATGATGCAAAAAGTGAATTCGCCAGCCGCGTTGACCGCCACGATAGTCTCGGTCAGGGTAAAATCGGCAATGCGCCGTTTGAATTTATTATGAAAGATAAACGGTTCGACGGCATCCCGATGGTGCTGGAAACCGTGAATCCGGATATCTGGGCGCAGGAAATAGCCTGGCTGAAATCGCTGGAGAAATAACCCGGGTTATACCACCGGGCTGAGTTTAATTTTTGCCATCATTGCCGCCAGTTCGGCGCGGTCACGAACACCGACGCCGGGCTGGCTCACTGCCAGTGCAGACACCGCTGTCGCCATCCGCAGCGTGTGTTCGCTGCTCTGGCTCATCAGCAGGCCGTATACCAGGCCGCCGACCATTGAATCCCCTGCCCCGACAGTACTCACCACCTCACAATGCGGCGGCAGTGCACGCCAGGCACCGGAGGCATTCACCCACAGCGCCCCTTCCTGTCCCAGCGAAATCACCACATGGGCAATGCCTTTATCGCGCAGGGCATGGGCGGCATCAATCACATCTTTCAGTTCCGGCAGCGGTTTACCCGCCCAGATCTCAAGTTCATGACGGTTGGGCTTCACCAGCCACGGCGTGGCTTTCAGACCGGCCACCAGCGCCTCACGGCTGCTGTCAAAAATAATGCACGGGCACAGCTGACGCAGACGGCTCATCCAAGTGGTAAACCACGCCGGATCCACACCTTCCGGCAGGCTGCCGCTGACCACCACCATATCGAACTGCCCGAGCCAGGTCAGCGAATCGGCCATAAACTTCTGCCACTCGCTTTCGGTGATACGAAAACCGGAGAAATTCAGATCCGTCACCGCGCCGCTGTTTTCGGTCAGTTTCACGTTGATCCGGGTGCGCCCCGGGATCACATGGAAGCGGTTTGCCAGCCCGTTTTCACTGAAAAAATGCTGAAATTCTTCCTGATTATCTTTCCCCAGAAAGCCGCTGACAGTTACATCCACCCCGAGGTCGCGCAGAACTTTGGCGACATTAATGCCTTTTCCCGCAGGATGTAACCCGACCGTTCTGACACGGTTCACCTCGCCCGGGACAAGGGACGGACACATTCCCACAAGGTCATAGGCCGGATTTAAGGTAATTGTGGCTACTCGACGGGTCATCAGCCGGGTGCTCCCTCTGTTATTTTTGGCTAACGGGTTATAATCATTAGTAATATTGTGCGGCATGATACAACAGCTGCTTTTGAATCGTTTCAGTTATAACACAGACAGGCAGATATTCTATGCTCTGAATCATTCATTTTGCAGGAAGATATTGTCAAAAACAGACAGGCTGTCACTCCGGCGCACGGAAGTGTACCATAGCGCCCGCAATCTGATTAAAAAGAAGGAAAAAATAATGTCAGTCGTCGTCGGTACCGGGGTGGTTATTGTCAACAGCAAAGGTGAGGTGCTGCTGGGTAAACGCAGCGGCAAACATGCGCCATACTGGTCTATTTTCGGGGGACATGTTGATCCCGGTGAAACCTTTGAAGCCTGCGCCATCCGTGAAATTCAGGAAGAGATCGGCATTACCCTTACTGATCTGAAAGTGATCGGGCTGTGCAATAACCTGGAAACCTATCAGGCGGAAGGCAAGCACACGGTATCAGTCTGTCTGCTGGCACACTATGACAGCGATACGCTGCCGGTGATTCAGGAGCCGGATAAATTTGACGCCATTATCTGGTGCTCTCCGGATAATCTGCCGGAACCGCATTTTGAAGCCAGCCGTAACGCTATTCATCTGTGGCAGACCGGTCAGTTTTATCTGACAAAATAATCCGTTATATGCCGCGCCTGACTACCGGGGCGGCAATTGCTCATTTATCACCCAATCACACACAATTACGCTGATTTATCAGTTTATCTGCTTTACAACCTTTTTTTGCCGCCGTATCATCAAGCTAGTACACGGAGCTGAGTAACCGGAGGATCTATTTAATGAGCAGCGACGCAATAACACAAACCAAACGCCCTTCCGTCCTGGGCGGTGCCATGATTATCGCCGGTACCGCTGTCGGTGCAGGCATGTTTTCCATCCCTGTGATGACAGCGGGTGTCTGGTTTACCGGCTCCGTTCTGCTGCTGATTTACACCTGGTTCTGTATGTATACCTCCGGGCTGATGATCCTCGAGGCAAACCTCAATTATCCGTCAGGCTCCAGCTTTCACACTATTACCAAAGATCTGCTGGGTAACGGCTGGTCAGTGATTAACGGGCTCTCCATCGCCTTTGTGCTCTATATTCTGACCTATGCGTACATCTCGGCGGGTGGTTCGATGCTGCAGGAAAACCTGGCAGCACACGGGCTTGATATCACCCCGGCAATGAGCGGGATTTTCTTTGCTGCCGTGGTGGCCGTGATAGTCTGGATTTCCACCAAAGCCGTTGACCGCCTGTGCACCATTTTAATCGGCGGGATGGTGATTGCATTTGTGATGTCCGCCGGTGGTATGATCACGGAAGTGAAAACCGCGGTGTTATTTAACACACAGGACCCGGAAGCCCGTTATCTGCCGTATGCACTGGTGGCGCTGCCGTTCCTGCTGACCTCATTCGGCTTCCACGGTAACGTGCCGGGTCTGGTGAAATATTACCGTAATGACGCGAAATCCGTGGTACGCAGCCTGCTTATCGGCTCCCTGATTTCACTGGTGATCTATATCTTATGGCAGCTGGCCGCCCAGGGTAACGTCCCGCGCGAAAACTTTAAACAGGTTATCGCGGAAGGCGGCAATATCACCGCACTGTTAAACCAGATGAAAGCCGCCATCAGCAGTGACACCACAGTGCAGTTACTCAATGCCTTCAGCTATATGGCACTGGCCAGTTCATTCCTCGGGGTGTCTCTGGGACTGTTTGACTACATCGCAGACTTCTTTAAGTTTAAGGATAACGGCACCGGCCGCCTGAAATCCGCCATGTTTACCTTTGTTCCGCCGGCGATTCTGGCAGTGCTGTACCCGAACGGGTTTCTGTATGCCATAGGCTATGCCGGGCTGGCAGCAACCATCTGGGCGGTGATTGTCCCGGCGCTGATGGCAAAAGCCACCCGCCGCCGCTTCCCGCAGGCAGCCTACCGTGTTCCGGGCGGCAATGCGATGATCATCTTTATCATTCTGTTCGGGCTTCTCAACGCCGTCACTCATATTTTATCCATGATGGATCTCCTGCCGGTTTACCGCTGATTTCACCCGGATATCACACCCGCTGCATTTCTGCAGGCGGGTGTGATAATTTGGGCTTGCACATTGGAAAAACTGCGAGTAATTTTGTCGCCAATCGGCAGGCTTTAAGGCCTGCTTTACTATTGATGTTCATTATGTAACGGGACAAATTATGGCAAAAGCCAATGAAATTAAACGCGGAACCGCAGTGAGCTATAACGGCAAGCTGCTGATGGTCAAAGATATCGATGTCCAGACGCCAAGTGCCCGCGGGGCCAGCACCCTGTATAAAATGCGTTTTACTGATGTCCGTACCGGTCAGAAAGTGGAAGAGCGTTTTAAAGGCGATGATATTATTGAGACCATTACCTTAACCCGCCGCGCTGTTCAGCTCTCTTATGTTGACGGTGATGAGTATGTCTTTATGGATGATGAAGACTTCACGCCGTATCCGATGAAAAAAGATCAGATCGAAGAAGAACTGCTGTTTATTCCTGAGGAAGGTCTGCCGGGTATGCAGGTACTGACAATGGATGGCCAGGTGCTGGCGCTGGAATTACCGCAGACTGTCGATATGGAAATCGTTGAAACCACCCCGGGCATCAAGGGTGCATCCGCCAGTGCACGGACCAAACCGGCAACCATGCCGACCGGGCTGGTGATTCAGGTTCCTGAATACCTGAGTAACGGTGAAAAAATCCGCATTCATATCGCGGAACGCCGTTATATGGGCCGCGCGGATTAATTCCCGCAGCCGGTAAAAACTGCCTGTTACCGGGTTACCGGTTTTCTGCACACTGCGGAGACCGGCTGACCCGCCGTTCTTTCCCCGTCCCTCAGAAATAATCCACCTGCAGATACGCTTCCCGGCGCTCTTCATTCAGCACCGAGTAAGACGTGCGCCCCATTGACTGCGGCAGACGCCCCTGCACGAGTTCACCTTCAGCGATACTGTCCTGCACACTGGCAGGCTCTCCGTTGCGCAGGCAGCGATATTCAAATGACGGCTGACTGTTCTGCGGCAGTTCCGCCGCCGGGACACTGACCTCACAGGCGGCATTCACCACACTGCCGGACAGCAGAATCGTCCCTTCACTGACACCGGCTGCCGCACCCGGTGTGATAACTGACAAGCTTAACAACATACCACTGAAAATAGCCTTAAGATGATTCATCACAGGCACCTCACTGTTGTTTCGTCAGACTGACGACCAGCGTGTTAACGTTACCGCTGTCTCTGTTATAACGCGCCGGACACAAAAAAAGAAGAGGAAACAGATATCGTGGTGTGATACATCACACGACTTTTCCGGTTTCCTCTGCATGCATTAATTGTGATTCTCAGTCTGCATTAAAGATAACTGACAATAACCATCGCTATCAGCTTACTGTCATCCATCCAGTGAAGTTTTGCATCTCCCATATTGGCCGGTATCAAATCAGACACTGACCGGGTATTACGGGTAATAGTCTGGGTATTCAGCCGCTCTTTTTTCATCCCTGAGCGGTAACAGCGGGAACTGATGTCATTGGTCTGAAAGTCCATTGCACAAGGGCCTTCAACAATCGCACCATGAAAGATGATCACACCCGATGCTGCCTGGCCTTTACTTTCAGTTGCCGGAGCAAAACTGCTCATTAATAAGCCTGCAGCAGCGATAAAGAACTGTAGCTTTTTCATAACGTACCTCTTCAGATAAGTATTCACGGAGGCAATCCGTTACCGCCGGGATGAAAAATAGTCGCTTATTCTTTATCGACAATAGGTCACTAATCTTTACTGCGCTATAACAAAAAGCCGTATTTTTAGTATACCGGCAGCGTTATAATCTGAAATTCCTTATTTTATGATATACATTCGGCCTTATTAACTACATCACTCTCTTCACTTATGATTATAGACGCCACCCCGGAATTAACAACTTTTACACAAAAATAACATGTGTTATTTCCCTTTTTCTGCATAAACCCTTATCCGTATTTCTGTCAGACTATTCAGTACTGTTTTCGTAAAAATATTTTATTATCATCAGGTTTTGTCATGGCAGTGCAACGCATCACACTTCCGCTTTTTATCAGCCTCGCCGGTATCATGCTGTTTCTTTCCTGGTACCTGCCGGTTGATCACGGCTGGTGGGCGCTACCTGACCATGCTGTTTTCCGTTTTTTCAATGACCCGCTCGCCGGTAATCATTCACTGGCTGTATTTATTGCGGTTATTAACAACCGGGCATTTGATCTGGCAGCGCTTCTGCTGATGGGACTTATCTATTACGCGGCTTTCCGCAGGCAGGACAGCGACGGTAAACGCCGGCTGGTGATGGCAGGTGTGGTGATGGTAATAAGTGCGGTACTGATTAATCAGGCCGGACAGGCAATTCCTTTTAACCGCCTCAGCCCGACACTGGAACTGGATGCTGTTCACCGCGTCAGCGATATTACCGGGATCTTTACAAAAGATGCCTCAAAAAGCAGTTTTCCGGGCGACCACGGGCTGATGCTGATCATTTTTGCCGCCTTTGTCTGGCGTTATGCCGGATTCCGTTATTTTGCGGCGGCGGTATTACTGATAATTATATTTTCTTTACCAAGGATAATGGCCGGTGCACACTGGTTCAGTGATGTTATGGCCGGTTCGCTGTCACTGGCATTAATCACGCTTCCCTGGATTTTACTGACACCGCTGAGTGATCAGTGTGTAAATTTTCTGGTACGCCGTATGCCCCGTTTATCCGATCTTACAAAGAAAATTTCACATTAGTTAAACATATTTGACATCACATTCTGATTGTTTCGCTGACAAATTTAAGGTTTTGTAAATAACAGGTTTTTTCCCTCGCCATTTCCGGCACCTTTATGTAGTATCAATCCGTCCGATTATTAGGAATTGATTAATTTCACCGATAATTACGCCTTTACGGATGACTGATTAATTTTTCCTCAGTAATTGTTCATGGATATTAAACGTGCCGTTCCGCACGTTTTTAGAATAAACATATTGTGCACATACGCAGATTTAATTAGTGTTGATATGTTTTGTTTTTTAAAGTGACGTTTGTCACATAAGGACTGCAAGGGAAAACTCACACATGGTCACATCTCAACCAATTCTGAGATATATCACCCGGATTGTTCCGGCATTGATTATCGCGGCAACATTGTCAGCATGCAGTACATCTCCAAATTCAGCCCGTCAAGTTCAATCTGAAACCCGTACAAACAGCTTTATCTTGCAAGCGTCTCAGGATGAATTCGAACAGCTAGTTAATAATGTTGATGTTAAATCCAAACTGATGTCTCAGTATGCCAGCTGGAAAGGCGTTGCTTACCGCCTCGGCGGCACTACCCGCTCCGGCATTGATTGCTCCGCATTTGTCCGTCAGACTTTCCTCGACCAGTTCGGTATGGAACTGCCGCGTTCAACCGCAGAGCAGCAGTCTGTCGGCACCAGCGTAAAACGCGCTAAATTACAGGCCGGTGACCTGGTGTTATTTAAAACCGGAAAACGTCAGCGCCATGTCGGTATTTATGTTGGTAATGACAAATTTGTCCATGCATCCACTTCAAACGGTGTTATCGTCTCAAACATGACGGATAAATACTGGAACAACCGTTATTACGACGGACGCCGTTTAATTAAATAATACATTCACTCCCTTGCAGTGTATTATTTAAAAAGAAAAAGCTTCCTTTTCAGGAAGCTTTTTTTATGTCTGCATTTTATCAAAACCCGTCACACAGAACGGCAGTGTTACCGGTCAGAACGGGTAACGGGCAGAAATATTTTCCGCGATTGCCGCCCCTGCGGTTTTCAGGGCACACAGTGCGGTACTTTCATCATCACTGTGTAAAAACAGGCACGGCTCCCCTTCCCAGGTCAGGATCAGACTATCAATCTGTAATCCTTCCAGGTGCGACCGGATGGCGCACAGTGCATCATATGTTGAATGATGGCCGTGACTCAGTAATTTTAAACCGGTCAGGCTGTCTTCCCTGCTCTGCAAAGATTCCGGTAACGCCTCTAACCGGCGGCCGTCATCATGACCGGCAAGCCGGTAATGCTGTGGCAGGCGGGAAACAACTGAAAGCGCATTACTATTCACACTATTATCCTGTCTTACTGTGCCGGTGAATCATCTGAAATAAATTTTCCGACCCAATCCTTCGGAATTAACGAACATTCTGTGTTCACGGATGATGAAACGCCGGTGATTTACTCCCGATCCGGTAATAAAACACATTGTGCTTTTTCGCCGGATGTTAACATCATCAATCCAATTGCCTCTATTTGTATACTGTTTTGTTAATTTTCTCAACTGCTTTATTTTATATCATATAGCTGAAATTGAATGATGAAGGATATAATTCCGTATTGTAATGACCGGAATACCCGAAAATATGATGAAATATCAGTTAATTATATAATTAAGAGAAAGTAGTACGATATTATACGTTACTTTCTGCCCCGAAACAGAATTCACAATAGTGTAACTTTTCATGACTCAGATCAACCAAATGACGATTGAGTAGTTATCCGGGGTAATCATTCGACTATTACTGATATTGCGGAAATGACCGGCCCGGTGACACCCGGACCGGCAGCAGAGAAAGGAAATCAGGCAAAACGCCGCGCGTACAGCACCAGAGAGGCGGCAATCAGAATACAGAGCGCCATCGCACCGACCATCGGCCAGACCGTTGTCATGTTAAATGAAGCCACCACCGCACCGACACCCGCACCGATACCAAACCGCAGCACGCCGGCCAGTGACGAGGCTGTACCGGCCATATGCGGATAATCATCCAGAATCACCGCCATGGCATTTGATGTGATCATGGCAATATTCCCCACATAACAGGCCACACCTATCATCAGCGCCACAAAGCCGAGATCGGCGGATGCGGCCAGCACCAGCCAGCATCCGGCCAGCAACTGCACCACCAGCCCGGTGCGCAGCATATTCAGTGCACCGAAACGGCGGACATAACGGCTGTTAATGGTGGTCATAATAAACAGGAAAACAATATTCAGCGCGAAGCAGTAACCGAATTCCAGCTCTGTCAGCCCGTAAAGCTGAATGTAAACGAATGACCCGGCCGATAAAAATGAAAACATCCCGGCAAATGAAAAACCGGATGCCACCATATAACACAGTACCCGCTTCTGGCGGAACAGTGTGACAAACTGGCCGAGCATGATCCGCAGCCGGAACGGCTGACGCCGCTCTTTCGGCAGCGTTTCGCGGATAAAGAACAGCACCAGCAGTGCAGCGATCAGCGCGGCAATCATGATAGTCCAGAAAATCGCATGCCAGCTGAACCAGAGCATCATCATACCGCCCATGATCGGTGCCAGCAGCGGTGCCACTGTCATTACCAGCACCACAAACGACATACTGCGGGAAAATTCATCTTTGGTGAACATATCGCGCATCAGGGCATTGATCACCACACTTGCCGCAGCCGCTGCAAAGCCGTGCAGTCCGCGCATCCCGATAAAGGTGCCGATATCCTGAGACATCGCACACCCGGCGGAAGCCAGGGCGAAAATCAGCGTTCCCCCCAGGATCACCGGCTTGCGGCCGAGCGCATCGGCCATCGGACCGTACACCAGTTGCCCGGCGGCGAAACCGATCAGGTAGCTGTTAAGTGTCATCTGGACATCGCCCTCAGTGACACCAAAGTCACGGGCGATGGTCGGCATGCTTGGCAGATACATATCGATAGCCAGAGGCATCAGCATCGATAACAGCCCCAGGATAAAAATCAGGCCGAAATAGGCCGAACGTTGCACTTGCACGCCTGTTACTCCGTATTGGATTCAGTAAAAAAGGTGTTCAGAGAACCGACTGAATTTCCTCATCAGTCAGCGGGCGGTATTCCCCCGGCTCCAGGCTGTCATCCAGCACAATGCCGCCGATACGCTCGCGGTGCAGTTCGTCCACATGGTTACCGGCAGCGGCAAACATACGTTTGACCTGGTGATAGCGCCCTTCGGAAATCGTCAGCCGCACATCCTGCGGGGTGATAATCTCGAGTTTTGCCGGTTTGGTCGGGTGCTGTTCGCCGTTAAGCATCACACCCTGCTCAAACAGCGCTGCGGTAGTATCCGCCACCGGCTCCGCCAGGGTGACACGGTAGGTTTTCTCGCAATGATGTTTCGGTGAGGTGATACGGTGCGACCACTGTCCGTCGTCCGTCATCAGCACCAGCCCGGTGGTATCAATATCGAGCCGTCCGGCGGCATGCAGTTTATGGGCAACCGGCTCATCCATAAAATAAAGAATAGTCGGGTTAACCGGGTCATCCGTTGAGCAGACATAGCCCTGCGGTTTATTCAGCATAAAGTAGCGCGGCCCGGTGACGTGTGTCATCACATTGCCGTCATACGCCACTTCGTTCTCCGCGCTGACTTTCAGTGCGCCGTTTTTCACGACCTCACCATCCACAGTCACCATCCCCGCACGCAGCTCTCTGGCCACAAGGTTCCGGCTGATACCCATCTGATGGGCAAGAAATTTATCTAATCGCATGAATGTCTCTTAAACCTGACGTGCCCGCAGCATACTGCCGGCTGATAAGCAGATAAAATGAAAGAATTTTGTTTGATAATAACCACAGTAATCATTATAACAACAAACCGTCAACATCACAGCGCCTTTCTGACGGCGCTTCCGCTGTTTATCCGCCGTCATGCAGTCAATTGTCGCGCCCAAAGTGTGATATGCTGACGCCCTGATTTTGTCTGTTCCGCCGGAGTTTCTGTGACGTTTACCCTGCGCCCTTATCAGCAGGAGGCTGTTGATGCCACCCTGCTCTATTTCCGCAAACATACCACGCCTGCGGTGATTGTTCTGCCCACCGGGGCAGGAAAAAGCCTGGTGATCGCCGAACTGGCGAGGCTGGCACACGGCCGTGTGCTGGTGCTGGCACATGTCAAAGAGCTGGTGGAGCAGAACCACAGTAAATATCAGGCTTACGGGTTAGATGCAGGTATCTATTCAGCCGGATTATCGCAAAAAGAGTCCTCACAAAAAGTCATTTTCGGCAGCGTGCAGTCTGTCGCCCGTAATACGGCGGACTTTGACGGCAAATTTTCCCTGCTGATTATTGATGAGTGCCATCGTATCAGCCTCAGCGAAGACAGTCAGTATCAGCAGGTGATACAGCATCTGCAGAAAAATAATCCTGCCCTGCGCATCCTCGGCCTGACAGCCACGCCGTACCGGCTGGGTAGCGGCTGGATCTATCAGTATCACTATCATGGCATGATCCGCGGCGATCATGCATGCTTCTTCCGCGATTGCATCTATGAACTGCCGCTGCGTTATATGGTCAGCCATCAGTATCTGGTACCACCGCAGCGGCTGGATATGCCGGTGCTGCAATATGATTTCTCACAGGTACCGGTCAGCGCCGCCGGAATGTTTGACACGCAGGTGCTGGCGCGGGAAGTGAAAAAACAAAAGCGGATCACACCGCGTATTGTCCGCCAGATTATTGAGTATGCCGCGCCCCGTCAGGGTTGCATGATATTTGCCGCCACTGTGGAACATGCGGCGGAAATTGTATCACTGCTGCCGCCGGGCGAAGCGGCGCTGGTCAGCGCGGATACCCCGTCTGCGGAGCGGGAAACGATTATCCGGAATTTCAAAGCGCGGGAGCTGCATTATCTGGTCAACGTTTCCGTGCTCACCACCGGGTTTGATGCCCCGCATGTGGATGTGATTGCCATTCTGCGCCCGACAGAGTCAGTCAGCCTCTACCAGCAAATTGCCGGCCGCGGGTTGCGCCTGTCCCCCGGAAAAACGGAGTGTCTGATCCTCGATTACGCCGGAAACCCGCATGACCTTTATATGCCGGAAGTCGGCAATCACAAACCCGACAGCAAAAGTCAGCCGGTACAGGTATTCTGCCCGTTATGCGGCTTTGCTAATCTGTTCTGGGGATTATGTACCGACGACGGGCATATCATCGAACACTATGGCCGCCGCTGTCAGGGAATTATTGATGCAGATGATGAATCCGCCCGTCATCAGTGTGATTTCCGTTTCCGCTTTAAACTCTGCCCGTCCTGTAACGGGGAAAATGATATTGCCGCACGGCGCTGCTGCCACTGTGATGAAGTCCTCAGTGACCCGGATGACATGCTGAAAGCCGCACTGCGCCTGAAAGATGCCCTGGTGCTGCGCTGCGGCGGTATGGCGCTTTCTGCCGGACAGGATAACCGCGGTGAATGGCTGACCATAAACTATTACGATGAAGACGGCACCACTGTCAGCGAACGTTTCCGCCTGACCACCCCGGCACAGCGTTTTGTCTTTGAAAAACAGTTTCTGGCACAGCATCTGCGCGCACCCGGTGTGCCGTTTCAGTGGCAGGATGCAGAATCCGTGATCCGTCAGCAGGTGCTGCTGCGTTACCCGGATTTTGTTGTCTCACGCAAAAAAGAGAACTACTGGCAAATCCGCGAAAAAATCTTTGATTATCAGGGGCGATTCCGCAAATCTGACAGTCTGGCATAACCCTGAGTGCTGCTTTTTTGGTTTTATACCGGGTTTCGTTTGCCGTTTGTCCGCATTTTCGGTAAAATGCACGCCGCTTCACCACGGGTAACCCTGCTGAAGCCAAATACCGACTTTGCTGCTGGGTCGCCTGTAGCAAAGATTTTTTTTACTCTTGTTAAAGAGAAAAGTTATGTTAACTATCAATGCTGAATTACGTAAAGAGCAGGGTAAGGGTGCGAGCCGCCGCCTGCGTCGCGCAAACAAGTTCCCTGCTATCGTTTATGGTGGCAACCAGGAACCTGTTTCCATCGAACTGGACCACGACGTCCTGATCAACCAGGAAGCTAAACCAGAATTTTACGAAGTTCTGAACCTGGTTATCGATGGTAAAGAAACCAAAGTGAAAGTACAGGCTGTACAGCGTCATCCGTTCAAGCCAAAACTGACACACATCGATTTCCTGCGCGCTTAATTACGCCACCTATCGAGCTTTAATCGGGACGCCGAGTAAATAACGCCGCTTTTGCGGCGTTATTTATTTCTGCTCTCACTATCCTTTATTACCACGGCGCTGTAACTGATCCCGCAGATTCGGCGGTGTCCCTTTAATCGTCAGGGTATCCGTGGCCGCATCCCAGAAAATCCGCTCACCCAGTAACATCGCATCAAAATTAATGGTCAGCCCGCCGCCGCTGCCGGCAAATTTTGTCAGCTGACGTAATGTGCTGCGATCCGCAGGGAACGAATCCTCCAGTCCGTACTCTTTTTCCTGAGTAAACTGCGCAAAGCTCTGCTCACCCAGCGGCGGCAGTTCCGCAGATAGCTCTGTCAGCTGAATCTCTTCACCGCTCTGTAACTGCTCCGTGCAGTAATCAAACACCTGTTTGCGGTAAGACTGGCGCTCCTGTTTGTCCGCCTGTGCCTCCTCGCAGTAATCATCCAGTGCCTGTAACAGCCCTTTGTTCTGGATTTTGGCATTAAAGCCTTCTGCGGCACCGAGGAAATCCATAAAGAAATCGGAGACTTTGCGCCCGACACGGCCTTTGAGGAAGGTCAGGTAACGGCTGGATTCCGGATTGGTTTCCCATTCAGTCAGGTCAATACGGGCGATAATATCCGCATGCGGAATATCCAGATAATGGGTGCTGTTAAGCTCCAGGCTCTCGTTGACCAGCATGCTCTGGCAGTTGTCGAGTACCGCCACCAGCAGATATTCCACCGCCAGATAGCGGTAATGGGCAAATAACACCACGCCGCCCTGGGCAAACGGGTATTTTGCCAGCTCATCCTTCAGGCGGACGGTTGCCGCACGGGTAAAGGCGTGAAATTCCTCTTCGCCCTGCCGCTGCAGACGCAGCGCCTCTGACAGTTCACTTTCTTCATTAAACACACCGTACGCTTTGCTTTTCGCGCTGTAGACCCGGTGCAGCTCAGCCATCATTTCCTCAACAATGGCGGTTTTTTCCAGTGGTGTGTCCCGCAGCACCACTTCCAGTGTCTGTTCGTCGCGTTTAATCAATTGATGCAACGCAATCTGAATGATATCCAGACTCATCTTTTACTCCTTCGGCCTCGTTTGCGCGTATTCAAACACCGTTGTAATCTGTGCGCAAGTCACAATCACAGGAGAATGTGACAAGACAGGATAATCAGCGGTGTGCATACTGAAAATGGCGTATTCCCTGCGTAACCGGATCCATAATTGAAATAATTTTCCGCAAAAAGCAGAAATACGGCCGCTCATCAGTTATGATATAGAGCTTTGTACAATCAGGATATCTACGTTTATGCCGCAATCATCCCGCTACAGTGATGAACACGTTGAAAAGTTACTGGCTGAGCTGGTCAGTGTGCTGGAAAAAAACCGGACACCGACCGACCTTTCTCTTATGGTGTTAGGAAATATGGTGACCAATCTCATCAATACCAGTGTTGCGCCGTCACAACGCGCTCATATTGCTGAATCCTTCGCCCGCGCCCTGCAATCTTCCGTCAGTGAAGATAAAGCGCACTGACCGCATTCCGGCTGACGACGAAATTCTATGGTAACGTATCGTCCGAAATACGGTGACAAAGTTTCCCAGATGATTAGCTGGGGACACTGGTTCACCCTGTTTAATATCCTGCTGAGTCTCGCACTCAGCAGCCGTTACCTGTTTATTTCTGACTGGCCGGATACGCTGATTGGCCGCATTTACGCCATCACCAGCTGGCTGGGACATTTCAGTTTCCTGGCATTCGCCCTCTATCTGCTGATTGTGTTTCCGCTCACCTTTGTGGTGATGTCACAACGGCTGCTGCGCTTTTTATCCGCCGCCCTCGGTACAGCCGGGCTGACACTGCTGCTGTTTGATATCGGCATCTATGAACAGTTCCGCCTGCATTTAAATCCGGTGGTGTGGGATTTAGTCGTGAACCCGGAACAGGGGGAAATGGCGCGGCGCTGGCAATTTATCTTTATTGCGATCCCGGTTATTTTCCTGATCGAAATGCTGTTCGGCACCTGGAGCTGGCAGAAACTGCGCAGCCTGAACCGGCAAAAATTCGGTAAACCTGTTGCGGTGGTATTTATCACCGCCTTTATTACCTCTCATATTATGTATATCTGGGCGGATGCCAATTTCTACCGCCCGGTGACGATGCAGCGCTATAACCTGCCGGTCTCTTACCCGATGACCGCCCGCAAATTCCTGGAGCGCCACGGCCTGCTCGACAGCACCAGTTATGAGCAGCAACTGCTTCTGCACGGCGACCCGACCGCCCAGGGTGTTGAGTACCCGATCAACAAACTGACCTATGCAGACAACGGCAGCGGCTACAATTTACTGCTTATCACCCTCACCTCGCTGAGCCGGGAAAATATTGATAAAGCAATGCCGAACCTGAACCGGTTTGCAGAGGAAAGCACGCAATTCACACAGCACTACAGCAGTGAAATTAATCCTGAACGGGCACAGTTCGGGCTCTATTACGGCATCTCAGGTACCTATTATGACGGTATTCTCAACGGACGCATTCCGTCCGCACTGATGACGGCGCTGAGTGCGCAGAATTATCAGTCAGGGTTCTTCTCCACAGAAAACTTTGCCTCCCCGCTCTTCCGCTATGCCCTGCTGGCGGATTACAGCCTGCCGCCGCTGCGTGACGGACAGAATAACAGCGGAACTGCTTCTGCGGATGTGGCAGACCGCTGGTCACTCTGGCTGAAACAGACCCGCAAAGATCAGCCGTGGTTTGCACTGATTAACCTCAGCACACCGTTACCGGATGGTCACTCCGCCCCGGATATGACAGATATTGATAACACGCTGGGCACACTGATTCAGGATATCCGGGCGCGTGGTGAATGGGATAAAACGGTGATTGTCATCACCGCCGGTGCCGGTGACAGCATGGCCAAATTACAGGACAGCTGGATTACCGACGGTAAATTTAACCGCGACCAGTTACGCGTGCCGCTGATTATTCACTGGCCGGATACCCCGGCACAAACCATCAGCAAACTGACCGCACATCCGGATATTATGGCAACCCTGATGCAGAGACTACTGCACGTCAGCAATCCGCCGGGAGAATACACTCAGGGTGATGATCTGTTCACTACCACGCGGCGCAAGCCACGGATATTTACCGGCGATAACAGCAATCTGGTGATTATCAAGCCGGATTCCGCATCGCTGCTGACCGCACAGGGCAAATACCAGCGCTTTGATGAGAATAATGAGAAGATCCGCAACGCCAAGCCGGATATGGCGGAATTACTCCAGGTTCTGACAGAGCAGAAGCGCTTTATCGATACCCACTGATCCCGGGATAAAAAAAGCGCAACTGGTACAGCAGCGTCTTGCTTTAACCAAACAAAACAGTAGTATAGATAACATTCGGCATGTAGCGCAGCCTGGTAGCGCACCGTCATGGGGTGTCGGGGGTCGCAGGTTCAAATCCTGTCATGCCGACCAGTATTTATATAAGAAAACCAACCTGTTAGGGTTGGTTTTTTTGTGCCGTTACTTTTTTACTCTGGATTTTTCCAGTAAAGAAAAATATTTTTTTGAAACCCTGTTTTCCACATCAACTAAAATTATTTATAAAACAAATAGTTGTTATCATCACCATACATAAAAAAGGTTCACACTCTGGCCATAACCCTGTTAAAATACTCAGTGTTTTTGCATCTGTGCTGAGGGTTAAATGCGAACTATTGAAATGTGTGCCGGTGCCGGTGGTCAGGCTTTAGGACTACATAATGCTGGTTTCAAGCATAGTGTCTTGATCGAAATCGATGAACATGCTTGTAATACACTTAACCACAACAATACAAATTTGTCTCTTGGCTGGGGCTCTGTCCTTCAGGATGATTTGCGCATATTTGCACAAACTCAGGCAATAAAATACAGAGGTCAAATTGAATTAGTTGCGGGTGGAGTCCCTTGTCCCCCATTTAGTAAGGCTGGAAAACAATTAGGACAAGAAGACGAGCGCGATTTATTTCCTGCAGCTCTGGAAATTGTGAATTCTATAAAGCCTATTGCAGTAATGATCGAAAATGTTGCCGGATTATTAGATAAAAAATTTGATACTTATCGAGACCATATCCGACAGCAACTCACTTCATTAGGCTATCAATCTGAATGGAAGCTCATCCATTCAAGTGATTTTGGCGTTCCTCAATTAAGGCCAAGGGCAATATTGATTGCAATAAAGAAACCCCACTTTAAACTGTTTTCATGGCCGGAACCAACAGCCGAAAGACCTTTAACTGTCGGAGAAGCTCTTTACGACCTGATTTCATCTGACGGATGGCCGGGAGCAGAACAATGGAAATTATCAGCAAATGATATTGCCCCTACACTGGTCGGTGGCTCTAAAAAGCATGGCGGACCAGACTTAGGGCCTTCCAGAGCGAAAAAACAATGGCAATTATTGGGAGTTTATGGTCATCGGGTAGGAAATTATAATGAGGTTCCCGGACCTGATTTTAAGGGTGTTTTGTTACGTGACGGAACAATAAAACCCGGGTTTGAAAATATGCCATTATTGAATATTCAAATGGCTGCCCGGATACAGGGATTTCCTGACAATTGGCATTTTACAGGCTCTAAAACTCATGCTTACCGACAAATCGGGAATGCATTTCCACCTCCTGTTGCACAGGCAATCGGTGAAAAACTGAGAGATGTAATTCAGAAAGTAACTAATAAAAAAGGTTAGTAATTTATGAATGGTTTGATTTCAGAAGCAAGAAACAATTTTCATCGCTCATTGATTGAGAATAACACGCTATGTTTTTCAAAATTTAATAAATTTGGCGAAACTAAAATAGCGAGTAATGCTGATAGTGGACAAAAATCAAGTGTATTATTATCTAACTTATTATTGACTGAAATTGCAAAAAACTTATCTATAGAATTACCTATTAATGAAAAGAAAAAAGATGGTCAAACTGTAGGTAATGAATTTGAAGCTGCATGTGGCCTTTTCCTGAAAAGTACATTTCCGTATTTACAGAATCTGAGACCCGGCAAGTGGGAAGTGTTGCAAATACATCAGAGAAATGAATCTGTATTAGGTAAGTTTGAACAATATTCACATTTATATGAGCTATCAACTCTCGCACAAGAAAATAAGGTGTTACGTAATTTTTTAGGTGACGGTTACACAATAGCACCGGATGTGATTATATCCAGGAACGCAGAACCTGATGACTTTATTAATAAAAACAGAGTGATAGTAGATGACTTAGTCTGTAAAAACACTATGTTAAGATTAAAAAACCATGAGGAGACTCAAATAAAACCATTACTGCATGCCAGTATATCCTGCAAATTCACAATGCGCTCTGACCGTGCTCAAAATACAAGAACTGAAGCATTGAATTTGATACGGACACGGAAAGGAAGAACCCCTCATATCGTCGCAGTTACAGCTGAACCAACATCCAGCAGATTAGCCTCTCTTGCCCTGGGAACAGGAGATATGGATTATATTTATCATTTCGCATTATATGAATTAATCGAGTGTTATAAGTATTTGGAAAATGATGAAGCTCTTGATTTACTTAATACCATGATAGATGGTAAGCGGTTGCGCGATATAAGTGATTTACCTTTAGATTTATCAATCTAGGACTGTTTCAGAAAAATTTATGAAACCACCTCCGATGGAGGTGGCAAGTTCTGAACCATCACACCTTAAGCATTTTCACCGTTTCATCGATATCTATCTCATCTTCTGAGAAAATCAGGGTGGTGCCGTGCTGTGTGGTGATCGCCAGTTTTCTGAGTGTGCGCATTTCGGCCGGGCCGGCGGATTTTGGTTTGATGTTGTTCATCAGCACGCCGACAGACAGTACTACATTCTCTTTATCAATCCCGGTATCTGCCGCTTCTTCCTCACTGTAAACCACGAAGGACTTAATGGCCGTCAGCTTAATTCGCTCACCGGCGATGAAAACATATTTACTTTCCGGCACCACTTTTACCGCATAGGCTGACAGCCCTTTGTTATTGGTGCCGGGTTCAAATGTCACGGCGGCATTTTTCTTAATCAGGTCAGGATTGGCGACCTTAACCACATGAAAATAACGGTTATCACCGTTCTCATCTTTGATAAACCCAAAACCTTTATCTTCAAACCATGTTGTGATTGTTCCGTTCATCGCCGTTACCACCTGCTTAATCATCTGTTGCTGAGTCATTACAGCGCGCAGTATAAAGCACAATGCCTGTGCAGACCAAGCCTTTGGCTGAGATCCGGCGGATAAGAGAGCAATAAGGTTTTATCAGAGTGTCATATACATTTCATGCCAGGTCATTCCGCCATGGTCAGACTCTGAAGGTTTAATGTACTCATAGCCAAAATGTGAATAAAGCGCGATATGCTGCTCTTTACACATCAGATAAACCGATTTTTTATTCATTGCTCTCATACGGGAGATAAATTCCCGCATCAGCAGGGAAGAATACCCTTTCCCCTGAAAATCCGGATGAACCACCACTGACATAATCACCACATTGGGTGCGTCAGGATCATGACCGACAAGCTCTTTAAACTCCTCATCAGACATCACCACGTTATCAGCACAACCTGCATTAATAAAACCAGCAATACAGTTATCCACCAGCATACACAAGAAACCTTCCGGATAGCATTTTGCACGTAATGCAATTTTTTCCCGGGTTGCCGCTTCATCACCTTCATAAGAAACAGTTTCAATTTCATAACAGCGATCAACATCTGCTGCTGTGACCTGACGAAATACGGGGGTTAACATCTCATATATCTCCTGACTAAATGTGTTGGTCAACATAGTAATGCTTTTTTAATCTGCGGCTACTGCATTTTATACAGACTGAAAATGCACAGTATTCATTTTTGTTTTTCTGATAAAATCTTCTTACTTTTACATTACGAAAACAGGCAGCTATGTATTCATCCCTGCGAAAAACGGATATGAATTTACTGCTGGTCTTTGATGCTGTTTACAGGCACCGCAATATCAGCCTTGCAGCAGATCAGCTCGCACTGAGTCCGTCAGCACTCAGTCATGCCCTTAACCGTCTGCGGAACTCTCTCGGTGACCCGCTTTTTATCCGTCACGGCGGAAAAATGGTACCAACGGCCAAAGCTGAAAATATAGCGCCGCAGATTTCAGCCGCTTTACAAACACTCTCCGTCTGTTTTCGTCAAATGAATGCCTTCGATCCGGCTCTGAGTACGGATACATTCACATTTGCCGCGACTGATTACACAGCCGCCGTTATTATGCCGGGATTAATATCCCGTATTAACCGCCTGGCCCCGGGTATCACTATAAGATTATTGTATTCACAGAATTTTAATGCTGTTAATGATATCCGTTCCGGCAAAGTAGATTTTGCTCTCGGGTTTGAGGAAGGACAAAAATTTCCGCAGAGAGAAACGGAAGCAATAACCTGCTTTACTGACAACTATATTGTTGCAGTCCGCCGGGGACACCCTGAAATTAATAACATGCTTACACAGGCATTATATCTTGCCGCCGGTCATGTCGTGGTTCGTCCCTGGGCGGATTCACAGGGTGCTATTGATACCTATCTGGAAAAACAGCAACTGAAACGGCGGATAATGGTGGAGTTACCCAGCCTGATGGCTGCCCCGCTGATTGTTTCTCAGACAGACCTGATTATCACATTGCCGGAAAAAGGAATTACATCTCTTTTTAACATGCAGGATTTGGTGGTATTCCCGGTGCCTTTTCCCGCGCCGCAGTATATTTTGAGAGCTTATTATAATCCGGCATTATGCAATTCCCCCGGGCACCAGTGGATAAAAGAACAGATTATGGCAGTATGTTCCGGTAGTAACGATTATATCACCCGCTGACGGAGATCATTTACACCCCGCAATCTGATGGTTTGATATTTATCTGCATCACCCGGGTGCCGTCTGAAAAATAGTTATGCTGTAACCCCGACGGGAACGCCAGTTGCCATAACCGCATGATGGCCGAGTCCTGACAATATTTCCCTGTCAGAATGCCCTGCATTTTATTTATCGATTTTTCTTCTCTGAACAATTCCGGCGGCAGACCGGTAACCTGATAATTCAGAATAATCACGTTATTCTCACGGGTGACTTCTGTCAGAACGGTGAAAGGGTCAAACCGGATCGGCAGCAACTGACTCTCATTTTTAATGATCATAGCCTGAAGTGTGTCGTATTCTTCCGGCGATTTTGTCCCTGCGGCTGTATCTGCCAGCGCGGCACTGAAAAAAGAAAGGGAAAAAAACAGCACCCCGGCTTTAAAAATGGCTTTATTCATTATTGTCCTGTCTCTGTTAAAAATACATATCAAATAACATTTTGGTGCTGATCCCGGCAGAGACCAGAATAATCATCGGTTTTATGACTTTCAGCCCGGAACTCAGTACAACACCGGCTCCCAGCCGCGCCCCGATAGCTTGTCCGGCAAACATCAGTAATCCCAGCGACCACATCATTTTACCGCCCGCGATAAAAAAGATAACGGACGAAGTATTGGAGGCCAGGTTCAGAAAATTGGAGTGAATTTGTGCTTTATCTATCCGGTATCCTAACAGCAGCATATAACTGATGGTATAAAATGTCCCGGCGCCGGCACCTAAAAATCCGTCATAAAACCCGACACCGCCGCCGCAGATAAATGAAAACAGGAAAAAAGAAACACGCTGTTTTTCTTTGGATTTAGTGATATCGGGTGCAAAAATAAAGTACAGCGTGACACTGATAATTAATCCCGGCAGTAATTTTTTCAGAAAAGTCGGATCAATAAACTGCACAAAAATCGTGCCGGATGCAGCACCGAAGAATGTCGCAATAAATACCCATTTATTATTCTTTAAATCAATCCGCCCCTGACGCAAGAAATAAATACCGGATGTTAATGAACTGCCCAGTGCCTGCATCTTATTTGTTGCCAGTGCGTTAGCAGGTGGTAACCCGGAAATCAGCAGTGCGGTAATCGACAGAAAACCACCGCCGCCTGATACCACGTTGATAAACCCGGCGGCCACGGCGACAAAAAACATGACAATAAGAAATGTTATGCTCATGGAAAGACACTTTAAATGGCAGGGATAATCAGTATATAAAAAGTACGCATCCGAAAAAGTGATACCGCCCCTGCTGCCGGATATTTGGTATAATAAAATGTCATCTTTCTGAACAGGATACTGGTATGTTGCGCTATGGTATTCGCATTACTCATATTTTCCGGCACGCCTTTCACTCGCGTCCGCGTTTTATTATCTCCCTGCTGGTCGCGTTTGTGACTTTTTTTGCCCTGCTGCCCGTACAGAGTGCACTGATGTGCCTGATCCTCAGCTGGAATGCCTTCTCCTGGGTGTATTTGCTGTTTCTTTTTGAGCGGATCATTAATAAGAAAGTAAAAGATATCCGTAAGCTGACTAAAATTGAGGATGAAAGCGCCCGCATGGTGATGTTTTTCCTGCTGGCCGGGTGTTGTGTCAGTTTGCTGGTGCTCTTTTTTGCCCTCGGCGGGCACGGTAACCTGACCGGTAATGATAAAGCTTTCCAATATATTCTGACCGCATCCACATTAGTGTCTTCCTGGCTGTTATTACCGGCCGGATTTACCATGCACTATGCGCACCTTTATTACACCAACCCGCAACAGGAAAAACCGTGGTTATTATTTCCGGACAGACCGGCTGAACCCGCTTACTCTGATTTTATGTATTTCTCATTTACGATTGCCGTCGCCTCACAGACTGCCGATGTCGAAATCGCCTCTTCCCCGATGCGCCGCGCGGTATTAATGCAATCCGTCGTCTCTTTTGTTTTTAATATGGCGATACTGGGATTATGTATTAATATCTCCGCCGGTTTATTTTAAACGGAGTGGCGGATGGAAACATTACTGACACACTGGATTGCAGAATACGGCTATTGGGCAACCTTTTTCGGTACCATGATCGAAGGGGAAACCGCTGCATTTTTATCCGGTATTGCCGCACACCATCAGTTATTATCGTACCCGAAAGTGATGCTGGTGGCCGCGCTGGGCGGAATTATCAGTGATAATGTTCTGTTTTTTTCCGGTTATTTTGCCGGAAACCGGATCCTGCCCCGCATTCATAAACATGCGGATAAAATCGCCCGTGTTCAGGAAATAATACACAAGCGACAAGTGCTTATCATTATTGGCATCCGGTTTGCTTATGGCCTGCGTACACTTGGTCCGGTTATTATCGGTGCCTCACGTGTAAACCCGATTTTGTTTATTATTTTTAATATAATTGGTGGGTTATTATGGGGAAGCGTCATTGTCTCTGCTGGTTACTATATAAGTTCGTATATCACATCATTACCTGTTCATAAATATATCATTTATCTTATCATCACACTCTTAACTATAGTCTTTATTTTTATACGAAGGCATTCTGTTAATAAAATTAAAGATAAGTTATAACCCCCTCATTACGTAATTTATCATTTACGCATCCATAATAGTGCACTACGCTTTTATCTCTGGAATATAACCAATACAGACAAGGAATCGCCATGAGGTTGAAACTTATTATTACATTCCTTTTATTTATCAGTATAAATTCACATGCAAATACAGAGCGTGCTGATGAAAAAACAACAACATGTGATGTAAAAATAGTAAAAATGGCACGCGGAAATAGTCATAGATTAACATTATATTACTATGGAATACAAGCCGGGAAATATATTCCATTATATGAGCACTTATCTTTTCAGCTTCAACCATCAGATAAAGCATATACTTTTGTAAAGTTTGCTTATCTGTATAACAGAAAATTATGTGTCAGATACTGGACTGAAGGTAATATCAATTTTATCGCTAACTTATATGATGATACATCAAATTAATTATTAATAATAGGATGCTTATGAAAAAAACAATTATGTTTTTATCGTTAACTGCCGGTTTTTTATTATCCCAACCAGGTCATTCCGCAACATTCAATGACCGGTGCAATGCTTATGTCAATGCGTCAAATATTGATGCTTCTTCATTTTATCGCTTTAATTTAGTTCAAAAAGATGGCTCGTTTTTTGATAACAGCCGTCAGTGGAGTTTCTCAGCATCCAATCCTAATATTATTGAAATGCTGAATATGGCTATGTTATCAAAATCCCCGATATGTATAACTTACAGAACCTACAAAGACTATTGGGAAATAAATGCAATAAAATTCCAATAAGCATGAATCCCTTTGATAAGGATACCACATGATTAATAGACTGATTACCTTATTTATCATAATTTTCCCTGTTCATTCCTTAGCCAGTATACCAATAGAAAATAAAGATATCTATTTTGATTACAGTAATTCATTTAAATATATTGAATCTATACTTAACCTTAGAAAAGCACTCAGTGACAATAATAATTCATACGGAAAAACCATTGCTATTTCGGAAAAGAATGACAAGATATATAAAGCAAAAATCACAAGCGGAGGTAATGAATTTATCCATATGGTTTTCAATGCAAGAAATGCCTATATGATAGGATTCATTGTCACATCAAAAGAAAACAATGGAAAATTAAAAGAAACATACCATAGGTTTAATGAGGATGATAAAAAAATCATATTGGATATAAAAGATTATGAAAACATAACACTACCCTTTAAAGGGAATTATAATGATCTGCAAAGGAACGCTGTCAATATAGAAAAAATATCGGTTACGCCAGAAGTAATAAGAAACTCAGTAATCACCCTTAGTAAATATGATTCCAAGAAAAAATATGATGAAAAAGGAATAAAGGATTTAAAAAAATCACTATTAAATCTTATTTTAATCACATCTGAGTCAGTCAGGTTCCCTGATATAAGAAAATGGAGTGAAGGGCATTTTAAAAAGAATGATGCTCAACCAAAAATATTTGGCATGGCCTTAAAAAAGCTAACCACCGACTGGGGTAAAATCAGTAAAGAATTTAAAATATTATACAAAACACCAGGGAAGGCAGAATATTCATATTCCTACATGAATGATTCTATGACAAAAAAACCTCATCCATACAATATCAGCAATGCCCATACATTATGTGATTATGCATTATATGTACCTGACAAGAAAAGTAGGCAGACTGATTCAGATGAAGAGCATCATGAACTCTATCATATTAAAACACTAGGTAATGATATTTATTTTTCATTCGACCAATTAATGAATATATACTATTCAATAAACTATTCTAATTAACACACGGGATTAGTATCATGTTTAAATATATCTTATCCGTTCCTTTGTTATTTTTATTATTTTCGTCATCGCCGGATGTACACGCAAAAGAAGACCCTAAAATAAAATGCAGACTTAATATAAAAAAATTCATACAATATGAAAACGAATATAAAATGACATTTTATATTAATGATGAAAAAAATGGCTATAATTATATGTTTGGTACAGACTTGGCATTTCATCTCCCGCTGACAAATAATGTATACAACTACATTAAAACAGCCTATATCCTCGGGAAGGATTTATGTATCCAATACTGGGCTGAAGGTAATACCAATAGAATAACCAGAATGTTTGATGATTATATCATTGATGAAATATCTAATTAATATTTAAGAGAATTTATCATGAAAAAAATTATTTTTATATTATATATGGTTTCAGTATCCTTCGGGGTCAATGCTAAGGTATTTACAGACAAGTGTAATTATTATATTTTTGCCACAGCTATTGAGCGTGCAAATTATTATCGTTTTCAATTAAAAGATATAAATAATAATCTGTATCCCGGCAGTTATATATGGAGTTTTTCAGCCAGCAAGCCAGAGATCATTGAAATACTAAATATGGCTCATATTTCCCGCACCCCTGTCTGTATAAGTTACAAAACCTATGCTGATTACTGGGAGATATTTGATGTTGCCATGCAGGAAGGTGAAGCTCCGGTTTCGTTGTTCAGACATAAAAAAACCTCACCGAAGTGAGGTTTTTAAAATCTGTTACTGACAGCGGTGATTACAGAGCAACCACGTTAGCTGCAGCCGGGCCTTTCATACCATTTTCGATGGTGAAAGAAACCTGCTGGCCTTCTGCCAGAGATTTGAAGCTGTCGCTCTGGATTGCAGAGAAGTGAACGAACACATCTTTGCTGCCGTCAGCCGGAGTGATAAAGCCAAAACCTTTATCATCGTTAAACCATTTTACAGTACCGGTAATTGTTGCGGACATATGAATTTCCTTTAAATTGATTTTGTTGCCATAAGGCATATAAGCGGTTTGATTACGTTTTTACTTATGGGAACTATCAGAAGGAATTCGCTATGAAGTGGTATCTTGGATAACGCTTGACGGAGAACAACTTAAAATCGGACTGACATAAATAGGTCTGTACTTCCAAACCAATGCCGATATTAAGCCATATATTTTGTTATCCGGCAAGCTTTTTTTGATTTACCTCAAACGACCACACCTGTAAATGGCATCAGTTTGCCAGCCCCATATAGCCGTGGATCCCCATATAAAGCCCGACCAGCGCTATCAGCGCCGCCGAAAAGTACGGTGCTTTTTTGGCGATATCACCCAGCCCCTGCCAGCGACGGCTGACCTGGCGCAACCCCACCGCAGTCACCACACCGACTGTGACCAGTGTCAGTGCCAGCCCGATACTGAAACTGAGCACCATGGTTGCGCCCAGGGTAAAGGCTTTCAGCTGCAGACAGATCAGCAAAACAGTAATCGCAGCCGGACACGGAATTAACCCGCCGGTCAGGCCGAACAGTAACACCTGGCTGTTGGTGGCTTTACCGCCGGTAAACCGGGTTTTGATTTCATGCGCATGTGCTCTGGCATGCGCATCCTGATATTCGTCATCATGATCATGGTGATGATGGTCGTGGTCATGATCATGACTGTGATGATGATCATACTCATGGTGATGGTCACTGTGTGTATGGCTTTCCTGCTGCATTTCTGTCAGCCAGTTTTTTTCACCGCGGTATGTCCGCATAAACATCCAAAATGCGGTTGCCAGAATAATTACCGCCGACACCATCTGCAACCACGGCTCTACGGCTTCCGGTGTGAACCGGGCACTGATATACATCCCGCCGAGGGCAATCAGCCAGACAATCAGGGTATGCGACAACGTCGCCGCCAGCCCCAGCATCACCGCCTGTCTGACCGTCCCTTTCACCGCAATAATAAAGGCCGCCATCATGGTTTTTGAGTGGCCCGGCTCCAGGCCGTGCAGCGCACCCAGTGCAATCGCACCCGGGATAAAAAACCAGGCATTTCCCTGCTGCAGTAAAGAGGCAAAATCGGTCATGGCGTGTGATCCCTGTTTTCAGAATGAAGAAAGAGTGAATAGAGTATACTCCCCCCCAGTATAATTACACTACCTCTTTGTATCATGAAGATGCTACTATTTTGCCCGTCACTTTCTTTTCACCTTATTTCACGGGGTTGCCATGTCACATACCATCAGGGACAGACAGAAACTTCAGAACCGCGCCAGTAAAATTCAGGGGCAGGTCAACTCACTGAAAAAAATGCTCGATGAACCGCATGAGTGCTCCGCCGTGCTGCAACAGATTGCGGCTATCCGGGGCGCGGTAAACGGATTAATGCGGGAAGTGATTAAAGGCCATCTGATTGAACACGTAGTTCATGAGGAAGATGAGGAAAAACGTCAGGGTGATCTGGATATTGTCCTGAAGGTGCTGGATTCTTATATTAAGTAAAGAAAAATTAATCCGGTGTTGTAAAAATCTCCGGCGCCCCCTGTAAATTTTGAATATCCTTTTCTGATATAAAAATATTCCCCCTGTATATCTCAGAAACTCACTGAGCCCCCCTTTTATTCAGCTCCTGCAACAGGGACTGAAAATAAAGCATGCTGTTAATAATCAGTTAATTTACAGCACCTGAAATAATCTATGATAAAAAAACATCTTCTTTTATTTCACTGCTGAAAAGGCTGTTATGACGACAAAACGGATTAATCCACCCTCACTGTTTAATTCCCTACAATACGGTTTCAGTCAGGCCGTGGAAACAACCGGCACCCGGCAGTTATTTCTGTCAGGACAGGTCGGCGTTGACCACAATGAAGTGACCGTCGCAGGCGGTATGCGGGAACAAGCCGCACAATCTGTGGACAATATTGCCCGTGCCCTCGCAGCAGCCGGTGGTTCTCTGTCTGATGTGGTTATGCTGCGGATTTATATCCGTGCCGGTGCGGATTCACACGATGAACAAATGGCAATTGCGGATGTGCTGAAAGAAAAATTTGCAGATAATGCCCCTGCCTCATCATGGATTATTGTCAGCGGATTATCGCTGCCTGAATGGCTGATTGAAATCGAAGCTCACGCCGTGCTGCCGTAACCGGAAGGCGCTGTACAGCGCCTGATTTGCGTGATATTGATTACATGAATATTAAAAATAAAATAAAAATACTGAGAATGTCACCATGCAAGCCGCCACCCGTTCCACTATTGCTCTGCTCGCTTCCTCATTCTTAATTACTATCGGACGGGGTGCCACTATCCCGTTTATGGCGATTTATCTCAGCCGTCAGTATGGCATGGCTGTGGATCAGGTCGGGGTGGCACTGACGGTCGCATTGACAACCGGGGTGTTGTTCAGCCTCGGCTTCGGCATCATTGCGGATAAATTTGATAAAAAACGCTACATGCTGATGGCAATTGTGGTTTATATCGCCGGATTTATCGCTATTCCGCTGACTCACAATATCGCGCTGGTCGTTGTCTTCTTTTCACTGATTAACTGTGCCTACTCCGTTTTTGCTACGGTGCTGAAAGCCTATTTCGCCGATACACTGCCACCGGCGCGTAAAACCAAAGTCTTTTCCCTGAACTATACCTTCGTCAATATGGGCTGGACTGTCGGGCCGCCGATTGGCACCGGGCTGCTGATGTACAGCGCGGATCTGCCGTTCTGGCTGGCGGCCTGTACCGCCTCATTCCCGATATTCTTTATTCAGCGTTTTGTCCGCAGCGTGCCGCCTTCCGCCTCCGGCAGCAACAGCACCGCCTGGCAGCCGTCTGTTATGCTGCATGATAAAGCCCTGCTCTGGTTCACATTATCCGCCTTTCTGGGATCGCTGGTGTTCGGTTCGTTTTCCGCCTGTATTTCCCAGTATGTCCTGACGGTGGCAGATACCACACTGGCAGAAAAAGTGATTGGTGTGGTGCTGCCGGTCAATGCCGCCGTGGTGGTTTCACTGCAATATATGGTCGGCCGCCGGATCAGCACAGACAATCTGCAAAAGCTGATGACTCTCGGTACACTCTTTTTTATGGCCGGACTGGCCGGATTTATGATGTCAGGCAACAACCTTGTGTTCTGGGGAATTGCTGCATTTATCTTTACCCTCGGTGAACTGATTTATGCGCCGGGTGAATATATGCTGATCGACAACATTGCGCCGGACGGCATGAAATCCAGCTACTTTTCCGCTCAATCCCTCGGCTGGCTCGGCGGTGCCTTTAACCCGCTGATGACCGGCGGTGTGCTGACCTATTTCCCGCCAAATACCCTGTGGCTGCTGCTGATTGGTGTTTCCGCCTGCGCCTGGCTGTGTATGATGCGCGGCCTGAAGATCAGCAGAAACAGACTCATTCATCAGTGAATATTTGATTCACTTATCATTAATTAATAATACCTCATATTTCGATACGGTAATTTTCTGCCACCACGCTATTCTCCACCTTATTATTTAATTTAATTAATGAGATTTTTTTATGTCAAAGAATATATCAATGACACATGATGAAGAGACAACGGCACTCCGTATAATGGATCTCGCAATGAGTTTTACTCTGCCCGGATGTTTGCGTACCGCCGCGCAACTGTGTCTTGCTGACCTTCTTGCAGAAGGGCCTCGTTCTGTTGATTGGCTGTCTGAACAGACAAAAACACATTCTGCATTACTGCATAAAGTATTACGGATGCTGGTTGCTAATGGTATTTTCAGTGCTGTTGATGAACATAATTATGCCATAAATGCTGAAGCAAAATTTCTCAAATCAGATCATCCTTACTCCCAACGCCACACTATTCTTATGCTGACGGATGAAACATTATGGAAACCGGTTGGTCAGGTTACAGATGCCATTCAGGGTAATCCGCCTTTTGAGAGTTATTATGGTGAATCATTCTATGAGTACTGGGAAAAAAATACGCGAAGCGATTACAACTTTCCGTCCGGAATGTCCGCATTGTCTGAAATTGAAAACCATTTTGTTGTGAATACCTATAAGTTCCCGGAAAACAGCCGTGTGATAGATATCGCCGGAGGACTGGGCGGATTACTGCTGCATATCCTGCGGCTAAACCCGTCACTTCACGGTATCCTGCTTGATCGGGAACATGTACTGCAGCAGAACCGTTTGGGTGACCTGAACGATAATTCACGCTGGCAGGCAGTCTCCGGTGACCTGTTCGGCACACTGCCGGAAGCTGATATTTATATACTGAAAAACATCATGCAGGACTGGCGGGATGAACGCGCACTTGTCATACTGAGAAACTGCCGGGAATCTATGCATGGAGACAGTAAACTTCTTATTATTGAACCAGTTATCTACCCGGTTGAGAAAACAGATTCCCGTTATGCGATGGATATCCTCTGCCTGGCTGCTTTCCCTGAAGCAGGTGAACGAACCATTCCTGAGTTTGAAACATTACTGACAAAAGCCGGACTGAAAATCAATAAACTGATCCCGACAGGTTGCTATGTTTCCATCCTGGAAGTGGTTGCCGCCTGATCTTTGATCCGGCACAGTGCGTTCCCGGACGTACTGTGCCATTGTAAAAGTCCTTATGTCAGCTGCGGAGCAGGAAGCACCGGTGAGAATATTACTGATTTTGCCGTTTGACAGGACTTACCGCTACCGGAAAAGCGCGTTTTCCGTGGCGATCAGCTATGCCCCGCTGACCCTTATCACCCTCGCCGCCCTGGTTCCCCCGCATCTGAATGCTGAACTGACTCTCTGTGATGAAGGGGTTTCCCCGCCGCTCACTGCCGGGGATTTTGATCTGGTGGTGATCACCGCCACCGCCTCCTCTTCCCCCCGCGCCTATGCACTGTGCCGCTACTGGCGCGAACGCGGGGCAAGAACCGCAATGGGCGGCGCGCACGTCACACTGCAGCCGGATGAAGCCGCGCAGCATGCCGATACCGTCCTCATCGGTGCCGGTGAACTCATCTGGCCGCAATTTTTACAGGATATGGCTGACGGACATCCGCAGCCACGTTATCAGCACCGCCCTGAGCGCGGCTTTCTGCCGATGCCGGTGCCGCGCCGTGACCTGCTGCCGTCCCGCGCCTATATGAATATCGCCACTATTATTGCCGACCGGGGTTGTCCGCTTGCCTGTGAATTCTGTTCGGTGCAGCATCAGTGGGGACGCAAAGGCACGGCACGTCCGGTGGCAGAGGTGATTGACGAGATAAAACGGAGCGGCAGACAGCGCTGGATATTCCTCGACCCTAATCTGTACGCCGACCGGCAGTACAGTCTGGAACTGTTCCGGGCTCTGATCCCGCTGAAAATCCGCTGGTCGGGACTGGCGACCCTCAATGTGACGGATGACGACGAGGTTTTCCGGGCAATGTGTGACAGCGGCTGCGAAGGCCTGCTTATCGGGCTGGAAAACCTCAGTCAGCAGACCATGACAGCCACCGGCAAGAATTGTAACCAGGTCAGCGAATACCGCCGTCAGATCCGGCGGCTGCGCGATAACCGGATTGCCGCCCTCGGCTGTTTTGTGCTCGGGTTTGATGAAGACACCCCGGAGAGCATCTGCGATACGATACGGCAGATCCCGTCTCTCGGGCTGGATCTGGTGCGTTTTTCTGTCCTCACCCCGCTGCCGGGTACACGGCTGTGGCAACGGATGGCGGAAGACGGCCGCTTAATCACACAGGACCTGAGCCTGTATGACAACGAACATGTGGTTTTTCAGCCGCAAAATATGTCACCGGAAACCCTGCAATCCTTACTGCACGAAGCCTGGCGGGAAACATACCGTCTGCCGGCCATTCTGCGCCGGGTATTGCACCGTCCGGGCAGCCGTTTTATCCGCCTGGCGGCCAATCTCGGCTTCCGGCTGTATGCCCGCCGGTTACGCCATGAAAAAACCGGGCTGTTCAACCCGGCGATAGTGACGAATAACACAAGGAAAACAGACTGATGCGTATTTTACTCAACAGTATTCTGCTGATTTTTTCGATGACTGCGGCAGCGGCCTGTTTATGGGGAGTGAGCCATCTCGCCTGGTATTATGCGCTGCCTGCCCTGATCGGTTTTATGCTGATTAACAATATGCCGTTCGCTATTCTGCATGAAGCGGTACATGGCGTGGCCGCCCGCACTGCCGCCGGTAACCGCGCCATCGGGATTATTGCCGCGTGGGCGTTTCCGACTTCCTTTACCCTGCAACGCCGCGCCCATCTGAATCACCACAAAAATAACCGGACAGATAAAGAGCTGTATGATTATTACCTGCCAGACCAACCGCGCTGGCTGCGCAATATCTGGATGTACGGCGGCAATCTGCTCGGGTTGTACTATTTTTGCGTACTGCTCGGTAATCTGCTCTGGTTTATTGCGCCGGGCGTGTACCGTTCACGGGTGTTTGTCACCAAAATCGCCCCGGCGCTGGGGTTCGGGTCACAGGTGCCGGAACTGGCAAAACTGCCGCCGCTGACCATCTGGAGTGAACTGTTCGGTGCATTTCTCTGGCAGGCACTGCTGTTTTGGGCGCTCGACTTAAGTATGGCCGGTTATCTGCTCTGCCTGTGGGCTTTTGCGCTGCACTGGTCGGCCCTGCAATATGCGGATCACGCCTGGAGCCGCCGCGATGTGATGAACGGCGCGTGGAACCTGAAAGTACTGCCGGTCTCCCGCTGGCTGGCGCTGAATTATCACTGCCATCTCGCACACCACCAGCACCCGCAGGCACCGTGGTATGAACTGCCGTCGCTGGTGGATGACCAGCCGCGCCCGACCTTCTGGCGTGTCTATTTCACCATGTGGCGCTATGGTGTGCGGCCTGCACCGCAGATGGGCGCAGCAGCGGATCTGGATTTTCTGTTTCCGCCGGAAAAATAAAAGGGATAGTGATTTCTGTCAGTCCGTGCAACGTCTGATAACGGGCAAAACGAAAAGTCGCTGTAAATACCTCCCTGTACGCTCAGGCGCGTCATCCATGACGCGCATGCTTTTCGTTCGCCTGCCCGTTACCTGACGACTTACATAATCCACTGATTTATTAAAATATTATTTCTTTCCGACTTCTGTCGCCGGTTTTACCGCACTTTTACGGCGGAACAGCACAATACCGGCCAGCAGACCAATCACCAGACCGCCCGCTCCGTACATCATGCCCTGTAAGGCATTGCGGGTTTCATTCAGCAGCGGGTTATCCGTGAAATCGGTACCGATATGAATGGTGCGGATTTTCCAGGCGCCGTCCTCAAGCGCAACCGTCGCTGTCCAGCGGGTCGGAAAATCGTAGGTACGGCCGTCACTCAGCTGATATTTTTCCATCCCTTTACCGTAGGCGACACCCCAGCTTTTATCCGGGGATAATTCCGTCACCACATCAGCATTAAAACTGATATTCAGTTTTTTCAGGAATTTATCCGGCCCGAACCAGGATTCAAAATACGGTTTTATTGCAGCTTTGCCGGAGATAAACTCCTGGGTGATGGGCGTGGCACGCAGATTTTCACTCATCACCGGCAGCATTTTGTCATAATCCCCGCTGTTGATGGCGTTTTCCACGATACCGATCACCTGCCGCAGTTCATCATGGATAGCGCCGTCCTCTTCTCCGGGCTGCGCATACACCGAAAAACTGAATATCATTAACGCACTGATAATTATCCTTTTCATCATTATTTCCTCATCATATATGAAACCGTTACCGCCAACAGCAAACCGGTGACCACATCCGCCACATGGTGCTGATGAACCAGCAGCACAGACAGCACAATCAGCACCAGCCACAACAGAAACAACAGTGTCAGCCCGCGTCCGGTATAGCGGATAATGGCCAGCACCGCCGCACACGACCAGGCCACATGCAGCGACGGCACCAGATTATGCGGGTGATCCAGTGCAAACAGTGTCGTGTACATCGTCCGGTACAGCGGAGACTCCGGCACCTGCCGTACAAAGCCGAGCTGTGCCGGAAACAGAAAAAAGATCACGCCGCCCAGTAATGTCATCACAATAAAGGTGAGTGCCAGCTGCCGGTGCTCCCGGCGCGGCAGAAACAAAACCGGCATCAGAATAATCAGGTAAAACGAGCAGTACACCCAGATAAAACCGGGTACAAACGGAATATTCAGTTCAGCCGGAAACCACAGGGCATACAGGCTGCCGCGCCCGGCTGTATACGCATTCATCAGCGGGTAAACCGTGAAAAACACCACACTGACCGGAATACACCACAGCAGATAACTGATCACCCGGCGGGAAAAAGGATCCTGCTCGGTATTCATTCATCCCCCTTATTTTAAACCAAAACGCATCCGGTGTTTTTTATGCACCTCTTTGCGGAATAACAGGGTATAACGCCAGAAAGTTGCCATCCGCGATAAGGATTGCAGCGTCAGACGCAAATCAGAAAAGCGGCGGATAATCGACGGCACACTGTTAAAACGGCTGCGTGCGGCATGGCACAGTTCTGTCAGCGTTTCCGGGCTCATATTTGCAGGCTGAAAGGCGGCCTGATTAAAACGGTATTCCGGATGCAGCCACCATTTTCCGTCAAACAGCAGGCGGTTTTCCTGCGCCAGCTGCTGATACAGCGGTGTGTTCGGGTACGGCATCAGAATGTTATAGGCGGCAAAAGCAAAGCGGTTTTTCAGGGCGAATGCCACGGTATTTTCCACGGTTTCTGCCGTATCGTGGTCATACCCCAGGGTAAACGCCGCCCAGGTCTGCAGTCCGAAGTCCCGTAATACCGAAATTTCCTCACGATACTGTGAAAATGTCCGCATGTTCGGCGATTTTCGTGCATCACGCAGACTGTCCGGGTTGATGGATTCAAATCCCATCACATTACCCCAGCAGCCGCTCTGCTGTAACAGCGACATCAGACGGCGGTTACGGGTCATATCCAGGCTTGCCTGGCTTATCCAGTGCACATTCAGCGGGATCAGCGCACTGCACAGCTCACTCAGCCCGCGGTGATCAGACGCGATATTGTCATCAACAAAAAAGATAAATTTCGGTTTCTGTGTTTCTATCTCCCGCACCACTTCATCGATCCGGCGGATATAGTGCTGCCGCCCGAAATAACGGCTGACCGCACAAAAACGGCAGGCGAAGCGGCAGCCGCGGGTAAACTGCATCAGGCTGATCGGCAGATAGCCTTTTCCGCGGAAGATATCCCGGCGCGGCAGGCAGCCGCACAGATTATGATCGACCTGGCCGACCCCGGCCGGCGCATCATAGCGCGGCTTCAGGCGGCCTTTCTCCGCATCACGGATCATTTCTGTCCAGCGGGTTTCCGCGTCACCGGTAAAAATACTGTCACAATGCTGCGCCACTTCCTCCGGCAGCAGTGTGGCGTGGATCCCGCCTATCACCACCCGCACATCACGGGCCCTGTATTCCGCGGCAATCTCATAAGCGCGGCGGGCAGTAAACGTTTCGACCGTAATAGCGACCAGATCCGCCGGTTCATCATAAGGAATGGCTTCCATCCGGTCGTCATACAGCACCACCTCCACATCCGGCGGCGTCAGACCGGCGAGAACACCGAGCATCAGCGGCTCCATCCGCCCCTCATCCACATACAGGCTGTGCTCCTGACGGCCGATATTCGGTTTAATCAGTATCAGTTTCACCCTTTTTCTCCAAGGCGTTTTCCCTGCTTGCTGGCGATGTCCCGGTGCGAGGCAATATTGTAAAGCCAGGCGACCAGCAACGTGCGCCAGCGGTGCCGGCTGCCGGAACGACACAGACGCCGGATAACAGATGCATAACGGTAAAAGCGGGTGCGGGCATAAAAACATCCGGCAGCCAGTTCTGAGGTACTCATTCCGCCCGGCCGGAAAACCGGTTCGCCGTAGCGGAAATCCGGGTCAAGCCACCAGGCCGGATAAACCAGCCGACCTTCCGCCTCCAGCCGGGCATACAGCGCCGTACCGGGGGTCGGGATCAGCAGGTTAAAATTGGCAATCGCCAGTTTGTTACTCTCTGCAAACGCCAGTGTGCTGCGGATGGTCTCCGGCGTGTCTTCGTCATAGCCGAAAATAAAGGTGCCGTAGACACAGATACCACGCCGGTACAGCGCCGCCAGCACGGCGGCATAATCCTCCGCCGTATGGCTGCGGGATTTTCCCATCCGCCTCAGCGTGGTTTCATTCAGGCTTTCAAAGCCGATCAGCACGAAGCAGCAACCGGCGGCGGCCAGTTTATCCAGCATCTCCTCATTACGGGCGATATCGATACTTATCTGGCATCCCCAGCGGCGTTTCAGCGGTGTGAGCATCGCCAGCAACTCATTCAGCGCCCGCTTACCGGCAAAGAGGTTGTCATCCACAAAAATCAGAAAACGTTTTGCAGGCAGAGATAAAATTTCATCCCGCATCTCATCAACCGGCCGGGTACGCACACCTTCCGGATAAAATGCATGGATAGAGCAAAAATCACAGGCAAACCGGCAGCCGCGCGAGAACTGTACCAGCGACACCGGCGCGTAGCGTTTACCCTCAAAAATGGTGCGGTCAAGACGGTAACCGGCAAGCGGGCGGTCATGCGCGCCCCGGTAACGGGGTTTCAGCGCATTCTGTTCACAATCCGCCAGCATCTGTTCCCACGCCCCTTCCGCATCACCGAGCAGCACGCTGTCCGCATGCTGCAGTGCTTCATCCGGCATAAAGGTGACGTGGCAGCCGCCCATCACCACGGTTTTGCCCTGACGGCGGAACCGGTCAGCCAGCTGATAACTGCGCTGTGCCGTGAAGGTTTCCACCGAAATGGCGATCAGATCCGCATCAGGCAGCGCTTCCGGGATGTTATCCAGCCGGTCATCATAAAATGTTATCCGGTGCCCCGGCGACAGGGCAGCCAGGATGCCGATCGCCAATGGCGTCATAGCGTCTTTCGTGCGGTAATCCCCCATGTTCGGGTAGATCAGCACGATATTCACAGCAGCGCTATCTCCGGCCAGACAATGCGGCCGTCCCACTGTGGTGCGGCGGTCAGATCGACGCCGTAAATCCGGGTGCGGTAAACGGATGCCCCGGTGCGTTTAATCACATCATTAGTGCAGATATGCCCCGACGGCAGCCCGACGGTCATAACCGGGGTGGTGCAGTGCAACAGCGCTTCCTCAATCAGATCCGGCAGTTTGGTATCATCGGTACAGGCCAGGAATGACAGGAAACTCTGCGGAACCACCTCACCCGCCGCCGGCATCTGCGGCCGCCGGGTCATTCCGGCAAAAGCGTTGTAAAGCGGGCGCAGCATCTTCATTCTGCCGGAATAACCGGCCACAATCACCTGTTTGAAAGCACGCTGATCCCAGAGCATACCGCAGGCCACCAGTTGCCCGTTCTGATAACTGCCTAGCACCGTGATGCCGGTCTGCTGCATCGCTTTCAGGTTCAGTGCCGGTGCCAGCTGACGGGAAGCTGATTCCTGTGCAAAGAAACGGATGACATCGGTGTAATCCTCCGGCGGCACCACTTTCCACAGTCCCCGGTTTTTGCCTCTGCTTTTGCTGATAGCCAGCGTGCTCATGCTGCTCAGAAAACGGTAGAGCGGCAGTCCTTCCACGCCGCGCTCCAGCAGGCGCCGGGCCAGTAAATTATTCTCAGCAATACTGGTATAACAGTGATCCGGTGTCGGCAGCTGGCGCAGATAAGAAAATCCGGCCTGTAACACTTTCAGGTGATTACGGTATTTCGGCACAATACGCAGACTGCCGAGATAACCCATCCGCGCTTCTTCGCCGTTAATCCAGCCGGTCTGTATGCTCAGCTGACACATGCCGACCAGGGTATCTCCGTCTCTTGCCAGTGCCGGATAGACTTCGCCGAAATCATCCCTCGGAGAAAAATAACCGGGCCGCCGGGTCATCACCAGCTCCCAGTCCCCCTGCATGGCATTCTCTTCAAGGAGCCTGAGTAAATCCGCGATATGCTCCGTTGTCGCGTCAATAACCTCTATCATTTAACCTCTGCTAATTTACCCTGCCAATTCTCATCACCGAGCGGATAGCCGTTGCGGCAGCTGATTTCACGGTGATGCAGCCAGTTAATCGGGAAATAGTTGCGAAACATAAAGAAATCGCCCCGGTTACGCCAGCTGCGCTGAAGAATCGAGCGTGAACTGTAAAATGCCTTCCTTGCTGAGAGGCACCCCTGCGTTACTGCCTCCGGCGACAACTGTGCCGGACTGAACGGCAGTTCGTTGTAACGGTAGTGATCGTCGAGCCACCAGTGCTCAAAGCGCAGACGGTTTTCCTGCGCCAGCCGCGTATAAAGCGGCGTTCCCGGAAACGGCGTCATATGGTTGAATGCCGCGATATACATACTCTGTTCGCGGGCGTAAGCCACCGCCTCGCTGAAGGAGTCCGGGGTATCATGGTCATAGCCGAACACAAATGTGCCGTAAACGGCAATATGATGGCGGCGCAGGTTAGCCAGCGCCTGACTGTAGCCACCTTTCATGGTGTTAAAGCCTTTTTTCATCTGCCGCAGATTGGCTTCATTCAGGGATTCAAAGCCAATCAGCACGCCCCGGCAACCAGCCTGTGACAATGCGCGGACAAAGTCCTCATCATGCGCGGCATCAATACTCATCTGGGTCACCCAGCGGATCCCGGCGTTCGCCAAAGCCGGCAGAAACTCGCGGCTTTCCCGCAGGCTGCCCGCAAAATTATCATCCACAAAGAAAAACAGATTTTTTGTGCCTTTGAGACCCGCCAGCTCCCGCAGCACATGATCCGGATCGCGCCGCCGGTAACGCTGCTGATAGAACGACTGCACCGCACAGAATTCACAGTGAAAACGGCAGCCGCGCCCGGTTTCCACCAGCCCTATCGGCAGATAACGTTTTCCCGCGAACAGGCTGCGATCAACACGGATACTGCGCAGATCGGTCTGTGTTCCGTGATATTCCCGCTGCAGTGTGCCGTGGCGTAAATCATCAATCATGGTTTCCCAGACTGACTCCGCCTCTCCGGTGATAATGACATCCGCAAAGCGTTTCACTTCCTCCGGCATCAGCGTGGCGTGAAATCCGCCCATCAGCACCGGCACACCGCGCTTGCGGTACTCACTGGCTATCTGATAGGCCCGCTTTGCGGTATAGGTTTCAACTGAAATTGAGATCAGATCAGCCGGTTCATCAAACGGGATCAGCTCCAGACGATCGTCGTAAAACCGTGTTTCAATATCCGCGGGTGTCAGCCCTTTCAGTGCCGCGACCGGCAGAGGCTCCATCTGCCAGGATCGCAGATAGGTTTCGCCGCGCCGGTGGCCGATCGCCGGATGAATAAATGTCAGCCGCATCAGTGGCTGCCCGACTTCGCCGGACGGTGTTCAACCGGCCAGTCACAGGTGTAATACTGATGCAGGTGATGCGCATAGAAGCGGTAACCCAGGTTTGCCGTCAGCGCCAGCGGTTTAAAGTTACGTGCCTGCCACAGCCGCTTCGCGATGCTGCGGTAACGGTACACTTTTTTCCAGGCACGTTCGTGCCCCAGCTCCAGCTCACGCGCACTCATCAGCGCCGGACGGAATACCACATGCTGCGCGTCATACAGCGACCAGTCCGTGGTTAAAATCCGCTGCTCTTCCTCGAGGCGCTTAAACAGCGGCGTGCCCGGGAACGGCGTCAGCACCGAAAAACGCGGCAAATCAATCCCGGCATCGATAGCCAGATCCACCGTGCGGTCAAACACATCAGTGGTATCGTGATCCAGACCAAACACAAAACAGCCCTGAATCGCAATCCCCAGCCGGTGCAGATCACCGATCAGTTCTTTATAATCCACCGAGCCGTTAAACTTCTTCCCGGCATCTTTCAGGCTGCCGTCACTGACTGTTTCCAGCCCCAGCAGCAGTCCTTTGCAACCGCTGCGGGCCATCAGTTCCATCAGTTCGTGGTTATGAGCTATCAGCACGGTGGATAAACCGAACCACTGAATATTCAGCGGGATCAGTGCGGTAAACAGCCGTTTGGCATAACCGATATCCGATACCAGGTTCAGGTCGACAAAAATCACTTTCCGTTTGCCGGTGCGCTCCACATAACGGCGGATATCCTCAACCACCCATTCCACCGGATGCTGAAACTGCTTACGCCCCCAGGCACTCGGTGCAACACAGAACTCACAGTTGTGAGCACAGGAGCGTGTCGCTTCAAAAACCCCCTGGGTGAGAAAATGCTTTGCATCAAACCGTTCGCGTTCCGGAAACGGCAAATCCGGGATATCCAGCGTGAAATCCGCGCCCTGACGGTATTCACGCTGCATATTACCCGCCATAAAATCACGGACAAGCTGCGGCCAGCTCTGCTCGGAATAGCCGGTGCAGATTGTATCAGCGTGCTGCAGCGCCTCCTGCGGCAGCAGTGTGACATGCGGCCCGCCGAGCACGACGGGGATATTTTTCGCCCGCATCTGCGCCGCCAGTTCATAGGCACGCGGCGCATTGCCGGTGATCACCGTCATTGCGACCAGATCTGCCGTGAAATCCGCCGGCAGTTCCTCAATGCTTTCATCAATCAGGCGGATATTAACCGGCAGGGATTTCGGCACCAGTGCGGAAAGGGTGGTCAGCGTCAGCGGCTGATAACGCAGCGAGCGTTTGAAAATTCCGCCCCGTTTGCGGTACAGCGGCCCTTTCGGCGAAAGCAGCACCAGATCCAGCGGCCGCTGCGGCGTATAATCAGTCTGTGTCATCACGGAAACTCCCTGATCTCAAACATGGCACGCCAGTCAGACGAGGTCAGCAATGCCGGGATTTTAATCTCCCCCAGCCGCTTTCCCCGTTGCAGCTGCCGGTGAAAATAGTGCTCCGCCGGCTGATGCAGGCGGAGGAATGTCAGCGGTTTAAGCTGTCCGATACGGCGGGCATAGTGATACTGCGGATTGGTGCTCAGATACTGCTCAGTTTCCTCACAATATACCTGTGCCTGTATTTCAGTGCAGGTATCGCTGAGCAGCAGCACATAGCCCTGCTCATCCGCTGCCAGTACAGTAAAATCCTGCGATGGCGGTAAACCGGCACAAACGAACGGCTCGGTCAGTTTTTCCCCGACCAAATCACTGCATATACCCTCACGCCCGCAAAAGCGCAGTTGCGGCAGCCCTTCCGGCGTGTGGCCGGTACACAGAACCAAATCATCTGTCTGATAGCGGTACAGCCCGCTGTTGGTGGTGACAATCACACTGTATGTTTCACCGGACAGCAATTCATCCGCTAAATATATCTGCCCGTTATCCCGGCGGAATTCATAAAAATTACTGTCTGCACTCAGCTGCGGGTCACCGCAGTCAGACGGAACGGTGATCACCGCTTCGGTGGAGAGCAGCCCTTTGCCCTGGAGTGTCACGCCGGGAAAATGCATCATCAGCGCCTGTGCCGGTGAGGCGGACGCAGCCTGATCCCAGCAGCTGATCAGCGCCAGCTGCGGCCATAACAGCGCGGTATTCTGCTCCTGCAGATAACGCCGGTAACGCACCAGCGCTGCCGGGTCAGCACTCAGAGAATGTCCGGCAATTTCCCCGCCGTCGCGCAGCAGGGCTGTGATCTCAGCCTGCCGGGTATCAAGAGCCGTGAGCAGCGGAAATAAAAACACCGGGCTCCAGACGGAGATCAGACGTAAATCCGGGCACTGCAGCAGATAAATCAGGGTCAGCAACTGCCAGTCTGCCGCATTCTCAACCTGCGCCAGTGTCAGCGGCACAGCCGATAAATCACTGAATGCCGCCAGATTATCCGCCCCCAGATAGAGCGCATCACCGCCGCCGACCGGAATACCGCAGGGCGTTTTTGTCATCCGTGTCACTGCCGGGCTGAGCGCCCAGTAAACATGGCCGGAGGTCAGATCAAAACGGCGGGCAACATCCCGCAGCCAGCCGGTGACAGCAAAACGGAAATCGGTTAACCCGGCAGAGGTATAAGGCAGCAGTTTGCCGCCGCTGTGACTGCCGCCGGTCAGCTCAAATGCCGTGACCGGCGCACTGCACAACAGGTTTTCTTCCCCGGCCGTCATGCGGGTGATAAAGGAGCTGAGGTCAGAATAGGTTATAAGAGGGACGTTTTGCTGATAATCCGCCACAGATGTTACAGCGGAAAAATGATACCGCTGTCCGTATTCACACGCCGCATTCGCGGCCAGACAGGCGGATAACCAGCGGAACTGTCTTTCGCGCAGAGTTCCCGGCGGCGGAACAGACGGCATCCCGGCACGGAAATGCTGCCAGGCATTATCCATAGCAGAACTCAACATCGGGTTCTTCAAACAGTGACTGATAACGTTTAGCCACATTATCAGGAGAGACTTCACACAGGCAGACCAGTTCATGGCCGCAGACATAGTGCGGGTTTTTGTGCAGAAAAAACGCAACATCCGGTTTGCTGCGCTGCGCGTCAGTAACCGTTGCCATTGTGCGGTTCAGATAGCCAAACGCCGACGGGCATTCCACCACGCCGCGTGCCGGGTTATAGAGTGAACCGAATTTATCTTTTGCCAGTTCCGCCGCCAGCCGTGCCAGTTCCGGCTCTTTGACATTACCGTTCCGGTGCGGATAAAAGGTCTGCGCCAGCGTGCTCATATACCGGTAAGTACGCACGCCTTTCACCAGCAGGAACCAGAACACCCGTTCGCCGGGATATTCACTGCGCAAAAGCGCAATACGCCGCAGCCAGGCACCGTGCAGCGTCTGTTGCTTCCAGTGGGCGGGATGCACAATTGTGTCGCCGGAATAGACAATCCGGTGTCCGCGGAACGGATAAAACTGCAGGGTACTGAACCCGGCCATTTCATCCCCTGACATCAGAAACAGAACTTCCTGTTTATGATCGAGATCTGATAAAAACTGCGTACCGTCACTGCCGGTATAATACATAAAATAGAGTGAGGCCATTTCCTGACGCTGCGCCTGTGTCAGGGTTTTTACAGGCTGAAAAAATGCGCGATACGACATTCCGCCGTCTCCTCCGGTAGATTTACCCGCACTGCCGCTTCTCCTTAAGTGGAATGCCTATCTTAGCGACCTTCATTTCAGAAACAATCAGCGATGCCTGAATCTTTGTTTAATATCATGAAAAAACATTGCATAAGCCGTTTCAGCGCCGGTGAAGAGCCCACTTCTCTGCTGCGCCTGCATCAGATGAATCCCCGTGCTGAACTGAATTCTGTCGCTGTTCAGTGGTTAATCGCCACCGAAATTACCGGATCAGCGCACCGGGTCGGCGGACATAATCCGGGTAACTCTTTTTGTTTATAAAATAATGATAATTTCGGATTAATAAGATTGTCATTATTTTATTATGCGTCATTCTGCGTCAATCAGACTTCCCCCATATTTCAGCAGCCGGATTTCGCAGTATCATTACTGAACAATTTCCCGGCATTCCGCTGTTCAGGGAACACTCCCGGCCTGTAACCGGTGCCGGAGCGGAAGCCTCCGCAGTTCCGTTCTAAAAACCGTGACAATCAGTGAGTCACAGAGGGAAACGTTAATGGAAATAACCTCCGATCAGAAGCGGACAATCTGTGCCATGCTGGCTGAACAGGCCGGACACCCTGTCCGCAGCGCAGAAATTACAACCTTGTGTGATGATGAAACCATCCGCGCCGCCCTGCTCGTCCTCAGCAGCCTGATTGACGTAAAATACCGCGAAGTATCCGCTGCGCTGGCGGCGGCCAGAGCTGAACATGAACGCAATAACCCGCAGATGATGATGGGCAGTGCGCTCGCTGACAGGACCCCGGATATTCCTGTCTCTCTGCCGGATACGGCTCATACCGTATTCCCTCCTGCTGCTGAGCCGGAACCCCTTATTGTTCCTCCTGCACCTGAAGAGCCGGTTATCACAGATAACACCACCGCTGCGGTGCAATCCGCCTCAGCGGAAGAACAGGCTTTTGCGGAAATTGACCATTTATCCACAATATTTGGTCAGCATGCCTTTCTGCCGGATGCCCCGTCAGTACCTGAACCGGCAGTAATCCATCCGGGTGACCCGGAGCCTGACTTCACTTTTGTCTTTAATGAACCCGCAGTGGCCGAACCGCTGAACTCTTCTGCGGATAACGATGACACCGAATTCACTTTTGTATACAACGAACCTGCTGCGCCAACAGCCGCAGATAATGCTGTGTTAACCGCCTCGGTATTCAGTGATAAGTCTCTGTTTCCGGAACCCGCAGCCCTCAGTGATCCGCTGAAAGGCGGCAACTGGCTGTTTGATGACCTGGATACCGATGATACGGATACCCCGGTTATCGGTGAACTCCCTGAATCAGCACAACCACCTTCTGCAACGGCATCCGGCAATACTATTATTACCGGCCCGCAGACGCCGGAAACGTCTGCCGGGTCAACCAGCGATACATTGTGTGATAACAGCTGGTCATTCAGTGCAGATACACCCCCTGCTCCGTTACAGGCAGAATCCGCAGAACAGAAGCCCCGGGGGCTGACAGCACTGTTTGCTGCCGGGAAAGAGAATATTCCGCCACAGACAGCACCAGATTCTGTCCCGCAGTCCGCCGGAGAAACAGCAGTAACACCAGTTCCCTCACCTGACAGTAAGGCTCAGGCGACAATGACTCAGCCTTCCGGACAACCGGCAATCCGTGTCAAAATCGGCCGCGCCAGGTTATCCGAATCGTTCAGTTCACCGGTAACCGCAACGCTGGACGATGGCCGGGCAGTAACCATTCTCGGTATTTATTTCCAGCGCAATATCGGCCTGAGCTTTAACGACAGAACCGGTATTCTGCACGGCATACCGACAGAATACGGTGAGTTTCCGGTGCGGGTGGTATGGGAGCTGGCACCGAAAAAACGGTTTTCCTCCGACATACATTTTGCTGTTGATCCCGGTTCACACAGCACTACTCCCGCTCCTGCCGGTTTTCCTCCGCAACAGTAAGCTGCCCGCCCCTGCCTGTTTAAGTGCGGGGGCATTTCCGGCAGTGCATTATTTTTTTATCATAATTATTTCTGAGCTGCCGTTATGGCAGTAAATCACCTCAAAAGTGAGGCACTGTCGCCACCCTCCCGCTTTCAGTTCTCTTTTGACTCAGTCCGTAACAGGTAAACCGCCCTTCTGCGGCAGATTTTGCATCCAGTTTCCGGATAAAAAAAGGAAATGGCCTGTGATACCTGCCTCCTGACAACGATTTTGTCCAGATAAACGGCAGCGTTTCCGGAATAAATAACCGCCCGGTACCCGCAGCCTGAGAACGGCGCAACCCTTTTACATGTTCACGGATATAACTGACCGGTAACGTTTTTTCCGGCACAGGTAAAATCCTGCTTAACCGGATATACGGATAAAAAGCAGATAACCGCACAGAGAGCCCCAATTCCGCCAGAGAAGGATAATCCCCGGCCAGCAACCGCAGGCGGTTCCCCGGTGTCTGTGGCTTGCGGCAGTAATCCGGAAATGCAACAGCAACAGCGCTGCTGTTTTCACCGGTTTTATTCTCTGCCAGTATCAGATGAAGCTGCCGCCAGATTTGCTGCCGGAGAAATACAGCCGAGATCCGCACATCCGGCAAAATCGTGATTGTCTGATAAAATCGCATCCGCTTACCCCCCGCCTCCGAAAACACCGCCGCGAATTAACACTGCCACGACATAATTTTCTTCATGTTCAGCGAGTTTTTTTCCGCTGACCCATTTTTCAAATAGTGTATAAAAATCCTGCCCTGACCCCGGCGGACGAAATACTGCCCCCAGATGCGTGACCGCGCCATAGGGGTCGGCCGCGATAACGCCCGCTCCTGCAGTTAAATCAGAAAAGGCCGGATACCAGGTATCCACTGAACGCAAAGCATTGCCGATTTTTTGTGAATGCATTCCCGCAGTACCGTCAATATGGCAGAGTATCCGGCTGTTCCCACCCTTTCTTTTATTCATCACAAATTCACAGCTGGGAAAAACTTCCTGTCCTTTTCCGGTTATCACTCGGGCTGAAACAGCCAGTAATAATGCACCATCATCACAACTCAGTGCTGCAGCAATATGCTTCCCCAGGTCACTGACTGTATTATCTGTCTGCTCAAAATGACGAAGGCTGTATTTCCGTGCATCAAATACCCACTGCTGTTTTTTTTCCGCGCTGAGATTATCCACAACCACCTCAATATGCTCTGCGCCAACCAGGTTCCGCCACAAAAAACGTCCGCAGCCAATATTATGTGCATACCGCCGTGCAGGCTCCCCGCAATGTTCTCTTTCCAGATAATCCGTTATTACCGCCTGATAGCGCTGACGAAAAATTTCATTATTACAGGCAGCCGGATATTTCAGCCCGCCGGTAATTTTCAGTGAGAACCGGAATAAAATCACATTCTGTTCAGCTCCCAGCATGCAGTAATCCATAGACCGGATATTAGGATCATGAATTTTTTGTCCGGATATTTTTTCCTCTTTCCCCCGGTTTTTCCGGCGGAAAGCAAATGTCCCCCGGGCAGTTCTCATCTGTATAGTCAGCGGAGTAACCGGTGAATCCGGATGCTGTGATGTTCCGGAAAAAATACCGTCAGAGGGGATCAGTTTTTTTGAAAATGATAAAACAGACGGTATATTCCTGAGTCCGGTCATTCTCTTTTTCCGTTAATTGTGTTTACCCTGCTGACACAGATAAAGGTTCTCGTCAGGTAAATAGTGATAACCCCACAACATATCCGAAGGATGCCGCAGTTCATCCACCGGCCGGAATTCCCCCAATGTAATAACACTTTCCGCAAAACAGTGTGGTATGCCTTCTGCCCTGACATTTTTCGCTATTCCCGGCGGGGAAAGTCCCTGATATCCGGTGACGACCGGGATCAGCACCGACCCCGGAGCAGTGGTATATTTCAGTAATGCCGCCATCGCATCCATTCCGCTGTTCATTGCATTGACCATGACATCCCGCCGCTCCAGTAATGCATATCCCGGAGCAATACATTGCCGCAATTCACACCATCGTGTTTTACTGTCAGGAAAAGAGCCGGTCTCCTGTTTACCGGAATCTGTAATATCGCCGCCGGCAATTTTCAGCATGTTTATTGCTTCAGATACCACAGTAATGAATTCCTTATTCTTATCCTGTATATTCCCGCCGCAAATAAGCAGTGAAATATTGAGATGACAATACACTTCCTCAACCAGTGATGGGTTTCTGCCTTTTTTATCCGGTGGTTTCCGTCTGTTTAATGCGGAATACATTACCCCGCCGGGTTCTGCATACAGTTGTAAATGGCAATGGTGACAAATAATACCAGTATAATTAAACCTGACTGACGGAAACCCTTTTTTCCTCACTTTTCGCTCAAGCGCATGCATAAATCCCAGCCAGGCAGTAACTGCCGGAAAACCAGCTATCAGTGCACCGGATAACGCATTGGCATTCCGGATAAGAATATTTTTCAGCAGCAGATAATTAATGAACACTGTAACGACCTCCGGTAGTGACAGCTCCCGGCGGGACGGATAATAATAAACAGGCTTTTCCTTTATTTTGCATATTAAGCGCAGAGATATTTTGTGGTTTAGAACCGCCGATATGAATAACAACAAGATGACCCGGAAATATACCGGATATGCTAATCTGACGGTCTAACTCAAATAATATCCCCGACGGCGTCAGTACTGACAGTAAATGATAATCCGGGTTGCATTCCTTATCCGGTACGGGGAAAAAAACCTGTTTTATCTTTGAGTTTGTTACCGGTATTTCCTCCCCTGAGAATATCTGTAAAAAACCGGCCCGCAGCTCCCGGTAATTTTCACTGCCCAGGATTTTTTTTGCCGTTTCACTTTCCTCACACAAATGTGTCAGTAATGTTTTTCCATCCTGCATTTTCAGCATCAAAAACGTATATATTTCCAGTGCAGCGGCATTACCCTCAGCATCCGGCGGAACAACCACATTACCGGACCGCAGAAAGCCATCATTTTTCTTTTTAACCTCCGCCAGTACCGCGCCTGCTTTGCCATAGCGATTCCTGCGGGCACAGGGATGCGTAAAAGCAAACGGATGTGTCGTCAGTGACAGTTGTTTCGCACGTCCGGCGGCATCGGACAGCCATTGCAGACGCGAAAACTCAGGAATTTTTTTTGACTCCTGATATTTTGTAAAAAACGCAGTAATTTCCGGATCCGGCATAGAATATCCTTTTCTTAAAATAATTTAACCTGATAATAATATTGAAAATTCAGTCAAATATTGAGCTAACCTTCATCAACTGACGGAATATTTAATATGTCTTTGAAAGGAGATTGTCTACCAGAGTTGTGTTTTTTACGTGCTGACGTGTTTTTTTTGCGATCTGAATGGAATTTAATAAATAAAATCAACAGGAATAACAAAAACGGCACATCTGAAAAGAGATGCCGTAATTATTAAATATTTATTTCTTTGCTGGCTTATTATTTTTAAGCCAATCCTGCATCTGCTTTATTTCCGGTCCCTGAGCATCAATAATGTCCTGAGCTAACTTACGCATTTCCGGATCTGAACCATATTTCAGTTCAATCTGCGCCATTTCAACGGCCCCTTTATGATGTGCAATCATACCTTCAGCAAATGCAATATCTGCATTTTGCTCAGATAATGTTTTTGCCATATCATCATGCATACGCATCATAGAATCACCCAGCTCTTTCTGCACCGGAGTGGTAACAGCATGCATATCTCCACTTAATAATACCGGATTTGCCACGGCCCCGAATGTCATAACGCCGGATAACAGAGCAGTGAGAATAAGTGTTTTTTTCATGATTAATTCCTTTTTCGTATTTGGTTGATGGAATTAATCATAAAGGTTGCCCTAAGGGAAAGGTCAATGTGATAAGAAATAACTTTACCATATTTACATTTAATAAAGCTCTCTCCACAATGTCTGAACAATTCAGATATTATTTTGTCAGTCCGGCATCAGTATTAACGCGGGTACTAAAAAAATAACGAAAATAATAAGATAACCCAATACTGCGCCAACACGACTCTTCATCCCCACAAGAGAAGGCTTTACCAGACCTGCAACTGCGGCAACAAGCGCCAGCCCCGCAATAACCATTAAACCATCTTCCATATATCCTCCGTTCACCTTTTCCTGCAGGTAATTCTGCGTATGACATTGAACCTTGCCGTTACGGTAAAGTAAAGTTCTTAAAAATCACAATATTTTGATGGCAAAGCAAGAAGATGGTGATTAAAAACGCAGTCAAAGGAATACAGAAAAGAAAAAACCGGGCGTTATCACCCGGTATTATATGTGCAGTTATTCTTCGTCCGGTTCTGCAGTAACCGGTTCCGGCATATTTACCCATTCAGCATCCGTCAGATGCTGTTCCCGGAGTGCTTCTTCATCCAGCCAGTTTATGACATATCTGGCGCTGTGCTGAGTAACAAAACCACAGTTATCACAGATAAGACGATAATAATAATGGTTTATACTGTCTGCCGGAATCCCGGGAGTGTGGTAATAAAATGTGACGAACGTATGCGGAGGTTTGTTATCCAGCCGGTCTTGCGCTGTCGTATAGTTTGTTTCATCTATAACCTGCCTGCCATTATGCCCGCACATCAGACACGTGGTTTTAACTTGCTTATCATTCAGATAATGAAAAAAACGCGATCCTGTCACCGTTTTTAAGCGTTCCACAAACTCCCGGATCTGAACATTATCCGGTGATGAATTATCCATCATACACCTCTGGTTTTGTATTGTTATTCCGTTTTTCAATATAAACACCATCGAATATTATATATTATTTATACACTCATGACTGACCAAAGTCAGACACATGATATTTTCATTTTTACCGGTTTATTTTGCCATTTCTCTTTTTCCGGTATATCCCGCATAAAAATAATAAAACCACTTCACTTTCGGACCAGATATTTACATAAGTTCACTAATTGATTAATCTTAAGAAAAGATAATCAGTAAAAGGCTATTTTTGCATAATGAAACAGTTATTTTCGGTGTTATTTCTGTGGAGCATATCTCTTTCTGCTTCAGCTGATACCGGTCCGGCTGTACTGCGCTCTCCACAGGACGCGGCAAATGCAAAATTGGTGATATCCAGTCTCAGACAGGCAAAGATCACGCCGGATAATTCGTTGTTTTCAGAGTTTAACGATCTGGCATTTGATGCCATGCATAATAAAAATTACACATCCGCAATAAAATTCTTTTCTGAGAATATGCTTCGTTATCCGTCGCCTCAGATGATTATAAATTATACTGATGCAAATCTTATGATGCTGACGGAGAATAACAATACCCTGGGGAGCTGTGCACCTTCCGGTGAGGATTTACAAACAGCGCTGCGTTATTATCACTCCGCGCTGCTCACAGATAATACTGTTAATTTATTATCCTGCGATGAACGGAAAAATCTGACTGCAAAAATCACCTGCCTTGAAGCATTTCAGAAAACACCGGCACCTGCAGAATTCAGGTGCCGGATATTATATCCGGGGTCATAACAGCACGGTAATTTTTGTGCCTGTTATAATTTTCTGACTTCATCGATAGCATTATAGAGCTCAGGAACAATCTCTTGTCTGTACCCTTCTTCTATCATCTCAAACGCCTTTTTTCTGGCGGCTGCTTTGGTTGCGCTATCCGCTGAGATATCCTCAACCAGCATATCCACCGCTTCATTCATTTCTTTCTTACAATTCTTATACGCGTTATCGGTAATTGTTTTTTTGCTGTCAGTGGTTGTCAGTGCCTGCCCGGCAGAATAACGGATAAGGCAGTTTCCCCATTTTTCAGACATCCCGTCTGTTGCACTGTTTTTTGCCGGTGCCTGACAACCGCCAGTCAGAATAATTCCCAAAACCAAAAATAAACTTTTTTTCATGTTCATCCCTTAACGGTGCTTTCCGTGTCAGTCCCCGGTTACCGGTGATTTTATTATTATAGTGATATTAGCAAAGAAAATTGGCGATATGGAATAGGATTTGACCTGATGAGAGGGCTGATACCTCTGTATTTTCTGTGCTTCATTCCGGTTCAATTCTGCAGCGACTTATGTCCTTTGAGCACACCGTTATCATCAAAGATAAATAACATTCCCTTTCCTGATGCATCCTGACAAACCATGCCGTCTGCGTTCGTGCTATCCGTAATGCCCTGACAGGCCATATTACCGACATAAGGGCGCAACTGACATTTCAGTGTCCTGCCATCCATGATTTTAAGATGCCCTGACGCTGCAATCTCATCAGTGGATGGCTCCGGGCAAGTACCACTTCCCCAATTAGTCCCGTGATTATTATCAAACGCAGAGCAGCCTGACAGTAAGGTACTAATCAAAATGGTCATAATGTATTTATTTTGCATGATTTATCTCTTGATTACTGGTCTGAAAATTCCGGGTTATCATTTAATCATCAAACTATCGCCGTGAGTAGGGGGTTGTGTTTAAGCGAAATGCCGATGATCAGAATGGGTTATAAAACTGTGAGATATGGATGCTGCCGGTACTTAAGAGAGATTTCGGTGAGTATGAGCGGGGAAAAGTGAAGTGTTATTTTAAGCACAAAAAAGCGACCATAAAGGTCGCTCTCTTTTAACTCTAACTCACTGAAAACTCAATGAATTTCTATATGGTGCCCAGAGCGGGACTTGAACCCGCACAGCCTTGCGGCCGAGGGATTTTAAATCCCTTGTGTCTACCGATTTCACCATCTGGGCTGAATATGGAGGCGCGTCCCGGAGTCGAACCGAGGTACACGGATTTGCAATCCGCTGCATGGCCACTCTGCCAACGCGCCCTGGAGCGGGAAACGAGACTCGAACTCGCGACCCCGACCTTGGCAAGGTCGTGCTCTACCAACTGAGCTATTCCCGCATCTCTGAACTTACTGATTTACTTATTTGTTTTCGTAAACCGCTGTGTCGTTCGGATGCGTTGCATTCTACTGATTTCACGCTGTGAGTCAACCGCTTAATTCATGAAAAATGATCGTTCGCTGTTTTTTACAGCATATCGATCAGGCTTCGCTCAAATCAGCCCATGCAGCGCGTAAATATTGGAACATAGACCAGAAAGTCAGGATCATTGCAATGTAGAAAAGGATGAAAGCAGCGATTTCCGTCAGGTCATTCGGCCGCCAGATAAGCCCCACCAGCGCCACCATTTGTGCCGTGGTTTTGACTTTACCCATCCAGGAAACCGCAACGCTGTTGCGTTTGCCCAGTTCAGCCATCCATTCACGCAGGGATGAAATAATAATTTCACGGGCAATCATTGTGATAGCAGGCAGTGTTATCCACCAGACCGCATAGTATTCTGTTACCAGTACCAGCGCGGTCGCCACCATCACTTTATCAGCGACAGGATCCAGAAAAGCCCCGAAACGGGTGGTTTGTTTTAAACGACGGGCAAGGAAGCCATCAAACCAGTCTGTCATCGCAGCAATGACAAAAATAGCGGCGCTGACAACAGGTGCCCAGCTGAACGGCAAATAGAAGGCGAGGACAAAGAACGGTATCAGGATAACGCGAAACAGAGTCAGCCATGTAGGGATATTTAATCGCATAACGGAGCCATTATTTTATAAGTCAGGTGAAAAAGCCGCTTGCGCATCTGCCGGCACATATTACCGCCCCGCTGATTCCGGGGCCTGTTGCGTGATTTTCAGGTTCTGCGCAATCCTACCGGATAACATCATACTACCACAGTTACAGATAACTCACCGCTGTTATTGAAAAAATTCTCTTATCCGCCGTACAGATAAGTCCTGTTTATTAATGCTTAAGCGCATGGAAAATTTTTTCCGCCAGTGCATACGAGATAGTCGGGACTTTGGCGATTTCATCAATACTGGCGTTACGCAGCGGCTGTAATCCGCCCATGTACTTGAGCAGCATCTGCCGCCGTTTCGGCCCGATACCTTCTATCGATTCCAGCGCACTGGTATTTTTGACTTTTGCCCTGCGCTGCCGGTGGCCGGTGATCGCATGGTTGTGAGATTCGTCGCGGATATGCTGGATCACATGCAGCGCCGGTGAGTCCGGCGGCAGCGCCATTCCTTCCCCTGAGGCGGCAAAAAAGAGCGTTTCCAGACCCGCTTTGCGGTCACTGCCCTTTGCCACACCGATCAGTTTCGGTCTGTTTTTATCCCAGTCCACGTCCAGGCCGTCAAAGGCTTCAATCGCTTTACCGAGCTGGCCTTTACCGCCGTCGATAAAAATAATATCGGGGATTTTTTCATTGCCGATATGTTTGCCGTAGCGGCGGTGCAGCACCTGATCCATCGCCGCATAGTCATCCCCGGGCGTGATACCGGTGATATTGTAACGGCGGTATTCCGATTTCACCGGCCCGTTGCTGTCAAAAACCACACAGGAAGCCACCGTCTGATCCCCCATGGTATGGCTGATATCAAAACATTCCATACGGTTGATGGTTTCAATACCGGTCAGTTCTGACAGGGCTTTCATTCGTGTCGCGATAGTGGATTGCTGCGCCCGTTTTGTCATCAGCGCGGTCACGGCATTGGTGTGTGCCAGCTTCAGATAACGGGCACGGTCGCCGCGCGGTTTCGGCTGGATAAGGATCCGCCGGCCGGCAAACTGAGACAGGGTTTCTTCCATAATCTCTTTTTCCGGTAACGGGAAATCCAGCAGAATATCATCCGGTAATGAGCGGTTTTCACTGCCCTGGAGATAAAACTGGCCGATAAAGGTTTGTACGATTTCATCCGGCTCAGTACCTGCCGGAACTTTCGGGAAGTAACTGCGGCTTCCCTGCACGCGGCCGTTGCGGATAAACAGGACATGAATACAGGCCAGACCGGCATCAAAATAAACCCCCACAACATCCAGGTCATCTCCGGAACCGGTAACAAACTGTTTTTCAGTGACAGCACGGACAGCCTGAATCTGATCCCGCAGCCGGGCAGCCTCTTCAAAACGCAGTGCCTGACTGGCCTGCTCCATTTTTTCCACCAGTTCTGTCAGCACCTGCTGATCTTTACCTTCCAGAAACAGGCGGACCAGGTTCACTTCTCTGTCATAATCCTCATCACTCACCAGCCCTTTGACACACGGCCCCAGACAGCGGCCAATCTGGTATTGCAGACACGGGCGGGAGCGGTTGCGGTAGACGCTGTCCTCACACTGACGGACGGGGAACAGTTTCTGCATCAATGCCAGCGTTTCACGCACAGCATAGGCGTTCGGGAACGGTCCGAAGTATTCCCCTTTGGCGTGTTTGGCCCCGCGGTGAACAGCCAGCCGCGGGTGTTTGTCATTGCTGCTCAGATAGATATACGGATAGGATTTATCATCACGCAACAACACGTTGTAACGCGGCTGATATTTTTTGATATAGGTGTGTTCCAGCAGCAGCGCTTCTGTTTCCGTGTGCGTCACTGTGACATCTATCTGAGCAATATTTTTAACCAGCTGCTCGGTTTTTTTCCCCGAAACCTGCGTACGGAAGTAGCTGGAAAGCCGTTTTTTCAAATCTTTGGCTTTCCCGACATAAATCACTGTGCCTTCAGCATCATACATCCGGTATACACCGGGCTGGCTGGTTACAGTTTTTAAAAATGCTTTCGCATCGAATTCAGTTACAACCGCTTTTTCCATACAGGGTACAAACTCTCTGCTCTCAGTGTTTATTCATTCATCCGGCACCACGCTGTCAATATGGATCAGTCCGTAGCGCAATGCCAGATGAGTGAGTTTAATATCACCATTAATATTCAGCTTATTAAATATTCTATATCTATAACTGTTCACCGTCTTGCTGCTGAGACACATTTTGTCGGCAATTTGTGTGACTTTGATGCCCTGCGCTATCATAACCATCACCTGGCGCTCCTGGTGACTCAGTTTATCCAGCGGATTGCTGTCATGTGCATGCAGGCGGGTGTCAAGAATGGTCTGCTGGGCGATATCCGGTGCCACATAGCGCTGGCCCCGGCTGATAATCCGGATGGCGTGCAGTAAATCCTCACGGTCACTGCTCTGATACAAATACCCCGCCGCACCGCTGTTCATCACTTTATACGGTGAGATCAGGCTGTGTTCATCTGTCAGGATAATCACTTTGGTTTCTGAGGTATAGCGGGTGATTTTTTTGGCGGCTTCCAGGCCGCTCATCACCGGAAAACCGATATCAAGTAACGCCACATCCGCATGATTATCGCGGCACCAGCGCACTGCACCGGTGCTGTCCCTGACCTCCCCCGCCATTTTCATACCCGGTGTTGCCGTGATAATGGCACCAATCCCTGCACGGTAAAATTCATTCACATTTGCCACCAATACTGAAATCACACAGAACTCCTTTCTGAATTTTCAATAAATTTACCGTAAATTATACAAGGCCTGGTTAAACCGTTATTTAATAAAGATGAGATTATTCCGGTAACAGGCTGAATATTATAAATATATCTCACGATTAGAAATTGATTGCAGTGATGATTCAACAGAAACAGAGGGCATGAAAGGAGACGGCTGCCGGGAATCAGGCAGCCGGAGACAGGCAAATAATGTTACGGCATATCAGGATGAAAGCGGTCAATGCTGACCAGTTGATCAAAAGGCAGTTTACCGATACGCGGATAAGGCTCACCGGCGGATTTACCAATCGCCACCATCAGACAGATCTCATAGTTTTCCGGCAGATCGATAACTTCAGCCACCGCATTAAAATCAAATCCGTCCATCGGGCAGCTGTCATATCCCTGTGCTTTTGCCAGCAGCATCAGCGTCTGGGCAAAAATACCAGCACTGCGCATAATTTCATCACGCTGGGTTTCCGGTTTACCACGATAGTAGTTATCAACCGCATTGACCATAAAATCCCGCACCAGCGGATCAGCATCACGCCAGATTTCACGGGGGCGGGAACTCCAGGCTGCCACATCACCGCATAAAATCACCAGCATGGAGGCGTCCGTCATCTGCGGCTGATCCCAGCCCACTTTGCGGATATTGCGGCGTTGTGCCGGATCTTCCACCAGCAGCGGCCGCCAGTGCTGAAGGTTAAAGGCACTCGGGGCGTTTTCCATCGCCAGTGACAACAGTGCTTTTTTCTCGTTAAGCGGGATTACAAAATCAGGATCAAACTTCTTGGTTGCTCTGCGCTGGCGAACGGCATCAATAACATTCATACAGACTCCTGTTTATTCCATTTATTATCCGGATGATTTATTTACCATAACATGAATTTGACTCCGGATGCGGAGTCACGATTACAACGCAAAAAAAACCCGCACTCCGGTGAGTGCGGGTTTTCAGTCATTAACTGTCAGCAGAATTATACGAACAGTTTGAACACTATGTTACCGATGGTCAGCAGACCGATGATGGTAACGAAGTAGTTAGATGCCTGACCTTTGTATTTGCTCAGAGCCGGTACGCGGTTAACAGCATACATTGGCAGTAAGCACAGCAGTGATGCGATGATTGGTGCACCCATAGCTTCAATCAGGTCCAGGATGTTCGGGTTGATGTAAGCGATGAACCAGGTAGAACCCATGATGAAGACCATGGAAATCAGGTTCAGTTTACCAACGCTGACTTTGTTTTTGTCGCCACCGAAAGCAAATTTCAGTAACAGACCGTTCATACCTTCCAGAGTACCCAGGTAGTGACCGAAGAATGATTTGAAGATTGCAACCAGTGCGATGATTGGTGCAGCCCAGACCAGGATAGTCGCCAGAGTACCGTTAGCGCCGCCCACGTTGTTGAAGTGGTAAGCCAGGTAAGTCAGAACAGGAATGTTCATCTCTTTCGCTTCAGCCATGTTAGCCGGAGACAGCGCGAACAGGCAGCTGAATGCGAAGAACATAACCACACCCACCATCAGTAAACCTGCACGGGAGATGATTTTGTTCACTTTCTGCTCGGTGAAATCTTTACCGCACGCCGCTTCGTATTCTTCACGTTTTGATACCACGAAAGAAGATACGATTGGTGAGAAGTTGAAAGAGAACACCATGATGGAAATACCCAGCCATACTGTTACCAGGATACCGCTGTGACCGAACAGCTGGAAGCTGTCTGCGTTCACGCTTTCAAATACGGCAGTGTTCCAGTAAGGGATCAGAGCCAGAGATAACAGCACCAGGCTGGCAATGAACGGGAATACCAGGTAGCTCATTACGCGGACCATCAGATCTTTACCGAAGTAAATGATGACAGCCATTGCTAACAGCAGAATCAGTGCAACCACACCACGGTTCAGCGGCATCATGCCCAGCTGTTGTTCCCAGAATGCCATAAAGGTATTGGTGATGGTTACGCCGTAGATCCACAGGAGCGGACAGATTGCGAAGAAGTACAGGAAAGTGATGACAACACCACCGCCTTTACCAAAGTGCTCTTCAACAGTTTCTGTGATATCGCCTGACGGATTTTTGCCTGACAGACATAAACGTGCTAATGCACGGTGACATAAGAACGCAATCGGATATGCCAGAACCAGCATGATCAGAATCGGGATCAGACCACCGTAACCGGCACGGATCGGGAAGAATAGTACCCCTGCACCTATAGCAGTACCGAACAGACCGAGTGTCCAGGTCGTGTCCGATTTACGCCAGCTTTTATACTCAGCCGGAATCTGGGTTTTGTCAGTACTCATGTTGCTTTTCCTTTTAAAAGACTATGCAAATATTATTTTTCGTGGGTACCAATAATTTCAGAGATACGAGTCAGGTCAATGTTCCCGCCGGAAATGATACTGACTGTCTTCTTGTGTTCGATATATTTTTTCAGTTTTCCGCTCAGAATCGCAGCAGACGCCAGTGCACCGGCACCTTCGGTCACTACTTTGTTGCGCTGGATTAACGCAATCATGCTTTCGCGGATTTCTTCTTCTGTTACCAGAATGATGTCTGTCACCAGCTCTTTCACGATGTCATACGTGATACTGCCCGGAGTCGAAACATCACAACCATCTGCCACAGTACCGGCATCACGATGGGTCGTGATTTTACCAGCACGGTATGATGCTTCCATACCATGAACGTTTTCAGATTGGACACCGATCACATTAATAGTCGGGTTGATGGATTTCAGAGCAACTGCAACACCGGCAATCAGACCGCCGCCGCCGATTGGAACGATAACGTTATCGACGTCATACAGATCTTCAAGGATTTCCAGACCGATAGTCCCCTGGCCTGCGATCACTTTTTCGTCATCGTATGGCGGGATAAAGATACGGCCTTCCTGCTCAATGATCTCTCTTGCTTTAGCAATTGTGTCATTGAAGTTATTACCGTGCAGAACAACTTCCGCAGAGTAATCTGAGGTTGCTGCAATTTTGGATTTTGGTGCACCGGTAGGCATAACAACTTTGCCGTTGATACCTAACATAGCGCAGGATAAAGAAACGCCCTGAGCATGGTTACCGGCTGAGCAGGCAACGATGCCCTGTGCTCTTTCTTCTGGTGTCAGCGAACTTAACTTGTTAAATGCACCACGGAGTTTAAATGAACCTGTGCGCTGCATGTTCTCAAATTTTAAGTGGATTGTGCCGTTGCACTTTTCACTTAAATAGTTGGACTTCGGCATACCCGTTTTATAGACATGTCCTCTGATGGTTTTTTGTGCATCAATGATATCTTTAATGGTTACCGGCAGATCGTATGTAATCATGACAAACCTCGTCCTATCTTTTTATATATATTAAAATTGAGTCTAACTATACCGACAAATTTAAAAACAACTGTATTTCAAATCATATTTTTAAAATATTCCCGAAAAACTTTCTCAACGTGTGATCCAATCCAAACTTCTTTCGGTTTTCTGTCTTTTTTAATGTTTTATATTTCATTTCAAGTTAAATGAAAATGACTTAATGTTGATTATTTGTTAAATAACAGCAATCGAATTAACGTTTGGTTGCGCAATACAATCCCTTTCCCGTTTTTTGTTACCCATGCTGCATTTTTGTTAAAAAATCACTGCGTAAAAAGACGTACAAATGATCCCGCCACGTAAAAAAGGGCATGTATTTTGACAAAAATTAATCTTACCAAGGCCCCATCTTACAGCAAAATATCCTGATTTTTTTAACAATCCTGAAAATGCAATGTGATTCAAATCACAGTAAATATCATATCTATTTGTTTATTAACGATTTGAATGTTTTTTACTCATTACAATCCTGATTTGCGGCAGATCGTAACATGTTCAGTTGTTCTGTACGCATTATCGCCGGGTGCTTACCCAAGCTAAATTCGGATAAAAAATCATCAAATCATTTGTTTACATGTTAATAATTCCCATTTATAGCTGGGATGTTACATTTCCATGACATAAATAGTAACGTTTTTTTGCCTGATAGCCCGAAAAAGTGTTCACTTTAGGAAACAGCTAAATGGCTGTTTTTTTGGCCTGAATCTGTATTTTTTTTAACCTTGCAATTAATTAAATATATATTTAATTTGTGACAATTTTATTTATCAGACATCTTTAAACCAAAATTAAACAATGAAAAATATTAATTTACTGAATACTATTTTTAATAATCAAAAAATGATACCTGACTATTTTTTTATAACCCGATTTCTTTCTTTTTATTTCCTCCCGGACGGAAATAGCCGGTTTTTGCCTGTGGTTATAGTCGCTAATGTCAACATAAGCCAACTACAACAGACAGATAAGCATTTAAGACTGTAATATTGCGATTTTTCAGATTTAATATTTACTGTGAAAATAATCAGCCCATGTGATAAATCCATTGCCGCACAGCATTAAAACGGAAGAAAATGTTATTTTGCTAAAATCGATTCAGTCATAAGAATGGTTTTATGCGCCGCTGCCACAATTATCTGTTACAACATCCTGCTTACCCTGCAGATACTTACCGGTGTGACAATCCTCATACTTCCTCAATCATGGCGGCTTAGCCATTGCATTCCGGGACAGCCATGCTGTAATGATTTACGACTTAAGTGTTAACCCCGGTAAACAGGAGAATGTATATGTTCGACTTGACAGGCAAAATCGCAGTGGTTTCCGGCGGCGCCAAAGGGATCGGGCGCGGCATCGTCACCGCGCTGAAAAAAGGCGGTGCCACCATTGTTATTGCCGATATTGATGAAAAAACCGGCAGCGCGACCGCTGCAGAGCTGGGAACAGACTTTATGGCACTGGATGTGACCTCTCAGTCTCAGTGCCGCGCTGTTATCAGTAAGGTCAGAGAAAAGTACGGTCGTCTGGATATCCTCTGCTCAAATACCGGTATTTTCCCGCAATGCACCATCAAATCAATGACGGAGCAGGACTGGGATACTATGCAGAAGGTGAATGTGAAAGGGATGTTTTTCCTGGTTCAGGCCGCGCTGGGTGTGATGGAAGAACAAAAATATGGCCGGATCGTGATTACCTCTTCCATTACCGGTCCGGTCACCGGCTTTCCGGGCTGGAGCCATTACGGCGCAAGCAAAGCTGCACAGCTCGGCTTTATGCGCAGTGCCGCGCTGGAATATGCCCGTCTCGGGATCACCATTAACGCAGTCCAGCCGGGCAATATCCTGACCGAAGGACTGAAAGCACAGGGTGAAACCTATCTGGACCAGATGCGTGCCACTATTCCGACGCACACGCTCGGTGAGCCGGAAGATATCGGTTATGCCGCGGCGTTCCTTGCCTCTGATGAAGCCAAATACATCACCGGACAGACCATCATTATTGACGGCGGCCAGATTTTACCGGAATCCCCGGAAGCGCTGCTCTGATAAAACAGCACAGATGAGGATACCGCCCGGTATCCTCTTATCTGCCCTGCTCCCTCGCGGCAGCAATCAGTGTCTCACCCAGATAGCTTTTCTCTGAGGTAATCCCCGGCAATACCAGATAGTATCCGCCGCCGAACGGTTTGATGTAACGCTCAAGCGGTTCGCCGTTCAGCCGTTTCTGGGTATCAATGAAGCCTTTTTTCAAATCCTTCTGGAAGGAGATAAATACCAGCCCCATATCCAGCTGTCCGGACGGGGTCAGCCCCAGCGAATAGCTGTAACTGCGGCGGCGCAGTTTGGCCACATGTCGCTCTGTGGAACGGGGTTCAGCACGGCGCATGTGGGAATCAAATAAGACCCGGTCACCGTGCGGATCCTGTTTAAAGTCCGGGTCGTCGTGCTCATGTTCTTTGCCCATCGGCGCACCGCTGGCTTTGTGACGGCCAAAATCATTTTCCTGATCTTCCAGCGGCGTCCGGTCCCAGAATTCCAGCTCAAAACGGATAAGGCGTACCGCCTGATAACTGCCGTTTTCCGCCCAGGCGGGTTCCCGGCCGGTGATCCAGACCAGGTCGTTCATCAGGGCATCATCACCGGCATCGGCATTGCCGGTACCGTCTTTAAAGCCAAACAGGTTAACCGGTGTTGTGCGGCATTCAATATCCCGTGCGGGCAGAAAACCGTCAATCTTCCACAACGGAGCTACCCGGCCGGAGAGGCGGCGCAACACTTCACGCAGTGCATAAATCACCGTTTCACGACTGTTGGCACAAAACTGCAGCAGGATATCCCCGCCGCACCAGGCCGGATCAAGCCGGTCGTTCGGGAACGCCGTCATGGCGGTAAATTTTTGCGGTTTCAGTGGCGATAAACCGAAGCGCTCATCAAACAGGGAGTGACCGAGAGAGACCGTCACTGTCAGTGCATCCGCCGTCAGTGCCGTACCGAGAATCCCGGATTCCGCCGGCGGCATTTTGTCATCGCCCGGTGCCGCTGCCTGACGGTTACGGGTCAGTTCCGCAATACAGCCGGTCAGCCGCCGGAAAACATCCTCAACCTCATCCAGCGTTTTAACGGTCAGGTTCAGTGACAGAAAAACAGCCTCTTTCTGCTCCGGTGTGATAACCCCGGCCTGATGTTTGCCCAGGTACGGAATTTCCCGCAGCCGCGCGCTGTTATCGCAAGCTGCCGGTGCGGCAACGGCGGAAAAGGCCGGTAACCCGCCGGATAACAGGACACTCCCTGCCCCCAGCCATTTCAGGGTATTTCGTTTGCTGAGACTGACAGACTCTTCTGTCTCAGTCAGATTCACTTTGCCGTGTTTCATGGTTCATTCCGGTATTTGTAATACACGTCTATTTTCAGTTCAGCGCGCAGTTGTGCCAGAGATTCTGCCAGCAGCGTCAGGTCTGCATAGAGTTGCTGTTTATCTTCCGGTGTCAGTTTTTCATATTCTGCATACTGCCCCCGGGTATCCTGATAACGGGCCATTACCGCATCCGGCCCCGCAAACTGCTTTCTGAGTGTCTCATTGGTTTTTGCGGATAATAACGGCGCCAGCCCGCTGACAATGCGCCGGGCCCCTTCAATATTGGCGGCGATATCTGACAGATCCGAACGGCTGTAGCGGTTTTCATCACCACTCAGTTTAGTGCTGAGGATCAGCTCAATACTGTCATCCGCAGACTGTACCAGTTTTGCCGCAGGGAGGGTTTCCACGTCGATCCGCTGTTTCAGGTCATTAATATTGCGCAGCAGATCTGCGGTGGCGGCCTGAGCGGCTGCGGGATCATTTTGAGCAAACAGCGCATATTCGATGCGGTGAAACCCGGTGAATTTCGGATCCTGCTCGCGGCTGAGAAAATAGCCGGCATGAGGGTTAATCACCCGGTCAGCATGGCCGAAAACCACCACTGCCGCGCGGATAACCTCATAATCATAATGTGCCTGAATATAAGCCTGCCGGGCGGCTGCCATATCACCCGCGGCCAGCGCCTTTTGCAGCAATTGCAGCTGATGTTCAGCCGCAGCTGTCTGTTTCCCCATCATCGTCATGTAATCCGCCACAACCGGACGGAATTTTTCCGGTGACGGAATATCCCCTTTGGCGATCACCACATCACTGCCGGTATCCGGATTACCTGCACGGTATTTTTCCGCATAGCCGGGAACGCTGAGCAGCAGTGATGTCAGAACCAGTACGGCTGTCCGGTTAATCCGCATGTTTTTTTCCTCTGCGGCAGAACAGCGCAATAATCACCAGCCAGTACACCACAAAAGTAATGACACTCAGGCCGATAGGCTGTGCACGGTAACCGAACAGGCTGGCCAGGAAGCTGCCGGTGGTACCGGTGTCATCCAGCCAGTTGGTGGTATCCCACAGCGGATAGATGAGGAAATCATTCAGTTCGATATCATGTTCGGTCAGCAGGTTGACGATTTCTTCCGTTCCCTTAAGCAGCAGCGAACAGGCAAGGAACAACAGCACAATACCAGTGATGCGGAAAAACCATTTCCAGGCAATTTTCCGGTAAGTGAACAGAAACAGCCACAGTGTCAGTGCCGCCACGACGATACCGGCCACGACTTCCCCGGTAAATGACCACATGGTGTCTGCATTCAGCCCCATCACAATACCGGAGAGGAACACCACGATTTCACTGCCTTCACGGGCTATCGCGATCGCCACAATAAACAACGCGCCCCACCAGGAGTGCTGCCGGGCACTGTCATTCATCTCCTGCTCAATACCGGATTTGAGTGATGCGCTATGCTGCTGCATCCAGTACACCATCTGCACGATCAATACCGCCGCGAACAGCGACATACCGATCATAAAGTACGTCTGGCCGCTGTCATCCAGCACATTAAACACACCATAGATAAGCAGTGCGAGAAACAGTGACAGCGCAACACCAAGTGCCACGCCACCCCAGAGATAGCGGCGCCCTGCGGCAGCATCCGGGTGCTGTTTAATCCACGCATAAATGATGCCGACCACCAGCAGAGCTTCAAAGCTTTCACGCCAGACGACAAAAAGAACCTGTCCCATAATTAATTCCTGTGAACTGACACTTATTCCGCGATGATCTCACCGGCCGGATGCGACAGATGAAAATCATCAAAAAAGGTATATTTTCCGGGTTTGAGCGGTGCAATCACCACGACGGAAGACGCCCCCGGAGCCAGCACTTTTTCTTTGCGCAACTGGGTGCTTTCAAATTCAACCGGTTCGGTACCGGTATTGGCGATTTTAATGCGGATTGGCGTTTTCGCGGGTACCTTCAGTACCGGCGGTGTCAGTTCGCCGTTATTCATTTCCAGTTCGACAGTGAATTTCTCTGCCGCTGCGGCGGGCAGTGATATCAGGGAGAGCACCGATAAACACAGTGCCATAACAACGAGTTTCATGAGTGACCTCAGCGGGATAGTGACATCCGGTGTCCGGACAGCAGACCGCGGTTACCGGCCTGCTGTTTTCCTTAAATAATAAACTCAGTAACTGCCTTTGCGGCCGGTACCGGCATACTCAAAGTCCCAGGAGACATCAAACGGCTCAAACCACGGAGCAACACCGGTTTCTTTATCGATATGACGACCGAAAGCCACGTTGTCGTTCATGCTCGGCGGAGAAATGCGGTATTCGACGCGGTATTTACCATAACCATCCAGTTTCAGGTTTTCACCGTAGTGCGGGCCGTCGCTGGCAACCATCGCCATAAAGGTGCCGGACTGGGCTTTTTTCGGATCATCCAGTTTGGTGACTTTGTAATCCACTTTCAGATACGGGATCCAGTCCCCTTCCGCGAAGCCGTTCGGGTTTTCCTCAACGGCGTGGATATCTGCTTCCAGGTGGATGTCTGACTTATCCGCCGCGAGGTGATGCATTTCATGTTTGCCTTCCACTGCCATGGTAATCGGCTGCAGATACACACCCTGAATCTCCATACCGTTTTTGATAACAGGTTGTCCGAGCGGATATTCCAGTGCCAGGGCAGAGGTTGATACCACGCCCAGTAATGCTGCTGCCACACTCATCCCGATACGCATGCTGATTCCTCATTGTCATTATACAAATAGTGCTGACAATAATAATCATTACCATTTACACTGTTCAAGTAAAAGTTATCGCTTACCGCCACATTTTTCAATGAAACGGTTACATTTCCACCGGGATTCAGCCACGAAATACATCCGCAAAGGCAATGTCCGGCAGGAAATATCCGCTGTTGTATAATTTGCACGGATGCGTTACATCTTAAGCAGCCTTCCGCAAATGAGATCACACTGATGCAAGCCGATATTGTGCTGTTTGACGATTTTGAAACCCTGGATGTATTCGGCCCTGCTGAGATTTTCGGCCGTTCCCCGCATTACACACTGAATTACTGTTCCCTCAGCGGTGGTGTGATCACCAGCTCACAGGGGGCACAGATAATAACAACGGTATTTGAGCCGGAGAAAACCGCACTGATGCTGGTACCGGGAGGTCAGGGCACACGGCGGCTGGTCAATGATGAAAATATGCTCCCGGTGTTGCGTACGGCGGCACAGCACGCACAATGGTGCCTTTCTGTCTGTACCGGTTCGGCCCTTCTGGCGGCGGCCGGTGTGCTTGACGGCAGACAGGCGACATCCAATAAACGCGCCTGGCAGTGGGTAACCTCCCTGTCCGCACAGGTAAACTGGGTGAAAAAGGCACGCTGGTGTGCGGACGGCCGTTTTTATACCTCTTCCGGTGTATCGGCGGGCACGGATATGGCGCTGGCATTTATTGCTGATCGCCACGGTAAGGCCGCAGCGGAGGAGATCGCACAACACATTGAATACCGGTGGCATAATGATGCCGGTGATGACCCCTTCGCCGTATAAAAACTGGACGACAGGCAACCATTTACGACATAATAGCGCCTCTGAAATAAAACCGGCGGATGTTTATGTTAGAAACTATCGGATTTGTGCTACTGGTGAGTACCTGCGGCGACGATGCCTGCGAGGCACTGCCGGTCACGGAAGATATCTATACCAGACATGAGTGCGAACTCCGCCTGAAATATATCGCCAAACGCCGTCCCAACCTCTACTTTATGTGTAACGAGGTGATGCGGGAAAACGGCTCCGGTGACGACGACAGCCCCGGAATCCCGGATGATCCGGAAGACACCCTCCCCCCGGATGAGCAGCCGCAACCGCTTAACTGAACGGATTAATTCCCTGTTTTATCAGACGCCGGAAACGGAAAATCGCCCAGCCGTTGATCACCAGAAACGTCGATTCAATCAGGGTGCCGCCGACCGTTCCCAGCCAGGCGTTATACACCACCCAGCAGGCCGTTGAACACCAGAGCACATACCGCATACGCAATCCCGTCAGCAGAAAAAACGCAAAGGTGCTCATCAGGGTGCCCGTTACCGGCAGCACTTCCTGCCAGGTACGGATATTAGGCACCGCCAGAACCAGTGTCAGTGAAACAAATAACCAGAGCACCCAGCGCTGACGGTGGCTGATAGACACATAAGTCCGGATGCTGTTGAGCGTGGCGCTGATCCCGGCGGGATATGCCCCAAGCAGAAAAAAGTGGGATGCCATAATAGCGGTGTAAATTGATAACCGGATTTTGAGTTTTCGCTCATTGCGCTGGACAAAAACCGTCGTGCCGATAATAAACGCAACAATACCGAGCCCCTGCCCTGCGTAATACAGATAGTCCATCTTCCCCTGCCGTAATCACATGCTGAATGGTTTTAATTATTGTGCTGCCAGCATAAACATAATTTGTTCAGGTTGCGAGCGATTGCACGTTTCAGACATTAAAAAAGAGGCCTCAGCCCCTTTTCTTATTTGCATCATGTCGTTATCACATGTGCAGTGGTATCAGCATGCCATATAGCCCGGATAATGTGTCTCGATTTTGTGATAAGTCCGGGTTTTCTTATTATCGTCCTGAATCACACAGATTCTGCTTTTTGACTTCAGTGCCTGCGGGATTTTTTCCGCGTTTTCATCTGCGGCAGCTGCAATAAAGATGTTAATTTTTGATTTCCCTTTACTGTATGTATAGGGCATTCCTAACAAACGTCTCGCAGCTCTGTTAGTTCGCATAATAAACTCCTCATTGTTGTGAACGTTCACCTATTATAGCAACTTACTGAAAATAATAAAGTTTTCCCTAAGTGGCTGATTTACCGCCTGCATAATGGTATTTCCGTGCCCTATCCTGTATGTTGGATACGACCTGTTCACTGACCGGGAGAGTCTGATAAATGGCGTGTATTTTTTGTGATATCGCGGCGGGGAAAGCCCCCTGTCATAAGATCTGGGAAGATGAGCATTATCTGGCATTCTTGTCGATATTTCCCAATACCGACGGCTTTACAGTGGTGATCCCGAAGGCGCATTACCCGAGCTATGCGTTTGATCTGGAAGATAATGTTCTGACCGGCCTGGTGCTGGCGACCAAAAAAGTGGCAAAAATTCTGGAAAAGGCATTTCCGGATGTCGCACGCTGCGGCATGTTTTTCGAGGGCTACGGGGTGGATCATATCCACAGTAAACTCAGCCCGATGCACGGCACCGCAGATATGACAGAATGGCGGCCGATCGAGCATAAACAGCCCGCGTTTTACACACAGTATCCGGGATTTTTGTCATCCCACGACTGTGAGCGGGCAGATGATAAGAAGCTGGCTGAACTGGCGGCGGCTATCCGCGTGAGTCAGGAAAAGTGAGTAATTCCGGTGGTGCCTTCACCACCGGAATGTTGTGTCAGCGGACTTCACACCCGACCACAGTTGCATACCCGAGACCATCACTGTCCATCATCAGCAGACACTGCGGGCTGAGGGTTTCCATCGCTTTTATCAGCATCATTGCCATCACAAAAACCGCTTCCCTGTCAGCGCTGACCTGATTATCCGCAATATAGATATTATTTTTCAGGAAAGTACGGCGCTGCGCTTTATTGCAGTACTGATAAATCACATCCTGCGCCAGTTCATTTTCCCGCATCAGCCAGAATGATTTTTCTTCCTCTTTATCCAGCAGATTCATTTTTTCCAGCATCGGCAGATCGGCGGTTAACTGCATTTCATTGATCGGCATAAAGCGGGACAAACTACCGTTAAACGGAAATGTATTGCGCTCAAAATAGTAGCAGGATGTCAGCAGAATAGCGCCTGCCATTTCGTGATAAGCCGGTATCTGACCCGCCTGCCAGATATTCAGCCCGACCAGCAGCCACATGGCGCTGTTATCTTCTTCATCAAACAGATGGCCGATATCATCCGGTGTCTGAATGAATTCAGTCGCACAACCCCAGATTTTCGTTACATTGCGCTCAATTTCTGTATTTTGCAGTTGATTAGGGGTGATCACATACACGGTTTTCAGTTTTGACTGATAACCTTCATGCTGCTGATTCAGATCTTTCGCCAGCGCGGTAAAAATAGCTTCAACAGAATGATCATAACCGGCAAGCAGCTGTTTATCTTCCTCGCCTGTCCGCTGTTTCCGCTCTGAGGTATAAACCTGTTTGACACTTTTCGGCATCAGCAATGAAACCCCGGTCACCATCAGTCTGCGCTGACACCAGTTGACCCACTCATTGCGCTTGAAATTAATGGAGGCATTCCAGCTCTGACAGGCAATCCGCGCCTGCTCATGACGGTGCATGGCATAAGTGAACAGACACATCCAGATCAGAATGTACGGCAGATAGATAAAAATCAGTACTTCCGTCAGCGGGAGTTTGAAAATATAAAAATCGAGAAAAAAGATAAGGGCCAGAACGACGAACAGCAACCCCAGCCACAGCGTAATTTTGGCGCCCGGTGCATCACGTTTAACCGGAAATTCAGGAACAGGCCACGACATCGGAATATAGCTCCATGCTGAAAGAAATACAGATATGCCGCTCCGGCCTGCCGGAACGACGTCAGTGTTTGTTATAAAAAGAGAGATCACAAAAAATCGTGACTGATACAGGGAAATAACGGCAGACCGGTTAAAAACTTTAATGGGACAGCATGAGGCAGATCACAAAATCCGACAGAGAACAGAGAGAAATAAACAGAAATTAAGAAAGAGGATAACGGAGAAAAAAGAGAACTGCAGGGAGAAGAAAGATGGTGGGTCGTACAGGATTCGAACCTGTGACCAATTGATTAAAAGTCAACTGCTCTACCAACTGAGCTAACGACCCATCTTTGGGATTGATTTTCAGGAATGGTGGGTCGTACAGGATTCGAACCTGTGACCAATTGATTAAAAGTCAACTGCTCTACCAACTGAGCTAACGACCCATACCTGAGTGATGCGGGAGAATCATGTGAAGTGGTGGGCGATACCGGGCTCGAACCAGTGACCCCCTCCTTGTAAGGGAGATGCTCTACCAACTGAGCTAATCGCCCACTTCAGGATGACTGCAACTTACATCATTATTATGAATGGTGGGCGATACCGGGCTCGAACCAGTGACCCCCTCCTTGTAAGGGAGATGCTCTACCAACTGAGCTAATCGCCCATTCATAACATTTACTGCTTTACTTCACTATCACAACGTTCATTCTTAATAAGAATGGTGGGCGATACCGGGCTCGAACCAGTGACCCCCTCCTTGTAAGGGAGATGCTCTACCAACTGAGCTAATCGCCCGTCGTGATGGAGGTGCATTATAGGGATCTGCGCGTTTGAGTCAACGCTTTTTCGAAAGAAAATGATCGTTCGTTGTAATTTTAGTCACCCTGTTCTGATTATCACCACCCGCGCGCAGTATGTAAGCAGAAATCGGATAAATCGTGATCGCCGTCGGATTCATTGCTGCAAAAACGCCCTGTTTTGTCATGTATTTTTCCTTCTGACACGAGAAAAATGACTTTTTCGGCCTTCTTTCCCCCTTTTCATTGAGGAATTATGTCTCAGTGCTAAAATATCCCGAATCGTATTTCTTCATCCACTACGTCTGGCGCAGACGTTATGAAAGGCATTCCAATGAGTAAAGTAAAAACCCGTTTCGCACCCAGCCCTACCGGCTACCTGCATGTGGGCGGCGCACGTACCGCTCTGTACTCCTGGCTGTACAGCCGTCACAACCACGGTGAATTTGTCCTGCGTATAGAAGATACCGATCTTGAACGCTCAACTCAGGAAGCTATCGACGCCATTATGGACGGGATGAACTGGCTGAATCTCGGCTGGGATGAAGGTCCGTATTACCAGACCAAACGCTTTGATCGCTACAATCAGGTGATCGACACCATGATTGAAAACGGTACGGCTTACCGCTGCTATTGCTCCAAAGAGCGCCTGGAAGCGCTGCGTGAAAAACAGATGGCAAATAATGAGAAGCCGCGTTACGACGGTTGCTGCCGTGATCACGCTCATAACCATACTGCGGATGAGCCGCATGTGGTGCGTTTCCGTAACCCGCAGGAAGGATCTGTTATTTTTGATGACAAAATCCGCGGGCCGATTGAATTCAGCAACCAGGAACTGGATGACTTAATCATCCGCCGTACTGATGGTTCCCCGACCTATAACTTCTGTGTGGTTGTCGACGACTGGGATATGGAAATCACCCACGTTATCCGTGGTGAAGACCATATCAACAACACACCGCGCCAGATCAACATCCTGAAAGCCCTCGGTGCGCCGGTGCCGGAATATGCCCACGTCTCCATGATCAACGGCGACGACGGCAAGAAATTATCCAAGCGCCATGGTGCGGTGGGTGTGATGCAGTACCGCGATGACGGCTATCTGCCGCAGGCACTGCTGAACTACCTGGTGCGTCTGGGCTGGTCTCACGGCGATCAGGAAATCTTCAGCATTGAAGAAATGACTGAACTGTTCACCCTGGAAGCCGTCAGCAAATCTGCCAGTGCATTCAATACTGAGAAATTACAGTGGCTCAACCACCACTACATTAACAGTATGCCGGCGGAAGAAGTGGCTGTTTACCTGCAATGGCATATTGAGAACGCCGGGATTGATACCCGCAACGGCCCTGAACTGGCAGACCTGGTCCGCCTGCTGGGCGAACGCTGTAAGACACTGAAAGAAATGGCGGAAACCTGCCGTTACTTCTATGAAGACTTTGACAGCTTCGATGCCGATGCCGCGAAAAAACATCTGCGCCCGGTTGCCCGTCAGCCGCTGGAACTGGTTAAAGCCAAACTGGCAGCACTGACCACCTGGACACCGGAAGCCGTACACGAAGCCATTCAGGCAACGGCTGATGAACTGGAAATCGGGATGGGTAAAGTCGGTATGCCGTTACGTGTTGCTGTGACCGGTGCCGGTCAGTCTCCGGGCCTGGATGTGACCGTACATGCGATTGGTCAGTCCCGCTCTCTGGCGCGTATCGATATGGCGCTGGCCTTTATTGCTGAGCGCGAAGCACAGTAATCATTGTCAACGACCTGATACCCGGCCCTGTGCCGGGTATTTTTTTGTCATTTTACTGAATTGACGGCTTTTTCATCGGTCGCACACGAATTTCATATTAAGCCGTTGACAGCTCAGGGAACCTTGCCTATTATGCTGCGCGTCCGGTCGATTTTATCGGGGCTATAGCTCAGCTGGGAGAGCGCTTGCATGGCATGCAAGAGGTCAGGGGTTCGATCCCCCTTAGCTCCACCAAATCTTTGGTGACTGATAAATACCGCGACATCCGGTTTTCCGGGGCTATAGCTCAGCTGGGAGAGCGCTTGCATGGCATGCAAGAGGTCAGGGGTTCGATCCCCCTTAGCTCCACCAAATTCAAACCCCGGTCTCTGACCGGGGTTTTTCGTTTCTGCTTTCCTGTCATTGCGCGGTATACCCGCCATCCACCGGATAAAACCCGCCGGTACAAAAACGACTGTCATCTGATAACAGAAACGCCACCATTTTTGCTACTTCTTCACGTGTGGCTATCCGTTTCATCGGGTGACTTTCTGCCATCATTGCCTGCACATCCTGCGGTAACGCCAGAATATTCGGTGTCGCCACATAGCCCGGGCCGACTGCATTAATCCGCACGCCCTGTTCTGCATATTCCAGTGCCGCCGCGCGGGTCAGCCCGAGTACTGCGTGCTTGGCGGCGGTATAAGGTGCAATCCCCGCAATACCGGTGACGCCGTTACAGGCTGATAAATTCACCACCGCCCCGCCGCCGCTTTTTATAATGGCAGGAATACCGAATTTCATTCCGAGAAATGTGCCGGTCACATCCGTAGCCATCACATCCTGCCAGGCTTCAAAATCGTAATCCTCAATCTTCACGCCATGCGGCCCGGTGATCCCTGCATTGTTTACCAATCCGTGTAAAGCACCGAATTTATCTGACACTGTGCTCACCATCCGCTTACAGTCGCTCAGTTTACGTACATCTGCTTCTATTGCCAGCACGCTATCTCCCGTAGGATCCCACTCATTTATTGCCTTTTGCAGATGTTCCGGATTTCGCCCGGTAATCGCAACTTTAGCTCCTCTTTTCAGTAATTCACGGGCAATTCCTTCACCTACCCCGGTTGATGCACCGGTAACCAGGATAATCTTCTGTTGAAAGTCTGTCATACCATCACCTTTTAATTAACTTTGGTTAACTAAAAGCCTAGTTGATTAACTTTTGTTAATCAACTTTCTTTTCCTGATTTTGCCTTTCGGCTAAACTAAGGGTGAGGATAAAAGGGAGGTGATATGTCATTCAAGGAACTGGAAAATACACTGTCATTGTTACAGTGCACATTGGTAGCGCAACGGACCATCAGCTCACCTGAAAAGGTGACGTGGGCACAGTATGACGTAATGGAAATGTTGCGCCTTCAGGGGGATTTAACCCCGTCGGATTTAAGCCAGAAACTCGGGATTTCGCGCCAGAATGTCTCGAAATCATTACGGGCGCTGAAAAAACACCAGTTTGTTTCCCAGTATCAGTCGGAGACCGATAAACGGGAACTGGTTACCCAGCTGACACCGGAAGGTGAAGAGTTTCTGTCCCGCGCGGCGACAGGACGCACCCGCAATGCAGAAAAAGTATTTGCAAGTCTGGATGACGATGAACAGCGCCAGTTTCGTATACTGAGCCGGAAAGTCATCGATGCACTGACCCGGGATCAGTGAGCGGGACGTTTAAGCGGTTTTATCAGGCCACTTAAACCTTCGATTTTAATCGCAAGGGTGAGTTGCATCAGCTGCCCCAGGCGCCCTTCCGGGAAACTGTCTTTACGGGCAAACCAGAGCAGATATTCCTCAGGAAGGTCAATTAAACGGCAACCTTTGTATTTACCAAATGGCATAGCAGTGTTAGCGACAGCCACTAAATCTTCTTTCTCCATCATCTCTCCTGATGTGACTGAAACGGTCTTCTGCGGAAGACCGTTTTTCAGCCGGTCTGTCAGTTCAGCAGTGCAATAAACTCATCTTCATTGATCACTTTAATGCCCAGCTCTTCCGCTTTGGCGAGCTTGGAGCCAGCAGCTTCCCCGGCAACCACCAGATCGGTTTTCTTCGAGACACTGCCGGTGACTTTCGCCCCCAGAGCCGTCAGACGATCTTTCGCCTCATCACGGGTCAGGATCTGCAGTGAGCCGGTCAGCACAACCACTTTACCGGCAAACGGATTATCCAGTGCCGATGCATCCACCGCCACCACATCCGGCCAGCTGATACCGATATCTCCGGTCAGATCAGTGATAACCTCGCGGTTGTGCTGCTCGCGGAAGAAATTGACCACATGCTTCGCGACAACCTCTCCGACGTCAGGAACAGCTTTCAGTGCTTCTGTATCGGCCTGCTGTAAGGCATCCAGGGTGCCGAAATGCTCTGCCAGATTGGCTGCTGTGGCTTCGCCGACTTCGCGGATCCCCAGGGCATAAAGAAAACGGGCAAAAGTGGTCTGTTTTGATGCCGCCAGCGCGTCAGTCAGTTTCTGTGCGGATTTCGGCCCCATGCGATCAAGCCCGGTCAGTTTGCCGGGGGTCAGACGCCACAGATCCGCCGGAGTCTTCACATACTCCGCATCCACCAGCTGGTCGATAATTTTATCCCCCAGCCCGTCCACATCCATGGCACGGCGCGAGACAAAGTGTTTGAGTGCTTCTTTGCGCTGCGCACCGCAAATCAGACCGCCGGTACAGCGGGCAACCGCCTCGCCTTCCACCCGTTCGATATCTGACCCGCACACCGGGCAACTGAGCGGAAATTCAATGTCCCGCGCATCCGCCGGACGCTCTGATTCCACCACGCCCACCACCTGCGGGATCACATCCCCGGCACGGCGGATAACCACGGTATCGCCGATTTTCAGGCCGAGACGGCTGATTTCATCCGCATTATGCAGTGTGGCATTACTGACCGTCACACCGGCCACCAGCACCGGCTCCAGACGGGCAACCGGGGTAATCGCACCGGTACGGCCGACCTGGAACTCCACATCACGGACAACGGTCATCTGCTCCTGGGCCGGGAATTTAAAAGCCGTCGCCCAGCGCGGCGCGCGGGATACAAAACCCAGCGCCTCCTGCTGCGCAATGGAATCCACTTTGATCACCACGCCGTCAATATCAAAACCCAGTACCGGACGGCTCTCTTCCACATTGTGATAGAAATCCAGCACCGCCTGACTGCCGGTGCAGCGCATTACACGGTCACTGACCGGTAAGCCCCACGCTTTAAATTGCTGCAGGCGATCATAGTGACTGCCCGGCAGTGTACCGCCTTCCAGCACGCCCACGCCGTAGCAGAAGAAGGTCAGCGGGCGTTTGGCTGTCACCGACGGATCCAGCTGGCGCAATGAACCGGCTGCGGCGTTGCGCGGGTTGGCAAACACTTTGCCCCCGGTGCGGCGTGCTTCCTCATTCATCGCCTCAAAGCCTTTCTGCGGCATAAAGACTTCGCCGCGGATCTCAATACGCTGCGGGATATTTTCCCCGCGCAGTTTCAGCGGAATAGCGCGAATGGTCCGCACATTGGCAGTAATATTTTCCCCGGTGGTGCCGTCACCCCGGGTCGCTGCCTGCACCAGACTGCCGTTTTCATACAGCAGACTGACAGCCAGACCGTCGAGTTTTAATTCACAGCAGAATGTCAGATCCTGCGTGTCTTTCAGGCGGTCACGTACACGTTTGTCAAAGGCAAGGTAGCTCTCCTCATCAAATACGTTATCGAGTGACAGCATCGGAATCTCATGGCGCACCTGTTCAAATGCACTCAGCGGTGATGCTCCGACGCGCTGTGTCGGGGAGTCCGGAGTGATAAGTTCAGGATGCTCCGCTTCCAGCGCTTTCAGACGCTGCATCAGGCGGTCATATTCCGCATCCGGCACTTCCGGGTTATCCAGCACGTGATAACAGTATTCATGATGGCGCAATGTGGCGCGCAGCTGTTCAATGTCGTTTTCGTTATTTTTTGGCATCATAGTGATCTGCAATCTGTTTATACCTGAAAAAAACCCCCGTCATTGCGGGGGTTTTTGTGCGATTTGTGGGTCTCAGCTCTGTTTGGCGACGAGAACTTTGCGGATGCGCGCCTTGTACACCTCGATTTTCTGCGGTGTCAGCATTTTGCGCTCCTCATCCAGGACCACACCGCCGACATCAGAGGCGATACGCTGAGCAGCCTGTAACATCAGCTTGAAGTTCTGGCTTGCATCACCATAGGACGGCACCATCATAAACATGGCCACGCCCGGGGTTTCGATCTCTTCCATCTGCTCCGGCACAAACGTGCCCGGATTCACCATATTGGCCAGACTGAATAACACCGGACCACTGCCTGCCGGATCGACATGGCGGTGATAGATGTTCATCGCCCCGAAACGGAACCCGGCCTGCTCGACAGCGGTACGCAGAATATCACCTGCGACCATCTGTCCGGGATGGGCGGACACAAACAGTGCCAGCACAATCTCATTGTTCTCTGCACTGCTGCGCGGCGCTTCCTGAACCGGTTCCGGTTCAGTTACCGGCTCTTCTGTGTGAGGCATGTCAGTTTCAGCGGCAGTGATAACCGCGGCTGTTGTCATGACCTCCGGAGCCGGCGCAGCCGGTGCCTGTGCTTCCTGCTCAAGGGCATCAAATAATCCGATTTGCGGCTCTGTTTCCGGTGCTTTTACCGGCTGACGGCGCGGGCTCTGGGCTTTCGGCATCACAGGCGGTTCTTCCGGCTCTGATGACGGATACATTCTGCCGGCAGATAATAACGGATCCTGCTCATTCTGCGCTTCTGAATACGGAGAGACCTGCGGAGCCGGATCCTCCGGTAATACAGCAGAGTGACGGGAGCCGTGTGCCTCTGACATATCATCAGCGGCTTCATCCTGCGACTCGTATTTACGACGCTTCATGGGGCGCGCGCGAAACAGGGAAGAACGCTCTTTACGGCTCGTCCACAGTCCGTGAAGCAACAATGCGATGATTGCTGCCGCACCCACAACGATTAATATCAGACGCAAATCTTGCATCAGTGCTATCTCTGTTGTTTAAATTAAAGGCCACCATGGCAAAATACTATCGTTTGATTACAAGAGTATTTGTCAATGATGTTAAGTTCAAGTCCCTGCACGAATTTCTTGCAATAAAGATCATTTAATTGCTCTTTTTGACTGATTTTTCATCCTGACATTTCATTTGTGGCCGGACAAATCAATAGTTCAGTCTGATAGTATAACGTTTTCCAATCATAGGAGTGAATAGGAAGTATGACAAATCCTGTCAGGCCGCTCAGCGGCTTTGCATATGTTGCACAGGGATGGCGGCTGATGATGCGTCCGGGTCTCCGGGCCTTCGTGATTCTGCCGTTGCTGGCCAATATCGTGGTTATGGGCGGTGCACTCTGGTGGTTGTTCAGCCGGTTCGGCGGGTGGATTGCCTGGCTGATGGATAAAGTACCGGGCTGGCTGCAATGGCTGGATTATCTTATCTGGCCGGTGGCGGTGATCTCTGTGCTGCTGATTTTCAGCTATTTTTTCAGCACGATCGCCAATATCATCGCCTCACCGTTTAACGGCTGGCTGTCGGAGAAACTGGAAGCGGAACTCACCGGGCGTCCCGCGCCGGATCAGGGCTGGTCGGATCTGATAAAAGATATCCCGCGTATTCTGAAACGGGAGATGGTCAAACTGCTCTATTACATCCCGCGTGCCGTTATTCTGCTGATCCTGTTTTTCATTCCGGGGATCGGGCAGACCCTCGCGCCGGTGCTCTGGTTTATTTTCGGTGCCTGGATGATGTCCGTGCAGTACGGGGATTTCCCGTTTGATAACCACAAGGTCAGTTTTCCGGAAATGAAAAGCACACTGCGCCGCGATAATATGACCAATCTCCAGTTCGGTTCGCTGGTCAGTGTGCTGACCATGATCCCGTTTGTGAACCTGTTTATTATGCCGGCGGCGGTCTGCGGTGCCACCGCGCTGTGGGTGGATCGCTACCGCGCACAGTTTGTCCGCGACTGATCCGTAACTCCCTTCCGTGCAGGGCGGTTATCACACTGCCCTGCCGTTTTCCTGCTCCTTATACCTTTTCGCTATTGATCGTCTGTCCGGTTATAAGGATATGCCGATTATGTATTTCCTTTCCGCCGGTCAGCGGGTAATGTGGTTTTATATTTAGTCTGATTATGAATAACCCTATAAGGAAAACCGATGAGTAAGATATATGAAGATAATTCGCTAACCATTGGTCACACACCGCTGGTGCGCCTCAAACATTTCGGTCACGGCAATATCCTGGCGAAAGTGGAATCCCGTAACCCGAGTTTCAGCGTCAAGTGCCGTATCGGCGCCAATATGATCTGGGACGCGGAAAAGCGCGGTATCCTGAAACCGGGTGTGGAACTGGTCGAGCCGACCAGCGGTAACACCGGGATTGCACTGGCGTATGTTGCCGCCGCCCGTGGTTACAAACTCACCCTGACCATGCCGGACACCATGAGTATCGAACGCCGCAAACTGCTGAAAGCCCTGGGTGCCAACCTGGTACTGACCGAAGGCGCGAAAGGCATGAAAGGCGCGATTGAAAAAGCCGATGAAATCAGCGCGTCTGATCCGTCCCGCTATATCGTGTTACAGCAGTTCAGCAACCCGGCCAACCCGGCTATCCATGAAAAAACCACTGGTCCGGAAATCTGGGAAGACACTGACGGCAACGTGGATGTTGTGGTTGCCGGTGTCGGCACCGGCGGCACCATCACCGGTATCGCCCGTTACCTGAAAAACATCAAAGGGAAAAAAGACGTCACTATCGTGGCTGTCGAGCCGGAAGGCTCCCCTGTGATCACCCAGGCGCTGGCCGGGGAAGAGATCAAACCGGGCCCGCACAAAATTCAGGGGATCGGTGCCGGTTTTATCCCGGGCAACCTGGATCTGAGCCTGATTGACCGTGTCGAGCTGGTCAGCAACGAAGACGCTTTCGCCACCGCCCGTAAACTGATGGAGCGCGAAGGTATTCTGGCCGGTATTTCATCCGGTGCGGCTGTGATTGCGGCTGAACGTCTCGCGAAAGAAGATAAATTCAAGGGCAAAAATATCGTGGTGATCCTGCCGTCTTCCGGTGAACGTTATCTGAGTACTGCGCTGTTCGCTGATATCAGTGAAAACTGATCAACTGAACGGATTCAGTTCCCGCCCTGCCTGACCTCGAAAGCACCCGTAAAGGGTGCTTTTTTTGTGCAACGGATCAAAGTTTGATACTCTGCGGGGTGATTTTTGTGCGGTTGTTTAGTATTAAAAAAGTAATTATTTCACAGCTCAAAATAATGACACCAAATACGTATGTCGAATCTTCGGGTTGTGCTATTTTACTTGCTCCGGCTATGATTACTGTTATATGTCTTAATATTAACCGCCGATAAAAAATTCCAAACATGAGGTAACGCTATGTATCAGCAAGAAGTCACCATTACTGCACCTAACGGCCTGCATACCCGTCCTGCGGCTCAGTTTGTCAAAGAAGCCAAAACCTTTGCTTCTGACATCACCCTGACTTCCGGCGGCAAAAGCGCCAGCGCCAAAAGCCTGTTCAAGTTACAGACTCTGGGTCTGACACAGGGCACCGTGGTGACTATCGCCGCAGAAGGTGAAGATGAGCAGAAAGCGGTAGAGCACCTCGTCAAACTGATGGGTGAACTGGAGTAATCTCCTTCCGCCCTCACCTGTCAGGATCCCCGGCTGCTGTCTCATGCCGGGGATAGTCCGTTTCCGGGTACGCTCACGCAGCCCGCTGCTGTACGTCCCCCAGTAAACTCAAAGGTATTATTATGGTTTCAGGAATCTCTGTTTCACCGGGTATCGCTTTTGGTAAAGCGTTGTTACTCAAAGAAGAACCTATCATTATCAGCCAGAAGTCGATTTCTGCTGAGCAGATTGATGCTGAAATCCGGCGTTTCACTGAAGGCCGCGCCAAAGCGTCCGCACAGTTGAATGCCATCAAAGAAACCGCTGAAAAAAATCTCGGTGCCGAAAAAGCCGAAATTTTTGAAGGTCATATCATGCTGCTCGAAGACGAGGAGCTTGAAAACGAAATCACTGACATCATCAAAAGCAAAAAAACTGCCGATTACGCAGTGCACCAGGTGATTGAAGAACAGGCCACCGCCCTGGAAAACCTGGATGATGAGTATCTGAAAGAACGCGCGGCCGATGTCCGCGACATCGGTAACCGTCTGCTGAAAAATATTCTCGGCATGGCGATTATCGACCTCAGCGCCATCGCTGATGAAGTCATTCTGGTTTCCAAAGACCTGACTCCGTCCGAAACCGCACAGCTGAACCTGAAAAAAGTGCTGGGTTTTATCACCGATATCGGCGGCCGGACCTCCCACACTTCCATCATGGCCCGCTCTCTGGAAATCCCTGCCGTGGTCGGTACCGGGAATGCCACTGAAAATATCAAAAGTGATGATTACCTGATCCTGGATGCGGTCAACAACACCATTTATCTCAATCCGTCAGAAGAAGACATTGAGCGCATGAAAGAAGTGCGCGATGACTATCTGGCGGAAAAAGCCGAACTGGCAAAACTCAAAGACCTGCCTGCTGTCACCCTCGACGGCCATCAGGTGGAAGTCTGTGCCAACATCGGTACCGTGCGCGATATGCCGGGTGCCGAGCGTAACGGCGCGGAAGGTGTCGGTTTATACCGCACCGAATTCCTGTTTATGGATCGTGACTCGCTGCCGACGGAAGAAGAACAGTTCCGCGCTTACAAAGAAGTCGCTCAGGCGATGCCGGATGAAGCCATTATTGTCCGCACCATGGACATCGGCGGTGACAAAGACCTGCCGTATATGAATCTGCCGAAAGAGGAAAACCCGTTCCTCGGCTGGCGCGCCATCCGCATCTGTCTGGATCGCCGTGAAATTCTCGACACTCAGCTGCGCGCAATTTTACGTGCCTCGGTTTTCGGAAAGCTGCGCATCATGTTCCCGATGGTAATTTCCGTCGAAGAAGTCCGCGAACTCAATAAGATAGTGGACGAAATGAAACAGCAGCTGCGGGATGAACAGAAACCTTTTGATGAAACTATTGAAGTTGGTATCATGGTGGAAACCCCGGCGGCAGCAATTAATGCACGTCACATTGCAAAAGAAGTCGATTTTTTCAGTATTGGAACCAACGACCTGACGCAGTATACTCTGGCTGTGGATCGCGGAAATGAGCTGATTTCCCATCTCTACAACCCGATGTCTCCTGCGGTGCTGAACCTTATCAAACAAGTCATTGACGCTTCCCACGCGGAAGGGAAATGGACCGGAATGTGTGGTGAGCTGGCGGGTGATGAACGTGCAACTTTATTGTTGCTGGGCATGGGTTTAGATGAATTTAGTATGAGTTCTATTGCTATCCCGCGTATCAAGAAACTGATCCGCAATACGCATTATGAAGATGCGAAAGCACTGGCTGAACAGGCACTCGCTCAGCCGACGGCAACAGAACTGATGGCACTGGTGGAAACCTTCACCAAAGAAAAAACCCTGTGCTGAGAAAGCCAAATTCACGCCCGGTCCCGTATCAACATTTAGGAGAGTATTCATGGGTCTGTTTGACAAACTGAAGTCGCTGGTTTCGGATGATAAGAAAGACAGCGGCACGATTGACATCGTGGCGCCGCTGTCCGGTGAGATTGTGAATATCGAAGATGTGCCTGACGTTGTTTTCGCTGAAAAAATTGTCGGCGATGGTATTGCCATCAAACCGGCAGGGAACAAAATCGTTGCCCCTGTTGACGGTACAATCGGTAAAATTTTTGAAACTAATCACGCGTTCTCCATTGAATCGGACAGCGGGATTGAACTGTTTGTTCACTTCGGGATCGACACTGTCGAACTGAAAGGTGAAGGCTTCAAACGTATTGCGGAAGAAGGCCAGCGCGTACAAAAAGGCGACCTGGTACTTGAATTCGATCTGGCGCTTCTCGAAGAGAAAGCCAAATCCACCCTGACCCCGGTGGTTATCTCCAATATGGATGAAATCAAAGAGATGACCAAAATGACCGGTCCTGTCACTGTCGGCGAAACCGTTGTCATCAAAATCAAAAAATAACGGCTTCTGCACCACAGTCTGTACACTGAAAAACGGTTTCTGCGGAAACCGTTTTTTTTCGTCCGTTTTCCTTCGATTGATTAATTCTGTTGTATTATCCCCTGCCTGTTGTCCGGAAATTACCGGAAAAGTATTTCTCACCTCAGTGAAATGCGCTAACATGATCTCCCGTGACGGTCCGCAATTTACGCAGATTACGTACTGCCTGATACGGCCGGATCCGCCGGAACCACGGGCGGGATAAACGGGAAGTTTTCATTTTCGTTCGTCACAAAATGGTAATGCTATGGAATTTAATTCAGTTCAGACACAGCAAATAAAGCAGAACATGCGCCTGTTCACTGAGCGCCTGTATCCGAATGGTCATATCCCCGATGAGTTCGATGTTCAGTACCGTACGGACAATAACAACATACTGATTTATCAGAAACAACTCGTCTGCCCGTGCGGCACCCCGCAAACCATTGAAAAACAAATTGCCAGACTGACCTGGTCAGAATCTGATGATAACTGGCAGCTTTTTTATGTGGATAACAACAAATGGCAGCCTTATCCGGATTGCCCTGCCGGTACACTGAGTGCAGTGCTGAAACAGGTTCTGGATGATAAATCCGACCGTTTTATTTTCAGTTAGTCACCACATCACACAATTAAGCCCCGTTAAGGGGTTTATTTGTGAATTTTGATCGTTTTCACGTATAGTGCTCATTACGCAGGTTACTATTACTACTAACTTATTTGCCGGCTTTCAGATTGCGAGGTGTGTATGTATAAAACGATTATAGTTCCAATCGATATTTCCGAAACCGGGCTGACCCGCGAGGTGATCCCGACGATTCAGACATTAGCCAAATTTGAAAATGCCAAAATTCACTTTATTGCGGTGATCCCGTCATTCTCTCACTTTGCCTCTTTCGGTATTGCCTATGCCGCAACCCTGCCGGAAAAAGATGAGATTCTCGACAGCGCCAAAGAGCAGCTGGCGAAGATGGTCAGTGATTTTAATCTGCCTGCAGAGCAGTTTGAACTGCATGTGGTTTCCGGCTCACCGAAAGATCAGATTCTGAAACTGGCGGATACTCTGGAAAGCGACCTGATTGTGATCAGCTCACGCCGCCCGGATATGTCCACCTATCTGCTTGGCTCCAACGCCGCAGCGGTTGTGCGTTATGCCCATACCTCGGTTCTGGTTGTCCGCTGATACACGGCAGTGCCTGACTGAACGCCCGTTTTAACGGGCGTTTGTTTTTTTATTTACCCCGGTTAACCAGCACGATTCCGCAGATAATCACCGCCCCTGCCGCCAGCACCGTCCCCGGTAACGGCTCCTGTAAAATGAAATAGCCGCACAGCCCCGCTGTCAGCGGATTCAGGGCAATAAATACACCTGTGCGGGTAGCACCGAGTTTGCCGATACCGTCATAATAGAAATAATACGCCAGCGCCGACCCGATCACGCCAAGGAACAGCAACGAGAGAATATCCCGCATTGTCAGCGCGGCAGCGGCTTCTGCGGTAAATGAACCGGTAAAGAGAGAGGCCAGCAGCAGTAATCCGGTCCCGGCAAAAATGGAATAGGTAACGGTGACCAGCGGCCCGAGTGCCGTAATCACCGGCCGGGAAAATACCGTGTACACAGCCCAGCTGGCGACACAGCCCGCAATCAGCAAATCGCCCGTCAGGGTATCTTCCCCGCCGCTGCTGAGATCCGGACGGCTCAGCAAAATAATAGAAAATGCTCCTGCCAGACAACAGACAATACCGGCGATTTTACTGAGACTCAGAGATTCACGGAAACGAAAAAAACCAATCAGGGCAATCACCGCCGGGTTACCGGCAACAATAAAAGACGCTCTGGATGCCTGTGTGAGTTTCAGTCCGTAAAAGAAAAACAGGTTATATAAAAAAATCCCGAAAAATCCGAGCAAAAACAAGGTACGCCACTGCGCAGCCGTCGGGCGCACAAACGGAATCCGGCCCAGTTTAAAGATAAGAAACAGTGCTGCGGAGGCAATAAGGAAACGGAGTGTGGCGAGAAATAATCCGCTGATTTCCGGCGATAATATCCGCCCTGCCACAAATGTGCCTCCCCAGATCATGGCCACCAGTGCCAGCTTAATATAACTGCTTATCTGCCCCTGATTTACGGACGGTGTCGTGTTCATTACAGCCCCTGAGCAGTGTACCAGTCACGGATAACTGACAGGATTTGTCCGGTATGGCGGTTTCCGTCACTGTCCTTAAAGTAGTGATCCAGATTATCAAAGCTTCGGAATGTTACGGCCGGGTTCACCACTGCACTCTGCATCTGCTTAAACGACGTGATACTGATATTAGTATCATTCAGCGTCTGAATAACCAGAACCGGTTTTGTCTGTCCGTTCAGCACCTGTTGTGCATCTGCCGTCAGGTATTCACGCCACCAGCGTGGCCCGTGCTGACTGACCAGCATATCGTCTGCCACCTCATTGCGTTTTACCGCATCGGTAAATGCCAGAAAACCGGCTAATTCAGTCTCCTCAGGTGGCTGAGGACTATTGCGGAAGCTATCCGTGACATCATCGAGGAAAAAGCGCCCGCCGCCGTTGATCGCCACCACCGCATCAACCGCCGGTGACGCCAGCGCGGTATGCTCCGCAACAGTCGCCCCTTCGCTGCCGCCCAGCAGCAGCACGGTGTCATACTCCCCTTTCAGGCGATCAAGCACCGCCGCATAATCACTGACCCGGACTGACAAAGTATCGTTAAGCATGGTTTCCGCCGGGCAATCTGCCCGCTCACTATCACGGTCATTAAAAGGCAGCGCATCGGTAATGCCGTACTTCTCCACCAGCAGAATGTCATGATCCGGGAACGAGCCACCGAATGTATCCACCATAAAACGGTTATTTTTGGCACTGTTACAATCTGAGCCCTGAATCAGCACCAGTAATTTCCGGGCCGGTTTCGCCTGCTGATGCAACAGGTAATAATGGATATCACTGCCATCCTGCCGGACAAGACTTTCTGTCCGGGCCGCCGCTTTCCCGCTATTTTTTGTTTCTGATGCCATTGCCGGCATAATCAGCAGACAACCCAGTAATGCACCGATGACAGCCTGACGCATTTTTACCCCTTCACATAAAACAGATAATCAAACAACGTGCGGAAACCCAGCTTCTGATACAGGCTCAGTCCTTCGGACGACGCTTCCAGATAACAATCGCGGAGCCCGCGTTTCCGGCACAGTGTCAGTGCATGGTCCAGCAGCAGTGTGGCGTAACCGTTACCCTGATGTGCAGGCATTGTCCCGAGATCGTCAATCCGCGCCCCGTATTCAGACAGAGACAGCGTGATGCAACTGACCGGTTTCCCCTCACACAGTAAAACAGCGTGGTGCAGCTCAGTACCGTTTGCCATTGCACGCTGATGATAGCTGATATAGTCACTGATGATACTGAAATCCGGGGCTTCTTCGTCATCCTCTCCCGCCGGAAAAGCAGCTTCCAGCGGCTCAGCCCATAACACAAGCTGCTCATTGACCTCCCGGATTTCACATCCCGCCGGAAGAACAGAAGATGGCTGCCACTCATCAATATTCAGATGCATGGCACTGGTTTCACCGTCAGCCTCATAACCGGCAGCCTGAATCTGCGGATGCAGTGCTTCCGCGGCAGATTTCTCCGCCACCAGGCAATGAGGTTTGTAATGAACTGAAAACGCCTGCTGTGCCTGCGCAAATTCATTTTTATCCGCACCAGCCTGTAAATAGATATAGTTAAACACAGGCACCGGTAACGGTGTCAGATAACACTCTGCACGATCACTGACAGTGATAACGGTTTGTGCGATATTGCGCCAGAAATGACGCTCTGTTGCACTGTAATTCTGTAAACTCATGGTGTCTCCGGAATGGCGTATGATTCGGCCAGTGTCTGTGAGATAAGTTCCTCAAATAACGCTTCCTGGCCGCCCGGGATCAGCTGGCGGTGAATATCCCGGCGTTTGTTATCATCACACAGGCGCTGCGCCACCCAGCCGGTCAGATAGATAGCGGACAGACACCCGCCTGCGGTAGCAATATTACCGGCAATCACGATAGGTGTATTTTCCGGCTCTGCCCCCTCAGCTCTGAAACGTGCCATGGCATCCGGGTGAGTTGTCGAACGCAGGCCCGTCAGTAGCCCCAGTTTATGCAGGATAAACGAACCGGCACATACAGAGCCCAGCAACTGTTTTTCCGGGTTCAGCTGTAATGCCCCGGTAAATGCCGGATCTGCCAGTGCCGCCGGAATACCTTTCTGACCACTGGTGAACAGCACAGCATCCGCATCAGCAGCCTCAGACAACGGCCCGTCTGTTTTCACTTCCTGTCCGAGTACAGAGACATGAACGGGTTTCGTGCCAAGCACTTTTACCGTCCACGCCTGTTTTTCCCGTCCGAAAATATCCCGCATCAGAAAGTAATCGATATCTGTAAATTCATCAAAAATCACTATAGCAATAGTTTTCATCGGAGCCTCTCGGGTAAAAACACGGGTTTTGAGCATCCGGAAGATGAATACAGATGCAGATTGCTCCACTCTATAACATAAGCCGTCATATACCTTATCGGAATGTTAAGGTATTTCAGGGCTGCGCTGATACTCAGCGTCTGCGCACAGCCATAATCTGATGCACCACAATGCCCGCCAGCAATCCCCAAAAGGCAGAGCTGATGCCGAGCAGCGTAATGCCGGACGCTGTCAGCAGAAAACAGATAATCGCTGCATCCCGCCCTTTTTCATCCGCCAGTGACTGATGCAGACTGTTCATCAGTGTTGTCAGCAGCGCAAGCCCGGCCAGGATCTGTATCAGAACCGCCGGAAAGGCATTGAACAGCATAAATACCGCTCCGCCGAAAATCCCGGCCAGCAGATAAAATATCCCCGCCCAGACAGCAGCGGTATAACGCCGTGCCGGATCAGGATGCACATCCGGTGCCATACAAATCGCAGCGGTGATCGCGGCAATACAGATACTGAATCCGCCCCACGGTGCAAGCACCATCGCCGCCAGCGAGGAGCAGGCCAGCAATACAGAGGTATGCGGCGGATAACCGTTAGCCTGTAAAATAGCAATCCCCGGGGCATTCTGGGAGGCCAGAGAGACAATAAAAAACGGAATACCGACACTGATCAGAGAAGTCAGTGTAAATGACGGCATCACAAATTCCGGCAGGACAAACACATTGCCCGTCCGGACAAAATGCAGGTCACCGCTCAATCCGGTCACGGTAATCCCTGTGATCAGCGCCGCAATGATGGCATACAGCGGGAAAAACCGCCGCATCACCACATAAGCGGCTATCATGGCGGCGCACAACACGAAACTGATATCGAGCGCACCGAATGCCGTCAGCCCGAAACGCAGCAGAATGCCTGCCAGCATTGCTGACGCCAGCGCACGGGGAATGTGATTCATCAGCCGGGCAAAAATACCGGTTACACCACACAGAAACATCAGCCCGGACGCAAAAATAAACACGCCGACGGCTTCACTGATACTCACACCGGACAGACTGGTGACCAGCAGCGCAATTCCCGGTGTGGACCAGGCCGTCAGCACCGGCATTTTATACCAGAGTGACAACCCGATAGTCGTCACCCCCATCCCGATCCCCAGCATCATCAGCCAGCCGCCGGTTTGTGCGGCATTAAGCCCCGCCACCGCCAGTGCCTGTAAAATAATGGCCACCGAACTGGCGTAACCAACCAGTACCGCAACCAGTCCTGTCATCATCATTGCTGGAGAAAAGGCACGAAAAAATGTTAACTTAGTCATAGGAACACACCATCGGATGTTATAGCATACGACCGGAACTCTACCACCGGATGCTATAACGGACAATGACGATCACCCGGAATAATGACAATTTATGCACGATATCACACCGGCTGTTGCTGAAACTTTTAAACAATTGCGTGCCGAACGCGGACTGAGTCTCAGCCAGGCAGCACAACTGACGGGCGTCAGCAAAGCCATGCTCGGCCAGATTGAACGCGGGCAGTCCAGCCCGACTGTATCGACACTCTGGAAAATCGCCACCGGATTCAATGTGGCTTTTTCTGTATTTCTGGAAGGCGCACAACCACAGCAGCAACCGGGGCTTCACCCTTTTGCAAAATTGCCGGTCTTTGAGCAGACCCGCTCCGGGATGCGTGTCACACCGCTGATCCCGTTTGATGATGAACTGAAAACAGACTTACTGAAGATTGACCTGCTGCCCGGGGCGCTCAGTGAATCCGGCCCGCATGAACCGGGCGTCATCGAGCATGTCATTGTGCTGGAAGGCGCATTACAGCTGCGGCTGGGAGATGAATGGCATACTGTTTCGGCCGGAGAATCTCTGCGCTTCCACGCGGATATACCGCACGCATACGCCAACCCCGGACATTCCGTGGTCACGCTGCACAATCTGATCCATTACCCGCACCCTGCGGGCAGGTAAAAAAAGCGGGGTATAAAAATATACCCCGCTTTGACTTAGCAGATCGTCTTACTTTATTTATAACATCAAAAAATAAAACTAAAATATATACCTGTTCAGTTTAACTTATTATATATCTCCCTGATGAAACCGGATGATATTTTTATACTGAACAGAAAGAATGCCAACCAGAATATTATCTTCTGTTATACATGGCGGTTTATTTATTGTTTAATTAAACATATTCAGGCATATATCTATGCCATCATGATGTTTTCACTGGTGTTACTACTAATGTTAATACTAATAATACTACAGGTGCTTTTACAGCATTCTGGTATTGTTTAAAACGACTGTCGCAGCAGTCTTTCTGGTGTTGTAAATACTATTGTTGCAAGTGATATTATTATAAATACTATTATTGTTATAACTGCATCTGGTGTTGTTACTAACTTATTACTGCTATTGTTACTGCTTTCTTTATTACTATTGCTGTTCGTCTTTGCTTGTTTTTTCTTATTAAGGATATTACCAAACTACGGGAGCATTATCGTACAGTGATCCTGAACCATTCTGAAACGAGATTACACATCACGACGAAAAGATAAAAAAAAGCCACCATTCCTTCCGGATACGGTGGCTTAAATAAAGTATTAATTAACTTATTTCAGTACGTTATCACACATCATCTGAAGTGTATTAATAAACCGGGCTGCATGAAAGCCATCACAAACGGCATGATGCACCTGCACAGAAACAGGTAATAATACGCGGTTATCTTCCTGCTGAAACTTCGCCATAGTAAATACCGGGGCAAAATAATCATCATTTCCGGTGATATTCAGGTTAAATCCGTCAAAACTCACCCACGGTAATGATGATATATTCAGGTGATTCTCCGGTAAATTTCCCTGCGGAAACAATCTGGTATCATGCTGATATTCTGCCGTTACCGCATTATAACCTGCCATAAACTCACTGAGATCCGGAAAATAACGGCAGGACAGTGCAGAGAATGTTTCGGTTTCTTTATGAAAGACAGTAAAGACCGGGTCTGACTGGTCCCAGTAAATAAGTTCATTGTCTTTCAGTGCCATCCGGAACTCCGGAAACTGATTAACAGCCCGGGAGATCAGGTAAATCATCAGCGGATAAAACTTATAACCTGTCTCCGCCAGTGCGGTACGCAAAGCGGTAATATCGAGTTTGGTGGTCAGGCTGAATCCGCATTTAATCTGCTGACGATAAAGGGCAAAGTGTTCCCTGCGATTCCAGGTATTCAGGTCAATCCGGGTAAAATTCATGGTTATTCCTTCTGATTAATAGTGAAAAATATTAATAATCAGAAGGCAGTCTGGTTGTCTCAATGGGTAACATTCCGTCCTCCGTAAGCTGTCTGGTATTCAGTAATAATACCCTATACGGGCTTAATCTGTATTAAGCCCGGCTTTATTTATTCCGGCCAATCATCCGCAAACACATAGCGGATCAGTTCTGCGGATTCACGGGGCGGTGCTCTCAGCACATCCGCCATTAAATCAATCTCCATCTGACAGGTTTGCAGCTTGTCTTCCGCCGGTACATACGGATCATCCGTCAGGAAACTATCGCCGTATTTATCCATCGACCCCTGTATTTGTGCCGAAAATAAAGTCACGGTACTCTCCGGAGGCCTTTTTCATATCCGGCGGGCCTGACACTTCCGGATGCAGCACACGAAAACAGAAGTCACCGGAACACGCCATTCTGAGAAAACTGTCACTAATCTGTTTTATTCCGCAAACAGAAAACCACCGGATAACCGGTGGTTTTCTGTACTTACTGATATCTTACTCCTCCCGCTGCTTAATGCAGGTCTCTTTTATTTTTTGCATATTGTTTTTCAGTGAGACCTGATGTTCTTTGGGAAAATAACTGTAATCCAGAGAAATATAAAAACGGGCATCACGCATCATGACAAATAAACTGATTTCGTTTTCTTCGGATTTATAAATGAAATGTTCTTCGTCTGCTTTTTTGCTTTCCAGTATTGAGGGTTTCCCATATTCCGCTTCAAGATTGTGCTGCAATGTTTTCAGCAGTGTCTGATATTCCGTTTCATCATCAGTGGAATAAAAATAACCAATACCAACCAGTCCGCTGAAATCCGGCTGTCCGTACTGTGGTAAAAAGCGGAATTCGTACTCACCCGCTTCATTTAATCCGCCGGAAAATGTTTTGGACGTCACTTTAGTCAGCGGGCAGACATATTCACTGTTATCCGTTTCCGGCTGGCTGCCGAGCCGTGGTGCCAGAGCCTCTTCCGTCATTCCCCAGGTCAGGCCGAAAGGGGCTGCATAACGCTCACTTTGTCCGGTATCCGCTGCTTCCGTTTTATCACAGGCACCCAGTAATAGTGACGCTGCAACCAATGCAGAAATTATCGTTATTTTTTTCATTGTTCAGTATATCCGCTGATTTAATGTGACAGTATCCCGCCATATTTGACTTATCATTTAATCCGGCTGTTTTCCGGCAACAAACAATATCAATCCTGAATAAAAGTACCAGCAAAAAATAAAGCCTCCGTAAAGGAGGCCCGTATCAGATCCCGGTGTTTTTATTGGCGTAAAAACGGCAGTACTACGTCCATCAGTTGTTCAGGACACTCTTCTGTCACAAAATGACCGCATTCACTGAGTATCGCGCCCTGCAAATTCACCGCTCTTCCCTGCATTGTCAGCTGCGGGGCATCACGGGTCGCGTGATCGGCACCGATGGCCAGAACCGGCATGGTCAGCTTTTTCTCTGCCCGCCGCTTATTCTGCGCGATGGTCTGCGGAATAGCCCGGTAATAGGCAAACCCGGCACGCAGCCCGCCCGGAGAGGCATAGGCATCGATATACGTCTGTGCGGCAACGCGGTCACGGCGGTATGCCCAGTGGTCAAAAATAAAATTCAGATACTCCCGCTCTTTACCGGCTGTCAGCGTTTCCGGTAAATCCTGTACCTGATTAAACATAAAGTGCCAGAGGAAAATATTCTCCTCCGGATCAACAAAAATACCCGGAGCCGGTGCCAGACCCGGAATAACAGCCTCGGTCAGGACGATTTTTTTAATATCTGCCGGATAGTCAGCGGCCAGCGCATAACCGACCCACATCCCGATATCATGACCAACTACCGAATAGGTTTTATAGCCCAGTTGATTCATCATGGTATGTAACGTTGCGGCCACCGCGCCGGTATCATAACCACTGTCCGGCCGGGCAGAAAAACCGGTTCCCGGCGGATCCACCGCTATCGCCATATATCCCTGTGCCGCCAGCCCGGTCATCACATAGCGCCATGTGTACCAGGTCTGCGGCCAGCCGGGGATCAGTAACACCGGCTCGCCTTTTCCCGCCGTCACATAATGTATCCGCTGCCCCGCCACATCCGTATAGTGATGCTGAAAATCAGCCTCATTCACCTGTGCTGTTACCGGCGGTTTCGGTGTATTCTCCGCAAGCACACTCCCGTGGATGACGAAAGTCATCACCGCTGCCAGTAAAACCTTACTGAATAATGTATTCATACCTGTTCCGTATAAGTCATAAGTTAAAACGTCTCCGCAGCAGCCCGCCCAAACGGATGTTGCCTGCAACGAAATTCAATTATTTGTCGATCGACAATTAATAGGTTAACGGGATATTCAAATCTTTGTCAATCACTAAAAAATAATTCTTTGTTAAGCGATAAAGAACTGGTAGCATTTGCCTCAGATAAACTATGCGGAGAAAAAATGATGGCCGGCAGACCACGGGAATTTGATCGCGAAGTTGCATTACGCAAGGCTGAACAGGTGTTCTGGCAGCGCGGTTATGAAGGAACATCCATGTCTGATCTGGTTGCGGCGCTGGGTATCGCATCCGCCCGGATCTATGCGGCCTTCGGGTCGAAAGAAAATCTGTTCCGTGAGGCGATAGCCCTTTATCTGGCGGAAGAAGGTGCATTTGCGGATGCGGCTCTGCAAGAGCCCGATACCCGCAGTGCCATCAAAAAACTGCTTACCGGTGCTGTTGATACCTATACCCGGGATGACCGGCCGCACGGCTGTATGGTGGTGCTGTCACTGACCAATTATTCCGCTGATAATGAAGCCATTATGCACTGGCTGGCAGACCACCGCCGGGAACGGACAAACGGGATCATACAGCGTCTGCGCCGGGGAACTGAGTCCGGTGATTTACCGGAACATACTGATACACAGGCACTCGGGGACTATGTGGCAACACTGCTGCACGGAATTTCTGTTCAGGCACGGGATGGTGTCAGCCGTGACCGCCTGCTGGCCATGACAGAGATTGCCATGCACACATTTGATCTCATGACCGCCTCACCGGCCACACACTGAATCTGTTTCTGTCTGCAGGAGAATCCCTGATGTCCCCTTCCGTCCGCCCGATCTGCACATGGCTTTCCGCCTCCCAGCCCGCATCCGGTGAGGCATTTCCGTTTCCGCCGGATATTCCGGTCATCACCGGTAACCAGACCCTCCGGCAGTCATTGCGTATCAGCACAGGCGGACAGAAACTGCAGCTGGTGTTTTCCAACCGTTACGGCACCGATCCGCTGGTGACAGGTGAAAGTTATCTCTCCGTTCCCGGCCTGTATCGTGCAATACCCGTCACTTTTAACGGGCAGCAGGGCGCGGTGATCCCTGCCGGTGATATCCTGTACAGTGATGAAATTGCACTGCATATTCCGTCATTATCGGAGATCACGCTGAGAACCTTTCTGCCGGAGCCGGTACCGCTTAATACTTTCCACTGGGATGCCCGTCATTTCTCTTTACTGGAACCGGGTAACCGGACGTTACAGGAAGAGTCCGGAAACAGTGAAGCTGTCAGTTCCCGTCTTTTACTTGAAAGCGTTCTTATTCAGCCGGAATCAGAAGCCCGCACACTCGTGGTGATCGGCGATTCAATGGTTGACGGCAACGGCGTGGGCATGGACACCTATGGCCGCTGGACTGACTATCTGGCAGAGCGTTTTATTGACGAAAACATTGCCGTGGTGAATGCCGGACAATCGGGTTCGCGCCTGCTGAAAGACGGCATCGGCATCAGTACATTATCGCGGTTTGAGCGTGATGTGCTGATGCAACCCGGCGTTACCGCCTGTATCGTGCAGGTCGGATTAAATGATATCGGCCTGGCAGGAACCGATTTGGACCCGGCAGCTCCGGTGCCTTCGGCAGCGGATATGATTACGGGATACCGGCAATTGCTCACTATGGCGCGGGAAAAAAATATCCGTATGACCGGCATCACCCTGGTACCGCTGCGGGGAACCGGGGAGTATGGTATGACCGGTTTTTATTCACCGGAAAAAGAGGCTGTACGGCAGGATATAAACCACTGGATGCGCACAAGCGGTGAGTTTGATGTGGTTATTGACAGCGACCGGCTGGTACGCGACCCGGTCTTCCCTCAGCAGCTCAGTACGGACTATGATTCAGGAGATCATCTTCATCTTAATAATCAAGGACACCGGCTGGTTGCACAGTCCGTCCCGCTGACGGTTATCCGGCCCTGATATCAGAAAGCCCCGCTGAAACAGCGGGGCTTCGGGTATAATCGCTAACTCTTTGATAAGTAATGGTGCCGGATACCGGATTCGAACTGGTGACCTTTTCATTACGAATGAACTGCTCTGCCAACTGAGCTAATCCGGCACAGCATTATTACACTCCTGCCCGGCAGGGTTTTCAAGCTGAAATCCGGAAATCCCTGCCGGTTTGCCTGATTTTTCTTCTTTATTCATACCTTCTTTGCGTGATCTGAAGCACAAATCCGGTATTTACTGTTTTCAGCAGGCGGTTGCTGATTCTGCATGAAAACATGTCTGTCTCTGTAAACCACTCCGGATATCATTAAGGATGAATAATCCATAAAAACAGCATTTAAGTTTATAAATTAGCTATAAATAGCAATAATACGGATTTTAAACCCCACATTAATTAAAATTAATAGCATTTAGACCCAGAAGAATAATCCCGGGAAATATGTGCATCACACACATCCTGTTACTATTACCCTGCTGATAATGTAAACATTTAAGTACAGCATTTTGCTTTACTAACATGACTGTAAATGCGAAACCGTGAATATGATCACTAAACAACCACATACCGGAATGCATAACAATTCACTGCTTTAATTAAATATCTTTGTTATTCCCTGCTGTCGCTTACTTTTCATTCATGTAACGTAACATTATCAATGTGATCTTTATCATCAAATTTATCCTGACTGTGTCACATTTTTATTTTTATCCCTGGTTTCAGTTGAAGGATTCAATAAATCATAACGTTTTTCCGTATGATCAATAAAAACAAAGATGATTATAACAACTGTTACTTATAAGATATTTTAACTTAAATTACCATGTCAATGCATCTGATGCATAGTTTTTGTTAAAACAGAACAAGACTTCTCATCCGTTTTTTTATTCTTCCTGTAAAGATAGATTTAAATTTGTACGTTTTATCCTTATTTACCTTTTCTTAACCTATATAAAATCCCACATAATAAAATGGCTTTTCATTGTGGCATAACTGCCCGACAGCATTGAATTATTCATATTAACACCGGATTTTAACGATAAAGTAAATGTATATTTCACATAAATACACAACAAGACATTAACAAATTCAATTCATTGAATATACTGAATTATTTTAGTTTAAGTGATACAGATCACCCGGTTTACACCCGGAATTAATACCCACTTTGTTTATTTCCACCTCCCCCATTCCCTTTTCATTTTTTTTCACGCATGATGATTCCACGCCAAACGAGAAGGATGGCAGAAAAAGAAATAACAGAAATAAAAAAACTGAATTTGAATTAAGACAAGAACACTACCGGATTTACAAATGCTATATCATTCACAAGGCATGACACTTATAAACAGATAAATGCCTGTGTAAATTATCGAGTTATTATTATAAATAATTGGAGATTTTACCATGATGTATCCAGCAGAACCGTATCGTATTAAAAGTGTTGAAACCGTATCCATGATCCCTCGCGAAGAGCGTATCAAAAGAATGAAAGAGGCCGGGTACAACACTTTCTTGTTGAATTCCAAAGACGTTTATGTCGATTTACTGACCGATAGCGGCACCAACGCCATGTCCGATAAACAATGGGCCGGCATGATGATGGGTGACGAAGCATACGCAGGCAGCGAAAACTTCTTCCATCTGGAAAGAACTGTTCAGGAATTATTCGGCTTTAAACACATCGTTCCTACTCACCAGGGCCGCGGTGCAGAGAACTTACTCTCTTCATTAGCTATCAAACCGGGCCAGTATGTTGCAGGTAACATGTACTTCACCACCACCCGTTATCACCAGGAAAAAAATGGTGCGACATTCATCGATATCGTCCGCGATGAAGCTCACGATGCGGGCCTGGATGTGAAATTCAAAGGCAACATCGACATTAAAAAACTGGAAAAACTGATTGCTGAGAAAGGCGCGGAAAATATCGCTTATATCTGTCTGGCGGTAACCGTAAACCTGGCAGGTGGTCAGCCGGTCTCTATGGCAAACATGCGTGAAGTCCGCCAGTTATGTGACAAGCACGGCATCAAAGTATTCTACGATGCGACCCGCTGTGTGGAAAACGCCTACTTCATCAAAGAGCAGGAAGAAGGCTTCGAAGATGTCTCCATTAAAGACATCGTTCACGAAATGTTCAGCTACGCTGACGGTTGTACCATGAGTGGTAAGAAAGACTGTCTGGTGAACATCGGTGGTTTCCTGTGTATGAACGACGACGACATGTTCTCTGCTGCACGTGAACTGGTTGTGGTTTATGAAGGGATGCCTTCTTACGGCGGCCTGGCCGGTCGTGATATGGAAGCGATGGCTATCGGTTTACGCGAAGCAATGCAGTTCGAATATATCGAGCACCGCGTCAAGCAGGTTCGTTACCTGGGCGAAAAACTGAAAGCAGCCGGTGTACCGATTGTTGAGCCGGTCGGCGGCCACGCAGTATTCCTCGATGCACGCCGTTTCTGCCCGCATCTGACCCAGGATGAGTTCCCGGCACAGAGCCTGGCAGCCAGCATCTACATGGAAACCGGTGTCCGTTCTATGGAGCGCGGTATTATCTCCGCAGGCCGTAACAAAGAAACCGGCGACCATCACCGTCCGAAGCTGGAAACCGTTCGTCTGACTATTCCTCGTCGTGTATACACCTATGCACACATGGATCTGGTTGCTGACGGTATTATCAAACTGTTCAAACACAAAGAAGACATTAAAGGGCTGAAGTTCGTATACGAGCCGAAGCAGTTACGTTTCTTCACTGCACGCTTTGATTACGTGTAATTATCTGATGACAGAGGCCTCATTATTTTAATGGGGCCTTTTTGTCTCTGCATCCCTATAACAATAAAGAACAAATAAAATCGATAAATATGAATGCTGTTGGTGATATTTATCATTAATAGGAAACTTTTATTATGAGTATTCATAGTGCCGATACAAATAAATCACCCGGACTGACCAGCGGAACCATGCTTGTTATAGCAACTGTCGTTGGCGGCGGTATGTTTTCTTTACCGATTGCGATGGCCGGTGTCTGGTTTTCCGGTGCCACCGTTATTTTGATTTTAGTTTCAATTATGATGTTACTGACCGGTCTGATGTTAGTTGAAGTTAACCTGCATTTTGAACCGGGCGCCAGCTTTAATACCTTCACCACCGAATTACTGGGCAAAAAATGGAATATTGTCGTGGGTATCGCCTTCGGGTTTGTACTCTATATTCTGACGTATGCCTATATCTCCGGGTCATCCGCAGTTCTGGCTCAGACGATATTAAAATATACCGGTGTCGCCCTGCCGATAAAAGCCGCCGTCGTGATTGTCGCCTGTCTGGTGGCTGCGATTGTCTGGTACAGCTCATTATGGGTCGGACGTATTACCACCATTTTAATTTTCGGTAAGTTTATCGCGTTCTTTGCCACCTTCTCCGGACTGGTTGCACACGTGGAAATTGCCAACCTGCTGGATTCCGCATCCGTGGCAATACCCGGAACGAAATATCTGCCTTATGTTCTGATGACACTGCCGTTCTGTATTATTTCGTTCGGCTTCCACGGTAACGTGCCGAGCCTGGTGAAGTTGTACGGCAAAACCAAATTCCGCTTTATTACCCGTTCAATCATTATCGGGACAATATTTGCGGTACTGCTGTATATCTTCTGGCTGGGTGTCACGATGGGTAACATCAGCCGCGCCAACTTCTCCCCGATTATTGCCAAAGGCGGGAACATTGATGTGTTCGTTGAGGCTATCGGCGGGGTGATGTCAGGGAAAACCATGGATCTTATCCTGACATTCTTCGGTAACTTTGCGGTGGCCAGTTCCCTGCTGGCAGCAACACTCGGCCTGTTTGACTATATTGCCGACCTGCTGAACTTTAAAAATGACAGCGCCGGTCGTTTCAAAACAGCGGTAGTGACGTATCTGCCACCTGCGGTAGTGTGTTTCTTCTTCCCGAACGGATTCGTTTATGCCATCGGCTATGCCGGTCTGGCCTTTACTATCTGGAGTGTGATTTTACCGCCGTTCCTGGTAAAAGCCTCCCGCAAACGCTACAGCGACAGCGATACCATTTACCGTTCGCCGTGTAACAGCGCGGTACTGAATCTGGTAATTGTCTGCGGTGCGATTGTGTATCTGACGGTCATTCTGGATGTGTTCGGCTGGCTGCCGGCATTTAAATAAGCGGTTACAGACGGCCGGAGGCAAATCATGCTCCGGCCGCTTGTGCAGCAGTTCTCTCTGATCTGCCGGGAGGCAAATCATGTATTTCACCCTGTTACACTGGCAACATCCGCTGTTTACCCGCCGGGAAGCTCTGCGGTTGCTTATTCAGGTGCAGCGCGCTGTTCATATGACGCGCAGGGAGAGACGGGAACGCCGGATCAGAAAAAACGCATCGGGATAAGAGCGGAAAACTGATCGATTTTTTTTATAAACTTACGGTAAAGCGCTTTCATAATCTCTCCAAAACCGTGATGACTATCACGTACCGCGTATCTTACTCATCCCGCTCCGTCCTGCAAGGGTTGACGCGCATTTTTTCATCTCTGTCCGGTGTAAAAAAATCACGACACTTTATCACTCAGATTGCAACTCTGTGATATGGTGATGCAATCGTTTGTTCGCTGCATTTACAGGATAAAACATGCAAAAATCGTTATTTATCGGGACGTTGTTATCTGCATTCTTTTTCAGTGGTTTACACCCTGCTCTGGCACTGACCTCACAACAGGCCGCCGAAAAGCTCTCTCTGACCGAACTGGCGGAGACCTACAGCCCGGCACAAATTTCCGCGCTGACACAGCAGCCGGAAGCAAGCCGGTTCGATGCGCTGATGATCACCATCGGTGCCCTGACGGCGGATGACCTGAAAAATCCGGCAGCAGAGAGTGATAAGCTTCAGGCCTTTGTTGATGCACAGCAGCAGGATCACACCCGTTATCTCGGCAATGTGTCAGATAAAAATATTGTGCCGCGCCTGCATACCGCCTGGAAAACCGCGGTGTTCCCGAATGACACGAAGACGCTGAAAACCCTGAATAACTTTATTGATAAAGGCTATACCAGCGGCTATAACCTGGTGGATACCCGCGAAGAATCCGGCTTTGATAAAACCCGGATGATCCGCTACGGCCATAATGATATCGATCACGCCGCTCAGCTGATTTACCTGCTGCGCCGCGAAGGATTTGATCCGAAAGTGCAGCTGACGCCGAAATCATCCGCATTTCTCTATCTGGATGAATGGGGTGAGGCCGATTATCCGGTTACCACACTGAAAAGCGGCAAAAAAGTGGCGATCGCCAGTGAATATAATCTCGACCTGGAATTTTCGTCAGCTGAAGAGCGTAACCGCTTTCAGAGCCTGATTGACCAGTATGCCAAGAAAAATACGGCAGACCAGAAAGGGCTGATCCGCGCCGCCTGGTGGCAGCCGTTTTACCGCAGTTATGTCCCGGTGGACGGTTATGATGTGGTGGCCGAAACCCGTGTGACCGGCGGTCATTATCAGGCTGATTTGATGGCACTTCCGGAGAATGCGGAAAAACAGGCTGAAAATATCCGTAAAACGAAAAGCGGGATGCAGGTAACGAGCGAAAAAGTGTGGGTAAACCCGTCTTTTTACCGTTATCTGCAGGGGGATTATAAGTAATCCTGCTCCCGTTAATCGTCTGATATGCGAGGTTCGCGATAGCGGGTAAAAGAACGAAAAGCATGCGAGCCATGGATGGCGAGCCTGAGCGTACAGGGACCGTATTCACCGCGACTTTTCGTTTTTCCCGCTATCAGTGAACCGGGAAGATCCTCCCCGGTTTTATTACTCAGCCGCCGATAAACAACCCCGCAATTGTAGCCGCCATCAGGTTGGATAATACCCCTGCGACCAGTGCTTTCATCCCGAGGGTGGCAATTTCTTTGCGCCGGTTCGGGATCAGACTGCCGATACCGCCGATAGCAATCGCCACCGTACCGAAGTTGGCAAACCCGCACAGGGCAAACGAGAGGATGATTTGTGTCCGCTCAGTCATCGGCAGACCGGTGGCAGCCACGACTTCATTGCCTTTCAGGTATTCCGCCAGATTGGCATAAGCAAAAAATTCATTGATAACAATTTTCTGCCCGATAATGGCACCGGATGTCAGCGCTTCATTCCACGGAATACCCATCAGCCACGCCAGTGGTGACAGCAGATAGCCGAGGATCAGTTCCATGCTCAGATCCGGCAGGCCGAACCAGCCGCCGACACCACCGAGCAATCCGTTTAACAGTGCCACCAGGCTGACAAATGCCAGCAGCATTGCGCCGACTGCCAGGGCCATATTCAGGCCGTTAATCGCCCCTTCCGCCGCCGCATCAATAATATTCGCCGGACGGTTTTCCTGCACCGGTTTGGCGTTGGATTCATCGGCAGTCTGCTGTGTTTCCGGGATCATCAGTTTGGCAAACAGTAACCCGCCCGGTGCCGCCATAAAGGAAGCAGCCAGCAGATATTCCATTTTCACCCCCAGCGAAGCATAGCTCACCAGCATAGTACCGGCGATAGATGCCAGTCCGCCGCACAGCACGGCAAACAGTTCAGAGCGGGTCATACTGCCGAGATACGGTTTAACCAGCAATGGGGCTTCCGTCACGCCGAGGAAAATATTGGCCGCTGAGTTCATCGATTCTGCGCGGCTGGTTTTCAGCAGACGCTGTAACGCCCCGCCGACCCAGCGCACGAGGATCTGCATAATCCCCAGATAATAAAGTACCGCTGACAAGGCGGAGAAAAAGACAATAATCGGCAATACCCGCAGCGCGATAACAAACCCGCCGCTGCCGAAAATCTCAAACATTTTGTCAGAGACCAGACCGCCGAAAATAAAAGAGGTCCCGGCATTATTGAAGTTGATTACTGTGGTGACTGCCTCTGCCATCACAAATAAAACGTGCTGCCCGGCCGGGGAATAGAGAATTAATCCGCCCAGCGCCAGTTCAATGGTAAAAGCCAGTACCACCGTGCGCAGATTAATAGCGCGGCGGTTTTCAGACAGTAAATAACCAATTCCCAGCAGTACTACGATCCCGAGAATGCCGATTGCTGTATTCATATGTGTAATCCGGTAAAAACCCTGAGTGAAAAATCCGCCGTCAGCGGCGGCATAAAAACCAAACCGTGTTAACATGCTGACCAACAAATACCGACCCTTCACACGGTTTGATTGAGAGGAGAGTGCTTTTATGGCAGTTGCAATTCAGGCAAGCGCAAACGATTTCGCAGAAACCATCATTATGCCCGGAGATCCCCTGCGCGCCAAGTTTATTGCTGAACATTATTTATCGCAGGCGCGGGAAGTAAACAGCGTCCGCAATATGCTGGGTTATACCGGAGAATACAAAGGCAAACGGATTTCGGTGATGGCCCACGGCATGGGTATCCCCTCAATTTCAATGTATGCGTATGAGTTGATTCAGGATTTTGGTGTGAAAAACCTCATCCGTATCGGCACCTGCGGCGCAGTGCGGGATGATGTGTCACTGATGGATGTGGTGATCGCCATGGGCGCAAGCACCGATTCCAAAGTGAACCGTGACCGTTTTTACGGTAATGACCTGGCGGCTCTGGCGGACTGGCACCTGCTGGCATCTGCGGTGAAAACAGCGGAACGCCTGCAGTTACCGGTCAAAACCGGTAATGTGTTTACTGCAGATCTGTTTTACACCACCCGCCCGGAACTGTTTACCGTGATGGAGCAGTACGGCATTCTCGGGGTGGATATGGAAGTCGCCGGGCTGTACACCGTTGCGGCAGAGCTGGGCGCGCGGGCGCTGGCGATCCTCACCACCTCTGATCATATCAAAAACGGCGGTAAACTGACCATCGATCAGCGCCAGAACGCGATGCACAATATGATTGAGCTGGCACTGGAAACCGCGCTGACTCTCTGACAACTGCGGATTTTTATCCGTGAAGCAAAAACGCCCTCCTGAGAGGGCGTTTTTGTGTATTCCTGACAGCGATTACTGTGCGGCGTTGTTAACCGGCAGAATTTCCATAATGCCTGCGCGGACATAATACTGCTGGCCGGATGCGGCAGCCGGTGCATCACCCGCCATTTTCGCCAGCGCTTCTTTCGGCGTTGCGGTGGATAATGAAGACTGATACAGCGTGTTGCCGTTCATATCACGGACGCTGGCGCGGACAAAATACTGTTTGCCGTCTTTACTGACTGACGGGGCATCTGCGCTCATTTTTTTCAGGGCTTCACCCGGAGTGGCGGTGGTCAGTGCTGACTGAAAGACCGGTGCACGGTTGTAACCACCGTTGTGGTATCCGCGGTTATTATGATAGCCGCGCCCGTCATGGTTGCCGCGCATCATATGACGACCGCCGTTACCGTCGCAGTTACCGTAGCCATTCATATACTGACCATTCTGCTGCGGCTGATTAACCGGAGCCGGTGCTGCGAACGCAGTCATACCCGCACCTAATAAACTCAGACCGATAACACCTGCAATGATTTTTTTCATATTAACATTCCTTCTTAATTAATTTTCTGAAGCACTGTTTTGCTGTTGACGCCATCATTGCCGATACCGGTGTGTAAGACAATCCGTTTTACCCTTTCTGACTATGAAATCATAATCCCTGCACAATTCATCATAATTTCTGCACAGTTCTTCATTTTTTCTCCACATTTCAACCTTTTTGCACGACGAAAGATGTGTCAGAAATGAATATAAAATTTAATCATTTTTATACTTCCTTACATAAAAAATGAGCCAATAAGATTAATCCCCTTATTATTGATAACGGGTATTGTTATCACTTATAAAGAGACAGCAAACAGAACAACCTGAGGAACTGACATGAAAAAAACAACAATGATTGCCGGTATCATCGCAGCGGCGTATTCCTTTTCAGCACTGGCGGCCACAACGGATGCTCAGGTAAAACCCCTGACAGCCACGGCACAGAAAGCCGCAAATACCGCTGATTATCTGATTGGCAAAACCTGGGTAACGACAGAGGCACTGGATCAGGACGGTAAGGCCATTCCGGCCACCGATGAGAGTGTGGCGGGCTTCTTTGGTCTGGCCAACTATGAAAAAGACGGTTCCGTTAAGATGTACACACCGGAAGGAAAGCTGAAACTACAGGGCGACTGGTCCTTCAGCGCGGACGGTAAAACCCGGACGCTGACCGGTAAGAATGATAAAGGGGAAGTGCTGTTTACCCGGGTGGTCGAAAATATCAAAGTGACGCCGGATGAATATATTTACCGCGTCTATCCGAAACCGGATGATAAAAGTCATTATGCGGATATTGTCCATAAACCAAAAACCGCAGAATAAATAGCGATGTACAAAAATGCCCTCAGTGAGGGCATTTTTCATTCCGGCTATCAGCTTGCCAGAATCCGCGATTTGCGGCGCACCGCAGAAAGCAGCATATAAATCGCAGTGGAGAGCAGCACAATAAAGAAGAAATTCATAATACCGTCCGGCTGTTTCATAAACTGTCCGGCCACCAGCGGACCCGCCGCCGAACCCACGCTGTAGCAGAACAGCATCACCTGAGTTGCCGCCACAATAACATTCGCGGTGAGTGTGTCACATGCCAGTGTGATTGCCACCGGATACAGGGCAAAGGAAGACATCCCCAGCAGTGTCAGCGCCACCACCATCACCAGATAGTGACCGGAGAGATAAATCATTCCCATCGCAAATACCCCGGCGAGTGAGACCATCGCCAGCAATAATACTTTGCTCATGCGGGAAGATAATTTACTGATCACCGGCTGGATAATCATCCCGCCGAGGATAATGGCCGCCATCAGGCCGCCGACCTGTTCAGTGCTGTAATGTTTTTCCTGCAATGCCAGCGGCATCAGCCCGTAAATGGTGCCCATCACAATACCGGAAGTCATACAGCCGACCATCGCCGGTTTGCTCAGACGCAGGATCTGTTTCAGGGATAAGCTTTTATGCCCGCCGTGACACACCGGCTGTGCTTTGGAGAACAGCGGCGGCAGTACAGCAGCAAACAGCAGAACCATCACCACCGCAAACGGCACGACACCTGCGGTTCCGAATATACCAATCGCCAGCTGACCCAGTGTGGTGCCGCCGTACAGTGCAGTCATGTAGAAGCTCAGGCGTTTGGCGCGGACAGCCGGGTTATCGCCAATCAGCAGCCAGGATTCAATCACCACAAAAATACCGGCAACCGCCACCCCGGCCAGCATCCGGGAAGCCAGCCATGCGCTGAGATCGGTATAAAACGGCAGAATCGCCACAGTTGCCGCCAGCGCCAGCACAAAGAGAATAAAAGAACGGCGGTGACCGATACGGGCAATCACCGGCTCAATCAGCATCGAACCAAGTAATAAACCAATATAGTAAGCACTGGCTAACCAGCCTGCGTAATCGGTACCGATGGCAAAATGACCCAGCGATAACGGGATCAGGCTCATCAGATAACCGGATGCAATCGCAAATAACGTCAGACCGGCGACAGGGATTAACACACTGTCAGGACGCGGCGTGCGGATGCTGTGACTCACTGCTTTTCTCCACCTAAAACAAAAAAATCAAAAAAACATGACGCTGCTTTTTTTCTCAGGCTGTTTCATCGCCAAAATGGTTGATGACGGGTCATTGATAGAAGCAGTGGATTGTGAATTTATGTCTGAAACGGAGCGGAATATAGCCCCTTGTGAGGGAAAAATGAAATCAAAAAAACTAATGGCTGCGAGTAGTTTTTGTTATGGAAGGGAATAACAGAGGAATATGGGGTTTCCCCTGTTATTTGCGGTATTTTTACATACAGATTAACAAAAAAATAACTTATTTTTCCTTATCTGCCGGTAATAATGAAATCACCGTTTCCAGCGCATCGGGGATAACGCTGCCGTGTGACTTTCCGGGGAAGATCCGGAACTGACACTGTTTGTCCCGCAGTTGTAACTGCTCACACACTTCCCGCGCGGTAATGTCACTGTAACGGACGGACAAATTGTGTTTTTGTTCTTCACTCATTTTGCTCAGATCGGGTTTTTCTTCCAGTCCGCCCTGAGTGATAGTCAGCCGGATATCCGCCGGGAGTCGATCAAATCGTTCCGCTGTCATATAAGTGCCATGCCCCCACCAGAGGGACGGGCTGGCACTGATGTAATCGGTAAATAAACCGGGTTCATCTGTGGCCGTTCTCAGCACAAACAATCCGCCGAGGCTGTGACCGAAGAAGTAGCGGCGGTCGTTAACAGAGTAGTGACTGCTCACCCACGGAATCACCTGTTCGCGGATAAACTGCCGGAAAGGCAGTTCGCCACCGCCTGCGGCAAATTGTTCACCTGCGGCGGGCGGTGTGTAGTCAAAGGTGCGGGTTTTCGGGTAAGCCTGGTCAGAGGGATAACCGATCCCCACCACCAGCGGCAGCGGCCGGGTTTTACCGGCGCTGAGCCGGTTAATCATCATCGGAAACTGACCGTTACCGTCGAGCATATAGAGCACAGTGTACGCCGCCTGCGGCAGTTTCGGCTGCGCGATAAAGAGGCGGTAGTGACGATCACCCAGTTGCATCTCATGATGCGTTACTGTGAACTGTTGTTGTGCCGCTTCAGTGAGCGGCGTGATCTCTTGTGAAGGCCGCGCCATCAGGGGGGATACCGCCATCATGCAACAAATCACCATTATTTTTTTCCACATCCTGACTCCGGGAAATCTGCTGTATCATCCGGTTTGTGGCAAGGCGGCAAAGTGAGGATATCCCCGGGAGCATACATCAGTATGTGACCGGGGAAGCCGAACGAAGCCAACGCCGCCACAGGGCGGAGGATGACGCGTAATCAGAAATTCAGTTTCAGATTAGCCCAATACCGGCGCCCTTCATCGATCTGCCAGTTCCCGTTAGTATCGATATCATCCCCTTTCTCGTTGGCGATGTTCAGTACGGCAAGGTTCAGCAGCGCATTTGGCATGACCTGGTAGGTCATTCCCAGATCGAGGGTGGTGATCCCGCTGCGTTCACGCGGCTGTTTTGCCCCGTTACGCTGTGCTGCCCAGACCTGTTTGCCGGTGTAGTTTGCCTGAGTGTAGAAGTTCATATCCGGGCGGTACTGCCAGTCAAGTTTGGCATTCGCCATATGACGTGGTGTCATTTCCAGCGGTTGTCCTTTCAGGGATTTACCGTTGAGTTTTTCATCGTCACTCTTACGTTCTGAATCAGTGAAGGTGTAGTTCAGGTTCAGATTCCATTTTTCTGCCACCGGAATACGGGAAGCCATTTCCACACCACGGATATTCGCTTTACCCACGTTGTCGTAGATAAACATATTCAGGCCGGTCAGTGGATCGGTTTGACCGGCGACCTGGTAGCTGGTCAGCTTGTTTTTGAATTCGGTGTTAAACAGGGTTGCACTGGCAGAGAAACCGGATTCGTGGTCATAGGCAATACCCAGTTCTTCTGTCACGCTGGTTTCCGGTTTCAGGTCACGGTTACCGTACATGATAGCCGCACCGCCTTGTGTGGACGTTCCGAAGTTCGGGCTTAACTCGCGCAGTGTCGGGGCACGGAAGGCTTTCGCCACGCCGCCTTTGATGGTGATTTCATCTGTCAGCTTATAGACGGCATAGGCACGCGGGTTCCAGTGTTTACCGTAGAATTCGTGGTCGTCCATACGCAGACCGCCGGTCAGCGTCAGGTCGTCGGTTACACTGAATTCATCTTCCACAAACAGCGCTTTCTGTTCAGCAGTCATTTTTTCAGTGACGGTCTGTTTGTTTTTAATCACGGAATCATCTTTCAGTTTTGCATACTGATATTGCCCGCCAACGGTCAGAACGTTGGATGGCAGGAATGCCGTGACTTTACCGTCAACCACAGTGTTGGTGACTTCCGGACGGCGGGCATCATACGCCATCACCCAATCTTCGTTTACTTTGTTCCATTTACCGGTATTGGTTTTACGGACGGTATTTTCCTGGTACACACTCACTTCACTGTTGATTTCATCCCAGTCACCTTTCCAGGTCAGCGCCCAGTGATTGCGATCGTTGTGTACTTCGGATTTATTGTTTTTCTGCTTCAGGCCGCCGCGCTCAGAGAAATCAGCAATGGATTTCCCCGGAGTGGATGTATGCTCCTGCGTACTGCGCCCGACTTCCGCAAGGAATTTCTGCCCTTCGATCGGCGTAAAGGCCAGTTTGGCGGTGATATTTTTGTCGTCTTTACGCGGTGTACCTTCCTGGAGGTGGTCTTCGCGGCGATAGTTCAGCCCGCCGTACACCTGTAACCCCAGCTTATCTTTAATCAGCGGTCCGGAGACATAGAAATCCGTGTTTGCGGAGTTACCGTAATCTTTACTTTCCTGAATGATACCGCCCATACCCATTGAGCCGTGCCATTCGTCTGCCACTGCTTTAGTGATGATGTTAATCACGCCGCCCATAGCATCAGAGCCATACAGAGAGGACATCGGTCCGCGGATCACTTCAATTCGCTCAATGGCTTCCACCGGCGGAATAAACCCGGCTTCGTAACCGCCGCTGCCGTTCGGGCGGGATTCACGGCTGTTCTGACGACGACCATCCACCATAATCAGGGTGTAATCCCCGGACAGACCACGGATGCTGATATCCGGCTTCAGGCTACCGCCGATCACACTGACACCCTCCACATCTTTCACCATGTCAATCAGGTTGGCAGCCGGTTTATTTTGTAACTGCTCCTTGGTGATAACGGTGATACTCGCCGGTGCATCGCGCATTTCCTGCGCAAAACCGGAAGCGGTAACCACGATAGTGTCATCTTTATTTTCAGCATAAGCGGCGGTGGCCGCTGACATAACAGCAACAGCAAGCAGTGAGCGTTTGAATGAGGCGTTCATATTATTCCCTGACTGGATTGATATTTTTTATTTGAAATATTAAATGAGAATGATTAATCCTATCATTGATATATGCCATTGAGAATATGATCGCAAATGAAAATTATTATCATGATGATAATAAATTGCTGTGACATCGTTAAACCGGAAAGTACTGCTGGAAAGTAAACGGCGGAAATGAAAATGGCGGGACAAAAAAAATGCTGCAAATTCAGGTGAATTTGCAGCCTTCTAACAAAGTACCAAAGTAAATAGTGAGGGATAACTAATAAATAAAATTAACACATTCTCGTCAGGAAAATCTGCTCATCACCGAGTGGCGGAGAACCAGAGTCGGTGTATAACACGGCGGACAAAACGGCAGCGCCTGTGAAGATGCCAGCGCCAGTGCCAGCTGTGTTGCTGTCTGAGCCATCATGTCAACAGGATAACGTATTGTGGTCAGACGAGGTTGGATATATCGTGCTATCATGCTGTCATCAAAGCCGATAACAGAAATATCTTCCGGCGCACGTAACCCGTTTGCCTCAATCACCGACAGCGCCCCCGCCGCCATAAAATCGTTGTATGCCACGACCGCCGTCACCGGCAGTGAAAGGGACAAAACCGCGCTCATTGCCGCTTCCCCGCCTTCTGCCACCGGTTCACCAACGGCAATGTAGGCTTCCGGCAGCTCACAACCGGCTTCTGTCAGAGCGTCTCTGTAGCCCGCCAGCCGTTGCGCGCTGTCCTCAATCGTGTGTGATGACGATAAGCAGGCAATATGGCGGTGCCCCTGTTTCAGCAGATATTGTGTGGCAAGCTGAGTTCCGCGCCGGTTATCCAGAGCAACACAGCGGTTTTCCAGCCCCGGGATCATACGGTTGATAAATACCATCGACGGCATTTCCGCTGCATAGCCGCGCAGCTCTTCATCACTCAGTGCTTTGGCATGGATCACACAGGCATCACAGCGACTGTTCATCAGTAATTCGATACCGCGCCGCTCATCCTCCTGCCGGTGATAACCGTTGCCGATTAAAAGATGTTTTCCGTGCTGATGCGCCACCTCATCTGCGGCTTTGACCAGTGAACCGAAAAACGGATCGGACACATCCCCCACCAGCACGCCGACAATATCACTGCTCTGGCTGACCAGCGCCCGCGCCGCCGCATTCGGGCGGTAAGCCAGCTCCTTCATGGCGGCCTGAACCGCACGGATGGATTCTGCCCCCGCTTTTGGTGACTGATTGATAACCCGCGAGACCGTTGCCACTGATACTCCCGCCAGTTTCGCAACATCTTTAATGGTTGCCATTTACCGCTCCGTTATTGTTTTGTGATCCCGGTACTTGCCATCCGGCGTAACTCTGCTAATTTTTATTATCTTTTACTAAAATTTTACCGGATTTTACTATGGAAACTGTCGCTTACCCTGATTTCGCTAAACTGGAGATCCGCACCGGACGGATCACGGATGTCAAACGTCACGAAAATGCCGATAAACTCTATATTGTTCAGATAAATGTCGGTGACCGCTCACTTCAGACCGTCACCAGTCTCGTGCCGTATTATACAGAGGAAGAGTTACTGCATAAGCAGGTCGTGGTGCTGTGCAATCTGCAAAAAGCCAAAATGCGCGGCGAAACCTCTGAATGTATGCTGCTGTGCGCCGAAACCGATGACGGCTCAGAAAGCGTCCTGCTGACCCCGGAACGCGTAATGCCTGCCGGTGTCCGTATTGTCTGATAACGCAAAAGTGGCTCACTATTGTGAGCCACTGTTTAAAACACAAACCGGTATACTGTTACACTCTCCCGCTGTTCCCCCGCTGCTGAAATGCCCCTGACCGCATCCGGCCAGTGCGGGTGATTCGGCCCGTCCGGGAAATACTGGGTTTCCAGCGCCAGCCCGGCATAATCCTGATAATCGCCGTGTTTTCCCGGCTGACCGCCGAGATAATTGCCGGTATAAAGCTGTATGCAGGGCATAGTGGTCGCCACTTCCAGGCACACATCCCCCGCCGGTGACCAGTACGCCGCGACAGTCTGTTTACCGTCACACAATGCCGGGTCCGGTACAAAGGCGTGATCAAAGCCTTTTGTCTGCTGTTGTGCCGCCTCAGACATAAAACCCTGTGCCAGCGGCCTGCGGGTGCGCAAATCAAACACAGTGCCGGCCACCGGACAGAGTGTCCCGTCCGGTAAGTTATCTGCATTCAGCCCCAGACGTTTGTCCGCCCGGATCTGCATTTCCCCTTCTGTCACCTTCACGCCGCTGTTTTCACCGGCCAGGTTGAAATAGGCATGATTGGTCAGACTGACCGGACAGGCTTTGTCTGTTTGTGTCCGGTAAGTCAGACGGACTTCGTTTTCCGGGGTCAGCTGATAAGTGATTTCTGCGCTGAGATTACCGGGAAAGCCCTGGTCGCCGTCCGGTGAGTGCAGAGAGAAGGTCACGGAATCCGCTGAGCGGCGGCGGATCTGCCAGCGCCGGTGGCTGAAGTTATCGGTTCCGCCATGCAGGCAGGTGGTGCCTTCATTGCAGGCGAGCGGATAAAACTGCCCGTTCAGGGTAAAACCACCACCCGCAATACGGTTGGCAAAGCGCCCGACCGTCGCGCCGAAATAGGCGGTCTGACGGGCAAACCCGGCGCTGTCCGCCACACCGCACACCACGTCCCGCATCCCGTCTGCCAGCGGAAGCTCACAGCTGAGCCAGGTCGCGCCGGTATCGGCAATACTGATGCGCATGCCATTGTGGTTGGTCAGAACCACTACCTCCGCCGGTCTGCCGTCTGCGGCCGGCTCTGTTGCCAGCGCCCGCTCATAGGGGCGCTGCTGCATATGTGTCATATTGCCTCCGGTCAGCGGATCACACCGGCGCCCTCACTGGCGCGGCAGACATAAATATCCGCTGTCAGCCCGGAGATCGCCGTATAGTGTGCGTTAATCGCGTCTGTCACCGGCGCGACATGTTCCGGTTTCACCAGTGCGACCACACAACCGCCGAAGCCGCCGCCGGTCATGCGGACACCGCCTTCCGCACCGATAACATCACCGATAATTGTGACCAGCGCATCAATTTCAGGGACCGTGATTTCAAAGTCATCACGCATGGAGTGATGTGATTCCGCCATCAGCTGGCTGAGGCGCGGTAAGTCCCCGTCTTTCAGCGCTTCCGCCGCTGCCAGGGTACGGATATTTTCGCTGATCACATGACGGGCCCGTTTTGCGGTCACCGCATCCAGCTCATGAGCCCGGGCGGTAAACTGCTCCATAGTCACATCCCGCAGCGCCGGAACGCCGAAGAATTCTGCTGCCGCCTCACACTGACGCCGCCGGGTGTTGTATTCACTGTCCACCAGGCCGCGTTTTTTATTGGAGTTAATAATCATCACCACACTGTTTTCCGGCATGGCAACCGCACGGGTTTCCAGGCTGCGGCAGTCGATCAGCAATGCGTGCCCGTCTTCACCACAGGCTGAAATCAGCTGATCCATAATGCCGCAGTTACACCCGACAAACTGGTTCTCAGCCTGCTGCCCGTTCAGGGCAATGATTTCACGGCTGACGGGTAAATCATACAGGGCTTTGACAGTCTGGCCGATCACCACCTCCAGCGAGGCAGAGCTGCTCAGACCCGCGCCCTGCGGCACATTGCCGCTGACCGCAATATTCATCCCGCCGAATACAAAACCGCGCTCCGCCAGGTATTTGATCACGCCGCGGATATAATTCGCCCACAATTTATTATCGCGGTATTCGATCGGCTGTGAGAGATCAAACTCATCACGATCATTATCATAATCCGCTGCCACCACGCAGACCTTCTGATCATCACGCCGCGAAGCGGCCGCCACGGTGCCGAAATCGATGGCACACGGCAGAACAAAACCGTCGTTATAATCTGTGTGTTCGCCAATCAGATTCACGCGGCCCGGTGCCCGGATCAGCATGTCAGGGGATGCGCCGAAGCACTGTTCAAAGGCATGTTGTGCCTTGCTGATAACTGTTTTCATCGGAAACCTCAGATTATAACGGGGTTTTAAAATGGTGGTCGCTGACTGCACGCAGCCGCTCTGCAGCCTGCTCCGGTGTCAGGTCACGCTGGCTTTCCGCCAGCATTTCATAGCCGACCATAAATTTGCGCACTGTCGCGGAACGCAGCAGCGGCGGATAATAGAGCGCATGTAACTGCCAGTGATCCAGCGGTTCGCCCTGCTGAAAATACGGCGCAAAATGCCAGCCCATCGAATACGGGAAGGCGCAGCGGAACAGGTTATCGTAGCGGCTGGTGAGTTTTTTCAGTGCCAGTGCGAGGTCATCCCGCTCCGCATCTGTCATGGCTTCCATCCGGGTGATCACGCGGTGTTTCGGCAGCAGCATGGTTTCAAACGGCCACGCCGCCCAGTACGGCACCACCGCCAGCCAGTGCTCCGTTTCCGTCACAGTGCGGCTGCCGTCTTTCAGCTCCGACTGCGCGTAATCCAGCAGCAGGTTACTGCCGTGCTGCCGGGAATAGTCGCGCAGCAGTCCGTCTTTTCGGCTCAGGGCATCAGGCAGAAAATCACCGGCCCAGATCTGACCGTGCGGGTGCGGCTGTGAGCAGCCCATCAGTTCCCCTTTATTCTCAAACAGCTGCACCCAGAGATATTTCTCCCCGAGCTCCTGTGCCTGCGCCTGCCAGGTATCAATGACGGCACGGATTTGTGTCACCGGCAGTTCCGGCAGGGTTTTGCTGTGATCGGGGGAAAAACAGAGCACGCGGCTCAGTCCGCTGACGGCCTGAGTCTGAAATAACGGACTGGTGTTTTCCGGCTGCGTGCAGGGCTGCGGTCTCAGCGCGGAGAAATCATTCTGAAAAACATAGGTGCCGGTGTAAGCAGGATTAATATCGCCGCTTACCCGGGTATTTCCCGGACACAAAAAGCAGTCCGGGTCATAAGCCGGTAAATCCGCCACGTCAGCGACTTCATCTCTCCCCTGCCACGGGCGTTTTGCCCGGTGAGGAGAGACTAAAATCCACTGTCCCGTTAACGGGTTATAGCGGCGGTGAGGGCAATCAGACGGATCAAAAGTCATCATAGACACAATTCTCTCTGACGATGAAACGGGTTAGCGATGATTGTCCTCAGGCGTTACCGGTTTTCGTCTTTCGTCAGTCTGCGTAACCTTCCGGGTTCTGCTGCTGCCAGCGCCAGGCATCCTGCGCCATATCATCAACAGTACGGACGGCGCGCCACTGCATATCGCGGGCTGCTTTATCCGGGCTGGACCAGCACTCAGCGATATCCCCCGGACGGCGGTCACAGACAGCATACGGGATCGGTTTACCGGCCGCTTTACTGAACGCCGCGATCATTTCCAGCACACTGGTGCCTTTGCCGGTGCCCAGGTTATAGATATGCAGCCCGGAAGACTGTGCCACGGTTTTCAGTGCCGCAACATGGCCGTCCGCCAGATCCATCACATGGATATAATCACGCACCCCGGTACCGTCAGGCGTAGGGTAATCGTTTCCATAGATACTGACTTTTTCACGGCGGCCGATAGCAACCTGAGTGATATATGGCGTCAGGTTATTCGGGATACCTTTCGGATCCTCACCCATCGTGCCTGTCGGATGCGCCCCGACCGGGTTGAAATAACGCAGCAGTGATACAGACCAGTCATTATCCGCGATCAGCACATCATTCAGAATGCGCTCAACCATGTATTTACTGGTGCCGTAAGGGTTTGTGGTGTTGCCGATAGCGGATTCTTCGGTGATCGGCACACTGGCCGGATCGCCGTAAACAGTGGCGGAAGAGCTGAAAATAATCCGTTTTACCTGTGCCCGCTTCATGCTGCGCAGCAGAACCAGTGTACCGTTGATATTGTTATCATAATATTCAACCGGTTTTTCCACGGATTCACCCACGGCTTTCAGGCCCGCAAAGTGAATCACCGCATCAATACGGTGTTTGGCAAATACGCCGTCAAGAAAGGCTTCATCACGGATATCCCCCTGATAAAACACAGGTTCTTTTCCGGTAATTGCAGTGATCCGCGCCAGAACTTTGGCATTGGCGTTACACAGATTATCCACAATAACCGGTGTCATGCCTGCATTCATCAGCTGTACGCAGGTATGGCTGCCGATATAGCCCATACCGCCGGTGACAAGAATTTCCACATATACCTCTCAGGCTTTGTAATGTATTCAGAGAAAACCAAAGTATAACGTGAGGACGGGGAAGATTCTAACCATGAATAGTTTTTGAGTCTGTGATACTGATCTGATTTGTGTAAACGTTTACACTAATGCGCTGAATGGTTTTTACTAAAAGTTTCTGTGTTACTATAAGCAGCTGTTACTGCCTGAATTACGCCTGTTGCCCTGCCGCAGTTCCCGGCCGGAGGAGAAAGAACAAAAAATGGCCACGCTAAAAGATATCGCCCGGCAAGCCGGTGTCTCACTCGCGACCGTGTCGCGGGTGCTGAATGACGACCCGACACTCAGTGTGAAAGAAGAAACCAAGCTGCGTATTCTGGAAATCGCCGAGAAACTGGAATATACCGTTTCCGCGCAACGCCGTCACACCCCGGGCAAACGTCAGGCACAGCGGCTGCATTTTCTGGCGGTTTACAGTTATCCGAAAACAGCGGAAATTAATGATCCTTACTATCTCTCCATCCGCCACGGCATTGAGTTACAGAGTGAACGGCTGGGTATTGAGCTGACACACGCCTATGAAAATAATCTGCCGGAGACGGTTTCCCGCCCGGACGGCGTGCTGCTGATCGGACACGGTGCCCGCGCGGTACTGACAGAAGTGCAGGCACTCTGCTCTGCCGTCTGCTTTGTCGATTTCAGCGATCGCCAGAGTGATTATGACGCGGTGGATATTGACCTCGCGTACATTGCGCAATCCGTAACCGATTTCTTTATTGCACAGGGTTATAACCGCATAGGTTTTATCGGCGGACAGGATTCCCCGGCGGCGGCGGATATCCGCGAAGTCGCGTTTACGGAATACGGCTCACTGCGCGGTGTGGTGCGCGGGGAAGATATCTATCGCGGGGATTTCTCCAGCGCGTCCGGTTACGCTCTGGCAAAACAGATGCTGGCCAAAGAGAGCTACCCGAAGGCCCTGTTTGTCGCTTCTGACTCCATTGCTATCGGCGTGCTGCGCGCATTGCATGAACAGCATATTGCTATCCCGGAGGATATCGCCCTTATCAGTGTCAATGATATCCCGACCGCCAAGTTTACCATTCCGTCACTGTCGACCGTCCGCATCCACTCCGAGGTGATGGGCAGCCAGGGCGTGAATCTGCTGTTTGAACGTCTGCGTGATGAGCGGCAGGAACCGCTTCAGGTCTTTGCCGCCTCCCGCCTTATTCTGCGCGGCACCACGAAGTAATCCCCCCTCCGTAAGATTCTGACGGCTGCCCTCTCCGGACAGCCGCTTTTCTTTCAGTAAAATTTACCTGCTGCAAAGATGACTGCCTTTTACACAATTTAGCGTTTCAGCTCACAAGATTGTGCCGCTGTTGTGCGGAATATGTGATCAGGTTAAACATCTTAGTTTTACCCTGTAGTTTTTAGTAAAACTTTTACTAATATCCCGTTAATGATTGATCTCATCCGATAGCCCGCAGTAATTGCTGACTATAAAGAAGGAGCTTCTGTGAATAACTGGGAAAACTACACCCTGCTGCATGAAAACCGTCTGCCGCCGCGTGCCTATTTCTTTGCCTATAATAACGATGCCGCCGCACGCACTTATCAGCGTGAGCTGAGTCAGGGCTTTAAACTGCTCAGCGGGCAATGGCAGTTCCGCTATTTTGATCATCCGCTGCGTGTACCGGAGGCGTTTTATCACACGCCAATGACAGAATGGTCATCCATCACTGTCCCGAATATGTGGCAGATGGAGGGCCACGGTCAGCTTCAGTATACCGATGAGGGCTGGCCGTTTCCGATTGATGTACCGTTTGTCCCGTCAGATAACCCGACCGGTGCCTATCAGCGCACGTTTACGCTGGACGAAAACGGGTCACAACAACAAGTTATTATTAAATTTGACGGCGTTGAAACCTATTTTGAAGTCTATGTGAACGGCCGCTATGCCGGGTTCAGCAAAGGCAGCCGCCTGACCGCTGAATTTGATATCACCGAATTTGTCAGCACCGGGGAAAACCTGTTATCTGTCCGCGTCATGCAGTGGGCGGACAGTACCTATATTGAAGACCAGGATATGTGGTGGATGGCGGGGATTTTCCGCGATGTGTATCTGATTGCACAGCCGCCGGTACATGTCCGTGATCTGACTGTCCGCACCGATTTTGCGCCGGATTACCGCAGCGCCCTGCTGACCGCCTCTGCGGAAATTGCCGGTTCTGCAGAAGGGATGCAGATTGAAGCCGTTTTATATGACGGCAGCACCGTCTGCTTTTCACAGAAAAAAGCGCTGACTGCTGACGATCATACCATCACATTCACCGCAGATATCGCTTCCCCGCGCTGCTGGAGTGCGGAAGATCCGTATCTGTATCATCTGCTGATCCGCCTGTCGGACAGCAACGGCAATCTGCTCAGTGTGATCCCGCAGCGGGTGGGATTCCGCGATATAAAAGTCCGCAACGGCCTGTTTTATATCAATAATCATTATGTGAAATTACACGGCGTCAACCGCCACGATAATGATGAACACAAAGGCCGTGCTGTCGGCATCCGCCGGATGGAGCAGGATCTGCGGCTGATGAAACAGCACAATATCAATGCTGTCCGTACCGCGCACTACCCGAACGATCCGCGCTTTTACGAGCTGTGCGATATTTACGGCCTGTTTGTGATGGCAGAAACCGATGTGGAAACCCACGGTTTTGCCAACGTCGGTAATCTCAGTCAGATCACCGATGATCCGTCCTGGGAGCCGGTGTATGTCGACCGTATCCGCCGCCAGGTGCATGCACAGAAAAACCATCCGTCCGTGATTATGTGGTCGCTCGGTAATGAATCCGGTTACGGCTGTAATATCCGTGCCATGTATGATGCCGCAAAAGCCATTGATGACACCCGTCTGATCCACTATGAAGAAGATCGTGATGCGGATGTGGTGGATATCATCAGCACCATGTATTCCCGCGTGCAGATGATGAATGAATTTGGTGAATATCCGCACCCGAAACCGCGCATTATCTGTGAATATGCCCACGCCATGGGCAACGGGCCGGGCGGACTGAGTGAATACCAGGCGGTGTTTGACCGTCATGACGCCATTCAGGGACATTTTGTCTGGGAATGGTGTGACCACGGCATTCTGGCACAGGATGAACAGGGTCGTCCGTTCTATAAATATGGCGGTGACTACGGCGATTACCCGAACAACTATAACTTCTGCATGGATGGCCTGATTTTCCCGGATCAAACCCCGTCCGCCGGGCTGAAAGAATATAAACAAGTTATCGCACCGGTAAAAGTGCGCGATTTTGATGCAAACAGCGGCGAAATCACCATTGAAAACCGTTTCTGGTTCAGTACGCTGGCAGAGTGTCAGATCCGGGCGGAATATATCGCTGACGGCGACATTATTCACAGTGAAATTTTATCAGTGCCTGAACTCGCCTCCCGCGAAAGCGCCCGCATTGCCCTGAACTTACCGGCTGCCGATGGCCGCGAAATGTTTGTCAATATCATCATCACTCGTCTGAATGCCACCCGTTACAGTCCTGCGGGGCATGAAATCGCGGTTTATCAGTTCCCGCTGGCGGCGGCATCCGCGCCGGTGCTGCCGTTTATCCGCCATGATGCCACGCCGCTGACGGTCTGTGACGAGCGACTGGAAATGCATATCCGCGGTTGTGATTTCACCCTTACCTTCTCAAAAACTGACGGTAAATTAATCCGCTGGGAAAACAGAGGGCAATCCCTGCTCGCTGCCGCACCACGGATGCGTTTCTTTAAACCGATGATTGATAACCATAAACAGGAATATGAAGGTTTATGGCATCCGGCACACCTGCAAATCATGCAGGAACATTTCCGGGGTATGGAAACAGCACAGGAAAACGGCCATGTGATTGTCACGGTGAACTCCGTGGTTGCCCCGCCGGTGTTTGATTTCGGCATGCGCTGTACTTACCGCTACACCATTGCGCCGGACGGCCATGTTGCGGTGACCCTCAGTGGTGAGCCGTACGGCGATTATCCGCATGTGATCCCGTGCATCGGCATGGATATGGGCATCGATGCCCGCTTTGACCACGCGGAATACTACGGGCGCGGGCCGGGCGAGAACTACGCGGACAGCTGCAAAGCCAATCTTATCGGCCGCTATCAGTCGCCGGTCAGTGACCTGTTTGTCAATTATCCGTTCCCGCAGAACAACGGCAACCATCAGGACACCCGCTGGCTGGCACTGACGGACAATCACGGCAGCGGCCTGTTTGTGCGTCCTGATCAGCCAATCAATTTCAGCTGCTGGCCGTGCCGGGGGGAAGAACTCCACCGCGCCCAGCATCAGCATGAATGGCAGCCGGACGGCCATATTACTCTGAACCTTGATCACGCCCTGACCGGGCTGGGCTCTAACTCCTGGGGCAGTGAAGTCCTCGACAGTTACCGTGTCTATTTCCGGCCGTTCCGTTTCGGATTCACACTGCTGCCGTTTACCGAAGGCGACTGCCGTGCGGAAACACTGGCAACACTGCATTTTTCAGGCGAAACACACTCAGGAGGCCGGGCATGATCCTGTTTACTGATTTAACAGATTTTCAGCGTTTTTTCCGTCAGGGCAAAAAGTGGCAGCGTTGTATTGAGGCCATCAATAACCTGCCGTCCATTCATCCTGATGTGACCTATTCTGTCGGTGATTCACTGATATACCGCCTTCAGACTAACGCAGAGCCGCAGCCGGATTTCCTCGGTAAACGCCGTTATTTTCAGGTGCATTACTGGCTGGAGGGGGAGGAAAACGTGGAGTATGCCGTCAAATCCGCCCTGACCCCGGTAAATGCCTACTGTGATGAAACGGACCGCGAAACTCTGCGCGGCAAAGGGGAAACCCTGCTCTGCAAACCCGGCAATGTGCTGGTGTGTGAAAATCACGAGGCATACCGGTTCACCTGCACCGGTGATGTCCGCAAAGTGGTGCTTACCGTGACCATTGAAGACGGTTATTTCCTGAATAAATAGTTAATAAATAAATGTGCGGGGAACCACCCCGCCTTCACCCGACAAAACAGGGCTCTGTACCCGCCCGCGTCGAGATCCACGGAGAACGCTATGTCCACATCCGCGCGTAATACCATCGGCAAGTTCGGACTGCTGTCCATGACCTTTGCCGCTGTATACAGTTTTAACAACGTCATTAATAATAATATCGAGCTCGGACTGGCCTCCGCACCGATGTTCTTTATCGCCACGATTTTCTACTTTATTCCGTTCTGTCTGATTATCGCGGAGTTCGTCTCCCTGAATAAAAACTCCGAAGCCGGTGTTTACGCCTGGGTACGCAGTGCCCTCGGCGGCCGCTGGGCTTTTCTGGCCGCCTATACCTACTGGTTTGTGAACCTGTTTTTCTTCACCTCGCTGCTGCCGCGTGTTATCGCCTATGCCTCTTACGCCTTCCTCGGCTATGAGTATATCTTCACGCCGGTCACCACCGCACTGCTCAGTACCGTGCTGTTTGCGTTCTCCACCTATGTGTCCACCAACGGGGCAAAACTGCTGGGGCCGATGACCTCTGTCACTTCCTCGATGATGCTGCTGCTGACCTTCTCGTATATCGCACTGGCCGGTGTTGCGCTGGTGGGGGGAATTCAGCCTGCGGATCCGATCACTGTGGAAGCCATGACGCCGAACTTTAACTGGGCATTCCTCGGGATCACCGCGTGGATCTTTATGGCGGCCGGAGGCGCGGAATCTGTTGCCGTGTATGTGAATGACGTCAAAGGTGGCAGTAAAGCATTCGTGAAGGTGATTATTATTGCCGGATTATTCATCGGCCTGCTCTATTCCGTCTCCTCCGTGGTGATCAACGTGTTTGTACCGCGTGAAGCACTGAAGTTTACCGGCGGCTCGGTCCAGGTCTTTGAAGGGTTATCCACCTATTTCGGTCTGCCGGAGATCCTGATGAACCGCTTTGTCGGCGTGGTCTCTTTCACCGCCATGTTCGGCTCCCTGCTGATGTGGACCGCAGCGCCGGTTAAAATCTTCTTCGCGGAGATCCCGAAAGGTGTCTTTGGTGCCAAAACCGTCGAGCTGAACAAACACGGCGTTCCGGCGCGTGCCGCCTGGATCCAGTTCCTGATTGTGATCCCGCTGATGTTTATCCCGACCCTCGGTTCCGATACCGTTCAGGATCTGATGAACACCGTCATCAACATGACTGCCGCTGCATCGATGCTGCCGCCGCTGTTTATCATGCTGGCCTATCTGAATCTGCGCCGGAAACTGGATCATATCCCGCGTGACTTCCGTATGGGTTCACGCACCACAGGGATTGCAGTGGTTTCCCTGCTGATTGTGATTTTCACTATCGGCTTCCTGGCCTCCACTTTCCCGACCGGTGCCAACATTGCAACCATTCTGTTCTATAACGTCAGCGGGATCCTGATTTTCCTCGGCTACGCCTGGTGGAAATACAGCCGTTATGAGAAAACCCTGACCGCAGAAGAGCGGAAAATCGCCGATGCCCCGACTGCACAAACCGCGCTGGCACGCGGCGAAGAATCGGTCGATAATATCTGATTATCCTGCAGATACTGAAAAGCCACCGGACGGTGGCTTTTTTATGTCTGATACTCCGGTGACTCTGGTGGTAACCGGCAAAAATGAAAAGTCGCTGTAAATACGGTCCCTGTACGCTCAGGCTCGCCATCCATGGCTCGCATGCTTTTCATTTCTCTGCCGGTTACCACCCTGTTACATTAAAACCAGCTCAGTAACGCGGTGGCTGCAACTCCATCGGCACCACGTCGGAAGTTTTGATCAGATTAATAAAATCAATTCCCTGCGGACTGAAAATAAACAACGCATAACCGGTGGCCATTTTAATATCGTCGTTGCGGGCAATTCCCGGGAAGCCCGGCATCGGGCCGCCTTTTTCAACCTGCTTAATCAGCCCCACCTGGTCGATCATCACACTGCATGCCAGCTGGCCGTTCATCTCTTTTTTATCCATCCGCACCATATCGCCCTGATACGGACGTGAGGTGAAGTGATCAACGCCGTTTTTGTCCTTCACGCCCACACCATACTGATTGGTGGATTTATCCAGCAATGTCAGGGCAATACTCTGTGATTCCCCCTGCAGTGGCAGCTGATAAACACCGGTGAAATCCGGGCAGTTTTCCTGCGTCTGCGCCGGTGGCAGAGGCGCGGCACAACCGCTGAGCAAAATCGGGAGCAGTGCGGTTGCCAGCCAGAGTTTGTGCGTCATAAATATCCTTTTGTCAGTGCATTTTCCGGAGCCGGAACAGACACAAAGTCTATCACAGTTTCCCCCGCATCCGGAAAAATGCCGCAGAATTGCCCTACTTTACCTTATCCCAGCGCACCAGACTTTCTGACAACACCGCCAGCAAAATTGCCACCAGCATACCGTTCCCCAGCATCGGGCGCAGCAGCACCGGCAGGTCGCTGATAAACACCGCAGGCGGGTTGATCAGGAAAATACCGACAAACAGCGGGATCGCCAGCCGGTAAATATTGCGCGCATTCAGGGAAATTTTATCCACGAAAGCCAGTGAGGAAAACATCAGCGGCAGATAAGTTGCCAGCATCACGGCACTGCCGATAGCGAGCGGCAACCCGCTGAAGAAAAGTGTCACCGGCGGGATCAGCCCCATCAGCAGAAACAGCACACTGCCGACCACCAGAGATGTCCGGCTGCTGTCATTGGTCTGGGTAATTAATCCCACCGAGGAGACAAACGGTGCAAACGGCACCACTGCCAGCGGCGCGGTCAGCAGTGTCACCGAGCCGGTAACAATAAAACTGCGCCGGAACAGGACATTATTTTCCTGTAATTTATCCATGTAAAACACATCCGTCGAACGGATAGCACCGAAGGTATTACTGATATTCAGAAGCCCGGTCAGGATACAGGTGATAATCACACCCCAGCGGAATTCAAATCCGTCAGTGCTGCCGAGCGGCAAAAATTCCCATGATGCGGATGCCACATCCCGTCCCGGCGGGGAAAACAGCAGCACGTAAGCTCCCCAGCCCAGCAACACGCCAATCAGCAGCGCATATTTGGCCACGGATACCGGGGCATACACAATCACACCCAGCACCAGGATCAGCGTTGCCAGCGCGAGGAAAAAGACCGGATAATTCACGGTGGCATCCGGCGGCATAATACCAAACGGCAGACCCAGCATCCCTTTCAGGAAGATAGACACCAGTTGTGCGCCTATCATAAACATAAACACCGCCATCACCGCCGGGTTAAAGATCCGGGCGATACGGGCCCCCGCGCCGGTAAAGCCAATCACCAGCGTGATAAGTCCCGCACAGGCAATCCCGATAGCCAGGTTTGCGCCGGTCACGCCCGCAGAAGTGCCGAAAGAGGCTTCCGCCACGGCGATCCCCAGAATGGTGGCCCACCACAGGCCGGTCGGCCCTTCCATAATCGCGCGCTGGTGGCCGGTAAACACCTGCACCAGGCTGCCGAGCGCGGTGGCGATAAAACTGTATTGTGTGATAGTCAGCGTGGCGGCGTCAGAAAGATGAAACGCAGATTGCAGTGTCGGCGGGATCAGTACCGTATTGCAGAAAATAAAGAAATACCACTGAAAGCCGGACAGCCAGTGGCTTTTTTGCATTTTTATCATGGGGTAACGCCTTTTGGATGCAGTGTCAGATTTATTTTTAATATAGTGATAATGATCATACTATCAAAGAGAGATTATTTTGTGAGTTTTTCACTCAGAGAGGTCATGATGAAACCATCCGTTCTTGTTTACCGCGATATTCCTGAGGATATCCTCACCCGTTTGTCCGCTGAATGCGATGTGCACCGCGTGGCGGAAATTGATCCGGACATTGACCCGTCAGTGAAACCACTGCTGGCCGGGGCGGATGCTATCCTCGGCTCCGGCGGGAAAATTGATGCCCGTTTCCTGGCGATGGCCCCGAAACTGCGGGTGGCTTCCACCATCACCGTCGGTTATGACAATTTTGATGTCTCTGCCCTCAGTGCACGGAACGTGGTGCTGATGCATACCCCGGATGTCCTGACCGAAACCGTTGCCGATGCCACAATGGCGCTGGTGCTGGCGACCGCACGGAAAATGATCATCAGCTCAGAGCGGGTGAAACGCGGCGAGTGGACAGAAAGTATCACGCCGGACTGGTACGGCTGTGACGTCCACCATAAAACAATAGGAATTGCCGGCATGGGCCGCATCGGTGATGCACTGGCGCGCCGGGCGCACTGCGGATTCGGCATGAAAGTACTCTACAATGCCCGTTCCCGCCATGAAAAAACCGAAAAAGCGTATCAGGCAGAGTATCGTTCGCTCGATGCCCTGCTGGCAGAATCGGATTTTGTCTGTATCACCCTGCCGCTGACAGCGGAAACCCGCCATTTATTCGGTCGAGAACAATTTGAAAAAATGAAACGCAGTGCCATTCTGGTCAATATCGGGCGCGGTGCCGTGATCGACGAAGCCGCACTGACACAGGCGCTGAAAGATAAAACGATTCTCGCCGCCGGGCTGGATGTTTTTGAACAGGAGCCGCTGCCGCCGGATTCACCGCTGTTGTCGCTGGATAATGTGGTACTGATGCCGCATATCGGCTCCGCCACCCATGAAACCCGCTATGCGATGGCTGCCTGCGCCGCGGATAATGTACTGCGTGCCCTGAAAGGGGATGTCAGTCAGAATTGCGTCAACCCGCAGGCTCAGCAACAGTAACAGTCCCGTCTGTACACAGCAGGTTATCTCTGACGGATAATCTGCTGCCTCTGCTATTTCCGCCCCTCCCGGATAAATATTAATTTTCATAATTATCAGATAAATACGATAGCATTCATCGCTGATATAGTTTGATCTGTAGCACACAATTCCGGAATACGGATATTCAGGGAAAATACCGCCTGTGTATTAAAGGTCAGCACATGAAAAAAATCAGACTATCGCTTCTTTGTATTCCTGTTTTGCTTTTTGGCTTTTTTCTGTTTTTTCATGAAACAGGACGCATTATTTATCATGAATCCGACACTTACCGCTATTATATGTACACAGACAGCGGAATACGGAATGCGCCGCGGATCTCAGAGAATTATCAGTTTGAATATATCCCGGCAGAAGGGTCTATTTCTGAAATGAGCAGTGTTGTTTTTCATGATGCCCGGGATTGTGCACCACTGAAAAATTACCTGAATAATGCCGGTTATTATCTTTACCGGACTCAGGATCAGGGACAGGATGAAATCTGGTTATCCGCGCGGGATAAAAAAGCACTCTATTCTCTGCACCGGGATAAACAGGGCCGGTTTGTCCGCCTTTCCCGCAGTTCTTTATAAAAACACAGACGGTATGTAAAGCCGTCTGTATTTTCCGTCAGAAGGTAATGGAACGACCAATACTGACCGGGTCACACCAGCGGGCTTTATACTCCCCGGACATCATGCCGTAAGAATAGGTCACCGGTGCGGGCAGTTCCGCTGTCAGGCAGAGATTGCGCCACATCAGCATCGTGCCGATGGAATATTTGCGTAAATTCATATCGTAGCCGATGTTCAGAAAATCAATAAATGTTCCCCGCTTTGACGGTGTGGAAAGCAATAACTGAATACCCACCGCTTTACCGTCAAAAAATGCAATTTCCCCGAAAAAATGATTATAGCAATGATGAAAAAGTGCGCGGATAACCGGATCATTCTCCACCTCATGCCCCCGCCGTTCGGCATATAGCCGGAAGTAAGTTTCAAATAAAAAATCCGGCCCTACAGTGCTGACATTTTCAAATGTCCCGCCATCCGCCATAAATTTACGGATCTCTTTTTTCCGGGTGGCTCTGGTTTTGGAAGAAAAAGCAGACAAATCTTTTGAAACGGCCACATGACGCCGGGAGAACAGCGAAAATGAGCTGTTATAAAACTGACGGCATTCTGTACTCAGGGATTTGGTTTTAAACGGCAGAAAACATTTAATATTTTTATTAAAAGGCAGCAGGATGGAGTAGCGGGGAAAATACATCCACTTCAGGCGGTTTGCAGGGTTATTATTGTCGTTTGCCAGCCAGCCGTTATCTGTGCAGACAGCACCTTCAATAACGCCTTTTTTTGTATAGGCGTAAAAATCCGGTTCAACGCCCTGCTCCATAGCAAACTTAATATAGTGCGGTGAGGTTTCCGCATTATAACCAAACTTTTCACAGCAGGCTTCATAGTCACTGAAGCTGCATTTTTCCCATCCCCGGAATTTCATCATACCTGCAGTGTTCTGCCCATTAATGTAATTATATCCGCTATTCTAATTAAACCGGTTACAGGTGCAACTAATAACAGACAACCGTTGCGGGTTCATACCCGCAACAGCCGTACCATCAGAAGATCATTATCAGGTTGTCAGCCCGGCACGGACGGACTGGGCGGGGTCAATATGGGTCATCACACTCAGCACCTGCGGGTCACGGCGGATATTCATTTCAGCCGCAATGGCAATGTCATGTCCCTCTTTAACTGTCAGGTTTTCATCGATTTCAAGATGAACATCCACCAGCAGATAATCACCGGACTTACGGGTTTTCAGATCATGAACCCCCTCCACCCCCGGGGTATCCATCACAGACTGCGTGATTTTGGCGACGGTTTCTTCATCCGCACCGCGATCCATTAAATCCTGGAGAGACTGCAGGGTAAATTTCACCCCCATGCGCAGAATAAACAGCCCGACCACCAGCGCTGCGATCGGATCCAGGATTTTATACCCCATCAGACTACCGGTAATACCGATGGCCACCACCAGTGATGATGCCGCATCGGAACGGGCATGCCAGGCATTGGCCTCCAGCATATTGGATTTCACTTTGCGTGCCACATGCAGCATATAGCGGAACAGGCCCTCTTTCGCCAGCAGTGCCAGCAGCGCGACATACAGCGCCAGCGAGTGCACTTCGGGAATCGTTTCCGGCGACATAATCCGTGAACCGGCTGTCCACAGCATCCCGCCGCTGACGACCAGCAGCAGTACGCCCAGTACCAGTGATGCCACATTCTCATAGCGGAAATGGCCGTAGGGGTGTTCCTCATCCGGTGCTTTACGGCTGCCGCGGTTGGCAATCAGCACCACAAAATCAGCAATAAGGTCAGATAAGGTATGAACCCCGTCAGCAATCAGCCCCTGTGAGTGCGAGAAAATACCCGCCACTATCTGCCATGCAGACAACAGGGTATTCACCCAGACACTGACCCAGGTACTTTTTTTCGCGGCCGCGAATTTTATCTCACGGCTGATATCCGCGCTGTTTTCGGCGGTTTCATCCGCCTGTGCAGGTATATTGGACATAATTTAATTCCACATTATTTTTGTGGTTAATACAAAGCAAATACTTGCTGTGAATCGTGATCATTATAGTTCAGCAAACGGATTAATGCCGTTCTTTCTGAACAGGAAATAAAGAATTACAATTAATAAGGTTAAATCAGAATATTAATTCAGCGTCCGCAGTATGCCACAATATTTTTTTCACGTCTCCAATTTTATGATTTTATTTGATTTTTATAACTGAGAATCATTATTCTTATCGCTTTTAAAACGGCTTCTTTCATTCTCCGTCACTGATGACGTTATCATTATTCTCTTTAATTCATTTCCTCTTTTTTATTATTGTTAATAATAAAAATAAACGATAGTTATTTTCATTTCACAAATTAAATAAGCTGCCGTCATGATCACAGCACACGCTGTCATTTTTTGTCATACTGTTACTGATTTCAGTTAACAGGAGGCTGTATGTACAACACGATTCTGGTTCCGATTGATATTCTTGAAGATGACCTGACAGACAAAATGCTGCCCCATGTGGAAGCACTGGCGAAAATTGATAATCCGAAGATCCACTTCTTTACCGTTATCCCTAACGTGGAAATGTTCTTTGGGGTTGAATACGCCTCAATGCCGGTCAGTATGCGGGAATCCGGAGAGCGCATTGAACTGGCGCTTGCCGCACTGAAAGAAATTATTAAAGGAATTGCCGTGCCGGAAAGTCAGTACACCCTGCACGCGGCTATCGGATCAGCCAAAAACGAAATTCTCTCTTATGCCAAAGATATTAACGCCGACCTGATCCTGATGGGTTCTCACCGCCCGGGTGCGGCAACATTCCTGCTCGGCTCTACCGCAGCAACGATTGTCCGCCACGCCAAAACCTCGGTGATGGTTATCCGCTGATCCCGTCTGTCTGTTTATTCTGCCCCGCGTTACAGCGGGGCATGTTATTTCAGCTGCGTTTAAGCTTATCGGTATTTGCCAGATATAACGCCACGGTCAGCGCCAGTATTGACAAAGTATGCAGGAATGTTGCATTGGCATCTGAATGATCGACAATAATTAAGCGCACCATCGCCGTAATGCCGATATAGATAAAATAGCGCAGCGGGAAATGATAGCCCGACGAAAAATATTTCACAATTAAGGCAATAAATTCAAAATAGAGGAAATAGGTCACGATACTGTCTAATAACAGATAGGTTGTTTTTTCCTGCGCGGAAAACAGCAGATTAATCAGCGTCAGTGTTTCCTTTCCCATAAATACAATCAGCAGCACACCTAAAATCAGCAGTGCAATATTCAGAACCCATTGCAGCACGGTTGCTATCTGGCGGGATGGCTGAAATTCCATAATCAATAGCCTCAGTGATAGACGACAATTACGCCCGTAAACAGTATGGGTTTAAGTGTACGACGAAATGATGACAGAACCGAATAAAAAAACACGGCTGGCGCCGTGTTTTATGTATCAGATATTAACGGATTATTTTGCCGGTGCATCCAGCAATTGGTTGTCCGTACTCCAGATACGGTATTTTACTTCCACATCTTTCGGAGCATACACCACAACCGGCAGGCGGCTGTTGTAACGGACGAATGCTTCGTCACCCAGGTTAGCGCTGACAAACGCTTCGCGTTTTTCATTATTCAGGCAGCCCATCATGGTGGACATCGGCCCGGTTAAGTCGCCGGTCTCATAATAATCATAGCCGAACCCATCAACGGTTTTCTGTGTCAGCGTACCGCCGAACCACTGGTGGTTACAATCCACCATCTGCTTTTTACCTATCACCAGCTCAATTTTGTATTGCCCTTCATCGGCTTTCGGCTCCACGGCAATCACATGGCGAACCTGATCTGACGCAGCCTGCGGAAAATGTTTCAGCTCTTTCATACCATCTGTCTGCACAATCTTCAGCGGCTCCATATCCGTGGTTTTTGCTTCTTCAGCATAAGCGCCTGCAGCGGCGAACATGGCCATAACAGGAAGGATCAATTTTTTCATCAAATAATTACCTTGTTTTATAAGTACATTTGATTATGAAATCGTCTCATAATCTTCATGCTGACTATTAAGAACATTATAATAATCTTTAGTTCACCGCCAGAGTAAAACACAGAATATTCTTACAAAATGGCAGATAATCTCAGATAAATCACCGTTGCCAGTGTGTTAAACCAATAACTCTGCCGGATACCATCAGTACCACCAATAAATCACGATATATTTATGCCATTCTGATCACGGATATAACGATACGACCCATGCATTCCGGCGTACGTTTGTTATACTGAAAAAGCTGTATTCCCCGTCAAACAGGAGGTTCTATGCCACTTGATCAGCAAGCCCTTATAGCACAGCTTAAAGATTCAAATCCTCGTTTTGCCGCACTGTATCTGAAACATCATCAGTTAAATAATGAAATTGCCGAGCTTGAAGGCCCGAACGGCGCAGGCTATAACGACAATGTCGTCCGGCTGAAAAAAGAAAAACTGCACGTAAAAGATGAGATGCAGCGCATTTTAACGGAGTGTCAGTAAGTTTCTCCCCTGTCAGATAACGCCCTTTCGCGGGCGTTATCTTATGCCCCCTTCCCTTTCGCACCATAATCTGACCTGACGCAATCTATTGCACATCAAAAGATGCATAATAATTACATCTTTATTATCCGGAGAGCGTTATTATGTCAGAGAAAGCCTCTGTCCATGGCCACGAGGTCATGAATATGATTATTGAAAGCGGGAAGAATTACACCACAGAATCACTTATCGCGGATATTCACGCCACGTTCGGCGAAGATACCCGCTTCCATACCTGCTCGGCAGAGAATATGGATGCAAAAGCGCTGGTCAGTTTTCTGGCGGCACGCGGGAAGTTTATCGGTACTGAAGAGGGATTCAGCACATCGGCTGAGAAAATCTGCAATCACTGAGCAGCGAAAAAAGACCGCTATCTCCCCTGAAGGCACAAAAACCGGGAGATAGCGTTTCCTGTAACAGGAAGAAAATCATGATTGCGCGTTGTCATCATCCATCCAGCTGTCATCTTCCCAGATGGTCTGAATGGTATCCATCAGCGACTGTTTATCGTCGGGGGATTTCACGCCGGAAATATTAATCGTGGTCTGGCTGCTTTGCGCAATACGGAACTGCATATCCGGATATAACGGCAGGATCCGGCGTTTTAACTGGACTTCAAGGGACTGAATAAGATGCGCAGGCACTGCATTTCGTTTATCTAACAGAATTTCAATACGCATGGTGTTGCTCTCCGTGAACTGTATACATATACAGTATTTTATTTTTAAATAAAAAGAAAGCGAATTTTAAGCACAGTATTTAAATTTATGAGCTTTACTGCATGAAAGAGGAGTTTCCTATGGCCGGCAAACGTATTTTACGGGAAATCAAAACTGTTACCCGTATGGTGGAACTGTATGAACAGCGCCATCCGGCACCGGCAGATGCTCCGGAACATTACCGTAATCTGCTGGCTTATGCGGTGAAACGGCTGGAAAAATGCCGTTACGGTGAAGACAAACCGGCCTGCAAACAGTGCCCGGTGCACTGTTATCAGCCAAAACCACGGGAAGAAATGAAAGTGATTATGCGCTGGGCCGGGCCGCGTATGCTGTGGCATCATCCGATCCTGGCTGTCCGTCACCTGATTGATGACAAAAAACCGGTACCGCCTCTGCCGCAGCGCCGCCGCACGCCCCGCAATAATCAGGACTGACACGCGCGGTATTCCGCCTGTGTGATCTTATACAGCACATGCGTCTGTAACGGATGCCCCTGTTCCAGTGACGGATGCAGAAACTCCCGCTGATACTGCATTCCCGTTTTCACCATCACCCGTTCAGAAGGCAGATTTACCTTCGCGGTAAACGCGACAATCTCCGGCATATTCAGCGTCATAAAGGCATGGTGCAGCACCGCGTTTGCCGCTTCGGTTGCATAACCTTTACCGTGAAAGCGTTTCGCCAGACGCCAGCCGATTTCAGTACACGGACTGAAATCAAACGGTGCGGACGGGATATTAAGACCAACAAACCCGGTAAATTCCCCGCTGCTTTTTTCTTCCGCCACCCACAATCCGAATGCTTTCTGCCGTTCAAAACGACGAATAATTTCATCCGCCATCGCATCACTTTCTGCCGCGCTCAGGCAGGCCGGGAAAAAACGCATAACGTCCGGATCCGCATTCAGTGCACGGAACGGTGCATAATCATCCGGTGTCCAGGGACGCAGGTGCAGACGCGGGGTATCAAGGGTAATCATATACTCCTCCGGTTTATTCAGTCATGAAATATACCGGAGGAGTATAACGGATTTACGTGAAGGCGGCGCGGTTACACGCGCTTAAAGACAGACGGGACTTTTTGCGGCTCTTTGTTTTTGCCGTTACCGTTCTGTGATGACGATTTCGGCGCGGATTCCTGTGATTTTTCCGCTGCTGTGTCTGCTTTTTCAGACTGTTTCAGCTCAGTCACCGCTGCCGGTTTATTATTTTCCGGGCGGGACTGCGGTGCCTGTGCTGCGGCAGCCGCTTTACCGGCAGGGGCATACGGCTCTGACTGGCCGATAAAGGTACCGCCTTTGCGGATAGAGAAATTAGAGGCACGGCAGACGCCGTTAAGTTCACCGTGTTCAAGAATTTCCAACTGTTCGGTGGTACAGGTACCGGTCAGCACGCCGTCAATCAGCAGGGTTTCGGCAAAAATATCCCCTTCCACCACACCGGACTGCATAATGCTGACCGAGCCGGAACGGGCTTTGATTTGTCCCTTGATTTTACCCCAGATTTGCAGATTGCCGCTGATTTCAATATCACCGGTCAGACGGGTTTCTTTGCTGATCACCGTCGGCTGGCGGGATTCAAGAGATGCCAGCGGGCGCTGCTTCTCTTCACCGCGAGCTGACAGCAGTTGGGTAATTTCATTTGCCTGAGCACTGAGTTCAGCCGCTTTTCGTTCTTCTTCTTCTCTTTCTTCTCTGGTTTTTTGTAACGGTGCCGCAACCGGCTCCGTTTCAGGGGTATCTGCTTGTTTTTTCTTACCGAACATGACGTTTTTCCTTTTCCTTTCCGGGAGAATCGTAATAGCACAGATGACGGCGGCGATACCTGTTAAATAAACAGGCCACGATGCGTGCCCGGCTATCACTGCATACAGTAACAATCCCCATAAAAACCAAAGGGATGTCAGCATAATATTAAGCATGGCAGACCTTTGTGATGGTATTTTTACGTTACGGAAGATACTTTTGCATATTGTACGCAGCCGCCGCGCCGGTAAAGGGCGGATTAAGACCAGTATCAGTATGTAATCAGGGAAATAGAGAAAGCGGTGACTATAGCCGGATACACTCCGTGTACCCTGTGACAGCATCCCTTCATTACAATCCGTCACCGCCCTCTCAGGTGTCTACCTTAACTGAAGAGAGCAGAATAAAAATATCACAATTACGACAGGATTTTATCCCTCTCAGGCCCCTTTAGTCCCCCGGATTTTTCCGCCTTCTGCCGCTAAGCGGTATTGTGCCAGCGCCTCTGCCTCTTCAGGTTCATGCGTGACCAGAATCGTGGTGATCCCTTCTTCTTTCAGCAGATTAATCTGCGGCCATAACTGCCTGCGGGTCGCCCAATCCAGCCCGGAAAAAGGTTCATCCAGCAACAGCAGTGCCGGCGGTGAGATCAGTGCGCGGGCCAGTGCCACCCGCTGCTGTTCCCCGCCGGAAATCTGATGCGGAAAACGCGCCGCCAGATGTGCCACCTGCATTTTATCCAGCAGTGCCAGAGCCTGTGATTTATCCCGCTTTAACCCGGCGGCATACTGTGCCAGCCGTAAATTGCCCAGAACCGTCAGCCACGGAAACAGCCACAGCCGCTGATTAAGATAACGGCAGGGACGTTTCCAGACCGGCAGCGGATCCAGGGGAACATCCCCGAGCCGGATGGTGCCCTGATAAGGCAGATAACCGGCAATGCAGTTCAGTAATGTGGTTTTTCCGCTGCCGGAAGGACCACAGATCGCGGTACATTGTCCGCGCGGCAGTGTCAGCGAGAGATCCTGCAGGATCCCCGCACTCAGATGTTCAACGTGCAGCATGTGAAGGTTGCCTTTTCAGCCGGTGCAGTGCAACCAGCAGAACAATCGCCAGTGCCATCAGGATCAGTGCGCAGCCGAGCGCGAGTGAAAAATCACCGCTGGCAATATTAAGATAAATCGCCATTGGCAGGGTTTCGGTTTTAAAGCGGGTGGCACCGGCCAGCATCAGAGTGGCACCAAACTCCCCCAGCGCCCGTGAGTAAGCGAGGATCCCGCCGCTCAGCAATCCCTGCAGACACAACGGAATTTCCGCCAGCAGCAGAGTTTTTCCGGGGGTCAGCCCGAGATTCATTGCCGTGCGGACATATGCCGGATCCACCGAGGAAAACGCCCCCTGTGCCGAACGGTACAGCACCGCTGACGCGACATAAGTCTGGGCGATAATCACACCCAACGGAGAAAACAGCCGGCGCCCCAATTGCGGAAAAACCCCGGCCAGCGGGCCCTGACTTCCCAGCAGCAGTAACAGCCCGATACCAATCACCAGCGGCGGCGTAACCAGCGGGATATCAAACAGTGCATCCGCCACCCGCTTGCCGGGGAAATCCCCCCGCACCATCACCCAGGCGGCCGGTACGGCGATCAGAAATGCCAGCACCAGCGATGTCAGTGAGGTCGCCAGCGACATCAGCACCGCAAAATGAAATTCAGGGTCGGTGATCAGCTGAGTCAGCAACGCCGGCGTTACCTGAAACAGTAACGCCAGCAGAGACCCGGTAATCAGACACAACAACAGTAACAGGGGCACCAGCGCCCATTTCATCACCGGATACATCGGTAATACCGGAATCAGTGTGCATCAGCCGGTCTGACCGGCAAAAAACCATAATCGGTGAAGGCTTTGATCCCTTCCGGAGAGGAAAAATACCCGGCCAGTTGTTTTGCTTCTGCCGGGGATGCACTGGTGCTGAGTACCGCCAGCGTAGCCACCTCTTCCGGGCTGCCTTCCGGTGACGGCAGAATAATCAGTTTATCGCGGTTTTTCATGGCATCGGCGCGGCCGATAACCGCAGCATCCACCTCACCGTTAAGCAGATACATCGACAGGTGTTTAATCGTTGCCGTCCGGACAATGACTTTTTCCCGCAGTGCATCACCATAACCGCTGGCATCCAGTAAAACTTCACCGCTGCGGCCCAGCGCAATGGCTTTCGGGTCCCCCATGCCGATACGCAGATTGCTTGCGGCAAGATCAGCAATGCTGTTAATTCCGTCTGCTTTATCTTTGCGTACCGCAATCACCGGAATATGCCGGACGATCGGATAACTGTCTGTCACCTGTTTTTCTTTCTGCAGCTTTTCCACGTAATCCGCCGATCCTGGGAAAAACAGATCACCCTGCTTTGTCAGTTCAAACCGGGTCAGGATCTGTCCGGAACCGCCATATTCCACCGTTACCGTATTACCGGTCTCTTTTTCAAACTGACCGATCACCTTTTCGATCGGCGGGCGCAGACCGGCACCGGCATACATATGTAACTCAGCGGCCATCGCGGCCGGAACGGAACAACAGAACAGTAATGCAGAGAGCATCAGACGACGGGACGACATAGTAACCTCACTCGTTATATATTTTTTTATATAATGATTAAAAACAGTGAGTGGTGCAAGGGACAGTCATCACGAAACAGCGTATCATCTGTCATGTCCGGTGGCGTTACCCGCCGGAAATAATTCACGACATAAATAATATCTAAGTTAATATTCATTAAAAAAATTTTAATCAGCTATATGCAGCATAATAAAAACATAAAATTAAAAGTGATAACATCAATCATCACAACAGAAACAATCATTACATTTTTGCAGAGTGATACTCTGCCCTTCACCGGTAACAATAGTATTAATTAATCTCCGCTCAATATATCTATCAATAAAACAGATTCAATGATAATGAACTGTATATACACCCCACCAATAAAAACATAACAACAACAAAACAACATCATTTTAGAAACATAATTCATAATGACATTACTTGTTATTCAGTGAAGTTATTCATCATGTAAATAAAAAAGCACCCAAACCAATAAATAAAGCCGTTAATGTCATAAAAACTAAGTATCAAGTAGAAAAGCCCGATATTAGTTATATAATTATTTATACCGGATGGTTTGGCACTGTCCCTGTTATTTAATTTCCGAAAATTAAGCCACATTGTTCACTCTGAGATGCCCATGAACTCACGTACTTTGACATCTGACAATAATACAGAGATAAAATCTGTTATTGTTGAGCCTGATATTTTTAATATTACCGAACAACAGGAAAAAGGCCTTTACCTTCTGATGTCCGGAAAAATGAAATGGCAGGATTGCATAAACTCATACACACTTAATGACAATGAAGTTATTTTCTCTAATCAGGGAAGCTATGCATACCAGCATATTTCCGGTGAAATCAATTTATTATGGGTTCCGCTGAACAACCATTTTCTGCGGGATTTTCTTCACCGTTTTTCTGATACTCTCAGCCACCTTCACCGTGTTGCTGATCCGACATCCGGACTCATTTATTTCCCGCAGTCCGCTATGCTGAAAAACAGTATCAGCGGGTTTTATGATGCTTACTGTAATAATGCACCATCACCGCTGATAACGCTGAAGCTGGAAGAGTTATTATTAATTATCGCCCTGAGTGAAGAAGGCACACGTCTGATGTCGGTATTGCGTCAGCTGAGTAACCGCCAGGCAGAACGTTTGCAGAGCTTCATGGAAAAGCACTATCTGAAGGACTGGAAGTTAAATGAATTTTCCAGAGAATTTGGTATGGGCCTGACAACATTCAAAGAGCTGTTCGGCTCGGTATACGGTACATCTCCGCGGGCATGGATAAGCGAACGGCGGTTATTATTTTCCCACCAGCTTCTGCTCAATACCCAGATGAGTATCGTTGATGTCTCAATGGAAGCGGGATTCTCAAGTCAGTCGTATTTTACCCAGAGCTACCGTAAGCGTTTCGGATTTACGCCCAGCAAAGCCCGGGGGAATCATATAAACTGACGAATTGTGATAAAAACAGAAAACAAAAATAATACCGGAAAAAAACGGGTCTGTTAAGCTGCGTTCCTTTGCTTTACTTTTATTCACCAGAGGGATTCATGCTTAATAAAACAACTTATCATCTTTATCTGTCAGATGATCGAATATATAACTCAGAAGACGCCTGTAAAGAGAATGATTTATTATCTGAATATCTTACACGTCAGCAGACAGATAATTTAAAAACAACTGATTGGTTCCGCCGCAGAAAAAAATGGAATATTCCTTTTCAGTACCGTGACCTGACCATGATCAGACAGACAATACAGGCTTACCCTGATAACTGGGATGCCCGTTTGTCTGACACAATTATATTATCCGCATCCCGTTACTGGATTGACGGGTTATTAAATGAAACGTATGAATACTGGATAAAAGACACACACCGTGAGCTGTGGGATATGGAAGAAGAATATAATCAGAGCAGAATAATAAACCGTCAGCTGGCTGCCCTGTATACATTATACAGTGCATATTATCCGCAGACGGAGCTGTCAGATATCAAAAACAGTCTCGCGGGGTCCGCACAGGATCTTTCCCGGACAGAGCATAATATTCACACACTCCGGAGGGAAATTCCGTTCACGCTGCGTCATTTTGTTAATCTGTTCCGTGATGTTATTTATCATCATAAGTCCTTGCAGGACAACCGCATTCCGGACTATTTCCGTACTGCCGTACAGCTGATTTTGCAGCTGAAAAACAACAATGATGACGATCAGCTGTATCTGTGGCTGAACAGCCGCAATATCTGTCTGACGACAGACAAAATACACTGGTGCTGACAGCACCGGTAAATATAACGGATAAAGGGATAGCAATATCCCTTTTATCTGACTGCATAAAACAATAATACATAAAAATAAAATAGTGACCACGACGGAAATAACACCCCAACGGCATTTGCCTGATAACCTCAAGAGGATTGATATTTATGTACCGTCACACTGAAACTATTACTGCCACACCTGTATTTACCGGTGAACGCCGGTTGTTATGGCAGACACTGGATACATTCCCTGCAGAAAGTCAGGAATACCGGGACATCTGCGGGAGCTTGCTGGCACCGGTAATTTCTGACCTGAAAAAAATAAAATATAGCGGGCAGATAACCAGAGACTTACTCTTACAGATCCTGTCGCGCTATGATGAATACGGCGAACAGCAGGAATTTATTTTGTCCCGGCTGTGGCAGTCACTGCCGGAGTCATTATCTGACAGTGAACTGAAATCACTAATTGCCACCGAACTCAATCAGTTACTCTATGTAAATAACCAGCTGACTTTCTCTCAGTTTAATCTCCGCTGATATGCCGCATTAATCCGGCAAAATGGCAAATGACCGGACCGGAAATCCGCCTGCATTGTCCGGCTTTGCCACGATATTAAAAATTACCGCGCCTTTGGCCGGGACTTTATCAAGATTGGTCAGCAGTTCTATCTGATACGCATCCTGATCCAGTACAAAATATTCCGCCAGCAATGCACTGTTTTTGCGAAAATCCTGCGCCGAATCGGTATCAAAGGTTTCATGCCCCACGGCGCTGATCCCGCGCTCACGAAACAGAAATTCCAGAGCATCCATTCCCCAGCCCGGAATATGGTTGTTGCCTTCCGCATCTTTATTATCCATCAGTGCCTGTGACGGCCAGCGTTTGCTCCAGTCCGTGCGCAATGCCACGAAACTGCCGCTTTCGATACGTCCGTGAATCTGTTCAAAAGCCAGCACATCTTCTGCGGATAACGCAAAATCTGCATCTTTCTGTGCTCTGGCGGACTGATCAATCACCACCAGCGGCAACACCAGCTCTTTCAGTTCCAGATCATGCACAAAGCGCCGCCCCTGCACAAAATGGCACGGCGCATCAATATGGGTGCCGTACTGGCCGGGAAACGTAAACTGCTGGGCAAAAAAGCCATCGCGGTAATCAAACAGTGTTTTGAACTCTGCCGGTTCAAACATAAAAAAGTGCGGTGAATCCGCATTAAATGCGTGTGTCAGGTCAATCCATTTTTTGGATTTCAACAGATTCACGGCTTCAGTTAATGATAATGACATTCTGCCCCCTCAATGTTATACCGGTAGTTGTTGTGATTTATGCTCTGGTTATCAGTCAGAATTTACACGGCTTGCCGGGGAAGTCATTTGCAGATATTTCATGTTGTTGTCCGCACCGGACAAGGGGAAAATAATGTTAAAAGTGATTGCTGAAGATTTTATGCAGCCGGATACCGTTGAGATCCTGATGCCTATGTATGAAGAACTGGTTGCCGCCACCCGCCGTGAGCCGCTGTGTATCAGTTATGATCTGTTTGTCGATCAGAAAGACCCGGGGCATTTTGTTTTTATCGAAACCTGGCCGGATCAGGCCGCGCTGGATGCCCATTGTGCCAGTGAGCACTTCCGCCGCCTGGTACCCGCCATTAATAAATATCAGCGTGCCGAACCGCGTTTTATTCTGATGGACAGCGCCGTTAAGTAATAATCAGGGCGGGTATCCCCGCCCTTCCTGATTCAGTCGTGGTCGATTTTCGCTTCTTTCGCTGCCGCCTCACACCACTCAATAATTGCAGGATGCGCCAGGATCCGGTCAATCCACGCCTGTGCCGCCGCTGAAAACGGCAGCTGATAAGTCCGTGCCCGCAGGGCCACCGGCACATAAAAAGCATCCGCCGCACTGATATTTTCCCCTGACAGCCACGGGCCGCCGAACCGGGTTAATCCCTCACACCAGATCTTATCCAGACGCTGACACTCTTTCTGTAATTCCGGCGTCATCTCTGCAGCCGGGCGGCTTTCCGTGCAGTTCAGCGGGCACTCACGGCGCAGCGTGGTAAACCCGGAATGCATTTCTGCCGCGGCAGAGCGCGCCCAGGCACGGGCGATTTTTTCCGCCGGCCAGACATGCGGATGATCCTCTGCAATATATTCGCAGATTGCCAGAGAATCCCAGACCGTAGTCTCCGCTGTCACCAGGCACGGCACCAGCCCGGACGGGGAAAAGCGGAGAAATTTCTCATAACTGCTGCCGCCCGGTACAAAGGTGGCCAGCTGTTCATCAAACGGAATATTCAGGGCTTTCAGTAAAAACCAGGGTCTCAGCGACCAGGAAGAGTAATTTTTATTGGCGATCCACAATTGCAGAGACATATAACCCCTCTCAGTGAAATTAAAATAAATGATATAAACAGCAGGCTGATTGCCTTACTCAATGTATCCGGTTTTTATTCCGCTGCCTTAAAAAAGGATAAATCCTGTTCATATTCTTTCTGATAATGCCCTTCCGTACCCAGCGCATCCTGCAAAAAATGTAAAAATGCGGATACTTTTTTCGGCAGATATTCACGATCCGGATAAACAGCATAGATATGATGCAATGGCAGCGGGTATTCCGGCAGCAGCGGGATCAGCCGCCCGGCGCGGATATCCGGTGCCGCGATAAACTGCGGCAACTGGCAGATCCCCGTTCCCTGTAAAACAGCCTGATGCAGCGCCAGACTGTTGTTGGCACGCAGAGTGCCCTGCGGGGTAAAACGCACCACGTCTCCCCGGTGCAGAAATGTCCATGACTGACCGGCCTGAAAATAGCTGTAAAACAGGCAATTATGAGATTTCAGGTCAGTCAGATTCTGAGGTGTACCATGTTGTGCCAGATAGGCGGGAGACGCACACAACACGCTGCGGCAGGGAGATAACACGCGGGCAATCAGAGAGGAATCCTGCAATTCACCGATCCTGACAGCCAGATCAAACCCTTCCCCGACCAAATCCGTCAGTTTGTCATCAAACACCATTTCCGCCTGTAATGACGGCCAGCACTGTAAAAATTCAGGCATTAATTTGGCCAGATGCAGACTGCCGAACACCGCCGGCGCACTGATTTTCAGTATGCCGTCAACCTCACGGCTGTAATGTGACAATGCATCCTGCCCGTCCAGTACGGCCTGATGGGCTTTTTTCAGATAGGTGTAATAAAGCTGTCCGGCTTCAGTCAGCTGCAGATGACGCGTGGAACGGGTGACCAGCCGGATGCCGGTTTGTGTTTCCAGCGCCGACAGTTTTTTACTGATCGCCGATTTGGTCATGTGCAGATACTCTGCTGCTTTTGTCAGGCTCCCCTGTTCGGTGATCGCAATGAACACCGGTAAAAGCGAAAAATCCATCTCAGCTCCTTTATTGTCAACTCACAGGAAACTCTGTTTTTCCGTTTATAGCGTTTATTCCGGGCCCCGGCAATCTCTATACTCTATCCGTCCGCAATAAAGTGAAAATAACGATGAAAAAAGAGATTCTGTTACCGCTGATAGCCTTACTTTCCGGGGTATTACTCACCCTGATGATTATGAGCAACAGCTATTTATCCACCTTTACTTCTCCGCTGCACGCCTCCTGGCTGACACACGGCATCGGTGCCATTGTTGCCCTGATTATCTGGCTGACAGTGAAAAAGCACCTGCCGCCACGCCGCGCCGGTACAAAAATGCCGCTGTGGTGCTATCTCGGCGGGATACCCGGTGCGTTTACCGTACTGCTGGCGGCGATCACCGTTAACAGCCCGCTGTCACTCTCCGGTTCGATTGTGCTGATGCTTGCGGGGCAGATAGTGACCGGGCTGATTATCGACCATTTTGGTCTGATGGGACTGACACGGCGCAAAGCGACAGGCCGCGACGGGCTGACACTGCTGCTGTTATTCAGCGGCTGTATTTTGATCATTGCAGGAAAATAATGATGTTACTGTTTTATATTACTATCGCGCTGACAAATGGTATTTGTATTATTTTCAGCCGCAGTATCAACGGCAGATTATCTCAGAGCAGCAATGCGTTTTATGCCTCACTGGTTAATCATATTGCCGGTTTTATCTTTCTGAGTGTGGTTGTACTGTTTTACCTGCCGCAGTTCCCCGTCACACTGAACAACATTCCGCTGATCGCATTCACCGGCGGCATTATCGGTGCCTGTTTCGTGGTGATAAACAGTTATATTCTGCCACTGCTCGGCGCCACACTGACCACCATTCTGGCTATCTGCGGCCAGGTATTATCCGGCTTTATTATCGATATCATACAACACGGCATGCCGTCACACCTGCTGATGCAGATAACCGGCGTGATCTTAATTCTGCTGGCTATCGGTGTCCGCTACCGGACGTAATTTTTCTTATTTCGTTACTCAGCGAAGTGTTTTCTCTGTGCTTCCGTTATGATTAGCCGGACTGCATAAGGAGAACCCCATGTTTGCTGTAATTTTTGAAGTAACTATGCCGGAAGACAAGCAATCCCGTTACCTGGATATTGCCGCCGGGTTACGTCCGCTGCTCAGTGATGCTGAAGGCTTTATCTCCATTGAACGTTTTGCCAGCCTGAACACACCGGGTAAATTATTGTCGCTCTCATTATGGGAAGACGAAGCTTCTTTGCTGAAATGGAAACAAAACCTGCAGCACCGGCAGGCTCAGGAAGAAGGTAAAGCGGATATTTTCTCTTTTTACCGCATCCGTATTGCTGAAATCACCCGTGAGTATGACTTCGGGCAGGAATAATCTGCGGAGCTGATATGTCAGAAGAACACGCACCTGAGTTAGAAACCGCGCTTGCCGGTGTGGCTGCCGCACTGGCTGATCCGTCCCGTATCCGCATGCTCTGCGCCCTGATGGACGGCAGAGCATGGACAGCAACTGAACTGAGCATTGCCGCGGATATCAGTGCCTCCACCGCCAGCGCTCATCTGGCAAAACTGGTCGCCGGAAAGCTGATCATCTGTATTCCGCAGGGGCGTCACCGCTATTATCAGCTGGCCGGATTAAACGTGGCCGAAATCATCGAAAAAATGATGAATCTCACCGGTATTCCGGTAACAGCCGCCATCCGTAAATCCTCCGCCCCGCCGCATTTACGGCAGGCCAGAACCTGTTATGACCATCTGGCCGGAGAAACCGCAGTGGCAGTGTATGATGCGATGCAGGAAAAAGGGTGGATAACCGCTGACGGTACCACGCTGACAACGGCGGGAGAATCTGCGCTGACTGCACTCGGGCTGCCTGCCGCTCACACGGTAAAACGGGTTTTCTGCTGCGGCTGTCTGGACTGGAGTGAACGCCGGTTTCATCTCGGCGGCTATCTGGGTGCCGCCCTCTTCACTCACTGTGAGCAACAGGGCTGGCTGACCCGCACACCCGGGTACCGTGAAGTGACAATTACCGGAAAAGGGAAAAAACAATTCCGGCAATGGTTAGGGATTCAGATCCCGTAATTATGAACTTCTGACCAGTAATAACGATAATTTACGGGCAAACGGCAGAACAAATAAGACGGTCGGGAATGCAATGGCCCAGGATATACCCCATGATGTCAGCCACGGGGAAACCAGCAGCCAGGAGAATCCCGGTGCTTTGACGGTACTGATAAACGAGACGATACCACTCATGACCAGCGATAAGAAAAAAGGCACCAGGAAGATTAACGCACGCTGAGGCAGCTTCGGAAAACCTAAAATATAATTTTTGTCCTGAAAAGACATAGACGACTCCGTATAGTGACGACACAACAACACATAACTGTTGCAATGCACAAAGTTACATGCGTTGATTAACGTAAACGCTTACGGGTCAGAGAATTGACCTTTGATGGCGCTATTCTATGAATCTGAATGCATTTGTCAAATGCAATTTATTCTCAATAACGAAATATCCCTGTACGTACCGAAAAATCAAAAATAATCAGCATAAGAGCATTGTGATTTACCGCCCTGAACCGATCAGATTTTGCTATTATTCTGTGACCAGTCAGATCGGAAGACCGGAAAACAGCAGGAGAAACCCCATGAGTGATAAACATGAGCACGGTGATATAAAATCACTACCTGAATCACGATTACGTATTGCATTTGCATTAACATTTTCTTTTATGCTGGTGGAGTTCATCGGCGGTTACCTTACAGGCAGCCTGGCGCTTATTTCTGATGCCATGCATATGATGACAGATGCTTTTGCATTATTACTGGCACTCATTGCTATCCGTGCAGGAAAAAAAGCCGCCGATTATCTTAAAACTTATGGTTATGTTCGTTTCGAAATTCTTGCTGCCATGCTGAACGCCGTTATTTTGCTGGCAGTTGCTTTCTATGTGTTATATGAGGCTTACCGCCGGATTTCAGCAACACCGGATATTCAGTCTGCCGGTATGCTTATTGTTGCGTCGGCCGGCCTCGCCGTTAATCTGATTGCTATGCAACTACTGAAGAACAGTAAAGATGACAGCCTGAATGTAAAAGGTGCGTATCTTGAAGTCTGGGCCGATATGCTGGGTTCCGTCGGTGTTATTATCGGTGCGGTAATTATCTGGCTGACAGGCTGGTTAATTGTCGATTCAGTTATTGCAGTCCTTATCGGTTTTATGGTTTTCCCGAGAACCTGGATTTTATTAAAATCCTGCATCAATATTCTGTTACAGGGCACACCTGAAAATATCCGCATCAGTGACATTACTGATGAAATAAATAAACATGACGAAATTGTCAGTGCCCATAATGTTCATTTATGGGCATTAACACAAAGCAACTATGTACTGACTGCTCACCTTATCTATAAAAAAGATACTGACCATAATACTATCCGTAAATTACTTACGGATAGTATTCACAGGAAATTTAATATTGATAACATCACCTTCCAAATGGAACAGGAGAAGCCTGAATGAGCGCAGTTATCTAAAAAAAGGCCATAACACTGCTGATACTGTCAGCTATCTGAGAGACTGTACCGGATTGGGAAACAATCCGGTTATAAAATTGAAAAAGAACATCACGATAAATAACAGCAACAATAATCAAGGCTAAAAAGAATGAATATCTGAACAGATTAATCAGGATTTTCATGTTTTTTTCCTTTTTTAGTATTTTCTCCTGATGATTAAGGCTGCATATTCCGCAGCCTTAACCGGGGTCATCACTCAGCCGGAGAGATTTTTTCTGCATTAATTTCATGTTCAATCAAATGGTTATCAACCCGGCCTTCAATACGAATTTTAGTATCGGGAGATACAATGAGTCCGTTCCATTTATCTTTATCAATTTTTACACGGGTAATACCGGAGTCATCTTTAAATTCATACAGATTGTGGCTGATATTCCTGATAATAAAACCTTCGATAATTACTCTGCTGTCATCCGGCTGATTATTTGCATTTGAAACACTGACAACCTGTGCCGTCTGTGAAGCAAACCCGCCGCCTGCCGACTGATTATTATGATTCACGTTTGCTAACACGTTAGCTGATAAACCAAATACCGCGCCGCCAAGCAATCCTGCTAATAATAACTTTTTCATAATCCCTCCGGGAATATCGTATTAAATGGATAAAGTTACTTTTGGTGGTTAATTTTAACGGGTACTTTTTGTATCTGATTAAAGTATAAGTATGGAGTTAACTCCAGAGTCAATATTATCCGGTTATATTTACTCAACTATACAGATTACCCGGAAATACATAAAATCGGATTAATCATCATCAGAAAAATTCAGGGAACTGAACATGCTCTCTTTATAACGGGTGGTGGCCTTCAGTATTTCTGTACCGGAAATATCCTGCAAACGCCCGTCATGCGCCATTTTGCGGAGATCATCAACCCGTAGGTCATCACTCAGCAGCGCGCGTACGGTCATATTATCCGGAATTAAATAGATTGGTCCGCGCATAAGCTGTGATGATCCCAGCCGGTCAAAATAAAAATATTGTCCGCCTTTCTGCCAGACCTCCCCGTAATGGTGAGAGGTAATATCGCCGGCTTTTACCCAGTTATCCGTTGTATTATCATCGAGACGATAAAGTATCGTACTGCGGGAAATAAGCCCCGGTGATTTCCGGCCGCCCCATGATTCCGCGCCCCGCAAATACCGGGTTTCATTGCCGCAGGTGAAAATCAGCGGTGATATTTCCTGACAGCTATCCTGCAATAACGGATTATCACCGGCGCGGCGGATTTTTTCTTTTTTCCGGTCATAAAAGTAAACACCATTCCGGGATAAAAACAATCCCTGATTAACATGCTGACCATAATAACTGATCACCCGGTAAGGCGCATATTCGGGCGGGAACATGACATTATTCATAGCCGCCTGACCGGTTTGCGGATCAAATAAATAGGCTTCCTGAAATAAATTACCGAGGTAAAAACCATACAGTGATTCTGTATCTTTCAGCGGCAATAAATGGTGCTGATAATAAACATGTTCCCCGTCGTGATAAAATACCCTGCTCTCACGCACTGATTTATCATTCTGCCGGACAACCACAGGACGCAATGTCTCCGGGTTTGCCTCCGGCATTAATTTACCGTCAAAGAAAACCTGTTTTCCGTTACTGACAAGACCGGAATCCGGTAAAATCCGGTAAGGTGTGACTGATGGCGGCAGCGGCTGCTGCGGATAATAGTAAGTCAGAGGCTTATCACTCAGTCCCCAGCCGTAACGCCATTCCTGATACAGCTTTTGCAGGCCGGTCAGTTCATTATTTATCCGCGTATACGGGGCACAGAAAACGGTATTTTTACCATCGGTAAAATAGCCATTCCCGATGGTGACCGCCGTCTGCGGATTAAAATCCGCAACGGGAAGATTACCGCACCAGACGTGATATTTATCGGCTGCAAATTGCCGTCCGTTGTGGTTGTTATTGTCAGGCAATAACCGGAAACTGTCCGGGTCCGCACCGGGGATTAAAAAATACCCGTCAGACGGAACAGCGGCATAAACCCGGCCATCATACAATGTAAAAACAGAGTGCCCGAATGGTTTCCCGTTCCGGTCAATATCATAATACGGTGTTTTATCCATGGCCAGAATGACCCCGGATATAAACAGGACAGAGACCAGCATAATGCCGGACATCAATACAATGATAACCGTTTTGCTGACTTTCATGTTTCTCCGGTCATTTCCTCACCGCCATCCGCTGATAATAATCCCCGCCCCGGCAAGAACGACAGCCGCACCAGTCCAGTCTGATACTGACAGCGACACACCATCAACCACCCGCAGCCATATCAGTGCAGTCACCACATAGATTCCGCCATACGAGGCATAAATTCTGCCGCTGGATTCCGGATGCAATGTCAGCAGCCAGACAAATACGACCAGACTGGCAGCAGCAGGCAGCAGTAACCACACACTTCCCTGTTTTTTCAGCCATAAATACGGAAAGTAACAACCGGCGATTTCCGCCAGCGCCGTCAGAACAAAAAGGCCGGTAATTTTTAATGTCATGCAGTTTTCTCCGTCACAATCCGGCCAGTATACCGGTATATTTACACGACGCGGCTGTATTTTTCATACCGGTGCTTCTGCATGCCCCTGCGTCTGTATCAGCCCGATAGTGCTGTTGTCTGCCGGAGAAAGCAGACGTCAGGATGTAAAGACGGGCATTGCTCAGGAGAAATAAACCTGGCTGAAACAGCTGATTCCGTAATGTTATACAGGTAATTGAGGACGTTATGATAAATGTCTTATAACTGGGTATATTCCGCAGACAGAATAACCCCGGATAAAAACAGGGTTGAAGCCGGCGTTATGCCGGACAGAATAAGAAGAACAAGAGCTTTTCAGGCTGTTATGTTTTATCAGCCAGTAGTTGCTTCATAAAAATTGTAATAAACAGATCCAGCGGTTCACCGTTGCGGGTCAGTTTGGCACGCATGACCGCCCCTTCCCAGCCGGCCCAGAAAAAGGCAGCCATCTGCCTGCAGTCAGTATTTCCGGAAATAAGATTTTGCTCCTGTGCTTCCAGAAGGCAATTCTCCACTTTTTTTTGCCAGCCGGTAATAATGTCATTAAGTAATTCACAATACCCGGCCGGCAGACTGACAACTTCCTGCCCGAGATTACCGACCAGACACCCGCGCTGCCAGTGGTATTTTTCCATTCCGGATTTGGCAATCCTGCAAAATGTCAGTAATCTTTCCGGTGGCGGCAATGTGGTATCAGAGAGACATTTATCCAGCAGATGAGAAAAACAGCGATCATAATGACGTATCACTTTCACACCAAAATTTTCTTTACTGCCAAAGTAATAATAAAAAGATCCCTTCGGAATACCTGCTTTTGTTAATATTCTGCTGATATCCGACGTCATATATCCTGTTTCGGTAAATACCTCCGTACCGCTGCGGATCAGCATTTCTTTTACATCGGTACCTGCGTCATGGTTTTTCGGCGGTCGTCCCCGTTTCCGCTTTGTCATTATTACTGTCATTACGTTTTATCTCTGTTATGCGGAATATACAGATTGCTGTCCGTATACATTCCGGCTGTTTCGCTGCAGGAAAAAATCCTCCCGCCATAACTGCACGGGAGGAACCCACCGGAGAGTGTTCGTTATTTCATCATTGCGTCCTGGTTTTGTTTCATTTCAAACCGCGGGGAAACAAAACCATACAGTGTCCAGCCGAGGAAGGTGGCAAGCGCCCCCCACATCACAGCATCTTCACCGGATGAATACAGCGCATAGAAACTATAAACGGCACCGATAAATGCAATCACATTGCCTGTCCGTGCTTTCTTAGGATCCACATTGGCGACTTTCTGCAGAATAATCATGGCAGCCATGGAAAGGATATAAGGGATAATATTGGTAACAACCGCCAGGTTAACCAGCACATTGAACTGTTTATTCAGTGACGGGCTGATGGTCATCAGCGACAGTGCAGACTGAATAATAACAATAACCAGCATACCTTTTACCGGGGCATCCGCTTTGGTAACGGCAGAAAAGATTTTCGGGAAATAACCGGAATCGGATGATGATTTAAATACCTGCGCAATGGTGAACTGCCAGCCTAATAATGAACCGCAGCAGGACATAATCATCAGCGCCATAACAACCTTACCCACACCCGGCGTAAACATTTGTGAGAATGCCAGGCCAAACGGCGCAGTCGAGTTTGCCAGATCCATATTCGGTACAATACCGGCGATGACGTTTGTTGATACGATATAAATAACCGCTGCACCTAATGTTCCGCCCAATACCGCTATCGGAACATTTTTCTCTGGATTATCAACCGCCTCACTGTTAGCACATGCTGACTCCATTCCTAAAAATGCCCATAATGTCATCGCGATAGAAGAACCGACCGCCTCAAAAAGCGGAAAATTATGCGGGTTCCAGGAATTAACATACAGTTCAGGACTGAACCACCACCAGCCGATAACCGAAATACCAACAACCGGAATAATGACCCCCCAGACAGTCACACTGCTGATCCGTCCGGTGATCCGTGCACCACCGAAGTTTGCCACCGTACAAATCCACAACACCACAATTGTGGCAATACAGATACCCAGCGGCGTCATCGCCGCATCCATCAGTTCAGCACCATAACCGACGGCTGAAATTGCGATCGCAACGTTTGCAATCAGCAGAGAAACACCATAGGTATAATTCGCCATAAAGTTACCGGATTTACCGAATGCGTATTCCGCGTAACCTCCCATCCCGCCGCTGCGGCGGCTGTACATGCCGCACTTGGCAAATGCATAAGCCAGTGCCATAGAGCCGACGGCGGTCACAACCCAGGACAGAATAGAAACCGTCCCCACTTCCGCCAGTTTTGTCGGCAGCATAATGATGCCGGATCCCATCATATTCACTGCGGTTAATATAGTGAGCTGTAATACGCTCATTTTATTTTTTGAAGCACTCATCATATTTCTCCCCGGCTGACGGAGCACGCTCATCCGCACTCCGCCATGCACGAATTAACGAACTCAGTGTTTAATTACATAGCCGTATGCCCGCTGACGGCCATCTTCATCACAGCGGATATACACACCCTGTAATTCCGGTGAGAATCCCGGGAAGAGGTTAATCCCCTCCTCGAGCGCCAGAAAATATTGCTGCACGGAGCCGCCCCAGATTTCCCCCGGAACCACACACAGAACTCCCGGCGGATAAGGCAGAGCACCTTCAGCCGCAATACGGCCTTCAATCTGATCCACCGCAACCAGTTCCGCATTACCGCGTACAAACGCAATATTCGCTGCCTGCGGTAACATGCTGACCTGCGGGAAGTGTGATTTGCGGAACATCTCTTTCTGGAGTTGTTTCACATTAAACTTCACATACATATCATGCATTTCCTGACATAACTGACGGATGGTATACCCCTGATAACGGGCTTCATGCGCATGATATACAGACGGCAGTACCTCTTTCAGCGGAGCATCCAGTTCCAGTAATTGCTCAAAACGGGCAATCTGAGCCACCAGATGCTGCATTTTTGCCATGCTCTCAGCAGGTGTCAGCAGGAACAGAATGGAGTTAAGATCGCATTTTTCAGGAATGATATTATTTTCACGCAGATAGTTAGCCAGAATCGTTGCCGGCACACCGAACGCTTCATAATTACCGGTTTTGGCATCAATACCCGGCGTTGTCAGCAGTAATTTGCACGGGTCAACAAAATACTGATTTTCTTCATATCCCTCAAAGGCATGCCAGCGCTCACCCGGCACAAAATTGAAGAACCGGAGATCATTAGCAATCACATCAGTCTCAAAATCGCCCCATGAACGGCCATCAATAGTTTCCGGAATGAACGGGCGGATATGTTTACAGGATTTCAGCAGCAACTTACGGGTTTCAATCCCGGTTTTCACGCAATCCATCCATAAACGCTTACCGGATTTCCCTTCATGCATTTTGGCGTTCACATCCAGCGCGGCAAACAGCGGATAGAACGGGCTGGTGGAGGCATGCATCATAAAGGCATTATTCAGACGCTTATGATTCACATAACGGCTCTGGCCTTTAATATGACTGTCTTTTTTATGGATCTGAGATGTCTGAGAGAAACCGGCCTGTTGTTTATGAACAGATTGTGTGACCAGAATTCCGGGATCATTTTCATTCAGCTCCAGTAAAAGCGGAGAACAATCTTTCATCATCGGAATAAACTGCTCATAACCAACCCAGGCGGAATCAAATAAAATGTAGTCACATAAATGACCGATTTTATCGACAACCTGGCGTGCGTTATAAATTGTTCCGTCATACGTACCCAGTTGAATAACCGCCAGACGGAACGGACGTTTTTCGCCGGTTCGTTCAGGTGCGACTTCTTTAATTAAGCTGCGAAGATAATCTTCTTCAAAACAGTGGGCATCAATCCCGCCGATAAATCCGAACGGGTTGCGCGCCGCTTCCAGATAAACCGGTGTTGCCCCCGCCTGTATTAATGCGCCGTGATGATTTGATTTGTGGTTGTTACGATCAAATAATACCAGGTCACCCGGCGCCAGTAAGGCATTAAGAACCACTTTATTTGAAGACGACGTACCATTAAGGACGAAATAGGTTTTATCCGCATTAAAGACTTTCGCCGCATGCTGTTGTGCCGCGCACGGAGCCCCTTCATGAATCAGCAGATCCCCCATGGAGACATCCGCATTACATAAATCAGAACGGAATAAATTTTCGCCGAAGTACTCAGCAAACTGGTTACCCAGCGGGTGACGGCGGAAAAACTCCCCGCCCTGATGTCCGGGACAATCAAACGCTGAATTGCCCTGCTCAACATACTTTTTCAGACTGCCGAAAAATGGCGGTAACAGACTTTCTTCATATTTCAGCGCCGCTGTTTCCAGTTGCTTACTGTATAATTCACCGTTCTTTTTATTTAAATCAATCACGCCGGTTAACCGTGTAATGACATCTGCCGGAATGACTTCGTGATCACTGATTACAGCAAAAACCGGCTGTTCAAAACTGTGCTGCTCAATAAAATCCAGCTTTCCGTCGCGGATATCATCAAGTGAAATAACGATGACAGCAACATCCGTAAAATCTGTATTCAGGATATCCACACATTCCCGGTGTGTTGAAATATAGTCAGACATATCATAGCTGACAGCGATTTTATAACTTTTCATTTTCATACCTTTTATTTTTGGCAAAAAATTCCCGCTGAAATATTCAGAAAAAATATTTCAGTTGTTTATTTTCATAAATGCGAGTTTGTTCCCTCAATATAATATTGAGTTAAAAAATCACATTTCTCTTTATGCCATGACGTATGCCAAAACAATGTTCAGGACTGACGGCTTTCACTATCTCAGCAAGGGCTTTTTTGCCGCAGCCGGGAATGATGAACGCTGTTTACCTGCACATTGATATGCATGAAAACCAGAGTATGAATTATCAATCAGAATTCAGCATATCCACACATAAATGCGGGATATAATGAGAAAGAGGTCGACGATCCATACGATGGCAATATGCAGACAACGTCATGGATGTCAGTAGAGGGACTACCTTTGTGCATTAAAACGATTAAAATCAAAACACGAACGATGTGAGAACATCATAAGGTGTGTGACACGTCTTATATGCGGCCAAAATCGGTTATTGTTTTCCATTTTTGCACCTGTTTAAAATTAAGACTATCTGATGAACAATTATTAATATAACCAAGTATAAATACCATACCGTGATACACATCAAAATAATAATTCTAAAAATATATTTAGACAATATTAGTTAGTATAAAAATACATTTTGTTAATGCTGTGTTGTGTATATTATTGGCGAAAATTAAAAAACAAATACATATTTAATATAGTCACTACGTCTATATTATAGATAATAACCAACCCTCTGATAATATAGTGAGTCGGTCTATAATCATTATTTTTAAGATAATAAAAGCAATCACGACATATATATTTAATCAAATCGCACTGATAGTTTAATTTTAAATTAAGGTGTAATAACAGTAAATTATAAAAAATACTATTTTATGACCGGGAAACTCGTAAAATTAATAAAGTATTATTTTTGAATAATTATTCATTTCAATAACAATATTTCTCCGGGCAGGTTAAATATATAAAATAGTACGAAGCCGGAGCCTGCAATGACAAGCACCATTATGCTGACACAGACACATGTGTGGCTGAATCAGAGTTTCAGACATACGGAATGAGATACACCGGAGAGACTCAGTTGCTGAAAGATTAGATAAGACCGGGAGTTAACGAAGAAAACTGGAGCGGGCGAAGGGAATCGAACCCTCGTATAGAGCTTGGGAAGCTCTCGTTCTGCCATTGAACTACGCCCGCGTCGGGATGTGTGAGATTATACGCCGGTCATCTTGTTTATCAAGAGGATAGTGAAAAAAAAGCCCCACAAATTTGTGAGGCTCCGTATTCATTTACTGCAGCAATTATTTGCCCGGACGCATCGCAGGGAACAGGATAACGTCACGGATGGTATGGCTGTCAGTAAACAGCATAACCATACGGTCGATCCCGATACCCAGACCCGCTGTCGGCGGCAGACCGTGCTCCAGTGCGACAACATAGTCTTCGTCATAGAACATCGCTTCGTCATCACCGGCATCTTTCTGGCGGACCTGCTCAGCAAAACGTTCTGCCTGATCTTCCGCATCGTTCAGCTCGGAGAAACCGTTACCGATTTCACGGCCGCCGATAAAGAATTCAAAGCGGTCAGTAATAAACGGATTGTCGTCATTACGGCGCGCCAGCGGAGAGACTTCTGCCGGATATTCAATGATGAATGTCGGCTGGATCAGATGGCTTTCTGCCACTTCCTCGAAGATTTCACACTGTACGCGGCCCAGACCCCATGATTTTTCAATTTTGATATTCAGGGATTTCGCGATAGCAACCGCTTTATCCATATCGTCCAGATCCGCCATATTGGTTTCCGGACGATATTTGCAGATAGCTTCTTTCATGGTGAGTTTGGCAAACGGCTTGCCGAAATCGAACTCCTGGTCACCGTATTTCACGACCGGGTTACCCAGCACATCCTGCGCGATGGTGCGGAACAGCTCTTCGGTCAGCACAATCAGGTCTTTATAATCAGCATACGCCATATAAAGTTCCATCATGGTGAATTCCGGGTTGTGACGCGGGGAAACCCCTTCGTTACGGAAGTTACGGTTGATTTCAAACACACGTTCAAAACCACCGACCACCAGACGCTTCAGATACAGTTCCGGCGCAATACGCAGATACATATCGATATCCAGCGCATTATGATGGGTAACAAACGGACGCGCACTTGCCCCGCCCGGAATGACCTGCATCATCGGGGTTTCCACTTCCATAAACCCTTTGTTCACCATGAATTTACGGATTTCAGCCAGAATACGTGAACGCACCGCAAAGGTATGACGGGATTCATCGTTGGCAATCAGATCCAGATAACGCTGGCGGTAGCGGGTTTCCTGGTCACTCAGACCGTGGAATTTATCCGGTAACGGACGCAGTGCTTTGGTCAGCAGGCGGACTTCGGTACAGTGAACAGTCAGCTCACCGGTTTTGGTTTTAAATAACTTACCGCGTGCCGCGAGGATATCGCCCAGATCCCATTTTTTAAAGGATTCGTTGTACACGCCTTCCGCCAGATCATCACGGGAAACGTAAATCTGAATACGACCCGCAGTGTCCTGTAAGGTGGCGAAAGAGGCTTTACCCATGATACGGCGGGTCATCATACGGCCGGCAATCGCAACTTCGATATTCAGGGCTTCCAGCTCTTCCGCGCTTTTTTCGCCATATTTTTCATGCAGCTCACCGGATACCGCATCACGGCGGAAATCATTCGGGAATGCAACGGCTTCTTTCTCACGCAGCTGTGCCAGTTTTTCACGACGTGTTTTTAATTCGTTATTTAAATCAGGTGCCTGCTCAGCACTGTGTTGGTCTTGTGACATTTTTAATCCTTATAAACCCGCTTTTAAGCTGGCCTCAATAAATTTATCCAGATCACCGTCTAATACTGCCTGAGTATTACGGGTTTCCACACCGGTACGGAGATCTTTAATACGGGAATCATCAAGCACATAAGAACGGATCTGACTGCCCCAGCCGATGTCGGATTTGTTATCTTCCATTTCTTGTTTATCGGCGTTTTTCTTCTGCATTTCATATTCATAAAGTTTTGCTTTCATCTGACGGAAAGCCTGATCTTTATTTTTATGCTGCGAGCGGTCATTCTGACATTGTGTGACGATCCCGGTCGGAATATGGGTCAGACGCACCGCAGATTCCGTTTTGTTCACGTGCTGACCACCGGCACCGGAGGCGCGGTAAACGTCAATACGGATATCCGCCGGATTGATTTCAATATCAATGTCATCGTCCACTTCCGGATAGATAAACGCGGAACTGAACGAAGTATGGCGGCGGCCGCCGGAGTCAAACGGGCTCTTGCGCACCAGGCGGTGAACGCCGGTTTCGGTGCGCAGCCAGCCGTAGGCATATTCGCCCATAATCTTAACCGTCGCCGATTTCAGGCCGGCCACATCGCCGTCAGATTCTTCAATAATTTCGGTTTTAAAGCCGCGGCTTTCTGCCCAGCGCAGATACATACGCAGCAGCATGCTTGCCCAGTCCTGAGCTTCTGTACCACCGGAACCGGCCTGGAGATCAAGGTAGCAGTCAGCGCTGTCATATTCACCGGAGAACATCCGGCGGAATTCCAGCTGACCGAGTTTGTCTTCCAGTCCCTTCAGCTCTTCAACCGCTTCGTTAAAGGTCTCTTCGTCATCGGCTTCGACGGCGAGTTCCAGCAGACCGCTGACATCCTCAAGCCCCTGGTCAAGGTCATCAATGGTTTCCACGATGGCTTCCAGAGAGGCGCGTTCCTTACCGAGTGCCTGGGCACGTTCAGGTTCATTCCAGACGTCAGGCTGTTCCAGCTCGGCGTTAACTTCTTCTAAGCGCTCTTTCTTGGCATCGTAGTCAAAGATACCCCCGAAGCACCGAAGTACGCTCAGTCAAATCCTGGATCTGATTTTTTACCGGGTTAATTTCAAACATGTCTTTTTATCTTTTGTTGATTGTCAGGTAATAATGTGAGAACTGCACATTGTAGCGAAAATCCGCTCATCATGACAGCACTGCAAACCCCTTTCGGACTAAAATTAATCGGGCCAGATATGTTCTATCAGTAACTGCACACTGCGCTGTCCGCGGAACTCATTCACATCCAGTTTATACGCGAGACGAACCCGCTGCACACTGTTGTCCGGCCAGTAATTTACATCCACGTTAAAGGCGATACCATCGAGCAGCGGACCGCCGCCTTCCGGTTCAATCATCACTTTCAGGTGTTTTTCGCCGACGATGCGCTGTTGCAGCAGACGGAATGTACCGTCAAACAGCGGCTCCGGGAACCCCTGCCCCCACGGCCCGCCTTCGCGCAGCAGCCCGGCGGTTTCCAGTGTCATATCCTGCGGTGACAGAACGCCGTCGCTCCAGATAACGCCGTGCAGCAAGCCGGGGTCAATCATATCATCCACCAGCGCGGCAAATTTATGCTGAAAATCAGGAAAAAACGATTCCGGCAGAGAAAGCCCGGCAGCCATGGCATGACCGCCGAATGCGGCCATCATTCCCGGGTTGAGGGTATCGAGCCGTTCGAGCACATCCCGCAGATGCAGGCCGCTTACCGAGCGCCCGGAGCCTTTCAGCAGACCATCGCCGCAGGGGGCAAAGGCAATCACCGGGCGGTGATAACGCTCTTTGATACGCGAGGCAAGAATACCGACCACGCCCTGATGCCATTCCGGGTGATACAACGCAATGCCCGATGGCATTTCCGTGGTGCTGTGCTCAATTTTGCTGAACAACGTCAGGGCTTCCTGCTGCATTCCCTGCTCGATTTCGCGCCGGGTCTGGTTCAGGCCGTCCAGTTCATGTGCCAGCATGCGTGCTTTCGCCATATCATCGGTCAGCAGCAGTTCAACACCGACTGACATATCATCCAGTCTGCCCGCCGCATTCAGACGCGGCCCGAGGGCAAACCCCAGGTCACTCGCCACCAGTGCGGGAGCCTGCCGTTTGGAGATTTCCAGCAGCGCGGTGATCCCGGCACAGCAGCGTCCGGCACGGATGCGGTTCAGCCCCTGATGCACCAGGATGCGGTTGTTCTGATCAAGCGGCACCACGTCCGCCACCGTACCCAGTGCGACCAGGTCGAGCATTTCAGCCAGGTTCGGCTCGGCAATATTCTGTTGCGCGAACCAGTCGTCCGCCCGCAGTGATGCCCGCAGCGCAGACATCAGATAAAAGGTTACGCCGACACCGGCGAGGGATTTGGAGAGAAATCCGCAGTCTGCCAGGTTCGGGTTAATAATCGCTTCCGCCGGCGGCAGAATCTCTCCCGGCAGATGGTGGTCAGTTACAATCACGCGGATCCCGGCAGCATGAGCGGCAGCTACGCCGTCATGGGAGGAAATGCCGTTATCCACTGTCATAATCAGCTCCGCCCCTTTGCGGCGGGCCTGCTCTGTCACCTGAGCGCTGAGCCCGTAGCCGTCCTCAAAACGGTTAGGGACAAGAAAATCCACCTGCCGGAATCCCATCCGGCGCAGTGCGCGGACAGACAGTGCGGTGCTGGTCGCGCCGTCAGCATCAAAATCGCCGACAATCACAATCCGCTGATTCTGGTGCAGTGCTTCTTTCAGCAGTACAACGGCCTGGTCAATCCCGTTGAGCTGACCATAATTAAGCAGTCCTCGTGCGCCGCGCTCCAGTTGTTCCGCAGAGGTGATCCCTCTGGCGGCATACAGGCGGCATAACAGTTCTGGGCGTTCGGGAGAAAGCAGTGCTGTGTAATCAGCCACATCACGGCGGCGGAGTTCTGTTTTTATCATAACAACCTGATTATACTATTAATTATTTATTTACTAATTCAGCAATTTTATCTGCGGATAAGTAACCGGCAATCAGCGTTCCGTCCTCAAGGACTATCGCCGGAGTGCCGGTGATGCCGAATTTCAGGCCGAGATTATAGTGTTTACTGATATCAATGTTACAGCTGTCTATCTGCGGGATAGGTTCATTACGGAACGCGTTATCCAGCGCTTTGGTTTTGAACCCGTTACACCAGACAGATTGCATTTCCCGGCCGACCGCAGACTCCGGCCCTTTGCGCGGGAACGCCAGATAACGGACCGTAATACCTTTATTATTCAGTGCCTTATTTTCATTATGTAACTTCAGGCAGTACGGACAGGTGATATCCGTAAAGACCGTAATAACGTGGCTGCCGCGCTGAGATTTATAAATGATCATCTCATTTTCCAGACTGTTCAGCTCACCCAGCAGCACATTATTGGTAATATTTTTCGGGGCTTTGCCGCTCATATCAAACATCGGCCCCTGTAACAGATAACGGCCGTCATCGCTGATATAAAAAACACCCTGCGGGGTGGCTACCGCCGAGACACCCGGCACCGGCGACGGGCGGATCATCGTGGCGGTCATATCCATTTTACCGAGTGCCGCTTTAATTTCGCTTTCCCCGGCGACCGCACCGTGGCCGAACACCAGCAGAAGCGCCAGTGCGGATGATACAATTTTCAGCATACTGTTTCCTTATCAGCCGCGCGGATGGTGCTGCTGGTGCAGCGTGCGTAACCGCTCCGTCGCGACATGGGTATAAATTTGTGTGGTGGATAAATCACTGTGCCCCAGCAGCATCTGCACCACCCGCAGATCCGCCCCGTGATTGAGCAGGTGCGTGGCAAAGGCATGGCGCAGCACATGGGGCGAGAGTTTTTCTGTCGCAATCCCGGCGACGACCGCATAGTGTTTGATGCGGTGCCAGAATGTCTGCCGCGTCATCTGCCGCCCGAGTTTACTCGGAAACAGTACGTCCGCGGCCTGTCCGTTCAGCAGTGACGGCCTGGCCTGTGCCAGATAAACCTCCAGCCAGTACACCGCTTCTTCCCCCATCGGCACCAGGCGCTCTTTATTACCTTTACCAATCACACGGATCACACCCTGGCGCAGACTGACATCCGGCAGAGACAGTGACACCAGTTCTGTCACACGCAGTCCGCAGGCATAAAGCACTTCCAGCATGGCTTTATCGCGCAGTTCGAGCGGATCGGTAACATCCGGAGCCGCCAGCAGGTCATCCACCTGGCTTTCGCTTAAATCTTTCGGCAGCCGGGCAGGCAGTTTGGGTGCCGCCAGCTGAATGGTCGGGTCATCCGTCCGCAGTTTTTCGCGGTAGCAATACTGGAAAAACCGGCGCAGCGAGCTGAGCATCCGCGCCGAACTGGTAGCTTTGTAACCGCGATCCAGCCGGCCGGCCAGAAAAGCCTGCAAATCAAGGGTGGTCAGCGATAACCAATCCAGATCCTGCGGCGCCAGCCAGTCCGCCAGTGCCTGTAAATCCAGGCGATAGGATGCCAGGGTGTTTTCCGATAAATTCTGTTCCAGCCAGATAGTATCAAGAAACTGCTCTGTCAGTGCATCACTTTCGCTGTGTTGTACGGCGTCCTTCACCGCTGACCTCCCGTTTGAATTCCCGTGTCAGAATTAACTTATCTTCTGTTACAATACCGTAATCCTGTGATGAAAGCAGCGCACAGAGGCGGTGAGCTTTCATTTTTTACCCGATACACAGCAGAATAAACAGATGAAAATTGGTCTTTTTTATGGTTCCAGCACCTGCTATACCGAAATGGCAGCTGAAAAAATCCGTGATATTTTAGGTGATGATCTCGTTGAACTCCATGATGTGAAAGAGACAGATCTGCAACTGATGGAAAGCTACCCGGTGCTGATCCTCGGTATTCCGACCTGGGATTTCGGTGAAATCCAGGAAGACTGGCTGGCGGTGTGGGAGCAACTGCCGCAGCTTGATTTATCGGGAAAAATTGTCGCCATGTACGGCATGGGTGATCAGGTGGATTACAGTGACTGGTTCCTGGACGCCCTGGGTTATCTGCATCAGCAGCTGCAATCATCCGGGGTAAAATTTGCCGGTTACTGGCCGGTGGACGGTTATACCTTCACCAGCCCGAAAGCCCTGACCCCGGACGGCAAACATTTTGTCGGCCTGGCACTTGATGATGTCAATCAGTATGACGAAAGCGAAGAGCGCATCGCCACATGGTGCATGCAGGTACTTGAGGAAGTTCAGGAACTGCTGTAGGCCGATCAGATATCCGGGTACTGTAAAAGCAGCTGATTAAGGCTGCTCCATGCCTCTTTCGGGACACTGTCAGAGGCTATCCACAGATATTTTTGCCGCCCGGAAGTCAGTGAGCGCAGATGCAGACGGATACCCAGCCGGGTGATATACGGCGGCTTAGTGATTTCCCACTCGCTTTTACGCCACAAAATCCGGTTATGGTTTTGCAGACTGGCAGGACCGGCACGTTTGCTGATTTTATACTGTGTCCGCCCCCAGCCTGCGATCAGCAGCAATGTCAGCGGCAGCCAGATAAATGAGGTTCTGCCGGGCCAGGGTGCAAATAACACACTCAGCGCCAGCACACCGTAAATCAGTGTTGAGAAGACCTGAGTCTTAAATGAGACACGTAATACTGATTTCCATAAAACCACCGGTCTGCCCCTTCTGTATCCTGACACAATGACAGCACCCGCTGTCCGGCTGAGAACCCGGTTATCCCGTGTCCGTCAGCCGGAAAATATACGGCATTCCTTCCCGGTTTCCTATGAAATAACTGTGACCGGTTATGACTTTCTCTGCCGGTCAGTCCGGATAATACGCTGCGTTCTGTGCTGCCATCCGTGCCTGATTACGTTCCTGAATCAGCCGGATTATCTGATACAGCGCTTCATCATCCGGACGGCCTTTATTCATCAGCCAGTTAAACAGATCCGGGTCCGGACAGTTCAGTAACTGCACAAAATCCTGTTTCTGGGCATCGGTCAGCGTGTCATATTCATGCTGAAAAAACGGCATAATCGCAATATCCAGCTCCCGCATGCCGCGACGGCAGGCCCAGTGGATGCGGGCTTTATTTTCAATATCTAACACCGGTATATCCTTTTTATAAGAAGCGGTTTATCAGACCGGTAAACATAACTGATGATATCAGCGTAGCCTACCAAGCCCTGACAATAAAGAAAATCGTCTGCCGCACATGCCGGAGAAAAATGCGTCTCAGGCGGAAAAATAAATGAAATCCGCAGTTGAGGATTTCATTGTCACTCCGCATGCGCCGCATCACACAAAGGGTCAATAATATTCTCTTGCAATGTCTGTTATCTCTTTTACCATACATTGCACAGCTCTCCGGACAGGTAAAACATCATGAACACAGAAACAAATACATTACTCCCGCAACTGAGTGATTCTCTCCCCCTGACACGCATTTCCCTCAGCGATCTGGCGCTGGTGACCATCACCGGCCCGGACAGTCAGAAATATCTTCAGGGACAGGTCACCGCTGATGTCGACGCTATGGCTGATGATCAGCATGTGCTGTGTGCCCATTGTGATGCCAAAGGGAAGATGTGGAGTGATCTGCGTCTGTTTCATTATAAAGACGGTTACGCCTACCTTATCCGCCGCAGTGCGCTGGATACCCAGCTCGCGGAACTGAAAAAATACGCGGTATTTTCCAAAGTGACGATTGCCGCTGATGAGAGTGCTGTCCTGACCGGGATCGCCGGTCACGGTGCGGCAGACGCCTTGCGGGCGCATTTCAGCACAGTTCCGGATGCGGATACTCAGGTTGTCAGCAGCAATGACACCACACTGCTGTATCTGCCGCTGCCGCAGGGGCGTTTTATTCTGATCCGGAGCGCTGAGCAGGCTGGTGCTTTATCTGATGCCCTGCCTCTGCCGGATGTGTCTGACACTCAGTGGACCGCACTGGATATTGAAGCCGGTTACGCCGTGATTGATGCGGCTACCGTCGGTGAATTTCTGCCGCAGGCAACAAATCTGCAATCCCTTCCCCGGGGGATCTGCTTTAAGAAAGGCTGTTATACCGGGCAGGAAATGGTGGCCCGCGCCAAATTCCGCGGTGCCAACAAACGCGCTATGTTCACGCTTATCGGCCACAGCCGCCATGTGCCGGTCGCCGGTGATGATGCTGAGCGTCAGCTGGGCGAAAACTGGCGCCGTACCGGTACCATTCTCGCGGCAGTCCGCCTGAGTGATGATCGCGTGCTGGTGCAGATTGTGATGAATAATGATACGGAGGAAGATGCTGTCTTCCGTATCCGTGAAGACGAAGAAAGCCGCCTGAGCCTTTTCCCGCTGCCGTACTCCTTTACTGAAGAAGCCTGATTCCCCGTCATCTCCGGGCGCAGAGATACCCTGTCTCTGCGCCCGGGGGTATTTTGTATAAATCCGTATTGAGGTTGTTATGTCATCAGCTGTTCCCGCACAGGAAGTCATTCCTTTTTCTCAGTTAATCACCTTTGTTATGGAGCTGGATAAGCTCAAAAGCGTTTACCGCAAAACCCGTCTGCTGAACAATGAACGTCAGGAAAACTCCGCTGAACACAGCTGGCATTTTGCCATGACAGCAATGGCGTTTGCGCCGTATGTTGAAGATGCGGATATGCTGCGGATCCTGAAAATGGCACTGCTGCATGATGTGGTGGAAATTGACGCCGGGGACGTTCTGGTCTTTGATCTGGCCGCCCGCGAAGCGATTGCGGAAAAAGAAGTGGCTGCCGCAAAACGGATTTTCGGTCTCCTGCCGCAGCCGCAGGCGGATGAGTTTCAGGCGCTGTGGAATGAGTATGATGCCGCAGAAACCCGCGAAGCCCGTATCGCCAATATGATCGACCGCGTGATGCCGGTGCTGATGAATCTGCACAACAACGGTCAGAGCTGGGTGGAAAACAACATTTCACTGGAACAGGTGATTGACCGCACGAAATTTATTGCCGATGTGCATCCGGCATTCTGGACGTGGTTACGCGCCGAACTGGATACCGCGAAGCAGAAAGGCTGGCTGCGCTGATAAAAAAGGCCGGTTGTGGTAACACAACCGGCCTTTTCTTTATCGTTTACCGTTTACTCGTAATCACTCATCGGTGCACAGGAGCACTGAAGGTGACGGTCACCGTAAACATCATCCAGCCGTTTAACTGTCGGCCAGTATTTGTTGTCACGCGTTGCCTGAGTCGGAAATACCGCCACTTCACGGCTGTACGGGTGTGACCACTCCGCTGCCAGTTCAGTCTGGATATGCGGGGCATTCACCAGCGGGTTATCTTCCGCTGTCCACTCGCCGCTGCCGACCCGCTCCATTTCCGCACGGATACCCAGCATCGCATCAATAAAGCGATCCAGCTCCGTCTGACTTTCGGATTCTGTCGGCTCAACCATCAATGTGCCACCGACCGGGAACGACATGGTCGGTGCATGGAAACCGTAGTCAATCAGACGCTTGGCAATATCCATCTCCGTAATACCAAACTTCGCTTTCAGCGGACGAATATCCAGAATACATTCATGCGCCACATAGCCGTTACGGCCGGTATAAAGCACATCGTAAGCGGATTTCAGCCGTGCTGCGATATAGTTGGCATTAAGGATCGCGACCTGACTGGCCTGACGCAGCCCCTGAGCACCCATCATGCGGATATACATCCAGCTGATCGGCAAAATGGAAGCACTGCCGAACGGTGCGGCGGATACCGCGCCCTGAGAGGTCAGCAGCTCAGAGGTAACGATGGTGTGTCCCGGCACAAACGGTGCGAGGTGTTTTTTCACACCAATCGGCCCCATGCCCGGGCCGCCGCCGCCGTGCGGAATACTGAAGGTCTTGTGCAGGTTAAGGTGAGAAACATCCGCGCCGATAAAGCCCGGCGTGGTCACGCCGACCTGTGCGTTCATGTTCGCGCCGTCCAGATAGACCTGGCCACCGAATTCATGAATGATATCACAGACTTCGCGCACACCTTCTTCATACACACCGTGGGTGGACGGATAGGTGATCATCACACAGGACAGATTCTCACTGTGCTGTTCTGCTTTCGCCCGCAGATCAGCCAGATCAATGTTACCGTCTTCATCACAGGCCACCACCACGACTTCCATCCCCGCCATATTGGCTGAGGCCGGGTTAGTGCCGTGAGCAGACTGCGGGATCAGACAGATAGTACGGTGCCCTTCGCCTTTGCTTTCCTGATAGCGGCGGATAGTCACCAGCCCGGCATATTCTCCCTGTGCGCCGGAGTTCGGCTGCATACACATAGCGTCATAACCGGTCAGCAGCACCAGCCAGCGGGAGAGCTGTTCTATCATCACATGATAGCCCTGAGCCTGCTCCGGCGGGCAGAACGGGTGCATATTACCGAATTCCGGCCAGGTGATCGGGATCATCTCCGCTGCCGCATTCAGTTTCATGGTGCAGGAGCCGAGCGGGATCATCGCCTGATCCAGCGCCAGGTCTTTACGGGCCAGACTGTGCAGATAGCGCATCATATCCGTTTCGCTGTGATAGCTGCGGAAGTTCGGATGCTTCAGAATCTCCCCTTCGCGGCGCAGCGCGGCAGGAATGGATTCAGAAGAAGCGGCAACCTGTGCATCGAGTGCATCGATATCCCACTGTGCTTCCTGTCCGGTCAGTACCGCGTACAGATTTTCCAGGCATTCACGCTGCGTGGTTTCGCTCAGGGTAACCGCAACGGCACCCGGCAGATCGGTACGCAGGTTGATACGCGCTGCTTTGGCCCGGGCCAGAACGGCAGCTTTGTCCTGCACTTCGATCGTCAGGGTATCGAACCAGGTGGTGTTACGCAGACGCAGACCTGCATCTGTCAGCGCTTTCGCCAGAATATCGGTCAGGCGGTGAATGCGGCCGGCAATCCGTTTCAGACCTTCCGGCCCGTGGTAGACCGCATACATCCCGGCGATATTCGCCAGCAGAACCTGAGAGGTACAGATATTGGAGTTCGCTTTTTCACGGCGGATATGCTGTTCGCGGGTTTGCAGCGCCAGACGCAGAGCACGGTTACCGGCGGCATCAATGGATACCCCGATAAGACGGCCCGGCATAGCACGTTTGTAAGCATCACGGCAGGCAAAGAAGGCGGCATGCGGGCCGCCGTAGCCCATCGGCACACCAAAACGCTGGGCTGAGCCGAAGACGATATCCGCACCCTGTTTGCCCGGTGCTTCCAGCAGGACCAGCGCCATAATATCGGCTGCCACACTGGTGATCACCTGACGCTGATGTAACTGTGCCAGTAAGTCACGGTAATCATGGATCTGCCCGCCGGTGCCGGTCTGCTGCAACAGCACACCAAACACATCATCGTAATCAAGGGCTTTTTCCGCACTGTCAATGATCAGTTCAAAACCGAAGTATTCAGCGCGGGTGCGGATCACATCCAGGGTTTGCGGATGCACGTCATCCGCAATGAAAAAGCGGTTGGCATTTTTCTTTTTGCTGACGCGTTTTGCCATCGCCATCGCTTCCGCCGCTGCGGTTGCTTCATCCAGCAGTGAGGCGGATGCCAGCTCCAGACCGGTCAGGTCGATAGTCACCTGCTGGAAATTCAGCAGTGCTTCCAGGCGGCCCTGGGAGATTTCCGGCTGATACGGCGTGTACGCGGTATACCAGCCCGGATTTTCCAGCAGATTGCGTAAAATTACCGGCGGCAGAATGGTCGGTGCATAGCCCTGGCCGATGTAAGAGGTAAATTGCTGATTCAGCCCGGCAATGGTTTTCAGTTCTGCCAGCGCATCCTGTTCGGTTGCCCCTTCGCCCACGGCAGGCGGGATATCCAGCTGAATATCATCAGGGACAATATGGCGGGTGAGATCTTCAAGTGATGCCGCACCGACCGTTTTCAGCATATGCTGCTGTTGTTCAGGGGATGCGCCGATATGACGGCGGACAAATTCACCCCGGTTTTCAAGCTGCGTTAAAGTTTGAGTCATTGTTCTCCGGTTCCTGACATTGTCTGATTCAATAAAAACCCGAAAAAAAACCCTGTTTGCTCACAAACAGGGTTCCGCAATCCGTCAGTCTTGTTCTTCAGCCTGCAGTTCTGCGTATTTGGCTGCGTCCATCAGACCGGCAAACTCATCCGGATCCGTGATTTTAATGCGGATCATCCAGCCACCTTCATACGGCTCGCTGTTTACCAGTTCCGGGCTGTCTTCCAGTGCTTCGTTCACGGCGATAACGGTGCCGGTCACCGGCGCATACAGGTCTGATGCCGCTTTTACCGACTCAACAGTACCGAATGCCTCACCAAATGTGATTTCATCACCCACTTCCGGTAATTCAACAAAAACCACATCGCCCAGCAGTTCCTGCGCGTAGTCAGTGATCCCTGCCACATACTCATCACCACTCTCATGGCGAACCCACTCGTGATCTTCTGTATATTTCAGATTCTCAGGTATATTACTCATCGCCAACGGCTCCTGTTATCGGGTTTCTCAAAATTTAACAATAAAAAAAGGTTATTCAGACCAGTGCTTTGCCGTTACGGACAAATCCCGGTTTCACGACCTCAACAGGTACTTCGCGGTTGCGCACCTGTACAATAGCGGTATTGCCGATCCCCTTCGGGACGCGGGCCAGCGCGATACTGAATCCCAGTGACGGGGAGAAAGTTCCGCTGGTGATAACGCCGGTCTGTAATTTGCCCAGTTCATCAGTAAAGCGGACTTCCATTCCGGCCCGCAGTACGCCTTTTTCGCGCATCACCAGGCCGACCTGTTTTTCAGTGCCGTCGCGGCGGAATTTTTCCAGTGCCTCACGGCCGATAAATTTCCGGTCTTCCGGCTGCCAGGCAATGGTCCAGCCCATATTCGCCGCCAGCGGATTGACGGTTTCGTCCATCTCCTGGCTGTAAAGATTCATGCCTGCTTCGAGGCGTAAAGTATCCCGCGCCCCTAACCCGGCCGGTTTCACCCCGGCGGCCAGCAGTTTTTTCCACAGATCAGCGGCCTGCTCTGCGGGCAGCGCGATTTCATAACCTTCCTCGCCGGTGTACCCGGTGGTGGCAATGAAATAATCGCCGCTCTGCACGCCGTAAAACGGTTTCATCCCGGCGACGGCGGCTTTTTGTTCCGCACTCAGCAGTGTCGCGACTTTTTCTTTGGCATGCGGCCCCTGAACAGCAATCATCGCCAAATCATCACGGACTGTCATCTCAGCCGCAAAGTTTTTGCGATGTTCGTCAATCCACGCCAGATCTTTTTCACGGGTGGCGGAGTTCACCACCAGCCGGTAAAAGTCATCCGCAAAGTAATAGACGATAAGATCGTCGATCACACCGCCGGACGCATTGAGCATCCCGGTATACAGTGCTTTGCCTTTTTCGGTGAGTTTTGCCACATCGTTGGCGAGAAGATAACGGAGGAACTGCTGACATTGCGGCCCATGAAAGTCCACGATTGTCATATGGGAAACATCGAACATACCGGCGTCATTGCGGACATTGTGGTGCTCTTCGATCTGGGAGCCGTAGTGCAGCGGCATCATCCAGCCGTGAAAATCCACCATTTTTGCCCCGCAGGCAACGTGCTCACCGGACAGTGGTGTGTGTTGTGCCATTCTATCCCCTTTCAGTCAGACATAGTGCGCAGCATGTACCGCGCAAACGATACCCTTTTCCTGACGTTATCACCGAATCACAAACGTAACCATAAGAAAAAATTGTGACCGTGTACGCGGACGGAAAAATACGAGCCGTCAGTATGCAGATTTTTCATCTGCCATTCTGAGCCCTGAAGCGCAAAAAAGCATTAACAGGTGATAGTTTTGAATTAAGCGGCGGGAATGCACTAAAACACCGGCCGGATCGACCGGTTAAATTTTAGTGCATTATGAATAAAACTAATGTGAAAAAAGGCCTTAAATTAGATTTTTTCAGCTGATGCCGTCTTCGGTTCACGCAGCCAGTCCGGCATATCACTCAGTCCGCGGGCATGGCGCAGCAGCGCCGGTTTTACGCCCGGCAGTGTGTCTGCCAGCACCAGACCGACATCACGGACCAGTTTTTTCACCGGATTGTTGCCGTCGAACAGTTCACGGAAGCCCTGCATTCCGGCCAGCATCATTGCGGCACTCTGCTTGCGGCGGCGCTCAAAACGGCGCAGCCAGAAATAGTTACCGATATCTTTGCCTTCAGCGGTCAGACGGCGGATTTCGCCAATCAGCTCCGCCACATCCATAAAACCGAGGTTAACCCCCTGTCCGGCCAGCGGATGAATGGTATGAGCGGCATCGCCCAGCAGCGCCAGACGCGGCGCAGCGAACTGACGGGCATAGCGCCCGGTCAGCGGGATCGCCCGACGTTCACTGACCACTTCACACAGCCCGAGACGCAGATCAAATGCCGCTGCCAGTTTATGGTTAAACGCAGCCTCATCCAGATCCAGACAGTGCTGTGCTGTCAGTCCGGACAGAGACCAGACAATTGAACAGTGATGAGCATCCGGCAACGGCAGAAATGCCAGAATGCCGTCGCCGTGGAAAACCTGACGCGCCACATTCTCATGCGGCAGTTCTGTGCGGATAGTGGCGACCAGCGCGTGGTGTTCATAATCCCAAAACGAGACCGGGATATCCGCATGCTGACGCAGCCAGGAATTTGCTCCGTCTGCCCCCGCCACTAAGCGGGTCGTGAGCATGTCGTCATTTTCCAGGGTGATAAAGGCATCGTTTTCGCCCCACACCACCTGACGGATTTGCGTACCGGTGAGCAGCGTCACATCAGACAGTGTCTGCACCCGCTCCCAAAGCGCGTTGCGGATCACATCATTCTCAATGATATGGCCGAGGTGTTCACAATGGGCTTCCGCCGCGCTGAACGCGATACGGCCAAAGCTGTCGTTATCCCACACTTCCATGCCCTGATACGGTGCCGCGCGTTTTGCCAGAATATCCTGCCAGACACCCAACCGCCCCAGTAAGCGCTCACTGGCACTGTTGATGGCGGAGACCCGGACAGCAAACGGTGCCTGCGGATCAAAACGGGTATCCGGAGCCTGTTTTTCAATCACGGCAATGCGCAGCCCGCAGCCGTGCAGACCACAGGCCAGTGCCAGCCCGACCATGCCGCCACCGGCAATTACCACATCATATGACTGCATTGTTTATCCTCTTTCCGTGGCGGTGTTAAGCGGCTGTGCGACCCAGCCGAGAGTCTGTTTTGCCAGCCGGTTGCGCAGAAACGGCAGCATTTCCATTGCCATCAGACCGGCATTCCGTCCGGCTGCCAGCGGGAAACAACGATTGGAGAAAAGACGCACCAGGCTGTCGGTCAGGGTCATTGTCGCCTGCCGGTCAGCCTCACGGGCGGCCTGATACTGCATCAGCACACGGTACTGACCAATATCTTCCTGTGATAAAAACGCCTGACTGATAACTTCCGCCAGTGCCATCACATCACGCATTCCCAGGTTAAAACCCTGGCCGGCGATCGGGTGGAGTGTCTGCGAGGCGTTACCCACCAGCGCCAGGCGGTGGGAAATCTGAGAGTGCGCGGCACTCAGGGTCAGCGGATAACAGTGACGGGCACCGGCAGTGACGATTTTACCCAACTGCCAGCCAAAGGCTTTCTGCAATTCGCGGCAGAAAGTCTCATCATCCCATTCACGCACGGCTTCCGCATGCTCTGCACGGTGACACCAGACCAGCGAACTGCGCCCTTCTGTCATCGGCAGCATGGCCAGCGGCCCCTGCGGGGTGAAACGCTCAAACGCGCGCCCCTGCGGATCCAGTTCTGTCATCACATTGGCGATCACCGCCACCTGCTCATACGGGGTGTCGCTCCACTGCATACCGCATTGTTGTGCGACCGCAGAGTGACTGCCGTCCGCCGCGATCAGAACCTGACCGTTCAGTGTTTTGCCGCTCTCCAGTTGAACACTGACCGAATCCATTGTACGGGTAATGCTTTTTACGCTGTCCGGACAATACAACGTGACATTTTCGGCTTTTGCCAGTTCGGCAAACAGGGTTTGCCCGGCATCATACAGCTCAATCACCTGTCCGAGCGCATCAATATCATAATCACCGGCGGTAATATTCACACAGCCGGTATGTCCCTGATCAGACACATGCACCCGGGTAATCGGTGCCGCATGCGCTTTCAGGGCGGACCAGAGCCCGATTTTCTCCAGCCGCTGACAGGTACCGTACGCCAGGGCAATCGCCCGCGCATCAAACCCCGGATGATGGTCATCCGGTAATCTGGCTTCCGCCAGTGCAACGGGAAGCCTGCCGTGACTGAGGCGGGAAAGTGCCAGCGCCAGTGTTGCGCCGGTCATTCCGCCCCCGGTGATTATCACACTCATTAATTATTCAGCCTGTTTTGCCTGCGCCATCAGCGCTTCAATATCATCTGCGGTTTTGACCACTGATGCGGTCAGGTTTTCGTTGCCGTCCGCTGTGATGACAATATCATCCTCAATACGGACACCAATGCCGCGATATGCCTCCGGCACATCCGCATCCGGTGCGATATACAGTCCCGGTTCGATGGTCAGTACCATGCCCGGTTCCAGGATGCGGTCACGTTCCGTGCCGTAATGGCCGACATCATGCACATCCAGTCCTAACCAGTGGCTGAGACTATGCATGAAAAATGCGCGGTATGCTTTGGTCTCGATCAAATGCGGCACATCCCCGGTCAGTAAGCCGAGTTTTACCAGCCCTTCCGTCATGATTTCCACCACGCGCTCTGTCACCTCTGCAATAGAAGTACCGGGGCGGTAGAGTTCAAGGGAGACATCCAGGGTTTCCAGCACCAGATCATAGATTTCGCGCTGCTCTTTGCTGAATTTGCCGTTGACCGGGAAGGTGCGGGTGATATCCCCGGCATAGCCTTCAATTTCACATCCGGCATCGATCAGCACCAAATCGCCGTCTTTCATCCGGCATTCGTTTTCAGTGTAGTGCAGAATACAGCCGTTCTCACCGCTGCCGACAATCGTGTTATAGGACGGGAAACGCGCGCCGTTACTGACAAACTCGTGTTCGATTTCGCCCTGTAACTGATATTCGTACATACCCGGACGGCATTTTTCCATCGCGCGGGTGTGTGCCAGTGCGCTGACTTTCCCGGCACGGCGCATGATGTCCAGCTCCGCCGGGGATTTAAACAGACGCATTTCGTGGACGATCGGCCGCCAGTCAATAATCGTGCCCGGCGCGGAAAGGTTACGGCGGCTGCCGCGGCGCAGTGTGTCCAGAGCATTAAAGACGATAGTATCGGCATACACCATTTCGCCCTGTGCGAAATAGAGGGTGTCGAGGCCGTTCAGCAACTGGCAGAGCTGTTCGTTGATTTCATCAAACGGCAGTGCGCGGTCAACACCCAGTTTTTCCGGTGCAGCATCCTGGCCGAGACGGCGGCCGAACCAGATTTCCGCTGTCAGATCACGAACCCGGTTAAACAGGACACTGTGGTTATGGGTCTCATCACTTTTAATCAGTACCAGTACGGCTTCCGGCTCACTGAAACCGGTCAGGTAGAGAAAATCACTGTGCTGGCGGTAAGGATACTCACTGTCCGCATTGCGCTGTGCCGGAGGTGCCGCAAAGAAAACCGCCGCGCTGGCCGGTGCCATTTTTTCCAGCAATGCCTGACGGCGTGAGATAAATTCTTGTTTATTCATACCCTCTTTCCTTGTACTGTGTGATGATTCAGGAATCTGATGGTTCAGTGTGCCGCATATTATCTGCTGCGGACAGATTCAGATATATCAGTGTAATGTCGGTTTCTGTTCCGGCGCATCAGCCTTTTGTGCGCTGCGCGGCTTCGCCAGCGAGATATAGCACAGCTGTACCGCAACGCGGACATACTCGATCACTTCTTCCAGCGCGTCATCCAGCTCTTCGGCATCTTCTGCCTCATCATAGCCCAGCATGCCGATTTCCCGCAGATCAGTAACAATTTCTTTTACTTCCTTGCGATCACTGAATTTCGGATCCGCCACACCCAGACCTAATAAGAAGTGATTGACCCAGCCGGCCAGCTCATCAGCCCGGGCAAACACACCCGCCTCATCATCCGGCAGCAGTAAATTAAACTGACATTCCGTATCATCAAGCAGTTCAAATGTGGTATTAAAGAGAGCACGCAGCGGCTGTGCCAGAACCTGTGAAAACGCCATGCCTTCGTTGGTCAGGTCGTGGATCAGAGCCAGCCAGCTGTCATCAGTGTTACCGCCGCAGAGCAGACCCGTGATCAGGCCGTGCATCTCTGACGCGGTCATGGCGACGGCCTGCTGACGCAAAAGTTCATCAAGTGTTTTAAAATCGGGCAGTGTTTTATCCGGGGTCATTATTTTGCTCACCAGTCGGGTTTCAGTTCATGATATGCTACCATCAAGAGGCGCCGCTGTACCAGATAAGGGCTGCGGCCTGCTGCTATAACGTACACAATTCACGTCACACAGGATAATATCCTGTTGCAGAACCAAAGGAAGATTTCATGTCTGCACAACCCGTTGATATCCAGATATTCGGGCGTTCCATGCGCGTTAATTGTCCACCGGAACAAAGAGAAGCTCTGCTCGCTTCTGCTGCGGAGCTTGAACAACGGTTACAGGACCTGAAAGAACGCAGCCGGGTGTCCAACACAGAACAGCTCGTTTTTATCGTCGCGTTAAACATCTGTCACGAACTGGCACAAGAAAAATTGAAAACGCGCGATTATGCCTATAACATGGAACAAAAGATAAAACTGTTACAGCAGACTATCGAGCAGGCGCTGCATGACCAAACCCGAATCACTGAGCGCCAGGTAACACCTATTGAATAAAATTGTTTAGAAATCAGTCACTAGACAAAAAAAATTTCGAAATTAGGTTGCAATATCTGCCCGATTTCATACAATGAGTTTAAGAACAACGTTACACGAAGTTCACAAAATTCTCTGAGATGTTTGTCTGCGGGTCAGTCCCCTGAGCCGATATTGATACAGACAGAATGTGGTGATTTGTCACCGGTGAGCATACCTGATTCGTTCAGGCAGCCTAATGGAAGCAACACCGCGTTCACCTTGAACCAAGGGTTCAAGGGTTACAGCCTGCGACGGCATCTTGGAGACCTCTCTCTTCTTTATCTCCTGATATTTCGCTGATTTCACTATGACTCATGACCCGTTGTTACAAGCGCGGCATCATCTGCGTCAGTTAATCCGCAACAAGCGCCGTGCGCTGACACCTCAGCAGCAAAACACTGCCGCACAAGACCTTGTTCAGCAAATCATTCATCACCCTGATATACACCGCGCCGGTAATATTGCCCTGTTTCTCTCTTTTGATGGTGAGATTGATACCCGTCCGCTGACAGAGTGGCTGTGGTCACAGGGAAAACAGGTATTTTTACCTGTTCTTCACCCGTTCAGCCGCCATCATCTGTTATTCCTTGCTTATCGCCCTGATACCCCGCTGATTAAAAACAAATTTTCAATTTCAGAACCGGCGTTGGATGTCACACAGGTATTACCGCCGCAGGAACTGGATCTGATGTTTATTCCGCTGGTCGCGTTTGATGAAAAAGGAGAGCGTCTCGGGATGGGCGGCGGTTTTTATGACCGCACACTGGCGGGCTGGCAGAAGAAAGGGTTTTACCCGGTGGGGCTGGCACATGATTGTCAGCTGGTTGATGAACTTCCCGCCGCACAGTGGGATGTCCCGCTGCCGGAAGTGATCACGCCATCACGTCGCTGGCTGTGGCCGGAACATAAATAAACGTGAATAAACATATTGTTAATTAACAGAAAGATACACCACTCACACATTGACTCCGGTGAAACTGCCGGTAACGGGCAAAACGAAAAGTCGCTGTAAATACATCCCTGTAAGCTCAGGCGCGTCATCCATGACGCGCATGCTTTTCGTTCGCCTGCCCGTTACCGTCCGTTTACTTTACCTTCAGTCGTTCTGTTATCAGAACAACAGACGCGCTCTGACAGTTCCCGGCAGCGCTTTCAGCTGCAGCAGAACGTCGTCAGCTTCATCTTTGTTATTCGCCACAATATCGATAACCACATAACCCAGATCACCCGCCGTCCGCAGATACTGCGCCGCGATATTAATTCCGCGATCAGTAAAGACCTGGTTGATGCTGGTCAGCAGACCCGGGCGGTTTTCGTGGATATGCAGCAGACGGTTGGCATTCTGACCATGCACCGGCAGAGATACTTCCGGGAAGTTGACCGCAGAGAGCGTCGAGCCGTTATCAGAATATTTCGCCAGCTTACCGCCGACCTCAAACCCGATATTTTCCTGTGCTTCCTGAGTGGAGCCACCGATATGCGGGGTGAGAATGACATTATCAAACCCAATCAGCTCAGAAATAAACGGATCTGCCGGGTCATTGTTGGCCGCCGGTTCAGACGGGAACACATCCACCGCCGCGCCGGACAGGTGTTTTGATGCCAGCGCCTGACTCAGTGCCGGGATATCCACTACTGTGCCGCGTGAGGCGTTAATAAAAATCGCCCCCGGTTTCATCAGCTCAAACTCATGTTTACCAATCATATTTTTGGTGGATTCCGTTTCCGGCACATGCAGGCTGACCACATCACTCATATTCAGCAGCTCAGACAGATGGCGCACCTGAGTGGCATTACCGAGCGGCAGTTTGTTTTCGATATCGTAAAAATAGACATCCATACCGATGGATTCCGCCAGGATCCCCAGCTGTGTCCCGATATGGCCGTAACCGATAATCCCCAGCTTTTTACCGCGCGCCTCGTAGCAGCCTTTTGCCTGTTTATCCCAGATACCGCGATGCGCTTTGGCATTCGCCTCCGGAATACGGCGCAGCAGCAGTAATAACTGGCCCAGCACCATCTCAGCCACGGAACGGGTGTTTGAGAATGGCGCGTTAAAGACCGGAATACCGCGTTTTGCCGCTGCATCGAGATCAACCTGGTTAGTCCCGATACAGAAACAACCGACGGCGACCAGTTTTTCCGCACAGGCAAAAATCTCTTCCGTCAGTTGGGTACGGGACCGGATACCGATAAAGCGTGCATCACGGATAGCTTCTTTTAATTCTTCCGTGGATAATGCGCCTTTATGATATTCAATATTTGAATAACCCGCTGCTTTCAGACTGTCTACCGCACTCTGGTGTACGCCTTCCAATAGCAGAAATTTAATTTTATCTTTTTCCAGTGATACTTTTACCATGACCCTGCCTTTTGTTAAGTTCCCGAAATGTCCTGTCCTCACATCAAAATAACAAAAAATAACGTCTCCGCAATACACGCACCTGTACAAGTCACAGAACAAGTCACAGGGAAAAGGCAGGTTTACAGAAGAAAATGAAAAAATGCCGCTGAGAGCTGATATTTTGGCCATATCAAAGACAAAATTGTGATATATATCACCGAAATTTATGATTTTAAAAAAATAAAAAAAGGAACCGTTTCCGGTTCCTTATTCAGCATCTGAATATGACAGATATCGTACTGATTTATTTAATGGTTTTTACGCCATCCTGAGTACCCATCAGCACCACGTCGGCACCACGGTTGGCAAATAAACCGACAGTCACCACTCCGGCGATACCGTTGATTTTATTTTCCAGCTCAACCGGATTCAGGATTTCCAGGTTGTAGACATCCAGAATCACGTTACCGTTATCTGTTACCACATTCTGACGGTATTCCGGCTGACCACCGAGTTTGACCAGCTCGCGCGCCACATAAGAACGCGCCATCGGGATCACTTCCACCGGCAGCGGGAATTTACCCAGCACATCAACACGCTTGCTTTCATCCACGATACAAATGAATTTCTTCGCGATAGCCGCCACGATTTTCTCGCGGGTCAGTGCCGCGCCACCGCCTTTGATCATATTCATGTGGTGGTCAATTTCATCCGCGCCGTCGACATACACGTCCAGGCTGTCCACATCATTGCAGTCCAGCACCGGAATGCCGTAGCTTTTCAGTTTTTCGGTTGAGACCACAGAGCTGGATACCGCGCCGTCAATCTGGCCTTTCATGGTTGCCAGTGCATCAATAAAGTGAGATGCGGTGGACCCGGTGCCCACACCAACAATGGTGCCCGGCTTCACGAATTCTAATGCCGCCCAGCCAACCGCTTTTTTTAATTCATCCTGAGTCATGTTCTTGCCTTTTCGTCGTCATCCTATGCCACCGGCATAGCCCGCGATAATTATAGCAATTATTTCTCCCCCGGAATGCGAATTGTGGCATATTGTGAATGACTTATAAAAAAGAGGAGAAAACCGCCATGAGACGACCGGATTATCGTGCCCTGCAGGCGCTGGACGCTGTTATCCGTGAACGTGGTTTTGAGCGGGCTGCACAGAAACTCTGTATTACCCAGTCTGCCGTTTCGCAGCGCATCAAACAGCTGGAAAATCTGTTCGGACAGCCGCTGCTGGTGCGTACCGTGCCGCCGCGTCCGACTGAAGAAGGCCAGAAGCTGCTCGGCCTGCTGCATCAGGTGGAATTACTCGAAGCGGAATGGCTGGGCGATGATGCCGGGAATATTGAGCCGCCGCTGATCTCTCTGGCGGTCAACGCCGACAGTCTCGCGACCTGGCTGCTCCCGGCACTGCGTCATGTTCTGGCGGATCTGTCTATCCGGCTGAATATTCAGGTGGAAGATGAATCGCGGACTCATGAACGCCTGCGGCGCGGGGAAGTGGTCGGTGCGGTCAGTATTCAGCCGCGTCCGCTGCCCGGTTGTCTGGCGGATCAGCTTGGCGCGCTGGATTACCTCTTTGTCGCCTCACCGGAATTTGCCGCCCGTTATTTTCCTGACGGTGTCAGCCGCAGTGCCCTGCTGAAAGCCCCGGCTGTGGCGTTTGATTATCTCGATGATATGCACATGGCCTTTTTGCAGACCAATTTTGACCTCGCCCCCGGCAGTGTGCCGAGTCACGTACTCAATTCCTCGGAAGCGTTTGTGCAGCTGGCAAAACAGAGTTCAGCCTGTTGTATGATCCCGCATTTGCAGATTGCGGATGAACTGGAGCGGGGAGAGTTGCTGGATCTGACACCGGGGCTGTTTCAGCGCCGGATGCTGTACTGGCACCGGTTTGCACCGGAAAGTGCCACCATGCGCCGGGTGACTGACGCCCTGCTGAAACACGGGCGTCAGACCTTACGGCAGGAGCAGCCTGAAACGGCTTAACGTTTCAGTTCAAACACGACATCCACCTGGTCGCGGAAATCGATAGTCTGCTGTTCATAGGTTTCATCCGCAGATACCGCTGCCGGTGCATTGGCAGCCAGCATCATTTTACCGCGTGCCATCACCGGAACCGGCTGTGGTGCGTTGTAACCGATGCTGTAAACGGCACCCAGCTCAGTACCAAAGCCTTTTGCGACCGATTTGGCTTGTGAAATCGCATCAGAAATCGCTTTCTGGCGGACTTCTTCACGGTATTTCTCCGGATTATTCACCCCGAACTCAACAGCACTGATATCATTCAGGCCGCTTTTCAGCGCACCGTCGAGCAGTGTGTTCAGTTTGTTCAGGTCATGCACCTTCACCGTCACAGAACGGGATGCGTTATAACCACGGATAACGGACTCTTCTTTCTCTTTGTCATAGACATAATCCGGACTGGTGCTGATATTGGCCGCATTAATGTCTTTCTTTTCAATTCCCTGTGCTTTCAGGAAATCAAAATATTGCGCCACACGTTTATCTGCCTGTGCTTTGGCGGCTGACGCATCTTTTTCCTTTACTGTCACATTGATGGACAGTGTCGCCATGTCAGGCTCAGCCTGGATCACAGCGCTGCCGGAGGTTGAAATATGCGGGCCTGCCGGGGTTTCCGCTGCCTGAGCAGCTGCTGCGTACCCTCCCAGGGCAACCATAGCGGCAAGAGCAAGAGATTTCAGTTTCATATTTCCTCCTTCTGTTTTAAACCGGTCACATAACAGGATGTTATGCCGGAATTGATAACACTACCACACTTTGGCAAAACAATATTTCGGATTAATAAGAAATATTCAATCCTTTTAAGGCTAATTGTATCGCGATATACCACATCACCGAACCGACAAACAGATTGATAATCCGCTGTGAAACCGGTTTTTGCAGCACCGGAGAGAACCAGGCCGCCAGCAGCGCCAGGCCGAAGAACCACAATATTGATGCACAGACTGCCCCGGCGGTGAACCAGATCCGCATATCGGAACCGAGCTGTCCGCCGATGCTGCCCAGCACCACAAAGGTGTCCAGATAAACATGCGGGTTCAGCCAGGTGACGGCCACCAGCGTCATAATCACCCGCCAGCGGCTGCGGACCACCTGCTCCTGCATGGTCAGCGCGGTATCAGCGGTAAAAACCGCCCGCAATGCCCCCCAGCCGTACCACAGCAGAAACGCCACGCCGCCCCAGGTAACCAGCGCCATCAGCCACACTGACTGGCTCAGCAACGCACTGCCGCCGAAAACCCCGGCTGTGATCAGTAAAACATCACTCAGTGTGCATAAAAATGCACTCATCAGATGATACTGTTTACGGCTCCCCTGTTGTAATACAAATACGTTTTGCGGTCCGAGCGGCAGTATCATTGCCGCGCCGAGTAATAACCCCTGAAAATAAGTCGATAACATGCAAAAAATCCCGATAATTATTCAATCCACGCCGGATGGAATGAATATTACCGGGATTTCAGTATTAGTGAAATTAATACCATTAATGGACCATTACTGCGACTAATAACACGCGGAGAAATGCGGTCAGATCCACTCCCAGACCAGACGCACCGGTGTGCCGAGACATTCACTCACACGATGGATAATTTCATCGCGCCCGTTATCCATGCAGACAATAAAACTGTTGTTATAACGGACTGTCAGCCCGTAACACGCAAGACCACCGGTTTCATCATAATCCATATCCGGAATAACAACCGGCGCCCCGCAGCAGGGGGTATTGCGCGGTGTCAGCGCCGCAGAAATTCTCGCCTGTCCGGTGACCGCAAAAATCGCATTCATCTGAGCGCCCCACCAGACACCGGAAACCGGCTTGCGACAGACAGGACACAGCGGATAACGGAAATTTTCACTGCCGGACCAGAACATAACGTCCGGATCCGCCTGATGCATAATATCGTCAGCCGCCATCCACTCACTCAGATATTGCTCCGCAGCCTGTTGCTGCTCCGCATCCGGGATATAACTCAGTGTCTCAGGAATAAAATGAAGTAAATGCTCGCTCATCATCATCTCTCACAGTACGGCAAAAAAAAGCGGCACCCGAAGGGGCACCGCTGATAATATACACCTGTTACGCCTGTGTTTGCTGACTATTCTGATGCATATGCACATCAAGCTGCGGAAACGGAATGCCGATATTATGCTTATCGAGTGCGCGCTTGAAGTTTTCCAGCAGATCCCAGTGTACATCCAGGAAATCGCCGTTTTTTGTCCAGTAACGGACAACAAAATTCAGGGAGGATGGTGCCATTTCGTTGAGGCGAACCACGATACCTTTCTCTTTCTGTACGCGCGGATCAGCGGCAACAATCTCAGTCAGAATCTCTTTAACCTGATCAATATCCGCGTTGTAAGCCACACCGACAATAATGTCACGGCGGCGGTCCGGTTCACGGGTCACGTTAATAATATCGCCCGCAATTACTTTGCCGTTCGGGATCACAATGATTTTGTCATCCGCGCTGCGCAGTGTGGTGGAAAAAATCTGCACATTCTGAACCGTCCCTTCTGACGCGCCGATAACCACATACTCCCCGGCACGGATAGGACGGAAAATCACCAGTAACACACCTGCCGCAAGGTTAGAGAGTGAGCCCTGCAATGCCAGACCAACGGCCAGACCTGCCGCACCGAGCACTGCGATCACAGATGCGGTTTGTACGCCGAGACGTCCCAGCACCGCAATCAGTGTGAAGGCAATAACCGCATAGCGAACCATCGCGGACAGAAAATCAGAGACGGTGACATCCACGCCGCGCATTGCCAGCAGGCGGGAAACACCTTTACCGGCCATTTTTGCCACAAACAGACCAATAATCAGGGTCAGAACAGCAGCCACAATATTTACCGCATAATCCAGCAGCAATGCCTGATTATTTGCCAGCCAGCCGGTAGCCTGATTCAGGCCGTCCGTCAGGATTTGTTCATTCATTCATCCACCTCATAAGTTACCGGAAATAAAGAAAAACAACATTATTGCAATAACCGACCGATTATCGCCTCAGGTAAAGAACCACTGGTTTATATTACCGTAACAAATGAAAATTTCAGAATAAAAATTCTCAGCCCTGCCCGCCGGTCACAATAAATTTACGATAATTTTCCAGTAAAATCATAAAGTCAGCTGTGCCGCAGAACGCAATACTTTCATTATCGTAATAACTCATGCCTTCGTCCGGCTCATCAGTTTCAAAGGTAATCTGATTCGCGTTAATCATGATTTCCTCATCATCCATCAGCAAAGTGTATTCATGCCCCACTCGCTGCCATTGCTGTTCCCGCCCTTTAATACTGTCAAATGCCACGGTTATCTCATCAATCACCGAGAGATCCCCTTTCACTTCTTCATTCAGCCAGTGACCGATCGCTTCGTGATCCATTGACAGCTTAACTATCACGTTCCCGTCGATCCCGAGGGAAAATTCATAATCCATCGCTGTATACCTCTTGTTAATGCTTTACCGCTGTCACGTATGCAACACCTGCTCTTATTTTAGCGGGTTATCCCGTTTCCAGGTACATTGATACCGTAATTAACCGGATAACAGGTATAAAAAAACGGGAGACAGTGGTTGCTGTCTCCCGCCGGTGATAAAACTGCGGATTAATTCAGATACTGGCTATCACACCTGAGTCTGGAAAATCACGCCATCCGCGACTTTGGTATACTCATTCAGCTGGTCAAAGTTGAGGTAACGGTAGGTATCTTCCGCCGTCTCATCCACTTTATCCATAAAGGTCTGATACTCCGCCGGTGTCGGTAAACGCCCCAGCAGAGAAGCCACCGCCGCCAGTTCCGCAGAGGCCAGGTACACATCGGCACCGGTACCCAGACGGTTCGGGAAGTTACGGGTGGAAGTGGACACGACAGTTGAGTTATCCGCCACACGCGCCTGGTTACCCATGCACAGTGAACAGCCCGGGATCTCAACACGGGCACCGCTCTTACCGAAGATGCTGTAATAGCCCTCTTCTGTCAGCTGAGCAGCATCCATCTTGGTCGGCGGTGCCACCCACAGGCGGGTCGGCAGTTGGCCTTTATGGCTGTCGAGCAGTTTACCCGCCGCGCGGAAGTGCCCGATGTTGGTCATGCAGGAGCCGATAAAGACCTCATCAATTTTACTGCCTGCCACGTCAGACAGCAGACGTGCATCATCCGGGTCATTCGGTGCACAGAGAATCGGCTCTTTGATGTCATTGAGGTCGATTTCGATCACCGCTGCGTAATCCGCATCCGCATCACCTTCCAGCAACTGCGGATCCGCCAGCCATTTTTCCATGCTCTGAATACGGCGCTCAATGGTACGGCGGTCGCCGTAACCTTCCGCAATCATCCACTTCAGCAGGACGATGTTGGAATTGAGGTATTCGGTGATCGGCTCTTTATCCAGTTTGATAGTACAACCTGCCGCAGAACGCTCGGCTGAAGCATCCGCCAGCTCAAACGCCTGTTCCACTTTCAGTGTCGGCAGACCTTCAATTTCCAGGATACGGCCGGAGAAAATATTTTTCTTCCCTTTTTTCTCCACTGTCAGCAGGCCCTGCTGAATGGCGTAATACGGGATAGCATGCACCAGGTCACGCAGTGTGATCCCCGGCTGCATTTTCCCTTTAAAACGCACCAGCACAGATTCCGGCATATCCAGCGGCATCACGCCGGTCGCCGCTGCGAAGGCAACCAGACCGGAACCGGCCGGGAAGGAAATCCCGATAGGGAAACGGGTGTGAGAGTCACCACCGGTACCGACGGTATCCGGCAGCAGCATACGGTTCAGCCAGGAGTGGATGATACCGTCCCCCGGACGCAGAGACACACCACCGCGGTTCATAATGAAATCAGGCAGTGTGTGGTGAGTATTCACATCCACCGGCTTCGGATACGCGGCTGTGTGGCAGAAAGACTGCATCACCAGATCCGCTGAGAAACCAAGACAGGCCAGGTCTTTCAGTTCATCACGGGTCATCGGCCCGGTGGTGTCCTGAGAGCCGACAGAGGTCATCTTAGGCTCGCAGTATTCGCCCGGACGAACCCCCGCCACGCCGCAGGCACGGCCGACCATTTTCTGAGCCAGCGAGAAACCGCGGCTGCTTTTCTCAACCGGTTTCGCCTGACGGAAAATATCCGTATGCGGCAGGCCGAGAGACTCGCGTGCTTTGGCAGTCAGACCACGGCCGATAATCAGCGGAATACGGCCACCAGCACGGACTTCATCCAGCAGCACATCTGTTTTCAGTTCAAATGTCGCCAGCAGCTCATTGGTGTCATGATTGCGGATCTCACCTTTATACGGGTAAACGTCGATCACATCCCCCATATTCAGGTTGCTGACATCCACTTCCACCGGCAGCGCGCCCGCGTCTTCCATCGTGTTGAAGAAAATCGGGGCAATTTTGCCACCCAGCACGATACCGCCGCCGCGCTTGTTCGGCACATACGGGATATCATCCCCCATAAACCACAGCACGGAGTTGGTCGCGGATTTACGGGAAGAGCCGGTACCGACCACATCACCGACATAGGCCAGCGGGAACCCTTTTTTGCTGAGCAGATCAATCTGATTAACCGGACCGATATTACCCGGTTCATCCGGATCAATACCGTCACGCGGGTTTTTCAGCATCGCGAGAGCATGCAGCGGGATGTCCGGACGCGACCAGGCATCCGGTGCCGGTGACAGATCATCGGTATTGGTTTCACCGGAGACTTTAAAGACGGTGACGGTCAGTTTTTCCGCCAGCTGCGGGCGCTCCAGGAACCAGTCTGCATCAGCCCAGGACTGAATAATTTTCTGTGCATACGGATTACCGGCTTTCGCCTTTTCTTCCACATCATAGAAATTATCGAACATCAGTAAGGTATGAGAGAGCGCTTTGGCGGCGACCGGGGCCAGTTTTTCGTTATCGAGGGATTCAATCAGGGCGTGAATATTATAACCACCCTGCATGGTTCCGAGTAATTCAACGGCTTTTTCAGCGGAGATCAGTGGTGAATGTGCTTCACCCTTTGCCAGAGCGGCCAGAAAACCGGCTTTCACATACGCGGCTTCATCAACACCCGGCGGTACACGATTAGTAATCAGATCAACAAGAAACGCTTCTTCGCCTGCCGGCGGAGATTTCAGTAATTCGACTAACTCAGCAACCTGAGCGGCTTCCAATGGCTTAGGGGCGATCCCTTGTGCTGCACGTTCGGCAACGTGCCTGCGGTAATTTTCCAGCACGACGTACTCCTTGCTTTGTGTTTTTTATGAGTGCCCGGCAACGGGGTTTCAGCATATCAAAATTTAAACACATTGTTAATTCATTCACATTAAAGCAACATAAACAATTTGTGAGCTGAATAACATTAGTGAATTAAACTTGCTGCTTACCCGTTTCACCAGTGTTATGCCGTTTTAAACAGGAATCTGCACGATTATTGATTACGCCGGAAATGCAAAAAACGGTCGTTTGCGTAGTTCTGCTGCACCGGGAACGGCGGTCAGCACGCTGAAATTATTAATATCTGAATAATACCGGTTTGTCTATGAATACACAGGCGGGGCTGATGGCAGGGAATAAAAAAAATCCGGCGCCAAAGGCAGCCGGATTGTTATCTTCAGCCGGGTAACAGCACGGTTACCGGGTCAGCTGATTACTTTTTCTTTTTCGCTTTCGGATTCGGAAGGTCAGTGATGCTGCCTTCATAAATCTCAGCCGCCATACCGATTGACTCGTACAGCGTCGGGTGAGCGTGGATGGTCAGTGCCAGATCTTCCGCATCACAACCCATTTCGATAGCCAGGCCGATTTCACCTAACAGCTCGCCGCCGTTAGTACCGACAATCGCACCACCGATAACACGGTGAGATTCTTTGTCGAAAATCAGTTTGGTCATACCTTCAGCGCAGTCAGATGCGATTGCACGGCCGGAAGCTGCCCACGGGAAGGTTGCTGTTTCGTAGCTGATACCCTTCTCTTTCGCTTCTTTCTCGGTCAGACCAACCCATGCCACTTCCGGTTCGGTATAGGCAATAGATGGGATCACTTTCGGATCGAAGTAGTGTTTCAGACCGGAGATAACTTCGGCTGCCACGTGACCTTCGTGAACACCTTTGTGCGCCAGCATCGGCTGACCGACGATATCGCCGATAGCAAAGATGTGCGGCACGTTAGTGCGCATTTGTTTGTCAACGTGGATGAAACCGCGATCGTCAACTTCAACACCGGCTTTATCAGCCGCCAGCAGTTTACCGTTAGGGGTACGGCCGATAGCCACCAGAACCGCGTCGTAACGCTGTGGTTCTGCAGGGCCTTTCTTGCCTTCCATTGTGACATAGATACCGTCTTCTTTAGCTTCAACGGCGGTCACTTTGGTTTCCAGCATCAGGTTAAACTTAGTGCTGATACGTTTGGTGAACAGTTTAACGATATCTTTGTCTGCCGCAGGAATGACCTGGTCAAACATTTCAACAACATCAATCTGTGAACCCAGCGCGTGGTATACGGTACCCATTTCCAGACCGATAATACCACCACCCATGACCAGCAGACGGCCCGGGACAGTTTTCAGCTGCAGTGCATCAGTTGAATCCCAGACACGCGGATCTTCGTGCGGGATAAACGGCAGTTGGATCGGGCGTGAGCCCGCAGCAATAATCGCGTTGTCAAACGTGATAGTGGTTTTACCTTTCTCACCGTTGACTTCGATAGTATTTGCGCCGGTGAACTGGCCGAGACCATTCACAACAGTCACTTTACGGCCTTTCGCCATACCGGCCAGACCGCCGGTTAACTGAGAAATAACTTTCTCTTTCCACAGACGGACTTTATCGATATCGGTCTGCGGTTCGCCGAACACGATGCCGTGAGAAGCCAGCGCTTTCGCTTCTTCGATCACTTTAGCAACATGCAGTAATGCTTTAGACGGGATACAACCCACGTTCAGGCAGACACCACCTAAGGTTGAATAGCGTTCAATCAGGACAGTTTCCAGACCTAAGTCAGCACAGCGGAAAGCCGCTGAATACCCTGCAGGGCCCGCACCAAGTACAACGACCTGGGCTTTAATTTCAGTACTCATCGTGACCTCTTAATTGTTTGTCCGGCGGGTCAGACGACATATATTCCACCGGGACGTACACACTGAGAGCAGTTTACAAAATTGTTAACAACCTGGAAAGGCGCAGTTCTGTGACCTGACTCCCGTTATCCGGGATGAGCACGTTTCAGCCTGCGCCACTGAGACCGGCTCTGCACCGGTCTCAGTGTAATTGCTTACATCGCCAGGCGGCGTAAATCGCTCATGTACTGATTAATCAGCGTGATGAAGCGGGCGCCGTCAGCACCATCGATCACACGGTGGTCGAAGGAGAGTGACATTGGCAGAATGAGACGCGGAACAAATTGTTTGCCGTCCCATACCGGTTTCATGGATGAACGTGACAGACCCATGATAGCCACTTCCGGTGCGTTAACAATCGGTGCGAAACCGGTTGTCCCGATACCGCCCAGGCTGGAGATGGTGAAACATCCGCCCTGCATATCAGAAGAAGTCAGCTTACCGTTACGGGCTTTTTTGGAGATTTCAGCCAGTTCGTAAGACAGTTCCAGAATACCTTTTTTGTTCACGTCTTTAATGACAGGAACAACCAGGCCGTTCGGGGTGTCTACCGCGATACCGATATTGACATATTTTTTCAGAATCAGACGCTGTGCATCTTCGGTGATAGAGCTGTTGAAACGCGGCATTTCGACCAGCGCTTTGGCAGCGGCTTTCATCACGAAGACCAGCGGAGTGATTTTCACGCCCAGCTGTTTCTTCTCAGCTTCTTTGTTCTGCTGTTTGCGGAATTCTTCAACATCAGTGATGTCCGCTTCGTCCATCAGCGTAACGTGCGGGATCATCACCCAGTTACGGCTCAGGTTAGCGCCGGACAGCTTCTGAATACGGCTCAGTTCAACTTCTTCCACTTCACCGAACTTGCTGAAGTCCACTTTCGGCCATGGCAGCATGCCAGGTAAACCGCCGCCTGCTGCAGCCGGAGCCGCTTCAGCGCGTTTCACCGCATCTTTCACATAAGCCTGAACGTCTTCGCGCAGGATACGGCCTTTACGGCCTGTTCCTTTGACTTTCGCCAGGTTCACACCGAATTCACGGGCCAGACGGCGGATAACCGGACTTGCGTGAACGTAAGCGTCGTTCTCAACGAAGTCATTACCCGCAGCCGGCGCTGCTGCCGGAGCGGCTTTAGCTGCCGGTGCAGATGCCGGTGCTGCTGCCGCAGGTGCGGCGGCTGGCTGAGCTGCCGGAGCAGGTGCTGCACCCGCTACTTCGAATACCATGATCAGAGAGCCGGTTTTGACTTTATCGCCGACAGCTACTTTGATTTCTTTAACTTTACCGGCCATCGGAGACGGGACTTCCATTGAGGCTTTGTCGCCTTCAACGGTGATCAGAGACTGTTCTTCAGTCACGGTATCGCCGACGCTGACCATGATTTCAGTCACGTCAACTTCATCACCGCCGATATCCGGTACATGGATTTCTTTGTCTGCTGCCACGGCAGGTGCCGCTGCTGCAGGAGCCGGAGCGGCTGCGGCAGGCTGTGCCGCCGGTGCTGCACCCGCTACTTCGAAGACCATGATCAGAGAACCGGTGCTGACTTTATCGCCGACAGCAACTTTGATCTCTTTAACCACGCCCGCCATCGGAGACGGAACTTCCATTGAGGCTTTGTCGCCTTCAACGGTGATCAGAGACTGTTCTTCAGTCACGGTATCGCCGACGCTGACCATGATTTCAGTCACGTCAACTTCGTCACCGCCGATATCCGGCACATGAACTTCTTTCAGTGCGGATGCGGCAGCCGCTGCCGGAGCAGCCGGTGCGGCAGCCTGAGCTGCCGGAGCAGGAGCCGCTGCTGCGGCCTCTGCTTCAAATACCATGATGAAAGAGCCGGTGCTGACTTTGTCGCCCACAGCCACTTTAATTTCTTTAACAACCCCTGCCTGCGGAGACGGAACTTCCATCGACGCCTTGTCACCTTCAACGGTGATGAGTGATTGTTCTGCTTCTACTTTATCGCCGACACTGACCAGAATTTCTGTTACATCAACTTCATCTGAACCGATATCGGGCACATGGATTTCAATAGACATTAATTTTTACCTCTTATGCCACACGCGGGTTAACTTTTTCAGGGTTGATGCTGAATTTCTTAATGGCTTCTTCAACCACTTTCACGTCAACTTCACCACGTTTAGCCAGCTCACCCAGAGCAGCAACAACAACATAACCGGCATCGATTTCGAAATGATGACGCAGGTTATCACGGCTGTCTGAACGGCCGTAACCGTCAGTACCCAGTACGCGGTACTGGTCAGCAGGAACGTAACCGCGAACCTGTTCTGCGAACAGTTTCATCCAGTCAGTGGACGCCACAGCAGGTGCATCGTTCATCACCTGAGTGATGTAAGGCACACGCGGGGTTTCTGACGGATGCAGCATGTTCCAGCGGTCACAATCCTGACCTTCACGGGCCAGTTCGGTGAACGAGGTTACGCTGTAGATATCAGAGCTGATACCGTACTCAGAAGACAGAATCTGACCTGCTTCACGCACATGACGCAGAATCGCACCTGAACCCAGTAACTGTACCTTGCCTTTATCACCGGTCAGGGTTTCGAGCTTGTAGATACCTTTACGGATACCTTCCTCAACACCTTCCGGCATTGCAGGCATGTGGTAGTTTTCGTTCAGCGTGGTGATGTAGTAGTAAATGTTTTCCTGAGCTTCACCATACATACGCTCCAGACCATCCTGCATGATGACCGCAACTTCGTACGCGAATGACGGGTCATAAGACAGGCAGTTAGGGATAGTCAGAGACTGAATGTGGCTGTGGCCGTCTTCGTGCTGCAGACCTTCACCGTTCAGGGTGGTACGGCCTGAGGTACCGCCGATCAGGAAGCCGCGTGCCTGCTGGTCGCCTGCCATCCACATCAGGTCACCGATACGCTGGAAACCGAACATTGAGTAGTAGATGTAGAACGGAATCATCGGCAGGTTGTTGGTGCTGTAAGAGGTCGCAGCTGCCAGCCAGGATGCACCTGCACCCAGTTCGTTGATACCTTCCTGCAGAATCTGACCTTTTACATCTTCACGGTAGTAAGCAACCTGCTCACGGTCCTGCGGAGTATACAGCTGACCTTTGGAGTTGTAGATACCGATCTGACGGAACAGACCTTCCATACCGAATGTACGTGCTTCATCCGCGATGATTGGCACAATACGCTCTTTGATGGATTTATTTTTCAGCATCACGTTCAGTGCACGCACAAACGCGATAGTGGTGGAGATTTCTTTGTTCTGCTCTTCCAGTAACTGGCTGAAATCGCTCAGTGCAGGAATATCCAGTTTCTCATCGAAATGAGAACGGCGTGAAGGAACCGGACCATGCAGTGCCGCACGGCGTTCCATCATGTATTTCTGCTCTTCAGAGTTTTCGTCAAACTTGATGAACGGCAGTTTTTCCAGCTGATCATCAGCCACATCGATATTGAAACGATCACGGAGATGGCGCACGCCTTCCATGTTCATTTTCTTAACCTGGTGAGCGATGTTTTTACCTTCAGCGGTATCACCCATACCATAACCTTTAACGGTCTGGGCCAGGATCAGTGTAGGTTTGCCTTTGGTGTCATGCGCTTTTTTCAGTGCAGCGAACATTTTCTTCGGATCGTGACCACCGCGGTTCAGTGCGAAGATCTGCTCATCAGTCCAGTCTTTGACTAATGCAGCGGTTTCCGGATAGCGGTTGAAGAAGTGTTCACGGACGTAAGCACCGTCTTTGGATTTGAATGTCTGATAGTCGCCGTCAACGGTTTCGTTCATCAGCTGGATCAGTTTACCGCTGGTATCTTTCTTCAGCAGTTCATCCCAGCGGCCGCCCCACATGACTTTGATTACCTGCCAGCCGGCACCTGCGAACATACCTTCCATTTCGTTAACGATTTTACCGTTACCGTTTACAGGGCCGTCAAGACGCTGCAGGTTACAGTTGATAACGAAGATCAGGTTGTCCAGGCTTTCGCGGACAGCGATATTGATTGCACCTTTAGATTCCGGCTCATCCATCTCGCCATCACCCAGGAAGGCATAAACGGTTTGCTCAGAAGTGTCTTTCAGACCACGGTGTTCCAGATATTTCAGGAATTTAGCCTGATAGATAGCTGCCAGCGGCCCCAGACCCATAGAAACAGTCGGGAACTGCCAGAAGTTAGGCATCAGTTTAGGGTGCGGATAAGAAGGCAGACCTTTGCCGCCGATTTCCTGACGGAAATTGTTCAGCTGCTCTTCGGTCAGACGACCTTCCATGAATGCGCGTGCGTAGTAGCCCGGGCTTAAGTGGCCCTGGAAATAAATAACATCACCGCCGTCTTTTTCGTTCTGCGCACGGAAGAAGTGGTTGAAGCACACTTCATACATGGTAGCCGCAGACTGGTAAGATGCCATGTGACCGCCCAGATCCAGATCTTTCTTGGATGCGCGCAGAACCATCATGACAGCGTTCCAGCGGATAGCAGAACGGATACGACGTTCCAGCTCCAGGTTGCCCGGGTAGGCAGGTTCATCCTCAACAGGAATGGTGTTGATGTAATTACGGGCCGCAGCACCTGCTGCAACACTCACACCACCCTGACGGGCAGTATTCAGAACCTGATCAATCAGGAACTGTGCACGCTCAACACCTTCTTCACGGATGACCGATTCGATCGCCTGTAGCCAGTCGCGGGTTTCGATCGGATCCACGTCATTGTTCAAAATGTCTGACATGGTGTATTCCTTATAGTTTATCTGTTTCTAATGATATTCGGAGCCTATCTTCACGTATCCCGTCTTAACGGTGACGGGCGACGTGAAGATAGGCCCGGCTATATATTGCCGCTGATGCATAGGTCAGCTTACAGACGCAGCATTCAGGGATCTGTAAGCCCCAAAACCATTACTGATTTATTCTGTATACTGCTGGAGACGGCGCAGTGAACGTTCCCGGCGGGTGTGCTCACGGCTCATATCCAGCAATACGTCTTCCAGGAATGCCAGATGGCGGTGGGATGCTTCCCGCGCAACCTCCGGCGACCGGCTCATAATGGCCCGGAATACCTGTTCCCGGTGCTCGCTGACCATCGCCAGCATCTCTTTCCGGGTGTATAAGAATTCAAAGTTCTGCCGGATATTTTTTTCCAGCATCGGCACCATACAGCGCAGCAGATGTAACAGCACCACATTATGTGCGGCTTCTGTGACAATCAGCTGATATTGCAGGACAGCCTGAGATTCGGCTTCCACATCCCCGGCGTCGCGGGCATCGGCAATCGCCTGATGGCTGTTGGTGATACGGACAAAATCCGCTTCGGTTCCCCGCAGTGCAGCATAATAGGCAGCAATACCCTCGAGGGCATGACGGGTTTCCAGCAGATCAAACTGAGATTCGGGATGCCCTTCCAGCAGCTGGGCCAGCGGGTCACTGAAGCTTTGCCAGAGATTGCTCTGTACAAATGTGCCGCCACCTTGTCTGCGCAGCAGAAAGCCTTTCGCTTCAAGTTTTTGAATTGCTTCGCGCAGTGAGGGACGTGAGACGTCGAACTGTTTGGCCAGCTCGCGTTCAGGCGGCAGCTTCTCCCCCGGGCTCAGAGTGCCGTCGAGGATTAAGTGTTCCAGCCGCTGCTCGATCACGTCGGCTAATTTTGGTTGGCGGATTTTGCTGTAAGCCATATTTGCATCAGAACCATCAACATGGATAAATATTGCTTCATGGGTTTTGTAGTCAATTGGTAATACCAATTTCTTTTACAGGGTCTTAAAGTAACAAAGTATTCACCAACTGTCTATAAAGACCTTGAGCTAAATCATAAAAACCAGCAAGTTTTAACAATTTTTTTTAAATTTTAGCATAAATTGATAACTGATACGTTTAAATGCTGCATCGTGAATGTTACAGGATTTAACGTTTAAAATTCAGATAAATACGCAAACTGAACCGTTACAGTGACCAGATCGTCGGATAAATAATCACTTTCTGTGCATTTTTACCGCGTCTTATTGGTGATTTTCTGCTTTACAGAGCCCGACCCGATTGTTTCCGCTGTAACGATACTCACCAGACGCATTTAATCAGTAACAGGTTACCGGAATGCTAATTCTAGCAGGGAACCGGTAAACAGGAAAATTTCACGTCAGTCTTATCTGCGTAATTTTACTGATTATTCAGCCGGAACATCTGCCGGATTCAGTGAATTCCTGTATCGGTTCCAGTCGAAACAGGGGCCGGGATCCGTTTTGCGCCCCGGCGCAATATCACTGTGTCCGGTGATATGCCCGTTTATTTGCGGATAGTGTGCCAGAAGCACCTGTGTTACCGCGGTTAGTGCACGGTACTGTTCATCCGTAAAAGGTCGGGTATCCGTGCCTTCCAGCTCGATACCGACGGAAAAATCATTACACTTTTCGGTGCCCTGATAACAGGAAACCCCCGCATGCCAGGCCCGTGCATCAAAAGGCACATACTGCACAATTTCCCCGGTCCGGCGGATCAGGCAATGTGCGGAAACCCGCAGTGCCTGTATTTCCGCAAAAAACGGATGCGCATCCGGGTCCAGCGTGCCCTGAAAAAGCTGGTCAATATACGGACCACCGAACTGTCCCGGCGGCAGACTGATATTGTGGATCACCAGTAAACGGGGAGTCACCTGTTCCGGCCGGGTATCGTGATGCGGTGAAATCACCCGGCGCGCTGTGGTCAGCCAGCCATCCTGAATATCCATTCGTTCTCCTGAGCAAAATACCGTTATTCAATCACACAACAAATATCATTTTGTGCCGCACAGTATACGTGTCTTCCCCCCTTTCCGGGGAGTACTGATTTTTCACGGCGGATTTTTGCGTGTCAGACCGAAAAAAAATCTGCATTTCTCAAATGTTACACCGCAGTTTTCCATCTGTGCCGAGAAATCCGGATACCTCTCTTTTTTGCCGATCCGTCATTGAATAAAGTGCATCACGCTAAATAAGTACCTCTTTCACAGACATAAAAAGGAGCATCTGTATGAACCAGCGCGGATTCACATTAATCGAGGTGATGGTGGTAGTTGCCATTGTAGCCGTTCTCAGTGCCATCGCCGTTCCCGGCTATCAGAACTATATCCGGAAGGCCGCACTGATTGACGTGCTGCGCACGGTTACCGCGTTTAAAACCGGTGTGGAACTGTGCAGTTTTGATAATCCCTCTTTTGCAGGATGCAACAGCGGGTCGGGTACCATTCCGGCTGATACGCCGGGCCGCTATATCAAATCCGTCAAGGCAGAAAACGGTGTTGTGACTGTGCAGGGGAACAGCTCACTGGCTGCGCTGACGGTCAGCACCACCCCGGTAAGAAATCCGCTTAACGGTATCACTGTCTGGACAACCGACTGTAACAGCGAAGAAGACGCACTGAAAAAAATCTGTCTTGACGTCATCAAGTAACCACTGACATGAAAAGGAATTCATTATGCAAACAGCTGCACCCGCCCCTGTCCCCCGTACCGGCGGGGAAGAACAACTCTTACTGGCTGAAGTTCATGCACTTTGTGAGCGCAATGAACTGATGCTGATTGACTATAACCCCGATGCCGTCAGAGTTGCTGCCGCACAGCAGCCACGCAGAGATATTGTGTCCGCTATCCGGTTTCTGGCCGGTAAGCGGGTGGACATTGAATTGTGGCACAGTGAAAAACTGGCCTACTGCCGCCGCAATACCCCGCTGCCGGAGCCGATCCTTTTCCCCGGCGTAACACCGGAGACAAACACGCCGGCCTCTGCGGATACCGGCAATAACTGTACAGGCACCGGTTCACCACTGCCGCCGCCTGCCCCGCCTCCGGCGCAGGATCCCCGCCGGGCGCCGGAGACCGATACCTGGCCGGCAGAACAGCAATCTGCCGCTGTCCGGTTTGTTAACCAGCTGATTGCGGGAGCCATTGCCAAGCGGGCCTCCGATATTCACATTGAACCGGCACAACAGGGTTACCGGATCCGTGCCAGAATCGACGGGCAACTGCATACGCTGAATTCACCGCCACCGGAAATCAGTAGTGAGATAATTATCCGCATCAAAATCATTTCCGGCCTCGATATTGCCGAAAAACGGTTACCCCAGGACGGGCAGTTTGAGTGGCTGGAAAATAACACCCGCTATGCTGTCCGTGTTGCCACACTACCAACAATTTATGGTGAAAAAGTCGTGCTGCGCCTGCTGAGCACCACACAGAATCTGGCACTGGAAAAATCCGGGCTGACGGCCGGGCAATTGGAAACGCTGCATACAGGGCTCGGCAGTGCCACCGGTATTATTTTGCTCACCGGTCCCACCGGCAGCGGAAAAACCGCCACACTCTATGGCTGCCTGCAGTACCTGAATCAGAATAACCGGAATATCTGCAGTGTTGAGGATCCGGTGGAAATCCCGCTGCGGGGGATCACCCAGACTCAGATAAACCCAAAGATTGAGCTGGGCTTTGCCGCCATCCTGCGGGCTCTGCTGCGCCAGGATCCGGATGTCATTATGGTGGGGGAAATCCGGGATAAACCCACTGCTGAGATGGCAATCAAAGCGGCTCATACCGGTCACCTGGTGCTGTCCACCCTGCATACAAACTCTGCGGAAGATACGTTTTCACGGCTGAGGCAACTGGGTATTGATGAATACTTCATGAAAACCTGCATCAAACTGATTATTGCGCAGCGCCTGGTCCGCCTGTTGTGTCCGCGCTGTAAAACGCAGAAACAGAAAACAGAAACCGTGATACTGAGCAGCGGAAAAACACATCAGTTCACCCCGTGGCAGGCAAACGGCTGTGATCACTGCTTTTCAGGCTATTACGGACGTACCGCCTGCTTTGCATTTCTCACACCGCAGCACATACAGCCTCCCGCTGCCGGTGAGTTACCCGGTTCACTGTTTGATGCCGGTATCGCGCTGGCGGAATCAGGGGTAACCACACTCAGTGAGATTTACCATATGCAGGATATTTAACATCCGCTGACCAACAGGAGTGATGCCATGCAAATTTATCGGTTGTATGACTGGTCCGGTCTGACACCCGCTGACAAGGTGGTGACCGGAACGCTTATTTCATCTTCAGAGAATAATGCTGTCAGTCAGCTGATTTCGCAGAGCATCACACCTGTATCACTGTTTTGCCGCAAACGGCTGGTCTGCTCACAGAAAGAAAAACAGTATCTGCTGCACTTTACCCGGCAGCTGACAACATTACTGACGTCGGGGTTGCCGTTACTGAAAGCGCTCACACTACTGGCAGGTGAATGCAGTCACCCGCTCTGGGAAGAAGTAATCCGTGCTCTTATCAGGCAACTTCAGCAGGGAAAAACATTTACTCAGGGAATAATGCAGTATCCCGGTTTATTTGATGCCTTTTATTGTCAGATGGCCACAGTCGGAGAGGAAACCGGCAAATTACCGGAGTGTCTTCACACGATTGCACAGCATATTGAAAGCAACCGGGAGCACCGGACCGCATTAATTAAATCAATCCGCTACCCCGTTGCATTGTTAGTTGTCTGCTCTTTGATGATCACATTAATGTTTCTGTTTGTTATTCCTGAATTCGCAAAAATATATACCTCATTCGGTGCGGAGCTTCCGGCTCTGACACAATGGTTGATCCGGGTTTCCGGTATTATTACCGGTTACACAATTCCTGTAATGAGTATAACGGCTGCAATTATATTTATTTATCATGTATTTCGGCGAAGATATCCTGGTATTAAAAAAGCAGAATCAACCTGTATTCTGCGTATTCCGTTTATCGGAGATATTATTATCTCCAACTGTGTCTCTCATATTTTCCGGATACTGGCAATAACGCAGCAATCAGGCATTACACTTATTTCGGGTATTAATACACTTATTATGACAACAACACATCCGTTATATAAAGAGGCATTAACTGTGATACGGGAAGATTTGCTTCACGGAAAAACATTCAGCCAATCAATTAAACAATCCGGGTTATTCCCATCCCTGTGCCATGAGCTGATTACCACAGGTGAAGCCACCGGGCAATTCGGGCACTTTTTTCTCTATACCGCAGACTGGTTTAAATCTCTCGCCTTAAACCAAATTCAGACATTTTTTAAAATACTCCAGCCGGTACTGTTTATCCTGCTGGCAATTCTTGTTGCTGTTTTATTAATTGCAATGTATTTACCTTTATTCCGGCTCGGTGAAGTTTTAGTCTGATAAAACTATTCATAATTTAAAGAAACAGATTAAAAAAATTCAAACCTGTGAAATATCTCTGTATTCATCGCTTATTTGTCATAGGCGAAATTAATTTCATCAGGTACAATTTACCCGTTGTTTCGATCAGGACAGAAATACAATGGCTTATATTGTTGCGTTAACCGGAGGTATCGGCAGCGGAAAAAGTACCGTTGCGGATATGTTTGCCCGTCTCGGGGTCCCTGTGACAGATGCGGATATTATTGCCCGTCAGGTGGTTGAACCGGGAACGCCCGCATTGCAGGCTATTGCCGATCACTTCGGCAGCCGGATTCTGACTGCAGACGGCACACTGGACAGAGCCGCATTGCGCCGGGAGATCTTTGCAGACCCGGCGGAAAAAACCTGGCTCAATCAGTTACTGCATCCGCTTATCCATCAGGAAACCCGGCGCCAGCTGAACAATATCACCGCCCCTTATGCCCTTTGGGTGGTTCCTCTTCTGGTTGAAAATAACCTTGCTTCCCTTGCGGATCGCGTACTGGTTGTGGATGTTCATCCGCACGAACAAGTCGCCCGGACAATGCGCCGTGACGACGTTTCCGCTGAGCATGCCGAAAATATTTTACGGGCGCAGGCATCCCGTGAACAACGTCTGGCCGTTGCCGATGATATTCTGACAAATCATGATAACGATGAGCCGCTGATGCCCCGCGTCCTTGCACTGCACGAACTTTATACAGCATTGGCCCGTCAGCCAAAACAGGAACACCCATGAGCGAAATCCGTCAGTCTGTTATTTTTGAACACCCTTTAAACGAACGAACCCGTTCATGGCTGCGCATTGAAACATCACTTCAGCAAATGAGTACGCTCTCCCCGCTGGATTCTCTGCCGTCCAGCCTGGCATTCTTCCGGGCTGTCGCGGAATTTATTGAAGTGATTGACCGCGGTGAAGTCCGTTCGGAAATTTTAAAAGAGCTGGAAAAGCAGCAAAAGAAACTGGCCATGTGGGCAGAAGCCCCCAATGCTGACCAGGCACTGATCCGGGGGTTTTCTGACGAACTGAAACAAAAGGCCGCTGAACTGAGCAAAGCGCCCCGCATCGCCCAGCACCTGAAAGAAGATAAAATAATCGCTATCGTCCGTCAGCGGCTGAGTATTCCGGGCGGATGCTGCGGGTTTGACCTGCCCTACCTTCATCTGTGGCTGAATCTGCCGCAGAGTGTCCGTGATACCACACAGGCCGCCTGGATTGAAGGTTTGCAGCCGCTGCAAAATGCACTCGGCAGCCTGCTGACCCTGCTGCGTCAGTCCGCACCATTTGTTGCGGCTGAAAGCCACAACGGTTTTTATCAGGATAATGCGGAAGGTGCGGATTTACTGCGTCTGCGCCTGCCGGTTGATTTTCAGATTTACCCGCAGGTCTCCGGCCATAAAACACGTTTTGCCATACGCTTCCTGCATACTGACAGCGAACACGGTATAATACCGGCTACTTTACCGTTTGAAATTGCCTGTTGCTGACAGGGAGGATGTTATGTCAGAAGCTATTATCGTTAACTGCCCGAATTGCAAAAAAGAAGTTGTCTGGGGACCGGAAAGTCCGTACCGCCCGTTTTGCAGTAAACGCTGTCAGTTGATTGATCTCGGGGAATGGGCTGCGGAAGAAAAACGGATTGCCAGCCAGAGTGACCTTTCTGACAGTGAAGCCTGGAGTGAACCGGAAGACAGTTCACCGTACTGATTAATCCGGCGGCGGTTGAATCAAAACAGCCGCCGCCGTACTTCTGAATCTTATTCTGTCAGCAATGCCACAATTCCCCGGTTAACCGGCGGGAATTCCTCAGCAATCAGTGCTGTTTGTTTTACCCAGCGGGACGGCTGACCTTCGCGGCCATACGGCGCATTCTGCCACTCTTCCACCAGAAAGAAATAAATGGTGATCAGGCGATCAGGGAATTCATGTTCTGCCGTCTGCAACAGTTCACCGGGAACCGCAACAATACCCAGCTCTTCTTCCAACTCCCGCACCAGCGCCTGCTCCGGTGACTCTCCGGCTTCCAGCTTGCCGCCGGGAAACTCCCAGTAACCGCCCATATGGGATTCCAGCGGACGCTGAGCAATAAATATCTCACCTTCTGCATTACGGATAACGCCGGCGGCAATACGTAAGTGTTTTTTTTCCATCATGTTCTGTCCGTTTTATTTACAGAAGAAAGGCGGGTTCCCCCGCCTTTCAGGCCGTTGACAAACCCGCAGGGGATGGCAACGACCGATAGAGATTGTAAAAATAAACCAGGAAAATCAATTTATTGATTTTCGGCTGATAACACAAAGCAGGAAAAACCACGTTTTATCCTGCTTTGTATGCAATTGCAAAGGCGGGTTCCCCCGCCTTTTTACTTTATTATGCTAATCGTCTGTCAGGACTGATTATTTCAGCGCACCGTGGCACTGCTTGTATTTCTTACCGGAACCGCAAGGGCACGGATCGTTACGGCCGACTTTGCGGACACCCGATGCCATTTCCGCTTCAGTTTTGGTCATCAGCGCGGCATTGTCATTTTCATGGCTGAGCTGCTGGCGCTGTGCCAGACGTTCAGCTTCCTCACGACGACGCTGCTCCAGTGCTTCCACTTCTTCCGGCATGCGGACCTGAACTTTGGAAATGGTGCTGACCACTTCATATTTCAGACCTTCCAGCATGTTAGCAAACATGGAGAAAGATTCACGCTTGTATTCCTGCTTCGGATCTTTCTGTGCATAACCGCGCAGATGGATCCCCTGACGCAGGTAATCCATTGCTGCCAGGTGCTCTTTCCACAGGGTATCCAGGGTCTGCAGCATCACGCCTTTCTCGAAGTGACGCATCATTTCAGCGCCGACAATCTCTTCTTTGGCTTTGTAAACTTCTACTGCTTTATCAAGGATGCGTTCACGCAGGGTTTCTTCGTGCAGTTCAGGCTCTTTATCCAGCCACTCTTTGATTGGCAGATGCAAGTCGAAGTCCTGTTCCAGACGTTTTTCCAGCCCCGGGATATCCCACATTTCTTCCAGAGACTGCGGCGGAATGTGTGCATCGATAACTGTTGTGAATACGTCACCACGGATGCTGTCGATAGTTTCGCTGATATCCCCGTTATCCAGCAGATCATTACGCTGGGTGTAGATAGCACGGCGCTGGTCGTTTGCCACATCATCGTATTCCAGCAGCTGTTTACGGATATCAAAGTTGCGGCTTTCCACTTTACGCTGTGCGTTGGCAATCGCTTTGGTTACCCACGGATGCTCAATCGCCTCACCTTCTTTCATACCCAGTTTGCGCATCATGCCGGTAACACGGTCAGAGGCGAAAATACGCATCAGCGCATCTTCCATTGACAGGTAGAAGCGGGAAGAACCGGCATCACCCTGACGGCCTGAACGACCACGTAACTGGTTATCGATACGGCGGGATTCATGACGCTCAGTACCGATGATATGCAGACCGCCTGCCGCCAGAACGGCATCGTGACGCTCCTGCCATGCGGCTTTCGCTGCAGCGATATTCTCTTCTGTCGGCTCATCCAGCGCAGCCAGATCCGCCTGTAAGCTGCCGCCCAGCACGATATCCGTACCACGACCCGCCATGTTGGTGGCGATAGTTACATGACCGGAACGCCCCGCCTGTTCAACGATATCCGCTTCCATGGCGTGGAATTTGGCGTTCAGTACGCTGTGTTCAATTTTGGCTTTTTTCAGTGCGTTGGAGATAAGCTCTGATTTCTCGATAGAGATAGTACCCACCAGCACCGGCTGCCCGGCTGCGGTACGCTCGCGGATATCTTCAATGATGGCATTGAATTTATCAGCTTCTGTCATATAAACCAGATCCGGTAAATCTTTACGGATCATCGGACGGTTAGTCGGGATAACAATGGTATCGAGTTTATAAATTGAACTGAATTCAAACGCTTCCGTGTCCGCTGTACCGGTCATCCCGGCCAGTTTGGTGTATAAACGGAAGTAGTTCTGGAAAGTGATGGAAGCCAGTGTCTGGTTTTCATTCTGGATTTCCACACCTTCTTTGGCTTCCACTGCCTGATGCAGACCATCAGACCAGCGGCGGCCCTGCATGGTACGGCCGGTGTGCTCATCGACGATGATAACCTCACCTTCGCTGACGATATAATCCACATCACGGACAAACAGGGAGTGCGCGCGCAGACCCGCCATAACGTGGTGCATCAGCATGATATTAGATGGTGAGTACAGTGATTCACCTTCATTCATCAGACCCGCTTCAGACAGCAGCTCTTCCACCAGCACCAGACCGCGCTCGGTCAGTGTGACCTGGCGGGTTTTCTCATCCACAGAGAAGTGACCTTCACCTTTGAAGGTGTCGGAATCTTCTTTTTCCTGGCGGACCAGGCGCGGGATCAGTTTATCCACTTTCATGTACAGCTCAGAGCTGTCTTCTGCCGGACCGGAGATAATCAGCGGGGTACGGGCTTCATCGATTAAGATGGAGTCGACCTCATCCACCAGCGCGTAGTGCAGTTTGCGCTGTACACGTTCTTCCGGGCTGAACGCCATGTTGTCACGCAGATAGTCAAAACCGTATTCGTTGTTGGTACCGTAGGTGATATCCGCAGCGTAGGCTTCGCGTTTGGCCGGTGCAGGCATACCCGGCAGGTTAATACCGACGGTCAGACCGAGGAATTCAAACAGCGGGCGGTTGTTTTCGGCGTCACGCTGGGCGAGGTAGTCGTTCACTGTCACCACGTGAACCCCTTTGCCGGACAGGGCGTTAAGGTAAGCAGGCAGTGTTGCGGTCAGGGTTTTACCTTCACCTGTACGCATCTCAGCGATGCAGCGTTCGTTCAGCACCATGCCGCCGATCAGCTGGACATCAAAGTGGCGCATACCAAATACACGTTTACTGGCTTCACGTACTGTGGCGAACGCTTCCGGTAAGATATCCTGCTCGGATTCACCTTTGGCCAGGCGATCACGGAATTCCTGTGTTTTGGCTTTTAATTCATCATCACTGAGTTTTTCGAACTCAGGTTCCATCCGGTTGATAGCTTCCACGGATTTGCGCAGGCGGCGTAAAGTACGGTCATTCCGGCTGCCGAAGATTTTGGTCAGTAATTTTACCAGCATAATAAACGTCTCTGTTCAGGCACAATCAGGCCTTGTTAATAATCAATGTGTTAATAATTTTTTTGGGGAACTACGCTGATTGTACGGGACCGGCACGGATGCCACCGGTGCGGGCAATCCACTGAACCGAAAAAGACGGAGACGGGTTAACGGCAGCAATACGCTGAGGCGGAACTGCCGGATGATAAACAGGCAGAGCCGGGGAGTCGGTCAGAATGGCATACAGCGCCGCCAGCATATTTTGCGCGGAGGCATCATGCCGGTCTTCTGCCGGGGTATTATCTTTTGAGGCATCTTCCGGACAGGAAAATGCGAAGGAAATCTGGCGGATAACATTACGGACCGCATGCTGCTGCCAGTAATTAACGTTCTGTGAGGTTCTCGCCGGCTGGCTGCTTTGCAGGAACAGGCTGTCAAAGGCGGATAATGCCTGACTCTGGCGGTTTTGTGTTGTCCCGGCACCGGCTGTGGTAACATCACCACTGTTCAGTACCGCAGGCAGGCCAAAACCGGTCGCCACAATCCCGATAAAGAGATGGCACCAGAAATAACGCCTGCCAAATTGCCGCCAAAGATTTAAAATAGTGTTTCCCTCACGAGATCCGGAGTATATGTGATGCGCGACAGTCAGCCAGTTTCCCTTGAAAGCCTGCTGGAAAGCGGGACTAAGGATAATAATACCCTTAAAAGTATTCAGCAGCGTGCTGTCGTGTTACTTAAACTCAACCGCGCCGTTCTGGCGCTGCTGCCCGCGATGCTCAAACCACACTGCCGCGTGGCTAATTATCGCAAACAACTGTTAATTCTGGAAGTCTCTAATGCGGCACAGATGACCCGGCTGCGTTACGAACTTCCCGCACTGCGTTCTGCACTGCGCCGGGAGATTTTACCATCATTATCGGCCATCGACATCAAAATCAATCCGTCATTGATGAAATCGTCAGCAACCGGGTTACCGGGTGGTGATAAAAGCAGCAATTCAGATAGCAGAGAGCAAAAAACAGCGGAGCCGGGACGGAAATTAAGTGCGGAAAGTGCCAATTCACTGAAAGCGCTGGCGCAGAGAAGCCCGGAGAAACTGAGGAAGAAACTGGAGAAATTGGCTGCACTGGCCGGAGAGAGTACCAGTGCAGCAGATTAAGCAGACGGTTATTTGGTAAATAACGTCAGTGACAGGAGTGTCAGGGTCAGAGCAACAAGCTGCGGTGCCATGACCTGATTACGCCAGTACGGTTGACGGTGCACGGAATGCGACCGGCATCTGTGCTTCGTTCTCGAATGTCACGAGTTCCCAGGCGCTCTCTTTAGCCAGAACAGCCTGAAGTAACTTGTTATTCAGTGCGTGACCGGATTTGAATGCGGTAAAGGCACCAATGATATTGTGGCCGCACATAAACAGGTCACCGATAGCATCCAGCATTTTGTGACGGACAAATTCGTCTTCAAAACGCAGGCCATCTTCATTCAGCACGCGGTAATCATCCACCACGATGGCACAGTCAAAACTTCCGCCTAAACATAAGCCTTTGGACTGGAGATATTCAATATCCCGCATGAACCCGAAGGTACGTGCACGGCTGATATCCCGGACAAAGTTTTCCGCAGAGAAGTTCATCGCGTAGCGCTGAGTGCTGGAATCGATCGCCGGATGGTTGAAATCGATAGTGAAATCTAAGCTGAAACCGTTAAACGGAGAGAGTTCAGCCCACTTATCACCATCTTCAACACGGACGGTCTCTTTCAGACGCAGGAATTTCTTCGCGCTGTTCAGTTCTTCAATACCGGCATCCAGTAACAGGAATACGAACGGGCTTGCGCTGCCATCCATAATCGGGATTTCAGCGGCATCGACTTCGATAACCAGGTTATCAATGCCGAGTCCGGCCAGTGCTGCGTTCAAATGCTCAACCGTGGAAATACGTACGTTGTCTTCATTTACCAGACAAGTACATAACATCGTATCACGCACGGATTTCGCATCTGCCGGAAAATCGACAGGCGGATTAAGATCAGTACGGCGATAGATGATCCCGGTATTGGCCGGTGCCGGACGCATTGTCAGCGTAACTTTTTTGCCGGTGTGTAAACCTACACCCGTAGCCTGAACAATACGCTTTAATGTTCTTTGTTTGATCATCGTTTCTGTCTCGTTTGATTAACTGTCTCCCTGTCATTATAAACTAATGACAAGGGAGATAGTTTAGCACAAAAAGCGGAGATGCAAATCTTTTCGGTTTAATCAGCCTGTTTGCGTAAGAAAGCCGGGATATCTAAATAATCCGGTTCTTTATTGCTCTGGGCTGAAGAATCGTTGACAACCTGTGCCACTGATTTGCTTTCATCCATGCTGGTCATGCTGTTTTGCATTTGTGCATAACGATGTTCCATGTTGTTGGTCTGCACCGCTTTATTGGTTACCAGCGTGATTTCAGGACGTTTGTCCATGCCGATACCGGTCGCGACCACAGTCACACGCAGTTCATCGTTCATTTCAGGGTCTAAGGAAGTACCGATAACCACAGTCGCATTATCCGATGCAAATGCACGGATAGTGTTACCCACGGTTTCGAACTCATCCAGACGCAGGTCAAAGCCCGCCGTGATGTTAACCAGCACACCACGCGCACCTGACAGGTCGATATCTTCCAGCAGCGGGCTGGAAATCGCCATTTCGGCGGCTTCTTCCGCACGGTCTTCACCGCGTGCCACGCCGGAGCCCATCATCGCGTAACCCATTTCTGACATCACAGTACGGACGTCCGCGAAGTCAACGTTCATCAGACCCGGACGGGTGATCAGTTCTGCGATACCCTGGACCGCGCCGCGTAACACATCGTTAGCAGCACCGAAGGCATCCAGCAGTGAGATCCCGCGGCCTAATACTTTCAGCAGTTTGTCATTCGGGATGGTGATCAGTGAGTCAACATGCTTGGATAACTCAGTAATCCCCTGCTCGGCGAATGCCATGCGCTTTTTGCCTTCAAAGTTGAACGGCTTGGTCACCACCGCAACAGTAAGAATGCCCAGCTCTTTGGCAACTTCAGCAACAACAGGTGCCGCACCGGTCCCTGTACCGCCGCCCATACCGGCTGCGATAAAGACCATGTCCGCACCGTCGAGTGCATTGCGCAGCGCTTCGCGATCTTCTTCCGCCGCGTTACGGCCCACTTCCGGGTTTGCACCCGCACCCAGGCCTTTGGTGATTCCGTTACCAATCTGAATAGTCTGGCCGACGGCGGTTTTACGAAGCGCCTGAGCGTCCGTATTCACAGCGAAGAACTCAACGCCTTCGATGCGTTCACGGACCATATGCTCAACAGCGTTACCGCCGCCCCCGCCGACGCCGATGACTTTAATCACCGCGTCGTTGGTCAATTCCATCGGTTCAAACATAATCTCTCTCCGTTTTGTGCCTTTCTTATATGGCGGCTATTATCGCCAGCCTTAATACAAATTAAAATTCTTTTCTGAGCCAGCCAGTTAATTTTTTAAACCAACTGCCCACCGAGGCACGTTTTTCTGTCTCGGTATCGCCGACCAGGTGAGATTCTTTTCCGTAATGCAGCAACCCTACCGCTGTAGAGTAATACGGTTCCTGCGCATAATCCGTTAAGCCGGTTATATTAAGCGGTTGTCCGATACGAACCTGTGTATGGAAAACACGCTGAGCGCACTCAACCAGTCCGTTAATCTGAGCCGCACCACCTGTCAGCACGATACCAGCGGCCAAATGGTGTTTGACACCCTGCTGACGTAATTGTTCCTGTACTTTCAAAATTTCGTCATTAACCAGATTGAGTAATTCGGTGTAACGCGGCTCAATCACTTCGGCTAATGTCTGGCGCTGTAAACTGCGCGGCGGACGCCCGCCGACACTCGGCACTTCCAGGGTTTCGTCTTTGCTGACCAGAGACCCCAGCGCGCAGCCGTGACGGACTTTAATGGCTTCCGCATCATTCGGCGGTGTGCCGAAGGCGTACGCGATATCGCCGGTCACCACATTCCCTGCATACGGGATAACACGGGTGTGACGCAGTGCGCCGCCGGTGTAGATCGCCATATCCATGGTGCCGCCGCCGATATCCACCACACAGACACCCAGCTCACGCTCATCTTCCGTCAGTACCGCGAAGCTTGATGCCAGACCGGCAAAAATCAGCTGGTCCACTTTCAGCCCGCAGCGCTCAACGGCTTTGACAATATTCTTTGCCATGTCGTTATGACAGGTGATCAGATGCACTTTCGCCTGCATCCGCACACCGGATAATCCCACCGGATTTTTAATGCCTTCCTGGTAATCGATGGCATATTCCTGCGGGATCACATGCAGAACGCGGTGCTCGTCGCGGACACGGACAGATTTCGCCGTATGCACCACGTTTTCCACATCTTCCTGGGTCACTTCTTCTTCTGAAATCGGCACCATACCGATTTCATTCTGGCAGCTGATGTGTTTGCCGGATAACGCCAGATAGACTGATGATATCTGGCAGTCCGCCATCAGTTCCGCCTGGTCGATGGCACGCTGAACGCATTTTACCACCGACTCCAGATCATTGACGCCGCCTTTGTCCATTCCGCGTGACGGGCAGTTGCCCGCACCGATAATGTTCACCACACCGTCCGGCAGAATTTCACCAACAAGCGCAGATACTTTGGCGGTGCCTATTTCGAGGCCGACGACTAATTTTCTATCCGTTGCTTTGATCATTGTTATTCTGCCCGCCTTCTTTACCTGTTATGTCTTAATGTCCGTTTGCGAAAGGATCGATCTGCAATGGCGCCCAGCCGACCGCAGCACCGCTGTCATAGCGGAGATCTACATAATCAACCCGTTTGTCCTGTTCCTGCGTCAGGGTCGGATACAGTTCGATGAAACGCTGTAACCGGCCTTTGGTATCCAGCCGTCCGAGTTCAACCCGGACATCATTATCCAGCACCAGCTGCCAGGCATGACGCGGTGACATTGAGGCTGATTTGATTTTCAGTCCCGCCCCGCTGAGCTGCTGCGCCATTTCACGATACCCGCTCAGTACATCCTGTTCACTGCCCTGCGCCCCGTAGAGCATCGGGAAAGTATCTTTTTCTGTCAGTTCCGCCGGCAGACTGAAAACCCGCCCGGCGTCATCGACCATCTGCGAGTCATTCCAGCGTGCATACGGCACATACTCGACCAGATGAATTTTTAATTCGTCCGGCCACTGCTTGCGCACAGTGACCTGACGTAACCACGGGATTCGTTCCAGCTGCTGCTGTACTTCATTGACATCCAGTGTCATAAACGTACCGGGCGTCCCGAGGGATAACACCGCTTTGCGCACATTGTCATTTGTCGTGTAATGGCGCTCACCGGTTAATACCAGTTTTGACATCGGCAGGCGGTCTGCATCTTTCATCCAGTTCAGCACCATCAGACCACCCCAGACCAGCGTTCCCAGCACCATCAGGAAAAACAGCAGTCCGGCAAGGTATGTGCCGTTACTGGGACGTGAACCGTCATAATCCGTATCCGGATCCGGTTCACGCATATTCAGTGCAGCCTGTGACATATCAGTCCGCCAGTGCCAGAACGTCCGCCACAAAAGCGGAGAAGCTCATGCCTGCCTGACGTGCCGCCTGCGGCACCAGACTGTGGTTGGTCATACCCGGGGAAGTGTTCACTTCCAGCAGGTAGAACTGCCCGTCACTGTCGAGCATCACATCCACACGACCCCAGCCTTCACAGCCCACGGCTTTGTAAGCGGCTTTTGCCAGCTCACGGATTTCTGTCTCGCGTGCCCCTTCAAGGCCCGGGCAGAAGTATTTCGTGTCGTCAGAAATATATTTGGCTTCGTAGTCGTAGAACACCGCCGCCGGCTGAATACGGATAGACGGCAGCATCTGCTCACCGAGGAAACCCACGGTGAATTCCGGGCCGCTCAGCCATTTTTCCACCAGCACGTCTTTATCGTGTTTAAAGGCTTCTTCCAGTGCCGGACGCAGTGCCTGTGCGTTATCCACTTTGGACATCCCGACACTTGAGCCTTCCAGGCTTGGTTTAACAATCACCGGATAACCCAGCGGAGCCACGCCCTGCTGTAATTCTTCATCGCTGATGTGCGCGAAACGGGCGGCACTGATGGCGAAATACGGCGCAATCGGCAGACCCGCGCCCGCCCACAGCTGTTTGGTGCGCAGCTTGTCCATAGAGAGTGAGGAGGCCATGACACCACTTCCGGTGTACGGCAGTCCCATCTGCTCCAGGCAGCCCTGCAGTGTGCCGTCTTCCCCGCCGCGGCCGTGCAGCGCGATAAAGACTTTGGTAAAACCGTCTTCCTTCAGACGGGTAACCGGATACTCTTTGGTATCCACACCGAATGCATTAATACCGGCTTCTTTTAAACCGGCGAGCACCGCCGCACCTGAAGCCAGGGAGACTTCACGTTCTGCGGATGTTCCGCCCATCAGTACCGCGACTTTTTCAGTCATTCTTAATTATCCTCACTCAAAACCGGCCGTAATTTTGTGTCAGCCAATGTACGCGCTATTTTACCGATATTTCCGGCGCCTTGAACCAGTATTAAATCATTATCTTCAAGAACCTGTGCCAGAACCGCTGCAATTTTGCCCGGTTCGGTGACCAGAATCGGATCCAGCTTACCGCGCTGGCGGATTGTACGGCACAGCGAACGGCTGTCCGCCCCCGGAATGACCGGCTCACCGGCGGCATACACATCCAGCATCAGCAGGATATCGACCTGATCCAGTGTGTTGGCAAAATCATCATACAGGTCACGGGTACGGGTGTAGCGGTGCGGCTGAAACACCATCACAATCCGCTTATCCGGCCAGCCTGCTCTTGCCGCTTTGATAGTCGCATCCACTTCGGTCGGGTGATGACCGTAATCGTCGACCAGCATCACACTGCCCTCTTTCTGGTTGACGTGCTCCAGCGGGAAGTTGCCGAGGAAGTCAAAACGGCGCCCGGTGCCCTGGAATTCACGCAGAGAGGCCAGGATATCCTCATCCGGAATACCCTCTTCTGTCGCGACCGCAATCGCCGCGGTGGCATTCAGGACGTTGTGACGGCCCGGTGCATTCAGTTCCACAGTCAGATCCGGCAGATTCTCCCGGTGAACCGTGAAGAAGCACTGTGAGCCGCGCTGTTCAAAATCTGTGATGCGGACATCCGCATCCTCATGAAAACCATAGGTAATCACATAACGGCCGATGCGCGGCACGATTTCGCGGATCACCGCGTCATCCATGCACACCACAGCCAGGCCGTAGAACGGCAGGTTGTGCAGGAAGTTCACAAAGGTGTCTTTCAGGGTTTCAAAATCACCGTGATAAGTATCCATGTGATCCGGCTCGATATTGGTAACCACGGCCACCATCGGCTGTAAATGCAGGAAAGAGGCATCGCTTTCGTCCGCTTCCGCAATCAGGTAACGGCTTGAGCCGAGACGCGCATGCACACCGGCAGCTTTGACCAGCCCGCCGTTGACGAAAGTCGGATCCAGACCGCCGCGGCCGTAGATACCGGAAATCATCGCCGTGGTAGTGGTTTTGCCGTGAGTACCGGCAATCGCCACACCGTGGCGGAAGCGCATCAGTTCCGCGAGCATTTCCGCGCGGCGGATCACCGGAATACGGGCTTCACGCGCCGCAACGATTTCCGGGTTATCCGCTGAAATGGCGGTGGATACCACCACCACACTGGCGTCTGCCACGTTTTCCGGACGGTGATTGAAATAAATCGTCGCGCCCAGGTTAGTCAGCTGTTTTGTTACCGCATTCGGCGCCAGATCAGACCCGCTGATCTCATAACCTTCGTTCGCCAGCACTTCCGCTATCCCGCCCATACCGGCACCGCCGATACCGACAAAGTGAATGTGCCGGACACGTTTCATTTCCGGAATGAAGGATCGTAATTTCGCCAATTGCTGTGTATTCACGTTATTTCTTCGCTATATCAATTCGTTAGTGTTTCTTTGCTGCCGCAATAATTGCATCCGCCACCCGTTTGGTGGCATCGGTAATTGCGACACTCCGTGCTTTTTCCGCCATGGTCAGCAGGCGTGGTCTGTCCCACTCGCGCAACTGCTCTGCCACTGCCTGTGCGTTAAAGGACGGCTGTTCCATGATAACCGCAGCGCCCGCCTGTTCCAGCGGCTGTGCATTCCAGTATTGCTGGCGGTCTTTATGCTGAAACGGCACAAAAATCGCACCCAGACCGACAACCGCAATCTCACTGACGGTCAGCGCCCCGGAGCGGCAGATAACCACATCCGCCCAGGTATAAGCTTCAACCATGTCATCAATAAATTCTGTGACAGTCACACTGTCTGACGCATTCTGCGCGTTATACAGCGCTTGTGTGCTTTCCGCACTGCCTTTGCCGGCCTGGTGGCGGATACAGACTGCATCCCCCATAATCCCGGCCACTTCCGGCAGGGTCTGGTTCAGGATACGCGCACCCTGACTGCCGCCGATCACCAGAATGCGGATTGGCCCTTCACGTCCGGCAAAGCGTTCTGCCGGAGACGGCAGATTGAGGATATCCTCCCGCACCGGGTTACCGACCACCGGAGCCTGCGGGAACGCGCCCGGGAATCCCTGTAATACTGTGGTGGCGATTTTCGACAGCCAGCCGTTGGTCAGCCCGGCAACACCGTTCTGTTCATGCAGGATCACCGGAATGCCGCAGCGCCAGGCAGCCACGCCGCCGGGACCGGAAACAAACCCGCCCATGCCGAGCACGGCATCAGGCTGGTAGTCACGCATAATTTTTTTCGCCTGTTTTACCGCTTTCGCGATACGGAACGGCGCGGTGAGCAGCGCTTTCACGCCTTTGCCGCGCAGACCGGTAATCTCAATAAAGTCGATATCAATGCCGTGTTTCGGCACGAGCTGAGCTTCCATCCGGTCACGGGTACCCAGCCAGCGGATTTCCCAGCCCTGACTCTGTAAATAGTGCGCAACCGCAAGCCCCGGAAAGACATGTCCGCCACTACCACCGGCCATTACCATCAGACGGGGGGCTTTATTACTCATCGCGCTCTCCTTGAGAATGCCTGGGCTTTTGCCAGGCGTGTTTCAAAATCAATCCGCAGCAGCAAGGCAATGGCTGTGGTCATAATCACTAAACTCGAACCGCCGTAACTGATCAGCGGCAGTGTCAGCCCTTTGGTCGGCAGCATACCGGAGGCTGCACCGACGTTAACCAGGGCCTGGAAGCTGAACCAGATGCCGATGGCACAGGCCAGAAAACCGGCAAAACGCTGGTCGATCATCAGTGCGCGGCGGCCGATAACCATGGCGCGGAATGCGACAAAAAAGACCATCAGCAGCACCAGGATCACACCGAAATACCCCAGTTCCTCACCGAGGATGGCAAAAATAAAGTCGGTATGCGCTTCCGGCAGGTATTCCATTTTCTGAATGGAGTTGCCCAGTCCCTGACCGAAATAATCACCGCGCCCGAAGGCCATCAGTGACTGTGTTAACTGGTAACCGCTGCCGAACGGATCTTCCCACGGGTCAAGAAAAGAGGTCACACGCCGCATACGGTAAGGTTCGGCGATAATCAGCAGCACCACTGCCGCGACACCGCCGCCGATAATCGCGATAAACTGCCACATTTTGGCGCCGGCGAGGAAAAGCAGCGCCAGCGTGGTGACAAACAGCACCACCACGGTACCGAGGTCCGGCTGTAACAGCAGTAACACCGCCAGCACAAACATTACGCCCATCGGCTTGCAGAATCCCCAGAAGTTATTTCTGACTTCATCCACCTTGCGCACCAGATAGCTCGCGAGATAAACAAACAGTGCCAGTTTTGACACTTCCGCAGGCTGAATACGCATCGGCCCGATGGCTATCCAGCGTGATGCCCCGTTAACAGAGCTGCCCACGCCGAGTACCACAATCAGCCCGCCGATCGTACCAATCAGCAGTAATGTGCTGTAACGCTGCCACATTTCCAGCGGGAAACGCATAATGACAGCGGCGATAATAAAAGCAAAAATTAAGAAGCCGCCGTCACGTTTGGCAAAATAGAAAGGATCTTCCGCCAGACGCTGCCCGACAGGCATTGAGGCGGAAGTCACCATCACAAAGCCAATCGCGGCCAGTCCCAGTGCAAACCACAGCAGTGTCCGGTCATACATCACGACCGTACTGAACTCGCCGTTACGCTCGCCGATCATCCAGTTTTTAAAACGCTGTGATCCGGGGAATCTCATGCCGCTAACTCCCGTGCCAGACGGGCAAATTCACGCCCGCGCTCTTCAAAATTACGGAACTGATCCAGGCTCGCACAGGCCGGTGATAACAGCACCATATCCCCGGCGGCCAGTGACGGCGCCAGTGCCCGCATTGCCTGCTCCATGGTATCTGTCAGCAGAGAGACATCCGGACGCAGCTGCGCCAGTTGTTCGCCGTCACGTCCGAAGCAGTAAAGACGGATTTTTTCGCCGCTCAGGTACGGCAGCAGCGGCGAGAAATCCGCTGATTTACCGTCACCGCCGAGCAGCAAATGGAGACAGCCGTCCACCTGCAGACCGTTCAGCGCCGCTTCAGTACTGCCGACGTTAGTGGCTTTGGAATCATCAATCCAGCGGATCCCGGCAGATTCATGCACCAGCTGAAAACGGTGCGGCAGACCGCTGTAAGTGCGCAGTGCTTCCAGTGCGCCTTCACGCGGGATATTGACCGCATCTGCCAGCGCCAGCGCGGCCAGGGCATTACAGTAGTTATGCTGGCCGTGCAGGATCATCTCACTGCAGTTAATAATTTTTTCACCGCAGAAGCAGAGTGCCTGCTCATCGGTATCCAGCCAGTAATCCCCGGTTTCAACGCCGAAGCTGACATATTCAGCGCGGTCACAATCACAGCCGGGCTGTGTCAGTGCATCTTCTGCGTTATACACACAGACGGCCGCATCGTGATAAACACGCAGTTTTGCCGCACGGTACTGCTCCAGCCCCTGCGGATAGCGATCCATATGATCTTCAGTAACATTCAGAACAGTGGCCGCCGCCGGTTTCAGGCTGAATGTGGTTTCCAGCTGAAAACTGGATAATTCAAGCACACAAAGCTCGTAATCCCCTTTCAGCAGTTCCAGGGCAGGCAGGCCGATATTACCGCCGACCCCGGTACGCAGACCGGCACAGCGCCCCATTTCCCCCACCAGGGAGGTCACGGTGCTTTTGCCGTTTGAACCGGTGATCGCCACAACCGGCACAGTCACTTCGCGGGCAAATAATTCGATATCACCGATAATTTCCGCACCGGCCTGTGCCGCTGCCTGCAGTTGCGGGGTACTGACCGCCACTCCCGGGCTTGCGATAATCAGGTCGGCATCCAGCAGCCACTGCGTTTCGAATCCGCCGCAGTGACACTGAACGCTGTCCGGCAGCTTATCGATGCCGGGCGGGGAGGTGCGGGTATCCATCACCTTCGGCGTTACACCGCGTGACAGAAAAAAATCCACACAGGAAAGCCCGGTTAAACCGAGCCCGACAATCACAATGTCTTTCCCCTGATAATTCGTCATGATTAACGTACCTTGAGTGTCGCCAGACCGATCAGCACTAACATCAGGGAGATAATCCAGAAGCGGACAATCACCCGCGGCTCAGGCCAGCCTTTTAATTCATAATGGTGATGAATAGGTGCCATCCGGAAAATACGCTGACCGCGTAATTTGAAGGATCCGACCTGTAAAATCACCGACAGAGTTTCCACCACGAACACACCGCCCATAATCAGCAGCAGGAATTCCTGGCGCAGCAGAACAGCAATGGTACCCAGCGCGCCGCCGAGTGCCAGTGAACCGACATCACCCATAAAGACCTGTGCCGGATAGGTGTTAAACCACAGGAAGCCCAGCCCTGCCCCGACAATCGCGGTGCAGACAATCACCAGTTCCCCGGCATGCGGCAGATACGGGATATGCAGATAATGCGCGAAATTCACGTTACCGGTCGCCCACGCCACCAGCGCAAACCCGGCAGCCACAAAGACGGTCGGCATAATCGCGAGACCATCGAGGCCGTCAGTCAGGTTCACTGCGTTACTGGTGCCGACAATCACGAAATACGCCAGCAGGATATACAGCACACCCAGCTGCGGCATCACATCTTTAAAGAACGGTACCACCAGCTGTGTCGCCGGAGTGTCTTTGCCGATGGCATACATACTGAACGCCACGGTCAGCGCCAGCACGGACTGCCAGAAATATTTCCAGCGGGCAATCAGCCCTTTGGTGTCTTTGCGCACCACTTTGCGGTAGTCATCGATAAAACCGACAATACCGTAGCCGATCAGCACCAGCAGCACACACCAGACATACGGGTTGTCCAGACGCGCCCACAGCAGAACAGAAATGGCGATGGAGAACAGGATCATCATGCCGCCCATGGTCGGGGTACCGCGCTTGCTGAAGTGCGATTCCGGCCCTTCGCTGCGGACAACCTGGCCAATCTGCATTCTCTGGAGATACGCAATCACATGCGGCCCCATCCATAATGCGATAATCAGCGAGGTCAGCAGGCCGACGATGGCGCGGAACGTCAGGTAAGAGAAGACGTTAAACGCGGTATGAAACTGCACCAGATACTCAGCCAGCCAAATCAGCATGGGACATTCTCCTGCAAGGCGTGCACAACTTCTTCCATTGCGGAGCTGCGTGAACCTTTAACTAAAATTGAAATTGATGAATGCTGTGCCACCAGAGGTGCCAGCGCAGCAATGAGGGTTGTTTTGTCAGCGAAATGGCGTCCCTGACACTCATCACTGATAAAATGACTGACCTGACCTGCGGTGAACACCGCATCCAGCCCGGCATCACGGGCAGCCTGCCCGACTCTTCGGTGACTCTCTTCGGCGTAACCGCCCTGCTCACCGATATCCCCGGCAACCAGCACGCGGTAACCCGGTAATTGTGCCAGCACACGGATTGCCGCAATCATTGAGCCGTCATTAGCATTGTAAGTGTCGTCAATCACCAGCTTGCCCGGTGCCAGCTCAACCGGGTATAACCGTCCCGGTACAGCGCTGGTTTGTGCCAGGCCACTGCGGATATCCGCGAGGGTCGCCCCGGCAGACAGTGCCAGTGCCGCCGCCGCGAGAGCATTGGCAATATTGTGACGACCCGGCAGCGGCAGTGTGACAGCAGTGCTGCCAGCCGGTGTGTGCAGGGTAAAGTCAGTGGTCAGCGGGTTCATCACCACATCAGCCGCGTAAAAATCAGCCTGTGGATGCGGATCAACGGAGAAACTCCAGCGGGTCTGACGCGGGGTCAGATGTGCCTGCCAGTGTGTGACATCATTGCTTTCCAGATTGATGATGGCGGTGCCTTCGTCAGTCAGGCCGGTGAAAATTTCCCCTTTTGCCTGCGCGATGGCTTCTGCGGAACCGAACTCGCCGATATGGGCGGCAAACAGGTTGTTCACCAGTGCGGTCTGCGGGTGTGTCATGGCCGCGGTATAAGCGATTTCGCCGGTGTGGTTGGCACCCAGCTCAATCACCGCAAACTGATGTTTTTCTGTCAGGCGCAGCAATGTCAGTGGTACGCCGATATCATTATTAAAGTTACCGGCGGTAAACAGGGTTTCGCCTGCCTGCTGTAAAATCGCCGCGGTCATCTCTTTGACAGACGTTTTGCCGGACGAACCGGTCAGAGCGACCACTTTCGCCTGACTGCGGTCACGGTTGCCTTTCGCCACCGCACCCAGCGCAAGGCGGGTATCTTTAACAATAATCTGCGGACAGTTCACGTCCATCCGGCGGTTCACCAGGACGGCGGCGACACCTTTCGCTGCCACATCCGCAATAAAATCATGAGCATCAAAACGTTCACCGGCCAGGGCGATAAACAGCGCACGTTCACCGATAGTGCGGCTGTCCGTGGTGACACTCTCAATCCGTTCTGATGCCGCGTGGCCGCTGAGGATAAGCTCCCCGGCGGTCAGTTGTGCGATATCAGCGAGGGAGAACGGGATCATGCCATTACTCCCAGCAGGCGGGCAACGGTCAGGCGGTCGGAGTAGTCCAGACGGCGGCTGCCGACCAGCTGATAATCCTCATGTCCTTTTCCTGCCACCAGCACCACGTCATCCGGTTTTGCCTGCATCACCGCAAAGGTGACGGCTTCCGCACGGCCCGGGATCGGCAGTGCACGGGAGGTATCAACCAGCCCGGCCATAATGTCATTGATAATCGCCTGCGGCTCTTCGCTGCGCGGGTTATCGTCGGTGATCACCACCACATCGGACTCCTGCTCGGCAATTGCGCCCATCAGCGGACGTTTGCCTTTGTCGCGATCACCGCCGCAGCCGAAGACACACCACAGTTTACCTTTGGTATGCAGACGCGCCGCACTCAGTGCTTTTTCCAGTGCATCCGGGGTGTGAGCATAATCGACAACAACTGTCGGGCGGTTATCCGCGGTGAAGACTTCCATCCGGCCGCAGACCGGGGTTAACGCGGTTGCCGCGCGCAGCAGTGTATTCAGGTCATAACCCAGTGCCAGCAGGGTTGCCGCAGCCACCAGCAGGTTACTGACGTTAAAAGCCCCCATCAGCGGGCTGTCCAGTTCACCGTCACCCCAGCTTGAGGTAAAGGTGATGTGCGCACCGCTGTCGTGGTAATCCACAGAAACGGCTTTCAGAAAACGCCCCTGCCAGCCGGCCGGCAGATTATCATCCATCGTGACCGCGACCGCTTCCGGTAGTTTTGCCAGCCATTTCAGCCCTGTCTCATCATCCGCATTAATAATTTTTTGTTCGCTGTGATGGGTTGAGAACAGCAGCCATTTGGCAGCTTCGTAGTTGGCCATATCACCGTGGTAATCGAGGTGATCACGGCTTAAGTTAGTAAAGACAGCGGCCCGGAACGGCAGTGCCGCCACACGGCTCTGTACCAGACCGTGAGAGGAGACTTCCATCGCCGCCACCGTAGCACCTTTCTTCGCCAGTTTGTCCAGTTCGAGCTGGATATCGACGGCTGAGCCGGTGGTGTTTTCAGTCGGAATCACATGACCAAGCAGCCCGTTACCCACCGTCCCCATCACAGCGCTGGTTTCACCCATCGCCTGAGTCCACTGCGCCAGCAGCTGGGTGGTGGTGGTTTTACCGTTAGTGCCGGTGACGCCGATCAGTTTCAGGCGTTCTGCCGGGTGGTGATAAAACTCACCGGCCAGGCGGGATAATTTTTCATTCAGGTGGCTGAGATACACCACCGGTACACCATGCAGAACCTGCACACTGCCGTCTTCCGCCGCACCATCCGCTTCCGCGACCACGGCAGCCACACCCTGGGCAATGGCCTGAGGAATGTAGTGACGTCCGTCGGACTGGTGGCCTTTAACCGCCAGGAACAGATCACCGGCAGCCGCTTTGCGGCTGTCCAGGGTCATATCACGTAACGCCTTAGCCGGTGCATCAACACCGAGCGGCGCGAGTAAATCGCGCAAATTACGATCTGCCACTTGTACCCTCTTTTGGTTTATTAATAACCACTTCATCAGATTGTTCTTCCGGTGTCAGCGCATCGGGTTCCACGTTCATTGTCCGCAAAACACCGCCCATGATGGCACCGAATACCGGTGCGGAGATCGCACCCCCGTAATACTTGCCGCCCTGCGGGTCGTTGATAATCACAACCAGTGCAAAACGCGGACGGCTTGCCGGTGCAACCCCGGCGGTGTAAGCGATATAACGGTTCACGTATTTGCCGTCATCGCCCACTTTTTTCGCGGTCCCGGTTTTAATGGCCACGCGGTACCCTTTAATCGCAGCGCGCGTTCCGCCGCCGCCCGGTAACGCAACACTTTCCATCATCTGAACCACGGTTTTCATCACCGGCTCAGGGAAGACACGGGTGCCCGGCACCGGCGGATCCACTTTTGTGATGGACAGCGGGCGGTAAATCCCGAAACTGCCGATTGTTGCATAGGCCCGCGCTAACTGTAACGGTGTTACCATCAGCCCGTAACCGAAAGAAAAGGTGGCCCTTTCAAGCTCAGACCACCGTGTTTTTTTACTTGGATATATGCCACTGCTTTCTCCGACCAGCCCCAGATTGGTCGGTTTTCCCAGCCCGAAACGCGAATAGACGTCCACGAGTTTCTGAGCGGGCATCGCTAACGCAAGTCTTGAAACCCCTACGTTACTCGACTTCTGTAAAATACCGGTGATGGTCAGTTCGGCATAACGCCCTACGTCTTTGATTTCATGACCACTGATCCGGTACGGATAGGTATTCATCACGTCATTCGGTTTAATCAATTTTTCATTCAGCGCCGTCATCACCACCAATGGTTTTACCGTCGAGCCCGGTTCAAAAATATCGGTGATAGCGCGGTTACGCATGGCATCTTTCGGCGTGCCCTGGAGGTTGTTCGGGTTATAGGACGGGCTGTTCGCCATCGCCAGAATTTCCCCGGTGTTCACATCCACCAGAATCGCCGTGCCGGATTCCGCTTTGTTCAGTGCCACCGCACTGCTGATTTCGCGGTATACCAGCGCCTGTAAACGCTCATCAATACTAAGTGTCAGGTTGTGTCCGGCCTGACTTTCACGGGCGATGGTGTCTTCAATAACACGGCCGCCGCGATCTTTGCGGACTGTCCGCTGTCCCGGAACCCCGGTCAGCCAGCGGTCAAAGCTTTTTTCGACCCCTTCAATCCCCTCATCATCAATGTTGGTTACACCAATAATGTGCGCGGTGACTGAACCGGACGGGTAATAGCGTTTTGATTCTGCCTGTAAATAAATCCCCGGCAGATTCAGTTTTTTCACATAATCGCCGATGGTCGGGTTCACCTGACGCGCCAGATAAACAAAGCGGCCTTTCGGGTTCGCCGTGACTTTGCTTTTCACCTGTTCGAGCGGGATATTCAGCGCTTCGGACAGTGCACGCCAGCGGGTGTCATCCCCTACCCCGCCTTTGTCAGCTAACTCTTTCGGGTCAGCCCAGACCGCATTCACCGGCACACTGACCGCCAGCGGACGTCCCATGCGGTCACTGATCATGCCGCGCGCGGTCGGGATCTCCTGGACACGCAGTGAGCGCATGTCACCCTCTTTGACGAGCATGTCCGGGTTGATAATCTGTAAATAGGCGACCCGGGTCAGCAACGCGACGAGGGCAATCCCGATACCGCCGCACAGCAACGCAAAACGCCAGCTGATAAAACTGGCTTTTTCTTCCGGACGTTTGATACGGGCACCGCCCTGTGTTTTGCCTGCTGCTTTTTTGCTTTTCATGCCTTCGTCATTTCGTTACGACAATTTTTTCGTTTGCCGGGTCCACATGCTGCATGCTGAGACGCTCTACGGACAGGCGCTCGACACGGCTGTGATCCCCGAGGGCGTTCTCTTCCAGAATCAGGTTACGCCATTCGATATCCAGCGAGTTACGCTCCAGCACAAGATGTTCCCGCTCTGCGGTCAGCAGACGTGTTTTATGTGCCGTGATGACCACAAAAATCGCGCTGACGATCACTGCGATAAATAAAATCGCAGGGATAAACCCGTGGCGCAGCAGGTCACGACAAATAACGCGGGCTAAATTGTGCCGTTCTGTGGTCATGCTTTCTCCGCAAAGCGCAGTACCGAACTGCGGGCACGCGGGTTAACACTGATTTCCTGCTCTGACGGTTTCATTTTTCCGGCCAGTTTCAGTGCCGGTGTGCCGTGCGCTTTCAGTTGTTCTTCCGTCAGCGGTAATCCGTGCGGCACCTGTGGTCCGCGGCTTTCATCACGCATAAACTGCTTCACAATCCGGTCTTCCAGCGAGTGGAAGCTGATAACCGATAACCGGCCGCCCTGCGCCAGAATGCCCAGTGCGCCGGTCAGCGCCTGGCGGATCTCATCCAGCTCGCTGTTGACATAGATGCGGATCGCCTGGAAGCTTCGGGTCGCCGGATGCTTGTGTTTTTCTTTCACCGGAGACACAGCAGCAATTAAATCCGCCAGCTGTTTTGTCCGCGTCAGCGGCTCTTCGGTTTTATTGCGTTCAACAATCGCGCGGGCAATTCGTTTCGAAAAACGCTCTTCGCCGAAATTTTTCAGCACCCACGCAATATCTTCTTCTTTGGCTTCGGTCAGCCACTGCGCAGCGGAGATCCCGCGTGTCGGATCCATCCGCATATCCAGCGGCCCGTCACGCATAAAGGAGAATCCGCGCTCCGCGTCGTCCAGCTGCGGGGAAGATACCCCCAGATCCAGCAGAACACCGTTAATCTGTCCGCCCAGTTCCAGATCATTCACATAACCGGCGATACCGGAAAACGGGCCGTGAATAATGGAAAAACGCGGGTCGTCAATCTGTGCCGCAGCGGCAATCGCCTGCGGATCCCGGTCAATGGCGATCAGACGCCCCTGCGGACCGAGTTTTGATAAAATCAGACGGGAGTGCCCGCCGCGGCCGAATGTGCCGTCGATATAAATGCCGTCTTCACGAATCTGTAATCCGTTAACGGCTTCATCCAGTAAAACACTGGTATGCTGAAACTGACTCTCTGCCATTTAAAGTGATAAATCCTGTAACCGGGCGGATAAAGGTCCGGATGCCGTCTGCCCGGCAGCAATATCATCCTGTACCTGCTGATACCACGTCTGCTCATCCCACAGCTCAAATTTGTTGAACTGACCGACCAGCATGACTTCTTTGGTTAACCGCGCATGTGTGCGCAGTGTACCGGCTAACAAAAGACGTCCCGCACTGTCCATCTGACATTCCGTGGCATGGCCCAGCAACAGGCGCTGAACACGGCGCTCCGTGGGATCCATGGTGGACAATTGTGCCAGTTTCAGTTCGATCAGTTCCCACTCCGGTAAGGTGTAAAGCAGCAGGCACGGCTGGTGGAGATCGATAGTGCAGACCATCTGACCTTCCGACTTTTCAGCAAGCAGCGACCGGTACCGTGCCGGTACGGTTATGCGCCCTTTGCTGTCAAGATTAACCAGTGTTGCCCCGCGAAACATTCGTTTCTCCGCTCAGTTTTGCCCTGAATTACCACTTTCACCCACAATTCCCCACCAACAGAGTTTACGAATGGTAGGAAAAGCTTGTCAAGCCAGAGCTGACAAGGTTTCGTTTCCGCTGTCGGGGAATAAAGGGGTGAGAAAATATGGGATTTTTTGCTTCAGGGAACAGAAGTGAGGTAACACACTGATTCAAATCAGAAAAAAATTCACATAATACGCACTCGGCTAACCGGGGCAAATTATACCGAATCTGGCGAAAGAAAGATGCATTTTTGCGAGGTATCCCTCACTTTCAGGATAAAAATTCACCATTACTGCAAAGACTCCGGGATTGTTGTTCCGGTCATCTGCGCTGTTACTTTCTGTTACACTGCGTGATTATTTGATATTTGAAAATTTAATATTCAGTTTATCAATAGCATAACTGTCACAAAACCGGGCTAATGATATTCTGCGGCATATACCCTTAATTGGAGTAAGTGAATTTCCGGGGAGTGAAAGGTGTGGTGTGAAAATTGTCAATTTCTGTCAATCAGCAGAATTGAAAAAAATTCTTAGGATTCCTCTCAAAAAGGGTTTTTCATCTGTTTCCGGACAAACTAAACAAAAATACCTATACGTTTCCGTACAGGTATCGGTAAAAATAATGATTTTACTGCCTGAATATTACCGGCGGCTCAGACTTCCGCGACGGCACAGATCACGACGGATCCGGGTGATACCCGCAGCCGGTTTCTGTTTTTCATCCAGACTTGCCAGTACCAGCTCCAGCACACGCTCCGCAATATCGCGGTGACGCTGCGCGACGGACAGCACCGGACACTCAAGGAAATCAAGCAGTTCATGATCACCGAAGGTCGCGATCACCAGTTGCCCCGGCAGACGGCCGCTGCGGGCCAGCGTGGCATCCATCACCCCCTGTAACAGGGCAAATGAAGTGGTAAACAGCGCATCCGGCATCGGATTGCTTTCCAGCCAGGTATCAAACGCTTTGGCAGCGGCATCACGCTCATAGCTGTCGGCATAGAGGAAATTCACGTTACGTGCATCCCCTTCCCAGGCTTCACGGAATCCCTGTTCACGCAGGAAACTGACGGAAAGTTCCGGTAACGCGCCGAGATATACCACCGATTCTGCCGGGAACTGACGCAATTCGGATGCCAGCATTTTGGCGTCCTCAAAGTCATCCCCGACCACACTGATAAAGTGCTCATTTTCCAGTGCGCGGTCGAGCGCAACAATCGGCAGGGAGCGGTTTGCCCAGCGCTGATAGAACGGATGCTCCGGCGGCAGTGCGGTGGAAACGATAATCGCATCCACCTGACGCTGTAACAGGTGTTCCACACAACGGATTTCGTTGTCAGGCTGGTCTTCGGAGCAGGCAATCAGCAGCTGATAACCACGGCTGCGCGCCTGGCGCTCCAGATAATTTGCGATGCGGGTGTAGCTGGTGTTCTCCAAATCCGGGATCACCAGTCCGATTGAGCGGGTACGGCCTGCACGCAGACCGGCAGCCACCGCATTCGGATGGTAATTATGTTCACGAACCACCGCCATCACTTTTTCGACAGTTTTGTCACTCACACGATATTGTTTTGCTTTTCCGTTGATGACATAACTGGCCGTCGTGCGCGACACACCGGCAAGGCGGGCGATTTCATCCAGTTTCACGTTAACCCCTTACAAATCAGGAAACGGCCCGAACAACGGGCCAAATAAGAAGAGTGATCAGTTTACCCTTTCACCGCGAATATTTCACCGCATTATTTTATCGCCGCGCGACATCCCGACGATGCCGGAACGGGCAATCTCCACAATTTCCGCGAAGCCGCGCACCGCATCCAGGAAGGCGTCCAGCTTTTCGCTGGTGCCGGTCAGCTGCACGGTATAAAGCGTCGCGGTCACATCGACAATCTGTCCGCGGAAGATATCGGTACTGCGTTTGACTTCATCCCGCCCGTAGCCGCTGGCCTGTAATTTCACCAGCATCACCTCGCGCTCAATGTGAGTGGCAGAGGTCAGTTCTGTGACACGGAACACATCCACCAGCTTGTTGAGCTGCTTTTCAATCTGCTCCAGCACCCGCGCATCACCTTTGGTCTGGATAGTCAGACGGAACAGAGACGGGTCATCGGTCGGGGCGGCGGTGATACTTTCGATATTATACCCGCGCTGGGAAAAAAGCCCTGCCACACGGGATAACGCCCCTGTTTCGTTTTCTAATAAGATTGACAGAATCCGGCGCATGATCAGGTCCTCTCCGTTTTGCTCAGCCACATTTCATCCATTCCGCCGTTGCGGATCTGCATCGGATAAACATGCTCTTTCTCATCCACCATCACATCGGCGAATACCAGTCGTTTCTCTTCGCGGACAATGCGCAGTGCCTCCGCGAGCTGTTCACGCAGCGTGGTTTTATCACTGATGCTGATACCGACATGCCCGTAAGCCTCTGCCAGACGGACAAAATCAGGCAGCGATTCCATATAAGAGTGCGAGTGACGGCCGTGATAAACCATATCCTGCCACTGCTTCACCATGCCAAGGAACCGGTTGTTAAGATTAAGCACCAGCACCGGCAGCCCGAACTGTAATGCCGTGGAAAGCTCCTGAATATTCATCTGGATACTACCGTCCCCGGTGACACACACCACCATATCATCCGGTTTCGCCAGCCGGACACCCAGTGCCGCCGGTAACCCGAAGCCCATCGTGCCCAGCCCGCCGGAGTTGATCCAGCGGCGCGGTTCATCAAACGGGTAATAGAGTGCGGCAAACATCTGGTGCTGACCGACATCAGAGGTAACATACGCCTTCCCTTCCGTCAGTTCCCACAAGGTGCGGATCACGGTCTGCGGTTTGATTTTCTCCCCGCTTTCATCAATGGCCAGACACTGTTTCGCTTTCCACTGTTCAATGCGCCGCCACCAGTCGCACAGTGCATCCGGATCCTGTTCATCGGTCAGGGATTCAAGCTGTAACAGCATCTGCGCGAGGCACAGTTTCGCATCACCGACAATCGGAATATCCGCTGCCACAGTTTTGGAGATAGACGCCGGATCGACATCGATATGAATGACAGTTGCCTGCGGGCAGTATTTCGCCAGGTTATTGGTGGTCCGGTCATCGAAACGGACACCGACGGCAAAAATCACATCACTGTGATGCATGGTATTGTTTGCTTCATATGTCCCGTGCATACCCAGCATGCCGACACACTGCGGATGAGTGCCCGGAAACGCGCCCAGCCCCATCAGGGAGAGCGCCACCGGCAGACGCAGTTTATCCGCAAGGGTGAAAATCTCCGGACTGCATCCGGCACTGACAGCACCGCCGCCGATATACATTACCGGGCGTTTCGCCTGCATCAGTGTGATCAGCGCGCGTTTGATCTGCCCTTTATGACCGGCTCCGGTCGGATTATAGGAGCGCAGGCTGACCCGTGACGGATAGCTGTATTCGTGCTGCTGCTGGACAATATCTTTCGGAAAATCGATGACCACAGGTCCCGGACGGCCGCTCTGTGCCAGATAGAATGCTTTTTTGATGGTGGCGGGAATGTCTGCGACATCGTGCACCAGGTAACTGTGTTTCACGACCGGGCGGGAAATACCCACCATATCCACTTCCTGGAAAGCATCGTTGCCGATCAGCGCACTCGCCACCTGGCCGGACAGCACCACCAGCGGCACCGAATCCATATACGCGGTGGCGATACCGGTAATAGCGTTAGTCGCCCCCGGTCCGGAAGTGACCAGCACCACACCGGTTTTGCCGGTCGCGCGGGCATAGCCGTCCGCCATATGCACGGCGGCCTGCTCGTGGCGCACCAGAATATGCCCGACGCCACCCACGGTATGCAGTGCATCATAAATATCCAGAACAGCACCGCCCGGATAGCCGAATACGTGTGACACGCCCTCATCAATTAAGGAGCGCACGATCATTTCTGCCCCTGTCAACCTCTCCATAAATGCTCTCCTGCCCGTGATTGCGGGTTGTAACTGCAAGTGATGTGTTTGTCTGTTTTTAGTTATCTGAGGATTAACATAACGATAAAATGACAGTGCTGGCAAATGCGTTTTTCGGGACGCAAAAAGCGGAAAACCACAGGAATAAAGGAAATGCCATGATCCGCAGACGATCATACCTGCGGCGGCAAATCACAAAGCAGAGTTCACTGAGAGCGGGGGAAAAACCGGCGGGATATAAAAACGGCACTGCACAGAAAACCGGCAGTGCCGCAGAGAGAATTATTCCGTATACATCGATTCAATTTCGCGCTGATAGCGCTGGGCGATCACTTTACGGCGCAGTTTCAGGGTTGGTGTCAGTTCACCGAGCTCCATGGAGAAATTCTGCGGCAGCAGTGTAAAACGCTTAACCTGATGAAAGGCTGCGATATTTTTCTGCAACTCTTTCAGACGGCTTTCAAACAGCGCCACAATCTGGCTGTTTTTCAGCAGTTCCATCCGGTCATGGTATTTCAGATTCAGTGCCCGGGCGTGCTCTTCCAGAGTATCAAAGCACGGCACAATCAGTGCGGAGACAAACTTACGTGCATCCGCCACCACCGCGATATGTTCGATAAAGCGATCCTGACCCAGCGTGCCTTCCAGCATCTGCGGCGCAATATATTTGCCGTTCGAGGTTTTCATCAGATCTTTCAGGCGTTCCGTGATAAACAGATTGCCCTGCTCATCCAGCGCACCGGCGTCGCCGGTCCGCAGCCAGCCATCCGCCGTAAAGGCCTGACGGGTCTCTTCCGGCTTATTGTAATAGCCGCGCATCACCACCGGCCCGCGTACCTGAATCTCATTTTCCTCACCGATACGCACTTCCACATCCGGCAGCGGCACACCGATAGAGCCGAGCTGATAACCGCTGTTTTCCCAGCAGGAAACCGTGGCACAGGTTTCTGTCATGCCGTAGCCGTATTTGATGTTAATACCGATGGCGAGGAAAAAGCGGATAATTTCATCATCCAGCCGCGCACCCGCCGCCGGTAAAAAACGGACATTGCCGCCGAGCACGTCACGCAGTTTACCGAACACTTTTTTCTGTGCGAACTGATCACACCGCGCAGCCAGCCACGACAGTTTCTCACCGCGCTGCTGTGCATCGAGAGTCTTTTTACCGGTCCGTACCGCCCAGTGGAATAATGCACGTTTATACCACGGTGCCTGTGCCACTTTTTCGTAAATACCGCTGAACACTTTTTCATAGAAACGCGGCACCGCACACATCACGGTCGGTTTCACCGACACCATCGCTTTGCGCACCAGGTTGGTATCACTGAGATAGACATTCAGTGCGCCGGTGTGCATCACATAGAAACTCCAGGCGCGCTCAAAAACGTGCGTCAGCGGCAGGAAGCAGAGTGAGACATCATCTTCGGTCAGTGTCAGCCGTTCATCATGCAGATAAAGCTGGGCGGCCATGTTGCGGTAATCCAGCATCACGCCTTTCGGCTCGCCGGTGGTGCCGGAGGTATAAATCAGGGTGAAAAGATCATCAAGGGAACAATCCGCGATGCGCTGACGCAGCTCTGCGGCGTAACTGCCGTCGTGGCCGTTCATAAACTGACGCAGTGTGCAGACCGCCGGATGCGACGGGATTGCCGTGTTTTCCGGGTTCATTATGATGATTTTCTGCAGCGACGGGCAGAGAGAAAGCAGTGACAGAGCAATTTCCGCCTGCTTCTGACCGTCCACAAACAGGATGCGCACCTGCGCATCATTAAGAATATAGGCCGCCTGGTCATCACTGCTGGTGGCATAGAGCGGCACCACAATGGCACGGCACTGAAGAATCGCCAGGTCGGTTAATGTCCACAGGGCGCTGTTGTGCGAGAAAATAGCGACATTCTCCTGCACTTCAACCCCTTCTGCCAGCAGGGCTTCCGCCAGATTTTCACTGAACGCCCCGGCCTGCTGCCAGGTAAAATCAATATGCTGACCTTGTTCACACCACTGCCGCAGTGCGATTTTGTCACCCCGGCGCTGTTTTTGCTGTTGCAGCCGCGTCACTAAATGATAGTGATGCAAATTTGTTGTTGTCACACGCGTTTCCTTTACTGAGCCGTCAGACTGTACGGTTTCACGTTATGTAATAATTTTTCAGCTTACAGTTGTACGCTTAAATTTTTCCGCAAGTGTAGCCTGTTGTCTCCGGGAACAAAAGCAAATTTAGTTATCTTTGCAATGACGGGATCACAAAAAAGCCCCGGCAGGTACATTTGCCTGACGGGGCGGGAAATAAATTAAATGACCGATTACATATGATGTGTGAACTGCGTCAGCAGTGCCTTCATCCACTGATGCCCTTTATCGCGGGTACACGCCTCGTGCCAGATCAGAAACGCCGGACGGCTGACTTTATCCCACGGCAGCTGCACTTCCTGAATCGGCAGCACATGAGAATAGAGCTGAATCAGCCATTTCGGTGCAATCGCCACCAGCTCTGTTTTAGAGACAATATTCAGTACACTGACTAAATTGGTTCCCTGATAAACAATAGCCCGGAGTAATTCATTATTTTCATAATACGGTGAACTGAATGAATCAATTAAATCCAGTGATACTACGGCATGCTGCTCGGTAAATATTTGTTTCTCTGTTACCGTATATTGTATACGCGGATGATTACGGGCCGCGACCAGTGATAACTGGTCATTAAATAATAAGTGATGACTGTAATCCGGTTTATCGAAACGATTATAACTGACAGCAAAATCGGTTTCCTGATATTTCAGGTTATTCTCGATATGTGAATTCATATAAGACTGAATGTTGACATCGATATTTTCACTGTGAAGTTTAACCTGTTCGATTATTTTGTCTGTCAGGCGGATATCCAGCGGACTGGAGATGGCCAGATTAAATGTCCGCTCACTGCAGCCCGGTTCAAAACCGGCACCCGGCAGCTCATTATGTACCAGCTGCAATGCCTGTCTGACCGGCCCGAACAGCTGTTTGGCGCGCGCTGTCGGCTGAATTCCCCGTCCGAAACGAACGAATAACTCATCATTAAACATAACTTTAAGTCTTGACACCGCATTGCTGACAGCCGGTTGCGACATACCTAAAAGTTCAGCAGCCCGGGTCACATTCTGCATCTGCATAACCGCATCAAAAACGGTCAGCAGATTAAGATCCACATTGCGCAGCTGTGTTTCACCGGATTCTTTTTTTACATCTGCCACTGAGGTGTATTCAGTCATCTTAAACTCCAATAAATGATTATAATGACTTCAATAAGCCACCTGCCGTCATGATGAAACGGCAGATCAATACAAAATTGAAATCTATTATCTCAATTGATTATTCAATTAATAATTGAGTCTCTTCCTTGTATGGTTCTGAATACGCGGGTGCGCATCATCATCACAATGCATACTATTTAAATATTTAAAGCCAGTAAATTATTCATGCGAGTAATACATCAATACCGCTTTATTCATTTAGTTTCCATGCAGTGAGATAATAAAACAAAGATTGTGTTTATTCATAATAAAATTGTCTTCTGTCAGCATAAAAAATCCGATTTTTTTTGCTGACATAACAGAAAGAATAAACCGTTCAATGAATATCTCACCGGTTACCGGTGGCTGTCTGACCGCCGGACACCCCGTTACCCGCCTACTCAGCTGATTTGCATTCTCCGTAAAAAAATCTGTAAAAATATTAGCCCAATTATTGAGCTGGCTTATAGATGAAAACGCTGATTAATTTTTATAAATTAGTCAGTTTATCTGCCTTTTGTGCTTTTTTTATCCTTTGGCCGGGATCTCCGGCGAACCGCGTGAGTTGACAGGGCATTTTATATTCAGTATCAATAATACATCGCCACGGATAAGCCCAGTGCTCCGTGCCACTGAATTTACTGAGAAGGTTATTACTATGTCTTTCACTTTCCGCCTAAACAGCCTGCTAATTATCGCCTTAACTGCGCGTGGCGGGCCCGTGGCCGGAAGTTCCTCATAACTTTCTCCCTGAGACCTGAAAAACCCGCGCAATGTCGCGGGTTTTTTTATACCTGCAAACCGGAAAACAGAACAAGAAATAACCGAGAGGATCACAACATGAGCGATAACGTCATCATTTTTGATACCACACTGCGTGACGGGGAGCAGGCATTACAGGCCAGTCTCAGTGTCAAAGAGAAGTTACAGATTGCTTTCCAGCTCGAACGCATGGGGGTTGATATTATTGAGGCCGGTTTCCCTGTCTCCTCTCCCGGTGATTTTCAGTCGGTGCAGACTATCGCCCGTGAAATCAAAAACAGCCGTATCGCAGCATTATCCCGCTGTGTGATCGGCGATATTGATGCCGCAGCGGAATCCCTGAAAGTCGCGGAAGCTTTCCGGTTACATATGGTGCTCGCCACCTCCGGTATTCACGTCAAAACCAAACTGCGCAAGACCTTTGCTGACATCATCGATATGGCGGTCGGCTCGATTAAACATGCCCGCCGCTTTACCGATGACGTTGAGTTTTCCTGCGAAGATGCCGGGCGCACCGATATCGATGATTTATGCCGCATTGTGGAAGCCGCGATCAACGCCGGCGCCACTACGGTCAATATTCCGGATACCGTCGGTTACACCACACCGTACCAGTTCGGCGGCATTATCAGTGAATTGTTCAACCGCGTGCCGAATATCGACAAAACCATCATTTCTGTCCACTGCCATGATGATTTGGGCATGTCCGTTGCCAACTCCATCACCGCCGTACAGGCCGGTGCCCGCCAGATTGAAGGTACGATCAACGGGTTAGGCGAACGCGCCGGGAACTGTGCGCTGGAAGAAGTGATTATGGCGATTAAAGTGCGGGAAAAAATGCTGGGCGTGCGCACCGGGATCAATCACAAAGAGATTTACCGCACCAGCCAGCTGGTCAGTCAGTTATGCAACACTCCGGTGCCGCCGAACAAGGCCGTGGTCGGCAGCAATGCCTTCTCCCACTCATCCGGTATTCACCAGGACGGCGTGATTAAAAACCGCGAAACCTACGAAATCATGACGCCGGACAGCATCGGCCTGAAAGATAACTTAATCAACCTGACCTCCCGTTCCGGCCGCGCTGCGGTGAAACACCGGATGGCGGAAATGGGTTATCAGGAAGGTGATTATAACCTGGATGAATTATACGCTGACTTCCTGCAACTGGCGGACAAGAAAGGTCAGGTCTTCGATTACGACCTGGAAGCGCTGGTGTTTATGAAGCAGCAGCACCAGGAGCCGGAGCACTTCTCACTGGCATTCCTCAACACCCAGTCCGGTACCGGCGTCAAAGCCTCTGCGATGGTCAGAATGCAGGCCGGGGATGACATTATCTCGGAATCTGCCCAGGGGAACGGCCCGGTCGATGCGGCTTATGAGGCCATCCGCCGTATCGCGGGTTACCCGCTGACCCTCGCCGCCTATCAACTGACTGCCAAAGGTCAGGGAACGGATGCACTGGGTCAGGTGAATATCGTGGTGGAGTATGAAGGCCGTAAATTCCACGGCATGGGGCTGGCAACCGATATTGTTGAATCCTCCGCCCAGGCCATGATCCACGCCATCAACAGCATCTGGCGCGCCGGACAGGTAAAAGAAGAAAAACGGCGTATGCAGTCAGACAACAACATGCACAACGATACTCATAACAACAATACAGATACAAAGGAAGCGGTGTAATTATGTCGGAACAATTTCATATTGCAGTTTTACCGGGCGACGGAATCGGCCCTGAAATTATGGCGCAGGCGATTAAAGTGCTGGATGCAGTGCGCACCCGCTTTAACCTGACCATCACCACCAGTGAATATGATGTCGGCGGCATTGCCATCGACAACCACGGCCACCCGCTGCCGCCGGCCACACTGAAAGGCTGCGAACAGGCCGATGCGGTACTGTTCGGCTCTGTCGGCGGCCCGAAATGGGAAAAACTGCCGCCGGATTCCCAGCCGGAGCGCGGCGCCCTGCTCCCGCTGCGGGCACATTTCAAATTATTCAGTAACCTGCGCCCGGCACGGCTCTATCCGGCGCTGGAAGCGTTCTGCCCGCTGCGCAGTGATATCGCCGCGCGCGGATTCGATATCCTGTGTGTCCGCGAACTGACCGGCGGGATCTATTTCGGGCAGCCGAAAGGCCGTGAAGGCGAAGGTAAATATGAGCGTGCTTATGATACCGAGGTGTATCACCGCTTTGAAATCGAGCGTATTGCCCGTATCGCCTTTGCCTCCGCCCAAAAACGCCGTGGCCAGGTAACATCGATTGATAAGGCCAACGTACTGCAAAGTTCCGTATTATGGCGCGAAGTGGTAACAGAAATCGCCAAAGAGTATCCGGATGTCGCGCTGTCGCACATGTATATAGACAACGCCGCCATGCAGATGGTCAAAGATCCGTCGCAGTTTGATGTGATCCTCTGCTCTAACCTGTTCGGCGACATTATTTCTGACGAGTGCGCCATGATCACCGGCTCCATGGGCATGCTGCCGTCCGCCAGCCTGAATGAGAAAAAATTCGGTCTGTATGAACCGGCAGGCGGCTCTGCACCGGATATCGCCGGGCAGAATATTGCCAACCCGGTGGCTCAGATTTTATCCGCCGCCATGATGCTGCGCTTCAGCTGCGGACAGGATGCAGCGGCAGACAGCATCGAAAATGCGGTCAATCAGGCACTGAATGCCGGATACCGCACCCGGGATGTGGCCGGAAACGGCAAGAGTGTGACCACAGACGAAATGGGCGACATTATCGCGCGTTTGATTACAGAAGGGGCTTAAGATGAGTACAGGAAAAACCTTATATCAGAAATTATATGATGCCCATGTGGTTCGTGAAGAAGCAAACGAAACGCCGATCCTGTATATCGACCGCCACCTGGTGCATGAGGTGACCTCGCCGCAGGCATTTGACGGATTACGGGCAAAAAACCGCCCTGTACGCCGCCCGGAAAAAACCTTCGCCACCATGGATCACAACGTCTCCACGCAGACCAAAGATATCAATGCCTGTGGTGAAATGGCCCGTAACCAGATGCAGGAGCTGATCAAAAACTGTGAGACCTTTGGTGTCCGTCTCTATGATCTGAACCATCCGTATCAGGGCATTGTGCATGTGATGGGGCCGGAACAGGGCATCACCCTGCCGGGCATGACCATTGTCTGCGGTGACTCCCACACGGCTACTCACGGCGCATTCGGCTCGCTGGCTTTTGGTATCGGCACCTCCGAGGTGGAACATGTGTTAGCCACCCAGACACTGAAACAGGCGCGTGCCAAAACCCTGAAAATTGAAGTGCGCGGCAAAGTGGCTCCCGGTATCACCGCCAAGGATATTGTACTGGCGATTATCGGTCACACCGGCAGCGCGGGCGGCACCGGTTATATCGCGGAGTTCTGCGGGGATGCTATTGAGGCGCTCTCCATGGAAGGCCGGATGACCGTCTGTAATATGGCGATCGAAATGGGTGCCAAAGGCGGGATGATAGCGCCGGATCAGACCACCTTTGATTATCTGAAAGGCCGTCAGTTCTCCCCGCAGGGCGCGGACTGGGATGCCGCCGTGGCTTACTGGCAGACCCTGAAAAGTGATCCGGATGCAAAATATGACGCGGAAATTATTATCAATGCCGCCGATATCGCCCCGCAGGTCACCTGGGGTACCAATCCGGGCCAGGTTATTGATATCAGCCGCGCCATTCCCGCTCCGGAAAGCTTTACCGACCCGGTGGAAAGAGCCTCGGCAGAAAAAGCGCTGGCGTATATGGATTTAACACCGGGCAAAAAATTAACCGATGTGAAAATCGACAAAGTGTTTATCGGCTCCTGCACTAACTCGCGGATTGAGGATTTACGCGCGGCGGCTGCGGTCGCCAAAGGGCGCAAAGTCGCGCCGGGTGTGCAGGCGATAGTGGTTCCGGGCTCCGGGCCGGTGAAATCACAGGCGGAAGCGGAAGGTCTGGATAAGATTTTTACCGATGCCGGGTTTGAATGGCGTTTACCGGGCTGCTCGATGTGTCTGGCGATGAACAATGACCGTCTGGCACCGGGGGAGCGCTGTGCCTCCACCAGCAACCGTAACTTTGAAGGCCGCCAGGGGCGCGGCGGACGCACGCATCTGGTCAGCCCGGCCATGGCCGCTGCGGCCGCCGTCACCGGCAGTTTCGCCGATATCCGTACCATTGAGATGCGCTGAGGGAAAGAGTCATGGAAAAATTTATTGTACATCAGGGCATTGCCGCACCGCTGGATGCCGCCAACGTGGATACCGATGCCATTATTCCGAAACAGTTTTTACAGAAAGTGACCCGCACCGGCTTCGGGCAGCATTTATTCAATGACTGGCGTTTTCTCGATGATGACGGACAGGTGCCGAATCCGGATTTTGTCCTCAACGCCCCGCGTTATCAGGGCGCATCCATTCTGCTGGCCCGCGAAAATTTCGGCTGCGGCTCCTCACGTGAGCACGCGCCGTGGGCCTTAACGGATTACGGCTTCAGAGTGGTGATTGCGCCAAGCTTTGCGGATATTTTTTACGGTAACTCATTCAACAACCAATTATTGCCGGTGAAATTACCCGAAGACGCGATTGATGCACTCTTTGACTGGGTACAGAAAACAGAAGGTGCACAGATTATTGTTGATCTGGAGAACCAGAAAGTGATCGCCGGTGAGCTGGAATATCCGTTCAGTGTTGATACTTTCCGTCGTCACTGCATGATGAACGGCCTCGACAGTATCGGCCTCACCTTACAGCACGACGACATGATTTCCCGTTTTGAGGAAAAACTGCCTGCATTTATGAACTGATAACCGGATCCATTTCCACCATTGAACCCCTGCCATCACCCCTTTTGTGATGGCAGCTTTTTCCCCGTTTTTCCCCGCCTCTTTTCCGGATCACCGGACAGAAAAAAACCAGCCTTTCGGCTGGCGGTAAAAGTCACCATTACTCAAGAATCGGGAGTGAGTCAGGTATCACACTGACGTCATGAGCTGCTTTAATGACATTGAGTATGGACGTAATATACGGAAATAAAAATGGACAGAAAACCGACCGGAGTTCCTCTTTTATGAGCACACCACGCCTCCAGCACCAGTTTATCCGCCTGTGGCAGCATCATCAGGGACAGGAGACCGAAACCACCCTTCAGGAGATCGCCGATATCCTGCACTGCTCGCGCCGTCATGTCCGTTCTCTGCTCAGCAGTATGCAGACAGCGGGCTGGCTCAACTGGCAGGCGGAAACCGGACGGGGTAAGCGCTCACGTCTCTGTTTTCTGCAGAGCGGACGGGACCTGCAGCACGCCCGTGCCGAACTGCTGATCGAGCAGGACAATATCGAAAAACTGGTGGCGATGGTCAATGATAAGGACGCGATGCGCCAGATGGTATTATCCCAGCTGGAGCGCAGCTTCCGGCAGGGAAAAAGCCTGCTGCGTATTGTCTATTACCGCCCGTTTTATAATTTACTGCCCGGTTCGCCGCTGCGCCGCTCGGAAGTCCATCTGCTGAGCCAGATTTTTAACGGACTGACTGCGATAAATGAGGAAAACGGGGAAGCTGTCCCGGCGCTGGCGCATCACTGGCAGCAGACCGGCGACAAACAGTGGCGTTTCTGGTTGCGTCCGGCGATATTTTTCCACCACGGCCGTGAATTGCAGATGGTGGATATCATTTCCTCTTTTGAACGGCTGCGCGACACCCATCCGCTGTTCAGCCATATCCGCACTGTCCGTTCCGATATGCCTTACATTATCGATATCACACTGAATGAGGCCGACAGCTGGTTCCCGGTACTGACCGGCAGCCCGCACGCCGCCATTCTGCCTCATGAGTGGCAGGAACTGCCGGATTTCGCCCGCCGCCCTGTCGGCACCGGTCCGTATCAGGTGATCTGCAATAATGACCGCAAACTGACGATCCGCGCCTTTGACCACTATTACGGCTTCCGCGCCCTGCTGGATGAAGTTTCGGTGCTGGTGGTACCGGAACTGGAAGAAAAAATGGTCTGCACCACCCTGCATATCGGTGCTGACGGGCCGGAGCGGGATTCTCTCGACAGCCGGATGGAGGAAGGCTGCTATTTCCTGCTGCATGATACGCGTTCGGCAAAAGGAGAGCGGGAAGATATCCGCCGCTGGCTCAACAGCCTGATGACCCCGGTCAATCTGCTCTATCACTGTGAACCTCTGTATCAGCGCCACTGGTGGCCGGCTTACGGGCTGCTGCTGCGCTGGCATCACAGCAAACTTATCCCGCGCTGTGAAAAACCGGCTGACCTGACAGAACTGACGCTGACCTATTATCAGGATCATCACGAATACCATGCTATCGGCAAATTATTGCAGCAGTTACTGGCAGAACAGGGTGTAAAACTGACAATCAATATCACTGATTACGACACCTGGTTTAACGGCGATTGTAACAGTGATTTCTGGCTGGCGACCGCCAACTTTTATAAGCCGCTGGATTTTTCGGTTTTCGCCACCCTGTATGAACTGCCGCTGCTGCGCCGCTGTCTGGGCGATGATCTGCGTGCGCCGCTGAAGCAATGGCGGCAGCGTTCTCTGTCTCTGGCGGCATGGTGTGAGCAGATCATTGACAGGCAGATGCTGTTCCCGCTGTTCCATCACTGGCTTGAATTGCAGGGCCAACGCAGTATGCGGGGCGTCAAAATGAATACCTTCGGCTGGTTTGATTTTAAATCCGCCTGGTTTATCCCCCCGGAAAGTTAATTCACAGAAAAAGGCAAAGTTATAAACACCCTCTTATAAAAAACCGGCTTTTATTCACGTTTTCTGTGGATATAGTTGTGAAAAACGCAAGGGTAATGGGGGTATAGTTTTTCACTGCCTCTTGTTGATAAAATCACAGCAGTTAAATAAACTCTGTTAAATCATATCGGTACAGAAATAAAAAAAGAGAATCATCTGAAAAAATCACCGGCATTTTTTTTCACAGACTTACACAGCACAAAAAATAACCACACCCGGTGTTATCCACAGATTGTGACTTATCCGTGAGCAAAACCCCTGCTGAAACGCGAAAACAGGCGGAAGTCAAGCCTGTAAATCAAACCAGTAGTGAGGCTGTTTTCCACTTATCCCATAAAGCTGTGGATAACTCAGTGTAAGATCCTGTTTATTGTCTGAGGATGCTGGTGCACAACCTTCTGTACTTGTTGCGGCGGCGAAAATTAATAGCTATATATCAATAAATTAGATAATATTTATTTTTCATTCATGCCTATGTATTATTTTACCGGATAACACTGTTCAACTTTTAAGCATATAACATGACACAACTTTTTCAGCCGCCGTTACCCCCGGCCAGCGAATCTGAACTGCTCAGCCGCGCCCAATCCCTTGCCGGTGCCACTTTCGGTGAGCTGGCAGGCTGTGCCGGTATACCGGTGCCGCCGGATCTGCGCCGCGATAAAGGCTGGGTCGGCATGCTGCTGGAATACTGGCTGGGCGCGGACGCGGGCAGCAAGGCAGAGCAGGATTTTGCTCACCTCGGGGTGGAGCTGAAAACCATTCCGGTGGATGAATCCGGCGTACCGCTGGAAACCACCTTTGTCTGTGTCGCCCCGCTGACCGGCAACAGCGGCGTTACCTGGGCGGATTGTCATGTGCGTCATAAGCTCTCCCGCGTGCTGTGGGTGCCGGTGGAAGGTGCACGTCATATCCCGCTGGCAGAGCGCCGTGTTGGTTCACCGCTGCTGTGGTCGCCGTCGGAGGAGGAAGAACGCCTGCTGCGTGCGGACTGGGAAGAGCTGATGGATATGATTGTGCTGGGGAAAGTTGAGCAAATCACCGCCCGTCATGGTCAGGTGATGCAGATCCGCCCGAAAGCAGCCAACAGCCGGGCACTCACAGAAGCTGTCGGTCCGCACGGACAACCGATACAAACACTGCCCAGAGGCTTTTATCTGAAGAAAAATTTCACCGCACCTTTACTTAAGCGCTATTTCCGGTGCTGATCACTGTTTTGGGAGTTTGCTCCCGGTAAATATGAATCGCTTCAGTCATTAATATCGGTTCGAAAATAATGACAACAGGAGTGTTCCGGATGAAAAAAACCTTACTGACGCTTTCACTTGCAGCCGCATTACTGACTCCCGCCCTGCCCGCTTTTGCTGATACATCCTCCGCTGATATGACACTGGAACAGGTTCTGGTGATGAGCCGCCACAACCTGCGCACGCCGATTGTCAATACCGGTATTCTGACCGAAATCACCGATAAAACCTGGCCTGCGTGGGATGCGCAGAGCGGTTACCTGACCACCAAAGGCGGCGCACTGGAAGTTTACATGGGTCACTATTTCCGCGAGTGGCTGGATGAGAACAAACTGCTGCCGGACACTCTGTGCCCGACCGGTGAAAAAGAGCTGAATGTCTACGCCAACAGCCTTCAGCGCACGATTGCCACCGCGCAGTTCTTTACCGCCGGTGCTTTCCCGGGCTGTACCGTCACCGTGAATCACCAGCCGGAAATCGGTACTATGGATCCGGTGTTTAACCCGATCATCACCAATGACAGCCCAGAGTTTAAACAGACTGCCCTCGCGGCAATGGAGAGTCATTACAAAGGGCTGGATCTGACACCGGGTTATCAGGCACTGAATAAGGTGCTGAATATCAAAGACTCAGAACAGTGCAAAACCAATAAACTCTGTTCACTGGCCGACGGTAAAAACAGCTTTATTATTGAAGCCGGCAAAGAGCCGGGCGTGAAAGGTCCGCTGAAAATGGCAAACTCTGCCGTGGATGCCATCGACCTGCAATATTATGAAGGTTTCCCGGCAGACCAGGTCGCCTGGGGCGAAGTCACCACGCCGGAGCAGTGGACAGCGCTGAATACCCTGAAAAACGGCTATCAGGAATCTCTGTTTACCCCGCGTATTATCGCGAAAAACGTGGCACATCCGCTGCTGAACTACATTAATCAGCACTTTGCCGCCGCCACACCGGGCAGTGAAGCGAAATTTACCTTCCTGGCCGGACATGATTCCAATATCGCCTCCCTGCTCTCCGCTCTGGAATTTAAACCATATCAGCTGCCGGAACAGTACGAACATACACCAATCGGCGGCAAATTAGTGTTCCAGCGCTGGACAAATAAAGCGGATAATAAATCCTATGTGAAGATTGATTATATTTACCAGTCATCTGATCAGCTGCGGAATAACAGTTATCTGTCTTTAAAAACTCCGCCGCAAAAAGTCACACTGGAACTGAAAAATTGTCCGGTTGATAAAAACGGCTATTGCGGATGGGAAACTTTCCAAAAAGTAATGAAAGACAGTTTATCCGAATAAACATTATATGTTCATATTCCCGCCCGGCTCACCTTTGCCGGGCTTTTTATTTATTTCTATCCCTGTCACGCTTCGGATAACACTGATAGATTAAGGCACCGTAAGCCGCTACTATTTAACAGTCTGAAAATCATCACAGTATCTTATTGCTCATTTATCAGTATCGGCACCCGTCCGGGAATTAACGGTCATTATACCGGGCTGAATACACGGATATCATTAATACGATGAAATATTTAAAATCATTACCGGCTCCCTTATTTATTATTGCAACTGTCTTAATAAGTTCAGGTTGCAGTCAGAAAAACTATGATGTCGATGCCGGTGAAAAAATAATTTATCCCTCCGGTGACGGTGTATTACTGGGCGCCTGTGATAAATGGACACTGAAAGATGAACAGGTGCGGCAATTAATTGCCATGAGTAAACCTTATATTGCACTACCGTACGGTGAATACAGCCAGACGCCGTGTAATATGAGCGGCACGGTGACGATTGACGGCAAAACCTGGGATTATCTGCTCAACGGCGGCGGTATTATCACCCTGAGTATTGACGGTATGGTGCGCTACCGCGGCTGCAATGCCGATGCCTGCAAGCCGTACCTGCTGCTCCCTTACCGGGGAAAATCCTTCGCGATCAAAGACAGTGATACCCTGGTGACAGAGGAAGAGAGCACGGAAAACCGGGGTCGCCTGCTGAGCCGCGAAAGTGTCGCGCAACGGCAGCCGCACAGTGACCCGGAGATGGTTTCCGGTGCACCGTCTGACGGTACAATGGTGAATAAAGAGACCGGAGCGGAACAGTTCAGGCCGGATAATGGCCGGATGCGCAGACCGGATGCACAACCGGTCGCCGGGGGACAGAGCGGACAAACCGCCCCGCAGGGACAACAGAGCACACCGGTTTCTTCTGATCGTAACGGGAAAGTGCCGCCTGCACGGCCACAGGCAGAAAACAGCCGGATGTCATCCGTGAAGAAAGAGGTCGCGTCAGCGGCAGAATCCGCCATGCCGTCTGTGAATATTGATGCACCGTCAATCACGGCACCGGAAGTGGGCATCTCCGTTCCGGGAACCTCCGCGCCAACGCTTGATATCAAAGCCCCGGCAGTCAGTTTACCGGGAGCGGAAGTCTCTGTCCCGGCACTGAAAAATCCGTTCTGATGATCTCAGCCGCACAAAAACCCGCCCCCGGCGGGTTTTTTAATGCCTGCACCGCGGCATATTCCGTGCCCTGTTTCAGACTGCCCATGTAACAATCCATCCCGTCAGTAAACAGATGGAACAGGCAGCCGACTGCCACTGCCCGCACTTTCCATGACGGGATCAGCAGCAGAATAAGATACACAATCGCCGCCCATACGGTATGCAGCGGATGAAAACCGACACTGCATCTGTCCGGGTCAAAGACAGGATCCGCCAGCAGGTGATCCGCATCCATCACCATAGTGGCAATCATAATCATCGCCGCCGCTTTCCAGTGCTGCCGCCAGAACAGCCGGGCAAACAGAACCGGCACCAGAAAATGGCAGCCGTAATGCAGGATATTCCGGAAAATGTCAAATGCCACAGTAACTCCGCTGACGGGTTGTCCGTTATGATGACGGCTATCATAGCGGAAATACCGGAGGCTATCCGGCAGAAAATGGATCAGTCCGTCACAATAATAAAATACACCCTGTTGCGGATAACAAAGCAGGAATTAACTGGTCTGCTCTGCGGGTTTATCGCTGCATTGTCTTAAGTAAACTGAGAAGATCAGGTATATTACCCCCTGATTGTTGGCTACCAAGAAAAAATAACTATGATTATCAAACCTAAAATTCGTGGTTTTATCTGCACTACCGCTCACCCGGCGGGCTGTGAAGCCCATGTTCGTGAGCAAATCGCCCGTGTGAAATCCTGCGGCGAACTGAAAAACGGGCCTAAAAAGGTTCTGGTGATTGGTGCATCCACCGGTTACGGTCTGGCTTCCCGTATCAATGCCGCTTTCGGCAGCGGTGCAGCGACTATCGGTGTATTTTTTGAAAAGCCGGGCAGTGAAAACAAAACCGGTTCTGCCGGCTGGTACAACGCAGCCGCTTTTGATAAAGCCGCCAAAGAAGAAGGCCTGTATGCAAAAAGCATTAACGGTGATGCCTTCTCTGATGAATGCCGTCAAAACGTTATTGATTTAATTAAACAGGATCTGGGTCAGATCGATCTGGTTGTTTATTCTCTGGCATCTCCGGTCCGCAAAATGCCGGAAACCGGTGAAATTGTCCGCTCCGCCCTGAAACCTATCGGCGAACCGTACAAATCTGTCGCGCTCGATACCAACAAAGACGTGCTGATCGAAGCCGTTGTTGAACCGGCCAATGAGCAGGAAATCGCAGACACCGTTAAAGTCATGGGCGGCCAGGACTGGGAACTGTGGATGAATGCATTAGAGGAAGCCGGTGTTCTGGCAGATAATGCACAGTCTGTTGCCTACTCCTATATCGGTACCGATTTAACATGGCCGATTTACTGGCACGGTACACTGGGCAAAGCCAAAGAAGATTTGGATCGCGCAGCAGCAGCGATCAATCAGAAACTGCAGGCCAAAGGCGGCGCAGCGTATGTTGCCGTTCTGAAATCTGTCGTGACTCAGGCATCTTCCGCTATTCCTGTTATGCCGTTATATATCTCTATCGTGTTTAAAATCATGAAAGAGAAAGGCATTCACGAAGGTTGTATTGAACAGACTCAGCGCTTATTTGCTACTAAACTGTTTAACGGCTCTGCGCCGGAGACTGATGAAAAACAGCGTCTGCGCCTGGATGACTGGGAATTACGCGATGATGTGCAGAACACCTGCCGTGAAATCTGGCAGCAGCTGACAGATGATAACATCAACGATTTAACCGACTATCAGGGCTATAAAGCGGAATTCCTCCGTTTATTCGGCTTTGGTCTCGATGGCGTTGATTATGATGCTGATTTAAGCGGTGAAGTTAACTTCGACGTGAAAGAATTAGTGTAATCATCTCTGAAAAACCCGCCGCAGACCTGATTATTCAGCGGCTGCGGCGGGTTTATTTTATTCTCAGATTGTTCAGCGGGTTTCGCAGACCAGCCAGTAATAATGGTTATTATTGAATCCGAACTCATCCAGCACCGTCAGCCCGAGCTTACGGGTGTGCGCTGCATAAGAGCGCGGGTTAACCTTGTTGATAAAGGTCACCAGGATATCAAACCGCTGCGACATTTTTTCCAGTGCAAAAGCAAACAACCCTTGCAGCACGCCCTGCCCGCGCAGTGATGCATCAATACAGACCGGGCCGTACTGATACGAGTTCTCTGTGGTCAGCGTCTGACCGGCAAACTCATAATCACCCAGTTTATCAATCATATGGGCAAACAGCGGCCACGGTGACCAGTACTGCCAGGATGCCGCCATCACAAACGCCACCACCTTACCATCCTGTTTAGCGACAAATAATCCCTGCTCATTTTCAATCAGATCAGTCATCTGCTCATCACTCATCTGTGTGGTGACAAAACCGTCCGGCTTGTCTTCAGCACTGATGGTGGTCAGATGATATCTTTTTAATAAGGCTTTTACCTGATCCATATCCGTCAGTTCAGCAACACAATATTCCATCGTTATTCTCCGTTATCATTGTTATTCTGCTGCGGGAGGTACCGCAATATCCGCAATGCGATCATGACCGATCACACTAAAATAGTCATCTGCTGCCAGAGACACCGATCTCACCAGTTCACCGGCATTAAAAAATACCCGCCCGGCACCGGTCAGGCGCTTATCAACATAGAGCGCCAGTTCGTCATTAAAGCTGAACGGCGGAACCGCCCCCATCGGGCAGCCGGTCAGCGCCTGTGCTGTTTCCGGCGCGGCAAACGAGGCTTTTTTTCCGCCCGCCAGCTTTGCGGCATTTTTAAAATTGACTTTGCAGTCGCCCGGCACAATCGCCAGCACATAGCGGATGTCCGGTGTGCTGCCGGTAACCTGTAACACCATCGCTTTCGCCGCCTGGCTCAGTTTATTCCCCCTGATTTTACTTATCGCATCAGAACGGCCTTCCGCCGGATGTTCGATCACCTCAAAGGAAACCGCCCGTGAATCCAGTAAACGGGTGATTTTGTCAAATGTTGTCATATAAACCTCACAGTCAGCCGGAGAAACCCTTGCGTCATAATTTACTCTCAACGTACTCTTACAGAAACACACAGAACCCGTAAGAATGAGGCAGAACAGATGGTACAGCTTCCGCGCTACCGGCAGATGGCCGATCAGATAAAACAGGCTGTCCGCGGGGGCGTTTTACCGCCGGACAGCCGCCTGCCGTCCGTCCGTGTTCTGGCCGCACAGTACAATGTCAGCCTGACCACAGCCCTGAAAGTGCTGCGCACGCTGGAAGATGAGCATGTTGCCGTGGCGCGGCCAAAATCCGGCTTTTTTGTCGCCACGGTTCAGCCTGCCGCAGCGGAAAACCGCAATACAGAGACACACACCGCCAATTTTGCCCCGCTGGATGAACAGACGGAACTGCATATGTCGATGGTCGGCGAAGAGTGCCGTATCCGGCTCGATCTGGCTAACGGCCGCCGGGAACTTTATCCGGTCAGAAAGCTGAGTCTTATCATGCGCCAGCTCAGTTACAGCAAGCCGTTCCTGCTGGGGGATTCGGTCAAAGGCACCGGATATGCCCCGCTGAAAGAGGAAATCGCCCGCCGCGCAGTCAGTTACGGTTGCCATATCACACCGGAAACCCTGCTTATCACCAACGGCTGTATTGAAGCCTTATCACTGGCACTGCGCGCCACGCTCTGCCCCGGGGATGCGGTGGCAGTGGAGTCCCCCTGTTACTTTGTGCTGCTGCAGATGCTGCGTAATCTCAATCTGCGGCTGACCGAAGTGGATGCCTGTGAGGACGGTTATGTGGATTGCGATAAACTCACCGCCCTGTTCCGCCGCAAAGCAGTGAAAGCCTTTGTGACACTCGCCAACGTCAATAATCCGCTGGGCAAAACGATTCCGGATGAAGTCAAAGCGGAGATAACCCGTCAGGCGGATGAAAACGGCGTGATCATTATTGAGGATGATACTTTCGGCGACGCCGCGTTCGGCGGACAGCGCCCGTTCCCGATGCGGGCATTCAGCCATAATGTCATTCTGTGCAGCGGATTTTCCAAAACCATCGCGCCCGGCGTGCGTATCGGCTGGGTTCACAGTCAGCATTACATGCGCAAAATCACCTCACTCAAATACACCTCATCGATGGGCTCTCAGGTGCTGCCGCAGGCTGCCATCAGCGAACTGCTGAGCAACGGCGGCTATGATGCTCATCTGCGCCGCCTGCGCCGTGAACTGGCGGCACAGGTGCAGAACATCCGCCGTGTTGTGCTGCGGGAGTTCCCGCCGGGCACCACGGTGACCGAACCGGAAGGCGGCTATGTCCTGTGGGTCACCATGCCGGAAGGCAGCCTGAATGTACGGGAACTGTTTCTCAATGCCCGTGCGGAAGGAATCGGCATTGCGCCGGGGCATATCTTTGCCACCGACAGCCGCTATGATCGCTGTTTCCGGCTCAACGCCGGGTTCGGCTGTGATAAGGACGTGGAGGATGCGATCGCCCGGCTGGCTCAGTGGTGCCGGGAATCACTGCAAAAGCACTGCCGCTGAGCGGCAGTGTGAGATTGCTGACAAAGCAGGAATTACTGAAAATCGCGATCGCTGTACAGTCTGGTCTGTTTGACGGCATTAATATCTTTGGTACCGCCCAGCATCATATTGATACGTAATTCTTTATTCAGTTGCTGAATAACGGAATTTACCCCTTCCGCACCGCCCAGATTCAGGCCATACAGCACCGGACGACCGACAGCAACCACATCGGCACCGCTTGCCAGTGCTTTAAAGACGTGTGAACCACGGCGCACACCACTGTCAAACACGATTGGCACACGTTTGTTCACCACTTTTGCAATGGAAGGCAGCACATCAAAAGAGGCCGGTCCGCTGTCCAACTGACGACCGCCGTGGTTTGATACCCAGATGGCATCTGCACCCGCCTCAATGACACGGTCAGCATCTTCCGGTGACTGGATACCTTTAACAATGACCGGCAGACCGGACAATTTCTTCACATACTGAATATCATCCGGGGTAAATGCCTGTTTGGCCTGAGCGTAGATCTCGCTGATCCCCGCACCTTTCCCGGTTTTAGAGCCGTCATTGTTCTGTGCGGCAAACAATTCAAGGTTGGCAAATCCTAACGGGAACTGGAAATTGTTGCGTAAATCATCCTCACGCCAGCCACCGACCGGAGAATCCACGGTCAGAATAATCGCTTTGGCACCACTTTCTTTCGCCCGTTTCAGGGTGAATTCATTAAACGCATTATTTTTGCTCATATAGAGCTGGAAGAAGAACGGATGTCCGTCAGATACCGCTGCCACTTCCTCAATGGTTTTATTTCCGTAGGTGCTGAGAGAGAAAACAGAACCTGCTTTTGCCATACCTTTTGCCGTGGCAATTTCCCCGTCACGGTGTGCCAGCCCCTGTGCCGCCATCGGTGCCTGAATGACAGGCGTTGCCAGAGGTATGCCCAGGAATGACGTTGAGAGATCGATATCCTTTAATTCAATTCCCTGCATCACGCGCGGCATAATATATTTGCGATCAAAACTGGCGGTATTATCACGCATATTTTTTTCATCTTCCGCACCACCACGGATATAACCGAATACCCCTTTGTCCATATTGGCTTTTACCTGTGATTCCAGGTCATTCAGGTTAACAATTTTCACCGGCCCTTCTTTGGTACTGGCCTTATACTCTGCCGCGTACGCGGTATTCAGTGTCATTGCCAGCCCCAATGCCGCAACGGCAAATACACCTGCTTTTGATTTTTGCATAATATGATTCCTGTTCCCGGTATACATTTACTGTTTAATTGCTTCAGCCTGAATTTTCAGTGACATATTCGCCGGAATACCGGCATCAGCGAGAAAATCAACGCCCCACTGAGTACGATCAATCGTGGTTTCAAAATCACCGCCGCAGACATCCACTTTAAATACCGGACTGAAATAACAGCCGAATTTCGTTACCTGTAACTGCACCGGATGTGTTTTTCCTTTGATCGTTAAATTACCATCCACCGAAATCAGTTTATTTCCGGAAAAATGCCATTTTGATGAATCAAATTTAATCTCCGGATATTTTTCCGCATCAAAAATATCTGCACTCAGCATATGCTGATTAAATCCGTCAATCCCGGTATTCAGGGTTTTCACCGGAATAGTGACCTGAACATGCCCGGTTTGTTTCTCCGGTGAATAGGCCATATCACCGGTAATATTATAAAAACCGCCGCTGTTGGTAGAGGTATTAAAATGATCAATATAGAACACCGCTTTGGTATGGCCCGGATCTAATTTATAGTCAGCCGCCTGTGCGGTATTCCATAAAAACAGTGAAGCAAACAGCGTTAAGCCGATCTTTTTCATTCTTTCTTTCCTGATTAATATTCTGACAGTCGCCGCCACTCTTTCTGCCGGCCCCGATACCGCTAACAATACGATGTTCCTTTCCCTGCCGGTAGAGCGGATATTGATAAACACTGTTCTGAAAACAGGATAATCCGGGTATCACAAAACTGTTCTGTTTCTGCAACAGTGAAACCTGTTTTCATGACTACTCCCTGATGATTTGCGCCCTTATTATCAATTCATACATAATTATCAGGAGCAATATCATGAGAAATATTATCGGCACTTACCGTGCACCAAAAGGCCATTGGGTCGGCGACGGGTTTCCGGTCAGTTCAATGTTTTCCTACAGCAATCATGGCAAACATCTCAACCCGTTCTTACTGCTCGACCGCGCCGGTCCGGCGGATTTCCCGGCATCAGAGGGCGCAAACAGAGGCGTTGGTGAGCACCCGCACCGCGGCTTTGAAACCGTGACTATCGTCTATGACGGCGAGGTGGCTCACCACGATTCCACCGGTCAGGGCGGCGTGATCGGTAAAGGGGATGTGCAGTGGATGACCGCCGCATCCGGTATTCTGCATCAGGAATACCATTCTGACCGCTTTATGCGGGAAGGCGGCACACTGGATATGGTACAGCTGTGGGTGAATCTGCCTGCTTCTGCAAAATCCGCCGCACCGGGTTATCAGTTACTGGAAAACAGCACCATTCCGGCAGTGGCACTGCCGAATGACGCCGGGACATTACGGGTGATTGCCGGGGAATATGCCGGAGCACGCGGTCCGGCCCGGACCTTCACGGAAATGGATGTGTGGGATCTGCGCCTGAAAGCCGGAAAAATCACCGGACTGGCAGCAAAAGCCAGCCGCAACGCCGGGCTGATCGTTCTGCACGGCAGCATTTATGTCGACAGCCGCGCACCGCTGCACACCGGCGAGCTGATTATTCTGGACGGCGCTGACGGCACGATTCTGCTGGAAGCCACCGAAGATGCGGTTGTTCTGTTCCTCAGCGGCGAGCCGATTGATGAGCCGGTTGTCGGTTACGGCCCGTTTGTGATGAACAGCGAGCAGGAAATCCGCGAAGCGATTGAGGATTTCAACAGCGGCCGTTTCGGACATATCCCCGCTGAGTAAGCGGGTCAGAGAGTGATTTCTGCGGGAGCCGGCATACGCCCCCGGCTCGGTAAATATGAAGCATTTCGTCAGGAATGCGGGTTCGCGCAGGCACCTTCGGTGATGGTCCGGTCTGTAAGAGCAAAATAATCACCCGGAGAATGGCAGCGACATTCCCCAATAGAAAAGTTGTAAAAACCTGATAAAAAAAGCCACATTTTTATGTGGCTTTTTTTATTGCTGTTAATCAGCCGAATAATTTACTCCTGCCCCGAAAACGCCGCCGTCTGCGGCACGTGTTCCGCCAGATAATTCAGCAGTGCCTGCACGGCGGGTAACAGCCCTTTGCGGGACGGAAAAACCGCGTGGATCACATCCTGCGGGAACTGCCAGCCCGGCAGAACACGGACAAGCCGCCCGGCAGTCAAATCATTGAGAACCACACCTTCCGGCAGACGGGCAATGCCCAGCCCTTTGCATGCCGCACGGTGCAGTGTCATAACGTCAGTTGTGGCGAGGCGTGCCGTGAGGTGTTTGGTGATGCTGCTGCCGTCTTCGCCGGTCAGTGTCAGCGTGTAGTTCTGTTTTTGTTCGCTGTTGGCGAGGATCGGGAATTCTGTCAGTTCGTCCGGATGCTGCGGTGCCGCTTTTCCGGTAAATAACAGCGGTGAAGCCACCAGGATACGCCGCGAATACCCCAGCACTTTCATGGTCAGGCCGGAATCATCCAGCGGGAGGGAGCGCACCCGCAGTGCGAGATCAAACCCTTCACTGATCACATCCACCGGACGGTTAACAGCCAGAATCTGCACATCAATATCGGGGTATTTCACCATAAAATCTGTCAGCAGATCCTGAAGATAGGCCTGTAACAACGCGACCGGGCAGGAAAACTTCACGCTGCCGCGCGGATGCCCCTGTACCGAGCAGATAATCTCTTCGGCGATCTCCGCCTCATCAATCACATTTTTACACTGCTGGTAGAAGGTCCGGCCTATCTCAGTGACATGAAACTGCCGGGTGGAGCGGTAGATCAGTGAAATATTCAGCTTCTGCTCCAGGTCAGCAATGCGGCGGCTGAGCCGGGATTTCGGAATGCCCAGCGCTTCGCCCGCCGGGGAAAATCCACCGTATTCCACCACTTTCACAAAATAATAGAGGTCATTAAGATCGTATTTCATGCCTGTCACCCGCAGCGTTATCCTGCGGATCAGTATACATAAAAAAATCCGCCGCATTCAGCATGCGGCGGATGTCTGTGAATATAAACGCAATAATTTAGCGGTAAACAATCCCGCCGTCGGTCAGAATCGCCTGGCCGGTGATGTAATCCGAGTCGTCGCTTGCCAGGAAGGCAACCAGTGCCGCCACGTCATCCGGCGTCTGGGCGCGGCCCAGCGCAATACCATCGACATATTTTTTGTAGGTTTCCCCTTTCGGCGCGCCGGTGATTTCTGAGAAACGTTCATCAATTTCCACCCACATATCCGTGCCGACAATCCCCGGACAGTAAGCATTCACGGTGATCCCGCTGCTGGCAAACTCTTTGGCCGCCGCTTGTGTCAATGCGCGGACCGCAAATTTCGTGGCGGAATAGACGCCGAGTAAGGCAAAACCATCATGCCCGGCAATGGATGAGGCGTTAATGATTTTTCCTTTCTGTCCGCGTGCTTTGAATTTGGCCGCTGCGGCCTGGATTCCCCACATCGTACCATCGACGTTAATGCGGAAAATACGATCCATATCCTCCGGCAGCACATCCTCAATGGCTTTAACCTGTGCAATACCGGCGTTATTGACGATAACATCAAAACCGCCCAATGCTTGTTCTGCTTTATCAACAACCGCAAAAACCTGATCGCGCTGACTGATATCTGCGGTGAATACCGCTGCTTTGCGGCCCAGGGCTTCCACTTCTTTTTTGACTTTCGCCAGCCCTTCTTCTTTCAAATCCACCAGCGCGAGATCCGCGCCTTCTTTGGCTAACCGTAATGCGATACCACGACCAATCCCCTGCGCAGCGCCGGTGACCAGAACCACTTTACCCGTTAGTGCCATGATGTGCTCCTTATGAGTGAGGTATTTCGTTATGATATTAATACTCATTTAAAAACATACGCGTTTTTACCCGGGTTGCAAGCCGGTAAGATAATAAATATCACACCATCATGATATTATTTTATAAAATAGGACAATACCGATAATAATCAGATAATATTTCTTTATATTTTAAAATATCAGGATTAATAAAATATGAGGGATTATATATGCTGCCTGAAAAAATAAATAAAACAGATCGCTACGATTTATTAAATGATAAATGGTTATCTGATACCGGACAAAAATCCAAAAGTACAGATCTCATTAACCAGCAACTGGGTGACTTACCTTTCGCTTCAGAGCCTGAAATTACAAAAGATATTGTATCAAAGCTCGAACAAGGCAGTATCAACACCGTAAATGCTGTTGTTCTTCACCGTACCGGTGGCGCTTCTATGGCTTCAGCGATTGCCACCTTCAAAGCAAGCGGCATCGGAACACATTTTATTATTGATAAAGACGGTACAATAAAACAAACAGCAAATACCGATAAATATACCTATCATATCGGGAAAGTTCGTGCACGTTGTATGGAAGAAGGGACATGCAGTGCAGAGGAAGCTAAAAAAATTAAAAGCTTTGGCTGGTCAACAGATAAAATTCACGACAATGAAAAAACCAAAAATTATCCTGAACGATATCCAATCAATGCAGATAGCCTGGGTATTGAAGTTGTCGGACAATATAGCAAGTCAACAAAGACCTGGGACCAGGCAACTGCCCGGCAAAAAACATCAATAAACTTTCTTATAAAAAAATTACAAAAGGCTTATAACCTGACAGACAGAGATATTTATGAACATGACAAAATTTCGTATAAAACTGCCGGTGAAGGTGGTGATCTTTATTCTGGCGGTAATTAACAGTGCCTGCGCAGTAAATAATGCACCGGATATCCGTGTGACCAGCCCGGTTGAAAAAACGATGCAGGAAACCACGGATAATACCCTCTCTGCGGCCTGCCGCAACTGGGCTCCGGACAGTGATGCCATCAAAACGGTATTTACGCTGAGCCGGGAATATGCAGAAGAACCGTATTCTCAGTTTTATCAGACTCCCTGTGATGCCTCCGGTGAACTGACTGCTGACGGACAACAGTGGCACTTTTCTCTTAACGGCGGCGGAATAATGACACTGACCAGCGGAAACAAAACCCTGTACCGGGGATGCTCTGATGCACGGTGCGCTCCGTATATTTTACTGCTGACAGATGCTATGTCCGGTGAGTGATCGCTGTTTCCGGCAGGTTTTGCCCTGTCCGGCCGCCCGCCGGAAACAAAACAATCAGTATCATTTATATATTAATAATATTAGTGAATGTAACCCAAAGCGCTGTTACAGACTCTGGTGAAGGGATTCAGCTTCCAGTTACAGGCGGATAATCCGAAAAAATCAATGTAAACGCTTTCTTTTGCTGTGAGATAAATCACAAGGTCATCATGCTCTCCGGGTTAAGATGACAACATATTTCATTACCTCTGATCTGTAATTTCTGATGACATCTATACACCCCGTTACTATCCGTGATGTTGCAAAACGCGCCGGTGTCTCCGTTGCCACGGTATCCCGTGTGCTGAACAATACGGCGGCCACCCGCTCAGAGACCCGGGAACTGGTGATGAAGGCCGTGACTGAGCTGGATTACCGGCCGAACGCCAATGCACAGGCGCTGGCCAGCCAGAGCAGTGATATTCTCGGCGTGGTGGTGATGGATGTATCAGACCCGTTTTTCGGTGCGCTGGTCAAAGCGGTGGACACGGTCGCCCAGCAGCACAGCAAACATGTGCTGATCGGCAACGGTTATCATCAGGCCGAACAGGAGCGTCATGCAATAGAGGTTCTTATCCGCCAGCGCTGCAACGCCCTGGTGGTGCACTCCAAAGCGCTCAGTGATGCGGAACTGAGTGATTTTCTCCGTCAGGTGCCCGGCATGACCGTTATTAATCGCGTTATTCCCGGCTTTGAGCACCGCTGTGTCGGGCTGGATAACTTTTCCGGCGGGGAAATGGCGACCCGCCTGCTGATCTCTCAGGGGCATCAGCGCATCGGTTATCTCGGATCCACTCATGAGATAGAAGATAATACCCTGCGTTATCAGGGTTATACCCGTGCCATGAAAGCTGCCGGGCTGACAGCCGGTGCCGCCTGGTATGCCGCCGGCTCGCCGGATTCTGACGGCGGTGAGGCCGCCATGATAGAACTGCTGGGTCGTAATCAGGCACTCTCCGCTGTGTTTGCTTATAACGATGCCATGGCTGCGGGCGCGATGTCGGTGCTGAATGAAAACGGTATCCGTGTGCCGCAGCAGTTTTCCCTGATCGGCTTTGATGATATTCCCGCCGCCCGTTTCACCACACCGAAGCTGACCACAGTACGCTATCCGGTGGTCTCCATGGCCATGCTGGCGACAGAACTCGCCTTAGCGGGTGCCGCCGGAACGTTACCGCCGCCGGAGCCCCATGTGTTTATGCCGACCCTGGTTATCCGTCACTCTTCCTCCTACCGGTGATTTTTCTGCATGTAAACGTTTTCAATCTGTGAGTCTATTCACAGACGGATAACAACTCTCATTTTATGATCCGGGCGTTTCCTGACGTTATCGTCATGTCCCAGGTTCTGCCATCTTCTTACCGGCATGCCGTTTTATTTATAAATTATTATTATCATTTGCCGGAAGAGTGATAAACACCGCCCCTGCCTTTCCTCTGAATATCAGGTGGCGTCATAAATAAAAACTGTACCCTATCCCCCGACCCGGAGGCAGAGAATGAAGAAGCATTTTGTCCTGGCAGGCGTTGCCGCCGCTATGCTGTTTGGTGCTGTGGCACAAGCACAGGCTGATACCCGTATTGGTGTGACCATCTACAAATACGATGACAACTTTATGTCTATCGTCCGTAAAGCCCTTGAAAAAGATGCAAAAAATTCACCGGAAATCACCCTTCTGATGAATGATTCACAAAACGACCAGTCCAAACAGAATGATCAGATTGATGTCCTGCTGGCCAAGGGCGTTAAAGCACTGGCGATCAACCTGGTTGACCCTGCCGCCGCCCCGGTGATCATCGACAAAGCAAAATCCAGTGATATTCCGGTCGTATTCTTCAACAAAGAGCCTTCCCGCAAAGCCCTCGACAGCTACGACAAAGCCTGGTTTGTCGGTACTGACTCCAAAGAATCCGGGGTTATCCAGGGTGAACTGATTGCCAAACACTGGGCGGCTAACCCAGCGTGGGATCTGAACAAAGACGGCAAAATTCAGTATGTGCTGATCAAAGGCGAGCCGGGTCACCCGGATGCGGAAGCCCGCACCACCTATTCGGTCAAAACCCTGAATGAGAAAGGCATCCCGACAGAGCAGCTCCAGCTCGATACCGCGATGTGGGATACCGCACAGGCCAAAGATAAAATGGATGCATGGCTCTCCGGCCCGAATGCAGACAAAATCGAAGTGGTCATTGCCAACAATGACGCGATGGCAATGGGTGCGGTTGAAGCTCTGAAAGCACACAACAAAACCAATATCCCGGTCTTTGGTGTGGATGCGCTGCCGGAAGCCCTCTCAATGGTGAAATCCGGGGCAATGGCCGGTACGGTGCTGAATGACGCGGAAAACCAGGCGAAAGCCACCATGGCTATCACCAAAAACCTGGCGGAAGGCAAACCGGCAGCGGAAGGCACAAACTACAAAATTGAGAACAATGTTATCCGTGTGCCGTATGTCGGCGTGGATAAAGAGAACCTGTCACAGTTTATAAAATAAGCGGTGATTCTTTCCGCCCGCAGCATTCGTGCTGCGGGCGTGTCCGGAACGATAACATTAGCCAGGTGTATGTATGGCCGACAGCTCAGGCGAATATCTGCTGGAAATGATGCATATCAATAAGTCATTTCCCGGCGTTAAGGCACTCGATAATGTCAATTTACGGGTACGACCGCACTCCGTTCATGCCCTGATGGGCGAAAACGGTGCCGGTAAATCCACATTATTAAAATGCCTTTTCGGGATTTATAAAAAAGACAGCGGCAGCATCCTGTTTCAGGGACAGGAAATCGATTTTAAAGGCTCAAAAGAAGCACTGGAACACGGCGTGTCCATGGTGCATCAGGAGCTGAACCTGGTGCTTCAGCGCTCGGTGATGGACAATATGTGGCTGGGACGCTATCCCGCCAAAGGGTTTTTTGTCGATCAGAACAAGATGCTGAAAGACACACAGGCCATCTTTGATGAGCTCGATATCGATATCGATCCGCGGGAAAAAGTCCGCAATCTGTCCGTCTCGCAAATGCAGATGATCGAAATCGCCAAGGCGTTTTCCTATAACGCCAAAATTGTGATCATGGATGAGCCGACCTCCTCCCTGACCGAAAAAGAAGTCAATCATCTGTTTACCATTATCCGCAAGCTGAAAGATCGCGGCTGCGGCATCGTCTATATCTCCCACAAAATGGAAGAGATTTTCCGTCTCTGTGATGAGATAACCATTCTGCGTGACGGCCAGTGGATCTCCACACAGCCCCTCGAAGGGCTGACGATGGATAACATTATTGCCGCCATGGTCGGGCGCACACTCAGTCAGCGTTTCCCGGAAAAACAGAGCACGCCGGGGGATGTCATGCTGGAAGTCAGAAACCTGACGTCTCTGCGCCAGCCGTCTATCCGCGATATCAGTTTCGATCTGCATCAGGGGGAAATCCTCGGTATCGCCGGTCTGGTTGGTGCCAAACGGACGGATATTCTCGAAACCCTGTTCGGGATCCGCGAGAAATCCTCCGGCACCATCACACTGAGAGGGAAAACCATTAAGAACAACAGTGCGAATGAAGCCATTAATCACGGTTTCGCACTGGTCACCGAAGAGCGCCGCGCCACGGGAATCTATGCCTGGCTGAATATCAGCTTTAACTCGCTGATTTCAAACATGGGCAAATATAAAAATAAACTGGGTCTGCTGGATAACAGCAAAATGAAAAGTGATACCCAGTGGGTGATTGATGCCATGCGGGTGAAAACCCCCGGCCATCACACCCAGATAGGCTCGCTGTCCGGCGGGAATCAGCAGAAGGTGATTATCGGCCGCTGGCTGCTGACACAACCGGAAGTGTTAATGCTGGATGAACCGACGCGGGGTATTGATGTCGGGGCAAAATTTGAAATTTACCAGCTGATTACTGAACTGGCCAAAAAAGGAAAAGGGATCATTATCGTTTCCTCCGAAATGCCGGAACTGCTGGGGATCACAGACCGGATTCTGGTGATGAGCAACGGTGAGGTCGCCGGTATCGTCAACACCCGTGACACCTCGCAGAGTGAGATTTTACGTCTCGCCTCCCTTCACCTTTAAGGATATTAACAATGAGCGCAGCATTAAATAAAAAAAGCTTCCTGTCCTATCTGAAGGACGGGGGGATTTATGTGGTTCTGCTGGTCTTACTGGCGATTATTATTATTCAGGATCCGACATTCCTCAGCCTGATGAACCTGAGTAATATTCTCACCCAATCCTCGGTGCGGATTATTATCGCGCTGGGTGTCGCGGGGCTGATTGTCACCCAGGGCACGGATTTATCCGCCGGGCGTCAGGTCGGGCTGGCGGCTGTGATTGCGGCGACATTACTGCAATCTATGGAAAACGTGAACAAAGTTTTCCCGCAGATGGAAACCTGGTCTATCCCGATGGTGATCCTGCTGGTGTGTGCGGTCGGTGCGGTTATCGGTCTGGTTAACGGCCTGATTATTGCCTATCTCAATGTCACGCCTTTTATTACCACACTCGGTACTATGATTATCGTTTACGGTATCAACTCCCTGTATTACGACTCTGTCGGTGCTTCTCCGGTGGCGGGGTTTGATCCGAAATTCTCTGAATTTGCCCAGGGATTTATCCGTTTCGGTGATTTTAAGCTGTCATATATTACGTTCTATGCCGCGATAGCCGTCTTTTTTGTCTGGATCCTGTGGAATAAAACCCGTTTCGGCAAGAATATCTTTGCCATCGGCGGTAACCCGGAAGCAGCCAAAGTGTCCGGCGTGAATGTCGGCCTGAACCTGATTATGATTTATGCCTTATCCGGCGTGTTCTATGCCTTCGGCGGGCTGCTGGAAGCCGGACGTATCGGCAGTGCGACCAACAACCTCGGCTTTATGTATGAGCTGGATGCCATCGCGGCCTGTGTGGTGGGCGGCGTGTCCTTCTCCGGCGGGGTCGGGACTGTGCTGGGCGTGGTGACCGGGGTGCTGATTTTTACCCTGATAAACTACGGCCTGACCTATATCGGCATCAACCCGTACTGGCAGTACATTATCAAGGGCAGCATCATTATTTTTGCCGTCGCACTGGATTCACTGAAATACGCGAAGAAAAAATAATTCCGCTGAAATGCAAAAAGACCCGCATTGCGGGTCTTTTGTTTTAACGGTGGTGAAACCGGTTTCAGCCTTTTTTCGCGGCCTGGAGATAGAGCATTTCCAGTGCGATGGTTGCGCCGGCCAGTGCCGTGATATCGGACTGATCATACGCCGGAGCCACTTCCACCAGATCCATGCCGACGATATTGAGCGGCTGAAGGCCGCGCAGCAGTTTCAGCGCACGATCTGTTGTCAGCCCGCCGATAACCGGTGTGCCGGTCCCCGGGGCAAATGCCGGGTCCAGACAGTCGATATCGAAGGTCAGATAAACCGGCATATCGCCGACAATCGCTTTCACCTGAGCAATCACATCATCCACGGTGCGGTCATTGACCTGCGCCGCATCGATCACAGTGAAACCATTGTCTGTTTCATGCTCGGTACGGATACCAATCTGCACGGAATGCGCCGGGTCAATCAGTCCCTCATTCGGGGCGTGATAGAACATGGTGCCGTGGTCAAACTTGCTGCCGTTGCCGTAAGTGTCGGTATGGGCATCGAAATGTACCAGCGCCATCTTACCGAAATGTTTGGCATGTGCGCGCAGCAGCGGCAGCGTCACAAAGTGATCGCCCCCGAAAGAGAGACATTTTTTACCGGATGCCAGCACTTTCTCTGTGTGCGCCTGTAACTTATCACTCATGTCCTGTGCATCACCGAACGCGAACACCAGATCACCGCAATCCACCACATTCAGGCGCTCGCGCATATCGAATGTCCACGGCCAGCGGTTACCTTCCCAGGCCAGATTGGTTGAAATCTGGCGGATTGCTGCCGGTCCGTGACGGGAACCGGCGCGGCCGGAAGTCGCCATATCGAACGGAACACCGGTGATCACCCAGTCAGCGTCACTGGTGTACGGCTGGAAATTCAGCGGCAGGCGGAGAAAACCAAACGCATTAGAGACCAGTGAGTTATCGGTCTGATTGCCTAATGTGCTGTTAATCATAATGATTCCTTTATCAATGTCTTACTGACACAAAGCCGGACGTAGTATCCCGCCGGGTATTATTCATCTTCTAAATAGGTATAGCCGTACAGACCGCTCTCGAACTCTTCGGTAAAGGCCTTTTGCTCCTCTTCATCCAGATCAGAGATTTTCACCTGATCACGGAAGCGTTCGAGCAGAATTTTCGGATCCAGCTTCACATACTGCAGCATATCCGCCACGGAGTCGCCCTCTTCACTTTCCAGATAGCGCACCTGGCCGTTTTCACCGACATACACATCCAGTGCTGCGGTATCACCGAACAGGTTATGCATATTGCCGAGGATTTCCTGATAGGCACCAATCATGAAAAAGCCCATCATCGGCGGATTTTCCGGATCATAAGACGGCATCGGCATAGTGGTCGCCACCCCGTCACCATCCACATAGTGGTCGATAATACCGTCGGAGTCACAGGTGATATCCAGCAGTACCGCGCGGCGGTCCAGCGGCTTATCCAGTCCCTCAATCGGCAGTACCGGGAACAGCTGATCGATCCCCCACGCATCCGGCAGTGACTGGAACAGTGAGAAATTCACATAGAATTTATCCGCCATGCGTTCCTGCAGTTCATCGATAATCGGACGGTGTGCGCGGTTACCCGGATCGAGATCCTGCTGGATACGGCGGCAGATATTCAGATACAGCCCTTCCGCCCAGGCGCGTTCGGTCAGGGACAGCATGCCCTGCGCGTACTGGGTGTGGATATCATGCAGGTCGAGCTGGCTGTCGTGCAGCCATTCGCGCAGAGAGCGGGTATTGCCCTTGCTCTGCATCTCTTCCCAGGTTTCCCACAGGCTGGCAACCGGACGCGGTGCGTCTTCGGCAGGTGCCGCCACAGGGGAGAACTCATTACGCTCCACACCAATCACATTGGATACCAGTACGGTATGATGTGCCGTCAGGGCGCGGCCGGATTCGGTAATGACTGTCGGGTGCGGCAGGCCGTGCTCTTCACAGGCATCGCCGATAGCCCAGATCACATTATTGGCATACTCATTCAGCCCGTAGTTCACAGAGCAGTCAGACTGCGAACGGGTACCTTCATAATCCACCCCGAGGCCGCCGCCGACATCAAAGCACTGAATATTGACACCCAGCTGATGCAGTTCGACATAGAAACGGGCGGATTCACGGACACCGGTCGCGATATCGCGGATATTCGCCATCTGCGAACCGAGGTGGAAGTGCAGCAACTGCAGGCTCTCCAGGCTGTCTGCCTGACGCAGCATATCAATCAGCTGCAGTACCTGAGTGGCTGCCAGACCAAACTTGGATTTCTCGCCACCGCTGGCCTGCCATTTACCGGAGCCCTGAGAGGCCAGACGCGCCCGCACGCCGAGGCGCGGTACCACATCCAGATTTTTCGCTTCCTCAAGCACCACGGCGATTTCGGACATTTTTTCAATCACAAGATACACTTTGTGACCGAGTTTCTCGCCCATCAGGGCAAGACGGATATACTCGCGGTCTTTATAGCCGTTGCAGACGATCACACTGCGGGTCATACCGGCGTGCGCCAGTACCGCCATCAGTTCTGCTTTGGAACCGGCTTCCAGTCCCAGCGGCTCCCCGGCATTGACCAGGGTTTCAATCACGCGCCGCTGCTGGTTGACCTTAATCGGGTAAACCAGAAAATAATCACCTTTGTAACCATAGGATTCGCGGGCACGGCGGAACGCGGCATTAATCGAGCGCAGACGATGCTGCAAAATCTGCGGAAAGCAGAATAATGCAGGCAGACGGATGTGTTCCCGCTCTTTCTGCACACGGTTGACCAGCTCAGCCAGATCAACGGCGGCCTGCGGCATCTCCGGATTCGGGCAGACGGTGACATGACCGAGGTCATTCACACCGTAATAGCTGCCGCCCCAGTATGCGATGTTATAGGTCTGCTGCATCTTCAGCGCGATATTATCATTCATTAGTCATCTCCTGATTCTGGAGTGAAACTTACCTGTATGGCTGACATACGCCTATCCCCCTTCACCGTGGGATAAATCTGTCCTGTTGACAAGTAAAAATTCAAAATGGATTACATCATCCGGTAAAAACCGGACACAGATTTACGGGCTTACCGCAGAGTGACCCGCCTGCTTGCGTTATCCGGTCTGTTTGAGTGTAACGGATACGGAAAACACCGTGCAGAGCACGTGTCAGTCAGAGAGGAAGAGAGAACAGAAAAAGACGCGGACACATGCTGTAAGGCACGTGGCTGTTGAACGTCAACAAGCAGCAGATAATGGTTCATTAACCCATTTACCCCCACACAGGATTACACACTGTAACCCCCGCCTGAATCATACAGAAAACCTGAGTTTCTGCCGTTTATAACTGAAGAAAAATTCACAGCTACTGGCCGCAGTTTATACCGGTTATGACACAAAAATGCAAAATCAAAATGACAGATAAGTGTAAAAAATGAAAACAGTCCGGTAACACATTCCGGAAAGCGAAAAAAACCAGTGAAAAAAGCGGAGACACTATAAAATTTCTGGAACCACTGCCGATTTTAAACTAGAATAGCCGTCTAGAAGTTAATACATCCATCAATGTACCGAAAGTTCACTTCACTTAAGGTAGAGAAAAATAATGACTACACATCTTTTCACTTCTGAGTCCGTATCTGAAGGACACCCGGATAAAATTGCCGACCAAATTTCGGATGCAGTCCTTGATGCGATTTTAGAACAAGATCCCAAAGCGCGTGTTGCCTGCGAAACCTATGTTAAAACCGGTATGGTTATGGTCGGCGGTGAAATCACCACCAAGGCCTGGGTTGATATTGAGGAAATCACGCGCCGTACTGTCCGTGAGATTGGCTATACCAGTTCATCCATGGGCTTCGATGCTGATTCCTGTGCGGTAATCAGTGCTATCGGCAAGCAATCCGCCGACATCAACCAGGGCGTTGACCGCGCTGACCCGCTTGAGCAGGGTGCCGGTGACCAGGGTCTGATGTTTGGTTATGCCTCAAACGAAACTGACGTGCTGATGCCGGCACCAATCACCTATGCTCACCGTCTGGTCGAGCGTCAGGCTCAGGTGCGTAAAAGCGGTACGCTGCCATGGCTGCGCCCGGATGCGAAAAGCCAGATCACATTCCGTTACGATGACAACAAAATCGCCGGGATTGATGCGGTTGTGCTGTCAACTCAGCACTCTGAAGACATCTCACAGAAAGATCTGCATGAAGCGGTGATGGAAGAGATCATCAAACCGGTTCTGCCGGTTGAGTGGCTGGATCCGACCACCAAATATTTCATCAACCCGACCGGCCGTTTCGTTATCGGCGGGCCAATGGGTGACTGCGGTCTGACCGGCCGTAAAATCATCGTCGATACCTACGGCGGTATGGCACGTCACGGCGGTGGGGCATTCTCCGGTAAGGATCCGTCAAAAGTTGACCGTTCCGCAGCCTATGCAGCCCGTTATGTGGCAAAAAACATTGTCGCTGCCGGTCTTGCTGACCGCTGTGAAATCCAGGTCTCTTACGCGATTGGCGTGGCAGAGCCGACGTCCATTATGGTGGAAACCTTCGGTACCGGTAAAGTCTCCAACCAGCAACTGACTCTGCTGGTGCGCGAGTTCTTCGACCTGCGTCCGTACGGCCTGATTCAGATGCTGGATCTGCTGCACCCGATTTATCAGGAAACCGCAGCATACGGTCACTTCGGGCGTCCTCAGTTCCCGTGGGAAAAAACCGACAAAGCAGAACAACTGCGCGAAGCCGCTGGTCTGAAATAATTTCCTGTTGTTAACAGGCACAAAAAACCGGCTGAAAAAAGCCGGTTTTTTTATCTTCTGAATCCGTAGATATATTATGATTTACTGCATTGCCGTGATGAATACAGCGCAAAAATCACCATACCGGCAATCATTGATGCAGTAAATACCAGTCCTTTGATACTGAGCATCCCGGATAACACAATACCCGGTCCCGGGCAGATCCCCGCCAGCCCCCAGCCGATACCAAACAGCAGTGCGCCGGTCAGCAGCCGTTTATCAATTTTACTGTTCGCCGGTAACTCCAGCGGTGTGCCGCATACGGTCTTTTTGCGTTTTTTTGCCACGGCAAAGGCAACCATACTGATCGCCATCGCTACCGCCATGGTGATCAGCAGAGAAGGATCCCAGTTGCCGGTAATATCCAGAAACGCCAGAATCTTCTGCGGGTTTCCCATCCCGGCTACCAGCAGCCCGAGGCCGAACAAAATCCCGCTGATTAATGCAGTGATAACAGGCATAGCGCGTCCTTATTTCATCAGCCAGACAGTCAGAAAAGCACTGACCATAAACACCGCCACGGCGGCAAATGATCGTTTTGATAACCGCGCCATACCGCAGATACCGTGTCCGCTGGTACAGCCGTTACCCAGCCGTGTGCCGAAACCGACCAGCAGACCGGCCGCGATCAGCAGCGGATAATCCGCGGCGATCACCACATCCGGCTGACCGGCAAACAACATATAAACCCACGGTGCCCCTGCCAGCCCGGCAATAAACGCTATCCGCCAGCCGCTCTGCTTTGTCAACATATTGGCGAAAATCCCGCTGATCCCGGCAATCCGCCCGTTAAACAGCAGCAGCACAGCAACCGCGATACCGATCATCAGTCCGCCCAGTGCCGCACTGACCGGCGTAAAGGCCGCGCTATCAATAACCATATTATTTTCCTTGTTTTTCAGGACAATAAAGCTGATACAGCGTAGTGAGCAATATCAGGACTTTTTCATCTGCCACGGAATAATAGATACGTTTTCCCTCACGCCGGGTATTCACCAGTCCTTCATTGCGCAAAACCGTCAGTTGCTGTGACAGCGTCGGCTGATTGATGCCGGTCCGCTCCTCCAGTTCACTGACATTGCACTCCCCCTGACTCAGCTGACAGAGCAGCAGCAGACGATCCGGATTTCCCAGTGTTTTCAGCAGGGCAGCAACGCCTGCGGCGGCTTCCTGCATATCGGTAAGCTGTGTTGGTGTCATGAATTTATTCCTTACGACATTATATAATTAAATATAATATTATTTTGCAACATATACAACATGCTGATAACGGTTGCAGCTTTACGTCAGTATCGCTAAGCTTCCGGCTATGAAACCGACCCGAGTCCCCACCGCATTACAGCAGGCCTGCATGCAGACCCTGCGTGATTATCTGGCCCGCGCCTGCCGGGTGCTGAAGACTGATTATCCGGAGCCTGAACTGAACTATCGTCAGCGCGGCACCACTGCCGGCAGCGCCTGCCTGCAAACATGGGAAATCCGCCTCAATCCGGTGTTACTGACGGAAAACGGCCCCGGATTTATACAGGATGTGGTTCCCCACGAGCTCGCACATCTGCTGGTTTACCGCCGTTTCGGCCGCGTGGCGCCGCACGGGCGGGAATGGCAGTGGATGATGACAGAGGTGCTGGGTGTTCCGGCTGTCCGCACACACCGCTTTGACGTGACGTCTGTCCGCTCCCGGACATTCACCTACCGCTGCCAATGCAAAACGGCACATGAACTGACTGTCCGCCGCCATAACAAAGTATTGCGCGGGGAAAGTCAGTACCTGTGCCGTCATTGTAAAAGTACGCTGGTGTGGGATAACAGTGCGGCTGCAATATCATCCCCCTGCGACCTTACACCAGATCAGTCATAATCAGTTTGGCCATCTCGAAGTAGATAATCAGCCCGGTGCCGTCAATCAGTGTGGCAATAAACGGCGCGGAAACCACTGCCGGATCCACTTTCAGACGCTTGAGCACCATCGGGATGATGGACGAAACCACCGCACTCCAGACCGTGATACACACCAGTGTCAGGCTGACCACCATCATCACTTCCGGCCCGACCCCCAGGAACCATGCGCGGATCATCCCCGCACATCCCATGGTAAAGGCGACCAGCAGTGACGTGGACAGCTCTTTGCGCAGCACCGCGCCAATATTGCGCAGGCTCACTTCCCCGAGTGCCATGGCACGGACCAGAGTTGAGGTGATCTGAGTACCGCTGTTACCGCCGGTGCCGATCAGCAGCGGGATAAAGAAAGCCAGCGAGATAGCGGCTTCCAGCTGCTCCTCAAATGCCTTGAGTACCGTACCGGTATAGGCTTCTGCCACAAACAGCATCAGCAGCCAGACTGCGCGCTTGCGCCACAGCGTGAACGGGCTGGTGCTCAGATAAGGCTCATCCAGCGGCAGGGAGCCGCCCTGTAATGCCGCATCCTGGGTGTTCTCATCCTCAATCAGCTCTGCGATATCCTGCGGACGCAGAATACCGGCCAGCTTGCCGAACTGTACCACCGGTACAGTATCAATCCCGCTGTTGTTGATAAGCTCGTACACGTCGTGCCGGGACTGCTCCGGTGACACTGAGAAATACGTCTGGCGCATCACATCGGCGACAAACATATCTTCCGCTGCGGTCAGCAGGGCTTTGACCGGCAGGATACCATTCAGGTAATTATCCTCATCCAGTACATATAAATAAGTGGGGATCTGCTCACCCTCCAGTTCCTCACGCAGAGTGAGTTTGACGGCCGCAATCGTGTCTGACACGGTCACGCGGATATACGCCTGACTCATGTAAGCACTGACTGCGTCTTCATCATTACGCTGCGGACGATCGGTATGGTGTGGCGGATTAACGGATGGCGCGGAAATGACCAGCGCGTCCGCTTTTTCGTAGTTGGTTAACTTCATGATGTGTGACCCTAATGTCTGTTATGGACTTCAAACAGCACTCCAATAGGGGCGAAACCAGATGAGAGAATGCGTAGGCTATCTCACGTCTCGGTTTTAGCACTATACAACGTATCCCGCAGACTGCGGGAAGTTACTTCGGGTTATACCTTCTGTTCGATATAACCTGTCCTAATCTTGGGCGTCTCTCGACGTCGTCAGATCAGCAACCTTTGTTTGTATAGGAGCCTCGCCTAACGAGATACTGCACCTTAAATGCGGCGCGAATTATAACTCTCAGAAATTATATGGCGAGGACTATTACTATTTCGTTTAGAAACCATTGAGGATACAAATCAGGTCCGGGAACCCAGATCATTATCGCTCTCATCACCGGTCAGTTGACGTGTCACTTCCTCACAGCGGACAATTTTACCGTCAGCCAGACGGAAACAGGCGAAAACCTCAAAGGCGGCATGCTCACCACTGACTTTTTCCGCCTTAGCGATATGCTGTGTGTGCACACAGGACTCACCTTCTGCGATGGATTTAATCTCAATGGTAATACTGCGGGTTGCCATTTTCAGGGCATTAAGATGGGCAAGAAAAGCGGGGAACTCAATTGTCTGACCATTCACCACCTGAACATAATCACGGGAAAAATACTGTTCAACCAGGGATTCATCACCGATATGTTCACCGAGAACGTCAGTCAGGGCGCGGGTTACAAACTCTGTCTTATTCATTGCTGAAAATCCTTTTTTATTATGATCACATTTACAGCATAGCGGAAACCCGGCGTTTATCCGCCGGAAACAGAAAAAGCGCCGCTGAAAACGGCGCTTTTTTGCAATTATACAGAATGATTCTCAATCAGGCTAATTCAACATTACCCTGAATCTGACAGCTGCACGCCAGAACATAACCCTGTTCAATCTCTTCCGGGGTCAGCGTCATGGTGCTGGTGGTGGTGTATTCACCACTGCGGACGCGGGTTTTACAACTACCGCAGACACCGGCGCGGCAGGCCGCCATCACCGGCACACTGTTCGCTTCCATCGCCGCCAGCAGGGTCATACCGACAGGTACTTTCACCTGACGCAGCGGGGACTGGATGGTCATGGTGACCATCTGCTCTCCGGCTTCTGCTTCCGGCTCCGGCCCGAAACGCTCCATAAAGAAGCTGCCCGGATCCACATTCAGCGCCTGACAGAATGTCTGCACATTCTTCATATACGGCGCCGGACCACAGGTCATCACCGTATGCTGTGCGATATCAGGGATCAGTGCTTTCAGTTTTTCTTCTGACAGGCGGCCGGATAACAATTCATCCGTCTCATCACTGTTTTCCACCATCAGGATCAGGCGCAGACGGGCCGGGAATGCAGTCAGCAACTGCTGCCATTCCTGAGCAAAAATCACCTGCTGTTTATCACGCACGTTGAAAATCACCGTCACCTGACTTTCCGGCTGACGGTGCAGGATCCAGCGGGTCATCGACATCACCGGTGTCACACCGCAACCGGCGGCCAGCATCAGATAACGATCCGCCGGACGGGCATCACAGGTAAACTCGCCCTGTGCATCAGACAGCCACAGGTAATCACCCGGTTTCACCTCGCCGGTCAGCCAGCCGGAACCCTGTCCGTCATCCAGACGGCGCACCGTCAGGCTCAGGAACGGGCTCAGTCCCGGTGTGGAGGATAAGGTATAAGCACGCAGTGTCTCATCACTGTTGCGGATACTCACCAGTGCGTACTGCCCTGCGTGATACTGATAAAAATCGTGGTTAATCAGATTGATAGTCCACACATCCGGGGTTTCCTGCCTGACAGAATGGACCTGCATGCGGTTCGGACATAAAGACGTCGGCATTGTCATCGGGCTCTCCTGACTCCGTGCCGGAGAAGACGTGACCGCCCTCTCCGGTGCTAACAGTTACAGCAATTACGCGCCTAACACAGCGTGTAAATCATTTTCAACAGTGGTAATCGGACGCATACCGAATTTTTCATTCAGCACATTCAGCAGATTGTCAGTCAGGAATGCCGGAGCGGTCGGGCCGGTGAAGATATCCTTCACACCCAGCGCCAGCAGAGTCAGCAGAATCACAATCGCTTTCTGTTCAAACCAGGAGAGCACCAGTGTCAGCGGCAGATCATTCACGCCGCAGCCCAGTTTCTCAGCCAGTTTCACCGCCAGCATAATCGCGGAGTACGCATCGTTGCACTGACCGACATCAAGCAGGCGCGGTAATCCTTCCAGGGTACCGAAATCCAGTTTGTTGAAACGGTATTTACCACAGGCCAGGGTCATAATCAGGCAGTCCTGAGGCACCTGACGGGCGAAATCGGTGTAGTAGCTGCGCTCACCACGGCTGCCGTCGCAACCACCGACGAGGAACACATGACGCAGTTTGCCGGTCGCCACCAGGTCAATCACGGTGTCCGCAGCATTGAGCAAAGTTTCACGGCCGAAACCGACGGTGATCAGGTGCTCGATTTCGCTGTACGGGAAGCCGTCCATCGCCTGAGCCTGCGCGATAATATCGCTGAAATCATCACCGTTCAGGTGTTTCGCGCCCGGCCAGCCGACGATACTGCGGGTCCAGATACGGTCGGTATAACTGCCCGGATTCGGGTCCAGAATACAGTTGGAGGTCATCAGAATCGGGCCCGGGAATTTGGCAAACTCAGTCTGCTGGTTCTGCCAGCCGCTGCCGTAGTTACCGACCAGATGCTTGTATTTTTTCAGTTCCGGATAGCCGTGTGCAGGCAGCATTTCACCGTGAGTGTAAATGTTCACACCGGTGCCTTCTGTCTGTTGCAGCAGCATATGCAGATCTTTGAGGTCATGACCGGAGATCAGAATCGCTTTACCTGCCACCGGACGGACGTTCACGGAAGACGGCGTCGGGTGACCGTAAGCTTCGGTTTCACCGGCATCCAGCATTTCCATGATTTTAAAGTTCATCATACCGATCGCCATAGACTGGTTGAGCAGCTCACCCATATCAGACGGATCAGTACCGAGCCACGCCATGATTTCATGGTACTGGCCGTAAATCTCATCACTGTATTTGCCCAGCACATGGGCGTGCTCCATATAGGCCGCCGCCCCTTTCAGGCCGTACAGGCAGAGCATACGCAGACCGTGGATATCATCACCGATAGCCTGCTTATCTTTATTCAGGGCAAATTCATCCGCCTGTTTCACCAGTGACGCAATATCCGTGCCCTTCAGTTGCAGGTTTGCTAACGGGTGATTCAGAACCAGTGCCGGATTCTTCGCCAGGCAGCGTTTCATCAGGCTGTCACGCATCACAATCGCTTCCTGCGCATAACCGATGATGCGCTCAGAATCGAAGTTAACGTTGGTTAATGTGGAGAAAAATGCACGCGGCGCAAAGCTGTCTGTGTCGTGATCGATGATACCTGATTCACGCGCAGCAACCGCCCACGCTGAAAGACTTTCCAGCACTGCCACCAGCAGATCCTGTAAGTCAGATGTTTCTGCGGTTTTACCGCACATGCCCTGGGCATAGGCACAGCCATTACCCACCGGTGTACGCATCGTTTGTTCACATTGCACACAGTACATGCTCTTGCTTCCTTATAAGTTGTATTTTATATGCAACATAAGAATACGCCATTTCAGACCGGTGAAAAGGGGTTTTCCTGACTATCATTCCTTTGCTTGATCTAAAGCAAAAATTAACCGGCACGACACATCACTATCGCGAATGATTAACATTTACATTATTTGCAGATGCAATATAGAGTAAGGAATTGTCCGGTAGTTTGGGGTAAGTCGGCGTGATATAAACCGGTAAGGCAACTGACCAGAGGATGGATAAAATGTTATATATTGATGATAACGGATTAGTAAAATCAAACCGCATTACCATTAAACGATTCAGTAAAATCGAGCGCGACCCGATGGATAAAGTGAACGGTATTATTGTTCACCAGACTGGTACGCCTGCTGAAACACATGTCTTTAACAGTTACAGTCATGCAGGCAGTAATGGCGCTCACTTCTTAATTGATAAAGAAGGCGTGATTTATCAGACGGCTTCGTTGTTTAAAACAACGTGGCATTTAGGAAAAATGAAATCGAGATGTGTTATTACAAAAAAATGTGAACCATCTGAACTCAAAAAAATGGCAGACCTGGAAAATAAATTCAGAACTAAAGCTATCTCAGATATAGAGAAGGCAAAGTCATTTCCGGATCGCTACCCAAGTAATACTGATAGTATCGGCATTGAAATTGTCGGTTACTATGAACGTGACAGTGATAATAAAGACATATATGACGCAGTGAACAGCAAACAAAATGCATCTCTTAAATGGCTGATATCAGAACTTTTAGAAACATTGGATATTTCAATATCTGAAGTATATAAACATCCTGATGTAGCAAGAAAAAATACAACTGAAGCGAGTACTGCATCATGGTAAATAAATTCTCTATCCTGTTACTTACGATAGCTCTCACTCCTGAAGCAATGAATGCTATGTCTGTAAAAAATATAGAAATAGAAAATTCAGGAATTACCGTCACAAAAAATCCCCCGGCGGGCGAAGTTAATGCCTGTAAAAAATTCACACCAAATAAAGAACAACTGATCAATTACTTCCGGTCAGCAGAAACATCCTCAGACATGTCATGGGATCATGATTATTATTCATCCTGTATTTCATACGGCAGTCTTGAACTTGAAAATGGTCAGACAGGTGAATGGCGAATATCATCAAGCGGTGCCGGCGATATCCGCTTTCCTGATGGTAAATATATCTACCTGTTCCGCGAAAAAAATGAATGGGTTGACTCTTATTTATGTGGTGATGGACCTGATTGCTGACATATCTTCCCCTCCTTAATATAACGGGCGGACTAATCCATAAAACCGCCCTTTCCCCGCTAAAACAGCAAGATCACATTCACACCAAAAATAATTTTCACGACTATCATTTAACCCCCGAATTCCGAACCAAAAGATCAGCATCTTAGTAACTTTCCGTTAAAAAATTATTGCGTACAGGTAATGATTGTAATTATCATTTGCCTTCTTAAATTCTCACGGAAAACTGAGTGATGACTGATACCTGTAACGCACACTACCGCCCTGTCCGCCTCACGCCGCTGGCACTGGCGCTCGCTGTTATCAGCAGCGGCAGTATCGCCGCCACCGCAGATACCGAAGACCCGGTTGTGGTTGTCGGCAACTGGCTGGATAACACTGATAACAGCGATACGCTGCTGAACCACGGCGGCGCACGGACCATCAAAACCAAAAAACAAATCGATGAGTCCGGTGCGGAAACCATCGCGGATGCCCTGCGAGGTATCCCGGGCGTTCAGGTACGGGACAGTAACGGCACCGGCGGCAGTGACGTTTCACTCAATGTCGGTATCCGCGGGCTTCCGGCACGGCTTTCCCCGCGCTCCACCATTTTGCTTGATGGTATTCCGCTGGCTGCCGCCCCTTACGGGCAGCCGCAGTTATCGATGTCACCACTCTCTTTAGGCTCCATCAGCAGCATTGATGTGATGCGTGGCGCCACCTCTGTCCGTTACGGGCCGCAAAACGTCGGCGGCGTGATTAACTTTGTCACCAAACCGATTCCGGAAACGTTCGGCGGCTCAGCCTCTGTCAAAACTCAGGGCGCACGAACCGGCGGGCTGAAAACCCTGACCGATGCCTCTGTCGGCGGTTCATCCGCGGATGGCTCTGCGGGCGCGATGCTGCTTTACTCCGGCCTGCACGGCCAGGGTTACCGTAAGAATAATGATAATACCGATATTGATGACATCATCCTGAAAACCCGTTACGCCTTCAGTGACACTGATGAGCTGCTGGCAAACTTCCACTATTATCATGCGCAATCCGGGATGCCGGGCGGTCTGTCGGAAGCGCAGTACAAAGCCGATCCTTATCAGTCAGTTCGTCCGTTTGACCGTTTTGAAGGCAACCGTCAGGATATGTCCTTTAAATACCGCCATCAGGAAGATGACAAACAGTTTGAATTACTGACCTGGTTCAGCAAAAGCTACCGTGGCAGTTATATTGAAAGCGACGGAACAAAAGAGAATGCCGGCAAGAGCCGCCTCGTTTCCTATCCGCGTCACTACACCGCTTACGCCATTGAACCGAGCTATTCACAACTGTTCCGCTTTGATAACCAGTCCCATGAAATCACCCTGGGTTACCGCTATCTGAATGAAACGGCAGATGAAAAAGCCTACCGCTCCGGCTGGTATCCGACCGGATCTCAAAGCTCACGCCCTCAGACCGGCAGCTACTATCAGCACACCTCCGGCGGCACAGAAGCCCATGCCATCTATATCGATGACACCATTAATGTTGGTAACTGGACGGTTATTCCCGGCCTGCGTTATGAAAATATAAAAATTCATCTGGATGATGGTTTCCGCAACCAGTTCCGCAGCAAAAGTTACAGCGAACCGTTACCGGCGCTGTCAGTGATTTATCATATTGATGATCAGTGGAAACTGTTTGCCAACGCCGGCAGCTCATTCGGCAGCCTGCAATATTTCCAGCTCAATACCGGCGGCGCAGGTAATGATCCGGCAAACGGCCTGAGCGCGGAAAAAGCCCATAACTATGAAGCCGGAACACGGTTTGATGACGGACTGCTTTCTGCGGAAATGACCCTGTTCTATATCGATTTCAATGATCAGCTGCAATACATTGAAAACTCGACCGGCTGGACCAACCTCGGTGCAACCACCCATCAGGGCGTGGAACTGGCACTGAATTATGACCTGAGTGAAACCGCGAAATGGCTGGACGGCGCCAGTATCTACAGCACTTATACCTACACGAAAGCAGTCAGCAAACGCGGTAATTTTGCGGATAAAGATCTGCCATTCTACTCCCGTCAGCTCTTTACTGCAGGTGCCCGCTATGAAACCGGAAACTGGGTGTGGAATCTCAACACCTATGCGCAGTCAAAACAGCAGTCACCGGGAACCGGGGAAAACTACATTACCGAAGGCAGTGCTGACGGGCGTTACGGCATTATTCCGGGCTATATGATGTGGGATGCACGTGCGGAGTATCATTTCGGCCCGCAATGGTCAGATCTGACACTCGCCGCCGGGGTGAAAAACCTGTTCGACCAGGCCAGCTTTACCCGTTCAACAGATAATAACTACGGCATTTACGCCGGGCAGCCGCGCACTTTCTTTGCGCAGGCTTCCGTGAAGTTTTAAAGGTCATTCATATAATGAAACGCATGTTCCACTCCGCCGGACGTTTTCCGGCCCTTATCATCACTCTCTGTGCCGCACTCGCGGCACTGTTGCCGTTCAGCACTGCAGCTGCACCGATCACGGTGACGGATATCGCCGGGCGGACTGTCACCGTCAATGCCCCTGTATCCCGCATCATGCTGGCAGACAGCCGGGTACTGGTTGCACTGAATATTCTGCATCCGTCTGAGCCGTTGAAAGGTATTGCGGCATGGGATGATGCGCTGACCAAAAAAGCGCCGGACCTGCGCATCGCGTATGAAAAGCAGTTTCCGCAACTGAAAGATATTCCGGTATTTCCTAACCCCTACACATCGGATTTCAGTGTTGAAAAAGCGCTGACTTATCAGCCGGATCTGGTGGTTTTTGATACCGGACTGCAAAGTAAACTGACCGAAAGCGGCACCCTGGATTTGCTGGAGAAAAGCGGCATTCCGGTGATATTTATCGATTTCCGCCAGTATCCGCTGCAAAACACCATGCCAAGCATGACGCTTTTGGGGCAGGTCTTCGGGCAGGAAAAACAGGCAGCAGCATTTAATGATTTTTACCGCCAGCGTCTGAATCTTATCCGTTCCCGGGTTGCACAGATCCCGGAAGACAAAAAGCCCACCGTCTTTATCGAGCGGGCGGCGGGTCTTGCCGGGGAAAACAGCTGTTGTAAAACCTTTGGTAACGGTAACTTCGGGGAGTTTGTTGCCGCTGCGGGAGGTCATAACCTCGGTGCAGACTGGTTTAAAAACGGTATGGGCGGTGAGGTGAGTGAAGAACAGATTATTGCCGCTGATCCGCAATTTTATCTGATGACCGTCGCCGACTGGGAAAATACCCGTAAAGGCAGTGCTTCAGTACCGCTCGGCTATACCGGTTCAGCGGAACGGGCAGTACCGGCACTGGAAAAACTGATGTCACGGCCGAAACTGCAGTATCTCACTGCGTATCAGCAGAAACAGGTGCTGGCATTGTATCAGCAATACTATGACACCCCGTTCAATATTATTGCGGTGGAAGCTATCGCCAAAATGCTGCATCCGGCACTGTTTCCTGAGCTCGATCCGCAGGCAGACAGCCTGATGCTGCATAAAACCTTTACCGCTCTGGACAGCAGCGGCCTGTTCTGGCTGCAACCCTGATCATTACATCAGTTTCCGCATCTGAAAAATAACGGGCAGTTTTCTGCCCGTTAGTTACATTTCCGGCTGCTATTTCTTCTGATATAACTCATTCGCCATATCAATACTGTCCGCATTAACATCCCGGATGTGGTCACGCGTCAGACGGTACACCACCGGGCTTAATAAAATCAATGCGATCAGGTTAGGGATCGCCATCATGGCATTCAGGGTATCCGCCAGCAGCCAGACAAACTCCAGCGACTGTGTGGCACCAATCGGTAACGCAATCAGCCACAGCACACGGAAAACCTTAATCGCCTTCACGCCGAACAGATACTGAACACACTTCTCACCGTAGAAACTCCAGCCGAGGATTGTGGTGAAGGCAAAAATCGTCAGTGCAATCGCCACAATATAGTTTCCTCCCGGAATCGCCGCTTTGAAAGAGGAAGCGGTCAGTGTGGCACCGGTTTCCGCTGTCAGCCAGCCGCCCATAATGACAATGGTCAGCCCGGTCACCGAGCAGACAATAATGGTGTCAATAAAGGTGCCGAGCATAGCAATAAGCCCCTGACGGATCGGGTTCTGGGTTTTCGCGGCAGCATGTGCTATCGGCGCACTGCCCAGCCCTGCTTCGTTGGAGAACACACCGCGCGCCACCCCGAAACGGATAGCCGCCCAGACGGTCGCCCCGGCAAACCCGCCCTGTGCCGCCACCGGTGTAAAGGCAGAGGTGATAATGAGGGAGAACGCCGCCGGAATTTCACTGATATTCAGCGCCAGCACCACAAGACCGGCACCAAAGTAGCCGACGGTCATAAACGGCACCAGTTTACCGGCCACGTCGGAGATACGGCGGATCCCGCCAATCAGTACCGCACCGACCAGCAGCACCAGCGCCACGCTGGTCACCCATTTGTTGATGCCGAAGTTACTCTCCAGCACATCCGCCACCGAGTTAGCCTGAACTGTGTTCCCGATGCCGAACCCGGCACAGGCGCCAAATACCGCAAACAGTGTTCCCAGCCAGACCCATTTCGGGCCGAGGCCGTTTTTGATGTAATACATCGGGCCGCCGACATACTGCCCGTATTTATCCACTTCACGATAACGAACCGCCAGCACGGCTTCTGAGTATTTTGTCGCCATACCGACCAGCGCCGTCATCCACATCCAGAACAGTGCGCCCGGCCCGCCCATCACCACTGCTGTTGCCACACCGGCGATATTGCCGGTGCCAATAGTGGCGGATAATGCCGTCATCAGCGCGTTAAACGGGGAGATCTGCCCTTCCCCGCGTGATTCATTGCGCTGAAATAATAATCTGAACCCGGTTCCCAGTTTACGAATGGGCAAAAAACCCAGCCGAATCTGCATATATAAGCCGACACCCAGTATTCCCACCAGCATCGGCACACCCCATACCACGCCGTTCAGCGCGCCCAGCCACTCTGTTATCAAATCCATTCACGCCTCCTGACCGGCCCTGTTACTTTTTTATTTTACGTGTCACATATAAATAACATTTATTTATCATTTATTAATAAAGCGGAAAAATGCCGGGAATGCGAACAAAAAATGTCCGGATTTGCGTTGGATTTTTGAATCTGTGAAGGGTGTCACTTGTCACAAATTGAATTAAAATAGTGATTAATTTTTATTTGGAATGGATCATGTTCAGCCATGTCAGATGCTTTACCGCATACGACAGCCACGCTTAAACGCCGTTATCGTGTGCTCAAACGCCTTAAAGAACGCAATCTCGCCCCTGTTACTGTCCTGCTGCTGGCGGCTGCCGTCGGCGCACTCGCCGGTTTTACCGGTGTGCTGTTTGAACGCGGGGTCAATTGGGTTGGTGAATACCGGGTCAGCTCTCTGTCTTCACTGACAGATAATAAAGAAATACTTATCCCGCTGATGTTTATTGTTTCCGCCCTGCTGGCCATGTCAGGCTACTGGCTGGTGCGGCGTTTTTCGCCGGAATCCGGCGGGTCGGGGATCCCGGAAATTGAAGGGGCATTGCAGGATGTCCGCCCGGTACGCTGGTGGCGGGTGCTGCCGGTGAAATTTATCGGCGGGCTGGGTACTCTCGGCTCCGGTATGGTGCTGGGGCGTGAAGGCCCGACCGTGCAGTTAGGGGCAAATATCAGCGGTCTGGTCAGTGCGCTGGCCGGGGTGAAAAACCAGGAATCCCGCCACACATTGCTGGCCACCGGTGCCGCCGCCGGTCTGACCGCCGCCTTTAACGCACCGCTCGCGGGGATCCTGTTTATCATCGAGGAAATGCGTCCGCAGTTCCGTTACAGCCTGATTTCCATCAAAGCCGTTTTTATCGGCGTAATCATGTCGAGCATTGTTTTTCAGACCTTTAACAGCGGCGCGCCGATTCTGGATATCGGCAAATACCATGCTGCTCCGCTGAATACCCTCTGGCTCTATCTGGTGCTGGGGATGGTTTTCGGTGTGATTGGTGTGATGTTTAACCGCTTTCTGCTCACCATGCAGACACAGTTCCGTCGTTTTTATCAGGATAAAACATCCCGTTTTGTTGCCACCGGCGGGCTGATTGGCGGGTTATGCGGTATTGCCGGGCTGTACTGGCCGCAGGTAACCGGCGGCGGATTCGCGGTGATCCCGGATGTCGCCGCGCTGCACTATTCCCTGACCGGCATTCTGATGATCTTCCTGTTCCGTGTACTCACCACGGTTATCTGCTTCAGTTCTGGTGCGCCGGGCGGGATCTTCGCACCGACACTCGCACTCGGCACACTATTCGGCAGTTTCTTCGGCTATGCCGCCATGCTGCTGTTTCCGCAGTATCAGATTGAACCGGCGACCTTCGCCATTGCGGGGATGGGGGCGCTCTTTGCCGCCACCGTCCGTGCGCCGCTGACCGGTATTGTGCTGGTGCTGGAGATGACCGATAACTATCAGCTGATCCTGCCGATGATTATCACCTGTCTGGGGGCAACACTGCTGGCGCAGTATCTGGGCGGACGTCCGCTGTATTCGGTACTGCTGGAGCGGATCCTGATGCAGAACGGCACGCCGCCGGAAAAAACCGGTGACGCGCCGCGAGGGTAATATTAATCAGGCTTTTTTGCGGGCAATCAGGGTGGCGAAATTCAGCCGGATCCGGTTGCCTGCCGCATCAGTGCGGTGCAGATGTCCCGGGTCTTCGTTGTATTTCAGGATCTCCCAGTCCGCATAATAGCCGGATAACTCGCCCGGCTTCAGGAAGCAGTCAAACGGCAGTTCATCATACGGCATATTCTCTGTTTCCACCGGGCAGACAATCAGGTTATACCCGTCCGGGCGGGTATGCGCCTGCATATCGGCGATGATCGCAGCAATATTCTCTCTTTTCAGGAACATCAGCACCACAGTGGAAATAATGATGTCGTAATCATCCTGCAACGCATGCTGGTTGATGTCATACACCTGCGTACGGATATTGCTGATCCCCGCAGCGGCTTTCACATCCTCAATCGCCTGAATGTGCTGCGGATTGATATCCATGGCCGTCACATCATAACCGCGCTGCGCCAGGAAAAAGCTGTTACGCCCGCGTCCGGACCCTAAATCGAGCGTTTTACCCGGTTTTGTCATTGTCACCAGTTCACGGACTTCGGAGTGCGGACGGGTCAGTCCGTGGATTTTATAGAATTCATCTTCAGGCTGACACCAGAAGGCAAGCTGACAGGAAATATCATCACTGACGGATTCAATTTTGTGCCATACCTGCGGGTCAAGACGCGGCGGCTGATGCGTGGTATCAAAGTGGTAGCGGGTCTCTTCGCCGTTTTCACCGAAAACGACAAAATCCATCTCCCCCGCCAGAACCGTCAGCTGCGCCCACGTACCTTCCGCCGTATTATGGCGATCCGTAAAGGCCATCGGGATAGTGGTTTTTTGCCAGACCGGCAGGGTTTTATAACAGACTAAGTTTTCCATTTTACGCCTCACCTTAAAGATGCATTTTAAATACATCTTATATCCTTTCCGGTGAGGCGTAAATGACTTTTATTTCTGACGGGCGATAACTTCGTTTATCCCCTGAAAGACAAACGGTTTAGCATCGGTGAAATCCTTTGCCACATCACCGGAATAAATATTTTGCTGTTCAGGACCCAAATCCAGTTTCTTCACTTTGCCGTTTTCTTTGCTGAAATCCACTTTCTTCAGGTCAACCCAGAAGATATTAGGTGTCAGCGCCGATTCAAAGAAATAAATCTGACGTTTGTGATCCACCACCGTACGCCAGCGGGTGGAGGAGATATTCGGCTCTTCTTCGGTATTCAGCCCGAACGGCACAGACACATTGCGGATCACGCTGAACACAGACGCCACCGCTTTATTCGGCGTGGTTGCTTTCGGAATCGCATTAATATAGAAAGACCCCCGCGCAAAACGGTCAGCGGAGCGGTTAGTTCCCGGCAGCATCACAGTGCCGTTGATTTGCTGCCAGTAGCTGTCAAGCGCCAGCTGCTCGCTGAATACCGGAGAGTTGGTCATTACCTGATATTTGCGACTGTGATGAATTACCTGTTTACCATCAATATATTCAATAATGGCGCTGTCACCGGAGGCATCGGATAATGAAAGGTGCAGTGTCGCCAGGCGCTCTTCACCCGGGACTTTATCGGTGATCACTGCGAACGGCTCTTTTTCCAGCGCGGTAACCGCCTCTTCAACAGTCGCGTAGTTATCCAGCACATACTGTGCCCAGGCCGAAATACTCAGGGTCGGTTTGTTGCTTTCCGGTGTCGGATACACAGATTCGACCAGCCACAGCAGGTTTGCGGACAATCCCTTTTCATTGATACCGTCGGTGGTGGAAACATCATAGCCGGAAGCCACCACGCTGCCGTATTTTGACACCCATTTCACGGAGTTCGGCCCGGCGGCACCATCGCGTTCCATCCCCTGCGGGAAAATCCATAAATTGGTACCGACATCACTTTTCCAGTCCATTGACCGGGCGGTGATCACCTGCGCATCATCCCCGAGATACACCAGCCGGGTGCAGGCGGAAGCAATCTGGGCAGCCAGTAATGTGGCCGACGCAACCGCACCGGCAAGTATAATTCGCTTAAATGTCATGAAAAACCCCTTTTCATTGCGTCCGGCAACCGGCAGCTTACCGGTTACACTTCCTTATTACTGTAGTCCTTATCAGGATTTTGTGGCAAACGGCGGCCGGGCAAACCAGATAAGGACAATCAATCCGATAAAGACACCGCCGGAGAGCCAGAAAATCTCATTGGCACTGATAATCAGCCCCTGGGCGGTAATTTCCTTCGCCAGATAGGCGGAGGTCTGCGCTTCTGATAACCCGTGCTGCGCCATCTCCTGATACATCTGTACCGATTCCGGATTATACGCGGTGATGGATTCCGTCAGCTGAGAATGATGTAACGATTCGCGACGGCTCCACAGCGTGGTGGTGATCGATGTACCGATAGATCCCGCCAGTGTCCGGAAGAAGTTGGCCAGCGCGGAGGCCGAGGCCAGTTTCTCCGGCGGCAGACCGGAAAGCGTGATGGTGGTGAGCGGCATAAAGAAACAGGCCACTGCAAAACCCTGCACCAGCTGCGGCCAGACCGAGGCATAGAACCCCATCTGCGGCTCGAAAGTATAAGCGCGCCAGTAGAAGCAGACGGAATACACCACGAAACTAAAGGTTACAATCCAGCGCAAATCCACCACATTGGAGATTTTACCGACAAACGCGGAAATCAGTATCGGCACCAGCCCGATAGGCGCCAGCGCCAGCCCTGCCCATTCCGCCGTATAGCCGTATACCTCCTGGAGCAGCTGCGGCAGCAGTACAATTGCGCCGAAATAGACCATATACGCCAGGCTGACCGACAGTGTGCCGATGGTAAAGTTACGCGACTTAAACAGCGACAGCTCGACAATCGGGTTTTTGTCCGTCAGTTCCCAGATCACCAGGAAGACCAGCGCAACGGCGGCAATAATCGCCAGGGCGACAATTTCATCTGACTCCAGCCAGCCGAGATCTTTCCCTTTATCCAGCAGGATTTGCAGACAGCCGATCCCGACCACCAGCAGCGACAACCCAATCACATTGAGCGGAACCTTTGTCACCTTCGATTCCATACCACGCAGCAGCATCAGACTGACCAGCACCACCGCAATACCAATAGGCACGTTGATAAAGAAAATCCAGCCCCAGTGGAAGTTATCACTGATATAACCGCCCATAATCGGCCCGAACACCGGTGCCAGAATGATGGTCATCGACCAGAGTGCCAGCGCGGTATTCTGTTTGGCGGGCGGATAACTTTTCAGCAGCAGGCTTTGTGAGAGCGGGATTATCGGACCGGCCACCCCGCCCTGTAACACGCGGAAGAAAATCAGCATTTCCAGGCTTTCTGATAATCCGCACAGCAGTGACGTCAGGGTAAACAGCCCGGTGGACCAGATAAACACCCGCACTTCCCCGAAGCGCTTGGCCAGAAACCCGGTAATCGCGATGGAAATGGCGTTGGATACCCCGAACGAGGTAATAACCCAGGTGCCCTGTGAGACAGAGGCACCGAGATCACCGGAAATGGTCGGGATCGCCACGTTGGCAATAGTGGAGTCCAGCACCTGCATAAAGGTGGCCATCGACAGCGCGATGGTCGCCCAGACCAGTTTCATGCCTGTTAATGGTTGATTAGCCACAATAAAGCCCCGCGCTGATTAACTGGCGTTATCGGTAATGATTTGTGCAATCACCGCATTGACCGGTGCCAGATCCGGGATCAGCACATCACTCTTAAAGGCCGGGGTATCACGCTGGACATTGGCCAGTACCGGACCATCGGTATTTTTGGTTTCGATAGTCACGTTCATCGACAGACCGATACGCAGCGGATATCTGGCAACCTGCTGCGGATCCAGCTCTACCCGGACCGGCAGACGCTGCACCACTTTGATCCAGTTCCCGGTGGCGTTCTGCGCAGGCAGCAGAGAGAAGGCACTGCCGGTACCCATATCCAGCCCGGCTACCGTGCCGTTAAAGGTCACTTTGTCGCCGTAAAAATCACTGGTAATGGTGACCGGCTGCCCGATGCGCACACTGCTGAGCTGCGTTTCCTTAAAGTTGGCGTCAATCCAGACCGGCTCAACCGGCACAATCGCCATCAGCGAGGCATTCGGGCTGACCTGAGCCCCGACCTGCACGTTGCGGCGGGAGACATACCCGGTAAACGGACTGCGGATTTCCGTGCGCTGTAAGTTAATCCAGGCATCGCGGACTTTATCCGCCGCCTGTAACACCGCAGGCTGATCCGCCAGCGCCGTGGTTTTCAGCAGGGCTTTGGTGGCATTTAACTGCTGCACAGAGGCATTCAGGGATGCCTGCGCCTCTTCAACCGCTTCCCGTGAGTGCTGTAAATCTTCTTTGGAGATAGTCCCCCGCTGCCCTAACACACTGCGGCGGGCATAATCATTCTGTGCCTGATTCAGCATCACTTGTTTCTGAGCGATAACCGCCCCGAGCTGATCGCGGTTAAAATAGAGCTCCTGAGTCTGCCGCACCGTAGCCGCCAGGTCATGACGGGCCTGCGCGTAAGCCAGTTCAGCATTGGTTTTATCCAGCACCACCAGCACATCCCCGGCATGCACCAGATCGGTATTCTCAAAATTCACCTGTGTCACATTACCGGTGGTTTGTGCGACGATCGGCACCTGAAGGCCCACCACGTAGGCGTCATCGGTATATTCCTGATAACGCAGCACCATGAACCAGTAAATAAGATAGCCGGCGAGCAGCACAATAAAGAGGAGTGACGTTCCCGCAAGCCAGATTTTTCGTCTGGCGGGATTGGATGACGATGTTTTTTTGTCAGAAGGCTGGGCAGCAGAAGACTGCGCTGATGTGTTGTCCATCAAAATACCCCGGTAATAAAGTTAAGCCAAAAATATTGCGCACAGAATAGCCTGAATCACTATAAAAGTAACGGTAAGTGAAATATTACAGGGGAAAACCGAAAACAATATAAACAGAAACAAAACATCTGCTAAATACAATAAAATATATAACTTATTTATCGGATTATGATGAACGGCAAATTAATATACGGAAATATGCGAGTATTCAGGTAATACCCTCTGCATATTTTGATACTTATTTCTGCACTCTCAGTGACATCCTCCCCCTGATTATTCGTCTGCCAGGTTCATTTTCGGGTATCAGAGTATTTTCTGTTTACCTTTCCCGATTCTTAAACAAAGTATCGTGTTTTACTGAAACGTGTTTGTTTTTTATCCGGATACAGAAAACAGCACGATTTGCACATTCCCGTTTCTGTCCGCCGGACATAAAAAAACCGCAGAGTCATAAACGCTGCGGTTATTATCCGGTACCCTGAGATATTTACTGAGACAAAATCAGACGCAGAGCCTCAGCGGTAGCCGCTTTATTCGGTTCTTTCGTGAATAAGTCATAAAAATCGCCGACAATCAGACAGGTGGTGACCGGGTCTTCCGCGCCTTTATTCAGGTCACTCAGCAACATCACTTTATCACCGTATTTTTCTGACAGTTTCTGATAAACATCCCCTAATACCTTATAAGCTTCCTGCGCCGGGACATTACCGGTATTCCGGTCTTCCAGTGATGATGTCAGGATCAGATTCACGGTTTTCAGCATCCGGATATCGGCTTCATTATAGGTAAACTGCGCTTTATTCTGCGGGAATTTATTCAGCGCCGGAAAAAAGTTATTAAAACACTGCTGTCCGGACGGATCTTTTACCAGATAACCTTCCGCCTGCTCTTTTACTGCCCCGGCGAAGGCATTCAGGGCATCATCAGAGGCATACGGGATCCGGTCAATTAATAACACTGCAGTCATCCCGGCAATATCATTCATCCATGCCACTTTCTGCTCGCGGGTCATGGTGTCATAGTTCCTGATATTACTCTTCAGGCCCTTATATTTTTCCGGGGAAATTTTGCCGACCACTTCAACAAACTGCATCGATTCCGACATCATCTCCGCTTCAAGTGATTTTTGTGTTACCGCTCCGTCTTTACTGACGGCGGTGACAGAAAAAACATTATCCCGCTTACCCATATAATAACCGGCACCGGCAAAGACCACGGCAACAATAAGAACCAATAATAAGCTGAGTTTTTTATTCACGCACTTTCCTCTGATACGCTGAGTTATCACTGAAAGTGATAGTGACACAAATTAATAAGGCCTGCTATTGCAGGCCCCGATAATTGTTCAGATTGCAAAAATAATCAGATTTTTACGCCTTCAACGGAAATAATCAGTTCAGCATCCTGAGACTTTGGTCCCAGATCGGCTTTGATATTAAAGCTTTTCAGTGAGACTTTCCCCGTTGCCTCAAAACCGGCGCGGTAACCACCCCACGGATCTTTGCCTTCACCGGTCAGTTTTGCATCCAGAGTGACCGGATTGGTCACGCCGTTCAGCGTCAGATCACCGGTGATAATAAAGTCATCACCTTTCTTTTCTACTTTGGTTGAAACAAATTTTGCTTCCGGATTTTTCTCTGTATTCAGGAAATCCCCGCCGCGCAGATGTTTGTCACGCTCAGCATGGTTGGTATCCAGGCTGCCGGTTTTGATGGTCACATCCACGTTATCCTTTGCCGGGTCGGCCTTATCAAAGGTAAATGTGCCGTCAAAATCCTTAAATGTCCCGTACAGCCAGCTGTAACCCAGGTGCTGAATACGGAACTGCACAAAGGCGTGCTGCCCTTCTTTGTCTATCTTATAGGTGTCGGCCATTGCCGCACCGGAACCCAGCAGCATCATACCTGCGCTTAAACCAACCAGTGCTTTCTTCAGCATCATATTCACTCCGTCATAATAAAATTACGGGCAGCCCGTTCAGGGTTTCATGCCCAGCATGCGTTTTAATGTGGCGTCTTTATCAAAGAAATGATGTTTCAGTGCCGCCAGTGCGTGCAGCGCCGATAACGCAACAACCGACCAGGCAAGGTACAGGTGAACCGTACCGGCGGTATCCGCCTGCTCTGCGCCGTCTGTCACTGTGGCCGGTACATCAAACCAGCCGAAAACCGATATCGCCTGACCATTTGCCGTTGAGATAAAATAGCCGGTGATCAGAATGGCAAACAAAATACCGTACAGCAGCCAGTGCGCCAGCGCGGCACTGATACGGGTAAACCGGCTGTAAGTGGATAATGCCGGCGGCGGCGGGGAAAGCCAGCGCCAGATCATGCGGACAGCCAGCACAATAAACAGCAGGATCCCGATACTCTTATGGATCTCCGGTGCGCGGTGATACCAGACATCATAGTAACCCAGCGAAACCATCCACAGCCCCAGTGCAAACATCCCGTAAACGGTGATTGCCACGCCCCAGTGAAGCAGAACGGAGAGATGTCCGTACCGTTGCGCACTATTTTTCCATTGCATTGATAAATACCCTTTGCTGTTCCATACGGATAACATTTCAGTAACAGCAGGATACTTTACGTGAATTTTCCGGCCATATCGGACAAATATTTTGCTTAAGTCAATCAAATTAAATCAATAACTTATTAATTTAACTGTCAATTTCATAGCAAACTAAAATATTAAACCGGAAAAATCTTATATGGCGGGATTTTGTAAGACTGAATCGGACTGAGTTATAACCAGAATGCAGGAAAATCCGCAATCCGGCGGATATGACCAAAAAATAATTTTAATATTTAAAAATATTTTTGATAAAAAAGTTGACGAGAATCACATAAGTGCTATGATACATCCATCGAAGCAAAACAGCTTACCAACCTAATTCAAAAGCAGGAGTTCATTATGAAAAGCATCAAAACTTTCTTTTCCAATCTGACCCGTGCTGCTGCTATCATTGCAAAATACAGCAAAGCATTCTGATTAAAATCAGACAGATACAGAAAAAGCGCCTGACAGGCGCTTTTTTTATGTCTGCAGATCACTGGTTATCGTGCGTTCTGCCGCAGTTAAAAACAATTTTAATATTTTAAAATAAAGTTTATATAAAATTTGACATCCATCACAAAAATGGTATAGTAGCGTCATCAAAGCCAAACAGGCTTAATCACTTACCCAAAAGCAGGAGTTTATTATGAAAAGCATCAAAACTTTCTTTTCTTATCTGACCCGTGCTGCTGCTATCATTGCTAAAAACAGCAAAGCATTCTGATAAATCAGACAGATACAAAGAAGCGCCCGATGGGCGCTTTTTTTATGCGGCTTTATTTTGCCAGCGGCGCAAATAACCAGCGCAGCCACCAGCGGGCTTTCCAGCCCGGATTTTTCTCCCGGACTACCGGCGATGTACGGCAGACCGACCGCAGAATTTTCCATTCAAAATCCAGGAACAACCGGGAATGACCGGATTCCGCACCATACGTGCAGACTTCCTCATGCTTGCGTTTATCAACCGGCGTGTTGTATTCCAGACTTCTGTCCAGCGTATGATAAGACTTATCACGATCCACAATCCGCTCTGTGGCATACACCGATTTCGGCAGATAGCGCTGACGGGAGCCGTGATATTTCTGCAGTTTCACAAAACGATAATCTTCCGCGCCGTAATGGCCGCAAAACTCTTCATCATAACCGTAAAAACGGAAGAAGCGGGCGCGGGACATAAAGAACAGATTGGAATGCCCTTTACGGAGATTGCCCTGCTCACCCCGGCGGTAGAGTTTATAGAATGTCCGGCCCGGGTTTGCCGCATTAATCAGATAAGTGAACGTCGAAACCGGCAGGACATGATCCAGGTCAGTCATCAGAATTTTGTCTGACGCCGCATAGGTCACACCCAGATTACGGGAACCACCCTGGTTCCACGGAATATCGGTTGTGATCCGCAACCATGTCAGATTTAAATCAAATTCAGGAATTTCATACTCAAGCGGAGAGCAGTCATCAACAATGACAAACTGAACATAGTCCAGCACGGATGCCGGCATGCTTTCATATTCACGAAGCAGATTGATAACTTCAGAAATATCTTGCTGATTACAATAGAAATGAGTGATGTAAGTAAGTTTTATATGTTGCTTATCCGCAACTTTTCGGAAGAATTCGCGTGACATTATACCTGTGACCCTGTTACCACAAATGACCGACCGGCAATTAGCAACCAGTGCGATGTTAATTGCCGGCTATTCTCACATACAGGTGGTACAGTGTCACTACTTAGCGGGGATAAACTATTCCTGATCGAAAAAGTAATCCACCGGAACATGGAACATTTCCGCCAGATACATCAGATAATGTATACTAATACGGCTTGTTCCCCGTTCATAACGGTTAAATTGCTGCTGCGTTATTCCCATATCTTCCGCTAACCGGACGACACTTAATCCTAAGTATTTCCGCTTTTCTTTAATTCGTGTTCCGACACAGGAATATATAGATTCCGTCTCCATAAGATTCTCCTTCACTTATATTGACAACGTGATAACAAAAAATTCCGTTTTTCAGAGTCTGCCATCCGCTTACTTACCAGTGGCACAATAATCCCATAACACCATGAAATTTAAAAAATAAAAATCAACAGTTATGAATAACCGGCATCTTCAGTCTTAGTAACCGGGATTTAACCTTATAGGTGTATTCTTTGCAATATCAATACGTCTGTTTAATGTAATAATACCTACCCGATCACAATTAATATCAAAATAGGGTCTTAATAAGATTAAAAGTATTTCTGAAAAATACCGTTGACTGAATAGCGGTTAATAATATACCCCGGTATTTCATAAAAATAATTGCGTAAAAACACTTAAGAAATATTTACATTATTTCCTTATCACCTGCTTAAGAAAGGCTATTTCCGGCTATGTGTTAGTTGCATCACAGAAAAAATACATATGTATAGTTATAATTTACATATGTAGCCATTTATCTCTGTTTCTGAGGTTATCTTATGACGCAACAAACCCCTGCCGGATATACCCCGCTAACCTGTGGCACCCTTCCCGCTTACCTGTCCGCACATTTACCGGATGATATTTTACCCGGCGGCACGCCGGAATCCTGGCAGACAGAGGAAGTCGGTGACGGTAATCTCAATCTGGTGTTTATTGTCAGAGGCAGTGAGCGGACTCTGGTGGTCAAGCAATCACTGCCGTATGTCCGTGCGGCCGGTGAATCCTGGAAACTCTCCTTGCAGCGTAATTATTTCGAATACCATGCGTTGTCACAGGAGAAACGTTTCGCACCTGACAGTGTGCCGGATGTCTATTTCTATGACGAAACCATGGCACTGTTTGCCATGGAATATCTCGCTGACCATATCATTCTGCGCAAAGCACTGATCGCAGGAGAATATGTCCCTCATCTGGCGGAAAAAACCGGCCGGTTTATGGCGCAGACACTGTTCCATACCTCGGATATCGGCATGGCGGCGCAAGAGAAAAAAGCCCTGACCGCACAATTTTCCGCCAACCATGAATTATGCAAAATCACCGAAGATCTGATTTTTACCGAGCCTTACTTCCCGGCACCGCGCAATAATCACACCTCTCCGCAGCTCGATCGCGATGCAAAAGCCGTGATGCTGGACAGGGAAATGGTGCAGGTCGCGATGCGCTATAAGTACAAATTTATGACACAGTCACAGGCGCTGCTGCACGGGGATTTGCACTCCGGCTCCGTGATGATCGGCGCTGACTCTGTTCAGGTCATTGATCCTGAGTTCAGTTTTATGGGGCCGATGGCGTTTGATACCGGCAACTACGCCGGTAACTTATATATGGCCTGGTTTTCTCAGCCCGGACACCGGGAGACAGAGGAAGAGACCACGCGCTATCAGCAATGGCTGCTGTCGCAGATAAGCCAGACCTGGAATACGTTTGAGACTGAATTCCGCCGGCTGTGGACAGAAAAATCACAGGGCGATGCCTGGCCGCGTGAGCTGTACCAGGACGGCATGTTTGATGACAAATTCCTGAAAGCCGCCCAGGACAGCTTCTTCGCAGAGCTGTTTCAGGACACCCTGGTCAATGCGGGGCTGGAGATCAACCGCCGCCTGCTCGGGTTTGCCGGTGTTGCTGATTTCAAAACCATTGCTGATGCGGACAAACGCGCGGCACTTGAACGCAAAGCACTGAAACTGGCGCGGGAACTGATTGTCAACGCCCGCCATTATCACAGCTTTGCCGATGTCGAAGCCTTTCTTTCTTATTGTTAAGCGTCACCTGCACACGAGGTTATATAATGAAAATTAACGGAAAACATTACCGTTCCGTCTGGCCCGCAGATAATGGTATTGATGTCTGTATTTTTGATCAGACAAAACTGCCTTTTGAAGTCAGTATCATCACACTGACCACGATGGAGGAAGCAGCAACCTCCATCAAAGATATGTGGGTACGCGGTGCGCCGCTGATTGGTGCAGTGGCTGCTTACGGTGTGGCACTGGCGATGCACCGTGACAGCAGTGACGCTGCTCTGAAAAAAGCGTATGACGTGCTGGTTGCCACCCGTCCGACCGCGATCAACCTGAAATGGGCGCTGGACAGAATCTGCGGTGCCCTGACACCACTTCCTGCGGCTGAGCGCCGTGATGCCGCTTACCGTATTGCCGCAGAAATCGCTGATGAAGATGCGGAAATCTGTCACCGCATCGGCGAACATGGCCTGACGATTATCCGCGACATCGCCGCCCGCAAGAAACCGGGCGAGGCAGTGAATATCCTGACCCATTGTAATGCAGGCTGGCTGGCCACCGTTGACTGGGGCACGGCACTGTCACCGATTTATCAGGCTTATGATGAAGGTATTAATATTCACGTCTGGGTGGATGAAACCCGTCCGCGCAACCAGGGCGGACTGACTGCCTTTGAGCTGGGCTCGCACGGTGTGCCGCATACCCTGATTGCCGATAATGCAGGAGGGCACCTGATGCAGCACGGCGAAGTGGATATGTGTATTGTCGGCACTGACCGCACCACCGCACGCGGGGATGTCTGCAATAAAATCGGTACTTACCTGAAAGCGCTGGCGGCCAAAGCGAACAATGTACCGTTCTATGTGGCGCTGCCGTCACCGACCCTCGATTTCACTGTGTGGGACGGCGTAAAAGAGATCCCGATTGAACAGCGTGCCGGTGAAGAACAGTCACATGTTTTCGGCATCACACCGGAAGGCACCCGCAGCTGGGTGAATACTGCGCCTGCGGGCACCCGTTGCGGCAACTATGCCTTTGATGTCACCCCCGCGGAATATGTCACCGGGCTTATCACCGAGCGCGGCATTTGTGATGCCTCCCCGGCCGGGCTGAAAACCATGTTCCCGGAGATGTGGCCGTCTGAGTATGAGGTGTGATCATGACCCGCACTGAACTGGCACAACAGATTATCGATACCTGCCTGAAGATGAACGCAAGCGGGCTCAATCAGGGAACGTCCGGTAATGTCAGCGCCCGCTGGCAGGACGGCATGCTGATCACCCCGAGCGGTGTACCCTATGAAAAACTGACCCCGGACAGCATTGTGTACATGGACAGTACCGGGCAGGCCGAGGCGGATAAGATCCCGTCGAGCGAATGGCACTTTCACCTGAGCTGCTATCAGGCACGCCCTGAGCTGAATGCGGTGGTACACAATCACGCCCTGAATACGGCGGCGGTCTCCATTCTCAATGAATCCATTCCGGCGATCCACTATATGGTCGCCGTCACCGGCACCGACCATGTGCCCTGCGTGCCGTATGCCACTTTCGGTACGCATGAACTGGCTGATATTGTTGCGGAAGGGATTAAAACCAGCAAAGCGCTGATTATGCAGCATCACGGCATGCTGGCGATGGAAATAAACCTGGAAAAAGCGCTGTGGCTGGCGCATGAGGTTGAAGTGCTCTCCGCGCTGTATCTGAAAGTCCGCGCCATCACACCGGATGTGCCGGTACTGAGCACAGAAGAAATGCAGCGGGTTCTGGGGAAATTCAAAACCTACGGACTGAAAACCGGAAAATAGCGATTACCGGCGGCAGAAAACGGCGCAATGCGTCGTTTTTTGTCACCCTGCGTAATTAATTATTTTAAATGATAATCATTTGCAATATAATTAAAACCTTAATGTATTTGTTATTTAAGGTTTTTATGAAAAAAGTCATTTGTTATTCTGCATTTGCTTCTGCCGTTCTGCTCCTGTCCGGATGTGCCGCCACAAAAAAATCCCCGCAATTCAGCGAAAAAAGCATTGAAGAGTGCGGACGCTATCTGCCGGACGGTATTGCCTACTATGTCACGATTGAAGGCGAAGTGGATTTAAACAAGCAGTTTAACGGTGATATCAATGTGACCGCATTGCAGGACAGCGCACCCGCTGTTGCATTTAACCACGAGCTGATTCAGGCCGGTGCGGATAAATATATGGACTGTGCTATTCAGCTGCTGAATAACGGTAAGGGAGATACCCGTACACCGGAAGAAAAAGCAGCAGCGGAAAAACAGTAAAAGGCGATATTGATGCTCTGATGTAAAAAAACCGCCTTCCGGCGGTTTTTGCACTTATTTATCTGACAGCAAATGTGCTGCTATCAGCGGATCAACAATCAAATCAGAAACATATCCGCCACGCAGTGCCCCGCGGGTGGCGGCGATATTTTGTTCACCGGTGGCGATAAAAATCCGCCGCGCAATGTTGCGCAGCTGCGGCAGCCGGATACCGAGGATGCGGGCATCCGTGTGGGTAGCCAGCGGTTCACCCGCCTGATCATAAAAACGTCCGCAGATAACCCCGACCGCCCCTTTGCGGCGGAAATCGGTCATTTCCTCTGCCGTGATCACGCCGGCGCGGATCAGCGGGTTCTCTTCCGTGACATTTCCGGCCACGAATAACGCTTTGGTGCAGCGATCCAGCTGAGCAAAGTTTGCCTGAATGATAGGCTCACGACGCAGTGCATCTGCCAGCTCCGCAGAACTGACAATCGCGGGAACATGCAGATACGCACACTCACCGCCGAACTTTCCGGCAATCAGCGAGGACGATTCCACCGTGGTGAAGTCCGGCTGCGACGGCACGGAACCAAGCATCTGTAATACCGTCATATTGCGGATGACTTTCGGTGTCAGACACTTCGCCATATGGTGAATTGTCCGTCCCCAGGCCACGCCGAGCACATCCCCGTCTTCAATCACCTGACTGAGATACACCCCGGCCGCCTGTGCCATGTTTTCCCGGCGGCGGGCGGAATCTGCCGCCGCCTCCGCAACCGGGCTGTCCGGCACCACCAGCACATTGGTCAGATTGAACTTTTTTTTCAGTGACAACGCCATATCGATGCGGCTGTAACGCGCCATATCCAGGCTGATATGCACCACACCGTTTTCCCGGGCCGTCTGCAGATATTTCACCACGGTCACGCGGGAAATTCCCATCGCATCAGCCACTTCCGTCTGACTGAGACCGGACTGATAATAGAGCCACGCGGCCTGCAGAACCGGGTCATTACCAAACATCAGGCGTCCGGTCAGGCGGTTGTCACTGTTTGTCATGCTTCGCGCACCACGCTGCCCCAGAGATCATACTCATCGGCATGTTCAATATTTACCATCACAATATCCCCCGGCTGCACATCAAATTCGCCGTTGAGATATACCATGCCGTCGATTTCCGGTGCATCCGCCATACTGCGGCCGACAGCGCCCTCTTCTTCATCAACTTCATCAATGATCACCGGCAGTGTGCGGCCGATTTTTTCCGCCAGACGCTCTGCGGAGATCTGCTGCTGTAACTGCATAAAGCGGTGATAGCGCTCTTCTTTGATCTCTTCCGGCACCTGATCCGGTAATTCGTTGGCATGCGCCCCTTCCACCGGACTGTATTTAAAGCAGCCGACGCGATCGAGACGGGCTTCCGTCAGGAAGTCCAGCAGCATCTGAAAGTCTTCTTCGGTTTCACCCGGGAAGCCGACAATAAAGGTGGAACGCAGTGTCAGTTCCGGACAGATTTCGCGCCAGCGTTTGATGCGCTCCAGTGTGCGCTCAACGGCACCCGGGCGTTTCATCAGTTTCAGAATACGCGGGCTGGCATGCTGTAACGGGATATCCAGATACGGCAGGATTTTGCCTTCCGCCATCAGCGGGATCACATCATCCACATGCGGATACGGATAAACGTAATGCAGACGCACCCACACACCGAGCTGGGATAACTGCTCACACAAGCCGATCATGCTGGTTTTCACCGGCAGACCGTCGCGGAAACCGGTGCGGTGTTTGATATCCGCGCCATAGGCAGAGGTATCCTGGGAGATCACCAGCAGTTCTTTCACACCGGCTTCAACCAGACGCTGCGCTTCACTCAGCACCTCACCGACAGGACGGCTGTCCAGGTCGCCGCGCATGGACGGGATAATGCAGAATGTACAGCGGTGATTACAACCTTCAGAAATTTTCAGATACGCGTAATGGCGCGGTGTCAGTTTCACGCCCTGCTCCGGCACCAGACTGGTGAACGGATCATGCGCCGGTTTCGGCACATATTTGCGGACATTCGCCAGCACCTGCTCATAGCTGTGCGGACCGGTGATTTCCAGTACCTTCGGGTGCACTTCACGGATCTGGTCTTCTTTCGCACCCAGACAGCCGGTCACAATCACTTTACCGTTTTCCGCCAGTGCCTCACCGATAGCTTCCAGGGATTCCTGCACAGCACTGTCAATGAAACCGCAGGTATTGACGATCACCACATCGGCATCATCATAGCTCGGCACGACCTGATAGCCGTCCGTGCGCAGTTCAGTCAGGATCCGTTCGGAATCCACCAGGTTTTTCGGGCAGCCTAAAGAAACGAAACCGACTTTCGGCACTGTGTTGGTATTTTGCGACATAAGCTCATTTACTCAAAAGAGCAGGATGCAGCAGGATATTTCCGGCTGCATCCCGCAGATATTAGTCATTATCGGAAAGGAAAGAGGCAAATTTTAGCAAACAAACTCCCCTGACTGATAGCCTCCGGCGTAAAAAATCCCTGTGTCAGATAAAAAACCAGTGCAATTCGTGCAATCCCCCGGCGCTGTATTCTGCCGTTTACAGTGAATGTGATATATACGGCAGCTTTATCCTGCTGATCCGGTTATGCTTTCTTTGTCAGCATTTAATGTCATCGTTGTAAAAATTAAAAGCATCATTATTTGCGAACCTGATATTGAAGTGCTGCTGTTGTGCTTATCTCATTATTTTCCATAAGAAGGGTAATCACGGTATCTATGCAAAAATCAAAACGTAAAACGTGGATTTTTTATCTCATCCTGGTCATTGTCCTTGCCGCCGGCGGCTATCTGTTCCGCATGCTGCAAAGCCCCGGGCTGCCTGCGGGCTTCGCTCAGAGCAACGGACGGATCGAGGCAACGGAAATTGATATCTCAACCAAAACCGCCGGACGCATCAGCACCATCAATGTCAGAGAGGGGGATTTTGTCCGCGCCGGGGATGTGCTGGCGCAGATGGATACCCGGACACTGGAGGCGCAGCTGAGCGAGGCTCAGGCGCAGTACCGCCAGGCGGACAGTAATGTGATTTCCTCGCGCTCGGCACTGGCTCAGCGGAAAAGTGAGAAAGCCGCCGCAGAAGCGATGGTGCGGCAGCGCACCGCAGAACTGACTGCCGCGCAAAAACGTCTGACGCGTTCACAGGCACTGGTGAGAACCAACGCGGTATCTGTTCAGCAGGTGGATGATGACCTGGCTGTTGTCCAGGGTGCCCGTGCTGCCGTGGAAGCGGCGAAAGCTCAGGTGGCAGCGGCTTCTGCGGCGATTGATGCCGCGCAGTCCGGTATTATCCAGGCACAGACCAAAGTGGATGCCGCTTTGGCGACACAACACCGGATTGAAGCAGATCTGGATGACAGTCAGCTGAAAGCGCCGCGCAACGGCCGAGTTCAGTACCGTGTTGCCGAACCGGGTGAGGTACTCGGTGCCGGTGGCCGCGTGGTGAATATGGTCGATCTCAGCGATGTTTATATGACGTTCTTCCTGCCGACCGAACAGGCCGGACAGGCGGGCATCGGCAGTGACGTGCATATTATTCTTGATGCCGCTCCGGACCTGGTGATCCCGGCGAAAACCTCGTATGTCGCCAGTGTCGCGCAGTTTACCCCGAAAACGGTGGAAACGGATAATGAGCGCCAGAAACTGATGTTCCGCGTTCGTGCACGTATCGCCCCCGAACTGCTGGAAAAATACCCGGAATATGTGAAAACCGGTCTGCCGGGACGCGCTTATATCCGGCTTGATCCGAAGCAGGACTGGCCGGCTGACCTGGAGGTGAAATTACCTCAATGACATCATCAAAACAGCATTCTGACACCGCAATCGTCACCCTGGAACAGGTTACGCATCATTACGGTGATGTGTGCGCCCTTGATGATATCACGCTGAACATCCCCGCCCGGCAGATGGTGGGGCTGATCGGGCCGGACGGTGTCGGGAAATCCACCCTGATTTCCCTGATTGCCGGTGCCCGTAAAGTGCAGCAGGGTAATGTGATAGTGCTGGGCGGTGATATCCGCGAAGAAGAGCACCGCCGCGCGGTGTGTCCGCGTATTGCCTATATGCCGCAGGGACTGGGGAAAAACCTCTATCACACCTTGTCGGTGTTTGAAAACGTGGATTTTTTCGGGCGCCTGTTCGGTCAGTCTGAGGAAGAACGTCGTCTGCGGATTGATGACCTTCTCGCCAGCACCGGGCTCGCCCCGTTCCGCGACCGCCCGGCGGGAAAACTTTCCGGCGGGATGAAGCAGAAACTCGGATTATGCTGCGCCCTGATCCATGACCCGGAACTATTGATCCTCGACGAACCGACCACCGGCGTTGACCCCCTCTCCCGCGCCCAGTTCTGGGAGCTTATCGACCGCATCCGCGAACGCCAGCAAAATATGAGTGTGCTGGTGGCGACAGCCTATATGGAAGAGGCGGAGCGGTTTGATCACCTGGTCGCAATGGACGACGGCAAAGTCCTGGCGACAGGACACGCCCGTGAGCTGAAAGCGCAGACACAGACTGATGAGCTGGAAGCCGCCTTTATCGCTCTGCTGCCGGAAGAAAAGCGCAAAGATCACAAAGCGGTGGTGATCCCGCCGCGCAAAGCGCAGGACAATGAAGAGATTGCTATCGAGGCACAGGATCTGACCATGCGCTTCGGCAGTTTCACCGCCGTTGACCACGTCAGTTTCCGCATCCCGAAAGGAGAGATCTTTGGTTTCCTCGGCTCCAACGGCTGCGGTAAATCCACCACCATGAAAATGCTCACCGGGCTGTTACAGGCCACGGAAGGCAAGGCGTGGCTGTTTGGTCAGGAGGTCGATCCGAAAGATTTGAATACGCGGATGCGGGTCGGTTATATGTCGCAGGCGTTCTCCCTCTACAGTGAGCTGACGGTTTTACAGAACCTGGTATTGCACGCCAAACTGTTCCATGTGCCGGAAAACGAAATTGATGAGCGCGTTGATGAAATGATGACGCGCTTTAAACTGACGGATGTTGCCGATGCCATGCCGGAGGGACTGCCCCTCGGGATCCGTCAGCGCCTCTCTCTCGCCGTGGCGGTTATTCACCGCCCGGAAATGCTGATCCTCGATGAGCCGACATCCGGCGTTGACCCGATTGCCCGTGATATGTTCTGGGATCTGATGGTGGATTTATCACGCAAAGACGGCGTGACGATTTTTATATCCACCCACTTTATGAATGAGGCCGCCCGTTGCGACCGCATGTCACTGATGCACGCCGGGAAAGTGCTGGTGACAGATACCCCTGAGAATCTGGTCGCCAACAGTGAATTTGACACCCTCGAAGCCGTTTTTATTGATTATCTGAAAAAAGCCTCGGGAATTGAGGATGATGCCCCGCCGCCGGAGACACCGGAATTACCCGCCGACAGCGGCGAAGCTGCCGCCACGGCACTGAAGCGCCGTTTCAGCCTGCGCCGCCTGTTCAGTTACAGTCTGCGTGAAGGGCTGGAGCTGCGCCGTGACCCGGTCCGGCTGACACTGGCGCTGCTCGGCACCGTGATCCTGATGTTTATTATGGGCTACGGTATCAGTATGGATGTGGAAAATCTGCGTTTTGCCGTGCTCGACCGCGACCAGACCACCACCAGCCAGAACTATGTGCAGGATCTCTCCGGTTCGCGCTACTTTATCGAACAGCCGCCGCTGCAAAATTATGATGATATGGAGCGCCGGATGCGCGCCGGGGAAATCGCGGTGGCGATTGAAATTCCGCCGGATTTTGCCCGTGATATCGCCAGAGGCCATGATGTGAAACTGGGGGTCTGGGTGGACGGTGCGATGCCGAACCGGGCAGAAACAGTGCGCGGTTATGTGCAGGCTATGCATCTCAACTGGCTGACCCGTATGGCGTCAAAACAGCCGGTGGCAAACCCGCTGCGCTCTGCCATCGATATCGAAACCCGTTACCGTTATAACCCGGATGTGAAAAGCCTGCCTGCTATCGTTCCGGCGGTGATCCCGCTGCTGCTGATGATGATACCGGCAATGCTCAGCGCCCTGAGTGTGGTACGGGAAAAAGAACTGGGGTCGATTATCAATCTCTATGTCACGCCGGTGACCAAAACAGAGTTTTTAATCGGCAAACAGGTGCCTTATATCGTGCTGGGGATGTTTAACTTTTTCCTGCTCTGCGCCCTCTCCGTCTGGGTATTCGGGGTACCGTTCAAGGGCAGTCTGCTGACGGTGACACTCGCCGCATTCTGCTATATCACCATTGCCACCAGCATGGGGCTGCTGATCTCCTGCTTTATGAAGAGCCAGATTGCCGCAATTTTCGGGACCGCGATTATTACCCTGATCCCGGCCACCCAATTTTCCGGAATGATTGACCCGGTTTCATCACTGGAAGGCATGGGTTACTGGATAGGACACATCTACCCGACCGCTCATTTCCTGACCATTACCCGGGGAACCTTCTCCAAGGGGCTGGGACTTATCGATCTGTATCAGGCCTTTATTCCGCTGCTGATCACTATTCCGGTTGTTCTCGGGTGCAGCATCTTTTTCCTGAAAAAGCAGGAGGGATAACATGCGGACACTGAAGAATATTATCTATCTCGGCATGAAAGAGCTGCGCAGCCTGATGCGGGATAAAGCAATGCTGGCACTGATCGTGTTTGCATTCACGGTATCCATCTATTCCTCCGCCACGGTAACGTCCGGCTCGCTGCATCTGGCTCCGATTGCCATCGCGGATCAGGATCGCTCCCAGCTCAGCGAGCGCATTATCAACAGCTTTTACGAGCCCTATTTTCTGGCCCCGGCGGATATTGATATCAGTCAGATGGACGGCCTGATGGACAGCGGCACCTACACTTTCACCATGGATATTCCGCCGAATTTTCAGCGTGATGTGCTGGCCGGACGCCGCCCCGCCATTCAGCTGAACGTTGATGCCACCCGCATGAGTCAGGCGTTTCTCGGCAACAGTTATATTCAGAATATTGTCACCGGGGAGGTGAATACTTTTCTGGCTAAAAACCGGCAAAACACGGTGCTGCCGGTGGATCTGGATATCCGCGCCCGTTTTAACCCGAACCTGAATCAGATGTGGTTCGGGTCGGTGATGGCAATTATCAACAATATCACGATGCTGTCGATTGTCCTGACCGGAGCGGCACTGATCCGCGAGCGGGAGCACGGCACAATTGAGCATCTGCTGGTGATGCCGGTGACGCCGTTTGAGATCATGATGTCCAAAGTCTGGTCAATGGGACTGGTGGTACTGCTCGCCTCGCTCGGCTCGCTGCTGCTGATTGTCCGCTTTCTGCTGCAGGTGCCGATAGAGGGTTCAATTACGCTGTTTATGTGCGGGGTGGCGCTGAGTCTGTTTGCCACCACCTCCATCGGGATCTTTATGGGGACGCTCGCCCGTTCGATGCCGCAGTTCGGGCTGCTGATGATTATGGTGCTGCTGCCGCTGAATATGTTATCAGGCGGGATGACCTCGCGGGAAAGTATGCCGCAGTTTGTGCAGGATATTATGCAGACCATGCCGACGACACACTTTGTCAGCCTGGCACAGGCTATTCTCTACCGGGGCGCGGATTTCCTGATAGTCTGGCCGCAGTTTATTTATCTGATCATTATCGGCGGGGCGTTTTTTGGTGCCGCGCTGCTGCGCTTCCGCAAAACCATCAGTGCGATGGCATAGAGGCAAGTAGCTTACAGGCGGTCAGTTCAGTTAATAACGGATAATGCAGGGATACGGATATGATTAACATTCTGCTGATGAGTGATACGGGGATTTCCCCGCAGATGCTGGCACAAAAAATGCGTGATGAGGCACAGGCACGGGGTATTGATACCAATATTGAGTGCCGTTCTGTTTTCGATTACCGCGAATGTGCGGCTGAGTATGATGTTGCTCTGCTCGCCCCGCAATCCCGCCACCATCTGCGGGAGTGTCAGCAAAGTGCAACCGCTGCCGGAAAACCGCTGGCCTGTATCGACCCGGATATGTTCTGGGATCTGCAAAGTGCTGTGGTGCTGGATTTGGCGTTGTCATTACTGAAAAATCCGGCTTAATTACTGCCGGAAAGAATAAAACCATCTTCTTTCAAACCCGGGCGGCGCGGGATAACCGGCAAAGCGGAAAGCCGCTGACACGTCCCTGTCCGCTTGGATCGCGCCATCCCTGGCGCTTTACACTTTCCTTTTTTTGCCGGTTAATCCCCTGTGTACTTCAACTCTGTCAAAAACAGAAAAATTAATCTGCTAAATCATCCGCTCTGTGGCAAGGCGGCAAAGGAAGAATTCCGGGGAGCATACACCAGTATGTGACCCGGAATTCTGAGTGCGGCCAACACAGCCACAGACAGGAGGATGACGCAGATTCGCTAAATCATGCGGTTTGTGGTAGGGCGGCAAGGGAAGAATTCCGGGGAGCATACTCCAGTATGTGACCCGGAATTCTGAGTGCGGCCAACACAGCCACAAGCCGGAGGATGACGCGGATTAAGATTTGAGGAGACCGCGCACAACCACCTTGCTCGCCGGGGCGCTGCGATCCGTCGCCCGCCGTACTGCCATGTTGATGGCCTGCCAGGCAATTTCCTGAAGATCATGAGAAATACACGGGAAATTGAATCCGTAAATATCGGCATGAGAGACTTCATCGATGCTGAACAGCGAGACATCTTTTTGCGGGATCAGGTTGTGACGGATACAGGCTTTGATAATCCCCAGTGAGATCTGGTTATTGCAGCCGACAAAATAATCCGGCGCGGGATGGTATTTCAGGTAATGATCGGTGACTTTAAAGGCTTCATCCATCAGGAAGTCCGCATGCAGCACATTAACGCTGCTGACCTGGCCGTGCAGACCGGCCACCATGCCGGTTACGCGATCCTGGGCCACATTGGAATCTTCCGGGCCGGAGACAATCACCACGTTATCCGCTTTTTGTGACAGCAGATAGCGCCCTGCCTGCAATCCGCAGTCGAGGTTATCGATGTAAACGCCGCTGCATGCCTTGGCATCCAGCTCACGGTCAACCAGGATCACCGGGATATTGAGCAGTTCCAGTTGTTTCATGTACGCAGGGCGATACACCCGTTCAGCGGAGACAACGGACAGAATAATGGCATCCACGTTGTAACCAATCAGCTTATCAATGATACGCGCTTCATTTTCACGGGATTCATAGGAGTCAAACATCAGCGTGTCATACCCGGCGTTATAGGCTTCCAGGGTGATACGTTTGGCCAGCCCGCCGAAAAACGGGTTGCTCATGTCAGGGCTGACAATGCCGATGGTACGGGAAGATTTCGCGCGCAGGCTGCGTGCCGCCGCATTCACCACATAACCGATTTTGTCAGCGGCATCGAGAATACGCCTGAGAGTTTCCGGGTGAACCTTATCCGGCTGCGAAAATGCGCGGGATGCGGTGATCTTACTGACATTCGCAATAGCGGCCACATTTTCCAGTGTGACTTTCTGTGTCCGGGGTTCCGCCAATTTTCTCTCCTTAGCAGCAACGTATCATTTTATACCATTATAATATCATCTAAATCGATTCAGTCACGCGAAAAACACGCTTTTTATTACTTAAACCGACACTAACAACTTTTTAACACTCGAGTCTTTTTATCCGCGGATCAGTAAAAATGTCGTATTCATCGGTGTTTTCTGTGGAGAACTCCGACACCACCGCGCCCTGCGGCCCGGCTTTAAACCAGTGACGGGTGTCCGGCATGATGGTGTACTGCTCTCCCGGGCGCAGCAGAATAAAGCGGTCACAAGTGTACCATTCCTCATCCCCCTGCGGCGGACGGCAGACCGGATTGCCCTGAGCATCCTGATTCAGCGTCAGCGCCGGATCATCCACAAACAGATACACCTCGCCCCAGCGGCAGCGGAAAGTTTCCTGCTTACCCGGCCGGTCTTTGTACGGCGGATGGCGGTGCTCCGGACAGGTCTGGTCAGCAAAGAGAACCAGCTCTTTGGCGCAGTACAGCGGGCTGTTGCAGTAAGTGAGAAGCTGCAGGCCCGAGCGGGGATAATCCGGCAGATTAAAGTGAGCAATTTCAATAAGCTGCTTTTCCGCTTCTGTCAGAATGATATGTGCCTGTTCCAGAACCGCCAGTGATTCCGCGATATACGGCTGTTTATTCATCTGCCTCTCTCCTGAATGATATCGTTATCATTATAGCCTTGTCCCCGGCAGCAAAAATGTGACCTGAAAGACCCTTTGCCGAATACTACATGAGTAGATCAGACTTTATTTAATAAAAGTTTAACCATCATCACATAATTATAATAAACATTGTTCTATTATCCGCATCATAGTAATGATATCGATATCATTTTAATGAAAGGAAATGATCATGAAGGCATTAGTATTAGAGAAAGCAGGGAAAATCGCCATTCAGGATTGGCAGAGTAATGAAGTGCTGGGCGACGACGATGTTGAGATTAAAATCCACACCGTCGGTATCTGCGGCAGCGACGTTCACTATTATCAGCATGGCCGTATCGGGCCGTTCGTGGTTGAGGCACCGATGGTGCTGGGTCACGAAGCGTCCGGTGTGATCACTGCAGCCGGTAAAAATGTGAAACACCTGAAAGTCGGCGATCGCGTGTGCATGGAGCCGGGTATTCCGGATCTGCAATCCCCGCAATCCCGTGCCGGTATCTATAACCTTGATCCTGCTGTTCGTTTCTGGGCAACTCCGCCAATCGACGGCTGCCTGCGTGAAAGCGTGATCCACCCTGCCGCCTTCACCTTTAAACTGCCTGATAACGTTTCCTTTGCCCAGGGTGCAATGGTTGAGCCGCTGGCAATCGGTATGCAGTCCGCGACCAAAGCCGGGATCAAACCGGGTGATATCGGTCTGGTTATCGGTGCCGGGACCATCGGTATCATTACCGCGCTGTGCGCACTGGCCGGCGGCTGTTCCGATGTCATCATCTGTGATGTGTTTGATGAAAAACTGAAAGTGGCTGAGAAATATCAGGGCCTGCACGCGGTTAACAGTAAAGACCAGCAGGCACTGGCAGATAAAGTCCGTGAGCTGACCGGCGGCGAAGGCGTGAACGTCCTGTTTGAGTGCAGCGGCGCGAAACCGGTTATTGCCTCCATCTCTGATCATATCGCCCCGGGCGGTACCGCAGTTCTCGTCGGCATGCCTATCGACCCGGCACCACTGGATATCGTGGCGGCACAGGCGAAAGAAGTGACCTTCAAAACTATTTTCCGCTACGCCAATATGTATCCGCGCACCATCCGTCTGCTGAGCTCCGGCAAACTGAATGTGGCCCCGCTGCTGTCCGCAACCTACAAGTTCAAAGACAGTGTCGAAGCCTATGAGCGTGCAGCCGAAGGCCGCGCGACTGACGTGAAAATTGTGCTGGAAATGGAGTAAACCATGACGCTCTATGCCGGTATTGACTGCGGAACACAAAGCACCAAGGTCATTATTGCCGATAACCGGACCGCGCGTATTCTGGGTGAGGGCTCAGCCCCTCACCCGATGATCAGCGAATCAGACGGGAGCCGTGAACAGGAAGCCGTCTGGTGGACTGATGCGCTGCAAACCGCGTTTGCTCAGGCGATTAAAAACGCCGGAATTGACGGGCGGGATATCCGCGCCCTCGCCGTTTCCGGCCAGCAGCACGGTTTTGTGCCGGTCAGTCATGACGGTACGGTACTTGCGCCTGCCAAGCTGTGGTGTGATACCTCGACCAGTGCGGAAAATCAGTGGTTTATTGATGCTCTGGGCGGTGAACAGGCCGCGCTTGACCGCCTGGGTGTGTTACCGCAGACCGGCTATACCGTGTCAAAAATTATCCGCTTTAAACAGCAGCACCCGGAACTGTGGAAACAGCTGCGTTATGTGCTGCTGCCGCACGATTACCTGAATTTCTGGCTCACCGGACAGGCCTGTGCCGAGTACGGCGATGCCTCCGGGACCGGGCTGCTCAATATCCGCAGCCGTGAGTGGGATCAGGCAACTGCTGATCTTATCGATCCGGAAGGCCGCTTATGGCAGGCGCTGCCGCCGCTGGTGCGCGCAGAGCAAATCATCGGCACGGTTCGTCCGGCGATCGCGGCGAAGCTCGGTATTTCCACGGAAACCCGCGTGGCATCCGGCGGCGGCGATAACATGATGGCCGCCATCGGTACCGGAAATATCCGTCCGGGCATCACCACCATGAGCCTCGGTACCTCCGGCACGCTGTTTACCTTTGCCGAACAACCGGTTGTGGCGGATTCCGCGATGATCGCCGGGTTCTGCTCTTCCAGCAACGGCTGGCTGCCACTGATTTGCACCATGAATGTCACCTCCGCCACCACCACGGTTCAGTCATTATTAGGCATGGATATTCAGGCCTTTAATGATGCACTGAACAGCAGTAAACCCGGTGCGGGCGGTCTTATTATGCTGCCGTTCTTTAATGGTGAGCGCGTACCTCAGTTACCCGAAGCCCGCGCCAGCCTTCACAATATGGACGGCAGCAACCTGACTCCGCAGAACCTGAGCCTGGCTGTGGTGGAAAGTGCCACTTACGGTCTGCGCTTCGGTATTGATCTGTTCCGTCAGCAGGGAATTACCACCAGTGAAATCCGTCTGACCGGCGGCGGTGCCCGCAGCGTGAAATGGCGGCAGATTGTCGCGGATATCATGGCGGCACCGGTGGTGTGCGTCACCAACCAGGAAGCGGCAGCACTGGGTGCGGCGGTTCAGGCTATCTGGTGTGATACCCTCAGCGCAGACAGCGCACCGGAAGCACAGCTGGCCGCTCTCTGCGACCGCTTTGTGCAACTGGATGACAGCAGCCGCACACAGCCGGATCCGGCGAATGTGGCGGTTTATGAGTCCCTGTATCAGAACTACCTTGCTTTACTGACATCAGAATACCCGGAGGTCACCGTATGACAGCTACTGTCGCTGACAATGAGGAATTACTGCGGGTTGAAGGGGTGCGCAAAGCCTTTGGTCAGGTTGTTGCACTGAAGAACGCGCAGTTTTCACTGAAGAGAGGTTCCATTCACGCCCTGTGCGGCGGGAATGGTGCCGGTAAATCCACGTTCCTGAGCATCCTGATGGGTTTTATCCGTCCGGATGCCGGTGAAATCTATGTCAAAGGCAAACGCTGTGAGTTTCATCAGCCGATCGAAGCCCTGCATGCCGGTATCGCTATTGTTCAGCAGGAGCTGAGTTCCATTCCTGACCTGACCGTGGCGGAAAATATCTGGCTGGGACGTGAGCCGCGCCGGTTCGGGTTTGTCGATTTTAAACAGCTCAACCGGCAGACCGCTGAACTGCTGACCGACCTGCATTTTGATATCTCCCCGTCAGAAAAAATGCGCAATCTGAGTGTGGCGGAACAGCAACTGGTCGAAATCGCCAAAGCCCTCTCCCACGCGGATGCGGATATCATCATTATGGATGAACCGACCTCTGCCATCGGCGAGGAAGATGCGCAGAAGATTTTCGATGTCATCACCCGCCTGACGGAAAAAGGTAAAGGCATTATTTATGTCTCACACCGCTTGTCCGAGATTTTTCAGATAGCCGATACCTTCACCATTTTCCGTGACGGCACGTTTATCACCGACGGCCCGCTGACAGGCATCACCCGCGAGAAGCTGATTGAGCTGATTATCGGCCGTGAAATCAAAGATGAGTTCGCCAAATTTAATGAGCCGACAGATGAAACCATTATGGAAGTCCGGGATCTGTCCCGTGATGACCAGGTGCAGGACATCAGCCTGACACTGAAAAAAGGTGAAATTCTGGGAATTTACGGGCTGGTCGGCTCCGGCCGTTCTGAGTTCCTCGACCTGATTTTCGGCATCGAACACGCCGATAAAGGCACCATAAAAATTGGTGACCGCTTCCTCGACAAACACACACCGAAAGATTCCATTAATGCCGGGATCGCCTATGTCACTGAAGACCGCAAAGATACCGGACTGATGCTCGGCCGTTCCATCAACGAAAACATCAATATCGCCTCGTTTGGTGCCATCAGCACCGGCGGCTTTATTCATGACCGCAAAGAGCGCGCCCGTGCGGACGACATGATCACACTGTTCAATGTCAAAACCCCGGATGCGGATCAGCTGGTCGGGAACCTCAGCGGCGGTAATCAGCAGAAAGTGGTTCTCGGGCGCTGGGCGCTGATCGAACCGGATGTGATGCTGCTCGATGAACCGACACGCGGCGTGGATGTCGGTGCCAAGAAAGAAATTTATAAGTTTATGTCTGAGTTCGCCTTACAGGGCAAAGGCATTGTGATGGTCTCTTCTGAGCTGTCGGAGATTATCGGGATGAGTGACAGGATTATTGTTTTCCGTGACGGACGGATCGCCGGAGAGCTGACCGCCGCCACTGCCACCCAGACTGATTTAATGAAACTTGCGGTGTGATCTCACCCGCCAACGTATGCATGAATAAAGAGAAGTGACCATGACTACAACAAATACTGCACCCGCACCAGGGGTCTCATTTATCGCCCGTAACAAGAAAAACATGCACAAATACGGCATCATTCTGGCGTTCTTTGTGCTGTGTCTGATTGTGGCGGTTGTCGGTGAAGTTCAGGTCGCCCGCGGCGAATGGACCAATAACTATTTTCTGAGTCAGGACAACATGCTGATTATCCTGCGTCAGATTTCCATCAACGGTATTCTCGCCATCGGGATGACCTTCGTCATCATCACCGCCGGTGTTGACCTCTCTGTCGGTTCGGTGCTGGCACTGAGCGGGATTGTGGCGGCGCGGTTTGCCACCAGCAACACCGGTCTGGCTATCGGTGATACCGCGAATGCCGTGATGATCCCGATGATTATCGCACTCGGCATCGGTATCATTTGTGGTCTGCTCAACGGGACTATCCTGGCGAAATTCAACCTTCAGCCGTTTATCGTCACCATGGGGATGCTGTCTGCGGCACGCGGTCTGACTCTGCTGACCACTGACGGTAACCCGGTTTCCCAGCTCAACAGTGATTTCCGCTGGCTGGGTAACGGCTATATCCTGGATATCCCGGTACCGGTGGTGATCCTGGCGGTTATCTTTATTCTGGCCTGGATTTTACTCAATAAAACCACCTTCGGCCGCTATGTGTATGCCGTCGGCGGCAACCCGAAAAGCGCCAGAACCTCCGGTATCAGCGTGATTAAAATTAAAGTGCTGGTTTACACCCTGTGCGGCGCGTTAGCCGGTATTGCCGGGCTGATTCTGACCGCCCGTACCGGGTCAGCACAGACCAGTGCAGGCAGCGCCTACGAACTGGATGCAATCGCTGCGGTAGTTATCGGCGGCACCAGTATGGCAGGTGGTGTGGGGACGTTAGTCGGCACCTTGTTCGGCGTGTTAATTATCGGTGTGATGAATAACGGTCTCGACCTGCTGGGCGTGCAGTCGTATTACCAGCAGATTATCAAAGGCGCATTAATTGTTATCGCCGTACTTTTGGATCCGTCACGTAAGCAACGCCGTGACTGATGGCAGTACCGCGTGTCATCTTTCAGCCTGCCACAGGCTGAAGGATGACGCGTAAAAGACTATTACAACAGCAAAAAACAATACCCTACACAATGAAGGAATGACCATGAAAAAACTGACCAAAATCGCTGCACTGACAGCCCTGATGATGGGCGGACAGGCATTTGCGGCACAGGACAACCCGGTGAAAATTGCCGTTCTGATGTACGGCATGAAAGCTGAATTTGTCCAGTTAATGGAAAAATCCGCAAAAGAGCATCCGGCTGTGAAAAACGGTGAAGCGATCATCACAGTTTATGATGGCCGTTATGATCCGATGGTTCAGAACAACCAGGCGGAAACCGCAATCCAGACCAAAGCCGACGCTATCATTATCAACCCGATGGATTATGAAGCGAATATCGACGTGGTCACCATGGCAAATGACGCCAAAATCCCGGTTATCGTCACCAACGCCCGTCTGAACACCGACAAAATGACCGCAGAAGTGGTGTCTGATGACGTCCTCGGCGGTTATATGGAAGCCAAAGCGGTTCTGGAAAAAATGAACTGTGAAGGTAATGTGGTTATTATCGAAGGGCCGAAAGGCGGCAGCGGTGAAATTCAGCGCGGCGAAGGTAATGACAAAGCGATCGCGGAATGTGGTCCGGGTAAAGTGAAAGTGCTGGAGCGCAAAACGGCTAACTGGTCACGCGCGGAAGCGATGCCGCTGATGGAAAACTGGTTACAGAAACACCGTGGTAAAATCGGTGGTGTTATTGCCCAGAACGACGAAATGGCACTGGGTGCGATTGAAGCAATCAAATCTGCCGGTCTGAATGTGAATGATTTCTCCATTGCCGGTGTTGACGGCGTGTCCGATGCTATCCGTTCAGTTCAGGAAGGCGAAATGGTCTCCATCCTCCAGGACGCTAACGCACAGATGCAGGGTTCTATCGACCTGGCGATGAAAGCGGTCAAAGGTGACAAATATGAGCCGCAGTCCAAAATCTGGGTTCAGTATGCTGACCAGCTGAAATGGAATGACGGTAAAGACAAACGTTACGCGATTCCGTGGACTCAGGTTACCAAAGAAAACGCGCAGCAGTTACTGGATGCCCGTAAATAAATACACTCCCGCCGTCTTCTTATGAAGGCGGCGTTTTTTTATCCGCAATTTCCCCTGTTCAGGCGGTTTTATACACAATTCAAAAAAGTCATGTCCGGAAAGCGGTATGAACCGCTGAATATTCCGTAACGCCGCATTCATCCTTCCCCTCAGATTAATTCACCGTATGATAGGCTTATCTGCCGGATAAATGTGCGATGTGAAATAATGGATGACAGAGAAAAGGCTGTTGAAAAAGTCAGAAAGCTGATGTCTCTTGCCGAAAGTGCCGGTAATGAGAATGAAGCCGCGAACGCCTTTTCAAAAGCGCGGATATTTATGAAAAAATACCACCTTGAACTGTCTGACATCTATTCCGCAGAACCTTCTCCCCCGCCACCCTCTCCCCGCAGAAAAGCACCACCGCGCCCGCTGACCCCGGAAGAGCGGCACCGCGAAATGACACGACTGAAACAGCAGGAAGAACAGCGGCTGCGGGAGTTTCAGAAAGTGGCGGAGCAGCAACAGCAACGAAAACGGCAGAGAGAGCGGGAGCAACAGGCGCTGCGCGAACTGGAAAAACGCAGGGCGCAGCAACCCGGTCATGATACGCCACCCGCACTCTGCCCTGAACCTGAAACCGTCACTCCGCCTGTACCGCCAGAGTCCCCGGCTCAGCCACACCGTCCGCCGGAAGAGGAGCTGCGCCCGGTCAGATTACTCTTCACCGGCCCGGTGCTGATTTTCGTTATGCTGCTGTTATTTGTGGTTTATATCCTGTATTTACAGTAAATGGCCGGCACCGGTTACATACGGAATACCGAGTATTTCCATCGCCAGTGCATTCCACGCACGGCAGCTGCGGCTCTGATACCCGCCGCGCACACCGGCCAGCGCCAAATCGTAGGAGAGCACCGGGTCGGTCACCGGCAGCAGTACCAGACCATCAGCCGTGCGTTCACGCCACATGCTGTCCGGCAGCAGCGTGATCCCCACCCCCGCCCTGACCATCGCAAGGATCAGATCGAGGTGATTGCTCCGCCCTGCCACCACCGGCTCCGTGCTGTAAATCCCGCAGGCGCTGCGCACCAGGTCGTTTATCCGGAATGCTTCGGAGAAAAACACAAACGGCTCGCGGATAATCTCTGCAAAGCTTACCTGTTTTTTGGCCGCCAGCGGATGCTGATGATTCACCAGCAGCATCAGACGGTCGGTGGCGAAGCGGTGCAGCTCAAACAGCTGCTCATCAAACGGCAGCATCACCGCTGCGGTTTCCACCGTACCGTCGGTCATCGCTTCGGCCATCTGTTTCGTGCCCAGTTCGAAAATCTTCAGTTCCACCTGCGGATGGCGGGAAGTGAATGCCATGATAATCCCGGCAAACCAGGTCGAGGCGATAACCGGCGGTAATCCCACATTCAGTGTGCCGGTCAGCGGGCCGGATTTATCCTGTAATGCTTTGTTCATACACTGAAACTGCACCAGAATCCGTCGCGCGTGCTCATACAGAATCGCCCCTTCATCGGTCAGCGTCACCCCGCCGGTATCACGGACCAGTAACGGAAATCCCAGTTCGTGCTCCAGCTTCTGAATACTGCGGCTGATAGCAGGTTGCGTGACAAACAACGCCTCTGCCGCCCGGCTGAATCCGTTGTACTGAACCACCTCTGTAAAGTAGCGGAGTGCGCGTATATCCATGTTTCTGCTGCCCTATAACAAAAAGTTATCACGCTGATGATTATATACCATTTCCATTTATACCGCAGAACCACTAAAAATGATCGCCATAGCACGTGATTTGTTCTGAATAAACGGTGTGATCGGAGAAGATAACAATGACAAAAAGCGTAATTGAGCATGTTTTAAGCCGTCTGGCGGATTTGGGCATCACCGATGTTTTCGGTGTCGCGGGAGATTTTGCGTTCCCCATTGAAGATGCGGTCTGCGACGGTAACACACAGCGCTGGATTGGTAACTGTAACGAACTGAACGCCGCGTATGCCGCAGATGGCTATGCGCGGATCAAAGGTGCTGCGGCGCTTTCCACCACGTTCGGCGTGGGTGAATTAAGCGCGATCAACGGTATTGCCGGTTCGTATGCCGAAAATCTGCCGGTTTTTCATCTGGTCGGCATGCCCGCCAGTGGTGTGCAGAAGAGTGGCCGTCTGGTGCATCACACCCTGGGCGATGGTAATTTCAGCCTGTTCAGTGAACTGGGGCAGCGCCTTTCCTGCGCCCATGCCGTCATGACCCCGGAGAACTGTGTGGCGGAGACAGAACGCCTGATTGCTGCCGCGCTGCGCGAGCGCCGTCCGGTCTATATGGGCTTCCCGTTTGATTACGCCACACAACCGGTTCAGATGCCGGAACACCTTACCGCACCGGCACAACCGGTCAGTGACAAAACCGCGCTCACTGAAGCGGTTGCCGCGATCAGAGCAAAACTCGCGGACAGCCCGTCCGCCTGTATCCTGCCGGGCATGCTGGCCGCACGTTCCGGACTGATTGATGACGTACAGGCGCTTATCCACCGGACCGGGCTGCCTTACGCCACCATGTTTATGGATAAATCCATCATCAGTGAATCCGACCCGCATTACACCGGGATGTATAACGGTCAGCTGATGAATCCGCAGGTCAGGGAATTTGTTGAAAACAGTGACTGTGTGCTGGGTATCGGAGCGGTGATGACGGATTTTAACACCGGCAGTTTTACTGCTGATATCGCCCCGGAAAAGCTGATCAGCATTATGGCGGATCATGTCCGGGTCGGCGCAAAAATCTGGCAGAATGTGTATATGCGGGATCTGCTGCCTGCCCTGGCTGCCGGACTTCCGCACCGGGAATGCCATATTCCGGCAGCAACCGGGCTGGGTAAACCGGTGGCTGACGCTTCCGGTAATATTACCCCGCCGTATCTGTATCCCCGTTTTGAGCAATTGTTCAGAAAAGACGACATTATCATCGCCGAAACCGGCACCGTTTCTATGGGGCTTGGCTTCGCACTGCTGCCGGAAGGGGCGCAATTCCATAACCAGACGTTATGGGGATCAATCGGCTGGGCAACACCGGCGGCCGTTGGAGCCGCCATCGCAGCGCCTGATCGCAGACTGATTCTGATCACCGGGGAAGGCTCACACCAGCTGACCGCCCAGGAAATCAGTCAGTTTGGCCGTTTTGGTCTGAAACCACTTATTTTCGTGCTGAATAATGACGGCTATCTCATTGAGCGCCTGCTGTGCAAAGACCCGGAAGCCGTTTATAACGACCTGCCGCAGTGGCGTTATGCGCAACTGCCGCAGGCACTGGGATGCGATAACTGGTATTGCCGCCGCGTCACCACCTGTGCGGAGCTGGATGAGGCAATCCGGGAAGCGGAAACCGGTGACCGCGCTGCATATATTGAAATCATTACAGAGCGCTATGCCGCATCCGATCTGGCAAAAAAACTCGGTGAATCAGTAGCAACACTGTACTCGTTTTAACTCTCCGGTGATCCGGATGCAGCCCCGGCGGCATCCGGATATTAAAACCCGTATTTCTCACATAATGCGTTGCCGGTATTCAGGATATATCAGCGGATATCTGATTCCGGATAGTTTCTGTACGTAACTTCTTTAATTTCCCGGTCTCCGTCAAAACAAAAACCGAGCCGGCGATCAAACCAGGAGTAATAATAACAATTATCGTCCGGGGATATCTGATAGCGGTTTCCGTAGGCTTTAATCATATCCTGATATGAATCCCCTGCTGCAATTCCCCGCCGGGTTTTATAACGGTTGTTTTTGAAGGTTATTTCCGAAATATACTTATCCCGTCCCCCGGTCCGTTTTTCAATAATCACATTGGTACCGGCGACGGTAATTATCGTATCACCGGTATCATAACGCCATAATTCAAACTCGCGGAAAAAGTCATGCAGCGGCGCTACTGAGACCTTTTTATTCTGCTGCTCCAGCCAGCGGGAAACCGTATTATCACTCAGTGGTTTTCCCAGTAAATCCGCCTCGCCGTCATCCGATGACCAGATGAAATCCTGATAATTGAGGTCGTTATTTTGTTTATCCGATTTTTCCAGCAGTGACAATTTTATCCAGCCCTCAACCACTCTGTTTTTGCTGTTAATATAATTCACATAGGCGAAATCACCCTGTTTGCGGTACTGCAAAACATGGTCACCACGGATAATAAAGCGATCCGTTTTACATTGTTCGTCCGGCTGGGAATAAAACCACGTCCGGCCACCGGTGATAACTTCTTTCGTGGACGGTAATGTAAAGGATGCCGCTGACCATGTTGACGGATTAACCAGGCAGGATGCTGTTTCAGGTGATGACAAAAGATACGTAATGCGGGTTATTTTTTTTGCTTTATCTGTTTCAAAAGTAAGACTTGTATTTTCCCGCTGATAAATAAACGATTCGTGAGTTTCAGTGGCACTGAAGCTGTCATGAATACCGTAACGCTCAAACATCAGAAATATCGGATCACCGATTTTAATCCCGCGGTGTGTTTTATACTTACCCGATAAAATATCTATCTGGCTGATAACCGCTTCATCAAGGTTATCATTTACACCGTCTGATATATAAACAGAAACCGCCGGGTCCGGGTAGTCCACCCCGAGTGTCCGTCCGTTTTTACTATAACCGATAAATACGGTTTCAGGCTCCTGAGAATAATATTTCAGGATATCACTGCGCAGCTGACTTACCGGCTCTCCGGGACGGATTATCATCTTATCGGTCATCAGATGATAATCTTCATCCGACAACGGATTATCCGTTTTCTTTTTTGGCTTGCGGTTTACGTAATCCACTTCTTCCGCAAGCGGGGATATTCTGAGGTTAGTTTCTGTCAGCTGGGATAATTCCAGCCAGCCGTCAATCAGCTCACCATCGCTGTTAATATAACCGCCAAACAGATAATCTCCGGCGGTCTGATAACCGATAACGGAATCACCTTTAATCAGAAAACTGTTTTTACTTTTACAACGGCTATCCGGTGCAGAATAAAAATAGGCGCGGCCGGGAGACGACACCCGGTAAATATGGCGTTCACTCTCAACGCCCTGACTTTCGGCATGACGGGCAATATTCCGGCATTCATCTGTTACTGCCGGTGAAATTAACGGATAAAACAATAACAGGACAGATAATAGTATTTTTACCATTCACACGGATACCGGGAAATAAACATAATAAACTTATAGCTTATTATCTCTTTTATTTCTGCAGTATCCGTACTGTTTTACACTCTTTTTTTGTTATCCCTTCACCAGAATCACTTCTGTGCCGATCCGGCGCAGCCCGGTCAGGCTCGCTTCCGGAATACCGTCATCAGTAATAATGGTATCAATACGCTGGGTATCGATTATTTTATGCAGACTGGAACTGTTAAATTTACTGGAATCCGTCACCACCACAATGTGTCCGGCCACTTCACACATCCGCCGGTTAAGCCGTGCCTCATCTTCATTATGCGTGCTGATGCCACGCTCCAGATCAATCGCATCCACCCCGAGAAACAGCATATCAAAGTGATAATTCTGCAATGACTGCTCCGCCTGATCGCCGTAAAAAGAGAGCGACTGACGGCGCAGCTGGCCGCCGGTCATCAGCAGTTCCACGCCCGGTGCTTCCAGAAGGGCATTCGCCACATTCATGCCGTTGGTCATCACAATCGTATCCTGATGGTGGCGCAGCTGACGGGCAATCTCATACGTCGTGGTACCGGAGTCCAGAATCACACGCAGTCCCGGCCGGATAAGGTCGGCGGCCACCGCCGCAATATTGCGTTTGATAGTGGTGTGACGGGTACTTTTATCCTCCAGCGACGGCTCGCTGACCGGTGAAACCCCTTCACAAATCAGTGCGCCGCCGTAAGCACGCACCGCGATCCCCTGTTTTTCGAGGAAGGCGAGGTCATTGCGGATAGTCACTGTGGAAACGTGAAACTGCTGCGACAGCTCATTCACCTGAACACTGCCGTGGGTGCGCAAAAGCTGGATGATATGCTCACGCCGCCCGCTCGTTCCCATCACCCGGTTATCCGTCCCGGCATCCGGACTGTTCATGATTTTATCCTTAACATTCATTTGAAAAATCTTTCGTTTCATTTCGTTTGGCATATTAACGCTTTTCTTTATCCGGAATGCAAGCCCATAAAAAGGGTAAACATCGGATGACTCAGGAACCACTCCTTTCATTATATTTCTTTTGTGATAAAGATCCGGATTTCACAACCTTTCATTTTGTTTTCTTTTTCCTGTGTAGCAGTATGTTATTCAGACATCGAAACAAAAACAAACCAAATCCGGCTGTAAGGAGAGGAAAGTGAAACTTTTAACTGATATCGTTGCCCGTCACAAACGGGGTGAGAAAACAGGGATTTATGCTGTCTGTTCCGCCCATCCGTATGTTCTGAAAGCAGCGGTATGTTTTGCCCGTGAACAACAAACGCCGTTACTGGTTGAAGCAACCTCCAATCAGGTGGATCAGTTCGGTGGTTATACCGGCATGACCCCGGCAGATTTCCGTGATTTTATGTGGAAACTGGCCGATGAACATCACTTTCCCCGCGAAAACCTGATCCTCGGCGGCGACCACCTCGGGCCGAACCGCTGGCAGAATGAACCGGCTGAAGACGCCATGATAAAAGCCGATGAGCTGATCCGCACTTATGTTGCCGCCGGGTTCAAAAAGATTCACCTCGACTGCAGTATGTCCTGTGCCGGTGATCCGGTGCCGCTGACGGATGAAATCGTCGCACAGCGCGCTGCCCGCCTGGCGGTGATTGCCGAGGAAACCTGTGAGAAGCATTTCGGCGTCCGCGATCTGGTGTATGTGATTGGTACAGAAGTGCCGGTGCCGGGCGGCGCTCACGAAGAGCTGAATGAGCTGGCGGTTACCACACCGCAGGCCGCCTCCGCCACTATCGCCGCACATCAGGACGCATTTGCGCGGCATCAGCTCACGGATATCTGGCCGCGCATTACCGGGCTGGTGGTACAGCCGGGCGTGGAATTTGATCATAATAATGTTATTGATTACCGGCCTGAGAAAGCCCGCGCACTGAGTGAGATGGTCACACATCATGACCATCTGGTGTATGAGGCGCACTCCACGGATTACCAGACCCCGCATGCACTCAGTCAATTAGTTGACGATCACTTTGCGATTCTGAAAGTCGGCCCCGGCCTGACCTTTGCCCTGCGTGAAGCGCTGTATGCCCTCGCCGGGATTGAAGATGAGCTGGTTGCTCCGGCAGCACGTTCCGGGCTGCGTCAGGTGCTGGAAGATATCATGCTGAAACAGCCGGGCTACTGGCAGAGTTATTACACCGGTGATGAGCAGACCCGCCGCCTTGCCCGCAGCTACAGCTATTCCGATCGCATCCGCTATTACTGGCCGGATGAGACCATCAGTGCGGCAGTGACCCGTCTGCTGGAAAACCTGACAGAAAAGGCGATCCCGCTGCCGCTGATCAGCCAGTATCTGCCGTTACAGTATCCGCTGGTACGTGCCGGAACGATTTCCGCCGCACCGGAAGACTTAATCATCGCACACATTCAGACTGTGCTGCGTCACTATCACGATGCCTGCCGATAAGAGCGAGAAACAGCCATGCCAAATATTGTGTTAAGTCGTATTGATGAACGGTTAATCCACGGACAGGTTGGTGTCCAGTGGGTGGGATTTGCCGGTGCCAACCTGGTACTGGTCGCCAATGATGAGGTGGCGGAAGATCCGCTGCAGCAGAACCTGATGGAAATGGTGCTGACAGAAGGGATTGCCGTGCGTTTCTGGCCGCTGCAGAAAGTGATCGACAATATTCATAAAGCTGCTGACCGCCAGAAAATTCTGCTGGTCTGCAAAACCCCGGCAGATTTTCTGACCCTGGTGAAAGGCGGCGTTCCGGTGGAACGCATTAACGTCGGCAATATTCACTATACCGAAGGCAAGCGTCAGATTGCCAAAACCGTGTCTGTGGATGAGGCGGATATCGCCGCATTCCGCGGGCTTAACGAGGCCGGTGTCGCCTGTTATATCCAGGGCGTACCGACAGAACCGGCGCAGGATCTGTTTAAACTGCTCTGAGGATACATGTATGGAAATCAGTCTGTTACAAGCTATCGCTCTCGGGCTGGTAGCCTTTATTGCCGGATTGGATCTGTTTAACGGGCTCACGCACATTCACCGTCCTGTGGTGCTGGGGCCGGTGGTTGGTCTGATCCTCGGTGATCTCAATACCGGGATCCTGACCGGCGGGACCCTGGAGCTGGTCTGGATGGGACTCGCGCCGCTGGCCGGTGCCCAGCCGCCTAACGTGATTATCGGTACCATTGTCGGAACAGCCTTTGCTATCTCCACCGGGGTCAAACCGGAAGTGGCGGTCGGCGTAGCGGTGCCGTTTGCCGTGGCAGTGCAGATGGGGATCACCTTCCTGTTCTCGGTCATGTCCGGTGTGATGTCGCGCTGTGACAAAATGGCTGCCAATGCCGATACCCGGGGGATTGAGCGCATCAACTACCTTGCACTGCTGGCGCTCGGTACGTTCTATTTTCTCTGTGCCTTCCTGCCGATCTATTTCGGGGCGGATCACGCCAAAACTCTGATTGATGTACTCCCTGCCCGCTTAATTGACGGATTGGGTGTCGCGGGCGGCATTATGCCTGCCATCGGGTTTGCCGTTCTGCTGAAAATCATGATGAAAAATGCCTACATTCCTTATTTTATTCTGGGATTTGTCGGCGCGGCCTGGCTTCAGCTGCCGGTTCTGGCAATCGCTGCCGCCGCACTGGCGATGGCAATGATCGATTTCGTCCGCAAACCGGCAGAAAGCGAACCGGCACAACCGTCACACGAGGAATTTGAAGATGGCATCTGAAAAAAATCATTCATCTGCCGCAGAAGCGGAAACCTTACTGCCGGCAGACTGTAACCAGAACGTGTATGAAGATCAGAGCACCGGTGCGGAACTGACCCGCAAAGATATCAACCGGGTCGCGTGGCGTTCACTGCTGTTACAGGCCTCCTTTAACTATGAACGGATGCAGGCGGCGGGCTGGCTGTACGGTCTGCTGCCCGCACTGAAAAAAATCCACACCAATCCGCGTGATCTGGCGCGCTCCATGAAAGGCCATATGGGATTCTTCAATACCCACCCTTTCCTGGTGACCTTTGTTATCGGCATCATCCTGGCAATGGAACGCTCCAAGCAGGATGTAAACAGCATCCAGAGCACCAAAATTGCGGTGGGTGCGCCGCTGGGCGGGATCGGCGACGCCATGTTCTGGCTGACCCTGCTGCCTATCTGCGGCGGTATCGGTGCCAGCCTCGCATTACAGGGCTCGATTCTCGGTGCTGTGGTGTTCCTGGTGATGTTTAACGTTGTCCACTTCGGACTGCGTTTCGGCCTGGCGCACTATGCTTACCGGATGGGGGTTGCCGCCATTCCGCTTATCAAAGCCAATACCAAAAAAGTCGGCCATGCGGCCTCGATTGTCGGGATGACCGTGATCGGCGCGCTGGTGGCCACTTATGTACGGCTCTCAACCACACTGGAAATCACCGCCGGTGATGCGGTGGTGAAATTACAGAGTGATGTGATTGATAAGCTGATGCCTGCTTTCCTGCCGCTGGTATACACCCTGTCAATGTTCTGGCTGGTACGACGTGGCTGGAGCCCGCTGCGCCTGATTGTACTGACCGTGGCGCTGGGTATTATCGGTAAATTCGCCCATTTCCTGTGATAAGAGGAGTCACTGATGCCGGGAATTATTTTATGTGGTCACGGAGGCTTTGCCTCCGGACTGGAAAAAGCCATGTTACAGATTATCGGGGAGCAGGAGGATTTTGCGGCGGTTGATTTTCCGGCGGAATCCACCACCGCCCGTCTGACACAGGAACTGGAAGCCGCACTGGCGCTGATGTCACACTGCGACAGTGTGATTTTCCTGACCGATATTCTCGGCGGTACGCCGTTCCGCGTGGCGGCTACGCTGTCACAGGGCCGGGAAGACCGCGAAGTGATCACCGGCACCAACCTGCAACTGCTGCTGGAAATGGCGCTGGAGCGGGATTCGCTCTCTCCGGCCGATTTCCGCCGCGAAGCACTGGCCTGCGGTCACCGGGGACTCACCAGCCTGACAGACGAGTTACAGCGCGAACGCTGCTGTGAAACTGAGGACGAAGGCATATGATTCAGCAAATCCGCGCCCGCCGTGTGCTGACAGAATACGGCTGGCGGGAAAACCAGGCGGTGGCGGTGTCAGACGGTATCATTACGTCTATCACACCGCTGGCGGCAAAAGAAACACAGTTTGATGCGGAGCAGCTCTGCCCGGCTTACATTGATACCCATGTCCACGGCGGACAGGGTATGGATGTGATGGATGATAATCCGCAGGCGCTGAAAACCATTGCCGCTTTCAAAGCACAGCAGGGCGTCGCCGCGTGGCTCGCCACCACGGTGACCGCCCCGCTGCCGGATCTGCGCAGCACCCTCGGGCGGATCGCCCGTTACTGTCAGCAGCAGACCACCACAGAGCCGGTGGCGGAAGTGCTCGGCAGTTATCTGGAAGGGCCGTATTTCACGCCGCAGAACAAAGGCGCGCACTCGCCGGAGCTGTTCCGTGAATTACAGATCAGTGAGCTGGACACGCTGATTACGGATGCGGCAGGCACTCTGAAAGTGGTTGCACTGGCACCGGAAAAACCGGAAGCACTGAATGCCATCCGTCATCTGAAACGGCGCGGGCTGAATGTGATGCTCGGCCACAGTGCCGCCACCTATGAGCAGACTCTGGCGGCTCTCGATGCCGGAGCTGACGGGCTGGTTCACTGTTTCAACGGTATGACCGGCCTGCATCACCGCGAGCCGGGCATGGCAGGAGCAGGATTATCCGATCCGCGCGCCTGGCTGGAGCTTATCGCTGACGGACACCATGTCCACCCGGCCGTGATGCGGATTGTCTGTCAGTGCGCCGCACACCGCACGGTGCTGATCACCGATGCCATGCGGGCGGCCGGGCAGCCGGACGGCATTTATGATATCTGCGGCCATGATGTCACGATGAAAGCGGGCATTGTCCGGACCACCTCCGGTGGCCTCGCGGGCAGCACCCTGGCACTGGATGACGCCGTCAGCCGGATGATTAGTGATACCGGCACGCTGCCGGAAACCGCCATCCGCATGGCCTCCCTGCAACCGGCACAACTGCTGGGGATTACCGCGACACACGGCAGTATCTCTGCGGGAAAACGGGCGCATTTCAATGACCTGAACAGTGACTGGCGGGTAACACAAACCTGGATCCACGGACAGCCGGTCCGCTGATTTCCTTTCATTCTGAGGTGCGGAACTCCCCGCGCCTTTCTTTTCCTTATGTTTACCTGCCGGGAATTTTTATATAACTAACTAATAAACAATAGCTTAATCATTTCACCTGTGGTTTAAATCACACTTTTCGTTTTCTTTTCATTACTGCATTGATCCTTCGTTTTCCTTCCTGTAAATTGAAATAAAACCTCAAAACGAAACCAACCGAAAGGTAATGACGGATCGGGTGATCTTTTGATTCATTTCACTTTCGGCTGAACGTCATGTAAAGGATGAAGCTATGCACGACCCTCTTTCTGCCACACCCCGCTATTCCACCTGGACGGAAACGGAGATCCGCCAGCAACCTGATTGCTGGATGAGTGCATTACACTCAATCGACTCACAACGCGCACAGCTGGATGCCTTCCTCGCGCCGCTGCTGGCTCAGGACAACCTGCGCATCATTCTGACCGGTGCCGGAACCTCCGCCTTTATCGGTGAGATGATTTCTCCCGTACTGCGCCGTCTGACCGGCAAAAGCGTCACTGCGATCCCGACAACCGATATCGTTACCAATCCGGCGGATTATCTGCCTGAGCAACAGCCGGTGCTGCTGGTCTCCTTTGCCCGTTCCGGTAACAGCCCGGAAAGTGTTGCTGCGTTTGACCTCGCCAACCAGTGTGTTGCCCGCTGCTCTCATCTGGTGATCACCTGTAATAAAGAGGGACATCTGTATCAGCGTGTACAAGGCAGTGATAACGGTTTTGCTCTGCTGATGCCGCCGCAGACCAATGACAAAGCCTTTGCCATGACCAGCAGCATCACTTCAATGATGTGCAGCTGTCTCGCCGCCCTCGCCCCGCAGACGTTCAGCACAAAACGTTTTGCCGTTGTGGCGCAGCGGGCGCGGGATATTCTCGCCGCGCATGGCAGCAGCGGACAGATTCTGCCGGGTAATGATTCGTTTAAACGCGTGGTTTACCTCGGTAGCGGCAGCTTCCAGGGACTGGCGCGGGAATCCGCCCTCAAACTGCTGGAACTGACCGCCGGGCAAATCGCCGCCTTTTATGACACACCGACCGGCTTCCGCCACGGCCCGAAATCTCTGGTCGACGGCGACACTCTGGTGGTTGTGTACATCTCAAACCAGCCTTACACCCGTCAGTATGATTTGGATCTGCTGGCCGAACTGCGCCGTGACCGGATCGCCAAAGAGGTGGTCGCCATAGCCGATCTGCCGGATGATGCCATCAGCGCCGGAACACACTGTTATCTGCCTGCCGGTGACGCCCTCAGCGACACAGAACTGCTGTTCTGTTTCCTGCCGTATGCACAGTTATTTGCCCTCAGTCAGTCTGTCAGAACCGGGATCACACCGGATACCCCGTCTGCCAGCGGAACCGTTAACCGCGTTGTTCAGGGCGTGATTATTCACCCCTTCAATAACCAGAACACAGGAGCGTAATCATGGGGATCATCTCAACCAAATATCTGCTCACACATGCACAGGCCAACGGCTATGCGGTTCCGGCGTTTAATATCCATAACGCCGAAACGATTCAGGCCATTCTGGAAGCCTGTGCGGAACTGCGGGCACCGGTAATTCTGGCAGGCACACCGGGCACCTTTAAGCACATCAGTTTCCCGGAGATCTATGCGCTGTGTGATGCCTATTCCCGCTCGTTTTCCATGCCGGTCGCGCTGCATCTGGATCATCACGAAACCCTTGATGATATCCGTACCAAAGTCGGCCAGGGCGTGCGCAGTGCCATGATCGACGGCAGTCATTTCCCGTTTGAGGAGAATGTCGCGCTGGTCAAATCTGTGGTGGATTTCTGCCACAGTCAGGATTGCAGCGTGGAAGCGGAACTCGGCCGTCTCGGCGGTGTCGAGGATGATATGGATGTGGATGCGGAAAGCGCCTTTCTGACCTCCCCGGATGAAGCACGCCGTTTTGCACAACTGACCGGCATCGACAGCCTGGCGGTGGCTATCGGTACCGCTCACGGCCTGTATACCAGCCGTCCGAAAATTGATTTTGCCCGGCTGGAGAAAATCCGCAGCATTACGGATATTCCGCTGGTACTGCACGGCGCGAGTGATGTGCCGGATGCGGATGTCCGCCGCACTATTGAGCTGGGGGTGTGCAAAGTCAATGTCGCCACCGAGCTGAAAATCGCCTTTGCCGGGGCGGTCCGCGCCTGGTTCGCGGAGAATCCGGACGGCAATGATCCGCGCTATTACATGCGGGTCGGTATGGATGCCATGAAAGCGGTTGTCCGCGATAAAATCAGGGTCTGTGGTGCGGAAGGTCAGCTTCTGTAACCCGTCAGGCGGCACTGTGTTCCCCCGCAGTGCCGCCTTTTTCATCTGCGAAAAAATAATAAAAAAACAACAATAAAAAATACTGTCCCGTAACACCCCTTAACCAATAAATTATAAAGAAGCTGAGGAGTACTCTACGATGTCGCAGGAAAAGTCGTTTAAATCCAAACTCTGGGAATTTTTTCAAAGTCTCGGGAAAACCTTTATGTTTCCCGTCTCGTTACTGGCATTCATGGGGTTATTACTCGGGATAGGCAGTTCGGTCACCAGTCCTTCCGCTATCAGCAGTTTTCCGTTTCTCGGTAATGAATTTGTCCAGCTGACCTTCGGCTTTATGGCGATGGTCGGCGGCTTTGCCTTTACCTATCTGCCGGTGATGTTCGCCATGGCCATTCCGTTCGGACTGGCAAACCGCAACAAAGCAGTCGGTGCCTTTGCCGGGTTTGTCGGCTATATGCTGATGAACATGAGCATCAATTATTACCTGACCGTCACCCACCAGCTTGCTGACCCGGCGATGATGAAGCAGGTCGGGCAGTCCGTGGTGCTGGGGATCCAGACCCTCGAAATGGGCGTGCTGGGCGGGATTGTGGTCGGTGTTATCACCTATTTCCTGCATGAGCGGTTCCAGGATACGGTGCTGCATGATGCTTTCGCGTTTTTCGGCGGCATCCGTTTTGTGCCGATTATCACCGCGCTGACGATGTCTCTTGTCGGCCTGGCGATCCCGTTCCTGTGGAAATATGTCGCCATGGGCATTGCCGGGATCGGCCATATTATCCAGAGCACAGATGTTTTCGGCCCGTTCCTGTACGGCGTCGGCGTGCTGCTGCTCAAGCCGTTCGGGCTGCATCATATTCTGCTGGCGATGGTGCGTTTTACCCCGGCCGGGGGCACGGAATTTGTTGACGGTTATGAAGTCGCCGGGGCACTGAATATTTTCTATGCCGAACTGAAAGCCGGTCTGCCGTTCAGCCCGCATGTCACCGCTTTCCTGTCCCAGGGCTTTATGCCGACCTTTATCTTTGGTCTGCCTGCGGTCGCTTACGCTATCTACCGCACCGCAAAACCGGAGAACCGTCCGGTGATCAAAGGGTTATTACTGTCCGGGGTACTGGTTTCCGTCGTGACCGGAATTTCCGAGCCGATTGAGTTCCTGTTCCTGTTTATCGCGCCGGTGCTCTATATCTTCCACATTATTATGTCCGGTCTTGCCCTGCTGGTGATGGCACTGCTCGGCGTGACTATCGGTAACACCGACGGCGGGATTCTCGATCTGCTGATCTTCGGCATCATGCAGGGAACGGCCACCAAATGGTATCTGGTGTTCCCGGTCGGGATTATCTGGTTCGCTATCTACTTCTTTGTCTTCCGCTGGTACATTCTGAAGCATGATGTCAAAACGCCGGGCCGTGAAGATGCCGCTGACGGCGCTGAACAGGCAGTGAAAGCCAATACAAAAGCACGCGGCAAAGCCAAGTACGATCACAACCTGATCCTCACCGCTCTCGGCGGCAAAGAGAATATTGATTCGCTGGATAACTGTATCACCCGTCTGCGTCTGGTGGTGAAAGATATGGACAAGGTGGATCAGAAAACCCTGAAGGAAGCCGGTGCCCTCTCTGTGGTGGTACTGGATGCCCACAGTGTGCAGGTGATTATCGGCCCGCAGGTGCAGAGTGTGAAATCCGGCATTGAAGCTTTAATTTAACAGGAACTGAGCATGTACGATTTTGATGAAATAATTGAGCGCAAAAGTGACCGCTGCCGGAAATGGGATCATCAGTATGTCTGTTCCCGCTTCGGGGAGGTCCCGCAGGATTTCATTCCGCTGTGGATAGCGGATATGGATTTCAAATCCCCGCCGGCGGTGATTGAGCGGTTCACGCAGGTGGCACAGCACGGTACCTTCGGCTACACCTGGTGCTTTGATGAATTTTATGATGCGGTGGTCCGCTTCCAGGCAGAGCGCCATCAGGTCACGGTTCAGCGGGAATGGGTAACACTCAGTTACGGCACGGTTTCCACTCTGCACTACCTGGTACAGGCATTCTGTCAGCCGGGCGACTGTGTGATGATGAACACGCCGGTGTATGATCCGTTTGCCCATGCAGTGACCCGGCAGAATGTTACCGTGCTGACCAATCCACTGGTGGCGCGGGATAACCGCTATCACCTTGATTTTGAACATATTGAGGCGCAGATGCGCGAACACCGGCCGAAAGTCTGGCTGTTCTGCTCGCCGCACAATCCGTCCGGCCGCATCTGGACGGCGGCGGAGATAAAACAGGTCTCGGATTTGTGTCTGCAATACGGTGTGCTGCTGGTGATCGATGAGGTACATGCGGAGCATGTGCTGTACGGCAGCTTTACCGGCTGTCTGCGCCCGGGATGTGCAGCACCGGAGAATCTGATCCTCCTGACCTCACCGAACAAAGCCTTTAACCTCGGCGGACTGAAAACCTCTTACAGCATCATTCCCGACCCGGCACTGCGGGCACAATTCCGCCGTCAGCTGGAGAAAAACTCCATTACCTCACCTAATCTGTTCGGGGTATGGGGTATTATTGAGGCTTACAACAACAGCACTGACTGGCTGGATGAACTGAACAACTATCTGAGAGGCAATGCGGATTATCTGACACAGGCCGTAGCGGAGCATTTCCCGGACTGGCAGATGATGCAGCCGGAATCCTCTTACCTCGCCTGGGTGAATATCAGCGCCACCGGACACACAGCAACAGAACTGACACTGGATTATGCCCGGCAGACCGGCGTGGTGGTTGAGGACGGCAGTCATTATGTGGCGGATGGTGAACAGTATCTGCGGATTAACTTCGGTACGCCGCGCGCACTGCTGGCGGAAGCGGTAAATCGTCTGAAAAACGCCCGGTAACAGAAAAAAATTGGCGACCTTGCTGTATTCCGTCAACAGGGTCGCCATAATTACCGATGTTTTACCTTGTACTGACAACACTTAACTGCTCTGATTTGTCATGCGCACTGCAGTGAAAGTCCGTTTTCATCAGAGCATCGGGGCATGACACCTGTCCGCTCTTACTTCCGTGTAACGGTAAATTCCTTTTACCGTCCCCTTCCCGGGGTAAATCCTTTTATTATCTGTGATGATAAAACACAGGCTCCCTGATAATACATCCGTGTGGTAAGTCCGTTTACACCGGGCAACCTTGTCCGGTAACATCCGTTTATGTCCCTGTGGGATATATCCGTTATCCCGCTAAATCATTAAAAAATAATTCCTTTATTTTTTAAGATAATAACGAGTCAGTCAGGTTATATTCGCATCCTTGCGGGCATATTAACTTATAACACTCCGATTATAAGAAACATCTGTAACAACTGCATTTTTAATATTTTCAATGATATATCTGAAGATTAATTTACAGTTCACGCCAGGCGTGAATTATAAAACAACATCCCGATACTTAATTAAAACTGAGAATAATAACGTGAACACAATTTCAATTTATATTTAAAAAACACAAAGACCAATAAGAAAATACTCAATTTAAAACAAGGGATATATTTACCAGGAAGAAAACAAACATAACTCAGTCCCTTATTAAGGTTAAAGATTATCATCATAAAATATATCGTCAATAAGAAATGGATTAGCTTTATGCGTAAATAGCTTAACTTTTCACCTTCATTCCTTTTATTAGTATTTCTTCTTCTTTTGTTTATGACATAAAAAAATGATGAACCATGCAAACACACAATAAAACACCGCGTTATTGATACAAACAGACAAAAAATCCGGACGAGCATGTCATATGATTATTTTGATAAAATTTAAGGCCAAATTGTTTTATATGATACTGCCGTGTTTTTAGGATAATACTCATCTTATGCATAACCCATGATTTCATCAAAATAAACATAACACGTTGATTACAAATATTATAATTACAACATTGCTGCGCTGGAACTATTTACACCGAACAATAACATGCTGATGATATAACAAAAAAACAACATGAAAATATTAATTTATATAATAGATATCAGTATAATAACGTAATCCACTTTTACCTTTGCCGGTTTATTTAAGATAATTGCACATTCTTAATTGGTATTCATAATTTAATAAACCAATCTCTAATATAATTCCATTAACAAAAAATGGAAATATCTTATTTAAATAAAATTTAATTAACGCGATAGTCACTCCGCAGAGCATCTGCATCCCCTTCCGGCGTAAGGTTCCGGAGGGATACCATTATCACTGCCGTTTCATTATCAAAATGAGATGATATCATTCTCATACTGTACAAACCCTGTTCACTCTGCTTTTCTCCCGCCCGGCTGACCGGTACGGAAAGCCCTTCGCAAATCCCCGGTGACACGTTTCACAAATCGCAGATGATTTAAGAGATCTCTCACATTTTTATTTCTTTGTCGCGCCGCTGGTTCAGTTATTGCTTTATTCCCTGTACCAAACGATCCGCTGAGGCCGACGTATGACCTCTCATTCCATTTATTATAAAGGAGAGAAGGATGTCAGATCTCAATCATCCAACCTCTGATCTAATCTATCAGCTGGACGACAAGCCCCCGTTTTTCCAGGCCCTTCTTGGTGCGGTAACCCATTTATTGGCCCTGTTTGTTCCGATGGTGATGCCTGCCCTGATTGTGGGCAAAGCCCTGGATTTATCCGCCGATACCACAGCCTATCTTGTTTCGATGGTTATGATTGCCTCCGGCATCGGTACCTGGATACAGGTTAACCGCTACGGGCCGATGGGCTCCGGCCTGTTATCCATTCAGTCCGTCAACTTCTCATTTGTGACTGCCATGATTGCCATCGGCACCACCATGCGCAGTGACGGGATCCATGAAGAACTGATTTTGTCCTCTCTGCTCGGCGTCTCTTTCGCCGGTGCTTTCCTGGTTGTCGGTTCCTCTTTTGTGCTGCCTTATCTGCGCCGGATAATTACCCCGACTGTCAGCGGCGTGGTGGTGCTGATGATCGGCCTGAGCCTTATCAAGGTCGGGATTATCGACTTCGGCGGCGGTTTCTCCGCCAAATCAGCCGGCACATACGGCAACTATGAAAATATCGGTGTGGGATTACTGGTTTTGCTGGTGGTGATCGGCTTTAACTGCTGCAAAAGCCCGCTGCTGCGGATGGGCGGGATCGCCATTGCCCTGGTGGCAGGCTACATTGCCTCGCTGTTCCTCGGACTGGTGGATTTCAGCACCTATCAGAACACCGCGTTTATTACGGTACCGGTGCCGTTTAAATTCGGCTTCTCATTTAATTTTACCCACTTCCTGGTGGTCGCCATTATTTATATCCTCAGCGTGCTGGAAGCGGTCGGCAACCTGACGGCGACAGCTATGGTGTCTAATCAGCCGATTAAAGGTGAGGTGTACCAGAACCGGCTGAAAGGTGGTGTGATGGCAGATGGTGTAGTATCCGTTATCGCGTCAGCTCTCGGCTCGCTGCCACTGACCACCTTTGCCCAGAACAACGGTGTGATCCAGATGACCGGTGTGGCCTCCAGTTATATCGGGCGCTTTATTGCTGTGATCCTGGTGTTCCTCGGCCTGTTCCCGAGTATCGGCTGGTTCTTTACCACCATTCCGGCGCCGGTACTGGGCGGGGCAATGACACTGATGTTCTCCATGATTGCCATTGCCGGGCTGCGCATTATTATCTCCAACGGCCTGCGCCGCCGCGAAACCCTGATTGTGGCAACATCCCTGGGTCTCGGACTGGGTGTTTCTTATGATCCGCAGATCTTCAGTATTCTGCCGCCGTCTTTATATATCCTCGCCGAGAACCCGATTTGTGTCGGCGGTCTGACGGCGATTATCCTGAATCTGCTGATCCCTGTCGGACAACCGCGTGGTGCGGCCAATGAGGAAGAGCCGGATATGCTGGCTGACGAGCTGGAAGCCATGCTGGATATCCCGGATGCAGAGCGTGACCTGCCGGATATGGCCATGAGTGCGGAGAACAAACGCGTTATCTGACCTCTCTGATTTCTGCCCGTAAAAAAACCGCGATAATCATTATCGCGGTTTTGTTTTTACTGCTCTCTTTATGCGTTACTGACCATCGCCTGCGGTGACTGAGCCTGTTCATCGAACATGCTCAGCATCTCGCGGGCGGCCTGACGGCCGGCAGCCATAGCGGTGACCACCAGATCCGCACCGTGCACCGCATCACCGGAAGCAAAGATTTTCGGGTTGGTGGTCTGGTTACTCATGCGGCCGTTGCCGCCGGTTTTAATCTGTCCCCATTTATCCAGCTGGACATTATGACCACTGAGCCACGGCATCGGATGAGACTGGAAGCCGAACGCCATAATCAGCACATCCGCATCAAGGATAAATTCAGACCCTTCCACCGGTTTCGGACGACGGCGGCCATCCGGCCCCGGTTCACCGAGTTGTGTGCGGATAAGCCCGATGCCGCTGACGGCTCCCTGCTCAGTGCGGTCAATAAACTGCGGCTGCACGTTATAGAGGAATTCCACACCCTCTTCGCGGGCGTTGATCACCTCTTTCTTCGAGCCCGGCATACTGGCCTCATCACGGCGGTAGGCGCAGATAACACTCTCAGCACCACGGCGGACAGCAGTACGGACACAGTCCATCGCGGTATCACCGCCGCCGAGCACCACCACTTTTTTCCCTTCCACATCAATCCACGGGTATTCATCCGCCACCGGCAGCCCCATCACTTCGCGGGTACTGGCGATCAGGAACGGCAGTGCCTGCACCACGCCCGGGGAATCCTCATGTTCCAGCCCGGCTTTCATCATGCCGTAGGTGCCGACACCCAGCAGTACTGCGTCATACTCACTCATCAGGCGGCTGAACGGGATATCTTTGCCGACTTCACAGTTCAGATGGAAGGTGATCCCCATATCCGTGAAAATCTGCCGCCGTTGTGCCATAAGCTGTTTGTCCAGCTTGAACGGCGGGATCCCGAAGGTCAGCAGTCCGCCGATTTCCGGATGGCGCTCAAACACCTCAGCTTTCACCCCGGCACGGGTCAGCACATCCGCACAACCCAGCCCGGCAGGGCCGGCACCGATAATCGCGACACGTTCCGGGCGCGGAACCACATCCTCCGCCACAGACGGACGCCAGCCCATCTCAAAGGCGGTGTCCGTGATATAGCGTTCGATGTTCCCGACAGTAACCGCGCCGCCGTGATTACGCAGCGTACAGCGGCTTTCGCACAATCTGTCCTGCGGGCAGACACGGCCGCAGATTTCCGGCAGCGAGCTGGTGGAGTTACTCAGCTCCGCCGCCTCAATAATTTTGCCTTCGCGCACCAGACGGACGAAATCCGGAATAGCGTTATGCAGCGGGCATGACAGGTTACACATCGCCTTTTGTGAGCAGTACAGGCAGCGCTCACTTTCATAACCGGCACACTGTTCATTCAGCCCGATATAGATTTCGCCGAAATGATTTTTACGCAGGGCCGCACTCTGTTTCTTTGTTCCTTCACGCGGCGGACGTTTGAGGATCTCAAAACGGATTTCCGACTGACGCGCCTGGTTGTATGCACCGGTGGCTGCCCGCATCAGGCGGTCATTGCGCAGGATCACCAGTTTGTGTTCATCCAGGATGCTGAGTGCATTGGTCGGGCAGTTAGCCACGCACGCGGGCGACCCGCCGGTGGTATCACATAAGTCGCATTTCTGAGCCAGCTCGTGAGAGTGATCGAACGTCATCACCATTTCCATCGCCCCGAACGGGCAGACCAGCACGCAGCTTTTACAGCCGATGCATTTTTCCTGATCCAGTTTGACTATATTGTCCGCCACATACAGGGCATCGACCGGGCAGGCGGCGGCACAAGGGGAGTCTTCACACTGGCGGCAGGTGACAGCGAGGCTGTCACTCTCTTTGAACATGACACGGATACGGGGGGCGTAATCACGGCTGTCATGTGGCCAGTGGTGATCATTATGCGCGACAACGCAGGCAATTTCGCAGGCGTGACATCCGATGCATTTCTGGCTGTCCGCAACTATACATTTGTTCATGTTCACCTATCGCTTTCCGGGTTTTCGGTATTGGTAACCATGCAATAACCGGGCACATTCGGCCCATCGTAGTCTGTTTTATGGTTATTTTGCGGGGCGGGTCAAATTCTGCGGATGCAGGAAGGCAATAACACACGCGCAACAGGGCTACCGGATTTTTTTTACTTTAACGGGGAGCGGGATTTGTTTTTTTGACCTGACGCGGTCTTAAGCGGAATAAAAAAAATTGAATCGTATCAGCTGGTAACAGACGCTTCCTTTATAAGGAAGCGTCTGTAAATACCGGACATTCATCTGAACCGGTCAGACACCCGGTGCCACGGCCAGGCCGATAAACAATCCGGCAATGGTGGCACTCATCAGGTTGGATAATGTCGCCGCCAGCAGTGCGCGGATCCCGACACGGGCGATATCCGATGCCCGCTCCGGTGCGACCGCACTGAACGCCCCGACCACTACCGCAATCGAGCCGAAGTTGGCAAAACCGCATAAGGCAAAGGAGATCACCGCAATCGTTTTGGCATCCAGTGTGCCGTCGTGTAAATGAGGAGAGAAATCCACATAAGCCACGAACTCGTTGATCGCCAGTTTTTCGCCGATCAGACTGCCCGCCAGCGCAATGTGCTCACTGCTCACGCCCATCAGATATGCCAGCGGTGAGAAAATATAGCCGAACAGGCTTTGCAGACTGACGCCCTCAAAACCCATAACGCCGCCGAGGCCGCCAATCAGGCCGTTAATCAGGGCAATCAGCGCCACAAACGCCAGCACCACCGTTGCCACGCCGACAGCAATCTTCAGTCCGAGCATCGCACCGCCTGCCGCGGCCTCAATAATACTGGCCGGACGTTTTTCACTGAAGGAGATTTCGGTGAATTCCACGGTCGATTCCTGTGTCGCCGGGCTTAACATCCGCGCAAACAGGATCCCGCCGGGGATCGCCATCAGAGATGCTGCCAGCAGATATTCAATCGGCACGCCCAGTCCGGCGTAACCCACCAGCATTGACCCGGCAATGGAGGCCATGCCGCTGCAAATCACGGTGAATAATTCATTGTTATTCATCCGGCTGACAAAGGGTTTCAGTACTGCCGGTAACTCATTCTGACCGAGGAAAATGGTGGTTACTGCCGCAAAGGATTCGATCTTGCTGATTTTCATGGTCTTCTGGAAGACATACGCCAGAACGTTGATCACCCAGCGCATAATGCCGAGGTAATACAAAATCGCGATCAGTGAAGTGATAAAAATAATGGCCGGTAAGACGCGGAATGCAAAGATAAACCCGGCGCCGTCAAATAACACATCCATTTTCGGACCGACCAGGCTGCCGAAAATAAAGGAACTACCCGCATCACTGTAGGCAATAACGTTGTTCACACCCGACGCGATGGTCTGAATAAACCATTTTCCCGCCGGGATATACAGCATGATGGCACCGAGTGCCACCTGTAACAGCAGTGCCGCGCCGACAGTGCGCAGACTGATTTTCCGCTTATTCACCGAAAAGAGAAATGCTATCAGTAATAAGACGCCGATCCCCGCCAAACTCCGTAATAAATCCATAATCCGGCCCCGTAGTTATTATACTCATCAGTTGTATGCTGCAATGCCCGGTAAAGGCTGATTGTGAGATCAGCACCTTACCGGGTCAGGTATTTCATCTGTTGTTATGACCGGTAACCGGTCAGCCGCTTACAGTTGCTGATAAGCGGAGGCGATACGGGCAGCCAGTTTCGCGTTATTGAACACCAGCTCAATGTTGGAATTCACACTGTTACCGCCGGTCAGCTCTGCCACACGGGCCAGCAGGAACGGTGTGCTTGCTTTGCCGTTAATGCCCTGCTCATCCGCTTCGCGCACAGCCTGTGCGATCGCGCTGTTGATGGTTTCTTCCGGCATCGCGAACTCATGCGGGATCGGGTTGGCAATTACCATGCCGCCGTTCAGCCCGGTCGCCCACTTGGCATGCAGTGCTTTTGCCACGGTTTCCGGGGTTTCCATGCGGATGGTGACCGGGAATTCGCTTTCACGGCAGAAGAATGCCGGTAATTTATCCGTCTGATAGCCGACGACCGGCACACCGTAGGTTTCCAGATATTCTGTGGTCAGCCCCAGATCGAGGATAGATTTGGCACCGGCGCAGACAACTGCCACATTGGTTTGCGCCAGTTCCTGTAAATCAGCTGAGATATCAAAGGTGTGTTCCGCACCGCGATGCACACCGCCGATCCCGCCGGTGGCAAAAACAGCAATCCCGGCCATTTCCGCAATAATCATGGTGGAGGCAACGGTCGTCGCACCGTGGATGCCCTGAGCGATCACAAACGGCAGGTCACGGCGGCTCACTTTCATTACCTTGTGGCCTTCTTTGCCGAGCATCTCAATCTCATCATGAGACAGACCCGCTTTCATGCGGCCGTTAATCACCGCAATCGTCGCCGGGATAGCACCGTTGTCACGGATACGCTGTTCAACTTCCAGTGCCATTTTCACGTTGTCCGGATACGGCATACCGTGAGAAATAATGGTGGATTCCAGTGCCACAACCGGCTTTTTCTCCGCGAGCGCCTGTGCAACCTCAGGGGAAATGTCCAGATATTCTGCGTTCAGTTGTTGAGTTTTCATGCTTGTGATTCCATTAGTTTGTGAACACTGTCTTTTGACAGACCGGGATTATTTGTCAGCTCGCTGGCGAGCGTCAGGGCGGAGCAGCCCTGGGAAAAACGGATACTCTGTGACAGCGGCTCACCTTCGAGCCAGCAGCGGGCAAGGCCTGCCATCATTGCGTCACCGGCACCGGTCACATTGACAATGTGGACACTGAACGGCTTCGACCAGCCGTTTTCGCCGCCCGCCTCGCTGTAATAAACGCCTTCGCCGCCCATACTCAGGGCAATGCGCTGCACACCCTGCTCATGCAGAGCATTGGCGGCACGCACCACATCCTGCTTGTTCTCCACTTTGATACCGGTAAGAATTTCCGCCTCAAAACGGTTCGGTTTCAGGGTGTGGATATGACTGAGCCACGGCTTGATTTTGTTTGCTTTGAACGCGGAAACCGTATCGACAAAGACCGGTACATTGCCCGCATTGGTAAACAACCACTCCAGTGCGCCTTCTGACAGATTGCAGTCCGCCACCAGCACACCGGCGTGCCGGATCAGGTCGCGGGAGGTCGCCAGTAACGCCGGCGTCAGTTTTTCCAGGATGCGCATGTCATTGATGGCGGTGATCATTTCACCCTGCGGATCCAGCAGAGACAGATAGGTGGAGGTGGTTTCCCCGTGCAGACGGTGCAGATTACTGACATTCACACCAGCCAGTTTTGCCTGCTCATACAGGGTGTTACCATAAAAATCATCACCGATAACGGAGATAAAATGAGACTCACAGCCCAGCAGGGCAATATTCTGGGCGATATTGCGCCCGACCCCGCCGGGTGAACATTTAATGTGACCGGGATTAGAATCTTCATACACCAGATTCAGGTCAGAATAACCACAAACATCCATATTGGCTGAACCGACAGTCACCACATAGCGGTGCTCGGAGAGGATGTATCCCTTACCCTTGATGTAGCCTTTATTCATCAGATTCATGATATGTCCGGCCACCGCAGAGCGGCTGATACCTAATACGCCGGCCAGTTCCTGCTGCGGAATGAGCGGGTCACGCCGGAGGATCTGAAGGATTTGTTTTTCTCGACTGGTCATAAGCGGACACTTGTTGGTTATTAAACATGTGCTTGTTTTATTTTTTGTCCGCCACAAAGTAAAGCGCTGAAATAAAGATTTCGCCGGAATTTAAGGGATGATCGTAAAATGAGGAGAGTGTGTTTTCAGCAGAAAAACCGGAGGGAGATCATGTTTTTTATATCTTAAAAAATAAAATAAAAAACACAAAATAATAACCATCAAAAAAATAGGATTTAATTAAAAATAATTTTCATATCTATCAACCTGTTATGTGTGGGTTGTTATATAAGCAAACATCTGTTTGTTTTCATGATCTTAGAATAACAATACTGAAATGCGCTCTTTATCGTTACATAAATACCGTGACCGATATCAAATAAATAAGTCTGAAATGAAAACAGAAAATACCTGATGTTTATTGCGGTAAATCTGTTTAAACTGGCTTGCTGAATCGCTTATTCTTATTTTATTTTGAACTGACACGATTAATCAAGTTTTATATTCATCTGTTAATGAAATAACAAAACAGCCCGGAAACAATCTTTGTTTCCGGGCTCAGGCCGTTGACAAACCTGCAAGGGTTGGCGACGACCGGCAGAGGTTGTAACAATAAAACAGGAAAATCAATTTATTGATTTTCGACTGATAACACAAAGCAGGAAAAACCACGTTTTATCCTGCTTTGTCTGTAATCTCAGCCCGGAAACAATCTTTGTTTCCGGGCGGCCGGCTTTATATTGCTGTGCAGCTTTGCTGTCAGTGATGCAGCATTTCGTGAACGATATCTTTTCCGCTCATCGTATAAGGATAATAGGTCGGCCAGTTATCCAGCTGAGTCAGCAGAGCCTCCTGGGATTCATTACCCATATACAGGTGGAAATGACCTGCTTTTTCCGGCGCAATGATATGGTCGCTGAACTGAATATATTTCGGTGCATGACTGTTTTTATCTTTGCACTCAAACAGATAACGTGCCCCTTTCTTGCCGGAGGTGTAATTCAGGATCCGGTAACCGGCATACTGATACTCACACTGATCCACCTTATCCCCGCGATGGAATTCGATGATATTATTTTCAATACCAATCATATCCACATCGGTCTTATATCCCTTTGTATAATAAGCACGATACTCTTCTGCCGTTTTATCGCCGTTCTTCGCGGCCTTCGCCTGCATCACCGGATCCAGTTCGCCGCTGGCCAGGTAAGGCTCAACAGACTGCCAGACGCCATCCCAGTCGCTCAGTTGCCGGTCTTTGACATCTTTATCAGCGAAAATCCCTTCTGCGGCCTTGCGCTGTGCTTCTGTCTGCGGTTTGTCGTGATGGTGTCCGTGTGCTGCTGCCGCACCGCTGAATAATCCCGCCAGTAACAGTAACGGGAGAACTGATTTAGCTGTCATAATCACCCCTGTACGGCTTTAAAACGCGGATTGGACTTACAAATCACATAAATACGGCCACGACGGCGGACAATTTTACAGTCCGGATGACGCTGTTTCGCACTTTTCAGTGAACTTAATACCTGCATCGGTTTTTCCTCTTCTTTTAATGTACAAAACGCCCGAAGCGCTTGGTAAAACGGGCCACATTCCCTTCCTGAGAGTGTGTTTTCTGCTTGCCGGTATAGAACGGATGAGAATGAGATGAGACATCCAGAGTGACATAAGGATAAGTCTGCCCTTCAAACTCAATGGTTCTTTCCGTTCTGATGGTAGATCCGACTTTGAAATACACGTCTGCTGCGGTGTCGTGGAAGATGACTGTCCGGTAATCCGGATGAATATCGGGTTTCATGGTCGCCTCATTTTGTTATGTTATAATATAACAATAATGATTTTTATCGCGGTTGACCACTGTTTTTTAACCCTGATTTTTATACGGGAAAGGGGTGCGATCGCGGAAAGAAAGGAAACATAAATCAGATCAACAGGATATAAAAACGGGCAGCCACCGGTGAATACGGGGGCTGCCCGGGAGAAGCACAACGGTCAGGAATCAGCTCTCCGCCAGAAAGTCCTTATCCTCCAGAACCCGCAACGGCTCAATATCGCTCTCTTTCTTGATAACCAGAGACGGATCTGAACGCAGACAAACACCGCCGTAGTGGCCGCCGACAGTAAAAGCGCACATCTGGATATAGCGGCCTGCCACTTTCGGTAAACACCAGAGCTGCTGATAGACGTTTTCCTGCTCACCGAAACGGCCGCAGGTTTCATCCAGCACTTCGTCGCGGTGATCCACCAGCCCGATATTGCTGCCGCAGCGTCCGGCGATCGGTTTAACCGCATAACCGGTCCGGCGCAGTTCGTCACTGAGTTCAAATTCTGTATCCAGCAGATAAGGATGATGCGGAAACAGCGACCACAGGATCGGCAGAATCGCTTTGTTACCCGGGATCACCGTCCACAGTGGTTCAAATACACGGATTTCCGGGCGCAGCAGCACATCAATCAGCCGCACATCATTTTCATGGCGCGGATGACCGGTGCGGATAGGCAGCGCGGAGTATGTCCGGTCGCTTTCACTTTCCTGACGCAGCTGTTCCAGCGCCGTTTCCCACGCCCAGGTTTTCCAGACACATTTAAGCACGCGCCCTTCACCGTCGATGACCTGTCCGCTTTCGTTCCAGCTCAGTTCATCCAGCCCGTGAATGACCCGGTATCCGTACCCTGCCGCCGTGATAGCCCGCGCCATATTGAGGGCGTGATAATCTTCCTCGCTGTCTTTATCCTGCATAATGTGGATAAACGGCTTGGCCGAGGTGTGTTTCCAGATATCCGCCAGCATTTCTGACAGGCGTTCCCCCGGATCCCAGCCTTCGGTCAGCCCGCCCTGTTTCGCCCATTTATTAATAATCACCCCGGTTTCCGCATGACAGGAGGCAGAATCCGCATTGTATTCATACACTTTCAGACCGCGCTCATCCATGCAGAAATCCAGTCTGCCGGTCACCATATCATGGCGCCGGTTCTGCCAGGAGAGCCGCAGTCTCGGCCAGAGGATTTCCGGGATATTGAATAATTTCAGCAGATTATCATCTTTCAGCACTTTTTCCGTGGCGTGCAGGTACATCAGATGGACTTCGTTGGTTGCCTGCATCAGTGCATTTTCGGCCGTTTCCGAAATGGTGAAATATTCATGCGGATCCGCATTCAGATTGTGGCCGTGATTGGCTTTGACGTAGGCTTTTTCCATCGGATCCGACTCATCCAGCCATTTACCGGTGAAATCGGCTTTCTCATCCAGACGGGCAGCATGCAGTGTCATCAGCGCCGGGTTCACCGCCGGCTCTGTCCACGCATATTCATCATCAATTGTCTGGATCATCCAGCCGAGAATATGGGTATCCGGAAACGTATCCGACAGCGTGTAATAACCGTCTTTGACATGCATCGGCAGCTCACGGGTCCACTGCTGACCGCGCGGCAGTTTATGATGGATGACGTTCTGCTCCACAATCCGGACTTTATCCGCACACACCTGGGTTATCACCGCCACATGACCGGTGCGTTTAAACTCGCCCCCTTCCTGCCAGATAAGCAATGCCCCCGCTACCGGTGCCTGCTGGCAGCCGTTTTTAAACGCCCGCAGCGGCAGAATGCTGTCATCCACCACATGACGCAGAAAACGCAGGGAAAAAATCTCGTACGCCATACCGACATCGGTAAACACCACACCGTAATTGAGATACAGGAAGCGGCGGGCAAATTCCACACACTGCCATTTGTATCCCATATATTCATTTCCGATATAACTGCGGAAGGAAATATCATCCTCTTTCTCTGCGTCCGTGATGGTATCGTAGTCAGAGGAATAGATAGCCACACCGCCGGGCGCATAGCCCAGCAATGTCCCGAAAGGTTCATGCTCCGTGATGATTCCACTCATAGTACGGCCTTACTGATATTATTTAGATTACAATGGTTACCATTGCTAATAATTCAGTATACGCCTGTCCATAAAAAAACACCGATGCTTTTCTGCATCGGTGTCAATTATCACTTCGGGTTATGCTTAGTGAGTCAGATCACATTGCCGGACTTTCCTTTTTCGGATGATAACCGTTAAAGAACAGGTTCAGGATCACCGCACTGACAGTGGCCAGCAGGATCCCGCTGTGCAGCAGCGGCTGTAAGAACATCGGCAGTTTGGCAAAGAAATTACCGGAGAGTGTCGGCGTCAGCCCGACACCCAGACTTATCGCCACAATATAGAGATTGTAATTATTGCCGCTGTAATCAACACGGGACAGAATGCGGATCCCTGTCGCCAGTACCATGCCGAACATCACCAGCCCCGCCCCGCCGAGCACAAACTGCGGAATAGAGGCAATCACCACCGCCATTTTCGGCAGCAGACCAAAGATGATCAGGATAAATCCGGAGACCACACACACCCAGCGGCTGTGCACTTTTGTCACCCCTACCAGCCCGACGTTCTGAGAAAATGAGGTATGCGGGAAGCTGTTAAACAGACCACCGATAACTGTCCCGATCCCGTCCACCCGCAGTCCGCGCACAATGTCATCTTTTCCGACCGGACGGCCGACGATTTCCCCGAGCGCCAGAAACATCCCCATCGATTCAATAAAGACAATCAGCAGCACCACGCTGAGGGTAATAATGGAGATCGGCTCAAACGTTGGTGTTCCCAGCGCCATCGGGGTAACCAGTTTAAACCATGGCGCATCCGCATAGCCGTCGAAACTGACCTCATTGCACATCAGCGACAACACAAAACCAAAGATAATCCCCAGTAATACCGAGATATTACAGAGAAATCCCTTGCAGAATTTGGTGATAAACAGGATAGACAGCAGAACCGCAAATGAGATACCGAGATAGAGCGGATGACCATATTCCGGATTACCTTTGCCGCCGGCAGCCCAGTCAATTCCCACCTGCATGATACTCAGTCCGATAGAGGTGATCACAATACCGGTGACCATATTAGGGAAAAGCGGCATCAGTTTTCCCATCAGCGGAACTATCAGCGTTGTCAGTACCCCCGCTGCAATGGTGGCGCCGAAAATCCCCATCAGGCCGATATCCGGGTTGGCGCCGATCGCCAGCATCGGCGTTACTGCCGCGAACGTCACAGACATAATCACCGGCAAACGGATACCGGCAAATTTTCCGATACCGATACACTGCAACAGTGTCACGATACCACAGCAAAACAGATCCGAACTGATAAGCAGTGTCACCACTTCCTTGCTCAGCCCCAGCCGGTCACCGATAACCAGCGGTACTGCCACTGCACCGGCATACATCACCAGCACATGCTGTAATCCCAGCATCATCAGTTTTCCCGCAGGCAGTATTTCTTCAACTTCGTCAATAACGGGCTTAACCGGTTCCTGTGCTTGATCCACACTATGATTGCTCATGAAACAGACTCCCTTACAACCGGGACTCCCCGGCTTCGATTCGAAGATCTCGGAAAATGACCCCTGGCGTCAGGGTGTCTCACTATGATGACGAACCCGGCCCGGGTATCTGTTCATCATTTAAACGATTGAGCAAAATTCAGACCAGCGTGATTTTCTGTCAGCATAAATGCTGCGTTTCGTGACCGGATTCCGGTTTTTTGACGCGTTTTGCCGTTAAAAACGAGATACCCGCCGCATTTTTATTACCCCCGTAAAATGTAATTTTTCAGGACTCACGGCGTGACAATCGATTGCCTTCTCAATTTAATAATCCCGGTTATCACATTGATAGCCGTGTATCATCGTGTTTTTACAGAGCCGTAAAAATAAAACGGGCCGCTGGTCAATATGACCGGCGGCCCGCTTCAGACTGTCCGGTAAATCAGAACAGTGTGGTCTGAGTTTCCGTTAATGACGCCAGTTCCGGATGTACCATCTCATGCGCGGTAAATTCCGCAGACGGTTGCAGATAACCCGGTGTGCTGACCGCTGCATTGTGACTTTCTGCCGGGGTATCCTGCTCCGGTAACTGACTCAGCAATTTATCCAGATTCACGGAGCCGTCATGACCGGAGAGCAGCCCGGTGGCAGCCAGTGCTGCCGCATCTTCAGACCCCGGCAACGCAGGCATATCTGTTCCTTCGTGCTGACCGGTGGTGTCATAATGAATGCTGAACAGATCGGACTCCGCACCGCGCACACCATTACCTTCAATATGCGCAGTGTAATGGTAAGTCTGTCCCTGCTCAAAGTCGCCGGTGGTATCATTGAAGGTCCATTTACCGTCATTCTCCACTGTGGCATAACCCACCACATTACCGTCACGGGAGATAACCACCACCTGGCCTTCCGTCAGCACGCTGTCAAGATGCCCGGTTAATACCGGTGTCATCGCTGACAGGTTTTCAGGCTCGAACTCTGCGGAATCCGCAACATCATCAATGGCGGCAATCGCAGTAATATCAGCCGGAACATCCGTATTTCCCTGATCATCCGGAGCTGTATCATCATTATCATTCGTGCCGGTATTGTTGTTGCCCTGCTCCCCCGTACCGGTGTTACTGTTGCCGCCAGTCTCTGTCCCGGTGTTTTCTGTTCCGGTATTTCCGTTATCTTTCTCACCGGCATTGGTATTGCCGTTATCTTTATTATCAGCGGATGAATCATTGTTTTTATGATCATCATCTGAATTATTATTTTTGGCGATCACCGCAGCAGTCCCTCCGGCCACGGCCAGCCCCAGGAAAGTCAGCAACTCCCAGCCCGGGCCGGATGATTCCCAGGTAATCGGTGCCAGCAGTTTGTCACCCGGCTGCTGAACCGCAGCCTGTTTATCCGCCATACTGCCGATATTGTCATGCTCCACCGCAGACTGCGGTGTATAGTCATGCACTTGTTTATCAGGGGATTCACCAATAATCTGACCGGGAACCAGATAATAATCCTCAATCACCACAGACGGATCTTCTTCCCCCATCAGAAATAATTTCAGGTTATTACCGTCGCGGATCATGATCACTTTCTGTGGCGCAGCACCGGTTTGTTTATCGACCAGCACATAATCCACTCCCGGAACGGGTTTCAGCACATTAACCCCGTCTTTGACTGAGGTTGAGGCTTTTTTTGTCACGCGCGTTGCTTTATCAACAACACCGATAACGATAGGCATATTACATAACTCCTGTATATAAAATGAAGCAGGTGCTCACCGAATCTATTTCAGAACAATAAATTCTGCTTAATCCCTGATTCAGAAATTACCCTGCATCATCATCCGGAAATAAAAAATGAACATAAAATGAGATAAATACCGGATACCTGACAATGGTTCACTGCAATAATAACGCTAATATTACAGACAATATAACGTGAATTGAATAATGTTTTACCTTTTGAACATTCCGATTATTCTTAAATATAAAAACCAACATTTCTATGAATGAAAATAATATTTTCACCAACAATAAAAAACAACATTAACGGGCAACGGGAATGACACATTATACTATTAACAGATATTTCCGGAACATAATGCCATTGATAAAAAACAGTTTGCACTTTAAAAATATAATGCCATCAGGACTTATCTTATAATCCGGCCACCTTCCGGAAGGGATTTTTATTCTCTCTGATATAGTGATAGCATTCTGAATAATAAATTTCTGAACAGAAATCCCATTACCCTCTGAATATCCGGGCGATAACATTATGGAAAATAAAACATTACCTGAATTTGATATCTGTACAACCCGTGGTGATCACCGCTTCCTGCTGACTTCCGGCCCTGATTATATCAGTGGTGTATTACGCGGCGGAGAGCTCTGGAATGCCAGCTCAATCAATATCAGTCAGCGGCTGCTGGAATTTGTGGCAGCACCGGTCATTTATGATATTGGTGCGAACCTTGGTTCCTGGACAATCCCGGTGGGAAATTATTTTCAGCACCGTAATGGCATTGTCTATTCTTTTGAGCCGCAGCGGCAGGTATATAATCAGCTCTGTGGTAATATTTTCCTGAATAAACTAAAAAACTGTTATACCTTTAACAGCGCACTGGGTGACTATGATGGTGAAATTGATGTGCCTGTCTTCGATCCGATGACGGATGGTAACCTGGGCGCAGTATCTCTTGATAAAACAATATTCAGTGAACAGCGACGTAACACCACACCACAAACAGAAAAAAGAACGATCAATACACTGGACACACTAAACATGCCGCATGCCAGCCTGCTGAAAATAGATGTTCAGGGTATGGAACTGGAAGTTCTGAAAGGCGGCAGAAAATGGATACAGGCATCCGGCTACCCTTATATTACTTTCACTACATGGGGCGACTATATGAAATCCACCATAGAGAAAAATAAACAACTTTTTTCTTTATTACAGGATGAAATGGGATATGAGTTGCTTCAGATAGATAATTTCTTTGTTGCTCAGCATAAAAGCAATGAAGGCGGAAAACTGGTGATGACGCCAAACGGTTATATTGTAAAACGTGAGACATCACAGTTTGGTATGGATTTTTTAAGCTTCTGATATAAATTGAAAAATAAAAAGGAAGCTGATGCTTCCTTTTTATTTCAGCGGTAACTCAGACTGACCTGCTGGGTTTCCATATCATAAGAGCCTTTGATACGCAGATCCAGCGGATAAGGATCCCAGTAAATCAGTGTTCTTATTTCAAAAACAATAATGCCATATTGCGCATACTGATCTTTTCCCGCCAACGGTGTAATAACCAGAGAATCCGGAATAATCCGGCTTTCAAAACGCAGAATGGCCCGGCGTAATTTTTCTTCGACCTGTTCCCAGCCCAGTTGTCTGGCATACGCACCGGTTAACGGCGCGATACCATAATTAATCACTGAGTCAACAACCGGTGACTTACTGTAACGGTGCAATTCACCTTCCGTATTTTCAGTACTGAAAATCGTCAGGAGATCACGCAATATCACCTCACGCATTTTACGTGAATCGAAGTAAAATTTATCGACAGGCTCACGCCGCTCTTTCGGATGATCATCAATCAGCCGGTCAAGCAATGCAGGCATATATTGCTTTTTATTATCCTGCATGTTCAGTTTCAGCACCGGCCATTGTCATGGTAACTTTATTCAGTTCAGATAACGGATATTCTCCCTGATCAGTAATGACCATTTTTCCGCCTTTCCCTGTCAGGAAATATTCTGATACCTGCTCCCACTGCGTTTCAAAACCCAGCTTAATTTTATCGCTGTCGGTATCGCGGACAGGATAACGGGCCGGGATATAACCGTAGAAAATATCATTTTTTACTTTAACCTGAGCGTGGATCCAGATCAGATCCAGTAAATCGCGCGGTTTAACAATATTAATGGTTTCAATATCTGCAAACGGTACCCAGCGGTAACCGCCGGCGACAATAAATTCACAGATAGGCCCCAGCCGGCTGTCATTATCAGCCATCCAGGTGAAATCACCGATTTTCTCACCACGGCCACCGGCGGCCGGTGCATTTTCAAATGCCTGTAAACGCAGTGCTTCTGATTTATCCGGCTTATTTTCAATCAGTAATTTATTGGCTTCCCAGACCGATTTCATCCACTCAGGTAATTCCTGCTGTAATGTCATCGGCTCGCGTTTCCCTTTCAGGATTTCTTCACGCAGAATTTCACTGAATACCAGGTTTTTATACAACTCAAGCTGCCGGTCATCATCATGATCATCAATTAATGACCAGGTTTCCAGCTGAACCATCGCTTTTTCCCAGTAACCTTTCAGGCAACACAATTTAAATAAAGTCTCACGAATAACTAAGTCATTCGGTTTTTGTTTTACCTTATTAAGAGTCTCATCAAAAAATTCATCCAGCGATGAGTTAGCAAGAATATCGGAGAGTTTTTGTGTTGTGGCCATTTCAAAATCCTTAATTGATTATAAACGGCTGTCTAAGCCTAATTTATAGAGTTCCTTTGAAACAAGTGAGGAAACAGAATCTTTTGCATACGGAATAATACCGTTAGGTGCCAGCATTCTCAGAATGTCATAGTCTTCATGCTCATCCTGTGTTAAATCAACTTCTTCCATCGTGGACAACTCACGCCAGACACGATCCATAAATGCCGACGTTTCAAAAATACACTCTGTCAGGTTCAGATCTTTTATCTGTTCACAGAGTGAATCAAAACTGCCGTCGTCGTCTGCGGCAGATAATTTTGCCTCTTCAGCGACCGTATAATTTTCCACCTGAGGGGAATCAATTTCGCCCCATAACAGAAATTTTTTATATTCAACTTCCAGTTTTTTTAATTCATCACCGTTTTTCCGGCTCTCTTCTGCTGCGTATTCCATCGAAATAAAACCCGCACCCTGCGGTAATATTTCATTAATTTCAAGGTTCGTGAAATCAACTTTTGTCGGTGCCAGCTCCGTTAACGCTTCAATAACAGAGGCTGACTGATTATTCTCAGCTGCGACAAATGACAGTGAAAAATGACCAATCTGAATAGCAGAACCGTATATCAGCCGGACTTTCGAACCAAACGCAACCTGTTGTTTATTAACAACACAGACCAATTCCCGGCAGCTATTTTGTAAAACAGGACCGGTATTGGTGTAATAAAACAGAACATCAGTATCCCGCGCTGCACCGGAATGAGATATCACATCCGCAGTAAACGCATTAACAGCAACCGGATTATCAATGCTATTTTGTTCTGTCAGTTTGACCGACCCTTTACGGGTCGGCCAGTTAAAGTGCAGTAACATAGTCAGTGGCCGATAAACACATTACATGATCCGGTTGATACCACTGTACCGCATCCGCCACAATCGCCGGCACGCGCAGCCGGGATATTATTGACAAAAACAGTGCAGGATGCGCTGCATATACAACTTTTAACATGGATAGAGCAACATACCGGTGCCCCCAAAAAAGTTTGCGGGATACAGTTAGTAAAAACGTTGCACGATCCCAGTTCCACACATCCGCAATGGCAGGCTAAATCGCCCATTCTTGCTGCTGGTAACATGTTGTCTCCTTATATCTGCAGGCCGGTACAGCCCCCGCAGGGGCTGTGGTAAAAAATCAATATGGTGTAGTTGCCTCATCTGTAAAGGATGGAGTTGGTGTTTCCGGTGACGGTGTCGGCGGTGTTTCCGGTGACGGTGTCGGCGGTGTTTCCGGTGACGGTGTCGGTGGTGTTTCCGGTGACGGTGTCGGCGGTGTTTCCGGTGACGGTGTCGGTGGTGTTTCCGGTGACGGTGTCGGTGGTGTTTCCGGTGACGGTGTCGGCGGTGTTTCCGGTGACGGTGTCGGCGGTGTCGGCGGCGGAGTTACTGTTCCCGGATCTGTTGTTCCCGGCGATAGTGTCGGGAGTATTACTTTCGGGATGCTAATAAAGAAGAAGAACCCCGGTAATCCCGGCATGGCCGGAGCACCAACAGCTACCGGACTCCCCGGCTGAGTACCGAATCCGCGGGCGTGCGCGTTATCACCCGGATTAAGATAAGTATTTGCCCCGTCAAGAATCAGGCCATTTTTGGCTTTGATCTTAATCTGATCGGCGGTAATCACCATACATCCCACACAACCGATCGCCAGCTCCCCGCCGGATGTCAGAGAAAACGCACCACCGACCCCCATCTGCATAGCACCACCGACAGCTACCGAGTGGTACCCCCCCACGTTTGTGGAGTAAGCGCCTCCCACGTTAATAGCGTACGCACCACCAACGTTATACGAGCTGGCTGCAGCAATATTCATTGAATGTCCGGCACCGTAGATCCCGCTGAACGCTCCGCCGATGATAATGGAATCCGACAGGCCCACAATACGGGAAGCCATACCGACAACATCCTGTGAGAAGTTAGCCCCCACAATCTGGCTGCTGTTGGCCCCTACCATGCTGCTCTTGTTCACCCCGACCGTTTCACTGCGGTTGACCCCGATAGTGGAATCCGAGTTCACCCCGATAGTCTGGGAATGGTTGACCCCGATAAGCTGGGTTTCGTTCAGTTTGGTCACACGGGACATATTTCGTTCCGCCTGCTCCCAATACTCTTCGAGTCCCGGTTTATCGTCAAAACGGATACCGTTATAATTGGTTTTACCGCCGCCGATAGTACGGCTGATTAAACCACTTTGTGTCCGGTTTGCCGGTAAATCCCACGGTGGCGGGGTCACGTTATTGTACAGGCTGCCGATAATCATCGGACGATCCGGATCGCCGTGCAGGAAGTCCACAATCACTTCCTGACTGACCCGCGGAATGTAGATCCCGCCGTAGTTATCCCCGGCCCACGACTGACCGACCCGAATCCAGCAGGAATCAGCATCAGTATTCTGACCATAGCGATCCCACAGGAAACGGACTTTGACCCGCCCGTACTCATCGGTCCAGACCGTTTCACCTTCCGGTCCGACAACCAGTGCGGTTTGCGGCCCGTGAGTAACCGGTTTACTGATAGTCTGCGGCGGACGATAGACTTTCGTGGTCGGCTGTACCACAAAGCTGGTATAGATACTGAAATCATCACTGTCGGACTGCTGGTTGATTTCCGTGGCGCGTAACTGGTTTGAAATTACCAGATATTCGCGGTTTGCTTTGGACTGCGGGTAATTTGTCAGTGTAAAGGTTGTACCGCACACAACAGAGCGGATTTCACCGGAACCGGCAGCACGGGAACCGAGACAACCCTGCTCTTCACTGCGGATACGCGCCAGAAACTCACCGACAGCCGGGTCATCATAGTCACCCGGCCAGTGGTATATTTCCTGGTCGTTGTAGTTGGTTTTACGCGGTTTTTTATCCAGGGCAAACATATCCGCACGGGATTTTTTAAAGTCATAATCCGATGTCAGCCACTGCCCGGAAGTAATGGTTTCCTGAGCACCGAACTGCTCAATATATTCCTCACCATCTTTCGGCTTATCAGACTCATACCGCAATGTATGGTATGCCGGACTGGCTGTCCGTTTATGTGCACCGACGTGATCAACAAGCACCAGACGGTTCTTCTGATCTTCATGCTCATAGAACCAGTAAATTCCCCACTCTTCCATCAGACGCTGAATGAAATCAAAGTCGGTTTCACCGTACTGAACCTGATAATCAAGCGGCGGATACATGGCAGACAGGCGTTTTTCAATCGGAAAATGGTAGCTGGATAAAACTTCATCAATAATATCCACAACCGACTTCTGCTGGAAAATCTTATAATCAGAGGTCAGGGTGGTCAGATGCAGCCACGGACGTATGATAAATTCATACATCGCCTGATTCTCATCCCGGCCGGCAAAACGGGCACGCTCTACAAGCCCTGTTATTTCACGGTAACCTCTGCCTGATCCGCGGCCAACCTCCAGCCCGTTACCATCCAGTTCGATCTTAACGGTCATCTGCTGCCCGATAAATTTTTTCAGATCAAGGTTTGCCGCAACCTGCCACGGAATGGCAGGGTTTGCGGGTGTTTTGGTAACCACCTTATACTGATACAACGCAGACAGGGCTTCCTCGCCCTCGAGCGTTGATATTGCTAAACCCGGCTCACCGGCTAGTTCCGGTGTTGCCGCGCAATACAGCGTTAATGTTCGAGGCATATTCACACCTAATTGGTTTGATACAAATCAAGTTTGTATTAAGTACATAATTAAACGGAGACATCCGTGTTTCTGATATCTGTCTTAATTGAGTCTAAAATGTTTCCCTGCCGATTCAGACGCCATAGCCAGGCAGAGTCAAAAGACTTAATACAATGAGGCCAATTCATCCATGGCATCGCGCTAACTCCTCCATTGTCATTGATATTACAATCCGTGTATGTCATTTCAGATATCAGAACGTCCGAATTGTTCTTAAACTGAAACCGGGGTTTCAGGAGAACTGATTCCCACAGCGGAGAGTAATATCGTTGCAGCGACGTAACCCAGTTTCTTAATTTCTTTTCATCAATCACACAATTTTCATTTTCAATATGAAATGCAATTATCCGGGAACACCAGAAAATAACATTTGATACCGTACTCAGGTGTCTGATTGTCCATTTATCCGCAGCCTTTGTGTACAGAACCACACATTTATCATCACTGAGGAAACTGAAAGCACCGAGATAAAACGCGTCTTTCTTTTCGGATACCGGTACAACAAAGCACCACGGAAATTGCTCTGTAATCACTCTACTGTTAAGCGATTGATTGATATTTAATTGGCTGCACTGACGGATAACACGCTGAATTACGTGATTACCCTTAATTCTGTTTCTTCCTGAACTATTTCCCAATCCTGAGAAAATTGTCTTTATTTTCATAATAAGCAGCCATTTATCAATATAAGGAAATCGCTCTGATAATTAATAGGAAAAGTCCACAATTAAATAAGCAACGAATACTCTTACTTATAAACACCTATTATTTAAATGTTCGCCGGACACTTAAAATTCTTCAGCATTTTATTAACCGGCTTTCCTTTATAATTTAATCCGTTGATATTTATACTGACCTTTTGATCACCCAGCCGGTAAATCAACGTCTGTTTGGCCGCTGATGTATTTTTTTGTTCACCCGCCATATCCATCCAGTGTAACAGTGCCCATTCGCCCATAAGAACGCGTTCTTCGGTGTTATCTGAATTATCGGCGGAAACCGCATTCATTGTGATGGTGTTTTCCGTGTCCTGCTCCGGCCATTTAAATGATTTCGGCCAGACCGGTCCGTGTTTGTAAGTCAGTGCTGTTCCGTTAATATTAATCCCAAACTGCAAAATCCGCGGCGATAATGCCGGGATACTTGCGGTAAAACTGAAAGAAACATTCTCACTCATCCCGTTACGAAAAAAGGCTTTTTTGATCTCCCGGGCCTGTTCGAAAAAACGCAGTACCTCCCGGTCTTCATTTCCGCGCAGATCTTCCCGTTTATAACGCCATGGTGACACACTGGTATCCACCAGTTTTTCCAGGTTCTCTTTATAGTAAGCATCGACTATGCCGTTGGGGCCGAAAAAAACCTCAAACTCTTCGAGGCTGACCTCCTCTTCACTGTCCGCAAAGGGATAGTTACCCTGAAAAGAGGCGACACACATGTCGCCTAATTCCATTTTGACCGCTTCATTACTTTGCAGCGTGAACTGCTGACTGAGCTTTACGGATATTCCGCCCAGCAGCGGCATGATGATCGCTTTAAGCGGTGCCGGCCAGAGCCGGGACTCCGCTTTCAGGCGTTTTTCCGCCTCTGACGGGTAAGGCAGCGCACTGCCGTCCTCCATTGCTGATTCCGTGATCACCAGATAGTTATGCTGATCCCCCAGCATACTGACGATTTTATTCAGCCCGTTATCCCCGCCCTGTCCTGCCCCTATTTTCCGGTTACCGGGCTGCGGCGAGGTATCCAGGTTGATTAAGCGGTGCAGTGAAGAAAAACGGCGATCCACATTGTCATACAGGATTTTGGTTTCCCGCTGTGACAGTGCATCTTTTACTGTCTGAATATCTTTCAGGTTACGGGTGACCGACCCCAGACGCCCGGTTGTCAGGTTCCGGCCGGCCTGGGTTTTGGACAGATCCGGCAGTTCCGATTCCTGTTTGGCAAAATCGACGGATAACGCGGTTTCATGGCCGATTTGTGTGATCATATCAATCAGCGGTGAATCCGGCGCACTGAGGATTTGCAGGGCGTACATATCAAATGTGGTATCGTTTCCCACCGCCGCATCCGGCACGATTTTCTTCAGCTGAATGCCGGTGAGGAACTGATTCCAGACTGTCACATATTCCTGAAGATAAAGTTTCAGTACCGCTTCTTCGGTCTCCGTCATATAAAAGCCGTCCAGCTGTTTGATATCGACCGGACGGGTTTCACTTTTCTGCCCGGTGATCCAGCTGTCCTCACTCTGGATATTCTTCACGTACTCCGTCAGTTTTTTTTTAAAAACCTGGTGATACCCGGCATTGGTAAAAATACCGGGGATACCGTTCAGTGCCAGTGATTCATCACTGATTTCCAGAATACTGCCCAACTGGTCACCCGCCAGCTTGTTCAGTGTTATATTTTCAGGCGCCTCCGTCATCGCCTGTTCTTTAACTTTCTGGTACAGGCGAGAGGCTAACGGCTTTTTTTGCAGAACCACTCGTGCGGCAGCCACAAGGCGGTCATTAATCTCAGGGTTGTACTGATTCCACTGCGGATCGTTAAACAGCTCTTCCAGGTGAGAAACAAAGACGATGGTCTGACCGTAGTTTTCGATCATCCGGTTTGCCTGAGCTTCCTCTGTCAGCATTTTAATCAGGTAATCTTTATCAAATTTACCTTCACCGTGCAGCATCAGATAGGTTTTCAGTTTGTCGTAAATAGTGTCTGAATCATCGGCGGTCACGGCATCAAACAGAGATTTTTCAGCCATCCGCCCGAGTGAGAACAGCATCCAGCGCTGCAGAAAATACTGATAAATCTTGTCTGATTCCTCGCGGATATCAAAGCCGACATACAGGCCGTAACGGTAAGACAAACGCGGATCTTTAAAGTCAAATACACCCAGCACCGGAATATCCTGCGTCAGTGAGAGCATCTTCGCCAGCAGGCCGTCACTGTTATTTTCCAGATACTCATCCAGCACCGTTGATACCTGCTCCACTTTCACCGTCGCATCATCCAGATAGTGCCGGTTGTTGTGATAACTGATCACCAGAGCATAACAGAGCCAGACCGTCAGCAGGATTGTCAGCAGATGCCCTGCCAGAGTCTGGAAGCGGTACTTGGCGGTCAGTGCCAGGTTATAACGCACCAGGTTGCGGTCACGGATAAAGTTCTCAAACAGTTGCTTCAGGAAGAAATGCTTACCGTTGACGGTCTCCTGAACCAGACGGTCTTCTGTATCTTCTGCTTTATCAGTAACCACATCCCCCAGGCTGTTTGCCATATCCCGCCATTTCTGAACAATGGTGTTCGGGTTAAGCAGAGACTGCATGGTTGACTGCGTGCTGCTGGCAAAATAGATGCCGCGCAGAGAGGTAAATTTCTGCGTATCGTCATAACGGGACGGCGAGAAGACATTCTGACCAAACTCGGTAATAGAGTCTGCCAGTAACCGGAAATCCTGTGGTAACTGATACATACGTTTACGCGTGATGACATCATACTCATCCAGCATACGCGCGGTCATGTCTTTATCGAGACGGCTCTCCAGTGCGGATAACTCATTGCGCAGCACATCGCGGATCTCGACTATCGCATCGGATTTTTTCTTTTTCTCACCAAACGGCAGTGTAAAGCCCCAGATCTGGTCACGCTCTTCCACGGTCAGCGAGCGGAAGTATTCATCAAAACCTGACACCATATCCATCTTGGTGATCATCACATACACCGGGAAACGCACCCCTAATTCATGGCGCAGCATATCCAGTTGTGTTCTGAATTTTGATGATAATGCGTACAGCTCTTTCTTATCTTTGCCCATCAGGTCAGTCACCGGGATGGTGACCACCACACCGTTGAGTGATTTCAGCGGACGGTTTTTCTTAATCGCCTTAACCAGCGCTTCCCACTCACCTGCGTTTTCATCTGATTCATCAATGTATTTACCGGAAGTATCAACAAAGATAGCTTCGTTGGTAAACCAGCATTCGCAGTTTGCGGTGGGTGTACTTTCACGGGAAACGCGCAGTAATTGTTCCGGTAACGGAAATTCCTGACCGGATGAGAGCACCGCAGTGGTTTTACCGGAGTCCTTCGGACCCAGCATCATGTACCACGGCAGATCGTAAACCACCTTTTTCGGACGCCAGAAATGACTCCAGCGGGAAATCTTACGGCCGGTATGCGCCACATAACGGGCTGCATTATTGATAACCGCGACCACTTCCCGGTAGTGCTCAGTGGTACGGACCGGATCAATCTTGCTTTTCTTAAAAAAGCGATCCAGTTTTTCCGGGTTGTAACGCAGCATGGAGATCAGCAGCCAGACACAATACAGCAGTGTCACCAGCGTAATGACCCCGATAACAATCAGGCGTGGTGTGGTTTCCTCAAACGGATAGGTGTCCCCGAGCAGCAGATAGGGCGAGAAGACCCAGAATGTCACGCAGAGCGTCAGTACCGCGAGCAGAAAACAGGGAACACGGCACCAGAGTCCGATAAAAATAACGGCCAGCAGAACAATGAAGATGATCCGCGGTACCGCATCTTCCAGCGGACGGATCTCACCATAACCGAATGTCGGTCCCAGGTACCATATGATGGCGGCTGCTAATAAAAAGAAGAGAAATATCAGAAATCTTTTTAAAAACCGCAGTGCAAATGTTCGATTCCAGAATGACATGTTATAACTCACAGATAGGTAACATAAACGACAACGCGACGGTTAAGCGCACGCCCTTGTTCATCTTTATTACTGCTGATCGGTAGTGAAGCCCCCATGCCTTTTGTCTCAATGCCCTGCGCCGGGATCCCCGCTTTCACAAAGAAGTCCCCCACAGCTTCAGCACGTTTCAGCGAGAGCTCCTCGTTACTGGCAAACTTGGCCCGTCCGATAGGCACGTTATCCGTGTGTCCGGCAATCACCACCTTACCGTCAACACGCTTCACTTCATCCGCCACACGGGTGAGAATTTTATCCATTTCAGGTTTGACTTCTTTGCGGCCGGAAAGGAACATCGCATCACCACGGAACGTCACAATACTTTGAGGACCGGTTTCATCCACTTCAACCAACCCTTTGGCAATTTCATCTTTGAGCAGGATAGCCAGACGCAATCTCGGCACACTGACAGCCAGCTGAGTATGTTTCAGCTCACCGCGCTTCAGAGACGTAACCTTGTCGTTAAATTCTCCGAGATCCACCGAAAGCCAGTATTTAAAGACGGAAAACAGGCTGATGAGAATAAATGCGCAGATAATCAGGGAAATACGCACCGGCAGATATATCCGGCGCACTTCATGATCTTCCTGGGTCACTATCGCATTCGGTGATAATGCCGCCGGCACAGAGTCACGGGTACTCTGTTGTAACGACAACAGACGCTGGCGGATTTTATTCAGCTGGCGGTCACCGTTTTCGATGATACTGTAGCGGCCTTCAAACCCGAGCCCGAGAATACGGGACAGAATATCCAGCACATCGGTATATTCCTGCGGGTTCATGGACAAACGGCCGATCAGCAGGAAGAATTTGTTCCCCCCGTCGTTATCCCCTTCAAAGTGGTTCAGCAGGTTACTCTGCGACCAGCCGGAAGCCAGTCCCCAGGCTTTGGAGTGAATAGATTCATCGATTGCGGTACAAATGGCATAACGGATAATGGCCATTTTCTGCCACGGAATACTCACCGCGTCACACACGGCGGTAAACGTGGCAATTTCATTTTTCAGACTCTTTTTGAGGATCTCCACCTGTTTCAGGTCAGCGACCTGTTCCGGCAGTTCACTCAGTGCCCGCAGCAGCGGCTGCACCGCCTCAAGTAACGGATCTTCCGCCCGGCTGACACGCTGGATCCGGGCCTGGATACTTTCGCTTTTAATTGCAAGATCACGGTAATCGATTTCATCTTTGGCCAGCGGATCACTGTCCAGCGGCGCAAAAAAACTGCCGTCATCATGCAGAAAAGCCCCCATTGACTGGGGGGATTGCTCTTCATGATGATCCGTCAATGCGCCGTCAGGACCTTTTTTGTCCTGATCGTCATCATCACCGTAATTGTCATTGAACAGGTTCATTAATCCCTCACGCCCCAAAGCTCAAGCCGTATCCCCGGGAAGTCCCCTGCAACGTGAAGGGCGAGCGAGCCGCTGTTGAGAATATTTTCCCAGTAAGGCCCCTGCTTCATCAGTTCAAAGTACAGATATCCGGAGGTATAAGGTATTTGTCTCGGCGGAACCGGCAGATTGCGTAAAATCAGACCCGGCAGGTGGGAACGGACCAGTTCCTGAAGTTTATGCGGCGAGCTGATTTTGGTCTGTGCCACAAACTGATGCTGCATAACATCCTGCGGCAGCTGCGACGATGCGGCGAGCACCAGGTTGGAGAACCCGCGCAGTTCGCTCGGAATAACCGACGCCGTCCAGACACCGTGCTCCTGGCGCACCAGCGGAATACTCTGACCGGAACGCACCAGCATCTGGTTCAGCAGACCGTGCACTTCATCCACCAGCGGCCGGATAGACGCATACAGATTTGCGTGATCATAGCCCGGCGCCGCATTCGGCCGGCGTGTTTTCGCCCGCAGGAATGTGGATAATTCACCGGCAAACTTCGCCAGCTCCTCATAAATCACAATCGGCGCAGTTTCAGGTATATGACGCAGATGGTTTAAGATCGGCTCATATTTGTTGAAAATCTGCAGTAACAGATAATCGACCACTTCCGCACTGGCACTGGCTTTGCCGTCACTGGACGCCAGACGGGATGCCAGCATATCCGCCCGCATTTTTACCAGTCCGTTTAAGTGGGTGATCCACTCCATCAGCAGATAGTTGGCGGCATAACCGGTAACCGGCGGGATATGATCCTCAAAATGCAGCAGCACACTGCCGTCCGGCTGAATAGCTTTGACTTTCGCCAGCGAGATACCAATCCATGATTCTGTCATTTCCGTTTCCGGCATCAGACGCAAACGCATACGCGCCAGCTGGATCGGTTTCGGTCCCTGGCGCACGGCGTTGGTATCATTGATTTCTTCTTCATACGAAGAGAAACGGGCTAATGAACTGGTATCAAATTCATCAAAAATCGTTTCATCGCTGTTATCAAGACGCAGCGGTACAGCCAGATAAATCATCTTTCCGAGATGCTCGGCTGTAATGGTTAAAGGTTCAGGTTGCTCATCATGGCCCGGGATCCCGAATGGCGTACCATCAGGGAAAACCCCCTGCCCTGAACGTAAGACCAGCTTGCCATAAGACAATGCCTCACGATCAATCTCGTATTGTGCAAAACCCCAGAAGAACGGACTAATGGTCGCTGCACGTTTATGAGCAATATATTCAAAATAACGTTCTTGCTGTTGGAATAGCTGAGGGCGCAGGAACAATCCCTCACTCCATACGACTTTATTTGTTCTCACAACTCATCCATTCTCTTTGATTGACACAACTGAATTTGAAAATAAGACTTTAATTTCATGTTCAGGCTCGGTAAATAAAATGTACTTTTCAGTCCATGTTGCGCCGCGCAAATTTGATAACGGATATACGGCACTCCATTTGGCGTTACTGATATCTTTATAAGCTGCGATTACCCCGATATAGGGAAATTCCGAATTAATTTTGTAATCGATAATTTTTGTTTCGCCCGGCCTGATAATATATTCCAGAATAAGCATTTCATTTTCAGGGTCAGGCTGATTTTTATATAAATATGTTAAATAATCCGTACTTAAAAACGATTGCTTTGATTTTACAGCATAAACAAATATGTTCAGTGGTGATGGCAGTTGGTTTTTACTTTTATTGATTTCAGCGCTGGCCACCAAACTAATTTTTAGTTCTGATGCGGACTTAGCTTCAGACGGGGTTGATTTTGAAGTACTGAAAAAACTGCACCCGGTTATCAGAAAGGATATTACCAGAGCACACAGGATATTCGTTACCTTAAAAATGGTATGATTTCTTTCTGTATTATCGGACATATAACCATGCCTGGCATTATGAAAATGCTTATATGTATAAACAACTAAGAATAATTAATAATATTGTCCGCTGCCATAAATTGCAAACAATTAAATATGTATAAAAATAATTATCGGGGATAAAAACCTGCTGTCCGAAAACAGCAGGTTTTATTCCGAAATAAAATGTTATCAGCTGATAAGGTTAGCTTTAACATCGTAGGTAGCTGCGATAGTACCTGCTTTGTTACCTTCAGCGTTCTGGATAACATATTCCTGAGTCATCTTGGTGAAAGAGAATTTAACCACTTCACGCGGACGGCTTTCGTCTTCGATAGAACCCTGCATTGCAACATCAGTGACGATAACGTCAGTGAATTTAATGATCAGGTATTCCAGCGGAGTACCACCCGCTTTACGGACAGTAAACTGGATGTCTTTGATGTGTTTACCGGATAAGCAGTAGCTCAGCAGGTTCGGGCTTGCTTTGTCGGTATAGTGAACAAATGTGAAATCTTCCACAGTTGCTTTACCGGAACCACCGCCTGAACCGCTGTGCATGTTGGACTGCTGGTTTACACCCCAGCGCCATGACAGAACTTCAATTTCATCCTTGTGTGAATGATCCTGTGCTTCACCATCGATGCCTGCGATTCTTAAAAACATATCTTGAGCCATCTGTATTTCCTCTTATTAATGCATTAATCAAATCACTTTGACAGGTAACCACACCCTGTGGTTACCACTTTTGTGTTGCCGGGTATCGGACCTGATATCCTTATGGTTCTCACCGGCAATGGACTGCTATTCCCTTTGTGAAGCGAGAGAATATTGTTTCAGGACGCGATTACGCAGCACCTTTCAGTGACGGTAATTTAGCGACCATACGTAAAGAAACAGTCAGACCTTCCAGCTGGAAGTGCGGACGCAGGAAGAATTTCGCCTGGTAGTAACCCGGGTTCCCTTCCACATCCTCAACCACCACTTCTGCGGCAGCCAGCGGACGGCGTGCTTTTGTTTCCTGGGAAGAGTTAGCCGGATCCCCGTCAACATAGTTCATCAGCCAGTCGTTCAGCCATTTCTGCATGTCATCACGCTCTTTGAATGAACCGATCTTGTCGCGGACGATACATTTCAGATAATGCGCGAAACGGGAGCAGGCAAACATGTACGGCAGACGTGCTGACAGGTTGGCGTTGGCCGTTGCATCCGGATCATAATATTCCGCAGGTTTCTGCAGAGACTGCGCACCGATAAACGCCGCATAGTCTGTGTTTTTACGGTGAATTAACGGAATGAAACCGTTTTTGGACAGTTCCGCTTCACGGCGGTCAGAAATCGCAATTTCTGTCGGACATTTCATGTCCACGCCACCGTCATCGCTCGGGAAGGTATGGCACGGCAGGTTTTCCACCACACCACCACTTTCCACACCGCGGATAAGCGTACACCAGCCAAAATGTTTGAATGAGCGGTTGATGTTCACAGCCATGGCATATGCCGCGTTTGACCATGAATATTTGCTGTGATCAGAGCCGTCAGTGGTTTCTTCAAAATCAAACTCGTCAACCGGGTTGGTACGGATACCGTACGGCAGACGCGCCAGGAAGCGCGGCATGGCCAGACCGATATAACGGGCATCGTCAGACTGGCGCAGTGAATTCCATGCTGCGTATTCCAGGTTCTGGGTAAAGATCTTGGTCAGGTCACGCGGGTTGGACAGCTCCTGCCAGGAATCCATCTGCATAACAGACGGAGATGCACCGGTGATAAACGGTACGTGTGCAGATGCAGCCACTTTCGCGATAGATCCCAGCAGATCAACATCCGGCGGAGTATGATCGAAATAGTAGTCAGCAACCAGGCAGCCGTACGGCTCGCCACCTAACTGGCCATATTCTTCTTCATAAACCTGTTTGAACAGCGGGCTCTGATCCCATGCCACGCCTTTGTAGCGTTTCATGTTACGGCGCAGTTCATCCTTGGAGATATCCATGAAACGTAATTTCAGTTTCTCGTCGGTTTCGGTGTTATTGACCAGGTAATGCAGGCCGCGCCATGCACTTTCCAGCTGCTGGAACTCTTTATGATGCAGAATCAGGTTAATCTGTTCTGACATCTTCAGATCGATTTCCGCAATAATCGACTCGATATTTTTATACGCGTCATAAGAAATCGTAATAGAGTTCGCCAGTGCCTGTTCAGCCAGCGTTTTCACTGCATTCTGAACCGCCGTTTTTGACTGTTCAGTTTTTGATTTAAACTCCTGCGCAAGCAGGGAGCTGAAATCACTTTTTTCCTGCGTCTGCGTCGCTTTCGCGTCCGCATTTTTCTGAGTATTTTGAGCTAACATAGTTCTGCCACCTACAATTCTTAATCGTCCTGAGACGGATCTGAAACTTTGTCTTCACGCTTCGGTGCAGACGCCAGGGTTTTCAGCAGTTCTTTATCCTGCAGGATTTGCATGATCAGACCTTCCGCCCCTGCCTTACCATCCATGTAGGTTTGCAGGTTAGTTAACTGAGTGCGTGCTTCCAGCAGCTCAGCCAGTGGCTCGATTTTGCGGGCAATCGCATCCGGCGCAAAATCATCCATGCTTTCAAACGTGATATCGACCATCAGCTGACCGTCACCGGTTAAGGTATTCGGTACAGCAAAAGCCACGCGCGGCTTCATGCTCTTCATGCGGTCATCGAAATTATCAATATCGATGCTCAGGAATTTTCGGTCAGTAACAGGCGGGAGCGGCTCTAACGGCTTACCGGATAAATCCGCTAACACACCCATTACGAATGGCAATTCGATTTTTTTCTCACTACCGTAAATTTCGACATCATATTCAATCTGCACGCGGGGAGCGCGGTTTCTTGCTATGAACTTCTGAGCACTACCGTTATTAATTCTCATACCGTGTTTCTCTTTTTTTGTTTAATTTGATTAGTAAAATTACTAATATTACTTCACTCAAATTAGCCGCATTCATTAGCCATAAAATTAACACCAGACCGATGAGTAAAGGCGTTTATACATAATAAACATTATTACTGAATATAAACTGAGATAAATCCGCTTATCGTGAACATATTATGTTTAAATTAATTTTTCAGATTATTTATAGACAACTTCGAGTACTGTTTTAGCTTCCACATTACCCGGTGAAACAGGATCTTCACCAGCAAAATAAGATACGTAATAATTCTTAGGTACCGATGAATTTACTGCTGGTATATCATAAAGCTGCCCTGAATTAGGATTGTCAATCGCAATATGCTTTTCATTGCCATCCCTGATCCGGAGCTCAACATTTTTTGCAAACCCATCACCGTCTCTGTTTTTGAGATTTTCTGTTACAGGACTTAAGTTTGCAAAACTTTTAAAGAAAAGATTAACTTCAACTTCTGTGGGACAGTTATTCAAGGCAACTGTGAATAACGTAGAGCCCGCTTCTATCTGAGGTTGATCAAGTGTTCTGTGTGAAATAGTCGGTAATAAAACAGTTTCATTATTTGATGCACCATTAATTGAAATGACGCACGTATCCTCTTTATATACCCCTTTAAACTCCACAGTCATTTTGCAGTCATTATCACATACAACTTCCGCATGCGCGTATGTAAATATTCCTAAAAGAATAAATAAAGATATTTTACATGAATATAATAATATTCCGCATTTCCTGAATACATTGATTAAATACATTTAACCTCCACCTGGACCACTGAGTCCCCCGCAGCAGATATTTTCTGTGCAATACCCGGCTCCGGATTAATTACACATTCGCCAACCGTACCGGATTTAACAGACAATGCTCCGCTGCTGCCATCCCAGCCCCGCAGATACGCCATCCCTGCCTGACCGACAATAGTCTGATATGCCCCGCTGCCATCATAAATATTGGTTCCGATTGGCAGGAAGCTGCCATTTTTATCTTTAACAATCAGAACAACCGGTTTACCGACATTGGTTTTAATCTTCACTGCAATCGCCGAACCATCACGCGGAACCACCACTACCTGGTCATCAATCAGATCAACATCCGGACCGGCTTTACTGGCATCAAGCCCCACCTGGTTTTCCCGGTATGAATTCAGATAAGGAACAATAGCGTATCCTCTGCCGTCCACTTTACTGCCGGTACCGCTCAGTACGGTTGTTCCTTCTGCCCCTTTTGCTTCGATAATGGCAAACGCGGAATCACCCACAGACGGACCAAGCGTGACCCCGCCCGGATGGGCGACAATACTGCCGTTTGCTGAGACAGATGCCTGGCGGTTTGATTTGTTATCCATGGATGCAGTAACACCATAGTTCCCGAGAGATGTCCGGTAGTTGGCTGAACCATTAAGGCTGTCACTGGCATCAGAGTGTGAATTCGCTGTCGCACCAAGGTTATAACTCAGTTCACTCTGCTCTCCCTGGCTGCCGGAAACAGAGGTCTGGAATGCCGTATTACCATCCGCATTACGGGTGGCCATCAGAGACAGGCTGTTGAATAACGGCTGATATGTATATCCCCTGGAGAACGGAATATTGACGTTAGCCATATAGGTATTGTCATAGCTGTCCATACCTGTTTTAGCGCGCTGATAGGCCAGACTGTAAGAGAAATACCCCAGACTTTGCTGATAGGAAATACTCCACTGTGATGATGGGTCCCGGTTTGTCCAGTAATCATAATAATTACCCATCACAGAAACAGAACTGCTGCCCCACAAACGCTGATTCAGATTAATGGAATACTGGTTTTTGGCTCTGACACCAAGATAAGTATTAATTAAGTGACCTTCATCATCCCGTTTTTTATCGTCGTAATTTTCCCCGCGTTCCCGGATCATTGTGGCATCACGGAAATTCAGGTAACCATCGTTTGAATAGCGATAACTGGATACAATAAGGTTGGTATCGGTTTGTTCAAATAACCGGCTGTAGCTGATACGGAAAGATTCACCTGACTGGGATTTATCTTTCAGATCACTGCGCGCATGTGTCATATCGACCGAAATACCACCAAGAGGCGTGTTCAGTGCGTTACCGACAGCCACAGATTTATAGTTTTCGGATAACTGAAAACCGGTATACCAGGTTAAGAAGTTATTGATACCCTGAAGGAATTCCCCCTCTATCACAACAGGTGAATCACTGGTTGAATCATCCCGTAATTCCCCGGCGGAGATAGCATATTGTATCGTATCCGGATGCAGCATCATCGGCGGAGCAGAAAAAACAACATCCTGAACCTTTTCACGCCCGTCAGCCTCAATAATCACCAGTTGCAACGTCCCGTTAGTACCCATTGCACCATAGTCTTTAATTTCAAATGGCCCGGGCGTTACGGTAGTTTCATAAATAGTGTAATTATTCTGGCGAATTAAAACCCGGGCATTACTGTCTGCGATACCGGTAATGACAGGGGTGAAGTTATTAAGAGAATCCGGTTGCATGCGGGTGTTTGAACCGAGAACAGCGCCTCTGATACCATAAGAATCAAAAATGCGTCCACTGGTAAAGGTTTCACCCAGCGTTAAACGGCTTTTCCAGGACGTAATATCGGTTTCGGCATAGAGTTGAATATTTTTATTACTGAAGCTGTCATTTTTTGACCATACCGAGTTACTGCGGTTTCTGAAACGCCATCCGCCGTAGTTAAAACCGGCCATCCAGTTAATATTAGTATTATAATAAGTATTTTTACCGTTACCCACCTTATTATTGGACAGATAACTGTTCAGGTTGTAATCAACAAATAGTGTAGTCACTCCTTCATCCCAGCGGGAGGGATCAATATAATCTTTATACTGCTGTGACAAGCTGGCCTGCGGAACCGTGATATTTAATGTTAAATCGGCTGTATTATAATATGCTTTTGCATAACTGACATAAAAAGTCAGAGGATGGCAGAGACCGTCATCACTGGTATTATTTTTATTATTATCATCAGATTGATTACCCTGTCTATTATCCGGAGTGATTCCCAGTTCTTCTATCTGCTCAAGCGTAAAACAGGCATCAGCCCGCTTGTTATTCGAAATATTTTTAAAAATAATACTGCGTTTCCCTCTGTTATTCTCATTGAGAATAACGTCAACGGTGTAGGTTCCTTCCGGCACAGGATTACCATAACTATAATCAGCGACATCAACATTCAGTCCCTGAATAAAACCGGCGTTATATTCCATCTTGTTATCATCTGCACTAGTTTCATCTGTCAATGACGAAGTGTTACCAAATGATACGGCCGGAAATAGAAAAGAACAGAGCATTAATCTCCATTGACATTGTCTCATACTAATACCCCTGTTATCGGCAGTTACATTCCCTGTTAACTGCCTGAATTAATTCCCTTTAAACAAGTTCTATTTGACGATGGTAAAACCCGAACCTGATTTGGTAACCTTAGTCACAACCTGAGCTCCGTAGTCGTTCATAATTGCATAGGTAAAATCAGCTATACTTCCGTTTAATTGCGGCTGACTGTCATTCTGTGTATAAACTTCTGAAGACATCGGAGCAAGCATATCCCCTCTGAGTTCAGTTTCCTTTCCGTTAATTTTTGTTTTTATTGCGACAACCGAAATAAAATACGGAGATGGATTTTCTGCTTTTAATGCTGTACCTTTTCCCGGAATATTGACCACACTCCACTTCAGATCATCCAGCCGAACACCACCAGATCCTTTAAGTAATCCTTCAGGACGATAAAAAAGCTTAATTCTGGTCTTAAAGGCGATATCTAAACGTTGTGCCGCATTTTTACTGTCAGGATTTTCCGGCGGGATTTCCAGGACATTAAAGTAATAAACTGATTCTTTATCCTGAGGAAGCGTTGTACCATTATAAATAACACGGATACTCTGTCCTTTCCCCGGTTCTATCCGGCTTATCGGAGGTGTGATCACAAACGGCAGTTTGGGATTATTGATATTGTTAACATCAATACCATCATCAGCCCATACCTGAATAAGTGCCGGCTGAGTTTCATCTCTGTTATTAATCCTGACGACCTGCTCTTTTTTTCCGCCCTCAAATATAATACGAGTTCCTTCTATAGCTACCGCACTATATGCAAAGCCGGAAAAAAGAGAAGAAATCAATAACGCCTTTATCAATTTAACCAACATACATACCTCTGATAATTAAAAGACAGAGCCGGCAACGGCTCTGTCTTGTACGACTATTACTGATAAACCAGGGTGTACTGCACACGGGCAAATACTTCACCCGGTGTAGTTGCAGCAGTGGCATAGTAACCACCCGCATAGGTAAATGTATTTACGCCCGGTGCTGCGGCGGTCATCCATTTACTCACCTCACCAATCTTGGCGTGGTTAGTCTGATTATCGTTAGTATTGTAGATTTTGATCTGCACATTTTTAGCTGCGGACAGTAAATCCTGCGCCGGAGTACCATCTGATACCCAGGCGTTTTCCAGGTTACCGGTTGATGAATCCCAGGCAGTTGTCTGACCGACAGGTTCAAAGTGGATACCAACATCTTTAAATTGAGTTTTTGCATCAGGGCAGTTCACAACAATATTAAAGTTTTTAAACCCACCTTCTTTATTCACCGCATCCAGTGTTTTAATAGAAACTGCATCCAGTATAACTGTCTGATCTTTTTGGCCTTCAATATGACATGTTTCTGTAATCAGCTTACCTTTGAAGGTCACAGTACCCTGGCTATCGCCCTGCAGAGCCAGTGCAGAAGTACTTACACCTGCAACTAAAGCACCTGAGACTAATAATGCTAACTTCATTTTGTTCATATCTATATCCTTAATATATGATTTATATACTTCACTGCTTTCCATAAAACGGTTACCGCGTCTTACTCCGAAGTTACGGTAAATCCATTTTGGTTATCACATTCCAGAATGACCTTCTGAATTGCGGATTCCGTGTTCCGGTTTAAAATATGTAAACCGATTTTCGGTAAAATATTTTGTTCGATAAAACGAATAAGAATTCGCGCACCGGTTTCAGCCACGGAACACTGGCTGATAATTGAATTCACCACATCGTCACCGTATTCAAACGCCGCGCTGTGCTGTGCAGACAGACGATGACCAATTCTGTCCAGGTGGATACGCACGATCCGGCCCAGCGATTCATCCTGTAACGGATAGTACGGCACCACACTCAGGCGTCCGAGGAACGCGGCCGGGAACGTTTTCAGCAGTTCCGGCTGTAATGCGGTGCGCATTCCGTTCAGATCCGGGATGGTATCCGGGTCCGCACTCAGGCTTGAAATCAGATCACTGCCGGTATTACTGGTCAGTAAAATGATGGTGTTTTTAAAGTCAATGACGCGGCCTTCGCCATCTTCCATACGGCCTTTATCGAAGACCTGGAAGAACAGTTCATGAACATCCGGGTGCGCTTTTTCCACTTCATCCAGCAGCACGACACTGTATGGCTTTCTGCGGACAGCTTCTGTCAGCACACCGCCCTCACCGTAGCCGACATAGCCCGGAGGTGAACCTTTCAGGGACGATACCGTGTGGGCTTCCTGATATTCACTCATGTTGATGGTGATAACGTTCTGCTCACCGCCGTACAACTGTTCAGCGATAGCCAGCGCGGTTTCGGTTTTACCGACACCGGACGGCCCGACCAGCATAAAGACGCCGATAGGTTTGCGCGGATCCGACAATCCGGCACGCGAGGTCTGGATAGATTCACTGATAATATCCAGTGCATGCTGCTGTCCGATAACCCGCTCAGCCAGGTGATTCGGTAATTCCAGAACAGCGTTCAGTTCATCTTTCATCATCCGGCCGACCGGGATCCCGGTCCAGTCCGCGACAATCGATGCCACAACCGCTGCGTTGACTTCCGCCTGAATAACCGCATCTTCACGCAGATTCAGACGAATGGTCTCAAGTTCTTTTTCCAGCTCTGCCAGTTGCTTTTGCAGCTCAGCCAGCTGTTCTTTGTCACTGAGTACCACTGTGTCAGTGATAGTTTCAGCTTCAGCCACAGCGACATCACCGTCTTCCGCTGCTGCTGCGTGTGGTTCTTCAGCGGCCGGTGCAGGAACATCAGCCGGTTTTTCACCACTGATTAAGGCCTGAATCTGACCGCGGATTTCCACAATCGCCGCAACGGTTGTTTTCTCTTTCAGCCAGCGGGTTTCCATTTCTTCCGCCAGTGCTGCCTGAGCCTTAATATCATCCTGTAAGGCATTCAGAGTGCTGCTGTCTTCGCGGCCGAAATGCAGGGCTTTTTCTGCCAGAGACAATTCCGAAGAAGCTGTCCGTGTTTTGTATTTCAGTTCCTGCAGATCTTTCGGCTGGATATTCTGAGCAACCGCAACACGGGCACAGGCTGTATCCAGCAGGCTGATCGCTTTATCCGGCAGCTGACGCGCAGGAATATAACGGTGAGATAACCGCACCGCTGACTGAAGAGCCTCTTCCATGATCCAGACGCTGTGGTGTTTCTCCAGCATCGGCACCAGGCCGCGTAACATGGCCACGCTCTTCTCTTCCGAAGGCTCTTCGACCTGTAACACCTGGAAACGGCGGGTCAGTGCAGGATCTTTCTCGATATGACGTTTAAACTCACTCCAGGTGGTGGCGCCGATGGTTCTCAGCTTGCCGCGTGCCAGAGCAGGTTTTAATAAGTTTGCTGCATCACCGGTTCCGCTGTTACCGCCCGCGCCGACCAGCGTATGGACTTCATCCACAAACAGGATGACCGGATTCGGCGAAGCGACCGCTTCTTCCAGAACCGATTTCAGGCGTGACTCAAACTCCCCTTTCATGCTGGCACCCGCAGAGAGTGCAACAATATCGAGGTTCAGCAGACGGACTTTCACCAGCGGCGGCGGCACATCACCGGCAGCAATCGCCAGCGCCATGCCTTCCACCAGCGCCGTTTTACCCACCCCCGCTTCACCGGTCAGTAACGGGTTGTTCTGGCGGCGGCGCAACAGGATATCAATCATGGTATTGATTTCCTGCTCACGGCCGATAACCGGGTCAATTTTGCCTTCACGGGCCAGTGCGGTCAGGTCGGTAGTGTACTGTGCCAGGGTTGCTTTACCCTGCTCACCGGCCATCGCATTGCTGGCTTCACCCGGCAGGCTGTTTTTGCCGCCGAGGTCACTGTCATCCGTGGCATTCTGCTCTGCTTCCGGTGAATCTTTGGTGATGAATGCCAGATCCGATGCCAGAATATCAAGCGGGATCTTGTCGAACACCGGTGAAATAGCGGATAACGCCCGGCGCAACTCGGTTGTTGTCAGGCAGGCAAGTAATAAATGGCCGCTGCGGATGGCGCTCTCTGAATATTCCAGACTCGCACATACCCACGCACGCTCAATAGCCATTTCAATATGATAGGAGAAATCAGAAATCGAACTGGCGCCTGACGGTAACCGCAGCAGTGCCTGCTCCATTCCTTTTTCCATTAACTGGATGTCGAGTTGAAAGTGACGGACAATTTGTCTCAGGTCACTTTGTTCCTGTTGCCACAGCTGAACCATCCAGTGGACAAGCTCAACGTATGGGTTGCCTTTTAATTTGCATAGTGTCGTTGCACTTTCGATACTCCGGAATAAAGTCGTATCGAGTTTTCCGAATAAACTCTGTCTGCTGAAAGCCACAATTATTACCTAATCAAGTGTTGTTTATACTAATAATTCACCCTTAGCAGGTGCACGATTTATTAAACACATTATGTCCTGAATATGACGTTCATTAATCTGCACAAATAACCAACTTTTTAGATAATTTTATATTCATAAACATAAGAGTGTCCGTTCCTTTATACAGAAACGCTTTTACATGATAAAAACAGATATTGTCATTAACAATAAGACTTTTGCTTAAGTTTATTCTTAAGACCGGGTCTTTATCTTTAATTTCCGTCTTTACATGCACTACACTATCCTGAGGTTCACTTCGCGTCTTTTAGAAGAAGACTATTACGCAGAACAAGAAAAAACAACTGTAAGCATACATAAATTTACGATTTTGGATAATTCTTAGCATATAATACAGAATATACTGAAAACCATTTTTAAAGATAATTAAAATACTTATAAATCAAGTAATTGAGCAAAAACGAAGCAAGATAGTCATTCATGCCGAAAATGAACATTTAATAGGTAATCCCTGCAATCAAATATTATAAAGAAAAACAATAAAACCATGTTGACCTCTTTCTTTTAAAAGAAAACATCTGGTAGTCAATAATAATGATACGTTATTTAATCGACCATGAATTACGTATTATTACGCAACTTTCATCAGCCATCATTCCGGAGCTGATTTTGCAAAAGACAACAACCGTATTATGATACGAATGACAAGTGCGAATATTTCATGTTCATATTTTTATCGTTTAATGTTCATATTTATCCGCCTTGTTTTTCTTATCACAAAATTGCTTTGCAACAAGGTAACAACACGGTAATACAGACTTATCCGATATCGGTATTAACGCATGACATTTATTTTGAACAGAGGTTTATTCAGCGTCTTTTTATATATTGATCTTTATAATTTTTTGTAAGGCTGATAGTTGCCTTCATAACTCATTTCTTTTCAGAGGTATATCCGTGGATCAGAAATTTCTTGATTTTTACAATCGGGAACTTACGTTTATGAAAGAAATGTCCGGTGAATTTGCGGAAAAACATCCGAAAATTGCCGGTCGTCTGGGCATGAATGGTATTGAAGTCGCGGATCCTTATGTCGAAAGGCTGATTGAAGCTTTCTGTTTTATTTCGGCACGCTCCCAGGTAAAACTGGATGCGGAGTTCCCGAAATTTACCCAGCGTTTCCTGGATGTGATTTACCCCAATTATAATGCCCAGACCCCGTCGATGGGTGTGGTGCAGCTGCATCCCAATACCAAAGAAGGTGATCTGTCGAACGGCTATCACGTTCCGAAAAACAGCCAGATGTTTACCCGGTTATTGCCGGGTGAACAGTCACGCTGTGAGTTCCGCAGCAGCCAGGATCTGACATTATGGCCGGTTGAGATTGAAGATGTCCGGCTGACATCAATCCCGCCGGATATTTCCAGCCTGGAAAAATACCGGATACCGTATTCACGCCTGAAAGGCGCACTGCGGATCAAGCTGAAGCTTGACGGCGATAACCTGTTCTCCCAGCTGGAAAATCTCGACAAACTACCTTTTTATATCGATGGTGACGAACGCGTTGTTTCCCATATTTTTGAACTGATCCACGCCCATTATGTCGCTATGATTGTCCGGACCGGCGGAAATGAGAAAAAAGATACCACGATTGTTAACGGCGGTGTTTCTTTCGAAGGTTTGCAGCCTGATCAGGCATTATTGCCGGTTCAGTGGAATATGTTCCACGGCCATAATCTGGTTCAGGAATACTTTGCCTGCCGCCAGCGTTTTTATTTCTTTACGCTCAACCATCTGCGTGAAGCATTACGTAAGAATGAAACTAACGAAGCAGAAATTATTATTCTGCTGGATCGTTTTCCTCAGGATCTTATCAGTCATATTGATAAAGACCGTTTTCTGCTGTTCTGCACGCCGGTCATTAACCTGTTCCCGAAACGAATCGATAAAATCGAAATCAACCGTGCGCTGAATGATTTCCATGTTGTGCCGGATCGCAGCCGGCCACTGGACTATGAGGTCTTTTCTGTCAGTAAGGTGATGGGGCAACAGGCAGAAAACAGCAGTGAGGTGGTGTTCAACCCGATTTATCAGACCCGCCACAGTGATTCAGGCAACTTCGGCCGCTATTTCTCACTGCGCCGGGAAACCCGAGCCAGCGGCAGTGCCCGCCGCAAATATGAAACACTGACGCCGTATATCGGCACGGAAGTCTTTATTTCTCTGGTCGATCAGCAGGAAGCCCCGTTTGATGATGATATCCGTTATCTGTCGGTGGAAGCTCTCGTCACCAACCGTGACCTGCCCCGCCTGATAGACCGGAGCAACGACTATGATTTAACGCTGTCAGATTCCGTCCCTGTGTATGGCGCTAATTTCCTGTCACAGCCAAGCCCGCCGCATCCGCCGTTTGCCCGCGGAGAGTCCGCCTGGCGGCTTATCCGTCAGCTCAGTTTTAACTATCTGCCGCTGCACGATATGGATCACAGCCGGGGCGGGGAATCGCTGCGTAATCTGCTGCGTCTGTTTGTCAGCCCGGCGGATCAGGAATCCATGACACAAATCGACAGCCTGGTCGGCAGTAAAACCAAACCGGTTATCCGCCGGTTACCCGGTAATGAACTGCTGGTCTACGGCCGGGGCGTTCAGTGTATTCTGACTGTGGATGAAGCCGGATTTTCCGGGTTAAGTCCTTATTTATTCGGATTAGTGATGGAGAACTATTTATCCCGCCACGCGGCAGTTAACGTCTTTACCGAGACAGAACTGCACTCAATGCAGCGCGGTCTGGTGGCCAAATGGGCACCACGTCCGGGCAAGCGCGGGAATTTATAATGAGCCATCTGCATCACAACATGTTAAGCGACCTGTCGCACTGGTATGACGAAAACGAGCCGTGGAAAAGCGGCTTTATCAGTCTGATGCGGGCAGTCGCGGCAAAATATCCCGATATGCCGCCTGTCGGGACAGCATCACGCCCGCGGCAGGAACCTTACCGGCTGGGACAGACGCCGAATATGGCGTTTGCCCCGCGTGAGATAGCCGATATCTCTCACGACGGTAATTTGTGCCACATCGATCTCTACAGTCTGGGGATCTGGGGGCCGCAGGGTGCGATGCCGGTCAATTTTACCGAACAGGCCTTTATCCGCCTGGAGCATCAGGACACCCTGCTGCGCGATTTTGTGAATATCTTTCACCACCGCGCATTGTCACTGTTTTACCGGAACTGGTTTGTTTCACAGGATGTGGCCACGCTCGATCGCAAAGATGATGAGCGGTTCTCGTTTTATATCGGCGCACTCATCGGCCTGGTGCCGGATGAGATCTGCAATTCCGTGCTGCCGACACACGCCCGCCTGTCCTCCGCCTCTCACCTGATCCGCGAGGCACGGAATCCGGAAGGATTGGCCGGCGCGCTGGAGTATTACTTTGGTATCCGGGTGGAGCTGCGGGAGTTCACCAAACAGTGGATTTTCCTGGAAACCGCCGATCAGACCCGGATGGGGGATCTGAATTCCTCATTACTGTTATCGGAAGGTGCCATTCTGGGCAATACCGTCCAGGACAGACAGCATAAATTCAGTCTGGTTCTGGGTCCGTTAACACTGGAACAATATATGCGCTTCAGTTTGTGGGGGGAGGATCTGCCGATCCTTAAAGAGTGGGTCCGCAGTTTTGTTGGCTTTGAATACGCCTGGGATGTACAGCTGGTGCTGGCCCCGGATGCAGTGCCGAAAGCCAATCTCGACGGCAGTCATCAGCTGGGTTATGCCGCCTGGCTGCCGCGGGAGAAACAGGACGAACCGATCTCCGGCATGAGTTTTGATCCTGAAACTCACCTGAACTGAACCGTCATGCTTAACAGATAATGGAATAATAACCGTGAGCGAAGAACTGCATTCTACTTTTCAGTCCGATTTTTACACAGAGATCCTGACGCCCCTGGAAGGGAAATTCGTCTGCGGCGAAAGTATTGAATATGACCCGTTATACATCACGTTACAGTCAAAAATGGCACCGAAAATGGGTGCGGAATACGGTGATTTTGTCGAAACAACAGAACCGGTCAACTGGCGTGAAATTGAAAGTGACTGCCTGGAACTGCTGAAGAAAAGCAAACATATCCGCCTGATTGTTCTGTTAATTCGTGCCCGCAGCCGCCAGATTGGCCTGTTCGCTCTGGAAGAAGGGCTTATCGCCCTGTATCAGCTGCTGAAAGACTTCCCGAATGAAATTCATCCTCAACTGTATGATGAAGGTGAATTTGAACCGTTTATGCGGGCAAATGCCATTTCCGAGCTGGAAGATACCGACGGCTTTATGCTGGATTTCCGTCAGATGACACTGCCGAAAATCAACGGGCTGCAGCTGACAATCAAAGAAGTTGAACGCGCCTTTGCCATTCCGAAGGAAGAAAATGCCCTTGCGGAAGAGAGTGTCACCGGAATTCTGAATGAATGGCGTCTGAACGGTGATAAGACCCTGGCTTCCCTGAATAATGCAGCGCTGATTTTGGATTCCGTCAAAAAGCTGACCCGTGAAACACTGGAAAATGAAACACCGGCACTCCCGGCACTGACTCAGCTGCTGTCCTTATTCAATAAGGATTTAACCGCTAACGGCAAAAAACCGGCAACGGGTGTCTCCCCTGCTGAAGATGCCGATTTAACCTCTGAATTAGTCTTTGCCGGTGATGAACCGGCGGATGAAACCCGCAGTCAGTCAGCGGATTCTGTCAGCAGTACGACAGAAACCGTGGTTGGCGGCGACACCACAACAGTGACAACCGAACGGGTTGTCTATCGTGACAAAGTAATTAACACCCGGCAGGATGCCCTCGAAAGGATCCGTGAAACGCGCGCATGGTTTCAGCAAACCGAACCCGGTAACCCGATTATTTTACTGCTGAGATATGCCGAAGAAGCGGCGGGAAAAAATTTCCTCCAGCTCAGTAAATTATTCCCTGCTGACATGCTTGCAATTTTGGATATCAATAAGGATATGTCATGAAAATAAAATTACTGGCGGCACTGGCCGCTCTGGGAATGTCCGGTAATGCATTGGCTTATGGTAACTGTACCATAGTGGATCCTCTTGGTTATCAGGTCGAAACACTCCTTATAAAACCCACAGGTATTATTAAATTACGGGCAGATGCCGAAGTTAGTCCGGTAAAGGATATTGGTCGTGCTGAGTCCGACCCAACAGCTCTTCCGGTAAAATGGCAATGTGATGGTGACAGAATCATACTCAGCCGTCCTCTCAGTGGTGATCTTGTACCTTATCGGGGTTACCCTGGTATGTATGAAACAAATATCACCGGTATTGGTGTTAAATTCTTTATTACAGCACCAGGTGGTAGTACAGGTGGTTTAATGCCAATCGCACCGTATAAAGCTGCCGGTAATGAAGATGGTGCTACTTATACTAACCTGATTATAAACAGAGGCCGTATTGTTGCTTATTTTTATAAACTGGAAAATAATGTTTCGTTGAGTACACGCTCTCCGGATCAAAATCTTGTTTTAGATCCGGTTATAATTGGCCATACAAAAATTGAAAACCTGGATGCAGTAATTTACAAAATGGAGTCTGTATTTATTACCGGTATTCCTGTGTGCAAAGTAGATGCTCCTTTACCTGTTGACTTCAATACAGTAAATGCAGCTGATGTACGCAAAGGTGTCGAAAAAACATTTGAATTTGGTATTAATTGTGCCACCGATTATGGTAACTATGATATTGCTGCATCAATAGAAGCAATCAATGTGACAAATGATGGTCTGATTCCTGTTGATGATTATAAATTAAATAATGAATCATTAACCATCGAAATAAGTGAATTTGGCAGCAATAAAAAAATCACGGCTGATGGTAACACAAAATTATATCTGAATGATATTAAAAGTGGTGTCAAAGCCAATTTCAAATGGCAGGCCAAACTAAAAAAACAAGCGGATAAACCTTATCCGGCTCAGGGGCCTTTCAGAGCATCGGCTATTATAACCCTTGAGATCAAATAACAGAAAAGCCATGAAAAACACAATCTTTGTCAGTATAGCCAGTTATCGGGATCCGGAATTAATTCCGACTATAAAGAGCATGATCGCTCATGCCGAAAATCCTGAAAATATTTTTATCTCAGTATGCTGGCAAGTTGAAGAGAAAAATATATCCATCTTCACTGATATCGGTGCTGTAGAAATCCACTCCGAATCAGATGATCCTGATATATTTACACTGAACTATAATGGCGCAATTATCCGTATCCATTATGTGCATATTTATGAAGCACGGGGAGCCTGCTGGGCCCGTTACTGCGCTGAAATTGCATATAGCAATGAAGATTATTTCTTACAAATAGATTCCCATTGCCGTTTTATTGAAAACTGGGATAAAGAAATCATTGATTATTATCTTCAGTTATGTGAAGAAATTGAAAAACCTGTTATTACCGGATACCCGCCTTCGTATACACCGGCAACCAAGGACAAAGAAGAAGTACTCGGCAGCGGTACATGCCGTATTGTCTTTAATGAATTTACTGACTCTGACATTCCTGCATTTAAACCTGTGGGCATCAAAAATCAGGAACATTATGAACGTGGCAGCTATATTGCCGGTGGGTTTGCTTTTTCTTCCGGAAATTTTACTATTGATGTTCCTAATGATCCTAACCTGTTTTTTCTGGGAGAGGAAATTTCCATGTCAGCCAGAGCTTTCACCCGGGGTTATAATGTTGTTTATCCGGAAAAAATATTTGTCTGGCATTATTACACACGGAAAGAGTGCAATAAAATATGGGGAGATCTCAACCAGGAATCCGTTGATAAAAAATTGGTGAAAAAAGGCTGGTGGGAGTGGGATAAAGTATCAAAACAACGGGTCCGTTATCTGCTTGGTATAGAGGTCAGTGACGACATTGATCTCGGAAAATATTGTCTTGGTAATGTCCGTACACTGGAGCAATTTGAATATCTGACCGGAATTCATTTTCGTGAACAATTAATTGTTCAGGAACTGACTAAAGACCAAAAGCCCTCTATGTTCAGTGATATTCCGGAATCACGGGAAGTCTGGCTGGCCGGGCTTTACAGCCCGTTCCGTCAGTCAATCACCATTCAGAAATCAGAACTGGCAACCAATGATGACAGTATTGATTACTGGTCATTAGGTGTATTTACTGAAGATAACCAACTTATTGCTATGCAGCGACTGACCACTGACGAAATGGCTGAACAAGAGTCCGGTAATAATAAAGAAAGTTATAAACTTGAAATTAAACTGAAGGATAAAACGCATCTTATTCCTAAAAAACTCAGGCTGGCCCCTTTCTTTGTTGACTGTGGCTGGGGAGAAACGGTGGAAAAAGCATGGTAAACAGTCAGGAAGTCTTTAATAAAATAATGTGTATTGATGCACTTATTGATTTGGAGGCTATTATTCCCTCTTTATCTGAACTGCAGATGAATTTATCCACTGCCGTTCAGCAGTTCCGCGACTGCCTGGAACTGGAAGATCCTTATTTTGAGCATTCTGAAAATTTCTGCCGGCTGCTCTGTATTTATCTGGATAAAATTATCCTGAAATATACAGATAGTCAGCAGCTTTCCTGGGCACCTTATTTACTGGAAAACTATTTCTACGGGTTTGATCGTGAACCTTTTGATGTGGCTGAACAGCTGACATTTTTTTCAACCGTAAAACGCAATACCGTTTTTTTACCGGCCTATCAGATGGCGCTGCGGCTGTCCGGATTACCGGAATATAAAACAGCACTGCAACCGGTGATTCCGCTGTTTGAAAAACGGCTGCCGATGCTGCCGGAGACCGAACCTGTGCCGCCGGCACCGGAAATACCTGAAGCCACAGAATATCCGACACCGGTAAGTTACCGGACAGTCAATATGCCGCTTATTTTTGCCGCAGAGATCCTTTGCCTGATATCGATTCTGATTTTTGTCTGGCTCTATATTCGTGACACACTGGATACCCTGATTTAAATGAAAAATTTTGCTGCTGTAAAAAAATGGCTGATAATTATGTTCGCTCTCCTTGTGCTTATCCAGGCAGGGCTGGCTGTTTATGATAAAGCACATCTGTTTATCTGGCTGAGCGGACTGTGTATTTCGCTTTTCATCATAGCGGTTATTTCTGCTGTCCGTCGCAGAGAACATACCGGAGTCACTGTTCATGACGATGATGAGCCGGATAGCACAACGGCACCAGAAATTGTTTTTATTCTCGGCCCTTATGCCAGAGCCTGGTTCAGCCGGCAAAATGAGGATGATACCCTCCGGTTTGATAACAGAATCATCTGGATGCTGATCAATAAACCGGATGATATTTATAAACAGATTGAAGCAATCAGCCGTAAACACCGCCATTATCAGATTAGTGCTATCTTTCCGGTATTACCGGACGGCAATGATTCCGATACCCTGTTGCTGAATAAATTACAGGGCTGGAAAAACTCCTTTTCCCGTAATCAGTTTGAACAGGACATTCCCTGCACATTAATTATTTATTCACGCCTGAGCAGCCAGCGGTTTGCTCATGATCCTGATAGCGCTAACTGGGTCGGGCAATTTAATCTTTATGATACAAAATCCCGGTTGTTACGCGATGAAATAACCGTGCTGCGTAAAGAACTGAATACCGTTTATCTGCAACCTCATGCCGTCGCAGCTCAGCACCGCAATGCACTGGCACTCGCCACGCTGAACTGGCTGGACGAAGCCGGCCTGATGACAGAAATAGAATCCCTGTTTTCGGAGAGTGTGCTCAGTTTTACCAATCTGATGTTTTCTGATTACGGAAACGGCCCGACCCGCCACGGCGCCTGGTCCCGCTGGATCCAGAAAAAATTTACGCTGCTGCCGCGGATATCCTCTTATCTCACACTTCCGCCATTACCGATCAATACCGGGGAACCACCACCGCATATCAGAAAACAATCGGTTGAAATGACGCCGGTCCCTTATCAGAAACTGCGCTACTCATTACTGTTTATTCCGGTACTGATAGCCGGTGCAATCGCAGGCAGTCTGCTCTGGTCACTGGATTTTAATATTCAGCGCACCACAACCGTCAATAACCTGGTCGCGGAATTCGATGCAACTCCGCCCAATGCACTACAGCAGCGTGTTGCCATTATTCAGCAGATGAAAAAATTATCTGATGCGATTGCACATCATGATAAACCGTATTTCTTTATCATCGAACTGACACCATCCGGTATATTTATCAGTAAACTTGATAAATCAATTACAGAGTTTTCCCGTAGCCCGCTCTATGTGGCACATGATAAAAATATTGTCTTTGATATCGGCAGTTCGCAGTTAAAGAAAGAAAGTACAGAATATCTGATGCCGGTACTGACATTTATTAAGCAAAATCCGGATTTGAAAATTTTAATTGAAGGTTATACCGACAATACCGGCAGCGATAAAATTAATATTAATTTATCACTGAATCGTGCTGAACAGGTAAAACACTGGTTACAGGAATCCTCAGGATTTCCTGATACTCACTTTGTTACCAGGGGCTTAGGTGCCCAAAATCCGATTGCAGATAATGATTCTCAGGATGGCAGAGAACAAAACCGCCGTGTTGAAATCAAAATTTATCAGGAAAATCAGTAATTATATATTTTGAGGGTGATTATTTATGAGTAAGAATAACGAGTACATTATTCCTGAAGGCAGCTTTATTACATCAACGCCTGACCTTGATAATACAATCAACATTCTGATTTACCGTGATCCTACGCTGAATGAATATAATATTATTGTTCACCGGGCATTTTTGGATCAGGATGAAACGGTTGAGGAATTTTGTGAAAATGAAGTCACGAATTTTACCCGTGATTTACCCGGTTTCCAGGAAGAAGGTAAAATGATCACCCATGAACTGGGACCGATGAAAATGAAAGTGGTGCAAATTGCCAACAGTTATCTGAAGGAAGGTGAGCGATTACAACAGGTGCAATCTCTGATTAAATTGCCTTATCATAAAGATACCAACCCTAATAATAACCGGCTGATTATCTTTACTCTGAGCCGTACCGGATCATTTACAGAATATCAGCGTAAACATTATGTTCGGGTGTTAAACAGTTTTACTCCGAATTCAACCTTTGGATTATTAGGCTGATATATCTCCCCTATTACCATAATAGGGGAGAATTTCGATGTATTATTACTGCATTTCATCTAATTTACGACTAAATAACATTTCTCTGTTTGTTATTACATTTTCAATATTGCTCATATCTGTCAATTGATAACCGGCACATGGGTAAATTGCATACCAATTGTCCTTTTTCATTAACCTGTTCCAGTAACAGTCCAGACAACAATATTCTCTTCCGACTCCATTCATTAACGACTCTTTTGAAGAAGAAAAAACATCCATCAGTACTTTAAAATAATGTTGATTAACAATATAGCTATTCGCTAAAAATGAAAAATATAACTGATAAAAACAACCATGAACCTGTTTGAGAGAGAAATAACTTCCTGACAATAAGCCGGCATCCCATTCTGTAGACATAAGGCTGCTGAAAAAATAATTAATTCTGTCCCGGGATTCATCATCATCATTAAAAATCATATCATCCTCCAGAACGAGAACATTTTCCCAGTTTTCTTCCGCTGCCATTGCCATGACACCAATATGAGAAAGTGTACACCCTAATGTGCCGTTCTCGTTTTTTATAGCATCAAACCGTATGATTTTATTCTGCGGAATACCGGCTTTCTTCATCTGAAACTCAATACTTTCCCGGCGATCGGTTCTTTCTGCAAGATTGATATAAACAACTTTATCAACAAAACCCCAATGAATCTTAAGCATAGTATCGTCCTGATATTATTCTGAAACCACTATTATAGTTCCCGTTCTTCTGTTTATGTAATCCGCTACGGATAACCATTTTTCCTGATTATCCCATAATCTCACATACACTTTCAGGGGATTAATCTGCTATTTCAGACATAAAAAAATCCCCCGGCAACGGGTAGTTGATGATCAGGCTGATTTTATTCCCTTATCGCCGGTAAAAAAAACCGCCCGGAAACGGGCGGCTAAAGGATATTGCAGCAAATAGCCGGACAGATTATTTTTTATTTTTAAAGTCAATGACCATACGGCCGGTAAATTTGCCCTGCTCCATCTCTTCAAAGATGGCATTAATGTCTTCAAGCGGGCGCATTGCCACTTTCGGTACCACTTTGCCTTCGGCACCAAAACGGAATGCTTCTTTCAGATCTTCGCGGGTTCCCACCAGCGAACCGACAACCTCGATTCCGTCCAGTACCAGACGCGGAATACTCAGATCCATGGTTTCAACCGGCAGACCGACTGCCACAACACGCCCTGCGGCACGGACACTGGCAACCGCCGAGTTAAAGGCGGATTTGGCTACTGCGGTAACGACTGCCGCATGGGCGCCGCCGAGGTCTTTCTGAATGATTTCATCGACATTATCAGTTTTCGGATTCAGGGTCAGATCAGCGCCCATCTCTTTTGCCAGTGCCAGTTGTTTATCATTGACATCAATAGCGATAACTTTGGCATTAAAGACGTTTTTGGCATATTGCAGCGCCAGGTTGCCTAATCCGCCAAGGCCGTAAATCGCCAGCCACTGGCCCGGTTTGATGCCGGAAACTTTAATTGCCTTATAAGTGGTGACGCCGGCGCAGGTAATACTGCTCGCCGCGGCTGAATCCAGACCATCCGGCACTTTTACCGCATAATCCGCAGTCACAATGCACTCTTCCGCCATACCGCCGTCCACGGTATAACCGGCATTTTTAACTTCACGGCAGAAAGTTTCTTTGCCGCTGTTACAGTATTCACAATGGCCGCAGCCACGGAAAAACCATGCAACACTGGCACGATCGCCGACTTTCAGTGAAGTGACGCCTTCCGCGATTTCCGTCACCACACCAATACCTTCATGCCCGAGGATCACACCGGAGACATCACCAAAATCGGCATTTTTTACATGCAGGTCAGTGTGACACACACCGCAGCATTCCATTTTCAGCAGGGCTTCTCCATATTTCAGAGGGCGTAATGTTTTCTCTTTGATTTCTACGGTCTTATTTTTTGCGACAACAGCTGCTTTCATAGTTCACCTCAGTTATGGAACAACAGAAAAGTTATGTTCAGTTCAGCAACATAACGACCATTAACTGGTTTATTCTAGCGTGAAACACGGGATAATACTGCACTCTGAATGCCAATGATTTCAACTATCATTAATAAGAATTATTGCATTCAGAGTGTATCAGCCATTGACGGTTACAGGCGGGATGCAGGATACAGTGGTGCGGGCAGCGGCTCACGGGGGTCATTTTCAACAGTACCGAACCGGACATCGCCATTGTTCCAGTCACTGACAGCCTGCTGCAGTGTCTGTACGTCGTAGCCGACAAAATTCCACCACATCATAATCCGTTCCTGCACCGGTGTGCCGCCCAGCAGCAGTAACCGCGAGCCTTTCATCAGTGTCAGTGTGACAGAAGACAACCCTTCACCGACATACACCAGCTCATTGGCGGTATAAACTTCACCGCGGTATGTCAGTTGGCCCTCCAGCACAAAGAAGCCGTATTCAAAGTCCGGCCGGGTATCGAGTGTGGTTTGTGTTGCCTGCTGTGCCAGCAAATCCATGCCGATCAGCGGGGAAAAATGCAGAACCGGTGAACGGTGATCACCATATTCGCCGGTCAGTAGTGTGAAACTCACCTGGTCATGATGCCAGACAGGTAAATCCGGATAGTGGTCAAAGCGCGGTGCGATAGTGCTGTCCGCCGGAGGTAAGGCGATCCAGAGCTGGGCGGCATGCAGACGGGCATTTCTGCCGGCGGAATCTTCGGTATGTGTGATACCGCGTCCGGCCGTCATCAGATTCACCTGTCCCGGACGGATAATCTGCTCTGACCCGAGGCTGTCCCGGTGCTGCACCTCACCTTCCAGCATCCAGGTGAACGTCTGTAAGCCGATATGCGGATGCGGCCCGACTTTCATGCCGTCATCCCCTTTGAAAACTGCCGGACCGGCATGATCCAGAAAACACCAGGCACCTATCTGACGGCGCTCTTTTACCGGTAATGCACGGGATACCGGCACGCCGCCGACATCTTTAATCCGTGCGCTGATACGCTGGGGTAAGACCTCTTGTCTGTCTGTCATGGTGTCACCTGCCTTGTCAGTGAGAGAGTGCCGTCAGCAAGCGGACGGCTGCCTTAGGGTATCAGTATACTGTTAAGCATTCACATGACAAATAAAGAGAAAGCCCCGCATATCACACTATGATATGCGGGGCAGACTGACAGGATCAGCGCTCACGCAGGGCTTCGTTGGCCCGGTTCAGCGGTTTGACCAGATAACGGAGAATCGATTTGCTGCCGGTTTTTATATCCACTTCCGCAACCATCCCCGGGAAAATCTGAAACTCTTTGCCGGCTTTATTAATCAGCACATCACGGCTGGTGCGGATCAGCACGCGGTAATAGACATGGTCACGCTGAATTTCATCTTGCAGAGTATCCGGGGAAATCAGGATCACTTCCCCGTCCAGCCCGCCGTAAATCGCGTAGTCATAGGCCGTGATTTTGACCAGTGCCGGGTCATTCAGACGGATATGCGCAATGTCCTGCGGGGATATTTTTGCCTCAACAATCAGCTGATCATCCAGCGGAATAATATCCATAATTTTCCCGCCCGGCGCGATAACCCCGCCGATGGTATTCACTTCGATATTTTTCACAATCCCGCGTACCGGAGAGACGACTTTGGCACGCTGTAAAGCATCATCCCGTGCCCGCATAACGGACTCCAGCTCTTCCAGCTCTTTATTGACTTCCGCCAGCTGTTCCCGTGCATTCACCACATATTCGTTACGCAGCTCCTGCTTTTTACTTTCCAGCTCGGAAATCGTCCGCTTCAGGCGGATTAATTCCACCTCACCCGATGCACCGGATTTTACGAGACGCTGCAATATCACCTCTTCACGGCGGTAAAGCGCGAGGGAGTCAGAAACCCCTTTGACAGACTGCTCAAGACGCTCTTTGCGGGACTTGTACAGACGCTGTTCGGCATTCACCAGTTCAGTATCCTGCTTCACATCATCCGGAATGACAAACGCCCCCGAAGAGACTTCCGCCGTCAGACGCGCTGCTTTGATACGGTTTGCCTTATAGCGGCTGCGGCTTTCATCCAGTGAGGATTCAAACCGGGTTTCATCCAGATAGGCAATCACCTGGCCTTTCTCAACAATCGCCCCCTCACGCACTTCCAGTGAGGCGAGGATCCCGCCCTCAAGTGACTGAATCACCTGCTCACGGGATGACGGAATAATTTTGCCCTGCCCTTTGGTGATTTCATCGACATCAGACAGTGCCGCCCAGATAAGCAGAATGATAAAGAAACCGAGGATCACCGCAATCAGCCGTGCCAGACGCGGCAGGCTCGGTTCGTGCCGGCCGCCGTAGAAAAACGGCACGCCCCGCAGATTAGTTTCCGGCTCCTGCTTCATGGCCTGAGGATTTAATTTTTTCATCTCAGTTCTCCGCCTTTGCCGGTGCATCTGAGCCGGACATCAGATTTTTAAGGACCTCATCACGGGCACCGTCCAGCGCAATCCGTCCGTTGTTCATCACAATAATCCGGTCAGCCAGCTGCAAAACGCTGGTACGGTGCGTGGTGACAATCAGGGTTTTATCCTGAGACCAGGTTTTCAGCCCGGCGATCAGTTTCTGCTCTGCGATTTCGTCCAGAGCGGATGTCGGTTCATCCAGCAGCACGATATTCGGATTGGTCAGGATAGTACGGGCCAGCAATACCGCCTGGCGCTGGCCGCCGGATAACCCGATCCCGCCTTCCCACAACACACGGCTCAGCCCCTGCGGGCTGCTGCTGACCAGATCTGCCACCCCGGCAATCTGCAATGCCCGGATAATCTGCGCATCATCCGCTTTCGGTGCCCCCAGCGTCATGTTGTCGCGCAGGGTGCCGTGCAGCAGGCGGGAGTTCGCTCCGAGATAGCCGATATCACGGCGGACATCATAGGGATCTATCGCCGCCAGATTGATGCCGTCCAGCCGTACCTGTCCGGCCACCGGATCCAGTAAGCCGCTCAGTGCATAAAGCAGAGTGGATTTCCCGGAGCCGTTACGACCGAGAATCGCGATTTTTTCGCCGGGACGGATAGTCAGCGAGCCGATAGTCAGTACCGGACTGGCCTGTAAATCATAGGTGATCGCTACGTTTTCAAATTCGTAATGGCCGGTCAGTGACGGTTTATGGACGAGCCGGGTGCCGTACTGCGCATCCACCGGTTTTTCCATCAGTTCATTAAGGCTTTTCAGCGAGACTTTGGTGGACTGCCAGCGTGCCAGAAGACCGGAAATCTGCGCCATCGGCGCCATCATCCTCGAGCTCAGAATTGATGCCCCCAGCAGAGCACCGGTGGTAATCGCCCCGTCCATCACCAGGAATGCCCCGCACAGGACCGTGACCGCAAACACCAGCGTCTGGATAGTCTGGCTCCAGGTCATCAGCCCCTGAGTGATAAATTTTACTTTCAGGTTGGTATCACCCACTTTCTCGTTCAGATAGTTCCATTCCTGCTGAAAACGCGGCTCTGCGCGATGGAATTTGATATCTTCCGCACACTGAACAGCCTCAATTAATGACGCATTACGCAGTGTGCTCTCACGCATTGCTTCGTTGGCAAGAACTTCCAGTTTCGGCTGTAACAGCAGGCCCGGCAGGATCATGACAAACAGTGCCACCAGCGGTACCAGTGCCAGCGGCCCGGCGATCAGCCATAAAATCACGAGGAACAGAAAGAAGAACGGCAGATCAGATGCGGCAGTGACCGTGGTTGATGTGATGGTTTCCCGGACGTTTTCCAGCTCGCGCAACTGAGATACAAAAGTACCGGTTGAGCGCATCCGCTCTTTCATCCGGATACGCAGCGCGTGACCGAAAACGGTATCGGTGATTTTCAGATCCGCCCGCTTACCGATAAGGTCAATCAGCCGAACCCGCATAATCCGCATGGTGAACTCAAATCCCATCGCGATCAGTACACCAATAAACAGCACCAGCAGGGTCGGGATGGATTTTCCCGGAATGACGCGATCATAAACCTGCATTGAAAACAGAATCGAACTCAGCGCCAGCATGTTTGCCAGCAGTGCCGCGATCAGCACCGAAGTGAAATATTTGCGATCGCGCAGAACTATGTCCCAAAACCAGCTCTTTTTAAACGGTTTGATGTAGTCATCCACCCGCGCATCCGGCACGTTGCGTTCCGGCCGGGTCAGGATAACGTCACCGCCCTGAGTCAGCTTCAGCAGGTCATCCATCGTCACGTGGTTTTTATGCTGCCCGTCCCCCGGCAGGATCACCTGCACACGGCCGTCCGCAGAGATGCTTTCCGCATACATCGCCCGTCCGTCCGGCAGCGCCACAATAAACGGCAGATACCAGGGATTCAGCATCCCGCGGGTCAGCGGCACCCATTCCAGTGTCAGCCCGGTATTGCGGGCCAGACGCTGAAGTTCCGTCCGGTGTTCAGTTCCGCTGCTGTAGGTAAAATTGACTCTGACATTCTCTTCCGAGACCGGCAGACGATAATGGCGGGCGGCAAGGAGTAATGCCTGCAGCCAGCTTTCACTGTGTTCGTTATTTTGTTCTGAGATCACCGGAGACTCCGAAGAGATTCATTGGATAATTGTAAACTTTCGCGGAAACGTCCTAACTGAGAGGAGCAACTGATGCTGGTCGCCAGATAGTCATATTTTGCCGCCGCATAGTCGCGCCGGGACTGATGCCATTCCTGATCCGCATTCAGCAGGTCAATAATGCTGCGCTGGCCGAGTGCCACATACTGTTCCTGATAAAGGCGGGTTACGTCTTTCAGGGAGAGGTTACGGGAATCGAGCAGCTTCATGCGCTGTTCCAGTTCATTCAGGCGGATTTGCTGATTGCGCCGGTTATTTTCAACCACGTTTTGCGTGTGCTGAATTTCCGCATTGGCCGCATTTTCCTGATAGCCGGCCATGCGCTGTTTGGATCCGCTGGTGTAAAAATTCGACAGCGGTACATTCACCGTCAGTTCAACGCTGTGATCTTCCCGGCCGTAACGGTCGGTATCTTTTGCATCAAACCGCTGCTGATATGACCCCTGTAATGCAATGCTCGGCATCGACTCACGTTTGGCTGCCTCACGGTCACTCTGCGCTATTGTTAAACCGGCCCTTGCCACCAGCACAACCGGAACGGTATTAAAATCAATATCCTGCGAATAGCACTGCTGGCTGTACATTGTGGCATCTATCGGCTGTGAGGAGAGCTGGCCGACAGAGATCCCGGTCATCCGGTTCAGATTCAGGATCTGATTCTCATGCTCGAGCTTCAGGGTATTGAGCTGTAACTGCGCGGTATCAAGGCGGGCTTCCGCCTGTACCAGGTCGGCACGGGAAGCCGCACCGGCGGCAGTCCGCTCACGGGCCAGGTCGGTAATATGCTGTACTGACACCAGTTGTTCTTCCGCCAGTACGATGAATTCCTGATAACGTTTGATATCGAGATACAGCATCGCGGTTTTTTCCGCCACTTCATCAGCATTGACAAAAACACGCAGCAGTGACTGATCACTGCGGGCCGTAAGGGAATCTATCTGTGATGACACCCGGCCGAATGAATAGAGTAACTGACTGACACTGGCGGTGGTGACATAGCCTTTATCACTGTTATTCAGGCTGCGGGAAACACCGAGTCCCGGCTGCGGGTAATACTCGGTTTCTTTCTGATATACCGCTTCCAGCTGAGCACGGTACTGGTTTACCAGCCCGGAAAGCCCCGCATCCCAGTCCAGGGATTTGATGACCGCATCCTGTAATGTCAGGCCGCCGGGAAGATTATTTTGTCCGGCTGTCGCAGCTGTTGCCGTACCGGTTGCAGCCGGTTGTGATTTCGGCAGGTTATTCTGAATAGAGCGCTGGCGGATGATTTCTGTTTCAGATGCAACCGGGTCGCCGGTCAGCGGTACGAGCGGGGCCACTGAAGGGGCAGGCACAGATGCTGTCATCCCTTTTCCGGCAACCGGTCTGACTTCCTCTCCGCTGTCCCCGGTCAGTTCGGGTTCCTGTTCAGCTTCCATTGCCGCTCTGTAACCAAATACACCCAGTGAAACTGCCGCAGGAACCTGGTGTATATAAATACCGGTCATGATGGCGGCCACAGAAAGATTGCGTATAAACCAATTTACTTTCACTGCTCAGACCTTATGCTGACTTATACCGGTGCAGGGGTATTTCCGGCCGGAATTATGATAATTACCACCATCCGGGCTGCCTGATAAAACAGCCGTCAGACTGATGAATGGCCCGGACGCTCAGCGGCATCAGAGGCACTGAGCGGAATAAGCAGAGAAAAAAGAATCTGTTCCGGGATAACTGCTGAACAGCGCTAGCTTATCAAAAAGCCGCAGGGATTTTTCGGTGATAGTAATAACATTAAATGTTAACGTCAGGCCAAATAACCTGAATAACAATCCGCAGGTAAAGAAATATATGGCAATAATTTTTTATTACCTTTAATACATCAGCGTCCGCAAATAAAAACCGTAACATGTTATTTTAAATAACAATAATGAAAACAGTTCATTACAACAAAAACATCATTATACGATGAATAATATTTGTAATTCATTATCCATCATATAATGACCAGCCTGAGAAAATGTTCATGATATAATAAACGTAATCACCGTCCGCAGTAATGTTTTGCTGCGTTATAAACGTCTGTATTCGGGAATACCGACAGCTTTTCCACCTTACTGATATTCTCATTACGGGTATCCAGCTTACGGGTATAAATAATACGGTCATTCATCATATACACTTTGGAAAGCTGATGGCCGGAAAAATTCAGGCAGTCCAGCGACCAGGTATCCACCACCCGGTTAAAAAACATACCGTTAGGCTTTCCTTTATCCGACATCTCAATTTTCTTATCACCGATAGTCTGAATCATGAACGAAAAAGTGATATTCAGCGTGCTGTCCATTTTCGGGTTTTCGTTGGTGAAAAAAAGACGGAATTCATTTTTCTGATCGCGGATACCGGAATCAACCCATTCGGTTCCTGACACGCTGATAATATCACCGGCCACACCCGGTTGTGATGCGGTAACCGGTGCTGTTTTCACCGCCGTATTGACAGGCTCCGGCACTGACTTAAGAAACTTTTCTGCTGATGAAAAAAAGCTGACGGCTGACAATGATAATAAAAGTACGCCATTCCGTATTATGCTGTTTGTTCTGTTCATAAGTATTCATATCCCTGTTTTATTTCTTCCGTGAAACAGAGCCTATCTTTACCATAACCGGGCAGGATAAATACAACAGATTCCGGATATTCTGCATGAAATTCAGAAAATGCCATAAGAGTTGTAATATTAACGGTAATATAAAATACATATCCGGGGATTATTACATCCGGTTATATTTTCGTAGCTTTATTTATTGTCTTTCCCGCTGAGAAAAATAATGCGGTCCGCTGACTCAATCGTCGACTCGCGGTGAGCAATGATAATCCGCGTGATTGGCAGTTGGCGGATCGCCTGATTGACGTAAGATTCACTCTCTTTATCCAGTGCGCTGGTGGCCTCATCCATAAACAGAATGCGGGGTCTGCGGTACAGCGCACGGGCGATAAATATCCGTTGTTTCTGCCCGCCGGACAGCCCTTCGCCCAGTTCTCCTATCAGTGTTTCATAGCCCATCGGCATCGATATAATCACGTCATGAATATAACTGGCCTGCGCACAGGCAATCATCAGTTGTTCGTCGGGATTTTCGGTGAACCCGCAGATATTTTCGCGGATTGAGCCGGAAAACAGTTTGTCGTCCTGCATCACGCAGGCGATCATTTTGTGGTAGTTATTGACGCCAAGCTGGCGGATATCAATGTTATCTATGAATACCTTGCCGT